>ERZ1740070.1-NODE-1-length-867406-cov-10.425565_pt1 | contig 867406 bp, 932 predicted proteins | sample MGYA00581734_ERZ1740070 | MGnify/ENA primary metagenome ERZ1740070 (study PRJEB43018, sample SAMN04849744) | marine metagenome | isolation source: floating plastic debris | place: Pacific Ocean | collected 2008-09-01 | study: EMG produced TPA metagenomics assembly... | reverse complement strand
CGGCGGACAACAAACCCAACGCCCTTGACAAAACCGCGATCAGAGAACCGCTTGCGCTGATTATGGTGACCATTTTTGAAATCTGGCGTTACTTCCCGCTTTCGTTCCTTTTCATCCTCGCACGGATGCAAAGCATCGATAGCGACATGTATGAAGCCGCTGACATGGATGGCGCATCCCCATTTCAGCAATTCTGGTATCTGAGCGTGCCACAACTGGCCGGTATTCTAAGCGTTCTGTTTCTCTTGCGGTTCATTTGGACCTTCAACAAATTCGATGACATCTTTCTTTTGACCGGCGGTAATGCAGGCACGCGCACATTGACGGTCAATGTGTATGAACAGGCATTTGCCGTATCTAACATCGGCGCAGGAGCAGCCGTGGCCGTGGTGATCTTCGGCTGTTTGCTGGGCTTCTCGTTTTTCTTCCTGCGCTACATCAGCCGCGAGGAAGGTTTATGAGCGTCTTGCGATACGGGGCTGTTACTGCGCTTTTGCTTGGGGCGCTTTGGATGGTGATCCTGTCTGTGACTATCGCCATCGCGTTGTCTTTTGCGACAGGTGATCCGTTCCGCCCCGCCATCCTCGCGGCAATCGTCTGGGGCGCATGTGCAGGTCTGGCAGCAACTGATCTTTATCAAAAAGCCAACAAGGGCGCGCCTTGGGGTGTCCTGCTCGCCCTGATTGGTATCGCACTGACCGATTACGGTCCAATCCAACGCGGCGAGACCAGCACAATTGCCGCGCTCATCGCAGCCATCGGGATTGCCGGGATTTTTGTCTGGTCAATCCGCAGGATCATTACGAAACTGCCCTTGGGCCGCCTGACCCGTCATGAATTCGAAGAGGCCATTATCCGGTTTTTGTCTGGCTTCGGATATATCTTCTTTACCGCAATCGTGCTGATCCCGTTTTACGTCATGGTGATGACCAGCCTGAAAAATCAGGCCGAGTTGATGCAAAACCCGCTCGATTTCTCAATCGATCTTAGCCAGGGCACAGCCTTGCTGCGCAGCTATGATGAGCTTTTCACCCAGTTCAACTTTGGCACCTACATGTTCAACTCGTTCTTTATCTCGGTCCTGACGGTTCTGATTACGCTGCTCTTTGCAATTCCAGGTGCTTATGCCGTGGCGCGTTTGCGTTTCCGCGGACAGGCCGCGTTTTCGCGGTCAATTCTGCTGATCTACATGGTGCCGATGATTGTATTGGCCCTGCCAATCTATATTGCCTTTTCGATCAGCGGCTTGCGAAATTCATTCTGGGGGATCGTCATGATCTACCCGGTCACGACAATTCCCGTGGCACTTTACATGCTTCAGGGCTACTTTCGCGGTCTGCCCACCGAGGTGGAAGAGGCCGGGTTGATGGACGGGCTGAGCCGCCTGGCTGTGATCTGGAAAATCACCCTGCCCTTATCACTGCCTGCGCTGGCCTCGGTATCACTGTATGTCTTCATGATTGCTTGGAATGAATTCCTGCTGGCCTTCATGCTGCTGGATGATCCATCCAAATTCACGCTGACGCGGGGGATCGCCTCGCTGAATTCATCCGAGATCCCGCGCCAGCATCTGATGGCAGGGTCGGTGATTGCTACCGTGCCGATCATGGCGCTTTTTCTCGGACTTGAACGTTTCATGACAAAGGGGCTGACCGCTGGGTCGGTCAAAGGATGACGATGAACTTGGACGACCAGGCCCGCGCGATCCTGCGGAAGAACGACCGCGGCACCTACACGCTGCCGACCCACGGCCTTTATCCCTACCAATGGAACTGGGACAGCGCGTTTGCCGCCTGGGGCTTTGCAACATTTGACCCCGATCGGGGCTGGACCGAGCTTGAAACGCTCATGTCGGGGCAATGGGATGACGGGATGGTGCCGCATATCCTGTTTCATCAGGTTGACCCGGGTTATTTTCCGGGGCCTGATATCTGGGCCGGACGCGGGCCGATCCCATCATCGGGTATCAGCCAACCGCCCATCGCGGCAACCTTCATAGCCAAAATGCTGGAAATGGATCCGGCGGGGACGCCACGCGCCCGCGCGCTTTGGCCCAAGCTGCGTGCCTGGCATGCATGGTTTATGGCGTGGCGGCTTGACCATGGGGCAGTTTGCGTCACTCATCCGTGGGAGGCCGGGCGCGACAATGCCCCCGATTGGGACCACGCAATGGCCGGGATCGATGTCAGAGATGTCGGAGACTATACGCGCCGGGATACATCGCATGTCGACCCGGCGATGCGCCCCACAAAAGATGATTATGACCGGTATCTGACATTGGTAAAGATCGGGGCGTCCACGCAGTGGGACCACGCAAAACTACGCGAGATCAACCCTTTCCGTGTTGCCGACCCTACGATGACATTCACGCTGTTGCGGGCCCAAAGGGATCTTGCGGCCATGGGGCAGCAATTTGGCGAAGACGTCTCGGACATCATGGACTGGATCAAAACGCTGGAGGCCGGTGCCGCGACGCTTTGGAACGACCAGATACAGGGGTATGACAGTCGCGATGTACTGACAGGTCAGTTCAATAACGTGCTTTCCAACGCATCCGCGTTGTGCTGGTATGCCGGACTTGATGACGAACGGGCGTGGCCTGCCATTGCCCGCATGATGGATGCAGCCACCTATGGGCTGGCCAGCTTTGACCCCGAGGCAGAGGGTTTTGAACCTTTGCGTTACTGGCGCGGGCCAACTTGGCCAATCATGAATTACCTTGTCGCGTCGGGTATGGCTGAAATGGGCCATTACAAAATGGCAGACCGTATCCATCATGATACAGCCCGCCTGATGCAGATGAATGGCTTTTCTGAATACTATGACCCCCATGAAGGCACGCCTGCAGGCGGGGCGACATTCACATGGACCGCAGCCGTTTGGCTGGGTTGGGCTGGCAGGCCGCTTGGCAAATCACAAGGAGCCGCCTGATGGCATCAATTACGCTAAAATCTGTCGAAAAGTGGTTTGGCGCAGTGCAGGTCATCAAAGGTGTCGACCTTGAGATCGCACAAGGCGAGTTCATCATCTTTGTCGGTCCGTCAGGCTGTGGGAAGTCCACCCTGCTGCGCATGATTGCTGGTCTGGAGGAAACCTCACGCGGACAAATCCTGATCGGTGACCGCGATGCAACCGCCGAAGCGCCCAACAAACGCGGCCTTGCGATGGTATTCCAGTCCTATGCGCTTTACCCGCACATGTCCGTCCGTGAAAATGTTGGCTTTCCCCTGAAATCGGCGGGCCTGCCAAAGGACGCCATCGATGCCAAAGTGAATGACGCAGCAAAGGTGCTCAAGCTTGATGCATATCTTGATCGGCGGCCAAAGGATCTTTCCGGCGGACAGCGGCAACGCGTAGCCATCGGACGATCAATCGTGCGCGATCCAACGGCGTTCTTGTTCGATGAACCCTTGTCGAACCTTGATGCCGCTCTTCGGGTTGAAATGCGCTACGAAATCGCAAAGTTACATCAAACGCTGCAGGCGACGATGATCTACGTGACCCATGATCAGGTCGAGGCGATGACACTGGCCGACCGCATCGTCGTCCTGGAATTTGGGAAGATCGCGCAAGTCGGCACGCCCCGAGCGCTTTATGAAAAACCCGCCAACCTTTTTGTGGCGCAATTCATCGGATCTCCGCGGATGAATGTCGTGCCAGCGGGAACTGTGACCGGTGTTCACGTGCCGAAGGGTGCGGTCTCCGTAGGCATTCGGCCTGAACACATTACGTTGGTGGCGGCTGGTCAGGGCCAGATCCAAGGCAAGGTTGACGTACTTGAATACCTGGGCGCGGATACTTTCGTTATTCTCGATTGTGGACCAGCGGGTCAGATGACCGTGCGTGTCAACGGGACAGCTGACTTTTATCCCGGCGACGACGTTGCACTGTCATTTTCGCCCTCCCAAATGCACGCGTTTGATAGCAAAGGGCTGGCTATCAACCACGAAACGTAGCCGCTTTGCAGTTGATAACCTAAGCTTCGTCCTGGCCTTGCGGCACACTTAGCGTCGACCATGTGTCGTCGCGCTGCGGTTCAGGTGGCGTTTCGCACGCGCGACGGTGAATATTCACCTTTGCAATGAAGTTCGCGGAAATCGGGGCTGTGACAAACAGAAACGCCATGATCAGCACTTCATGTGTCGACGGCTCACCAATATCAAATGAGTGGATGATTGACGCAACAAGCAGCATGCCAATCCCGACCGTCCCCACTTTAGTCGGAGCGTGCAGCCGTGTCATAGGGTCGTTGAATTTCAGCAATCCGATTGCGCCGACCAGAACAAAACCTGATCCGATGATCAGTGACAGGCAAACGAAATAGGTTCCAATGATTTGTGCGGTCATTCGATAATGTCCCCCCGCAAGATGAACCGTGCCATCGCGACGGTTGATACAAAACCCAACATCGCGATCAGCAAGGCAACCTCAAAATAAATCTGAACGCCCTGATGAATGCCCAACACGATAACCAGCCCCAAGGCGTTAATGACCATCGTATCCAGCGCAAGTACCCGGTCACCAGAAGTCGGCCCCAAAACGAGCCGCACCATTGCCATGATCTGCCCTATCGCCAGTGCCACAAAAGTAATCGCAAGTGCGACGTTCAAAAACTGCAAAGCAAGGGTCATGTGAAAATCTCCAAAAGCCGCGCCTCGTACCGGTTAATGATGTCATCGCGTATCGCATCGGGGTCGTCTGTATGCAGCACGTGAACAAGCAAGCTGTGCCCTTTGTCCGACAAGTCCGCCGATACTGTGCCGGGCGTTAGTGTGATTGTTCCCGCCAGCAACGTCATCGCCTCTGGTTCACGCAGCCGTAATGGCACCACGATCCAAGCGGGTTTCAGTTTGTTGGCAGGGACCGTCAGTACAATCCAAGCGACCTCAATATTCGCCACGATGATATCCCAGATGACGATAAAGCTGTAACTTATCATTTTGCCGGGTCGGAATCCCTGGGGCGTGTCAGGCCACCAGATCGATGTGCTCCACGGGATGATGATGCCCAGGATGAACCCAAAGACGATCATCCCCGCCGAGATCTCATTTTGCAGGAACATCCAGACGATGGTCAGGATCAAGGTCAACAGCGGGTGTGGGATCAGCCAATTGAAAGCGCGTGCTATCATATCAATGATCCTCCGTTGTTGGTTTGCTCAGCTTGCCGGGCGTCTCCACCACTGTCGCGATATAAGGCTCCGGCGCAAAAAGCTGGTCAGCGACCCGTGTCGTGTAGCCATGGACCTGCCCGGCAAAGATCGTATTGGCAGCAAGCAGGGTGATCAGCCCCCCGACCGCGACATAGGCCATGGTCGCAGGTGCTTCGCATTTCGTGGTCGTGTCAGTAGCCTCAACGCCATGCGCTTTCCAGAACAGCATGCTGCCGGCGCGCGCAAAGCCCACGATGCTGATCAGGCTGGAACCAAGGACAATCGCCCAGATCCAGGTCATCAGCGCAGTGTCGAAAGCGGCGTCCAGAACCAGCAGCTTTCCCAAGAACCCCGAAAGTGGCGGCAGTCCCGCCATGGCAATCGCACCGACAAAGAACAGGGCGGCGGTGATTGTGGCGCTTTCAATAGGCGGTTGGGGGGTCAGATCAAGATTGGCGCGGCTACAGCGGACAAGATCGACGATGAGGAATAGCGCTGCCCCGGCCAGTGTTGAATGCACGATGTAATAGAGGGCCGCCGCGATGCCTTGCGGCGTAAAGAGTGCGATAGAGACCAGCACCATGCCCATCGATCCGATGATCGAGAACGCGACCAACCGGTCGAACTGTTTTGCTGCCAGAACCCCGACCATGCCGATGGAAAGTGAGATCAGAGCGGCGGGTAGCAGCCATGTATCATGCAGCCCGGAAGTAACTTCTAAGTCCGGTGGGAAGATGATGGTGTAAACCCGGATAATCGCGTAAGCGCCGACCTTGGTCATAATCGCAAAAAGGGCCGCAACCGGTGCTGGTGCCTCGGCATAGCTGGAAGGCAACCAGAAATGCAGCGGGACAAGGGCGGCTTTGATCGCGAAGACCAGCAATAGCAACACTGCCGCAACACGAATACCAACAGTTTCCTCTGGGCTGATCAGGGTGACCCGGTTGGCCAGATCGGCCATGTTCAGCGTCCCGGTTTCGGCATAAATCGCGCCCAGAGCAAACAGAAAAAGGGTCGAGCCGATCAGATTGAAAAGGACATATTGCACACCGGCCCGCAGCCGTTTGGTGCCGCCTGCATGGATCATCAACCCGTAGGAGGCGATCAGCAGGACCTCGAAAAAGACAAACAGGTTGAACAGGTCGCCCGTCAGGAACGCGCCAAGGATACCCATCAACTGGAATTGGAACAGCGCGTGGAAATGCCAGCCGCGATCATCCCAGCCGGAACTGATCGCATAGACCAGTACGCAGAGTGCGAGAACACTGGTCAGTAGGACCATCATTGTTGAGAGTTGGTCGCCGACGAGCACGATACCGAACGGGGCAGCCCATGCGCCCAACTGATACAGCATGATCGTGCCGTCAGAGGTCTCCCAGACAAGGCCCAGCGAAATCGCGATCAGCGTCAGGATACCCACAATGGAAAACACGCGCTGGATCCCGATGTGGAATCGTGCCGCCAACACGATGAACGGGGCCAACATCGCTGGCAGAACGACCGGGGCAATCAGCCAATGGGTCATGATGAACCCTCCGGCTTGTCTGTCGGTTGATCATCAACATGATCGTCGTCGGAACCCAAAAACGCCCCCAGCCCGATCATCACGACGACCGCCGTCATCCCGAATGAGATGACGATGGCGGTCAGCACCAGGGCCTGCGGCAGGGGATCGGTGTAAGTGTCTAGGTTATCGCGCAACACCGGCGGCGCGCCAACGGTGATCCGGCCAGAGGTAAACAGGAAAACGTTCACAGCGTAGGGCAGCAAGGAAATCCCTAGAATTACGGGAAACGTCCGCAACCGAAGAACAAGATAAATACCCGCGGCGGTCATGACGCCGATGGCGGACGCGATCAAAAGTTCCATATCACGCGCCCTCCTGACTTGGTTGGAGGGATGGCGGGTCATCTCGCGACGGGTTGATGTCCATAGGATGTGTGCTTTCCACCGATTCAGAGCGGCGCGCCAAGCGCGAGAAGCTTTCAAGCGACAGCATTACGGCCCCTACAACCGACAAGAACACGCCAACGTCAAATAAGGCCGCCGTGGCCAGTTCGAATTCGTTGAACGGGGGAATGCGCACATAGGTGAAGTCAGAGGTCAGGAAAGGCCGATCCACGAACCACGACCCGATGCCGGTAAACCCGGCCACCAATACGCCGGCCCCGATCACCCCGTGATAGGGATAGCGCAGTCGGGCCGAGGCCCAGGAAAAGCCGCTTGCCATATACTGCATCACGACCCCAATCGACACGATCAACCCGGCGATAAATCCTCCACCCGGTTCATTGTGACCGCTCAGGAAAATGTAGAAACCAACCATCATGACAACTGGCATAATGCCGCGCGTCAGCACAACCATCATCATCGGATGCACACCACCGGCTTGCGGTTGATCAGGCTCGCGGTTCAACAGGCGCGCACGCACAGGGCCGTCAAGCAGCGTCTCGGTCAACGCATAGATCAGCAGTGCGGCAATGCTTAGCACAATAATCTCGCCGAACGTGTCAAAGCCGCGGAAATCCACCAGGATCACGTTTACCACATTGGTCCCGCCGCCACCCTTGTAGGAATTGGCCAGATGGAACTCTGAAATCGAGGTCGCCACCGGGTCACGCAGCATGAAGTGATAGGCCATCGCGAAGCTTACAAACCCTCCGGCAATGGCGACGCCTGCGTCGCGCATCCGGCGCAAGACTGTGCTTTCGACGGGTGTGCTTTTGGGAAGGAAATTCAGCGCCAGCAGAAGCAGGATGATCGTTACCACTTCTACGGTGAACTGTGTCATGGCCAGATCAGGTGCGCTAAGGAACACAAACCCTATCGACACCATCAGCCCGACGATCCCCATCAGGATCAGCGACAGGAACCGGTTACGATGCAGGAAAACCATTCCTATGGTTGCTGCGACCAACATGCCCCAACCGGAAATCAACACAGGATCCGCGGTTTGCGCCGTGTAATCTGGCGCGCCGATGGTCCCAGTGGTCCACGCATAGTAGCCTGCGACGACAATCGCGATGGTTCCCACAGCAGCGTAACGCGAAAAGGCACCATTATGCAGCGGCAGGATCAAGACCTGTGCAAGACGAACAGTGGCGGCGACAATTGCCTCAAAGATCACCTTGGCCTCAGGGCGCCGGACCGCGTCCCAGACGCGCAAGGCCGGTTTGAACAGCGCCAGCATCACAAGACCGCCCACAACCGCGATGATCGACATGTAAAGCGCGGGCACCAGCCCGTGCCAGATTTTCAGATGCGCCGACGGCATCTCTGCCGCGCCGCCCAGTACCGCACCTGTGACCAGTTTGACAAACGGCTCTGCCACAAACGGTGCCACGCCAATCACCACGACCGGGATCATCAAAAGCGCGGGGGGCAGCCACATGCCTGCAGGCGGATCATGTGGCTTGGCGGGATAGTCGTCGCGGACCGGGCCAAGGAACACATGCGAAATCAGGCGGAAACAGTAAGCGGCCGAGAACAGCGACCCGACCGTCGCCAGCACGGGCACCAGCCAATAGCTGCCAAACAGGACTGTATGATTGGCCTCTTCCAGCATCATCTCTTTCGACAGGAACCCGTTCAGCAACGGAATACCTGCCATCGACAGTGCCGCAAGCGTCGCAATCATAAAGGTCACGGGCATCAGGGTCCGCAACCCGCCAAGGCGGCGGATGTCGCGTGTATGCGCCTCGTGATCAATGATGCCTGCGGACATAAAGAGCGCGGCTTTGAACGTCGCGTGGTTCAGGATGTGGAATACCGCCGCCATCGCACCAAAGGCCGTACCGGTGCCCAAAAGCATCGTGATCAGACCCAGATGGCTGACGGTTGAAAAGGCAAGCAGGGCCTTCAGGTCATGCTTGAACAGCGCAATGACCGATCCCAAAACCATGGTGATCAGCCCGGCGGTGGTGACGATCACAAACCACTCCGTCGTGCCCGAAAGGACGGGCCACATCCGCGCCATCAGGAAAATCCCCGCCTTCACCATCGTGGCCGAATGCAGATAGGCCGAGACGGGCGTCGGGGCAGCCATCGCGTGCGGCAGCCAGAAATGGAATGGGAATTGGGCGGATTTGGTGAAACAGCCCAGCAGGATCAGGATCAGCGCAGGCACATAAAGCGGATCCGCCTGGATCAGCTCGCGGTTTTGCAAAATGACACTCAAGTCATAGCTGCCCACGATCTGGCCCAGGATCAGCATGCCGCCAATCATCGCCAGCCCGCCCATGCCGGTGACAGTCAGTGCCATCCGTGCGCCCTGACGGCCTTCGGGCAAATGCTTCCAATAGCCGATCAACAGGAAGGACGACAGCGAAGTCAGTTCCCAGAAGATCAGCAAAAGCAGGATATTGTCGCTCAGGACTATGCCGACCATCGCACCCTGGAAGAGCAACAGATAGGTGAAAAACTCACCCATATTATCCTTGCGGCTCAGGTATTGGCGCCCATAGGCGATGATCAAAAGGCCTATGCCAAGGATCAGCATGGCAAAGAAAAAGCCTAAACCATCCAGCATTAGCGTGAAATTCAGCCCCAGCGCGGGCATCCAATCAACGCGTGCCGTGACGACCTCACCAGCCAGGACAGCGGGAAGATTCGTAAAAAGTCCGACGAAAGCAGCCAACGTAACGGTGAAGGTGACCCCTGCGCAGGACGACCGGCCAGCTTGGTTCATCAGCCCCGGCAGAAGCGCGCCAAAGAACGGCAATGCAACAATGAAAAAGAGAGACACACAAACTCCTGGTTGATCGGCGCATCTTTGAAACAAACATGCGGAAGCTGGTTTATCTGTCTTTGTCGTGGCATCGGCGCTGATATGCAAGATGTAAGAGGTGCATGAATGTCGCTGACTGTGACGGTTATGTATGCAAAGGCGGTGCCTTTGCCGTGCGCATTATGGTCAGCAACATCAACGCAAAGACAGAAACGCCGAGCCCGACAATCGCCGCTACAACGACATCTGAGAAGTAAACCATCAGCACCGCAACAAGCACAGGACCTACAAAACTACCAATACGCTCACATGTGCGCAGCAGGCCAAGTGCGGCTGTCATGGGTACGTCAGGCAGTGTTTCAGCAACCTCCATCACCGACACGATTAGCGGGGCTTTCAAGAAAGCATGTGCAATGCCCAGTCCAATGACGATGATCAGCACAGCCATGATGGTCGGATCAGCCAGCAGCCCAAGTAGCACTACGCCGGATGCCAGAGAGGCAACTGCAGCCACTTTCAAATTTCCCCCAATCCGATCGGCAAAGCCTGCCGCAAGCGGAGAAATCGGGATGATCACAAGTGAATAGACCATCATGATGCGCCCAATTTCGGACTGTGTGACCTCTAGGCTGGCCAGATAAACCGGCACAAAAAGATAAAGTACGCCCGTCAGGACTATTTTGGTGGGGATCGCGCAGAACAGCAGAAGCGATAGGAATTGTCTACTGCGCAAAAGCGGCCAGACAGAACCCTGCGCAGTGCCTTTGCCTGCCGTTTTGGTGCTTTCGGGATCGGGATCCAGCATCAGATAACCTGCGATCCCAGCGACCCCAGCCAGTCCGGCAGCAATCACGAAAACTGGCTTATAACTTAACCAGTCCGCCAGGATCGCACCGATGGCGGTGCCGCAAAGCGTGGCGGTCATCAGAACCCCCACAAAAACCGCCATTCCGCGTGCGCGGTTTTCCACGGCAACCACCTTTGCAATGTAGCTTTGGCAACTGATCGTAATAATCGCATAACCAATGGCGGTTATCGCCCGCCCCAGCAGAATGTCGTTTCCCGAAGCCGCCACCGCACAGATGATGTAACCGGCGATTGCTGGGCACAGCCCTGCCAGGAACAACGTCCTGTTCCCGTAACGATCCACCAGCATCCCGGCAAAAGGCGTCAGGACAGCGATCACGAGCATAAAAGCTGAAATCGGAAGGCCCATCATGATGTCGACCGAAAAGAGATCGCTCGGCTGATGCATCTCTGCGACGAAGAGTGGCAAGAAAGACTTTTGCAACTCTTCTGCGAAGCAAAACAAAAACAGCGGAATGCGGGCGTCGATCACGCTCGCGACAGAAGGCCGACCAGTCATCTGCAGACCGTGATTTTGGACATAGTCTGCAACGCGCGGCTGCCCAAGGTGACGCTGTGCGCGTCGAAGTAGCGAATTGTTGGCTTGATTGACCGCCTTGATCAGCTGTGTCACGGCATCAATACTGCGGCCGATAGGGAACAGACCGAACTGGCCGTCAGCCCTTGCCGACAATGCCGTTCGTGCCAACTGCAACGGGCCCAGCAGTGATCGCCTTGTGAGAAACGTAACCAGTTCAAACGCCACAAGCGTTGTGGCAATCAGGATGATCAGCGTATCGAAAAAGACATTGCGCATTTGATTGGCCAGATGGCCGGGGTCCAGCGTAATGATGACTGTGCCAATTGTTTGGTCGCGCCAGATCAGTGGCTGCTTAATCTCTTGTGATACACGATCCGGGACAAGCGCGGGCAAGAGCCCCCCTGAAATCGCATTTAGCCCGCTTGCCGCTGGCGGAGTGGCTGCCGTTGTCGTCTGCACCCGCAAGATCGTGACGTCGGCAATTTCGGGACGATCCGCGGCGGTCTGTGCTGCCAGCGCGTCAAGACCGCGCAATTGCGCAAAAGGCACGCCAAAATCCAGCGCTGCGACGATGTCGCGCCGAAGCACATCGCCTGCAGCAACCGCTTTTGCAGACAATTGCGCACGCAACCCGTCACCAAAGACGGCCAAGGTGATAACGAGACTGGCGATTGCGGCAACACCGATGGCAACCGTCACGACCAACCCGACCTTACGTGTCAATCCACCCACAATTTCAGGGCTGGTGTTGCCCTGCCGTTTCATTCGACGATTTCAGCAATGCTGATCAGCTGGATCGGCGGATAAAGCTCAAGTGTGCGGGCCACCCGCATATTGATGATGACGGAATATCGGTTCAGTGTCGCAATCGGCAGATCACCCGGTATCGCCCCTTCGAACAATATCGCATGCGCCTGGGTGGCGGCCAGCTTGCCCACATTCACATAACTATTGGCAACAGCCATCAGAGCGTCCGCATCCGACACCATCTGTTCATAAGCCGAAAAGACGGGAAGCCCATGTTCAAGTGCTGCAGCCGTAAAAGCCTCCGCATGTTCCAGATTGAATGAGCTGGACCCGACATAGATCGCCTCTGCCCCTTTTGCAGCCAAGTCCGCGATCTTCACTGGAATCTCTGCCGGATCGGCAAGACCATCGGGCCCAATAGCATATGTTTCCGAGATCAGTTCAAAACCAAGCGTTTCAGCCAGCGGCGTAATAGCCTCGGTGTTGTATACGGAGTTCGCCTCGGCCGGGTCGTTCACGATCCCGATGGCGTCGGGTTCAAAATATTCAAACAAGGTCCGGATCTGTGCCTCTTCGGGAACGCGGTTGCGGACCCCCGTGACGGTTGCACGTCCGCTCGCATCATAGTCCTTGATCAGATCCGAACGCACAGGATCTGCCACGATCATGAAAACAACAGGTATATCGCCTAGTGGAGTCTCGTTTCCATCACCGATCGGGCCTATCAGCGCAGTGGACACAGATGTGCCCCAAGACACCACCAGATCAGGTTCCTCTTCGCGCAATCTGGCGACGACATCAGGCAGCAGGGACCGGTTCCGCCCGATATCAGTCACGGTGACTTCAACGGGCAGGTTGCGGTCGGCAAAGTAATCGCGAAAGCCACTGCAGGCCTCTTCGCATCCGCGGAATGTCACCATGTGGATCTGTGCGGGGTCGGTGACTGAAAAGTCAGCGCGTAGTGGCGTGGCCAGAAAAACGAAAGACAAACCAAAACAAACGAAAAAACGGTCAAGCATTGGACAATTCCCTTGCAAACAGGTTTGAGAAAGACAGCAAAGCCAGGCCCGTGACGCTTAGCACGATCACAGCCCCAATCACGAAAGGCGCGGCTTGCATGCCAAAGATCAGCAGGATCAAACCGGCAAGAAGCGGACCGATGAAACCGCCGATTTGAAAGGTCAGCCCCTTCTGAAACTCGACTTCCGGCAGGGTAAATTCGGATTTTCCAGCGGCTGTCAGGACGCGGCTGCGAAACGCGCGGGTCAAGCCTGCCGAAAGACCCACGACCAACACCGTGATGATCCAAGCACGCGTTCCAAGCTGCGCACCCAAAACCATTAACACCAGACCCAGAATTGCAAGTGTCAGGCATGCCGGGATCACAAAGCCCTTTTCTTCGGACAGAACCCCGGCCCAGATAGCATAACCACCGATCATCAACAGCGCATATGCCGTCAGCACATGACTGATCAATGATTGCGGCAGCCCCATATCCGACAGCGCCAGTGGCACTAGAAACAGAATAAAACCACGATCCAGCAGCGACAAAGGAATAGCAAAAAGCAGCACCGAAAGTCCGACGCGTCGATGACGAAAGATGGCGCGGACAGGGGCCATGCGCTCTGCGATTGTCCGAAACCGCCCGCCATTGTGGTGCCCAACACCATGGTCCATGAAAATCAGTGCAACCAGCATCGCAATCAGCGACACGGTTGCCGCAATGACGAAAACAGTGCTCGGGCCCGTCCAATCAGCAATCACGGCCCCGATGGCCAAACCGGTTACGCCAGACGTCAAAAACGCCTTGCTAAATCCATCCTCGTCATGCCGATCTGCGGCGTGATGCGGGACAAAAAGCGAATAGTCGACGCAAGCCACCCGCAGCAAACCCAGCCCGGCACCCGAAACTGCTCGTGCGATGGTCAGAGTCGCGATATCAGGTGCCAGACTGGCACCGACAAGCCCGCCTATCGCCAAAAGCAATCCCCCAATAGCGTTCAAACGCAGCGGGATCCGATCCCACCAAAGGCGTGAAACCGTCATCGCCGCGACAAGTGCTGCGGTAAAAATGGCAATCGGCGCAACGGTTGCCATTGTATCCGGCACCCAAGGGGAGAGCGTGTTTGGCAAGCTACGCGCATAAAGCGGCATCCATGCGGTCAGCAGACCTTCCGCAAAAAGCGCGATGAAAAGTGGTAAACGCGCATCGAAAATTGCAATATCCGTCACCCTGCGTTGCGCCGGCAATGCGCGTGCCACATAGGCACTTACCCGATCATCGCCGCCGCGCGCCAATGCGGCCGCCGCACGCTGGCGCAGATCAGCATTGCGCGTCTGAAGTGCCGCCAAGAACCGCCACGCGCGCCCAATGCGCAGACGGGTTCCCGTTTGGATGAACTGCCCCTGCCCCATCTTGACCAGATATCGCTGAATGGCCTGCATCGGTGTGATCAGGCTCTGCACGATCGGGACCATCAAGACCTCAAGTGCGAACAGGATAGCGACCAAAACGATAATGAGTGTCTCGAGCAGTGCATCAATCATCCGAGCGCGCAGATAGGTCATATCAAGCTCTGCGCTAATACGGGCCACTGGTTCGCCATACGCCCGCACGTCCGTTCCGACAACTTCCGCGATCTCGTCACTTTGGCCAGTCAGAAGCGTTTCCAATGCGGCACCCAAACGCGTTGTGAAACCTGCCTGTACAGTTTGCACATATGGATCGGGTTGCATTTGCCCCAACAGCAATCGTTCGCGCTGAAACCGATCACGATCCGTCAGGATGTGAACGTTGATAGCTTTGATCTCGGGTGTATCGGCAGCCATGGCTGCACCCATTTCGGGTAATCCACGCAACTGGTCTATTGGGACACCGGCATAAACCGCAAACTCGACATCACGACGCATGGTCTCAACGACACCGGCCGTCCGGTCCACCATCAGCCGTGGCAGCGTGTTACCCAATTGTAGCAACGTCACTGTCGCAGCCAGCAAACCACTGCACATCAACACGATCATCACGATCAACTTCAGCCGGAAAGACAGCCTTTGCCGAAAGTTCTTCCACCCTTGATCCATGCCTAGGACTCCGGCTTTTCTGGTCTGGAAACCAGACCGTCAAGCTCTGCCATGGCAACGATGTAAGCCCGATTGCCCTGAACGATCATGCGCTGCATCTGCGCTGGCACGTCATCTTCGGCAGGTTCCGGTCCAAGTTCGAGATTATCCAGATTGGCCTTGTCAAAGACAGCCATCACAAGCCCAACCTTCTGAAAGCCAAACAAGACAACCGGCACAACCGCAGTGGCGATAACCGCAAAGACGACCAAAAAGCCACGAAGTGTTTCATGAAATGCGCGCAGCACCTCGGCGTGGTAGTTCCCGCGATGGGTGCTGATGACCACCGCCCCGATTGTCACCCCGGTGGAATCGATAATCATCCGCGCCGAGTAGAGCGCATCCGCAATCTCGATCCGGGCAGTGTCAGCGTCTTGCACTGTAATGCGCCGCAGCAATCGGTTCAGGTCGGCTTGTGGCAGAGGTGTCATAGCAGTCGAGCTGATTTCTTCGCCCGTCACGGTCAGGATGCGGATCGTATCGATCAGCGGCTCACGCCGCATTTCACGATCAATGATGGTGTCAAGATTGCGGATTTCATCAAGACCCAGCCCCACCTGTTCGGCCCTGCGGGCAACGGTTTCGATGGTGCCACCCGCGATCTGCAGACGCGCCGCTGTCGTTTCGATGACCAAGCTTTGATACTTCAGATAGTTCAGGCCAAGCTGCAGGCCCAGCATGCATGCCACAACCAGCCAGGTTGAAAGCAATACGTTGATATGAAAGCGATAAAGCTTGAACATGCAGCTTCACCAAATCACCAATGTGACTAGGCGGGCAAAACCAGCAGCACTTGTTTTCATCATGCTTCATCCGTTCGCGGTAACGGTCGACCGACCATGCAGTGTACTTGTGGTAGGTCTACGCCACAGGGCGTGATCTTATTCCGCGAGCAAATGCGATTTTATGTGAATGGGAGCAGAAACCAACCTCAGCTACGAGGCATTGCCCAATAGCATCTCGATTTCCCGTGTTATCTGCCGCGATAGCGGACTGATGCGCGCATCATACGTCCCGATAACCTTGCCATCGCGCCCCAACAGGATTTTGTTGAAATTCCAGCGCGGAGTGAAACCGGCTTTTTCTCGCATTGATTGGTAGAATGGGTGGGCGTTTCGACCCAGCACGGGGTAATCTCCGTCATGGGCAAATCAATCCCATAATGCAGTTCGCAATAATCTTTGACCTCAGCATTGCTGCCCAGTTCCTGATTGAAGTCATCAGACGGAACCGCCAACACCACCAACCCCTGATCGCAGTAACGATCATAAAGGGTCTGCAACTCGGCAAACTGGTCGGCAAAGCCACAAAGAGAGGCGGTGTTGACCACCATGACAGGCTGCCCTGTCCATTGGCTGATCCGAAGTTCACCGCCATCGATTGATGCGAAAGGCGCGTCGCGATCAAGTGCCGCAACGGGCCAGGCGCAAACTGCAAAGAACAGCGCAATCAGAAACTGCCGCATGCGTGTTTCTCCCATTCCTGCGCACTATCGCAGCAAAACCAGATCCTTGCCGATATCCTGTGGATCATCGACGGCATTGATCAAATAATCCGCCACTGCCTTGCGCGCGACCAGCCCGTTGCGCCATGTGTCCGGATCACGCAGCACGCGGTAAGACACCTTGTCCTGATTATTGGTCAAGATCACGGGCCGTGCGATTGTCCAATCGGTATCGCTGTCTATGATCATCTGTTCCTGCACGTCCTTGTCCGCATAAGGCCTGCCCAAAAGCGCGCGATGGCCTATCTGTTCCACCTTGCTCATCGCTTGCCTGCTCCGTCCGGCTCCGAAACCGGTGACGGCGATCAACCGCTTGACCCCGGTCTTATTCATTTCGGACAGCAAAACCTCGGTCGATCTCGAAAACAGCGTCACTGTTTGCCACAGCATCGCAACGCTTTCCTTGATCCCCAGCGCGTAGATCACGGCATCAACGCCTTCCAATACCTCGCCCACATTCGCGGCCACCAAAGCATCGCCAGCGATTGCCTCTAACCCTTCTTGTGGGGCAAGCGCGTCGGCACCGCGCGCAAAAGCACGGATGCGATAACCCTTGGCCAAGCCAACTGCGACGGTACATTTACCGATCCCGGATGTGGCCCCCATGACAAGCACGTTCTTCATGACAAAACCCCGGATTTCCGCGCAGTCCCCATGAAAATCACAAACGTACCCGGCAGTTTGCCAAACACAAAATCACCCCGACGGTTGATCCCGCGCGGGCCCATCCCCACCGTTTTGCCCGGTTCCAGCCCAGCCTTTTGCAGCTGCTCCCGCAATTCCGAAGGCTTGATGAACATTGCCGGATCATGGGTGCCTTTGGGCAGGATACGCAGGATGTTTTCGGCCACCGTGATTGTCACAAACCGCGCAATCGGATTGCGGTTGATGGTGTCGAACAAAAGGATCCCACCCGGCTTCAGCACCCGCGCGATTTCCTGCGTGACCTTGGCAAGATCACTGACATGCTCCAGCACATCCACGCAAACAACCGCATCAAAGCTGGCATCGTCATAAGGCAGGTTTTCACCAACACCTACGTCGTAAGCGATATCGCGGCTTGTGGCTGCGGCATGCGCCTCTGCCGCCTTGATCGCATCTGCGGCCGGGTCAATACCGGTGACCTTGGCACCCCGATCATGGATCGCCTCGGCCATGAAACCACCCGCACAACCCAGATCAAGCACCTTTTTGTCGTGCCAGTCGATGCTTTTGTCGAACCACGACAGCCGCGCTGGCACCATGTTTTTCAGCGTGCGCACCCAGCGGATGTCATCAGACCACCACCGATCCGCCACATCGTCATAGATCGCCAGATTATTTCGTTCCGTTTGCGCCATAATCACCGTGTCTGCATTGCCTGACAGGTGATTTAGCACTGCTGCATGCGTTTCAAGCGACGCGATTGACGCATTGCTCAGGCACGAAGCGCAACCGTCCTGGCAGGAACGCTGCGTGTAACGGCAACGCGCAGCGGCCAACGGATGAACAAAATCGCTGTGTCCGTGATACCATGGGTGGCCAAGGTCGCCGGAATATCAGCGACATCGCAGGTGGCGCTGACCTGACCAGGGCGCTGTGCATTGGCCACGATCTGCACCTCAAGCGGGATGTCATGATGGCTGCGCTGTAGTTGCGCCGAAATATCTGCAGCGGCGCCAACTGCCATATAGAGCGCTACGCATTGACCCGGTTTGAGATCACGGATCGCGTCTGGCAAAGCAATCCCATCGCGCAAATGTCCGGTTGTTAAGGTCAGCGTATGCACCTCATCCCGTTCGGTCAGACTATTGCCAACAGCCGCCGCTGCCGCGCAGGCGGCGGTGACGCCAGGTACAACCTCAACCGGAATGCCCGCCGTCCTGAGCGCCTGCATCTCTTCGGTGCTGCGCCCGAATACACCCGGATCACCGCATTTCAGCCGCACCACCCGCTGCCCGCGCTTGGCCGCAGCAACCAATGTCTGCGTGATCTTTTCCTGCGGCCAGCTATGACATCCCGGTGCCTTGCCCACATAGACTCGCTCTGCGTCACGGCGGGCGAGTTCAAGGATTTCAGGTTCGAGCAGCCGGTCAAAATAGATCACATCCGCCTCTTGCAGCCGCTGTACACCGCGCAAGGTGATCAGGTCTTTTGCCCCCGGTCCCCCGCCAACAAGACTGACGCAACCCTCTTGATTCGTGCCAAACTCGCCGGTTTCGATTGCAGTTTTGATCATCTTTGCCGCGTCGCGCTCGGCCCCTCGGGCAAAGACCCGGCGGGGCGCATCGTTGAACACCCACCGCCAGAGATCGCGGCGCGCGCGCGGGGCGAGCCTTGCTGCGGCTGCGTTCCGCAAACGCCCGGCAAGGCTGGCAAGGTCACCGAGGCGCGGTTCGAGGGTTTCTTCAAGCTTTGTCTTGATCTGGCGCGCAAGCACCGGTGCTGTGCCTTCCGTACCGATGGCAACCACCACCGGATCACGATCTACAATGGAGGGAGTAATAGCATCGCAAAGCGCGGGTTGGTCAACCACGTTGACCGTCGCTCCGCCCGCTTTGGCAAGTGCGTGAAGCGCCATATCTGCGCCGGGACAGCCGGTTGCGACAAAGACCAATGCGGTGTTTTCAAAGCTGTCAGGTGTGATTGGCCCCGTGTCATGCAGCAACCGGCCTTCTGTCAGCAACCCCGCCAGTTCATCGTCAAGTTCCGGGGCAAGCACCGTCACTTTCGCCTCGGTCTTCAGGATCAGTCGGGCCTTTTGTGCGGCCTGTTCATCACCGCCCGCGATAACAACACGACGCCCGGCCATTTGAAGAAACATTGGAAAGGTTTTCATGCGGAAAGGCTTTCTTGTTGGTGGCGTGTTGCCCAAAGGTGGTCGGCCATATCCTGGGCAGCTTGCAAGTCAGGCGCGGCTTTTAGCGTCCAAAGAGCAAGCGCAGCAGTGCCCGTGATGGTCGCAATTGCAAACGGATCATCGGTACTTCCCTGCCACAAGGCCTGCAGATCAATGGTCTGGTCTACATCGTGCAAACGCCGAGTTGCTTGCAGAACCGGGGCTGCGACCTCTTGGATATGCGTCCCGTCGCGCAGCCCGAACAGGATGATGTTTTTGCCCGGATGTCGTTCAAATTCGCCGCCACCGCCTTTGATGATGGTCAGGTCACGCTGGCCCAACAGCTTGGCCGCTTGGGCCTGCAGACTGCGATAGGATGGGTGGAAGACTCCTTGCACAGTGGCAGGCGCTTGCGACGGGTTCCACATGCGCAGCACCGTGTTGAAACACGACCGCAGCCCGAATGTGTCGCGGAGGCGAAGAAGTGCAAAGGCTTCGGGGCTGAAGCTTTCTAACGGACTGTAACGCACTTGAGGGCCGGCAAGGCCAAGCGCATCTCGCAAAGATGCATCAGTATTTTGATGCGAATTCCAGCCATGCATTGAAATCGTGTAACCCGCCTGCCCCACCAGCCGCGCAGCCAGCAAAAACAGTGGTGCACCACGGCTGCGCCCCGCCGCATAAGACGGCCAATCAAGATCGGCCTTTGGCAAGCTGCCTTGGACATGTGCGCGCAAAGCGGCGGTAAACCCGGCGATTTCCTCTGCCGTTTCGCCGCGCAGCCGCATCACCATCAGCAACGCGCCAACTGCCTCGGGTGCGGCATCGCCTTGCAGGATCAATGTCATCGCCTCTTGCGCCTCGTCCAATGTCATCGCCCGCGCGCGGCCTTTGCCACGCGCGACAATCTGGACAAAGGGGGCAAGGCTCATTCGGCGGCCATCGGAACCGATGCCTCCGCCAAAAGAGATGCCAGTTCGGGTTTGCAGGATCCGCAGTTGGTGCCTGCGCATGTGGCTTCGCCTAAGGCGGTCACGCTTTGCGCACCATTCGCGGCGGCGGCCAGCAATGTATTACGCCCCACATTGAAACAAGCACAGACGGTCGCGCCGGGATCGGGCTGATCAGCGGGCGTGCGTCCGGCAAGGGCCACGAGTGGGGCGGTATCTGTGCCGATACAGGCGATAGCCGCAGCCCGCGACAAAACAACCGGCTGCGGAGCCGCAAAGAAAAGCGCCGCGATTTTGCCCGCGATCTGAATAGCGACGCGGACGGTGCCAGTGGCGGGGTCGGTCTGCAAAGAGGCCTCTCCGTTGCTGATACCACTGAGATTACGCGCCTCGGCGACCCAGTCATCGGGGGTTTTGTGCCCCGCCAGTTCCGCCTGCCAGCCGGTTCCTGTTCTTGCGATCGCGGCATAGGGTGTCTGCGGCGCAGGTTGCGGCGCGAGGGCCATGAAACCATACCATTTCGCCCGATAAACACGCGCGCTCACATCTCCGGCCTTCAACGCGGGCTGTCCGGAAAACGGGTCTGTCACCGGGGGCGTCAGGCTGTTGATCGTGCCATGTGTCGTGCGCTGCCGCGTCCAGTGCATTGGGGCGAAAAGCTGCCCCCGCGCCACGCGCTGTGTGATCAGCGCTCGCAGGATCACGCTTCCATAGATGTTATCCAGTCGGATCAGATCGCCCGGCTTCGTGCCCAGTGATGCGGCATCGCCGGGGTGCATTTCAACATAAGGTTCCGCCAGATGCGGACCCAGCCGCGCCGATTTGCCCGTGCGCGTCATGGTGTGCCACTGGTCGCGATTACGCCCGGTGTTCAGTGCAAAACGGGGTTTGGACAGCGCCGGAGCCTGCACCGCGATCATCCGCGCCTTTCCATCGGGATGGTAGAACTGTCCATCTGCGAAGAAACGGTGATCATTGCGCGGCCATTGGGTCGGGATCAGATTGGCATAGTCGGCATCGGCGAAAACGCTGAGGTCCAGATCGCGCGGGAAATGCGAAACAGCGGCATCCAGCGCGACATATTCGGCGAACACATCTGCAGGTTTTTCATAGGCAAACGCCGCGTCAAAGCCCATGCGCGCGGCAACATCGCTGATGATCGCCCAGTCCGGGCGCGCCGATCCTGGGGCAGGCAAAAACGCCCGCTGACGCGAGATGCGGCGTTCGGAATTCGTGACTGTCCCATCCTTTTCGCCCCAGCCGGTCGCGGGTAGGCATACATGGGCCAGATCATTCGTGTCGGTCTTTTCGATGATGTCCGAGGTCACGACAAAGGGCACATTTGCAATCGCCGCTGCCACGCCATCCGCATCGGGCAGTGACACGGCAGGATTGGTGGACATGACCCACAGCGCCTTGATCTTGCCCGCGGCACAAGCCTTGAACAGATCGACCGCTTTCAACCCCAGTTTGGCGCAGATCGTTGGGCTATCCCAAAAGCCCCGAACCGCTTGCCGGTGATCCGCATCGCCAAGCTCCAGATGGTTGGCAAGCATATTTGCCAGCCCCCCAACCTCGCGTCCGCCCATCGCATTGGGTTGTCCAGTTACGGAAAAAGGCCCCATGCCGGGTTTTCCGATCCGGCCTGTTGCCAGATGGCAGTTCAGGATCGCGTTGACCTTGTCGGTACCCGATTGCGACTGGTTCACACCTTGGGAATAGATCGTGACAACTTTCTGAGTACCTGCCCAAAGCGCGTAGAAATGCACAAGTTCGTTCACAGAAAGCCCGGTATCCTGCAAATCCGTCACCTGCGCCGACGCGACGGCGTCGTCCAGGCCATTCACATGGGCCGCAACATACCCGTCATCAAAGGCACGATGCTCTGCCAGATAGGCCAGCAATCCGTTGAACAGCGCCACATCCCCGTCCGGCGCGATTTGCATATGGATATCCGCCAGATCGGTTGTCGCCGTCCGGCGCGGGTCGATGTTGACGATCCGCATCCCTGGCCGTGCCTCTTTGGCGGCGGCGATGCGCTGGAACAACACCGGGTGACACCAGGCTAAATTCGAGCCGACAAGGACGATCAGATCAGCCTGCTCTAGGTCTTCATATGTTCCCGGCACTGTATCGGTGCCAAAGGCGCGTTTATGACCTGCCACAGATGACGCCATGCAAAGACGAGAATTCGTATCGATATTCGCCGACCCGATAAAGCCCTTCATTAGCTTGTTGGCGACGTAGTAATCCTCGGTCAGCAATTGGCCAGAGGCATAAAACGCCACGCTGTCCCGGCCGTATTCGGCAATGGCCGTGCTGAATTTCTCAGCCACCAAATCCAGTGCGAAATCCCAGCTTGCCCGCTGTCCGCCGACCTTGGGATGCAACAGCCGCCCCTCCAGATCAATGGTCTCACCCAAGGCAGAGCCTTTGGAACACAGCCGCCCGTAATTGGCGGGGTGATCCGGGTCGCCCTTGATCGTGCCATCCGGCGCGGCCAGCACACCGCAGCCCACACCGCAATAAGGACACGTGGTGCGGGTCAGGCTCATGCAGCGACCCGTGCGCGCAGGAATGACCGGTCGAGCAGGATGCGCCCATTTTCGACACGAGCCGGATAGGTGGCCACGCGGCCCTCATCCGAACCTTGCGCTTCACCTGTCTCCAGCGAGATGACCCAATTGTGCAAGGGGCAAGTCACGGATTTCCCATGCACGATGCCTTCGGCCAAGGGCCCCGCCTTGTGGGGGCAGGCATTGTTCAGAGCAAAAACCTCATCATCACCGGTGCGAAAAACGGCAACGCAGCCTTCGGAGGTTTTGACCACGCGGGCGCCGCGTTGCGGGATGTCATCGATCGCCGCTATGTCGATCCAGTTGCTCATTCCGCCGCCTCCAGTGAAAGATTGGCAAGGGGCTGATATGTCTCGGCTTTGTCCGCCGCATGTTTCGCCCATGGGTCATGGCGATAGATGGATTGGCTCACCTCGAACCGTTCGAGCAACGCGTCCCGTTCGTCCAGATCATCGACAATGCGTTCTTTGATCCAATCAAGGCCAACCTTCGCCATCCATTTGTAGATCCGGTCGAGGTATTTGGCATGTTCGCGGTATAGCTGCGTGACCGCCTTGATCACATCAATCGCCTCTTCCTCGGTCGGGACCTGCACCAGCAGCTCTGTTTCCTTCACGTCCATCCCAGCCGCGCCGCCGATGCTCACCTGAAAACCACTATCCACGCAGATAACGCCGATATCCTTGCAAGTCGCCTCGGCGCAATTGCGGGGGCAACCTGATACGGCGAGCTTCAGCTTATGGGGCGTCCATGACCCGTGCAGCGTCTTTTCCAGCTTGATCCCAAGGCCGGTACTGTCCTGCGTGCCAAAGCGGCAATGATCTGTGCCAACGCAGGTTTTTACCGTGCGCAGACCTTTGGAATAAGCATAGCCGGACACCATGCCTGCATCGTTCAGGTCCTTCCAGATCGCGGGCAGATCCTCGCCTTTCACACCCAGCAAATCGATGCGCTGCCCCCCTGTCACCTTGACGGTCGGCACCATGTATTTGTCCGCCGCATCCGCGATAGCGCGCAATTCGGTAGGTGTCGTGATCCCGCCCCACATCCGCGGCACAACGCTGTAGGTCCCGTCTTTCTGGATATTGGCGTGCTTGCGTTCATTGATGAACCGGCTTTGCGGATCGTCTTGATAATCCAGCGGCCAATCAGCCAGCAGATAGAAGTTCAGCGCAGGACGACACACATGACAGCCACAGGAGGTTTTCCAACCACATTCCTGCCAGACGGCGGGCATCGATTTGAGCGCCTGAGATTTGATCATACGCCGCACGTCTTCATGGGTCATATCGGTGCAGCCGCATATCGACTGTGCGGCGGGCATGACAAAATCGTCACCCAAAGTAACTGCCAGCACCTGCTCCACCAGCCCGGTACATGTCCCGCAAGAGGCAGAAGCTTTGGTCGTGGCCTTGATCGCGCCCAGGTCAGTGGCACCCGCCGCGATAGCGTCTTCAATCTGACCCTTGCAGATACCGTTGCAGCCACAGATCTCCGCGTCACGCGGTAAGGCTGCAACAGCTGCTAAAGGGTCCAGGGGGGTCCCCCCTTGATAGGCCGGCCCGAAGATGAGCGTATCGCGCATCTCGGAAATGTCGGTCTTGTCCTTGATCAACCCAAAGAACCAGTTGCTGTCGGCGGTGTCGCCATACATGACGGCGCCGATAACCACGTTGTTTTCCACGATCAGGCGGCGATAGACACCACGGGCGGGATCACGGAAAACAATATCCTCGCGCCCTTCTCCATCGGCAAAATCGCCCGCGCTGAACAGATCGCAGCCTGTGACCTTCAGCTTGGTCGATAGCTCTTTCTGAACGAATGTGCCTTCCTCGCCCATGAGGGTCTTCGCAACAACCTTCGCTTGGTCATAAAGCGGGGCGACAAGGCCAAAGATCGCGCCATCATGTTCGACGCATTCACCCACCGCTAATATGTCAGGGTCTGAGGTGATCATCTGATCATCTACATGAATACCCTTACCCACGGCCAATCCAGCCTTATCAGCCAGTTTCACATTGGGGCGAATGCCCACTGCCATAACCAGCAGGTCACAAGGCAGTTCGGTGCCATCATCCAGCAGCAATGCTTTGACATGCCCATCCACACCCAAAATCTCTTTCGAATTGGCTGAGCATTTGACCGTGATCCCCTTGTCCACCAGTGCCTTGCGCAAAAGATACCCGGCGGCTTCGTCCAACTGCCGTTCCATCAAATGGCCCATGATATGCACAACAGTGACATCAACGCCGCGTGCGGCCATGCCAGCAGCCGCCTCAAGCCCCAGCAAACCGCCACCAATCACGACGACCCTGTTGTCGGGGCCGAGCGCCATCATCCGTTCGGTATCTTCCAGATCGCGATAGGCAATCACACCTTCCAGATCGTGCCCCGGCAGCGGGATCATGAACGGGTTGGACCCGGTCCCAAAAAGCAACTTGTCGTAACGCAGGACATCGCCGTTTTCAGCCGTTACCGTCTTGGCCGTGCGATCAATCTGCGCCACACGCTCTCCAAAGCGGCAGGTTACGCCATTAGCTTCGTACCATTCCGCATCGTGGGTGACGATATCGTCGTAGTTCTTTTCGCCCGACAAAACCGGCGATAGCATGATGCGGTTGTAGTTACCGCGCGGCTCGGCGTTAAACAGGGTCACGTCATAATCGGCCCCCGCTTCGAACAAGTGTTCGAGCGCGCGGCCAGAGGCCATGCCCGCGCCGATGACAACCAGTTTCTTGGTCATTGTGCCCCTCCTGAAAGAGAGGCCGAGATAGTCAGGCCGCTGAATTGACCATCGCATCCACCATCAGATCTGTAAGCTCCGCATAAGCTGCAACCCAAGCCTCGGTCTCGACTGGCGTTAGCCCGTTGGGTGTTGTTTTGTCGAGCGCGTAAACCAGTGCGTGCCCAACCGGAGCAAAATGCTCTGGCCGCGCGCCGTACGCCACGTGACGCTGTGCGAGACCCGCAATTGTGTCGTTGAGGGCCTGCAGCTGGTGCAGGTTCAGTACGACTGCGGACAATGTGTCGACCAACTTCACCCGTTGCGAGTGCATTTCGGGCGGAAAATAGGCGCGCAGACTGGGCGCGATCCGAAACAATTCGGTATAAAATGTCAGCGACAACGATGACGCCACCGGTGCGACCCGCTGAAAACTGTCCTTCACCAACTCGATCTGATTGGGTGTCATCCCACTGCTCCTGCGCTGCCGCGCAAACACTGAAGCAAGAGTGTTGAGAATTTCTTTCCATTTTCCTACTCCGCTGCAATGGCTTTGGGCTTGGGCGTTTCAGTATTGGCGGACTGTTTCGGCTTTGCGCCGTGCTCATATTCCTCTAGGAAATCAAGAACTTCCTGCCGGTAGTCATAGTAATCGGGGTGTTCTAGCAGCGCCTTGCGTGTGCGAGGCCGTGGCAAATCGACATTTGTGATCTTACCGATTGTTGCACGCGGTCCGTTTGTCATCATGACCACCCGATCAGCAAGCAGGATCGCCTCGTCCACATCGTGGGTCACGCAGATCGCTGTCACTTTGGTCCGTGACCAGACCTCCATCAGCACTTCCTGCAACTCCCAGCGCGTCAGGCTGTCGAGCATCCCGAAAGGCTCATCAAGCAACAAGAGTTTCGGCGACAGCGCAAACGCCCGCGCGATGCCGACCCGCTGTTTCATCCCGTTGGACAGGTCAGCGGCACCCTTATCCATCGCATCAGCGAGGCCCACGCGTTCCAGATAGTATTCAACCACATCCTGCCGTTCTGACTGGGACGCACGCGGGTAGACCTTGTCGACCCCAATTGCCACGTTTTCCTTGGCTGTCAGCCAAGGGAACAGGTTGGGCGACTGGAACACAACGGCGCGTTCGGGGTCAGCCCCTTCTACATGGCGACCGTCAAGCTTGATGGCCCCCTTGCTAATCTCATTCAGACCAGCAGCCATGGTCAGCACCGTGGATTTGCCGCAGCCGGAATGGCCGATCAGGCTGATAAACTCGCCCTTGTTGATCTTGAGATCAAAGTCCTCGACGACCGTCAGCGGCCCGTTGGGCGTTGGGTAGACTTTGTCCAGCTGACTGAAGTCCAAGAAGCGATTTTCAATCATCCCTTCCTGCGATTTGGCCACCGCTGCTGGCACGCCGTGGATCGGGGTAACGTCCGGCAGCAGGCGGGTCCCTTCGACCTTGGCCTCGATCCCCACATCCATCAGATAATTGGTCACGTCGGCACGCAGGCGTTTGAAAGTCTCGTTGTGGTTCATTTCCATCCGGTCGCGCGGACGGGGGATAGAGACTTTGAACTCCTCTCCCAAGGTCCCGTCAGGGTTCAGGGCAATAATGCGATCTGCGAGAATGATGGCCTCATCCACATCGTTGGTGATGAGAACACAGGTTTTCTTGTCGGCTTCCCAGATGTGCTCAATCTCGTCGGCCAGATTGGCACGGGTCAACGCATCAAGCGCCGAAAGCGGTTCGTCCAGCAGCAGCACTTCGGGACTCATGGCCAATGCGCGGGCCACGTTAACGCGCTGGCGCATGCCCCCCGACAGTTCCGCCGGTCTGCGGGTTGCGGCATGAGACAGGCCCACCATCTTGACGTAATGGCTCACCTTCTCAGCCCGTTCCGCTTTGCTCAACTTGGGGAACACCGTATCGACGGCCAGCCCTACATTGCCGCTGACCGTCAGCCACGGCATCAGCGAATAGCTTTGGAAGATCACCCCGCGCTCTGGACCCGGCCCGGTAATGGGCGCGCCTTTGAACGTGGCGCTGCCCTTGGTTGGCTTATCCAACCCAGCCAGCATGTTGATCAGCGTCGTTTTGCCCGTGCCGGAAAAGCCAAGAAGTACAAGGAACTCACCCTCTGCCACTTCAAGGTCTATGTTTTTGAGAACGGTGCTTTCGTGAATGCCCTCACCGAAGCTTTTCGAGACGTTGTCGAGTTTCAGAATGCTCATGACGCTCACCGGTTATTCGTGAAGGTGAAGAGCGACTGGAGCGCATACATGATCCGGTCGAGGATGAAGCCGATGATCCCGATGGTCAGCACGGCCACCATGATGCGGGCGAGCGACTGGGACGACCCGTTCTGGAATTCATCCCAGACGAATTTGCCAAGGCCGGGATTTTGCGCCAGCATCTCGGCCGCGATCAACACCATCCAGCCGACGCCAAGCGACAGGCGCAACCCAGTGAAAATCAGTGGCAGGGCCGAGGGCAGGACTAGCTTGGTGATCTTGGTATAGGTGTTCATTTTCAACACCTTGGAGACGTTCACGAGGTCCTTGTCGATGCTGGCCACCCCAAGCGCCGTGTTGATCAGCGTGGGCCAGAGCGAGCAAAGCGTGACGGTGATAGCCGACACAAGAAACGACTTCGCAAAGAACCCGTCATTGGCATAAGTGGCCGAAACGATCATTGTCACGATGGGCAACCATGCCAGCGGAGAAACAGGTTTGAAAATCTGGATCAATGGGTTCAGCGCCGCATTGGCTGAAGCGCTGAGACCCGCCATGATGCCCAAAGGAATGGCCACGATGGAGGCCAGCAAAAAGCCAAAAAACACCGTCTGAATACTGGTCCAGATTTGATCGTAATACGTTGGCTTTCCTGTATAAACACGGTCTCGCACGCGGTCGGTGTCGCCATTGGCGATATGTTCGGCATTGCGCGCGTCCTGGCGTTCGTAGAATGCGGCCTCCTTTTCGGCCTCGCGCAGAGCGTCGGCGTGCAGGCTACCGACCTGTTCCCATACCTGGGCAGGCCCTGGCACAGCACCAAGTGATGTTTGTACCTTTGGGGCCAAGGTGCCCCAGGCCAGCAGAAACAACCCGATCGCCAAAACCGGTATCCCCAAAAGCCGCCAGATTTCAGCACCTTGGGCCTTTGGATTATCACCTGCGGCCGCCTTCAGGATTGGTGTGAGCCATGCAAGGCCAAGCACCTGGAACCACTTATCCGCCTTGTTGATGCGGGTAAAGCGACGGGCACGCCGCGCCTCGATGTCGAGTGTATCTGGGTCTATTGCTGTCATCGCATGCCTCGATTTTTCGCGTACAGAATGCGTATGTACGGCGTACAGAAGCCGTACATACGTTGTGCAGTTCGGTTAGCCTTGGATTTCGCTGCCCACGACCGTCTGGCCGCTTTTCAAGCCAATCGGCAGGCTGTCGATATAGGCGTTGGGTGCGCGCCCGTCATAGCCGATGCCGTCAATGATATCGGTGGCCGGTGTCGCCTCTTTGAAACCGTCGCTATCCCACGGGAAATCCGCTTCGTTCGCCATGCCCTCATCCACCAGCATGCGTGCGGCTTCCAGATAGATGTCGGGACGATAGACATCGGCAGCAGTTTCGAAATACCACTCATCCGGTTTTGTTTCAGCGATCTGGCCCCAGCGGCGCATCTGGGTCAGGTACCAGATGGCGTCGGAGTAGAACGGGTACGTGGCGTTGTAGCGGAAGAACACGTTAAAGTCAGGCGCGGGGCGTACATCACCCTTTTCGAACTCGAAAAAGCCAGTCATCGAATTGGCGATAACGTCATAATCCGCGCCGACATATTCCGAGCGTGACAAGATCTCGACCGCTTCGGGCCGGTTGGCGTTGTCATTTTCGTCCAGCCAGATAGCGGCGCGGATCAGGGCCTTGGTCAACGCCAATGTCGTATTTGGATTTTCTTCGGCAAATTCCTTGGTGATGCCAAAGACCTTTTCAGGGTTGTTCTTCCACATGTCATAGTCGGTGATGACCGGCACGCCGATGCGCTTGAACACGGCCTGCTGGTTCCATGGCTCACCCACCGCGTAGCCAAAGATGGTGCCCGCTTCCATTGTTGCTGGCATTTGCGGCGGTGGTGTTACGGACAGCAGTACATCGGCGCCGATTTGGCCCGAGATGTCCTGTGGACTATAATAACCGGGCTCAAGACCGCCGGCCGCCAGCCAATACCGAATTTCGTAGTTGTGCGTAGAGACTGGGAAAACCATGCCCATGTTGAACGGGACGCCTTGGTCTTTGTAGTCCTCAACCACGGGTGCCAATGCCTCTGCGCTGATGGGATGCTGCGGACGTCCGTCATCCATGAGCGGAACATTTGGCTTCATCTGTTCCCAGATTTCATTGGATACCGTGATCCCGTTGCCATTCAGGTCCATTGAAAAGGGTGTGATAATGTGGGCCTCGGTCCCGTAGCCGATCGTCGCCGCAAGTGGCTGACCCGCCAGCATATGCGCGCCATCCAATTGTCCACTGATCACACCGTCCAGCAGCACTTTCCAATTGGCCTGTGCCTCAAGCGTGACAAACAGCCCCTCATCCTCAAAATAACCAAGTTCGTAGGCCACAGCGAGCGGGGCCATATCGGTCAGCTTGATAAAGCCAAGGGTCAAATCTTCTTTTTCAAGGTCCAGCAGTTCGGCATTTGCCGTTGTTGCCGCAAGACTGGCGGCGATGGCTAAAAGTGAAAGTGGCTTCTTCATCAGTGGCTCCTAAACAAACCCTTACGGGCAGAAACGAAAAAAGCCGCACGCATGTGTCACGGGGGAGGAGGTCCGTGATCCATACGAGCGGCTTTGCTCTTATAATTTGCCTACACCAACATCGGTTCAGGCGTGAAATCGGGCGTCGATGCCCTTTAACTGTAATGTGAAATGTCATCGATTTTCGCGCAACGGATTTTCTGCGCCGCCGCATCCTTTCATGCGGCAATGCAGAAAGTGCCTCATTATTCAGCGTTTCTGATCGCTAAAATCAAAGGTTTTGCCGTCGAAAAAGGCATCTGGTGCCAGAATCATATGTCCGCGGGACGACGCAACGGCGGTATCAAACTGCAATGACCCCTCAACTTTTTCGGACGCTCCAGGCATGTCGGTCCCGATTTGCGGCAGATGTTTGCGATAAAGATCAGAGCGAAAACAGGCTTTGGCACGGCTTAACCCGTCCGCGTCAGCCCCCAATTGTTCCGCGATCCATGCTGCCTGGCTGCGCCATGGAAATGTCGCCGCATGTTTATGGAACTGCAAAAAGCGGTTTACCTCAATTGGGTGGGCTCCTTGCTTTGGCACCAGATGACCGCTGACAGCCGGATCAATCAGGTCCGGCGACAACCGCAAATGTTCGCTACGTCCCAGGATTTCGACAGCAAGCGGTTTGTTTTTGGGTGCGTCCAACCAACGGGACGCATGGAACACGGCGCGCATCAGTTGCCCTACCCGACCATCATGTTCCCTGACCCAGTCACGCCGGGCTGCCAGCACCTTTTCCGGAGCGAATTGCCAGACATCCCGGCCCGCCATCATCAACTGACCAACCCCGCGCTGCACTGCCACGCTGCCCCAAGGCTCGCCCACCCAGAATGCATCAACATGGCCGTCTGCCATCGCATCGGCCATGCGCGGCGGCGGAACCGTGACCTCGGTAATTTTCAGGTTGGGCGCGGCAGACGTCCAGTAAGACAACAACAACCGGTGCATTGAATAGTGGAACGGGACACCAATCCGCAGTGAGGTACCATCACGCGATGCAAGTTGATTAAGAAGCTGTCGGGCATCGCCAAATGGGACCAGATCCAACGTCTCGGCCAGCGCGTTCGAGATGCCGAAAACCGTGCCGTTCACCGACAAGACCATCAAAGTGTCAATCTCAGCCGCCAAACCGCCCAATCCTATCGACATAGCAACGGGCATGGGTGACAGCATTTGTGCGGCGTCCAAATGCCCCAATGCAAGCATGTCACGCAAAGCCGACCATGATGGCTGACGCACCAGGTTCAATGCCAGACCTTCTTCAGCAGCGAACCCAAGCTCCTGCGCAATTACCAGCGGTGCGCAATCGACAAGCGGGACGTACCCACAGTTGAGAACTGTTGCGCTCATGACAGTAAATCCGCGGCTGTCACCAAAGCCTGCGCGACATCGATGACCTTGCGGCCCTGGTCCATGGCGGTCTTGCGCAACAGATTATAGGCGGCGTCTTCGGTCAGGCCGCGCTGGCGCATCAAAATGCCTTTGGCCCGGTCAATCGTCTTGCGATCTTCCAAAGCCTGCTTGGCTGCATCAAGCTCGGACTGCAATTGACGCATGATCTGGAACCGCGCGATTGCCGTTTCCAGCACCGGTTTGATCCGGTTCATCGTCAAGCCATCAACCACATATGCGCTGACCCCGGCATTCAGGGCCGCCTTGGTCAAGTTATCATCGGTGTGATCGACAAAAAGCGCGACCGCACGCTTTTCGGTTTCTGTCACGTAAGAGATGTGTTCTAGCGTGTCGCGATCCGGATTGGCCAGATCGATCAGCACGATGTCAGGCTGGTAGTCCTTCACCGTTCGATCAAGGGCTGCCACATGGCCCAACGCTTTGACATCGCTCCAACCGGCAGCATTCAGTGCATCGACGATATCGCGCACACGGGTCTGGTCGGGCTCAACAACAAGGATGCGTAGGTTTGTGCTCATGCCGCGTGCATGTCAGGTCATTTACCCACGTGCATTGATGACGCGACTGCAGTCGTGCTGCAACGCAGCATTCGCTGCAAAAAAGTGCAGTTTCCCTCCCGTCGCCTGTTTATAAAGCAAACCTATAAATGTGTCGCATCCTCTGGCTACCCAAGGGAGTCTGGATCAAATTCTCCTTCAGGGTAAGACAGGCAGACCTGCTCTGCGACACGGTAAAGTTCTGCCTTGCCCTGGCCATCTGACAATGCCGCAATGATGGCCTGTGAAAAAACATGCCCCATCATGCCGGGTTCACTATCACCGAAACCCATATTTTCATGTGTTTTTTCAAGCGCTTCATCTGGGCTTTGACCCGCGTCGAGACGCGCTTGATAGTTGCCCCAAGCTGTGCTGCCGAATTCACCCCAAAAAGCGCAGTCGAGCGCGCGCGCCGACGTGCCGGTGACCAAAAAAACGGTAGTTGTAAAGATAAGCGACGCGGAAAGTCGACCAAACATTCAAATAGCCCTTCTAGCAATTGCAAATAAAAACACGCCGTGGGCAAACACGGCGTGTCCTGTTGTTCGATGCCTTAGTGGCTTACTTCATCGTGATCCGCCCATCGGTGTAAGGCTCGTAAGGCGCATTCGCGGAAATGAATTCAGCCGTTACGTCCGCCAGATCGGGACCGAAGTCATATGCATTCTCCGCATCTTCGAACATTGCATAACCATCGCCCCCGTTGCGGACGTAGTTGTTTGAGACAACGCCGTAGACCTTGGTCAGATCAATCGGCGCGCCGCCAACCATAACATCCGAAACGCGCGAACCAGGTTCAGCTGCCGCATCGACGGTAAAGCTCATGCCTGACACCTGCGGGAAGCGCCCAGCGCCTTCCTCAATCTGGCCCACACCGTTTTCAAGCGCAGCCACAATCGCCTCACCTTTCACCTGGAAGGTCGACAAAGTGTTCTGGAACGGCAGCACGGTCAGCACTTCACCCATGGTGATTTCGCCTGCGTCGATGGATGCACGCAAACCACCGCCGTTTTGGATGGCGATTTGAATGCCCTGATCTTTCACGCGATCAAGCATCGCGTCGGCCACCAGATTGCCCATTGGGCATTCCATCGCGCGGCAGACGGACCGGTCCCCTTCAATTGGGGCGGCTGCATCGGCAACGACACGGGTCTTCATCTCTTCAATCGGACCGGCCAGCTCAGCGACGCGGGCAACAGCGGCTGCATCCTCGGCCACGCTGGCATCCAGCAGGATGGTATCGCCTGTTGCCTCTGTCACATTGCCAGCATCATCAAACACCAGTTTGAGGTGACCGACATATTTCGAGTAGGCATAAGCCTGTACGACTGGCACATCGCCAACCATCATGGGGTAGTCCAGCCCATCCTCGTCAGAGTTTGAAAACAGCGTATGCGAGTGTCCGCCAACAACAGCATCCAGCCCATCGACATTCGCCGCAATCACCTGATCTTTGGCAAGACCCACGTGGGTAAGTGCGATGATCTTGTCCACGCCTTCGCTTTGCAAGGTCGCGACATCTGCCGAAAGGCTCTCGACCTCATCAGTAAAGATGACAGCGTCAGACGGGCTTGAGGTTTCAACCGTGTCGACAGCCAGCGCTGAAACGATTCCGATCTTTTGGCCGCCCACCTCTAGCACAACGTGGTTATCCACCTGACCGGCCAGAATGTTTGAACCGGACACGTCGATGTTGCCCGAAATGACGGGGAACGAGACGTTGTCGGTCAGCTTGCGCAGCCCTTCGTCACCGTCGTCGAATTCGTGGTTGCCCACGGCCATTGCATCAAAGCCAATGATCTCGGCAAACTCCGCTTCGACATCGCCTTTGTAGGTCGTATACATCAGACTGCCCTGATATTGGTCGCCCGCATCCAGCACGATGACGTTTTCGCCGGCAAGTTCTTCGCGCAGTTCGTTGATCTTGGTGATCACCCGCGCGACACCGCCAAAGCATTCGCCTGCTGCATTGTCTTCCGCGTTACAGGTCGAATCAAAGCGATTGATTGGTTCGATCCGGCTGTGCAGGTCATTGATGTGAATGACGTGCAAGGTATAGTCAGCCTGTGCCATTCCGGCCGTCATGGCCAATGCACAGGTCGTTGTCAGGATTCTTGTTTTCATGGATTATCATCCCCCAATGTTGGAATGTCAGTAGATTGGCGGTGGCCCATGGCAGAGTCAAACAGCTAAGCCTGCCTTGTTCTCCGACCTTACGTCAGTTTCCTGCTGCACAACCGCTTGACCATTTTTGCGGCAAGGGCCATGACGCGGTCCATGCTCATTTACAAAATTTTTCGTGCCGATGAGATGCTTGCCTTTTTGGAAGCCGGCACAACCAGTGGTGCACCGATTGATGTTGAAGATGGCTATGTCCATTTGTCCACAGCAACGCAGGTCGATGGAACGCTCGCAAAGCACTTTGCGGGTGAAACCGATCTGACTCTGCTGGCCATCGAGGCTGATGATGTCGGCGATGATCTGCGGTGGGAGACATCGCGCGGCGGATCGCTGTTCCCTCATCTTTACAGGTCACTCCATGTTGATGATGTGGTTTGGCAAAAGCCGCTGGTCGCAGCCGAACATCCGTCCGGCTTTGTGCCAATCTGGATGTGAGCCGGATGACCGCATTCGAAAAAATGGGCCTGATAGCCCTGCGCCGGATCGATCCAGAGACGGCGCATGGGGTGGCATTGAAGGCTCTGAATGCTGGGCTGGGCCCGCGATCAGGGCCGGTGACCTCTGATCGCCTGAGCATCAGGATCGCTGGGCTTGATATGCCGAACCCGGTTGGGCTGGCGGCAGGTTTTGACAAGAATGCAACCGCACTGCACGCGCTTGCGCGGACGGGCTTTGGCTTTCTCGAAGTTGGCGCCGCCACGCCGCGCCCGCAGCCAGGCAACCCCAAACCACGTCTGTTTCGTTTGACCGAGGATCATGCGGCCATCAACCGTTTCGGTTTCAATAATGATGGCATGGAGGCAATTGCAAATCGTCTGGCCCAGCGCCCGAGGAAGGCAGTTATTGGTCTGAACCTGGGGGCGAACAAGGATAGCAGCGACCGCGCTGCAGATTTTGCCAAGGTACTCAGCCGTTGCGGCGCTGTCGCAGATTTCGCTACGGTCAATGTCTCTTCTCCCAATACCGAAAAGCTACGTGATTTGCAGGGGAAAGCGGCGCTTGCCGCCTTGTTGGATGGCGTCATGCAGGCGCAGGCAGTATTGACCAACCCGATCCCGGTTTTCCTGAAAATCGCACCAGACTTGACCACCGGTGAACTCGCCGAGGTGGCAGAAGTGGCCAACGCGTCAGGCATCGCTGCGATCATTGCGACGAACACCACATTGGACCGAAATGGTTTGCATGGGCCGCATAAAGGTGAGGCTGGCGGCCTGTCAGGTCAGCCGCTTTTCGAAAAATCAACGCGGGTGCTGGCGCAATTGTCCGAACTGACCGACTTGCCCATTATCGGTGTGGGCGGTGTCGGCAGTGCCGCGCAAGCCTATCAGAAAATCCGGGCGGGCGCTTCGGCGGTGCAATTATACACTGCATTGGTCTATGGCGGTATTTCTCTTGCGGGTGAAATCGCCCAAGGACTGGATCACCTGCTTGCCCGCGACGGCTTTGCCAGCGTCGCTGATGCCGTTGGGTCAGGCCGTAGCGACTGGCTTTGAGGGCGCATCGGCCGCAGCCTCCAACGCGGGGTACTTCCAGCCCAATGTCGCGCCGCGGACGATAAAGCTGAGCAACATGCCCAACCAAAGCCCGTGATTACCAAACATGGCCATCAGAGGAATGACCGCCGCGAAATAGATGATCGCGGAGATGATCATCATGTTGCGCATATCCTTGGTGCGCGTGGCCCCAATGAAGATACCATCCAGCATCCACGCCGCCACACCGACAATAGGGGCAGCAACCATATAGGGTAAATAGACACGCGCGGTGTCCTGCACCTCTGCCGATTTGGCCATAATGTCGATCACCGTCCCGCCGAAGACAGCAAATGACAACGCCAGCGCGACGCATATCAAACCGCCCCAGAGACTGCTGAGCACAGCACTGCGCCGCAACCTGTCGCGTGCCTGTGCGCCCATCGCTTGCCCCACCAATGCTTCGGCAGCGAAAGCAAAACCGTCGAGCGCATAGGCTGTCACATGCAAGAATTGCATGAGAATTTGATTGGCTGCGAGTGGCACATCGCCAAAGTCAGCCCCATAAAGCAGGAAGCTGACAAAGATCGCCTGCAGCAAAACTGACCGGATCAGGATGTCGGTGTTCACAACGGCCATGTGTTTTAGGCGAACCATGTCGAATATGCGCTCTGCTGAACGCCACGCGGTTCCTGCGAAAGCATCACGGCACAGGTACAGCCCCAGCGCCAACCCGCCCCATTCGGCAATGAATGTCGCCCAGGCCACGCCGGTCACACCCCAGCCAAGCTCTAGCCCCAAATAGAAGCTTAGCGCGATATTGACCCCGTTCATCAGAACTTGGATAGCGAGCACGGCGCGCGTCCGCTCTTGCGCGATCAGCCAGCCGGTAATGCCATAAAGCGCGATGGTCGCCGGGGCTGACCAGACGCGTATTGTCATGTAATCGCGTGCAAGGCTTTCGACCTCTGGACTGGCGGGCGAGACCCAGAATGCACCAGCGAAAATCGGGATTTGGGCAACGACAATCACGGCGCCAGCTATTAGTCCAATCAGCAATGCGCGCGAAAGAAGCGCCTGAACCTCATCCCCGTCCCCTGCCCCGGCTGCTTGGGATGTGAGTCCCGTTGTGCCCATCCGCAGGAAACCGAAGATCCAATAGACCGCCGACAGGATGATCGCCCCAATCCCCACAGCACCAATCGGTGCCGCTTCGCCCAATTGCCCGACCACGCCAGTATCCACGACCCCAAGGATCGGAACAGTCGCGTTCGAGATGACGATAGGCAGCGCGATGGCGAGGACCCGGCGGTGGGTCAGCTTTGTCTCAGCCATCGCGTTGCGGCATCAGGAAATGCCCGGTACCTTGCGCGAACAAACGCGAGCGATTGTCTTGCCATGCCTCGACATGCACAGAGGCGTAGCGCCGCCCGGACCGGTTGATACGTGCACGGGCGTAAGCATCGCGCGGCAGACCGGAACGTAGGTAGTCGACCGTGAAATCGATTGTCTTTGGCAATTTGGGTCTGAAATCCGCATCATCCTCAAACTTGCCGGCCTCCATATCCTGCCAGATCATGCCCCAGCTGAGTTCGATGATGGCCGTGACCTCTAGAAACGCAGCCGTGACACCGCCATGAATGGCGGGCAGCATCGGGTTTCCGATCAGCTTGTCGGCATAGGGCAAAACACCTGTCAGTTCGTCGCCCCGTCGGTCAAACCGGATCCCGAGAAACTGAATGTAAGGAACGCCGCCAATCAACTTGTCCAGCGTTGCGTCACGGCGTTGCTTGATCACCTGAACGGGTTCAGGGCGGTTCATGCCTTGGCCCTTTCAATCGTAAAGGCCCCGGTGGCTGTTGCCACAGGGCGATTTGGATCAGCATCAACCGCTGTTGCGCGAATAAAGGCGACCGAACGGGTGACATGATAACACTCTGCTGTCGCTGTGATCCTGTCACCCGGGGTGGCCGGGCGCATATAATCAATTCGCAGATCAAGTGTGGCGGTCGCACTTGCGGCGGCGGGATGAGACATCACGGCAGCCCCGGCACACGTATCCATCAATGCAGATACAGCGCCGCCATGGATCACCCCGGTTTCCGGATCACCGACAAGGCGCTTGTCATAGTTCATTGCGATCACGGCCTTGCCATCGTCGATACTGGTCAGTTCCATCCCAAGTTCCTTGGCATGAGGGATCGCCTCAATGAACTTTCGCGCAATCATATCGCGGCGGGCTTTTTGATCGTCTGACATGACTGCTCCGAATTAAGGTGTTGGCCGGACCGTCTTTGATATAGCCACATTCAGCCTTCGCATGCCATTGCAATCTCACGGAGTTGTTCGGCATTGTGCGTCAGTCCGTCACATCCTTCGGTTGCCCCGCTGAAAAGTTGACGCTACGTTGTCTATAGGGAGGTGTCTATGTCTGAAAAACGTCTGTCATTCAAAGATATGTGTGCGGAATTCGACGTCACGCCACGGACACTGCGCTATTATGAATACATCGAATTGCTGCAGCCCGAAAAGGAAGGACGATCCAGGTTTTACGGCCCGAGAGAGCTGGCCCGGATGACATTGATCCTTCGTGGGCGGCGCTTTGGCTTTGCCCTGGAAGACATCCGTCAATGGCTGATGATCTATGAAAAAGAAGGGACCGAGGCGCAGATGCGGGAATGGATCGCCCTCGCCGACCGACAGATGATCGAACTGACCGAGCAGAAAAAACAGCTCGACGAGACAATGGCCGAACTTAAGAATTTGCGCGACACGACGGCCAAAACGCTGGGTTGATCAAACGCGCTACCGCGCTTGTTTGTGCAGCCCGCGGACGATCACCTTTCTCGCTGTCTTATTTGGCACAGCAGTCGCTTAGTCTGCCGACTAAGCTGTCTGTGAAGTTCAAGCTAGGACAGAACCAATCATGGCCATACCACCAACAGGCGTAAACAACTCACAAGCATCCGCCGGGCGGACGACGCAGCTTGTGGACAAAAATCCAAAACTGAAAGAAGCGCGCGCGATGGTGCGTACTCAGGCCAAGTATAACCACGACGCGGCACAAGCACGGCAACGTCGCGACGACAACCAGTTAGAGCGTACGTTCAAATACCACGCGGGCTCTGGGCAGGTAAAACCACTGAGTGCACATACCAAAGTCTCTGGCTTTCAAAAGTTTATGCAGATGGCACGGCGCCTGTTAAGCAGTGTTCCCAAGTTTAGTGGCGGACCAGAAGGCCGGACCCTGCCTGTTCCTGCGCGACAGCGCGCTGTTCAAAAATCACTCATGCCTGCGCACAAACGGCATAGTGCGGACCAATTTACTGACGAGATGCGCAAAAAGATCCTGGATAAGTTAACGGGTGGAAACCAAAAAGGGTTAGACAAGACTGCCTGCGCCAAAATTCGTGCCGATGACGCGTTGATGCCGCGCCTGTATCAGATCCTGAAGCATGGCAAGCCAATCGTGTTTAGCACAGCGCAGAATGTGGGGCTACAACGCGACGGGACACTTGTGGTTCAAGGATATCATCTTGCTGCAGACAAGCGTAACGGAGAGGCTGAGGATCTGCATGACACCTTGCGCCGGGTTGTTGGTCTGCCTCCTGCAGAACAAACCGAAGAAATCAGGCCAACCCAGCCCCTGCGTTACAAAGGGGCGGCCGGAAACCGCAATCACGTACACAATGACGTCGTCGACCGCCGCGTGAAAGATTCAGTGATCTTTAAGGCATTCGGTGCCGCTGCCACGAAACTGCCAACACAGGCACGCGCGGCAATTCGCAATGATGATCAGTTGATGCATTTTATAGACCTGTTATCGAAAAACGAGAACGGTGGAATCGTCTTCTCACATGAGAAGGAGCCAGGCCTTTATCCGGGCGAAGGTGTGTTTGTGAGCACTTACCACCTTGATGGCGGCAATGCGGACGGCAAACGAAAGGACCTTTATACACAGTTGCGCGAGGCATTCGGGCTTCATCTCGACGATAGCCCCGCCGAGGTCAACTTGACGTCCTAGGTGATAAGGCAAATCAGCTCTTCATGCAGGCACGCACGGCCATTTACGACGATTCTGACCTGCTGCGCTCTCTCCGAATGCTGGCGAAAATAATACGGAGGAGATCATTTTTACCGGTGAACCGAAAAAGGCCACTTTCCTGACCAAGGCGTTTTTGTCAGCGCTGATCACTTTCATCCTGGCAGTGAGGCCGTGGGAGAAAGAATCTTCCTACGGAACTACGTGAAGCTTTCGCACGGGACATAAGTGAAGAAGACAAAAGAGCCGGAGCGCAGAAGAATTGCCGCGTCGCAACGACAAGAAGTTTCAGAGGCACGCTGACGATTGTGTCAGACACAGCATCTGATGTGCGTCTAAGTGTTATGCAAGTGCACTGCAATCACCTGCCCGCACAGACGGATGACCTTAGGGCAACAAGAAGAATGGCTTCACATTTTTGTATATTCGACGCGCAGTCGTCAGGCCTGATACAAGGTTTTTAGGCCGCTTTACCCTGTACGAATACAGACTCATATTACCTGAAAACCCTTATTCAAATCGTTTGCGGGGAAGAAAATGAAATTCTTCCCCATTTTTTTATTGCGCCTGACCCAGCGTCATCTTTGCTGACCTTTCGTCAGCTTCGAAATGACGCCACGTTCCGTTTACGTAAACGTCAGCTTTGCTTGTATGGTGGGTCCGAGCTCCGCAAGTGCGTGCCATTCGAAACACGCATAGAGGAATAAAACGATGACGACCGAGACATTGAATATCCGCGAAATGTGTGACGCATTTGATGTGACGCCACGCACTCTTCGCTTTTACGAAGCAAAGGAACTGCTGTTCCCGATCCGTGAAGGCCAAAAGCGCCTGTTTACAAAGCGCGACCGCGCGCGCCTGAAGCTGATCCTGCGCGGCAAGCGCTTTGGCTTCTCTTTGGAAGAAATCCGCCAACTGCTTGACCTGTACCATATGAACGACGGGCAAGAGACACAGCTGGCCAAGACATATGAGCTTGCGCAAAAGCATCTTGCCGACATGGAAGCCCAAAAGGCCGAGTTGGAAGAAGCGATTGGTGAGTTGAAAGAACAGATGGCCTGGGGTGCTGAGAAGCTGACCCAATTGGCCAAGGAAAAAACGGTCGCTGCCTGAACATCAGGCACGGCCACGACACGAAGACTAAACGGAGAGACATCACATGCCGATCTACAGCGCCCCCACGAAAGACATCCAGTTTGTACTGCATGACCTGTTGAAGGTCAGCGAACAGGATATCCCAGGTTTCGAAGACCTTGATCGCGAGTTTACGGGCGCTGTTGTTGAAGAAGCCGGCAAAGTGGCATCCGAGGTTCTGCATCCGCTGAATGTCGTGGGTGACACCGAGGGCTGCGTGATGGAAAACGGTGTCGTCCGCACACCGACAGGTTTCAAAGAAGCCTTCGAGCAGATGAAAGAAGGCGGCTGGACCGCCATGGATTGCGACCCTGACTATGGCGGTCAAGGCTTGCCTTATGTTATGCACACCGCCGCGCAGGAGCCTTTTGTATCCGCAAACATGGCGTTCAACATGTATCAGGGTCTGACCCATGGTGCCTATTCGGCGATTTACGTCCACGGGTCCGATGAGCAGAAGCAGAAATACTTGCCCAAGATGGTGACCTGCGAATGGACCGGCACCATGAACCTGACAGAGCCGCATTGCGGCACTGATCTGGGCCTGATGCGCACCAAGGCTGTGCCAAATGGTGACGGATCTTACAAAATCTCTGGCCAGAAGATCTTTATCTCAGCCGGCGAACACGACATGGCGGACAACATCATTCATCTTGTGCTGGCCAAAATTCAGGGCGGCCCTGAAGGCATTAAAGGTGTGTCCCTCTTCATTGTTCCCAAGTTCATGGTCAACGATGACGGCTCACTTGGTGCCCGCAACGGTGTTGCGTGTGGCAAGATCGAAGAGAAAATGGGCATCCATGGCAATTCAACCTGTGTGATGAACTATGACGAAGCCACCGGTTATTTGGTCGGTGAAGAGCACAAAGGCATGCGCGCCATGTTCACCATGATGAACGAAGCGCGTCTAGGTGTCGGCCTGCAGGGTTATGCCCAAGCCGAGAGCGCCTACCAGAACGCAGTCGCCTACGCCAACGACCGTCTGCAAGGCCGCGATGTGACCGGTGCGAAGAACCCCGATGGCCCCGCCGATCCGCTGATCGTGCATCCCGATATCCGTCGTAACCTGATGGACCAGAAGTCCTTTGTCGAAGGTGCCCGCGCGTTCACATACTGGGGCGCATATCTGATCGACCGGGCGCATAAGAACAGCGATGCGGATGCCGATGGCCTGATTTCTTTGATGACACCTGTTCTCAAGGGTTTCCTGACCGATAAGGGCTTTGAATACGCTACTGCAGCCCAGCAGGTTTATGGCGGCCACGGCTACATCGAAGAATGGGGCATGTCCCAATATGCTCGCGACGCCCGGATCGCCATGATCTATGAAGGGGCCAACGGCATTCAGGCGCTGGACCTCGTGGGCCGCAAGCTGGCCCAGGATGGCGGCAAGCACGTGATGGCGTTCTTTGAGATGATCAAAACCTTCATCAAGGAAAATGAAGGGAATGAAGCGCTGAAGGCTGATTTCCTTGAGCCACTGAAAGCTGCATCCAAGGATCTGCAGGCCGCTGGCATGTACTTCATGCAGAACGGCATGAAAAACCCGAACAACGCGCTGTCTGGCTCATACGACTTCATGCACATGATGGGTCATGTCTGCCTGGGCCTGATGTGGGCACGGATGGCAAAGGCCGCAATGGAAGCGCTGGAAGGCGGTGCATCTGACACCGAATTCTTTGAGACCAAGATTGCGACTGGCCGCTACTACATGGCGCGCCAGCTGCCAGCGACCGCCATGCATCTGTCCCGGATCAACACCGGTGCCGACACTGTGATGGCGCTGGAAGCCGCAAACTTCTAAGCTGATCCAGAGGGCGCGACAATCGCGCCCTCTGCCGACGCATCTTGCGTCACTTGATTGGTTTGGGAGGCCTTTCACATGTCCATGAAACTGCATTGCTTTGGCGAAAGCGGAAACGCTTACAAGGCAGCTTTGACACTGACCCTCGCTGGCGAAGCGTGGGAACCCGTTTTTGTGGACTTTTTTAAAGGCGCCACCCGGTCGCCGGAGTTCAAGGCGCTAAGCGTCATGGGCGAAGTCCCGGTGCTGGAAGACGGCGATACCGTACTGACCCAATCGGGCGTTATTCAGGACTACGTCAGCTCAAAAACCGGCAAACTCGGCGGGAAATCCGCAGCCGAACGGCGCGAGGTGCTGCGCTGGATGTTCTTTGACAATCACAAAGTGTCGGGCGTCGCTGGCCCATTGCGTTTCAACATGAACTTCTTACCTGAAGAGAAACGCAATGCAGACGTGAATGCCTTCATGGCCATGCGCCTCGCTTCAGCGCTCAAGGTTCTTGAGGCCCAGCTTGAAGGCCGCGACTGGCTTGCCGGTGACGAAATCACGATCGCCGACATCGCCTGCAGTGGCTACCTGTTTTATGACGAAGACTTCACCTTCGACCGTACCCAGTACCCCAATATCAACGCCTGGCTCGACCGCATCGCGGCCACGCCCGGTTGGAAACACCCTTATGACTTGATGCCGCGCGCCTTTGGGTAGCTCGGACGAATTGGAGGAAAGAATGACCGAAGCCTATATCTACGACGCTGTGCGCACGCCGCGTGGCAAAGGCCGCAAGGACGGCAGCCTGCACGAGGTGACCTCTGCTCGCCTCTCTGCAGGCGTGCTGAACGAGCTGAAGGCGCGCAACAACCTCGAAGGTCACGCCGTCGAAGACGTGATCTGGGGCAACGTCACCCAGGTCGGCGAACAGGGTGGCTGCCTTGCACGGACAGCAGTGCTCGCCTCGGACCTCGACCAATCCATTCCGGGTCTGGCGATCAACCGCTTCTGTGCCTCTGGTATGGAGGCCGTGAACCTCGCCGCAAATCAGGTCAAGGGCGGTGCCGGTCAGGCCTATATCGCCGGTGGCGTTGAAATGATGGGCCGTGTCGCAATGGGATCAGACGGGGCCGCGATTGCCGTTGATCCATCCATCGCGATGGATACCTATTTTGTCCCCCAGGGTATCTCTGCCGACATCATCGCCACCGAATATGGGTTCAGCCGTGACGATGCCGATGCGCTGGCCGTAGAAAGCCAGAAACGCGCGGCGAAGGCGTGGGAAGAAAAGCGGTTCGAAAAGTCGATTGTGCCCGTAAAGGATGTCAACGGCATCACGATCCTCGACAACGACGAATACATGCGCCCCGGTACGGACATGCAGGGCCTTGGCGCGCTGAATGCTTCGTTCCAGCAGATGGGCGAGGTCATGCCGGGCTTTGATAAGGTCGCGCTGATGAAGTACCCGCATCTGGAAAAGATCACTCATATCCACCACGCGGGTAACTCATCCGGGATCGTGGATGGGGCTGCCGGCGTATTGATCGGGTCAAAAGAGTACGGTGAGGCAATGGGCCTGAAGCCCCGCGCAATCATCAAGCACACAGCCAAAATCGGCCTTGATCCGACTATTATGCTGACAGGTCCTGTACCTGTGACTGAAAAAATCCTGAACGACAGCGGCATGGCAATCAGCGATATTGACCTCTTTGAAGTGAACGAGGCTTTTGCGTCGGTCGTGTTGCGCTTCCTGCAGCGTTTTGACGTTGATCCCGCTGTGGTGAATGTCAATGGCGGCTCGATTGCCATGGGTCACCCACTGGGTGCCACGGGTGCGATCATCATCGGCACATTGCTGGATGAGCTGGAACGCACCGGTCAGGGAACAGGCCTAGCGACACTTTGCATTGCATCTGGTATGGGGGCGGCCACGATTATTGAACGAGTGTAAGTTAGTATGCAGCAACCCGAACTGAAGACAGCGCGCGAGATTTCGGAATATCTGCTGAAGGTGACAGCAGACGCTCTTATGCAGCGGGACTTTGACAGCTTCGCCGCTGTGTTCGGATTGCCGCAGACCATGACCACCACTCATCGGGAAATCAGGCTTCTGAACCGCAACGATCTACGCACGGCATTCGATCAAATGTGTCATCATTTTCAATCCATTGGCGTCACCGAGCTGCGCCGTGTCTGTGAAGCGGCAGAGTTTCACGGGCCTGATCGGGTCGAAGCGACACATACCAGCCATCTGATCAGAAACGGCAAGGATCTCACCCCACCATATCCGGTCTACTCCATTCTTGAGCGGATTGACGGCCGGTGGAAAATAACCAGAGCCGACTACGCGCTTAGCGATGAGCAGCCGCAAGCGCGGGCACTTGATCCTCACCATATGAGCAATAGCCAAGCACTGTCGATTTATCAGGAGCACCTGGATCGCACTACGGCATCCCTCATGGCGCGCGATTTCGCAGCGTTTCGCGAAACGATTGCGCTTCCGCACCGTATGAGCACCGAAACTGCAACACAGGTTATAACCAGCGTTGAAGAGATGGAATGCACGTTCCACAAATTTGCCGACAAATATAACGAGATTGGCGTGACCGATTTCCTTCGGATCGCGAAGGAGGCTTACTTCCACGCGGAAGATGACATTCGCGGGATCCACGAAAGCCACCTGATCCGTCACGGCACCCGCCTGATCCCACCATACCCTAACCGCGTCCGCCTAAAGCGTTGTGCAGATGGCATCTGGCGTGAAACACATTGCGCCAATGCCATTCTGAATGGCGAAGGCCGCTTTCATCTTTGGGCCGAAGTTGCGGAGACACCGCATCTGCCCGACTTAGACATCGATCCTGAAAGGACCTGACCATGACCGATTTCACTATGTCCGTTGACGCAGATGGCGTTGCCACAATCACATGGGATACCATTGGTAAATCCATGAACGTGATGAACCAGCAAGGTTTCGAAGACCTTGATGCGCTTGTGGGCAAGGCATTGGCCGATGATGCCGTAAAGGGCATCATCATCACATCCGGCAAGGAAGGGTCCTTTGCAGGGGGCATGGACCTTAACATTATCGCCAAGATGAAGGAAAGCGCAGGCGACGACCCCGCCCGCGGTCTGTTCGAAGGCGTGATGGACATGCATGCCGTGCTACGCAGAATCGAACGCGCTGGCATGGACCCCAAGACCAACAAAGGCGGCAAACCGATTGCGGCCGCTCTGCCCGGTACCGCCCTTGGCATCGGTCTGGAAATCCCGCTGGCTTGCCACCGCATCTTTGCGGCGGACAACCCAAAGGCAAAGATTGGCTTGCCTGAAATCCTTGTCGGTATCTTTCCCGGCGCTGGCGGTACCACACGCTTGTCCCGTAAGCTGGGCGCCATGGGTGCTTCGCCGCTCTTGCTGGAAGGCAAGTTGAATGATCCAAAGAAAGCGAAGGCAGCAGGCGTCGTCGATGAAGTTGTCCCTGCTGACGAGTTGCTTTCTGCAGCCAAGGCTTGGGTGTTGTCAGAACCCAAAATCGTTAAGCCATGGGACGAAAAAGGCTACAAAATGCCCGGCGGCGCGCCCTACCATCCTGCCGGTTTCATGACATTCGTGGGTGCCTCGGCCATGGTCAACGGCAAGACCCAAGGCGTTTATCCAGCGGCCAAGGCGCTGCTGTCAGCCGTTTATGAGGGCGCGCTGGTTCCCTTCGATACCGCAATCAAGATCGAGGCGCGCTGGTTTACCAATGTCCTGATGAACCCATCTTCTTCTGCGATGATCCGCAGCCTGTTCATCAACAAAGAAGCATTGGAAAAAGGTGCAAACCGTCCCGAGGCACCTGATCAAAGGGTTAAGAAGGTTGGCATCATCGGTGCTGGCATGATGGGTGCGGGCATCGCGCTCGTCTCCGCGCTTGCGGGCATTCAGGTCGTCCTGATTGACAGCACACAGGAAGCCGCCGACAAAGGCAAATCCTACACGACCGCGCATCTTGATAAGGGCATTGCTCGCAAAAAGGCGACGGAAGACAAGAAAGAGGCCGTACTCGGGCTGATCAACGCGACGACGGACTACGCGGCCCTTGATGGCTGCGATCTAATCGTTGAGGCCGTGTTTGAAGATGTCGGCGTGAAGGCCGAGGTCACAAAGAACGTGCAGGCCGTCACTGGTCCAGATTGCATCTTTGCCACCAATACGTCGACCCTGCCGATCACGGAACTGGCCAAAGCCTCTGCCGATCCGGAGAAATTCATCGGTATCCACTTCTTCAGCCCCGTCGATAAAATGCTGTTGGTCGAGATCATCAAGGGCAAGGAAACGGGTCCTGTGGCCGTGGCCAAGGCGTTGGACTATGTCCGCCAGATCAAGAAAACCCCGATTGTCGTCAATGATGAACGGTTCTTCTACGCCAACCGCTGCATCATTCCTTACATCAACGAAGGCATTCGGATGGTGAAGGAAGGTGTTGAACCAGCGCTGATCGAAAACGCAGCCAAGCTGGTCGGTATGCCGCTCGGCCCACTGCAGCTGGTTGACGAAACCTCCGTCGATCTGGGCGTGAAAATCGCCAAGGCAACCAAGGCCGCGATGGGTGATGCCTATCCTGATGGCGAAGTGGACGAAGTGCTGTTCTGGATGTTTGAACAGGAGCGCCTTGGGCGCAAATCGAATGCTGGTTTTTACGCTTACGACGAAAAGGGCAAGCGCCAGGGTTTGTGGGAAGGTCTGGCCGCGCAATACCCTGTCGCTGATGAACAACCTGACCTGACAACCGTGCAGCACCGTTTGCTGTTCGCACAGGTCCTCGAAGCCGTCCGCGCGCTGGAAGAAGGCGTGCTGGAAGACATCCGCGAAGGCGATGTGGGCGCGATCCTGGGCTGGGGCTTTGCTCCATGGTCGGGTGGCCCATTCAGCTGGCTCGACATCATCGGCGCACCTTATGCGGCAGAACGCTGCGATCAGCTGACCGCAGAATTTGGTGAGCGTTTCAAAACACCTGCGCTTCTGCGCGAGATGGCTGAAAAAAGTCAGGACTTTTACAAGCGCTTCGGGACTGCCGCAAAAGCCGCCTGATCATCAAGCATCAAGTAATCCAGAAAACGGGCGATGTATTCGCCCGTTTTTTTCATGATATCAGTGGCTTTCGTATCATAATGAACGCACACACCGATGAACGAGCCAATTGGTCCCTGGATGGAAAAGCTACCCGAAATGCTAAGTGTTCGTAAGCGTTGCATCTGACCCGCTAAGGGCTTTGAGTGGCCCCGGATCAGCGAGGGTGTCATCACCATCGACAAGTCCCAGTTCGAGGCGCTATTCGAAGGGCTGGATTAGAAACGCGTGACAGCACGCCATGCGCGTCGACCGGTCATGGCCTGATGGAGAGGGGAGCAGATTTGCCTGATCTCGTGATTACTGACATCCCGGAACCAGTTTTCAGCGTGATGCAGGAGCTTGCGACCGCAAAGAGACTAACGGTCGAAGACTATGGGACAGAGCTGTTGCGGGAAGCCCTGGCCAAGATCCGGCTCCGAAACGCTCTCATTGAGGGTGAGAACTCAGGTGAAACCCAGCCTTTCGATCGAGACGCTTTCGGACAAGAATTAGACGTCCAGCATAACGCAGACAAAGACTGATGGAGGCCCGCACCAAATCAAAGCTGCGACTGCGGCAAGCCCCCAATATGGTTGTTGCCGTACCGTCTTGACCATGGCGCATTCTCCGACGCGGTAACGGCATTGCCTTTCAAATCAAATACATTGTCAGACCGCAAATGTGACCCATGCCAAAATTTGTCGTAACGAAGATCACGCAAACCGAGTCGACTGACTTGCATAGCTGCGCCGTAGAGCGCGGGATGTCGGTCGAGGAATATGCAAGAAACCTCATCACTGAAGCGGTGAACGAACGCACCGGACCGCCTTATGGTGTCAATGATCCGCCCGCAGCGGGACGCGCAAGAGGTGTGCGACGGCTTTCAGAGATGTTGTCACGCAAAGATATGAGGACGGCAGAAGAGATGGCGGAAAGTATGGGTATTTCGACCGAAGATGTCGATGGCCTGCATCGCGCATATAATATCCTTCGAGTCGATGGCCTAGACGGCGAAACCAAGTACCCGCAATGGCAGCTCAATCCTGACGGGACGCTCATCGATGGTTTGGAAGAAGCTCTCGCAATCCTTGGCAATAAGGGACCGACGGCCTACCGTATCCTCTGCGAAATCTTTCCCAACGGCAGTGACACCACAAACTACCAGTGTCGGCGAGATGGAGAAAAGAAGCATGTCCTCAGACGCCTGCAAGCTATCGCACGCGGCGATTATGTATAATGATGCTGCAAATGGCAGCTAACACAAGCGGTTGGACTGATATCTGTGACCAGTCATTCGTTGGTAATCGCTTCAATGTCGTTAATGCGGGACAAAGCAGGATTTCGCCGCGCCCCACACGAAGGTCCTCTCATAGGCGCGGCTTTCCGCGACCCAGCGCGCAAATTCGGCGCGCAATCCGGCCAGTTCCTCTGTGCTGACAGCGTGCTCCAGAACAATCACACCGTCGCGCCAGAAGATGTCCTTCTGCTCTTGCGTAAAAAAACCCCATGTCGAGGTTTCTCTTGTAATCTGGTATATACCAGATAGATTTAGAGTACTAAAAGAAAATGCCCCAGACCTGTCGAAACAAAACGCTTGATTGAACTGGTATATACCAAATACCGTTCTTCGAACGAGCGATTCGAAGGGCGCTGTTTTGTTGGAAAAGCACAAAAGCAAAGACACCCTAGGTGATCCGTCGTCTCGCCCCCGCTTTCTTCAAATTGCGGACGAAATCCGGCGCCAGATCGCAACGGGTACGTTAAAGGAACACGATATCCTCCCTTCTGAACGTAAACTGTCGGAACTCTATGGCGTCAGCCGTATGACAGGGCGTCGGGCGCTGGAAGCATTGGAAACCGAAGGGCTGGTCTACAACGCGGACAGGCGCGGACGCTTTGTGTCGCCACAGCGGCTCAAGTACAATGTCAGCAACATGGTCAGCTTTGTCAGCACCGCTCAGGCCAATGATGTTGACCTCAAGATCGACGTTGTCGAGACGCGCGAAGCAGTCCCAGACAGCAAACTAGCCGCCCTGCTGGAGCAACCCGTGGGCAGTGCGATCATCGCCCATACCCGGCTTTTTCATTCCGGCGGCCATCCGATCTTTCTCGAGACGGAGTATCTGATCGCCGACCGCTTCCCCGATTTTCTGCAGTGCGATCGGCGTCAGTCAACCACGCAGATCCTTGAAACACGCTTCGGAACAATCGCCAGCACAGGCGATATCGTCATCCGCATGCGCGGCGTGAAGTCTGATGAGGCGCCGCTTTTGAGCATTTCCGCCAATCACACCGTGATCGAGCTGGAACAGGTGATCCGTGACGAAGCAGGCGTGCCGTTCTGCTTTGGACATCAGGTCTGGCGCGGGGAAATGGCCGAGTTTTCGGCCCACGCGATTGTTGCCGGGCAAGGCGCCGACAAGGTTTGAAGGACTAAACACAATGAACACGATCGCAACAGCCCCAGAGCGGGGATTTGACCACGCTGAATTCAGTGCCCGCACAACCAAGGCACAATCGGCCATGGCGGCATCGGGCCTTGCGGGCATGTTGCTGATGAGCGAGCAGGACGTGCGCTATTTCACCGGGTTTCATACGCTGTTCTGGCAAAGCCCGACGCGGCCCTGGTTCGTCTTTGTGCCTGCCGAGGGCAAGCCCATCGCCGTGATCCCAGAAATCGGCGCCGAATTGATGGGTCGCACTTGGATTGATGACATTCGGACATGGAGTGCCCCGACACCACAGGACGATGGGATCAGCCTGTTGACCGATCTTTTGGGGCCGCTGTCCACGGCCGGAGTCGGAATCGGCGTAATGAAGGGTCACGAGACCAAATTGCAGATGCCGCTGGGCGATTGGGAACGGCTGATGGTCGGACTGCCGGGTCTTAAGATTGCGGATGCGACAGGTCTTGTCCAAGGGCTGCGCATGGTCAAATCCACCTCCGAGATTGAAAAGCTCGCCCATATCTGCGCCATCGGTTCAGCGGCTTTTGGCAAAGTGCCAGAGGTCATCCACGAAGGGATGCCATTGGAAGAAGTGTTTCGGCAATTCCGCCAGGCCGCGATCGGGGCTGGAGCGGATGACGCGCCCTATGTTGTTGGTGCCGCGGATCACGGCGGCTATGCTGATGTGATCTCGCCACCGTCGCGACGGCCGCTGCAACGGGGTGACGTGTTGATGCTGGATACCGGCTGCACTTGGGACGGGTATTTCTGCGATTTTGATCGCAACTGGGCCATCGGTGCGGCCAGCGATGACGCCCGGCGCGCCTACGATGTCCTTTGGCGCGCCACCCAGGCCGGGATCGAGGCGGCAAGACCCGGCAACACCTGCCGTGATCTGTTCATGGCGATGTCTGCGGTCATCGCTGAAATGGACAGCTCTGGCGGCGATATCGGTCGGCTCGGGCATGGATTGGGCATGCAATTGACCGAGCAGCCTTCCCATGCGGCGTTTGATGAAACCGAGTTGAAAGAAAACATGGTGCTGACCATCGAACCCTCGCTAAGCTATGGTGACGGGCTAATGATGGTGCATGAGGAGAACATCGTTGTAGGCGAAGGGGAAGCAAAGTTGCTTTCAACACGGGCCGTGCCGGAACTCATGGTGGTGACTTAGGGTCTAGATGATATCCAGTGATACCTTGACGCGATCCATCACAATGGAAGAGGTGAATTTGCTGACGTTTGACTCGTCAAAGAAATATTCCTGGGTAAATTCCTCGTACTCGGCAATGTCCTTCACAATCACGATCACGATGAAATCGGCTTCTCCGGTCGTGTAATAACACTGTTGGACAGCCGAAGCGGTGCGCATCCGACGCTTGAATTCATCCAGATGCCTGCGGCTTTCGCGCTCCAACATGACCTGCACAATCACCGTCATGCCGCGACCCAGCTCTTTCGTTGACAGAACGGCAATCTCTCTTTCAATCACGCCGGTTTCGCGCAGTTTTTTGAGCCGTTTCTGAACCGCTGGCGGCGACAGACCGATCTCAAAACCAATCACTTCGGCCGTCATGCGGGCATCGCCTTGCACGAGTTTCAGTATTTCGTGGTCTTTATCATCCATGCGCCGACTTACGTCGGCATACACGCAAAAGGCAACAGATTTAATCGCGATGCCGAATATTTTGACGAATTTCCTCCCTTATCGCCTCTAATGTGAAGGTTATTAGTCGGGGAAAATCAACAACTTTGCAGCACCGGATCATACGGTCGGCGGGAAAACCCCGGATGTATGGTGCACGCAAACATCGAAAAAACGGGCGCAACAGATGTGACGTTCGTCAAACGCAACATGGCGCGGAGGAACACTATTCATGAAACTCAAGCAAACCCTTTTCGCAAGCGGCATCGCTCTTATCGCAACGGCAACGACAGCTTTGGCAGGTCCCTTGCAGGATCGCATTGACGCGGGCGAAACAATCCGCATCGGCTTTGCAAACATTCCGCTTTGGGCATATCCGGATGACGACGGCAATGCGGATGGTTTTACAAACGATATCGCCATTCAGACACTGGCCAAAATGGGTCTGACGAACGTCGAAGCCGTTGTCACCGACTGGGGCGGACTGATCCCGGGCCTGAAAGCGGAACGTTTCGACCTGATTACAGGCGGCATGTATATCCTCGGATCGCGTTGCGAGAACGTGTCCTTCTCCGAACCGGTTGCAGCCTCTGGCGATGGCATTCTGGTTCCCACAGGCAACCCGAAAGGCATCAACAGCTATACCAACATTCTGGATGGCAGCCATATCATGGTGACCGGTACGGGATACAACACCGTCGAAGCTGCCCAGAAGCTTGGCATCGATAACAGCAAAATTATGCAGGTTCCCGGCCCAACAGAAATGGTAGCGGCCCTGAAAGCAGGTCGTGCAGAAGCTGCGATTTTGACCGACTTTGAGGCTCAGAACCTTGCGGCGGATCACGCGGAAATCGAACTCGCAGATCCATCGCAAATGGAAGAATGGAGCAAGAACTACGCCGCGATTGGTTTCCGTCATGAAGATCAGGACTTTCTTGATAAATTCAATACGGCACTCGCGGGCTACATGGGCACGGACGACATGATGGCGATAGCGGGTGAGCATGAGTACACAGCCGTACACTTGCCGGGTGACACGACTGCGGAATGGGCCTGCGCCAACCGCTGAATTTTGTCCCCTCACGGATCACGTGGCAGGCCCAAACGGGGGCCTGCCACATTTCGGATGACCACCACACTTAGGCCTGCCTCATGAGCTACTTTGAATTTCTGAGCCTGTACTGGCCGCGCCTGATGTCAGGCGCCAGCGTCACGATTGCTCAGTTCCTGCTTGGCGCGATCCTGACCGCGGGTCTGGCGCTTGTGTTCGGCTTGATGAAGATGTCGTCGAACAGGGCTGTCAAAGGGTCCGCGGTTGTCTACATCGAAGTCTTTCGCGGCACCTCGCTTTTGGTGCAGCTCTATTGGATTTTCTTCGTCCTGCCTTTGTTTGGACTAACGCTTGAGAAGTTCACCGCGGGCTGGGTGGCCATCGGATTGAATGCCGGGGCCTATGGCGCAGAGCTGGTGCGCGGCGGCATCATGGCCGTGCCCAAAGGTCAGTGGGAAGCCACCACTGCCATCAACATGAGCCCCGCCCGCCGGATGCGGCGCATCATCCTGCCGCAGGCCTTGGTGAACATGCTCCCGGCGTGGGGCAACCTGATGGTTGAAATCCTCAAAGGGACAGCACTGGTTTCATTGATCTCCGTTGCCGACCTGATGTTTCAGGCCAAACAGACCAACGCCAGCACATACCTGTCGGCGCAGATCTTTGGCACCGCATTGATCATCTATTACATGCTGGCGCGCTTTTTGCTGACTCCGTTCATGCGCTGGCTTGAGGGCTTTATGGCCCGCAAACTGGGAAGGGCATAGGCCATGTTTGACTGGCTGTTCGTGGACGAATGGTTTCCAAAGTTTGACTGGCGTTGGGATTACACCTGGGAAATCCTGCCACGCTTGATCGAAGCGACAGGCAATACCCTGATCGCAGCCGCTGTGGGGTATCTGATCGCGCTTGTGCTTGGCCTAGTCTTTGCCCTGGCCCAGAGAAGTCAGAGCCGAGTTCTGACCTTTGTTGTACGCGAGTTCGTTGAATTTGTCCGCTCCACCCCGCTTTTGCTACAAATCTTTTTCATCTTTTACGTGGGCCCGCAGTTTGGCATCACGCTGAGCCCCTGGGTGTCGGGTATGATTGCCATCGGCCTGCATTATTCGTGTTACCTGTCCGAGGTTTACCGCGGCGGGCTGGATTCTGTGCCAAAGGGGCAATGGGAAGCGGCGATCGCTTTGAATATGACCACCGCGCAGACCTACAGACGTCTGATTATCCCACAGGCGATCCCGCCCGCCATTCCGGGTCTGGGCAATTATCTCATCGGGATCTTCAAGGACACGCCGATGTTGTCGGTTATCGGCGTCGCCGAACTGGTCCATACGGCAAACGCAATCGGCTCGGAAACATGGCGCTATCTGGAGGCATACACCATCGTTGGTCTGATCTTTCTGGCGCTCTCACTGCCTGCCGCAGTTATTATTCGCGCATTCGAAGGTTTCGTGCGCCGCAAACTAGGAATGTAGGAAATGGAAGATTTGTCAGGATTCCCGCTCAAGATGGATGGGAACACACATCCGATGGTCAGCTTCAGAAAGGTGCGCAAGGCCTATGGGTCGTTGGTGGTTCTGGATGACCTTGATCTGGATGTTGCCGCTGGTGAAATGGTGTCGGTGATCGGGCCGTCGGGGTCTGGCAAAACCACCGTTTTGCGCATGTTGATGACGCTGGAAAAGATCAACGGCGGCGTTATCTATGTCGATGGCAAACCGCTGACCCACATGGAAAAAGGCGGCAAGCTGGTGCTGGCGCATGACAAGCATTTGCGTGCAAGACGCAGCGACATCGGCATGTGTTTCCAACACTTCAACCTGTTCCCGCATATGACCGCGATCCAGAATTGCATGGAAGGGCCGGTTCAGGTTCTTGGCTTGTCCAAAGCCGAAGCGCGCGACCGGGGTGAGGAATTGCTGGAGCTTGTGGGCATGGTCGATAAGAAAGACCAACACCCGTCGCGGCTATCGGGCGGCCAACAGCAACGCGTCGCTATTGCGCGGGCGCTGGCGATGCGCCCCAAAGTGATGTTGTTTGACGAGGTAACATCGGCGCTGGACCCCGAAGTGATCGGCGAGGTGACGAATGTCATCCGCAAGCTTGTGTCAGAACATAATCTGACGATGCTTATGGTCACGCACCAGATGGGGTTTGCCCGCGACATTTCGGATCGGGTGTGTTTCTTCTACGGTGGCAAGATCGAAGAACAAGGCCCCCCTGCCGAGCTTTTCGGAAACCCGCAACGCGAGCGCACGCAGCAATTCCTGAGCGCGGTCAAAGAAGCTATCTGATCGTTCATTGCCATTTTCGGAGGGCGTTTCATGTTCAAAACTGGTGACGACATACGGTCAAAGGCCTGGGCGCCAGTCCTCGACAACGGACGCCATGACCGGGCCCAGCTTGGGTTTATCCTGATGTCGACCGATCTGGCGAGTGAGCAGGATTTCTTTGATATGGCGCCCCCCGGGGTTGGCATTCACATCACCCGGCTCAAAACCGAAGACTACACCACCCGTGAAACGCTCGCGCGGCACATCGAACACATGGCCGACGCGGCCTCCCGGTTGCAGCCCAACATGAAGCCCGAAGTGATCAGCTATGCCTGTACAAGCGGCTCTATCGTCAACGGCGAACAGGCTGTGTTTGATCAGATTGTCCAAGGCGCACCCTGGGCGCGACCGATGTGCATTGTGACCGGCGTTGTTGATGCCCTGCGGGCCGTGGGGGCGCAAAAGCTGGTGGTGGGCACCCCCTATCTGGATGAGATCAACACAGCCGAAGCGGAATTCCTTGTTCAGAAGGAGTTCAGCATTCTTGATATTCAGGGGCTCAATCTGGAAACTGGGCTTGAGTTTGGAAAGGTCACACCTGCCTTCTGGAAAGATTTTGCCATCCAGATTGATCAACCCGACGCCGACGCGGTCTTTTTGTCATGCGGGGGCATCCGTGCGCTGGAAGTGGCGGCAGAGATTGAGCAGATCATCGGCAAACCCGTGATCACCTCCAATCAGGCCCAGTTTTGGAGCTGCCTGCGCCGGGCGGGAATTACTGACAAGCTGACCGGCTTTGGACAGCTATTCCTACACCCCGGCACGGATCTGCTGCCCTAACACCCTTCGGCCTTATGGCAAAAAAAGACCTTGGTGATGTCTTTGCTGACATCCCAGGTCACCCTTTGGCCATCCCGCACGAACAAGCTGTCGCCCGGCCCAAGGTCTATGGCGTCCCCCGTGTCTTGCTGAATAAGCCGACATTTGCCAGACAGGACCGTGAACAACTCATCACCTTGTTCGGTGCAGGTCAGCGCGCCCTGTGTGCAGCGCCAGATGCCATAGCGGATTGTGTGTCCTGGCCCGCCTGCATCAATGCGCCCATAGGTCTTGGGGGCGCCTTTGGCGATGACGTAATCACTTTCAGGCGCGTCGAGGGGCCAGAATTCCAGCGGGCCGACATCGTCGCCGGGTTTGTACTTTGACATGTCAGACGCTTTGCATCTTCAGGCGGCCGCGTTACTTTGCATGATCATGTCAAAGATCGCCTGATCCGTCACGCCTTCTGATCCGATCAGCAAGACCCGCGATGTTGGCCCCAGACCAAGTTTGCTGGCAAGGGGTGCATCCTCCATCGCAGCGATCAAAGCGGCCAGCCCTGCAACCGCGCTTTCCCCCACTTCCATGGGCGTATCACCGCCCGTTGGCTTGGCCAGCAAGCGGACAGTCGGGGCGACCAGTGCCTCGGGGATCGTCAGATAGTCGGTGGCTTCCTCGGACAGAATTTCCCAAGCAAGGCCCGACGGCTCACCACAGGACAATCCGGCCATCAGGGTTTCCTCGGCGATATCCACCTTTGTCGCCGAACCGAACTTGGCGCTTTCAAACAGACAGGCGGCCAGTTCAGGTTCGACAATGATGGCGCGGGGGGAGGCATCGCCCCAATATTGGCGCAGTGCCGCAATCACCCCGGCCGCCAAGCCGCCGACACCGCCTTGCAAAAACACATGGGTCGGGGCTTGATCCAGCGCCTCGCAAATTTCCTGAACCATGACGCCATAACCACTCATCACGTCGCGGGGCGGCAGCGAATAGCCGGGCCACGAGGTGTCAGAGACCACGAACCAGCCGTTTTCTTCCGCCTCGGATTTGGCCAGCAGAACGGAATCGTCATAATCCCCGTCGATCCGCACAACCTCCGCCCCAAGGTCCTGCATGGCAGCGGCGCGGCCTTCGCTAACCTCGGCGTGGATGTAGATGCGGCAGGGCACACCAAAGCGTTTGCAGCCCCAGGCCAGCGACCGGCCATGATTACCATCGGTCGCAGAGACCAGCGTGATCGCGGCGCAGTCCTCGGCATAGTGCCCGTTTCTGATGTCCGCCAGGGACACATCCTTGCCGAGGCGCTTGGAAATCTCGCGCTGAAGAACCCGAAGCGCGGCATAGGATCCGCCTAACGCCTTGAAGCTGCCCAACCCAAAGCGCGGGCCTTCGTCCTTGTAGAGTACCTCAGCGACACCAATCTGCGCAGCGATTGCAGTAAGAGAGGCCAATGGCGTTGGCCCATAACCCTCCCATGCGGTGATTTCCTTCTGCGCCGTCGCAAAACTGTCGGCGGTCAGGACGCGATGCGCGGCATCCCCCTGCGTCCGCTTTGCGGCGATATGACGGATGTGCGCTTTGGGGAGAAGAGTGGTCATTATATGGTCTTTCGTTCTGGCAGGCGGTCTTTCACAAGCTGCGCCCAAAGAGCGGCACCAATGGGAAGAAGCGCATCGTTGAAATCGTAGTCAGCGGCATGGAGCGGTTGGCTGTAAGGCGGCTCCGTTCCGTTTCCCAGAAGCAGGAAACATCCGGGCACCGCTGCGCAGAAATGGGCAAAATCTTCTGAAAAGCTCATCGCAGGGCGATCGCCAATCGCAGTGAGGCCTGCGTTTCTTGCGGCCTGAACCACGGCTTCGGTTGGGCCAGGGTCATTGATGGTTTCGATGAACTCCGTCTTGAATGTCATCTGGGCGCGCACATCATGGGCCGCCGAAACGCCATCGACGATTTGGCGCATGAAACGTTCAACGTCGGCCCTGTCCTGTGGCAGTCGGGCGCGCACGTCGCCCTTTAAAACAGCGGCGCCCGGCAAAACATTGCGTTGTCCATCCGTCAGAAACTCGGTCACAGACACAACCGCCCCCGCACCCGGCGCCAGTTTCCGCGACACGATGGTCTGCAAGGCCAACACCATTTCCGCGCCAACCGTGATTGCATCGACACCGACCTGCGGCATGGACGCGTGCCCCCCCTGACCGATGATCTTGATCTCGAACAGGCTCTCACTGGCGCAAATTTGCCCCGCGCGGGTCGACACCTCGCCCAGAGGCGCGCCGGGGAGGTTGTGGATGGCATAGACCTCGTCCAGCGGAAATTGGTCCAGCAGGCCGTCGTCGATCATTGCCCGCGCGCCCAACCCATGTTCTTCGTTCGGTTGAAAGATAAAGATGACCTGACCGTCAAAATCGGGATCGCGGGCCAACAGCTCTGCCGCGCCCAACAGCATGGTCATATGCCCGTCATGGCCGCAGGCATGCATCACGCCAGCGTTTTGCGAGACATAATCATGTCTGCTGATCTCTTTTATCGGAAGCGCATCCATATCAGCACGCAGGCCGATGGTACGATTGCCACCGCCAGACCGCAAAACACCGACAACGCCGGCGCCTTCATGCACTTCAATGCCGAGCGAGCACAGGCAATGGGCGATCCTGGCCTTTGTACGGACTTCGTCAAAACCGACCTCTGGATCCCTGTGAAAGCTCCGGCGCAACTCGGTCAATTTGTTTTGAAAGGCAGTCATCTTAGCCTCTGTTTGCTTCTCGTATGACATTAGGTCGTCTGGGGTGGAATAAAGATCAAAATACGGCTGATGGGAGATGAAATCTTTCGCATTTAATCACCTTCACGACGATTTGTGGAGGATAAGGCGCAGTTCGATACGATTCCACTTTCAAAGCAAAACTAATGTCGTCAAAACGTGGTGTCGGCGGGTGCTAATCCCTGAGATGCCAGTGGGATTGTTCGCAATATCACACGAAGCTTGTGCCCCCTATTTGCAGCGGTGGCGCGAACACATGGCATTCAATCAAACGATGTGTCGTCGTGGCGGATGATGGCGCATCAGACTAAGACGGTGCTACCCGCGTCGGAAGATGGCTCGATTCTACCGCTATGTGCCTTCGTGACGTCCCACACTGGAGTCTGGCATTCTCGTCATTAACGGCTCTGCGCAAACGTTCGACCCAGTACGAAGTCACGCGACCGAAACATGAAAATGTGCTGCACACGGTACCCTGTAACCTATTGAAATCCAACCGCAACCACCACTAACCATCCTTCACCGGGCAGACTCAGGATTTGCACCTTCGTCGGTTTTGGAGCCAACTTCGGACATTGGTGCGCTGTGCTGCAACTGTGAGTTTGGGCTCAATCTTCGCTTTCTCTGCTTCGCGCATAAATGTCGGATTTGCGCCATGAAGTTTGCTGATGTCGTCAACTTACGATCCCCAGCAGCAAGCAATCGGATCGCTAACTTTGACCATGAGAGCTCAAGACAGGTCTTTGTTTTTATAGGTTTTGTGAATATTCATGTGATCAATCCAGTATTCAGCCAGCCACAAATCGTACCGATGGAATTGATCTCAGCCAATGGTGTAACTTCTTAGAACTTACACTTTTTGACTATATATCAATGGCTTATGGTTTTTTTATTATCTAAGAGTAACCGATTCGCGTAGCTTGGCAGCAAATCACCATAAGAGGTTTCCATTTGCAGCCCGAAAAAGCCAAGCGTTTGCGATTGAAAAATGAGCTTCAGAAAGTGGGCACATCGTTTAGCGCGATTGCCCGAGAATTGGGCGTAACTCACAGCACGGTTCTCGCGGTCAGCAATTCGAAAGGTGTGTCTGCTCGCGTGCAGCAGGCGATCGCATACAAACTGGGTGTTGCTCCTTCGGAGCTATGGCCGGATCGCTATCCTGAAAATGGAAAGGAGCCCTCATGACATCAGGGATCTGAAATAAGTGACGCCTCGGGATTTTGGCGATCCGCGGGGCGTTCAAAAATCGTTGTCTATCACGATCTCACCTATTTTCATCCCATCACCACACTCAGAAATCAAATGAAAACGCGCCCGATACGTCGGGCGTGACCGAAACGGCTGCGTCTGCAGACAAAACGGGATGAACAAATCCAATGCAAGATATTCAGTCTGCCTGCGCGGCACTCGCCGGGCCCCACGATCCGTAGCTGCCGCACAGGCGAAGGCCAAGGATGCGGCCAAAGCTGAAACTGCAGCAGAACAGGCCGCCCTCGAGGAACATATCAAGGCGCAGGACGAAATGCTGCGCGAGGCTCAGCTGGCCCAAGCTGCTGCGCTGAAACGTGAACAAGAACTTCAAGACAAGGAGGCTAAGATGGAGCTGACCTTGCAAAAAATGCTCGCTGCGGAACGTCCGGCATTGGCCGAAAAACTGACCCGCGAAGCGAATGAGAAAGCCGACTTGAAACTGGCCGAACAAGAACAAGTCATGCAGGGCATGAAACGTCAGATCGAAGCTTTGAAACAGAAATCTGAACAGGGTTCGATGCAGACCCAGGGTGAAGCGGCGGAGATTGTATTGGAAGAAGCCCTCGACGAAGCTTTTCCGATGGATGCCTTTGTGCCCGTTGCAAAAGGCGTCAGTGGTGCGGATGTGCGTCAGGACGTAACCGCTGCCAAAGGCATCGCATGCAGTATCTTATGGGAAAGCAAACGTACAAAGAACTGAACCGGCGGTTGGCTGGCGAAGTTGTGCGATGACCAACGGGCCTCGGGATGCAAGGTGGCTGTGATTACCTCCCAAGCCCTACCCGAAGGGATCGAAAGTTTCGGCATGCTTGACGGCATCTGGGTTTGTGCGCCGCGCTACGCAATTCCGCTGGCATCCTCCTTGCGCCAAAGTTTGATTGAAGTCGCAAACGCCAAGGGCCGCACGATGGGGCAGGAAACCAAGATGGAAATGATCTATGGCTACCTGACGGGAACGCAATTCAAGCAAAGCGTCGATGCGATCGTCGAACGCTTCGAGGACATGCAAGATAACCTGCGCAAGGAACGCGTCTTCATCGAAAAGCAATGGGCCTTGCGTGCTAAACAGATAGATTTAGTGATCGCATCAACGGTTGAGATGCACGGTGATTTGCAGGGGATCGCAGGTCGATCGATGCCTGAAATCGAAAGCGTTGAGGCTTTGTTGATTGAAAAGACGATTGAAGGTGTGCCTTGCTCCCCTGAAATGGCCGTTTTTGCGTGATGTAGCCGTCCGAAGAACCCAGATGCGGCACACCCCACCAACGTCGGCTTTGGTGATCCGGCACTGCAGCGGAGAGACGCGTGACAGATGTCTCCGTTGGGCCGGAAATGCGGCATTTTGGCTTTCCTTATGGCGCGTAGTGCCACTGTTGCGTTCTGTTGCTGGATCTGGAAGGTCTACTGGGAAGGGTCAGATGCAACGCTTACAAGTGTTCTGACACTGCGTGTAATCATCCTGTTGTTCCGGGCAATGTAGAGTCTGCAGCGATGATCCTCTGCTGTATCATGACATTGCATCGTTAGCGCCGCTTGCCTGCACAGTTGACGCAAGGACCAGTTGTAATCGGCCAGCGCAGTCAAATTGCAAATGTCTGACAATTCGGGCTTGTCAGAGCCCATCATTATCCTCTCTTATGCGGAAAGATTTGGGAGGATCGCCAGATGGGATGGATGCGTGACGAAACGGGTCTGGGCAAACGTGCGGCAAACTACGTACCGCTGACGCCATTGTCACACCTGCAGCGGGCCGCGCTTGTTTTTGCGGACCGTGAGGCACTGGTCTATGGCGGTATCCGCCGGACTTACGCAGATTACTATAAACGCGTCACGCAGCTCGCCTCCGCCCTCACCAAAGTGGGTGTGAAAACAGGCGATGTGGTCGCAACAATCCTGCCTAATGTCCCCGCGCAATCGGAAGCCGCCTTTGGCGTTCCCGCATGTGGCGCTGTGCTGAACACGATCAATACGCGGCTGGATGTTGATACGGTCGCATACATCTTCGATCACGGTGAGGCGAAAGTAGCCCTGGTCGACAGTCAGTTTCTGCCTCTCGCCATGGCTGCCATCGACCAGATGGAAGGCACTGCCCCGTTAATCATCGAAGTACCGGACGACGAAGCAGGCGTGCATGCCATCGCCGAGCAGCAGGATTATGAAGACTTTCTGGCCACCGGCGATCCGAACTTCGCGTGGATCATGCCAGAGGATGAATGGGAAAGTCTCGCGCTCAACTATACGTCCGGTACCACCGGGCGCCCCAAAGGCGTCGTCTATCACCATCGTGGCGCATATCTGATGACGATGGGGACACCGATTTCATGGGAACTGCCGCTTTTCATGCGCTATCTGCAGATTGTTCCGCTATTCCACTGCAATGGTTGGAACCACACGTGGATGATGCCGTCACTTGGTGGTACGGTTGTTTGCTGCCGTGATATCAGCGCAAAAGCTGTCTATGATGCGATTGCCGATGAAGGCGTGACGTATTTCGGCGGGGCACCTATTGTCCTAAATCTGATCGTGAACGCGAAAGAGAAAGAACGGCGCCCCTTCGACCACACCGTCGAGGTGTTCACCGCAGGCGCACCACCGGCCCCAGCGACGTTGGCAGCAATAAGCAAATTGGGTTTCAACGTGAAGCAGGTCTATGGACTGACCGAAACATATGGTCATGTCACCGAATGCATCTGGGACCCTGCATGGGACACGTTATCCGCAGATGAACAGGCATCCATCAAGGCACGCCAAGGGGTTGCCTTCCCAATGATGGAAGACGTCACTGTAGTTGATGACCAAATGGGTCAAGTCGCACGCGATGGCGCGACCCAGGGCGAAATTGTCATGCGCGGAAATGCCGTGATGAAAGGTTACCTCAAGAATCCCGAAGCCACCGACAAGGCCTTTGCTGGCGGTTATTTCCACTCTGAAGATCTGGCCATTCAGCACCCGGGCGGATCGATCCAGATCTCGGATCGGGCGAAGGACATCATCATCTCAGGCGGAGAGAATATCAGCTCTGTCGAGGTGGAAGGCGCGCTGATGCACCACCCGGCGGTGAACCTCTGCGCAGTCGTCGCCAAACCGGACGAAAAGTGGGGCGAAGTACCATGTGCCTTCATCGAGTTGAAAGATGGTGCAACAGCGGATGAAACGGAGATCATCGCTTTTGTCCGGGAGCGGCTGGCCGGGTTCAAGACACCAAAGCAAGTCGTATTTCGGGAGTTGCCCAAAACGTCGACCGGCAAAATCCAGAAATTTGAACTCCGGAAGCTGGCAAAAAATCTGGCGTAACGTTTGATCGGCCTTCCGCGTAAGGCGCGCAATAAAGTCAAGTTTTTTTGGATCTTCACCGTGGCAGTAGGTTAACGCCAGAACACCGTCAGTCCCAGAATTCGCACAAGTTACGTCGTCCCATCGATCTTGGAAAAAATCATTATCTTTCAGATTGGTATTGGCAAAGAAAACGAGTCCAAATAGATGTCGCACACATGTAAAAAGAGAATTGGGAACAGACTGTGTTATTCAAGGTTGCAAAGAAACTCTCTATTGTCATCATCGGGCTTTCACTCTCCGCTTGTCTTCCTGCTGGGGCGGGAACCGAAGACAATGCATCGGCTGACGCAACTTCAGGCACACAAGCTACGACCAGAGCGAGCGCTTCCACAAGCAACCCTGTTGTGAGCCCCAGTTTTAATATTGGTGGGACAAGTTGGAGTAACGGTGAAGGCGTGCTCTTATATCGATTTACTGCAATAGAACGCGACGGCGACATTGTTGTCTGTGGTGCCTATGCCGGAGAGGGGCTGTCTTTTGTTTCTCAAGCCAACCGTGAGCTTTTGCGGCGGTCCGCGGTCGCCGTAGATGGTGAAGTAGTATTGCGGAACCTGGCATTTTTCCGGAAAGCTTCTGCCGAAATGCTGGATGCCCGGCTTGTTGGCAGTGAAACGGGGTGCAAATCAACTGGTCTGGCTGCTGGTAGCGTACCTCTTGAAGCTGTGAAGGTCGAACTCCGTCCAGGACGCATCCGAATTCGTGTTTGACGCCACAGTTCTCGGCAACATGCCCCCAGAAAATGACTGTTCGACGCGCATGGTGATTTTCACCGACGCTGAAGGACCCCTAAGTCGGTAGAGTTTGGCCCAGGGACGCGGAGATGCCATTTGGCGGTTATCGAAGGCATGACAATCCTGCATCGCAGGGTCTCCTGATTACGTTTTGCTAGAGAAAGTCGGGCGAACGCCAAGGCGGTCCGCACCCCGAAACCGATGGCCGCTTGTTTATTGAGGTTGCCAACGATCTGATGATCGATGCAAGCAAAGCTTCGCGTGGGGAAGCATCAAAGTATATGGCAAAGCCGCAGCGCATCGTAAATCGCCGCATGTGTGTTGCGCGACGAAACAGCATCGCCGATCCGGAACAGTTTGTAGGTCCCTTGCGGGTTCGTGTTAAGCGTCTGTGGCGCGCCCGCTATAAGGGCGTCATAATCAAACTGGCCCTTGTTCGATGATCCATCACGCAGATCGAAATAGAGATCGGCAAGGGGACGCGTGCCATAATTCACCACCACCTGATCATAGTACTGCTTCCTAATGAAATCGCTGTAATCCGTACCGATTGTCGCAGCCAGTTGATTGCCTTCACGTGTAACCCCTAGCAACCGCTCCGCCACGGTGAGCCGCACATGGCGCGTTTGAAGGTTGCGCAGATATGGTGTCAGGTTCATACCCATGACGTCGGGCGCAATGCTGCGGTCGGGGGTCATCACCTCAACCTCGCACCCAGCATCTGCGACCATTTCAGCGGCTTGTAGTCCCGGGTTGTCACCGCTTTCGTCGTAGATCAGCACGCGTCCTGCGGGTTTTGCCTCACCCGACAGAATGTCCCATGTGCTGACCACGTGATCGGCTTCGCCTCGTGTTTCAAAGAGTTCCAGATTAGGTAAACCCCCGGTCGCAATAATGGCGATATCGGGGGTGATCGCGGTGACATCCGCAGCATCGGCATAGGTGTTGAAATGAAAACGCACATTCCGTGCAGCACATTGCGCCATCCGCCAATCAATGATCCCGATCATCTCGCGTTTGCGCGGGGTTTGGGTGGTCAGCCGGATTTGTCCGCCAGGCTGATCAGCCGCTTCGAACACCGTCACCTCATGCCCACGTTCCGCACAAACCCTTGCGGCTTCCAGCCCGCCGGGCCCCGCGCCCACAACAACAATGCTTTTGCGCGCATCCGCGGGGCTGATTACATGCGGCATGGTCAGTTCGCGCCCCGTGGCGGCATTGTGGATGCACAGCGCTTCACCCCCTTGATAGATGCGGTCAAGGCAGTAAGTGGCGCCAACGCAAGGCCGGATGTCGTCCTCACGACCCTCCATGACTTTCTGCACAATGTGCGGATCCGCCATGTGGGCGCGGGTCATCCCTACCATATCCAAATGCCCTGAAGAAATTGCGTGCCGTGCGGTGGCCACGTCCGGTATCCGCGCGGCATGAAAAGTCGGCAAACCCGTCGCAGCACGCACCGACCCTGCAAAATCCAAATGTGGGGCTGACGCCATACCCTGCAAAGGGATCACTTTCGTCAAAGCAGGATCGCTGTGCACGCGTCCCCGGATTACGTTGAAAAAATCAATCTTGCCGGTCGCCTTGAGAACCCGCGCCATCTCAAGGCCGATTTCTGGGGTGATACCGCCCTTCTCGGCTTCATCCGCCGTGTAGCGGATCCCTACGACAAAATCGTCTCCCACCCGGTCACGTACCGCGTCAATGATATCCAACCCGAACTGCATCCGCGTCTGTAGCGAGGAGGCCCCGTAAGGGCCGTCGAGCATGTTGGTTAATGGCGACCAGAACTGGTCAATCAGGTGGCCGTAAGCCTCGATCTCGATCCCGTCCATGCCACCTGCCTTCATTCGTTCGGCGGCATCGGCAAAATCATTGATAACACGCGCGATGTCCCAATCCTCAACCACTTTGGCAAAGGCCTTGTGCGCCGGTTCCCGATGGGGCCCGGACGAAATGGACGGCAACCAATCCCCCTTGTTCCAACCAGTTCGCCGCCCCAGATGCGTGAGCTGGATCATCACTGCACTGCCATGGTCATGACACGCATCAGTCAGATGCCTGATCCACGGCACCACCTCGTCCTTATAGGCCAAAACGTTGTTGAAAGAGGGTGGACTATCGCGCGAAACAACCGCTGACCCGGCCGTCATTGTCAGCGCCACGCCAGCCTTGGCGCGCTCTGCGTGATAGGCCGCATAGCGCTTTTTCGGCATGCCATCTTCGGGATAGGCCGGTTCATGACTGGTCGTCATCACGCGATTGCGCAATGTCAGGTGCTTTAGCTGAAAAGGCTGAAGAAGAGGATCGGTCGACATCTATTGGTCCTTCAAAGTCACTGACAACAGTTGGCCCGCCTGTCTGCAGATCGGTCAAGTCTGTTTCCGACATGACAACAACCTGCGCGCGCGATATGCTCACAGCCAAAACAGGGCAATGCGGGCAGATGACGGCACTCGAAAAATATGTGCGGCTCGAAAGTGGCGGGCTTTGGCGCGCGGCACCTGATGCGCAAAGGCGTGATGTCGTCATCTCGTTTGGCGATGCGACACTCGTCATTGCAGATGGAAACGGGCGCCCTCTGGCGCATTGGTCGCTGCCAGCGCTTGAACGACAGAACCCGGGTGAACATCCGGCAGTTTATGCGCCCGACGAAGAAGCCAGCGAAATCGTTGAAGTTTCAGATGAAACCATGGTCGCGGCTATCGAAGAAGTGCGCAGCGCATTGGCAAAGGCGCGCCCGAAGCCAGGAAAACTGCGCCATTGGATAACTGGCGTCCTGATCACAGCGACCATTGGATTAGCCATATTCTGGCTGCCTGGTGCACTGACGCGCCAAACGGTTGCCGTTGTCCCATTTCCCAAGCGTGTCGAGCTAGGGGCGACAATGCTGGGATACATGCAGGCGGAAACAGGTGCGGCGTGCCGTGAACCACGCGCGAACGAAGCCGCGATGCGATTGGCGCAGCGGTTGTTTGGGGCCGAGACGATGACACAGATCGTGATCGTGCCGACCCTCGCGCAAGGGGCTGTCGCCCTTCCTGGTAGTCTAATCGTTGTCGATTATGGTTTGCTACGCGCCTCCGATGACCCAGCGGCCGCCGCAGGTTACATTGTCGCTGGCAGCACCATTGCGAGCCAAATCGACCCACTTGAAGATATGCTGAAAAAGGCGGGATTCAGGACCACCTTGCGTTTGTTAACAACCGGCGACGTCCCCCCTGAAACGCTGCAGACGGCTGCTGCAGCTCTTGTTGCGGGCCAAGACCCGACAACAAATGCGCACGACCAGTTAAAGGAAGGGCTCGCTCAGGCACAAATACCGCAGGATCCCTTGCTCAAGGTCGCAGATGCGCGGACGGGCACGATGCCGGATTTGGGCGATGACCCATTGGCCGAAACTGAATGGCCCGTGATTTTATCTGATGGCGATTGGGTCAGCTTGCAAAACATCTGCGATATCTAAAGACCCACTTTGCGAAAGCTCAGACATGTCCTCGGCCCCAACCAAACTTGAAATGCGCACTGCAATGGCGACCGATATGCCGCAGATTGTTGCGTTATATGCGCATCTTAGCCCGGAAGACACGCCTTGCCCGTTGCCGGTTGCGCAAGAGAACTTTGCGCAATTTCAACGTTTGGCCCCCAGCGCAGTATTTGTAGGTGAACAAAACGATATGCTGGTGACCTCTTGCGTTTTGGTTATCGTACCCAACCTCTCTCGTGGCGGGCGACCCTATGGGCTTATCGAAAATGTTGTGACCCATAAGGCTTTTCGAAATCGCGGTTTTGGCAAGCATATCCTGGACACGGCTTGCGATCATGCCTGGGCGCATGGCTGTTACAAGGTGATGCTGATGACCGGATCGCAGCGCCCATCAACGCTGCGTTTCTATGAAAATGCCGGATTTGCGCAGACCAAGACCGGATACCAAAAGCGGGCCGTGGGATTTTAGGAACAGCCTATTATTTCGTCCCAAACATCCTGTCGCCGGCATCGCCCAAACCGGGCACGATGTAACCGTTTTCGTTCAGATGGCTATCTATGGCCGCCGTGACAATCGGCACATCGGGATGCGCCTCTTTCATCCGTGCGATCCCTTCGGGTGCCGCAAGCAGACACAAAAAACGAATATTCGTCGCGCCCGCCTCCTTCAACAGATCAATGGCTGCAACAGATGAGTTGCCGGTGGCCAGCATTGGGTCAACAGCGATGACAAGCCGGTCCTCCATCTCGGTCGGGACTTTGAAGTAGTATTGCACGGGCTTGAGCGTTTCCTCATCCCGGTAGAGGCCAACAAAGCCGACACGCGCCGAGGGGATCAATTCCAAAATCCCGTCAAGTAGCCCGTTGCCCGCCCGCAGGATCGATACAAGAGCAAGTTTCTTGCCGTCCAGCGTAGGCGCATCCATCGGTTCAAGCGGGGTATCGATCCGCTTTGTTGTCATGGGCAATTCCCGGGTGACCTCATAGGCCAAAAGCTGGCTGATTTCGCGCAGAAGCTGCCGGAAGACAGCGGTTGAGGTCCCCTCTTGCCGCATTAGCGTCAGTTTGTGCTGGACCAGCGGGTGGGTGACGTGTGTAAGGTGTTCAGTCATGTGGTTTCCAGTCGTTTAGCCACGCGGGCGCGGGTGTCATCATCGCAGAAAGCAGCAGCCAGCGCGATTTCATTCAGCGCGCTAAACTCTCCCCCGTCCCATCCAAAGGTCCGGTTGAGCATCTCATATTCGGCGGTCATGGTCGTGTGAAAGAATGGCGGATCGTCGGTCGAAACGGTCACTTTCACCCCTGCTTCGCGCAGCCTGGCAATGGGGTGGTCAGCCCAGCCATTCACTGCCTTAAGGACCACGTTGGAACCGGGACAAACCTCAAGCACAATCCCTTGTTCTGCAATCTGCTCAGTCAGTGCAGGATCATCTATGGCGCTAATACCATGCCCGATCCGTGCGACCCGCAAATCCCGGATCGTATCGGCCACCATATCCGGTCCGCCCCATTCTCCTGCATGGCAGGTCAAACGCAAACCAGCCTCGCGCGCCATATCGAAACTATACGCGTAATCACCCGGACGTCCGACCATTTCACCGCCCGCCATGCCGTAGCCCACGATGAAATCACCCATCGTCTCAACGGCGCATCTGGCGGCGGGCTTGCTTGCCTCTGGCCCGAAATGACGGATACCGGTCACGATACCCCTCAATATGATACCAAGCTTTTCCTCGGCCTCATCTGCTGCATCCTTCATGGCGGCAAGGTAATCGCGCCAGGCGCTGAGATCGCCGCCGCCACAAAAATCTGGCGAGACAAAGGTTTCCATGTAAACGACGCCATGACCGGCGGTTTCTTCGAGAACAGCCATGGTCAGACGGCGAAAGTCCTCTGGGGTCTGCAAGGTTGTACACGCGGCCTCATAGACCTTGAGAAAATGATCAAAATCGCGGAAAGCATAGCCACCATCAGCGGTGAAGATTTGGCTGAGATCGATGTTCTTCTCTGCGGCCAAACCCTTAATAAAGCTGGGCGGTGCGCAACCTTCCAGATGCGTATGCAGTTCGATTTTGGGTGTATTCTGAAAGCTCATAAAAAGCTGGTTCCTTCCCCCTGATAGGGCACGTTCAAATGGGCAGCGATACTAGCGGCGACATCTGTAAAGGCCAGTTGTCCCAAGTCGCGCGCGCCGATCCCATGGACCAACACCGGCACCCGTTCGCGGGTGTGGTCGGTGCCCGCCCATGTGGGGTCATTGCCATGGTCTGCGGTCACGATCAACAGATCGTCGGGTCGGAGTTTCGGCAGTAACTGACCCAATTCCCGGTCAAACCATTCCAGATGTTTGGCATAGCCTGCGGGATCGCGCCGGTGTCCGTATTCGCTGTCAAATTCCACGAGATTTGCAAAGATGAACGCGCCATCCGACGCCTCGTTTGCAAGATCATGGAGATGGCCCATCAATTCTGCATCGCGCCCTTTGCGCAGATCATCAATTCCGCGCATGGAAAAGATATCGCCGATCTTGCCCACGGCGTACACCTTGCGCCCCGCATCATGGACATAATCGCAAATCGTGGGTGCAGGGGGTGCGATGGCAAAGTCCTTGCGGTTTGCTGTGCGGGTGAAACTACCGACCTCGCCTACAAAGGGCCGTGCAATCACCCGACCTACTTTCATCGCGTGCAGTGTCGGGGCCAAGTCGGCGCAAAGCTGATGCAGCCGGTCCAGCCCGAAATGCTGTTCGTGCGCCGCGATTTGCAGCACGCTGTCGGCAGACGTATAGCAGATGGGCCAGCCTGTGCGCAGATGTTCGGCTCCTTCCTTTACGATCACGGTCGTGCCAGAGGAGTGGCGATTGCCCAGAATGCCGTCTGTCCCTGCCTTGGCGCAGATTTCAGCGGTCAGATCATCCGGGAAAGCGGGGTTTTTGTCCGGAAAGACATGCCAGTCCCATGGCACGGGTACACCGGCAAGCTCCCAATGCCCCGAAGGCGTGTCTTTGCCCGGTGATATCTCGGTCGCTGCCCCCCACGCGCCAGCTGGCTGGCGCCCCAGACCGGGGGCATCCATGTCAGATGCAAGCTTGACAGCCGCGCCAAGGCCAAGCGCATCAAGCGTGGGCACATCCAGCCCGACTGTCTTTGCGATATGTCCCAACGTATTCGCGCCAGTATCCGGCAGGTCACCGTTAAAGAACTTGTCCGCATCCGGCGCGCCGCCGATCCCGACGCTGTCAATCACGATCAAAAAAGCACGGGGCATTATTCGACCCTTTCAATGATCAATGGGCCACTTGCTTTGCCCTCGCCAATCGTGATCGCGGTGCGCACGGCCTGTGCCGCTATTTCGGCGCTGTCCTCGTCAGCGGCATGCAGTATGCACAGCGGATCACCAGCCGCGACCGTATCGCCCAATCCCACCATTTCCGTCAATCCGACAGACGGATCAATTCGGTCCGTTTCCACCTGTCGCCCGCCGCCAAGGCCGACGACAGCCAGGCCCAGCGCCTCACCATTCATTGCGGTGATTTGACCGGCACTGGGTGCCGTCACTGCCCCCACAACCGGGGCTTTGGGCAGGTGCGTATGCCAATCCTGCGCCATGTCGGGCGGCCCGCCAAGCGCCGCAATCATCTGTGCAAACCGCTCCATCGCGGCACCAGAGGCAAGCGCCTGACTGACGCGGCCGATGGCCTTGTCTTCATTCTCGCCCTGCATGACCAGCAGGCGGACGCACAGTGCAAAGCTAAGGTCATAAAGGCGGGGGGCGACAGTTTTGTTACCTGCCAGCACTTCCATACAGACCGCAACCTCAACCGCATTACCCAAGGCCGGGGCGAGCGGTTCGTTCATGTCGGTGATCATGGCTTCGGTCTTGCACCCTGCCCCATTCGCCGCATCCACCAAAGCGCGGGCCAGATCGCGGGCGTCTTCGGGCGTTTTCATGAAAGCCCCACTGCCGCATTTGACATCAAGGATCAGGCTTTCCAGCCCCGCCGCCAGCTTTTTGGACAGGATCGATGCGGTGATCAGATCGATGCTTTCCACCGTCGCTGTCACATCGCGGATCGCATAAAGCCGCCGGTCGGCAGGCGCGATCTGGCCCGTCGCACTGACAATTGCGCACCCAACATCCCGCGTGATCTGGCGCAGCCGGTCTTCGCTGACATTGATGTTGACGCCTGGGATCGCCTCAAGCTTATCCAGCGTGCCGCCGGTATGGCCCAGACCGCGCCCTGAAATCATGGGCACGTAGACGCCGCAAGCTGCCAGTGTCGGCGCAAGGATCAGCGAAACGCAATCACCCACGCCCCCGGTCGAATGTTTGTCCAGCACAGGTCCCGGCATGTCCCATGCCAGCACATCACCGCTGTCGCGCATGCCTTGCGTCAACGCCACGCGGCCCGCATCGGACAGCCCGTTCAGGCAGACGGCCATGGCAAAGGCGCCAGCCTGCGCATCGCTGACCTCGCCGCTGGCGAGGCCCTTGGCAAACCAGTGCAACGCGTCCTTGGGCACGTCGTCTTGTCGCCTGATCGCAGCTATGATCGTACGGGCATCCACGGCTCAGGTGCGGCTCATGTAATCGGCGTCAAAGCTGCCGGGCAGCAAGGCGGCGACGGTGGTTTCATGGGTCACCCCGTCGGTCGTAGCCAGCGTGACAGGCACATCCGGTCCCGCAAACTCCGCGATTTTCTGGCGGCAGCCGCCGCAAGGGCTGACGGGTTTGGGGCTGTCGGCAATCACGGTGATTTCGGCGATTTTCGTGTCACCGCCCGCAACCATGGCCGCAATCGCCCCAGCCTCGGCACAGGTTCCTTCGGGGTAAGCGACGTTTTCGACATTACAACCCGTATACACTTTGCCAGATGCGGCTTTAAGCGCCGCCCCCACTTTGAATTTTGAATAAGGCGCATGGGCGTTCTCGCGCACAGCACGGGCTGCATCGATAAGGGGCATTGCGGACCTCCGATTTGTTCAGGGCAGAGTGATCCGTGATCGGGCGGGATGCAAGGGTCAGACGAGATTGACGTTGCCCGGCAGTGTCACCTGCAGCAGTTCCAGATCATCGGATGGGTCGGCGTAACGCGTAGCAAGCCCGGGTGGGATCACAAAGGCATCACCGGGGGAAAGCTCATAAGGGTCTTTGCCCTCGCCCTCCAACGTCATCTTGCCTTCCATGACAAAGGTGAAGTGGATATCGGCGTCATGTTTGCTCCAGACCGGATCGCCCTGCCCGCGCTTGAGCACCGTCACACCAGCGACGTTCCTAGTGTTTGCCGCAATTGTCGTGTCACGTGCCATGAAGCCACAAAGTTGGACAGGTTCCCATGTAGCTTTACTGACTTCGTTGAACACAAATTTCTGCCCCTGCCATTCGCGGTCGGGCCGCAGATGCGGGGTGGGCAATTCCATGTCATGATCAATTTCGGTGATATGCTCGGCGGGTACACCAATTTCGATCACCTCAATCCCGTCTGATGCCTCGAGCACCCGGTGCCGGATTTCGGGGGGCTGGATGAAGCAGTCACCTGCTGTCAGGCGGATAGGTGGCCCCTGATCTTCATAAACCACGTCAACCCAGCCGCGATAGCAAAAGATCAGCTGGAACCCGACTTTGTGGAAATGGACCATATCCGGCACCGGTCCGCCATCGGGGATGCGGATATGACTGGCGATGATCGACCCACCAAGGCGGCTGGGGATCAGGTCACGGTACTGCATGCCCGCGCGGCCAATGACCCAAGGGGCCTGATCGGCCAGACGACGTACAACAAAGGCATGGTCGGTTTTGGGCAACTCCAACGGCGGATTCAGCGGGATGATTTCGACCGCAGTGCCACCCGGTGAGTCAAGGAACTTGGCCCCGTCCGCAAAACCCGGATCATCGGTCAGGATACGGATACCGGGGTTTGCGCCCTTGCGTTGCTCCAGCCGCACACGCAGCCCATGCCCGGAATAGACCGCGACAGACGGATCATCGGCCGGATAAATCATGTCGAGCCGCATTTGCAGGGACTTGCCAAAGAACTCCAGGTCAGCGCGCAGGTCCGTTGTGGGCAAGCAAATCTCGGCCCGGATTTCATATTTGTGCTCCATGATTGACAGCCTGTCGTTGCCCGGAATGATTTGCAAGACCTGCAGTTTCGTGTTTAACGAACCCAGCACTTTCCCCAGCGGAAAGGAAATGGTTTAACACTAAACCATATTTGGAGGGACAGGATGCCAGACGACGCAAAAGAGGGCCTGCGGCAGGCCGCACTCGACTATCACCAGTTCCCCAAACCCGGCAAATTGGAAATCCGGGCAACCAAACCGCTGGCCAATGGTCGCGATCTCGCCCGCGCTTATTCGCCCGGGGTGGCCGAGGCCTGTCTGGAAATCAAAGAAGACGCGGCGACCGCGCGGGATTACACGTCACGCGGCAATCTGGTGGCTGTCGTCACTAACGGATCAGCCGTCCTTGGTCTTGGTAACATTGGGGCATTGGCGTCAAAGCCTGTGATGGAAGGCAAGGCGGTTCTGTTCAAGAAATTTGCAAATATCGACTGCTTTGACATTGAACTGAACGAACCCGACCCTGAAAAGCTTGCCGATATCGTTTGCGCGCTGGAACCCACATTCGGCGCGATCAATCTGGAGGATATCAAGGCCCCCGATTGCTTTATCGTCGAGAAACTGTGCCGCGAGCGGATGAATATCCCTGTGTTCCACGATGATCAGCATGGTACCGCCATCGTTGTTGGTGCCGCCGCCATGAATGCGCTGCATGTGGCCGGCAAGACATTCGAAGACATCAAGATCGTCAGCACTGGTGGCGGAGCGGCAGGGATTGCATGCCTCAACATGCTGCTGAAACTGGGCGTCAAACGCGAAAATGTGTGGCTTTGCGATATCGAAGGGCTTGTTTACGAAGGTCGCGAAAAAGACATGACCCCGCAAAAGGCGGAGTATGCGCAAGGGACCACGCCCGCGACTTTGGGTGACGTGATTGCCGACGCAGACCTGTTTCTTGGCCTTTCCGGCCCCGGCGTACTGAAACCCGACATGGTCGCCAAAATGGCTGACCGTCCGATTATCTTTGCCCTTGCCAATCCCACGCCAGAGATCAGCCCCGATGATGCACGTGCTGTGAACCCGGACGCCATTATCGCCACGGGCCGCAGCGATTTTCCCAATCAGGTCAATAACGTATTATGCTTTCCATTCATCTTTCGGGGTGCGCTGGACGTCGGTGCGACAGAAATCAATGACCAAATGAAGATCGCCTGCGTTGAGGGGATTGCCGCTCTCGCACGCGAGACCACAAGTGCCGAAGCTGCCGCTGCCTATCGTGGGGAACAACTGACCTTCGGCGCAGATTATCTGATCCCCAAACCATTTGATCCCCGTCTCATGGGTGTTGTGGCCAGTGCGGTTGCGAACGCGGCTTGCGCGACCGGTGTGGCGACGCGACCCATTACGGATATGAAAGCCTACAAAGCCAATCTTGATGGATCGGTGTTCAAATCCGCGATGATCATGCGGCCTGTTTTTGACGCGGCCCGTACAGCCGAACGCAAAATCGTCTTTGCCGAAGGTGAGGATGAGCGGGTGCTGCGCGCCTCTCAGGCCATTATGGAGGAAACGACTGACACGCCAATCCTAATCGGTCGACCTGAAGTGATCGAGCGTCGTTGTGAACGGGCGGGTCTCAAAATCCGTCCCGGCGTCGATTTCAGCATCGTAAACCCCGAAAACGACCCCCGTTATCGCGATTACTGGGGCACCTATCATGACCTGATGGCTCGCAAGGGCGTGACGCCGGATCTGGCAAAGGCGATCATGCGCACAAACACCACGGCGATTGCTGCAGTGATGGTGCACCGCGGCGAAGCAGAGAGCATGATCTGTGGCACGTTTGGCCAATATCTATGGCACCTTAACTACGTCTGCCAAATTCTAGGAGCAGACGCCCATCATCCGGTCGCGGCCTTATCGCTGATGATCCTTGAGGATGGTCCGTTGTTTGTCGCAGATACACAGGTCCACCCGGAACCCACGCCGGAACAAATCGCCGAAACGGTCATCGGTGCTGCCCGCCATGTGCGGCGGTTCGGGGTTGAGCCGAAGATCGCGCTTTGCTCACACAGCCAGTTTGGCAATCTCGACAGCGATAGCGGCCGCCGGATGCGCGCGGCAATGGCAATCCTCGACAGCCAACCACGTGATTTTGCCTATGAAGGCGAGATGCATATCGACTCGGCCTTGGATGTGGAACTGCGCAACCGCGTCTTCCCGGACGCGCATTTGGATGGCGCGGCCAATACGCTTGTTTTCGCCAACACGGATGCCGCATCGGGCGTGCGTAACATTTTGAAAATGAAGGGGGGCGGTCTGGAAGTTGGTCCAATTCTGATGGGCATGGGCAACCGGTGTCATATTGTGACCCCATCAATCACCGCACGGGGTTTGCTGAATATGTCGGCTGTCGCGGGCACACCGGTTGCGCATTATGGCTGAGCCACTGCCCGTTTTCCTCTGTTTTAAGTGGGGTAAAGGGTATCCTTGCAAATACACAAACATCCTGTTCCGCGCACTGACTGACATCATGCAAAGTCAGTTCCGGTTTGTTTGCCTGACTGATGATACACTTGGTTTAGCACAAGGGATCGAAACGATGCCTTTGCCTGCCTTCAAAATGGACCGCCAACATTGGCACAAGGGCATGTGGCCCAAGCTGGGCGCGTTTGCCCCCGATCTTTTTGAACCCGGAACACCGATCATCATGATGGATGTCGATGTGGTTGTGTTGCGTGATCTGACACCGCTTTATGATCACCTCCGCGCACATGGTGGACTGCACATTATTCGAGAAATCCCCGACACCCTGCCCCGCACATTTCCAAAACTGTTTCCGAAGACGCTGCTATCGAATTCGTCAGTTGTCGGGTTTCGCGCTGGCGAACAAGAGCATCTGTTCGAGATGTTTCGCAACAAGACCATTGAAGAGGTCTCAAAGTTTCGCAATGACCAGAACTTTATCCATTATCATGCGAAAAACCGGCAAAGCTGGCCAATCGGCTGGATGCAAAGTTTCAAAAAGGATCTTGCCTGGCACTTTCCGGTCAGTCTTGTGCGACCTGTGCCACGGCCGGACGACGCCTACATTGTCATCTTTCATGGGGTGCCAAACCCGGAAGATATGACCAAAGGCGCCTTCAAACCTTGGGGATCAAATGAGAAGTTCGGTTTCTTCCCGGTCTCCTGGATCAAAGCTTACTGGCAAAAATACAGTCGCCCCACTGATCAATAGCAGTTTGTGCTGACGGGATGGGCGACACCCCGCCAGCAACGGGACCTTAGGGGTTCAGATCTGCGGGATCAGCATCTTTCACTTCGGTCCATTGCACCTCGGCTGTTTCGATATAGCCGGGGATGTCTTTCTGCCAGATCTCGGACACGGCAGGGGACAGGTTCAGATAAAGCCGGTCATCAACGATACGCCAGACATTCGGGTCACCGTCGAACTTGTAGCCGTTGGCCAGACCAAAGGCGCAGAAACCACCATATTGTGGTGCGTATCTTTCCGGATCTGCTTCAAACGCAGCTTTCGTTTCTTCAGATATGAACCGGTAGACGGCACCATTATGTTCCGCGGTGATGTTCACTTCACCTTGCAGCGGAGCGCCTTCGGTAAAGTAGGACACTGGATCAACGCCGCGCAGGGCCAGATCGGTGCTGGTCACGTTTACATCAAAGTCAGCGGCAAAGGCGCTTGTGGCAAGGCTCGCGGCAAGGGCAATAGCAGCGATGCCAGATTTCACAGTCAGTTTCATGTCGTGTTTCCTTTAGTGTTCAGCCACGCAATATGCGGCAGGTGGATCAAATCAATTGGTACTCAACTGCATACAAACGCTAAGAAGCTGCCGATGGTTGGGCAAATCACATGGCGCTCACTGCAATTTGCAAGGCGCACAAATAGGAAAATTTATCATTTTAAAATAAATACTTAAGCACCCCATAGCGCATCATGCTATAGGACCTGTGCAGTCGTGCACTGACATCACACACGAGGTGGTCAAAAGATTTACAGACATAGTAACCGCTGCGCATTCCATTCTTGCCCAGACCGCTTCAACTGCTTAACAAAAACCAACAATTACGGGAGGATCAGATGGGATACGCGCAGGTTTACGATGGCTGGAAGAATGATCCAGAACGGTTCTGGTTGGATCAGGCAAAGGCGATTGATTGGGTAAAAGCACCAACCATGGCATTGGATGACAGTAATGCCCCGCTTTATCGCTGGTTTACCGATGCCGAGGTGAACACCTGCTACAATGCTGTTGACCGTCATGTTGAAAATGGCCGTGGTGATCAGGCTGCCATCATCTATGACAGCCCGGTTACCCAGACAAAGCGTCAGATCACCTATGCCGAACTACAAACGCGCGTCGCCTCTCTGGCTGGTGCATTGCGGGCGAAAGGCATTGAAAAGGGCGACCGTGTGATCATCTACATGCCCATGATCCCTGAGGCGCTAGAGGCGATGCTGGCATGCGCGCGTTTGGGTGCGATCCATTCGGTTGTCTTCGGTGGTTTTGCCGCCAATGAGCTGGCGGTACGCATTGATGACGCAACCCCTAAGGCGATCATCGCCGGGTCTTGCGGGATCGAACCCGGACGCGTCGTGCATTACAAGCCGCTGCTGGATGGTGCGATTGAAATGGCGACGCACAAACCTGACTTCACCGTCATTTTCCAGCGCGAACAAGAGGTCGCGGATTTGATCCCCGGGCGTGACTATGATTGGCACGGCTTTCAGGCCGGTGTTGAACCTGCGGAATGCGTGCCGGTCAAAGGCGATCACCCGGCCTACATCCTTTATACTTCTGGTACGACCGGTGCCCCTAAAGGCGTTGTGCGCCCAACTGCAGGCCATCTGGTTGCACTCAATTGGACCATGAAGGCGATTTATGACGTGAACCCGGGCGAGGTGTTCTGGGCCGCCTCGGATGTCGGTTGGGTCGTGGGCCATTCCTATATCTGCTACGCCCCGCTGATCCACGGTAACACCACGGTCGTTTTTGAGGGCAAGCCGGTCGGCACGCCCGATGCAGGCACGTTCTGGCGCGTGATTGAAGAGTATGACGTGAAATCCTTCTTTACCGCCCCAACCGCTTTCCGCGCGATCAAACGGGAAGACCCCAAGGGCGAGATGGTCAAAAACTATGATATCTCTGGCCTGCGCGCACTGTATCTGGCAGGCGAACGTGCTGACCCCGACACCATCGAATGGGCCCAACGTGTGATGGGCGTGCCTGTCTATGACCATTGGTGGCAGACCGAAACCGGTTACACCATCGCGGGCAACCCGGCCGGGATTGAAGCGCTGCCGGTCAAGATCGGCTCTCCGACAGTGGCAATGCCAGGCTATGACGTGCAGATTCTGGACGAAGCGGGTCATCAGATGAAACCGGGGGAACTGGGCGCCATCGCGGTGAAGCTCCCCCTTCCACCGGGCACGCTGCCAACGCTGTGGAACGCAGAAGACCGGTTCATCAAATCCTATCTCAATACCTTCCCCGGGTATTATGAGACTGGCGATGCAGGGATGATTGATGCAGATGGCTATCTTTACATCATGGCCCGGACCGATGATGTGATCAACGTAGCGGGACACCGTCTATCAACTGGCGCGATGGAAGAGGTGCTTGCCGCCCATCCCGATGTGGGCGAATGCGCCGTTATTGGCGTGACTGATGCGCTGAAAGGGCAATTGCCGCTGGGGCTTGTCTGCCTGAATGCCGGTTGCGAACGTGCCCATGATGAAATTGCCGCCGAGGTCGTGAAATCCGTACGCGACACAATCGGCCCGGTGGCTGCATTCAAGCTTGTCGCAGTGGTCGACAGGTTGCCAAAAACGCGTTCGGGGAAAATCCTGCGTGGCACGATGGTAAAAATTGCGGACGGGCAGGACTTCAAAATGCCAGCAACGATAGATGACCCCGTGATCCTGGACGAGATCAAAGCCGCTTTGAAACCACTTGGTTATGCTGTATCGTAGCGCAGGAGTGGTGCGTATGTGCCGCTTACGGGTTTCTGGACATGACAACATTCCATGATTGTCGGCATGCCATAGGTATTAGTAGCACGCGATAACCAAAGGATCGCAATAGAGATAATTAATCATCTGTATTTTTTTGTTGCAGGAGAATCTGCCAACATATTTTTGGCAAAAGGAGTCTTTTGATGAAATTGAGATTGAGAAGCCGCAACAAGCCGCGCGGCACAAGCGCATATTTTGACATCAAAAGAGCGTTCCCCGACCTAAGGGTCGAGACCGTCATCGATATTGGTGCAAACGAAGGTCAGTCTACTGAAACGTTTCTGGATGACTTTCCCCATGCCCATATGTTTTGTATCGAACCTTCGTGTGCCAATTTTGAAAAGCTGAGTAAAAAGTTCTCGGGTTCAAAACGCATTTCCTGTTTCAATCTTGCGTTAAGCAATGAGACCGGGACTGCGCTGCTTGATACCACAGGGCGTGGAGACATGCATCGGCTGGTGACCGAGACCGCGGAAGATAATGAAAAGACCGTTGTTCAAGAAGTTGAAGTCAGCACGCTTGATGACTTTTGCATGCAACATGATCTACGGCATATTCATTATCTTAAAGTAGATACTGAAGGCCACGAATTGGCTGTATTTTCAGGTGCAAACAAAATGCTCACCGCTTCGAACACATCGCTGGTTGAGGTAGAGCTTGGTATGAATCCCGAAAACACTTACCATACAAGATTTGAAGATGGAAAAGCTGTGCTTGAAGAAAACGGGTTTCGGCTTTTTGCCATTTACGAACAAGTTGATGAGTGGCCAACAAAACAACCCCACCTACGTCGCGTAAATGCAATATTTGCTTCACAGAAGCTTCTTTAGTGGCATTCAGCATCACTGTTTTTGACAAAACTTTGCATTTTCAACGTTGAAATGCGCGCGCGCTGAAAGCTGCAATTATATTAAATATATAATTTGCTGATACTGGACTAAAGAGGTGAAACGGGTCAGTGTGTTGATGCGGCGTCCTGCGATTATCCGGGGTTGGACACCTCGCCAGGCAAGAACTGGTTTGTTCAATGCTGTTACAACTTGTCTATGCCTCACGACCATTCGGGTTTGATGCTGGAACACTTCTAAGCATTCTTTTCAAGTCGCGCGCAAATAATGAAGCCACTGATGTCACAGGCTGCTTGATCTGTCGTGATGATCTTTACTTGCAAATGCTGGAAGGCCCTTCAAATCGCGTAATCGAAACATTCAATAGAATTCGCAATGATGACCGGCATATTGAGGTGACCGAGCTTTTGCGCCAACGGATTGACGACCGCCTTTTTGGCAAATGGTCGATGTGCGACGACCCCGTCCGCAGTTGGATGTGGACACGGGATCAGGTCGAAAAAGGCGCCGTCACAACAGCCCGTCCAGTTGAAATTTTGCGGATTTTCAGACGGATTGCTGCCCGCGCTAATGATAACACGTAGGCAAAAGCTTCGCGGTCAAACAAAACTGGTGGGACAGGCGCAATCAGCGGTTATGCAAATTGCTCTCGGATCAGCCGCTCTTCCAAACCATGGCCCGGATCGAACAGGATGCGGTGGCGCACGGTTGGCTCAGACCTAATTTCGACACTGACAACATTGCGCACCGATTTGCCGTCAGCCTCGGCCATGACGGGGCGCTTATTCGGGTCAATCACATCCAACCGGACAACCGCGCGTTTCGGCAAAAGGGCACCGCGCCAGCGCCGGGGCCGAAAGGCGGATACGGCTGTCAGCGCCAACACATCCGACCCGATCGGCAAAATAGGACCATGAGCCGAATAGTTGTAGGCCGTTGATCCTGCAGGTGTTGATACCAGCGCGCCGTCGCAGACCAGTTCGCTCATCCGTTCTTTGCCATCCACGGTGATCCGCAATTTCGCCGCTTGCGGACCTGCGCGCAGCAGGCTGACCTCGTTGATCGCCAGCGCCTCGTGCATCTCGCCATCTGCCGTCAGCGCTGTCATCGCGAGCGGATTGATGACCTCTTCCACGGCATCATCCAGCCGATCGCGCAGGTCATCAGCCCCGAATGCATTCATCAAGAAACCAACCGTACCGCGGTTCATCCCGTAGACAGGCACATCCAATCCTTCGGTCGCATGCAATGTCTGCAACATGAACCCGTCGCCGCCCAGCGCCACAATCACATCCGCTTCATGTGCTTCGACGTCACCGTAGGCTGCGGCCAATTCGCGCGAAGCCGACTGTGCAAGTGGCACAGGACTGGCGACAAAAGCGATTTTGGGGCGGGCCATTAGTCAAAAACCTTTCAGTTCCGATACGTTGTGCGGTGATCGCACCCGAAACGCAAGGTGCCGATATGAAACCAGCATGACGGCCTCATGATGATCATGGTCGTTTTGACGCTTTAGATGCAGTCGACCTTGCGGTATGAGAGCGCACGTTATGATTTCCGGCACCTGAGGGGGATGCACCCATGAACATCACAGTCCGCGACGATGGATTTTTCACCGAGACCCTGGAAACCCGTGACCCGGCCTTGCATGCCGCAATGCAAGCCGAGTTGAAACGCCAGCGCAAAGAGATTGAGCTGATTGCGTCAGAGAACATTGTCTCGGCTGCTGTGATGGAGGCGCAGGGCGGCGTGATGACCAACAAATACGCCGAAGGCTATCCCGGCCGTCGCTACTACGGCGGGTGTCAGCATGTGGATGTGGCTGAAAATCTTGCCATCGACCGTGCCAAGCAATTGTTCGATTGTGGTTTTGCGAATGTGCAGCCCAATTCAGGGTCTCAGGCCAATCAGGGCGTATTTCAAGCGCTTCTGCAACCCGGTGATACGATCCTTGGCATGTCCCTTGATGCCGGCGGCCATCTGACCCACGGGGCCAAACCCAATCAATCAGGCAAATGGTTCAACGCCATCCAATACGGTGTGCGCCGTCAGGACAGCCTTCTGGACTACGAAGAGGTCGCGCGCCTTGCGACCGAACACCAGCCCAAGATGATCATTGCAGGCGGCTCTGCCATTCCCCGGATCATTGATTTTGCGAAAATGCGCGAGATTGCTGATAGTGTTGGGGCCTACCTGCTGGTCGATATGGCCCATTTTGCAGGGCTTGTGGCCGCGGGTCTTTACCCTTCACCTTTCCCGCATGCGCATGTGGCCACAACCACCACACATAAGACCTTGCGCGGGCCACGCGGTGGCATGATCCTGACCAACGACGAAGCAATGGCGAAGAAGTTCAATTCTGCCATCTTCCCCGGCATTCAGGGTGGGCCGCTGATGCACGTGATTGCAGGCAAGGCCGTCGCCTTCGGAGAGGCCTTGCGGCCTGAGTTCAAAACCTATCAGGAACAGGTGATCAAGAACGCCCAAGCATTGGCAGATCAGCTGATGAAGGGCGGCCTGGATATTGTCACCGGGGGCACCGACAGCCATGTCATGCTGGTCGACCTGCGCCCCAAAGGCGTGAAAGGCAACGCGACCGAAAAGGCATTGGGCCGCGCTCATATCACCTGCAACAAGAATGGCATTCCGTTTGACCCTGAAAAGCCGATGGTGACGTCCGGCATTCGCCTGGGCTCCCCCGCCGGGACAACGCGCGGTTTTGGCGAGCCTGAGTTCCGCCAGATTGCGGATTGGATTGTCGAAGTGACGGACGGACTTGCCGCAAATGGCGAAGAAGGCAACGGCGCAGTCGAGGCCAAGGTGAAGGCCGAAGTCGAGGCGCTATGCGATAGCTTCCCACTTTATCCAAATCTCTGATCCATCTCAGGCTGGGGCCATTCATTTGGCCCCGGCAGCGCCTTACGCCCCAGCACATGGGCGAAATGATCATAGACCAGCCTGATCCGTTTGGAACTGTGCAATTCACGATGTACGGTTAACCAATACGGAACCTCGATCGGGTCCAAATCGGGCAACACAATCTTCATCTCTGGGAAAAACGCCGCCACATCACGTGTCATCGGCATAATGCCCAGAGCCCGGCGCGCGATCTCCCAACCAACCACACCGCTATCGCCTGTCATTGACAGATTGTCAGCGGTGACAGGCAACCCCCAGTTTTGCAGGAAAGCCAGTAGCTCATCCGGGTTGTCCAGGCAGATTATCTCGGCCCGCGCCAGATCGGCCGGTTCGTGGATCGGCCCAACGCGCGCAAGATATTCTCGGCTGGCATACAGGTGACCGGTGCTGGTCCGAACCTTGCGTGCGATCAAATCCGGTTGTGTTGGAGCCACATGCCGCACCGCAATATCCGCCTCGCGCCGTTGCAGATCAGACAGAGCGTTCGATGCCAGCACCCGAAGCTGGACCTGCGGCGCAATCCGGCGCAGGTCCGCCACAATTTGCGGCATCGTGTACACGGCAAAGATATCCGTGACAGACACGCAAACCTCGCCCGTCACCGTCTCGGATCGACTGGACGCGGTAAGGTTCGCCGCTATCGCCCCTTCACCCATCGCGCGCAGATGCACCAGCATGTCTTCGCCCGCCGGTGTCAGCACCAGTTTGCGGCCGATCCGTTCGAACAGCACAATATCAAGCGCCTGTTCCAGCCCTGCCACTTGCCGCCCCAAGGTCGGCTGGGTCATGTTCAATGCCCGTGCCGCCGCCGAAAATGATCCGGTTTCTGCCGTTACCAAGAACGCGCGAGCCTGGTTCCAGTCAAAATTCAGAGCGCTCCAATTCATGCATATCTGTATAAAGGACAGGCGAATTTTGGCAATTCCAACAAAATGCATGCAGATATAGCCTAGTGGCAACCGCAAAGGAGTTCACGATGGAAACCGCCGCCTTCTGGGACCGCATCGCGCCGAAATATGCGCGAGACCCGATCGCCGATCAATCCGCCTATGAGGCCACGTTGGGTCGGATGCGCCATTACCTGCAACCCGATCACAAGGTGGTTGAACTGGGCTGCGGGACCGGATCAACCGCGCTGTCGCTCGCGCCGGGGGTCCAAAGCTATGTCGGGACCGATGTGTCCCCTGGGATGATCAACATTGCGCGTAGCAAACTTCGGGATGATGCACCACAATCCTTGATGTTCGAAGTTGCACCTGCGACAGAGCTGCCTGACGCACCTGTTGACGCCGTACTGGCATTGAACCTGTTGCACCTTTTGCCCGATCTGACGCAGGTTCTGCACAACATCTCGCTGGCTCTGCCAACGGGCGGCTTGCTGATGGCCAAAACCGGTTTGCTGAAGGATGGCCGATGGTATCTCGGCCCGATGATCCGGCTTATGCAGGCCGTTGGCAAAGCCCCCTACGTGCGGCGCATGTCAGAGGCAGACTTGCTGGGCGCTATTACCCAAGCAGGGTTTGAAGAAATCGAAACGATCCGCCAACCCGGTATCGCACCGCGATTGTTTACCATACATCGCAAGGTTTAGGCCGCTCATGAATTTCTGCACAAGACCGCCCCAAAACATAAACGGCGGTCCATCTAGTCAGGCATCATGCAACATGAAGATACGATCGCCCTTTGGCTGAACCGCCACCTGCCCACCCCGCTTGCAGCCTTTGCAATGTTCGTCATCAAACAGGCTTGGGCCTGTCTGTTCGCAGGCTGCCTGCTGATCGCTTTGATTGGGACCAAGCTGATCTGGCAAGACGACTGGCCGCTTGCCCGTTATGACGCGCTGGTTCTGACAGCAATCAGCCTGCAAATCCTGTTTCTCTGGCTGAAACTGGAAAGCTGGACCGAGGCCAAGGTGATTGCCGTCTTCCACATCACCGGCACATTGATGGAATTCTTCAAGGTCAGCGCAGGGTCTTGGAGCTATCCCGAGCCGGGACTACTGAAGCTTTACGATGTTCCGCTCTTTTCCGGTTTCATGTATGCGGCAGTCGGCAGCTATATGGTCCGGGTCATCCGTCTGTTCAATATGCTCTTCGCCCCCTTCCCGCCCATGGTCTGGCACTTCGGTCTGGCGGTTGCGGTCTATATCAATTTCTTCTCACACCACTTCATTTGGGACGTCCGCGTGCTGCTGTTTCTCGGCACGATCCTGCTTTATGCGCAAACCCGTATCTGGTTTCGCATCGGCGCACGATGGTACTGGATGCCCCTTCCCCTTGCCGCGTTTCTGTCCAGCTTGTTTTTGTGGATTGCAGAGAATGTCGGAACCTTCACAGGCACATGGATTTATGCTGGGCAAGGCCAGTTGCAGATGGTCAGCCTTGATAAGGTCGGGTCGTGGTATCTGCTGCTTTACGTGGCCTTCGCAACTGTGACGTTGGTCAAACGCGACGTGCTTAAACGAAACCCCGTTGCACCAGCACAAACAGCACCAGCGCAGCGGTCACAAGCAGTACAAATGCGATAGAGGCGATCAGGTTCAGCGCAGCCGTCACGCGCCGTTCGGTCACGTTAATTGTATTCAGATGCGCGACGACATTCGCATGCGCGCGATTGATCTTTTTCGCATCAACCATGCGTGCCAGTTTTGGATTATCCGTCAATGCGACTGATTGCGCGAGATAAGTCGCATCACGCCGCACATGGCGCGGCAATAGCCGCCCCACTTTGCGCAACTGCGCTGCAAGCGTTCGCCCGCGCGCATGCAGCTTTTCTTCAAGCAACGCCTGAATCTCGGCGACTTGTTTGTGAACATCCTCTCCCATGCCGGCCCGATTAGGGGCAATCGGTGTATGGCTCAATCCCTCTGGCCTATGACGAGGTGTAAGGGTTAGAAGCGATGCATGTTGAACACGGTTCTTTATAATGGCCCCGATACGGTGCCTTTGTTGATCGCCCATGGGCTGTTTGGGTCAGCGCGCAATTGGGGGGTCCTCGCCAAAAGGCTATCGGCGACCCGCCCAGTGATTGCGGTGGATATGCGCAACCATGGGCAAAGTCCTTGGTATGACAGCCAGTCTTATGAAGACATGGCCACTGATCTGGCTGCTGTCATCAGCACACCTTGCGACGTCCTGGGCCACTCGATGGGTGGCAAAGCGGCAATGATGCTGGCGCTGCAAGCCCCCGAGAAGGTGAACCGCCTGATCGTCGCCGATATCGCACCGGTAGCCTACACCCATTCCCAACTTGGCCCCATTGAAGCGATGCGTCGGGTTGATTTGGAAAACATCGATAGCCGCGCCGACGCGAAGGCGCAACTTGGCGATCTTGAACCCGGCGTGCCGGACTTTCTGTTGCAAAGTCTGGATATGAGAGAGCGGCGCTGGCGGCTGAACCTAGACGTCTTGGAGGCCGAGATGGACAAGATCATCGGCTTTCCGGCTATTGCCGGTCAGTTTGCCGGACCAACACTGTTTTTGTCAGGTGCCGCCTCGGACTACGTCCAACCCGATGCGCGCCCTTTGATCAAAGACCTGTTCCCGCATGCGAAATTCGCCAAAATTCCGGGCGCAGGGCACTGGCTGCATGCTGAAAAACCGCGCGAATTCGAAGCGGCAGTGTCTACGTTTCTTCACCAGACTTGACGCAAACAAGCGGTGCCGCAAACCTTGGGATATTCAACCCAAGGAGATTGCCAATGCTTAATCCATTCGACATCTGGTCACCCACCTTTCATGCCCCTTTTTCCGGCGATGTGACCCAAGAAATCACGCCGCGCCTTTTCTCGCCTGAGATCAAAGGCAGCTTGGACATCGAAAACCGCGTCCAGACCGAGGTGGCCAGCTATGGCAAGCAGCTCGGCAAGATCCTCGAAGCATTAGTCGTACTTTCAGAGAAAACCGACACCCCCCTTCCCGAAATCAATGCGTTGATTGATGGCGTGGAAGAGGTCAAATCCAACGCCAAAGACGTTCTTCGCGAAGAAGCTGTCGCTGCCCTCGCCCGTCTCAAACGCGCCGATCCAGAGGCACATGCCGCGCTGTTGACCCTGTAGGATGGGTTTAAACCCATCTTACGCCTTGATCATATCGGCCGCTTTTTCGGCAATCATAATGGTCGGCGCATTGGTGTTGCCACCAATTAGCGTGGGCATCACCGAAGCATCTACAACCCGCAGTCCTTCAACCCCGCGCACCTTCAATTCGGGATTAACGACCGACATGTCATCCACACCCATCTTGCAGGTGCCAACGGGGTGATAGATCGTGTCGGCACGGGCGCGGATATGGCGTTCCCAGTCCGCATCGCTCATCCCGTCGCGCGTGCCATGCAATTCCTTGTGCCGATATGGCGCAAGCGGTGGGGCCTGCAAAATCTCGCGCATCAATTTGGCCCCTTTGATGGTCGCGGCCAGATCGCGCGGGTCCGACAAGTATTGCGGATCAATCGCAGGTGCCGCCAACGGATCGGCGCTTTGCAACCCGACATGTCCGCGGCTATGTGGCCGCAGCACGCAAACATGGCAACTGAACCCATGCCCCAGATGCAGCTTTCGTGCATGGTCATCGACAATCGCAACCACGAAATGCAGCTGGATATCCGGACGGTCGAGCCCCGGCTCCGTCTTCAAAAACGCAGCCCCCTCCGCGAAAGGCGATGCGAGCATGCTTTTGCCATCCTTGCGCCAACGCAGCGCGTGCTTGATCAGGTTCCAGGCGCCGGGCAGGCTGATCCCGAAATTGTCGCGATCCCTGGACTTATAGGCCAGGGTGAAATCCAGATGGTCCTGCAGGTTTTGCCCAACGCCGGGCAGGTCATGGACCACACTAATTCCATGCGGCGTGATATCTTCGGGCCGCCCGATCCCGGATAATTGCAGCAATTGGGGAGAGTTAAACGCCCCGCCACACAACAGCACCTCTTTGCCTGCCAGTACCTGTTTGTCCGCTTTCCCCTGGCGGTAGGCGACACCCGTCGCGCGTTTGCCCTGAAACAAGATGCGCGTCGCCTGCGCGCCCGTGATCACCGTCAGGTTAGAACGGTTCATTACCGGATGCAGATAGGCCGCGGCGGCCGAGCATCGCTCCCCCGTACGCGCCCCATGAAACTGCGTGACCTGATAGGTCCCGATCCCTTCATTGTCGCCGGTGTTAAAGTCCGCCACTTCGCGATGTTGCAGCGCTGTTCCCGCCTCCACGAAGGCACGCGTAATAGGCCGCATCGCCTGCTGGTCGCTCACATGAAGCGGGCCATCGCCGCCATGAAAATCATCCGCACCGCGCGCGTTATTCTCGGACGTCTTGAAATAAGGCAGCACATCATCCCAGCCCCAACCATCGCAGCCCAGGTCAGCCCAGCCATCGTAATCGGACCGGTGCCCGCGCACATACAGCATCGCATTCAGCCCGCTGGACCCGCCCAGCATCTTACCGCGCGGCTGATAGCCCCGCCGCCCGTTCAACCCCGGCTGCGGGACGGTTTGGTAGGCCCAATTGCTGATCTTCGGACGCCCCGGCAGCATCACCAGCGCGCCGGTCGGCAGCCGGTGAAGCAGCCCCTTGGCCATCCCCCCGGCCTCCAGCAAGCAAACGGATGTGTTGGGATCCTCTGACAGCCGAGCTGCCAGCGTGGACCCGGCCGACCCACCGCCCACGATCACGTAATCATAGGTCATGTCACCCTCCCTCGGGCCCAAGGCTAGGCAGGGCGTGGCAGGCTGTCCACCCGATCAGATGATCGGTGACGTGAGGAAAGTCGCCAGACAGAGGCCACCCATCAGGATCAGAAAGGCATGGGGAAGAAAGCGCATATGCATGCTCCATCGCGGGGTGATGGAGATTAAACGCAGCCCGCGCGGATTTCCGTCGCTTACTGCGCGCAGTTCTTGCAAAGGGGCGTGTCAGGCAACAGGTTCAGCCGGGCGTCCGAGATCGGGTTGCCGCATTTGACGCAATCCCCATAGGTGCCGTCTGCGATCCGGGCCAGGGCCGCGTCGATGCGCTTGAGCTCGTTCAATTCCTGGTTGCCCAGCGCCTCCAGCACCTCATCCCCCTGCCGCTCGGCAGAGCGGTCCTCCCAATCCTTGGAGTGTTGTTCGTCCAGTTGATGCTCGATTTCCTGCAAATCGCCCGCGATCTCGGCCCGGCGGGCCAGCAGGCGTCGTTTTTGGGGTGAGCTGCGTCTCGGAAACGCTCCAGTGGAGCGTTTCAGCTGCGAACGGGCGGAGCCAGGTGTCCATTGCGGGGCCTCCTTTTGGAGGGGAGGATGGCCGGTTCAGGGGCGGGGTGCTTTGATTTGGGTCAATGGGTGGCAATGCGGACAGCGTTGATATCGTCCATCCGCGAGCCCAGCACAACAGAACAGAACAGAGGGCGGAGCCCCGGGGTGTTTCAGCAAGCGCGACCTATGGAATGAACGCCGCGCCCGAACCGAGGGGGTGGAGGTTGGTCGTGCCTTTGGCACGAGAAACGATCCGGGGGATCGTTTCAAACCGGAACGGGCGAAGCCCCGGAAGCGAAGCGCCCGCCCCGTGGGGGCGGTTCGGGCGCTGCCAAATCGAAGATTTGGCAACTCCTCATCTATTCGAGCAACAGACCACTCTATGGGCAACTGCCATTAGCCACCCCAGTCATCAAGCAGATCATGGAGGCAGCTACCGACGCTAGTTGCACCAAACCCCTCAAAAAGATCGCCAATAAAATCTTGAACTTCTCTCTCTTGTTGTATCCGACCAACGTTTGGGTTTTCTTCGAATGCCACTATTATTCTATTGACGTGTTCAACTGTGAGGCCGGTTGCCGATCGCAGTCTTTCGAGAACATCATGAGTTCTTTGAAAACTCTCGCTATTTTCAAGCTCCATGACCAAATATTCAGCAGAGTTCTCACTTCCAATTTCTATTTCCGGGGCATGAGCTGCCAAGAAAGAGCTAATTGTTCGAAATGTTTCGAGCTTTCCGTGTTTTGTTTCTTTCAGCCAATCAACCACTAGAAAGTCTTTTGGTTTTGATTTGTCTAGCTCGCTGTAGAAATCTCCATCTGACGAAATCAGGCAAAGATGGTCTCCTACGTCAGCCTGCGACAAAAGCGACTCCCAATGGACTGCATCGCCTATGGTGTCTTTTCTCTTTCCGGGTGGGTTTCCCTTAGCACTCCTAAGTTGAGCTGCTGCTACTATCTGTTCCGTCTCAAAGATCATTGTAGCCGCATCAAACAAATCAGAGATTACGTCATCAACAAATAGGTCACGGTCTTGAGCTTCTTCTCGAATCGTAGCCGTGAAATCGTCCAGTTTCTGAAATGCAAGAGACAGCAGCGATTTGACCTCCGCGAATTTGGGATGTGCCCTAGCAAAGGGTGGGAAGCTAACAGAAGCCTTCTCTTTAGAAAAAGTTGATAGCCCATCTGAAACTGCTTTCTCTCGAAGACGTTCAAACTCGTCAGTCAATTGCGGTGTAGCAAGGATTTTGAAGCTCCCCACTTTCGCGCCACTCACAAGTTTTTGAAATGCGACGACATCTTCATTCGATAGACGGAATAAAGAGATAAGTATATTGGCGTCGAAGAAAACCTTCATCTCGCTTCCTAAATGATACTGCTCGAGTGTTCAGCGCACCATAGAAGCAACTGTAGTACGGCCGCAATTGACTGCGCCAATCGCTTACCCGCACGCACTCCAAAAATGGCCAGCTTAGCTGTCCATTTTAAGAGCGGAAATAAACGCCTCCTGCGGGATATCCACTTTCCCGAACTGCCGCATCTTCTTTTTCCCCGCTTTCTGCTTGTCCAGCAGCTTGCGTTTCCGCGTGGCGTCGCCGCCATAGCATTTCGCCGTCACGTCCTTGCGCAGCGCCGATAGCGTCTCGCGCGCGATCACCTTGCCGCCGATGGCCGCCTGGATCGGGATTTTGAACATGTGGCGCGGGATCAGGTCTTTGAGCTTTTCGACCATCGCCCGCCCCCGCATCTCGGCCCGGTCGCGGTGGACCATCATGGAGAGCGCGTCGACCGGTTCGTCATTCACCAGCACGGACATTTTGACGAGGTTATCGGTCTGGTAACCGGTCATCTGGTAGTCAAAAGACGCATAGCCCTTGGTCACCGATTTCAGCCGGTCGTAGAAATCGAACACCACCTCGTTCAGCGGCAGGTCATAGACGACCATGGCGCGAGACCCTGCATAGGTCAGGTCCAGCTGCACGCCGCGCCGGTCCTGACAGAGTTTCAGCACGTCGCCCAGATACTCATCCGGCACAAGGATCGTCGCCTTGATCCGCGGCTCCTCCAGATGGTCCACATGGGTCAGGTCGGGCATGTCGGCGGGGTTGTGCAGTTCGATCATCTCGCCGTCGCGCATATAGACGTGGTAGACGACCGAGGGGGCGGTGGTGATCAGTTCGATGTTGTATTCACGCTCGATCCGGTCGCGGATGACTTCGAGGTGCAGAAGGCCCAGAAATCCGCAGCGGAAGCCGAACCCGAGGGCGGCGGAGGTTTCCATCTCGTGGCTGAAAGACGCGTCATTCAGTGCCAGTTTTTCGATGGCATCGCGCAGGTCTTCGAATTCGGAAGAGTCCACGGGGAAGAGCCCGCAGAAGACGACCGGCTGGGACGGCTTGAAGCCGTCGAGCGGTTCTTCGGTCCCTTTGCGTTCGGACGTGATCGTGTCGCCCACCCGCGTATCACGCACTTGCTTGATGGAGGCGGTGATGAACCCGATTTCACCGGGTCCGAGTTCGGCCACATCCTGCATCTGCGGCCGGAACACCCCGATCTTGTCGATCCCGTGGATCGTGTTGTTGGACATGAATTTGACGCGGTCGCCCTTTTTCATGACCCCGTCAATGATGCGGACAAGAACGATGACGCCGAGATAGCTGTCATACCAACTGTCCACTAGCATCGCCTTGAGCGGGGCGTCGCGGTTGCCCTGCGGCGCAGGCAGCAGGTTGACGATGGCTTCTAGTGTTTCATGGATGCCGATGCCGGTCTTGGCGCTGACCTGAATGGCGCCGGAGGCGTCAATGCCGATGACATCCTCGATCTGTTCGGCGACCCGGTCACATTCGGACGCAGGCAGGTCGATCTTATTGAGGACGGGGACGATTTCATGATCCGCATCAATGGCCTGATAGACATTGGCGAGCGTCTGCGCCTCGACCCCTTGGGTGCTGTCCACGACCAGCAGCGACCCTTCAACGGCACGCATGGACCGCGACACCTCATAGGCGAAATCCACATGGCCGGGCGTGTCGATCAGGTTGAGCACATATTGCTCCCCATTATCGGCCTTGTAATCGATGCGGACGGTGTTGGCCTTGATGGTGATGCCGCGCTCGCGCTCGATATCCATACTGTCGAGCAGCTGCGCCTTCATGTCCCGGTCGGCCACGGTGTTGGTGGACTGGATCAGGCGGTCAGCGAGCGTCGATTTCCCATGGTCGATATGGGCAACGATGGAGAAATTGCGGATATGCGAAAGGTCTGTCATGCGGGGTCACTGGCCTATAGGTTTATCACTGTCAATGTAGCCATCAGCCCCCTTTTGCAAGAGAAACAATCCTGCAGTTTTGTGTGTTGGCTAAGAAGAAAAGGTGGATTTGCATGATTGAGATAATCGACCAAAAGACAGCAATCGCGAGTTTGAGTGCGGCTGATCGCAAAGTGGCCATTAGTACGGCCGCAAGATCGGCATTAAGAGCGTTGCCGGGCATATATGAAAGTGACGCAAGCGATCCAAGCGAAGCACTTTTGCCCATGATCCGGGCATCACTGATAGCGGTCGTCGCAGGATCCATGCAACTGGAGAATGCAGCCGAGCAAGCGGAAGCATCGGTCGTTTTTTCTGTTCCGACAGCAGAAAAGGCGTCCAATGCGGCACATTCAGCCATCCGCTCTGCCAGTGCCGCGGTCTCGTCGGTCTCGCGATCTGCCACCGTTTCGGCGGCCAATGCAATTGCAAGATCAGCGGATTGTGCCGCAAGGTCAGCCTATCGTCTGGCCCACAGCAGTGAAATCGCAGCTAGAGAAGCTGCATTGCGTGCAGATGCTGTTTCGTATCGCGTTTCATCTCAAGACATTCAATTACTTCTGGACAGTGAGGTGACCAGTGACGTTTTTCTTCAGCCTCTTTGGTTGGATGAAGATGTTCCAACCGGTCTTGAACACAGACTTAAAGAATTGCGCGAGTTCTGGGGCAACACACCAAAAGTATGGCGCTATTGGGATCAGTGGTATGGTGGTTTTTTGTCCGGTAACCCTGTTGCTTGGGATGTCCAACAGGCAATTGCAATGCTGCCAAATGAAGACTGGGTAAAGGGGCCGGAGCGGATTGCCGAGCAAATTGATAAGATTGAGGCCCGCATCGCACTCGAAAAACGTCTTCAAGAACTGCAAGGGTTATTGATTTCAGAGAGTAAGAATCGGAATGGGATCGGTGGCAACTATCCCCCCGATCCGATTGAAACAATTGCTGAGGTTCCGCGTGAACTGGTTGTGGTTTGGGAACCGCTGACAGCGTTACAGCAGCAGGCGCATTCCGATGAACCCGATATCAGCGCAATCAAAAGAGCGATCAACAAGCTAGCCGCAATCGCGGTTGGTTGCGGCGCATGGACTTGGGCAAAGGCAAATGTGTTTCTTGATACTGCATTGAAGACGGGCGGCGCTGCCGCGGGCACTGCCGCGATCGCATTTACGACAGGACATGGCGACAAGATTATTGCAGTCATCAAGGCCGCTTTGGATTGGCTTGCTTTTTTGTAACGGGATGCTGGGTTGCATCCTCTCTACATAGTGCAGAAGCTCGGTTAAGCTGAGCCAAAGCTCCCTCGCGCTGGAACAAACCCGCACACACCATGTATGTCCCCTGCGAGGAAGGTTCTAGTAAAGACACCTTTGAGCAACCTTTCCGACCCTCAAAATCCAATACCCAATTGCATCCGCCGCCACAGCCCTACATACTCTTGCAAGAGGGGCACAACCTGCAGTCGGACCACCTGCGCGAAAGACAGGGGCCGGAAAGAGGATAGGCGGATGCGGTTTTTGTTGATGTTGGGCGCTATGGCGTCGATGGCGGCCTGTAGTGGTGGTTCTGGCCCTGTGACAGGGGATATCTCGGAGGCGTGTATTGCCGCTGACAGACGTGCGGCCTCGCCCGCGTTGTGCTCGTGCGTGCAGCAGGTCGCGAACCAGACGCTTTCCGGCCGCGAACAGGCCCGCGCAGCGACCTTCTTTGAAAATCCTCAACTCGCGCAGGACACCCGCCAATCGGACCGTGCCAGTGATGAGCGGTTCTGGGACCGCTATCGCAGCTTTAGCGATCTCGCGACTGAGATATGTCAGCCAGTAAGCGCTTAGCCGCCGCTTCGATGACATCCAGCGCACCATCAAAATCCCGCGTGTAGTAGGGGTCAGGCACGTCGATCTCTGCCATCTGCCTGACAGGTGTCGTGTTCCCCTTGGGCCGCAGCCGCTCGATGTCAGTCTTGTTCTGCCGGTCCATCGCGACAATCAGATCGAAGCGGTCGAAATCGTCCGCGCTGAATTGCCGGGCGCGCAGATCGCTCAGGTCAATGCCACGGGCGCGCGCGGCCTCTTGCATAGCGCCGTAAGGCGGATCGCCGACATGCCAGCCGCCGGTACCTGCACTATCCAGCGTCAGGTCCGGCGCGAGCGCCCGCATCACCCCTTCGGCGGCGGGCGATCTGCAGATATTGCCAAGGCAAACGAAAACAATCCGCATCAGCGCAGCACACCACGTTTTGTCATTGCGCGGGCATAAAGCCAAAGGCCGACAAGGATCAGCGGGATCGCCACGTTAAAGGCGATCGCTGCAGGTCCCGCCGCAGCGACCATGCTGCCGCCATCGGACATCCCATAAGTGTAAATCGAAGATCCGATCAGCCCAGCAAGCGACAGCGCGAAAGCCGTCCCCGCCACACGCGACCGGACCAGCAGCAACAGAGATCCTATGACAGACAACCAGACCCCGATGGCCCAGGTGATATCAAACCAGAACGGCGCCTCGGCAAGCATCGCCAGCCGCTCTGGTGGTTGGGCGGCCAGATAGGCCGCTGCATTCGTCCGCGTCATCACATAATCAAATGCCCCGCCAGCATTCCACAACAACGATAGAAACCCGACGATCCAAAGATGGAACGGTGTTTTGTCCATGACTATCCCTCCCCCAAATCCGCTGTAAATCTAGCAAAGATCTGTCACTGTCGCCAGCAAGGCATGAAGAGGTGGCAAATGAAGATCGTGATACTGACGGGTGCGGGCATTTCTGCGGAAAGTGGTTTGGGCACATTTCGCGATGAAGACGGGCTTTGGACCCAATATGACCTGAACGACGTAGCCACACCCGAAGGCTTTGCCCGCAATCCCGCATTGGTTCATGAATTCTACAATGCCCGCCGCGCCAATTGCATCGCGTCCAGCCCAAATGCAGCGCATGATGCGTTGGCGCGACTGCAGCAAGGTGCACACGAGGTCACTTTGATCACGCAGAATGTGGATGACCTGCATGAACGGGCCGGATCAACGGACGTCATCCATATGCATGGCGGGTTAATGCGGGCGTTATGTGCCGCCTGTGGCAACCGCTGGGACGCCGCCGCGATCATGTCGCCGGACGATCCCTGCCCGCATTGCGCTGCCAAGTCCACACGCCCCGATGTTGTCTGGTTTGGCGAGATCCCCTACGCCATGGACACCATTATGCAGGTCACCGCAACTGCCGATCTTTTCGTCGCGATCGGCACCAGCGCCGAGGTTTATCCGGCGGCCGGTCTGGTGGAGTTGGCAAAAGGCGACACGTTGGAGCTGAACCTTGAACCCTCGGCCCGCACTAATGCTTTTGCCGCGCGCCGGTTTGGGCCTGCGACGGAAATCGTACCTGCCTGGGTGGACGAGGTCTTGGCCTAACTGGGGCTGGACCTTTGCACGCTGCCCGATAAGAAGGTTGGCATGAAAACGACGGATATTCAGAGCCTGGCCAGCGGTGTCAGAAACGGCGACCGCCGCGCATTGGCCCGCGCGATCACGCTGGTCGAAAGCGGGCGGGCCGATCATCGGGCAGATGCCCTGGCCCTGCTGGACGCTGTGGTTACGGACCAGCAAGCCGTGCGGATCGGCCTGTCTGGTACACCGGGTGTTGGCAAATCGACCTTTATCGAAAGCTTTGGTCTGTTGCTGACCAGCATGGGAAAACGCGTGGCAGTCTTGGCGGTTGATCCGTCCTCTGCCCGCTCTGGTGGATCGATCCTGGGTGACAAGACCCGGATGGACCATCTGGCCCGTGATCCGAACGCCTTCATCCGCCCCTCGCCCAGCCAGACCCAACTGGGCGGCGTGGCCCGTCGATCGCGCGAGGCTGTGGCACTGTGCGAAGCTGCCGGGTTTGACGTCGTCCTGATTGAGACTGTCGGCGTAGGTCAGTCGGAAACGGTTGTGGCCCATATGGCCGATCTTTTTGTTTTGCTGCTCGCCCCCGCTGGTGGTGACGAATTGCAAGGGGTCAAACGCGGGATCATGGAGATTGCCGATCTGATTCTGGTGAACAAGGCGGATGGTGAACTGAAAGCGCAGGCGACACGGACCTGTGCCGATTATGCAGGCGCGTTACGCCTTTTGCGCAAGCGGGCGCAGGATCCAGATGGTTTTCCAAAGGCACTGACAATTTCAGCGCTGGAAACCAAGGGGCTGTCTGATGCCTGGGCAGAGATGCAGACGCTGGTCACATGGCGCAAAGAGAACGGCGTCTGGGACACAACCCGCAAAGCGCAAGCGCAATACTGGTTTGCAGAAGAGGTCCGACAGGGCGTTCTGAATATCCTTTACGACGATCCTGACACCGTAGCGCAGATGAAAGCTGTCGAAGCAGATGTTGCTGCAGGTTTGGTCGGGCCAACGGCGGCGGCAGAGATAATCCTTGCCAAGTTGCGGCAGACCTAAAAACCACAGCTGCAGGCACCGAGGCGGATGCTGCATGGACTTGATGCCCTGTTATCCCGCAAACCGGGTTGACGGATATTCGGAATCCGCCTATTCCGCGCTGATCTTATGCCCGACCCTGCAAATGTGGGGTTTGAACCCTTATGACAAGACGTCCCACACCGGTGGTGATGTTTGCACAAAAGACAAGGAACACGCTCATGTCGCGCCGTTGCGAACTGACTGGAAAAGGCCCGATGTCTGGCAACAATGTCAGCCATGCCAACAACAAAACAAAGCGCCGCTTTCTGCCGAACCTGCAGGACGTGACCCTGCAATCGGATGTTCTGGGCCGCGCGTTCAAATTCCGTATCTCAAACGCTGCATTGCGCACGGTCGACCATCGTGGCGGCCTGGATGCATTCATGGCCAAGGCAAAAGACAGCGAGCTGTCCGCCGACGCACTGAAGGTCAAAAAAGAGATTGCGAAAGCAACGGCTGCCTAAAATGGCATGAGATGATGCAGATAGCCCCGGTAGCGGTTGCTGCCGGGCTTTTTTATTTTTGTTCTGTGCGAGGGCGCACATCCAGACCTGCATCACTTGGATTAGAACGAAAGCATTCTTACTTCATTTTAAGAAATTGATACCAAACCTGTTTACCCGCGCCAGAAAGGGGGCGCTTTATGAGAACGTTCTTCCAATCTGCTCTTGGTGCTGCCGCACTTTCATTGTCCCTACTATCACCCAGCGTCGCCTCTGCCGATGATCACGTTTTGGCGCAATATGCCCATACGGTAGACTATATCGCAGCACATGGCGTCTCGGTTGTCAGGTCCAGTGATGGGGGCGCACTTGTCGTACTTGAAACAGACTTCAACACACGCGACAGGGCCGAACTTCGCTTGCTTCTGGGCCGCGATGGCAGGCCAACCCCCGATGCTGATTTAGGTCGCCTGAACCGCGTGAAGGGCCTTCAGGTCTTCAAGGCACCCGCGCATGTGAATGTGCAGGACTTTACCGAGGTGCATATCTGGCACCCGCAAAAGGATATCGTGATCGGCTCTGCCCCGCTGAACTGATCCATCGCCTATGGTGGTGTCTGGCCCCGCCTTGTGGCAAAGCAATGGGCCATGACGACACTGCCCATTGATCCTGTTTTAACTGACGTAGTGGCAGCCCTTGGCCGCCAGGGTTGCGCCGTTTTGCAGGCCCCGCCCGGTGCAGGGAAAACGACGCGTGTGCCCTTGGCCTTGCTTCAGGCTGATCTGACCGACGGCAAGATCATCATGCTGGAACCGCGCCGTCTGGCCGCGCGTGCGGCGGCCGAAAGGCTGGCCGAGGGATTGGGTGAGGTCCCGGGGCAGAAGGTCGGATACAGGATGCGAGGTGACAGCAAGCCCGGCACCCGGATCGAGGTCGTGACCGAAGGTATCCTGACACGGATGATCCAGTCGGATCCGGAGCTGAACGGCATTGGCGCTATCATCTTTGACGAATTTCACGAACGCTCTCTGAATGCCGATCTGGGCCTCGCGCTTGTTTGGGAAATTCGCAGCATCCTGCGCCCGGACCTGATCACCCTTGTGATGTCAGCAACGCTGGATGCGGCACCCGTTGCGGCGATGCTGGATAATGCGCCGATTATCACATCAGAGGGCCGGTCCTTTCCCGTCACAACCCATTTTCTGGATCAGACACTGCCCAAGGCAGCCCGGTTTGAGGCCGCAACGGCCGATCTGATTGTCAGGGCGCTTTCCGAAACGACGGGCGGCGTGCTGGTGTTCCTGCCCGGCGAGGGTGAAATCCGCCGCGTCGCAAAAGCCCTTGATGGCCGTTTACCCGATGATTGCACAATCCGCCCGCTTTACGGCGCATTACCCTTCAAGGACCAGCGTGCGGCAATTGCACCGGCCAAAACCGGGCGCAAGATCGTTTTGTCGACATCCATTGCTGAAACATCGCTGACCATCGAAGATATCCGCGTTGTGATCGATGCAGGGCGGGCCCGGCGGGCGCGGTTTGATCCCGGCTCTGGCATGTCGCGACTGGTCACCGAACGGGTCAGCCGGGCCGAGGCGACACAGCGCACAGGCCGCGCAGGCCGCGTGGCCCCCGGTGACGCCTATAGGCTTTGGACCAAGGGCGAAGATGGGGCCTTGCCCGCCTTTGCCCCAGCCGAGATTGAAGCGGCTGATCTGGCTGGTCTTGCGCTGGAATTGGCGATCTGGGGCAGTGATGATCTGGCTTTTCTCACCTCCCCACCTGCGGGGGCGCTGGCAGAGGCGCGGGCACTGTTGACCGGTCTGGGCGCGCTTGATCCCGCTGGACGGATCACCGACCATGGCCGTGCGCTGGCGGCATTGCCGTTGCATCCGCGCCTCGCGCATATGCTTTTGAAGGCAGGCAAGCAGGCGGCCCCGCTCGCCGCATTGCTGTCCGCCCGCGATCCGTTGCGCGGCGCCTCTTGCGATTTGGCCCTGCGCATGCGCGCCATTGCAGGGCGTTATGATGGCCCTGGTGAGGTCAATCACGCCGCCCTGTCCCAGATCAAAGCCGACATTCCACGTCTGCGCAAAGGATTGCAGGATCATCCGCCCCTGTCGCTCGCCGCGCAGGCGGCGCTGGCCTATCCCGACCGCGTCGGGCTGCGGCGCAAAGGTGATGATCCGCGCTATGTGCTGTCGGGCGGCAAAGGTGCGGTCATGGATGCAAGCGATCCATTGGCCGGGCAACGTTTGATCGTCGCAACTGATCTTGATGGCGACCGGCGCGAGGCACGGATCAGGCAGGCTGTCAGCATATCCGAAGCGGAACTGCGCGACCTTTTCCCCGATCAGATCATCTGGAAAGATGTTTGCCGCTGGTCGCGCCGGGAAGGGCGTGTGGTGGCCCGCAAGCAAGAGTGCTTTGGCGCGTTAGTGTTGGATGACCGGGTTTGGTCAGATGCCCCGGATGATGGCATCGCTCGCGCGATGCTTGACGGGATCTACCAATTGGGACTGCGGTTTTCCGATGCGGCTGCCCGGTTTCGAGCCCGGGTGGCTTTGATTGACGGTATGCCCGCAATGGATGACACGTATCTGTTGGAACATGCCGAAACGTGGCTATTGCCTTATCTGCAAGGCGTGCGCACAGGCGAGGATTGGAAACGCTTTGATCTGCTCCCGGCGCTGCGCGCCATGCTGGACTGGGACCAGATGCAGCGGCTTGATGCAGCCGCACCTCCGCATTTCGAAACCCCCTTGGGCCGAAAGATCCCGATAGATTATGCAGCAGAGGTGCCCCAGATTACATTACGGTTGCAAGAGATGTTTGGCGTCACCACGCATCCACATATCGGACAGGTGCCGTTGCGCGTCACACTTTTGTCGCCGGGGCAAAAACCTGTACAGGTCACGCAAGACATCGTGGGGTTTTGGGCCACCTCTTACGCGGATGTACGCCGCGATATGCGCGGGCGATACCCGCGCCATCCCTGGCCCGAAGACCCAACGCAAGCCGACCCGACATTGCGCGCAAAACCGCGCGGCACATGAGCGTGATTTGCCAAGTGATTCGCAGCATGTTAAGAAAAACCTAACAAAATAAATGTATTGCAGTCACCTTATGAACGTATTGCGACGCACAATCCCAGCCGGGGCAGTTGACCCTACGGCAGACCCTGCGCTTTTGCAGCAGGTCGCAGCGCTGTGCACACGACAGACGGACAAAGGTGTGAAAGTGTTGCTGGTGCAATCGTCACGCGGGCGTTGGATCCTGCCCAAAGGCTGGCCGATGGACGGACGCACCGACGCCGAAGCCGCGAAGCTGGAAGCGTGGGAAGAGGCCGGCGTGGCAAAGGGTGATGTCACAAAAGCACCGATCGCCCGGTATATCACGCAAAAGCGCTTTGATGACGGACGTGTCGCACCATGTCTTGTCACCGTCTACGCGATTGCGGTCAAAGCGATGACAAAGGACTATCCTGAGGTCGATCTACGCAAAAGACGCTGGGTAAAACCCAAAAGGGCAATCAAGCTTGTCAGCGAAGACGGGCTAAAGGATATCCTGCGGGACCTATAGAACCGTAAGATGGGTTTAAACCCATCTTACAAATCACTCTGCCCAAAACACTATTTCCCAAGGCAATAGCGCATGATGGCCTTCTGTGCATGAAGCCTGTTTTCAGCCTCATCGAAAATGACGGAATGCGGGCCGTCCATCACGCTACTGGTTGCCTCATCATCGCGGTGAGCTGGCAGGCAATGCATGAACAATGCATCCTCTTTTGCCTTGTCCATCAATTCATCGTTCACCTGATAGCCACGCAATTGATTGTGTCGCCGTTCGCGCGCTGATTGCGGGTCATGCATCGATACCCAAGTATCTGTCACAACCAGGTCAGCACCCGCAACTGCCTCATGCGGGTCCCGGATGGTTGTGTAAAGGCCATCAAGTGCTGGTTCGGGATCAAGCGGTGGCGGGCCGGTAAAGATCAGATCGAACTCGAACTGTTTGGCAGCATGCGCAAAACTGGCAAAGACATTGTTCCCATCGCCTGACCAGACGATTTTCTTGCCTTTGATCGGGCCGTTATGCTCCTCAAACGTCATGACATCCGCCATGATCTGGCAAGGGTGCGTACGGTTCGTCAGCCCGTTGATTACGGGGACGGTCGCATATTCCGCCATATCCAGCAGTGTCTGTTCTTCGAATGTCCGGATCATGATCAGATCAACATAGCGCGACAGGACCCGCGCGGTATCGGCAATCGTCTCGCCATGGCCAAGCTGCATGTCGGCCCCCGACAATACCATGGTCTGCCCACCCATCTGGCGGACACCCACGTCAAACGAGACACGCGTCCGGGTCGACGGCTTTTCGAAGATCAACGCCACCATATGCCCGGCCAGTGGTTGTTCGGCATCGGGCGTGCCCTTTGGCAGCCCGGCGCGCGCCTCTTTCATCGTCCGCGCATTGTCAATAATGCCATGCAACGCATCAGCGGGGGTTTGGTGGATATCAAGAAAATGGTTCATCACATTCGCTTTTCTTTCAGGCCGCAAACGGGCCGGTCAATTTCAAAGATGGGTCATCACCTGGACGAGCTTTCCGTCGCGGGTCGAGGCCAATCGTCGTTTGTGAAAACCGGCCTGGGCGTAGATGCCAATCGTGCGGGTATCGGTCGTATTTGGCCCCACAGCGACCATAGGGTAGCGCAGCCGCAAATCACGCAGACGCGCATCAATGTAACCGGCTGAATGGCCCTGCCCCATGAAATCGGTGTCGCCCACAAATGTCGCGATCACGCGCGTACCCGGTGGCAGGTCCGCATATTGCGGCATGCCAAAACTGCGCGCATCGTGATCATGAATATAGGCAAAGGGCCGATTGATCAGGCTGACCACCAGCATGTTGATGTCGGAATTGTTCATATCCTGCTGCATCAGCGCAATCTGCTTTTCCGCATTTGGCCACCAGACTTTGACATGCGATGTTTGCAGCCAGCGCTGCATTAATGGCAAGTCATCCGGGACCAATCTGCGAAAGCTGTAATTACGCATGTTCCCTTTGCATCTGTAGGGCCGCCGCATCAAGCCGTTCGACCGCAGTGCCGATATCGTCGTCCGGGATGTTCAGTGCGGGCAAGAGACGGACAACGTTATCCGCAGCCGGAACCGTCAGCACTGCCTGGTCAAAGCCCGCAGCGACAACATCGGTATTCGCAGCCTTACACTTCAGGCCGAGCATCAGGCCGGAACCGCGCACCTCTTCAAACACATCCGGATGGCTTGCCACCAGACCTTCCAGCTTTTGGCGCAGCAAGGACGCTTTGCGGTTTACCTCTGCCAGGAACGCATCATCGGCGATGATCTCCATCACCTTGGCACCAACGGCACAGGCCAGAGGGTTGCCGCCATAGGTGGACCCGTGCGTCCCAACAGTCATACCGGACGCCGCGTTTTCAGTCGCCAGCACTGCACCCAGCGGGAAGCCTCCACCGATCCCCTTTGCGACCATCATGATATCGGGCGCGATCCCCGCCCATTCATGTGCAAACAGCTTGCCCGTCCGGCCCATGCCGCATTGGACCTCGTCCAGGATCATCAGGATCCCATGTTGATCGCAAAGATCGCGTAAACCTTTCAGGCAGGCATCAGGCAGCGGTCGAATACCCCCTTCACCTTGAACCGGTTCCACCAGGATCGCGGCGGTCTTTTCACTGATTGCAGCGTTCAACGCGTCATGATCCCCGAACTCAAGGTGGGTAAAGCCCGGCAAAAGCGGTCCGAACCCCTTGGTCATCTTTTCCGATCCGGCAGCAGCAATCCCTGCGCTGGAGCGGCCATGGAATGACCCGGTGAAGGTGATAATCTCGGAACGGTCCTCATCTTTCTCAAACCAGTATTTGCGCGCCATCTTCACCGCTAATTCGCAGGCCTCGGTGCCCGAATTGGTGAAGAAAACTGTATCGGCAAAAGTCTTTTCAACCAGCGCATCGGCCAGCTGTTGTTGTGCGGGGATGTTGTAGAGGTTTGAAACATGCCAAAGCGCACCGGCCTGTGTATTCAGCGCGTCGACCAATGCAGGATGTGCATGGCCCAGCGCATTCACCGCGATACCAGCGCCCAAATCAAGGAAACGTCGCCCGTCACTTTCCGTCAACCAGGACCCCACGCCGGACACGAATGTCAGCGGGGCGCGTGAATAGGTCGGCAGAATAGAAGCGATCATGGCGATCATCCTTGTGAATAAGCCCGATTGGTGCAGGACCGCACGGGAGGTGTCAATGATTTAAGGGGTTTATGATGGGTGTGACAAAAGGACGGCGCGTTTTAGCGTCGGCGTCGGCTCGAATATGTCGCGTAAACCATCATGCAGGTCTCATAGAATGGTTTTGCTGATTGGGAAAGCCTGAAAATAACGGGGCCCTTGCGCTTGGATGCTCAACGTATTGCGAATGCCCGCCATTGTCGTCACACAGCCGGTTATGACTTTGCGCAGCGAAAACCCGGCACTTGCGATTGTATTCATGCTGACCGCAACGGCTTTTATTGCCGGGACGATGCTTATGGCGAAGACACTTGGCAAGGACGCCTTGGGTGATCCATTGCACCCGCTGCAGATCAGCCATGGCCGCTTTCTTTTTGCGTTTATTGCAATCAGCGCCGTGACCATTGTCATGCGACCGCAACTGGGCCGCCCGGACCTGCGTCTGCATGTTAGTCGCACGATCTTTGGCTGGGGTGGTGTGACACTCATGTTTGCGGCCGTCGCCTATATCCCACTTTCCGACGCCACGGCGATCAGCTTTCTTAACCCGGTCTTCGGTATGCTGCTGGCTATTCCCTTGCTGAAAGAACGGGTGGGACCTTGGCGGTGGTTTGCGGCTTTCATGGCATTGGTTGGCGCAATGGTCCTGCTTCGTCCCGGACCGGGGACCTTTCAATTGGCCGGTTTGCTGGCTTTGGGGGCCGCGATACTGATGGGAATGGAGCTGATTTTCATCAAGAAACTTGCCAACAAAGAGCCCGCTTTTCAAATATTGTTGACGAATAACGCTATTGGATTGGGGATTGCAACGCTGGCTGTCGTGCAATTCTGGCAGCCACCAACAGGATTGCAATGGGTGGCCTTGGCAGCGCTTGGCGTGCTGATGGCGGCCGCACAGGCATGTTTTGTGAATGCAATGGCGCGCGCAGATGCAAGCTTCATCACGCCATTCAGCTATATTACGCTGATCTTTGCGGCGCTTTACGATGGTGCGATCTTCGGAGTGATCCCGGACGCCATCAGCATAACCGGTGCGATCATCATCCTCACAGGCGCAAGTCTGCTGGGTTGGCGCGAACGCCGGAAAACAGCTTGATCCCGCGTCAACTTTGGCCATAGTCAATTGGTCAAAATGCAGCCATTTTCATGATTTACACGGCACGATATGAACGAGGTTTACGAGTTTCGCAGAGCCCCAAGTCGCGGGGTTATATGGTTGTCTGCGACCGCCGTGCTGATGTTGATCGTTGCCGTGTCTTTGACCGGTTCTGAAGAACTGTCTTGGCTCGTTTGGGGTGTTGGGGCCGCAACCTTGTGCTGGATGATGCTGCCCAAACCCGTTGCTGGTATTCGTGTGGATGACGATTATCTCGTGCTATCAGCCTGGCGCAATCCTAGATCCATCAGACTTGATGATATTGCGTATATGCGGGTGACCGAGGCAAGCGCGGAAACTGACATCGCAATCGTCTATAAAGACGGCCGGGAAGAGGGCACGTTTATCGGTGACATGCCCGAGATCGAAACGTTGATTGACGTCATGGCGAAACGCGGGATCGCTGTAAGAGATGCTTACTGACCACCTGAAGAACAGCGCGTCCCACGCGTAATGAAAGCTCAGGCCTTTAGCCGATATCCCGTTGCCATCCACCGCCAACAAATGGCGATCACCACGAGACATGCCACCACAACAACAATCAATCCCGTCCAAGGGCTGCTGTCGCTTACCCCAATCATGCCAAACCGTACCCCGTCAATAATGTAGAAAAATGGGTTGGCATGGCTTAACGCCTGCATCACAGGCGGCAATGCTTCGATCGAGTAAAACGTGCCCGACAAAAACGCGAGCGGTGTGATCAGAAAGTTGGACATTGCTGAAAGCTGGTCAAACTTGTTCGCAAAGATCCCGGCGATAATGCCCAGCCCGCCCATCAAAACAGAGCCAAGAAGCACGAACGTGATGACCCAAACGGGTTGCTGCATGCCGACGCCCAGGAAAAGTGCCGAACCAGCCGCAATCACTACGGCGACAAGAATTCCACGCGCGACCGCTCCTCCAATATATCCCGCAACCAGCTCACCCCCTGATAGCGGTGGCATCAGTGTATCTACAATGTTTCCCTGAATTTTGGCAGAACCCAGGCTGGACGAGGTATTTGCAAATGCATTCTGAATGACGGTCATTGTCAGGATGCCGGGGGCCAGAAATGTCATGAAAGGCACGCCCATCACGTCACCCCGTTGCGGGCCAATAGCAATTGTAAAGATCAAAAGAAACAACCCTGCATTCATCAGGGGGGCCATGACTGTCTGTGACCAAACATTCATAAAACGGCGCACCTCGCGCCGAACCAATGTCCAGGTTCCCAGCCAGTTCACCTGCCCAAACCGACGGACACCCATTGCAGTCTTTGTCATCACGTTGCGTTTCCTCTGTTGCGGCCCCGCGACATAATCGATTTGGCAGGTTTGACCAGTGGGCTTGCCAGCATCAGACCTTAGTGGCACCACAATGGCATCCACCGCAAACAGGTTTTCAAGGCAACACACAGCTAAACGGGGCGAAAAACCCATCATGCGCCTTGGCATCATTCGGCGCAATGATTAGTATGGTATCCTGACACAGTGACCGGGCGCGTGCCCGGGTGAAACCTGCGACACAAAGGAATGCATATGTCCTGGACAGACGAGCGCGTTGAGACGCTCAAAAAGATGTGGGGCGAAGGCCAATCCGCCAGCCAAATCGCCAAAGAACTTGGCGGCGTGACCCGTAATGCCGTGATCGGCAAGGTGCATCGTTTGGGCCTGTCAAACCGGGCCGGCTCTGGTGGTGGTGCCAGCAAGGCACCCGCAAAGGAAAAACCGGCAGCAGCCGCAAAACCCGCGGCCAAACCTGCGGTCGCCAAGGCCAAACCAGCCGCTCCGGCAGCCCCTGCGGCAAAAGAAGAGCCAGAGCTTGATGAAAACGGAATACCGATTTCTGCAGCGCGTCGGGCGATTATTCCTGCGGGTCAGCCATTGCCTCCGCAGCCCTCGGCCAACGAAATCAGCCCCGAAGCTTTGGCAAAGGTCAATGAGGTTGAAAAGACGGCCAAGAAGATCAGCCTGATGGAGCTTACGGAAAAAACCTGCAAATGGCCCGTCGGAGATCCCGCGACAGAAGACTTTTGGTTCTGCGGCCTGACGGTACAGCAAGGCAAACCCTATTGCGAGGCGCATGTCGGGGTGGCTTTCCAACCCATGTCATCGCGTCGCGACCGCCGGCGGTAGTTGCGTAAGCTGCACGGATCAAAGGAAGGCCGCGTTGACCGCGGCCTTTTTCTTGGGCAGACCAATCTTGCATGGACGTTGACAAACAGCATGCCTGCTTCCACATGCGAAGATGAATGGGAACAATCAAAGGACGCGTCACTGTGCCAAATACTGCCCTGATCACTGGCGCCTCCTCGGGCATCGGCCGCGAGTTTGCACGTTATCATGCGGAAAAAGGCGGTGATCTTATTATCACAGCACGACGCGCCGCTGCGTTGGACGATCTCAAAAATGAAATTGAGGCCGCGCACAACGTGGGCGTCCGAACCGTTCCACTTGATCTTGGGACAGCCGAAGGTGCGGAAAAACTCTATGAAGCCGTAAAGGATGTTCAGATCAGCATTCTGATCAACAACGCAGGCTTTGGCGGGCACGGTGCGTTCACGGATCGCGATCTTGCGACAGACCTGGCGATGATTGATCTTAACATCAAGTCACTTGTCACCCTCACCCATTTTGTTGCGCGCGACATGGTCGAAAATGGCGGTGGTAAGATCCTGAACGTCAGTTCAACGGCAAGCTATCTGCCTGGCCCATTGCAAGCGACTTATTTCGCAACAAAGGCCTATGTCAGCAGCTTCAGCCAAGCGCTGGATGAAGAGTTAAGGGAAAAAGGCGTCACCGTCACGGCGCTTGAGCCTGGCTATGTAGAAACCGAATTTGCAGCACGCGCTAATCTGGACGGCACCGATTTGACCAAATCCGGCGCGACGCCACGCAGCGCGGCCAAGTTCGGATATGATGCGATGCGCCGGGGCGAATTGCGGGCGATCAATGATGGGCGTCTGCGCTTTACGCTTAATTGGATTACACCATGGCTTCCACGCAGATCTGTCCTGAAAATGGTGCGCCGTATGCAGGAAAAGAACGGATAAGCTCGCGCAACGCAAAAAGGCCGCCCAACGAAGCGCGGCCTTTTATCGAAAAATTAAGCGTTAAGCTACGCGGTTTGACGTCCACGCGCTGCAAAACCAAGCGCGCCCATACCAGCCAACAACAGCAGCAGCGATGCTGGAAGTGGCACCGGTGCAATCTCAAAGCTGAGATTGTCGATAGCACCTGAATCGCGGCCAAAGTCGAATGACAATTCGGTAACGTTCGTCCAGTTCAGCAAGCCAGAGCTGGTAAAGAAGTTGTCGAAATCACTTCCACGCTCTGTACCGACGCGCACCGCATTATCGTTGTTGTCACGAACCAGCACGTCACCGTCATCCAAGAAATCAAATCCCAGGAAGCTGACGGCCTGCGAGAAGACAAAGGTGATGATCCCGCCGCGCCCATCATCATCAGGGGCACCATTATGCTCCTGAACGATCAAAGCACCGCCGGTGTTGATGTCATAGTTCACGCCATCGCTGGTGAAAGGTCCTTCCAGATCGGGGTCCTGCGTGTTCGACAAAGTTGTGTCAAACACCCAAGCCTGATCAGGTGAACTGTTTGAATTTCCTGATGCGGATACACTTGCCGTAATGCCGCCGCCCAGACTGACCGACGTGATCACGTCGCCATGTTGATACTCGTCAAATGTAAGTGTCGCGGCGTGTGCCGCTCCTGACAGCGCAATCGTTGCTGCCGCTGTTAAAATTAGTTTTTTCATAAGCACCCCAAGCACGGTTTATGGAAGTTAACAAAATGTATACGTAGTGTCGCTGAGAAGTGGGCGGCAATCAAGCTATGTTGCAGATTTCGCTAGATTTGTGATCGTCAAGCGCACATCTGGAAACAAAGGCCGCATCAGCGCAGAATTGCCAACTGTATCGCACTAATGAACGGGCCCTTTTGCCGCGCAATTGTGCAAATGACGCCCATTCCCAATCGTCACGGCCCAAGCTATAGCCTGCGCATGACCCAGAATCCGCCAAATCTGCGCCCCGATCTCGCACAGCCCCGCGTTACAAAGACAGGCCGCGCAGGTCAGCCGACCATCGGCATGGTCTCTCTCGGCTGCCCAAAGGCGCTTGTCGACAGCGAACGCATCCTCACGCGCCTGCGGGCCGAAGGCTACGCGATCTCGCCCGATTACGCGGGCGCAGAGGCCGTGATCGTGAACACCTGCGGGTTCCTCGACAGTGCCAAAGCGGAATCGCTCGACGCCATCGGCGAGGCGCTGCAGGAAAACGGCAAGGTCATTGTCACCGGCTGTCTGGGGGCCGAACCCGACTATATCCGCGAACACCACCCCCAAATCCTCGCCGTCACGGGGCCGCACCAATACGAACAGGTGCTCGATGCGGTGCACGCCAACGTGCCGCCTGCCCCCGACCCGTTCATCGACCTGCTACCCGCCTCAGGCGTCAGCCTGACCCCCCGCCACTACAGCTATCTGAAGATTTCCGAGGGCTGTAACCACAAATGCAAGTTCTGCATCATCCCCGACATGCGCGGCAAACTGGCATCGCGGCCCGCCCATGCAGTGCTGCGCGAGGCAGAAAAACTGGTGCAGGCTGGGGTCAAGGAACTCCTCGTCATCTCTCAGGACACCTCTGCCTACGGGCTTGACAGGAAATATGACGTGAACCCTTGGCGCGACGGCGAGGTCCGCAGCCATATCCTCGACCTCACCCGCGAACTGGGACAACTCGGGGCGTGGGTGCGGCTGCACTACGTCTACCCCTACCCCCTTGTGCGCGACCTGATCCCGGTGATGGCCGACCCGACGAACGGGGTCCTTCCCTATCTCGACATCCCCTTCCAGCACAGCCACCCCGACGTGCTACGGCGCATGGCCCGCCCGGCTGCGGGTGCCAAAACGCTGGACGAAATCGCCCGCTGGCGTGCGATATGCCCCGACATCACCCTGCGGTCGACCTTCATCGTCGGCTACCCGGGCGAGACGGAGGCCGAATTCCAGCACCTTCTCGACTGGCTGGACGCAGCACAGCTCGACCGGGTCGGCTGCTTTCAATATGAAAACGTGGCGGGTGCGCGGTCAAACGCCCTGCCCGACCACGTGGCAGCAGAGGTCAAACAGGAAAGGTGGGAGCGTTTCATGGCCAAGGCGCAAGCCATCTCCGAGGCGAAACTGGCGGCCAAAGTGGGCAAGGTCCTCGAAATGATCGTCGACGACGTCGACGCCGACGGGATCGCCACCTGCCGGACATGGGCGGACGCGCCAGAGATCGACGGGAACCTGTTTATTGATGAGGGGGCCGACGGTTTAGCCGTTGGGGACGTGGTGAAGGTCGAAGTTGAAGAAGCAGGCGAGTATGATTTGTGGGCGAGTGTGGCCTCACAGTTTGCTTGAACTCGACCAAAACTAACCAATCGTCGGCAAGCAGACGCTGCAGAGCTATATCTTCTTGCAAAGGTACAGATAGCCAAATAACGGCTGCCTCTGGACATCGTAACCATGACCGGCTCGAATTCTGCGATAGTGTCAGTGTGCCCCAGCGAATGCTTCTCATCAAAAGCTTAAAACCGCTGACAATCGCGTTGCTTTGCCTTCCCAATCACAATTGCGCCGGGCGATTTGTACAAGAAACGACTCGAAGCAATCGCTTGATAACAATTTACGATGTGAAACGGCCCGCATAAGGCTGGGGATTCGCGCAAGAAGCGGTCTATTTTCGTTTCAAATCGCTCACAGGCGCGAGATTGGTAAGAAATAATGCGCGCTCACGTATTTGCGCCCACCTGAAATGTGTGAACGGCTGTCATAAAACATGTCTCGCCACGGTGAACAGGCGCACAAAGCTGATAATATTTATGTGCATATTTGCACGTAAATGCCGAAATTACCCAACGAATGACACGTCAAGCACAAATCATACTCACAAGGATCACATTTTTCGTGATGGGTACGAGGGTTCAATTAAGCCGCGGATTACCCAACTTTAGGTTCATCAACGGCGCCAAATACACGACGCCAGAACATAAACCCCGCGGCACACGCCGCACTATAAAACTGAAATGGAACGAAACTATGTCTATCAAATCAGCAACCATCCTCGCCACTGCCGTCGCCTTTGCAGCTTCCTTGCCCTTCGCAGCATCCGCAGAACAAGGTGGCGTCCACGGCACGAAAACCGGCCTGAGTGGCATTGAAGTCGCAGCCGATCGTATTCTTGACGACTATGGCTTTGACAACGTTGATCCGACCACGCTGAAACTCAGTGCACTTGTCGAGATCATCGACGTTGAGAAAAATGAAGACGAACGTGCGGGATCAACGCGCGGTGGAATTCAGGCCGCTCTCAACCGGTAAAGCCAGCAGATCCAATGATCAAAATGCCCATCGCCTCTCATTTTTTGGGCGGTGGGCATACAGCGTTACATGACAACGCTCAGGTTTTCCATTTTTCTTAACTTACTCTCGACACTGCAGAATACACACGCCTGAGACGCTCCAATCAGGTGGACTCCAAGCTGGCAGCCTATACCCAAATTAGAGCGCAACTGGGGCCGATAATGGCCTCACTTAACTACAGAAATGCATACCCCATGGCCAACGATAGAATTTCGCAAAGTTCACTCTCTGCGCATCGCTGACAATGGCGCGTACCGCAACACTTTGTAATTTTGGCTCACAGCAAACACCCTTAGCAGGATGTTAAAGCGAACACTTCATTCATTTTGGCGACCTCCCGCCCGACAGCGCCTGGTCCGGGGCGCCGGACGTTTGAACCTGAAATGGCCCCCCGCAAGATGGCCCAAACCCTACACCTCACCCTAATCCGCGCTACCTTTGCCCCAGCCATCAAAGGAGAGCCATTATGCCCACACCCAACATCGCCCAAAAGGGCCCATTCCCCGTCGATGTCGAAGCCGGGAAGTCCTATTTCTGGTGTTCTTGCGGGCAATCGGCGAACCAGCCGTTCTGCGATGGCTCACACAAGGGGTCTGACTTCACGCCGGTGAAATTCGAAGCGACAGAAACAAAGAAGGTGTTCTTTTGCGGCTGCAAACACTCTGCGGCACCTATCACCTGCGACGGCACCCACAACGCGTTGTAGGCCAAGGGTCACCAAAAGGAAAACGACCGCGTCTTGCGATCCGCGGTCGTTCCAATTCTCGAAAAGTCTTGGCCTTACGACGTTACTTCACGGGCGGCGCCGTAATTGCAGCCGCTCCCATGCGACAAATCCTTCATGGGTGACGCAGTTTCAGCCAACTCGACGCAGGCCTGTGCGCCAGCATCCCATGTCATGCCGACAGCACAGCTTTGCGCAACGGGCTCTGTCGGGGCGGGCAACGTGGTTTCCTGGGCAAAGGCCGCCGCTGGCAGCATCGCTATGGCAAGTACAGTCAGACGCATGATGAACCTCCTGCTGGGTGCGCGTAAGATAATGTTAGCGCGCCTGCCCCAAAAATCAAAGGACCGCACTGTCGCACCTTTTGATACACATCAAGGAAAAAACGCCCCATCTTTGCTAACCCGTCCCCAACCAGAGCAAGGAGAGGGACATGAAAGATACTGTGCTTGAGGCCAAACCAAAGCCGCGCCGCCGCCGCAAACCAACAGCTTTGCCAAAGCTCGCCCGCCGTCCCTATGAGGCGGAGAAGGCGGAATTGCAGGCCGAATTGCTGAAGGTGCAGCTTTGGGCGCAAGAGACGGGCCAGCGCTTTGTTCTGCTTTTCGAAGGGCGCGATGCCGCTGGCAAGGGGGGCACGATCAAGCGGTTTACTGAACACCTGAACCCCCGCGCGGCCCGCGTCGTGGCGCTCAACAAACCCACAGACGAAGAGCGCGGCCAGTGGTATTTTCAGCGCTACATGGAGCATTTGCCCACTTCCGGTGAAATGGTGCTGTATGATCGGTCCTGGTACAACCGCGCCGGTGTGGAACGGGTGATGGGGTTCTGCGAACCCGAGGAATACCTGGAATTCATGCGTCAAACCCCCGAATTGGAACGGATGCTGACCCGTTCCGGCATCCGGCTTTATAAATACTGGTTCTCGGTCACACAGGACGAACAGAAACGCCGGTTCGAAAGCCGCGCGACCGATCCGCTGAAGCAGTGGAAACTGTCCCCTATCGACAAAGCGTCGTTGGACAAGTGGGATGACTACACCGAGGCGAAAGAGGCGATGTTCTTCTACACCGATACTGCCGATGCGCCATGGACCGTAGTCAAATCCAACGACAAAAAACGCGCGCGTCTTAATTGCATGCGCCATTTCCTGTCGACGCTGGATTATCCCGGCAAGGACCTGAAGGTGGCTCAGCCGCCCCAGCCCGAAATCGTCGGCAGCGCCAAGCGGGTGATCCACCGTGCTGACCATATCCTTGGCACAGCGCTGCATCCGCACACGCGGCGGGTCAAATAAAGTCACATGGCTCTGGCGTAATGGGCCAGTTTTGTATGACATGCTCGATTATTGCCCCAGGAATGGCGTAGTCCGCATCGTCGAGATTGCAATGATCTCGACGATGCGGAACGGTGCCTGACTGGGGCAATGCCGTTTTTCTGCTGCTTTAGAGTGCCTTAGTTGAGCGATTTTGCGTAAGCCTCAAGCTGATCCGCAACCGTACCCCACCCATCAAAAAAACCCATATCTTCATGAGATTTGCGCGCCTCAGGGGAGCGATGCCGCACGGTCGCGGTATAGGTTGTCCCGCCGCTTTCACCATCTGCGAATTCAATGATGGCGGTCATGAACGGATCAGCGGCGGGCTTCCACCCTTCGCTATAGGTGTCCGTGAAAACAAGACGCTTGCCCTCTTCCACTTCCAGATAGACCCCTTCGTTTTCCATCAGGTTGCCTTCAACATCCATCGTCGTATTGAACCGGCCGCCGACACGCAGATCAATCTCACACTTCTCGATACCGTGCGGCTTGGGGACAAAGAAATTCTTGATGTGCTCAGGCGTGGTCCAGCACTCCCACAAGACAGATCGCGGCGCATTCAGCGTGCGCGTGAAAGTCAGATCGGTTTTGGGATCAAGGTTCATTTGTTCCGCTCCTTCGTAAGATTAGTGACGTAATCATCAAAGCGTTCGAGCTGACCCTCCCAGACGTCGCTTTGTTCACTCAGCCAGTGCTTGGCAGGGGCAAAGGCGTCTGGTGCAAGCTGGCAGATGCGTGTGCGGCCTTTCTTATCTGAGATTATCAGCCCGGCTGTCTCCAGTTTTTTGAGATGCTCCATGAAAGAGGGCAGCGCCATGTCATGCGGCTCGGCGAGTTCGCTCACGGTGGCCTCACCACGCGCAAGACGCTGAAGGATCATGCGCCGCGTAGGATCGCCAAGCGCAGAGAAGCACAGATCAAGGCTCGAATCATACTTAGACATATCCCTAAGTAACAGTTGACCGCATGAAACTCAATATTTGTTAGGAAAACACCTAACTAAATTCATCGCGCGCCACAAAGCGATAGACTGACATGGTGATCTGACAACAGCATCGGAGTGTCATGACCCACCGCAAAAGGGACGCAGCATACTGCCACGCCCCTTTTTCATCTGCTGATCGAGGTTTAGGCCGACCGCAGTCGCGCAAATGTCTCTCGGTTCACACAATACTCCGGCGCCTCCTCCAAGGTCGGCATATCGGCGAGCTTCCGGTCGCATTTTCCAACTTGGGTGCAGCCGCGGCAGCCATTGATCATGTCCGCATAGAATTCCACGTCAATCGCGCCCTCATCAAGCGCAGTCGATAGATCAACCTCGCAAGCTTTGGCCATCTTGATGACTCGCCAGAAATGATCGCGTGGCTTGCCCATGATTTGCATGATATCTCTCCCGTTGGCAGATGATATCATCTGTTAACGGAACATCCCTCTTTGGTCTTTGAGATAGATCAAATCAATGGCTGTAACCTTTGCCCGTTGCAATTGCACGGGCCAATGCATGTGCGGCCCATGTCCCGCGTCCACCACGCATGCGGATTTCGGTCAGTTGCGCCTGTGCCAATGTCACCTCGCCCGCCAGAACATGAGCTTGGCCCATATATGACCGCGCCAACAGGTTGTCTGGCTCCACCGCTAGCGCAGCCGCATAGTAAGACATGCCCCGTTCAACCTGCCCAATCTGGCGATGGACGAACCCGTAATAGGTCAGCGCCAGGGACGTGCGCTGATCATCAAGTGCGTCCAAAACCCTGAGCGCGGTCTGATACCGGCCCGCATAAGCAAGCTCGCGAATATCATCCAGCCGGGCATTGTCGTCATTCGTGCTGTCTTCGGGGGACATGCAGCTTTGTGTGGCAAGGTCCCAGATCTGGTCCTCTGCACAGGTAGTTGTCGTCTCAGACGGTTTCGGCGGCGCAAAATCGTCACTGCCCACAGCCAAAACCATGCCGGGCAGCAAAAAAAGCATCAAGGCAAGTGAGCGCATGACAAACTCCCTTTTGTCTGACAGCTAAACTAGCGCATGCGTGACACGAAAAAACCCTACCCCGAAACAAACAGTCCCAGGATAACACCAGCCCAGGCAATACCCACGGCAATCGCCGTCAATGCCACTGCCGCCGATGCGCAATCCTTGGCATGTTTGGCGGCATCGCGCCGCTCGGTGCCGATATCGTCGACAACCCGTTCAATCGCAGTGTTCATGCACTCGACTGCCAGAACCAGCACCCCACCCATCATTAACAGACCGCGTTCAGTTCCGGTGAGCGGCAGCAGAAAGGCCAAGACAGCGAAAAACGCATTGGCAACAAGCCATTGCGCCAGTGACCCTTCAGTTTTGGCCACATGCATAAAGCCTTCCCACGACCAGATTGCCCTCTGACGTATGCGCATTATTTGCTGCCACATCACCGTTTCCTTTGCGCTTAATCCATGCTTGGGACGCAGACTGGGCCATCTGTCGTAGGCTGCCAAGTCCCGAGCTGCCCCAACGGAACAATTGACCAATGGTGTGACTGCCATACCGTTGGTTTGAAAGCCCAAGGAGACGCCGATGTATCCCAGCTATGCCAGATCAGAGCGGATCGCTGATGGCACCATGCATGCCATTGGTGTGATTGGTGCGGTCGCTGGCGCTGTGGTTCTGGTGGTCTGGGCCTCTGGCATGGCCACCCCCGGCCAAGTTGTTGCAATATCGGTTTATGGGGCAACGCTGATTGCCACATTCGTCGCCTCAGCCCTTTACCATTTTACACCGTGGGAACAGTTGCGCCCTACGTTGCGACGCATCGATCACGCCGCCATCTATCTTAAGATTGCTGGCACCTACACGCCGCTGGTGGTGATGATCGGCAGTTGGTTTGCCTATATCGTGCTGGGCATTGTGTGGGGGCTGGCGCTGATTGGCATGACAATTAAGCTGTTTTTCTGGCGCGCGCCGGGGCGGCTGGACCCTGTCTTGTACCTGATCATGGGCTGGCTAAGCGTTGCGTTGATCTGGTCGCTTTGGTCAATCGTGCCGGGCTCTGCAATGCTTTTGATCATGGCAGGCGGCTTGCTTTATACCATCGGGGTCATTCCCTACGCGTCAGAAACCCTGAAGTATGCCATGGCGATCTGGCATGGTTTTGTGATTGCCGCATCGGGCTGTTTTTTTGCAGCCATTGCGCTTGGGATCGGGGCATTAACCTAACCCGAGGTCCTGTGGTCAAGAAACTGCCAGGTATCTGCGCCATCAAAGCAGCGGACCGGAACGGACGAAATGACCGCCGGTGCAGCCAAACGCAAATTCACAGCCATCCGCGCGTCTGCTTTTTCCGGGTGCAAGTTCTCCCAATGACTGGTGCAACCACATACCACGCAACTGTGAAACGCCAGCGACTTCTCTCCATAGGCATACCCACGGGTTTGGCCCGTCACACTGATCTTCGACAGAGGCGCATAGATCCATAGTGCTGCCAACCTGCGACAAAAAGAACAATTGCAGGACGTCGCCCAAGCGGGCGTGGCACGGAATTCATATGTCACAGCGCCACAGTGGCACACGCCTGTGATTGTCATTGCTGCCTCCTTTTTTGCGTCGCGCAAAGCGGAACCCGCATCATATCGCGATTTGGGTAGACGTTGCCCTTAGGTAAGGATTGCCTGACCTGACAAAAGCCGCCCTTCCGCCTACCGTCGTCACCATAGTAGACAGGATGCCTTTTTGCATTCGGTGATCAGTAAAGCGCAGATTTCGCGCATGTTTTGGATGTTTTGATGAGTATCTCTTTTAACGCACTCACACCGGGGGTCTTTGACGCCATTGGCGTGGCAGGGTTTGGACTATACGTTCTCAATTACACCCTGCTGACCTTCCGGAAAATTCAGACAGAACACATTCTGTACTTCGTTATCAACGCAAGCGCGGCTTCCATGGTGCTGGTTGGTTTATCCAGTTCGTTCAACCTCGCCTCCGCCATGATCCAGGTGTTTTGGGTCGGGATCTCGGTTGTTGCGATTATCATCCGGCTACGCGCCCGTCATCTCGATAACCCACAATCAGAGCTACAATACTAGCCGCCGACACCCTTTACAGGCTGGCCGCAACGCGCTGAACCGTGCGCAAACGTTCTGCGTTGGGTGGGTGCGTGCCAAGGAATTGATCACCCGGATCAGGGATGCGGAAAAAGAATTGTGCACCACGCAACGGATCGTAGCCTGCAGCATCGGCGATCACCGTTCCCAAAGCGTCAGCCTCAAGTTCAAAGTTCTTGGAATAGGACCGTGCCCCAACAGCAGCACCCAGCTGCTGTGCAGTATCAATGCTGTCTGGCGTCGCAGCCCCAAGCGTCCCGGCCAGCGTCCCCAAAAGCGTGGCACCCAGCGCCGCATTCTGTTGTTGGCGCGCGATGTGGCCTGCGATGTGATGCGCGGCCTCATGTGCCATGACAAATGCGATCTCATCACGATTACGGGCCTCATGGATCATGGGCACGGTAAAGGCAATGATAGGTCGGCCGTTGCGATCAAGGGTCTGATAGGCATTGATGGGTTGGTTTGGCCGATCATCCACCACAATCAGAAAATCGCAATTCTGCTGTGGTGATCGTTGACGGCAAAACTGCTCGGCCACGGGCTCGACCCGTCGAACAGCATCACGGAAGTTGTTGGTGGCGGCCCGCTGTGACAGTCGCGGCCCCGTATCAACAGGCTGGATCGCCGGTACATCGGGCTGCGTCTCAACCGCGACCGGGTCACACGCCGCCACGGCGATCAACAAGATAAGTGGCCAAAACCGCACGAAACTCTCCATTCTGTCACGTCGCGAACAGGATTTAAGCATGACGCTGGAACCGATGCCAGACCTGATTGCGCCGGGTCGCGTGCATCGCTAGGCTTCGCGTCATGTTTACCATCGAACACGAATATGACGCCACGGTTGTCACCCTGGTGGACGAGGGCAAAGCGCCCTTAAAGGAAGATGTGATCATTAATGGCTTCGATGATTGCGTCACGCTCACGCAATACGACCCCCGAACCGATGATGTGGTCCGCATCACCTTGTCGTTCAGTCAATTGCGCGATCTTGAGGCTGCGCTCGACCTGCCTGAGGGTGTTTATCAGCTGCGCAAGACCGACACCTGACATGTGTTTTTCGAACGCAGCGCAGGAAGGCAACTAGACGATGACAACCGGCTTTTTTTGGGATGAACGCTGTTTTTGGCATGGTGGCGGAAACTATGCAGGCATGCTACCAGTGGGCGGACTGGTGCAACCGCTGGATGGGGGCCTACCGGAAAACCCCGAAACCAAAAGGCGGCTGAAAAACCTGATCGAAGTGACAGGTTTGGCCCAAGCGCTTGTCTTACGGGGCGCGCCACCCGCAAGCCAAACAGATCTGCTGCGTGTGCATCCAGCCAGCTATCTTGATGAATTCAAAGCATTATCTGATGCCGGCGGCGGCGAATTGGGGCGGCGCACGCCGTTTGGGCCCGGCGGATACGAACTAGCCGCGCAATCGGCGGGGCTGGCCAAAGCCGCCCTGCACGCGGTGCTACAGGGCGAGATGACGAATGCCTACAGCCTGTCACGTCCGCCGGGCCATCATTGCCTGCCGGATTTTCCAAACGGCTTTTGCTTGCTCAATAACATCGGCATTGCGATTGAAGCCGCGCGCGCCGCAGGACTGGCAAAACGTTTTGCGGTGCTGGATTGGGATGTCCATCATGGCAATGGCACCGAAGCCGTGTTTTATGACCGGTCCGATGTACTGACTGTTTCGCTGCATCAGGACCGTAACTACCCGATGGATACTGGCGCTTTCCAGGATCGAGGCAATGGCGCGGGCGCTGGCTTTAACCTCAACATCCCCCTGCCACCGGGCACCGGGCACACCGGATATCTGGCGGCAATGAACAGGCTAGCCATCCCCGCCATCCGGTCGTTTGCACCTGATGTCCTGATCATCGCCTGTGGCTTTGACGCCGCCGCCAATGACCCGTTGGGGCGGATGCTGGCCACCGCAGACACATTCACCCAGATGACGCGGCAAGTGATGGATCTTGCAGATGACGTTTGTGCAGGGCGGCTGGTGATGGTGCACGAGGGCGGCTATTCAGAAACCTACGTGCCCTTCTGCGGCCACAGCGTGCTGCAAGAAATGTCGGGCAGCCAAATCAGCGCCCCCGACCCGTTTGCTGAGGTCTTTCCGCTGCGACAGCCAGACGCCAGGTTTGATGCATTCCTCGATGGCATCCTTTCAGACATGGCAGCCGCACTTTGACAGGTGCTTGCGGCACAGCCGCGATCACGCCACCAACCGGCAGCGTGACCATATTCTGCGATTGATCAGGCTTACGAAGCGGGTGCGTAAGGCAGCGACGAATGATGCAGGTTGATCTTCAAATCACCATTTTCGTCCTGCACGTAGCCAAATGAGTACTCTACCTTCGTCTCTGCCCCATCAGGACCGGTGAAATAGTAGTTACCCATTGCTGTTGCGGCATCATCGCTGGTGAAAATGCCATTGTTTTCCCAACGGACATTGGTCCAGCCTTTAATTGCGAAACCAGTGTCTTCAGAACCTTCGGTCCCGATGAAATAGCTCAGCGCCTCGTCAAATGTTTCGCGAAACTGATCTTCAGCAGCCAAGGTTGGTTTGAACATCACATCCGTCAGGCCATAGGCATAAAGATCATTAATATGATCTGTGGCCCGCGCGGCAAAATCGCCACCTTCCGCATGGGTTTGCGCGATGGCGACGATACCCTCACCCCATTCTGTTTGGGCTGCAATAATCGCCTCCTCGGTGATACCACCTGCAAAGGCTGTGCTGACAGAAAATGTCATACCAACTATCGTAACAAACGCTGTTCTTACGATCATATCAAATCTCTTTTTTTGGGGAGCATTCATTGACCCGCGACCTACTGTGGCCCCAGTCCAGTCGGCAGCGATAGGAGCATTAACCATAATCAGCAGGTGCCAAGCGTCAACGCACGCTCAGGTAAGTGGGCATCTGCAGTCATACAACTTTACGTTATCGATTTCCGCATAATACCAAGGCGCCAAGGCACGCCTCGCGCCGATCGCCGCGCCAATGACTTGTCTGCCTGCACGGCACCACATATCTCGGGTATGAATTATGATCGGAGCGGCCATGCCTACACCCAACCAATCTGCAATGGACTTCCTGCTGACACGCCGGTCCCGCCCAGCCAAGACGTTATCCTCACCTGTCCCGGATGACGCTACGATCACAATGCTTCTGACCGCAGCGGCCCGGACGCCGGATCATGGCAAGCTGGAACCATGGCGGTTTCTGGTCTTGAGAAAACCCGCGCTGACCCGTCTTGCCGCATTGGTTACAGATCGGGGGACAGCGCTTGAGATTGAGCCGGACAAAATCACCAAGGCCCACGACCAATATGCAAATGCCGACCTTGCTGTCGCCGTAATCAGCAGCCCCCGACCATCCGAAAAAATCCCGCAGATTGAACAGGTTTACTCTGCCGGTGCGGTCTGTCTTGCGCTTTTGAACGCTGCCCTTGCGGCGGGTTGGGGGGCCAATTGGCTATCGGGTTGGCCCAGCCATGACCGCGATTTTATCCGGGAAGGTCTGGGGCTGTCCGATCAGGAAAGCATTGCAGGCCTGATCCATCTGGGCACTGAAACAAATACGCCCCCCGAACGCCCCCGTCCCGATCTGAATGCGATCACCACCTGGGTCGAAACATGATCCTGACCGCCTTTTTGAAAGCGCTGGCACAGCTGCTGGATCGCCGTTTTCGTCGGGTGCTTTGGCGCGGGATCGGCTTGACCATCGCATTGCTGGTCGCAATTTACGCCGGACTCTTGTGGCTGATCGAATGGCTGACCGCCGAACCCATCACGCTACCTGGCGTGGGCGAGGTTACATGGCTGGGTGATCTATTGGGGTGGGGCTCTCTTGGGCTTGTGCTCTTGATGTCGATTTTCCTGATGGTCCCTGTCGCCTCGGCCATTACGTCAATGTTTCTTGATGAGGTGGCAGACGCGGTTGAGCAAAAGCACTTCCCGCACCTGCCTGACACACCAAACATCGGTTTTGGCGAAGGGCTGCGGGATACAGTGAATTTTCTGGGCATTTTGCTCGGCGCGAATATTGCCGCCTTTGTCCTTTACGCGATTTTCCCGTTCGCGGCATTCTTTATTTTCTACGCACTGAACGGATATCTTCTGGGACGCGAATATTTTCAGCTTGCCGCGATGCGTCGGATCGGCCGGGTCAAGGCAAAGGCACTCCGGAAAAAGAATGCAGGCACGATCTGGGCCGCAGGCTGCCTGATGGCAGTGCCGCTGTCAGTTCCTTTGATTAATCTCGTGATCCCGATCCTCGGGGCTGCAACCTTTACCCATCTCTATCACCAGCTTAATCGCGGCTGACGGCGGGTGTTGACATCCGATCAAACCAATCAATGTCGCGGATGGTGATCACACCCGACAGGATCGTCCCCGCAATCACCAACCAGATTGGAAACGCCCACATCGTGGTGATCCGGGCCTTCCGACCCAGGCGAAAATCCGACGGGGCAGATGCATGCGTGCCGGGGACAATTTCACCGGTATCGCCCTGCGACGTCATACGCAGCGGCAGCACGATGAAAAACACCATCGCCCAAATTACGGCAAACAAAACAATGGCAGAAACGGGTCCCATCAGATCTCCTTTGGATCGCTATAAGATAGATACGCCGTCAGCGCGGCGGAGCAAGCCCCACCACCGCAATTTTGATTGCCCCGCGCAGGATGTCGGCCATAAAGACATAGGCTTGCCCGCCAAACTGACCAAACCCTAATTCAGACAGCGCCCGTTCTGATACGTGCCCACATTGCGGATCACATCTGCGGATGCTGCCTCAATCCGCCGACCGCCAAGTTCGGACTGCAGGATGTGCGCCAACAAGGTCTTCAGGCGCGTGACCCGGTAGCACGAAATCGTTGGCTCTGCATGGGCCAGCCCAACCTCGCTGTCGTCGGTCAGGAATATGTAGCGCCCGCCGGTTATCGCAGCGCCCTGTCGCATCAGGAACTCCAAGTGGCCATCAGCACCACTGGCAGCGATGTTAAAGACCTGAATGCCCTCGGCTGCGGCGCGGGCCGCGGCACGATAGTACGTTCTGGTCTTGGTGTCGGTTGGTGGTTCATCTCCGATCTGGAACAACAACCGCTCTCCCTTGCCGCGCCGCCAGTTCATGTCAACCGCAGCGGCCAGCGCATCGGCCACCACCTCTGGCCCGCCCGCGCCACCAGACGCCCGTTCCGAGCGGACCCACCGGGCAAATTCGCCCACATCGCGCGTGAACCCGTAAGATCGCACGACATACGGATCGGCGGGCGCCTTATAGACGATCAAACCCAGACGAATATCAACTTCTGGCGCGACCTCATGCACAGCGCGCGTCATCTGTCGAACTTCCTGCGCCAGCCAGTCTAGTTCATCCTGCATGCTGCCCGTCGTATCGACCGCAAAGACAAGATCCAGAAAATCGGGCGTCCAGCCGCTCGCAGAGGGTAGTGTCACAATTTGCCGGTCGGTCCCTGCTACTAGTCTGGTCACAACGGGCACAGAGCCGTCATCCGCAAACGCGCGCAGTTCAACAGCGTTCAAAGCGCCCTGCCCCAATGCCGCCGGAAAGACGGTAACAACGCCGTTCACCCCGGAATAGCCGTCGTAGAAGGCGTCATCCGCTCCAGGCTTGTGCAAAGTCACACGCACACCGGGGGCAGGCGCGCCACCAGCATCGCGCAAACGTGCCAGCACCGGGCGTTGCAGCGGGGCTGCTGGCAGGGCAAGTTCGCGCGCCGCTGCCGACTGATACCGTAGGAAAGAACTCAGGTTCAGTGCGTCATCGACATCCCCCGCCGTTACGACACCGGCCTGCGGCCTGGCGCGCGATCTGACAGGCGATGACCGAGTGATCGGCACTGCCATTGCAACCTCGGACGCCGGGGCCGGAAATGGGGCGACAGCCGCCACACTGTGCGGTACCACATTGTAAGTGCAGGCCGCCAAAGCAACGGCAACCAGTGCCGCCAAAGGGATCATTTTTCGCAGGAACATCGCCTTCTCCAGAATATGTGCGATTTACACATATTTTGGATCTGCTAGACGCGTCAAGAAAAATGTGCATATTGCACATCATGTTGGAACTGCTTGATAGACTGCTCGGGCCGCTTGCGCGGCTGATGGTGGCGCGCGGCGTGGCCTTCCCCGACCTCGCCGAACGGCTAAAGGTCCATTACGTGAATGCGGCCAAGGTTCTGTCTGACGGCAAGATCACTGACAGCCGCCTGTCGGTGTTAACCGGACTGCAGCGGCGCGACATTGCGCGGCTGCGCGCGCTGCCAGCACCGGAACAGCGGGTCCATCACCTCGCCCGCCTGATTGCGCTATGGCGGACAGAGCCAGATTATGCAGGCCAGGACCTGCCCAAGAACGGGCGTTCACCTTCTTTCGAGGCGCTCGCCTGGCGGGTCCGCAAAGACATCCACCCACGCACGATGCTGGATACGCTGGCCGCCGCTGGGGCCGTCGCCGTGGATCAGAACACACAGACGGTGCGATTGTTGCAATCCTCATATCAACCGCTTGCAGGCTCTGATGATCAGTTAGCCTATCTGGCACAAAATCTGGGCGATCATTGCGATGCCGCCACAGATAATGTGCTGGGCGCAGAGCCCGCGCATTTCGAACGTGCGGTCTATTACAACAACCTGACACCTGCCCAGATCGACGCGCTGCGTGCATTGCACCAAGCCGCCCAAATGGATGTGTTGAAAAAGCTCAGCACCGCGGCTGCGACAATGAAAAAAGAAAACGCTTCCATAACGCCAGAAGAGGCATCGCACCGCTTTCGCGCAGGCGGCTATTTCTACGCGACAAAGGAAAACGACGCATGAAAAAAGTCATCATCTGTATCGCGCTGCTCCTGGCCGCATGCAGCACCACGGTCGAGACACGCGCACCAGCAGACGCCCCCATCATGGCCGAACCTGCTGTCACACCTCCTTGCCTGGCGGGCGAAAACACCAGCCGTGACGGGATCGGCGGAACAGGGTGCAAGTCAGTGCATTAAACCTGCTCAAGCTCTACCAGACAGCCGTTGAAATCCTTGGGATGTAAGAAAAGCACGGGCTTTCCATGTGCGCCGATCTTTGGCTCTCCGCCGCCCAAGACGCGGGCACCTTCGGACAACAAATGGTCACGAGCAGCCAGAATATCGTCCACTTCATAACAAACGTGATGGATGCCACCTGCGGGGTTCTTGTCCAAAAACCCTTGAATGGGTGAGGCCTCTCCCAGCGGGTACAGCAACTCAATTTTGGTATTGGGCAGGTTGATGAACACAACTGTGACGCCGTGATCCGGCTCATCTTGTGGGCTACCGACGTCTGCCCCCAACATCGTGCGGTATTGCGCGCTTGCGGCCTCCAGATCAGGCACTGCAATCGCCACGTGGTTCAATCGTCCAATCATAGGCATCCTCCCTGTCGCCTTTTATGCCGCACTGCGGCGAAAGGTGCAACGGACGATCCGCTTAAGGTTCTGTTCACCTTGTAATGCTTTGAATGAAGCGGGGCTGCAACCAAAGGGAAGAATCGCGATGGATGCTTTGACGGATCTGATTGGAACACGCACACCAACGGCGCATCGGCCGCTTTTGGGGGTCACTGTGCTGGTTGTCGAAGACAGCCGGTACGCCAGCGAAGCGGTCAGGCTGATGTGCCTGCGATCAGGCGCACGGATCAGACGGGCCGATAGTCTGGAAACCGCGCGGCGGCATCTGGCCGTCTATCGCCCAACCGTTGTATTGGTGGATGTTGGCTTGCCAGATGGGTCCGGTCTCGCCCTGATCGAAACGCTGGCGGATGCGACACCGCGCATCGACGTGATTCTGGGCATTAGCGGCGATACCGTGGCCGAAGCTGATGTGCGCGCCGCGGGGGCCGACGGTTTCATTCCGAAACCCATTGATAACCTGTCAGCATTTCAACACGCGATCCTGTCGCATCTCCCGGCAGAGCGGCAACCACCAGGCCCCCGTTTGCTGCATGATGAAGTGATCCGCCCCGACAGTGTGGCTTATCACGATGACCTCAACCACATCGCGCAAGTGCTGAAAGACAATGACGATGAAAACATCGACTATGTGACCCAATTCTTGGGTGGCGTCGCACGCAGCGCCAGGGATGATGCGCTGGACCGTGCTGTGCGTGATCTGATCACACAGAAATCCCAAGGCGCAAACCTGAAACCCGGCGTCGCCGCATTGTCAGAAATGGTGCAGACGCGGATCGCGGCTGCGGGACCGATCTAACCAAACCACGAAAAGCCAGGCGGATAGGCATGCAAGCCGTCAAATTCCGCCTTGCCAACCAACGCACCCCCTGCGCGCAGAATTGCAAACGCCATTGACAGATGGAACCACAGGTTTGGGATAGCGAAATGATGCAGGTAATCAGCACCTGATTGGTCAAGATCCGCAAAGCCTGCGCGGTGAATGATCCGCCGCTCTGCCGCACCTTCAAACTGTGCAGGTGTCAGCGCCTGAATTTCCGTGCTGGCCATGATCAGATGCGCTTTCAGGCTGATTGCATCATGCGCGCATTCTCTCTGCACCACCTCGCGCCCGACAAGCGGCAGTGTCGCACGCAGCGCAAATCCAGCCGTGATTTCAAATTGTTCGGCGCAATTGAACATATCCGCATGCAGCCGCGCTTCAAGCATGGCTGGCGTAGCGTGATCCAGCAGAACTTGCGCGCGGTCCAAGGCCTGCAAGGCAACAGGGACCGCCGCGTCAAACATCAGCTCTCTGGCGGGAGAACACGCAAGCGCAGTTCGCGCAATTGCTCGTTCTGCGGCTCGGATGGTGCATCCATCATCAGATCTTCCGCACGCTGGTTCATCGGGAACATGATGACCTCGCGGATATTCGCCTCATCCGCAAGCAGCATCACAATCCGGTCGATCCCGGCGGCACAACCACCATGCGGCGGCGCACCGTACTGGAACGCGTTGACCATGCCGCCAAAGCGCTTGCGCACTTCATCCTCGCCATAGCCCGCAATCTCGAAGGCTTTGAACATGATCTCTGGCTTGTGGTTCCGAATGGCCCCCGACACCAGCTCATACCCGTTACAGGCAAGGTCATACTGATAGCCCAGCACATCCAGCGGATCGCCATCCAGCGCCTTCATCCCGCCCTGCGGCATGGAGAACGGGTTATGCTCAAAATCAACCCGGCCGGTCTCGTCATCCTTTTCGTAGATCGGAAAATCCACGATCCATGCAAAGGCAAAGCGATCCTGCTCGGTCAGACCCAATTCATCCCCGATAACGGTCCGCGCCTTACCGGCGACCATCTCAAACGCCTTCGGTTTGCCGCCAAGGAAAAACGCCGCATCGCCGACCTCTAGACCCAGCTGCTGACGAATGGCCTCCGTCCGCTCCGGCCCGATGTTCTTGGCCAGCGGCCCCGCCGCTTCCATCCCCTGCCCCTGATCACGCCAGAAAATGTACCCCATCCCCGGTAGCCCTTCTTTCTGGGCAAAAGCGTTCATCCGATCACAGAATTTGCGTGACCCGCCCCCCGGCGCTGGGATCGCACGAATTTCGGTGCCATCCTGCTCCAACAGCTTTGCGAATATCGCAAAGCCTGAATCGCGGAAGTGGTCGGAGACCACTTGCATTTTAATAGGATTGCGCAGATCCGGCTTGTCGGTGCCATACCAAAGGGCCGCATCGCGATAGGAAATCTGCGGCCATTCGGCAGGCGCATCGACCTTGCGACCACCGCCAAACTCGTCAAACACACCGGCCAGCACAGGCGCAATCGTGTCGAACACATCCTGCTGCTCGACAAACGACATCTCCATATCCAGCTGATAAAAATCCGTGGGCGACCGGTCCGCGCGCGGGTCTTCATCGCGGAAGCAAGGCGCGATCTGGAAATACTTGTCATAGCCTGACACCATGATCAGCTGCTTGAACTGCTGCGGGGCCTGCGGCAGTGCGTAGAACCGGCCCGGATGCAGACGCGACGGCACGAGGAAATCGCGCGCGCCTTCAGGCGACGACGCCGTGATAATCGGCGTCTGATACTCGCGAAACCCGGTATTCCACATCCGCTTGCGCATCGACGCCACAACATCCGACCGCAGTTTCATATTCTCCTGCATCGCCTCGCGGCGCAGGTCGAGGTACCGGTACTTCAGACGCGTTTCCTCTGGGTATTCCTGATCACCAAACACCATCAGCGGCAACTCGGCAGCATGCCCCAGCACCTCAATCTCGCGGATGAAAACTTCAACCTCGCCGGTCGGCAACTTCGGGTTCACCAGTTCCGGGTCACGTGCCTTCACCTCGCCGTCGATGCGGATACACCATTCCGACCGCACGTCCTCGACAGCCGAAAACGCGGCCGAGTCCGGGTCACACAGCACCTGCGTCATCCCGTAATGGTCGCGCAAGTCGATGAACAGGATACCGCCATGGTCACGCACCCGATTGACCCAGCCCGACAGGCGAACGGTTTCACCAACGTTGGCGGCGGTCAGATCGGCACAGCTGTGCGAACGGTAGGCGTGCATTTGGTTATCCTCAAAGGGGTCAATCGGTCGGCCCGATACACCCCTTTGCACACCCCGTGTCAACCCATGCAGGTCATCTCAAACCGGCAAGCCTGCGCGCCGGTGGCACAACAGGTGGTTTCTGCGCAACGTAACGCTGGATCAACCAATTCACAAAACAGCGTCTCAAAGACCGCCGCATGCCAGTGACACAGCGGATGATCGCTGCGTTCACCGCGCACAATCGGGTTATCGGCGATCTCGAACACCAATGGCCCGACCACCGAAAACGATCCCGATCCGACAAATGTCCAGGCATGTTGCACAATCGCCCGTGTCAAAACAGGCCCCGCCAATCGAGCAGGCAACCGCCGCAAAACCCATTGCGCCAAAAGCGGTATCCGATGCGCCATGATGTATTCCGCCGTCTGACGGCCCGCCGCCCATGCCAGCGCCGGGGCCATTTCGGGCTCAATCGCGCGCAAGGCCTGATGCATCCGGGCGGCTGGTGCCTCTGGCATCAGCCCCGCATCGCTGGGCGTATGAAACACACCCGCGGCAGCCATGACCTGATCGCGCAGCTGCGCACCACCGGCACGTTCCAACACCGGCAGCAGTTGCAAGACGGCGTTGGGTCCGATCAGGCCAGAGGTCGCGCGGACATCCTCAGGCATCCTCCATCTGGTCGGATCCGCCGCCGCAAGCCTTCACCGCGGCACCATTCGGCATCTTGAAATCCGCGTTCCGCTGAACCGCCCGCTCTTTACCTTGTGCGCGAATGGCCTCCCGTCGCTCGGCCGCACGCGCGGCGCGATCCGCCGCAGCCTCCCAATCCTCCATCTGCGCCTCGGCAATCTGGCGCGTCTCATCAAACTGAAAATCGAGCTTGTTCTTTGATTGCGGCCCGGTATAGCCGACCTTGCCCAGATCATAGAACGTGCGCGCAAACCCGGCCTTCATGAACGCCTTCAGACAGCCCAGCAGATACCGCCGGCGGAACCCGGTCCCGCGCCAAGGGTAATGAAACAATGCCTTTTTCATATAAAACCGGCGGTAATTGTTCATCACACCGTCCAGCAACTCCCCCCGCTCCATCGCCTTGGGTTTCATGATCGGCGTCACGAAATTGTAGCGGCTGAAATCGAACACCTCGACCTTGTCTTTCAGTTCCTGAAAGAGCGGCGTAAACGGCCAGGGCGTATACATCGCCCAGTTCGCCAGGTCCGGCTGCCAGTCCCACGCCATCTTATAGGTCTCGTTCAGGGTCTCTGGCGTCTCATTATCCAGGCCCACAATGAACTGCGCCTCGACCAGAATATCCGCCTCGCGCAGCAGGCGGATGGCGGTCTTGTTCTCCTCGACCTTGGTTTCCTTGTTGAACTGGTCGAGCTTCATCTGTGCGGCGGCCTCGGTCCCCAGGCTCACATGGACCAGCCCGGCCTCGCGGTAGAATTTCAGCAATTCGCGGTCGCGGTAGATATCCGTGACCCGCGTGTTGATCCCCCATTTCACCTTGTCCGGCAGGCCCCGCGCGATCAGTTCTTCACAGAATTGAATGAACTTCTTGCGGTTAATCGTCGGTTCCTCATCGGCGAGGATAAAGAACCCGACGCCCTGTTCGTTCACCAGCTTCTCGATCTCATCGACCACCTTCTTGGGGTCACGCACGCGATAATCGCGCCAGAACTTCCACTGGCTGCAGAAGGAACAGGTAAACGGACAGCCGCGCGCCATGTTGGGGATAGCCACACGGGTATTGAGCGGGATGTAAATGTATTTCTCCCACTCCAGAATGGACCAATCCGGTTCGATCCCATCCAGATCCTTGACCGTGCTTGCTGCCTGCGTGGCCACGATCTCATCGCCATCAACAAAGGCCAGCCCATGGATCTTGCGCTTCTCCGCAGGCCAGCGACCATCACGGACCGCACACATCAGCTCGGTCAAAATCTCCTCACCCTCGCCACGCACGATCACATCAACCCAAGGCGCTTCGGACAGCACCTGTTTATACATGAACGTCGCATGCACCCCGCCGAGCATCCGCAGCGCGTCCGGCACGCGCTCTTGCGCCAGCCGCAAGACTTCCTCTGCTTTGTAAATCGATGGCGTAATCGCCGTGACACCCACAACGTCCGGGGCCACCGCTGCAATCCTGTCGGCCAAATCATCATCGGAAATATCATTGGTCATCGCATCGATGAAATGGATATCGTCAAACCCGACCCGGCGCAGCGATCCGGTCAGATACGCGACCCAGGCCGGTGGCCAGCTTCCCGCAATCTCGGCCCCACCAGAGCGATAATTCGGGTGAACAAACAGAATGCGCATGGCTGACTCCCCACTATGTCAGTTCAGATTGACATATTTACTGTCAACTTTACTTGACATAGATCAAATCGGCCCATCGCCGCCGTGACCCGCATCAATTTTCCAGAAATTTGATCCCCCCCTTGCACAAGCCCGCGCCATGCCTATAACCCCCAACAATTTGCAAGTTTGAGGGGCACTGCCATGCCAAAGCGCACCGACATTCAGTCGATCATGATCATTGGCGCAGGCCCCATTATTATTGGTCAGGCCTGCGAGTTCGACTACTCCGGCGCGCAGGCTTGCAAGGCCCTGCGCGAAGAAGGCTACCGGGTCATCCTCGTCAACTCCAATCCCGCGACGATCATGACCGATCCAGAGTTGGCGGATGCAACCTATATCGAACCGATCACGCCCGAAGTCGTCGCCAAGATCATCGAAAAAGAACGCCCCGATGCGCTCTTACCCACCATGGGTGGGCAAACCGGGCTGAACACCTCTCTGGCGCTTGCAGACATGGGTGTGCTGGAAAAATTCGGGGTCGAAATGATCGGCGCCAAGCGTGAAGCCATCGAAATGGCCGAGGACCGCAAGCTGTTCCGTGAAGCCATGGACCGACTCGGCATCGAAAACCCCAAAGCCACGATTGTCACCGCCCCCGATGGCGACCTCGACGCAGGCGTCAAAATCGCGCTTGAAGCGCTGGAAGACATCGGCCTGCCCGCCATCATCCGCCCCGCCTTTACCCTCGGCGGCACCGGTGGCGGCGTAGCTTACAACCGCGAAGAGTACGAACACTACTGCCGGTCCGGCATGGATGCCTCCCCAGTCGGCCAGATTCTGGTGGACCAATCCCTGCTTGGCTGGAAAGAGTTCGAGATGGAGGTCGTGCGCGACAAGGCCGACAACGCCATCATCGTCTGCGCCATCGAAAACGTGGACCCGATGGGCGTGCATACGGGCGACTCGATCACCGTCGCCCCCGCCCTGACGCTCACGGACAAGGAGTACCAGATCATGCGCACGCACAGCATTAACGTGCTGCGCGAAATCGGCGTCGAAACTGGCGGGTCCAACGTGCAATGGGCGGTCAACCCCGCCGACGGGCGCATGGTCGTGATCGAAATGAACCCGCGGGTGTCGCGGTCCTCCGCCCTCGCCTCGAAGGCCACCGGTTTCCCGATTGCCAAAATCGCGGCGAAACTGGCCGTCGGCTACACGCTCGACGAACTCGACAACGACATCACCGGCGTCACCCCCGCCTCATTCGAGCCGACAATCGACTATGTCGTTACCAAGATTCCGCGCTTCGCTTTTGAGAAATTCGCAGGCTCCGAACCCTACCTGACCACCGCCATGAAATCCGTGGGCGAGGCCATGGCCATCGGCCGCACCATCCACGAGTCGCTGCAAAAGGCCCTCGCCTCCATGGAAACCGGCCTCACCGGCTTCGACGATATCGCCATTCCGGGCGCGCCCGAAACCGCCGCGATCACCAAGGCGCTGGCCAAACAAACCCCGGATCGGCTGCGCGTCATCGCGCAAGCCATGCGGCACGGGCTGTCGGATGACGACATCCACGCCGTCACGAAATTCGACCCCTGGTTCCTCGCCCGCATCCGCGAGATCATCGACGCCGAGGCCGACATCATCAAAAACGGCCTCCCCGTCGACGAAACCAACCTGCGCGCGATCAAAATGCTCGGCTTCACCGACGCACGCCTCGCCACCCTGACCGGCCGGGACGAGGATCAGATCCGCCGCGCCCGCCATAACCTTGGCGTCACCGCCGTCTTCAAACGGATCGACACCTGTGCCGCCGAATTCGAAGCACAAACGCCCTACATGTATTCCACCTACGAAACCCCCGTCATGGGCGACGCGGAATGCGAGGCGCGGCCATCCGACCGCAAAAAGGTCGTCATCCTTGGCGGCGGCCCCAACCGGATCGGGCAAGGGATCGAGTTCGACTACTGCTGCTGTCACGCCTGTTTCGCCCTTACCGATCAGGGCTACGAGACGATCATGATCAACTGCAACCCCGAAACGGTCAGCACCGATTATGACACGTCCGACCGGCTCTATTTTGAACCGCTGACCTTTGAACACGTCATGGAAATCCTGCGGGTCGAACAGGAAAACGGGACCCTACACGGGGTGATCGTCCAGTTCGGCGGGCAGACGCCGCTGAAACTCGCCAACGCGCTGAACGACGCGGGCATCCCGATCCTTGGCACCTCGCCCGACAGCATCGACCTTGCTGAAGATCGTGAGCGTTTCCAGCAGCTTGTCCAGAAGCTCGACCTCAAACAGCCCCATAACGGCATCGCCTCCACCGACGAAGAGGCGCTCAACATCGCCGAGGGCATCGGCTTCCCCCTCGTCATCCGCCCCTCCTTCGTGCTGGGCGGGCGCGCGATGGAGATCGTCCGCGATATGGACCAGCTCCGCCGCTACATCTCGGACGCCGTGGTCGTCTCGGGCGACAGCCCCGTCCTGCTCGACAGCTACCTGTCTGGGGCAGTTGAGGTCGACGTCGACTGCCTCTCCGACGGCACAAACACCCATGTCGCCGGCATCATGCAGCATATCGAAGAGGCGGGCGTGCACTCCGGCGACAGCGCCTGTTCGCTCCCCCCTTATTCACTTTCGGATGCGGTGATCACCGAAATCCGAGAGCAAACCGAAAAGCTCGCCCATGCGCTCAACGTCGTGGGCCTGATGAACATCCAGTTCGCGATCAAGGATGAAGAGGTCTACCTGATCGAGGTTAACCCCCGCGCCTCGCGCACCGTGCCCTTCGTGGCCAAGGCGACCGATTCAGCTATCGCCTCCATCGCCGCGCGGCTGATGGCGGGTGAACCGCTGTCCAACTTCCCCCTGCGCGAGCCCTATCCGCCTGCCGAGGACCCGATGACCGTCCTGCCCCTGGGCGATGCCTTCACCCTCGCCGACCCGAAAACCCCGTGGTTCAGCGTGAAAGAGGCCGTTCTCCCCTTCGCCCGCTTCCCTGGCGTCGACACGATCCTCGGCCCCGAAATGCGGTCAACGGGAGAGGTCATGGGCTGGGACAGGTCATTCCCCCGCGCGTTCCTCAAGGCGCAAATGGGCGCAGGCACCAACCTGCCCGACGCGGGCACGGTGTTCATCTCGATCAAGGATGCGGACAAGACCCCGCTAATGCTGGAAGCGGCGCAAATGCTCCTGAAACTGGGCTTCGCCATCGTGGCCACCCGCGGCACCGCTGCGTGGATGAGTGAAAACCAGATTGATTGCGAAGTGGTGAACAAGGTCTACGAGGGCGGGCTAACCATCGTTGACCGGCTGAAAGACGGGCATATCGCGCTGGTCTTCAACACGACCGAGGGGTCGCAGGCAGTCGAAGACAGCCGCGACATCCGCGCCGTCGCCCTTTACGACAAAATCCCCTACTTCACGACCGCCGCCGCCGCCCACGCCGCCGTGCTGGCCATGCAGGCGCGAGAAGAGGGGGATGTTGGGGTGCGGGCTTTGCAGGGGTAACTCCGCTCAATCTTGCGTTGAGCTGGCCTTAATGCGACTATCCTGTGCATGCATTTTTGTTTTATTGATGAGAGTGGCACGCCCGCAAAACAAGGCCGGAGCGACCCTAAGATATTTGTCATGGCCGGGATAATTATCCCGGAGGACACTTGGCACACAGTTCGTGAAAAACTAGTCGGACTTAAACGAGAAAAGAAATTCAAGGGAGAGGTCAAATGGCGCTTCTTCGCGCCAAACAACACCGATGAAGAGAATCCCATGCGGGAATGGAGCCAGGAACAACGCAACGAATTCAGACTTCGTGTCTTTCGCATCATCTCCGAGCAGCGTTCCATAAAACTCGTTGCGTGCGTTTGTCACTGCCAGAACGCTTACAGCATCCCAAACATCAATACTCAAGATGATCTCTATTTTCGTACATATAAGCCAGTGACTGAACGATTTCAGTATTTCCTACAGGACATTAGCAGAGAAGTTGGATCAAAAATATCTGGCCTGATCGTAGCAGACCACCGAGGCAGCCATGACGACACCAAAATGAGAATGCAACATGAAAGACTGGTTCGTGAATCAGGCAGATACACTTCAACCTACACTCATTTCATTGAAGGTTTGTTTTTTGCCCCATCGCACTTAAGCATCGGAATCCAACTTGCTGACATGGTCGCAGGCGCGACATGGAGAAAGTTTGAACGCGGCGACGACACGTACTTCAACCTGATAAGCAGTTCGTTTCGCAGCAAGCCAAATGGCACCATCGACGGATTTGGCCTAGTTAAATTTCCGAAAAACTGGTGAAGTTTGTTTGGACGTCGGGTGGAGCCGTAGCTCCACCGTGCAATGTGACGCACTCCCGACAATCCTTTAGATAGAGGCAGTTTTACTAACTTTCAATTACCAAATCGCTCTCTGTGCAACTTACCAGCTACCGGGACGTTGGCTTAAAGGTTTAAATACCAAGCTTCGGGGTGGGTGCGAAGCGCCCTCCCCATGGGGGAGGGTTTGAGCCGTCTCGGAATTGATCCAGTGGATCAATTCAGGCTAAGACGGGCGGAGCCCCGTCAGGGCGCTGCCCGGCTTAGCCGGGCGGGAAGGTTGAGGGGGGCGTGACCTAAGACGGGTCCGACTGATACACCTTCTCAAACCGCGCCATGTCTTCTTCCATCTCCGCTTCCATCTGCTGCAGGCTGCCAAACCCTGGGCGCTCTTGCCCGGCTTTCATCATCCGGTCGGGGTGCAGCACGTAATCGGTCGTGTCCGGCCCATTGATGATCCCCGCCAGCCGGTAATGCATGAAGCTGCGCAGCACGCGGTTGATGCGCGGCTGGTACCCCTCGCCCATCGCCTTGAAGAACTTCACCACATCCGCGTCCAGCCGGATTGTCACGGGCACCTTCTTGGGATCGCGTCGGTCGATGTCTTCCCAGATCTCGTCCCACTCTTTGGGCAGGCAGCGTAGTTTCGCGGCAACCGAATGCAGGTCGTATTCGATCATCCGGCGGGCATCGATGGCGTATTGCCAATGCCTCCGCTGGGTCTTGGTCATCGTCTTGGGGTTAGTCATGGGATCTCTCCTTTTGCCCCCAATCTGGGGCGCAAAGGTAAAGCGCGTGATGACGCAGCGTACGTACAGCTTCTGTACAACATCTGTACGGCTTCCATACGCGTCAATCTGGACAATTCCGGCCCCCGCCACGTAGGGTGCCCGAACCATACGGGGGGAGCTTATGCACAACGTCGCCATCACCGGAACCGGGGTATTTACCCCGTCACAGGTCATCACGAATGATGAGCTGGTCGCCGCATTCAACGCCTATGCCGACCAGTGGAACGCCGATCATGCGGATGCGATTGCGGGTGGAGAGGTGGAGGCGATGGCCCATTCCTCGACCGATTTCATCATCGCCGCATCGGGGATTGAGCGGCGTTATGTGCTTGATAAAGAAGGCGTTCTTGACCCTGCGCGGATGTTTCCAAAGCTGAACCCGCGCGGTGATGATGAGCCCGGGTATATGGCCGAAATCGGGGTAGATGCGTGCCAAAAGGCGCTGGCTCAGGCTGGACGCAACGCCGAAGATGTGGACCTCGTAATCTGCGCCGCGTCAAACATGGAGCGCGCCTACCCCGCAATTGGTGTGGAAATTCAACAACTTCTGGGCGCGGGCGGCTTTGCCTTCGACATGAACGTCGCCTGCTCCAGCGCCACTTTCGGCATCCAGACGGCGGCGGACATGATCCGCTCCGGCTCCATCCGCAATGCGCTGGTGGTGAACCCTGAAATCTGCTCTGCCCATCTGGAATGGCGTGACCGGGATTGTCATTTCATCTTTGGCGACGTGGCCACGGCAACGTATCTGGAGCGGGACGAGGACCTGACTGGCCCGCATTTCAAGGTTCTCGGCACACGCTGTGCCACGCAATTCAGCAACAATATTCGCAACAATAACGGCTACTTACGTCGCACCCAGGATCGAATGGAAGACCGGCGCGACATGCAGTTCATGCAAAACGGGCGCAAGGTGTTCAAAGAGGTGCTGCCGCTGGTCAGCCAACATATCGCCGACCATATGGCCGATACCGGGGTAACGGCGGGTGACCTGCGACGACTGTGGCTGCATCAGGCCAACAAGACGATGAACGATTACATCGGGAAAAAGGTGCTGGGGCGGACGCCCGAACAGGGCGAACAACCGAATATCCTGCAGGATTACGCGAATACATCGTCCGCCGGGTCGATTATCGCGTTTTCAAAGCATTCCAGTGACTTAGCACCGGGTGATCATGGGCTGATCTGTTCGTTTGGGGCGGGGTACTCGGTGGGTTCAGTTATCGTCAAACGGGCCTAACCGCTCACCCTTTTGTGGACATCTTCAAGACTTTCAACGCGTTCTGAATAACGGTCGGTCAGTATGGCGTCACGCCCGCGTGTCATCAACGTGAAGCGCGCCAGTTCCTCCATCACATCCACGATCCGGTTATAGAGCGAGGAGGGCTTCATGCGCCCGTTCTCAAATTCTTTCCAGGCCATCGGAACAGAGGATTGATTGGGAATTGTGATCAGCCGCATCCAACGCCCCAATGACCGTAACTGGTTGACAGTATTAAAGGATTGCGACCCCCCAGACACCTGCATGACGGCCAAAGTCCTTCCTTGTGTCGGGCGGATACCCCCAATTGGCGAAAGCGGGATCCAATCGATTTGCGTTTTCATGATACCCGTCATCGCCCCATGGCGTTCGGGACTGGACCAGACCATGCCTTCGGACCACATCACTAGATCGCGCAGTTCGGCGACCTTGGGGTGATCAGCATCCGCATCATCGGGTAGCGGAAGGCCAGAGGGGTTAAAAAACTGCGTTTCACAGCCCAGCGCACGCAGCACGCGCGCGCCTTCTTCGGCGCATAACCGCGAATAACTTGTTTCGCGCAGCGACCCGTAAAGCAACAAAATACGTGGCGGATGGCCAGGATCATCTGCGCCAGTCAAGGCATGGACATCAAGCGGTTGCAATGCGCCCGGCAAGATATTGGGCATATCCGCAGTGTTGATGCTCATCCACCTGCCTCTTCTTCCAGACGCAGTTTCATATCAATCAGCACCTTTTGCAAAGCCGTCGTTTCACGCAGTAATCGCTTGGCCTCATTCACTGTGATGACACCATCAGCAATCGATTGATTGTATTCCGCCATCAAAAGCGCAAACCGCTGGCTCAGCTTGATAACATCAGTGTTAATCTCACCCTCACTGTTGTTGCGGGTTGTATCGTAAGACATTGTGATGCCGCGTATTTCTGCCAAGGCGGACGTTACATGGGGATAGGACGACGCGGCCTCTAATGCCGCAACTGTATCAATCGGCATGAACCGATCAGCATGTTCGTCGCTATCAGAATAGTATCGGCCCAGCGTTGCCTTGGATTTCCCTGTCAACTCACAGGCCGCCTCGATCCCCACGTCTTTGACCAACGCCTCGCTGTGCTTCTTCAAATACCCGACGTGACCCGCCATACGTGTACTCCTTTACGCGCCGCCACCACAGCGGTGGGGGAAAACTGCGCTTGTATTCCCATTAAGGATGAAGCGCATTCATGTCATTGTAAAACATGTCCGGTGTTTTTGGACGCAAGGAACGAGTATTTGATGCCGACGGGCATCAATTTGATTCCGGATCGCGATCCACTACTGGATTTTGCAAGCTAACCTCCTGACATCTTGCCAAATCGGTAAAGTGGGCGGTAATCACAGGCGCATGGCAAAACTATACTTCAACTATTCGACAATGAACGCGGGTAAATCGACCGTGCTCTTGCAAGCATCCCATAACTATGTGGAACGTGGGATGAAGACCTATCTGATGATCGCACAACTCGACAACCGGGCAGGCGAAGGCCGTATCGGCAGCCGGATTGGTATCGGGGCAGCGGCTGACACATTTGCACCGGGCGAAGATCTGTTTGAGAAAATCAGAAATCGGCTTGAGGAAGGGCCATGCGCCTGTGTCTTTGTTGACGAAGCGCAATTTCTCGAACGCAAACAGGTTTGGGAACTCGCCCGGGCCGTTGATGATCTGAAAGTGCCGGTGATGACATATGGTCTGCGCGTCGACTTCATGGGCAAACTGTTTCCGGGCTCAGCCGCCCTGTTGGCGCTGGCAGACGAAATGCGCGAGGTGCGCACGATATGTCATTGCGGCAAAAAAGCCACGATGGTGGTGCGCAAGGACGAGTACGGGCAAGTCATGACCGGTGGAGAGCAGATCGCTATTGGTGGAAATGATCGCTATGTCTCGCTTTGCCGCGTCCATTGGCGCGAGGAGATGGGTGAAAAAACCGCAAACATGAAGAGCTGACCAAACTCAGCTCTCGATGCCTTCGTAAGCTTTGGCCCACTAAAGATCTGGTGATCTCACCCAGACTTTGCGGGTCTGATCTGGCACCAACCATGCACAAACGTGTTTTTGCCGAAACCACGCTGTTGCACCGTTAGCCCTCCATCCGCGTGTCATGCGCATGTCCAAATTGGAACCCCGACAATGCATCCGACAGTGTGGTCGCGCTATTTGACAACTCGTGGCTCATCACTGTCACTTCTTCGCATGGCGCCGCATTTTGCTGGGTACTCTGACCAAGCTACTGAACAGGGTCATTCAATGCGGCCACAACTGAGACATGCTGATCAAGGGATACAGTGATATCATTAATCTTCTGGCTGGCATCAGACGTTTCGATCCTATCCATGGAGTGAGTTATCTGTCATGCGGTCGCCTTCGTTATGCATGCCCTCGGTTGCCCAAGCGCAGCATTGATAAGAGGACGCCATTAACTTTGCGCTACTACATCCGCAAAGTAGTGAATCCCAAAAGCGGACCGGTGTTCAATAAAAGCTTTGAGGGTCAATATCGATGGTCATGCGCAGGTTCGCAGATAATCGGAATTGGCCAACCCATTTTGCAAGAGCCTGCTGCAAAGCGGATGTCTTCTCGGCTTTTACAAGCAAACGCACCCGATGCCTGCCGCGCACGCGAGCGATAGGCGCGGGCGCAGGCCCGAAAACCTGTGCCCCAATCTCGCGCAAGGGCGCATCCATCCGCGCCATTTCAGCACCAAGGTCAAATACTTCCTGCACATTTGGGCTGCTAAGAATGATCCCGGCCATCCGCCCATAAGGTGGAACTCCAGCGACCTTGCGTTCGGCGGCTTCGGCAGACCAAAACGCCTCCTCATCACCCGCAAGAATAGCCCTTATGACAGCGTGTTCTGGCTGGTAGGTCTGCAGTAATGCTTCGCCCGGCGTGTCACCGCGGCCAGCGCGGCCCGCAACCTGCCGCATCAGTTGAAATGTCCGTTCCGCCGCGCGCAGGTCAGACCCTTGCAGACCCAGATCGGCGTCTATGACGCCTACCAGCGTGAGCAGCGGGAAATTGTGTCCTTTCGCGACCAATTGAGTACCGATGATGATATCGGCCCCTCCTTGCGCGATCTCTTCAATATGTGTCTTCATCGCACGTGCCGAGCCATAAAGATCAGACGACAGCACCGCGATCCGCGCTTCGGGAAAGAGGTCTGCGATCTCCTCTCCCATTCGTTCGACACCAGGGCCGACAGCACTCAACCGATCCTCAGCCCCACAAGCCGGACACAACGTTGGCACGGGCTTCGTCTCACCGCACTGGTGGCACATCAGCCGCTTGAGAAACCGGTGTTCCACCATGCGCGCATCGCATTGGTCACAGCCAATCTGATGACCACAGGCCCGGCAGAGTGTGATCGGGGCGTAGCCCCGTCGATTCAGAAAGACGAGCGACTGCTCACCCTTTTCCAAACGGCTTTGAATGGCAGCCCGTAGAGTGGGGGAAACCCACTTGCTTCCTGGCACATCCTCTACACGCATATCAATCGCGGCCATCTTGGGCATGACCGCAGCGCCAAAGCGCGACGTCAACTCCAGCTTGGCGTATTTTCCCGCCTCCACATTCGCCCAGCTTTCAAGCGATGGCGTGGCCGACGCCAACACCACCTGCGCCCCATTGATCGCAGCACGCAGCACGGCCATGTCGCGGGCATTGTAAAGCACCCCATCTTCCTGCTTGTAGGATGTGTCATGCTCCTCATCGACCACGATGAGCCCAAGGTTCTGATAGGGCAAAAACAGCGCTGACCGCGCCCCTACGACCAACTGAGCTTCGCCCTGCCCCACCATCCGCCAGCAGCGGCGGCGTTCGGTCATTGTGACCCCCGAATGCCATTCGGCGGGCTTCATGCCGAACCGGGCCTCGACCCGGGCTATGAATTCGCCTGACAGGCCAATCTCTGGCAGCAACACCAGCGCTTGCCGCCCCATGCGCAGGCATTCCGCGACGGCTTCCAAATAGACTTCGGTCTTACCCGACCCGGTCACGCCTTTCAGCAAGGTCGTGCCATAAACATCGCTTCGCAATGCAGTCCGCAAAGTCGCAGCACCCGCTGCCTGATCCGGGCTCAGTTCTTTGCCGCCATAATCGGGATCAAGCCGAGGATAAGGTGTATCACGCGGCGCTTCTTCCTCGGACACAGCCCCTTGCTTCACCAGCCCCTTTACAACAGAGGTCCCGACCCCCGCCATCTCGGCCAATTCGCGCAACGTGAACGACAGCCCGCCATAGTCGCGCAGCACGCCCAGCACCTTCTCACGCGCGCCTGTCATCCGGTCCGGATCCTTACCGCCAAGGCGATAAACCTTTCGCATCGACTGAGGATCACCCAAGCCCGGAGCGCGTGTCCCCAACCGCAGCATCGCAGGCATCGGCGTCAGTGTATAATCTGCAGCCCGCCCCAGAAATTCCCGCATCTCGTCGCGCATCGGTGCCACATCCAGCACGCGGATCACTGCACGTATTTTTGTACGGTCATAGTCGCCTTTACCCGGTCCCCAGACCACGCCCAGCACCTTGCGCGGGCCCAATGGCACCTCAACAAAGGCGCCGGGATGGCACCCGCCTTCGGGCGCCGTATAGTCCAGCAAACGGTCCAGGGGTTGGGTGGTTAGCACCCCAACCAGATCACCTTCATGAAAAAACATATCCTTCATGTTAGCGCCAACATGTTCGGGGTTCCTGTTACCATCCAAGTGAGGTAAACGAGGGCCGAGCAAACGCCAACCCCTTCCCCCGGAGACACGCATGAAGTTTTTTGTAGACACCGCCGAGATCGACCAGATCAAAGAACTCAACGACCTTGGGATGGTCGACGGGGTGACCACAAACCCGTCACTGATCATGAAATCAGGTCGCGACATCCTCGAAGTGACCAAGGAAATCTGCGACATAGTCGATGGCCCTGTATCCGCCGAGGTCGTAGCGCTTGAAGCCGACGACATGCTGGCCGAAGGGCGTAAGCTGGCCAAGATCGCAGACAATATCGCAGTAAAAGTACCACTGACGTGGGCGGGTCTGAAAACCTGCAAAACCCTGACGGATGAAGGGACGATGGTCAACGTCACCCTCTGCTTCTCGGCCAATCAGGCGTTGTTGGCGGCCAAGGCCGGTGCGACGTTCATCAGCCCTTTCATCGGGCGGCTGGATGACATCAACCTCGACGGGCTGGAACTGATCGAGGACATCCGCACGATCTATGACAATTACGGGTTCGAGACGAACATCCTCGCCGCCTCGATCCGTTCAGCCAACCACATGAGCGACTGCGCCAAGATCGGTGCCGACGTGGCCACCGCGCCGCCAAACGTCATTAAGGCGATGGCTAACCACGTGCTGACAGACAAAGGCCTTGCCGCCTTTATGGCCGACGCTCAGAAAGCCGGCATCAAAATTGTCTGACCTATAGGATGGGCGATTTCGCCCACCCCCCTTACTGCAGCACGCCCTGATGACATAGGCCTTGGGATCAGGGAATAGGGGCCAACTGGCGCAGAAAGATGAATGAGGCGGCGATGGTTTGTGGTATGCTATCGCTCGGCGGATGATAGGATTTGATCATACAAGCGAGCGCGGCATCGAGCGAGCCGTTTCTTGCGCATTTGCCGGGTGCGACGCAAATGCCACCCCTCCACACCTCACTTCAAAATAAATGAAGAAATGCCCCGAAACCTCTGCTATCATGACAAAAAAGCAAAAGCAGAGCAGGCAACATGAACAAACAACTCATGGCCGATGACCTTCGTGAGAAGATCATCGCAAACCCCGATGTCCTTTTGGAAGACCATGACGTCATGCGCGCCCTTGTGGGGGCCAAGGATGATGCGATGGGCGGCAATATCGTCGATCTGCGCGGTGTGGCGATGGAGCGGCTGGAGGCGCGGTTTGACAGACTGGAAGACACCCACCGCAATGTCATCGCTGCCGCTTACGACAACCTTGCCGGCACTAATCAGGTGCATCGCGCCATCCTGCGGATGATGGATGCGCAGACATTTGACCAGTTCCTGACCGACCTGACCGGCGATGTGGCCGATATTCTGCGTGTTGATGCAATCCGGCTCGTGCTGGAAAGCAGCGATCCAAATGCTGCAGATGAGATGCGCCCGACTGTCGCCGTGATGCCGGAAGACTTTATCGAAGGCTACATCACCTTGGGCCGCAACATGCCCGCCCGCCAGATTACCTTGCGCGAATTCCACAAGGTTGGCGGCAGCCTTTATGGCGAACGCGCCGAATACATCCAATCCGAGGCTTGCCTGAAACTCGACCTTGGCCCCAACCGGTTGCCAGGTCTTTTGGTGATGGGCAGCGAAGACCCCCTGCAGTTCACACCGCAACAAGGCACCGACCTCCTGAGTTTCTTCGCTAGTGTTTTTGAGCGTGCGATGCGGCGCTGGCTGGGATGATTTCAGCCGCCCTCAGCGATGCATTGGCCCGATGGCTTGATCAAGAGCGGGCGCTAGCCGGGGCGGCCGAGAATACGATAAAGGCCTATCAGGCAGATGTGCTGGGTTTTCTGGCTTTCATGACTCAGCATCATGGTGCGGCGCAGGGCCTTGCACCCATATCCAAAGTGTCAGTCCGCGATATGCGGTCATGGATGGCGCATGAACGCGGGCGCGGCGTTGGTGCAAGATCGCTCGCACGATCACTCTCGGCCGTTAAATCTTTCTATCGCTGGCTAGCTGAGCGCGAAGGATTTGAACCGACAGCCGTTCTGTCAACCCGCGCACCAAAATTCCAACGCAAACTGCCCCGCCCCTTGGCGCCAGAGGCTGCGGTCAAGATGATTGACACTGTCGAACTACAGTCGACAGAATCCTGGATCGCAGCCCGGGACAGCGCGGTTGTTACCCTTCTTTACGGTTGCGGTTTGCGTATATCTGAGGCGCTTGGTCTCAAGGGTAGCGATGCTCCACTGTCCGAGGTTCTGCGGATCACCGGCAAAGGGGGCAAGGAACGGATCGTGCCCGTTATCGACGCAGCGCGCCACGCGGTCGATGGTTATCTGCGGCTTTGCCCCTACCCCGTCGAGCCTAATGCGCCGCTGTTCCGCGCAGTGCGCGGTAGGCCGCTATCTCCACGCGCCATTCAACAGGTGATGGCGCAAACCCGCATGCAGCTTGGCTTACCTGCCACCGCGACCCCGCACGCGATGCGCCATTCCTTTGCGACACATCTTCTTGCCGCTGGAGGCGATCTGCGCACTATCCAGGAATTGCTTGGCCACGCCTCGCTGTCGACCACGCAGGCCTATACGGCAGTTGATGCGGCCCGGCTTATGGAGGTCTACGAAAAGGCCCATCCCAAAGCTTGATACGCCATAAAAGCGCCTGTTTTCCGCATCAGTTCGTTCAAATGCGTAATCCCGAGATCACCATTGCCCCTCATTCTTTTTTCGATCATGAAACACCGATGACCCTGCGTGCCAAAGCCCTTTTCGTTCACTTGCTCACGGCCACGGGCGCTGTCTTTGCCATGCTCGCCATGTTGGCTGCGGTCGAGGAAAAGTGGAGCCTGATGTTTCTCTGGCTTGTGGTCGCTTTCTTTGTCGACGGGATTGATGGACCGCTTGCACGAAAATACGACGTAAAGACCAATGCACCGGCCTTTGACGGCGTTCTCTTAGATCTGATCATTGACTATCTAACTTACGTTTTTGTCCCCGCTTATGCGCTTTTCAAATCGGGGCTGTTACCAGGTTGGACCGGCTGGTGTGCGATCATCATCATCACCTTTGCATCGGCCATGTATTTTGCCGACACTCGAATGAAAACAAAGGATAATTCCTTCTCTGGCTTCCCTGGGTGCTGGAACATGCTGGTTCTGGTGATCTTTGCTTTGCAACCGAATTTCTGGGTGTCTTTGTTGCTTGTTGGTTCCCTTGCCATCGCGATGTTTCTGCCCTTGAAATTCGTCCATCCCGTCCGGACAGAGCGCTGGCGCGCCGTGACACTGCCGATGGCGCTGGCCTGGACCGGTTTCGCGGGTTGGGCAGCGTGGGTTGATTTCTACCCAAATAGCTGGGCGCATTGGGGGTTGGTCGTGACCTCTGCCTACCTGCTTGTGGCGGGTGTCGCACAGCAGATCTTTCCACAACGCGACTAGATCAAAAGGCCCGCCGCACCTTCCAAACGCAAGAGCGTTACTTTCGCCTCGATCCCCCCCGCACCGGAATATCCGCCAAGCCCACCCGCAGCCAGCACGCGATGACAGGGGATAATCACCGCAATGGGATTGGCTCCACAGGCTTGTCCAATGGCCTGAGCCGAGACACCCAGATCGGCGGCAAGGTCGCCATAGGTGCGGGTTTCCCCGTAAGGAATGGCAGACAGGGCAGCATAGAAACCCTGCTGAAACGCATTGCCGCGCGGAGCGAGCGGGAGCGTGAAGTCCCGGCGTCTACCCGCAAAATACGCCTTGATTTCATCGGTGAACTGCTGTGCTAGCTTGCCTTCGGTCAGGTTCCCTGCACCGCCCCAGATCAGCCGTGTGATCGCCTGCCCATCGCTGTCGGCCCCCAGCGGCCCGACTTGGGTTTCTACCACGGCGTTCATGCGCGACCCAGCCGTATTGGCCCTCTTGCCATCACTGGGTCAACGGGCGCGCCTTTTTGTGTTGCCACGATCTCAGACATGTCTGCCGCAACCTGCCGCACCAGCGGCATCAAGGGGCGCCAGTCTTCGGACAAGGCGCGCGCCACCTCTGATGGGCAAAAGGTCGTACCAGACTGCAACCCTGCCAAACGCTCCAAAAGCGCTTCGGCAACCGCGTCCCGCCCGATCATCGTATTCCGCGCACGGCCATCATTGTGGCATTGATCGTCGCAACAACAGTCTCATTCGCTTCGCCCAAGACAATCGCGCGCCCTTCGGTAAAGGTTAGCGTCCGGCCTGATTTGACAACATTGCCTTCAAACCGGAACCGCTCACCTTTGGCCGGGGACATGAAGTTGCATTTAAACTCTACTGTCAGAACCTCGGCCTCTGCATCCATCAGCGTAAAGGCGGCAAAGCCACAGGCACTATCCATCGCGGTTGTGATCACGCCCGCATGCATGAAACCGTGGTGTTGGCTGAAATCCGCGTTGAACGGCATCTCCAGAACCACACGCCCCGGATCCACGTCAGTCACCGTGATACCCAAAGAGGCCATTGCGCCCTGACGGTCAAAATCTGCCCTCATGCGCGCAACGGCCTCTGGGTTACGATAGTCCATCTGTTCAGCAGGTCACTGGTACATTGCCAACACCCATATCGCCCATGATCTGATTGTCAGGCAAAGGTGCGCCGCGATACCGGCATCCAGTGACACGTTCGACTGCGGGGATCACATCTCGATTGAGGTTCAGCCAATCCGCAAGACCCGGCACCGGGTCAGCGTATGTGACAAAAACAATCCCCTCTGTCATCTCCGTATCATATTGCACCCGTAGCTTTGCATTTCGGACAGGAACGATGACCGCTCTTTCTGATGCGCTGGTCATCGCCGGCGGGCCATCAGTGCCGCCGCCACATGCAGCGACAGCAGCAAGGGCAATCGCGGCGATCGACAAAGACTTCATCATGGTTCGTCTCCTTGAGGTTAAGACAGGGCCGTGTCACATCGACCGCAGACACCTGGATGGTCATGTGTGCCAACATCCGGCAGGATCTTCCAGCAGCGCTGACACTTCTCACCCTTGGCGCGGGCAAAAACAACGGCAACCTCCGCGACATCTTCTAGCCTAAAGGCATCAGACGGCGCTGTATCAGTGCTGACAGTGATGTTTGAGGTGATGCAGAGATCATCAAAACTGACGGTTTCCAACACTTTTGCTGTCGCCGCATCGACGTAGACTGTCGGAGCTGCCTCGAGCGATGCTCCGATCACCTTAGCGGTGCGTTCCACCTCTAATGCACCGGTCACGACACGGCGGACCTTGCGCACCGTTGCCCATTTCGCGGCCAGAGCCTCATCGTGCCATGCGCCCGGCGTCTCGGCAAAGTCTTCCAAATGCACGGAACTGTCATCGCTGGGGAACCTCTCCAGCCAGACTTCTTCCATTGTGAAAGTAAGCATCGGTGCTAACCAACGCGTCAACCGATGGAACAGGATATCCAGCACCGTTCGCGCCGACCGGCGGCGTAGCGTATCACCGTCACAATAAAGCGCGTCTTTACGGATGTCGAAATAGAAGGCCGACAGATCCACGGTGGCGAATGTAAAGATCGCCTGAAACACACCCTGAAAGTCGTATTTGGCATAGCCCGCGCGCACCGTTTCATCCAAGTCTGCGAGGCGATGCAAGACCCAGCGTTCCAGCTCTGGCATCTCTGCGGCTCCGACGCGATCTGCTTCGGTGAAATCGCTCAGAGACCCCAGCATGAACCGCAGTGTATTCCGCAACCGGCGATAACTGTCAGCGACACCTTTCAGGATTTCGTCCCCAATCCGCAAATCCGCGGTGTAGTCCGACTGCGCCACCCAAAGCCGCAAGATATCGGCGCCATATTGCTGCACGACTTTTTCTGGGGCGACCGTATTGCCGATGGATTTTGACATCTTCATGCCATTCTGGTCCAGCGTGAACCCGTGGGTCAGAACACCGCGATAGGGTGCGTGCCCCATGGTCCCGCAGGCCTGCAGCATGGAGGAATGGAACCAGCCGCGATGCTGGTCGGTGCCTTCCAGATAAAGGTCGGCCATTCCGTCCTCTGACCCGTCTTCGCGGTCGCGCAGAACGAATGCATGGGTCGACCCCGAGTCAAACCAAACATCCAGGATATCAAACACCTGTTCGTAGGCATCATGATCCACCTCATTGCCCAGGAACCGCGCCTTCGCGCCATCCTTGTACCAGGCATCGGCACCTTCTTCCTCGAACGCCTCAAGAATACGGGCATTCACGGCTGCATTTCGCAGCAGGTAGTCCGGGTCGGTCGGCTGCGCGTCTTTCTTTACAAAGCAGGTCAGCGGCACACCCCAGGCGCGTTGGCGCGAGAGCACCCAATCAGGCCGCGCCTCGATCATGGAATACAGGCGATTGCGACCTGTTTGCGGGGTCCAGGTAACAAGCTCATCGATTGAGCGCAAAGCACGTTCGCGGATCGTGGTCCCATATGTGTCTTGCCCGTCGCCGACGGCTTTGTCGACAGCAGCAAACCACTGTGGCGTATTACGATAGATGACCGGTGCCTTGGACCGCCAGGAATGCGGATAGCTGTGCTTGATCACGCCGCGCGCAAACAGCCCATTCACCTCAGCCAGCTTTGCGATGACGGCCGCGTTGGCGTCGCCTTCCCACGGGTTGGTCTTGTTCTTTTTGTTGGGCTTTTCGCGCATGATCCTTTTGCCGCCAAAGAACGGCAGATCATCCCGGAACGCGCCATCTTCGACAACATTGTAGGTGATGACCTCTTGTAGCATGCCAAGGTCGCGATAAAGCTCAAACTCTTCCATCCCGTGCGACGGTGCGCAGTGAACAAAGCCGGTACCTTCATCATCGGTGACGAAATCGGCGGCGCGGAAATCGCGTTCGCCATCCCATTCGCCGTTGGCACCGTCAGCGCCGCGCAAAGGATGATAGAGCCCTTGAATGCCCGATACATCGACAACTTTGACCAATTCAAAACCGTCTTCGGGGATACGCGCTTTCGCAAAGATGTCCTTGGCAAGTGATGTCGCGAGAATGAACTTTTCGCCAGTCTTCACCCAGTTTTCTTCAGGCACATCTGCCGTCACTTGATAAACGCCGTATTCAATGTCCTTACCAAACACGACGGCCTTATTTGAAGGCATTGTCCAAGGCGTCGTTGTCCAGATGACCACACTCGCATCCTGCATCGCTGCAGAGTTGGCTTCGATCTCGGCAACGCGATCTTCAGGCAAATCAACGATGTTGCCTGCCTGATCCACATCCCCGAGCGCACCATAAAACCGCGATATCTGAAACTTCACCCAAACGGTGAAGCTCTCTTTGTCCGCGTACTCTACCTCGGCCTCAGCAAGGGCGGTCTTTTCAACCGGCGACCACATCACAGGCTTGGAACCCTGATAAAGTGTCCCGTTCATCAGGAACTTCTGGAATTCCTCGGCGATCACGCGTTCGGCATGATAGGCCATGGTCAGATACGGATCGTCCCAATTGCCCTGCACGCCCAATCGCTTGAATTCCTCGCGCTGGATATCGACCCAGCCTTCGGCAAAACGGCGGCATTCCTGGCGGAAATCGACCACGTTGATCGCGTCCTTGTCCTGACCATTGGCCCGGTACTTCTCTTCGATCTTCCATTCGATGGGCAGACCATGACAGTCCCAGCCCGGCACATAGCGGGCATCCTTGCCCATCATCTGCTGGGACCGGACAACCATGTCTTTCAGGATCTTGTTCAGTGCATGGCCGATATGCAGATTGCCATTCGCATATGGGGGACCATCATGCAGCGTGAAAGGCGCACGCCCTTCTTTCTGGCGTAGACGGTCATAGACCCCGATTTCTTCCCATCGGGCAAGCCATTCAGGCTCGCGTTTTGGCAGGCCCGCACGCATTGGGAAATCCGTTCGGGGCAGGTTCAGTGTGTCTTTGTAATCAGTGGTATCGGCGCACATCTTTGGCGTCCTCTCACTCTGGTGGTGTGTTCAAAAGAAAGGGCGGTGCGCAGGCGCGTACACCTTGTCCCGGCTGGCGCATCAGGCCGCCGGGCAAATAATGCCTATGATCATCAAAGGTGTCATCGGCGCGCTTATAGGGCGGTGATGAAACTTGGTAAAGTCTCTCGTCATCAGATTTAGCGCTGCACGACATCCCATACTTTTGAAATCACGACCGAGCCTTCGCCGACAGCCGACGCAACACGTTTGACAGACCCAGCCCGCACATCACCAACGGCAAAAATCCCATCATGAGAGGTCTCGTAAGGAGTCTGTCGTCCGACTGCCTGCCCGGTCAGAACAAAGCCTTTGTCGTCAAGTTCGACCAGACCAGAAAGCCATCCTGTATTAGGAGCGGCGCCCACCATGATAAAGGCAGCGCGGGCGTCGATTTCCTGCAAGCGATCTTCAGGCTTGTGACGGACTGTTACCTTTTCAAGGTGTTCAATGCCATGCAGTGTGCTGATTTCGCATTGGTAGTGGATTGTGATCGCAGGATCAGCCTCAAGTCGCGACAAAAGGTAATCTGACATGGACGCAGCCAGACTGGGGCCCCGGACAAGAACATGCACATGGCGTGCAGTGCGTGACAGATACATCGCTGCCTGTCCGGCCGAATTTCCGCCGCCGACGACGATCGCATCGGTGTCGCGGCAATAGCGCGCTTCAACATCTGTCGCGGCATAGTAGATACCGGCGCCCTCAAAATCCTCCAAATGGTCGATTGGCAAGCGGCGATACTGCACACCTGTCGCCACAACGACGGCTTTCGCGCAAACCTCCTCCTCATCATCAAGCGTCGCACAGAAATTGCCGTCTTCGCGTTGGGTCAAATCGCGCACCCGGCGTGGAAACGCAAACTGCGTGCCAAACTTCATGGCCTGCACCTCGCCGCGCCAGACAAGATCGGAACCTGATATCCCCGTTGGGAACCCCATGTAATTCTCGATCCGTGATGATGTGCCGGCTTGCCCGCCAATTGTAAGATCTTCGACCACCAAGGCGCAAAGCCCCTCGGTGCCAGCATAAACTCCCGCGGCAACGCCGGCAGGCCCACCACCCACTATCAATACGTCAAACACCTGATCATCGCGCACAGCCATATCCAGCCCCAACATGCCGGCTATCTTGGACGGGGTTGGATCAGCAACAACGTCATACTTCCCGAAAATCACGGCAGGCTTCGCCGCCCCGATATTGCAAGAGTTGGCAACCGCCTCGGCCTCGTGTTCGCCGAGTGTCAGGCTACGAACAGGAATTTTGTTACGCCCGGCAAATGCGGCGATCTGCCGGATCGTGCGATCCTGTTCGGCCCCAATCAATGTCAGGCTTGCCTCGCCACTTTCTAGCAACCTTCTGCGACGGGCAGCAAAGACCGTGATAATGATATCAGACATCTCTGGGATGCGGCCCATCAGTTCCAGCATCGGGGTGCGCTCCACCGTGATAACGCGCGACTTCTCCATACAGCGCGCACCCATCATTGCCTTTCCGCCTGACAGAAAGCTGATCTCTCCAAAGAATTGGGTTGGTCCAAGATGCGCTTGTCCATAACGACCACCGGTGCGCGGATCCACAGCCTCGACCGCGCCATCAACAACATAATGGAAGGTCACCGCCGGTTTGCCATATTCTTGCAACATCGCTCCGGCGTCCCAGTCCCGCTCGACCCCGATTTCGCGCAAAGCGGCCACGTGGGTTTCATCAAGCGGCGTACGCACCATGGTAGCAAGATCTTGGGCCAGGCTTTCCATCAATTTCTCCTTTTCCCCATCAGATAGTCCTGTTTTGCCAGGCTGAAACCGCTGAAGTGCCAAAAATGCGCATTGCGGTGCTGTGAGGCAATTGCAAGAAAGCCACATGACAGAAAGAAGAACAGTTGCGATTGTTGGCGCAGGCATAGGTGGTTTGGCAGCTGCTGCCCTTTTGAGTGACCGCGGCCATCACATCACACTTTTTGATCAATTCGAGACGCCCCGGCCGGTTGGCTCGGGGCTGGTCATTCAGCCGGTGGGGCAGGCCGTGCTTGACGCCTGCGGTGCTGGCAGTGCTGCGCGTGCGAATGGTCAACCGATCCGACGCATGCTGGGGCATGAAGCCGATAACGGTCGTCGTGTCCTGAACGTGTGGTATGATCGCAGCGGTCAGAACAAATGCGGTCTTGCGATCCATCGGGGCAGTCTTTTCGAGGCCCTTTTTGACGCTGTAAAAGAGCGTGGGATCACGCTTCATGCCGGTCAACCAGCCAAGAGCATACAAAATGGTACCCTTAACCTTGAAGATGGTACGCGGATGGGTCCGTTTGATCTGATTGTTGATTGTGCTGGCGCCCACTCGCCGCTTTCACCTCTGAAGGGCGAACCTTTACCTTATGGCGCGATCTGGGGAACCGTCGACTGGCCAAAGACTGATCTGCCCATTGACCAGCTTAGCCAATGCTACCGGCGCGCTGACCGGATGATGGGGGTGCTGCCCATCGGTAAATTACCTGGTGACGACAAACCAAAAGCTGCCATCTTCTGGTCCATGCCGCGCGACGGTCATGACCGGTGGCAGGATCACGGCATCACTGCATGGATAAATGCAGCAAGCGCTATCTGGCCTGCCTTTGCACCGTTTGCCGAACAGATTACGCATTCAGCGCAGATGACGATGGCACGTTACAGCCACGGCACGTTGCGCAAACCTTGGTCAAAAGGCTTGGTGCACTTAGGCGATGCGGCCCACAGAGCCAGCCCGCAATTGGGACAAGGGGCGAATATGGCATTGCTCGATGCATTGGCTCTTGCGCATGCATTAGACGTGGCCAAAGGTGACGATGCATTGGCGCTCTACGCGCGATCAAGGCGCTGGCATGTCATGACGTATCAAGTCATGAGCGCGCTTTTTACGCCGCAATATCAATCCGACAGTCGCTGGCTACCTGTTCTGCGGGACAGGCTTCTTTACCCACTGTCGCAAGTGCCACCCGGTCCGCGCTTATTGACGGCAATCGTCTGTGGCACAATGCTGCCACCGCTGGGTCGGCTTGAGCGTTGAAATAGGCAGCTTGACACTAATCAAATAATGACAATTCGCTAAACCATGGCATGCCTACTTCGTGCCTCAGAAAACCCGGGTTTAGCAGCACTTTGGTCGATACGATTGCGCCATGGCTTTGTGATGCGCGGCGAATGCACTGAACAACAGAATGTCCGCGTCTGAAACTCTGCAGCGTTCAACGAAACCGTCTGCTTGTCCATAAGCCTCAGCCTTATCGACAAAATGATCCGTTGCGGTAACGCGCTGTATCGAAATGAAAATGGTCTTGATGAAACGCATCGGCATTCGGACCCAGCACTGTTCCAAACGGCCCACAGGCCGCACGCCACATTTGGCGAAGCCGCGCACCATCCTCGGGCGAGTTCCAGCCGGTCAGAAGCGTAATCTCATGCCCATTCTTCAGGCGAACTCCCGCGATATCAATTGCCCGACCGAAAGCGTGTTCGGACAGGCGCGCACCGGGCTGATGGTTTCGGGTGCGGCAGACATAATGCCCGACAACACGCAACGAAGACACGCCACCGCCTTCGCTGCCGACAGCCGGTAAGACGCCGCGTTCGACCCATGTCTTAAGGGCACTTGCCGTGCGACAATCAATCGTTGCACGCGGACTAAGTGTGACACCTGCGACCGAGCGAACCTTCACAGCAGCCTCGATCCCGCAAGCCCCCGGCCCATCAACCCGCCCCAGAACGGTGCCTTGAATAGCAGGATCACCACAAACCTGCCCCCGCACGCGGGCAATGCGTCGCTCTTCGGCAGCGGTTTCGATTGATGCGGGCCGCAAAACCGGGCGCATAGACTGGGCCAGCGCAAAAGGGCTGAAGGCAAACAAGTTCTGTTCAGCGCGAAACAACGGGCGGGTTTGGGCACCAAATGCCAGATCAGGACGCGTATAGGGACGCAGCTTGGGTCGGACCACACCGCCCGCAGGCTTCGCTGTCAGCGACCCGCGTGCCAGTGGTCGCACCATGCTGACAGTCGGCACACGCAAGACAACGTCAGCCTCAACCGGTATGGGCCGCGCTATGGGGCGCACGTCTTGTGCCATCGCCGCGCCCGCCAATAGGCAGGCCAATAGACCTGCCCAGCACCTCACTCCTTGCGCGCCTTCACGCGGCCAAAATCCGGTGCGTCGGTGTCTTGCCCTGCCTCAATGATCCCACGTCGAATGGCGCGCGTACGAGTGAAGTAATCGTGCAGATGGTCGCCATCTTCCTGTCTGATCGCACGCTGCAATGCGAACAGCTCTTCGGTAAACCGCCCCAGAATTTCCAAAGTCGCTTCTTTGTTGTTCAGGAAGACGTCGCGCCACATGACAGGATCAGAAGCAGCGATACGCGTGAAGTCGCGGAAACCGGCCGCCGAATATTTGATCACCTCACTATCCGTAACCCTGCGAAGATCATCGGCGACCCCCACCATCGTATAGGCGATCAGGTGTGGGGTATGGCTGGTGACAGCGAGTACCAGATCATGATGTTCGGGATCCATCTCTTCCACTAGCGCGCCCATACCCCGCCAAAACCGCGTGAGCCGGTCTATCGCATCCGCGTTGCTATCTGGCACGGGTACCAAAATCGTGTACCGCCCTTCAAAAAGTTCAGCGAAACCAGACCGAGGTCCAGAGTGTTCTGTCCCCGCCAATGGGTGCGCCGGAATAAAATGCACGCTGGCAGGAACATGCGGGCCTACCGCCGCAATCACAGTGCGCTTGACGGAGCCGACATCGCTGACCGTCGCACCCGGTTTCAGGACAGGCCCAATTTCAGCAGCCACCTGTTCCATGGCGCCTACGGGTACGCAAAGAACAACCAGATCGGCGTCTGTTGCGGCCTCTGCCGCACTTTCGGCCACGACATCGCACAGACGCATCTCTCGCGCGATCGCACGTGTTTCGGCGGATTTTGCGTAGCCGACGATCTGTCCTGCCAACCCGTGGCGCCGCATCGCATGGGCCATCGACGAAGCAATCAAACCCAACCCGATCAGGGCGACCCGCCCATAGACTTGCGTCATCAAGCAACCCCTTTGAACTGCGCAACCGCATGTGCCACCCGACGGCATGCGCTTTCGTCACCCACAGTTATGCGCAGGCAATGGGGTAAACCGTAACCTGCCACCTTACGCACAATGATGCCTGCACTGCGCAGATGGTCGTCACATGCATCTGCCTCGGCCTCATCACTGAACCGGGCAAGGATAAAGTTCGCGGTTGAAGTGTCGGATGGCACGCCCAGCTCGGCCAGCGCGTTCGCCAGCCAATCGCGCCATTTCGCGTTTTCGATCCGGCATTTCTCTGTATGGGCCGTGTCCCGCACCGCAGCCTCAGCTGCGGCCAAAGCAGGGGCAGACAGGTTGAATGGCCCCCGAATACGGTTCAACACATCAATGACGGCCTGCGGACCATAGCCCCAACCGACACGCATGCCACCAAGCCCATAAATCTTCGAAAACGTCCGCGACATCACGACATTCTCGCGCGCCTCAACCAATGCCTTGCCTGCATCGAACCCATCGACAAACTCGGCATAGGCACCGTCCAGCACCAACAGCGATTGCGGTGGCAGACCTTCGGCCAATCTGGTGACTTCCGCCTGTCCGATCATCGTACCCGTTGGATTGGCAGGGTTGGCAATAAAGACCAGCCTCGTCTTTGGTGTGCAGGCTGCAAGTATCGCATCTACGTCCACTATCCGTTCATTCTCAGGAACAACAACCGGTGTCGCTCCGCAAGCATGCGCGTAGATTGGGTACATCGAAAACCCGTGTTCGGTGAACACAACCTCGTCACCGGGACCTGCATAAGCCTCGGCCAAGAGTTTCAGAACTTCTCCAGATCCTACCCCACAAAAGATACGAGCCGGGTCCACACCCCAGACATCGGCGATGGCCTGCCGCAAAGGGCCATGGTCGGTAGACGGATAACGATGCAGATCATGGCTCGCCCGGATCGCTGCCTCTTTGGCGGCATCGCTTGGCCCCAGCGGGTTCTCGTTCGAGGACAGTTTCAGCACATTGCTGACCCCATCCAAGTGCGACGCCCCGCCCTGATAAAGCGCTATCTCCATGATACCGGGTTGCGGCGTGATCACCTTGCCCATCTGATCTGTCCCCTTGGTGTTTGGGACGTTCTAGCGCCGTGGCTGGGGCAAGGCCAGTATGAAGGTGCGGTCGACAGTGCTGGGTGCGTTGAAATACTCAATTTCATATGTGTCAAAAAGACTTTTGTTCCACTGAGAAACCACCAAACCCACCGGATATGCCAGCTTGACAAAGCCAAGAAGCGTTACGTGACATGCAGGCGAGAATTCGATAAAATCGAGCATGGTTAAATCGCGCTTCAAGATTGCTGTAACACTACTCGGACTAATCATTGGATTGATCGCCTATCTGGCGACAGGACCATGGTGGGCTTATTTGATCGCTTCCGCAGTGTTTCTACTCGGCTTGATGTCGTTTTCTGCAGATAGTGCCGCTGATCGTTCAGGATACGGAAAAAGTTCTGACAATTCGGGCAGCTGAGATAGCTGGGGCGATCGGTAGCGATAAACGCTGGAGATGTCTGCCCACCGGTCAGAAAAACTATGTCGCCAACACATTCCGAAACTGCCAGGGATCGCTTTCGTCGATATTTTCGGGGAAGTGCTCCCACCGGCCCTGAAGTGGCGTCCAGTCGGTGTAATGTGCTTCGACCGGACCCAGATATGGCTTTTGCACCTCAAGACAGCGCACATGGTCCATCTCATCGGTCTCGACAATTCCAGCTTGTGGGTTTTCCAACGCCCAGACCATCCCGGCAAGCACCGCCGAGGTCACCTGCAAACCGGTCGCATTCTGATAAGGGGCAAGTGTCTTGGTCTCTTCATTCGAGAGGCGCGAGCCGTACCACAGCGCGTTCTTTTCGTGGCCATAGATCAACACGCCAAGTTCATCGATACCGGTGACGATTTCGTCCACATCAAGGATTTCATGCACCTTTTGCTGGGCGCCTGCCCCGAACATCTCATGCAAGGACAGTACAGCGTCATCGCAAGGGTGATAGGCGTAGTGGCAGGTCGGGCGAAACTCCGGTGCGGCAGGATCACCGACGGTGAAGTAATCCGCGATACTGATCGATTCATTATGGGTCACCAGAAACCCAAATTGCGGGCCCGGTGTGGGGCACCATGTATGGACGCGCGTGATCGCACCGGGGCGTTCAAACCAAATCGCAGCCTGACAGCCGGTGTCGTAGGTATGGGCGGTTTCCGGCATCCATGTTTCGTGTGTCCCCCAGCCCAGTTCTGCAGGCTGGAACCCTTCGGCGATGAAGCCTTCCACTGACCAAGTATTCACGAACACGTCGCGTGGGCGGGGTTTGTCGCGGGCCTGTGTGTCGCGTTCAGCGATATGCACACCCTTGACGCCCAGTGACTGCATCAGCGCACCCCAATCTGCGCGGGTCTGCGGAATGGGGTCATCGCGGCTCAGATCACGCACCAAGGTCATCAACCCTTCTTTGACGAACCAACTGACCATGCCGGGATTTGCGCCGCAGCAGCTTACTGCAGTGGTGCCGCCGGGATTTGCAGCCTTTTCATCGCGCACAGCCTGCCGCAGGGCATAGTTTGTGCGCTCTGCATTTTCTGTCGTATCAAAATAAAAGCCCGCCCAAGGTTCCACCACCGTATCAATATAGAGCACGCCCATCTCGCGGCAAAACTTCATGAGATCCAGCGAGGACGTGTCCACAGACAGGTTCACACAGAAACCTTTGTCATCGGGAAAACGTGCGCGCAGAACGTCCCGATAATTCTCGGGCGTCAGTGCCACCTGATGGTGCGCAATACCCGCGTCCGCCAGAAATGCGGCGCTCCCCGGATCAGGGTCAATGACGCTGAACTTCTCAGGATCATAGTCAAAATGGCGCTGGATGAGTGGCAGCGTGCCCTTCCCGATTGAGCCGAAACCAATCATGACAATGTGGCCCTCAATGCGGCCGTAAACTTGATGGTCGGTCATGCGCTATGTCCTTACTGCAACTTGCGCGGCATCTCACGGATTTGCGTGGCAATTGCAACCACCCGAGCGCACCGTTCGATCCCGCGCCGCTTCCACGCTACAATGGAACCTTGTGCACGGTCATTGCAACACCAATGGCTCTTGCTCTTGCCTGGTGCATCGGCACAAGTCACTAGTCCACAATAAGACTTTCAAACCAGACGGAGGATTAGATGAAGCAGAGCAAGAACAAGGACCGTGAAGCAGATCGTGAAGCTCTTTTCTTCGAGATTCTGACATCCGGCAAGATTGAGGTTTCCGATGACGCACTGGCCTATTTCCGCAAACACCCTGAAGAGGTTGATGAAGTCACAGCCGCGACGCGGGTTCACATGTTTTTCCTCTGGGTCGGGCTTGGCGTCGGAGTGTTGGCCGTTGCGATGTCCAAGATACTGTCACAGCTACCGCTTGAGGATTACATCGGCACCAGCTTTGAGGAATTCCTGGTCGACCTTGTCTTTGAAGGGGGTGTGGCACTGATTGGGGCCGCATTGACTGCATATTTTCTGGGGGTTCTGCTGAACCGGCAGCAAGAGCGGGCCAAGGCATTCCGCAAGGAAATCCGACGGAAGCTGCGTGAGGCCGCGCCTTGACCTGCCCGCACAAATGCAAAAGGCCGTCGCGAAGACGGCCTTTCCGATTTTCCAATAGCAGAACGGCTTAGTTCTTGGCGTAGAATTCGACGACCAGGTTTGGTTCCATCGTGACCGGGTATGGCACGTCGCCCAGACCGGGGGTGCGCACGAAGGTCGCCGCCATTTTTGAATGATCGACCTCCATGTAGTCTGGCACGTCACGCTCTGGCAACTGGCTGGCCACGAGCACGATTTCAAGCTGCTTGGACTTGTCGCGCACGGCAATCACGTCACCTTCGGTTACACGGTAGGAAGGGATATTCACCTTCCTGCCGTTCACGGTGACATGGCCGTGGTTCACGAATTGACGGGCCGCAAAGATGGTGGGGACGAATTTCGCGCGATAGACAACCGCGTCCAGACGGCGCTCTAGCAAACCAATGAGGTTTTCACCGGTATCGCCTTTGACCCGCTCAGCCTCGGCATAGATGCGGCGGAACTGCTTTTCGGTCAGATCGCCATAGTAACCTTTCAGCTTCTGCTTTGCACGGAGCTGGATGCCGAAGTCGGACAATTTGCCCTTGCGGCGCTGACCGTGCTGGCCGGGGCCGTATTCACGGCGGTTAACGGGTGATTTGGGGCGACCCCAGATGTTTTCGCCCATGCGGCGATCGATTTTGTACTTGGCAGCTGTGCGTTTGGTCACGGCTGATCTCCTTCTTGCGTTTGCGAAGGGCGTTGTCCTCCTCCCCGGATTTTGCCGGGGCGACAGGCTTCCCCTTGCGGGGACCACCAACACCAATGAATGCGCGGCTTATAGACAGGTTTTTGCCCCTGTCAACGGCTGATCACAGCCAGAACGTGTCCGCACTCGCGTCGGGTCTTTCAAAAGTACCCAGAATGAACATATTTCGTCTAATTGTAACCTTATCGCGGCGGTATCTGGTGCACAGGAGTAGCGATAAGGCTCAATTTTGACTGTTGTTGTTAGTACTTTGTTAATCAGTGTGGCAGTTGTTTGCATTTTCCTGCACATGGTTGTGAGACGTCGCTTTCGCGATCTTGAAACGGGCCTGCCGGCTGCATACCAGTTGGCAATCGCTGCTCCACCAAATGAAGACGGGCCACCGCATCTTATGGCGCTTGCCGTCGATCTGTTGAGAAAAGAACACTCGGCCCTGCCATTCGCTGATCTGACTGCAAAGGAACAGCGACTTGTGCTGCACGCGCGCGGCGCTGAACAGCTTCCCCTTTGGATGTCGCAGCTTGGTGCGTTGGGCCTGCGATATGACGAACGTGCCATGATCACAAAGCTGCGCCAGGTGCAAAGCTCGCGCCCCGCCCGAAAAGAAATGCATTTTGGGGCGATCCGCCGACAACAGCAATTGCGTTCGACACCAGAACACTAGAAAGCTGCGGTCATGCCAGACGTGACCACCTCTCCTCGCCTTTATCACTTCGCTGCTGCATTCGGCGCTGGCGGATTGCTGACGCTGATGATCCTCTTCAATGGAACATTGGCCGTCCACGGATCACTTTTCTTTGCATCATGGGTGCCGCATTTGACCGGCACGGCTGCGGCGCTGTTGATCTTGGTCGCGCTGCGCCCCAAGCGCGCTAAGAAGACGCGCCCCCCGCTCTGGACCTATCTTGGCGGTGTATCCGGGGCCGTTACCGTAATGCTGACCTCAGCTACGATGAACACGGCCCTTGCCTTGTCAGGTACAATTGCTCTGGGTCTTGCCGGGCAGATTCTTTTCAGTCTGTTCGCTGATATTCGAGGACTGTTCGGGCTGCCAAAACGCATGCCCAGACGACGCGATTATCTGTCTTTGACCCTGATTCTTGGAGGCAGTTTGATCCTGATCTTTTTCGGGGGCAGCGCATGATCTTTTTTGCGCTCCTCGCAATCCTCGCTGGCATGCTTGTCTCGCTAAGCCGTCAAGTGAACGGGAGGTTGGCGCTGTCGACTTCGGCCATGGAGTCTTCATTCTGGAACCACATCGTGGGCCTTGTGTTCATTACTGTTGCGGCGCTTGCATTTGGGGGGCTTTTTGCCGGTGATCCATTGGCATCGCCTTGGTGGGCCTATCTTGGTGGCCCAATTGGTGTGATCTTCATCGCGGCAGGTAGCTGGCTGATCGCACGTGTCGGCGCCGCGCAGACTGCGATCCTGATCATCGCCGGCCAAATGATCTCAGGCGTCGTGCTTGATATTGCGATGGGTGCGCCGGGCAGCCCTTGGGCGCGCGCCATTGGTGTTGCCTTGATCCTGTGCGGAATGTGGGTCGCGCAAGGGGACAAGGCCACGGAAAAGTAAGGCCGAGCCAACTTAAGGTTCAGGTCTGTTTGCGATCATCCACAACACCCAGCGCTGCGACACCAGAGTTGCCCAGTTCGACGGTTGCGAACGGGCCACCGATGCACAGGTTTGCAAGGTCCTTGTTATCCAGCGGCGGCGTCTCTGCAAACACGGCCTTGGCGAATTGTTCGGCGTTGTCCTTGGGCCTGTAGCCCAAATGCCCGGCCTTTGCGTTATCGACAACGGCGCGGTCGTTATTCGAGATCCCCCATACCACCGTGAACCCGACCACGGGGCTATCGATTGACCGCTCGACCAGATGGATCAGATCGTCATAGGACAACCATGTCCCGATACTGCGTGCATTGGTAGCTTGCGCGCAGGAGAAGATGCGCATGCACACCGCCTCGACCCCGCGTTTGTCCCAATAAAGGCTCGCCAGATCTTCACAAAAGCACTTGGCGAGACCGTAATACGTGTCGGGGCGGTGGGGCGCATCCAAGCCAATAGTATCGGTCTTCTTGTGCATTCCAACTGCATGAACTGAGCTGGCATAGACCACCCGCTTGACGCCCTTGCGATAGGCCGCCTCCCACACGTTGTAGGCGCCAATGATGTTGGATTGCAGGATATCGTTCCAAGGTGCCTCATCCCCGATGGCACCGAAATGGACAACCATGTCGGCGCCTTCCAGTAAATCCTCCATCGCGGCAAGGTCTGTCAGATCGGCTTGCACATAGCGCTCTCCGGGATAGAGCGTGCCGATCTTATCCGCCAGATCGGTCGAGAGCAGTTCATCACACATCTTGGTCAGCGGCTCGCGCAGATAAGACCCAAGCCGTCCCGCAGCCCCTGTAAGCACCAGTTTTTTCATGATTTTTCCTTATCAAGTCCCTGACGCATCTGCGCCAATAATCCATCCGCGGCCTTGGCCAACAGGCCGGTATCGGTGCCGCAGGCGACAAACGTAAACCCGTCCTGCAACAGCCGCGTGGCCATGGCAGGGTCGGTCACCAATGTGCCAACCGGGCACCCCTTCTCCATCAGTGCGCGCGCCACAGGCATGATCCGCGCCCAGACATCGTCATGCATTGGCTGCCCGATCAGGTCCATGTCAGCGGCAATATCCGCGGGCCCGAAGAAGACGCCATCAACCCCATTTACGCCCGCAATTTCAACGGCCTGGTCGAGCGCCGATTGCGTCTCCACCTGCACAATCACCGCCGTTTCATCATTCGCGCGGGCATAATAGTCCTTGATCCGCCCAAAGCGGCTGCCTCGCATGGAGCCGGCCACACCGCGTATGCCATCCGGTGGATAGCGGGTTGCGGCGACTGCCGCCCGCGCCTCATCCGCCGTCTGCACCATGGGAAACAGAATGCCCTGCGCCCCGATATCCAGCAGCCGCTTGACCATCACCGCATCATTCCATGGGGTCCGTATAATTGCTGTACCGGGATAGGGGGCAATCGCCTGCAATTGGCTCAGGGTGGTTTGCACATCGCCCGGGCTGTGCTCCATATCAACCACCAGCCAATCAAAGCCGGCTCCTGCCGTTACCTCAGCCGCATAGTTGCTCGCAAGGCTGACCCAAAGGCCAATTTGCTTGTCACCGCTCCGCAAAGCTTGCAGAAAATCATTTGCGGGCATCTTCATATCACAGCCTTTTCCACGAACTTCTCGCCTTTTTCGATCCGGTCATAGTTGAACGGCGACAGATCCAGCTTGCGATACTCACCATAGGTGATCATCTCGGCCGTGCCGCGACCCATGGCGGGCGATTGCTGAAACCCGTGGCCAGAGAATCCATTGACGAAGATGAAGTTTTCCACCTTCGTATGCGGCCCCAAAATCGCGTTCTGATCGAAGGTGTTGTAGGCATAATGCCCCGCCCAGGAATTGCGCAGCTTGATCGCCTCGAACTGCGGAATGCGTGTGGCCAGAACCGGCCAGACCTTGTTTTCCCACAGAGAATGATCCTGCACGAAATCATTGTAATCGACCGCCGGATCCTCGTCTGGCGGACACCCCGCAAGGTAATAGGTGCCATCGGTCCGCATATGCACGCCAGAGGGGTCAATTGTCAGTGGAAGGTCGCGGTCGAGCGGCTTTTCAGCTTCAAAAATGAAAGTATAGCGCTTGCGCGGCTCTACCGGGATTTCTATCCCGGCCATCCGGCTTGTGAGAACCGCGCGCGGGCCAGAGGCGTTCACGACTGTCCCGCAACTGACCACTTCGCCCGATTGCAGGATCACGCTTTCCACGCGCGTGCCGGCCGCATTGCGGTTCATCGCAATGACTTCGTTTGTCAGATACTCCACGCCGCGCTCACGCGCCGACCGCTTCCACCAGTCGAACAGGGTGTTGCCGTCAAAATACCCCTCATCCACCAGATTATGATTGGCGGCAACGATGTCATCGAGGTTGTAAAACGGATAGTCGCGCGCAATCTCGTCCCGCGTCATATACTTCGTACCGGCCCCGCAAGCAGCCTGCAGTTTTTGACTTTCGCGCAACGTCGCGGCGAAATCTGCGTTGTCCGCCAGATACATATAGCCGTAGCTTTGCAACATCAGGTGCGGCACGCGCGCGTCACCGCCCATGTAATCGCGAAAGTTTTTCACGAAGTCAGCAGCGAACTGCGATACCCGCACATTGATCTCACGACTGAACTGTTGGCGCATACAGGAGTTGGTGTGCGAGGTGGAAGTAAATTCGTAAGTCGGGTCCTTTTCGACCACGAGGATGGAGCCATCGAAATCCGGATTGTCTGTAAGAAACCACGCGACCGAAGACCCGAACATCGCCCCACCGACGATGACAACATCATAGCAGGATTTTCCGGGTGCGTCGCTCATGCACTGTCTCCCTTAGCAACCATGTTCTGAACGGCAGCCACGTCATCCGCGCTCAGCCCATAATCCTTCATCGCAGCTTCGGCGGAAATGTAGCCACGCGCAAGATCGCGCTTGATCAGGTCGGGGTTCCGGTCACTGGCCGCGCCGTAACCTGCACCACCTGGAAAGGCGAGCATCACACGCCGCCCTGCAGGAACGAACTGTTTACCCTTGCCCTGCATCGCCCCGCCATCATCCTGTTCGATGGTTGTGGGCGCGCCATCAGCACCGCCCTGCCGGCCGCGCGCCGGGTGATCGACCCGGTCGAACATGGCAGAGAAGTCAAACTCGTGCCCATCTGTGGCACCAACCTCCATGTACTGCCCCAGTCCCCCACGAAACTGCCCTGCACCGCCGCTATCGGGCCGCAACTCTTTGCGCCAGATGATGACGGGGCCGGTATGCTCGGTGGCCTCAATGGGCATCGTCATGACACCGGATGGAAATGCGGTGGCATTCAACCCATCGACACCAGGCCTTGCACCCGCACCGCCAGAGTTGAATGTCAGCACCTCTGCCCGTCGGCCAACCTGCCCCGTTGCGGGGCGCAGGCTGACTTGAAAATTACACAGGCACCCGGCCCCTTCGGCAGGCACCGTTGCAGGCAGGATTTTGTCCAGCGCATCGTAAACCGTATCGGGGATCATGTGCCCGATCACGTGGCGCAATGCGACCGGCGCGGGGTGAACGGCATTGACGATGCTGTCTTTTGGGGCGGTAACCTCAAATGGGGCCAAGGATGCTGCATTGTTGGGAATTTCGGGGGCGATCGCGCATTTCAGCGCGTAGCAGGCATAGGCCTTGGTATAGACCAGCGGCACATTGATACCCTTTTTATCAAGGCCGGACGTGCCGGTGAAATCACAGAGAATGTGATCAGCAGCGATGTTTAGCTTCACCTTCAAATCAATCGGCGTGTCGAACCCATCAATCCGCATCGCGCCTGTCGCTATGTCCTGCGGCAAAGCGGCAATGCGCTCCAGCGTTGCCCGCCGAGAGTTGCTTAGGATAAAGTCCCCGATCCCTTCAAGATCAGTTAATGCGAACTCATCCATCATCTCAACAAGGCGTCTTTGCCCGATCTCGTTACATGTAGCCAACGCATACATGTCGCCGACCAGTTGATCGGGTTCGCGGACATTGCCGCGCACCATACGGATCAGGGTTTCGTCGACCTTGCCCTGATCTACGAACTTCATGATCGGGATGTAGAGCCCTTCTTCATACACACTCGCCGCATCCGCCCCGAAACCGCGCCCGCCGATATCGACCACATGGGCCGTGCAGGCGAAAAAGCCGACATGGTTGCCCTTGTGAAAGGAAGGGGTGACGACGGTGATATCATGCAGATGCCCTGTGCCTTCCCACGGGTCATTGGTGATGTAGACGTCGCCTTCCTTAATGTTCTCGCGCCCGATCCGCCGGATGAAATGTGCGACGGCATCAGCCATCGCATTGACATGGCCCGGCGTGCCGGTGACGGCTTGGGCAAGCATCAGGCCTTCTGCATTATAGACCCCAGCCGATAGATCGCCCGCTTCGCGCACAGAGGTCGAAAACGCAGTGCGCACCAATGCCTGCGCCTGTTCCTCCACGACCGAGATCAACCGGTTCCACATCACCTGAAACGCAACGCTACTCATGATCTGACCTCCGTGATGTCTATAGTGCCATCGGGGCGGGCGATTGCCTGGCGGCTTGTCGGTATGACGATGGTGGTTTCGTCCTCGGTAATCAGGGCGGGGCCAGCAACGCGCTGCCCGGCCCGCAATTGATCACGCAAGACGATCTTTGCGTCCGTTGTTTCGCCGATTGCCGGATCGAACAATGCACGTGTGCTATGCGTGTCAGCACTGGATTCGGCAGGTGTTGCACCAAGTGGCGTTGGTTCTGCTGCATCCGTGGTGCTATTGACCGCCCAGACGGTGATTTCGATGTCCATACCGGCGACCGTACGGCCAAAAAGCGTTTCGTAGTCTGCCTCAAACAACCTTTGAAAGGTCGCCCCGTCCGGGTTTTGGGCCTGTTCTTCCGTCAGGCCAATCGGAATTTCCCAGCCTTGCCCGGTATAGCGCATATAGACCTTGTATTCGGAATGGATTGCCGCCTGCATGTCGCATGTGCGCACAAAACCTATCGCCTCCGCCTCCAGTTCGGAGAGTAGCGATTTCACCAGATCAGGCGCGAAGTCGGAAAGCTTCATGTAAACGCTGCGTGTCGCCTCAAAGCTGAACGGCGCGCGCAAGAATCCGATGGCCGAGCCGACACCCGCGCCGGTGGGCACCAGCAGCCGGTTCACACCCAGCTTTTCACATAGGCGCCCGGCGTGCAGTGGGGCCGCCCCGCCGAATGCGATCATGGTGTAATCGACAAGGTCCTCGCCGTTTTCCACTGCATGGACGCGGGCGGCGTTGGCCATGTTTTCGTCCACGACCTCGGCAAGACCATAGGCAGCGGTCTGGGCATCCATATCAAGCGGCGCACCCAAGCCGCCGAGCGCCTTTTTTGACGCATCAGCATGCAGTTTGATTGACCCACCTGCAAAGTTATCCGGATCAAGCTTGCCCAGTGTCAGGTCCGCATCCGTGACTGCAGGGCGCTCACCCCCGCGCCCATAACAGGCGGGACCGGGCTCTGACCCAGCGCTTTCTGGCCCCACCCTGATCTGGCGCATCGCGTCCACATGGGCCAAGCTGCCGCCGCCCGCCCCGATTTCCACCATATCGATCACCGGAATCGATATCGGCATGCCGGAGCCTTTCTTGAACCGATAGGTCCGCGCTACCTCGAACACACGTGCGGTCTTGGGCGTCTGGTCTTTGATCAGGCAGATCTTGGCGGTGGTCCCGCCCATGTCAAAAGACAATACTTTGCTCAGGCCATAACGCGCGGCGATATCTGCGGCAAAGACAGCACCACCAGCAGGACCGGATTCCACCAGCCGCACCGGGAATTCAGCCGCACTTTCCAGACTGATAATCCCACCACCCGAATGCATCAGGAAGATCGGGCAATCTGCGCCTTCTTTGGACAAGCGTCCCTTGAGCCGCCCCAGATAGGATTTCATCAGCGGCTTGATGTAGGCGTTCGCAACAGTCGTATTGAAGCGTTCGTATTCACGCATTTGCGGCGAGACCTCAGACGACAGTGACACCATGACATCCGGCATCCGTTCAGCCAAAACATCGCGGATCAGCCTTTCATGGCTATCGTTCAGATAGGCGTGGATCAGGCCAATCGCGATGCTCTCAAACCCGTAGGACTGCATCTGATCGACCAGCGCCTCAACACCGGCGCGCCCAAGCGCGATCAGGACGTTGCCCTGGGCATCGACCCGTTCGGGCAACGTAAAGCGGTGCTGGCGCGGCAACAACGGCTCGGGCAGCACGAGGTTCAGGTCATATTGTTCAAACCGGCTTTCGGTACGCATCTCGATCACATCGCGGAAGCCTTGCGTGGTGATCAGCGCCGTCTTCGCCCCGCGTCGTTCGATCAGCGCATTGGTGGCAAGCGTCGTGCCATGAATGATCTGACTGATTTGTGCCGGGTTCACCCCCGCCTTGGTGCAGACTTGATGCATGCCATCAATGATCGCGTCTTCCGGCGCTGCATAAGTCGTCAGCACCTTCGTCGAATGCTGCGCGCCGTCAACTTCAATCACCACGTCGGTGAAGGTACCGCCGATATCAACGCCCAGCCTGATCTGGTTTGACATTGCATCATTCCCATCGTTGATCTGACATCAGCCTAGGATGCCCGATACATCAATGCCAATTATTATATCCGATAGAATAGATCACTTACATTGATCATATGCTTCTGCGACTGTCACCGCTACTTGCGCTGTGTCGGCCACAATTGCAGGCGCGCGGTCCGCATCATAGCGCGCAAAAAAATGCAGCGGCGCAGGCACCCAATCATAAGACAAGCGCACAAGCGTGCCGCGTTCAAGGTCGGGCGCAACCATTGCTGCGGGCAAGGTCGCGATGCCCATCCCGTCCACTGTCATATGCAGGCAGGCTGCCAGATTGCTGGAGGGGACCAGCCGGGCCGACAAATCGCGCCTTTCTGCGAAATGGGCCGCTACCTCTTCGAATAGTCTGGTGTCCCGTGCATGTGTCAGGATGGGGTGCGCAGCAAGTGTGGCCGCAGTCACCTTGCCTTTTGGGGTCAGCGCCGGGGCCGCAACCCAGATCAACGGATAAGCACCCAAAGGAAGGGAGCCAGAAGTCATCCGGCTGAAAGGCTCATTCTGCAGGGCAAGGTCAATGGAGCGCTCTGAAAGCCCCTTTTCGAGGTTCACAGACAGATCGACGGTCAGTTCCACGGTCAGGCTCGGGAACCTATCCTTTAGCTTGCGCAGATAATCCCGAAGCCATGTATGCACGATCATTTCTGTCACGCCTAACCGCAATGTCCCAGCAATCAGCGCCCTTTGATCCGCCGCCGCAATCAGCGCATCGGTCGCGTCAAGCACCCGCCGTGCATGGGCAAGCAGGTCCTGCCCCTTTCCTGTCAGACGTACCGATCCCGCATCACGGGTCATCAACTGCGTACCCAGCAAGGACTCCAACCCAGAGATACGAGCAGAGATGTTGGGTTGGGTTGTATTCAACCGCTCTGCCGCACGCCGGAAACTCTGCAAGTCAGCCACCCAGACAAAGGCTTCTAGCTGTTTGAGATTCAGCTGCATGCGCGACCTTTCAACACATCAAAAGCCAAAGATGCGGCCCGTGCCCAAGCTTAGTCTGGAATTTTCGTCAGTGGTAGACTTGCTATTAGTTCGATATCGCACTATAAAGTACGATATCGAACTAAATGGAGATGACTAAAGATGCAAAGACGCAAATTTCTGACACTGGCCGGAGGCGGTGTTATTTTGGCGGCAACGGCGGCGGTGGGAAAGATCGCAACCCGCAGTCCTACAGGTGCCTTCGAACCATGGGACAATGCGGGCTTACGGTATACCGAACCACGTATGAAGGCACTGTCCTATGCGATCCTCGCCCCCAATCCGCATAACCAACAGCCTTGGCTGGTCGATCTTTCAGCACCCGATCAGGTGGTCCTAAAGGTCGACCCGCAGCGTTTGTTGCCACACACTGATCCGCTGAACAGGCAGATCACTATTGGGCTGGGCTGCTTTCTTGAACTGATGGTAATGGCGGCGGCAGAGGATGGCTTTGCCGTTGATCTGGAGGTGTTTCCCGACGGCTCTGATCTGACCAGGTTGGACGAACGACCCGTGGCTATTGCGACCTTTCGAGCCGATGCCAGGATCGTATCCGACCCGCTTTTTACCCATGTGATGAATAGGCGATCCAACAAAAAACCGTTTGATGTGACACGGCCCGTCGCCCAAGGAACGATCACCACGATTGCTGCCAGCGCGATCCATGGCAGCCGTGTCACAGGCGACGCATCTGTCGAAAGCGTCGCAGCGTTGCGGCAACTGACGACCGAGGCGCTGATCATCGAGATCGATACACCCGACACCTTCAAAGAGAGCGTTGATCTGTTCCGTATCGGCAAAGCCGAGATTGAGGCAAACCCCGATGGGATCGATTTCTCTGGTCCGATGTTTGAAACCCTTGGCGCGTTGGGTCTGATGACCCGAGAAGGCACGCTGGACCCAAAATCGACCATGTTTGCGCAGGGAAAGACTGCTGTACTGGAAAATACGCAAACCGCAATGGCCCATCTGTGGCAGACCACACCGGGCAATACGCGCGCAGATCAAATCACAGCAGGTCGTGATTGGGTCCGCCTGAACCTTGCCGCAGCGGGTGCACGCGTCGATATGCAACCGCTGAGCCAAGCCTTACAAGAATATCCGGAAATGGAGGCGCATTACCGAAAAGCCCATCAGATGCTTGCGCGTGAAGGGGAGACCGTGCAAATGCTGTGCCGCCTGGGCTATGGTCCGCAAGTCGGGAGAAGCCCACGCTGGCCGCTGGAGGCCAAGATGATTTGAGGGATGCATGAGCGATCAGGACAAAGCGCTATTTCAGTTTTTCAACGAGGTTGCGATTATCAACCAACTGAGCAGCGCGATGTTTCAGGCACGCTTGCCAGAAGGAATGCATGTATCGCATTTCTCAGTCCTCAATCATCTGGTCAGGCTTGGTGAAGGCAAGACACCGCTGGCCATTGCCAATGCGTTTCAAGTGCCAAAGACGACCATGACGCACACGCTGTCGGTGCTTGAAAAACGTGCGCTGATCCGTATGGCTCCGCATGAAAGCGATGGACGCAGCAAGGTTGTTTTCCTGACCGATGCTGGGCGAACGATGCAACGGGATGCGATTGCCACGATGGATGCACCGATCCGGCAGATTGCCGAGGATCTAGGTGGTGAAACGGTGACAGAATTGCTGCCAGCGCTCGAACGGATCAGGGCCTATCTGGACGCAAACAGAGGCTTGTAACCCCATCAGCTTTGCGCCGTGACAAAACGCGCACGATTGCCAGATCGGACGCATTGCAAGTTATGCTGCGCTGCGGCAAAATGTCGGTAACCCATTGTTTCACGAAAGCCTGCACCTGCGCGATGTCCCTGCTTTTAACCCTTCTTTTGCCGTTGGGTTTGCTGATCTGGTCCGTCTATCGTGGCTGGCCTGTTCTTTTGGCAGCCCCCATGATGGCGCTTCTTGCGGCGTTCCTGTCCGCTGACCCGATCTTTGCTACGCTCACCCAGCGCTTCATGCCTGCAGTGGGCGGCTTTGTGATCGCGTTTCTGCCGCTATTCCTGCTGGGTGCGGTCTTTGGCAAATTGATGGAGGATTCAGGAGCTGCAATGGCCCTTGCCCGGTTTATCGTCGCGCGGCTTGGGGCCGCGCAGGCCTTGCCGGCGGTGGTCCTGTCCTGTGCCATATTGACCTATGGCGGTGTATCGCTTTTTGTCGTGGCCTTTGCTGTCTATCCTTTGGCGCGCGCCCTTTTTCACGAGGCGACGCTATCACAAAGATTGATCCCAGCCGCGATTGCTCTGGGTGCTTTTACCTTCACCATGAGCGCCCTGCCCGGTTCACCCGCCATTCAGAACGCGATTCCCATGCCCTATTTTGGCACAACCGCTTTCGCCGCACCGGGTCTGGGTTTGATCGCTGGTGTGATCATGGCGGGGGGCGGGCTGCTTTATCTTGCGTATCTTGCACGAATTGAGCGACCGGAAACCGTGACCGCCGCGCCAGAGACGCTTGATAACTATGACGGCGAACAAATACCGATCTGGCTGGCGATTGCGCCAATCCTGACGGTCTTTGCCGCGAACTGGGCTCTGGCCAAGCTGGTTCTGCCAAGGGTTGATCTCGGCTATCTGTCCGATCCGTCCTGGGGCGGGGTGACGCCGGGCCATGTTGTTGGCGTCTGGGCCTTAATCGGCGCACTGACGCTGGCAATCCTGTTATTGCTGGGTCTTGTTTGGCGTCGGCTGGATCATCCGCGCGTAACGCTAAGCAAAGGTTCAGAGGCTGCATTGCTGCCCTTGTTCAATACCGCGGCGCTGGTAGGATTTGGCGCGGTTGTTTCGGCCCTTCCTGCATTTGGTGCGGTGAATGCGTTTACGACGGATATGCCCGGCGGGGTTCTGGCCGGTCTGGCCGCTTCCGCCAGTCTTCTTGCGGGGCTGACAGGGTCAGCGTCTGGGGGCATGTCGATAGCGCTGGATACGTTAGGGCCACGGTATTTGGAGACCGCTTTGGCCGAAGGTGTCGACCCCGCAGCCCTACACCGGATCGTGGCGCTTGCAACCGGCGGGCTTGACGCCTTACCGCATAACGGCGCAGTGGTGACGTTGCTTGGGATCGCGGGCCTGACTCATCGCGAAGCTTACGGTCCGATCTTTGTTGTTGCGGTCGCAATTCCCGTTGTTGCATTGCTGGCGGCTTTGGTACTGGCGAGGCAGTTCGGTGCGTTTTGATGTTTGTCCATGGATCGACAGATCAGTGAAAATCACGTGATTTGGGGATCACGCGGACGTTGCGCGGATGTCCCATGCGGTGGTCGGCATCAATATTGCGCTTGACCTCATCGGCGCGGGCAAGCGGCGGCTCCATCACGTCATTTGACAACCGCTCAAGCGCATCGCTGCGATCATTCAGGTGATGGGCGACCACATGGATCACATCCTCGCTTTTCTGGACAACCCCACGCACATCGATGACCCGCGCCTGCATGATCACCTTGCGATAAGCCTCCATCACCTTGGGCCAGACGACCAGATTTGCGACGCCCTTTTCATCTTCAATCGTGATGAAGCAGACGCCCTTGGCACTGCCGGGTCTTTGCCGGATCAGGACGATCCCAGCAAGTTTGAGCGATTGCCCATTGCGCATTGCTTCCAGTTCATCTGTGCGCGTATAGCCCTGTTTTGTCATGCTTCTGCGCAGGAATGACATTGGATGCGCCTTCAGTGACAGCCGCGTTGTCTGGTAATCCGCCACCACATGTTCGCAAACCGGCATCTGTGGCAGGTCAAAGCGGATTTCCTGCCCCTCATCCCGATTTTCCCGGAAAAGCGGCAGGTCCGGCGCATCGCGTAATGCCCGCGCATCCCACAGCGCCTGCCTGCGATCGAGCGTCATGGACCTGAACGCATCTGCTGCCGCCAGTTTACGCATCGTGCCTGCATCGACTTTCGCGCGCTTCTTGAGGTCCGCCAGATCAGTGAAGGGCACGTGGCGTTCTGCCATTATGCGCTCGGCTGCCGCCTGTTTGACCCCGTCAAGCTGGCGCAGGCCTAACCTGACAGCAAAGACACCTGGGCTGATCGGTTCCAACGTATTATCCCAGTTTGAGTAATTCACATCCGGCGCGCGCACGATCACCCCATGTTCGCGCGCATCACGGACAATCTGCGCCGGGGCGTAGAAGCCCATGGGTTGGGAATTGAGGAGCGCTGTGCAGAACACATCCGGGTAGTGGCATTTGATCCAGCTAGAAACATAAACCAGATGCGCAAAGCTCGCCGCGTGGCTTTCGGGGAACCCGTAATCGCCGAAGCCTTTGATCTGGTTGAAACAACGGGCCGCAAATTCCGGTTCATAACCGCGTCCGATCATGCGGCTGACCATCTTGTCCTCAAGCTCACCAATCGTCCCCTTGGACCGGAATGTTGCCATCGCTTTGCGGAGTTGGTTCGCCTCATCGGGGCTGAATTCAGCCGCAACCATGGCGAGTTTCATCGCCTGTTCCTGAAAGATCGGCACGCCTTTCGTGCGCGACAAGACCTGGCGCAGTTCATCAGGGTCGTGTGGTGGCGCGGGCGAGGGGTAATCCTCGGCCTCCAGCCCGTTGCGGCGGCGCAGATAGGGGTGGACCATATCGCCCTGAATGGGGCCCGGGCGTACGATGGCGACCTGAATGACCAGATCATAGAATTCGCGCGGTTTCAGGCGGGGGAGCATGTTCATCTGCGCGCGGCTTTCGACCTGAAACACGCCGAGGCTGTCGCCCTTGCAGAGCATGTCGTAGGTGGCTATGTCGCCGCCTTTGATGCTCGCGAGGGTCAGTTTTTTCCCGTAATGCGCTGCGATCAGATCGAACGCCTTGCGGATGCAGGTCAGCATCCCCAACGCCAGCACATCGACCTTGAGGATGCGCAACTCATCAATATCGTCCTTGTCCCATTCGATGAAGGTACGATCGGGCATGGCACCGTTGCCGACGGGCACCGTTTCGATCAGTTTCTTCTCGGTCAGGATGAACCCGCCCACATGCTGGCCCAGATGACGGGGCATGCCGATCATCTGATCGGCCAGCTTGATCGTGCGGGCCATCAGCGGGTCCTTGAGGTCGATGCCTGCCTCCGCCGCTTCCTTGGCGCCAACCTCACGCCCCCATGAGCCCCAGATGGTTTTGGCGAGGGCGGTGGTGATATCCTCGGACAGCCCCATGACCTTGCCCACCTCGCGCACGGCCATGCGCGGGCGGTAGTGGATCACAGTGGCACAAAGTGCCGCCCGGTCACGCCCGTACTTTTCGTAGATATGCTGGATCACCTCCTCACGCCGTTCATGTTCGAAATCGACATCGATATCGGGGGGTTCCTTGCGTTCCTCGCTGATGAAACGTTCGAAGAGGAGATCGTTTTTATCCGGGTCCACGGCTGTAATGCCAAGCACGTAGCAGACGGCGGAATTCGCCGCCGAGCCCCTGCCCTGACAGAGGATCGGCGGTTTGCAGTCATAGCGGGCGTAATTCACAACCTGTTGGATTGTCAGGAAATATTGGGCGATTTCCAGTTTGCCGATTAGCCTCAATTCCTTGCGCAGCGTATCCTTGAGCGATGCGGGCACGCCATCCGGGTAGCGTTGCGCGGCCCCTGCCCATGTGAGTTCCTCCAGATATTCCTGCGGCGTGCGCCCCTCTGGCACCGTCTCCTTGGGGTATTCATAGGCCAGTTCGCGCAAGTCGAAATTGCATGCATCGGCCACGTCCCGCGTCGCCCGGATCGCGTGGGGCCACTCGGCGAAAAGCTGCACCATCTGTGCGGGCGATTTCAGGTGCCGTTCTGCATTGGCGTCCAGCAGAAACCCCGCCTTGTGGATCGTCGTCTTGTGCAGGATGCAGGTCATCACATCCTGCAACGGTCGCCTGTCGGGCGCATGGTAACGCACGTCATTTGTCGCGAGGATCGACAGACCATTTGCCTTGGCGAGCTTGTCCAGCCGGTTGATCCGCGCCCGGTCATCGCCTTGATACAGATAGCTCGCCGCGATGTATTTCAGCGTCGGCAGGGCGCGTCTGAGCCGGCGAAACCCGGCTTCGAAATGGTCAAGCTGCAAGCCAGGAATGGCGATCAGTTGCACGCCCTCGCTATGCTTTGCCAGATCGTCCAGCGTGATGTCACAGACACCCTTGGCCTGCCAGTCGCCATTGGTGTCGTGCATCTTGCCTTTGGAGAGCAGCATGCAGAGCCGCCCATAGGCCGCCCGGTCGCGCGGATAGCCGAGGAACTCCTCGCCCGTGACCAGTTGCAACCGGCATCCAATCACCGGGGTGATCTGCGCCTTCAGCGCTTCGGCATGCAGCCGGACAACCCCGGCCATCGTGTTCAGGTCCGCGCAGCCCAGCTTGTCATAACCCAAGGCGTTGGCTGTCGTGGCGAGGTCTACTGCGTCAGATGCACCGCGCAGGAAGGAGAAACAGGTGGTGAGGCCGAGTTCGACGAAAGAGGCCTTTGCATTTGGTATGAACCCATCGTCTTCGATTGTGCGGCGCGGGCGCTGGTTGTCCATTTCAGGCATGATGGCTGCCTTTTAATAACCCAGCCCGGGCCCCCGGCCCGGGCCGCGCCCGACCCTCCCACCGGGAGGGCGCATCTGCGATGCCCCCTGTGCTGACGCACCCTCCGGCCTCAAAAGGTCCACTGGACCTTTTGCAAGACGGCCTCCGGCCCAGGGTCGGGCGCGGCCCTTGTCGTTGCGTATGGACAATCACGCAAAACACCCATGCACAAACCAGCGCGGATCACCCCCACGGCCATCTTCGTGCAGACCTTCACGGTAGAGCCAGATGCGCCGCCCCGCCTGATCCTCGACCTTGAAATAATCGCGCAACCTTGTCCCGGGCCGGTCTTTCCACCATTCCGGCGCAATCCGCTCCGGCCCCGCATATCGCGCCACCCGATGGGTCTGCCGCCGCCAGACGAATTGTGCTGGCGGCCCTTCCGGCACGGCATAAAGCACGCGCACTTCCTCAGGGTGATCGAACAGGCGCAAGGGCCGCTCTTTCATGACCGCTGCGCCGGTCCCGGCCAAGGCAGCCAGTGCCGCTACCTGCCCTTCGGCCCGTTCAGGAATATGGCTTTCCCGCAAAACAGGCCGCGTCACCGCACGCGGTCCGAATTTCGCACTCAGCCGGTCCACCAGTCGGGTCAGGTGCAGATCGTCATCCGCCCCGCCATCAAGCCGGTTCTGACGTGCCTGCATCTCTTCCACGCTGCCCGCCTCCAGCGTGATGAGATCAAACCCGAAACCGGGATTGATCCGCTCCACCTTGTCTCGAAAGAGGCCATGCAGGTGGGTCGGATCGCAGGTTGTGGCAGAGGTCGCCACATCCACATGGCTCACATCCCCATCGGTGCGATAGACGGTCAGTTGGAGACGGCGACAGCCTTGCCCGGCTTGTTTCAAAGCTTCACAGAGGTTTTCGCAGAGTTCCGGCAGGTAGGGGGTGGGGTCAAAGATCGGCTCTGCTAACCGGCTTTGCACGCGGAAACGGGGCTTGGCATCGACGCTGGCAACAGGCTCTGCCAGCTTGCCCAGCGCTTGATCGAGCCGCATCAGCGGGTTCGCCTCCAACCCCGCTTTCACAAAGCGCCGGGTCAGTGACAAGCGCGGCACATCCATCACCGCACCGATGGTTTTCAGCCCCAAACGGCGCAACAGCAGCACCGTTTCCCCATCCAACCGCAACCCTGTGACAGGCAAAGCGCCCAGCTTCACCCCCACTTCATCCAGACCGCAAACAGACCGGACCGGCCCAAACCGCGCCAAGGCCCAAGCCGCACCCCAGGTCGGCGCCACAGCCAGTTGCGCAGACAGGCCTAGAAGGGACAATTGCGCTTCCATCTCGACCAGCATCGCAGCCTCACCACCCATCAAGTGATCGGACCCAGTGGTGTCGAGGATCAGCCCATCCTCCCCATCCCGCACGGTCCAAGGGCACCAACGCCGCGCCCAGAGCACCAACCGGTCCAAAGCGGCCCTGTCGCCCGCAGGATCAGCATATTCCACCTGCAATTCCGGGCAGATCGCGCGCATGTCGACCACCCGCGAGCCCGGATTGATCCCGTTCATGCGTGCGGCACGGTTGGTGGCATGGATGACAGGGCCGTGATGCCCCTCTCGCGCCAGCACGATGGGAATATCATCCGGCGGCGCGTTGCCCTGCCGCTCCATCACCCGTTGCCAGCGCTCCATTGCGAATTGGGGCAGCGAGATCGAGACGATCCGTCGACCCATCATAGGTCGCCACCCATTGCCCCAGTGCGCGACGGCGGGACCGAAACAGATCGAGCGACCAGCGCGGCAAGCCGGGTGCCTGCGCGTCGTGCGGATGCGGTGCGGCGGGCAAGGATGCGATGCGCCAGCGTTCGCGTGCGGCACTGAGGTCCGGTGAGGCCGCGCGGCGGATCAGCCAGCAGGGTACGTCTGCAGCCTCGGCCCGCATCGCAAGCCGCTTGGTCGCTGTGAAATCCAAGCCGGGGGGATCGCCCCACACCTCGCCAATCACGCCGCCCAACGCCTTGCATCGCAATCCATCCTCCATCGCCCAAAGCACATCCGCAGCACGGGACAAATCGACCATGATCAGAGGCCGATCCGCGCCAATTCCCGCCAGATAAGGCCGCCCCGCTTCCTTGCGCGACAGGCGGTCCTGCACCCACAGGATCGGGGCCGTCGTGCGCGGCAAACGGGCAAGGACGAACCCAACAGCCGCTGCATCGGTCGCTGTGGGCAGGAAGGCTTCGGACAGGGTATGCGTCATAGGGCCAGGACGATCCGCCTGACCTGCCAAACGCTGCTGCACCCTGAGCGACCCCATACACGACACACCGAATCCACACTTATGTTCTTGCTTTGTTCTATCCTAAAAACCGTGCTGACGCAACGATGGCAATCTGGGCAACATCGCGAAGCCATGCACCTAAGAAATTCCGCTTGTTCTTCCGCGATTATTCCTGATAGACCCGCTGGCGGAGATGTGGCCGAGTGGTCGAAGGCGCTCCCCTGCTAAGGGAGTAGGCCCGGAAGGGTCTCGAGGGTTCGAATCCCTTCGTCTCCGCCACCCACACTTTTTGTCCATATTTTTCAGGTATATACTGCAAAATATGGCTTTGTGCAACTTGTGTTGCTACAATCGACTGCTACAGTTAACCCATGAATCCACGCGTATCCGTTCCCAAAATCTTCCTTCGAGGCAGCCGTTGGTATGTGCGTGTGCAGGTGCCGAAGGAAATGCAAGGTAATCTGCGACGCAAAGAGTACTGGGTTTCACTCAAGACCTCAGATCGAACTGAGGCATTGCAACGCGCTACTGCGGCTACACAAAAGAAACGGCGGGAGATTTCATCGGTCTACAGACGCCTCGCTGAGATCAAGGAAACTATTCACGAACTTACACCAGATCAGCAAACCGCACTGGGGCGCGAAGCCTATGCACGGCATGTAGAACGACGGGTTGATGTGATTGCGCAATTTGAAGCCAGCCAGTTCACCAAGCTTCAAGACTTTACAGAGGCGTTCGCACAGTCCGTGGATGAGATCGTTGCGCTTCTGCGGCAGGCTAGGTCAGACACTCCCCATATAAGGATAATGGCCCACACTTTGATGCAGGAGAACAATGTTCTGATGCCTGAGGGGTCTCAGGCATTCCAGCAGCTACTACAAATATGTGCGGATACCTTCATTGAAGCAAAGCGCAACGAACTTGCACATCTTAGGGGCAAGGCGATCCACGAAGACCCCAATCCCCACTACGTAGACACTCTGACTGGCGCACCGAAGGGTTTTGTGTCTCTTGGGGATCAATTGGCAGAACCGCCGCAACCTATCCCCAGACTGACTGAACTGATGGAAAAGTTCCTGGCAAACCCCAACAAGCATCGCACCAAGAAGACGAAGGATTCCATCAGGGGGTACCTTGAGGTCGTGTTCCAGATCATCGGCGACAACACATCTGTCAGCGACATCAGCGAAGCGACCATAGAAGAGGTCCGTGATCTGATCATGAGGCTTCCCCCGAACTTCAAGAAGCTTCCTGACGCTGAGCGCCTTACGCTCCTCGAAATGGCAGAAGCTGCCGAACGCAAAGGGATGTCAAAGCTGTCGCCAACAGGGGTGAACAACTATCTACGTTGGCTGATGACATTCCTCGCCTGGTGCCATCGTAAGGGCATGATGGATCGGATGCCGACCGCGTATGGTGAGATCAAGGTTGCTGACCCTGTACGAAAAGAAGACAAGCGTGAGGCGTTCAGTAGTGATCAGCTAAGCACGATCTTCACCAGCCGTGTCTATGCAGATCAGGAACGGGATAGCAGTCTTTTCTGGGTGCCGTTGATCGCCCTGTGGAATGGAATGCGCTCCAATGAGATTTGCCAACTGGACGCCGCTGACATCAAGCTGGAGGAAAACGTCTGGGGCTTTGATGTGACCCACATCAGCGCCACTGGTGAGGATGACAAATCAGTCAAGACAGGGAGTTCGATCCGCTTCGTACCGATCCATCCACGCCTGATTGACTTTGGATTTCTTGAATACCACGGGTCTCGTCCTTCCAGCGCAAAGCTGTTCGGTGACATCACCCGTGGTGCAGACGGGTACTATTCGACAAACTTCAGCAAAAAGGTGAACAGGTACCTAAAAACTATCGGCACCCACGGTCCGCGTCACAAGTTCCATTCCTTCAGACATAACTTCAGGGACGCCATGAGAAAGGGACGGGTCGATCCAGAGATTGGCCGTGCATTGGGTGGCTGGACGCGGAGTAATACGGATGCCTTCGACATCTACGGGAATGGGTTCAGTGTTGAAGAACTCAAGGATGAAATCATCAGGGTAGACTATCCGCTGGTAGACTGGGCAAAAATTTAGCGGTCGTGGATACTGAAGATACTCCCCGTTACATCAAGCGATGCTCATTTTCTCATCAAAGATATGGTAGGCAGTAGGGAGTGTCAGAGAGCTTGCTTCAACCATCCCTTTTCGAACTCAGTTAATTGTGAGGTCGGCGCAGTCGTTTCGTTCCAAAGCCGCGTTCTCAGTTTGGGCTTACTGTCACCGTCTAAATAGTAACGTTCAGAAATCTGTATGGGAACACCTTCCTCATCCAATTCCTTCAGGATTTCAGGTCGAAACCAACTGGCGATGCCCCCAAGGAAGAGGCTGTAGTCAGCATGAGGAGCCTGCTTCTGAACGAATAACTCAACCAGGGCAAAATTCTGCGGCAAGCCATATTCACAGGCACGTAAGAACTTAAAGATATTGTCCCTTTCTTCAGGTTTTCCTGGGTAACTTGCATCTTGGGTCAGCAGGAACTGTTTGAAAGAAGCTGATTGTCTCAATTTATTGATCAAGGTCGCAAGTTGTCTGGTGTTGTAGGCACCGAATGCACCAACTTTTTGAGGCCCACAAAACACGTCGCAGACTTCGAGTATTTCTGGCCATCTGGGCCAATTACTCCAAATCAAGCTGTCACTTCGTTCCAGCGAACGTCTCACGGCTTCCTTGATCTGGATCGAAGTTTCGAGACCAATCGAAGAGGCTAGTTTTAAATCATCACCGTCAAGTCCTAACCGATCTCTGTAGTATCGGAAGCGGTCGTCTGATCGGCTTGACCTGTCTGGCTTGTCCATATGAATGATGTACTCATCTGGATAGCTATCATCGTCAGCAAACATGGTCGGGCTAACTTCGAGTTCTGTTTGTTCTGGTACATCATTGAACACCATCACTTGCCCTACATGATGTTGTCCGAGCCTGCCTGCCCTTCCGCGTATGTTTGAAAACGTGAAGAAGTCGTAGCTGTCGCGGTTAATTGTCTTATCGTAGATCATAACGGTCTTCGCAGCCGTATTCACGCCTTCGATCAATGTTGAAGTGCAAAGCAGTACGGGCAGTTTTTGCTGATTGAAGAGTCTGACCATATGGGCAGCAATTGCTCTTGGGATTCGACCATGATGAACGCCGAACCCATACTCAACCGCTTCTGATAGAAAGTTCTTGGGGCCAATATTTGATTTCAACCAGCTTGCAAACTCGCCGCTGAACTCGGATAACCGCGCTTCAAATGAAATGCAGCAAGCTGGAAACCTCCCTTTGGCCAGTCTTTTGGGGGTGTCCAGCAGGACGATCTCACGCAAACCAAACCCCATTTCCCGAACGTCCTTGATCCTTGCTTTGCCGCTGAGATGTACCAGCGGGATGATCCACACAACGTTTTTGGCTAGACCCATGGCATGGAGATTGAACGCTCGGAATTGGGACCACGGTGGGTTGCTGATTATCCAGTTAACAGGTTCATGCCAGTCGAAGAAATCCAAGCCCTCATCGATCTCACAGTAGTGTTTCACGGTGTCTGACGGGAATGCATCATAGAAGTGGCCGCTGCCACGACATGGTTCCAGCACCGTCCCCTTTGGATTGAAGTGGTCAACAACGTTCTGTGCCAACTCCCGTGGTGTATAGACAACATCAAGTTCAGGGGCGTTCTTGCTTGGTACCAGACGACGGTTCTTGGGGACGATCTTGGACTTGATCCGAAGTTCCTTGATCACGGCGTTCACGACGCGCATCCGTCCCTTGGATTGGTTCTCCATCGTGATCAGAGTCCTGGGCGTCACGTCAGTTGCCCTAGCAAGTTCAGCTTGTGAAACTCCCCGTCCAGTTCGCACCAGACGGATCGCGGCACCGAGTGGCATCCCTTTGCCGCATCAAGACGCACGATGACATCGCCTTTAATCACATCAATCGTGCTGGCGGGCGCGGCAGGCAGAGGTTCGGCTAAAGACACAGGCGCCGCGATCTCAACAGGCACAAAATCCATGCCCGCCAAATTAGGCAGAACCAACTTGCCCTGCCGCGCCATCCGCCGCCAATCCGACACCGTGCTTGGGATCAGCTCGTATCGCTTTGCTACAGACTTGACCGTCTCGCCCTCAATCAACGTCTCCGCCACGATCCGCGCCTTCAGCTCGGACGGCCAATTCCGCTTACCGTCCGCCCGACGCGGCACCCTTGCCAGAAACTCGCTTGTAGCTCCCATCGAGAAACTCCCCATAAATCAAAGAAGCCTCTGAATCGCAGATCAAGCGTTATATCGTAAGTGTGGGGGCGGCGCAGCGCTTACAGTGAACCTGGGGCTGAAGTATGGCAAGGACGTAAATGCATAGATAGCCCCCGGCCTTCCTACATCTACTCTACTTCTGCCCATCAAAAGGCGGAAAACTGAAATTCTTCGAATTTATAGCTCCCTCCTCCTCCGCCGCTTCCATTGGCGCCGCCAAAGCCGCTAAAGGAGTTGGGCATCGACAATCCAAAATCACTGCTGCCCCAGCTTGGTAGTGAAGTTCCAGTTTCGAAACCTTGTAGGTACCCGTGCGAGCTGAGGTCGCTCATTCTCCGCTCACGATCACGCCTCGAACGCTCATGCACGTTACGATTACTCCATATATCATCGATTACCGGTGTCGTGGATTGCTGTTGCGGACCAACCTGACGCATTTTGTCAAGTTGTTGTTGTAGCGATTTGACCCTGGCAAAAGCTGACTTCGCGATATTGTGCATTTCATCGTGACGCCTTTGGTCGCTCTTCCAAAGCATAGCATCTAGCGGCAAACTTGCCAAAGGGACTCTTGGACGGAAAAAAACATTGAACACACCAGCCCTTTCGGACTCATCCCGCAAATACGTGTAGCGCTTCTCAAGCTCGTCAACTGACGCCGTCGCTACCAGGTCGGGGCTGTTCAGCGGCCTAGCCATCTACGAATCTCGCGAGTATGCAATTTGAAGGTAGACGATGATGTCATGTACATCTTCCAGTGCATCTTGCAGAACGTTTTTTTGAGTGTTGTCCTTCCACACTTTCATTTCAAGGCTCATTCGAGGATCAATATTGCGGATGCTAGCATTCTGCACCCAAGTCGGTTGATGCAACTCAGCTATCCCTGGAACTCCCCGCAAGGCACATGGCTGAACAGGCCAATCCCGATCATACTTGAAACCAAAGTCAAAGTTCCAAGTTGATTGCGGCTTGCCTTCTTTGATGCGCTCCTCTGGTGTTAGCCTAGACTCACGGTCGACAATGCCGACCCCCAGTCTCAGAAGACGAAAGTTCTGGTAAGTAGCAGCTTCAAAGCCAGTAGCCGTCGGAAATCCCGCGTATGCCGCTAGATCGATGTTGAATTCATCTGACTTTAAGTGAGCACTCAGATCCGTTGCTTTGGCTCCCTCTAATGCATCCCATATCGTGGTAAGTGGATTGCCATCAGAATCCAGCGCTGACTTCAGACTAATTGGAAGCATTAGTTGCAACTCACGATTAATCTTTCCACGGAGCTGCAATGAGATTGAACGCATCTGTTCCCTTAGAATTTCGATAGGATCAACACTGGATTCATCAAAAATTGGCCCAAGAACTGGCGTGACCCCAAAGACCTTCTCGGCTCCTTTGATCGTTATCTCCGCATAAGCTAGAAGCTCAACCAAAGCCGCACTTAACCGGAGTACAGTTCGGCTTAATTCCTTGTTCAGATCCATTTCAGAGAGGCTTTGTTTCGGTTCGCTTTCCGGACTCAAACCAGCAGGATAGAGTGTTTCGCCTCTGACAATCGCCGAATGTACTCTTACTGCGCTAGCGTCCGACGAGAGAAGGCCAGACAGCAGACCTTCGGAGGAGTTTAGCTGAATGGACCTAAACTGAAGTGCACTTATTTCTGATATCAGCACATCGACGACTTCGAATTTCTGAGCGCAGAGCGCCAAGTTTTCCTCTACAGCATATCCATTCAACTGCTCAGGTTGAGCAATCGACAGACCCTCTCTTTTGGGCAATGTCAGACTTACACTTCTGCTCTGAGCGATTGCATCTGCGCTCTCTCTGATCATTGGCTGGAGCGCGGCAATATGCTCACCAAAATCTGATAAGTCGTCGAGGGTAGATACATCGCCGCTGAGGATAGCACGCTGAAGAATTGAAGGAATATTCATTTCGAAACCTGATTCAAATGTGAGCCATGTGGCCAAAGAACATATACATTGGTGGCGACCATCAGCCTGCCTTGGCCGAAGCCTGTCTTCAGTCTAGTCAACGTTCTCATTGAGCGTCTATTGTTTTTTGTCGCACCGTGAATCTAACTTCATCATTCTGGGTGGGTGTGGACAACCGCTTGCCATGGCTGCCGATCTTCATGAATTGGTTTCGCCTCACGATGTGCGGCTGGAATTTCACCACTTAGACGACTTAAATGCGCAAAGTGGGACAGCATGATGGCGTTTCCCGTGCGCATTCATGAAAGGTCAAAAAGGTTTGGCAGGAACCATGAACACGTCTAAGCAATTTCCTTAGCCTTTGAACCACTGAAGGATTGGAATATGTGGGACTACCTTGCCACCTTGGATTTCGGCTCCATCGCGACACAACTTTCAACGAACACCCTGATCTTGGCGATTGGTGGCTGGATCGCTAAAATTTGGGCTGATCGCAGATTTGAGGCGATCAAGGGACAGCAGACGATTCAACTTGAGGCTACGAAAGGAGAAATTGGACGGCTTTCCTCGTCCCCGCGACACTGTTTTTGTTGAAGGCATTTCTTGTCGTGATACCGGGGGCGGTAAATGGGGAGCAATATCGCGGATTCGATACTGTACCGCCACAACGGGTGCACGATGCTGCCCTCCGCGACGAGAGCAAATTCCTGCTCGACCTATACCGGGAAAGCGAGGAGAAAAGCGAGCAGAGGTATCAAGATGCAATGAACCTTGCCGATGCAATGGCTGCCATGGTTCTGTTTGCAGTAACCAATGCTGCCATCGGCTACTTGGGAAGTACAGGACAAACTATGATGTCCGGATTTATCTCTTGGTCTGACATGTACGGCCAAATGCTGATCCTGCTGACCCTGCTGGTTTTGGTTCCATTGATAGCGCGAATATGGCTAAGCCTGCCGGAAGACCGCATCTACCATCCCGAACTCGCTAAGGCGGACCGGAATTCCTGAATGGGTGTCCTGAAAGTATGACACTGGGCTTTTCGTTCCGACGTTACGCTTCGCGCAAGATGTGCGGTGTATGACACCGCCTCTTGTCTGCGGGCGGCTGCGCCGTCCTCGGCAAGGGGGCGTACCGCCCCCTGTGCAACCCCCTGAAACAAGTTATCGCTGCATTTTAAGCAGCTGTGATCGCTAACAGGCTATCACATGATGCAAACATCACTTATCGTTTAACGCGAAAGCTAGAGTATTAGTAAGTTATCAAAAAGTTGGGCAAAAAATGGATAATTTTAAGCGCATAGAAGAAGCAGCTGGCAACATACAGATGGAGCTTCACGCTGAAGTTCTTTCTGACATTAACGCGCTATCATACTCAGTCGTCAAAGAAACCCCACACCCAAGCGACCGACTACTGAACGACCTTGTGCAGTCCGAAAACGATGATACAGCCGAGTTATTGCAAGACTTACTCGCTCCTGTTCAACATCTCTTGCATCCAATTTCAGATTTACGACGACACCTCGACGAAGTGACCCAAGCTGGCACTGAAAGCATGGATGAGAGACAGGTCAAAACACTGGAAATATTGCGCGGTTTACCACCAGATAGTTCAAACATATCTAGTGAAGAAGCAGAAGCAATCTATGATAGATTTGTTGAAAAGTATCATGTTGAAGTCAGCTCGGGCCGAGCCTCAATGTGTTTTGAGAACCATGTAAACTACTTATTGGGAACAAGAACGGCACTTAACTCGATTCAAAAAGAGTTAATTAAGAAGTTATGTACTGCCGTCAAATATCGACCTGCACCAGCGCTATTTATGGCACATTATGTGCTACAATATATAGACTTTCCCCAACCACTACGAGCAATCATTTCAGCAAGTATATGGGGAAAAGTACGAAATGTTCAACGAGTAATAGGGCATGCAGACACCACATTTGATGAACTCCTGTCTGGACGCGATGGACCAATAGACGCATACGCCATTGGCTACTCAAAGCCCCTAGCAATGTACGCTGTGAGACTTTCTAAAATTGCTGAGAAATCAGGCCGCAACTTTTCTCTGCTAATACCCAAGATAAGTGAACCCACAAAGGGAGCCGGCAATCCCTCGCTGCAGCTGTTTCGCAATCATGGTATAGACTGCAGAGAACTAAGTGTGAATGAGATAGCCGAACATGATTTATCGATAACACTTGCATCCGCCCAGCTTTGGACCTGGGATCATCGTAATAACCTAAATGTGTTGGCAGATCGCGAGCAAGTTCGTACATATCGCTCATTTGTTGCCCGCCGGACCTTATCACTAGAATTTAATGGAGTACCTCCTGTTGTTGTCATTAGTGGTACATTTAAGTTTTGGCCAGAACGTTTTCGGAAACACTACCACGATGCATTCAAAGACAGTCGTGAAGGATTACGGTACATTCGCGAACTTCAACCTATTTCAAGCCGACACATTCATTCGCTTGTGACTGAAAGAGGAATTTCGAGTAATCAAATCTTTAAATCATTTGACACAAGCGACAATCTCGATCAGTATGCTATGTCGAACGATATTTTTTCATCTCCCGCATGGTCTCTGACGGAAGAAAAAGACAAATTCTACGATGAATTGTTCGAAAAATTCATTGATAGAGTAAAACCAAGTACAGCAAAGGCTGAATTTGTTATTACTTCTTCAACACTGCTGAGTTTAATGTTCGGCAATAGTGGTGAGTACAATGGTAAGTTAACATTTAGTCGGTCACATTTTGAACCGAGAAGCGAAGGATTTATGAGTTATGCTGAGAGAGTTAAAGCGTTATTTGATGCTATGAACGCGGAGATGCTCCCGGCACATGGTAACGAACTGATAAATATCAAAGTAAGTTTGTCCACCAATGTTGCTCCAGACATAGTCAATTTGTGCAATGAGCTGATGCAGAGCCAGGGTTATGAAACGCTCTGTCGATACTCTGACAATAATTCACTCTACATAAGAGCGATTGATCCAAATGAATTAGACTTATTTTTTCAACTTGCTTCTGACAATCACACGCAAATCAGAAATACATTAAATTCCACATCAGATATGGCACTAATTGAACCATTTACTCTATAGCCGTAACTAGCTTGCATCATGATCACTAGCGCTCACAGGTAGACGCTGGGTGTTATTATCATTCCAGTACCTGCTGTGCCAAGCCCGGTAGTTGTCCGAGATATTCTTGCTTCTAAAGTAGTAGTATTCACGTGGCATTTTTGCATGTGCCGATGAATAAAGATTGAAGCTTACAAATATGTGATCTGACACAATTAGGAAGTCTTGACCAATATCTGATGCTAAATATCTTGTATGAATTTTATGTGCGAGATCGTTGGATTTTTGTGTGCCTTCAGCATCAGCTATTTTGTCTCGACGGTCTTTAGCATCATCTTTAGCTTTTCCTGCATCTTTGGAGAGTATCAAATAATTGTAGACTGGGCCATTTTCCTTCGCAATAAGTTGAAATATTTCACGAAAATATGCTTCTTCCTCTTTTATGAAATCTGAATTTGTAGCAAGTATTGCATTATTTCGGGATGTTTCTTCGGAGTACACATTTTGAAAAACGAAACTTCGAAATTTGTCTCTTTCTGTTTTCGATTTAAAACGCCTAATCGTGACTAGACCTTCATTACTATCGAACATGCCATCTAACCTGCTAACGACATCTTCTCGGGCTATCTGTATCTCGCTAAGAGATTTCTGTGCAATAATAAACTCGTCATGCTGCGTTTTTAATACATATACGAAGCAAGCTACAATTAGATAATCATACAATAAAATGTACAATATGTTGTCATGCAACGCTTGGGCACTACGCGTATCCAGTAGTCCTAGAAGGCTAGGTTCGAATATTGGGATGAATGCTGCGGCTTGGAGAAAAACCAGCAAAGCACCGACGACAATGAACCGAGAGCTTGAGAAAAAAGACTTATCGCTATCCATAACTCACAACAAAAATGCTATCCTGAGTTGTGATATAAAACTGCTGTTCAAGAATTGTCCAGAGCGATGTTCTTGGGGCTCTGCCCCTGGCGCACTTCGAAAAAAATAGACAAGGCCGTGGCTCCGCAGCCCTGACGGGCTTTGTGCGCCCGCACCAACCTCGTCGATTTTTCCCTCCGTTTGCACCCCCGTTCTCGCCGAAGGGCAAGGTTGCATGAGCAACCCTTTCCCACTTTAGGAGGACAGAAAATGAAACAATCACAAGGAGATATCCAAATCTATGTCGCTTGCTTAGCAAGCTACAACAGCGGCATGTTGCATGGAACATGGATTGACGCCAACCAAGACGCCTATGCCATCTACGATGCGGTGCAGGCTATGCTGGCGAGCTCACCCGTGGCGGATGCGGAAGAATGGGCTATCCATGACTATGAGGGCTTCGAAGGCGTTCGCTTGTCGGAATGGGAGGGCTTCGCGGAAGTATCGGAGCTAGCCGCATTCATCGCCGAGCGCGGCAAGATCGGCGCAGAGTTGATCAACCATCTCGGGTCAATGGACGATGCGCGCAAGGCGATGTCTGAGGCCTATGCAGGAGAATATGCGTCCCTCGCCGACTTTGCCGAGGAACTCACCGAGCAAAGCAGCGACATCCCCGAGAAAATCCGTTTCTACATCGACTACGACCGCATGGCGCGGGACATCGAAATCAATGACGTGTTCACAGTCGAAACAGGCGTCGAACAAGTCCATGTGTTCTGGAGCCACTGACATGTTGATTGAGACTTATACCCTGACATGGGAGGGCATCGAAATCGAACTGACCTATGAGCCCCGAAAATGGAACGTCATTGCGCATCTTGAGGTGCGCAGCACCAACCCAGACCGCGCGCCGCTGCCCATCACTGAAACCGGATACCGGTCGCATTTCTTTCCCTGCGGCACGATTGAGGCGCATGATGGTGCGCTGATCGAACAGGTCACGGCATGGCTGGACGAGGCCGCGACGTCGAAGGAATGGCAAAAATATCTGGAAGATGCGCGCATCCCGCTCTTTAGTTTCGCGGCGTTCACGCATCTTGTGCAGCACATCCATTTTGGTGCGTTCGTCGGCCTGTGCTGCATTCTGGCGTTGCTTAAGTGCAGCTATGCGTGCCTGATCTTTGGCGGCGGCATTCTGTTGCTCTTGGCGCAAGGCCGTAAGTCTATCCGTGACGATCTTGGCGGCTTGCCGATGGGCTTCCTTAACCGCGCATCTCAGCAATGCGGTCCAGCTCACGACCCACACGGTCGCCTGAGAGCGATGTGTCGACCACGGCAGCCAAACATTCGCGGCTAAAGTCGTCGATCACGTTTAGAATGCGGAACCTGCGGCCACACGACAGGCTGTCGGACACGAAATCCAGCGACCATCGCTGGTTCGGCCTCTGTGGGATCGCCATCGGTGTTCTGGTGCCCACTGCGCGCTTGCGACCGCCGCGTTTACGGACTGTTAATCCCTCTTCACGGTAAATCCGATACAGCTTCTTCCAATTCACTTGCCAGCCTTCGCGTTTGAGCAGAATGTGCAGACGACGATATCCAAACCGCCGCCGCTCAGATGATAGTTCTTTCAGCCGATCTCGCAGATCAGTATCCGCTGGCCGCTTCGACACACGCCGATAAACACGCGGGTCGATCCCGGCCAAGGCGCACGCCCGCTTCTGATTGTATCGTTTCTCTGTCATGGCCCAGCTCGCAGCTCTACGTCGCGCATCGGGCCTCAAAAGTTTTTTCCCAGAATCTCCTTGAGCGTTGAGACATCCATCATCTGTTCCGCCAGGAGTTTCTTCAGTTTGGCATTCTCAGCTTCCAGCGCCTTCAACTACTTCGCGTCGGACACCTCCATGCCGCCATACTTGGATCGCCATTTATAAAACGTCGCATCACTGACGCCATGCTTGCGGCAAAGCTCCTTCGCGCCAAGCCCAGCCTGATGCTCCTTCAATATCCCGATTATCTGCTCTTCGCTGAAACGGCTTCTCTTCATCGTCTGCCTCCTTTTGAGGGAACAGGCTAACTCAAAAAACCGGACTTTTCAGGGGAGCAGGTCACTATGATCGAACATTACGCCGCCGTTTCACCTGCTGAGAGCGCGGAAGTCCTCGACTTACTGCAGCGCGACAAGCTCCGCCGCGTGGGCAAAACTGTAAACGCTATTGTAAACGCCCCCGATGGGGCAAAGAGAGGAGAGAGCTAAGTGATTGGTTTTAAATGGAGGCGAGTACCGGAATCGAACCGGTCTAGACGGATTTGCAATCCGCTGCATAACCTACCTGCCCACTCGCCCTTTGCAACACGTCACTAAGCACGCGCGCGAAGCCCGTCAAGCGCATTGCGCAAACGCGATCACTTGCAAACATAAAATACACCACACCATCCAGCAGTCCAAATCCAGAAAGCAGAGTTTCCTTTCGACCGCAGTGTCGCTAACCTTGGCTTACCCGATGTCGCCAACCTGACCTCCAACCCGTTGAAATGGAATAATAATGCCAAGGTCTCTTCTTTTTGTTACGGGCACACGCGCCGATTTTGGCAAACTTGAGCCACTCGCAGTGGCTGCGCGTGATGCAGGATTTGACGTTTCGTTTTTCGTCACTGGCATGCATATGCTGGAGCGGTATGGTCTGACCAAGCTGGAGGTGCACCGCACGCCAGACGTCAAGGTGCATGAATTCCTCAATCAGCGTGTGAGCGATCCGCAAGACATGGTGCTGGCAAAGACCGTTATGGGGTTTTCCGACTTCGTCAAAGAGCATGATCCCGATCTGGTCGTCATACATGGGGACCGTGTCGAGGCACTGGCTTGTGCCTTGGTCTGCGCAACCAATTATATTCGCTGCGCGCATATCGAAGGTGGTGAGGTCTCTGGCACAATCGATGAGATCTATCGCCACTGTAACAGCAAACTTGCCAGCGCACATTTTGTGTCGTCCAAGGATGCAGCGCGGCGTGTCATGGCTCTGGGGGAGGCTGCTGATCATATCCATGCAATCGGATCACCCGAACTCGACTTTCACGCGGGGGCGTCTGGTGTGACCATTGATGAGGTGAAGACACGGTATGCGTTGCCTTTTGAGACGTTCGGGATCTGCATTTTTCATCCCGTGACATCAGAAGCTGCATCGATGGGTGCGCAGGCAGATGCATTATTCGCTGCAATGCGCGCATCAGGCCGGTGTTTTGTCGTGATTGCGCCAAATAATGATCCCGGCTCTGCCGGCATTTTTCACGCCATTGATCAATTGCCTGCAGATCGCTTTCGGGTTTTGCCATCGATGCGATTTGCCCACTTTTCTGAACTGATGAAGAACGCATCTGCCATGGTTGGGAATTCATCCGCTGGTGTACGCGAGGCACCGTTTCTGGGGTTGCCGTCACTTGATATCGGGACGCGGCAGACGAACCGCGCCAAGTCACCATCTGTATTTTTTGCGGATGCTGATGACGCTGACAAGATTGCGGCGTTTTTGCAGGATCAGTGGGACAAATCATATGCCAGGCATGATGCGTTTGGCGGGGGAAGTGCCGCGCAAAGGTTTGTGGACGTATTGAGTGAAGAGGCGTTCTGGCAAACATCACTCCAAAAGACATTTCATGATGCCTAGCATGCGACGCGGCTTCGCACTGCGCCTATACCTGCTTGCAAGTTACTTCTTTATTCTGATTGCTGGCCCGGTTTTGCGCCGCCGACGCTTGCGCGATAAGGAACACCCGACGCGTTGGGTGGAGAAGAAAGCTCAAGGCCTGGCCCCACGTCCTGGTGACGGGCCCGTGATCTGGCTAAACGCAGTGGGGTTGGGGGAGGTTCTGTCGCTGCGGGGGCTTATCGTCCGCATGCACGCGTTGCGGCCGGACATTTCCTTTTTGGTTACTTCGACCACCAAAGCCTCGGCTGTTGTATTTGAGAGAAACCTCCCTCCGCGCGCCATGCATCAATTCCTGCCCATTGACGCGGCACCATATCGCGAACGGTTTCTGGAACATTTCCGTCCTGATCTGTGCCTCTGGGTTGAGCAGGATCTTTGGCCGGGGTTCGTGCACGCACTAAACCGGCGATCCATTCCACAGGCGATCATTGCCGCACGAATGAACGCACAGTCTTTTCAGGCGCACATGCGGGTGGCTGCCCTTTATCGTGACCTTTATCAGGCAATGGCGATGGTCACCGCGCAAGATGCCAGCACTGCAACCCACCTGAAATCCCTCAGTGCGGATGCAATTGTCATCGGTTCGTTGAAACCGGCGGCACCCGAACTTAACGCGGATGTTAAAGAGCTGCAGATACTGAACGAGACCCTGCACGGCCGGCGCATCTGGGCCGTTGCCCCATCACATGCAGCAGATGAGCAGGCAGCAATTGCGGCACATCACATCCTGGCACAGTCGGACCCGACAGCATTGCTTGTTATTGCGCCACGGTTTCCTGACCGCCGTAATGAGATCGCACAGGCGCTTGGCGCGCTCACGCCTTTGCGCAGTCTTGGGCAAATCCCCGGTCCTGATGACCGGTTCTGGATTTTTGATACATTTGGCGAATTGGGGCTGCTTTATCGTCTCACGCAAACCGTGTTGGTAGGCGGTACGTTTTCGAACATTCAAGGTCATAATCCTTGGGAAGCAGCGGCACTGGATACAGCGATCCTGCACGGGCCCTATGTCGAAAACTTCGCTGCCGATTTTGGACAATTGGATCAGGCAGGGGCAGCGTGCATGGTAAAAAGTGACACCGAAATTGTGCAAGTCCTGTTGGGTGACGATTTGCCTTTGATGGCAAAAAAGGCCGCGAAATGCATCAAGGCAGCCAGTGCCAGAACAGATCAACTGGCCCATGATATCATAGCTCTTTTAGACAGATGACCCCGCCAGATTTTCCCAGCATGAAACTGCGCCTTGCCCTTTTTGCATATGGTCTTTTGTGGTGGGTGATGATGCCGGTGATCTTGCTATATTTGCACAAGCGCGGGCGCAAAGACCCGCTTTATGCGCAGCATATTGGTGAACGGTTCGGCAGATACGCCAAAGGCGTCGAAAATCCGGTCTGGGTGCATGCAGTGTCGTTGGGCGAAATGCGGTCGGCGACACCACTGATCCGGGCACTGCTTGCCAACGGTGAAACCGTCTTGACGACGCATTTCACCCCGGCAGGACGCCGCGAAGCCGCACGCGAATTTGCGACAGAGATCAGCAATGGTCAGGTCCATACCGTTTGGGTGCCGTTTGAATACGGCTTTGCCTATCGCCGATTTCTTCACCAATTCCGACCAAAATACGGTTTGGTCATGGAAATTGAGATTTGGCCGCGTATGATCACAGCCTGCCGCAAACACGGCACACCGCTTTTTATGTGCAATGCGCAATATCCCCAAAAGAGCTATGCCAAAGACACGTCTGGCTTGGGTCTACGCGCGGGCTTGCTGGCGGGATTTGCGGGCGGTTTTGTCAAATCGGATGGGCAGCGCAAACGTTTTGCGTCGACTTGCATGCCCAATCTGCATGTCACCGGAGAGTTGCGTTTTGACCAACCTATCCCGCAGGGGCATCTGGACGCTGCAAGCGCAGTGCGTGGCGCACTGACCAAAGAACGCCCGACCTTCACGTTGACCAGCGTGGTCGATGGCGAAGACGCGGTTTACATTCGGATGATCAAGGCCACGTCAGGCGCATTTTTTGTCTATGTACCTCGTGCGCCCGAACGGTTTGATGAAGTCGCCGCAATGCTGGATGAGGCCGGTCTGCGTTATGCACGCCGGTCAGATATCCTTGACGCGCAGCTTGGTTTGGTGGGGTCAGCGCCCGACATCGACGTCCTGCTTGGCGACAGTATGGGTGAGATGTATTTCTATCTGGCACTTTGCGACCAGGCGCTTGTGGGCGGTGGTTTTGTAAAAAAAGGCGCACATAACGTGATCGAACCTTTAGCGCTGAAAAAACCCGTTATCGTGGGGCCGCATATCTGGACAATCGAATATCCCGCAACCGAGGCGATTGCTGCAGGTGTTTGCACCCATGTGCAAACAGAAGCCGAATTGATCGCAGTTGTAAAAGATCCGCCAAAAGTCGCAGCAAGGCAGATTGATGATTTTTACAATGACCACGCAGGCGCTGTTGACCGGACATTGGCCGCTATTCCGCAGGCCCTTGCTGTCGTCGCTGGATCAAAGTGAGTGGGAGAGGCGAAGGACTAGATACCGACATCTTCGGGGCCGACAGCTGTTGCCTTGATAATGGCATACATCTCTTGCCCCACGGTCAGTTCCATCCGCTGCAAGCTGCGCCGCGTTACGCGCGCAAGCAATTTGTCATGACCGGCCATGAGCCCCACTGCCACGCCGGGGCCGCGCCCCGGTTCAATGGCGGTTATGCGCACAGGCAAGATATTCAGCGCGCTGATACCGCTAGGTTTTTCACAGGCCAGGATCACATCCTGGGCCGGAATACGCAGCCGCACAGTTTGACCCAATGTGCCAAGATTACCCGGCATCATTAGCCTTCCGCCCGAAAACGAAAGCTCGGTCAAACCATCATGCAAGAGCCGCCCCGCGATCCGGGTCTCAATGACGGCACCTGCAGCACGCACCCCAATCAGAGGAACGGCTTCGGGCTGCGACAGTACATCACCTACCGGTCCGGCTATCATCACCCGCCCGCGGTCTAGGATCACAAGTGTGGTGGCCAGACGCGCGACCTCGGACACGTCGTGACTGACATACAGGATCGGGATTTGCACCTCATCCCGCAACCTTTCGATATAAGGCAAAATCTCTGCCTTGCGGGGTGCATCCAGTGCGGCAAGTGGTTCATCCATCAATAGGATCTGAGGATTGCACATAAGCGCCCGCGCCAAGGCGACCCGTTGCTTTTCGCCCCCTGATAGGCCCGCCGGTGAACGGTCCAACAGGTCCTCAAGCCCCAACAGACTAATCAGTCGGGCCGCATCATGGCTGCCACCGTAATGCAGGTTGCGCCGTACGCTCAGGTGGGGGAACAGCCTTGCGTCCTGAAACACGTAGCCCACCTTTCGTTTTGGCACCGCGATGTTCAAACGGGCGGCCTTGTCAAAAAGGACCATGTCCCCAATGGCAACCCGCCCGGCATCCGGTGTCATCAGACCTGCGACGGCATTCACCACTGACGTCTTACCGGACCCTGATCGTCCAAAAATTGCCGTGACCCCCAGCGGCGCCGCGATATGCACGTCCAATGCGAAATCGCCCAACTGCTTTTTGACGTCGATCTGCAGCATCAGTCAGCGACCTTGCGGGAGGTCCGCCGCGTCAACCACTCAGACATCAAAAGGGCGCCCAGCGCCAGCGTGATCGAGACAATGACAAGCCCCAGAACCGCGGGGTCACTCCCAGGGACCTGTAACAGACCATAGATGGCAGATGGTATGGTCTGCGTCTGGCCGGGAATAGCTGCGACAAAGGTGATCGTGGCCCCGAATTCACCCAACGCTTTGGCAAATCCAAGAACAGCCCCAGCAATGATACCGGGAAAGACAAGCGGCAAGGTGACCGTCGTAAAGACCCGCCAACGCGATGCCCCCAGCGTGGCCGCCGCCGCCTCAAGCCCCGGATCAACGGCTTCGATGCTCAGCCGGATCGCGCGGACCATCAGTGGGAAAGCCATGATACCCGCCGCAAGGGCCGCACCAGTCCAGCGAAAGGCAAAGCTGAACCCCAATGCGGACTGCAAAAATTGACCAATCGGCCCCTGTTGCCCGAACAGGATAAGCAGCACATACCCTGTCACCACCGGGGGCAGGACAAGGGGCAGATGGACGATCCCGTTCAATATCTGCAGCCCCGGAAAGCGCTTGCGCGCGAGCAAATGTGCAACCCAGATCGCCAGCGGTAACGTGGCAAGCGTTGCAACCAATGCCACTTGCAATGACAGCCGAATGGCTGTCCATTCAGCCGGCCCCAGCATTTCAGTCATCGTGCGACCACTGACGGCAGAAACCCGGCATCTGCCAGATGCTCCTGCCCTACGGCACCGGTTAACGCGGCCAAAAAGGCCGCAGCTTCAGGTCCTGCATTCTTTGTCAGTGCAGCCTGATAGCGGATTGTCGGGTGGCTGTCGGCAGGAAAGGTCGCAACGACCTCAACTGCGGGGCTGACCCGCGCATCTGACGTATACACGATACCCAAGGGCGACTGCCCTCGCGCGACCAGTGCCAAGGCCGCGCGAACGTTATCAACCTCAGCCAGTTGGTTCTGCAAAGACGTCCATAGATCCAGTGATTGCAGGGCGGCTTTTGCATAAATGCCGGCAGGTACTGCCGTGGTAAGCCCCGTCGCAATACGGCCGCCATTCAACGCCTGCAGCATGGGTGGTGCCTGCAAGGGAACATCGGCGCTGCCCGCAGGGGCGATCAGAACCAAGCTGTTGCTTGCGAATTCGATGACGCTTTCTGGTGCGACATGCCCGTTCGTGACCAAAACATGCATCCACTCATCGTTGGCCAACAAAATAACGTCCGCTGGCGCCCCAAGGCTAACCTGGCGCGCCATCGTGCCACTGCCGCCATAGGACACCACCACATCCTCAAACCCATCAGCCACAGCATCAACAGGTTCTTTCAGGCTAGCCGCAGCAAAGACCAAGACATCGGCCTTGGTGGCCCCGCACGACATACACAGCGCAATGGCGATGATCTGCAACTTCATGGCGCAACTATCTGGGGGTTGGGACGGGTTCGCAAGTCTCAGACCCAGATCTTTTGCCGCGCAATCAGATGTTTGGCAGCTTCTCGCACATCCGGATGAACCGGGCCCGGGCGTGGATCATCGCGCAACCGCGCAATCCAGTGCGGCTGTGGCATGATACGACGCTGCGGGCCGTCCCAGCGTAGTGCGGACAAAACACGCTGAGCTGGGTCCGGCAGGACTTCTGGGATATCATGGCCATTCAATGTGGCCCAAACCCCCGACCACAAACGGCCCACCGACCACGGGTTATAGCCACCGCCACCCAGCACCAGATAGCGTGGTGCCAGCGGGCGGAGTGCCGCAACAATCGCCCAATGCGCATTGTTGGAAAGGGTCAGACGCGATTGCGGGTCCTCGGTCACCGCATCTGCGCCGCATTGCAAAACAATCGCGTCCGGGCGAAACCCGGTAACAAGCGGCAAGATGACATCATCGCGGATCAGTGCCATGTCATCATCATGCAGGCCCGCTGGGACAGGCAGGTTAAAGACCTGCCCAAGACCCACATCGGTCAGAGCGCCTGACCGCGGCCAACGATTAATTTCATGGACCGATATCAGCAACGTATCAGGGTGATCTGCAAAAGCGTATTCAACCCCATCGGCGTGATGAGCGTCGATATCGACATAAGCAATTCGCTGCGCGCCATTTCGGCGCAATGATTGAATGGCAAGGACCGGATCATTCAGGTAGCAAAATCCATTTGCACGGTCGGGCAATCCGTGATGGGTGCCGCCTGCCGGCGAATAGATGATGCCGCCTCGGGCCAAAAGCTCCCCGGCCAGCAGCGACGCCCCTGCTGATGTGGCGGGGCGGCGGTACATCTCGGGGAAGACAGGATTGGAGGGGGTGCCAAGGCCGTGACGTTGGCGGACGGGCTCGGTCACTTTTTGCGCGGCCTCGGCTGCCTTTAACGCGGCAATGTATTCAGGTGTGTGAAACCCAGTGAGCGCTGCTGGCTTGGCCCGCGGGCTAAGCACGAACTGATTGCTGGGCAACCATCCCATGGCGCGACAAAGATCCATCACCGTGGACACACGTGGGACGCGCAACGGGTGCCACGCCCCATAACTCGAGTGCCGATAAATCTCGGATCCGATAAATCGCGGCTGGGGGGTTGTTTGCATCACCGGTGCATGGATAACGTCTGCCATAAGCCGCATGTAAACCAAATTCAGATCGGAACCATGGCGAAAACATCGGTGCAACAATTACCGCTGCGGTTTCGGACAGGCCACAAGACAGACATACGGGCGCAATTTGCGGCGCTTTGCTGGCGTATGAAAAACGATAAGGTGCAGATATGTTTGATCACCAGCAGAACACGACAGCGCTGGATCATCCCAAAAGGATGGCCGATGCACAAACAAACGCCGGCAGCAGCAGCGGCCGCCGAGGCCTTTGAAGAGGCCGGGCTCAGCGGTGAAGCCGCCGATACGTGTTTAGGTGTTTATACCTACAGCAAGCCGCAAAAGGTAAAGAATGCGCCGATTGTGACACTGGTCTATCCGTTGCAGGTAAAGAATGTGCACAGCAAATGGCCCGAACAGCATCAGCGACGCCGGAAATGGTTCAGCCAGCAAAAAGCAGCAAAAAAACTGACTGAGCCTGAGCTCAGACGCATTGTCGCAACCTTTAAGCCCAAGAAAATGTCGCGTTAGCAAAAACTTGCACAGCTTATGAAAACCATTACTTAGTCGATCACTGTTAAGCCAAAGAGCGTTATGATCCGTTTTCACCTCAAATGCGACCAGAATCACGAATTTGAAAGCTGGTTTCAATCAGGCGACGCTTTTGAAAAGCTGGTCGCCTCTGGCATGGTGACGTGCACAACATGCGGATCAACGGCTGTGACAAAGTCGATCATGGCACCTGCCGTCAGCACCTCATCCCAGATCACGGCACCCAAACCGGCTGACGCAGCGCTGGCCGAGATGCGTAAAAACATCGAAGCAAATTCAGACTATGTGGGCAGCGCCTTTACCAAAGAGGCGCGTGATATGCATGATGGTCTAAAACCGGAACGACCTATCTATGGCGAGGCAAAGCTGGACGACGCGAAAAAGCTGATCAACGACGGGATACCGGTTGTACCGTTGCCTTTCGTCCCCAGCAAAAAGTCGCACTAACACCGCAAAGGATGGCCGCATGACCGTATTGATCACCGGTGCAAACCGCGGCATTGGGAAAGCCCTATTTGACGGTTACAGGGCGGCAGGTCACGCCGTCATCGGCACCCATCGCGCCCCAGATGATGGCCCAATGCGTCTGCTGGATGTGACCGATCCGCTGTCGCACGCACAGTTGGCGAATAGCTTGGGCGATGTTTCCGTAGAACTGCTGATCTGCAATGCTGGTGTCTATCTTGATAAAGGACACAACCTGTCTGATGGATATCCTGCTGATATGTGGGCTAACGCATTTGCCACAAACGTGACCGGTGTGTTTCTGACAATCCAACATCTTTTGCCGCATTTGCGCCGCGCAGGATCGGCAAAGATTGCAATCATTTCGTCACAAATGGCGTAGCATACCCGCGCGCCTGGCGGCAGTTACATCTACCGTGCTAGCAAGGCTGCAGTGCTCAATCTTGGCCGTAACCTCGCCAGTGACCTAAAGCGCGAAGGGATTAGCGTAGGGATTTACCACCCGGGCTGGGTACAAACGGATATGGGTGGCCCAAGTGCCGCGATCACACTTGAGGAATGCACAAGTGGACTGATGGATCGTTTTGAAACGCTGGGCCCAGAAACCACAGGTTGCTTTGAAACATGGGATGGTCAAGCGCACGTCTACTAGGGGCCAGGGGCCGCTTATCGTTTGCGCTTTGGTACAGGGCTGATTAAAGGGGGTGCGGATTACGTAACAGGTTCCCTAAGGAAGTCCCATGCCGACGCTTGTGATGAAATTTGGCGGCACATCTGTCGCCAACCTTGACAGGATCGCGCGCGCGGCAAAGCGGGTCGCCTTGGAGGTTGCAAACGGGTACGATGTGATCGTCATCGTTTCAGCCATGTCAGGCAAAACGAACGAGCTTGTTGGCTGGGTCGAAGAAACATCCCCGCTTTACGATGCTCGCGAATATGACGCGATCGTCTCATCCGGTGAAAACGTGACCGCGGGACTGATGGCGCTGCGGTTGCAGGAAATGGATATTCCGGCGCGGTCCTGGCAAGGCTGGCAGGTGCCGGTTCAGACCACATCGGCCCACTCCAGCGCCCGGATCGAGGACATACCGCCCAACAACATCAATGCCAAATTTGGCGAAGGCATGCGTGTAGCGGTTGTGTCAGGTTTCCAAGGGATCAGCCCCGAAGGCCGTATCACAACGCTGGGGCGTGGCGGATCCGACACCACCGCTGTTGCATTTGCAGCCGCTTTTGGGGCGGAACGCTGCGACATCTACACGGATGTGGACGGGGTCTACACAACCGATCCAAGGATCACGAACAAGGCACGCAAACTCGATAAGATCGCGTTTGAGGAAATGCTGGAACTTGCGTCACTGGGTGCAAAGGTCCTGCAAACCCGCTCAGTCGAGCTGGCCATGCGCTATAAAGTGCGTTTGCGCGTCTTGTCATCATTCGAAGAACCCTCAGACAATGCTGGTACGCTTGTCTGTGATGAGGAGGATATCATGGAATCCAATGTCGTGGCCGGCGTGGCCTATTCCCGTGAAGAGGCAAAGATGACCCTGATCTCGGTCGCGGACCGTCCGGGAATTGCTGCTGCGATTTTTGGGCCATTATCCGAGGCAGGCGTAAACGTGGATATGATCGTTCAGAACATATCAGAGGAAGGGCGCACGGACATGACCTTTTCGTGCCCCACTGACCAAGTGCTGCGGGCCGCCCGTGCCATGGAAGCAGCCAAAGCTTCCGGAGATATCAATTTCCACGATCTGGTGACGGATGATGGGGTTGCGAAGGTATCCGTTGTAGGGATTGGCATGCGCAGCCATGCCGGCGTCGCGGCCAAGATGTTTAAGTCACTCCACGATGAGGGGATTAACATCAAGGTCATTACAACCTCTGAGATAAAAATTTCCGTCCTTATTGATCGAAAATACATGGAACTTGCCGTCCAAGCCCTTCATGATGCTTTCGAATTGGAAAAAGCGGCCTGATCCTGTCTGAGGGTCCGGCCGTGCAACGGGGGACCAATGCCACATCGGTTTGAAAGCGAAAGCCGCAAGCTGCTCGGCCGTTTACGCGCAGCACTGGCCACCGATACCGAAGGCCAGGCTCGCCTCGATAACGTGGTGGATCTCATTGCGGACTCGATGCAGACAGAGGTTTGCTCGATCTATCTTTTCCGTGACACCGAAACGCTCGAATTATGTGCCACCAAAGGCCTGCAGGCCGAAGCCGTGCACCAGACCCGTATGCGTCTGGGCGAAGGTCTGGTTGGACGCACAGCCAAGAACCGCGCCGTCATCAACACTGCTGACGCCCCTGCAGAAAAAGGGTTCCGCTATATGCCCGAAACTGGGGAAGAGCGGTTCTCATCTTTCTGCGGCGTCCCTATCCAGCGCTTGGGCGAAGTGCTGGGCGTACTGGTCGTTCAATCGAAGGCTGCTCGGGAATACACCCCGGACGAAGTTTATGCCTTGGAAATTGTGGCGATGGTCATCGCCGAAATGACCGAACTGGGCGCCTTTGTTGGTGAAGGTGCAGCCCTTTCTGCACGTCACCAGCAACCTGTAATGCTGCGCGGCTCAATCGCGCAGGAAGGGGCCAGTGAGGGCGAAGTGTTCCTGCACGAACCGCGGGTTGTGGTAACCAACCCGATCTCGGATGATCCGGAAACCGAGCACAACCGCCTTGTCGGCGCCATTGATGACTTGCGCCAGTCGATTGATGACATGCTTGTCGGCGCTCGTACGGTCGACCCCGAACAGGCCAAGGTGCTTGAGGCCTACCGTATGTTTGCCAACTCCAGCAGTTGGTTGCGGCGGATGAAGGCAGATATTGAAAACGGGCTATCCGCAGAAGCCTCGGTCGAGAAAGAGCAGTCGCATGCGCGGGCCCGTCTGGCCAAGTCAGGCGATCCTTATATGCGCGAGCGCTTGCATGACCTTGATGATCTATCGAACCGTCTTCTGCGCATTCTGACTGGTCAGGGGGCCGATGTCCAAGCGGATATGCCGGAACACCCAATCCTTGTTGCCCGCAATATCGGACCTGGCGAGTTGCTGGAATATGGCAAGAAAATCAAAGGTATTGTGCTTGAAGAAGGATCCGTTGGCAGTCATGCGACGATTGTTGCACGCGCATGGGCCATACCGTTGGTTATCAACGCCAAGGGCGTCACGCGCGAGGCCCTGAACGGCGACACAATCCTTGTTGATGGCGAGCAGGGCATCGCGCATCTGCGACCCGATGACACCGTACACGCTGCTTTCCGCGACAAGCTCGAGATGCAGACGCGCGCGCAGGAACGCTATGCGTCGATCCGTGATCTTGCGGCAGAGACCAAGTGCAAAAGCATAATCTCGCTTCAGATGAACGCCGGACTGATCGCTGATTTGCCATCGCTTGAAGGCTCGGGTGCGGAAGGTGTCGGACTATTCCGGACGGAATTGCAATTTTTGATCCGCAATCAAATGCCACGCCGCGCTGAGCTATCGGCGCTTTATTCGCGTGTCCTCAAGGCCGCCAAGGGCAAACGCGTTGCCTTTCGAACACTCGACATCGGCTCGGACAAGGTCTTGCCTTACATGAAGCCGAACGATGAACCCAACCCCGCCATGGGTTGGCGGGCGATCCGCGTTGGTCTGGACAAGCCAGGTGTGTTGCGGATGCAGCTGCAGGCGCTTTTGCGCGCGGCAGACGGGCAACCGCTGACAGTGATGTTCCCTTTTGTGACACAGCTCAGTGAATTTCGCACAGCCCGTGCCGAGATGGACAAGGCCATCGCACGTGAGACCAAGCTGGGACATCGTCTGCCTGCAAAGCTTGAGGTGGGAGCAATGCTGGAGACCCCTTCGCTCGCATTCGCGCCAGAAGCCTTCTTTGAAGAAGTTGACTTCATTTCCATCGGTGGCAACGATTTGAAACAGTTCTTCTTTGCGGCGGACCGCGAAAACGAACGTGTGCGCCGCCGCTATGACACGCTGGACGTCAGTTTTCTGTCTTTCATTGAACAGGTTGTTAAACGCTGTCAGGCGACAAACACACCCCTGTCGTTCTGCGGTGAAGATGCCGGGCGCCCGGTTGAGGCGCTTTGCTTTGCAGCCCTTGGATTGCGCACCTTATCGATGCGTCCAGCGTCAATCGGACCAGTAAAGCACTTGCTGCGGCGTGTTGACCTTGACGAGGTCAAAGACGTTATGGATCAGGCAATCGCACGGGGTGATCAAACAGTCCGCCGCGCCGTCGCTGATTGGCTGGTTTATCAAGTCTGAGGGAGCGCAGCCGCTGCCAGCACCTTATGGAATTCATCCAAGACAGCGTCTTCCCCATAAATGCGGGCAAGTCGGCGCAGCCCGAAATGCACATGCGCCATCGAGACATAGTAATCGACAAATGCGTAATTGGTTCCCGCGCCAGCTGCTGCACCCAAGACAGGCACGGCTTGGCTGGCCAGTTTTTGCGAAAGCACAGCCGCAAATTTAGGCGCCACTTTGCTGATCAATCCATTCACAGCCGCACCGGAGATGCTTAGCCGTGCACCTATGAATGCTGTATCGACCCCGTCATCCTCAGTCCCTGGTCCTCCTGCCCCGAAGACGGCAAGACACTCCATGCGCGTCGCAGGAGCGTCGGGATCTTCGCCATGTTCGATTGCGACATGATGAACTGCGCGAAAAATAACTGTGGTCGCTACCGGTAGTTCCGCAATAGCCGTGGGCAGGCCGCCAAATCCGCCCACCGCGCCAGACAGGGTACCAATCAGCTTGTGAAGCCGGTCAGAGCCGATGTTTTGGCCTACTCCGCTGCGCGACCGGCTTGCCACATCAAAGCTATGCCGCAATGCCACGCGTGCGATTTCGTCGACTTGGTCGCGCGCCGATTTCGGCAGCAGCTTCAGGCCGTCTTCGACCTGACCGCCGACAAAGTTTATCGCCGTCATCAGTAAGCCATTTGCCTTGCGCTGACGCGCGGCAAGGGCGGCGATCTCAGCACGGGCTTCGTCATTCAAAGGTGCCAGCGGATCTACCGGGGTCACCTGTTTCATCGTTATCTCTGAACTGTCCATATTTCTGAGATGGGTGTCGGAAGGTTCGTTTTCAATCCAATGCGGGTGTGACAGGCCCGGTCACCCCCACCCAGGCGTCATCCTGCAGTGCGAGACCAAGCACGCGATCCGGATTTGTGGGTGGCGGCATATCCACACCCGAAAGCTTCTCAAACCCAAATCGTCGGTAATAGGGTGCGTCTCCTACCAGCATCATCCGCTGCCATCCAGCAGAGCGCGCGGTTTCAATGCACTGCCCCATCAGAAGCGCCGCGAGACCTTCACCCTGTCGCGTCGGGTGGACAGCGATTGGCCCCAGCAGAACCACCAACGCCCCTTCTATCCGCACCGGCCAATTGCGCACGGCCCCCGCAAGGATGCCGTCGGAATCGCGTGCTGTCAGACAAAGCGCCCCAATGGGGTCAACACCTTCGCGCAAGCGATAAGACGACAACGCAGAACGTCCGGGCGCAAAGCAAAGGTCATAAAGCGCCTCGACCTCCCACCAGTCATCCGCCGTCTCTTCGGCCAGCGTCATTGCCGTCTGTTGCATCTTGTCTTTCGTCTGGCCAAAGGCTTGTGCTGACGCTACCCCTTAGCCACCCAAACGAAAAGACTGCGCGATGTTCTACGAACCCAAAAACGGCCACGACCTGCCTCACAATCCCTTTAACGCGGTTGTGTCACCGCGCCCGATCGCATGGGTGGCAACACGCGGTAAGGATGGGCAAGACAACCTTGCCCCGTATTCTTTCTTCAATGCAGTTGCATATGTTCCACCGCAGGTCATGTTTGCCTCGACCAGCGCGAAACCAGACCGAGGCGACACCAAGGATAGCGTCAGCAATATTCGTGAAACAGGTGTCTTTGCGGTGAACCTCGTGGAATATGCCGCGCGCGACATAATGAACCAAACCTCCGGCCCCTGGGGCCGAGAGACGGATGAGTTTGCCCTGGCAGGTGTCGAAAAGGCGGAGTGCGAGACGATCAACTGCCCACGTGTCGCAAATACGCCGGCGACGCTGGAATGCAAGCTGACCCAAATCGTCCAATTGCCCGGTCAAGCGAATTTCACTGTCTTCGGTGAGGTCACCGGTGTGCATTTGCGCGATAGCTGCATCGTCGACGGCAAGTTCGATGTATCAACCTATAATCCGCTGACGCGGCTTGGTTATCGTGACTACTCGGTGATCCGAGAGGTCTTTAGCCTGCAGCGTCCCGATGACTAACACCCAGCGGCGCGCAACCTGTTCTGCCTGAGCATTGCGGCAGTTAAGTCCAGCAGGTGACCATCCAGCTAGGCGCAGCCAATATGCTGATGCCCAACCTGTCACGAAAGCTGCGCAGTTGCAGACAGTCTAAGCCATCAGTGCATATCGCCCCAAACCGTATATATATAATACCGTGAACACCATATTGATGTACTTCAACTGCCGTTCGCCGTGAAGCCAAGCACAATATACCCAAATCACGCAAAACGGCAGACTGAATGCCATGGCCGCCAATTGCCAGCCTTGAACAACCGATACTGTACTGGCGACCCCAAGACAGACCGCCAACCATTTCAGATGCTGCTCATATACAGCAAAATCCATCAGTCTCATTTATCAATCTCTTGGAAATGCCCGCCGTGGACCCGGCGTGTGGCATGACACGAAGACTAGCAATCGAAAGAGATGCAATCAAGCATCAATGCCCCCCGATAATGCCGGTCTTGACGCTGTAGTCGACAGCAAGTGCATAATCAGGGTCGTCATCGCTATCGATCATCAGATGACCAGCTTTCGACAACAATTGGTGACAGTCTCGGCTCAGATGCCGTAACTGAATCTTCTTGCCAGCGTCCTGATACTTCTGTGCCACGGCTTCGATCGCTTGCAGTGCCGACTGGTCAGCCACTCGGCTGGCCGCAAAATCGATGATGACCACTTCTGGATCACTATCCACATCAAAGATTTCCATAAACCCGTCAGATGAGCCAAAGAACAGCGGGCCCTGGATCTCATAAACCTGCGCACCTGCCTCCGTCCGACTTTCGCGTTTGATGGCGTGGATGCGCGTTGCGTTGCTCCAAGCGTAGGCCAATGCGCTGACGATCACACCAACGACAACCGCAGTGGCAAGGTCTGTCGCGACAGTCACAATTGTCACCAGAATAGTCACAAACGCATCGGTCCGCGGTACTTTCCGCAGGATACGCAAAGAGTTCCACGCGAACGTCCCGATAACGACCATAAACATCACGCCAACCAAAGCGGCCAGCGGAATCTGTTCAATCAGCGAGCTCGCGAACAGGATAAATGCCAGCAGGAATAGCGCGGCAGCTGTCCCTGCAATCCGTGTTCGCCCACCGGATTTCACATTGATCATCGACTGCCCGATCATCGCGCAACCGCCCATGCCTCCGAAGAAGCCGGTCACCGTGTTGGCCGCCCCTTGGGCCAGACATTCCTGGCTCGCCCCACCGCGTTTGCCGGTCATCTCACCCACGAGGTTCAGCGTCAGCAAGCTCTCGATAAGGCCAATTGCCGCCAGAATGAGCGCATAAGGCAGGATGATTTCAAACGTTTCCCAGTTTAGCGGTACCATAGGCACGTGAAATGGTGGCAAACCACCTTCGATACTCGCCAGATCGCCAACCAGGGGCACATCCAGCCCAAACCCAATCACAAGCCCTGCAACGATGGCGATGCCTGCAAGTGGCGCCGGTATAGCACTCGTGATCTTTGGCATCACCCAGATGATCCCCATGGTCAGCGCCACCAGCCCAAGCATAAGATAAAGTGGTGCCCCCGATAACCATTCCCCGTTTGCCATCCCATGACCACCGCCATGGGCCGTTCCAGGCACCTGAAACTGGCCAAGCTGGGCCAGGAAAATCACGATGGCCAGTCCGTTGACAAAGCCCAGCATGACCGGATGCGGCACCAACCGAATGAATTTGCCCCAACGCATGATACCAACAACGATCTGGATCAAACCCATCAGAACAACAGTCGCAAACAAGTACTCAACCCCGTGTTGCGCAACAAGGCTGACCATAACCACGGCAAGCGCACCCGTCGCGCCTGAAATCATCCCGGGACGTCCACCAAAAAGCGCTGTAATCAGACCAACGATAAAGGCAGCGTAAAGGCCGACCAACGGCTCGACACCCGCAACAAAGGCAAACGCTACCGCCTCTGGCACCAAAGCCAGAGCGACAGTTAGCCCGGAAAGAATCTCCGTTCGCATTTGTCCAGGCGTCAGTGGGGCGTCTGGGTCACGAAGGGATAAACTGTCGGCGAAGTTCGCCAATAAAGCGCGGGCCATGAAGGCTCCTGTCAGAAAGGGAGATATTCGCGTTGCCGTAAACGACCCGCTGAGGCTTGTCACCCCTCCTTTCTGACCCATCTGCTCTTGTTGCAGCAACGTCACGGGGCGCGGGGTTCACATTTCTTTCATTCCGTTCCAGTGTCCTTCAGGTGCGTTAAGACAAGGTTTAGCATGAAGACAAAAATCGGAATTATCGGTGGGTCGGGCATCTATGACATGGACGGATTACAAAATGCGGCCTGGGTCAGCGTTGACACTCCTTGGGGCAGACCATCCGATGAGATACTGACCGGAGATTTAAACGGGGTCGCCATGGCCTTTCTGCCGCGTCACGGGCGCGGGCATGTCCACTCACCAACACATGTGCCTTACCGCCCCAATATTGATGCACTCAAACGGCTGGGTGTGACGGATATTATCAGCGTCAGCGCCTGTGGGTCTTTTCGCGAAGAGATGGCGCCTGGTGACTTTGTCATCGTTGACCAGTTCATCGACCGTACATTTGCCAGGGAAAAATCGTTTTTCGGGACAGGCTGCGTCGCCCATGTCAGCATCGCTCACCCCACCTGCGAACGACTTTCGGATGCCTGTGCAACCGCCGGACGTGATGCGGGGATCAATATCCATCGTGGCGGAACCTATCTTGCCATGGAAGGCCCGCAGTTCTCGTCGATGGCCGAAAGCAAGCTTTATCGTGAATGGGGCTGCGACGTGATCGGCATGACCAACATGCCCGAAGCCAAACTCGCCCGAGAGGCCGAGATTTGTTACGCCTCGATCGCCATGGTGACAGACTACGACAGTTGGCACCCTGATCATGGCGCCGTTGATGTCAGCGATGTCATCAAGACCCTGCAAGGCAACGGGACAAAGGCGCAAGACCTCGTCAGCCGTCTGCCAGCGCTTCTTGGCCCTGACCGCGCGCCTTGCCCTTATGGCTGCGACCGTGCGCTGGAATACGCCCTCATGACAGCCCCCGATAAACGGGACCCTGCCCTTATCGCCAAACTCGACGCCATTGCTGGCCGGGTTCTTTGAAAGAGTACCGATGAAGACTGTCCAAGACTATATCCGCACGATTCCCGATTTCCCACATGAAGGGATCATGTTCCGCGATGTAACCACGCTTTTTGCCGACCCCCGCGGCTTTCGTATCGCAATAGATCAGTTGCTGCACCCTTACGCCGGCCAACCCATCGACAAGGTCGTCGGGCTGGAAGCACGCGGCTTCATCCTTGGCGGGGCCATCGCGCACCAGCTTTCACTGGGCTTCGTGCCGATCCGCAAGAAAGGCAAGCTGCCCGGCAAGACCATCGAACAGGCCTATACGTTGGAATATGGCGAAGCGATCATGGAAGTTCATGATGACGCGCTGCAAGCGGGCGAAAAGGTGCTGCTGGTTGATGACCTGCTCGCTACCGGTGGCACGGCAGAGGCCGGGATCAAACTGATCGAACGGATGGGGGCCGAGGTGATGGGCTGCGCCTTTATCATCAATCTGCCCGATCTGGGCGGCCGAAAAAAGCTGGAAGCGTTGAACATGGATGTGCACGCGCTTTGTGAATTCGAAGGAGAGTAAGACCCCGACCCCACAATCATGCGCAACGCGGACGCAGAACACAGTGCGCCCAGCACGCGGCCAGCATGTCTTGCGCCGCAGGCGCGCCTTTGGATCAGACCTGCCGTAAAACAGCACCGGGGTTCATGATCCCCAGCGGATCCAACCCATCTTTGATCGCGCGCAGCATCGCCAGCTTCGCGGGATCACTATAGGTCTCCAGATCGCCAACTTTCAGCCGCCCAATCCCATGTTCAGCGCTGACCGATCCGTCCATCTCGTGGACCAAATCATGCACGACTTTCTTGACCTGCGGGCGTTCAACCTCGTAATCCGCCCGGCTGCGACCCGGCATCGGGAAGACGTTGTAATGCAGGTTCCCATCACCCAAATGGCCAAAGCAATTGATGCGAAATGTACCAACCTGAGCCAGTGCCTGTTGTCCGCGCGCGATAAATGCCGGTATCGCACTTAACGGGACCGAGATATCGTGCGAACTGACCGAGCCGATCCGGCGGTTCGCCTCCGGAATACTCTCGCGGATATGCCAGAAAGCATCGCGCTGCGCATTGTTTTGGGCGATCACGCCGTCTGTCACCAGCCCAGAATCAAAGGCGGCTTCAAACAACCCTTCCAGCGCCTCTTCGGGTTTCAATCCGGCTGGCAGACCGACATCGATCAGGACGCACCAATCGGGTACTTCGTTAAACGGCTTCTTCACATCCAGGCCCGTTTCATCAAGAAAGTCAAAGCCTTGACGATGCATAATTTCAAAGGCCGACACGCCTTCGCCAATCGTCTGACCCGCCAGCCCCAGCAGTTCCAGCGCGGCGTCGGGAGACGGCACAGCCATCATCGCAGCGCCGATATGTGCGGGACGTGGTGCCAGCTTCAACGCGGCCCCTGTGATAATCCCCAACGTCCCTTCCGCCCCGATCATCAGGTTGCGCAGATCATAGCCGGTGTTGTCCTTGCGCAACCGCGTCAGCCCGTGCCAAATCGTCCCGTCAGGGCGCACAACCTCCAGCCCCAAGCATTGCGCGCGGGCATTGCCGTAGCGTAGGACGTTGACCCCGCCCGCATTAGTCGCAAGCAGCCCACCGATCCGCGCGGACCCTTCTGAGGCCAGCGAGAGGGGGAATAATCGCCCCACATCTTCTGCCGCCTTTTGAACGTCTGCGAGGATGACGCCAGCGTCACAAACCAGAACGTTTTCTGTCGGATAAACGTCACGGATACGGGTCATCCGTTCCAACGATAGGACCACTGGCGCTGCACCATCCTGCAGCAACTGTCCGCCAACCAGCCCGGTTCCGCCGCTATAGGGCACGATCCCGATCCGGGCGGCGGCGCAGGCTTTTACGACCGCTGCAACCTCTTCAGTGCTGCCGGGGGCAACCACCAGCCCCTGCCCGGCCCAACGCCCGCGTGGTTCGGTCAAGTAAGGGGTGCTGTCCTCTTTGAAGGCCGCTTCAGGTAGCAGCCCGCGCAGCGTTTCTTCAAAGGCATCTGTGACCGAATTCAGCATTTGAGGTCCTTTCAGCCCACTACATGGGCCAAAAGGCATGCCAGTCCAACCCGATTCTAGGCTGCTTTCGACGCCCCTTCCGCGAGCGCGCCAAGTTTTGCATAAGCGATCTCTGGATCGACAGCGCCGAAACCGGCAAAGGTGCCAAAGCCGCAATCGGATCCGGCAATCACGCGATCAGCACCGACGATTTCCACAAATCTTTCAATGCGTTGCGTAACAAGATCGGGATGCTCTACAAAATTCGTGGTCGTGTCCACAACGCCGGGAACCAAAACCTTACCATCCGGTATATCGCCCGCACGGTCCCGGAAAACAGTCCATTCATGGCCATGGCGGGGGTTCGAGGTTTCGAACAGGACATAGCGTGATTTGGTCGCCATCAGCGTGTCGAACATCTTGGCCATTGGAATGTCGCAGACATGCGGCCCCTCGTAATTGCCCCAGCAGATATGCACGCGCACCTTGTCTTTGGGCACATCGGCAAGAGCATGGTTCAATGCCTCGACATGGGAGGCCGCGATTTTCAGGAATTCATCATCCGACAAATCGTTAAACAACATGTGACGCGACAGTGCGAGGTCGGGGCAGTCGAGCTGCAGATCGAGGCCGGAGGAAACAATAGTTTCATATTCCGCCTTCATCGCATCGGCCAAAGCGGCCAGATATGCCTCGCGCGTTTTGTAGTAATCGTTCTGTAAAAACAATGAGATAACGCCGGGAGAAGCGGCATTCATGAAGCCTCGTTCGGCCCCGTGTTCGGCCATGGCGGCCTTGAGATTAGCGATGTCTTTTTCCAACTCGCCCTGCCCTTTCGATTTCACCTCGCCCACGCACATGGGTCTTGCATATTGCGGGGTGCCGCCGTCATCGGCCAAGCGTTTGAGAAAGCTGGGGAATTGCTTGAGGTCGGCAGGCGCATTGCGTGGGCTGTCGCCATCAAAACCGGTATAGCGGTCCTTGACATAAGTGGCATAGCTGATCTTGGACGTCTCGCCATCGCTGACGATATCAATCCCCGCATCCACTTGTTTTTTCACGGTTTCTGAGACCGCTGCGGTCATCGTCGCATCGAATGCGGACTGATCATAAGCCTTCCCATTCTCACGGGCAAAGATGAAATCGACCACCTCCTGCGTGCGAGGCAAAGAGCCTGTGTGCGTTGTCAATACTTTGGCCATGTCACCATCCTTTTGCCCGTATGTTTCGCGTACAGATCCTGTACATATCCTGTACGTACACTTGTCTTACGCAGGACCCGTTAACCATTCCATGTCGCGCCTGCTGGGTCGCCCGTACCAACAACATGATAAAGGCTCGCTTCACCCGTCATGGATGGCACCGCAGTATGCATGACGCCCTCTGGCACCGACATAGTGTCACCGGGGGCGAGCGTGGCGCCCCCGCCGTCCCAGTTAATGCGCCAATGCCCACGCATCGGCATGAGGACCGATGGATGATCATGGGCATGCATGGCCTCGGATGCTGAACTGCGGTTGATCAGACTCACCTCGAAACCCGGCTTGTCGCGCAGCACCCCGTTTTCGCCGATCACGGTCACTGGCGATCCATCGGCCATCGCCATCAGGTCCCAATAGCGGGCCACATAACCCGGGACCACATCATGCGCTTTGGGTTCGGGGAAGGCGGTTAGTTCGTCATCCGTCAGCAACGGCATGGGCTTGACGTCATCCGGCAGGGTCTGCCCCCGCTTGGTGTCGTAGAGTTTGCCGTTTTCACCCAGGATCAGACCGTGTTCTGTCGCGTCTTCGATCACCTGAGGCGCCCATATCACGCCGCCGCCCGCATCATCACCGCCAAGGATCGCCATGATCATCCCGTAATCGGTGCCGATGTTTTCAAATCCGCGGAAGATGCCGGTGGGGATGTTGAAGATGTCGCCCTCTTCCAGCACGACCTCACCTGCATCGCCGTGACGGCCCCAGAAGAACCGCCAACGGCCTTTGAGGACAAAGAACACCTCGGCCGTGCGGTGGCTGTGCAGGGAGTTGCGGCATTTGGGCGGCTGGCCTGCAGCGCCGATATTGAAGCCGTGAGGGATGCCGATATGGACGTGCTGATCGGGGCTTTCGGACACACCACCGCCGATGATGGTAAAGTTTTCCTTTTGATCAGAGCCGGGTGTATGCGCGTCAATGAACGCGGTCTTGCAGGGCTGCAGATCGCCGTAGCGGACGATGCGGGTTTCCATTTCGGCGGGTGTCATTTTCATCTTCCTTCAGTGGTCGCGATGACCTTCAGCTCAATCTGTGTGCCGGGTGTTGCCAGTTCTGTCACACCGATGGCGGTCCAGGCGGGATAGGGCGCGAACAGGTATTCGTCTTTCAGCGCCCGAAAGGTGTCGCGATGTTCGGACAGCCCGACGTGATAGGTTGTCAGATCGACGATGTGTTCAAACCCCAATCCGGCCTCGGCCAGCATCTCGTGGACTGTTTCGAATGCGTTTCTGACTTGCTGTTCAAAACTGACAGGCACCGCGCCAGTTTGGCGATCCGTTCCAGTGACACCGGACGCAAAGAGAAACCCATTAGCGATCACACCGGGGGAAAAGTGCCAGTCATTGACATAAGACTGCTGCGCAGGGGGTATGACGGGCTTTTTTGTCATTCCTGCCCCTCGCCTGATGCCTGCAAAAGGGATGCCGGATCTTCGCCAAGCTCTTTCAATCGGCCAGCAAGTACATCGATTTGCCCGTTGATTTCGGCCATGCGCGGGGCCAGCATTTCGCCAATCTCATCCTCGGTGTAGCGTGGCAAAATGTATTGCGGACAGTTCCAGTCCATCGCTGTAAGGCTGATCGTCATCAATCGTTCGACCGGCCCCTGCCCCTCTTGAGAAAGCGTTGTTGCCAGCTCGGGCTGGGCGTCTGCGCCAACCATCGTGGCTTCACCGATCAGCTTCAGCCGGGCGCGCCGGGGATAATCCATGAGGATCAAGGAGACTTTGTTGTTTGTCGCCAGATTGCCTTGGGTGATGAACTGTTTGTTGCCGCGATAATCCGCGAAGCCGATGGTGTCGGTATCCAGCACCCGCAGAAAACCTGCCGGACCACCCCGATGCTGGATATAGGGGTAGCCGCTTTCGACGATGCTGGCGATGTAGAACGACGTGCGGGTCTCGATGAAAGCCTTTTCGTCATCACCCAGGCCGCCAGTCAGCCGCGTTTCATAGACATGACTGTATTTGGCCAGCGTGCCCGCCTTGTCCTGCTCGGCCTTGGCCGCATCGCTGAACATATGTTTGGCGTAGCTATCCATCAGCCGGCCTGCATCAGGATCTGTTTCCAGATCGCGATTTCGTCGTAAAGTGCAAATTCCCGGCGCAACCCAATCCCATCCGGCCCGTAAGGACCGAATTCCGCATGGCACATTCCCATCACGTGAACCTGCGCGCCCGTGGGTGCGCCAAAGCTGCCCCATCCATCATGGACCCCGTCCAGTGACCAGCGGATCGCAGCGCGGGGGGATAGCATGTTCCCCTCCATCCCGATCTGGTGGTGTATCTTGAAGTCCGCATGCGGGAAGGAAGACCGCAGCCCGACCCAGAACTGCAACACCCCGTCCCAGCCCAGCGCCCGTTGCGCACCTGCATATTCACCGATTACGGCCCGATCATAGCTGTTGCGGATATGGGCGAAGTCATGGTTCATGATCCGGGTCAGCGTGTCGGCATAGCGCTGCCCCCATTCGTTATCGTTACCAGTGCCGTGATAGCCGCCATCGACATCCATGGCGGGGGTAAAGGGCCTGCTTGCCTTGTCGGCCCCGCCCTCACGATTGATCAGATCAGCCGCATAGTCGCGCGGGTCCATTCCTAGTTGCCGGACAATCCCCCCATAATCGCGCACGAGCCACTCATCATAGATCGTATCATTTTTGGCCGCACAATCGGCAATGACATAGACCTGCCATTGCTTTCCCGTGGCAGGCCCGAATTGGCCGTCACGCGTATGGGTCGCTTTGGTATGTAGGCGGTGGGATGAGAGGTATCCGGTGTCCTCATCACCGGACCAGATCACATCCTCACCCAGCAATTCCCGATCCGGAAATTCGTTGATCGTCGCCATGGTGCCCGCGATCACGGCTTGGTTGCCGCGGCTGATCCCCATTGGCGTGCGCACAGGGATATCAGGCGCGTAGTAATGGTTGAGCGTGCCGACACCCCGGTTCTCCCAAATCTCTTGGGTGATCCCGATGATGTAATCGGGGAAGTCTTTCCATCGGTTGGAAAAGCCTTTCATGCGCGGGATCCTTTACGTGGCCGGGTGCTGCCGCGGGCGATCAGCGGGCTTGCGATTTCAATATGCCGTGTAGGGCTTGTAGGGTCGTCTATCCGGGTCAACAGAGCCTCGACCGTGGCATCGACCATCCGGTTCAGCGGTTGGCGCATGGTCGTTAGATCATAGGCGGCCCAGGCGGCAAGGGGCACATCATCGTAGCCGATGACGGCCACGTCCTCGGGCACACGCAGCCCCAATTTGCCGCGCAGTGTGTCCATCACGGCAAAGGCCATGTGGTCGTTGCCCACAAAGATCGCATCGGGCGGATTGGGGCCGGCCATCAGCGTCTCGGTGGCTTCGACAGCCGTCTCGCGTTTGTACATGCCGTCGATGATCTGCGGCATCATTCCGGCCTGTTGTAATGCGTCGCAGAACCCCTTTTGCCGGTCGCGCCCGGTGGAAGAGCCTTGCCAGCCGCTGATATGCGCAATCGTCTTGTGTCCGCAATCCAGCAGGAATTGACCCGCTTCGCGTCCGCCTTTGACATTGGCAGAGGTCACGCTGGATACATCCGCCCCATCCTGCCCCCGATTGAACATCACCACGGGAATGCCAGCAGCGTTGCATCGGTCGGTCAGATCGTTGGTCATGGCGACCGAGGCGGTGATAATCCCGTCGACCTGATAATCCAGCAGTTGCTGCATGACCTCTTCGATATCTGCCCGACTGTTGGCGGCTGTGAAGACGAGGATGTGATAGCCCTGTTCTTGCAACGCGTTCGACAGCCGTTCCAGCGCGTGCGGATAGAACTGATTGTCCAGATAGGCCACGACCAGCGCGATGATCCGGCTTTTGCCGGTGATCATGGCACGCGCCATCATATTGGGGCGATAGCCGAGTTCCTGTGCCGCCTTGCGCACTTTTTCAACGGTCTTGGCGCTCGCCGATGCGCCGGGCGTGAAGACCCGACTGACCGCAGACTGGCTGACACCTGCGCGTTCGGCGACCTGGAGGGATGTCACTTTTTCCATCAATCCGCCGTCCAGCCGCCGTCGATCAGAAGGTTGGTGCCGGTCATCATCGCCGAGGCGTCAGAAGCGAGGTAGACGACTGGCCCCATCAGGTCGGTCACTTCACCGACGCGACCGAGCTTGATCTTTTCCATCAGCCATTTGACTCTTTCCGGGTTGCTGAAGGTTTGTTCGGTCAGCGGCGTGCGGATGAAGGTCGGGCAGAGCGTGTTGACCCGGATGCCCTTTGGTCCCCATTCGATCGCCATGGATTTGGTAAAGCCTTCGACGGCGTGTTTCGTGGCGCAATAGACGGCCCGGTCGATCCCGCCCACATGGGCCATCTGGCTGGAGATGTTGATGAGGCTGCCGGGTTTGTTTGCAGCGATCAGCCCCTTGGCCACGGCGCGGGTCAGGAAATAGGCGCCTTTGATGTTGAGGTCCGCAACCGCGTCGAAATCCGCCTCGGTCGTTTCGGTTGCGGGGCTGTGGATGGCGAGACCTGCCGAATTTACAAGGACGTCAAATGGGCCCTCAGCAGATACTACGGTTTCGGTTTCAGCAATATTCGCCACATCCATTGCGATTGCACGCGCCTGTAAGCCCGCCGCATTCATTTCAGACACCACGGCGCCAAGCCTGTCCTGATTGCGCGCGGCCATTTTCACCACTGCCCCCGCTTCTGCCAATGCGACGGCACAGCCTAGGCCGATGCCGGATGATGCACCCGCGACCAATGCGTGTTTGCCGTCAAGACGGAAGGAGGGAGTTTTGGGGAGTGTCACTTCTTACTTTGCTTTCGGTTCTGGAGGGTCAACTTTCTAGAAATTCATAACCGCAGAAAAAGGGTTATTCGGCAGCGGTGCCATAGGCGACATTCTTGCCCCCGTAACGACGCACACGGATATTGCATTGTTCGGCATGACCCACAAACCCTTCCAGCATGCAAAGGCGGGACCCGTATTCGCCCACCATCGCAGCAGCTTCGTCCGTCAGGACCTTTTGATAGCTGTGGGTTTTCAGGAACTTGCCGACCCACAGACCACCAGTGTACCGCCCGGCCTTTTTGGTTGGCAGGGTGTGGTTGGTGCCGATCACCTTGTCGCCGTTGGCCACATTGGTGCGTGGTCCGAGGAAAAGCGCGCCGTAACAGGTCATGTTTTCAAGGAACCAATCGTCGCGGTCGGTCATTACCTGAACATGTTCGGACGCGATATCGTCGGCAACCTGCAACATCTCGTCATAGGTGTCGCAAAGGATGACCTCACCGTAGTCTTCCCATGATGTTCGCGCGGTCTCTGCCGTTGGCAGGATATCGAGAAGTCGGTCAATCTCGGCCAACGTTTCTTTTGCGAGCTTTTCGGAGTTGGTCAGCAGGACGGCAGGTGAGTTGTAGCCATGCTCGGCCTGCCCCAAGAGGTCAGTCGCGCAGAGTTCGGCATCTACGGTGTCGTCGGCGATGACCATGGTTTCGGTTGGCCCTGCAAAAAGATCGATGCCGACCCGACCAAACAATTGCCGCTTTGCCTCTGCCACAAAGGCGTTGCCGGGGCCGACGATCATATGCACCGGATTGATGGTTTCGGTGCCGAGCGCCATGGCGCCGACGGCTTGCATGCCGCCGAGAACATAGATTTCATGCGCGCCGCCCAAGTGCATTGCGGCGACAATAGCGGGGTGCGGTTCACCATTTTGCGGCGGGGCAGAAGCCACGATGCGCGGAACGCCTGCAACGGATGCGGTCAGCACGGACATATGCGCTGACGCAACCATCGGGAACTTGCCACCGGGGACGTAGCAGCCGACCGACTGTACGGGGATGTTTTTATGACCCAGGATCACGCCGGGCAGGGTTTCCACCTCAATATCCGTCATTGACGCACGCTGTGCCTGCGCGAAATTGCGGATCTGGTCCTGGGCGAATTTGATATCTTCCATATCGCGCGCCGAAACTTTGGACATTGCTGCCTCAATCTCGGACGGGGTTAGCAGAAAGCTGTGCGGGCTGTATTTGTCGAATTTCTGGGATAAATCTCTTACCGCCGCATCACCGCAGTTTTCGATGTCTTTGAGCGTGTCCTCGACGACCTTGCGGACCTTGGCATCGTCTTCGGCGCGTTCAGCTTCGGGTTTGCCGGATTTGAGATATGTGATTGTCATCTGTGTTCTCCACGTCCCGGGTCTGAACCGGAACCTCAACGTCGATCTTGTGCGAGGTCCCGGATCAGGTCCGGGACGGCGTCACTCTGGCGTGGCCGGTGTGGCGTTGCCATTGTCGTAGTTTTCCCAGCCCTGACCGCCGAAGACATCAACGCCCAGCTGCTGCATCACGGACGCAAAGTCGACCGAGACGGGGTTGTCGGCGATGCGCCCATCCTCGACCCGCCAGAAATCCATATACGGGATCTTCACGCGCTTGCCGGTCGGGGCTACGCCCATAAACGTGCCGGAATGGGTGGCTTCGATATGACCAAAACAGGCCGCCCAATCGCCATCGGCCATGAATTTTTCGGTTTTGTAATCCCGGTCGCTGAAAGCCGCGCGCAAGGGCAATTGCCAGTTGCGCCGGAACTCCTCGACACCTTTTTTTGTGCCGCAGCCCTGATTACCGCGCCACAGGAAGTCAGGCGTGAAATAGGCATACATGTCGCTCTCACCAGCGGCGAGCCCGTCTTCCATTCTTTTTACGGCAGCCAGAGTCTGGGCCGATTTTTCGTCATAGCTCATACTAGACGCTCCCCGGTTTCGGCATCAAACAGGTGACAGATGTCTGCTGGGATATGCGCGCTGACGGGATCACCGATCTCGGTCCGGTAGTCTTTGCCGGATTTAATCGAGATAATCGTTCCGGCGGCACGCATCGTTACCATCGTCGCCTCGCCCAATAGTTCAAGCGAGTAAACTTGTGACGAAACCTCGCCCTGTCCGTCGGCAACTTGCGCATCTTCGGCCCGGAAGCCGAGCGTAACAGGGCCAGAATGGCCGCTAGACAAACCCGGAATACTGATATGTTCGGCAGTGAACGTGCCGTTTTCCAGATGCCCGTCCATGAGGTTCATCGCAGGCGACCCGATGAAGCCGGCGACAAACGTGTTGGCGGGACGGTCGTAGATCTCTGTCGGGGTGCCGACCTGCTGCACGATCCCCTTGCTCATCACCACGACGCGGTCGGCAAGTGTCATCGCCTCGATTTGGTCATGGGTCACGTAGATTGTCGTCGTCTTGAGTTCATGGCTGAGGTTCTTGATCTGTGCGCGGGTTGAGACACGCAGCTTGGCATCAAGGTTCGACAGCGGTTCATCCATCAGGAACACATTAGGTTCACGCACAACCGCACGCGCCAAGGCCACGCGCTGGCGCTGGCCGCCGGACAGCTCTGCCGGTTTGCGGTGCAGGAATTCGTCCAGCTCCACCATGGCAGAGGCGCGTTTGACACGGGCGTCATGTTCCGATTGTGGAATGCCGCGGACCTTCAGCGGGAAGCGGATGTTGTCGTAGACATTCATGTTCGGATAAAGCGCGTAGGACTGGAATACCATCGCCACATCCCGGTCCTTGGGGTCAAGATCGTTGATGCGCTTGCCATCGACCAGAATATCACCACCCGATGCGTCCTCTAACCCCGCGATCATCCGCATGGTTGTGGTCTTACCGCAGCCAGAGGGGCCGAGCAGCACAAGGAATTCCTGATCTGCGATGGTCAGGTTGAACTCCTTTACACCGACGAAAGACCCCCACCGTTTGGTCACATTGCGAAGTTCGATTTCCGCCATGCGTCACCCCCTTGCATACGTTTGCAAAAACCTTCGCCCGAATCCATCAATCACGCAAGCCCCTAATTTAATGTCTTGTGTCGCGTCGGATTTTTCGAAAAGTTTCTTGCGTCGATACTGTGTTTGCGGGTTATCTTGCAAACGTATGCAACGCGGGTGACGATTCGTCCGTGACCAAAAATAGCGCAGCCGCCAAGGCCGCAACGTCGCGCGGGAAAGACCGCGCACTTGGATAACTGGGAGAGTATAAGCATATGACACTTATGAAAAAATTGGCTTTGGGGACCGCCCTTGCCGCGCTGAGTACGACAACGGCATTTGCGGCTGGCCACGCCGATTGTGGCGATGGCAGGCTCAGCATTATCGGCAACGAATTCCCCGCTATTCAGACCGTCGCTGCCGCTGCGGTGGCTTGCGCCGGAGATGGTGCCGAGTCGAATTTGACCGCCGATCACCAATCGCTGAACCTACCCGGGATGACGGGTAATCCGGCCGAATACACAACTGCGATTGTTGCTAACTCCTCGATCGTGGCGTTGATCAACGACGACGTTATTCGGCCGCTTGATGATCTAGTTGCCGAGTACGGACAAGACATCCCGAAACAGCAGCTGATCACCGTCGATGGGAAGGTGATGGCTGTTGCGTTCATGGCCAATAGTCAGAACCTGGTTTATCGCGCTGATGTGCTAGAGCAGATCGGGATGGACGTGCCGACATCCTATGAACAGGTACTGGAAGCGGCTGAAAAGATCCGCGCAGAGGGGATCATGCAGAACCCTGTGGGCGGTGCCTATGCTGCGGGTTGGAACCTCGCGCAGGAATTCACTAACATGTATCTGGGCACCGGTGGCCAATTCTTCAAACCAGGCACAGCCGAGGTGAGCATCAACAACGCCCAGGGTGTTGAGGCGCTGGAGATGATGAAGGCGCTGACTGCGTATATGAACCCCGACTATCTGACCCATGACAGCAACGCGACCTCTGCCGAATGGGAAGCGGGTAATGTGGCCCTGATGAACATGTGGGGCAGCCGGACGGGTGTTTTGATGGATACCGAAGGCTCCGCACCTGAAGTATACGAAAACACCATGACATCTGGCCCGCTGACCGTGGGCGACAGCGGGCGTCCGGCAAATACGCTATGGTGGGATGGCTGGACCGTGGCCAAGAACATCAGCGATGAAGATGCCGCCACAACATTCAAGGCCATGGCCGCTGGGGTGTCGCCGGACATTCTGAATGATCAGACGATGGATCAGGCCGTTTGGCTGATGCCGAACTTTGAACCACAACCGGTCAATACGGGCGTTCTGGCATCCGTGCAGGCAGGGTCCACCCCCTATCCTATGGTGCCATTCCAGGGCCTTCTGCACACCGCCCTTGGCGATAACATCGCCGACTTCCTGCAGGGCAATGAAAGTGCAGAGCAAACCCTGGCCGATATCGAAGCAGCATATACTGCTGCGGCCAAGGAAAAAGGCTTCCTTCAGTAAGTCGTTTGAGGGGCGCAAATCGCGCCCCCTTCGTCCAAATTCCATCATTCAGCGCATTGGGGCACCGGTCTGATGAAGCATAAGACATTCTTTTGGTTCGTGTTTCCATCCGTCCTATTGATGATCGCGTTTATCGCACTGCCGATTGTGTCGGTCATTACCCAGTCTCTTTATTCAGAGCATGAACAGGTCGTAGTGGTCGTGGAGAATTGCGGCCCCTTTGGCTGCACTGAATCCACATCCGTTGATCAGGAAGCAACCGCCGCACTGCGCGAAGCAGAGCCTTTGGGCAGATGGGCGGGCTTTGGTATCTACACTGACCGCAACCACCTGGCGATTGACGAGGTTGCCGGCGCATGGGTGAATTCGGACGGTATGCCGGATTTCTGGCGTACCTTGATGAACCTGCCGTTTTACAGCGCGATGGCGTTCACGCTGACCTACACAGCCATTGTCACCCCGATGACGATCATTCTGGGCTTTGTCGTCGCCATTGTTGTGAATTCAGTCGCCCGATCCTTGCGCGGGCCAACGATCTTTCTGTCGCTCTTGCCGATGATCGTGACCCCGCTTGTCGGGGCGTTGATCCTGTTCTGGATGGTAGATGCGCGCGGTATCCTTGGAACAGCGCTGCAATGGCTGGCCAATGATCCGAACCTGTCGGTCAAGGCCTCTACCCCGCTGATGTGGATCATGTTGATGGTCTACGGCACATGGAGTTCGATCCCGTTTGCCTTTGTCGTCTATTATGCCGGCCTGCAGACCGTGAACACCGACACGCTGGAGGCAGCGATGATCGATGGTGCCAGCCGGTGGGAGCGGATCCGCTATGTCGTGATCCCGCATCTGATGCCACTGACAACGTTCATCGCGCTTATCCAGCTCATGGACAACTTTCGGGTGTTTGAGCCCATTATCTCATTCCAGGCGCAAGCCCATGCGCGGTCGCTGTCCATCGCGATTTTTCAGGATTTGGGCGGCGAGACACGGCTTTTGTCCTCTGCCGCCGCCACATCCGTTCTGACAATCATCTTCGTGGCCATCCTGTTGTCGCCGGTGCTGGTGCGCACCTGGCGTGACTTTGGCAAGCAACGATAGGGGCCGCTTTATGTCTGTCGCAACACGCCGTCCGCTTAGTGTCCGTTTGATCGCTACCGGCTTTCTGGCGATCTGGCTGATCATGGCCGCCTTCCCCTTTCTGTGGACGCTCTGGGGGTCCTTCAAGGTGGAGGGGGATTTCTTTTCCAAGGCTGACTGGCTGAATTCCCTGCGCGGAACGCTGACACTGACCGAAACCGGCGGTCAATTCACCGGCGACGGCTATTATGGTGCCTGGATACAAGAGGAATTCTGGCGCGCCGCCCTGAATACACTGATCGTCTGTATCTGCGTTGTGACGATTTCGCTGACATGTGGCACGCTGGCCGGATACGCCCTTTCCCGATCCCCCTATCGCTATGCCTTCTGGCTGCTTCTCTTCGCATTGATTTTCAGGGCCATGCCACCCGTCACGCTGGTCTCTGGCTACTTGCTGCCGTTTTTCGAATGGAACCTTTGGGGGCATCTGTCCACGACCATCATTGTACTGGTCGCGATCAACCAGCCCTTCACCTTGTGGATGCTGCATTCCTTCTTCAAGAACATCCCACAGGATCTGGATGAAAGTGCGATGGTCGATGGCTGCACGCGCTTCCAGGCGTTTCGCCATGTGATCATCCCGGTAATGTGGCCAGGTGTCATTACGACCGGGCTGTTTTCTTTCCTGCTTGCGTACAATGACTTTGTGGTCACTGCGATGCTGTTGACGAAGGAGAACCAGACCATGGTGCCCAAGATTGCGAGCTTCCTGGGAACGACCCAAACCAAAGGCAATGTAATGTTTGCGGTGGCGGCGGTTGTGTCTGTGACAGCCCCGCTATTCCTGATGATCGTCTTTTTCCAACGGCAGATCGTGTCCGGTCTGACCGCAGGTGCTGTGAAAGGCTAGGATGAGCTTTCAATCCGAAAAGGCGCTTGTCCGCGCCCATTATGATGCGCTGGCCAAGGCAACGCCCGCGACGGTGGCAGATGTGCTGGCCGCACGCACCAGCCCGGACTGGCACTGGCGCGGCATGCATCCGTTTTATGAGCAATACGGAGCACAGGCGGTGGCCGACAGTTTCTGGTCGCCCTTCCTGACGTCCATGTCACCCCTGCAGCGGCGGCAGGACATGTTTATCGCCGGACGCAACGAGATTGATGATTTTCAATCGGTCTGGGTTGTATCCATGGGCCATCTGATGGGCCTGTTTGATGCACCCTTCCTTGGGATCAAGCCAAACCGGCGCATCACGATGCTGCGCTATGCCGAGTTCAACAAGGTTGTTGATGGCAAGATCGTGGAAACCGCGCTGTTCTGCGATCTTTTGCATCTGATGCGGCAGGCAGGCCAATATCCCCTGCCCCCGCAAACCGGCATGCATTTGATCCAACCTGGCCCTGCGACGCATGATGGACTGCTGTTTGACGATGCCAGCCAAGACGAAAGCCAGAAGACCCTCGCTCTGATCAACCGGATGATCGGCGACATCAATACCCACCAGAAATACAGTACACCGCAAGAAGAGTTGCGCCAAACCTGGCACGAAGACTTTATCTGGTGGGGGCCAGAAGGGATTGGCGCGACCTATACGATTGATCGCTATGTGGAACAGCATCAACGCCCGTTCCGGACCCAGATCAAAGATCGCATCTATAACGGCCATGTTTGTCGGCTGGCCGAGGGGAATTTCGGCGGGTTCTTTGGTTGGGCCAATCTCACCGTGACCAATGCAGGCGGTTACCTGGGGATGCCTGCGGGGGAACCGGCTGAAATGCGAGTGGTGGACATGTACCGCCGTGACGGCGATAAGCTGGCGGAGAACTGGATTTTCATCGATATCCTGCATTTCCTTGCGATGCAGGGGAACGATGTTCTGGGACGGATGAAAACGCTTTAGTCCGCAAATTTGTGGGCCGAGATGTTGATATCACCACAGTCGCGCAGCGGGATGTCTGCACCTGATCGATTGTCCCTGATCGTCCACCCAGCCTTTGACAGCGACATGCCCTTCGGGTGCACAACCTGTGCATCCGGATCACTGGCCCGGATGCGTACGATCCGTCTGTCGCGCACCGCATCCGCAAAAGCCGCAATGCGCAGGTCGTCATGCGATCCTTCGGCGGCTATTCGAAAATTTGTCATTGCGGTTTGGGTTACTTCGCGCACCTTGTCAGGAAAGCTTTCGACCAGTTTCGCCTGCGCGCGCCTTGCCGCATCGGCCATGCCAAGCTGCGTGAGTGCCGGAAGATCCGCGCCAAGCAGGACGCCCAGCGCCTCGGCCTCATCCCGGTCCAGGCCGGTCAGACGCGTGCGATAATTGAAGCCCAGTTCAATCCCGCCTTGATTGCCCTGAAACACGATGATTGGCAGTCCGGCCTCGGTCATCGCATCGACATCACGCAGGATGGTGCGCGGCGTCACCTCAAGCTCTGTTGCCAACTGGGCCGAGGTGAGCCGCCCCCGGTTTTGAAGCAGCAGAAGAATTTGCAAAAGTCGGGATGCGCGCATGGCAGTTTCTCAAACATGACATAAGACGTCATATAAGGGTTGCTAAGCGAGGTCCTGTCAAGACAAGGAGCCTACATGACACCCTACCACGTTAGCCGCGATATTGCGGCCCCGCCGAGCGCCGTCTGGTCTATCCTGACGGATGCCGCCCAACTGTCTGATGGTCATTTCAGCATCATCAAGATCGACGGGCAAATCGCCGAAGGTGCCCGTTTCAAGCTGTGGTCCGAGGTTGATCCAAAACGCGCCTTTCCGATCAAGGTCGCGGTGATGAAGCCAGAACGCCATATGGAGTGGCACGGCGGCATGCCATTGGGCCTGTTTCTGGGAAATCGGCAGTTCACCCTGAGGGCTACGGAAAGCGGAACAGCATTCGAGATGAAAGAGACCTATTCCGGCGTGCTGAAAGCTCTGATCACGAAAACGATCCCCGACCTGCAACCCAGTTTCGAGAAATTCGCAAGCGCATTGAAAGAAAGGGCCGAAACATGAACCGTGTCACCTATGGTATGGGCGTTGAAGGCGACCCGTGGATCCTGAAGACGCCGCCACAGACTTCGGAATTCGAGGTGTGGAAAGACGAGAATGCCGATCCTCCGGCGCTGGTTGTGCAGGTTGGCAAAACACGGCTGTCTTACCAACTGCGTGCCATTGAAGACGCGCATGCGATGCTGAAAACGCACGCGGATTGGATGCCGCTCGGCAATGCAGATGAAGGCAAACCGACCAAAGATGGCACGCTAGAGCACTGGGCGCGCAGCGAGGGCAACCCCGTCGGCGGCTATTACGGGCTACGCAAAGGGTATCGTGGGCGGTTCGCCAATTATGTCACGCCCGTGATGGAGATGCTGGGGTTGGTCGAACTGGAGCATAATGCGCGCAATAACCGGGTGCGGGCAAAATAGAGAAATGGATGGCAAAAGGCGGTGCCAGACATCACGCCAGAAACAGCAGTGCCATTTACTGCACTATCTGTCTTTTCAAGGCCAATCGCATATGGCAAGCGCGCGCAGCGCTGCCCCAATCGCCCGCGGACCAAGCGGACTGCCACGCAGCGTTTGCTCTTCCATCAGGACGGCGGCCAACAAAGTGATGATGACAATCGTCAGTAGCCGCATCAGGTGCGACGTGTTCCGGGAAAACGCACACGGTAAGAGATGCGCGGAAGATACATAGTACTGATCAGGGGACGCGTAGAAAACCCGATGTATACGGTATGGAGCTTCGCTCCCATACGTGTTGCACAGCATCACAACTTGACGGGCGCAACCCACGACAGGGCGGACACCATTCGCATGGTATAGCGTGTGCAGGTCAACAGATGTTAGCCAACATCTGTTTTCCCGCGCCGGTCATGACGAAGGTTGGCGTAAAGCACATGGTTCCGCCACCGTCCGTTGATTTGCAGATAGCTTTGCGCGACGCCTTCGTACTTGTAACCGCATTTTTCAAGCAACCGCCGTGATGCCGCATTTTCAGGCAAACACCCGGCCTCGATCCGGCTGAGATCAAGAACTGTAAAGGCGTGATGCACAACCGCCTGAATGGCTTCACGCATGTAGCCCTGACGTGCATGTGCCTGGCCAATCCAATATCCCGTGATACCCGATTGCGCCGGACCACGTTTTATATGGTCAAGCGTGATCGCACCCAGCAATGTGTCATCCGTCCGCCGAAACATGAAAAGCGGCATTGCCGTCCCATTGGCGATGGACCGCTGCGCCCAATAGACCCGATTGGTAAAGGCTTTGCGGGTCAGGTGGTCAGGTGCCCAGGTGGGTTCCCACGGGGTCAGAAAATCGCGGCTTTCAACGCGCAGAGCAGTCCACGTGCGAAAATCACCATGCATAGGCGGGCGCAGGGTCATGCGCTCTGTCTCGATCCGGATTTTCCGTCGCGCGCCCAGCATCACGCGGCCAAGCGGGCCTTAAGGGCGTCCAATGTCGGTGCACTTTCGGCAGGCCCATAAAGCGCCATTGCTGCGCCTGCCTGACCAGCCATCTGTCCAGCAAAGTCTTTGACATCGCCGGTCGTGACCGCATCGATCCGTTCTATGGTTTCGTCGATGCTGGGGATCCGATCCCAGATTGACAGAAGTCGCGCAAGGCGTTCGGCCCGGTTGGATGGGCTTTCCAAACCCATGAGCAGCCCGGCTTTCATCTGTGCACGGGCCCGCGCAACCTCGGCCGCTGTCATGTCGGTCGCTGCGCGCTTCATCTCGTCCATGGTGATATGGGCCAGTTCGGCGATCTGTGCCGCGCTTGTGCCCGCATAGATCGTGGTCAGTCCAGTATCTTCGTAAGCGCCTGTCTGCGCGAAGATCGTGTAACAAAGGCCCCGATTTTCCCGCACTTCTTGAAACAGGCGTGATGACATGCCGCCGCCCATGGCAGATGCATATATTTGCGCTGTATAAATGGCTGGGTCGCGGTATGTCGGGCCCTCCAACGCCAGCGCGAAATGCACTTGTTCGAGTGCCTTCATCTCGCGCCGTTCGCCGCCTCCAAAGCTGGCAGGCTGCAACAGTTCGGGAGCACGCGCCACAGCGGGCAAATGACCAAAAAGTGCCTCGGCCTGCCGGACGATGGCATCGTGATCGATGGCCCCTGCAGCAGCAAGGATCATCTGGTTTGGCCCGTAATGCTCTGCCACGAAGTTCTGCAAATCATCGCGAATGAATGCGCTGACCCGTTCAGACGGGCCAAGGATCGTGCGGCCCAGTGCTTGATCCGGAAAGGCCACCTCTTGCAGCCAATCGAAGATGATGTCGTCGGGCGTATCAAGCGCCTGGCCGATTTCCTGCAAAATCACGCCACGCTCGACCTCGATCTCTGCCGGATCGAAGACGGGATTCAGGAGGATATCGGCGATCACGTCCAGGCCCAATGCCACATCATCTTCCAGTACGCGCGCGTAATATGCTGTCATTTCGCGGCTCGTATAGGCATTGATATAGCCACCCACATCTTCGATGGCTTCGGCGATCTGCAACGCACTGCGGGTCTTGGTCCCCTTGAACGCCATATGTTCGAGAAAATGCGCAATGCCGTTCTGGTCCAGCCTTTCGTGTCGGCCACCAGCCTGCACCCATATACCAATACTTGTGGATTTCAGCCCCGGCATGTCCTCTGTCACGATCCGGAAACCGTTGGACAAGGTGTGCAGTTCAATCGTCAATGCGCAATCCGTTCCCTGACAACGGCTTGCAAAGCCGCCATATCATTGGCCACCCGCGTGACCCGTTCTGGCCGGTCATATAGGTCCTCCATGCGTGGGGGAAGAGGTGCCGCAAGGCCAGAGGCTGCTTTCACGGCGTCGGGGAACTTTGCAGGATGAGCTGTGGCCAGCGTAACCATTGGGGTTTTACCCAGATGCGGCTCGGCCACGTGGACACCAACAGCCGTGTGTGGGCACAAAAGTTCGCCATGTTGCGCAAGGTAGGTCGTGATCGCTGCACTTGTTTCATCCTCGGACGCGCGGCCCGATTTGAAAGTGTCTTTGAGCATTTGGTACGCGCCTTGACTGATGCGGAAGCCACCTTTTTTGAGGTCTTCCATTTGCCCGGCAACCGCCGCACCGTCGCGACCATAGGCGTCGAAAAGCGCGCGTTCGAAGTTGGAACTCACCTGAATGTCCATCGACGGGCTTATCGTCGGGGTCACGCCTTCTTTAGTATAAGCCCCGGTTTCCAATGTACGATGCAGGATGTCATTGCGGTTGGTGGCCACGACCAGATCGGCAATGGGCAAGCCCATTTTCTTGGCGATGTAGCCTGCGAAGATATCGCCGAAATTGCCCGTCGGCACCGTAAAGCTCACCTCGCGATGGGGCGCGCCGAGGCTGACTGCCGCGGTGAAGTAATACACCACCTGCGCCAGCACACGGCCCCAGTTGATGGAATTGACGCCGGCGAGCTTTACCTCTTCGCGAAAAGTGAAGTCATTGAACATGTCCTTCACGGCAGCTTGGCAATCGTCGAAGTCACCATCGACGGCCAGCGCATGGACGTTGTCCTCAACCGGCGTCGTCATTTGGCGACGCTGGACCTCGGACACGCGGCCATGCGGGTAGAGGATGAAAACATCGGCACCTTCGAGACCGCGGAATGCTTCAATCGCAGCGGAGCCGGTATCGCCTGATGTTGCCCCTACGATTGTTACACGCTGGCCTGACCTGCTAAGGGCGGCCTGAAACATCTGGCCGATCAACTGCATCGCGAAATCTTTGAAAGCCAGCGTGGGACCGTGGAAGAGTTCCAGCAGGAAATGGTTGCTGTCCAGTTGCACCAATGGTGCGCGGGCCGCATGGCCAAACCCGGCATAGGCCTGATCGATCAGACCCTTGAATTCCTCATCTGTAAACGTGTCTCCGATAAAGGGGCGCATGACGGTGTAGGCGACCTCTTCATAAGACTTGCCGGCCATCGCCGCTATCTGCGAATGGGTCAGCGTCGGCACATTTTCGGGCACATAAAGGCCACCATCGCGGGCGAGGCCCGTCAGCATCGCCTCTTCAAAGCTCAGCGCAGGGGCTGTGCCGCGGGTCGAGATATAGCGCATGAGCTTCAAGCGTCCTTTGCCTTGGTGGTGCGGAGTATCAAGAACAGGGTCATAATCGCCCAGACCAGCGCCAGCAAGAACCATGTGGCAGCATATTCGAAATGATCGTTTTTGATGTCGGCAGTGTCGACAGGCAGCGGCGTAATCCGTGGATCGGCGGGATCAGCGGATGTCGATACGACCATCAGCGGTTCGGTATCCAGTGCTGCCGCCATGGTGGCCGTGTTGCGAGCAAACCAGATGTTTTCGGCCAGATCCGGTTCGGGTGTGCTGTCGTTCTGATCATCGGGCCAAAGCAGTGTGCCGGTGATCTGCATCGGGGTTACCAATGGCGGTGCGTCTTTCGCCTCTAAGGGCAAGAGCCCCTGATCGACCAGAATTGCGCCCAGCGATGTCTGCACCTTCGAAATGACGCGATAGCCGGTTCCGGCGGATGTGCCGGACACAAGCACATGCAATTCATCCCCGGTTGGGATGCCGGTCAGCGTCACCCGCGTATATTCATCATTCTCCTCATTCACGTTGAAAGAGAGCGGCGTGGGATCGGCTGCCAGCCTGCTGTTGATTTCAGCGAGGATCTCTTCTTTCCAGGCGAGCCGTTCGACCTGCCACAGGCCAAGGCTGATCAGAACACCACAACCGGCCACGCCAAGGATCAGAGGGAACAGGATTTTCCGCAGCATGTCATACCTTTGACAAGAAAAACGCGCGAGAAGCCTCGCGCGTTCATGTTCAGTTCGGATGGGTTGAAACCCATCTTACGGGATCTCCGCGCTTAGATCCCCCAGATGTAAACGGCGAAGAACAGGAAGAGCCAGACCACATCAACGAAGTGCCAGTACCAGGCGGCAGCTTCAAAACCCACATGCTTTTCGGGGGTGAAGTGGCCCGCACGTGCCCGGAAGTAGCAGACCAGCAGAAAGATCGTGCCGATGATCACGTGAAAGCCGTGGAAGCCCGTAGCCATAAAGAAGTTCGAAAAGAACTTGTCCCCGCCAAAGGTCCAGTCCTGCTGTACCAGCAGATACCAGTACTCGTAGCCCTGCAGAAACGTGAAGAGAACGCCCAGAATAACGGCAAGCAGCAGGCCATGTTCCAGATCCTTGCGGTTGTTTTCATGGACCAGCGCATGGTGCGCCCATGTGACCGCCATGCCAGAGCAAAGTAGAACGAGCGTATTGATCAAAGGCAGGTGGAAAGCATCGACCTGATAGAACTCTGCCGGCACATAAGTCGACCCGACATATTCATTCATCGGATACATCGCATGTTTGAAGAATGACCAGAACCACGCAGCAAAGAACATCACCTCTGACATGATGAACATGATGAAGCCATAGCGCAGGCCAATCCGCACGACGGGCGTGTGATCACCGACATTGCTTTCGGAGACAACCTCGGCCCACCAGGCAAACATGACGTAGAGCACAGCCGCCAACCCCATCAGGAACAGCCATGGGCCCGATCCGTGCATCCACAGGACTGATCCGAACAGCATGACGAAAGAGCCGATGCCGCCCATGAAAGGCCAGATCGAAGGCGGTAGAATGTGATAATCGTGGTTCTTTACATGCGCCATGTGGTGCGTTCCCTATCGGCTGGTCGTCTTAGTAAGTCTGTATGGCGTCGTCAGACACCGGTGTCAAAGTTTCGGGTGCCAGTGAAGCCTGGATCTCTTCCTCGGGCACGTCAATCTGGTAGAACGTGTAGCTAAGCGTAATTGTGTGGACATATTGCCCTTCACGGTCATCTACGATTGCCGGGTCAACGAAAAAACTGACCGGCATCATCACAGTTTCGCCGGGCATCAGTATCTGTTCAGTAAAGCAGAAGCATTCGATCTTGTCGAAAAACGCGCCCGCCTCGTAAGGTGTGACGTTGTAGGCCGCCTGCCCCGCGATGGGTACGTCGAGGGGGTTATGTGCTTCATAAAATGCCAGACCGGTTTCGCCGATCCGAATTTCCATCTCGCGCACTTCAGGCTTGAAGGTCCACGGCATGTCCCGTTCGAGCGAGGCATCGAAACGAACCTTGATCGTTTGATCCAGGATAACATCGCTTTCGGCGTCGACGACGTTGGTCGCGCCCCCAAAACCAGTGACGCGGCAGAACCAGTCATAAAACGGAACAGAGGCCCAGGCGAGCCCGCCCATCAGGAAAACAACGCAAACGGCCTGCGCTGCTGTGCGCTTGGGCCCTTGCAAACCAGGAAAGAGTGTCATTCAGATGCTCCTTCTTCAGGGATCAGTTGTGGCCTTGCCACGTGATCGAAACGTTCGAATTCGCCTGCATCGCCAAGCTGCAGGATCTTCACGACGGTCAGGCCAAAGACGATGCCGATAAAACCGATCAGCAGCAGGCCGACACCGTAGTTTCGGCCTTTACGTCGTTCATGGACTTCATGTTCAACGCGGATCGTCATGACCAGCCACCAAGACCATAAAGACGCAACGCCGCCTCGGCCAGCAGCGCGCCGAAATGCGCAAATAGATAATAGAGCGAGACTTTGAATACCTTAATCTCGGTCCGGTGCTTGTCTGCGTCGCAGGCCGCATCGTCGCGCCACCAGATGTCATAGGCACCTTTCAGGAACCATGCGTTCATGACCACGGCCACGGCCAGATAAAGCGGCCCGCCAATGGTGGTAAAGCCAAGGCCAATGGCCACGGGGACCAACAGCAATGTGTAGATCAGGATGTGGTTGCGGGTCGCGTCCCGCCCATGTGTTTCCGTCAGCATCGGTACGCCTGCATTGCCGTAATCCGATTTCACAAACAGGGCCAACGCCCAGAAATGCGGCGGTGTCCACATGAAGATCAACGCAAACATCAACACGCTTTCGACGCTGGCTCCGCCTGTGGCCACAGCCCAGCCGACCATCGGAGGGAAGGCGCCAGCGGCACCGCCAATTACAATGTTCTGTGGCGTGGCGCGTTTCAGCCACATCGAGTAGATGACTGCGTAAAAAAAGATCGTGAACGCCAGCAGGAAGGCCGCAAAGAAGTTCGTTGCCAATGCCAGCAAGACGACCGAGAAGCCAGATAGCGCCAGTCCGATACCCAGCGCCTCTCCGGGTTGCACGCGGCCCGAAGGGATCGGGCGACCTGCGGTGCGCTTCATGCGCGCGTCGATATCGGCATCCCACCACATGTTCAGCGCACCCGAGGCCCCCGCCCCGACAGCGATGCAGAGAATGCCGACAAAACCAATAAACGGGTGCACAGGTACCGGTGCGACAAGCAGCCCGACTAATGCTGTAAACACGACCAAAGACATGACGCGCGGCTTCATCAGGGCGAAATAATCACCCATACTGGCCTCATGCGGTGTGTTTGTGGCTGTGAAGTCGCTCATGCCGAACCTTGCAAGTGTGATGGATCAACATCCATCTACGATATCAATCAAACAACGTAAGGTGGGTCTTGACCCACCCCCGCCTTAGGACGTGCCTTTCTGTTCCGCCATCCAGTTGTCATAAACGTCTTGACTGACCACTTTGACGGTGATCGGCATATAGGCGTGATCCTTGCCGCACAGCTCTGAGCACTGGCCGAAATAGATGCCTTCCCGCTCGGCCGCGAACCAAAGCTGTGCCAGACGGCCAGGAACCGCATCTTGCTTCACGCCGAAAGCCGGGATCGTCCAGGAGTGGATCACGTCAGCCGCGGTCACCTGCATCACTACAGTGGCACCGATCGGCACGATAACTGCCGTATCAGTGGCTAACAGGTATTCTTCCTGACTATAGCCGTATTCTTCCAACTCTTCGCGGGCGAGCATGTAGCTTTCGAACTGCACACCTTCATCGACGTATTCATAGCCCCAATACCACTGATAGCCGGTGACCTTGATGTTGATATCTGCTTCGGGGATTTCCTGCTGTTTAAACAGCACTGGCAGCGAGAACGCACCAATAAACACGAGGATAACGATTGGCACGACGGTCCAAGCAACCTCTAGCGGCGAGTTATGTGTGAAGGTCGCCGGTGTCGGGTTCTTTTTCTCGTTGTAGCGAATGATGACCCAGGCCAGCAGACCGGTCACGAATAGCGTAATGATCGTGATGATCACCAAGAGCATATTGTCCAACCAGACGACATCGCGGGCGAGTTCTGTTGCAGACGGCTGAAAACCTGTTCCACGATCAACCGGCCGTCCGACAATTTCGAGATCCTGACCAACCTGTTGTGCCGCCACGCTGGTGCCCGCCAGAATCAGGCCTGAGGTTGCCCAGAATGAGGTCGCAAAGCGTTTCAATCCCATAATAATCCCTAACTTCGTTGCGCGGCGCGCGCGCTGCTCCCTGGTCATGCCATCCGGGCGACGGACGGAATCCCGTTGTATTCGAAGCACCATGTCCCATATCCTGCTTAACAACTCAAGAACCGCTGTTGCGTCAAACAGACGCTTTGGCCCGCAATTTGCGTCATCCAACAGGAAATCTGCATGTCAGCTGAACCATTTCGTCCTTTTGAAACCGCTTTAGACCAACATTCGGCCTTGAAATTGCTGCAAGAGGCGACAGCGGGCGCTGACGATGGCGAGCTGTTTCTGGAACGCCGCAAATCCGAAGTGCTGTCATTCGATGATGGACGTGTGAAGAATGCCAGCTTTGATGCGTCGGAAGGGTTCGGGCTACGCGCGGTAAAAGGCGAAACTGCAGGCTACGCCCATTCCACCACCATTGACGAACACGCAATCAAGCGCGCCGTGTCAACGGCCCGTCTGGCAGTCGGAGATGGCGGCGGCACCATGTCAGCCGCCCCCGCGGGCACGAACCGCAAGCTTTATTCGGACGACGATCCGATGCTGCAAGCGACCTTTCCCGCCAAAATCGACGTGCTGCGCGAGATTGATGCCTTTGCCCGTGCCCTTGATCCGCGCGTTGTACAGGTTTCTGCCACACTCGCCGCATCGCACCAAGAGGTGCTCATTCTGAGACCGGAAGGGACATTGGTTACCGACACACGCCCAATGTCGCGGCTGAATATCAGCATTATCGTCGAGCAGGACGGTCGCCGGGAAAGCGGCATGGCCGGTGGCGGCGGTCGCGCTGGTCTGACCGGATTGATCGCCCGCAGCAACTGGGAACCTGCCGCCCGCGAAGCGCTGCGTATCGCTCTGGTCAACCTTGATGCGGAATCTGCCCCCGCAGGCGTGATGGATGTTGTGCTTGGGCCTGGATGGCCGGGTATCTTGTTGCATGAAGCGATCGGTCATGGATTAGAAGGGGATTTCAACCGCAAGGGCTCGAGCGCGTTTGCGGGTCTGATGGGCAAGCAGATTGCGGCCAAAGGCGTGACCGTCCTGGATGACGGCACGATCCCGGATCGTCGCGGATCAATCACGGTCGATGACGAAGGCACGCCGAGCGCCAAGAACACGCTGATCGAAGATGGTGTTTTGGTGGGTTATATGCAGGACCGCCAGAATGCGCGCCTGATGGGAGTTTCCCCTACCGGAAATGGACGACGCGAAAGCTATGCACACGCACCAATGCCCAGGATGACCAATACGTATATGTTGGCGGGCGATACCGCACCAGAGGCTCTGGTCGCAGATCTGAAAGATGGGATTTATGCCGTTGGGTTTGGCGGCGGGCAAGTCGATATCACAAACGGAAAATTCGTATTTTCCTGCACAGAGGCATATCGCGTCAAAAATGGTGTCATCGGTGCCCCTGTGAAAGGGGCTACATTGATTGGTGATGGGGCCACGGCGCTACAAAAAATCCGTGGTATTGGCGATGATCTTGCGCTTGATCCGGGGATCGGCAACTGCGGCAAGGCCGGACAGTGGGTGCCCGTTGGTGTCGGCCAACCCAGCCTGATGATTGGCGGGCTGACAGTGGGCGGCGCGGCGGCGTGATCCGGTTGTTTGCTTTCCCATCAGGCGGTCGGCTTGCCGCATGATCGTTCGTGCTGCAACAGCAGACGACGCGGTAAGAATAAGTGACGTTTTGGTGCGGCTGACGGCAGCCGGTCTGCGCACAAGGCCTGATGATCCAGGATTTGTCTTGCAGAACTACATCAAACCCGCCGATGGTATTTTGTGTGCGGTTGCGCAGGATGATGACAATGCAATTCTGGGCCTGCAGTCGCTGAAACGAGCCACCCCGGGCAATCCTTACGGGGTGACGCCGGGATGGGGCATCATAGGCACTCATATCAGTCCGGATGCTGCGCGACAGGGGATCGGCAAGGCCCTGTTTGGTGTCGTCGCGCACGCCGCACGCGATGCCGGGCTGCCCTTTATCGACGCGACAATCGCCGCCACAAATGCAGGCGGACTGGCATATTATGAGGCCATGGGTTTTCGCACATACCGCGAAATAGATGGTGCAATCTGCAAAATGATTGAGCTGAACGCAGCCTGAGTTAAAAAATTCGTGCTTGTTTGATCAACCGGCAGCCGCAACCGAGTCGCCAAACAGAGCATCACTTGCGCCGGAGGCATGACCTCACCTCGCCATTTATGGGGAGGCTGCTTTGATCAACGTCAATGGGCCTGATTCATAATCGATGCATATGCGTGACCAAATACAGTTTAGAATCAAAAAGTTACAAATCTATCCTGCTGTTCACATAAATCTGCCAGATTTCATTCACACCTCATTAACCCACACGACCTACCCCTGTAATCGCAATATGGCGGAGCTTACGGGATGACCGGGACACATTTATCTTCCACTCACCCCCCACTCCACCCCACCACGGAAGAGGATACGGTCAACCGGCTCCGCCTATTGCGTTCTCGTCGGGTCGGTGTGGCGACATATTATCGCCTGCTGGCGGAACATCAGACCGCAGCGCGCGCATTGGATGCGCTTCCCCAGATCGCAAAAGAGGCGGGTGTCGCCAATTATCATATCTGCAGCTTGGACCAGGCGCAGGCCGAAATGGCGGACGGACAGGCGGCAGGCGCCCGATTGCTGGTGGCAGGATCGCCTGATTATCCCACCAGCTTGAACGATCTAGCGGATGCTCCGCCCCTGTTATGGGCGCTTGGTCGGACCGAACTGATCAGGAAACCAATGATCGCCATTGTCGGCGCGCGCAATGCGTCGTCTTTGGGAACGCGGATGGCGAAACGCCTGGCCGAGGATCTGACAGCGCAAGGATTCGTCGTGGTGTCCGGTCTGGCCCGTGGCATCGACACGGCAGCGCACCATGGTGCCTTGGCCGGCGGAACAATAGCGGTGCAGGCCGGTGGTGTTGACGTCATCTATCCTGCGGAAAATGCAACATTGGCCCAGGATATCGCATCGCAGGGGCTACGCCTGTCCGAGGCACCAATGGGCCTGCAGCCACAGGCACGGCATTTCCCCGCCCGCAACCGCATCATCTCGGGCCTTGCCAGAGCAGTCGTTGTCGTTGAAGCGGCTGCGAAATCCGGCAGCTTGATCACCGCACGGAACGCGCTTGATCAGGCCCGCGATGTACTGGCAGTACCGGGCCACCCATTTGATGCCCGCGCAGCAGGGTGCAACATGTTGCTGCGGGACGGGGCCATCCTTGTTCGCAATGCAGCCGACGTCATCGAAGCATTGGCGCCGTTGGCGACGGACAGCGAAGAAAGCCCCACACTTCCTCTGCCCCCATCACCGCAAAACCTGCGCCAAGTCGCAGCACTGCACGATATGATCCTGTCGCGTCTCGGCCCGGCCCCTATTGCCGAGGATCAGTTGCTGCGAGACATTGCAGCCCCCGCGACCAGTATCGCACCAGTGCTGGTGGATCTTGAGCTTGATGGCAAAATCATGCGTCAGGCGGGCGGCCTTCTGGCGCGCGTGGTTTGAAGTTGCCCATTTCGCAAGGTCAGAAATTCGCTCCATTGACATTCCAATAACAGAGGCCACATGTTGCGCGACTTAAGTCATTATCGCGCTAAAGAAGGATTCTCATGCCAGTTGTCGTCGTCGAATCCCCTGCCAAAGCCAAGAAAATAAACGGCTATCTTGGCAAGGATTATACGGTCTTGGCATCTTACGGACATGTGCGAGACCTTCCGCCAAAAGATGGCTCTGTCCTGCCAGATGAAGATTTCGACATGAAATGGGAAATCGCGTCTGACAGCAAAAAGCACATAAAGGCTATTGTCGACGCGCTGAAAAATGACCCCGAACTTATCCTTGCTACCGACCCTGACCGCGAGGGCGAGGCGATCAGCTGGCACCTGACCGAGGCCTTGACTGCCAAGAAGGCGATCAAAAAGGATACGCCCGTCAGCCGGGTCGTCTTTAACGCCATTACCAAGTCCGCCGTGACCGAAGCGATGGCCAATCCCCGTCAGGTTGATGCCCCCCTAGTAGAGGCGTATCTGGCGCGCCGGGCATTGGATTATCTGGTCGGTTTTAACCTGTCACCTGTGTTGTGGCGCAAGCTTCCCGGTGCGAAATCAGCAGGTCGCGTACAATCGGTGTGTCTGCGCCTGATCGTCGAGCGTGAGATGGAAATCGAAGCATTCCGCGCACGCGAATACTGGACCGTCAAGGCGCTGCTGCAATCCCCGCGCGGCCAGACATTTGAGGCGCGCCTGACAACGCTGGCCGGCAAGAAGCTTGATAAATTCGATCTGGCCAATGCCACGCAGGCCGAAATGGCTGTCCAGGCCATCAATTCGCGCGATCTGGTGATCAAGTCAGTCGAAGCGAAGCCTGCAACGCGCAACCCCTCACCTCCCTTTATGACATCGACATTGCAGCAAGAAGCAAGCCGCAAGTTTGGCATGGGGGCCAAACAGACGATGAGTGTCGCGCAACGCCTGTATGAGGCCGGGCTGATCACCTATATGCGGACAGACGGCATTGATATGGCCCCTGAAGCGGTGGCCAGCGCACGTGATGCGATAAAGGGCAGATTTGGTGAGACATATCTTCCCGACCAGCCGCGCATGTATAAGAATAAAGCGAAGAACGCGCAGGAAGCACATGAGTGCATTCGCCCCACCGATATGGCTGTCAGCACTGAAGACGCGAAAATTGCGGATGCAGACCAGCGCAAGCTTTATGATCTGATCTACAAACGCACCATGGCAAGCCAGATGGCCGCCGCCCGTTTGGAGCGTACTGTCGTGGATATCACCAGCGCTGATGAACAGGTTGTGCTGCGCGCTAATGGTCAGGTCATGGTGTTTGATGGATTCATTGCCATCTACGAAGAAGGCAAGGATGACAGTGCCGCAGATGATGACGACAAGCGTCTGCCGCAACTGGCCGAGGGCGAGAAGGCTGAAAAGAACTCTGTCGACCCCGAGCAGCATTTCACGCAGCCCCCTCCTCGCTATACCGAGGCGACGCTGGTCAAACGAATGGAAGAGCTGGGTATCGGTCGTCCGTCAACCTATGCGTCTATTGTCACGACAATTCAGGATCGCGGATATGTGGAAAAGGACAAGAACCGTCTGATCCCACAGGACAAAGGGCGGTTAGTAACAGCGTTCCTCACCAACTATTTCCGCAAATATATCGGCTACGATTTCACAGCAGATCTTGAAAATCAGCTGGATGAAGTCAGCGCGGGTGATGCTGATTACAAAAAGGTGCTGAACCAGTTCTGGCGCGACTTTTCCGCAGCCATCGCCGAAACAGCGGATTTGCGCATCACTGAGGTGCTGGAAAAGATCAACGAGGTGCTGGAGCCCCATCTCTTCCCGCCGCTTGAAGATGGTGGCGATCCGCGGCTTTGTCCCAATTGCGGGGCCGGGCGACTATCGATGCGCACGGCGCGGTCTGGCGGCGCGTTCATTGGCTGTTCGAATTATCCTGAATGCCGCTACACCCGCCCCTTCGGTCCGCCCGATCCCGAGGCCGAGGCATCGGCCATCCCACCGGATGGGAAACTGCTGGGGCAGGATCAGGGGGATGAGATCAGGATCTTCAAAGGGCGCTTTGGCCCTTACGCTCAGCGCGGCCCGGTTACCGATGATAACAAGAAACCACCGCGCCAAGGCATTCCACCCGATTGGGAACCCGAAGCGGTCACGCTGGAACAAGCGGTCAAGCTACTGGAATTGCCACGTCAGATTGGCCCCCATCCCGAAGACGGCGTGATGGTCTGGGCCAATATCGGGCGTTACGGGCCGTATTTGAAGCATGCCGAAAGCACATCGCATCGCGGCGGCACCAATGCCAATCTAGAAGGTATTGACGAGGTCTGGACCGTGGGGATGAACCGCGCTGTCCAGCTTTTGGCTGAAAAAGTCGCCTCACGCGGGAACCGCGGCAAGGCCGCTGTGCCAATCCGGGAATTGGGTGAACATCCAGAGGCGGGTGGCCCCGTCAACATCTTTGATGGGAAGTACGGGCCTTATGTAAAGTGGGAAAAGATCAACGCCACTATTCCTGACACGATTGAACCGGGCGATCTGACCATGGCGCAGGCGGTCGATCTGATTGATGAACGCGCTGCCAAGTCAGGTAAGAAAGTCGCCAAGAAAAAGCCGGCCGCCAAAAAGAAGGCGGCACCGAAGAAAAAGGCGAGTTAGTATTACCCCTGTCTGCTTGCAAGCAGACTTGCCGCAAAAGCAAATGCGTCGACTATGTACATCTGCAGCCATGGGCGCCGCAGGTCGTAAAGGCGCCGACAACGAATACACCGGCGCATTCGCTAGAGTGGCTACCATCGAATCTGTAACGCAGATTTTCCACCATCCGCCTGAGAAGCTATGCGGCATCGGTCATGAAATCCAAACAACCTGCTTCCTGCCCTTGGGGTTTCGCTTTCGACTAATCGGCACGTGACGGCTGTGTTTGTTGCAACCATTACGAAGCTTCGGAACGGTCCCTCATCGCGATACGCTTTCTTTTGCAACGAGGGCCAGGCAATGCGTTCAGCGCAACGCGCAGATTGTGCCTGCTGATGGTACTACACAAGGCCTTTCTTGCGCCGCAGCCATTATGTGCAGCTGCAGTATCGCAATGCGTCCAACCTGCTGCGCTGCGGCAATTCATTGACTCTCTGCTGCAGTGACGGCACTACTTGCGCGATATCAGTGGAGGCTTTGCATGAACAAGATTTACCCCAACGCCGTAGCCGCGCTGGACGGGCTTTTGCATGACGGGATGTTCATCGCAGCTGGCGGTTTTGGCTTGTGTGGGATCCCCGAATTGCTGCTGAGTGCCATCAAAGAGGCTGGCACCAAGGATCTGACCTTTGCGTCCAACAATGCCGGCGTCGATGATTTTGGGATCGGAATCTTGCTGCAGACCCGGCAGGTCAAAAAGATGATCTCGTCATATGTCGGTGAAAACGCAGAATTCATGCGTCAATATCTGTCCGGCGAATTGGAGCTGGAGTTCAATCCCCAAGGCACGCTGGCCGAACGCATGCGTGCGGGCGGCTGCGGGATCCCGGGGTTTTATACCAAGACAGGCGTGGGCACCGTGATTGCCGAAGGCAAAGACCACCGAGATTTCAATGGTGAAACCTACATCATGGAAGAAGGCATTTTCGCAGATCTGTCCATCGTCAAGGCTTGGAAAGCGGACGCAACAGGCAATCTGGTGTTCCGCAAGACAGCCCGCAACTTTAACCCACCTGCCGCAATGTGCGGCAAGACTTGTGTTGTTGAAGTAGAGGAGATCGTGCCAACAGGATCGCTTGACCCAGACAGTATCCATCTTCCCGGCATCTATGTTCACCGCCTGATCCAGGGCGAGCATGAAAAGCGGATTGAGCAGCGCACAGTGAGGGCAGCATAATGTGGGATCGCAATCAAATGGCCGCACGCGCCGCGCAAGAGCTGCAAGATGGCTGGTATGTCAACCTGGGCATCGGCATTCCGACACTGGTGTCCAACTACATCCCTGACGGGATCGAAGTGACCCTGCAATCCGAGAACGGCATGCTGGGCATGGGCCCTTTCCCAATCGATGGTGAAGAGGATGCAGACCTGATCAACGCAGGCAAGCAGACAATCACGGAACTGCCCCAAACGGCCTATTTCGACTCGGCCACATCGTTTGGCATGATCCGCGGCGGCAAAATCGCAATGGCAATCCTGGGTGCGATGGAGGTGGCCGAAAATGGTGATCTGGCCAACTGGATGATCCCCGGCAAGCTGGTCAAAGGCATGGGCGGCGCGATGGACCTGGTGGCGGGCGTTGGTCGGGTTGTGGTTGTCATGGATCACACAAACAAACATGGTGACAGCAAGGTCTTGAAGGCATGTACCTTGCCGCTGACAGGCAAAGCCGTTGTCGACCGCATTATCACAAACCTTGGTGTGCTTGACGTGGTCGAGGGCGGTTTGAAAATTGTCGAGACCGCAGATAGCGTATCGGAAGACGAATTGCGCGCTGCAACAGAAGCCAGAATTGTCTGATAAGCAATGACCCGGCCAAATGTTGACCTTTCATCAGGCCAAGCGGCACCGGTGTCCGTCAGATTCCATTAACGTTGAAGACGCACCCATCGGTGATCAGTTGTGGTGGAGTCTGGCACAGACCTTTGGCGACATGCCATGCAGCCAACACCTTGGGCACATAAGCCCGTGTTTCAGCGAATGGTGGAACACCAGCATGTTTGGCAACATTGCCCTCTCCGGCGTTGTATCCGGCAAGCGCGAGGACGGGGTCATTGCCAAAGTGATTCAATAGCCAGCTTAGATAAGCCACGCCCCCTTTGATGTTTTGTGCAGGATCGGTGCTGTCGCTGACACCGAAACGCGTCGCAGTTGCTGGCATAAGCTGCATCAGCCCTTCTGCCCCTGCAGAACTGACTGCATCGATCCGCCCCGCACTTTCGACAGAAATGACCGCGAGAACCAAGGCTGGCGAGATATTCGTGCCAACTGTTTCCCGCAGAATATGCAAACCATGTGCGTTTGCGATGTTCTGCAGACTTTGCAGTCGCGGTGCAGGGACGTTCTGACCATCTGGCGGGCTGATAATGTGTTCCATTGCCTTTTGAAACCGCGCAGGTGCTGAACCAATGAGGTCCGACGACACACCAGCCCAAAACCATTCCATGCCGGACGACGTAGGCGGCGCAACCGCACCCGCAGAGGCCGGAACCGGCTCAGGTTCAGGGTCCGCGTAAACAGGTCCAAGGCGCGGCGCATCAGGATCAATTTGAACAGTGATGCGTCCAACGGCATCGCCTGTCGGCGCACCAACACGCTTAAATGTGAAATCCGGCTGTAAACGCACAACTTCACGTTCTGCCATGCCTGCCGTCGCACCTAAGGTCACAGCCAAAGCTGCGAAGCCAGTCATCAGACGATTCATTTTTAATCCTGCCCGCGGTTTATTATTGGGTTCAGCATGGCAGAAATCCGCCAAAATGCTAGTTTTGCTCGAACAATTGCGGATTTTTTCATGGATTACAGGCGTTTCAGCAACGCGATTTAGCCTTTGTTCACCTCCTGTTAAAAAATATTCTCTTTATTAACAGCATCTTACATATTTTGCGGGAAAAAAATGAGACGCGACAAAAAAAGCGCGAAACGTGTCAAACTCCCGCCCCATTCCGCTGTCTATATATGCTCATCCAAGACGGGGATCGAACGAACTAAGTTGGTTCAGGAGACCCAGCGAGGAACTGAAAATCTCTAGCGATACCCTGAGGAGGGAACACAATGCTTAACTTTATCAAAAACTTCCGTAATGACGAAGACGGTGCGGTCACAGTTGACTTCGTTGTTCTGACAGCTGCAATCGTTCTGCTCGGCCTGGCCGTTGGTGGCGCCATCGGTGGTGCTGCTCGTGAACTGGGCAACAACATTGCAGACGAAATCGCAAACGTTGAAGTTACACCCTAAGCTTAGGGCTGATTTGCTGCCGTACACAACAGTATCGTAGCGAACGATAACGCGGCACACACGTGCCGCGTTTTTTTATGAAAAGTCGCAGAACCGTTATTCTTTCTTTAATTAGAATAGCTTATGCAATTCAGAGGTGGTGAGAACTTTGTAATGTTGGACATGATCAAACTCGAATTGCGCGCTTTTCGCGAAGATGAAACCGGAACCGTTACTGCTGATTTTGTAGTACTTGTATCAACCATCGTCCTATTGGGTGCGGCAGTCGTAGGCGCATTTGACGACCAGGTCGTTGAGGTCAGCAATGACGTGGTTGATGCTATCGCAGCAGTTGAGGTGCAGCCTTAAGCGAAGTGCAGTCTACCTGTGGCGTTTCATACCCGATACGAGGGTATATTGAGGCGACGGGAGACCGGTTTAGATGCGACAGATCTTATACGGTGTGCTGCGCGCGGTGTAAGATGTGACCAAATAGCACCAAACATGTATTGAATGCTGTGAACTGAATTTGCAGTAGTCCGCATGAAAACAGATCCTTAATCCATATGAAGTAATGGAAGATGACAAAGATGCCACCAAGACGCACGAAACGCTGCGGAACGGTTGTGTTGGTTGCTTTGCATAGAGATTGAGCAGTGTTAACTATGAGTCGAAGAGTATCGCAGCGGTTGCTACCTGTTCGTTTATGCGCGCTTGTCTGTGTAAATGGGGCCGAGTTGGCAGATGCTGAGGGACGGTAAGGCGATAGGTATCCTCTGAGCGAGTAACGGGCATGCGCATGCACGTCGGTGATTTCAGAAGAGACGACAAGACGAGGTACAAGAAATGCGGGCAGTTTTTGGTTTGGTCCTCTTGGTAGGCATGGGGCTTGCAGGTTCTGCAGTCTACATGGTCAACCAATACTTGGACACACAGGCGTTGGAACTTGAACGCGAGCGTGCGCGGGCGGCAAATATCGTGCCGACCATCGACGTCTATTCGCCGTCGCGAGACATTTCGTATGGCGAGCGACTGATGGCCGATGATGTCAAGATCATCAAATATGCGCGCGATTACTTGCCAGATGGTGTTTTCCGGACAGAGGAAGAGCTTTTTCCAGAAGGTCTCAATGTTCCCCGCGTTGTGCGTATCCCTATGCGCGTCAACGAACCAATTATTGCTTCCAAGGTGACAAGACCCGGCGCACCACAAGGCATTACAGCACTCTTGGACCCCGGCATGCGGGCGTTTCCGTTACCTGATCAGATCACACAGGCCTTTACCGGCGAACTGCGGATTTCCGACCTGATCGACCTTTATTGGGTCGGAAATGTCGGCACCGGGCCTGACATTTCGCGTTTGGTCAAAAGCAGACTGGAAATCATTGCCATGGAAGAACCTGACGAAAATGGCAACGGCGGTGGCAACGGGGTTGTTGTGCAGGTATCGCAAGAAGACTTTGCGGATCTTCAGGCCTTGCGTGCTGCCGGTTCACTGTCACTGACGCCTGTCGGACGCAATGAATTGGAAACCGGTGACCTGACAATTGAAACGAATATTCGCGACGTTCTGGGCATCGAAGAGGTTGTCGTCGAAGAAGTTGTGGTCGAAGAAGAGCGCAAATGCTTTGTGACCCAGGGCTTCGGCATCAATGCGGTGCAAGTCGAAATCGAGTGTGCGGACTAAACCGCACCACTACAGCTAGTACGAATTCAAGGCGCGTCCGGACAGCATCCGGACGCGCCTTTCTTGTTTCAACCAGCAGGTGTTGCGATTTATCCACATTGGGTTCGACCTCTAATGCATTGATTCTTGCAATAAATGCGCATCTGCACCATGGTCCGACCATCTTGGGCAGTTAAGACCCACTAAACGAGGCGTGATCGGAGAGGCAGGTCACTTATGAACTATAATCGATTTTTGAAAGCCGCGTTAACCGGCTTGACGTTGTCGCTCACCGCAGCGGCACCGACAATGGCACCGGCCGAAACGTTGCGCGTCTTGCGTGGCGCGGCGTCCAGTGCGCTGAGCGTCCCGATGAACAGGGCCGTTGTCGTGGAAAGCGATGTTCCGTTTACGGAACTGTCTATCGCGAACCCCGGCATTGCTGACATCTCGTCTTTGTCAGATCGGACAATCTACGTTCTGGGAAAAGAACCAGGTCGCACAACATTGACCCTGCTTGGGGCCGATGGACGTCTGATCACCAACGTCGAAGTCCACGTTTCACCGGACATGGCAGAATTCAAAGAGCGTCTGACGCAGATTCTTCCCGGTGAAAACATCGAAGTGCGCACCGCGAATGACGGTATCGTGCTTTCGGGCACGGTAAGTTCGACAGCGCGGCTTGATCGTGCTCTTGATCTTGCCAACCGCTACGCACCCGACCGCGTATCCAACCTGATGATGGTCGGAGGAACACAGCAAGTGATGTTGAAGGTCCGTTTTGCAGAAATGCAGCGGTCGGTCAGCAAGGCTTTGTCCTCTAACTTGCGTTTTGCAGGTGATATCCTGGGCGGTGATGTCGTAACTGGTGGTGCCGTTGGTGGCGTTGCAGGCACAAACCAAGGTGTTGCCGCAATTGGTGACATCATTTCTGACCCAGAAAGCGCCGGTGCAACCATCTTTGGCTTTGATGCGGGTCCTTTGGAAGTTGATCTTCTTCTGGAAGCGCTCGAATCCCGCGGGATTGTGCGGTCGTTGGCAGAGCCAAATCTGACAGCTCTCAGCGGTCAGGAGGCAACGTTCCTAGCGGGTGGTGAATATCCAGTCCCCGTCGCCAACATCAACAACGTCGTGACAATCGTCTTCAAGCCTTTTGGTATTGAACTGAACTTCACACCACGCGTTGTAGACGGTGATATCATCAACCTTGAGCTGCTCGCGGCCGTTTCGGCCATTGACCCGGCCAACGGTATCGAGATCAATGACTTCGTTATTGATGCTTTCACGCGTCGTGAGACATCGACAACTGTTGAGATGCGGGACGGCGAAAGCTTTGCAATCGCAGGTTTGTTGACGGATGACTTCCGTGACCTGAACAGCCAGGTGCCATGGGTTGGCGACGTGCCAGTTCTGGGTGCACTGTTCCGGAGCGCGGAATATCAGCGTGAACAGACTGAATTGGTCATCATCATCACACCGCATCTGGTCACGCCGACACGCGGCGAAGCGTTGGCCCTGCCAACCGATCGGGTACGCCCACCAACCGAACAGGACCTTTTCCTCTTTGGCCGTGTGGCAACAACAACAGCACCATCCAGCGGTGGCGCGGGTGAAGTCGCACGCCAGGACTTTAGCGGGTCCTACGGCTATGTCCTGGACGAATGATTGGAGCGCAGGTCAATGAAATACTTAATGACAACGGCAATTGCCGCAGCCGCACTCGCAGGGTGCACACCAACTGACCCGACGTATTCTGGGTTCTACTCAGAAGCAGGTGCAATCGTCGACTCCGGTGACTTTGGTAACTCGAACATGAATAACTTTCTTGTTCAGACCGGTCAGCAGGATTACACGATCAATCTCGCGCGTCGGTTTGCATCGGATGTAAACTCAACGGTGAACTTCGCCTTCAACTCAACTGCTTTGGATGCTGACGCGCGCGCCATTCTGATGCGCCAGGCCAACTGGATCCGTCAGTTCCCAGAAGTACGGTTTAAGGTCTATGGTCACACCGATCTGGTCGGCAGCCAGGCGTATAACCGTGGGCTTGGTCTCCGCAGAGCACAGGCGGTGGTATCGTTCCTGTCGTCGCAAGGGATCAATCGCAACCGCCTGGAAGCGGTCTCATCCTTTGGTGAGACACAGCCTTTGGTCGTGACCGAAGGGCGTGAACGGCGTAACCGCCGCACCGTGACAGAGGTTTCAGGCTTTGTTGAGCGTGATCCAACGCTGCTTAACGGCAAGTACGCGCAGGTTATCTTCCGCGAATATGTCGAAAGCGCGATCCCACCGCGCAACACTGCCGAGACGCAGATCAACACAGGTACAGGCGGCTAAATTCCGCCGACATGTTAGACGCCGGACCACTGGTCCGGCGTCAACACTCTTTGATTTTTTCCATGATCGTCGCATTTCTTCGCACAATTACGATCTTTTGGTCCAAATCTCGACACGATTCCCCCCGATAAGACAGACTGACAGGTATGGTATCGTCCAACCGATGCTAACCGGTGATTCACCGGCTACATCTATGCTGCGACTGTGCCATACTGCCATAAGCGGCCAAACTGACGAGGACGTTTGACAATGAATACCAGTCCGGTCGTACAGCACGACCCTCCCCCAATCGTTGCCTGCACGATCAGCCGCGATGTGCAAATCTTTGATCTTCTTATCGAAGATATGGAGGCGGCGCTGGGGGATGCTTGGGGTGACCTGAGCTTTGAAGACGCTGCCGCATTTCTCAGCCAACCCGAAGCACGCAGTCTGCAGTTTGTCACGATCGCGATGGACGCCAATGATGAGGACAACCTGACAACGGTTTCGGAAGTCATTGCCGCTGCAAAAGCCGCCAAGATCAAGGTCATCCTTATTGCAGAGGATGTCAGCCCGTCTGCCCTGCACCAGTTGCTCCGCGAAGGCGGCGATGAATTTGTTCCCTACCCCTTGCCTGAGAACGAGCTTGCGCGCGCAATCGAACGCGTTCTGACTGCAGAGGAAACACCAACCGCACCCGCCGACGGAGAACGCAAATTCCGCGCGACCGGCAACAAGTCTGGCGTAGTGATCCCTGTACATGGGCTTGCAGGTGGCACAGGGGCCACGATGATGGCGGTCAACTTGGCTTGGGAATTGGCGAATGTTGACAAAGAGAACCAGCAAAAGGTGTGCCTGATCGACCTGGATTTCCAGTTTGGGACGGCTTCAACCTATCTGGATCTTCCCCGGCGCGAGGCTGTGCTGGAAATGCTGACAGACACCGAGTCGATGGAACCGGAAATGTTCATGCAGGCGCTGCTGACCTATGGTGAGAAGCTGCATGTTTTGACCTCGCCCACCGACATGATCCCGTTGGACATGATTTCACCGGAAGACATTGAGCGCGTCATCGAAATGGCACGCGTCAACTTTGACTATGTGATCGTTGATATGCCCTCCACGATGGTGGAATGGTCGCAGACCGTTCTGGAAATGGCGCATGTGTATTTTGCCATGGTCGAACTGGATATGCGCTCGGCACAGAATACGTTGCGGCTAAAACGTGCGTTGCAGTCTGAGGATTTGCCGTTCGAGAAGATCAGATTTGTCTTGAACCGCGCACCCGGTTTTACCGACTTGAACGGAAAGGCAAGGGTCAAGCGCCTGTCGGAAAGTCTTGGGATTTCCATTGAGGTCCTGCTGCCGGACGGTGGCAAACCAGTCGCACAAAGCGCGGATCATGGTACCCCATTGGCCGAGGGTCTTGCAAAGAACCCACTTCGCAAAGAGATTATGAAACTCGCCAAGTCAGTGCATGATGTGAATCAGGCTGACGCCGTAGAAGCCCGATAGTGAGGAGTAAAGTTTATGTTCTCGAAATATAAAAAGCCTAGCGCTCCCAAAGCACCTGCGGCAAACGCGACGCCTCCTGGCGTGCCCAAGGTCAATATTGCACCGGTTGCTGCTGTAAAAGCAGAAGAAACCAAGCAGCCTTTGATGAAGGCGATGCCTGCGCGTCGGCCTGCAGATGCAGGTCCGATGGACAAGGAAAAGCGGCGCAAAGAACGGCTACAAGAAATCAAGCTGGAACTGCACAAATCCTTGCTGGACAACCTGAACCTTGCCGCTCTCGAAAGCGCGTCTGAACAGGAACTGCGCACTGAGATCAATGCAATTGCCAACGAGTCCCTTGAAGAAATGGGGATCGTGCTGAACCGCGAAGAGCGCCAATCGCTTAGCCAGGATCTGTTTTTCGAGGTCACAGGGCTTGGGCCCCTTGAAACCCTGCTGAAAGACGAGTCCGTCAACGATATTCTGGTGAACGGTCCACAGCAGATCTTTGTGGAACGTGATGGTCGGCTTCAGCTGACGGACATTACGTTCAAAGACGAAAAGCACCTTTTGCGGATCATTGACAAGATCGTTTCGGCCGTTGGTCGGCGTGTTGATGAATCCAACCCTTATGTTGACGCGCGTTTGGCAGACGGGTCGCGTTTCAACGCCATGGTGCCACCCATTGCCGTTGATGGATCGCTCGTTTCCATTCGTAAGTTTAAGAAAGATAAGCTTGGCATTGAAGAACTGGTCAAGTTTGGTGCGTTCACGGAAGAAATGGCCGCATATCTTCAGGCCGCGGTTTCCACGCGCCTGAACGTTATTGTGTCTGGCGGTACGGGTTCTGGGAAAACAACGACGCTGAACGCGTTATCAGGCTTCATTGACGATGCAGAACGTATCCTGACGATCGAGGATACTGCAGAACTTCAGCTGCAACAGACCCATGTAGGTCGGATGGAAAGCCGCCCACCCAACGTCGAGGGCAAAGGCGGCGTCAGCCAGCGCGACTGTCTGAAAAACGCACTGCGGATGCGTCCTGACCGGATCATCGTGGGGGAAACCCGCGGTGAAGAAGTTATCGATATGTTGCAGGCGATGAACACCGGCCACGACGGGTCAATGACCACGATCCACGCCAACAGCGCGCGCGATGGTGTATCCCGTTTGGAAAACATGATTGCGATGGCGGGTATCGAGATGCCGATCAAGGCAATGCGCAGTCAGATTTCATCGGCGGTGAACCTGATTGTACAGGCTTCGCGTTTGCAGGACGGATCGCGCCGCATGGTTTCCATCACTGAGATCACAGGTATGGAAGGTGATGTGATTTCCATGCAAGAGATCTTCCGCTATCAGCGTGTTGGTCTGACACCCGATAACAAGATCATTGGCCATTTCACTGCGACGGGCGTGCGCAGCCACTTTTCGGAACGCTTCAAGCTGTGGGGCTATGACCTGCCGCCAGCCATCTTTGAACCAATGGTCGCGGAGTAAAAACGGATGATTTCTGCTGAACCGGTCATTTACGTCCTGATTTTCATCGCCGTTCTGGCGTTGGTTCAGGGCGCCTATCTGGTGATTTTTGGCAAGTCGATCAGCATGGATGGCAAGGTAAATCGCCGTCTGGACATGCTGGACAAGGGCGGCAACCGCGAACAGGTGCTGGAACAACTCCGCAAGGAGATGACCCAGCATATGCGGTCGCAAAACATCCCCATATATTCGATGCTGGCCAATAAGGCGCAGATGGCAAATATTGCCTTCACGCCAATACAGATCGTGATTTTGATGTTTGTTGTGAGCGCAGCGGCCTTTGGGATGCTGACCATTCTCACTGATGTTGGCGCTCCCATTCGGATATTGGTATCGATCCTGATGGGCGTCGGCGGCGTCTACACCTGGATCAGCAGCAAGGCCACAAAACGCATGAACATGATCGGTGAGCAATTGCCGGAAGCGGTCGAATTGATGGTGCGATCGCTGCGTGTTGGTCACCCGTTTTCAAACGCAATTGCGATTGTGGCACGCGAAGTACCTGATCCGCTGGGGACAGAGATGGGTATGGTGTCGGATGAAGCGGCCTATGGTCGTGACATGGGTGAAACGCTCAAGGCGGTGGCCGAACGTCTGGACAATCAGGACATGCGCTTTCTGGCGGTTGCTGTGAATATTCAGCAAACATCAGGGGGTAACCTTGCCGAGATCCTTGATGGGTTGGCGAAAGTGATCCGTGCCCGTTTTCGTCTGTTCCGCAGGGTTGCGGCAATCACCGCCGAAGCAAAATGGTCCGGCAAATTGCTGTCCGCCTTCCCTATCGTGGCATTGATCGGGATTAATCTGGTCCGGCCAAACTACTTTGACGAAGTTATGGAGAGCGAGTTGTTTATTCCCGCCTGTTTCGTCATCGCAGCTTTTTTGGTGCTCAACATCATCGTGATGCGCGCACTTGTGAACATCAAGGTCTGAGGATACGCCAATGGAAGCTATTCAAACCATGATCACCGACGTCCTGGGACCTTTTGGCCCTTTGATGATTGTCGGTTTGCTTGGGATCTTTTTGATCCTGATTACGCTACCTGTTCTTCTGAAGCGCGAGGTAGACCCGCTTGATAAGCTACGCAGTGCTGGCGGCAGCGGCAGCACCAAGACAGCAAAAGGCGAAGGGCTGCGTTCAGCAACGGGTAAAGATAAGTTGGAGAAGTATTCCAACTTTTTGGAGCCACAGAACGAAGAAGAGTACTCCGCATCCAAGCTAACACTGATGCAGGCGGGCTATCGTAGTCCGAATGCGGTACGTATTTTTCACTTTGTTCAGTTTGCTTTGGGTATTTTCGGTCTTTTGGCGGGCAGCATCTACGCGATGATCCAAGCCTCGCAGGTGACTGTCGAGACACAGCAACTGGTGATGATGATCGGTGTTCCGGGTGTCGTTGGGTATTTTCTACCAAAATACTGGGTGACGCGCCGCAAGGCGATCCGCCAGCAAGAGATTACGAATGGTTTTCCTGATAGCCTGGATATGATGCTGGTCTGCGTAGAGGCGGGTCAATCTTTGGACCAGTCTATCGTGCGCGTTTCCAGTGAGCTGAAATCGGGCTTTCCCGACCTGTCGGAAGAGTTTGAGATCGTAAGCCAAGAGGTCAAGGCCGGCAAAGACAAAAACACCGTGCTCAGAGATATGTCAGAACGCTGCGGCGTCGCTGACATCACCAGCTTTGTGACGGTGCTGGTGCAGTCGCAACAATTTGGTACATCCATTGCTGATGCGCTGCGGGTCTACTCTTCTGAAATGCGCGACAAACGTGTGATGCGTGCCGAGGAAGCCGCCAACAAGCTTCCCACAAAGATGACGCTGGCCACGATGATGTTGACGGTTCCACCACTTATGGCCATTTTGATCGGGCCATCCATCTATGCAATTGTGAAGAACCTGACCTAAGGCCACGTCAAAAATGCAATTCAAACAGGCCATATGCGGCCTTGCGTGCCTGACATTGGCCGCCTGTGAGACAGGCGGCCTTAATCGTTCAACCGACGGTGTCTTTGCGCCAGGGGTTGCAGGCCCCAGCGCCGAAGACGGCTTGATTGTCGGCCATAGGCTTATGGATGCAGGCGAGTATGAGCTTGCGCTGAAAGCCTATAATCGCGCAGCATTTCAGCAAGGTCTAAACGTGGACACCATGTCTGCCATCGGGTCTGCAAATCTCAACCTTGGCCGCTTGGGTCAGGCAGAACGCTGGTTGCGTCGTGCAGTTGAAGAGGACCCAACTTTTCCACCTGCGTGGAACAATCTGGGCGTCATCCTGATGGAAACAGGTCAGGTCGCCGAAGCAAGCGAAGTTTTCCGTCGTGCATTTGCCGCAGATAACGGAAATTCTGACGAAATTCGCGATAACTTGCGCTTAGCGCTCGCAAAATTGGAAAATCCGGGCAATAATGAGATACAACAAAATCAGAACTTCAATCTGATCCGACGCGGCCCAGGTGATTTTGCGCTGACGTCGGACTTATAGGCAAGAGCAGTAAAAGGACGCAGAAACATGCGCCACTCTATCATTATGACGCTAAGCGCGGCGGTCTTTGGCCTGTCGGCATGCACACCACCTGATCCAGAGGCAGAGGTTGAACGTGCGCTTCAGGACCTCAACGTCGTTGATGAAAGCAACCTCAATGACGTGATGCTGACCGTCGGTGACCCGAACGAAGCCGTTAGCTATTTTGCCAGTGCAAATGCAAACGATCCCGGTCGGATTGACTTGCAGCGTGGTTTGGCCAAGTCATTGGTCCGCGCCAAACGCGCACCCGAGGCAATTGATGCATGGAAGACAGTTGTTGCACATGGTGAAGCAACAAATGCCGACAGTGTTGATCTGGCCGATGCCTATATCCGCAACAATGACTGGGACGAAGCCGCTGCCACATTGAACACCGTCCCACCGACCTATGAAACGTTCAAACGGTACCGGCTAGAAGCCATGGTTGCCGATAGCCGTCAGCAATGGGAGAAAGCTGACAGCTTTTATGAGATTGCCGTTGGCCTGACGACCCGCCCGGCGTCTGTTTATAACAACTGGGGCTATTCCAAACTCACACGCGGTGACTATACGGGTGCAGAACGTCACTTCATCGATGCATTGCGGTTCAACGATGATCTGTTCACCGCAAAAAACAATCTGGTTCTGGCTCGTGGTGCACGGCGAGAATACACCCTGCCCGTTGTCCCGATGACCCAGGTTGAACGGGCGCAGTTGTTGCACACTATGGCTCTGGCCGCCATCAAACAGAACGATATCACCATCGGGAAGTCGCTGCTGAACGAGGCGATTGAAACGCATCCACGGTATTTCGAACCGGCGGTTCGGGCGCTTGAAGCGCTTGAAAACAACGCATCAAACTAAGCCATGGGACTGACGGCAACGGCAGCGCTTTGGTTTCTTCCTGCCGTCATCCCAATCGCCATATTCGTATCGTTTAGCGATATGAAGCGGATGAAAATCCCAAATCTTGCCACAGACGGCTTGCTGCTTTGCTATGCCGTTCTGGGTCTTTTTGCGTTGCCATTCATCGACTATCTTTGGCACTGGCTGCATTTCATCATCGTGTTGGTGGTTGGCTTTTTTCTCAACGCGGCGCGCGTGATAGGCGCTGGTGATGCAAAGTTCATGGCGTCAGCCGCCCCAATGATCGCGTTCGCAGACCTGCACCTGATCATAGTCTTGCTTGCCGCATGCCTCTTGGGTGGTTACGCCACGCACCGCTTGGCGCGTCTTAGCCCGATCAGAAAAATGACTGATGATTGGGAAAGCTGGGGCACTGGCAAGAAGTTTCCCATGGGTTTCCCGCTTAGCATGACCCTTTTGTTCTATCTTTTGATAGTGGCAATATACCGCTGACGATGGTGCAATGCCTCAGACTGGCACATCTTTATTCACTATTTGGCCACAATAGGCTGTAATTCTAGCGTTAACTGTGTTGATCAGCATATCCTGATCTGAGATCTAACAGGTGGGCCGATTATGAATGTTCAGACCTCTTCCGTAATGGCGCCCCCGGCACCGCGTAGTCTTGAAGGCATGTTACTGCCGATGGCCATGATGCGCGATATCCTGATCAAGACCATGTTCCGCATGAACCTTGACCTTGTGTCGGTCATTAGCCGCGCAATCTGTCTGCCGATCCCGGTGACGCAGGAATTGGTCGATATGGCCCGCGAACAACGCCTGCTTGAGGCGACGGGCACGCTGAATGCCAATAGCGGCAACGAAATGGGCTATCAGCTGACCGATGCCGGCCGCGCCCGTGCGTTGGATGCTCTCAGCCAATCCGAGTATTACGGCGCGATGCCCGTCCCGCTAGAGATTTACCGCGAACAGATCCAGCGCCAGTCGATCCGGAACATCCAGATCACACGCGATCAATTGCAAACGGCAATGGGTCATCTTGTCTTGCCAGATGATCTTTTGTCGAACCTTGGTCCGGCGGTCAGTGCCGGTCGTTCAATTCTGATGTATGGCCCACCCGGTAACGGGAAATCGTCTATCTCAAACGGCATCCGGGATGCATTGGGTGACAAGATTTATGTGCCACGCGCCATTGAATACTCCGGTCAGGTCATCACGGTATACGACCCAATTGTCCACAGCGCAGCCGAAGAGGATGTGGATGACCCAAACAGCCTACGCCGGACATCCGGTCGGTTCGATACGCGCTATGTGCGCTGCGAACGGCCAACAGTGATCACAGGCGGTGAATTGTCGCTGTCCATGCTGGACCTTGTTTATAACCCAACAGCGCGCACCTATCAGGCACCGCTTCAGCTCAAATCAACCGGCGGGATCTTCATTGTCGACGACCTTGGGCGTCAGGCAGAACCACCACAGACGTTGGTGAACCGCTGGATTGTTCCGCTGGAGGAAAACAAGGATATTCTTGCCCTGCAATCGGGTGAGAAATTTGAAGTCCCGTTTGATACGCTTGTCGTCTTTTCGACCAACTTCCATCCGAACGCGATCTTCGATAAGGCGGCGTTGCGGCGTATTTTCTACAAGATCAAGATTGATGGACCGAACCAGGAAGACTTCCTGAAAATCTTTGCCATGGTAGCGCGCAAACGCAAAATGCCGCTCGACGAAGAAACACTCGTGCACCTATTGAATGTCCGCTATCCTGAGATCGAGAATATCTACGCGAACTACCAGCCGATCTTCCTGATCGATCAGATGATCTCTATTTGTGAATTCGAAGGGATCCCTTATCAGATGTCACCTGACCTGATCGACCGTGCATGGGCCAACATGTTCGTAAAGGAAGAGGAAATCATTCACTGATTTCGCCAATGCTTTCAAATCAAGGGCTTCTCACTAAGCTGGTGGGAAGCCTTTTGTTTTGGGGAATCAGATGACTGATATCATTGGGGTTGCCGGATGCGGCAGGATGGGTGCAGGTATGCTGTCCAATCTGCGCAAGGCCGGTTTTGCCGCGCGGGGGTACGATATCCGCGCCATTGATGGTGTCAGCAACGACATCGATGCATTCTGCGACGGCCTGACCACATTGATCACCGTTGTCAGAGATGCGGACGAAACGGATACGGTGTTGTTTACCGACCAGGCCGTCGTCACAAGGGCCAAAACGCTGCGAACCATCATCATTTGTTCCACGCTATCGCCCAGTTATGTCAAAGCGCTGCGTGACCGGATCCCAAATCATGTCGCGCTTATCGATGCCCCCATGTCAGGCGCACAGATCAAGGCCGAGGCAGGTACACTGACCTTTATGACTGGCGGGCAAAGCGCTGCCGCGCTGCAGATTCTGCGGGCCATGGGGCAGGACATCCATGATATGGGCAGTTTTGGCGCAGGGATGACAGCGAAGGTTCTCAACAATCTCCTCGCTGCGTCCCATACGGCCATGACGCGGATCGTTCTTGATTGGGCTGATAGCGCAGGAGTTGATGAGAGCCGTCTGCTAGCCCTGATCCACAGTGCTTCAGGGCAAAACTGGCTGGCGTCGGGCTTTGATGAAATCGAGTTCGCGCGCGATGGCTTTGCCGCTGACAATACGATTGGCATTCTGGTCAAGGATGTGAACGCAGCTTTGGATATTGCGCCGGATGAAGGCACAGCCTTACCCCAAGCCGTGCTAAGTGTTCTTTGCGATCTGAAACCGCGCCGAAAACCGTAAGATGGGTCTTGACCCATCGCACCGTCGGGGCAGTTTAGGCTGATGACGGCCCTGCCCCCTCAATTCAACACTTGGTTCAAAACACGCGGCTGGTCGATCCATCCACATCAGAAAGCCATGCTTGATCAGGCGAAAGCCCCTGCACTGATGCTCATTGCACCTACAGGTGGCGGCAAAACACTGGCAGGGTTTCTGCCTTCACTGATCGAACTCTGCGACGGAACGCATCAGGGCCTTCATACGCTTTATGTGTCACCCCTCAAGGCCTTGGCCGCCGATATCAAACGCAACTTGCGCACACCGGTTGCCGAAATGGGCCTGCCCATCAGGATCGAAGACCGGACCGGGGACACATCCTATACACAAAAAAGGCGTCAGCGCGCGGACCCACCGCATATTCTGCTGACGACCCCTGAATCCCTTGCTCTACTGACCAGCTACGAAGATGCACCGCGCATCTTCAAGGGGCTGGAACGTATTATCATCGATGAAATTCACGCACTCAGCGAGAGCAAAAGGGGTGATCAGCTCATGCTGGCGCTCAGCCGTATCCAAACACTGGCCCCCAATCTGCGGCGCGTCGGACTGTCGGCAACGGTTGAAAACCCGCAAGCGATTGCCGACGAACTCGCCCGTCATCCGGATCCATGTGCCATCATCCACGCGGACCCCGGACCAGATCCCGATATTGCGATGCTGCTGACGGAAGAAAAACCGCCATGGGCGGGCGGTGGGGCGAAGTATGCAATCCCAGCGGTGTTGGAAGAGGTCAAGAAACACAAAACCACTTTGATTTTTCACAACACCCGTGCTCAGGCCGAGATCTTCTTTCACAATCTTTGGCTTGCGAATACCGATGACCTTCCGATTGGCATCCATCACGGTAGCCTGGCCCGTGAACAACGTGAACGGGTCGAAGCAGCAATGGTTGCTGGTGAATTGCGCGCGATTGTTTGCACCGGGTCGTTGGATCTGGGGATCGACTGGGGCGATGTCGATCTGGTCATACAGGTCGGCGCGCCCAAAAACGTCAAACGGCTTGTTCAACGGATCGGGCGGGCAAACCACCGCTACAACGCCCCGTCCAAAGCTTTGTTGGTGCCTGCAAACCGGTTCGAGGTCGTCGAATGTGTTGCCGCCCTCGAAGCAGTAAAAGCGCGTGATCTTGATGGGGACCCAAAGGGTCCCGGCCCCCGCGACGTCCTCTGCCAGCACATCCTGATCACTGCCTGCAGCGGACCATTTGATGCGGGCCAACTTTATGATGAGGTCAAAAGCGTTGGTAGTTATCGGCAACTCAGCCGCGCTGAATTTGATGATTGTTTGGGTTTCTGCGCAACTGGCGGCTATGCACTACGCGCTTATGATAAATGGAAACGTCTGCTGCAGAACGCCGACGGAACGTGGCAATTGCGCGATCCCAGGGCGGCCCAACGGATCCGCATGAATATTGGCACAATTCAAGATACAGATACGCTGAAAGTGCGGATGAAGGGCAATTTCAAGCCACTGGGTGAGGTGGAGGAGGCATTTGCCGCAACCCTGACCCAAGGCGATACATTCCTGATTGGTGGTCAGGTCGTGCGTTATGAAAGCATGAAAGAAATGACGGTGCAGGTCACAAGGCGCGGTGACAAAACCCCGAAAATCGCCACATTCATGGGCACGAAATTCGCTAATTCCACCCAGCTTTCCCAAAGGATCTTGGCCATGTTCCGCCAGGAAAACTGGCCTAATCTGCCCGATCACACGGCAGAGTGGCTGACCCTGCAACGGGCCTTTTCGAAACTCCCCGAAGCCGACCGCATACTGGTAGAAACCTTTCCGCATGAAGGCCGCCATCATGTCTGCGCCTACGGTTTTGCCGGGCGCAATGCGATGCAGACATTGGGCATGTTGCTGACGCAGCGTATGGAGGAACTCAACCTTGACCCGCTTGGCTTTGTGGCCAACGACTATGCCACCCTCGTTTGGGGGCTCGAACCTGTTGACGATCCCGCACCGCTTTTCGTCGGCTCCAACCTGCGGGCAGATTTTGAAACCTGGCTGTCGGGCAACGCTGTAATGAAAAAGACCTTTCGTGGTGCGGCAACAATTGCGGGTCTCATCGAACGCAACCTGCCGCAAAACCGCAAGACTGGTCGGCAGGCAACATTCTCGTCCGACATCCTGTATGACACTTTGGCCAAATATGATCCTGATCACCTGATGCTGGAAATCACCCGCGAAGAAGCCATGCGGGGTCTTGTAGATTTCGGACGGATTGAGGAAATGCTGACAAGGACGGCGGGCAAGATCGATCACCTGAAACTCGACCGTGTCACCCCCCTGTCACTACCAATGTTTCTTGAACAGGGGCGCATCGCCGTAGCCGGCGCCGGACAGGATCGGATGCTTGAAGAAACGGCAGCAAGGCTCATCGCCGAGGTTGGGATCGAATAGGTGTTGAAGCGGCACACACAATAGGTCAAAGAACATATCATGAACGGGCATGACTTCATCATCTGTGGTACACGCTGCATGGCACTGCCGACCGGTGCGCTCTATTTGCCGGACCAGCATACTTTGTGTGTTTCCGATCTGCACCTGGGGAAGTCCGATCGCATTGCCCGTCGCAGCGGGGTCATGCTGCCGCCCTATGAAGTGCAGCAAACACTGGAGAAGCTGCAAAGCGATATCCAGAACATCAATCCCCAGACAGTGATTTGCCTTGGCGATAGTTTCGATGATCTGGATGCTATCCGTAGCTTGCATGACGATATGCGGCTGATGCTAACAAGGTTACAAGCTGGCCGGACATGGATCTGGATTGAAGGCAATCATGACCCTGGACCGATTGACCTGGGCGGTACCCATCTGGCCCAGATTAAGATCGGTTCGTTGACTTTTCGGCATATCGCCACACCAGAAAAGGCTGAAGTGTCAGGCCATTATCACCCGAAGCACCGGGTGACCGGGCGGAGCAGACCAGCATTCATATACAACAAAGAACGGCTAATCCTGCCTGCTTATGGCAGCTATACGGGTGGTCTTGCCAGTCATGCATCGGCAATACGAAACATCGTCGGTGATAAAGCCATCGCTGTCCTGACGGGTAAAAGAGCCATCGCTGTCCCGCTTACAGGAACCCGGCAGCCAGCACATCTTCGCGATACGTCTTGCTAACCGGAACTTGCGTCCCATCATTGAGGACAACGAATTCGCGGTTTCGCTGCTTTATCGCACGTCTGATATGCGTAGCTGACACCCAATGAGACCGATGTGTACAGAATCCCGGCGCGCCGTCCATTTCCCGAATGGCATCTGTCAGGCGCATCAAAACCCGGTGCTGAGTTCCATCATCCAAATACACATCAACATAATGATCATCCACTGTCAGCCGCATGATTGAGGCCGTTGTCGTGCTTGGCAGCCGATCATAAAGGCGCGCGCGCGCAACAATTGACGCATCCTCTTTGGGGCCCCAAAAGAAGAAAGTCAGGACAGCAAAAGTCGCTGAAAGCGCGCCGATATTTCCTGCAAAAAGAATGAAGCCAGGCCAGTCAAGAATACTATCGTCAAAAAAACCACTTAGTCCCCAGGCAAGAGGTGAAAAAATGGCCGTGAAGCAAAAGGCGCTTTGTCCCAATCGCCCCGCATATCCGGTCACCCAGCCGAAACGCTCAACAATGCGATGTGCAAACCGGATGCAAGCATCTGCAGCCGCCAACAAGACAAACCAATAAAAAAATCGTGCTGACAAAGTCATCGCGTCATAGGTGCCAAACGGACCCAGCAACGCAAATGCAATGGCAGCACCGCCTACAAGAAGAAGCCGTAAACCCCACGAAGCATATGTTTTCGAAGGTGGAAACGCATTTTGCATACGTTTTCATAGCGAACGCAATCCCCCCATACAACGTTGGCGTGCACCAATTGACGCTTGGTCAAGCGGTCAGGCCATCGGGTTCATTCAGACCATTTGCACGGCAACATGCTGTAACAGTATTGGCTAGCAAGCATGCAATTGTCATCGGCCCGACACCGCCTGGCACAGGCGTAATGGCCCCTGCAACGGCAGCACAACTGTCATAGTCTACATCCCCCACAAGGCGCGTGCCGCCATCAGGCTTTGCCATCCGGTTGATGCCGACATCAATGACCGTCGCACCCGGTTTGATCCAGTCGCCAGCCACCATCTGCGCACGACCAACCGCCGCCACAACAATATCTGCTTGCCGCACCACATGTGGCAAATCCTTCGTGCGCGAATGCGCAATCGTCACCGTACAGCTATCGCCCAGCAAAAGCTGGGCCATTGGTTTGCCCACGATGTTCGAACGCCCGATGACAACCGCATTCATCCCCGAGAGCGACCCATGGTGATCCCGCAGCATCATCAAACAACCAAGCGGAGTACAAGGTACCATGCTCTTCTGGCCAGTCCCTAACAGTCCGACATTTGAGATATGAAACCCATCCACATCTTTTGCCGGATCAATACTGTTGATAACAAGGTCACTATTGAGGTGATCAGGCAGCGGCAACTGCACCAGAATACCATGCACCTTTGGATCAGCATTCAATTGATCAATCAGCGCAAGCAGATCCGCCTCTGAGGTAGCTGCATCTAAACGATGCTCAAAAGAGGCCATGCCCACTTCGGCCGTCTGTTTGCCTTTGTTGCGCACATAAACTTGACTGGCTGGATCTTCGCCGACCAAGACAACCGCCAGGCCGGGCGTGATCTCATGTTCTTCCTTCAACCGCGCCACATGTGCAGCCACCTGCTCGCGCACCTTGGCCGCAAAGGCCTTTCCATCAATCACAGTTGCTGTCATTCGTCATCTTCTTCTTGTTCAAAAATACCACCGCCGGAGGCATATGGGAGGGTGGGAGGGGCGGTGTCCTGGACGCTAGTCCGGGACAAGCGCCGTCCCAGCCGCCCTAAAACAGACCTTCGATCTGACCCGCGTCATTCAGCATGATTTGTTCCGCCGAAGGTACACGAGGCAGACCAGGCATTGTCATGATCTCACCGCAGATCGCCACAATGAAACCAGCCCCCGCGCTCAACCGCACCTCGCGGATGGGCACGGCATGCCCTGTTGGCGCCCCGCGCAGGCTTGGATCCGTGGTAAAGCTGTATTGCGTCTTCGCCATACACACCGGCAGGCTACCATAGCCCTGCTCTTCCCACTTTTTCAGTTGATCACGGATCTTGCTGTCAGCGATCACCTCATCCGCACGATAAATGCGCTTTGCAATCGTATCGATTTTGTCAAACAGGCTCATTTCATCGGGATAAATCGGGGCAAAGTTCGCCTCATCCGCATCTGCAATCTGTGCCACGCGTGTTGCCAGCTCAGTCGTCCCTTCCGATCCCAATGCCCAATGCTTGCACAGGATTGCTTCTGCCCCTTGGGTTGCAACGTAAACTTTGACAGCGTCTACCTCTGCATCCGTGTCCGTGACAAAATGGTTGATCGCCACCACTACCGGAACGCCAAAGGATTTCACGTTTTCGATATGGCGTCCAAGGTTCGCACAGCCCGCATTCACGGCCTCGACATTCTCCTCTCCCAGATCTGCCTTGGCCACACCACCATTCATCTTCATCGCACGCACCGTCGCCACAACAACCACGCAGGACGGGGCCAGACCGGCCTTACGACACTTGATGTTCATAAACTTTTCAGCGCCCAGATCAGCACCAAAACCCGCCTCGGTTACCACGTAATCGGCCAACTTCAGCGCGGTTGTCGTTGCTGTGACCGAGTTGCAGCCATGCGCGATATTCGCAAACGGCCCACCATGCACGAATGCAGGGTTATTCTCCAAAGTCTGCACCAGGTTCGGCTGCATCGCATCTTTCAACAGTACGGTCATCGCACCGTCAGCTTTGATGTCGCGGCAATAGACCGGGCTACGGTCGCGGCGATAAGCAACTATAATATCACCCAAGCGCCTCTGAAGGTCTTCCAGATTACGGGCCAGACATAGTATCGCCATCACCTCGGAGGCGACAGTGATGTCAAAACCTGCCTCGCGCGGGAACCCGTTGGCGACACCGCCTAAGGACGTGGTGATCTGCCGCAAAGCACGGTCATTCATGTCCAAAACGCGCCGCCACGTCACGCGGCGGATGTCAATTTCAAGCGCATTGCCCCAGTAGATATGATTGTCGATCATCGCCGACAACAGATTGTGGGCCGATGTAATCGCGTGGAAATCACCCGTGAAATGCAGGTTCATATCCTCCATCGGTACCACTTGGGCGTAACCCCCACCGGCAGCACCGCCCTTCATCCCGAAACAAGGACCAAGCGAGGCTTCACGGATACAAATCGCTGCCTTCTTGCCAATGGCGTTGAGGCCATCACCCAAGCCGACGGTTGTGGTCGTCTTGCCCTCACCCGCTGGTGTCGGGTTGATAGCTGTCACAAGGATCAGTTTGCCGTCCGGGCGATCCTGCACGCTATCAATCAGCCGCTGGCTTACTTTGGCTTTATCGTGGCCGTAAGGCAGCAGATCATCGCTGTCGATGCCCAGCTTGGCGCCGATTTCCTGAATGGGCCGTTTTTGGGCGGCGCGCGCGATCTCGATATCCGACTTGTATTCCATGGAAGACTTCCTGACCTGGGGGCAATTGCCACGTGTATTCTGTGTCGCTTCTAGCTGCCCGATAACACCCAATGCACGGTGATTGCGACATTTTCGACGCTGGAATCGGCGGGAAACGACAATGCCGTTTCGGATGGGAAACCTATGGTTGCCATGCGCGCTGGTCGGGCACATGCAGGCGCACAGTATCGCCAATCTGCACCTGCCCCTCACGTTCGACCCAGGCAGTCACACCGCGCTTACCCTTTGCTGCCGCCTTGAACTTATCACCCGCACCTGGATGATCCGCATTGATCACCTTTGCAGGCAAGTGGCAGGGGCGATTTTCCATATCGACCACAATCGATGCGCCATCAGGAAATTGCAGGCGCGAAGAAGGTGGCAGATGCGTAAAATCCGGTATACCGCGAATAATCAGCGAAGCCCCAGCCATTGCAGGGTCTAAACGCGCCAAGCCACAAACTGCTGCAATCTCTTCCAGCTCTTCCGCTGACATCACGCAAAGCTGTCGCGTATTTCGGATTTCTGTGCCTTTGGGATATTGGCTTGTCACACGCGCGCATGACAACCGGGTCAGCCCGCCATGCGCCTCACTTGGGATCCCGGCAAAGCTGAGTTGCGCGGCACTCATGCTCTGCGATCGTAATGACTTATCACGATCAGGCACGACGCCGATCCACGTCACTTGGCCAGTGATTTCGGTCGGGACAAGTGCGGGCATGATGCAGGTCTCCTGATTAGACTGCGCCATTGCTAGCCGACAATCGGTAGGACGACAAATGCAACTTGTCCGCCGATCCTTCTATCAGCATGTTACGCGCACTTGATAGAAGGTCATCCATGCGTAATCGCCTTTTCATCAGCGGCACTTCACATGCGGGCAAATCAACGCTGGCGCGGCGTATTGGACAGACACTGAATTGGCCGGTCTTTTCAACGGACCGAATGGGCCGTCATCCCGGCAGGCCGTGGGAAAAGGCACCGCCGCATGTCTTGGAGTTTTATGAACGTATGTCGGCCGAGGCGATCCACACTTTCCTGCAACACCATCATCAAAACATGTGGCCAGGCATCATGCGATTGATCGACGATCACCAGCACCGCGCCGCACCATTTGTATTGGAAGGTGCCGCGCTCAGGCCCAAATATCTGACAGATGTGGCTGCAGATGCAGTTTGTCTGACCGCAACTGACAACTTCCTGCGGCAGCGGATCTATGACGCAAGCAGCTACATTACACAGACGACGCAACAGCAGGCTATCACAGATGCCTTCGTTGACAGGTCATTGCGCGAAAACGAACTGTTGCAAAAGGAAGCAATCGCAACGCAAGTGACGTGCCTAAATGTCAGCGATCAAGATGAGGTTGATCGTTTTTTCGATGCGTTCATCGCCAATGCCACGCCGAAAGAAACGTAAGGCCGCAAACAAAATGCCGCCCGTTGGGGCGGCATCTTTAAAGGATTAGACTGAGGGTTCAGGCTCCATCCCGCCATCTGATTCACGCGGCGGTTTCTTGGGCTTCGTTTTCGGAATAGCTGTTACCGACGGGGTACCGCCAGATGGCGGCGTATCGTCAGCATCGTCACCCACGTGCGGCGGCTCGCCTGCCATTACCCGCTTGATCTCTTCGCCAGTCAGCGTCTCATACTCAAGCAGACCTTGTGCAAGACGCTCAAACTCTTCGTTCTTTTCCAGAATAATGTCGCGTGCGCGTTCATAACCCTGCTGGATAAAGTTTCGCACCTCTTCTTCGATCAGTTCCTTGGTGCTTGCAGATACAGACAACCCGGCCGTATTACCCTGGTACCCCTCATGGGCTTCGGCGTAGTCAATATTACCGACTTTGTCCGACATGCCCCAACGCAGCACCATTGCGCGCGCCAGTTGGCTTGCCTGCTGGATGTCACCAGCCGGACCGTTGGAAACCTGATCTTCACCGTACTTGATAATCTCTGCCGCTTTGCCGGCCATCGTCATCGCCAGACGCTGGTGGCATTCGTCCTTGAACATGTTCAGCCGGTCCATCTCAGGCAGGCTCATGACCATACCTAACGCACCACCGCGCGGAATAATCGTTGCCTTATATACAGGGTCGCATTTCGGCAGCGATATCCCGACGATCGCATGGCCCGCCTCATGATAGGCTGTCATTTCTTTTTGTTCGGCTGTCATGACCATGGACCGCCGTTCGGCGCCCATCATTACCTTATCCTTCGCCGACTCAAAATCGATCATGGTGACAAAACGCCGTCCAACACGTGCTGCCATCAGCGCAGCTTCATTCACGAGGTTGGCCAAATCCGCGCCTGAAAAGCCGGGTGAACCGCGTGCGATGATCCGCAGATCCACATCAGGACCCAGTGGGATCTTACGTGCATGCACGCCCAAAATCTTTTCGCGGCCCTTGATGTCGGGGTTTGGCACTGTGACCTGGCGGTCAAAACGGCCCGGACGCAGCAATGCAGGGTCCAGAACATCACGGCGGTTGGTCGCCGCCACGATGATCACGCCTTCATTGGCCTCAAAACCATCCATCTCGACCAGCAACTGGTTGAGCGTCTGTTCACGTTCGTCATTGCCGCCACCGTAACCGGCACCACGGGACCGACCGACAGCGTCAATCTCGTCGATAAATACGATACATGGCGCGTTCTTTTTTGCCTGTTCGAACATGTCACGAACACGTGACGCACCGACGCCAACGAACATTTCCACGAAGTCAGACCCGGAAATCGTGAAGAAGGGCACGCCCGCCTCGCCTGCGATGGCACGGGCAAGAAGCGTTTTACCTGTACCTGGAGGGCCCACCAGCAAAGCACCTTTTGGAATCTTACCACCCAAGCGGCTGAACTTCTGCGGGTTGCGCAGAAACTCAACAATCTCTTCCAGCTCTTCCTTGGCCTCATCGATGCCCGCAACATCGTCAAACGTGACACGACCATGTTTTTCGGTCAGCAGCTTGGCACGCGATTTGCCAAAGCCCATCGCACCGCCTTTACCGCCACCTTGCATGCGGTTCATAAAATAAATCCAGACCCCTATCAAAAGCAGGAATGGCAGGAGGCTGACGATAAACGATTGGAAAACAGATGTTTCCTGACTGCGGGCTGAAACCGGCACATCCGCTTCGATCAGCAGGTTGGTGATCTCGGCATCTTGCGGCATGATCGTCGTGTATGTCCGCCCGCCTTCGGCGAACCGCACATTTTCACCATCGATGACCACGTCCGTCACGCGGCCCCCTTCGACAGCTTCGACAAATTCGGAATAGCTTCGGGCCTCAGAATTGGCTGAACCGGGCGGACTGCTGAAAAGATTAAACAGCGCCAGCACCATCAGGAACAGGACGACCCAAAAGACCATGTTACGCGCGTTGCCCAAGGGGAAACTCCTTTAAAATCGGGAAATGAAGCGACAGAGTCGCCGCATAAGCGTTTCTCCTAAAATAGAGGCAAAACGTTAATCTTCAATGCGCAAACGCGCTTTGATGAAAATCCGCGACAATCTGTGCCCTCCAGCCATTGCTGAGACCCGCAAGAGGTGCGGCAATCAGTGTATCTTCCTGCCAGACCGCCGGTGTAGCGATGAGTGACGCGCGCGGAAACCCTGTGGCGCGCCAGTCCGGGCAGCCGCGCACCCCATCGCCCAAAGCCCGAATCTGAAGATAAGGTGCATGCGGTCCCTCCAACTGCCAGCGCCCATCCCATATCTGATCCGTTGGCGTGCTCAGATCGCGCACGGCCTGATATTCACGCGTCACCCGCCAATCGTCAGACTTACGCGTTATCAGGCAACCACCTACCGTCACAACATCGCCATCAGCGACGTCAGAAAGCACCTGAAACAGCGCTTTATGCCTTGGCGGATAGGATGCCTGATTGATCCATGGGATAGCAGCCAGCCACAACCTACGTTTGATCTCTTCTGGCAAAGGCCCCGTCAGCCCAAGGCGCAAGACAAGGTCGCCCTCATCCTGAACGATGTAACGTCGGGCCTCAATTTGCGCATAGTGGCGTAGCGCATCGCTGGACCGCCGCATTGTTCCGCTAACGGATGCCAGCACATCCTTTGTCACACCAAAATCTTCTAGAACAGTTAGCGCCTGCCGCGCGCGCGTCCGTTCGAAACGGTCGTCGTCATTTGTTGGATCCTCGACCCATTTGAGGTCATGGCGTCGCAAGTAGCCGCGCAAATCCGCACGCGATTGCTGCCATAGCGGACGGGCCCATACGAGGCCATGCCGCAAAAAATGCGTGTCCATCGCCGCCAACCCGTCTGGTCCCGCCTTTCGCGCCAGACGGATCAGGAAGTTCTCTGCCAGATCATCTTTGGTATGGCCCAATGCGATACCGCTGATCCCACGCGACACGGCCCAGTCTGCGATCAATTTGTATCGCGCATCGCGTGCGGCGGCCATCAGATTGCCGGTATGGTCTTGACCGGCCCACTGCAAAACATGATGCAGAATTCCGTGTTCCGCACAAAACTGACCGACCAATTTGGCCTCATCCACGGCCTCCGGCCTTAGACCATGGTCAACGGTAACAGCCTCGACCTGCAACTCATCGGTTGCGACCAGTCGTGCAAAGAGATGCAACAGCGCCATCGAGTCGCCACCACCTGATGCGGCAACACCAACGCGCGCGGATGGACCAAAATCAAAGGCTGTGCGCGCCTGATGCAGCAGCGCTTCATCGGCCGCGCCATCCATCGGCTGATCTGCTACTGACATCCCAGTTTTTGCATGGCCTGCTGCGCATCAGAAACGGCTGGGTTACCAGGAAAGCGCACCCCAACCTCAGCCAACGTCAGACACGCATCCTGAGTTTGCCCTATCGCGCCAAGCGATGTGCCAAGCTTGAACAATGCATCAGGTGCCTTGGGTCCCGTTGGGTCGCCCGAAAATGCCTCAAGATACGCACGGGCGGCGTCCGTCATGTTTCCCAATCCCTCAAACGCCTCACCCCGCAGATAATTCGCGTCAGACGTTAACGGACTACCCGGGTAGGTCGTGCCAAAGGTCGCAAGCTGGTCAGCGGCGCTGCGAAAGTCACCGGCGGCGAGCGCCTCCTGCGCCCGCTCAAGATCGCCTTGTTCGCCAACGGCCAAGGCGGGGCCGCCTGTTGAAGGAGGCGGGGTCACGGCAGGAACACCCGCACCGTTTTCAACACCACCAAGTGACGGTGTGTCACCCAACTGGCCGATATCGCAGCCCGCCTCAAGCTCGCAAAGCCGGAACTCCAAATCACCGATACGGTTCGTTCCATCGACCGTAATCCGGTTGACGCGGAATTCCAGTTCTTCTGATTTTGAAGTCAGCCGCTGTAACTCAGCTTCAATCGCATTCAGGCGGTCAAGGGGAGTGTTGCCCACAACACCGGAATTCAGCCCACCCGTCGTTGACAATTCACGGCGCAACCGCTGCACGTCAACATATAGAACCGTCAATTGTTGTCGAATGTCTGCCAGCGTTTCCTCATTCTGCGCAATGGCAGGCAATGGGAGAGACAACACAGCGCAAACAAGGGCAATACGGTACATTACGGGGCGTTCCTTTTAGGCCGGATCAGCTTGTGATGGCTGAGAATGAAAGAACTGTCACGGCCCGGCGGTTCTGCGCATAACAGGTTTCGTTTGAACACACCTCAATCGGGCGTTCCTTACCAAAGCTTGTGACCTCAAGGCGGCTTGCAGGCACACCGCGTGATACAAGATATTCGCGCACGGCATTCGCGCGACGGAACCCGAGGGCGAGGTTGTATTCCCGTGTGCCCTGTTCATCGGCGTGGCCTTCGATCACCGCGCGATAGTCGGCGTTCGTCATCAGCCATTGCGCCTGACCATCAAGGATCGTCTTACCCTGATCGGTGATCGTCGATTGATCCACTGCAAAAAGCACCCGGTCGCCAATCGTTTGGTTGAAAAATTGCGGGCTTGCCGGGTCGCTCGCGGATCCCGCAAGACCATCTGCACCCGCTCCGCCAGCGCCACCTGCGCCGCCCGCGCCGCCGCCAAACCGGTCAGGGTTGGTGCAGGCCGCAGTCGCCAACACCAAAAGGACAACCGCCAGCTTTTTGAACATATTCATTGGAATAATCCCTGTTTTTATCTGCTCGTTTTGTTGGACTATAGCACGGGTTTCAGCCCAAGGGAATCACACATCATTACGGCTGTAGCGGCCCCCAAGATGGATCAGATGCACCACCTTGGATCGGCACAGCTTTCAGGTTCCGACCGGAAATATCGACCGAATACATCGCAGATGTCCCACCTGCACCTTGCGTTTCGCGGCTAAACATAATCACACGACCATTAGGGGACCAAGTTGGCCCTTCATCAAGAAACGATGACGTGAGCAGCCGTTCTTCGGACCCGTCGGTGCGCATCACACCGATATGAAAGCGGCCGGCGTTTTGTTTGGTAAAGGCCACCAGATCACCGCGCGGAGACCACACGGGTGTGCCATAACGCCCCTCACCAAAGGAAATACGCCGCGCCTCGCCCCCATTTGCGGACATGATGTAAAGCTGCTGGGTGCCGGACCGGTCGCTTTCAAAGACGATCTGGCTGCCATCAGGCGACAGGCTGGGTGCCGTTTCAATCGACGGGGCAGAGGTCAGGCGCACATGCTGCCCTGAGCCGAATTCCGTACGATAAATATCCGTGTTGCCCCCATTTGACAGACTGTAAATAACTGAACGGCCATCGCGCGAAAAACGGGGCGAAAACGCCATCTCGCCTTGGGCAGTGGTCAATTGCTGGCGCCCCACATTGGCCACGTTCAGTACGTTAATGCGGGGAAATCCGCTCTCAAAGCTCGTATAAAGTACGCGATCACCATTAGGCGAAAAGCGAGGCGCGAGGACGATAGAACTGCTGTCGGTCAAAAACTGCACATTTGCGCCGTCATAATCCATGATGGCCAAGCGTTTCAGGCGGTTATCCTTTGGTCCGCTTTCCGACACAAAAACGACGCGGCTGTCGAAGTATCCTCCCTCGCCTGTGATCCTGCTATAGACCGCATCAGCCACTTTGTGGCCCATACGCCGCCAGCCATCCGTCGTACCTGCAAATTGCAGGCCACCGCCAAGTTCCTGACCTGAAAACACATCGTAAAGGCGGAATTTCACAACCAACTGATTGCCACTAACCGTCACAGCGCCAGTGATCAAAGCCTGCGCATTGATTGTTCGCCAATCGGCAAAGGCGATGGGCTGCGCGAATGAGGACACTTGCGAGATAAAGGCCGTCGCAGGAACCTCACGAAACAGCCCGGTGCCCGCAAGATCCTGCACCACAAGTCGGGAAAGATCGGACGCAACTTGTTGTGCCTGCGGGCTTTCCGCTTCAAAATTCGGGACGGCAAAGGTGATTGGTTCAATCACCCCATCTGTAATCGTTATCCGCAAAGGGCCGTTCTGCGCCAAAGCTGGCGCTGCCAAGAACAACACCAAGAAAAATGCCAAAATACGTTTCATCATCTTTGCCTCACTCCGCCTGTCCGGGTTTGTCCCGAAACGCGTTTACTTGTCCTTCTTAGCAGGTGGATGAAAGCATTTCACCTCACCTGCGCGTGTCTTTGCTTACCTGAGCCGCATCCCACTAGGATCGAACGTGATCACGATATCCTGCCATTGATCGTATTTGTCTGGCGGCAATTGGTAACCGCCAGACTGACAGCGCAGGATCGCACGTCGTGCTGCCTCGAACGCCGTATTGACAGCGCCTTGATCGCCGCTGGACGACAAAAGCCGTACGTCATTGCCACGCACTGTCCCGTCTCGCTCCAGACTAAAGCCTACTTCCACCGTCACGCGTGCGGCGACAGAGCCGGGATCAACATTCCAGCATCGGTTCACCGCGATGCGGAAACTGTCACGCTCTGCGCCTGTCATGGGTGGGCCAGCGGCAACGGCTGGTACCTCGGTCGCTTGCGATGCCAAGGCATCGGCCAAAGCGGCTGCCACGTCATCTTCGCTGGCTTCAGGCTCTGACGCAGGTGTTTCTTGCGCTGCCGTCTGCGTCTGTTCTTCGGGCTCTTGGGCGGGTGCAGCCGGCGCAGGGCGTGCAGGTCGCGCGGTTGGACGCAACGATGTCTCAACGGCACCTGATGGTTCCTCATCCGCGATCACGATCTCTGTTGCGGCTTCTTCCGGGGCTGTGGCATCTTGCTCATCCTCGATAACCTCTGCCTCAGCAGTATTGTCGGGAACGACCTCCTCGCGCACGATCTCATCAACCTGTGCATCAGGCGGCGGCGGTGCAGATGGCGTGGATGCCACCCGGTCGGCCTGCGGCGGTGTTGGATTGTCGCTGACCTCCACATCCGGGGTCGGCGGCGGTGCCACCGGTGGTGCCGGTTCAATCGGAGGTGTGTCCGTTACCTCGGCCTCAGGTGGGGCTGGTGGAGGTGGCGGAGGTGGCGTTTCTGCCTCTGGTGGATCAACTGGTTCCGGCAAAGGCGCAGGCTCTGGCGGGGTCTCGGCAACCGGTGGCGGAGGTGGCGTTTCGTCAATAACTGGTGGAACAGGCGCCGTTGGCTCTGCCTCGCCGGGCTCGGGCGTAGCGGCAGCGCGCAGCTGTTCGAACTCTTCCCCACTAACCACGGATACGGAGATATCGTCGAAGACAAGCGGTTCGGAATCGAAGCCCCAGCCCACGATAAACAGCGTGATCAGCCCCAAATGGCCAATGCCCGAGATATAGGTGCCGGGGCTATACATCGCTTATCCGTCAGCGCCGCCTGTCGGTGCCAAGACATCCGTGACCAAGCCGATATCGGAAAAACCGCCCGCATTGAGCAGCCCCATGATCTGCGCGACACGGTTCCAGTCATTGCGCCCATCAGCGCGCAGGAATATCTTGTCACTGGTGCGTTCGGCTGCAATGGCTTGCAATCGAGCAACCAACTGCCCCTCTTCCACGTCAGTCTCCTGGATCATGACCCGACCATCATCGGTAATGGTGACTGTCAGAGGCTCTTCCTCGTCCCCTGGCAGTGCGGTAGCAGCGGTTTCTGGCAATTCCACCGGCACGCCGACAACGGATAACGGCGCTGCAACCATGAAGATAATCAGCAGCACCATCATAACGTCCACGAATGGGGTCACGTTGATCTCGGACATTGGCTGCCCGCGGCGTGACCTGCGGCGACCGCGTCTGCCTCCGTCCCCGCCTGAGTTCATTACACCAGCGCCCATGTCAGCTGTCCAACTGCCTGCTTAGGATCGTGGCGAATTCGTCAGCAAAAGCCTCATACCCGCTCACGATGGCGTCGCTATCAGAGCTGAGCTTGTTATAGTAAACCACCGCAGGAATGGCAGCGAGCAGGCCAAGACCTGTGGCGAGCAGCGCCTCGGCGATGCCGGGGGCAACAACGGCAAGGTTTGTGGTCTGCGCCTCTGCAATCTCGATAAACGCATTCATGATGCCCCAGACCGTTCCAAACAGCCCCACAAAGGGCGCCGTTGAACCTACCGTCGCCAGAACCGGCAGGTTTTTTTGCAGATACCCGGCCTCTTTCGCAATTGCGACATCCATGGACCGGTCAATACGGGATGTGGCATTGGCGATTAGCCCGCCGTCATCCTTATGGGACCTTTCCCATTCAGACATGCCCGCCACAAATATCTTTTCCGACGGCCCGTCAGGATCACGGCCAATCTTGGCATAGAGTCCATCCAGCGGCTCTCCCGACCAGAATGAACGGTCAAAGATATCCGCCTCTGACCGCGCTTTGCGGTATTGGATGGTCTTGTCGATGATCACAGCCCAGGTCCAGATGGACGCGGCGATCAACATGATCATAACAATTTTAACGGTAATCGTGGCGCGCGCGAATAACGCCCACATGGTGAATTCGTGTGCTGCTTCCATATGCCTGCTCTGCCTGTCGGCCCTGTTTTGGGCTCATATTACGAGATAGCGTACAGTATCAGCGCGGGGAAATCCAACCAATCCCGCATCACATCTGCGAAAAAACGGCGCTGCTTAGTGAACAGAGCGGCGGATCGCCGCTGGCAGACGCGCCACAGCACCCGCCGCATTCAGGCAAACGATCGTGACCATGGCCGAAAACAGCACCACTTCACCACGTTTGACATCCTGCTTGACGATCAAGCGCACGCCCGAATTCTCTGTCGTGGTCGTTTCGACCACCAGCTCATCATCGTAGTGGGCGGGCATGAGATAATCGGCTTCCACCCGACGGACGGCAAAGACAAACCCGTCGCGTTTCATCTCCACCTGATCAATGCCCAGCTCGCGGACCCATTCGGACCGCGCACGTTCGATGAATTTCAGGTAATTGGCGTAATAGACCAAGCCTGCCAGATCGGTGTCTTCGTAATAGACGCGAATGGGAAAAGTGTGGGTCATGAGGGCCTCGTAATCCTGGCAGTCAGGCGTAAAGCATGGCTCGCATCTTGCGCCATAGCTGGCATCACGGGATCATATGCAGCTCGCACAACATCCGCGATCTCAGGACGCAAGACCGCCCTCCCTTCGATCATCGCCAGCGGCGGCGTGTCATCAAAGGCGGTATCCGACCATAGCAAGATCGTCTGCACAGCCTGGGACAATGCCAAAGTATCCGCCGACACCGCCGCCAAATGCTTATCTAGTCGCAAAAAGATAAACGCAGCCCTGATCGCACCCGCCTCATCAAAGCGGAAGATACGATACTGGTTCGCGTCGGCCTCTTGTAACCTGGCAACCATGGGCACGAGGTCCGGGACCAACTGGTCCAGATGCGACACCTCCTGAAGCTCAGCCCAATCACGACAGAAAAAGACCATGAAGTTGGCACCAAGTTCAGGGTCCGTTTCAGCGATCTGGTGGCTGGCAAGGGTGATAACCGCTTCAATCGCCCCTTTGAACACAGCCAGGGTCGCATCATCGACCCCAAACACCACCGGCACAATTGGACGACCCCACCTGGCAAAAACGTATTTGCCATCCGAACGGGTAAAGAGGGAAGCAACATCACCTATCATCTTGCCGCAAATACTCCCGCCATTGGCGTCAGAGGTTTCAATCAAATAAATCCGTCTGCGATTTGGGAGGAGCCAAACCCAAATGCGCCCAAGCCGCCGGTGCGAGCATGCGCCCGCGCGGCGTGCGCTGGATCAGGCCCTTTTGCAACAAATAAGGCTCGATCACATCTTCCAGACTATCCCGGCTCTCGGACAAAGCTGCTGACAGAGTCTCAACTCCAACTGGTCCGCCGCTATAGCTTTCAGCGATCAGCCGTAGGTACCGTCTGTCTGCGCCATCAAGGCCCAGGTGATCCACTCCCAAGCGCGTCAGTGCGCGATCCGCAATCCCCTGTGTCACTGTGCCATCACCTTCGACAATTGCAAAATCCACGACCCGGCGCAGCAACCGGCCTGCGATCCGGGGGGTACCCCGCGCGCGCTTGGCAATCTCAGCAGCCCCGTCATCAGAGGCCGGCGCCCCCATCAACCGGGCACCACGGGTTACGATCTGATGCAATTCTTCATCCGTGTAGAATTCCAGCCGGGTCGGGATACCAAAACGATCCCGCAACGGCGTGGTCAGAAGCCCCATGCGGGTCGTCGCCCCAACGAGCGTAAAAGGCTGCAGCTCGATCCGCACGGTCCGCGCGGCGGGTCCCTCGCCAATGACCAGATCCAACTCGAAATCTTCCAAGGCCGGATACAACACTTCTTCTACCGCAGGGTTCAAGCGATGGATTTCATCGATAAACAGAACGTCACGCGCTTCCAGATTAGTGAGGATCGCCGCGAGGTCACCTGCCTTTGCCAAGACCGGGCCAGAGGTCATACGAAAATTCACACCCAACTCACGTGCCATGATTTGGGCGAGCGTCGTCTTGCCCAGCCCCGGAGGTCCATGAAATAAAGCATGGTCCATTGCCTCTCCCCGACGACGGGCGCTTTCAATAAAGACTTTCAGGTTTGCACGCGCTTCGCGCTGCCCAATGAATTCATCCAAGCTCTGCGGGCGCAGCGCACGATCGGCATCTTCGGCTTGCATATCGGGGCGCAATGTCGGGTCAGGCTGGGTCAAGTATCATTCCTGCGAAGACAGCCCGCGAGGGCGGATGAGCATAACATCCCTACCCTTTCGGCGCCAAGAGCTTCAAGGCCGCGCGGATCAAAGCAGGCGTATCCAAATCAGGCATACCACCAATTGCCTCTGCAACAGCAGCGGCAGCGTCTCCCGGAGCATAACCCAGATTTGCCAAAGCTGATAAAGCCTCTGCCTGGGCGGGGTTTGCCTTCGGCATGGTGGTGCGTTTTGCCGGTTCGGGGGCTTCAATGACCTCGTCACCTAATGCGTCAGCCATAGCGCCGCCCATGGCCATGACTGCTGGGGCCTTGTCCTTGAGCTCAATGGCCACGCGTTGCGCTGTCTTTGGCCCAACCCCCTTGGCCTTTGCAATTGCGTTCCAGTCGCCCAAAGCAATGGCACGGCTTACGCCTTCTGCACCAATCTTGCCGAGGATCGCCATCGACGCCTTTGCCCCAATTCCCTGCACTGACATCAACAACCGATGCCATTCCTTTTCGACCAGCGTGGTAAAGCCAAACAGCTGCAGGTTATCTTCACGAACAAGCAGATCGGTATAAAGCGCCACCGCCTCACCATTGGCAGGCAAGCCCGCCATGACCCGATCAGAGATATAGACGACATAACCAACACCGCGCACGTCAATCAGGACATGATCCGTGCTGCGATACTCTAACCTGCCTGCAATCTTGCCAATCATGCGCCGGCTTTCGCAAGGGCATGTGACAACGCGCTTGCAGATTGCAAATGGTGTGCGTGACAGATGGCAATCGCCAGCGCATCTGCCGAATCCGGTCCCGCAACATGCACACCGGGCAGTTGCAAGTTGATCATATGAAGTATCTGCGCCTTGTCAGCATGACCAACACCAACAACCGCTTTCTTAACGGCGTTTGGCGCGTATTCGCCAACCTCCAGTCCTGCTTGCGCGGGGACAAGCATTGCGACGCCACGTGCCTGGCCCAGTTTCAAAGTCGCAGCACCGTCCTTGTTCACAAAAGTCTGCTCAACAGCAGCGGCAGCGGGTTGATGCTTGGCGACAATATCCGTCAGCTGCCGATGCAACGACAGAAGGCGCGTCGCAAGATCGCCACCGTCGGACCGGCAAACACCATTTGCAACATGCGCGATTCGTGATCCAGAGACGTCAATCAGTCCCCAGCCCATGTTCCGCAGCCCCGGGTCGATCCCCAAAACACGCATTGCTCGCCTCACTATTGTTTTCATTTTTGTGTTAGCACAAAAGGCGAACAAAAACCAAGGCGGTTTGATGGCAGCGGCACAAGAGCGTTTCTATGACCACATACCATTTGCGGCAGGCAGCTGCTCAAAAGCGACAAGATTAACCCGTTGTAAATTAATGGTTTATGTCCAAATACGCCCAAAAATGAGGCATGATGTAAACGCATATGACCCATGCCAAAATGGCACTGGTTGTGCTGAGTATTCTTTCCTACATGCCGCCTATGACAACAACGCAGCAATGCTGCATGATAAAAGGATGATGGCCATGGCCGCTTTTGATACAACCCGCCCTTCTGTTGGCCTCTCCACAGGCCGCATTTCTGCATTCTTCGTCTCGATCTTTGCAGCGATCGCGGCATGGAATGATGCTCGGGTCACACGCAATGCCCTGTCAAAACTGACAGCACGTGAGTTGGACGATATTGGCCTCACACCTGGCGATATCGATGTGATCTCAGCTCGCGCGACGCGCTGATAGAAGAAGCCAGAAAAACCGAAAGGCCGCGCATAATGCGCGGCCTTTTCGTCTGAAAACCAGCAGTTGTTACTGCGGCAGTACCGAACTGATACCTTCAGCAACCAGTTTTGTCGCTGGGTCGGCCTGCATGATCCATGCGCCTGCGCGCTCCATCACTGTGCCTTGCTGCAGAACAGCGACACGTTCGGCATATTGCTCGGTACCGAGCGATGCATAAACAAAACCCTTGAACAAGAAGCCCAGCACGACAATCGCCAACAGGCCTTTCAAAGGAAAGCGCGGCCGGTAAACGCGCGGACGTGCCACAATAAGGCCATCCGATGTCACTGTCTTCACAGCGCCGGAACTTTGAATACGGTCATGGCGGCGTACAATCCGCTTTAGACGTTTATCGAATGGGACATTGGCCTGCGCCATGGAACCCTCCACAAAATACAACAAGTAATAATCCAGTTTTCACCGAGATCCTGCACTGAAACAAGTTATTTTCTGTTCACCCATCGATATTCCGCTCAAACCGGTGGGTTTTTGCGCATCAAAAGGGTTGTCCATTCAACAATGCTATCTTGTTTCAATAGATTGAACCCGTTTCGTTGATAAATTGTAACAACCTCTTCGGCCTGCTCGTTCAAAATGCCGGATAGAATCACATGTCCGTGAGGGGCAACAAAGCGCCCCATATCAGGGGCCAAACCGATCAGTGGGCCCTTTAAAATATTCGCAAAAACAAGATCGAATGGCCCGCGTTGCGCAAATGCGGACGCATCAAAACCGGCCCCGACCACACAATCCACACGACCGGTCAGCCCATTTGCTGCCACATTTGCTGCGGCCACCTCGACTGCGACCGGATCGATGTCGCTCGCCAGGATATGGTCAGGCAAGACCTTTGCCGCTGCCATAGCAAGCACAGCAGTCCCGCACCCCACATCGGCGATCTTGCCGCCCTTGAAACCAGCATCCAGCAGGCCATCAAAGGCCTGCAAACATCCAAGCGTCGTGCCATGGTGGCCAGTACCAAAGGCCATCGCCGCTTCAATTAGCAACGCCTCTTTTCCTTCAGGCACCTTATCGGCGTCATGCGCACCATAGACAAAAAAACGACCCGTCGCGACGGGCGGAAGATCACGTTGCACCTTCGACACCCAGTCCTGATCCGGAATTTCTGAAATGGTGAAGGGCTTTGCCTGATAAAGTGCACTGAAAACGGCAAGACCAGCCACATCTGGCGGTTCGGTAAAGTAGGCTCCGACTTCCCACAGACCCGAGCCGTCCTCGATCTCGAACACGCCTACGCCGGTTGGCGTGGGAACCAGCGTTTCAAGCGCCTCAGCCAGCGCATAGGCTGGATCCTCACCCCGGATCGTACTGAGTGCAGAGAATGTTGTCATGCCTTAGTCTCTCCCGGAGTTTTGCCTGGCCCCGTTAGGCCGTGCCATCCCTCGCGTCAAGCAGACCCGGCCGCGCGAGAATTTGCCCCGCCACCGCTTCGGCCCAGGCCGCATAGACATCAGGACCGGGGTGAAACCCGTCACGTGACATGTTGTGGGCCCCTAACCGTAAATCGATCGTGATCAGGCTGCTATCGACGCGTTTTTGCACCATGCGATGCAATGCGCGGTCAAACCGCTCGGCTTGCCTGCCCAAAACCCACCGCAGTGGCTGTGGCAAGAGCGGAAAATCCCGCATTGGCGGCAAACCGGATACCGCAACATATTGTGCGCCGAAATCCTGAACCAGCCGGTCAAGCAAGCGGGCCTGCTGTCGCAACCACCGACGCAAGCTGACACCTTTGGTCACATCGTTGACGCCAAGTGCGACCACGACGACATCAAATTCCACCGAGGGTAGTGCATCAAGCCATTGCAAAACATCGCCGGTCCGGGCACCGGTGACCGCCAGCACCTTGAATTCTACGGTCGCATGCGGGGCAAGCAACGCCACCAACTGACCGCGCAGTGCCTCGTCCTGATGGGTCACGCCCACACCCGCGGCAGAGCTGTCACCCAGAATAAGCAAGCGTAATGGAGGGCCGGCTCCTAGAGTGCCATTGCGCGGTCCGGGTGGCTCCGGCAGGCGCAGGACGGTTCGGCGCAGATACAGCGCCTGAGCCAGCAAGACCGGCATCAAAATTGTCCGCGCTGCCGCATCGACAATCACAGCGCAACTGTTCCCTCGATCAATATCTGTACATTCCCGCCAATCATGATCTGATTGCCCCGCTGCGACACGAAGACCTGCCCATCTCGCCCGATCATCGTACCTTGTGACATGACCAGATCATGCGCAAGCCGACCTTCAGCGTGCATCCACTGTGCAATCGCGGCGTTCAGTGACCCTGTGATCGGGTCTTCCGACATCCCGCTGGATGGGGCAAGATTGCGCACCGCATAATCAGCGTCTTCACTTGGCGGATAAGCCCCCACAACACCCAAGGCCACAAATTCAGGCCAGCGGACACGATCCGCGTCAATCGCAAGAACATCTGCCGCGCTGCGAAGTTCCAGCACTTGCCAAACCGGGCCATTGTCAAGCTGTGCGGCCCGCAAGACCTGCGCATCAGTCAGCCCCAAAGCCGCCTTTAGTCGCGACAGGTCCGCGTCTGGCAAGGACGCCACGGACGTCGCTGGCGCAACGAAGGCAGGCACCTTTCCGGTGATGTCAATCTCAACCACACCGATCTGGCAGGTCTGTCTGACGACGTGCGGATCATGCGGGACACCGCCGGCATGCAACCACGCCATGCAGCTGCCCAAAGTCGGGTGCCCGGCAAACGGCATCTCGCGTCCGGGCGTGAAGATACGCACGCCGTAATCCGCGTCAGGCTGTGCGGGCTTCGTCAGGAAAGTTGTCTCGGCCAGATTTGTCCACGCCGCAAAACCTTGCATCTCAGCGTCGGTGAGGCCGTCGCCATCAACAACAACCGCAAGACCGTTGCCTTTTGTCGGCACGGCGCTGAACAAGTCACATTGAATAAAGCGCCTAGACACCCACACCAATCGGGCAAGTCACGCCGGTTCCACCAATACCGCAATACCCGTTGGGGTTCTTTGCCAGATACTGCTGATGATAATCCTCAGCAAAATAGAATGGCGGCGCATCTGTGATTTCGGTCGTAATCACGCCATATCCAGCTTCGGACAGACGCGGGGCGAACGCTGTCTTGGACGCTTCTGCAGCTTGTTTTTGTGCATCGGAATAGGTGTAGATACCCGACCGATACTGCGTGCCCGTGTCATTACCCTGCCGCATTCCTTGGGTCGGATCGTGACCTTCCCAGAATACCTGCAATAACGCTTCGTAGCTGATCACAGCAGGATCGTAGATCACGCGCACGACCTCATTGTGGCCGGTCTTTCCCGAACAGACCTCTTCATAGGTCGCGTTCGAGGTAAAACCACCTGCATAGCCCACCATCGTGGATTGCACGCCATCAAGTTTCCAGAACATCCGTTCGACACCCCAAAAGCAGCCCATGCCAAACATCGCCTGTTCCATCCCTGCAGGCACGTCGCCGGTCAGCGGGGTTCCGTAGACGAAATGGGTCGCTGCGGTCGGGATCGGATCGGGTCGACCAGGCAGGGCAGCATCCTTTGACACCATCTCAGACTTTGTGCGGTTAAGAAAAAACACTGGCGCATCTCCTGAACTGTTTGTTCATAGATAGGGCGCGAGCCCGCCGCGACCAAGCCCTTGCTGCGTCGTAGGCCCGGCTATTCAGCCGGTGCCATGGCAGGGCGCTGAAAAATCGTTTCATGCCCAGGTGTCGGATGACGCGGGATCAGAAGCGACAGCAAGAGCGAAACAATGGCCATGCCGGCGGCCAGAAGAAAAACAAAGCCAGGCGATTGCAGCCAGACATAACCCAACAATGCGGGCAAGAAGACCGCAGCGATATGATTAATGGTAAAGGCCACAGCGGCGGTTGGGGCGATGTCTTGCGGATCCGCGATTTTCTGAAAATAGGTTTTGATCGCCAGTGCGAGGCTGAAGAAGATGTGATTGACGATGTATAGCCCGGTGGCCAGCACGACGCCCCATCCAAAGTAGTAGATCCCGCCATAGGCAAAGAACACAAGGCACAGCCCCACATATTCGACAATGAGGGCGCGCCGTTCACCAAACACCTGGACAAGACGCCCTAGCACAGGTGCGGCCAGCATGTTGATCAACAAAGTGACCATGAAAAGCTTTGTGATGTCATCGACAGCAAAGCCGAATTGTTCAACCATCATGAAACCAGCAAAGACCACAAATACCTGCCGACGCGCGCCGGACATGAACTGCAGCGCATAATATAGCCAGTACCGCCGCCGCAGCACCATCTTTTTGACTTGCGGATGAGGCGTTTCGAATTGGGGATAGGCCAAAAGGCAAATCGTCGCCACAACGGCTGTGAACCCGCCCGATAGCCAATAGACAATGCTGTAGCTTAACCCGAAGCGCTCCCAACTCACCACGATCAGCAGATAAACGACCAACGTCGCAGCAGAGCCTGCTGACAAAATCCAACCAAGGGTCTGCGGCGCTTTCTTCTTGTCAATCCATTGCAATTGCAAAGACTGGTTAACCGTCTCGTAGTAATGAAAGCCGATTGAGGACAGCATCGTCACCGCCAGGATGCCGCCCATTTGCGGAAACTCGGCCGTCACGGCTGTGGCGGCACCCAGCATGATCAGCGCGACAAGACCGAGTACCTGTTCGCGAATGAACATGATCAGGGCGATGACCCCGATTGCGAAAAAACCCGGTATCTCGCGTACGGTGTGCAGCCACCCGATATCTGACCCGTCAAACGCAGCCACCTCAATCACGAAGTTATTCAAAAGGGCAGACCAGGTTGCAAATGCCACAGGCATCGCCATCGCCATCACAAAAAGCAGCGATGTAGGTCGCCGCCACAGCGGCAAACGATGCGAATCTTCGAGGCGCACGATTTTCATAATGCAGCCATACGCCCGTCACACAACAATTACGAGGGGGGATGCAAAAGCGCCTCAAACGCATCAACAGGCATAGGTCTTGCCAATGCAAAGCCTTGCAGAAGGTCGCAATCAACATTTGCGATGGCATCGAGATGCGCCTGCGTATCCAGCCCTTCCATCACGATCCGCAAGCCCTCTAGCCGCGCCATTTGCGACAAAAGCTGCAGTGTTTTCAATTGTTCAGGTCGCACAGTGATTGGAGCCACAAGGCTTTGATCAACCTTGATACGATCAGGCTGCACGGCCTGCATTGCGGCGACTGATGAATGACCCGACCCAAAATCATCCAGGTCAATCCCGATACCCATTGCCTTCAGATCAGCCAAACAAGACAGCTGATCAGACGTCGGCGTATCAAGAAATGCCGTCTCCAACAGCTCAAACGCAATTTTGTGGTGAGGTGCAATCAGACTATCGATATGCGCGATCAGCTGCCCACTCTGGAAGCGGTCCATCGAAACATTCATGGCAATGACCGGGTAGCTGATGCCCGCTTCAAACCAGCGCGACTGCAATGCAACGACCTGCTCAAAAACATGGGCGTCGATTTGATCAGCCAACCCCAAATCTGTTGCCGCAGGCATAAATGCATCCGGCGCCAATACGCCGCGCTCAGGAGAAATCCAACGCACCAACGCTTCCGCACCCACAATCTGCATGCTTTGCGCGTCAAACTGAGGCTGAAGATGGCAAGTTATCTCTCCGACATTAAGTGCTTCTAACAGCTGTTGCCTGCTTTCAGCTTCGGGTCTGATACCGGAAGCTGTCCGATCCGAATAGAATCGGTAGCATCCGCGACCCGCGTCTTTGGCAGCATAAAGCGCATCGTCGGCCTGAATAAATATCTTGGAAAGCTGTTCCGGCTGACCTTGCCCCACAGAGCATCCGACACTGACACCAAATGCGCAAAGCTGATCATTAAAATAGTATGGTGCTTTGAACGCAGCAACAATCGCCTCGCAGATTGCCTTAAGATTTCCTGTTTCAGGCGCCTGTTCAAACAATACAACAAATTCGTCGCCGCCTGAACGGCAGACCAGACCCGCGTCACCGATAAGTTCACGTAAAGTATGCGCAACATACACAAGCACCGCATCTCCAGCTGCATGCCCCATCGTGTCGTTGATGTGCTTGAAGTAATCTAGGTCCAGATGCAGCGCGGCATAGCGGCAGTTATCTGTCACGCGACCACTGAGTTCGGCGGTCCGTTCGTCAAGCAATCGACGATTGGCCAAACCGGTTAATGCATCATGGCGGGCATCATGCTCAAGTTTGGCACGAGCCTCCTCCAATTCAGCCGTTCGCTGATAATCCTCCGTTACGTCGATGTTTACGCCAACAAGCTTTCCCTGGTCATTCGATGCGGCAACATACCCCGCCAAACTACGAATATGGCGCACCTCACCATTCGGTCGGACAATGCGATAATCGCGATGAAAGTCTAAGCCGTTTTTTTGGCAATGATCAGCATAGGCACGCGTTTTTTCAAGATCATCGGGATGCAAATGCGTATCCCAAAGATCACCATGCCGAATGTTTTCTCCATCAGTGATACCGTAGATTTCCAACATCCGGTCATCCCAATGGACCTCATTGGTCGCAGGATCAAACTCCCAAACACCGATGCCAGAGACATCAATGGCCAGCCGCAGCTTATTTGTGAGCTGTAACACATCACGGTCACGGCGACGCAATGTGGTGACATCCGTGTCGGTTCCGACGATACGTCGCGGCAACCCTTCTGCATCGTATTCAACCACCTTTGCACGGCACAGAATCCAGATCCAATGACCCGCCATGTGCCGGTATCGATACTGGACGTTGATAGTCGCAGCCTCGCCCCTGACCTGCCCATCAAACATGGATTGCAGAGTGATCCGGTCCTTGGGATGTGTGTTTTCCTTCCATCGACGCCCCGGTGCATTAATGTCGACATCCAGACCAATCCCACGCAGGTGACGCCATGTCCGCGACACGGTCAGTTTTCCTGTCGGCACATGATAATCCCACGCACCGTTGTCGAGATGTTCCAGCAGATAATCCATGCCTGCATCATCAGAACGACCGCTCTGTTCCAGCTGGCAAAGAAAACCGGCAGATGGATCATCGGGCTGCAACGGCGTCAAGGAGAATTGGATATTGGTATCTGCATGCTGATACGCGACAGAAAAAACAAACGTGTTGGTTGGATCTTCGCGCCCCAATTTGCGCAAATACGACAGGCAGGCTGCCCGGTTTGGCCCTGTCAAAACGTCGTATATCATTGAGCCTAGGCCGTACTGACCTGAGCCTGCAAAGTGATCACGGAATGGCTTACTACACGCCACGATCAAACCGTGACAATCAACCAGTGCCGCGGGATACGCTAACAAGGCAACCAGCCTGTGATCTTGCAGCGAAATCCCAGTGGCAGTGTGGTACAACGACTCTATCCAGATTGTGCTGTATTGGCAGCGAACACTTTTCCGCTAAAGATTAGCACAGCCCCGCCGCACAAAGGTTAACGCAACACATTTTTTTGGGGCCATCCCACAAACACGGTTGCATGACATAGCAATGACCTGCGGCGCGATAAGCATTCGCATATCCGACATAGTTTTGATCCACATCAAAGATGTTTCGCCACATGGCTTTAATACCAACACTGCGAACAGAAATTTTTCTTTGCAGGTAAGCGATGTCCTCGACCGAGAACCAGCCACTCTACGCCGCGCGAGAGCCAATTTTTCCCCGTAGAGTCAAAGGCTTCTACAGAAACCTCAAATGGTGGGTGATGGCCGTGACGCTGGGCATCTACTATTTGACACCGTGGATTCGCTGGGACCGCGGCCCAAACCTGCCGGATCAGGCTGTGCTGGTCGACATGGCGCATCGTCGATTCTACTTTTTCTGGATCGAGATCTGGCCCCACGAATTCTACTTTGTCGCAGGTCTTCTGATCATGGCGGGTCTCGGTTTATTCCTTTTTACATCTGCGCTTGGTCGCGTGTGGTGTGGATACACCTGCCCACAAACGGTCTGGACAGATTTGTTCATCCTCGTCGAGCGCTGGATCGAAGGGGACCGAAACGCACGTGTCCGGCTTTGGAATGAAAAATGGACCGCCCGCAAAGTAAGACTGAGGGCGATCAAATGGGTGGTTTGGTTCCTCATAGCGCTCGCCACGGGCGGTGCTTGGGTCTTCTATTTTGCGGATGCGCCAACGCTTGCCTATAACCTCGCCACGTTCCAAGCACCCTTTATCGCGTGGGCCACAATCGGGGTGTTGACGGCAACCACCTTTGTTTTCGGTGGGTTTATGCGCGAACAGGTTTGCAACTACATGTGCCCCTGGCCGCGTATCCAGGCCGCGATGATGGACCCCGAAACCCTGACCGTGGCCTATCGCGAATGGCGCGGAGAGCCGCGCGGCAAGAAGCATGAAAATACAACGGGCGACTGCATCGACTGCATGGCTTGCGTCAATGTCTGCCCCGCGGGCATCGATATTCGTGATGGTCAGCAAATGGAGTGTATCACCTGTGCGCTTTGCATCGACGCCTGCGACGACGTCATGGATAAGATCGGCAAGCCCCGCGGACTGATCGATTATCTGGCGCTGTCTGATCAAGAAGAAGAGGCAAAGGGCAAGCCTGCCAAAAAGCTGTGGCAGCATGTCTTCCGCTTCCGTACCATGCTTTACACGACCCTCTGGGCACTGATTGGTGTTGGTCTTGTCTTTGCTCTGTTCATTCGGGCTGATATCGAAATGACCGTCGCACCGGTACGCAATCCAACCTTCGTGACGCTGTCCGATGGCACGATCCGCAACATCTATGACATCCGCCTTCTCAACAAACATGGCGAAGATCGGGTGTTCCATCTTTCGCTGAGTTCCGACGAAATCCTGCGTATCGAACTGGAAGGCACCGCCGAACGTAATGTGACTGTTCCAGCAAATGAGACATACCTGCAACGCGTCTATGTCTCAGCCCGCCCTGCTGATCCAGCGGCCAGTACGGATCGCACCGATCTGCGGTTCTGGGTTGAGGACCTGGTATCAGGCGAGCGCGCACATAAAGACGCAATTTTCAATGGGAGAGCCCGATAATGACTCGTGAGTTTACAGGATGGCACATGCTGGCACTGATGGTCGGCGGTTTCGGGATCATCATTACCGTCAATTTCACAATGGCTTATAACGCTATTTCGACCTTTCCGGGGTTAGAGACGCGCAATCCTTACGTCGTCAGTCAAAAGTTTGAGGCTGATCGCGCCGCTCAGAATGCCCTGCACTGGAACGTGGATGCTGCATTGGCTGGCGGCGTCTTGACCGTGGCGATCACCGACAAAGACGGCAACCCGGTTCAGGCTGAAGTTACCCGCGCCACTTTTGGTCGTGCCACACATACAGGTGAAGACAGTATCCCCGAGTTCACGTGGAATGGTAAGGCAATGACCGCGCCCGTAACCGCTGGTGATGGGTATTGGAACCTCCGTCTGGAGCTTATTGCACCTGATGGCACAAAGTTCCGCCGTCGCTTTCCACTGACCGCTGAATGAGTGACTCCACCGCCTGTCCGGCCTGCGTTGGCCTGCCTGAGGGGCAGCTTGAAAAAGCGGCCTCAAACGGTACGACACAGATCGTTTTGTCGTTACCGGGCATCCATTGTGTGGCCTGTATCAACGGAGTTGAGCGCGCTTTGCGTGCCATGGATGGTGTCGCGAACGCCCGTGTGAATTTGTCGATGAAGCGGGTAACGGTCGGCACAAACCAACCTGTCGCGCCCGAGGCGATGATTGATGCGTTGGAGTTGGCCGGGTACGAGGCGCGGTTGCTGGATACCAGCCTGTTGGGATCCGATGCAGACGCATACGGACGGGGCCTACTGACCAAGCTGGCGGTCTCTGGCTTTGCCAATATGAACATCATGCTGCTTTCGGTTGCCGTCTGGTCGGGCGCCGTCGGGGCAACGATGCACATGTTTCACTGGATCACGGCCTGCATCGCGATCCCGGCGCTGATCTATTCCGCGCAGCCGTTTTTTGAAAGCGGCTGGCGGGGCTTGAAGGCAGGCCGTTTGAATATGGATGTCCCAATCTCGCTGGCGATCCTGCTCGCATCGGGCATCTCTCTTTATGAAACGCTTTATGGCGGACGGCATTCCTATTTTGATGCGGCCGTGACGCTGACATTCTTTCTGCTCATCGGGCGCTATCTCGATCACCGCAGTCGCAAAGCAGCGGCCTCAGCTGCAGCACAACTGTCCGCCCTCGAAGCACCGCGCGTCATGCGCCTACGCGATGGTGTGCGACAGATGGTCGATTTCGGCGATTTGGCCATTGGCGATCTGGTACAGGTCTTGCCCGGCGGACGCATCCCGGTGGACGGGACTATAACCGAAGGTCAGAGCGAGATTGATCGGTCGCTCCTGACAGGTGAGAGCCGCCCTATCACCGCACGATCTGGCACATCGGTCACCGCAGGTGAGGTGAACATAACCGGGCCGCTTACCATTCGGGCAGCAACAGTAGGATCCGATACCACCCTGCGCAAAATGGTCACCATGGTGGATGAGGCCGAGGCGGTGCGCAATAAATACACAGCTGCTGCTGACCGGGCTGCCGCGATCTATGCACCTGTCGTTCACCTGCTGGCGCTGGTCGCTTTCATCGGCTGGATGCTTTATTCGGGTGATTTGCGGCTATCATTGAACATTGCTGTCGCGGTACTGATCATCACTTGCCCCTGTGCGATGGGTCTTGCGGTACCGGCGGTTTCGACAACGGCAGCAGGGCGATTGTTCCGCGCAGGGCTGCTGGTGAAAGACGGCACAGCGCTGGAGAGGCTAGCCGAAGTGGACACGGTTGTATTCGACAAAACCGGCACATTAACGATGCCTGCTGCCGCGCGTGATGCTCTGGATGCTGAGACGCAGCGCATCGCACTCGCACTGACACAGAATGCGACCCACCCTGTGTCGCAGGCAATTGCAGCTTCTTTAGAAGGTGTGGCACCTGCGACAATTACTGGACAGCAGGAACACTCCGGCAAGGGATTAAGCGCCATTTATCAGGGGCAAGAGGTGCGGCTTGGCTCTGGGGCTTGGTTAGGTACGGGGCGCGGCACCTATATTCAAATTGGGGTGAACAAGCCGCAAAAGATAACTCTTAGGTCTGAATTGCGCGAAGGTGCGCTCAAGCTTGTGCGCGATTGGCAAGCGATGGGGCTGTCTGTGCATCTTGTGTCGGGTGATGACCATGCTGAAACAGGTGCGATTGCGGCGCAGCTTGGCATTTCCGATTGGAAGGCCGAAACGACGCCAGAGGACAAAATCGCCTATATCAACGACTTGAGCCAAGCAGGTGCGCATGTGCTGATGGTTGGTGATGGTCTGAATGATACCGGCGCGCTGGCGGCAGCACATGCGTCCGTATCTCCTGCAACTGCGGCAGACGCATCGCGGGCAGCGTCCGACATCGTCTTGCTGAACGACAGTCTGGCCCCGCTGACAGAACTGCCAGCCGTGGCCCGCGCGGCCAAGGCGCGGATTATGGAAAACTTCACCATCTCGACAATCTACAACGTCATCGCCGTTCCAATTGCTCTGGCAGGTTTTGCAACACCATTGATCGCGTCAATTGCGATGTCTGCATCCTCCATCACTGTTCTTTTGAACGCGCTTCGGTTAAAGGGGCGGGTATGAACGTCCTTGTTTTTCTCATCCCGGCGTCGTTGGTTCTAGGTGGGCTTGGCCTTGCCGCATTTCTGTGGACGCTGAAGTCCGACCAATATGATGATCTGGACGGCGACGCATGGCGCATTCTTTCAGATAACGACGAACCACCGACAAACGACTGATTTCATCAAAACTTTGCAACCGACCTGTTGACTCACGCAGACGTGTTTCTTACCTACGCGACGTTATCACTCGACCCTGTTGAGTGCTAACATGGGAGAAACACGAACTGGAGAAGTTCTGAAATGGCATTTACACCACTTCACGACCGTGTACTGGTCCGTCGCATTGAAAGCGACGAAAAGACATCGGGCGGTCTGATCATTCCTGACAGCGCCAAGGAAAAACCCGCAGAAGGCGAAATCGTCAGCGTTGGCGAAGGTGCACGCAAGGACAGCGGTGAGCTGATCCCGATGGCCGTCAAAGCAGGTGACAAGATCCTGTTCGGCAAGTGGTCCGGCACTGAAGTCAAGATCGATGGCGAAGAGCTGCTGATCATGAAGGAAAGCGACATCCTCGGCATCATGTAAGCCGACCTGTCCATCCACATTCTTATCTAATTCAAGGAGCACATGAAAATGGCTGCTAAGGACGTCAAATTCGACACAGATGCACGCAACCGCATGCTGACAGGTGTCAACACCCTCGCCAACGCGGTGAAGGTTACTCTGGGCCCCAAGGGCCGCAACGTGGTGCTGGACAAATCGTTCGGCGCACCGCGCATCACCAAGGACGGTGTATCTGTCGCCAAGGAAATCGAACTGGAAGACAAGTTCGAGAACATGGGCGCACAGATGGTCAAAGAAGTGGCCCAGCGCACCAATGACGAAGCCGGCGACGGTACAACGACTGCCACTGTTCTAGCTCAGGCGATTGTCCGCGAAGGCATGAAATCTGTTGCCGCTGGCATGAACCCAATGGACCTCAAGCGCGGTATTGATCTGGCAACAACGAAAGTTGTCGAAGCGATCAAAGGCGCATCGCGCCCTGTCTCTGACAGCGATGAAGTTGCGCAGGTCGGCACGATCTCTGCCAATGGCGAAGCTGAAATCGGCAAGCAGATTGCTGACGCGATGCAGAAAGTCGGCAACGAAGGCGTCATCACAGTGGAAGAGAACAAGGGTCTCGAAACTGAAACAGACGTTGTCGAAGGCATGCAGTTCGACCGCGGTTACCTGTCGCCTTACTTTGTCACAAACGCTGACAAAATGACGACAGAACTGGAAGACGCGATCATCCTGCTGCACGAAAAGAAGCTGTCTTCGCTGCAGCCAATGGTTCCACTGCTGGAATCAGTCATTCAGTCCGGTAAGCCTCTTTTGATCATCGCAGAAGACGTTGAAGGCGAAGCGCTGGCGACCCTGGTGGTCAACAAGCTGCGCGGTGGCCTGAAGATTGCTGCTGTGAAAGCACCAGGTTTCGGCGATCGTCGTAAAGCCATGCTGCAGGACATCGCGATCCTGACAGGCGGTCAGGTGATCTCTGAAGATCTGGGCATGAAGCTTGAAAACGTCACCATCGACATGCTGGGCTCTGCCAAGCGCGTCAACATCACCAAGGACGAAACAACCGTCGTTGACGGTGCTGGTGACAAGGCCGAGATCGAAGCACGGGTCAGCCAGATCCGCGGCCAGATCGAAGAAACGACATCCGACTACGACCGTGAAAAGCTGCAAGAGCGTGTTGCCAAACTGGCAGGCGGTGTTGCTGTGATCCGCGTCGGCGGCATGTCCGAAGTGGAAGTGAAAGAGCGGAAAGACCGTGTTGATGACGCCCTGAACGCAACCCGTGCTGCTGTGCAGGAAGGTGTCGTTGTTGGTGGCGGTGTTGCCCTGGTTCAGGGTGGCAAGGCGCTGGACGGCGTGACAGGTGAAAACTCGGATCAGGACGTTGGTATCAACATCATCCGCAAGGCCATCGAGGCACCACTGCGTCAGATCGCTGAAAACTCCGGCGTTGATGGCTCTGTCGTGGCTGGCAAGATCCGCGAAAGTGATGACGCGGCATTCGGCTTTAACGCGCAGACAGAAGAATATGGCGATTTGTTCAAGTTTGGCGTGATTGACCCAGCCAAGGTGGTGCGGACGGCCCTGCAGGACGCCGCATCTGTTGCTGGTCTTCTGATCACGACCGAAGCCATGGTTGCTGACAAGCCAGCGAAAGAAGGCGCAGGCGCCGCTGGCGGCGGCATGCCCGACATGGGCGGCATGGGCGGCATGATGTAAGACGTGGCTTGGGCTTCGCCCAAACACGTTTAGCGTGTGGCAGGCATTTGCGCAGCAAATGCCGAGAACGCGCCCGCTAAAGAAAAAAGAGGGGCGGTCCATAGCGGACCGCCCCTTTTCATTTCACCCCATCCAGTATCAACTCCTCCTGAACAGGACGGAGAACCACATGGACCGCATCGGCATCATCGGCTTGGGCCGGATGGGCAGCGCTATGGCCCTGCGCTTTCAGGCGCAGGGCCATAGCGTGCGCGGCTGGACACGCAGTGGCCGGACCATTGACGGTGTCGAAAGCGCCGCTGATATCGCGGCGCTGGTTGCCTCCAGCGATAGCCTGATCCTAAGCCTTCTGGACGATGCAGCCGTGGCGGACGTGCTGGATCAGCTTTTGACCTGCAATCTGCAGGACAAACAAATCATTGATACAAGCACTGTCGTACCCCAGCTCCTGAAGGATCGGATCGAAGCAATCCAAAACAAGGGCGGCAGCGCCGTTGACGCCCCGATCTCTGGCGGGCCAGAACTCGTTGCTGCGGGGACTTGCGGCATTTTTATTGGCGGCAACGCTAATGCGGCCACGCGTGCAGAAACCACGCTCGCTGCTATTTCGAACCGCATCTTTCATGTCGGGCCTCTGGGCACTGGATTGGTGATGAAGGTGATCAATAACGGCATGATCCAAGCATATTTCGCCGGATTGGGTGAGCTGATGCCACTTGCGAGGCAGGCAGGATTACCGATGGAAACTGCGATGAGCATCCTCAGCGGCGGCCCGGCTGGCATGCCAATGATTGCGGATCGCTTGCCTAAGGTTCTGGGCCAAGACAAATCGGTTGGCTTTGCGATGACGGCCGTGGCCAAGGACAATGACGTGTTTCGGAATGTCGTCCAATCCTTTGGCTTGGAGGCCCCTATATTGGAGCTTGCAGCGGCACAACAACGCGCAGTTCTTGATGCGGGGCTAGGGGACGACGACCCGGCAATAATGGTCCCCTTCGCTTACGACCGCAGCTAAACGCTTTCGTGAGCCATCTTGCAATTCGAAACGATCCCTCGCTAACCTTGATGATCACTGCGCAAGGACCGATACCGTGCTGACCAATACCATCTATGCGCGCGGTTCTGGCCGCAGACATAACACGACCTTCCGTCATGGGCATCTTTGACATGCAGGTTTTTTTGTTAACCGCGCTCACCATGACGGCATTTGCATCCAACTCCCTCCTGAACCGGATCGGCATTGCACAGTTTGGGATGGATCCGTTCGATTTCGCGGTGATCCGTACTGCGGCTGGTGCTGTCATGTTATGGGCATTGGTCCTTATGCGTAGCGAGGCGAGGCCACCGCTGCTGACGTCAAAACGGCTGGCCGGGGCTTTGGCGCTTGCAGTTTACATGATCGGGTTCTCCTGGGCGTATATTGCGCTGGATGCGGGCCTTGGCGCGCTGATCCTGTTTGGTGTGTTGCAGGTTGTTGTCTTTGGCTGGGCCGTGATTGAAGGACAAGCGGTCCCTCCTCTGCGCTGGATTGGGGCGGGCATTGCTCTGATAGGGCTTTGCGTCCTGCTTTGGCCCGCTGGCAGCGCCGCAATACCCGTACTTGGTGCCCTATCGATGGTTGCGGCCGGGATCAGCTGGGCGGCCTATACACTGCTAGGTCGTGCGGAGGCGGACCCGTTGGGGGCGACCGCAAGCAACTTTCTTTTGTGTCTGCCGCTTGTGGCGCTGACGCTTTTGGCCTGCAACAACCACGCAATGACTAGTGGCGGCATCATAACAGCGATCATCGCCGGCGCGATCACCTCCGGTCTTGGCTATGCACTGTGGTATAGGGTCTTGCCGGGGCTCCCAACGACAGTGGCGGGCATTGCACAGCTGAGTGTCCCCGTCATCGCAGTTGCCGCAGGTGTTGCACTCTTGGATGAAATCCTCACTGCACGATTAATGATTGCGGGGACCCTTGTTCTTGGCGGCATTGGCGTATCACTTATGACAAGACGCTAGGTTTTTTGACAAAGGCCCTTTTGCGTCTGGCTTGCGATGCTACATCATCAGCCATGAAGCTCATTTACGCATCGCTACTCTCCGTCTTTGTCGGAACGGCCGCCTTGGCTGAGGAGTGTGTTGTGTTGTTTCACGGCCTCGCGCGGAGTGAGATTTCGCTTACTCCCATGCAACTTGTCCTCGAGAACGCGGGCTACAAAGTCATCAATCGCGGCTACCCGTCAACGACGGCCACAATTCAGGAACTGGTCGAAGATCATGTGGCAGAAGATGTCGCTGCCTGCGGAGACCGGCGGGTAAACTTTGTAACCCATTCGATGGGTGGCATTTTGGTGCGCGCTTGGCTGACCAATCATCGACCGGAGATGATGGGCCGCGTTGTCATGCTGGGCCCACCGAATGGCGGGTCAGAACTAGTGGATCTGTTTGGTGATCTGGAGCCGTTTCAATGGGTCAATGGCCCAGCGGGCCTACAGCTAAGCACTGATGCGGACAGCCTGCCGAACACGCTGGACTACATCCCATACGAGATAGGGATCATCGCAGGAGACCGTACTTTGAATCCCGTGTATTCCAGCCTGATCGAAGGGCCCGATGACGGGAAAGTCTCGGTCGCTTCGGCGCGGCTGGAGGGCATGCAGGACTTTATCGTACTCCCGGTGACCCACACTTTCATGATGAACAATCCTTTGGTGATCCAGGAAACGATGCTGTTTCTCCAGAACGGCCAATTCAATCACGGGCTGACCTTGATGGATGTGATCTTTGACGATTGATCAGGTGGTTTTGATCACCCGGTTCACATGGCCCATCTTGCGCCCCGGCTTCACATCCGCCTTGCCATAAAGATGAATCGCTGCATCGGTCCGGGACAGTTCCGGTATGCGGTCCATGTCATCGCCGATCAGATTTTCCATCACAACGTCCGCATGCCGCGATCCATCCCCCAAGGGCCACCCGGCAATTGCGCGGATATGTTGTTCGAACTGGCAGATGGTGCAGCCATTCTGGGTCCAGTGTCCTGAGTTATGCACACGAGGTGCTATTTCATTCACGATCATGGCGTGTGGCGTCACAAATAACTCCACCCCCATGACGCCTACATAATCCAGCGCGTTCAGGATTTTCGCAGCGATCAGAACAGCATCTGTCCGCTGTCCTGCCGTCAAGCGGGCTGGAACTGTCGTCGTCCGCAGAATACCATCCTGATGCACATTCTCACCCGGATCGTAACAGGCTACGGCGCCGTCCGGACCTCGCGCTCCGATCACCGAAACCTCATGACTGAAGTTAACGAAACCTTCCAGTATTGCCGGTGCACCTGCCATCGCGACAAATGCACCTTCCACATCCCCTGCCGCCATAATCCGCGCCTGGCCCTTGCCATCATACCCCATACAGCGGGTCTTCAGGATTGCGGGTGTGCCGATCTGGTCCAATGCCGCCTGCAGATCATCCTGTGATCCGACATCGGCAAAGGGGGCCGTTTGCAGACCTAGATCGCGCAGGAATGTCTTTTCAGTCAGCCGATCCTGACTTGTCGCCAAGGCCCGCCGCCCGGGGTGAATTGGGGCTAGTGTTTCCAGCAAGTCCAGGGCGCTGGTAGGTATATTCTCGAATTCGTAGGTGATAACATCAACGGACTGGCCAAAGGCGATCAGCGCATCTTTGTCTTCGTAGCTGGCGGTGGTGACCTTATGCGCGACATCCCCTGCCGGAGCGCCTGCACCCGGCTCGTAAATATGCGTTTTAAGGCCCAAACGGCTTGCTGCAATGGACAACATTCGACCCAATTGCCCGCCGCCCAAAATACCAATCGTCGCGCCAACGGGCAGTGGCTCAGTCATCTTGGGGTTCTTCCGGGATTGAGGCTGACAGGGCCGTACGCCAATCGTCAAGCCGCTGCGCCAATGCAGCATCCCGCAAGGCCAATATCCCTGCCGCCATCAGCCCTGCATTCTTTGCGCCTGCTGCGCCGATAGCCATAGTGGCCACCGGAAAGCCACGCGGCATCTGCAGAATGGAATAAAGGCTATCGACGCCAGACAGAGCATTTGTCTGTACTGGCACCCCGATGACGGGCACGCGGGTTTTTGAGGCCATCATACCGGGCAGATGTGCGGCCCCCCCTGCCCCGGCGATGATGACTTGCAAACCACGGCCTGCTGCGGTTTTGCCATAATCCCACAATCGGTCAGGTGTGCGATGGGCCGATACGATCCTGGCCTCATAGGCGACGCCCAGTTCATCCAGCACATCTGCCGCCTCGCGCATGGTGGGCCAATCAGATTGGCTACCCATGATAATGCCGACCAAAGGAGTATTCATTGCGCGCGCGCCCTGTTGCCAACGGAAGCGGCACTATAGCCAAGGTGCGGTGGGCCGCAACGGCTGTCAGGCGATAATGTCAGGCAATATCCTGTCTTCCAAGGCGACGATCTGGTCCTTTAGCGTCAGTTTTTGCTTTTTTAGCCGTTTGATCGTCAGCATATCGGCCGAACCACGGTCATGCAGCGCCTCAATCGCTTCATCCAGATCGCGATGTTCGCGGCGCAACACCTCTAGTTTCACGCGCAGCACTTCACCTTTTTCCATCTTGGCGGTCTTGTTCATCTGCAATCTGATCCAATAACCTTGTCCATCTTCGTTATACAAATAGGGTGTTTAGGTGAAAGTTCCTAATACTTCCTCTTGATCCTTGCCAATTCGAGCCCCATATTTTTACCACAAACGGTCGCCACAATGGGACCGCAACCGACAGTCGCTTATTGTAAAGGACATGTCTTATGACGAAATTGGCTTTGGGAACGCATCCGTTCCTGTTGGGGTTTGAGCAGCTTGAGCGTCTGGTCGAACGCACCGCAAAAAGCGGGAATGATGGCTACCCGCCCTATAATATCGAACAAACATCTGAGAATTCCTATCGGATCACACTTGCCGTAGCCGGGTTTGCCGAAAGTGATTTGTCGATCACCGTTGAAGACAGTTCGTTGGTGATCCGCGGCCGTCAAAAAGATGACAGCGACGGGCGCATTTTCTTGCATCGCGGCATCGCAGCGCGCCAATTCCAACGGTCGTTCGTGCTGGCGGACGGTGTCGATGTGGGCGAGGCCGTCATGGAAAACGGTCTGCTACATGTCGATCTGACGCGGGCCGTACCGGAGCGCATTGTACAGACGATTAACATCAAGAAAGGGTAAGACATGGATACGAAAATTGATCTCAAGACCTTTGGTCAGGACATCGTGTATGTGAAACCCGTGATGGTTGCTGACCTTCCGAAAGATGTGCAAAGCGAGGTTGGTGATCTTGAGGAACTGTTCGCCGTGCACAACGCAGAAGGCGAACAACTCGCGCTTGTTGCAAACAGAAAGTTGGCCTTTCACCTTGCGCGCGAAAACAAGATGCAGCCTGTGACCGTTCAATAGATCAGTAAGATGGGTTTAAACCCATCTTACGCCTTGATCAGCCCCAGGCTTTCCAATTTCAAAAGCACCTGATGGGCGCAGTTATCCACCGGCACGCTTTCAGTTTCCAAGCGCAACTCAGGATGTTCTGGAACATCATAAGGATCTGAAATCCCTGTAAATTCCTTTATCTTGCCAGCACGCGCCAATTTATAAAGACCTTTGCGGTCGCGCCGTTCGCATTCTTCGATCGATGTGGCAACATGCACTTCGACAAACGCGCCAAATTGCTCCACGTCCTCGCGTACGGCACGACGCGTCGTGGCATAAGGTGCAATAGGTGCACAGATCGCGATCCCACCGTTCTTGGTGATTTCGGACGCTACATACCCGATCCGCCGGATGTTCAGATCCCGGTGCTCTTTAGAAAAGCCCAGCTCTGAAGACAGGTTTTTGCGCACAATGTCGCCGTCAAGCAGCGTGACGGGTCGCCCGCCCATCTCCATCAACTTGACCATCAACGCATTTGCAACGGTCGATTTCCCCGAGCCCGAAAAGCCAGTAAAAAACACCGTAAAGCCCTGCTGTGCGCGTGGGGGGCGCGTCTTGCGCAGTTCAGACACAACAGCCGGGAACGAAAACCATTCTGGGATTTCCAGACCTTCGGACACACGACGGCGCAGCTCTGTGCCGGAAATGTTCAGGATCGTCACATCGTCCTTGTCATGAATTTCGTCAGCCGGTTCATATTGGGCACGATCCTGCACATAAACCATGTGCTTAAAGTCAACCATTTCGATGCCCATCTCATCCTGATGCTTGCGGAACAGGTCTTGCGCATCATACGGTCCGTAAAAATCTTCGCCCGCCGAGTTCTTGCCGGGTCCTGCATGATCTCTCCCGACAATGAAATGGGTGCAGCCGTGGTTTTTGCGGATCAGCCCATGCCAAACCGCTTCGCGCGGGCCCGCCATGCGCATTGCAAGGTTCAGAAGGCTCATGGTCGTCGTGGATGACGGGTACTGATCCAGAACCGCTTCATAGCAACGCACACGGGTGAAATGGTCGATATCACCGGGCTTTGTCATGCCAACGATCGGATGGATCAGCAGGTTTGCTTGCGCTTCTTTTGCGGCGCGAAACGTCAATTCCTGATGCGCGCGATGTAGGGGGTTGCGCGTTTGGAAGGCCACAACCTTGCGCCAGCCCAACTTGCGAAAATAGGCGCGCAATTCGTTGGGTGTATCGCGGCGGGCACGGAAATCATAGTGGACGGGCTGTTGAATACCCGTGATCGGGCCGCCCAAATAGACCTCACCTGCCGTGTTGTGCAAATAGTTGACAGCAGGGTGCGCGCTGTCATCGGCACCAAAGACCTTTTCAGCCTCGCGCGCTTTGTTTGGCGTCCATTTGTCAGTCAGTGTCATGGTCGCGAGGATCACACCCTCTTGATCCCGCAATGCGATGTCTTGCCCTAATGCAACCGTATCCGCGAACGCAGCATCCACATCCAATGTGATCGGCATGGGCCAAAGCGTGCCGTCCGCAAGGCGCATGTTATCAACAACGCCGTTGTAATCTGCCTCGGATAAAAAGCCTTTCAGTGGATTGAAACCGCCATTCATCAAAAGCTCAAGATCACAAATCTGGCGTGGTGTGAGATCATGGCTGATAAGCTCTGCCGCCTCGAGCTTCATCTTCTGGGCACTGTCGTAAGAGACGTAAAGTTCGGGAATAGGGGCAAGGTCCTGGGGCATGCTCAACTCAAATCAATTGCGTGATATTGGTTGGCTGATAGCCTCGTGATGAGCGGTTTGTCTAGCGGAGATCGTCAGTGCGGTGAAGTTTCGCCGCAATGCAGCATGCACGAATGGCTTTGATGATGTATCAGGCCGAATTGGCTACTAAATACTTATCTGATTAAGTGCCGGGCCTGCACATTGAACCTGCGCCGATGTTTGTGGTTCGTTCCACCGAAAAAGCGTCAGGTGTGTCTTTTGAGGATCGCTGCGCGATGCATAAAGCATCCCATCAAGCCCCAAATCGCGGATCCGATCAGCCAAGTCCCATGTCGGCGAATGCAGTCCCTTTGCGCGCAGGCTTTGCCATTCAATCGCGCGATGAGTGGTATCGATGCCTAACGCATCTGTGGCCTTATCATCCCGCAAGTCGACTATCCGTGCATTCGTCACCTGCAGCGGAAAAATGCCCTGCGGTGGCGTTGTGGCATTGCGATAGCGCGCCGTTGCAACCACGCACCCTTCGGGGGTTGCAGACAGATAAAGCGCCCGCTGCCCACCGCGATGCGACCGCCCTTCTGGCGCATGTGCAGGCAAAAGAACGTCACCTGCATCGGCCAGCGCTTTCATGCGGAAATAGACACCGTTAAGCAGCTGCGTGTGACGCATCGCGACCGCGATTATTCGGCGGCTGCCGCAGGAGCGTCTTCAAGGGCTGCCAGATACTTCTCGGCGTCCAGCGCAGCCATGCATCCCATTCCCGCACTTGTGACAGCCTGGCGATAGACGTGATCCGTCAAGTCACCCGCCGCAAACACACCGGGGATCGCTGTCCGCGTAGATCCGGGTTCCACACGGACGTATCCACCATTATGCGTCTCCAGCTGGTCTTTGACCAACTCGGTCGCCGGCGCATGACCAATTGCAATGAATACACCTTTTGCAGGAATTTCGGTTATTTCACCCGTCTGCGTATGCTTCACGCGCACCCCTTCGACGCCCAATGGCGTATCAGTGCCAAACACCTCATCCACCTCATTGAACCAGAGCGTTTCGATCTTGGGGTTATTGAACAAACGGTTTTGAAGGATTTTTTCGGCGCGTAGTTCATCCCGCCGGTGGACCAGCGTGACCTTCGAGGCAAAGTTGGTCAGAAACAATGCCTCTTCCACAGCGGTGTTCCCGCCGCCAACAACCACGATCTCCTGCCCGCGATAGAAGAAACCATCACATGTCGCACAAGCCGATACGCCAAAACCTTTGAATTTATCCTCGGTCGGTAGCCCTAGCCATTTTGCGCGCGCGCCAGTGCATAAAATCACTGCATCTGCGGTGTAAATCGTGCCACTATCGGATTGCGCCGTGAAGGGGCGGTTTTGAAGATCAAGCTTGGTGATGATGTCGCCAACGACATCACAACCCATCGCACGCGCATGCGCCTCCATCCGCACCATCAGATCCGGACCCTGCACTTCGGTATCACCGGGCCAGTTTTCCACCTCGGTTGTTGTCGTCAGCTGACCACCCGGTTCAATACCTTGAACCAAAACGGGCTCTAGCATCGCACGTGCTGCATAAACGCCTGCGGTATAACCAGCGGGGCCAGAGCCAATGATCAAAACTTTGGTATGACGGGTTGTGGACATGTGCGACCTCGTTGCAAATCTTGGGCTTACATAACTGTCCGAAAGGCGCGCGAAAAGGGGTTGTCTCAACACGGCAATCGGTCACAATTTTGGCGCAAAGTCATATTAATCTTTCGCAAGGTGTAGGGGCGTTAACCAATGGACTGGTTTCATAGGATATTTCCGGATTTTGCGCAGACATTTGCTGTGCAATACCTGATGTCACCCCTCTGTCTGGCGACAACTGTGATGATTGCTTGGCTCGTCTGGCGTTACAGCCGAAATGAGACTGGCTTTATCAGGTTCTTACTACCCAAGGAGATCTACCGCCATCAGTCAACCTGGATGGATGTCAAGCTCGCCATCTTTAACACGTTTTTCCTTGCGACAGGCGCAGTTGCAGCGTTGATCGTTTTGCCTGCTGTGACACTTTATGTTCATGCCGCATTGGTGAGCATGACTGGTTACAACGCCACGGAAGAAGGAACTGCACGTGCCATCCTTGCAGGCGTTGTGCTTTTTCTGGTCCAGGATTTCGGACGCTATTGTAACCACTACATTCATCATAAATTTAAGTACTTATGGCCTTTCCATGCCGTTCATCACTCGGCAGAAGTCATGACACCGATCACCTTCATGCGCGCGCACCCACTTTATACAGCGCTGCAGGCTGTTTTGGTGTCTGTCCTTGGCGGGATCGTTTGTGCAATCGTCCTGTTTGCGCTGGTAGGCAGCATAACACCCGGCATTGTATATGGTGGCGTTCTTGCTTGGAATGTTTATGTCTTTTTCGGCGCGCATCTGCGTCATAGCCACATTTGGCTAAGCTATGGTCCGGTTTTAGAGCACATCTTGATTTCCCCTGCGCAGCATCAGGTACATCATTCGTCCGACCCCAAGCATCATGACAAGAATTTCGGCGAAATCTTCGCGATTTGGGATTGGATGTTTGGCACGCTTTATGTGCCCAAAGGCCGGGAAAATCTCACATTTGGTATTGCGAACAGTGCCGGGGAACGGATACCTCAGCCACATCCTAAACTGCGAGATGCCTTGATCGGGCCTTTCGAAGATGTCTGGGAAGAGATCTGCAAAGGCACATCACAGGACCCTCATCAGGTACGCTCTCCACGTACATAGAGTTACAGCCGTTATTTTGTTTCCCTTTCGCGAAACAATGTTGCGCATCCGCGCAGCACTGCGTAGTATTTGAAAAATACCAGGGGAAATCGATGCCAGGCACAAAGTTAGACGAAATTGATCGCATGATACTGGCGGAACTGCAGGCTGATGGACGGATGACGAACGTTGAGCTGGCAAAACGTGTCGGCATCTCTGCCCCACCCTGTCTGCGGCGGGTGCGCACGTTGGAGGAACAGGGTTTCATCCAAGGCTATCATGCCGATGTCAACGCGCGCGAACTGGGCTTTGAGGTGCAGGTCTTTGCGATGGTTGGCCTTGTCAGCCAAGCTGAAATTGATCTGTCTGCATTTGAAGACAGATGCAAGGAATGGCCGCTTGTGAGGGAATGCCACATGTTGAATGGCGAGGTCGATTTCATACTGAAATGTGTGGCACCCGATCTGCGCACCTTCCAACGCTTTCTGACAGAAGAACTGACAAGTGCCGAGAATGTCGCGTCGGTCAAAACATCGCTTGTTATTCGCGGCGCCAAGGATGAACCTGGGGTTCCGTTCGACATCTTGGAAGCTCGGCTTGCACAAGAGGCTTAGCGCAACAGGCAACTCTATGCTGTTGCCCGGAAGGTTGTGCTGCGCGTTGATACACGTGGCAGTCTGATTTTCTCCTGACCCGCACGCGCCATTAGTCGCCGATATTGCCTGACAAAAACTGTCGGATTGACTTTTCTGATTGATTCACTCAGGATTGTCAGCAGTCAAGCCACCCTGATTTGCAAGCTGGGGAAGCCCGACACGTGAGCCATGTGAGGACTTCCAAAATGCAGCCAAGACCGCAGACCCATAAAACACATACCGACAGCAACACTGATAAGAGTGAAGATTGGATACCTTTGGATCCTCGTGAGATCCTAATGGTCCCGTCAGAGGCTGACGGGCTGTGTCTGGAATGGCTTGTCGACCGCGCACGGCAGGATGCAGGCACAACCCAATGAGTTTTCAAGCCGCTCCACCAAAGCGCCCGCAACCAGCGTCATTGCCAACCTACGCCGCCAAAGATCTGACCAAGGGCGGAGGCCTTGCACAAATCGTGCTGGATGATCAAACATACACATTGCGCATTACCCGTGCCGGCAAGCTGATCCTGACAAAATGAAATTTTCATATAAGCAGCGTGGTGGCGCGCCTGTTGGTCATATCGCCGAACTTGATGCGATAGAAGCCGCTTCAATCATCTACCTGCGCCTGTGGGCCGATGGTCCAGATGCACAACGTCAAGTATGGAACGAGTTCGCGACGACACTTGGTCCGGACCGCGGACGACGCACCCTGGAGACATTTGAAGAGCTTTGCGTGCTTTGCGCACAACATGCGCGGCGCCCGATGATGCGCCACGCCGTAAGGTGCAAATGCGTCGGCGCTGACGAGAGCTGCTTTGCCAATTTCATCGCAACCGCTGTTGAGGGACCACGCGAAGACGCGATGCTGATCGCAACGCTGATGGTGCGTCCTGACGTTGCCCCCTTGATTACGTCACTTGCCGTTGAATTCGGTCTTGCGCTCAAACAAATGCGGCTGCCAGCGCCGGGCACCTTCGCGGCAGAAACGCACCTGGCAAAGGCAACCCTACACTAGCGGCGCAGCAGGTTTGGGCGCACACCGATTTGATCAAAATCGGGATGCGCAATGCGCCATAAGTCATTCAGGATAGCGCCATAAAGGCTACGGTAATCTGTCGTGAAAATCATCTCACCATCAGCGAGCCTGTCCAGGCTGGGCCTTTGACCACCGCGTCCGCCTGCCACCCGACCACCCGCAACAAAGACCGGGGCAGCCGTGCCATGATCGGTGCCAGCCGACGCATTCTCACGTGCTGTCCGTCCAAACTCGGAATAGGTCACAACAGTCATTTGGTCCCAAGCCCCGATATCGCGCATTGCATTTGCAAAGGCAGCAATGGCTTGCGACAATTCCGCCAGCAAAAAAGCGTGTTGCTCTGGCTGGGCGTCATGTGTGTCATAGCCATCCTGCACGACTTTTAGCACCGGCACGGAAACGCCAGCATCCAACAACCGCGCTGCGGTGCGCAACTGCTCGCCAAGTGCGCTTTGGGGAAAGTCCCACCAGCGCTCTCGACTAGCGTCAAGCTTGCGGCGGATCGCATGCCCCGTGATCAGGGCGCTGTCATAGGTCGCAAGTACGTGATCAATAGGCGTGCGAGACCTGGCAGCGCGCACCTCATGTTGCGCGCCAGGCAGATGCGCAAGCGTTTCAAAAAACGTGTCGGTGTCCCGCATCGCAGAAAACCGTCCAGGCCCACTCAGCGGCCCCATTTCCCCACCCAGCACCAGACCAGCCGCGTCAGTGCTATCTGCCTTGCCGACTTCTGTGGCAAACGCGTTTGATACCCAACCTTGTTGTGTCACAGCCTGTGCACCCTGCCCAGCATTCCAAATCTCGATTGACCGAAAATGTGACCGGTTCGGGTCGGGATAACCAACACCTTCGACAATCTGCACCTCCCCCCTTTCCCAAAGGTCTGCCATGGGTCGCATCGCGGCGTGCAAGCCCGTGTCTGTGTCAAGCGTCAACAGATCACGTTGCGCCAACCCAATTTCCGGGCGCAGCGCATGGTAGCGTGGGTCCATGAAGGGTACGACGGTGTTCAATCCGTCATTGCCTCCAGCCAGTTCGATCAACAACAACACATTGCCTTGAGGGACTTGCTGGCCCGCAGCCTTCACAAAACCAGGCAAAGACACAAGTGGCAGCGACGCGACGCCGCCGCCCAATGCAGACAGGAACCGACGTCGGGACAAAGTGAAATTGGTCATGGCAGCAACCCCTTACTTTACTTGGAATGCGGGAGAGAGGACCAACCGGCGCAACAACGCATCCGCATCACGCGCGAATTTCTCCTCTCGCATGCCTGGTGACTGCGGCGGCAAAGCCATGAGAAACTGCGCAGCCCGCTGACTATCGGGGGCATCACCTGGTAATGCATTCAACCACGCACGGGCCGAAGCGTAGCTGACGCGCGGTACTGCTGCGATGGCAAATGTCTCTTCGCGGGCAGCGACATAGTCATCAATGTCGCCCGTCCCATCAATCGCATCTAAACCGGCAAGGCCCAGCACATTGGGATAGCTTTGCGCCTGCACCAGCTTTGCCTCGTACGGCCCCAAATGCCTTTTGCTACCTTGGGCCAGGATCTGTGTGACGGCAATGAGTTGTCCAATATCGGGCACCGCATCAAATGCAGGGTCATCAGGCTGCCAAACCCTGTGCCCCGCTGTGGTTTTCGCAAGTTCTGGCAGATGCTGGGTTACTGCCTGCAACAAATGCATGTCGGTTGCATTTATCGGCGGGTGCTGATCCAGAAAACCGTCCCAAGTCTCAAACCGCACCCATTGCGGGTCATCTTCAGCGGTCGGAACCGTGGCAAAGCATTCGGGCGCACAATCGGCGGTATTGATGTAAAGCCCCGTGAAATCCTCATCCGCATCATGCGCAAGCCATAGCGTGAGCGAGCGCCAACTCCGCCCTGCGAAACCGACATCATATAGAATGATCGCCGCGCCAAATTCGGTCCCCTCTTGATGCACATAAGTCACGAAAGTCTGTCCAATCCGCAGATCTTCTGGCCCGGCCTTACCGAATGATGGCTGCATCGGGGTCATCATCCGCATCTTCGCTGCGCCATCTGACGGCATGTCAGCGCCCAGCAAGTAGGTCAGCGCTGTTGCACGACCCGAGGCACTGGCATCATTGATCCAGCCGATCCCTTGTGGCCAACCACCCACATTCGGCGGCATGAACAGGCTTTGGCCCAGATCACCAGATGCCCATACAAGGCTGCGCGCATCTGCAACGGGCCGCCCCAAGGTCCGGATGGTCCCAACCAGCAGATCAACGGGTGACTTGATCAGGCGACCCCGATTATGCGGATCCCAAAACGCATCGCTCAGCAGCATGGCACGCAACAGCGGTTGCATCTGAAAGTCATTTGCGCGCCATATGGCGGTGAGCCGCGCGACCTCTTCACGATCCGGCTGGTCCGAAATGAACTCCAGCCACAGTTTTTCGACGATGTAAGGGCCAAACTCCGGATGTGACAGCGTCAGATCAACAACATCTGCCCCCAGCAGAGGGCCCGTTTCCCCAAAGAGCGTTTTTGCCCCGGCATCATGCGTTTCAATATCAAGAAAGAATTCCGGCGCACCGTATTCAGTCACGGTATGTCCGGTAAGGGCCCGCGCTGCGATACGGATATCATCCTGATCATAGCCACGGTTTTCACCCAGTGTGAACAGCTCGAAGAATTCGCGGGCAAGGTTCTCATTTGGTGCATCAGCAACATTTGAAGTGTTGCTAAGGTAATCCAACATCGCGGGATCCTGCAGGATGCCATGCGCAAGGTCTGCAAAACGACCCGCCGCGTGTTGACGAAAGAACCGGTTCTGCTTGGCCATCCACTGCGCGTTCTCGCTGACTTCGAACGATGTGGCAAAGTGATCGTGCCAAAACACAACCAGACGCTCGGTCAGTGGCGAGGGCGTCACAATCATTTCGGTCATCCACCAGGCGCTCAACTCCTCAATTTCGAGCCAGCGGTTGGTGAAGTACAGCTCTGCTTCTGTTTGCCCAAGCTGCCAGACAAACTCTTGCGGATAGGCCCACATATCCACCCAAGCAGGCATGGATGTGACTGGGGCGGTGTGAAGCGTCGCAAGGATCTGGTCAACGCCCCTTTCGTAAGACTGGCCGGCTAGCGCAGTGATCTCGGGTGGTGCTGCGCCAAACCCGGTGCGACTAAGCAAGTGGCGTGCCTCTTCAATTGTCATCGCGCGAGGACCGCCGAAGACAACCGTGGTGCTGAGCAAGAGACAACACAGGGCATGGACATAAGTCAGACGCGGCATCGGGCAACCTTTTTCGATTATCGCTGACATCAATGTACATCCGGCCACACGCAAAACGCGTTACATGTTGCTTTCAGCTTTCATACAAAATCGTAAACTTCAGCGAAGACTGGGGAAAACCAGTGTGAACACGGCACCAGGCGTGTCTGCATCAAGCGTCATTTCCGCGCCATGCAGATCGGCAATCGCCTTGACCAAACTGAGCCCCAGACCATTCCCGGGCGTCGCGCGGCTGGCATCAGCCCGGTAGAAGCGTTCAAAGATCCGCGCACGATTGGCCGGCGCAATCCCCGGGCCATCATCCGAGATGATTAGCATGGTTTTTTCATCATCCCGGCGCAGGGTCAGGCCGACCTGCGCTGCATCCCGCGCATGTTCTACCGCGTTTTCCAAAAGATTAGCCACAAGCTGCTCAAGTAACTCACGATCGCCCGAAATCCGGGCGCCGGGATCAATATGCGCGGAAAATGATTTATTAGCTTCTTCAAATACAGGGGCGTAGGCATCCGCCATACCTTGGGCAAGGTCGGATAGATTGACCGCATCAAAGGCCGCCTTGCGCTTGCCTGCTTCGACCTCTCCCAGACGCAAAAGTGCATCAAAAATACCCAAGAGCTGCGACAAATATCCTTCGGCTGCTGTTACGTGGTCCTCCACCGCTGCCGCATCCATACGGTCGCGGCTGATTAGTTCCAGCCGCCCGCCAATATTGGTCAGTGGCGTGCGCAGATCGTGGGCTACACCGACCGACACCGCCTCAATATTGGCATTCAGGGCCGCAACTTGATCAAGCATCTGGTTGATCCCACCCGCCAACCGATCGAATTCGTCATAGTCATCGGATTGCGGGGCGCGCTGGGTCATCTGACCCAAAGCGACGGCAGCAGCGGTATCCGATATTCCGTCGATCCGCCGAAAAACCCAGCGGCTAAGCAAATAGCCGGTTATCAAAGCGAGAGGCAGAACAATCAAGATCAGGGCAAAGGTAATCGCCCAGGCGAATTCCAAAATGACGAAGCGCCGTTCGGGCACAAACTCGGCGATGGTGATCGTCTCACCCCCGCGCAGTGCCTCAAGATAGGCGCGCACCGGCGCTTCGATTTCGGGATGATCAAGCTGGGTAATGTGCCAGCCAACGTCTGCATAAAGTCCGGGAAACCCAGCGACAGGGTCGTAGGCGGCATTACGTAGCACGATGAGTTGGTTTTCTTGTTCAAGCACCGCATAAATCAGGTCATCATCCCAGATGAGCACGCCATTGTCGGCGATCTCTTCGTCAATCAGCGCGTCGGCCCCGCGGCCATAATACACCTCTTGGGCGTAAGTGATGCTTTCCAGGATACGGGCCTCTTGTGCCGCATCAATACGGAACAGCATTGTTCCGCTCACCACCCAAAGCAGTGTCATCGCCACGGTGACAAAGCCCGCACAAGCCCAGATCACCCGACGAAAGACGGCGGATCGCAGAACGCTAGGGCGCGTCGATGGCATAGCCTGCCCCCCGGATTGTACGGATCAAGTCAACATCAAAGGGCTTGTCCACTTTGGCACGCAAACGGCTCATATGCGTCTGGACAAGGCTCGTTTTCGGATCAAAGCGATAGCCCCAGACCTGTTCCAGCAGGATCGTACGGGTCATCACCTGACCGGGATGCAACATCAGACATTCGAGCAAGCGAAACTCAAGCGGTGAGAGGTCCAGCAGCAGATCGCCGCGCTGCGCGGTGCGTTTCATCCGATCAAGTGTAAGATCATGCAGGGTGATCGCACCTTTCGCGATCTCTTTTTTCGGACGGCGCGCAATGATCTTAAGCCGGGCAATCAGTTCGGACATTGCAAAGGGTTTGATCAGGTAGTCATCGGCCCCGGCCTCAAGCCCTTCGACCCGGTCCGCGATGCTGGTGCGGGCGGTCAACATAAGCACAGGCGTTGTGATGTTCGCCCCACGCATCAGGCGCAGTGCATCGACACCATCCATCCCCGGCAACATGCGATCTAAAACAATCACGTCAAAGACCCGGCCAGACAAGGTCAGCATCGCAGCTTGCGGATTATTGTGCCAGACAGTCTGCCACCCAGCCTCTTGCAGGCCTCGTTCCAGATAGCGCCCGTTTTCGGTATCATCCTCAACAATCAAGATATTCATCACACAGAAGCCTGTTTGCAGGGACTTGGCATAGTCTACAGCCGTCTGAACATCGCGCAAGCAGCGACGTTTCACCGCAGCCTGTGCTTAAACACTTATGGAATAGTGACAAATACGGAAAAGGCACCTGCTTTCGCAGATGCCTTCCCAGTCACGAAAGCCCCATCCTATGCGCGAACAGACGGGTGGGGCTGCGTGATCTCCTATTCTCCCCCACCAAGTTGGTGGACATAGGCCGTAACGGCTTTGATCTCGGCCTCGGTCAGACGCGTCCCCCATGGTGGCATGACACCAAAGCGAGCGTAGCGCACGGTTTCCTCAAGCGAGGCAGGATCGCCCCCGTAAAGCCAGATCGCATCCGTCAGGTTCGGCGCGCCCAGATCGTAGTTACCCATAGCGTTGTCACCATGACAGGCCGCGCAATTGTCCAGAAACAGACCTTCGCCAGCGGCGGCCAATTCCGCGTCGTGACTCTGACCTGATACTTGCAACACGTACTGAACAGTCTGATCGACCTCTTCGTTTGTGAATATCTCATCATAGGCGGTCATTTCAGAATACCGCGCGTCCCAGTCTTCTTCGTTCCGGATCCCATGGCGGATCGTATATTCGATATTTTCGAAATCACCGCCCCACAGCCAATCATCATCCAAAAGATTTGGATACCCGACCGCACCAGCGGCACCGGAGCCGTGACATTGCGAGCAGTTATTACGGAACACTGCAGCCCCTGCCGAATTGGCAAAACGCAACAGCTCCGTGTTTTCAGCAAGCGTGTTCAGATCAGCCGAAGCAAGCTGTGCGGAGATTTCGGCATTAGCCTCTTCGAACCGGGCAATTTCTTGCGCCACCTCGGCGCGAGTCGAATAACCCAACACGCCTGATGTAGCGCCCGTGACCAGCGGCCATGCGGGATAGGCGATTGTATAACCGACACCCCAAATGATCGTCATGTAAAAGCACCAGAGCCACCAGCGTGGCAGAGGGTTGTTCAGTTCCTTGATCCCATCCCAGGCATGACCGGTTGTGTCGATGCCTGTGACGTCGTCGATATCTTTGTGGTCGTTGCTGCTCATGATTGCAGCTCCTCATCTTTCATGCTGTCGCGGGCGGCATCGCCGGGACGGTCCTCGTTACGGAAAGGGATGCTGGCGGTTTCATCATGAACCGGGCGGCTGCCAGGGCGAAACGCCCAGACAATCGTGCCCAGAAAGAAGATGAACATCGCTAGTAGAACCCAGCTATCGGCAATCTCGCGTAAGATCGAATAGGTATCCATTGGCCCCCTCCTTACCGGCTTGCATCAGGCGTAAAGGTCGAGAAATCGACCGTCGTGCCCAGCATCTGCATGTAGGCGATCAGGGCATCCATTTCGGATACGCCGGGTTCGCCGTCAAAGTTGCGGATTTGCGCGCCGGGATAGCGTTCAAGAAGATCGTCATAGGCATCTGTGTCCGGATCGGCTTGTGCAAGCACGTCGCTTGCGGCCACCTCGATCATCTCGTCCGTGTAAGGGACACCCACAAATCGATGGGTTGAGACCAGATCAGCGGTGTAATCGGCATTGACCGGATTATCGAGCAGATAAGCATAGCCGGGCATGATCGATTCCGGCACGACCGATTGCGGCCTGATCAGGTGATCCACGTGCCAGTCATCGGAGTACTTCCCACCCACACGGGCCAGATCTGGCCCCGTGCGTTTGGAGCCCCATTGGTGAGGATGGTCATACATCGACTCGGCGGCCAGGGAGTAATGCCCGTAGCGTTCGACCTCGTCCCGCATGGGGCGGATCATCTGGCTGTGGCACACATAGCAGCCTTCACGGATATAGACCTCGCGCCCAGCCAGTTCGAGCGGGGAATAGGGTCGCACCCCTTCAACCTCTTCGATGGTGTTTTCGAGCCAGAAAAGGGGTGCGATTTCCACGATTCCACCGACGGTCACCACCAGCAGGGAGGAAACCAGTAGCAATGTCGGGCTACGTTCAAGGATCGCGTGTTTACCAAGAATACCTTTGGCAGGGCCGCTGTTTGGTGTTGTATCAGACATCTCTCAGCCCTCCTTACTCTGCGGGTACGCCAACGGGTGCGGCGACTTTCGCGCCACCCCGAATGGTCATGTACATGTTCCAGGCCATGATCAGCGCACCGCCGAGGTAGAGAACCCCACCAAGTCCACGGACCACATACATTGGGAACTTGGCGGCAACGGTGTCGGCAAAGCTGTTCACCAGGAACCCGTTGGCATCGACTTCGCGCCACATCAGCCCTTCCATGATGCCGGTCACCCACATGGAGGCCGCGTAAAGGATGATGCCAATCGTGGCCAACCAGAAGTGCCAGTTGATCGCCGACATGGAATACATCTGCGCCCGCCCCCACAGTTTGGGTGTGAGGAAGTAGAGCGCAGAGAACGTAATCATCCCGTTCCAGCCCAGCGCACCGGAATGCACGTGCCCGATGGTCCAGTCGGTATAGTGTGACAGGCTGTTGACGGCCTTGATCGACATCATCGGCCCTTCGAATGTGGACATGCCGTAGAACGCAAGGCTGATCACCATCATCCGAATGATTGGATCGGTGCGCAGCTTGTCCCAGGCCCCTTGCAGGGTCATCAGACCGTTGATCATACCCCCCCAGGATGGCATCCACAGGATGATCGAGAAGACCATACCAAGGGTCGATGCCCAGTCCGGCAGTGCTGTGTAATGCAGGTGGTGTGGACCCGCCCAGATGTACAGGAAGATCAGCGCCCAGAAGTGGATGATCGACAGCTTGTAGCTATAAACCGGACGACCAGCCTGCTTGGGCACAAAGTAGTACATCATGCCCAGGAACCCGGCCGTCAGGAAGAAGCCCACAGCATTGTGCCCGTACCACCATTGCGTCATCGCATCCTGCACACCGCTGAAGATCTGCACAGATTTGCTGCCCCAGATGCTGACAGGGATCGAGATGTTGTTGACGATATGCAGCATCGCCACCGTGATGATGAAGCTTAGCAGGAACCAGTTGGCCACATAGATGTGCTTTTCGGTCCGCTTGAAGATCGTTCCCAGATAGACCGCAAGGAAGGCAACCCAGACAATTGTCAGCCATAGGTCTATATACCATTCAGGTTCAGCGTATTCTTTGGATTGCGTCGCCCCCAGCAGATAACCTGTGGCGGCCAGTACGATAAAGAGGTTGTAGCCCCAGAAGACAAACCAAGCCAGATTACCGCCCCACAGGCGCGCACCGCAGGTGCGCTGCACGATATAGAAGGACGACATGATCAGGGCATTGCCCCCGAATGCAAAAATGACTGCCGATGTATGCAGCGGACGCAGGCGACCAAAGTTGCCGTAGGGTTGGAGAACTTCGAAGTTCAGTTGCGGAAAGGCCAACTGGAACGCAATGACAACGCCCACGAGGAAACCAACAACGCCCCAGAAGCCCGTAGCGATGACCCCCGCACGGATGACATCATCCATGTACCCGTCCGGCGTCGCTTTCACTGGCTCATCAATCTGCCGCAAAACGCGCACAAACATGAAGCCAGAGACACCCAAAATGATAATCGCGTGGACGACATACGCCGTATCTCGCCCCCAATTCGCGCCAATCGCAGCAAACAAGGCCACACAGCCCAGCGCGATCAGTTTGACATAGTTCCCCATAAGAGATCCCCTTCCTAAGCCGCACCAGAACAAAGGCCCGACAGCTACATCTTGATGACGCTTATGGAACCTCACGCGTCCGGCTGCCTTGATGTGGATCAAAACTTCACTTGACCTGGATCAAGGTCGATGAGTCTGAAAACTGGGATAGTCAGGACAAGGAGCGGTTTTGCGCGAACAATCGCCCCCCAACGTGAAAACCGATATGGGGAAGGCCGGGCATATGTCTTACAAGATCATTGCGACCATTCTGACTGACACGGACCACTCTACCGAAGGCCTTGATGCAGCTATTTCGCTTGCGGATCGGATGGGGGCGCATCTTGATATTTATGTTGTGACGATCAGTCATACCGAAACAAACAACTATTATCTCGGAGCAGAGGCGCTGATGGTCGCCGAACAGACCCGGGATGCTATTGAACAGCGCGAAAAGCTAGAAGTCTGGTTGAATGACCGTATGCACGGGGAAATAATGCGTTGGTCCATGCAATCGGCAACGGTTCAAGGACCAGCTTTGACCGGGTATCTGGCGCGCAAGTTACGTTTTTCTGATCTGGTCGTCCTCCCCCGACCTTATCAGGACAATCCGGAGGCTGCAGATCTGGTTGAGGCTTGCCTCTTCAGCGCTGAGCGTCCGGTCTTGATAATCCCCAAAGGCTGCAAAGCCCCCGAGGCCGGTGGACATGTGCTGATGGGTTGGAATGACGGTGCCGAAGCGCTGGCCGCTGCCCGCGCAGCCCTGCCACTTCTGCAACAGGCCAAAACGGCTGATATCTGCATTGTAGATCCGCCATCACATGCCGCTGACAGATCTGATCCAGGTGGGGCCATGGCACAGTACCTGATGCGTCACGGCACCAAAGCCGAAGTGGCCGTACTCGCAAAAACCGAACCGCAAGTAGGCGATATCCTGTTGCGGCGTGCCAAGGAAATTGGTGCGCAAATGATCGTCAGCGGCGCTTACGGGCATTCGCGCCTGCGCGAAGCTGTGTTCGGTGGGGCCACGCGTAGCTTATTGGAAATGGCAGATCTGCCGATTCTGATGTCGCGATAAACTGTGATCGCGTAACGGCCCTAGTCTTAGACGACAGACCTTGTGGCTGCGGCAAGCTGGCCGAGCGCATTTCACGCAAAGACAAATCCGGAGGAGAATACAAATGTTCAAGACAATAGTTGTTGCCGTTGATGGCTCGGAATGTTCAAGAAAAGCGGTCACTGCAGCCTGTGATATTGCGGCAAGTGACGCTGCAAAAGTCATCATTGTGCATGCCCCACAAGCTGAAACCACAGCTTTCGTCGTTGGCGGACCGGTAGGATATCACGAATTGCTAACGGCACCCTCGCACGCTGAGTTGGAAAAGACCGGCAACAAGATCATCGCAGAGGCCGCCGATCTTGCCGCAAAGAAGGGATGTGAAGCAGAGACCGACATGCATATCGGTGATCCGGTGCGTCAGGTTTTGAAGATCGCAAAAGACAATAACGCCGACCTAATCGTGATGGGGCGCCGTGGCCTCGGATCGGTGGCCAGCCTATTCCTGGGTAGCACATCGCAAAAAATCCAACATCACGCGGAATGCGCATGCTTAACGGTTGTCTGAGGGGGCATTGTCCTGATCAAACAACTCAACCTCAGACAGGCACGCACTGACCTCCGGCGAAAACGCCTGTCTACGCGTCTTCGCCTGTCTCCGCCTTCAGGTCATCCAGATCGGGCACGCGAATTTCGCGCCGGTCTTCAAATGCAATCAACCCATCCTTTTTGAGCGATGACATTTGCCGGCTGACCGTTTCGATTGTGAGGCCTAGATAATTCGCCATCGTTTCGCGGGTGATGGGCAGCGTAAAGCTATGATCTGCCCTGTCATCTGGCCGCAACAGTGCCATCCGCGTTGCAATCATATGCAACAAAGAGGCGATCTTTTCGCGTGCTGTTTTGCGTCCCAGCACCAGCATCCATTCGCGCGCCGCATCCAATTCGTCCAACGTCATCTCTAGCAAGCGCTGGCCGACATGAGGAGTCTTTTCGATCAGGGCTTCGAAAGGCTTGCGTCGGAAACAACACAGCATAATGTCAGTCTCAGCCACAATGTCGCAATTGATCGTCGTGCGATGCGGGCGACCCAGAAAATCACCTGGTAACAGCAGTCCGACCATCTGCACCCGTCCATCCGGCATCGTACGTGTCAGGCTTGCAACGCCAGAGACCAGCGATCCGACAAATTCCAGTGGATCCCCGGCAAAGAAGATAGGGCGCCCTGCAGAGTACGAACGATAGTATTTCGTCTCTTCCAAAAGCTGCAATTCATCCGGTTCGCATTTTGAACACACAGCGTTGTAGCGGATGGGACAATCATCGCATGACGACATCTTGGGTATGGCAAGTGTCATATTCAAAGGTCCCCGGCGATTTTGGCTAGCTCAACTATGACCCAAAACTACTACCCAAGCCACAAGAAAAACTGAGGCAGCATGCCGCGTCCAACCTGAACTGTCTCTTTTTTCTTGATCGCGCACGAAACCTAACTGCATACTGATTTCAATTGTAAGACATTTGACGTCCGACATTTGCCGGCGTTTGGCCTATAGGCCCAAGAAGCCGGAAAACGGCACTTTCATGAAATCTGGGAGGATACCTGAATGAATCTAAGACCTGACCCGACGTTCTATCCAACGGCCAAAATCGCAATGGAGGCCCCGGCGGAAACCCTTGCATTCACTCTTATGCTTAGCCCCGATGGCAGTCAGCCTGATGGCTTGGCCGTCGTGGATGTTGATCCAAATTCGGATACCTACGGCCAAATCCTGCACAGCCTGTTCATGCCCAACAAGGGTGATGAATTTCACCACTTCGGCTGGAATGCCTGTTCATCAGCGTTGTCGCCACTGACCGGACACGCCTTTCTTGAACGACGCTACCTGATCATTCCCGGCATCCGGTCGAGCCGGATTTACGTGATTGACGTAAAGGAACCGCTCAAGGCCAAGATCCACAAAATCATTGAACCGGAAGAACTGTTTGAAAAAACAGGCTATTCCCGCCCCCACACAATCCATTGCGGGCCCGAAGGGATCTATGTTTCGACATTGGGCGGCGGTGGCGAGGATGGCACCGATGGTCCTCCGGGCATTTTCATCATGGATTGCGAAACCTTCGAAATCCTTGGCCGTTACGAAATGGATCGCGGCATTCAGGACAAGCACTATGATTTCTGGTGGAATCTACCGCGTGACTACATGGTCAGTTCCGAATGGGGTCTACCGCCGCAGTTCGAAAACGGGATCGTGCCCGAAGACCTTTTGTCCAACAAATACGGCCACACGATCCATTTCTGGGACCTGCGTGCACGCAAGGTGACAAAGTCGATCGATCTAGGCGAAAATCACCAAATGGCGCTGGAAATCCGCCCGGCACATGATCCGGTGAAGGAATATGGATTCTGTGGCGTTGTGGTTGACACAACCAACCTGCAAGGCGCGATCTTCACCTGGTGGCGTGATGAAAACGGCGAATGGCAGGCGAAGAAGACCATCACGATTGATCCGGTTCCAGCGGATGCTGACGATTTACCAGAACTTTTGAAAGGGTTCGGGGCCTGCCCACCACTGGTGACAGATATCGACCTCAGCCTTGATGACCGCTTCCTTTATGTCGCCTGCTGGGGCTTAGGTGAGATGCATCAATATGACGTGTCGGACCCGATGAACCCAAAGCTTGCAGGGAAGGTGGATCTTGGTGGGATCGTGAAGAAGACCAAGCATCCCAATGGCAAGGACTTTGGCTATGGTCCGCAGATGGTCGAGATCAGCCGCGATGGCAAGCGCGTCTACTGGACGAACTCGCTTTATTCCACATGGGATGACCAGTTCTATCCCGGCGAGCGGGGCGCGGCGATGGTCATGGCCGATGTAGGTGAGAATGGTGGTTTGACCCTGAACAAAGACTTCTGGGTCGAATTCCCGGAGGGGTATCGCAGTCACCAGATCCGCCTTGAAGGCGGTGATTGTTCGACTGACAGCTTCTGCTATCCGAACGTGTGACACGTTGTTCGAACTCACAACAGTGACGGCCCTTTGGTGGGCCGTCATCGTCTCGGGCCTCTATCACGGTTTGAACCCCGGGATGGGCTGGCCACTGGCGGTGTCGGCGGCATTGATGGAACGGAAAACCTCTGCCCTGCCCGGTGCATTGCTCGCGCTGGCAGGCGGACATTTCGTGGCCATGTGCGCGATCCTGTTGCCATTTTCGTTGATGGTGACGTTGGTCTATTACGAAGGTTACATCCGCATCGGTGCCGGCCTTCTGGTGATCGGCCTTGGCATTTACCTTTTGATAAATCGCAAACACCCCCGGTTCTTGGCGCGTGTGCCACCGTCAAAACTTGCACTATGGTCATTCCTTGCGGCCATGGCACATGGGGCGGGGTTGATGCTGGTGCCGATTTTCCTCGGGCTTTGCGCACCCGGCAGCCTTGACGCAGGTCATCAGGCGGCCTCAGATCTGATGGCTAGCAATATCGGCATGGCGTTTTTTGTGGCCGCAATACACACCGCCGCAATGACATTGGCAGGCGGACTGCTGGCGGCAGGTATGTATTTCTGGCTAGGACTGAAATTCCTGTCGCGAAGCTGGTTCAACCTGGATGTGGTCTGGGCGCTCAGCCTGATTGCGGTGGGCAGTTTCGGGATAATGACTGCATCCCATACAACGCTTGTCTAGCGTCCGACGATCTGTGCCAGCTCCGCAGCGGCGCGCTGCAATTCATCCAGATGGCCTACAAGCTCTTGTAAGTGACGGCGCTGTTCGGGTGCATGGATCGACAGCGTTGACAGAAGCCGCCCACGATCATCAAGGATAGGCACCGCAATGGCCGTCATCCCCGGCATGAACTCCTGATCATCAGTAGAATACCCGCGCTCGCGCACACAGGCCAATTCCTCTTGCAGGGCCTTGGGAGAGGTAATCGTATGCTCTGTCTTTTTCTCCAACGCATAATTGCGCAAGAAACGTTCAAGGTAATCCGTGCGCAAGGTTGACAGATACATCTTGCCGCTTGCGGTACAATGAAACGGTACCTGCGTCCCAACGGGCAACTGGATGCGCAGCGGCCAATGCGTCTCAACCCGGTCAAGATAGAACATGCCATCCCGTTCCGGTATCGCGATATTGCAGGTCTCACCCACAGACATGGCAAGGGATTTCAACACCGCAAGACGGACAGTGCGCACACGTTCTGACGAAAGTGTATTCGTGGCCAGAAGACGCATCCGACGACCGGGACTATAGGACCGGCCGTCAATATCGCGTTGTAGGAACCCTTCGGCTTCGGCAGTGGCAAAAAGACGATGGATGGTCGGCTTGGGCAGGCCCAAACTTTCGTTCACCACTGACGGGGTTACAGGCACCCCGGCCCTCGCCACCTCCTCCAACAGCATAAGCAGCCGAAGGTTGGTGGGGATTTGGGCCGGGATATCGTCTACTGCGTCATCTGCCATTGCCATGTTTTACCTGCTTGGCAAGAGCGCCAATGCAGTTGCAGGCACCAGTGCCACAATGAACCAAACCGTGATCAGCGCGACCAAGTACGGCACAATATAACGTAGCAACCGGAAATACGGAACGCCCGTCACACCGGACGCCACGTAAAGGTTCAACCCGTAGGGTGGCGTGATGAACCCGATAGACGCACCAACAAGGAAGATCACCGCAAAGTGGATCGGATCAACACCCGCCGACACGGCGATCGGCGCAAGGATTGGCGCGAGAATGATCGTCACCGGCAAACTCTCCAGAATCATGCCTGAGAAGAAGACGATGATCATCGCTGTGAACAGCACGGCATAGTAACCGCCCATCGACGTCACGAAATCACCGATCACCGCTTGCGCACCCAGCAAAGACAGGATCTGCTGCATCACGACTGAAATCGCGATCAGCGGCGCCAGAATACCGGAAATCTGCGCCGAACGGACAACGATAGACGGGATTTCCCAGACCTTGAAACCTTCGACCACAAACATTTCGGACCAGCCTTTTTCCTCAACCGGCTTATCTTTATCCGATCCCATGATCTTGTTCAGCGGATAGCTGATCAGACCAGCAATGATACAGAAACCAACGGTCACGCCGGCAGCTTCGGTTGGTGAGAATTTGCCGGTATAGATGCCCCACAGGACCAGACCGATCGCAAAGAAGCCAAGCCAGGCACCGAAGGCCGTCTTCAGTACACGGTTCAGCTGCAGCGGAATCAGATAACCCCAGCCATTCATCCTGCAGATGACCCAGCAGGCAAACTGCATGCCGAACACCATCAACGCTCCGGGCAGAATGCCCGAAATGAATAGATCCGAAATCGGCAAGTTCATCAGGAAGCCGTAGACGATAAAGATAATCGACGGCGGGATGATGATCCCTACCGTACCGCCCGCAGCTGCAGTAGCCGCCGAAAAGCGTTCATCATAGCCGCCCTTGGTCATTTCAGGATGTAGCATGGACCCGATGGTTGCCGTTGTGGCCGAGTTCGACCCTGAAATCGCAGCGAATAGACCGCAGGCTCCGATAGAGGCCATCGCAAGACCACCCCGCAGCCATCCCAGACAGGAATAAGCAAAGTCCGACAATCGCCGCGCGATACCTGACCGGTTAATCAGGTCACCGGTCAGAATGAACAGCGGCATTGCAAGCAAGGCAAAGCCTTTGTTGAAGACGTTCAGTAGCTCTGACCCCATATTGTCGAGCGTCAGGCCCAACACAAACGAACAGCCGATAACCCAATATGCGATGACCAAAAGCACTGGCACACCCAGCATGAAAAAGAACGTCACCCCAAGCGAGATGATCGTGACCCAGGTTCCAGTATCCATTACACATCTCCCCCGATCACGGCTTGTTCGATCAATGGTTCGTCATTGCGCCAGCGCCGGAAATCATCCGACAAGTTTTCAAAGACACGTCCGGCAAGCAGGATAAACGCTAGTGGAATTGTCGCGATGAACCACCATTGCATGACATTGTCTGTGCCCAGCACAATCTGAAAGTTCGCCGCAGAATTTGCAGTGAGTCGCAGAGTGGTCGTTACAACGATAATCGCAAGTCCGGTCCACAGAATGGCGTCAAGGATCAGGCATCCCATCTGTCCGACGCGCGGCATACGGCTGCGAAATTCACTAAAGCTCAGATGGGTGCGCAAGCGCACGTTATAGGCAGCGCCAAACCAAGCCATGATCATGAACAGGAAGGGCGGGATCGTCGTCGACCAAGGTTCCTGATCGTTGAAAATAAAACGATCAATCACACCCATGAAGATGATGTAGGCAATCGCCAGATAGCTCCAGACCATGATCGTCTTTTCAAGATGACGGTCTATGAAAGGCACTTTCTTATACATGAACATCACGATCAATCCGCCGATAATCGTTAGGAAACCACCAAACAACCACGCGCCATTTGTCCGCAATGCTGTACGGATCATGAACGCGTCCTGATCTGCCAAAGCACCAAAAATGTTAAAGAATTCGCTGAGCATGGATATGGCCTCCCGTCCATACCTGACCGGTTACCCCGGCTCATTTCATAAAAAAGCCAGCCCAGTTATCCGGGCTGGCTTCTTTGAGCTTAATGCAAGATTAGGCTTTCCACCAACGGCGTGGTTCAACATTTTCCGCAAGTGTGTGCGGGTTGGTGCGAACCTCGTCATAGATTTCCTGGTAGGTGTCGATGCCACCGGCCCAGCCGTTGATCCGCTCACGCCACTCTTCCCACAGTGCGGGCTGATACTCTGGCGAGCACATCTCTTCTGCCTTCTTGATCTCTGCATCCGAGAGGCTGGCGATCCGCACGTTGTTTTCGGCAAAGATCGTGCCTTCCAACTGCGGGGTCGAGAAACCGACGGTGTTCACGAGTGCAGCTTCGTTAGCGGCCTGGACGTGAACCTGTGCAAGGTATGCCGATTCCATGATCGCATCCTGGATCTCTGGCTCCATGCTGTCAAAGACAGAGGCCGACATCGCTGTATGCTCTGTCCCGCAGAAGAAGCGCAGGTCAACACATTGCGAAACCACTGGCGACATGTTGGCGTAAGCCACAGCAGATGCCCATGTTTCCGCGCCGTCGATCAGACCTTGCTTAAGACCATCAAGCGTTTCTTCCCAAGCAATCGGCACAGGGTTCAGCCCCAGTGCCTGCATGGCGATCCGGCCCAGCTGTGTGCCCGTGACGCGGTTCTTTGTACCATTCAGCTGCTCAATACTGGTGACAGTCTCGCGATCTTCCCAAGACAGACCCAACTGGATGCCGCGCAGTTCAGCGTGGCTGAACAGGAACTTCAGTCCGTGCATCTTTTCAAACGGATCACGCAGAACTTCCTGGCTCTTCGGGCTGTAAAGGAAGTGATACTGGTCCGCACGGCTGCGGAACATGTAAGCATAGTCCAGCACGTTCAGATAAGGCGCACCACCGGCAGAGTTCTGGGTGGATGCTGCATACATATCCACGATGCCCTGCTGCGTCTTCTCAACACAGGACAGCTGGTTACAGATCTGGTTGTCACCGATGAATTCAACGCGCACCAGACCATCGGTCCGGCTTTCAAGGTCACGCAGGAATTCCAAAACACCCGCACGCTCGACCAGAAGGTTGCGCGTGTTAAAACCGGCAGCACCCATTTTAAGCGTATATTTCGGCTCATTCGCGAAACGCTTTTCGTATGATGATTCTGCTGCTGCAGCTAAGTTTGCAACACTCATCGCGCCGCCAAAGGTTCCCGCCGCCAACAACGTCGAGCTCATGCCATATTGACCTGCAACTTTGAACAGGTCCCTCCGCGAAATATGGCTCAGTTTATCTCCAACCTTCATGTTTTCCTCCCATGTTGTCGATTATTGAGACTTATAGTTTCAAAAAAGCCTAGTATAGTCTTTCCGTTCTGCATAGAGTTTTTTCTACTTTAGGGGAGGATTCTTGAGTTGGAAGCAGATTTTATTGTCGTGGGTGCGGGCTCTGCGGGGTGCGTGCTGGCCAATCGGCTCAGCGCGAACCCGGGTCATAAGGTCATTCTGCTTGAGGCCGGTGGCAAAGATATCAACCCGTGGATCCACATACCCGTTGGGTACTTTAAGACGATCCACAACCCAAAAGTCGACTGGTGCTACAAGACCGAGCCCGACCCCGGTCTGAACGGACGCTCGATCGAATGGCCGCGTGGGAAGGTACTTGGCGGATCATCTTCACTGAACGGCCTACTTTACGTCCGCGGCCAGCCACAGGACTATGACCGCTGGCGGCAAATGGGAAATACCGGCTGGGGTTGGGACGATGTGCTCCCATTGTTCAAACGCGCCGAAAACAACGAACGCGGTGCCGATGAATATCACGGTAACAAGGGGCCGCTGTCGGTCTCTAACATGCGCATTCAACGCCCGATTACAGATGCATGGGTTGCTGCAGCACAGGCCGCAGGCTACAAATTCAACCCCGACTACAATGGTGCCGATCAAGAAGGTGTAGGCTTCTTCCAATTGACCGCCAGAAATGGTCGACGCTGCAGTTCTGCTGTGGCCTATCTAAACCCTGTGAAATCCCGGGAAAACCTGCAGATCATCACGCATGCGCAGGTCGAAAAGGTGGTGATTGAAGGCAAACGCGCCACCGCCGTCACCTATACCGACCGCAGCGGCAATCAGCAGACCGTGAAAGCGCGAAAAGAGATCATCTTATCAGGTGGTGCGATCAACTCGCCCCAAATCCTTATGCTCTCCGGTTTGGGTGAGGCCACCCAATTGTCTGAGAACGGGATTGAGGTCATCGCTGACCTGCCCGGTGTTGGTAAGAACATGCAGGACCATCTGCAGGCGCGACTGGTTTACAAGTGCAACGAACCTACCCTCAATGATGAGGTGTCGTCGCTTTTTGGCCAAGCCAAAATCGGGCTGAAGTATTTGATGTTCCGTGCGGGTCCGATGACAATGGCCGCCAGTCTTGCAACTGGTTTCATGAAAACCCGCGAAGATATTGAAACCCCGGATATCCAGTTCCATGTCCAGCCCCTGTCAGCCGAGAACCCAGGCAAAGGGGCCGATAAATTCTCGGCCTTTACCATGTCGGTTTGCCAGTTACGCCCTGAAAGCAAAGGCGAAATCCGGCTGCAAGGCAACGACCCGCGGACCTACCCCAAGATCATCCCGAACTATCTGTCGACCGAGACCGACTGCCAAACCGTCGTTGCAGGCGTCAACATCGCCCGCAAAATTGCACGGCACGCACCGCTGACGTCAAAGATCTCGGAAGAATTCCGGCCCAACCCCGATCTGGACATGAATGATTACAATGCCACGCTTGACTGGGCACGTAACAACACCGCGTCGATCTATCACCCGACTGGCACCTGCAAGATGGGTCAAGGCAAGGATGCGGTCGTGAACGAAAAGCTTAAGGTCCACGGGATTGCAGGATTGCGCGTCGCCGACTGCTCGATCATGCCGGAAATCGTCTCGGGCAACACGAACGCGCCGGCAATCATGATCGGCGAAAAAGCATCAGATCTGGTGCTGGCAGACGCTTAAGCGCGCGCTGCCAGTGCCTCTTTCGCCGTGCCATAGCTGGGAAGTTCAGCCATGCTTTTTCCATGGGCGGTCATCAACGTATCGCGCACGAAGGCGATATGGGCGGTTTCTTCGATAATCTCGGCAAGGTATTGCGCTGCGGTGAGTGTCTTGCCGACACCAATTGTGCCGTGGTTTGCAAGTACTGCCGCGCGGACAGAGGTATCTTCGAACACGGGACTGATCTCAACCTCTGTCTGGGGTCCACCATTTTCAGATAGCGGGATCAACGGCATGCGGCCAATTTTCTCAATCGTTTGAACCGTCAAACAAGGTATCTCGATCCCGGCACTGGCAAAGCCTGTGGCCCAGGGGCTGTGGCAATGCACGATGGCGTTGATGTCGGGGCGGATACGGTAAAGGTCGAGATGGAAATCCATATCCTTGGATGGTTTGAACTGTGAGGGTTCAATCCGGCCATCCAGATGGACCACTTGCAGGTTATCGCGGGTGCATTCGGCAAATCCAACGCCAGAGGGCTTGATCACAATCGCATCTGCAGATGACAACCGCACCGACAGGTTGCCGCCTGCATTGGTTTGCAGCCCAAGATCAAAGCAACGCCGCGCCGACCAGATCAATGCGTCTTTTTTGGCTTCGATGTCAGATGGATCAAGCATGGTTCATTTCCTTTGATATGGCCTGCAATGCATCAACAGCCGCATGGGCAGTTGCGCGATCATTGATGTGCCCGGCGATGCGGGTCAGTGGGATATGTGTTTCAAGCGTGTCGGCGAAAGCGTCCCGCAGTACCTTGTTCTCGATTGCGCCGCCTGGCCGGTCTTCGGACGAAAAACCACCCATCGGGATCAGCACGCGCACCGGCGCTGTTGCCTGCTTCAGCGCATCACCCAGGATGTTGGCGCATTTGACGATTTCCGCTTCGGTGCATTGCACATGCGTAAAAAGTGGCGAATGCGCATAGTGCGGGCGGGCGCGATAGGTTTCGGGCATCAGGGCGGGTTCGCCCATGCCAATGAAATTCACGCCACCCGGCAGCACGACGCGCGGCAGATGTCCCATGTTGGTGAAGCGTCCCGGCATGTCTGCGTTGACCCCGGCAATGTAACAGCGCGTCAACTCGTGCGGTGTATAGTCGATCACTGATTTAAAGGCACCATCGGCAGCCCACCGCGCGAAGGCTGCACCACCGAAGCCATTGGCGTGAAAGACCGTGACCTCTTCCCCCAATTGTCGCAGCCGGGCGCAAAGCGCGTCGGTGCCGGGACCGGTGACGCCCAGTGATGTCACACCGATGGAGGGCGCGAGTGATGCTGGTCCGGTTGGTAGCGTTGCATGGTACAATCCGCCTGCTATTGCGGCCGCCTGATCCAGTGCCGCGCGAGTCGTTGCATTCAACCCGCAAAGATCAGCCACCGTGGGCACAAGGATGATGGCGCTGTCGGCCACGATATAGCGCGGATCAAATGGCAGGGTCGTGACAAGCACCTTTGGCATCGTCAGCGGCAGTGATTTGAGCACTTGCAAGGCAATCTGCCCACCGGTTCCGCCACCAATTGCAACAATCATGCGACGCCCGGTTTGTGGCTTGCGCGAAATCTCTGCTATCGCGCGTTCTGTCGCCTGCGTCATTCCGGCGATCTTTTCGTCGGGCGACCAGTGTTCACCGCCTGCATGCAAGGAGATATCGCAGGTTTCAACCGGGACACCCAAGGCGGTCATGGCCGCAATCAGATAGTCCGCTTCTTCCTGTTTGGTGTCGTAAGTCGCCAGCAGCAGGACGCTCATTACCCTTTCACCGCCCCCGCTGTCATGCCGGTGATGATCTGGCGGCTGGCCACAAAGGTGAAGATAATCGGCGGGATTGCCAGCAACATGCCGGTGGCCATGATCACGCCCCAGTCAATGTCGAACTCGGTTAAGCTGTTTACGATTGTGACAGGCACGGTCCGGCTGTTCCGGTCCGCCAGTGCGTTTGCCAGCAGAAATTCGTTCCAGGCCACGCGGAAGGTAAAGATGGATGCCGCTGCAATGCCCGGTTTTATCAAAGGGAGCACCACCAGAAAGAAAACCTGGAAGGGGCCGGCACCGTCCATGCGCGCGGCCTCTTCCAGCTGGATCGGCACTTGTACGATGAAACTCTGCAAGATCCAGATGACGAATGGCAGGTTCAGCGCGACGTAAACCAGAATGATGCCGCCGCGCGTGCCATCAATGCTGAACTGAAAGGTCCAAATGCCAAAGACCGGGACAAGCAGCACAGCGGGTGGGACCATGCGCATCATCAGCGTCCAGATCGACACCACATCGCGGCCCATGAACCTGAACCGGACCAGTGCATAGGCCGCCATCGTGCCGATGATCAGCGTAATCGCGGTCGATACGAGCCCAATAATCAGCGAATTCACCAACGCGCGTCCAAAGGTCGGATCGCAGCGGCGCAAGTGTTCCGGCTCATACCATAGAAAGTCACACAAAGCGGTCTCATAGTTCCGCAAGGTCGGCATGAAGAGCAGGCTGGATGTGTCGGACATGATGTCGACATTCAGTTTCAATGACGTGACCAGCATCAGATAGATTGGCCCGATAGCCATCACGACCAAGGCGATCAGCAGGGCATAAAAGGCCGGGTTCTGGCGGTCGTAGGTCTGCGTGCTCATGCCTCTTCCTCCACCGCGCGCATCCGGGCCGCACGTGCCTCTTGCGCCTTGTTGTAGATGAACATCGCGAAGGTCAGGATCAGTAGGACGATCAACAGCAAGTTCGACATCGCCGCCGCCTCGCCCAATTCGCGGAATTCGGATGCGGTGCGATTGATGCGGATCGACAGGATTTCAGTAGACAGGCCCGGCCCGCCATTTGTCATTACAAGGATCACTTCAAGCACTTTGAAACTGTCGATCAGGCGCAAAAGCAGCGTTACGATCAGGACCGGCAGCATGAGCGGCAATTTGATATAAATGATCTGCTGCCAGCCGCTGGCACCATCAATCTTGCTTGCCTCGATGGCCGAAGATGGCAGCGATTGCAGCGCGGCGAGTGACAGAATGAAGATAAAGGGCGTCCACTGCCACACGTCGGCGATAACAATCGACGCAAAAGCCCAATCGCCATCCGACAGCCAGGGGATCGGTTCAAATCCCCAATCCTTAAGCGTTTTGTTAAAGATGCCGACCGTGGGATGATACATGTAGCGCCACATCAGGCCGACCACGATTGGGGCAATCATCATGGGCAGGATGAACAGGGTGCGCAGCACTGACATGCCTCGGATATTGCGATCCAACAAAAGTGCCAGCCCGACGCCAAGGAACATTTCGATGGTCACAACGACGGCGGCAAACTTCAGCGTGACCCACATGCTTTCGCGAAAAGCGTCGTCATTGAACAGTTTGAGGTAATTGCGAAGCCCGACAAAGTCGGCCTCGCCGATGCGCTGGCTGGGGTTCCAGTCCAGAAAACTGGCATAGATCATGTAGCAAATCGGATAGAACAGCGCGACCAGCAGCACGACCCCAGCCGGTGCCAGAAACAGGTAGGGAGTCATACGGTTCGTGCTGGCAATGCTCATGAAACCGGGCGCTTTCTGGAAGTGGGTTAGTCAGGAATTGGGCCGGCACGATGTGCCAGCCCAACCAGGGAGGGGGCTACTGCCAGGTGTAGTAGCCAGCTTCGTCCATCACAGCGCGGGCACGTTCGGCCACACCATCAAGTGCTTCCTGCGGGTCCAGACCTTCGGTTAGAACCTGGCTCATCGTCGTGCCGATGTCGGCGTTGATCGTGCCCCATGTCGGGATGATCGGGCGCCAGTCAGGGTCAGCATATTTCAGCGCCTCACCGAAGGTTGCGGAATAGGGGAACTTTTCGTTCAGTTCCGCATTTTCATAGGTCGAGAAGCGTGAGGGGTTGCCGCCCGCCATCGCGATGGCAAGGTCCTGTTCCTTGGATGTCAGCCACTGCATCAGCAGGAATGCCGCCTCTTTATTCTGGGCATTTGAAGGAATACCGATGCCGAAACCACCGGTCTGGCTGCCACGGCGGACACCTTCGGGATGCAGTGCATAGCCAACATTGCCGACAACCGTGGACCGGCTTGGGTCCTCAAACCCGGCAGCAAATGCAATCGAGTCCATGAACATCGCGGCCTGCCCCTGCTGGAACGCAGCGGCGGCTTCGGCCGGACCGAATGTTGTGCCACCTTCAGGACCACAATCCACGATGGTTTTCAGCGCATTGGCTGCTGCCACACCTTCAGGGCTGTTGATGATCGGGTTCCATTCGCTGTCAAAGACGCGGCCGCCCAAAGGTGCCAGATGCAACAAGAATGCGTGGCTTGCCTGGTGACCAGATGCGGCGCGAGAGGCCATGCCACCCATACCCGGCTCGAGTTCAGGGATCTGACAGGCCACTTCAAGCAGCTCATCATAGTTGGTGGGTGCATCGATCCCGTGCTTTTCAAAGATATCCTTGCGATAGGCCAGAACCGATGTCTCGGAGCCGAAAGGAATGCCGAATAGTGATCCCGTTGGCCCCGGCAAATACCCCTTTTCACCACCCGCAACGCCGATATTGGCCACATAGCCATCGATCAGATCACCAGCATCGTAGTTCGGGTCCGCCAGTTTTGGGTTCATGAAATACTTGGCGAGGTTCTCAAGCTGATCAGCAAAAACATAATCCGCTTTTGAGAACACAACATAAGCAATCAGGTCATAATCGCCTTCGTCCTTGGTCAGCTCAAGTGTCTGCCGCTCGCGCATTTTCAGGTATTGGAGCTGATCGACCTCAACCTCGATCCCGGTCTGCTCTGTAAACTCTGGCAGCACCTCAAGTACGGCATTGTAATGTGGGTGTGCGGGGAAGTTCACAACAAGCGTTGTGCCTTCATAGGGCGCGTAAACGTCCGCTGTATGTCCATCGGCGTAAGCCGCTGTATAGCTGAGTGTCACCGCCATAGCGGCAGACCAGATCTTCGTTTTGTTTGCCTTCATATCATCCTCCCAGATGTCTGCGGGCCGCGCTTGACGGTCCCTTTCTCAGACAGCGCTAAAGCGCCATCTCTGTTTTTGGATCAAAGAGATGGACCTCATCCCCTTGCACCGTAAATTCACGTTCTTCGCCTGCGCGGATCGGGACAACTGTGCTGACTTCAATCGCTACCCGTTCGCCGCCCATCTCGGAAATCAGCACCGATTGTGCGCCGATATACTCGGACAGGATCACCGGCATTTTCACACCACCGGCCCCTTCAACAAAACTTGACGGGCGAATGCCCAGATGGATTTGCCGATCCTTATGCGCCTGCAAACTGGCCTTGCGCGCGTCAGGCAGAGGAATGGCAAAACCCGGTCCCTTTGCCGAAAGCGTACCGGCTTCCTCAACTAATTCAGCGGACAGGAAATTCATGGTCGGTGAGCCGATGAAGCCCGCCACAAACTTGTTCGCCGGGTTGCGGTAAAGTTCTTCTGGCGTGCCAGCCTGCATGATCTCGCCGAACTTCATCACCACGATCTTGTCGCCCAGCGTCATCGCCTCGACCTGATCATGGGTCACATAGATCATGTTCTTTTTGATCCGCTGAGACATGAGTGCCAGTTCTGCACGCATCTGCCCGCGCAGTTTGGCATCCAGGTTCGACAGCGGTTCATCAAACAAAAACGTGCCCGCATCACGGACCAGAGCGCGACCCATCGCGACCCGTTGGCGTTGACCGCCGGACAATTCCGCAGGCTTGCGATCAAGATAAGCGGTCAGGTCCAGCGTCGCCGCGACCTCTTTCACGCGCTTTTCAATGTCGGACTTGTTCATCCGCGCCAGACGCAGCGCGAACGACATGTTCTTGGCCACGTTCATATGCGGGTAGAGGGCATAGTCCTGAAACACCATCGCCAGATCACGTTCCTTCGGTTCCAGCTTGGACACATCGCGATCACCAATCATGATCTGCCCACCAGTCACGCTTTCCAGCCCGGCGATCATCCGCAATGTCGTGGATTTTCCGCAGCCCGACGGGCCGACCAGAACCGTAAACTCCCCATCCGCCATCTCAAGATTGAGATTTTCGATGACCGTCAACGCGCCATAATCCTTGCGCAGCTGTTGCAGTCGTATCTCCGGCATTTACGGCTCTCTCCCCCTAATTGCCGGTGAGGGAACATCAGTTTGTATACAAAATCAACCCGAAATATCCAAATCTGTTGGTTTTGGTGGTTTTTAAGTGAATTGCATGCTAGGGGTTGCGAAAGACACCGTCATGGGAAGGGGGCCATCATGGACCGCATCAGCTCACCCCAACGCGAATCGACAGGGCAGCGCATCGAAAGCGCCTTGCTTGACGATATCGCCGCCGGACAACTGGAGCCGGGCGAACGGTTGGACGAAACCAAACTTGCCGAGCGGTTCGGTGTATCCCGCACGCCAGTACGCGAGGCGCTGAGCCGTTTGACGGCCCAGGGTGTATTGGTCGCAGGCGAAAAACGGGGCGTACGCGTGGCAGAGTATTCGCGACAAGAGCTTGCACAGATGTTTGAAGCGATGCAGGAAATTGAAAGCATTTGCGCACGTTTAGCCAATCAACGCCTGACCTTGCTGGGCCGTTCAGAGATTGAGGCAGCACAAGAGGAATGCAGAGCCGCTGCCAAAGCCAATGACAGATTGGCCTATATTCGTGCGAATGAGGCACTGCATTTGGCGATCTATCGTGCGACAGATAATCCTTACATCTGCGAGCTTGCGTCGGACTTTCGACGCAAGACCGGGCCGTTTCGAGCAAAGAAACTGGAAACTCAAGCCGATCTGGATGCGTCGGTCCGAAATCATGAGGACCTGCTGGCCAAGATTTTCTCAGAAGACTCACAAGTTGCCGTCGACGGTATGCGCAAACACATGACCGAAAGTTTCATGCGCGTTTTGGCGGTGAATAACTGAGGCAAGACGCCGCGAGGTAGAAATATCCCGGCTCACTGTAGACAGTTCATAATTTTTGTATACAAACATGGCGACTCGCATGTGGAGGACCCGATGGGCGTAGCAGAGACCAAGATTTATCCGATCAATACTGGCTGGCTGGAAGCCGACCTTGGCACTTACATCTTTTGGAAGGGGCCTGCAGGAAAAAAGATCTGGAACCCGGTTTACTGCCACTACGTTGACACAGGCGAGCATAAAATCCTGATTGATACAGGCCTTTGTGACGAGGAACGGGCGACCAAGTACCACCATAAATGCGACAAGCGCGGATGTTTGCAGGTTCATGAACATCTGGAAGAAAAGCTGGGCGTGCACCCTGATGAGATTGACGCCATCGTCTTTACCCACCTGCACTGGGACCACGTGCAGAACATGAAGCAATTCAAGAATGCGCGCTACATTGCACCCAAGGCCGAGATTGAAATGGCCTATAACCCATTGCCGCTGTACTACCGCACCTACGAAAGCGGCTATCTTGGGATTGAGCCTGCTTATGCTGGCTGCGTGTTTGAAGCGGTCGAGGATGAATGCGAGGTTCTGCCCGGCATCACCATGTTCCATACGCCTGGCCATTCGGTAGGCCATATGGCGGTCACGGTCGCAACCAGCATGGGTGATATCGTCGTTGCAGGCGATGCAATCTTTCAGGAACGCAACATGGAACCCAACCCTGATGAGGGCTGGCGCTATTGGGTCCCTGCCCGTTTTGTGAATTCATACGAAGGTTGGAAATCTGTCGAAGAATTGGACAAACGCGCAGACTATATCTTGGCCTGCCATGACAAGGTGGCAAATGCGCGCTCAGACGTGTTTCCTTACGAGGGGATGCCGTTGCGCAAACGGCGCCAGGTCATTCCCGGCTATCAGTTCTATTTCGGTGATATGCCAAATGGTGCCGCCGATAAGTCCGCGCCGGCCTTAAGCAAGGATGAGGCAGAGGCTTACATCGCCGCACTTGTCCCCCCTACACCGGATCCCTGATACATGGTTCAACTGATCGACAGCGTCCAAGACATTGCAGATCAGTTCGACGCAATTGTTTTTGACCAATGGGGTGTGCTGCACAATGGGCAATCTGCGCTGCCCGGCGCACTGCACGCCTTGCAGCGCCTGCGCAAGCATCGCGCCAAGCTGGCTGTGCTATCAAACTCAGGCAAAAGGGCGGCGCCCAACGCGGCACGGATTGCTGCCAAAGGGTTCGACATAACGCAGTTCGATACGATTATGACGTCCGGCGAGGCGCTTTGGCGCAAGTTTGCAGCGGATGAGAACCAGGCATACAAGGTTATTCCCATTGAGGGCGCTGTTGGTGACGCAACCGTTTGGGCCGATGGGCTGGCCTTGACCGTGACAAGCCAGACCTCTGATGCCGATGCAATTCTGCTTATGGGATTGCCCGATGGGACAGCGCCGGAAGACTATGACACGGTGCTGATGGCAGGTCGCGACAACGACCTGCCGCTTTATTGTTCCAATCCTGATCTGAAATCACCACGTGGGCACGCGACTTATGTCATGTCACCGGGTGTACTGGCCCAGCGCTATCGCGACATGGGCGGGACAACCCACTTGTTTGGCAAGCCGCACCCGGAAATCTTTTCAGCATTACAAGCTGCGCTTAGTTGCGAGCCGGGTAAGATCCTCATGGTTGGTGACAGTCTTCATCATGACATCAAAGGTGCCAATACCGCGGGTTGGGGCAGCTTACTGATTTGCAGTGGCATTCACGCGCCCGATATTGGCGTGGACACGATGACAGATGACATCATCCAACTGGCGGCAAGCGCCCATACCGCCCCACCGACGTTTTTCCTTCCTGATCTGAGATGAGCCATGCATGACCTGTTAACCCCCGCATTCCGCACCTTGTCGGCCCGTTTGGGGCAGGATCCTTTGCGCGTGCAAGGGCCGGGAGGGAATACCTCGATCAAGTCGAATGACGTTATGTGGATAAAGGCATCGGGCACCGAACTAGCCAATGCGGAAAGTGACCCAATCTTTGTCGCAGTTGACCGGAATGCGGCCAAAGCCGAGGCTGAAGGTGCAGGCGATGGGAGTTGCAAAGCAACCGTTCTTGATCCGGTCAACAGCTTGCGCCCATCCATAGAAACGACGTTTCATGCTGCATTGGACTGGCCAGTGGTTGCCCATACCCATTCCATCGCCACTTTGGTGCACGCGATCAGCCCGGAAGGTCGGACGATCGCGCAGGAAAAACTGGCCGGGCTGCCCGCTATTTTCGTACCTTATGCAAAACCCGGTCTGCCATTGACACAACAGATCATTGCTCGCGCAACAGCAGAGACACAGGTGATTGTGTTGCAAAATCACGGGCTGATTTGCTGTGGGGCAAGCGTCGCAGAAACTCACGATATCATCGAAGCTGTCGAGCAACGGTTGGCCATGCCAATATGCGTCGAAACAAAAGCACCTACAGGGCCCACCATTGCGGGATTTGCCCGCTTGGATGAAAGCTGGCTGGCCTACGATCCGCGCCTGACAGAGATTGCACTGGCAGGATCATACTATCCTGACCACGTTGTGTTTCTTGGCCCTGCCCTGCCCAAGGCAGATCATGATGGCAATCCGCCCGTGTTTCTGATCCCCGGCCAAGGCGTCTACCTGCGCGATAACGCGACATCTTCACAACGCGCGATGATCCAATGCTTGTCAGATTGCCTGTCGCGCCTTCCATCCGATTGGACGGTAGAGGCGATAGGCCCAGAGGCCGAAGCAGAATTGCTAAACTGGGATGCCGAGAAATACCGACAAGCGCTGGCGGCACGGTCATGAGCGGCACATGCCTTGGCATTGATATCGGCACCTCGGGCATTCGAACAGCGGTCTTAGATCCAGACGGCTCATTAGTAAGCACCGCACGCGCGCAACATGAACAGCAGGCCCCCGAACACATCGATGCTGAGGCCTGGTGGCGCGCCGTCCAAAGCTGCATCATTGCCCAAGGCGAGGCGTTGCGCAGCGTCGGCCGCGACCTTTCCGAGGTCAGTAACCTATGCGTCGATGGCACATCCGGGACAATGGTTCTGACAGATGCCGCGCTGGCACCTGTGACCCATGCGCTGATGTACAATTCGGCCGGTTTTGATTTTGAGGCGACGGTCATCGCACAGCACGCTCCGGACATACATATTACCAAAGGTGCCGGATCTGCGCTTGCACGTGCCTTACGCTTGCAATCCGAAGATCATGCAGGTCGGGCCGTGCATTTGCTGCATCAGGCCGACTACATCATTGCGAAGCTTATGGGTCATGGCGGCCACTCAGATCAAAACAATACGCTGAAACTCGGGTATGATCCTGCGACCGGGCATTGGCCTGAATGGATGGGCCAAACCGGCCTACGGCAGAATCTGTTGCCGCAGGTCCATGCTGCCGGTGCAGAAATCGGCCAGATTCACCGGCCCGTGGCGCAGGAACTGGGTTTGCACCACGCAGCAAGCGTACATGCTGGCACCACGGATAGTATTGCAGCCTTTCTCGCGGCTGCCCCGTTGAATGAAGGCGCGGCGGTGACATCGCTTGGGACCACCTTGGCCATCAAGATTTTGAGCAAAGCCCGTATTGATGCACCCGAGCTTGGGCTTTATTCGCACCGGTTGGGCGGTCTGTGGCTGGCTGGAGGGGCGTCCAATACCGGAGGTGGCGTGCTTGCGGCACTCTTCAGCGGAGAAGAATTGGCGCAGCTCTCAGATATGATCGATCCGGATCAGCCCAGCGCTTACGACTACTATCCTCTGCTTGCTCCAGGCGAACGCTTTCCGTTCAACGATCCGACCTTTCCCCCACGGATGGAGCCACGCCCTGACAGCGATGTCGCATTCCTGCATGGCTTGCTTGAAGGTATCGCCCGGATTGAGGCGCAGTGTTATGCGTCCATCGTCGAAGCCGAAGGTCCGCGGCCCAAACAGCTATTCACGGCTGGTGGTGGGGCAGCCAATGCAACATGGACAGCAATCCGTGCGCGTGTTTTGGGTATAACGCCCCAAGCGGCCGCGCATAGTGAGGCAGCAATTGGCACCGCGCGGCTGGCCGGTGGTCAACAGGGATTGTGATTGCGACTAGGCCGCCCACTCCAGAACAACTTTGCCTGTTTGGCCAGATTTCATCGCCAAAAACGCGTCGTTGAATGCGTCGGCAGTGTAACGGTGCGTAATGGTCTGCGCGATATCAAAACCGTCTTCCAGCATCCCGATCATCTTGTACCAAGTCTCAAAAATCTCGCGTCCGTACACGCCCTTGATTGTCAGTGATTTCAACACGATGCGAGACCAATCCACGCGCGACGTAGTTGGTGGTATGCCTAGCATTGCAATGCGTCCACCTGACACCATCGTTTCAACCATCTGATCGAACGCCGCTTCGTTGCCAGACATCTCTAGCCCAACGTCAAAACCTTGCTGCATGCCAAGGCTCTGCATGGTCTGACGCAAATCGGTGGTGGCAACATTCACCGGCACCACCTTGGTCACCTTTGCGGCCAATGCCAGACGGGTTTCGTTCACGTCCGTGATTACCACCCGCCGCGCACCGACGTGGCGCGCTACAGCGGCAGCCATGATTCCAATTGGCCCAGCACCGGTGATCAACACATCCTCACCCACCAGATCAAAGCTGAGTGCCGTATGGACCGCATTCCCAAGCGGATCGAGAACAGCCCCAATCTGATCCGGGATCGCATCCGACAACGGCACGACGTTGAATGCCGGCATACAAAGATATTCGGCAAAGGCACCGTCCACATTCACACCAATCCCACGCGTTTCCGGATCAAGGTGAAACTTTCCGGCACGCACCTGTCGGGATGTCTGGCCGATCAGATGCCCCTCGCCCGAACACCGCTGACCGATGGACAGATCCTTGACGTCAGCCCCCAGTTCCACAATCTCGCCCGCGAATTCGTGACCTGTAATCAGCCCAAGTGGCACGTTCTTTTGCGACCAGTCATCCCAGTTCCAGATATGCAGATCGGTTCCGCAGATGCCCGTCTTCTTGATGCGGATGAGGACATCATCAGGGCCGATCTGCGGAATCGGCCTTTCCTGCATCCACAAGCCTTCCGCAGCTTTGGATTTCACCAGACATTTCATTGATCCTTTCATGTGATCACCCCCAGCTCCCGCCCAGCCGTAGCAAACGCTGCCAACGCACGGTCCAGGTCCGACTTGGTAAGGGCCGCACTCATCTGGGTGCGAATGCGCGCTTGCCCCTGTGGCACAACCGGAAAAAAGAAACCGGGTGCCAGAACGCCCAAATCAAACAGACGCTCAGCCATTTTTTGGGATAATGTCGCGTCGCCTAACATCACAGGAATGATTGGGTGGGTACCGGGTAAGAGCCTGAAACCCAGGGTTTCTAACCCTTGTCGCCAATAAACCGCATTTTCAAACAGACGCATGCGCAATGCATCGCTACCTGCGACCAAATCCAACGCCGCAAGCCCTGCGGCAACGACGGAGGGCGGCAAGGAATTCGAAAAAAGGTATGGGCGCGACCGCTGCCGCAGCATATCGATCACCGGCTGCGGCCCCGCAGCATATCCCCCGATTGCACCACCCAACGCCTTGCCTAACGTGCCTGTCAGGACATCCACATCAACCCCGAAATGCGCCGCTGTGCCTCTGCCACCCGGCCCGACGAAACCGGTCGCATGGCAATCATCTACCATCAACAGCGCGTCAAATGCCTGCGCCAGACGGGTCACATCAGCCAAGTTGGCCATTGACCCATCCATGGAAAACACCCCATCCGTCGCGATCATGATGTGGCGCGCACCATCGGCGCGGGCCTGTTTCAACCGGTCTTCAAGGGCCGTCATATCATTATTGGCATAGCGATAACGTCTGGCTTTGCACAAACGGATCCCGTCAATGATCGATGCATGGTTCAAACTGTCCGAAATGATCGCGTCATTTTCGTCCAAGAGCGGTTCAAAAAGCCCGCCATTCGCGTCAAAACAAGACGCAAACAGGATGGCGTCATCCTTGTCCAGAAATGTCGCCAGCGCCTGTTCCAATTGGCGGTGCAAGTCTTGGGTCCCACAGATAAAGCGTACAGAGGCCATACCGTAGCCATGATGATCCAATGCGGATTTTGCAGCCTTGATCAGCTGTGGATGATCCGCCAGACCAAGGTAGTTATTCGCGCACAAATTGATAACGTCGCGTTGCTGTCCTGCAGCATCTGTCACGCCGATAACGGCACCCTGCGCTGTCGATAAAGGCCGTTCACATTTGTACAGACCTTCGCTTTCAAGGCTCTTAAGTGACTTGGTCAAGTCCGCTGTGAATTGATACGACATTGCGTCCTCCGGTGAACTGGAGGGTAATCCATTATAGCGGAATATGTCAATATATCGGAACATCGCCGTTAAAACGGATTTTAACTATTCCGAACGATAAGAAGTGCGCGCGCAGCACTATCCGCGGAAATGGAATGAGCCACATCTGCCACGTAGCGTATTGTATCCCCCTGGCGCACGGTCGCGCTTTCACCGCCCGACGTAATGCTCAACTGCCCCTGCAACACCGTCAAATGCTCGATACATCCAGATTCATGCGGGGTACTTTCCAGTGCTGCACCGGGCTGAAACTGAATATCATAGACTTCCGTGCCACCAACATCTCCCGACGGGCTGAGAATGCGAATAGTGCACCCGGCTGCCCGGTTCTGTATCTGCGGGATTGTGTCAGCGGTGACGATTTCGCGGATGTTTGGCAATGGCTGTGCCTCTTCATCCAGCAAGGCGGAAAAATCGACGTTCAGGGCACGTGTGAGGTTCCACAGGCTGGCCACTGTCGGGCTGCTTTCGCCACGCTCAATCTGGCTGAGCATCGACCGCGAAACGCCGGACAGATTTGCAAGCGCATCAAGGCTTAACCCTTTGCTTTTCCGCTCTTCCTTCAGGCGCGCTGCCAATCGTGCCGTGATTTCGGTCTTATCAGCCATGTTGTCCCGCCTTATCTTTGAGCCAGAAACACCTTAACCCGACTGGCGATAGGCGTCCTCGATATCTTCAGCATAATCAAGCACGCGCGCCTTGAATCGTTTTGACAATTTCTGCTTGGCAAGCTTCATTGACTGCAGCAACAGCCGTGCAGTCAATGTGCGTGCACGCACGTCAATGCCGACGATCAGACGCGTCCTGCTGGGCGAAAGCGCAACCAGCATGACATCGGTCTGGGCCATCATCCCATCGGACTCAGAATCAAGCTGATAGCCTTGCGATGGCTCCAAGCCGGCGAGTGTCACACGCAAGTGGCGGGATTTGCCACGAAACGGAAACCGCACGTCCCATCTGGAACCAACCTTCGGTGCAGCCTGATCTTTTCGTTCGACCTGAGCGCCATGATGCCGCACCCGACTTTCAAAGGCAGCAAAGTCGCTGACGCGATCAAAGACGAATGCCTGCGGTGCCTCAATGTCTTCTTGGGTGCTGAACTTCATTTACATCTTCCAAATCAAACAGATTAGCGCACTCACTCATCCAGCCTATCGGCCAGCCATGCCTGCAGCAAGAAATGCGCAATGGCCCCTTTGCGCGCGGGCAGGATCGTTGGATGCTTTCCGGCAAAGGCCTGGGCCATATCTTCGCGGCTGACCCATTTGGCATCCTCGATCTCGTTAGGGTCAAGAGTCAGTTTCGTTGTCAGTGCGTCGCCTGCGCATCCAAGCATCAATGACGACGGGAATGGCCAGGGTTGACTGGCAAGATAGCTGACCCGACCGACCTGAACGCCAACTTCCTCAAACACTTCACGACGAACGGCGGCTTCGATCGTCTCACCGGGTTCAACGAATCCGGCCAATAGTGAATACATGCCATCAGGCCAGCCCGGCGAGCGCCCGACGAGAACCGCATTGCCCTTGGTAATCAGCATGATCACAACGGGGTCAGTGCGCGGGAAATGGTGATTACCGCAGGACGGGCAATCACGCTGCCACCCTGCAACTGCCATAACGCTTTTCTGGCCACATTGCGCGCAAAACCGATGGGTCTGGTGCCAACCCAAAATCGCCTTTGCGGTCGCCGCAAGCTCGGCATCGCGCGGACTGAGACGTGTCATGATCCCGCGCAATTCTGCAAAGACACCATCCGGCACCGCAGGATGCTGTTGTTCGGTCGCGTCAAGAAAACTATCAAGTTGGGCTGGGTCCCCACCCTGCGGTTCCCAATCGGACATATCCGCCGCAAGGACCATACCTGCTGCGTCCCGTCCCAACAAAACCTGTCCAGTACGCGCATCATCCAAGATGGAATGATCAACAGGCACGCGCACCAAAGCATCATCTGCGATCATGGGCTTGCCACGCCACAACAAGACCACACGCGTCGTCGGCTCTTTCCTGATAGCTGCCAGATCTTTTCTACGTTCGGCTGCGCGATCCAGCGCAGACCCACCAAATGTAACCGTTTCTGCAATTTTCATTGCGCCGCAATGACATGTCGCCACGTCAAGTTCAAATAATTCTCGCTTGTCCGGCTGGTCGCCCTCCAAATTCCAGTTATGGTTGTGTGATGATGGCAAAACAGCGCGCTATGAATCAGGCCGAACATCAGGAATACACACGCAGCGCCCGGCTCCGCATTCTGGAGACGACAGACCTGCACATGCATCTGCTGGACTACGACTACTTTGCAGATCAAAAAGACGAAAATTACGGGTTGATCCGTCTCTTGGACCTGATCACAAAACTACGTAGCAACCCCGATCAGACCAGCCTTCTGTTTGACAATGGTGATTTCATCCAGGGCAATCCGCTAGCCGACTACCTTGCGGCTAAGGATGATGATCAGATCACTCACCCGATAATCAACGCATTCAATGCGTTGGAGTATGATGCAGTGACGCTGGGCAATCATGAATTCAATTATGGTTTGCCGTTCCTGCGCCAGTCTTTGTCGAAAGCATCATTCCCCATCGTCTGCGCCAATATTGACGACGCGCATGATCCACCGCTCGCGCAGGACTATCTGATCCTTGATCGGGTGTTGGCCTGCACAGATGGCACAACACAATCCATCAAGATCGGCGTGGTCGGCTTTGTGACGCCGAAAATCACTGAATGGGATCATGACGCGCTTAACGGCAAACTGACGACAGAAGATATCGTCGACTGCGCCAAACGTATCATCCCAAAGATGAAAAAGGCGGGCGCTGATATTATCGTGGCGCTTTGCCATGCCGGAATAGGTCCAGCCGAGCACGTGCCGGGCATGGAAAACCCAGCCGTGCCGCTGGCAGCACTAGAAGGTATTGACGTGCTTTTGACCGGGCACACACATGAAGTGTTCCCAGATGAAACGCGCGCCTCTGGCCCTGACATCGATCCAGTGGCCGGGACCTTGCATGGTAAGCCAACAGTCATGGCCGGGTTTTACGGCAATCGGCTTGGGATGGTTGATCTTGCACTTACGCAGGATCGCGACGGGTGGCGGATCACTGATCAACACGTCGCACTGCATGTTCCTCAAAAGCCGACAACGGCATCTGGAAAGTTGCAGCAACAAATCATCGACGGATTGCAGGGGCACCACCTTGCGACGCTAAGCTACATTCGCCAACCCGTCAGCGAAACGGCTGCACCAATCCACACGTATTTTTCGACTATTCTTCCCGACCTCGGGCAGCAGCTACTGGCAAACGCTCAAAGCGAACAGATCAGGAATGCTCTGGCAGGTACTGACCAGGCCCATCTACCCATCATCAGTGCCACATCCCCTTTTTTGTTTGGGGGGCGTTCAGGTCCGGGACATTACATTGACATCGCCCCCGGTCCTGTGACGCTACGCGACGCTGCTGCGATTTATCCCTTTGCCAACACCTTGTGCGCGTCCAAACAGAGCGGCGCAAGCCTCCGTGAGTGGCTGGAACGCGCAGCAGCCCATTTTGCACAGCTCACGCACGGCGCAACAGATCAAACGCTGACGTTAATACATAGTCCCGGATATGACTACGACACGCTCTTTGGTCTGCAGTATGAAATAGATCTGCTTAAGCCTGCACGCTACAGTGTCGAAGGTGTCTTGGTGAATGACGGCGCCGCGCGGATCCGCAACTTAACATATCAGGGCAGACCCGTGGAAGACGACGAGATCTTCATTTTGGCTGCCAACAGTTACCGCACATATGGCGGCGGAAACTATCCCGCAATTTCCGAGAACGATATTATCTACCGTTCGACGCGTGGCACACGTGATATCCTTGTTGCGCACTTGCGCAGCCAGGGGACAATCAATCAGGCAGTGGAGCAAACATCGCGGTTTGCGCACATTCCGCAAACATCCGCAACATTCTTGTCCAGTCCTCGCGCGCAGCGACACCTGACTAAAGAAATGAAGCATATCGGCCCTGCTGAAAACGGGTTTCACGCGTATCAATTAGCCCTTTGAGATCTTGCGCTGGATGGCCCAGCACCTTATGTATCGGGCTGAGAGGTTGGCGCGGGCGAGCGCCTCGCCAACCTGGTCAGGTCCGGAAGGAAGCAGCCATAACGAGCCCCGCTTGGGTCGTTGTCCAGCCTCTCACCTCCTGCGAAGCGGCAAAACCGTTTGGCGGAGCCTCGTCGAAATGCGGCCAAACCTCGGAACAAGGAGGGCGAATATGATTGTGCGTTGTTCCCTCCCGGTTTGGGTGCGCTGAGACTATTTCCGTCACCTCGTCCGGTCATCACTGATGCATATGCGTCAGCCCAACTTCTTCCTTTGACGAGGACACTCCATTGATAGAACTGACACGCGAAGCCTTAGGCTGGTCGCCATTCTATATGTCCCAGCTTGATATAGACGAGCTGGAAACCCTTACCCCCGCCCGCATCAACACGGTTCACCGTGACCGTGTCAACGCATTGTCGGAAACCGGACTGCTAGAGTTGACACTTGATCCCGGCATCACCACTGCCGCCGTCGCGGTAGGGGATTGGGTGCTTTGCCAACCTGTCCAACACCGCCTGATCCGGGTACTGGACAGAAAGACCGAACTGAGCCGCGGGACCGAATACCACACTGGCGAAAAGCAGCTGATCGCGGCAAATCTTGATACGCTTCTGATCGTCTCATCCTGCAACGATGATTTTAACGTCGCCCGATTGGAACGATATCTGGCGCTAGCCCATGACGCGATGATCACGCCAGTGATCGTGCTCACCAAGGCTGACCAATGCAAAGATCCTGAGGCCTATTGCGATCAGGCAAGGCAATTAGGGCGCGATCTGGATGTGATTGCACTGGACGCGAAATCAGATGACGTGTCTGCGATGCTCGCCACGTGGTGTGGCAAGGGCCAAACGGTCGCGCTGACCGGGTCATCTGGCGTCGGTAAAACCACGCTGGCCAACGCACTGACAGGCGGGTTTGCGGCCACACGAGGCATCCGCGAAGACGACGCAAAGGGGCGGCACACCACCACGGGCCGGTCGCTGCACCGTATAACCGACGGCGGATGGCTGATCGACACACCTGGCATGCGCGGGCTTGGTGTGGCCGAAGTCGCTTACGGGATTGATGCCACCTTCCCCGAAATTTCGGAACTGGCAGAGCAATGCAAGTTTCGCGACTGCGCCCATGAAAGCGAACCAGGCTGCGCTGTGCAAGCCGCCATCGCCGTAGGCGATGTCGACCCCGAAAGGCTGCGGCGATTTCAGAAACTCAAACGCGAAAACGCCTATGCCACCGAAACCATTGCCCAGGCCCGCGACAGACATCGCAAACTGGGCAAGATGTATCGGAGTGCGACCAAGAAAAAGGGGCGGTAAGCCTACCCCTGTCGGGCCCACAGCATCTGTGCGTCGGTCTCTACGGCGCAGGGCCTGACGGCGCGCAGGCGGGCAAGGGCGGCATCGGGCACCTCGCCTGCGGCAATCATCAGGCGCAGACATATCATACCCGACCGCCCGCAACCGCCATAGCAATGAACCAGCACCCGTCCCTTACCCGCCAAAACGCAAAGCGCGCGATCACGAACCAAGGGCCAATCAAGTCCCTCTGGCACGCCAAAATCCGTCACCGGGCAGTGCAGCCAGCCGATACCCGCATTGGCAAGGTCAGTGCCCAACGACCCCGCTCCTTTACGGTCTAACTCTGCCTGTGACGTCATCGAGATGACGAGTGTTGGCCGCCACTCAACCAAGCGCAACCAGTCGGAATAATAGTGCCGTGTGCGTCCGGGGATCGGGGTGATGGCCAGTTCGCCGCTGGCAACGGACAGGCTGTGGATCACGAATTCAGACAACACCATGCTCTACCACCTGCCCTGGATGCTTTTCAGCCCAGTCAGCCAGAAAATCGGAAATGTCCGGCTCTCCTGCCATGTTCACTGCACGTTTCGGCAGCGCGACCCCATGTTCCAGCACCAGACGCAGACAGGCGATGTAATCCCGCTCTGCCCGTTCGGGGCAGTTTTCCGAGCCGTGGATAATCGTGCTGAGCAACGTGCCTCCGTAGCTGTTCACATGGCTCAGATCAGGGCCAAGCCGCAGGAAGTAGTCCAGCATGTCCGGCAGGCCCTGCCAACCCGCGAGATGAATGGGTGGCATGCCCTGATGATCGGGCGCATCCCACGGCAGCCCTGCCGCCACCAGGGCCTGCAAATGTTCAGTACGCCCCGGTAGCCCCAAAATCTCGCCCAAGATGTTCTGAAATGGGCGCGGGATCTTGGCAGGGTCGATCCATCGGCCATTCTCGACGCGCCCTTCAGCACATGCGGCCATGGCAGCCTCAACAGGTGACAATGGCACCTCTGGCAACCGCTCCTTCAGGGCAATATTTCCGTAAACGCTCGCTGCTGTGTAGGGATGAACACCTTGCCAGGGCTGATCAGGATCCGCGCCTGCCGCGAGCAACAGGTCAATCATCGCTGGCGGCGACTGTCGCCGGGCGGCCTGAAACAATGCAGGGACGACAAAGGGCAGTTCTCCACCGACCGGATCGCCTGCGTACTCGTTCGGATCGGCCCCGGCATCCAGCAAAATGCGCACCGCGGCGGTATCGTGAAAATCCATCGCGCGTAGCAGCGCATTGGTACCCTGCGGCTTGGCCCCATACACCAACAGCATTTCCAGCCCCTTATGATGGCCCAACTCGGTGGCGTGATACAGGCTTTCGCCATCATTGGGATCAGCGCCATGTTCTAAGAGCCACCGGCCCAGAGCCATGTTATTCGCATGCCCGATCGCCCCATACAGGGCGGATAGCTTGTGATCACTGCCCGGCTCATGAGGAAAGCCATCGTTTACATTGGCCCCATGCGTCAGCAGCAGTTCGGCAATGGCCAGCATATCGCCCTCACGCTTTGGCCAAAGTTGGAGCATCCTGGAAAAGGCCAGATGCAGGATCGGACGGCGCGGACCGAAAGCGCGTGTGGCCGCACCCGGATCATCGGCGAGAACCGCGCGCACGGTCGGCAGATCAAAAAGAGCAACCTGCAGGCCGAACTGACCTGCCGCCAGATCCGGTGTATCCCAGATCAATTGCTGGACCACCTGTATCTGCCCATGAAAGATTGCGACCTTCAGGCGCTGCTGTTTTGCCGCCCGGTCCATGCCCTGCGTCTCAACCGCGATCTTCATCTGCGGCCACGACGCAAAACTGTTTTCACGTGCGATCACATGCAAAAAATCAGCGCGCTTCAACACACCGTCCTTGCGCGGGGTCACGGCATTCACGCGGCTGATCGCGTCACGCGCGCCTTGTTCATATGATTTATGAAGGGTTTTTGCCAGCCTGCGCAGGGTATCCAAAGGATCAGTCATCGGCTTCCTCACCATAGTGCCCGTCGGTTCGCTGATCCGAGCAAATGAGAAAGACCAAGTTCAGGTCTGTCCGGGTCGTTATTGGGTGCATCACGCTTTCCGCGAACCTGGGTGCCGCCCAACACGGCGAGTGAACAATAGAACACCCCGATGCACGGTGCAACTGGTGGACCATCGCGCACCTGCGGCTTAGGGTTTGCGGGTATCCGAATCTTGCCCAAGGCCATTATGTCCGACCAACCCGCCTACCAAGTCCTTGCCCGGAAGTACCGGCCCGAAACATTCGCTGATCTGGTGGGACAGGATGCGATGGTGCGAACGCTGAAAAACGCGTTTGAGGCTGACCGGATCGCACAGGCGTTTATGATGACCGGGATTCGCGGAACCGGCAAAACCACCACCGCCCGGATCATCGCCAAAGGCATGAACTGCATCGGACCTGACGGCTCTGGCGGACCTACGACCGAGCCATGCGGTCAATGCGAACACTGCGTCGCCATCATGGAAGGCCGCCATGTTGACGTGATGGAGATGGATGCGGCCTCTCGCACGGGCGTCGGCGACATTCGTGAGATTATTGATAGCGTGCATTATCGCGCAGCTTCGGCTCGGTACAAAATCTATATCATCGACGAAGTGCATATGCTGTCCAAGAACGCGTTCAACGCACTCTTGAAGACGCTGGAAGAGCCGCCCGCACACGTCAAATTCATATTTGCCACGACCGAAATCCGGCAAGTACCGGTCACCGTTCTGTCGCGCTGTCAGCGCTTTGATCTGCGCCGGATAGAGCCCGAGGCGCAGATGGGCCTATTGCGCAAGATCGCCGATGCCGAACAGGCCGAGATCACGGATGACGCGCTGGCCCTGATTACCCGTGCGGCCGAAGGATCGGCGCGCGATGCGCAATCACTGCTGGATCAGGCAATCAGCCATGGTGCCGGTGAAACCACCGCCGAACAGGTCCGCGCAATGCTTGGGCTGGCCGACAGGGGCCGTGTGCTGGACCTTTTTGATATGATCCTGCGGGGCCAGGCAGCGGCGGCACTGACCGAGCTTTCCGCCCAATATGCCGATGGTGCTGACCCGATGGCCGTGTTACGCGATCTGGCCGAGGTCTGCCATTGGGTCAGTGTGGTCAAGATCACTCCTGAGGCGGCAGAGGACCCGACAATCAGCCCCGACGAACGCACGCGCGGGCAGGCCATGGCTGAACAACTGCCCATGCGTGTCCTTTCACGCATGTGGCAAATGCTGCTGAAGGCGCTGGAAGAGGTCGCGATGGCCCCCAACGCGATGATGGCCGCCGAGATGGCAGTAATCCGGCTGACCCATGTGGCTGATCTGCCCAGCCCGGATGAACTGGTCAAGAAGCTGCAGGATGCAACACCGCCGGCAATCGCGCCAACGGCGCCACGCCCCGCACCTAGCAGTGGTACCACGGCAATGAACAGCACACCTTCGCCGGTTGCGGGTCCATCTACATCAGGCGCGCAGACCGCGATCGCCTTGGCTACGGACGCGCTACAGCACTACGCGCGATTTGAGGATGTTGTGGACCTGATCCGCGCGCATCGCGATGTCAAACTGCTGGTCGAGGTTGAAACAACCTTGCGGCTTGTCAGTTATCATCCCGGTCGGATCGAAGTAAGTCCCACGCCGGATGCAGCGCCGGACCTTATCGGGCGGCTGGGCGCGCGATTGCAGGCCTGGACAGGCAATCGCTGGGCCATCAGCGTTGCCAGTGGTGGCGCGCCAACAATTGCCGAAATCCGCGATGCAGCAGCGAACGCCATAAAAGCCGAAGCTGAAGCACATCCGCTGGTGCAGGCCGTCATCGCAGCCTTTCCAAAAGCACGGATCACAGACATCCGCACCGAAGCAGAGAAAGAACATAACGCCTTAGAAGAGGCTTTGCCCGAAGTCGCGGATGAATGGGATCCGTTCGACGACGACTGATTGCGAACTGGCGCCAAACACCCTAACTGGGATGTAACGAGACAATGGGAGAGTTCAGATGCTCAAAGGATTAGGTGGGCTTGGCGACATGGCCAAGATGATGAAGCAGGCACAGGATGTGCAGGCGAAAATGGCACAGATGCAAGATGATCTGAACAATTTGACTGTCGAAGGCGTCAGTGGTGCCGGCTTGGTCAAGGCGACAGCAACAGCAAAAGGTGAGTTGAAGGGCCTTGATATCGACCCTTCGATTTTCAACGGAGATGACAAGGAAGTCGTTGAGGATCTTATCCTTGCAGCCATCAAAGACGCACAAAGCAAGGCCAATGATCGGGCTCAGCAAGAGATGGCCAAGATCACAGAAGGGCTGGGACTGCCACCCGGTGTGAACCTGCCGTTCTAGTCATAGGGCAAGATGAATTTTTTGAGCACATCAAACAGAAGAGATTTTTAGAAATCTCTTTGCGGCACCAAAAACCTGATGAACAACGGAACCGAAGATCTTGATCACCTGATCGCACTGATGGCCAAGCTTCCAGGTCTCGGACCCCGCTCGGCCAGGCGTGCGGTGCTGCACCTGATCAAAAAACGCGCACTGGTCCTGCTACCGCTTGCAGATGCGATGCAGAAAGTGGGCTCAACCGTGCGCGAATGCCTCAACTGCGGCAATGTCACGACGGCAGATATCTGCGATATTTGTCAGTCCGAAAAACGCAATATAGGGCAAATCGCCGTCGTCGAAGACGTGGCTGATCTTTGGGCGATGGAGCGTGCGGGGGTCTTCAAAGGGCGTTATCACGTACTGGGTGGCACGCTATCGGCTTTGGACGCCATTGGACCTGATGAATTGCGTATCCCTAAACTGATCGACCGGATTACAAGCGAAGAGGTCACCGAAGTCATCTTGGCACTTGGCGCGACAATCGACGGGCAGACAACCGCGCACTACATCGCGGATCAACTGCCCGGAGTCACCGTGACCTCCCTCGCCCAAGGCGTGCCGGTCGGCGGTGAGCTTGATTATCTGGACGACGGCACAATCAGCGCCGCCTTGAACGCACGAAAGGCGCTTTAGTCTTTCTGATCCTCGCTATCGTCATCCGGCAAATTGAAGAAGCTGTCCGCGTCCGCGACATCACGATCATCGGTTTGCGCATCATCCTCGTCATCGCGCGGATCGGATAAGCTGAACGTTTCCAGGCCAGCCATCGCGCTTGGCATCTTAGGTTCAGCGGGCATACCCAAAGACTGTTCTGTGCTCACCAGCTTGCGACGCTCATCATCCGACATGACGGTGCCATCTTTGGCCTTTTTCGCATTTGCCTTTTGAACCGCAGCATCCAGTTCGGATTGCTTGCAAAGCCCCAAAGCCACCGGATCAATCGGGTCAATATTGTTTATGTTCCAGTGGGTCCGCTCGCGGATTGCCTGAATGGTCGGTTTGGTCGTGCCCACAAGTTTTGAGATTTGCCCATCTGAAAGCTCAGGATGGAACTTGACCAACCAATAGATCGACGCCGGACGGTCCTGCCGTTTTGACAACGGGGTATAGCGCGGACCACGGCGTTTTTCCTCGCCTGCGGCTGCGGGATTATAAAGCAGTTTGAGTTTATGCAGTGGATTTGCTTCTGCTTTGTCGATCTCTTGCTGGGTCAGCTGCTTGTTGGCGATTGGATCAAAGCCTTTGACCCCGGTCGCAACATCGCCATCCGCGATCCCTTGAACTTCCAATTCATGAAAGCCGCAGAAATCTGCGATTTGCTTGAACGTCAGTGTCGTGTTGTCACACAGCCAAACGGCAGTCGCCTTGGCCATAATCGGTTTATCAGACATCTTTTCGTCTCCTGATCTGTCAGACAAGCCTGTCCCGCGCCCTTGAATTGGGCAGACCGCTGTTGCGGCCGGGTTCGCATTGTCGAGGAACTTAACGTCTATATAATGATGGCTATCGCGATAGGAAAGGTCAAAAATGCTTGGTCGCAGGCGTCGGACATTTGTTCAAAACGGGGATGGCCTGCTGGCGCGCTGGCGTAAACGGCATTTTCCAAAGCGATCTGTTTCGGGGCATTTACGACACGCGGTTGTTGCACTGGCCTGCGTCTTTGGTACAGGCGCGATGCCGCAAGACCGCTCAGGCCAGTTTGATTACTACGTCATGTCGCTATCCTGGTCGGCAAACTGGTGCGCACTTGAAGGGGACGCGCGCAATTCACCTCAATGCGAAGATGGTGCTGATTTTGGCTGGATCTTACACGGTCTCTGGCCGCAATACGAACAGGGCTATCCCGAATACTGCGGCACAAACGCACGCGCGCCCAGCCGATCAGATACGGCAGCCATGGCCGATATCATGGGAACGGCAGGATTAGCATGGCATCAATGGCGCAAACACGGGGTTTGTACGGGGCTTTCATCGGATGATTACTTTGCCCTGTCACGCGAGGCTTACGCAAAGATCAACCGGCCATCGGTTTTTCGACAACTCGACCAGGACATCACCCTGCCCGCATCCGTGATTGAAGAGGCTTTTTTGCGTGATAATCCCTTATTGCTACCGGACCAAATCACGATCACATGCCGCCAGGGTTACATCCACGAAGCCCGCATTTGCATGACACGCGATCTGGTGCTTCGGACCTGTGGCGCTGACGTGATACGCGATTGCGACATGTCGCAAGCCAAGTTCACGCCAATGCGTTAAACAAAAAAGCACCGCAACTGCGGTGCTTTTGGTCATTGATCTTACGATTAGTCTATGAACCGGCGTTGACCGGCTCTTGCTCTGCGGCGACTTGAGTTCCGTCCTTCAGCGTGACGACGCCCCGTGTATCTTGGCACTTGGGCGTGCCATCACGGTTCAAACGTGGGGTCATAAACCCTTCGATACCATCGTCGATATACCAGTGCTGGCATCCGTCAGGATCAACCCAAACACTCGCCACACCGTCGCGTAGGGCACCACCGTCAAAACCCACATCGGTGACTTCACCGTCATCCCGACTGGTTTCGCAGGCCGCCAAACTGACCGTAAGCAAAACCACCATCAACCCAGATTTCAAACTCATCTTAATCTCACAGTCCCTGTTGGCACGATTCGCGCATTTGTTATGTTGGAAACAATAGGTTGAGATACAGTATACGTCCACCAGCCACCAACCATGGCCCGCTATTCGGCTATTCTCTGCGCGGAAACGGAATGTTGGCGATAACGGCCAATAACTGTGTGCGATCGCAACCACGTCGTGACTCAACAGAAAAGATGCACACTAGTGGATAGAGCTTCGTCCAGAGTCTGGTTCACATCAGCCGACAACAGTCTTTGTCAGCGCCGAATGGGGATCGCCTAAGTCTTCCACGACACTAAAGTGATGCAAACTTGGTGCAACTACCTGGGCGCAGCCCCAGTGATCGGTCAGTTTCTGCGCCTGTTCCAGAAATGCAGGGCGTTCATCGGCACCGACCCAGACCGTGACAGGCAACTGCGGCGCGGCCAAATGTACAGGACTTTCCTGCAGCACCTCATTTTCATCGATCTGCAAGTCGGCATTCATTGATGTCTGCATCAGCGGTGCAAGATCTGCCACGGGTGAAATTGAAACGACCTTTTCAAGACGGTCCTGCCAATTGGCACCCAAACGGCGGGCTGTCATCCGTGCGACCAGCTGCCCACCAGCTGAGTGACCCACCAGCCGAATTGGCCCCGGAACGCGCACGGCGGCTGCAGCTATTGCCGCTGCGATCTGATCACCGATCTCGCTAATCCGTACCTCTGGGCATAAATCATAGGATGGCATGGCAACCGCCCATCCATGCGCAACAGGTCCGGCGGCAAGATGCGACCAAAATGACTTGTCAAAGCGCAGCCAGTAACCGCCATGCACAAAGACAACCAGACCCTTGGCTAATCGGTCTGGGTGAAACAGGTCCACGCGTTGGCGTAGGCTGTTACCGTAGACCAGATCACACTCACACCGGCTTGCCGTACGATATGCAGCGGCGGCATTTGCCCATTTTTCCGGATAGGCATCAGCGCTAGGAATATGTGCGGCATTCGCATAAGCATCGTCCAATTCCATCCCGTCACCCCCTTTACGCCAGCCCCTCGCTTAGGTCACATAGCGGTAAAATGCTGGGAGGCGACTATGCTTGACGAAACAACAAACCTCAAATCCATTCTGTCGCGCCCTGATCTGGTCTGCGAAAGAACTCTGGTCGCAGGTGAATGGATTGCTGCCGATGATGGCAAGACTTTCGCGGTCACGAACCCCGCGCGCGGTGATGTTATTGCGCAGGTTCCCGATCTTGGTCGGACAGAGACGGCGCGGGCGATTGCTGCTGCGCAGGTCGCACAAAAAAAATGGGCTGCACTGGCTGCAAAGGAACGCGCGACCGTCCTGCGGAAATGGTTCGATCTGATGGTGGCGCATACCGAAGACCTTGCGCTGATCATGACCGCCGAGCAGGGCAAACCACTGTCCGAAGCCCGTGGCGAAATCGCGTATGGTGGTTCATTCTTGGAATGGTTCGCCGAAGAAGCAAAGCGCATTTATGGCGAAACGATACCCGGCCATATGGCCGATAAACGCATCACCGTGATCAAGCAGCCGATTGGTGTCGCGACTGGAATTACACCTTGGAATTTTCCCAACGCAATGATCACCCGCAAGGTTGCGCCTGCGCTGGCAGCGGGTTGTGCGTTTGTAATAAAACCCTCAGAGCTGACGCCACTTTCGGCACTGGCGATGGCGAAACTTGCGGAAGAGGCTGGTGTGCCGCCGGGTCTGTTGTCAGTGATTACGTCAACTGACGCATCAGCTATTGGTCAGGAATTCTGCGAAAACCACACTGTGCGCAAGCTTACCTTTACCGGGTCGACACAAGTTGGGCGGATCCTTTTGGCGCAAGCTGCAGATCAGGTGATGACCTGTTCGATGGAACTTGGTGGCAACGCACCATTCATTGTTTTTGATGATGCCGATTTGGATGCGGCTGTCGAAGGCGCAATCGCCTGCAAATTCCGCAACAACGGGCAAACATGTGTCTGCGCAAACCGCATTTACGTACAAGCCGGTGTCTATGACAGCTTCGCAACCAAATTCAAAACCGCGGTTGAAAAGCTCAGGGTCGGTGATGGCATGGTCGAAGGGACGACATTAGGGCCACTGATTGCACCGCAAGCAGTGGATAAGGTGCAGACCCATCTGGCTGATGCCCTTGAAAAAGGAGGGCAAATCCTAACGGGTGGGAAACCACATGCGCTTGGTGGTCAGTTTTTTGAGCCAACGATTGTGACAAATGCAGCAAAAGACATGCTTGTCAGCACCGACGAGACATTTGGACCGTTTGCACCGCTCTTCAAATTTGAGGATGAGGACGATGTTATCGCACAAGCCAATGACACGATATTTGGACTGGCCGCCTATTTCTATGCCAACGATTTATCGCGCGTCACCAAGGTGTCGGAAGCATTGGAATACGGCATTGTTGGTGTGAACACGGGTATCATCTCGACGGAAGTGGCACCCTTTGGCGGCGTCAAGCAATCTGGGCTGGGACGTGAAGGATCACACCATGGGATCGAGGATTATCTGGAGATGAAATACATCTGCACAAGCATCTAGGCGACAGAAAGCAACTCTGGCGCGGGCAAGAGATGCGTCGCCAAAAGCGTAGCTTCATACCCTTTAAGAGCACGGCGCGCTATGTGGCTATGGGACATCCCCGCGATGTCAAGCCCCGTTTCAACGTTCCAACCACTGGCTGCTGCAATTGCGGCATGGGTTGTATCGCCTAGAAACAGGCTTTCAGACCAGCATCCTTCGGACAGGATGACTTCATGCTGATCGCATAGCAGATGAAAGTAACTGAGCGGTGCTTCGGTCGTTTCAACTGTGACACCTGCATGGCCGACAAGCTGGCGTGCTGACACCAGCACCTCTGACTGACCAAAATGCATCTTTGCGACTGCGCTGGTCATCAGGACACGATGTGCAGGGGATAGACGCAAGCATCGTTTGTTGCCAATCACACCAGCAGGAATTCTGATGGCACGCACATCAGGATAACGTTTCAGAACAGTGCGCCCAATCCGCGCCATGCGGATCGCCCGGATCGGCACGTAATGATGATCCTTGCTGAGCACGCGCATGCCAGGTGCAAGATCATCCACGCGGATGTCACCTTGATCTGTCGTGATCAGTGTGCCTGATACAAAGCAGACTGGCCCCGGAACGTCTGGGGTTGGTGTCCCCTCAACAAGATTGCCATCTGCGTCACGCAGGATTGAGGTCGCGTTCGGCGCCCCGCTGTCAATCGTTTCACCAACACCCTGCTGTGTACCACCCGGCGGGAAGGTAAAGTCAGGATCCGTTGGCAGGGTGGTGGGAACGATAGCCGGTTCTCCGTAAGAAATACGGATGTAGTCGCCATTGGGAGCAACCAGATAGATCGTGTCGCGCAAACCCCCTTCGCCATCGAGAAGAAAACCACCATTGGCGTTCCCGTTTGGGTTGGGGTTGTCCGTCGCTGCGACAAAACCCGAGCCCGGTGGTGGGTTATTATATGCGCCAATGACAGTGACGGTATCTCCGGGTGCGACCGTATCGCCCATGCCAAACGCATGTAGCCGTCCATTCACCTGCGACCAAATCTCATACCCGTTTAGGTCAATCGTTTGATTCGCATTACTCTGGATTTCGATGAATTCGTCCTGTTTATTGGCGCCACCTTGGCCATTCACATTTACCGCACCACCGCCTGCATTATCTGCAAGGATTTCACTGAAGAACAAACCGTTTAAAAAGTCAGGCATGGCACCCCCTTACCGTGACATCATGCCTGAAAACGTAGATACGAACGACGTATACGTCACCAGATAAGTTTCGTAGTGGCATATCTGAGCGAGAAAAAACCGATGGGCTGCCCAAGGATTGACCAATCCGGCCCGTCTCACCACCGTGATGCGTATGAAAACAAGCGATGAAGATCTGGCAGATGCTGCCGCAAACGGAGATGCCGTAGCCTTTGCCAGCCTGTTGGACCGACACTATGATCGGCTTTTTGCATTCTGTTTCAGGCTGACGGGAACACGCGCCGAAGCGGAAGACATGTGCCAGGATATTTGTGCGGCCCTGCCGGCAAAGCTGGCCACCTATCAAAGGCGATCCAAGGTGACGACATGGCTTTACCGGGTTGCGGTTAACGCCGCCCATGACCGACGGCGGAAGGCAGCAACATATGCAAAAGCAGCCACAGGCTGGGGTGACTGGGAAACGAACCGGACGGCGGCGATCGAGGACACAAATCACCAGATCGACTGGTTGACCACCGCAATGAACCGGCTTGGGCCGGACCTACGTGACACCCTGGCGCTTGTCCTTGATGACATGACCCACGCGCAGGCGGCTGCCGTACTGGGTGTTAGCGAAGGAACAATCAGCTGGCGGATATCCGAGGCAAAAAAGGCGCTGCGTATGATCAAAAAGCAAGAGGACGTCACATGACCGAAGATCTTGATAGCATCAAAGCCGGTCTAGAGCAGGCAACGCCACGCCCGGACCCAGCACGCCGGGCAGCCCATCTGGCGCTGGCTCAGAAAAACTATGCACGTCTTCATAAACCTCAAGGTACACTTTCCAATGCGCAACCGCTTTGGGTACTGCCCAAGAGAATTCTGCAGTCGATGACAACAAGGGGTGGTCTCACGGTTTGTTCGGCATTGATTGCAACGGGTTTTCTAACCCTGACACCGCAAATGCAAAGCGTCCTGCGCCCGTCACCCAACCCTCAAATAACAAGCGCCGATTTTGACGGCACCGTCACCGAACCCCGTATCGAGAGGGGCCCCTTGGAGATCGACGACATGCGATCGGAAATGTTGCAACAAGAGCCACTTGTCGACATGCAAGCCGATATTCTGCAAGAGCCGTTCATCACGCCCGATACCGAGCGAACCACCCCACCCGCCAATAGGGCCATCGACATTACTAACCAAAGTATCCGCACATCTCTTGGCCCAAATTCAGCAGTGGACGAAACTATAGCCATACCTGAGCTACTACCCTTTTCCGCTGAGACCGATGCTTATGTCACCGTGCGGCGCGCAATAGACCGAGGGCAGATCCCGCCACCTGCAGACATCAACATCGCCGGAATGGTCAATGAGTTCCCGCTTGACACCCGGTCGCCTGTCGCGGGCGCCGATGCCATTCAGCCAATTGTCACAACGTTTCAAACGCCATGGAACCTCGATACACAGTTGGTACATATCGCGCTTCAATCGGCCGCCCCAGTTGCTTCAGATCGAAGTCCTCTTAATCTTATCTTGTTGCTTGATGCTTCAGCATTTGCTCGTGATGCAACAACGGCATTGTTACTGCGCGAAGGCGTAGAAGAAATGCTGGGTGCAATGCGCCCCGAGGACAAAATCACGATTGTGTCCCATCATGCTTCCGGCATTCAAATTCTTTCGTCACCGGAAGATAGCAATGACGTCACCACGGTGTTTGAGATGCTTGCAGAACTTGGTGCGGATACAGAAGCCATAGCACATAACAATCTGTGGAGCGCCCTTACGGAAGCAGAGGTTATTGACGATGAAGGTGTCGCAATAACACATCTCATCGTGGCTACGGATCGCAACTTTACCAGCCAATCGTCAGAAATTCGTAGGATTCAGGCCTTTACAACGGACAAACCGACCTCCGGTGCGTCGCTAAGCATAATTGGCTTTGGACAAGGGGATGAACAAGATCGCCCGGTAGAATCTGGGATCGGCGTGCAACCCGCCCAGATATCTTATGTTGAAACCGCAGCGGAGGCACGAAGAGCACTGGCTGAAGCTTTGCTTCCAGCACAAGAAACCGTTGCGCAAAATGTGGAGTTTCGCATAGGTTTTGATGCCGTCCATGTCGCCGAATATCGTATCATCGGTGGCAATCCCGGCAGCCAAAATCAGGCGACACCCACGCACGATCAACTTGATCTCGGCATGCTATCCGCGGGCGATCAACGAACGATAATGTATGAAGTCACACCAGTCAGTGAAGGAATTGTACGCGCAAGTGAGGAGGCCCTTGGCCAGGTCATCATTCAATACAACGCACCGGGCGAAATTGGCGCAAGGCAAATCGAAACGCCAATTGGTCCCGCTGGCCGACCGGGGCCAGATGCGGGCTTTGCCGCTGCACTTGCTGGCTTTGGTCACCTTTTGCGTGATCGCGACATGCCAGGTGGTTGGGGATATGAGGATGCAATCGCCATGGCCAACGCAAGTCGCGGCGATGACCTTTTTGGCTTTCGTGCAGAAGCGGTGCGCCTTATGGAAAAGGCCCAACGTTTAGCGCCATGACACAGATAGCAATCATGTAAGATGGGTTTAAACCCATCTTACATCAAGCGATCTGGCTTTTCGCGACCGGCAGGATGCGCCCTTCAATAAGCCGCATAAGATCGCCAAAATACCCGCCAGTTCGCGCGGGCAGCGTTGGATCGGATGTCAATGCCAACGTTAACTCAATCTGCGGCGCGACACAGATAATCTGGCCACCATAACCCCGCGCAAGGGCATAGCCGATTCCACCACTTTCTCCCAAGAACCAACCATACCCGTATTTCAACCCTGAAAAGAGCGACCGAGTACGCGGCGTAAATGACTTTGCAACCCATGCAGGGCTTAGCACCTGTTGCCCACCAAACTGACCTGACTGACGGTACATCTCGCCAAACCGTACCATCGCCTCAAGGGTCAGCGCCATTTCATTACCCCCCATGTAACGCCCTTGCGGATCACGTGTCCAAGCGGGGATCTCAATGCCCAAAGGGACCCCTAGGCGACGCCGTGCCAATGACAGTAAGTCCTGCCCGGCTATCTCTGCAAGGATCGCTCCGAGGATGTGAAAAGAGCCGGTCGAATAGAGCATCCGCGACCCGGGTTCAGCGACAAAAGGACGACTTAATGCGTCGGCAACCCAATCGGAGCTACTGACCCATGCGCCGTAATTTGCGCCTGACGTCCGCTCCAGCCCGGCTTGCATCGTCACAAGATCAGCAATCGTTAGCTCAGCGACGCGCGGATCTGCCCGACGCGGGATCAGCGCGGGCGCTACAACGCCAATCGGGTCATCAAGCGATCTTAGTTCTCCGCGATCCAAGGCGGCGCCAGTCAGCGCGGCAACAATGGTTTTTGAAACTGACTTGATTGGCACCGCACGGTCCATTGCAGGGCCGCGAAAAACATGCGCCAAAACACGCTGACCTGATTGATGTATCATCAGAGCGCGGCACTGTGGCAGGCCAGCAGCCGCGTCAGCGACACCGTCCCATTGATCGGTTTGTCCCAAAGCTGGCACCGCCAGCGCGGTTGCAGCAGTGGTCGCAAGAAATATCCGGCGATTGACCGTCATCCCATGACCTTTTCGTTTTGACCGCAGCCATCGCGCGCCATACGTTGATACATTTGCGCCGATGCAGCGACCTCCGCTACCCCCGAGCGTAGTTGGGCGCAGGGTATCCCACATTTCAAGACGAAACTGATCACATGCGATCAACTTTGGGATGCGCCCCGTTGTCGGAAAGCAAAACCCTCCACGATATTGCAGACAAGTTTGATCGGAGAGCCCTGATGTTTTGCGAAACGGCTGGCTTTATTGGTTAAGACGTCCGCCGCACTAATTGGCATCGCAATCTTTGGCGTAAGTCACAGTGTCCGAGAACCTAGGCACCCATGATGCACGCCTTGCAACCCAGCATTCATAAGTCGGACGGAATTTTTCAGGTTGATCCAGAGCGCCAAGGTGCAGCTCAATTTCCTCGCCAATGAATGCAAAAACCGATGACCCGCAATTGGGACAAAAGCACCGCCCCTTGTAAGCATGCGTTGGACCCGCAATGGTAACGCTATGCGCGTCAAAAATAGCTGCGGCATAGAACATCGCACCATGATGTCTACGACAATCCATACAATGACAGACACCAACTCTTTGTGGTCGTCCGACTGCCTTGAACCGGACCCGCCCGCAAAGGCATCCCCCTAAATGCTCTTCCACCATCGGCCTTCCTTATGCGATCCAGCTTAGACCATCCAGTGTGGCATGGCGTGGTTGGTATTCGCCCGATACCCATCCGTCATAACCTTCATCATCAAGCGCAGCAAAAAATGCCGGATAGTCAATTTTCCCCTGATCAGGTTCGCTACGGTCTGGCATCTGGGCGACCTGCACGTGCACAGTGATGTCGCGCATTGCGGCCCATGTTCCCAAAACATCGCCCGTGATTTTAGCCGCATGAAAAGCATCAAATTGCAAACGCAGATTTGTGGCGTCAACGGTTTCTACAATCTCGCGCGCAGTCGCAAAATTATGCAGAAAGTATCCTGGCATCGTCTCTTGATTGATTGGTTCGATCGTCAGACTTTGCTGAGGTGCCTCTGCCGCGGCCCAGCGAAGGTTTTCTACAAGAACCTGATGCGCCTCTGGGCCCTCAACAGCACCGGACATGACGTGCAAATGCCGCGCGCCTAGCGTTCGTGCATAGCGCACGGCACGTTTGAAATCCCTCTGGAAACGCTCTTGCAATGCCGGAACAGCCGCAAAACCCTGATCTCCGCCGGTATAGTTGGGCGGCGGGCAGTTGATCAGCGCCATCTGCAATTCGTGTCGTGACAGCTCATTAACAATGTCTTGGGCATTTACGTCATAAGGCGACAAAACCTCGACAGCATCAAATCCAGCTTCCTTCGCAGCCGCAAAGCGCTCCAGAAATGGAAGCTCAGTAAATAACCACGTCAGGTTGGCACAGAATTTTGGCATCGTGAGGGTCCTTCAGAACGTCCCTCAATCCTTCTCAGGCCAACGGGCGCAATGCAACAGATTTGCAAAAAACCTGCACTGTACCTAGGTGATAACAATGTGGGGGTGTTGAGAGGGACGAGTATGAAACGGTTAATCGGATTTATTGTGACACTTCTGATGCCCATTATCCTGATTGCTGGTGGAGGCATGTTGGCGGGTTTGGGTGCCACAAACGACTGGGAGTTTGTGATATATGCGGGTTTCGCAATGATTGGTGCGGGAATACTCTGGGGGCTGGTACTTTGGTTGTGGGCCAGCGACGGCGGCTTCTGATCGCACCGGAATTGCGACAGTTATGGTAAATGCTCCGCGCAGCCGAACTGACAATTCTTAACCACAAACGGCCTTTGTAACTTCATAAGAAGAAACCGCGCCCTTGGCATTCCAATGAAGGGCCGCATGAGTGAATAACATGGGTGGCACAAAGATGTGACAGGTACATTTCCGCGGCTCCGTCAGCGCAATTGCGTGCTGTGAACCCTGTCACACACGGCCCAATCCGAAAGTCAAAATGGTCTGTTTGGGCAGCGGACAAAAGATATCTATTTGGCCCCGACTATCAGCCTGAAGCAAATATGCCGCATCGCCCTAAGTGAAAGATTATTTGCCATGTGCACAGCGTATGTCTTGGCCCAGCGCGCAATAAGTAGCGCAAAGTAATACATGCGCTAAGATAGATCATGATGCAGGTCAGTTGGTGGCTCTGTGCTGTCACTCCAGCTCAACCGATGGTATGATCGGGAAGAATACCCCTTCTGACCGCACCCCAAACCATTGCGCGCCGTCATGTGTCGCATGCTCACCAATCTCGACTAAGCGATAGAATGACTTGCGATCAATCAGGGCCTCTAGATTAGCACGGACCAAAACATAGGGTGACGGCTCGCCCGTTTCCGCGTCACGCTCTACCCGGATGGGATGGTCTGGCCCAGCCACCATCCGATCGCCGACATTGGTCTCAAACTCCAACCCATCACCCTTGCGATTGAAATCTACAGCCACAAAGGGCGCGTCATCCACGGTGATCCCGACTTTCTCAACCGGGGTGACTAATACATACTCATCGTCATCTTTACGCAGAATCGTTGAAAACAGTCGCACCAATTCAGGTCGACCAATCGGTGTCCCCATATAAAACCATGTGCCATCCCGCGCGATCCGCATGTCGATCTGCCCACAATGCGGCGGATTCCAGAGATGAACCGGCGGCAAACCGCCCTTTTGAACAGCACGCGCGCTAGCTGCGAGGCTTTCTGCTGACGGTGTCACAATCTTTTGTGTGGTCATTGTTTTTGCCATTGGGGTTCATGGGATTATCTGTACCAATAGCAATATAGTTCAACCGGAGGATTGTCATGGCCAACGACGCCGATCTTGTCGCCCATATCGAAACACTGGGCGCAAAGCTGGGCGAAGCACGCACCAGCATCTCGGCCCGTTTTATTGGCCAAGAGCGGGTTGTCGACCTGACCCTGACGGCCTTGATCTGTGGCGGCCATGCAGTTCTGATTGGCCTGCCTGGCCTGGGCAAGACCCGGCTGGTGGATACGCTGTCGACCGTTATGGGGCTTGATGGCAACCGCATCCAATTCACCCCGGATCTGATGCCCGCGGATATTCTTGGCTCAGAGGTGTTGGAAACCACGAATGACGGCTCTCGCTCTTTCCGGTTTATTGAAGGGCCAATCTTCTGTCAGCTTCTGATGGCGGATGAGATCAACCGCGCCTCGCCCCGGACCCAATCGGCGCTGCTGCAAGCGATGCAAGAAAAAGAGGTCACGATTGCGGGCCAACACCGCCCGCTTGGCGTGCCTTTTCACGTACTCGCGACGCAAAACCCGATCGAGCAGGAAGGCACCTATCCGCTGCCCGAAGCGCAGCTTGACCGTTTCCTTGTGCAGATCGACGTCCCCTACCCTGACCGAGACACCGAAAAGGACATCCTGATTGCCACCACAGGCGTGGAAGAAGCACAATCGACCGCCGTCTTCACCGCACAAGAATTGCTGGACGCGCAAACGGTCCTTCGGCGCATGCCAGTGGGTGACAATATTGTCGAGATGATCCTGGACCTTGTCCGGGCATGTCGCCCCGATGACGCAAGCGCCCCTGAGTCGATAAAGCAAAGCATTAGCTGGGGCCCCGGCCCCCGCGCCGCACAGGCACTCATGCTCACTGTCCGTGCCGCCGCCTTGCTTGAGGGAAGGCTTGCCCCGTCCGCCGAAGACATCCGCACGATGGCTGTTCCTGTTCTTGAACATCGGATGGCCCTGTCGTTCGCGGCCCGTGCCCGCGGCGAAAGCATCCAGAACATCATCAATCAGGTTGCTGAACAGATCACGCAGGTCCCTGCCGCCGCATGACCCAACCGCTTGCCCTTAGGTCTCAGGCAGAGACGCTTGCAGCGCCCCTGCCCGCCCTTCTTGCCGAGGCGGAGCATCTGGCGTCTGCCGTGCTTTTGGGTGATCACGGGCGCAGGCGTGCCGGTGTGGGCGACACGTTCTGGCAGTACCGGCCAGCCCAACCGCATGATGAGGCGCGGACAATCGACTGGCGCCGCTCGGCCCGGTCTGACAGCAATTTCGTGCAGGACAAGGAATGGCAGATCGCGCAATCCATCATCCTTTGGGTGGATCAGGCGGCCTCGATGTCCTTTGCCTCCGATAATCACCCGACCAAGGCCGAACGGGCGCGCACCCTTGCCCTTGCTATGGCGATCCTGCTGATCCGGGGTGGTGAACGGGTCGGATTGACCGGCCTGCGTCTGCCCCCCCGTCGTGGCGAGGCACAATTGATGCAAATGGCGCAACTGCTCAGTGAAAACGACGAAATCGACTATGGTGCTCCCGAAGCACAAGGGATGCTGCCCCACTCTCGTGCGCTTTTTGTCAGCGATTTTCTGGGCGATCTACAACCGGTTGAAGACGCGCTTCTGCGCGCCGCAGACCGGGATGTCCGCGGCACCTTGCTACAGGTCCTTGACCCGCAGGAAGAGGCGTTCCCCTTTGACGGACGCACAATTTTTCAATCCATGACTGGCGCTATTGAACATGAAACGCTCAAGGCCGGTGACCTGAAACAACGCTATCTTGATCGGTTGGCCCAGCGTAAAGACAGGCTTGCTCACCTGGCGCGCACCACCGGCTGGCAATTCAGCACGCATCATACCGGCGAAAGCGCGACCAATGCGCTGCTTTGGCTGTATGGCGCGATGGAGCGGCACGCCTGATGTGGTCGATCGGTCCCATAGGTTTTGCTGCGCCCTGGTTGCTCTTGGGTCTTATCGCGCTGCCGATCCTGTGGATTCTGCTGCGCGCGGTCCCACCTGCCCCGATCCGGCGGCGCTTTCCCGGTGTGGCACTGCTGCTCGGTCTCACCGACGACGAAACCCAATCTGACCGCACCCCATGGTGGCTTCTATTGCTGCGGCTCCTTGCCGTCGCCGCCGTGATCATCGGCTTTGCTGGTCCCGTCCTGAACCCACAACAGGCGCGGGATGGGGAAGGAGACCTTGTAATCGTGCTCGACGGCAGTTGGGCAGGCGCGCGCACATGGGCCGCCAAAATTAACCGGGTCGAGACACTATTGACCGAAGCCGCCGTCGCCAACCGGCGCGTGGCTATTGTGAACTTAACGGACTTGCCGAATGAAGACTTGCCTTTCGCGGCCCCCACTGATTGGCAGAACCGCCTGCCAAATCTCGCGCCCAAGCCGTGGCAACCTGCTAATCCACAGGCATATTTTTCAGGGCAATCGGGTAGCTTTGAAACCTACTGGATCTCAGACGGTCTTGACTATGATGGCCGTGACGACCTTTTGACCACCTTAGAGACTTTCGGCCCGGTCACTGCGTTCCAATCCCCACGGCAGACAATCGGTCTACGTCCGGCAAGGTTCGAGGATGGACAAGTGCTGGTTTCGGCCACGCGCACTCCGGTCGGCAACCTGACCGAAACAACCATCACTGCTTTAGGCCTTGATCCAGCTGGGGTTGAACGCCAACTGGCCAACGTTCCGCTGACCTTTGAACCGGGCGAGGCAGATGCCGAAACCGCCATGGTCCTGCCCCCGGAATTGCGCAACCGGATCACCCGCTTTGAAATCTCGGGCGCACGGTCTGCTGGTGCGGTCAGCCTGACCGATGACGCATTAAAGCGGCGTGAAGTTGCCCTGATCGCGGGGCGTGACGACCGCGAAGGGCTCGAACTGCTGTCACAGCTTTATTACCTGCGCGAGGCGCTTGAACCGACCGCCGATATCATCGATGGCGCACTCGAAGATATCCTGCTGGCAAATCCTGATGTGATTATCCTCGCAGACGTCGCGATCCTGACAGATATCGAAGCACAAGATGTCGAAGAGTGGGTGAATAATGGCGGGATGCTGTTGCGGTTCGCCGGACCCCGCCTTGCCGGATCTGACCTTGGTCGTGCTGAAGAAGACCCATTGCTGCCCGTGCGCCTTCGCTCGGGCGGCCGCAGCGTTGGTGGTGCGATGAGTTGGGGCGAACCCAAAGCGCTCGCGCCGTTCAGCGAAACATCCCCTTTCTTCGGGCTGCCTGTGCCGGACGACGTGACCGTGTCCAGCCAGGTCATGGCGCAACCGGACCCCACGCTTGCTGAACGCGTGATCGCCCAACTTGCAGATGGCACCCCGCTTGTCACCCGCAAGGCGATGGGCGAAGGGCAAGTGGTTCTGGTCCATGTCACAGCCAACGCTGAATGGTCCACACTTCCTCTGTCCGGCCTATTCGTTCAAATGCTGGAGCGGCTTGCTGTCTCGACCCGACCCGCTACGCCTGACCTTGCAGAGCTTGAGGGCACCACATGGTTGCCCAACCGAATTCTTGACGCGTACGGTCGCCTCGAAGACGGCACGGATCTGCCCGGCGTTGATGGGGCCGTGCTTGCCGAGGGCGTCCCCGGCCCTGCCCTATTGCCAGGGCTCTATTCCGGCGAGGACCGCCAGCTTGCCATCAATGTCATTGGAAAGGATACCATGCTGAACGTCGCACAATGGCCCGCAAGGATCACCGTCGAAGGCATGGCCGTCACCCGCGAGACAGCGTTGAAAGGCTGGTTGCTCAGCGCCGCATTGTTGTTGATGCTGATCGACGTCATCGCCTCGCTCGCTGTTGGCGGGAGGTTGCGGGGTCCGCGCGCTGATGTTGCTGCGGCAATGGCACTTGCGCTTATCCTTCTCGGCCAAAACGCACAGGCGCAAGAGCTTACGGGCGACGATTTTGCCCTGCGCGCGACGACCGAAGTTGTCCTTGGCCATGTGCTTACCGGCGACCAGCAAACCGATGACATCGCCGCTGCAGGTCTGACGGGCATTTCGCAAACGCTTTTCCGGCGGACGTCCATTGAGCCTGCCGCACCGCTCGGTGTGAACCTGGAAACCGATGAGCTTGCCTTTTTTCCCTTCCTCTACTGGCCAATCACGGCAGATCAGCCGCTGCCGAGCCGTGTGGCCTATGGCAAGCTTAACCGCTACCTGCGTTCTGGTGGCATGATCATGTTTGACACGCGCGATGCCGACACGGCCCGTTTCGGCTCTGGCTCACCCGAAGGGCGGATGCTGCAATCTATCGCGCGATCACTTGATATTCCGCCCCTGGAACCCATCCCATCTGATCATGTGCTGACCCGCACATTCTACCTGCTGCAAGACTTCCCTGGCCGCTACGCAAGCCGCGATGTCTGGGTCGAAGCAGCACCTGCGGACGCCGAACAGATAGAAGGCATGCCGTTCCGAAACCTCAATGACGGCGTAACGCCCGTGATCATCGGCGGCAACGACTGGGCGCGCGCCTGGGCCGTCAACCAAAGCGGCCAGCGCATGTTTCCTGTCGGGCGTGGTATGGCGGGTGAACGGCAGCGCGAAATCGCACTGCGCTTTGGAGTGAATGTGATCATGCATGTGCTGACCGGCAACTACAAATCCGATCAGGTCCATGTTCCCGACCTTCTCGACAGGCTTGGTCAATGACAGGCACGCTGATCCTTGACCCACTGATCCCAATGGTGGTGTTTTATGTTGTCGCCGGGCTTGTTACGGCGGCTATCGGCCTTGCCATCTGGCGTAGGCTACCGGGCTGGTGTCTACGGGGACTTGCAGGCTTGGCGCTTCTTGCCGCTCTCATCAATCCCGCCATCCAGCAGGAAGATCGCGAACCGCTCAGCGATATCGTCATGCTAGTCGTTGATGAAAGCGCGAGCCAGCGCATTGGCGACCGCCCGGCACAAAACGCAGCCGCCCTTGCCAATATTGAGGCGCAGGTCGCCCGACAACCAAATACCGAATTGCGAACCATCACACTTGCTGACGGCGAAGGCGACACTGGAACGGCCCTTATGACCACGTTGGCTGAGGCAATGGCTGAAGAACCACAAGGCCGAATTGCTGGGGTCATCCTGATAACCGATGGACGACTGCATGATCTGGACCGCGCCCCGCGCCTACCGGCCCCATTGCACACACTCCTGACCGGCCAGCCGGACGACTGGGATCGCCGCCTGATTGTTGCGAACGCCCCCGCCTTCGCAATCCTGGGCGAGCAAGTGACGCTCACACTTAGGATCGAAGATCAGGGCGCAGCACCTGAAGAAGACACGGTCCCGCTTTCCATCTCGATTGATGGCGAACCGCCTGTGACCGTCCCCGCGCCTATTGGCGAGGATATTGAACTGCCGTTGGAGCTACCTCGTAGCGGCAGGAATGTGCTGCAGTTTACGATCCCTGACGCACCAGGGGAACTTACAAACCGCAACAATGCGGCTGTCGTCCAAATCAACGGTGTGCGCGAAAGGCTACGCGTCCTGCTTGTGTCAGGTGAACCGCATCCCGGTGAACGTACTTGGCGAAACCTTTTGAAGTCGGACAGTTCTGTAGATCTGGTACATTTTACCATTCTCCGGCCCCCAGAAAAACAGGACGGCGTTCCCGTAAACGAACTGTCGCTGATCGCATTTCCGACACGCGAACTCTTCCTTGAAAAGATCAATGACTTCGATCTGATCATTTTCGATCGCTACCGCAGGCGCGGCATCCTTCCAAGCGCCTATATCGAAAATATTCGGGAATATGTAGAACTGGGTGGCGCGGTACTTGTTTCATCGGGTCCCGAATACGGATCTGCTGAAAGCATCTATCGCTCGCCATTGGGGCAAATCCTGCCAGGCGCACCCACGGCGCGCGTGTTCGAGGTACCATTTAAGCCTCAAATTACTGATGTGGGTCAGCGCCATCCAGTGACGGAAGGGCTGGACCTGATCTCGCCCGTGCCTGAAGGTGAAGAAGGACCCGGTTGGGGCCGCTGGTTCCGTCTGATCGACGTGCTGGTGCCTGAACAAGCCACCACAGTCATGTCTGGCCTTGATGATCGCCCGCTACTGATCCTGAACCGGATTGGTGAAGGACGCGTATCACTGATGGCGTCTGACCATTCTTGGCTTTGGGACCGGGGATATGAAGGGGGCGGCCCGCAACTGGAACTGCTGCGTCGCCTTGCCCATTGGATGATGAAAGAGCCGGAGTTGGAAGAAGAAGCGCTTTGGGTTGAACCTGCGGGACTGACCATGCGGATCATCCGGCGTACACTTGAGCTGGAAACAGACGATGTCACCGTTACCCATCCTGATGGGTCCGAGACAGTTTTGACACTTGAGGAAGTATCACCGGGCCGGTTCGAGACGTTGTGGGACGCCCCTGAAATAGGACTGTATCGGCTGGATGACGGCGCAGAAAACACGGTGATCGCGCTGGGGCCGGCGGCGCCGCGCGAGTTTGAACAGACCATCGCCTCGGGCGACCTGTTGGAACCGTTGGTCACAGGCACTGGCGGCGGGATCAAACGGATATCTGAGGGCGACATCAGCATTCGCAATGTTCGTGAAGGGCGACCCGCCAGTGGACGTGGTTGGATTGGGATTACCCCGCGCGGCGCGTTTCAGACCGCAGACGTCTCAATCAATCCGGTTTTACCCGCTTGGGCATTTTTACTGCTGGCATCATTGTTGATGATTGGCGCGTGGTTACGTGAAGGACGACGTTGATCCCGCGTGCTGCTTACAATCCTCAAAACATTTGGTCTAATCGTTGTTGTGTTATTGACGATCGTTGGCTGTCAGACCGTCCGCAATTCAGGAACGACGCCTCTACCGCTTGCCCAGCCAGATACATTGCGGGTCGCAACCTATAACGTCCACTATATCATTCTAGGACAAGAAACCGGTCCCTGGTCGGTGGGCGATTGGGAACGTCGCAAAGAGCCACTTGATCTTGCCTTCAAGACTATGGATGCCGACGTTATCGGATTTCAGGAGATGGAGAGTTTTTCGTTCCGCACAAATCAAACAAATCTGACGCTTGATTGGTTGCGCGACAATAATCCCGCATATGCAGCGGCGGCGGTGGGTGATCCGGCAGCATTCCCATCAACACAACCCATACTTTATCGTAAAGCGCGCTTGGAAATGTTGGATCAGGGTTGGTTTTTCTTTTCCGAGACGCCGGATGTAATTTACTCCCGCACGTTCAATGGGTCTTTTCCGGCATTTGCGTCATGGGCACAGTTTCGGGATCTGCAAGGCGGCACCGTCTTTCGCGTGGTCAACATACACACTGACTTTGTCAGCTGGTCAAACCGCATCAAATCGGTCGAACTGGTGGCAGAGCGTATCACCCCATGGATCGATGCAGGCGAAACACTGTTTGTGATTGGCGATCTGAACGGACGTATCGGTGACCGGGTCGTCGACATACTGGAAGCAACTGGCCTAGATTTTGCGCCGGTCAAAGGGTCAACATTCCACTTTAATCGCGGCATCAACCTTTTTGGCGCAATCGACCATATTTCAAGCGTCGGCGACACAACCCTTGTGAATGAATCGGTCGTGTTAAGGAATAAGTTCGATGGCGAATGGCCAACCGATCATTACCCGGTCATTGCTGATTATCGATTAGGTCCGTCGATCCGTTAGCAAAACGGGTTCCAGTTACAGTACCAACGCGTTTCTGGATCATCTTCAGGTGCCGGTTGCACCGCTGCATCCTGATCGGAACCCCATTGCCACCAGCGACGAGGCTCTTCCTCGATGGCGACAGCGGCGTCGCGGTTAAACGGCCAAAAATCGAACCAGGAACTAAACCACCCTGTAAAGCTGTCGATGAGATACGTCGCAACCATAAGTACAATAATACCAAGGATGATAAAGAAGATGACCCGCCCAAACGACTTCCCGCCTTCGCTGGCAGCATTGAATGTGAACTTTTTGAGCGAACGACTCAGCACCTCGCTCCAAGGTTTTTTGGAGACGCAGTCATCGTCTTTTAGCTCTTCGCTCATGTGTTGATCGTCTCGTCTAGCTGCTGCAAGAGCCAAATCGCAAATGATTGCGGCAACAATATGAGTTTATCCGATTGATTGGCGCCAATCAGATGACCCTACGTAACTTTTTGTATAGGTGATTCATAAACTGCCTTGTTTTTAAGCAGGCTTCGGTTCAGGATTTTTACGCGCGGTAAGTTTGTTATTTTCGCGGTTATGAGGTGCAGTCGTGTTTTGACTGCTTGTGCCCTCATTGTAACGAGTTCGGAGTTAAGAATGAAACAGCACTATCTCAAAGCGGCTGGGGCGAAAGTCTCAGCCGCATTATTCTTTACGGCACTGACACTACCAAATGTGACATTCGCCGAAGAGATTGCATTGATATCCCATGACGGATCAACCCATATGACGGGTACGCTTGTGGATTATAGTGCAGGCACTTACCGGATCGACACCGCACTCGGTGCATTGCTGATCTCTGCAAATCTGGTGTCCTGCGAAGGCGTGGATTGCCCGAACCCGGCGAAAGTGCAAGAGGACCTGCTGGCGGCAAGCCTCTCGGCAACACAGCAGAAGCCTCAGCCGGTGCTTGCATCCTCGAACTAGCTTTCACGCAATGGAAGCCGGATGTATTACCGGCCTTCTTTCAAGCAGGTCAGTACAAACCATTGGCAGGACGACGTTTTGGCCCTGTCACTGGTCCAGCCTTACTTCAAAAAGGTCATCCGACCACCCATCGACATTGCAGCGGGCACGGACATAGATCACCTTGGCGTCGGCCGGAATTTGAACGCCAGATAGAGACCGGGTAAAGGGCATCTCATTCACATGCGGGTGCAGTAATTCGCGGATACCCAAGCTGTTGCCATCGGCATCCAGCACTTCCCATCCGTCGGCGTAATGGTCCCAACCCGTATCAGGATGATCGAGCGTTACGCTGACACGATCACCGCTGATCGTCACATCCAATACGGTGGGGGGATCAGCGAAAGCGGGGGCTGCGAGTAGGGTCAAGAGTACTGCATATTTCATGCATTTTCCTTTAACAGAATTTGGCGAGGCAGCGACGCAAATTCCCGTGACCAGACAATCCAGACCACAATAACAGTCGCAATGATAAGAGCCACGGCCCCCAAAAGCCACGCCAATGCGCCCAAAGCAAAATACATTCCCCGCAATCCGCGATTAAAGTTGATGGCCGCTCTAATGTTCAGCTCTGCCGCCTGGGCTGCACGGGGATAGGTCGCAGGATCGCCCGGATCGTTCGGCACTGCCGCCATCATGACAGCGCAATAGCCGAAAACGCGGTTAGCCCAGACGAATTTCAGGAAGGCATTGGTCAGAAACAGCGCCACAAGGCCCAGCTTTAGCTGCCAGATCAAAACCGGTACGGGCATTTCAGACACTTCTGCTGCAACCCCTTGTAAAGGTGCTGTATTGCCCACCAGCGCCAGAACACCGCCAATCGCGAGCAAACAGGTAGATGCAAAAAAAGCTGTGCCCTGCCTTAGCCCGCCCAAGATCTGACTATCGAATATGCGTGGGTCGCGCGTCACAAAGACTTTCATCCAGTCGCGTCGCCGCTCTGACATCAGGATCGTGACCGACGGGCGTCTGGCCCCAGGGTGTTCGATCATCCAGCCGATAAGAAACCAGCAGACAACAATTGTGCCGACCGCCGCGAAATCCAGCGGATCCAAAAGAGCTATATGATCCATCACTTGCATCAAGCTTTGTGTAACCTCCTTCGTTCACACTTGCCATAACGCAAAATTGGTAATATATTTTTACCAATCAGTTATGGAGGAGTCGCTCAATGGAAATGCCTGCCCCGGATGCCCGCGTCCTGTCCCGCAAGGACTACATCGTCGAAAGGCTCTGCGCTGTTCTTCCAAAAGATGCGGTAATTTCAGACATTTCCGAAACACGCGCTTATGAGTGTGATGCACTGACTGCGTATAAGTGCCCACCTCTATGCGCCGTTCTTCCCGCAAATACGCAAGAGGTCGCCGCAGTCCTGAAGATCTGTCACGAGCTTGACGTGCCCGTCGTCCCGCGCGGCTCTGGTACCTCGCTAGCTGGTGGTGCTCTGCCAACAGCTGACAGTGTCATTCTGGGCGTCGCAAAAATGAATCAGGTGATCGAGACCAACTATGATGATCGCTATATCAGGGTGCAAACAGGGCGCACGAACCTGTCCGTGACCGGTGCAGTCGAAGCCAACGGATTTTTCTACGCACCTGATCCATCCAGCCAGTTGGCATGTGCCATTGCCGGCAACATTGCGATGAATTCCGGTGGGGCGCATTGCCTGAAATATGGGGTGACCACGAACAACCTGATGGGCGTGACGATGGTTACAATGGACGGGACAGTCGTCGAGCTTGGCGGGGCGCATCTGGATGCAGCTGGACTTGATCTCCTGGGGCTGATCTGTGGGTCCGAAGGGCAGCTTGGGGTCGTCACCGAAGCTACGTTGCGCATCCTGCACAAGCCAGAAGGCGCGCGGCCCGTGCTGATGGGGTATGACAGTTCCGAAGTCGCTGGACAGGTCGTCACGGATATCATCAAAGCAGGGATCCTGCCTGTTGCGATCGAATTCATGGACCGCCCTTGTATTGAAGCGACCGAGGCTTTTGCAAAAGCCGGTTATCCGATGTGCGAGGCACTGCTGATCGTAGAGGTCGAAGGATCTGAATCCGAAATCGACGCGCAGCTTAAGCTGATCATGGAGATAGCCGCAAAACACAACCCGGTGGAACTTCGCGAGGCGAAGGATGCCGACGAAGCAGGCCGCATCTGGCTGGGCCGCAAGTCGGCCTTTGGTGCAATGGGCCAGATCAACGACTACATGTGTCTGGATGGGACGATCCCGGTGTCCTCCCTGCCCTTCGTGCTGAAACGTATTGGTGAAATGTCGAAGGAGTTTGGTCTGCATGTCGGCAATGTTTTCCACGCCGGTGATGGCAATATGCACCCATTGATCCTGTTTGATGCCAACAAACCAGGTGATTTGGAACTGTGCGAGGAATTCGGCGCCGAGATCCTGAAACTTTGTGTTGAGGTTGGTGGCTGCCTGACCGGTGAACACGGTGTCGGCATCGAAAAGCGCGATCTGATGAATGTCCAGTTTGACCCTGTCGATCTTGAGGCACAGATGGCGATCAAGGATGTGTTTGACCCGAAATGGCTGCTGAATGCCGCCAAGGTTTTCCCGCTTGCCACGTCCGAAGAGCGGCGGGCAGCCTGATTTTTGGGGCACTGCCCCCGGCGCTGCGCGCCTCCCCCGCAGTATTTTGAACAAAAGAAGATGACAATATGACGCCCAAAAGCGAAGCAGAGCTGGCGCAGATGATTAAAGGTGCCAATGCCCCTTTGCGCATCCAAGGTGGTGGTACACGACCCATCGGGCACGCGCATGGTGATGGTCTGGAGACAGGTGCACTGGCTGGCGTCACCCTTTATGAGCCCGGCGCACTGACAATTGTGGCCCAGGCAGGCACACCGGTGGCCGAGATTGAGAAGACGCTGGCCAAGGAAAACCAGCGCCTTGCATTTGAGCCGATGGATCATCGCACATTGCTCGGCACGAAAGGTGAGCCCACAATCGGTGGTGTCGTTGCGGCGAACGTGTCGGGCCCGCGTCGCATCTCGGTCGGGGCCTGCCGCGATTTTATGCTGGGTGTGCGCTTTGTCGATGGCGCGGGTGACATCATCAAAAATGGCGGCCGCGTGATGAAGAACGTCACAGGCTATGATCTGGTCAAGCTGATGACCGGAGCATATGGCACCTTGGGCGTACTCACCGAAGTTTCGATGAAAGTGCTGCCTGATGTTGCCGCACAAGCCATGCTGACGCTTGACGGCCTGAACGACACACAAGCTATTGCGGCGATGTCCGCGGGCCTGTCCTCGCCTTACGAGGTCACAGGGGTCGCACATGATCCGCAAGAAGGCAAAACCTTGTTCCGGCTCGAGGGTTTTCCGGATTCTATCGCATATCGGGCTGACGCGCTAACAAAGCATTTGGCCAGATTCGGCACAGCAGCGACGACCGAAGATACCCAACTGGTGAAAGATACCTGGATCGGCATTCGCGATGTCGGCGCATTTGCGGGGAAAGACGGTGATGTCTGGCGCATATCCGCAAAACCATCAGACGCGCCCGATCTGGTTGCCAAAATAGGCCCAAAGGCCGTGCAATACGATTGGGGCGGCGGTCTGATCTGGGTATTGACTGATCCGGGCCGTAACATTCGTACAGCGCTGGGAGATTTTGATGGACATGCCACGTTAATCCGCGGCGGCGCAGAGTTCCCGACGTTCCAACCAGAGCCACCGGCGCTTGCCGCGATTACCGCAGGCCTGCGCGCAAAATTCGATCCACGCGGCATTTTGAACCCCGGGATGATGAACTGATGCAGACCACATTTACACCAGAACAACTCAAAGATCCCGGCATTCAGCGGTCCAATGAAATCCTGCGGTCCTGTGTGCATTGCGGGTTCTGCACAGCGACCTGCCCGACTTATCAGGTACTTGGAGACGAACTCGACAGTCCCCGCGGGCGGATCTATCTCATCAAGGATATGCTCGAAAACGAGCGGAAGCCCGATGACAAAACGGTCAAGCACATCGACCGCTGCCTGTCGTGCCTCGCTTGCATGACGACCTGCCCGTCGGGTGTGCACTATATGCATCTGGTCGATCATGCCCGCGCCTATATCGAAAAAAACTATGACCGGCCGTGGTCTGATCGCGCTTTGCGCTGGTTGCTCGCGCGCATTTTGCCTTACCCAATGCGCTTCCGCGTGGCGCTGCTAGGAGCGAAGATCGGGCGGCCATTTGCACGGTTCATGCCAGATGCGCGTTTGCGGGCGATGCTCGAAATGGCACCCAAGACCATTCCTCCCGTCAGCCGCAACGATGACCCGCAGACATTTCCCGCCGAACAGAAGAAAATGCGTGTCGCACTTATGACTGGCTGCGCGCAAAAGGCGCTGAACACCGATATCAATGATGCTACGATCCGTCTTTTGACCCGGCTGGGAGCCGAAGTTGTCGTCGCCGAAGGGGCCGGATGCTGCGGTGCCCTGACCCATCATATGGGCAAGGAAAGCGAAAGCCATGCTACGGCGGCTAAGAACATCAAGGCCTGGACGAAAGAGCTGGATGGCGACGGGTTGGATGCCATCGTGATCAATACCTCTGGCTGCGGGACAACCGTGAAGGATTACGGTCACATGTTTCGCAATGACGCACTGGCCGAGGATGCTGCGCGCGTTGCGGACATCGCCATGGACGTCTCAGAACTGTTAATGAAACTCGACTTACCGAACGGCACAGACAAGGAAACAAAGGTCGCCTATCACGCGGCCTGTTCGCTGCAGCATGGCCAACAGATCAAGACCTACCCAAAAGATCTGTTGAAAAAGGCCGGATTCACCGTACTCGAGCCAGCAGATAGCCATTTATGCTGTGGATCGGCGGGGACCTATAACCTGATGCAGCCCGAGATTTCAAAGCAACTGAAGCACCGTAAAGTACAAACGCTTGAAGCGCTGACGCCCGATATCATCGCCGCGGGCAATATCGGCTGCATGATGCAAATCGGGGGTGGAACCGATGTACCCATCGTGCATACGGTTGAATTGCTGGATTGGGCAACAGGTGGTCCACAACCGCCCGCATTGACGGCTCCCGGAAAACGCGAACCAGCCATTCCAATTCTCAAATAGTGCCATAATACTGCCGTAACTCTTGCCCATCTTGCAAAAAAAGGATGGTGAATATGACGCGGCATTTTTTGGTTGGAACTGTTTTGCTGGCTGCGACGGCGTTTGCGGCGTCGGCACAAGAATCTGGCTTGGTCGCACTGGAAACGCGCCAAGATAGCCAAGGATGGGAGGCCGTTGGACGGCTTGATATTCAGGGCAAGGGATTTTGCACCGCATCGCTGATCCGCGACAGGCTTATTCTGACCGCTGCACATTGCCTTTATGACGACGATGGAAGCCTTATTACGGCGGACCGCTTTGAATTTCGCGCGGGTTTGCGTGACGGTCGCGCCTCTGCCACGCGCAACATCACCCGTGCAATAGCGCATCCCGATTACGTTCATAATGGCGAGGCCACCAGACCGTCAGAAGTCGCCAAGGATATAGCTGTACTAGAGCTTGACCGTCCCATTCGCGCTGTACGCATGCGCCCTTATCTGATCGCACAGCAACCGCTGACCGGTGACGAGGTCGGTGTCGTCTCTTACGGCCGCGGTCGTGAAGATGCGCCCAGCCTTCAAGAGGTTTGCAGCGTTCTGGGCCGTCAGACCGGTGTGATCGTCATGACCTGTGATGTAGAATATGGATCAAGCGGGTCGCCGGTTTTCATGGTCCGTGATGGCGAGACACGGATCGCATCTGTTGTGTCCGCCATGGCGCAAGTGGACGGACGCAAGGTGGCTCTTGGCACATCATTGCAAGGTCCACTGACAAACCTGCTTGCTCATTTTGCAGCCATGGGCCCTGCCCGTCCGGGCGGCACGCAGCGCTTGATCAGCATTGGTGAGCGCAACGATACTGGTGCCAAGTTCATCAGTAACAATTAGGCCCTTGAAAGCCACAAAAAGCTTTCCCACATACGAAGTACCGGGGTGCCATGATGGGCCCCGGACCTGAAATGCCTGTCCCGTACGGGAAGGCGCAACATTTGTTATCGCTTAAAAAAGGATGACCGACTATGCGTAGTTTTGACCTCACACCCCTCTATCGTGCCACCGTTGGCTTTGACCAAATTGCTGATCTGATGGATCGCGCCCTTGCCAGTGATGTTGGCCAGAACAGCTACCCCCCATACAACATCGAGAAGACAGCAGACGATGCCTGGCGGATCTCGATCGCGGTTGCCGGGTTCTCTGAAAATGACCTCGCGATTGAGCTAAAAGATCGTGCGCTGCATGTGACCGCCCGCAAAGGTGAGGATGATGCAGAGCGGAATTATCTGCATCGCGGCATCGCCACCCGTGCGTTTGAACGGCGTTTCCATCTGGCCGACCACGTGACAGTAGTAGGTGCGAGCCATGAAAATGGCATGCTGAACATTGATCTGGTACGCGAAGTACCCGATGCGCTGAAACCCCGCCGGATCGAGATTACATCCGTCGGCAAAACCGATGCAAATCTGGTTGAAGCGAAATCGGTGAACTAGCCATCCGATATTGAAAACACAGCGGCCCCTTGTCGGGCCGCTGTGCTACGGGCCAGAAGTTCCAGAATTTCGCCCCCCTTTGTCGCTAATGCGCCTCTGCCCAATTCATGCCTTGCCCTGCGTCAACAGCAAGTTTGACGTCCAGCTTGACCGCAGGATAGCTGGCATTTTCCATGACCTCACGTGCAGTACCGATCAGGTCATTCACAGCACCTTCTTCCACCTCAAAGATCAATTCGTCGTGGACCTGCAACAGCATCTTTGCAGGCATCCCTGCAATCGCCGCAGGCATCCGGATCATGGCGCGCCGGATTACATCCGCCGCCGTCCCCTGGATTGGCGCATTGATCGCCGCGCGTTTGGCAAAGCCCGCATGCGGCCCTTTTGCATTGATCTCGGGTGTATTGATCTTGCGCCCGAAAAGCGTCTGCACGTAGGCATTGTCTTTTGCAAAAGCGATTGTGTCATCCATGTATTTGCGGATGCCAGGGAAGCGTTCGAAGTAGCGGTCGATGAAGCCCTGCGCCTCACCACGCGGGATGCGCAGGTTGCGGGCCAAACCAAAGCCCGAAATCCCATAGATCACCCCGAAATTGATCGCCTTGGCCTGCCGCCGGATTTCCGGTGTCATGTCTTTCAACGGCACATCAAACATCTCCGACGCGGTCATCGCGTGAATATCGATCCCGTCCAGAAAGGCTTGCTTCAAAGCATCAATCCCGGCGATATGGGCGAGGATACGCAATTCAATCTGGCTGTAATCAAGGCTGACAATCACCTTGCCATCTTCGGCCACGAAAGCCTCTCTGATCCGCCGCCCTTCCTCGGTCCGCACCGGGATATTCTGCAGGTTAGGGTCGGTGGACGCCAGCCGTCCCGTATTTGCTCCCGCAATCGAATAGGATGTATGCACACGGCCGGTATCCGCATTGATGTGGTTCTGAAGGGCATCTGTATAGGTCGATTTCAGCTTTGAAAGCTGCCGCCAGTCCAGGATCAAGCCGGGCAGTTTATGTTCCGTCGCAAGGTCTTCAAGCACATCTGCGCCTGTACCATAGGCCCCGGTTTTACCTTTTTTCCCGCCGGGCAATCCCAGTTCGTCAAACAGGATTTCACCTAGTTGCTTTGGCGAACCAACAAAGAACTGCCGGCCGGCCTTTTCCTGAATTTCATCTTCCAGCCCCGCCATTTTCTGTGCGAAGGCGTTGGACATCCGAGACAGCGTATCGCGATCAACCTTGATCCCGTTCCGCTCCATCTGCGCCAACACCGGCACAAGCGGCCGTTCGAGCGTTTCGTAGACAGTCGTAACGCGTTTTACATGCAATTGCGGCTTAAACTGCTGCCAAAGCCGAAGGGTGATATCGGCATCTTCGGCGGCATATGCGACGGCCTTTTCAATTGGAACGCGATCAAATGTGATTGCGGATTTGCCTGTGCCAAGCAAAGGTTTGATCGGGATAGGTGTATGACCCAGATAACGCTCAGACAGCATGTCCATCCCATGATTATGCAGCCCGCCATGCATTGCATAGGACATCAGCATGGTGTCATCGATGGGCGCGATATCGACGCCATAGCGGTGAAAGATCTTGGCATCATACTTCATATTCTGACCGATCTTCATGATCGCAGCGTCCTCAAGCACCGGTTTGAGCAACGCAAGGCAGGCATCCATTCCCATCTGCCCTTCGGCCATATCATCAGAGCCGAAAAGATCATCCGAAGACGCAGCCTTGTGTGCGAGCGGTATATAGCAAGCCTGCCCCGGTTCGACGCAAAGTGAGATGCCAACAAGATCGGCAATCATTTCATTCAGGCCAGTGGTTTCGGTATCGACCGCCACATAACCACGTTCACGGATGCGGTCGATCCAGACCTGCAAGGCCGCTTCGTCCGCGACGCATTCATATTTCTCGGCATCAAAATCCACTTCTTCTGGGACAGCAACTTCGCTTGTCGGCGCAGGCGCTTCTATGACTGGAGCCTCAACCCCCAGCTTTTCAGCTATGCGTTTTGTGACGGTGCGGAACTCCATCTCTGCCAAGAACCCCATCAGCACTTCCGCATCCGGTTCTTTCACCTCAAGATCATCCAGCGCAAATTCCAGCGTCATCCCGCAGTCAAGCTGCACCAGCTTTTTCGACAATTCGATCTGCGCACGGTGGTCGATCAGGGTCTGGCGGCGCTTTGGTTGCTTGATTTCTTCAGCACGGTCGAGAAGGCTTTCCAGATCCCCATATTCATTGATCAAAAGTGCCGCAGTCTTGATCCCGATGCCTGGCGCGCCGGGCACGTTATCAACCGAGTCACCCGCCAACGCCTGCACATCCACAACACGTTCCGGTCCGACACCGAATTTCTCAAGCACGCCATCGCGATCGATCCGCTTGTTCTTCATCGGGTCAAGCATTTCGACGCCATCACCTACCAATTGCATCAGGTCCTTGTCGGAAGACACGATGGTAACGCGCCCCCCCGCGTCGCGCGCCTGATGGGCAAGCGTGCCGATGATATCATCTGCCTCGAACCCTTCCATTTCCTCGCAGGCGATGTTGAACGCCCTGGTCGCGGTCCGGGTCAAGGGGATTTGCGGACGCAAGTCCTCGGGCATTTCATCACGGTTCGCTTTGTATTGATCATACATATCATTGCGAAAAGTATGACTGCCTTTATCAAAGATGACCGCTACATGGGTCGCGGCATCAGGGCCGTTATTCCCCTCAACATAACGCTGCAGCATGTTCACAAAACCGCTCACTGCACCTACTGGCAGGCCATCAGACTTGCGCGTCAGGGGTGGCAGGGCATGATAGGCCCGAAAGATGAATGCCGATCCGTCAATCAGGTGCAAATGGCAGCCCTTACCGAATTGCGTTGTCATCACATGCGCCCCCTATTGTCTTTAAAGAAGGTTTTGCCATGTTCCGCCGCGCCCTTCCAGTGATCATCTGCCTTAGCAACGCCGCGACTGCGGATACGACCTGCAAAAATGTGCCTTACAGCCAAGAGAATTGTGTCCGCGTCCTGGCCTGCATTGGCGATCAGGGGCTTTACTTTGATGGTCAGGCGCGCGGATGGGACACAGGGCCAGTCACTGGCGCGATTTCAAATGGTGTCGGGTGCGCAGGCCGCTGGTCCGCCAATGGGCTTGGCGGTGCCGGCGTGGGTGAAATTGTTTGCGAGGACGGGCTTGAGATCGGCGTGATCTACTACACCCAAGATAATGAAACCGGAACTGTCATTGGCAAAGGAAGCGATTCTATCGGGCAACCGGTCGAGATTTGGTCAGGCCAGAATGTGCTGGAATTCTTGACCCCTGATGGTGCGGTCAGCCCCGAGCTACCCTGCCAAAGCGGCCCGATCCCGATGAGCTAGACTTTCCCTTCAAAATCCTTATGGACCAGTTTTGCATCGCAATAGGGGCATTCGATCCAACCCTGATCTTGCGGGATTTGCAGCCAGACGCGTGGATGACCCAGCGCGCCTTCTCCGCCATCACATGCCACGCGCCACTCATCAACAATGCGGGTCTCGGGGGCGGGTGTAGTCATAAAGCTGCCTTGTCTGGTTGCCGCGGGACGCAGCCCGCTTTAGATCAACGACGATATATAGCAGCCCGACGCCCGAGGGAAGGACCAGCATGCGTGACAATGCCATTGAAATCAGCGGCCTGAAAAAGACTTATGCCGCAACAGGCAAGTCGGCCGCAAAGGAGGCGTTGAAAGGGATTGACCTGACCATACCACGCGGATCGATCTTTGGGCTTTTGGGACCAAACGGTGCGGGTAAATCGACGCTGATCAATATTCTTGCGGGCCTTGTGCTAAAATCAGCGGGGTCGGTGCGGATATGGGGCTTTGATCAGGACGAAAACCCGCGACAATCTCGGGCCGCCATTGGCGTGATGCCTCAAGAGCCAAACCTGGATCCGTTCTTTACGCCCGCAGGATCGTTGGATGTGCAAGCCGGACTTTACGGCGTACCAAAAGCGCAACGGCGTACCGCCGAAATTCTTGACCTGATTGGTTTGACCGACAAAGCAGACGCTTATGCCCGCTCGTTGTCCGGTGGCATGCGACGGCGGTTGTTGCTGGGCAAAGCGCTTGTTCATTCTCCGCAAATTCTGGTGTTGGATGAACCGACTGCCGGAGTGGATATCGAATTGCGCAATATGCTTTGGCAAAATGTACGCAAACTCAATGATGAAGGGATGACAATCATCCTGACGACCCATTACCTCGAAGAGGCCGAAGAGATGTGTGATGATATCGCCATCATCAACCATGGTGAGGTGATCATCCGCGATACAACGCAAAATCTGTTGGGGCGGCTCGACAGTAAGACACTGGTGATCACACCCGAAGTGGCCGCAGACCTCCCCTCCCTTCCCAATACAATCACTGGAGCAAAAGAGCCCGATGGCACACTGACCTTTACCTATCAAAGCGGCAAAACCCCAGCAGATCAAATCCTGTCGCTTGTCCGCGATGCGGGCATCACGATCAAGGATGTTCGGACACAGGAAACGGATCTTGAGGATGTATTCTTGGAGCTAACAGGTTCGTCAGATAGGTAGAACTGCCTGCCGCGCATAGGTCCGCAACATATGTGCATCATAAAGCGGCATTGCCATCACCTCGTCCCCGATCTCGGTTACTGCTGGCGATAGGTAGCGGATATTGGGCTGGTTCGTGCGACATCGCGCACCTACTTTCAGACCCCTACTGATCGGGCATGTCGCGATCAGCCCCTTTTTCAGTAGATGCTCGGTCAGCGGGTCATAGCGAGAGTTAGGGCCAGCGCCTGCACAATTCACAACAAAGCCTGTCTTGTGTTTCATTTCGTCGCCATCCGGCATCCCGATTGTGACGGTTGCACCGTTGTCATGATGGCTCACACCTTTCACAAAACCATGCATCAGACGCACCGTGCCATCAGCCACCAATTCTTGCATATCGAGGATTGTGTCGCGCGTCCCTCCCCGCAACCAAAACCGCAACTGAGTTGGGACTAGCCGTGCTTCATCGGGCTCTGACACATAATGATGTAATGGGTTTGCAAGAAAATGCGCGCGAAACCCTGCGCGAATCTCGCGCATTTCATCGCCCGCCAACTTGGCGCGTGCTATTTCGCGCTCGACTTCTGCAAGGAATGCCTTTGCGGTTTTATGTCCTTCAGTCAACTTTGGCTTGGTCAGTTTCCGCGGCAAACGAGGTATCAACGGTGGTGGGATTTCCCCATCGGGCGCACAAACCGCAAAGCGTAGATCAGACTTCGGGATGACGCTTTCGCAAAGCCGCAAAACATCCAACATTGCTGCATTCCCACCGATGCAAAAAATCTCGGCACCCGCTTTGATATGCGCGGCAATGCGGTCTTCGTTGCCAAAAACAGTTGGCACCGCGAAAGGTCCATCATCACCTTCGATCCGTAAAGTTGATGGACCACCCGGGCAGATATCGACCTCTGCTGCAGTGATCCGCTGACCCTTTGCCGTTGTGACAATCACATCATCACCTGCGACCTCAAGCGTCGTTGCCTGATCATCGACCAGATTGATGTGAACACCTTGTGCGCGCAAATTGGCAAATCTGCGTTCGGCCTGTTCACACATGAAGTCGCCATAAAATTCACGTGGCGCATTCACACCATAGATATCTCCTGCGTTAACCAAAGGAGCCGCAGCCGAAAGCCAGTCAGGCGCGCGCGCCCGCATCGTAACGCGTACAGTTTCCCACCGATCCGCAAGCCATGCCGCAAAGGCTGGATCGATATCGTCAGCAGGAGAGTTAAGAAGGTAGGCATAGCGCCACGGCGTACCCGCTACACCCTTGGCATAAGCTGCACCGCGCCCCAATTGACTTGCCTGCTGACCCAGAACAGTCAGGCTGTCGCCTGCCAGCAAAGTCAGGTTTTCAACAAAGGCTAAAGCAGTGATACCATCACCGACAACAAGATGCGTTTTGGCACGCGGGATTTGTTGCGATAGCTCGCGCATTCCGATCCACTCTTTTGGGTTAGCGCAGAGGTAGCGCCTGGATGGCGCGATGGCAATGGTTTAGCCCTGCAGCATCCGGCCTAGCTGACGCCCTCCGATGATGTGCATGTGGTAATGTGGTACGTCCTGCACACCATGGACACGCGTATTGCAGATCGCGCGAAAACCATCATTCGTATCCGTCAAACGGCACACCTCGGCCACAGCTTTCATAAATCCCGCCTGTTCGTCAGCCGAAGCATCGCGCGCGAAATGATCGAGGCTGACATATGGTCCTTTCGGGATCACTAGCACATGTACAGGCGCTTGCGGATTGATATCATTGAACGCGAGAGCATGGTCGTTTTCATAGACAGTCTGGTTCGGGATCTCTCCGCGCAGGATCTTGGCAAAGATGTTCTGGTCGTCGTAGGCAAAGTCCATGTCTGTCCTCAATCAACAAAAAGATGTGGGGTTTGGGCAAGCGTTGTGGCCACTTCCAAGTTTACACTCAGGAACTGCGCCAGCGCCTGGGCATTCACCTCGGTTGTTGCGACATCCGAGATGCGGGTCGTGTTCTGGAATTCAGCATCACGAATACTGTCGCGCTCAAAGATCATATCATGACGGATCGTGGGCAAAAGCCGCGACAGCGTCGCGTCACTTGTCTGTTCGCCGGCCAGCCCAACACGTTTTGCGTGGCCGATCAGATAGTCGTCATCAAAGCGGCATTCGATCTCTAAGAGCCGCACAGTTGCCCGATCGGTAAAGAAATCCTGCATCAGATCAAGGCTGGATGTGTCGAGGCAGATCACCAGCCGGTCGCTTTCATAATGGTTGAAGATCATCCGCATCAATGCGCGTCTGTGACGACTACGTTTTTCGAGCGTTGTTTCGATCCCGCCAAGGTCAGGTAGTGGCGTGTCCTCTTCGTTGAACAGATATTCTACCGCCGGAGTGTTTGTGTGATGACCGATGGCCGCAACCAGCCGTTTGGCCACATGCCACTTTTTGCAGGCGATCATCATCAGCTCACGATTGCGTCCCAGCGTTGTTTCACGCTCCCAAAACCGGGGCGCAAAACGGCGACCGACGCGGCCTCGCCCAGTCAGGAACTGGAATAACGTACGCCCCTCATTCGAGATCACAAAATCCATCTGATCGCTTGCATAAAGCGCACCAAGCTGATCACGCAATGCATGAGCATCCGCGCTGATTTTCCGCGCAAAAAGCGCATCTTGCCCCAAAAGCAGATCATATTGATCATTGTAGAATGTAACCGGCATGCCGTAATCGGAAAACATCAGAAAGGTCAGCGTGCGGCTGTCAATCTCGCGCCCTGGGACAAGGTGGCGAGTTAATGTTTGAAAGAAAGTTTCATCCGGGATCCAAGTGGTGCGAAAAAAGCGGATGACGTCCGGGCGCTGGCGGATGAAGCCGAGGATTTCCTCTATTGTCCGACGGCGCAAACACCACCATTGGCTCCCGATCATCACGTCAAGATCGTGCGGCACCTTGCGGGTCAGTTTGAACTTCTGTTGAATCTCAAGTGCCGTGTAGAACCGGCGCTTTTGCGTGCGTTCATTAAAAAAGTGGCGGTAGATCAGGCGTTCTTCACGAAATCCCGTTTTGATCCAATTGCTGTTGAAAAAATCAAAGCTTTCGATGAAATCCATGTCACGTTCGTCAAGGAACTTGTGCGCGAAACCTGCCGACTTTATAGGCATGCAATCGCCCGACACCATGTAGAAATGCGTGGCGGTGGGAAATGCTTTTTCGGCCGCTTCCAACGTATGTAAAGTGGCTTGTACAAGGCTCCATTCACCCCACCCGCATTTCACGCGTTTGGCGGCAAAGGTGACATTTGCATTGTCTTGCAGCGCATCCTTGATCGCGGCGAATTCGCTGGCGTCTGCAGAGGCATCAAAATGCAAAGCAATGTAGTCACCAGCAGCCGTCAACTGTTCGGCCTGGCGGATGATTGCGTCGGCATTCTTGTGGCACAACAAGATAAAGGCGATACGGGCCATCTTTCCTCGGGCACTACGGGGTCGTCATGCTACATAACGCGAACAGACATTGAAGTGACAGAGTTTCTTTGATTTGAAAGGGTTCAAGTTGTAGCGGAGTAGATATTGCCTAATTTTCCTGGAACATGGATGACAAAAAGCGAAAGCGTCGTTTATCGCGTCGTTCCGAAATGTGCGTGTTCTACCATCGGTCAGATCATGTACTTCTCAGATCATGGTACATTTTACGAAGGGGACATCCACGACGCGACATCCGGCATCCACAAGTGGGCGTTGGATGACAGCCAGGATCGCATCCGCACAAATGTCGCAAGGCACAAAAGCTATGCATTTACCTGCGTGCGTAACCCCTACACCCGCATCCTGTCGTCGTTCTTCGACAAAATCTGTGGTGTGCAGCGCAACGGTAAGTATTACAGGGGGAACCTTGTTCCACTTCTGATCCAGAAGTATGGGATCTCTGTCGGTGATCCGGAAACAGGTTTTGAGTTTGACCAGATCAAAAGCTTTCGAAGATTTCTTCTTTTTGCGCGCGATACAATCCGGTGGCGTCGCCCTATGGAACCCGACATCCATTGGTCAGCCATGTCCGGCCACATCTCGACCTTTATCGTAAACGGGGGGCGGTATGATAAGATTTTTTGGACGGAACAATTCAATGATGGCATGCAGCAGGTTCTGAATGGGATCGAAACTCCGCATGCCGTTAATCTTGCCGACATCCCCCGGTTCAATGAAAGCGAAGGGCACGGACCAAAACGCGCCCACCCGGTCGAAGATTACTTTGACGACCTGTCCATGCATATCGTTTATGAGATGTACAAAAAGGACTTTCGGGTTTTCAAATACGATTTCGAAAATCCGGCGAACAAGATGCCCGTCGGAGAGATTGATCTGGATGAGGTCCATGCCAAACTGGGGCAATAGTCATCAGATCCCATAGGTTCTTGAGAAATCTGGCTTCCCTCGACGCATTGGTGGTTTGGCCTATCTACCTGACGGAACTCATGAACAAAGGTAGGCTATGTCCGTCATATTAATTCTCGGCAGCGGCCCCAACGTGCTTACCTGCCGCGACTGGAAGCGCGAACCATTCGACCGGATCGTTGCCATCAACAATGCGTGGTCGGTACGCCCCGATTGGGACGATCTGATTCATCCCGAAGACTTTCCAGCGGATCGCAGGCCATCAGACCTTGCACCCCACCAACGCATCGTCACCGCCACACAGTATGTTCCTTTGCAGAACACTTTGGGCGGATTTGTATATGCGGGCGGAACGATGGCATTTACCGCAGCTTATTGGGCGCTGGCAGCACTCAAACCTTCGGTGATTGCGATGCTTGGTTGCGACATGGTGTATTCGCAAAAGCAAAACACGCATTTTTACGGGACGGGTACAGCCGATCCGTTACGAAAAGATGTCACACTGCGGTCGCTGGAAGCGAAATCAGCTAGGCTTATGGCGCTGGCAGCACGTCAAAACTGCGCGATGATAAATCTTTCGCAGGATGAAAGCCGATTGGTCTTTCCTCGGAGCAGGCCAGAGACAGCGCATCTTGCTGCAGTTGAGCCAGTCGACGACGAAACCGTCAGATCAGCTTTGGCCAGAGAACAACAACTTGGGTACTATGTACCTTCAGGTAAGTACTGGCAGCAGGAAGAGAAATTTGATCCGCAAGAGGTTGATGGCTTGGACGCCATGTGGCTGAAAACAATTCGTATCAATGGTCGGGCCGACAATTCGGACGTGGCACAAAAAAAGAGCGGCACCATTTAGCGGTACCACTCTCTTGATAAAGGGTTCGATAGGTTGTCTGCTCAGAAACCGCCAGCAACAGCTTGCACTACAAGGTTGTAGAGTTCTTGTGCGGGCACACCCTGAACACTGTTTTCAGCAATCCACAAAGCTGCTGTCGGTGCTGCGACAACACTGTTGATCCGCGACAGGATCTCGTCCCCGAACGTCAATTGGATAATGCTGCGTTCTTCCAACGTCGGAAACCACGCTTGCATGGTGACATTGGTGTAGTGATCAACATAGTGCTCAAGTGCCGCATCAACTGATGACAACAGCGCGTCACGATGAGCAGGGTCGAGCGCATCCAGCGCATCAATGTTAACGACCACAGGGCAGTTTGTTGTCCCCGGGTTCAGATTGGTCGTCCACCAAGAGCCACTGCCGATCGTATCAAAGGCCATATGAGCATGGGGCGCAAAGCTGACAGCACCGATTTCGCCGGTCTGCATCGCTTCCGCAACTGCGGGTGCTGGCAGTGTAACAGCCTCGGCGCCCAAGGATTCCACAGCATCACCAATCCCGCCTGGTGCGCGAATGATCATGCCCTGAAAGTCAGCAAGTGAGGTTGGCGGCTGGCCTGCCCCCAGGATGTTCTGTTGGGGTTGCGGCGATGGCATCAGCAAGAACGCATTCCAACGGGCCATGTCTGCCACCGTGTAAGGATGCTCATAAACTGCCTTAGACACTGAAATCTCTTGCTCCAGCGTGGATACCCCCAGGAACGGCAATTCAAGCACGTTCAAAGAGGGGTTTTTTTCTGGATGATAACCCGCACAGAATTGCGCCATTTCAAACCGACCGGCAGCAACGCCATCAAGGTTTTCCACGCTTGGTGACAGGCCTCCGTAAGACAAGTTCAGGGTAAATGCGCCTTCGGTCTTTTCGTCTACGAGCTCGGCCAGCTTCTCAAGATGCTCAGTGAAGGCGCGCCGCTTTCCCCAAAGCGATACATCCCAGACGACGGTTTCTGGTGCTAAGCTTGGGCACCCATCACCAAAGCACTCTACCTGATCGGCACGTACATTCAGAAGGCCAAGTGCAGAGTCGATCAAGTAATTGTTGTTGTTAAACTCGATCAGTTCCCCTGAAATCGTGTTTCCATCGGCAGTTTGCAAAGTGATTTCCTGTGCGTTTGCCATGCTTGGCAGGGTCAAGGCCACCAAACTGGCACAAGCAGCCAGGGCTTGTACGCGATTTGCATATCGGGTCATACGTTTCTTCCTCATCTAACCTTTGGCGCCTGGCACAGAAAACTCCTGTCAGTCCATGCAAGCTGCACCCTAATCCAAAGCAGCGAACACCGCTTTGCGACTCGCCTTTAGTTGTCTTGTATTGAGAAACAATAAGACGAAATTCAGCCAAAATATGGTTATTATTGGCGCGCATGGATGGATCGCGCATAGCCCGTAAAATCTAGGGGCTAGATTTCATGCGCATCACAGGTTTGCATGCCAACATCAGAACTGAATTCTGCGGCGGCACCCGGGAATGGTATGACAGTTTTAGATTAATCCCTGTGATACAAAAAGCTTGCGCAGATCAGCATTTGGACGTGGACCGATGTGGCCGATAACCTCTGCTGCTGCGATGACACCCATGCGCCCGCATGTCTCAAGCGATTGGCCCGTTGCAAAACCAAACAAAAAGCCTGCAGCAAACTGATCGCCCGCGCCTGTTGCATCCACCGGAACCACTTTTTGTACCGGGACTTCTACACTTGCGCCATCTTTCCGCAGGATGACCGGATCTCCCGAGCAAGTGCAAACGACCGTCTGGCAAACCGCACTTGCTTGATCCAAAGCTGCATTTAGATCATCGGTTTCATAAAGTGTTGTCCATTCAGCAGCATTGCCCAAAACAAAATCCATCTCTTCAGCGACTAGCCGCTGAAAATCCGAGCGATGCCGATCCGCGCAGAATGGGTCAGATAGCGTGATCCCAGATTTACCACCGGCTGCGCGCATAGACTGTGCTGCTGCAGTAAAGGCTGTTTTGCCATCAGCTTTGTCAAACAAATACCCTTCAAGGAATAATATCTTACTGTCTGCAAACAGTGCGTCAGACACGTCCGCCTGTCCCAAATCTGCGCCGGCGCCAAGATACGTGTTCATGGACCGCTCCCCATCCGGGGACACAAAAATCATCGACCGAGAGGTTGGCGCATCTGCATCAGGTGTCGGGGGATTTGGAAACGCCGTTCCCGCGTCTTGCATGCCTTTGGCATAGAAGCGGCCAAGGGCGTCATCTTTCACCTTACCAATAAACGCGGTGGACAGGCCCAGACTGCCAAGCCCGGCGATCGTATTCGCGACGGACCCACCGGGGGTTTCAGTACGGTCCTGCATGGCACCATAAAGCACCTCGGCCCGGTCTCGCTCGACCAGTTGCATGATGCCTTTTTCGATCCCCATATGATCAAGAAATGTATCGGACGCGTGGCCAATCACATCAACAATCGCGTTGCCGATCCCAATGACATCATAGTTGCTCATAAGTTTTTGTCCTCAAACATACAAAGGTCGCGCACCAAACAGGCCGCGCATTTGGGTTTACGTGCGACACAGACGTAGCGCCCGTGCAATATCATCCAATGATGCGCATGAAGTTGATAATCAGCGGGAATATGATCCTCAATGGCGCGCTCCACCGCGTTCACATCTTTGCCTACTGCCACTCCGCTGCGGTTGCCAAAGCGAAAGATATGCGTATCAACCGCTTGGGCGGGCTGCTGCCACCACATATTCAATACTACATTGGCTGTCTTCCGGCCGACACCCGGCAAAGATTGCAGCGCGGCGCGTGAATTGGGCACTTCGCCACCATAATCATCGACAAGGATCTGGCTCATTTTCATGACGTTCTTTGCCTTTTGACGGAAAAGCCCGATCGTCTTGATATGCTCGGTCAGGCCTTCAAGACCCAGATCCAGCATCTTTTGTGGCGTATCAGCTATTTTGAACAAGGAACGCGTCGCCTTGTTCACGCCTGCATCGGTTGCCTGAGCCGAAAGGGCCACAGCAACGACAAGCGTGTAGACATTCACATGCTCCAACTCGCCTTTTGGTTCGGCCTCTGCCGCTTGAAAGCGGCTGAAAATCTCGCGGATCGTATGATAGTCAAGCTGTTTTGCCATTGCGCCGGTATGCCTTGCCGGACCGGACTGGGCAAGCACCAGATGCGCAATTTCCGGGTCGCGTGTGTATAGCGAAGCCCGTAGGTTCATCCCCATGGAACAGACAGAAACATATCACTACCAAGTCATGCGGCGCGCAATTGAAGCGATTGATGCGGCCGGCGAGAACCAGATCACTCTTGCCGAACTTGCGACCGAAATGAATATGAGTCCCGCGCATTTTCAGCGCCTCTTTTCAACATGGGTTGGCGTCTCACCCAAACGCTATCAGCAATATCTGACACTGGCCCATGCCAAGTCGCTCTTGAAAGAACGGTTCACGACGCTGGAGACATCGCACGCTGTGGGTTTATCAGGCAGCGGGCGACTACATGATCTTTTCGTGCGTTGGGAGGCCATGAGCCCGGGAGACTACGCCCGCGACGGCGCCGACCTAACGATTTATTGGGGGTGGTTTGAAAGCCACTTTGGACCGGCCCTTGTCATGGGCACTCAACGCGGAATTTGCGGCCTGGCCTTTGCAGCTGAGTCAGGACCCGAACCTGCGATGGCGGACCTAAAGTCGCGATGGTCAAAAGCGACCTTTATTGAGGACCCGACCTTCCTGCGCCCATGGGCATCAGCAGCACTAGGCAAATCCGGTGAGACACAATTGTACATGATCGGCGCCCCCTTCCAGTTGAAGGTATGGGAGGCATTGCTGACCATTCCATCCGGTCATGTCACAACTTATTCTGAAATTGCACAAGCCATTGGCAGCCCCAAGGCGGTGCGCGCCGTCGGTACCGCCGTTGGGCGCAATCCCGTGAGTTGGCTCATCCCCTGTCACCGCGCTTTGCGCAAATCAGGTGCTTTAGGTGGCTATCATTGGGGCATGCCGGTCAAACGCGCAATGCTGGCGTGGGAGTCAGCGCGGGCCGATGCATCGGCGGGCGTGAGCTAAGTTCGGCGAATCCTCGCTATTTTGTGGGGCGCTATTGGATATCATCAGCGGAATGGGCATATGCTGTGCTATCCAAACCGCGCGATTTGCGCACCCATATCAAATGGAACCATGACCATGACTATTATGAAATTCCCACTCGTGCTGGCGGCCGCATCGCTGACTTTTGTCGCGGCTTGTGACCCCACGGGACCCAACGCAAACCAGAACACACAGCAAGGCGCGCTCATCGGTGCCGCTGGTGGTGCCCTGGTCGGTGCGATTGCAGGTAATGACGGCACCGTCCGCGAACGTAACCAGGCTGCGCTGATCGGTGCCGCATTGGGCGCAGGGGTCGGTGCCGGGGTCGGTAACAGCCTTGATCGTCAGGCAGAAGAGTTGCGCCGTGCATTGCGTCAGGATGTTGGCGTCTCCAACAACGGGCGCGATCTGCGAGTTGTGCTGTCACAAGACCTGCTTTTCGCGACCAACAGCACCGCTGTTTCAAGCGTGTCGCAGCGCGAGCTGTTGATCGTTGCAAATTCGCTCAACAACTACCCCAACACGACCGTCAACGTGATCGGCCACACCGACAGTGACGGCAGTGCCGCATTCAACCAGGATCTGTCGCAGCGCCGCGCGCAAGCCGTATCATCTGTTCTGCTGAGCGGCGGCGTATCGGCAAGCCGCGTTCGCTCACTGGGTGCAGGGGAAAGCCAGCCAATTGCATCAAACCAAACTGCTGCAGGCAAGCAGGCCAACCGCCGGGTCGAGATCGTCATCACGCCCAACTAAGCATAGCGCTATAAAAGAAGGGGCGCTTTTTCGCGCCCCTTTTTTGTTGTCGCGCCAGATAATTGGTCATATCATTTGACCAATAACAGCAGGTGAGACGCATGCCTTTTGAGCCGGTCCAGCAGGAAAAACTATCCCAAGGTGTGACACAGCAGATTGAGGGGCTAATTCTGCGCGGCATTTTACGGCCCGGCGAACGCCTTCCATCAGAGCGCGAGTTAAGCGAACGCATGCAGGTATCCCGCCCCTCATTGCGCGAGGCGCTGAGCGACCTGCAATCGCGCGGATTATTGACAACCAAGGCAGGTGCGGGGGTCTATGTTGCTGATGTGCTGGGATCGGCGTTTGCGCCCGCTTTGGTCAAACTATTCTCCACCCACGAACAGGCAGTTTTCGACTACATCAGCTTTCGGCGCGATATGGAGGGTCTGGCAGCAGAACGGGCCGCCAAATTGAGCAGCGACACTGATTTGAAGGTAATTGATACAATCTTTCAAAAGATGGAAGCCGCCCACCAGAAACGCAATCCGGCGGATGAAGCGCATCTGGATGCGGACTTTCACCTGTCTATCATCGAGGCGAGCCATAATATCATCATGCTGCACATGATGCGCTCCATGTATGAGTTGCTGCGGGAAGGCGTGTTCTACAATCGCTCCATTATGTTCAAGCAACGCACCACGCGCGACATGCTGCTGGATCAACACCGCCAAATCAACGCAGCCCTGCAACAACGGGACCCGGGCGCAGCACGCGCAGCCGTGGAACGGCACCTCGACTTTGTAGATAAAGCGCTTTTTCAGCACCAGAAATCCGAACGGAATGAGCTCTACGCCCAGAAACGGTTCGAACACGAACTCAGGCGCTAACCGTGCCGTTGCATGCGAACCGCTTTGGTCCAAAGCGGCACGCACCAGGCAAGCTGAAACAACATGCCGGCCAACGCTAACGGGTGTTCCACCTGTACAATTTGGCTTGTCAGAATAATCAGGTCCCAAGCCGCATGCCAGAAAATCAGCGGCCACAGGCTGCCGATCCTAAGCGCGACGGGCGCGAGGAAGAGGCCAACGCAAAATGCAAAGGCAAGCTGTTCAACTGTCGGCCAAAGCGTCTGCACCAGAACACCACTGATCGCGTGCAGCAGCGCGAAAAGCATAGCGCTCAATACCATAGCGATACTTGTGGGCATCCTATTCATCGCACCGCGCAATAGAATGCCGCGAAACATAACCTCTTCGCTAAAACCAATCAGCAACGGCACCAACAACAATCCTGACAGACCCAGCATGCCGATCTGACCCAGCATCTCTGATCCGACATGAGGTGCCACGTCGTTCAGCATAAGCCCCATCAAAAGAATGGACGGCGAAAGCCACAACAGGGCCACCCATCTGATACGGCCAAAGCCGACATCGGACCACCGGCTGTATCGATGAACGATAAATACGCAAAAACCGACCAAAAGGATTTGCAGCGGCAATAGTCGCCAAAGCATTTCCAGTGTTGTCCGAGGTTGGTCCACCAGCACAAAGCCAATGATTGTGGCCGCACCGATCACCAAAAAATACATCGCTATTGCGCGCAGCGCAAATCCAAGGCTCGGCATGGTCCTGTCTCCTGCTTCGCCCCGCAGCAAACTTTTCAATCGGTTTGTGAACTGTCAACGCAAAAAGCCCGCGTGCATGAAAACACGCGGACCTCAACGCCAGTTCGCGATGATAGCTCTTAGTGCAGCTTCTCACCCACTGTCGCGATTGATTCGTCGATCAGTGTACCAGCAGACTTTGCATCCATCTGCTTTGCCATCAAATCTTTCGCAGCTCCAACAGCAACTGCAATCGCCTGATCTCGGACGTCTTTGACGGCCGACGCTTGCGCAGAGGCGATCTGCTCTTCAGCAGCGGCCAAGCGACGCGTGATCGAGGCGGCGATATCGTCCTTCGCTGCAGCCGCAGCATTGGTTGCCTCTTCTTTGGCTGAAGCCACGATACGCTCTGCCTGTTCCTGCACTTCTTTTTGCTTGCGCTCGTAGGAGGCCAACAATGACTGTGCCTCTTCCCGCAATGCCTTGGCTTCATCCAGCTCGGCTTTGATACTGTCGGCGCGCTTATCCAGCATTCCTCCGACAAGGCCGGGCACCTTGAAATAGACCAAGATGCCGACGAAAATCAGGAAGGCAATCGTAACAACAAAGTCAGTATTCGCCAGTGAAAAGAAAGGTTTGTCACCAGCCGCAAGCGCAGGCGATGCGAACAGGACGAAAAGGGTTGCCATCGTCAATCTCATGATCCTACCCTTTCATCCGTGCGTTCACTGCAGAGGTAATCGCTTTCGCGTCTGCAGATCCGCCCATCGCTGCAACCAGCTCTTTGGCTGTATCCTTGGCAACAGCAGTCACGCTTTTTACAGCGCCATCGCGGATGTCGGCAATCGCCGCTTCGCTTTCGGCTGTCTTGGCTGCAATCTCGGCATCTGCTTTCTGCATCTCAACATCAAGCTCTGCCTGAATTTCGGCTTTGGCCTCGGCGACGATCTTTGCCGCTTCGGCACGCGCATCCACCAGCGCCTTTTCATAGGCTGCTTCAGCTTCCTGCGCCTTGATCTTTAGTTCTTCGGCTGCCGCGATATCATTGGTGATTGTCCCCGACCGTTCAGCCAGGACCGCACCAATACGGGGCAGTGCAATGCGCGACATGACGAAATAGATCGCGACAAGCGTGACGACCAGCCAGAAAACCTGATTGGACATCCAATCCGCGCAAAGCTGTGGCATGCCAAGGGCGCTGCCCCCTGCATCAACACAAACTCCTGCGGCATCTGTTGTTTCTGTTGCCATCCTGGCCCCCGAATACCTTGAAATTTTACCTGGTGGTCACAGACCCCGCAACCACCAAGCCGTAAGGATATGGGTTGGTCTTAGACGGCGAACATCAGCAGAAGCGAGACGAGGAATGCAAAGATCCCCAACGCTTCGGCAAAGGCCAGACCGATGAACAACGTTGCTGTTTGACCAGCAGCAGCGGATGGGTTGCGCAGCGCGCCAGCCAGATAGTTGCCAGCCACGGTGCCAACACCGATAGCAGCGGCACCAGAACCGATTGCAGCTAGACCAGCGCCGATATGTGCGAGTTCGCCTTCCATTGTGAAATCTCCTTACGATTGGAAGTTGAGTGTTGGGTGGGTAAAACCCACGTCGTTAGTGTGATGGGTGCAGTGCGTCCTTCAGATACACGCATGTCAAAATGGTGAAGACATAAGCCTGAATGCCGCAAACCAGCACCTCAAGCCCGTAGATCGCGACAATCCCAAAGATCGCCACCGGGCTGACAAGCGTGAGGGCAGCAAAGCCTGCGAAAACTTTCAAAACTGCGTGGCCCGCCATGATGTTGCCTGCCAAACGAATAGAGTGGCTGACCGGACGCACGAAATATGAAATCACTTCTATCACCGCGATGATCGGGCGAAGGATCGCTGGCGCATCGGACATCCAGAACAGACCCAGAAACTTTGGACCGTTCAGAATGAAGCCGAGTGCCGTCACGCAAATGAAGACGCCAAAGCCCAGAACAGCCGTCACCGCAATCATTGATGTTGGTGAATAAGACATCGGGATCAGGGCAAGATAGTTTGAGAACAAGATGAACAGAAACAGCGTCATGATGTAGGGGAAATATTTTACCCCGTCCTTGCCGGTCACGTCCTCAACCATCTTGTAAATGAAGCCGTACATTAGCTCGCCGATGGATTGCAGGCGACTTGGAATGACTGCACGACCGCGGCTGCCCAGAACAAACACACCGACGATGGCCAAAAGCGCAATCGCCATCCACAGCGTCAGGTTCGTGACAGTGTACCACTGGACTGGACCGTCGCCGAAAAGCGGTTTGACGATAAACTGATCCAGCGGATGAAATACCAGACCACCTTCTGCTTTTTCTTCAGCCACGTGTGTCGTCCTCGTCCTTACTGGCCGCAGCCAGTCGTTTTTCCTGCACCTCTTTGGCGGATCGCATCATGGTCAACACACCAGCCGCGAGGCCAAAGAATATGAACAGCACCATCAAGAATGGTTGGGTGCCCAAAAAGCTGTCCAACCCGTATCCGATGCCAAATCCGATTGCTAAGCCGGATACAAGCTCTATCACCATCCGCCAGGCAAGCTGCGCCTGAGAATAGTGTTCCTCCGAATGGTCTTTGATCTCTGCTGGCTCTTTGAGCGCCGCAATCTTTGCTTCAAGCGCCTTTAGGCGATCAGCATCTTGCGGGTCAGACATCGGTTTTGTCCCCTCGGAATGTTGCAGACGGTCTAGGTGGTGCACTGCACAGAGTCAAGAAGCGGTAAGAGGCATATAACCATATGATAAATATATACTTTATCGGAGATCGCTTATGCTGGCACACCACCTTAACGCTGATTGCATATTCAACCGATCAGTTGACTATTGCTGCGCCGACCTCAACGCAGCGCTTTGGTCCAACAGCCAATCACGAAAGACTCTCACTCCGCTCCGCCGCGTCACGCCTTCTGCCGCAACAAGGTGATAGCTGCCCATCCGAAACCCGATCTCCGAACACTGGACAAGCCGTCCCGCTCCGGCATCAACTTCAGCAATCTCACTCGAAATCAGCAAAACCCCGTGACCAGCAAGCGCTGACTCATAGGCCAGCCGCGCACGCATACGCCAATCCGATGCGGCGCCCGCAGGTGGCGGGCATCCTGCCAGTTCAGCCCATAGCCGCCAGGTATCTTCACGCCGGTCCCGCAACAATGGCAACTGCAGCAACGCTTGGGGGGAAAGACGCTCTGGCACTAGGTGGGGCGCAGCAAAAGGAAAAAGCGGCGCATCGCTTAGCAGCGGTGCGGTTTGGTTTTCAGGGCCAGCATTAAAAAACCGGACCGCCAAATCGACCTCGTAACGGTCGATATCTACCATCAGGCTGCTTGCCTGAAGCCTCAGTTCGACATCAGGAAAGCGGCTGTAAAAGTCGCCAAGGCGCGGAATTAGCCATTTCATCGCAAACAGCGGTTCAGCGTCCACGCTCACTTGTCCGGCAGGTCGTTGACTGAACACTTCGGATGCTTCGGCGATCCGGTCAAATGCCGGGGTCAGCGTTTCAAGATACCGCACACCGGCTTGCGTTAGTGCGACGCCGCGCGGCAGATCGCGGAAAAGCTGTACGCCAAGACGATCCTCCAGCCCTCTGACGTGCCGGCTGATCGCGGAATGACTAACAGCAAGTTCTTCGGCGGCGCCAGAAAAGCTCTGATGCCGCCCGGCTGCTTCAAAGGCACGCAGTGCATTCAGTGGAGGCAGAGAGCGAGGCATAACAAAAGCGTGCCTTTTTTGCACATATCTTGTCAAGAAATTGACTTTGATTTCGCTGGCGGATTTGCGCAATCTATCGTTACAGAAACACAATCAAACTTGGAAAAGCCATGAAATTAATGACTGTTACGGCAGGCATACGGGATTGGCTTGTCAAAAAGATGCAAGCTGACCTGACGAAACTGCCCAAACATATCAGTGATCAACAGGCACGTGACATCGGCATGTCGCGGGCCGAGCTGGAGTGGCACAGATTTACATGGCCATCAAACTCTGAAGATCGCCCTCTGCTATGAAACGCTGGTCTGGCGTGCTAATGATTGCTAGGACTGCGCGCCATGACCCAACCACTCGACATTGTCTTTGCCGCACTTGCCGATCCGACTCGCCGGACGATCCTAGGGATGCTGTTGGAAGATGACATGGCGGTCACAGATGTCGCCGAACCGTTTGATATGTCGCTAGCCGCGATTTCAAAACATCTGGGCGTGCTGACTGCTGCGGAGCTAATCAGTCAAGAAAAGCGTGGCCGGGTGAAGTGGTGCAAACTGGAACCCGACGCCCTGCGTGAGGCATCGGTGTGGATGCAGGCCTTCGGACAGATGGAAGCGCTTGACCTTGACGCGTTTGAGGCATTTCTGGCCAAAGAGCTTGATTAGACGCCTTGCGCATGCCTGGTTGCCGCCACGACTATACATCTGTCCGTAACGGAGAATAACGCAATGTTCATCATTCTGAACGGCTACCCCGGTGTCGGCAAGCTGACGATTGGACGGATATTGGCCGACAAGTTGAATGGGCGCTTGCTTGACATTCACAGCGTTTACAACGTCGCCTTTGCACTGACAGAGTTTCGTTCGGCGGATTTCTATTATGCCATCAACACTGTTGAGGACCTAACGGATGATTTGATCAACCGCCTTTCCAAAGATGTGCCATTGGTCTTCACCACCGTCCTGACGGAGCAGGCAATGCGCGGGGCTGATGCAGATATGGCCCGTTTTGTGCGGCGGGCCGAAGGGCGCGGCCCGCTGCGCATGGTGCATCTCAGTTGTGCACTGGACGAAAACAAGCGGCGCATTCAGTCCCAGGCGCGCGATGGTATGCGCAAACCGCGCGATCCAGACATGGTACAGCGCAACCATGACGGCGGCGCGGTGCTGAGCGGGGGCGACCTGCCGCATCTGTTGACATTGGACATCACCGATCTGTCAGCACAGGCCGCCGCCGACCGCATCGCGAGATGGGCGCAGCGCTGACCCGCATTTGCAAAGGCCCCATGCCGCGATCATCGCAAGACTGCCGGTCTGTGATTGACGGGGCTTACTCCGACTCCTACTCCGTCTCCGGCACCGAGACCCGACGCAGATTGCGCAGGTCATCTGCGTTTAGCACACCGTCATCATTGCGATCCCGGCGTGCGACCAGATTTACAAAACCCTCACCAAACTCATCACCTGTCACCAATCCGTCGCCATCATCGTCGTGGCGCTGGAATTGGTCGACCATGCGTTCGCGCATTGCGTCAAGCAAAAGCGCCTCATATTCGGCGAGCGTCAGTTGTCCGTCATCATCAGCATCGAAACTGGCAAGGCGGTCCGCGCGCACGCTGTCAATTTCGCCCTGGGTGACGCTGCCATCTCCATCGGTGTCGTATAGTTCAAGAAGTGTCTGCAACCGCTCGCGCCCGTCGCGCTGGCGGTCAGCGTTGTCGTGCACCATGCCACGTTGGCCTTGCGCCATAGCGGGGGCCGCAGTTACGCCAAAGGTCATTGCAGCGATCACGATCAGTGTTGTCGTCTTGGCTTTCATCGGTCGGTTCCTTTTTTCAAAGATGCGTTTTTCGTGTGCATCAGTGATCAAACGTTTGCGGGCCCAACTTCCGGCGACACAGTTTTGTGAGTCCTGCGTTTTATCAGGACTTGCTTGATAAACGCCGCGAATCTATTCCGTTGATATGCTTTCCAGGTGCCCTGCACTTCTTTGCCTTGCTGTGGTATTCAGCATGGCGGCCTGCCGCGAGGATAACCCGGTCGCACTCGATTTTGCGGCGGTGCCCCGCGATGACCCGGCCGTCGTGACGTTACTGACGGATCAGCCGCTTTGGCTAAATGCTGGCGTGACGGGCCGCTTTGGTGCCGATTACATCGACCAGATTTGCCCGCCAGACCCCCAAGATGCCACGATCCGGCATTGCGTTCGCGTGGTGCAGGTTAATCGCGAGGGGGAAACCGTTACGTCCTTTGATGGCATCATGTCGTTGGCCATGTCAGTCGCCCCGATCGATGGCGAGATTACTTTGAAATTGTACAATCTCGCGCGTGATCCCTTGCCGCTTTTCTTGACCACTGAACCGATCGATTAGCCGTCGTCGCGCAACAGTAAAAGCAGCGCCACGATAGTGAGACCGACGCCCAAAAGCACCAGCGCAGGTGGTGTGCCGCTGCCCAAGGCAATACCCCAGACGATCACCCAGCTTGGCGTCAGGTAAGTATAGGCCATCACCTTGGATGATGGCAGCCGCAGCGTTGCGAATTGCAGCAGCACAAAGGTCGCAGCGCTTGCGAAAACAGCCGTATAAAGGATCGTGATCCAGACAATGTCCGGCAATGCAGCCCAATGCGTGGCTCGCAGGTCCGACCATCCCCAAAGCGTCAGCATCACCGCGCCCGCAAGCAACGTGCCAAAGGTGAAGACCACGGCGGGCTCGCCCCGGTTCAGTCTCCGAACTAACGGTGTATAGACAGCATGGGCAACACAGCCCCAGAAATAGATGATTTCGCCCCTGCCGACCTCGAACCGCAGGATAGCCTGCAGATCAGCCCGAAAAATCACCCAAAGCGCGCCAGCCGCACCAATGGCAAGCGCAAAGCCCATACGCGGGGTCAGGACCTGCCGTAACAGCAGCCAGCCAAAGCCGGCAGCCAGAACCGGGGTCAGCGTAAAGACAGCTGCAGCGCTGACCGGTGGCGCGGTTTTCAAACCCTCGAACATCAGTACGAAATAGGTCGTAAAGAAACCCGCCAGAACGACATAGCGCCAGGGCGCGCGCGCTGCCTCGCGCCCGATCCCGGTGGTGAGCCAGACCGCGACGCCAATGACTGCCACGGCAATCCAAAACCGAACTGCATTCAATGCAAGGGGCGAGATATCATTTGCTGACAGCGCGCCCAGCGCGAAGGATCCGGCCACCAGCATCGAAAAGAGGAGCATCGCAAGATGCCCCAATCTTGCAGGGGTCATGAAGCCGAGATACCTTTGATCTCCGCCTTGAGGAATTTCAGAAATGCTTGCACCTTGGTTGTGCGATGCAAGTCCACATGTGTCACCAACCATAGAGGTGCTGACCAGCTTTCCTCGCTTGGAACGACCTCAGTCAAGGCTGGAATGCGCGCGACTTCCTGGCTCATCGCAAAACCGATACCGGCCCCTGCTACAATTGCATCCAGCATATTGCGATTGTCGGTTGCGCGATAAATGAAACGTTCCTCTGGCACCCGCTCACGCAGCCAAATGCTAAAAGGCGCTCGCGATTTGTCATTATCGAAGACAACGAAGTAATGGTTGGGCAGATCATCAAGCCCAGTTGGCATGCCATGCCGCGCGATATAGGCGTCGGAGGCAACCAGCGACATCCGCTGAGACATAAAAGGTTGCACGACATTGTCGGGCTCTTCAGGCATGGATCCCGCACGGATCGCCACGTGCGCCTCGCCGTATTCCAGCCTGAAGACACGGTCCCCAGTGCGATAGCGGATGCGCACTTCGGGGTACTCGGCCTGAAATGCCACCATGATTGGGGTCAGCGTCCCCGACAACATATCCAACGAAGTTATCACCAGATCACCCGATACGCCCTCACCCTGTCCGCGAATGCGCCCGGCCAATTGGGTAAACTGATCATCTGTGGCCTGCGCGACTTGCAGCAAATCCTGTCCGGCTTCGGTCGACGTATAACCGCGCGCGTGCCGTTGAAACAGCTTGACGCCCAGTCTTTGCTCTAGCGCATCAATATGTCGAATGACCGTCGCATGATGAACACCCAAAACTTCTGCCGCGCCACTCACTGTTCCCTTGCGCGCAACTTGATAGGCTGTTCGGATTTCATCCCAGTTATCCATTGAAGCCCCCTGTGCGCTGACAAACATATGCTGTTACAAATCGAGGATTTCGTTTGAAAATACAAGAAGTAACTTGGGCCTTAATGTAGAATTTGCAGCTTTAGGAAAACATCATGACAACGACCATCCTTCATATTGACGCCTCGGGCACGACCATCGGATCCATTTCGCGTCAGGCGACGGCTCAGCTCATTTCAGAAATGCGACCAGACCATGTGATCACCCGTGATCTTGCGGCAGTGCAGCTGCCGCAAATTGATCAGACATGGATAAATGCACGGCTTGTGCCAGAAGCCGAGCGCACCGAAACCGAGCGCGCGGCCCTTGCCCTTTCCGATGAATTGATTGCCGAGATCAAGACAGCCGATGCCGTTGTCATAGGAATGCCAATGTACAACTTTGGGATGCCGGCGGCGCTGAAGGCGTGGATTGACTTGATCGCCCGCCCAAAAGTCACATTCACTTACACAGAAAACGGCCCCGTCGGATTGCTGCAAAACAAGCGAGCAATCGTCGCCGTCGCTTCTGGCGGCGTGCCCGTGGGTAGCCCTGTTGATTTTGCAACGCCGCACATGCGTCAGGTTCTGGAGTTCATCGGCATTACCGATATTACCGTGCATGTGGCGAAGGATCTGATTGCTAAGGCCGCGTAGATTGCATCATCAAGAACACGCAACAAAGATGGCAACCAAAAGCCTAGGGGCAGACTGGATCAAACTTACCCTGGGGTAACCCACTGCGTTGCAGCACGGATGGTGGCAGTCGCGCAGGTCAATCCGCATAGCAGTGGCGTTGGACAATTGCAGACACAAGCTACCTATTGGTCATGACGACAAAAAACACCCTCACCGTGCTTCGTACCGCGCTGACCATCGCATTCCTTTACTTCGGCTTGCGCAAGCTATTTGGCTTCCACATCGACGTCGGCATTTATGAGGCCATCGGTTTCGGCCAATTCCCCCGCTACATCACCGGTTCGGTCGAAGTGCTGGGGGCGGCCCTGCTTTGGAAGCGCGGCGTAGAGGGGTTTGCAGGCCTCTTGCTCTTGGCCACTATGATCATCGGGCTTAGTGCACTTTTGATCTGGGTTGGCCCACCCTATTGGCACATGCTGGTCCTGATCGTCGGAACCGCCACAGTGGCGTGGACCTATCGCGCGCAGCCTTTGCAGTTGATCCGATAGGAGACGCTACGCGGGTCAGCGATTTGAAAGTCATCAAAAATACACCACAAAGACTGGTCCTCAGATCCCTTCCGCATGTCGGGATCATTTTTTTGTTTTTCCTGTTTTTGACCTGCTTCGGGGCAGCCTCGTTCGCCATGTACCGGGCCGAATTCCCAAGCGCAGTTTTTGGCTACCTCATTGCGTCCTGGCCTGGATACAAGTTGAACCGCGAGGCACACATTGACGAGGTGGCGCTGGACCGCGACGCAGGATTACTTGAGATCAAGCGCTATTCGCTGAAAGGTCGCGAACGCGTGCAGCATCCCCTGAGCGATCTGAGCTACGCCGACCTCGACATGCGTCCTTACCAGGTCAACCTGACAGAGCGGCGCGTGGCGCTTGTACTGGATCAGGGCATGGATGCCGGGCGGCACCCTCTGACGTCGAATTTCTACACCAGCAACACAACGATCCAGGCCGCTGACGCGATAAATGCATGTTTGCAGCAGTAATCTCGCGCAGTTATCCGGATTTGTATGAATTACGTGAGTGGCAATGAGGCGCAGCCGACAATGGATGCGATGAATAAAATGTTGAAGGGGCGATGAGGGTCACCTCAATAAACCCGTTCAGATTGGTCATTTCAGGCACGCCCGGGATTGGTGCCGCGCCATTCGTGTTCTTCATGATCCTTTTGGTGTTTCTCGGTCTATCGGTCGGATCAACGCTGGTATGGCTGATCGTTCTGGTGGTCGCGGTGTTTTGCGTGGTCGTCTACCTTGCCTTCCAGCAATCGAACACTTTGATCTTTGACGCGCATTCCGGCACGGTCGAACACCATGTTCAGTGGCCAATCGGGAAGAAACGCGTCATCCATCAACTCAGCGAGGTTTTCGGCGCTCATGTTGCTGCGCATGGAAGGCCTGATGAAACGCCGAAATACCAGGTGGCCTTGATCCTGACAGGGATGGACGAGGGACTTTATCACGTTGGAGCGGCCTGGGGTGACAAAAGGCGAATTGAGCAGCTCGTGGAGGTGATCAACACCTGGCTGCGGGATGTTGACTTGCGCCAAGCAGAGGCGTAAACGGCCCGCAATATCCGGATAGCGTCAGCTTTCCGGTCCCCGATAGTCAGGGGATCGCCCTCCGTCAGCGCGTTGCGCCCACGGGGGCGCTACTGCTTTTTGCTGTGCGTTCTTATATAGGCACAGTAACCGAAACGACGTGAGGGCCTTGGCCGATGTTTGAAAATCTCTCTGAACGCCTGTCTGGTGTTTTTGACCGGCTCACCAAGCAGGGTGCGCTGTCCGAGGATGACGTCAAAACCGCCCTGCGCGAGGTGCGCGTGGCGCTCTTGGAGGCGGACGTATCCCTGCCCGTCGCTCGCGATTTCGTGAAAGCCGTGCAGGAAAAGGCAACCGGGCAGGCGGTGACCAAATCGATCACCCCCGGTCAGCAGGTCGTCAAGATCGTTCATGATGAGCTGAAACATGTGCTGACTGGAGAGGAAGACCCCGGCGCGCTGAAAATCGACAACCCCCCTGCCCCGATCCTGATGGTCGGTTTGCAGGGCTCAGGCAAGACAACGACAACGGCGAAACTCGCTAAGCGATTGAAAGACCGGGAAGGCAAGCGGGTCCTGATAGCTTCGCTCGACACCAACCGTCCTGCAGCGATGGAACAGTTGGCGATCCTTGGTGGTCAGGTCGGCGTGGACACACTGCCGATCGTGCCGGGTGAGACGCCGGTGCAAATTGCCAAGCGCGCCAAGACGCAGGCATCACTCGGCGGCTATGACGTTTACATGCTCGACACGGCAGGCCGTTTGCACATTGATCAGGAGCTGATCGCGCAGGCCGCCGAAGTGCGCGATGTCGCCAACCCGCGCGAGACGCTGCTGGTCGTCGATGGTCTGACCGGTCAGGACGCGGTGAATGTCGCGCAGGAATTTGACGACAAGATCGGCGTGACCGGCGTTGTCCTGACCCGGATGGACGGTGACGGGCGCGGTGGTGCAGCGCTGTCGATGCGCGCCATTACCGGTAAGCCCATTCGCTTTGTCGGTGTCGGCGAAAAGCTGGACGCGATTGAGACGTTCGAGCCAGACCGGATCGCAGGCCGGATTCTGGGCATGGGCGATATTGTGGCCCTCGTCGAAAAGGCGCAGGAAACGATCGAAGCCGAGCAGGCTGAAAAGATGATGAAGCGGTTCCAGAAGGGCCGGTTCAACATGAATGACCTGAAAATGCAGCTTGAACAGATGATGAAGATGGGCGGCATGGAAGGGATGATGGGCATGATGCCCGGCGCCGCCAAGATGGCCAAGCAGATGGATCAGGCAGGCTTTGATGACAGCATCCTGAAACGCCAGATCGCCCTGATCAATTCGATGACGAAGAAAGAGCGCGCAAACCCTGACTTGCTGGCTGCCTCCCGCAAGAAACGGATTGCGGCCGGAGCTGGCCTAGAAGTCTCGGAGCTCAACCGGCTTGTGAAACAGCACAAGCAGATGGCGGGTATGATGAAGAAGATGGGCAAGGGCGGCATGCTGAAACAGGCCATGAAGGGTATGATGGGTAAAGGCGGGATGCCCGACATGAACGACCCCGAGGCAATGGCGAAGGCTGCAAAAGAACTGCAAGGCAAGATGCCCGCAGGTGGCATGCCAGGTCTTGGCGGCGGCGGGATGCAATTGCCCCCAGGCCTGTCTGGGTTCGGCAAGAAGAAGTAACCAATGACCCCCGCCCCCACCCTCACCACAGCGCGCCTTGAATTGCGCGGCCCTCAAAAACGGGACCTTGCGGCCTTTACCGCATGGGTGACCCGGTCTGAGCGGATGGAGGCCGTGGGCGGCAAGGGCACCGAGCGGGATGCATGGCGCGGGTTTATTGCGGGGATCGGGCACTGGCAGTGGCATGGCTACGGATTCTTCACCGTCACTGAGCGGGTGACTGGCGTTGCAACAGGCCGCGTCGGGATCATCAACCATATTGAATGGCCACAGCCCGAACTGGCATGGCATATGTTCGATGGATTTGAGGGGAAATCCTACGCATTCGAAGCGGCCTGCGCCGTGCGCGAATGGGCAGGACGCACGCTTGGATTGGAGCCGCTGGTTTCGCTGATCGCACCAGACAACCACCGGTCGGTGCGCCTTGCTTCGCGTCTTGGTGCCATGGAAGAGCGGCGCGATGTAGTTGATGGCGAAAAGGTGATTATCTTCCGGCATCTCGCCCATGATGACAAACGCGCCATGCGTCAGGCAGCGGGTGCGATTGCATGATCCCAACCCTCACCACATCTCGGTTGACCCTTGGCCCGTTCAGCATGGCGCAATATGAGGCGTTTCACGCGTTTTGCATAACTGAACGTTCGCAATTTCTGGGCGGTCCAACTGACGACCCACGAGATAGCTGGGACAGTTGTATGCAAGGGCTGGGCCAATGGGTTGCGCGCGGCTATGGCGCGTTTTTCCTTACAGAAACGGCAACAGCCACGCCGGTCGGGCGCGTGCAGCTGCGTCATCCGATTGATCTGGATGAACCGGAGTTGGCTTGGGTCGTTTATCAAGAGTTCGAAGGTAAAGGGCTAGCGCATGAGGCCGTATTGGCCGTACGCGACTATGCATATCGCACCTTGGGTTTGGCACGCCTGATGTCATTGATCGCACCAGAAAACACGCGATCAATTGCGTTGGCCGAAAAGCTGGGTTGCGTAGCAGAAGGGCAAAAAGCGTATGACAGCGACACATCGGTTACCATCTACCGCCATCCAGGGGCATCTGCATGACCCCTACCATCCAAACCGAGCGCTTGATCCTGCGTCGTCCCACTAAAGAGGACTGGCCCGTCTATCGCGGCTTCATGATGACCGACCGTGCAGGTTTCTTTTCCAGCAGCGGTGATCTGGCGCAGACGTGGAAAAGCTGGGCAGCCGAACTGGGACACTGGGAGATGTACGGTATCGGCATGTGGGCCGTGACACGGCAAGACGACGATATGATCATGGGTCTTGTCGGCCCGTGGACCCCACCGCACTGGCCCGAGAATGAAATCGGATGGATGATGTTGTCTTCAGCAGCAGAAGGCAAAGGTTTCGCAACCGAAGCCGCGCGCGCCAGCCTGACCCATGCGTTTGATGTCCTCGGCTGGCAGACCGCCGTCAGTTATGTCTGGCCCGACAACACCCGGTCTGTAAGGCTGGCCGAAAAGCTGGGCGCGGTGCTGGATCCCAATGCTCAGGCACCATCCGAAGACACGCTAGTCTATCGTCACCCAAAGGTGGCCGCATGATCCCGATACTGCATACCGAACGGCTGACCATGCGCGCGCCCCGTTGGGACGACTTCGAGGCATATGCAGCATTTTGCGCTTCGCCGCGCACTGTTCATTTGGGCGGTCCGTTTCCCCGATGCGATGCGTTCCACAAGCTGGCCGCAGTCCTGGGCCATTGGCACCTGCGCGGGTTTGGCCGGTGGATGGTCGCTGACGCCAAAACCGACGAGCCGCTGGGCATTGTCGGCCTTTATTATCCTGAAGGCTGGCCGGAACCAGAACTGGCTTGGTCGCTGTTTGACGCCGCCGAAGGGCGCGGCGTGGCATTTGAAGCGGCCATTGCCGCGCGCGATTATGCTTACGACACATTGGGATGGACAACGCTTTTCAGCGCGATTGAACCTAAAAACACACGCTCGGTCGCCCTGGCCAGACGGCTAGGCTGTACACAGAGCGGGTCCTTTTATCATGAAATTTATGGCGATCTGCATCAGTGGCGGCACCCGGCCCCGGAGGCAAGGCCATGATCCCGACCTTGCATACTCGCCGCCTGACACTGCGCCCTTATCGGCGCGCGGATTTTGACGGTTATGCGGCCTTCATGTGCTCTGATCGCGCCACCTACATGGGCGGGCCGTTCGACCGCGAAAAGGCATGGGCGTGGTTTACAAATGATGTATCCACGTGGGCTCTTTACGGGTTTGGAACACTGGCGATGGTCTATCATGGCAGGCTTGCGGGCGGTGTCGGTCTTGTTCACCCGCCTCACTTTCCCGAACCCGAATGCGGTTGGTTCGTCTTTGACGGGTTTGAAAAGCTAGGTCTTGCGACTGAAGGTGGACGGGCCATGCTGGATCATGCATTTGCGACCACCGACCTGATCTCGATCGTCAGCTATGTACATGTGGACAATGCTGCATCGATCCGGGTGGCGGAAAAGCTGGGCGGCGAACGTGACCCAGATGCGGCAAAGCCTGATGGCGATGGCGACGATACATTTGTCTTTCGGCATCTGCGAGGTGCGGCATGAGACCCTGGCTCAACACAGTCTCGCCCGCTTCCGATCAGATGGCAGCGCTTGCGGCAACTGTCCCAGTAATAGAGACTGAACGCTTGGTCTTACGGCTTCCGCGCATCAGCGATTGGCCTGTGCTTGAGCCGATTTTCACGACCGACCGCGCGATCCACATAGGCGGACCGATGTCCGCCGAAGATGCATGGCTGGACTTCAATCAGCTTGTTGCCGGCTGGATACTGCGCGGGCATGGCGCGCTGACGATCTGTGACAAGACGGGCGAGGTGCTGGGCCTTGTCCTGCTCGGGCACGAATATGGCGACCCGCAGCCAGAGCTTGGTTGGCTTTTGATCGAAAGCGCAAAAGGACGCGGTATCGCGACCGAAGCGGCCCGCGCCCTCTTGCCGATGTGCCGCGACATCTATGGCGATGGGTTTGCAAGCTATATCGCCGATGGCAACGATGCCTCGGTCCGCGTGGCTGAAAAGCTTGGCGGTGCCAAAACCGGCACACATCCGTTGGGCGCGCATGTCGCCGTTTATCACTATAAACAAGAAGGGGCCGCACAATGACCGACACTGTCACCCGTGCTGCAGAGATCCTCAAAGGTCACCGTGAAAGCATTGACCGGCTTGACGCCATCCTCGTCTATACATTGGGCGAGCGGTTCAAGCATACGCAGGCCGTGGGCCGGCTGAAGGCCGAACATGACCTGCCACCGTCCGACCCCGCGCGTGAAGAAACGCAGATCGCGCGGCTTACCGATCTTGCAAACCGGGCCGATCTTGACCCGGAATTTGCCAAGAAATTCCTGAACTTCATCATTCAGGAAGTCATCCAACACCACAAACAACACCAATCCTGAGGGCATCCCCCTCACACCCATCTTTAAGGAGAAAATCTGATGGCTATGAAAATCCGTTTGGCCCGTGGCGGCTCAAAAAAACGTCCATTTTACGCAATTGTGGCTGCTGACAGCCGCATGCCACGTGACGGTCGCTTCATCGAAAAGCTGGGCACTTATAACCCCATGCTACCCAAAGACAGCGAAGAGCGCGTGAAGATGAACATGGAGCGCGTGAAATACTGGTTGGGCGAAGGCGCACAGCCAACTGACCGCGTATCGCGCATGCTGGAAGCGGCTGGCGAGTTGCCTAAGAAAGAGCGCAGCAACCCCAAAAAGGGGACACCAGGCAAGGCCGCGCAGGCCCGCGCTGATGAAAAAGCTGAAAAGGCAAAGGCTGTAGAAGAAGCTGCTAACGCCCCAGCCGAGGAAGCTCCCGCAGAAGAATCAGCGGCTGAAGAATAAACCTCTTTCGCGTTGCCCGGATGATGCCGGGCAGCGCCTTTCCCCTTCCATGGGTGCCTGATCATGTTTCGCTTGGTGCGCACGATCATCCTTGTCATGTTTGCCTTCGTGGCCGGCATGCTATTTGAGCGGAACAACGCACGTGAATCTTGTGAATTTGTGGGCGGCCTGTGGATCATGGATGTGTGCGTCGGGATGGAGCCGTAAATGACGGATCGTGTGATCGTTGGGTCTTTGGGCGGTGCCTTTGGCGTGCATGGTGAGGTGCGCCTGAAATCGTTCTGCGCGGACCCCGCGGCAATTGCGGATTACACCCCGCTTTATACCGAGGATGGTCGCACCTTCGCGCAAGTTGTTCTGAGCGGACAACTCAAGAACGGTTTTTCAGCGCGGATCGACGGTGTCGTTACCAAAGAAGATGCTGATGCTCTGCGGAACACGCCGCTTTATGCGGATCGTGCAAACATGCCCTCTTTGCCGGATGATGAGTATTACTACGCTGATTTGATTGGTCTCTGCGTACTCGACACGGGTGGCCTCACACTGGGCACTGTCCGCAATGTGATGGACCACGGGGCGGGCGATTTGTTGGAAATCGCGGTACCAGGTGCGTCAGACACCGTTTTGTTGCCGTTTACCAAGGCGATCGTGCCGACGGTGGATCTGGCGGCCAGCCGGATCATCGCTGACCCGCCTGAGGGGCTTTTCGCCTAAAATTGCCCTGTGTCGTGCATGGCTGGCCCATAATCAACCCGGCGGTTAGCCTGACCGCATCCAGCCAAAGGATGCCCCATGCTGCACCATGTTGAAATCTATGTTTCCGACCTTGCCGCCACTCGTGCGTTCTGGAGCGATCTACTGGCGCTGATCGATTACCAGGAAACAGATCATTGGGATGACGGATTTACCCTGAAAAAAAGTGAAGATGCCTATCTGACATTTGTGCAGGTCGCAGACCGCCATGCAGACCGACCCTATCACCGCTGTGCGGTGGGGCTAAACCATCTGGCCTTCAAAGTGCCCGACCGGGCGGGCGTGGATCAACTGCGTGCTCATTGCCAGGCGAAAGGCGTGACGTGCCTGTATGATGACCGCTACCCGTTCGCCAATGGCGGCACGGATTACTACGCGCTCTTTATTGAGGATCCGGACCGGATCAAGGTGGAGTTTGTCGCCCAGGTCTGATGGTTTTCATAAGCCCGCGAATAATCTAGACCTGCGCCATGAGTGCAAAGACCCCAAAATCCGCGGGCCGCATCGCCGTCCGCCCGACGCTGAAGCCGCGTGAACTGATGACTGAAACACCCGCACTGGCCGGGTCGTGGACGGCGCAGATCATCACCTTGTTTCCACAGGCCTTTCCGGGCGTTCTGGGCGAAAGCCTGACGGGCAAGGCGTTGCAAGATGGCCTGTGGCGGCTTGAGACCTATCATCTGCGCGACTACGGCATCGGCAAGCATCGCAATGTGGATGATACACCATCCGGGGGCGGTGCAGGCATGGTGCTGCGCGCCGATGTGCTGGAAAAGGCAATCGGCGACGCGCGGCAGGCGGTGAAAGGGGCGATGCCATTGGTCTATCTGTCCCCACGCGGTCGTCGCTTTGATCAGGCGATGGCCCGCGACTGGGCTCGCCATGACGGAGTGACCATGCTCTGCGGACGCTTTGAAGGGGTCGATGAGCGGGTGCTGACCCATTTCGGCATTCAAGAGGTTAGCCTTGGGGATTTTGTGCTGACTGGAGGTGAGATCGCCGCCCAGGCGATGATTGACGCGACGGTGCGACTGTTACCCGGTGTGCTGGGGAATGCGGAAAGTGCTGTCGAAGAGAGTTTTTCGACCGGGCTGCTGGAACACCCGCAATATACCAAACCAGCAAAATGGAAGGGGCATGCCATTCCTCAGGTGCTGCTGTCTGGCAACCACGCCAAGATCGCCGCATGGCGCAAGGCCGAGGCTGAAAAGATCACCAAGATGCGCCGCCCCGATCTTTGGGCAGCCTATGAGGAAAAGACCAAATGATCTCCGTCAGGTTTTATGGGGGTTTCCACATCGCAGCGCGCAGATGTAGAAAATCGTGCACCTTCGACTCGATGGACAGATACTCTGAATCCGATCTGTAAGCCGCGTCAGGCAACCCTGACCCAAATGTCAAGCATCTCTAACCCAGACCGATCCTTCGAACTCAATCATGTGAAGCGTCAAGTCGCGGACTTACCTGACCTTCGCTTTTTGCGCTTTGCTGACGCAGCATTCGTTCGCACGCGCGGCGCGTTCATCGCTGTGTCGCAGCTAATGTCGCCAGACCGGTCGATCAGAGGCCCCGATTGTGCCTGAGCCCAGTCCGAACTTTCGCCGTACGCTTCGCCAATGTGAAAGATGGTGGGACAGAGATACCGTTCGCGAAACTCAAGCTAACGGCTGCTTTACTCGTGTAGGCTGCCGCCAAAGCCATCCTTCATCAAAGCGTCCAACATAGGACAAGCCGCAGAGCCATCGTCGCAGTTCTTGGAAAGGCTCAAGAGCGCGTCTTGGAGGCGCACTAAGTTCTCAATCTTGGCGGTGATCTCACCCAGATGGTTCTCAGCCATTGCTTTCACCTCGCCACAGGATCGGTCACTCTGCTCGGTCAGAGATAGAAAGGTCTGAATAATCGAGATCGGGAAGCCCAAATCGCGACACCGGCGCACGAACCTGAGTTTGGCGATTTCATCTGACGAGTACAGCCGACGCCCTCCTGCAGAGCGACCCGGCTTCGGAACAACACCCTCTCGTTCATAGTATCGGATCGTTTCGATGTTCACGCCGCTTTGTTCTGACGCTTTGCCGATGGTGAACATTTCGCTTGCTCCTGTAGTGGCTACAGGAAGTAGAAAAACAAAATGGACATGAATGCAAATCAACAACCCTTGGCGGACACCGGCATCGCTGCCCGCCTATTGATGCCCTTCGCTGCGCTTTTGGCGCTGTTGTCGGCGTCATGTTGTGTTTTGCCTATCGGCCTTTCGATACTGGGCCTTGGCGGTGCATGGCTCACCATGCTTGGGCCATTCATCGCTTATCGAGGGTTCATTCTTGCAGGTGTCGCGATTGCCCTCGTTTGGGCTTGGTATCGAGTGCTGCGTCGCAGGCCATGCTTAACGCGCAGGCGCTCTGCAATCGCATGGACTTCACTCGCATCTATCGCCTTTTTGATCGCGCTGTCTTCGCCACTCTGGGAGGCGTCAGCGCAGCGTTTCATGTGGGATTTGTGGAGATCGACACGATGAAAAACAAACTACTGGCGCTCGGGGTGGGCGGCACGATCTTGGCGATCCTCTGTTGCTTCACGCCGCTCTTGCCGGTCGTGCTAGCAGCGCTTGGCCTGACAGGGTTACTTGGTGTCGTCTACAGCGATGCTGTCTTGCTGCCGATTTTGGCAGGTTTTCTAATACTGACGGGGTACGCGATATGGCGACAGAAGACGCAAAAGTAGTCTTGGAATCTACGCTCACGTGTCCGTCTTGTGGACACGTTGAAACCGAAACGATGCCGACGGATGCGTGCCAGTGGTTTTATGAATGCAAGTCATGTCAGACTCTCTTGAAGCCACTTGAGGGGGATTGCTGCGTCTATTGTTCCTACGCAACGGTTCCGTGTCCACCAATCCAAGAAGGAAAGTCCTGCTGCTAAGATCGTTTTTTTTGCCAATTCAATGTTGGCGGTTACAAAGCTTATGATCAGCGAGTGACGCCAGAACATAACAATCCTCGGCTACGCCATCACCTTCACATCCCTTGGACATTCGAACGAGTTCTTTCTCCAAAGCGCGCAACCGTTTGATTTTGGCGCGCACATCCGTGAGCTGCGATGTCGCAATCTCCGTAGCAGCTTGGCAAGAACGATCCGGGTGTTCCTGGAGCTCGATGAGGGACAGAATAGCTTCAATCGAAAAGCCCAGATCGCGGGCGTGTCGAATGAAGCTCAACCGTTCTAGCCCGGCTTTGTCGTAGCGTCTTTGGTTGCCGCTCGTGCGCTCTGCTTCTGCCAGGAGTCCCATTTCCTCGTAGTAGCGAATGGTTGGAACCTTGACCTTTGTGCGCTTTGAAAGCTCGCCGATAGAAAACATGAAGAAACCTCTTGAACCTCTAGTCACTAGAGACATTACACTATCATCAACCTAAGATGAAAGAGGATCCCCCATGGCAGGTTGCTGCGGACATGACGCCAAGTTTGACGGCGTATCAGACGACTACAAACGCAGGCTGTGGATCGTCATTGCATTGAACGCGACGATGTTCGCGGTTGAAATGACTGCGGGCCACTTGGCAAAGTCACAAGCCTTGCAAGCCGATGCTCTCGACTTTGCGGGTGATGCAATGACCTACGGCATCTCTCTGGCAGTCATAGGCGCCTCACTTCGCGCCCGTACCAATGCCGCGCTGTTTAAGGGTTTCAGCCTTTTGTTAATGGGGCTTTGGGTCTTCGGCTCCACCGTCTACCGCGTTTTTTATGTCGGGGTCCCCGCAGCCGAGATTATGGGCGCTGTTGGCTTTCTGGCTTTGCTCACCAACCTTGCCAGTGTGTTCCTGCTGGTGCGTTACAAGGACGGTGACGCCAACGTGCGCTCTGTCTGGCTATGCTCGCGCAATGACGCCATCGGCAATGTCGCCGTCATGTTCGCAGCCTTGGGCGTCTGGGGGACCGCAACAGGCTGGCCTGACCTGATCGTCGCAACAATCATGGCTGGTCTGTTCCTATCGTCCGCTTTCCAGATCGTGCGGCAAGCCCTCGCAGAGCGGCGGGAAATAATCGACCACAAACACGCGGAGGCATGATGCAGGGCTTTCTCATTATTCTGGGTCTTGGGGTTGCTGCTATGACCCTTGCAGCAATCTTCTGGTCAATTGCCTTTCCTGATCGGCGGATATGGCCGCCCAAACGCTATACGGCACTTACCCCTTTCCTTGTCTGGGTGCCGACATGCACGCTGTTCGGTGTTCTCATCTTGCTTGGTGTCTTGGGTTGGGCTGATCTGGCCATTCCAAGTTGGGTGCGGTTTGGCGTTGGCCTGCCTCTCATCCTGATCGGCAACATTGTGGTATGGATGGAAGTCTCGCACTTTGGGGTGCCGCAGACTGGTGGAGCCAAAGGCACCCTGCGCACTGAGGGCATGTATCGTTACTCTCGGAACCCGCAGTACATGGCTGATATTGGCATCGTAAGTGGCTGGATGATCTTGTCAGCAGCGCCTTGGGCAATGGTCGTCGGGTTAGCGGGAATAGCAGTGCTTATCGCCGCACCATTTTCTGAGGAACCTTGGCTCAAGGATAAATACGGAAGCGCGTTTGAACAGTACGCGACACGTGTGGGGAGGTTCTTCTGAGGTACGCAACGAGCCAAAGTCGGATTGCGACTGACACCAAAAATGTAACAACGCTAAAAAGCTAGGTAGGCATTCCATCAGCTTTCGGGAGACTGGGGTCCATTTGATCCCAAGGCTGTGCGCTCTTCACGTAAATGTCACGGCTTGGCTGGTACCAACTCGGATCATCCAAACTATCCGCGAACAGGATCATTGCTCCTTCGCTTGCCTTGTTGATCAGAAACAGCGGTGATCCACATTCAGAGCAGAAACCGCGAAGCATTGCGTGGCCGCGATCAGCTTGGCGCTCGAACCACTTTGGTTCCCCTTTCTCAAGCCTGAAATCAGTCTGTTTCACTAGCACAGCTGGAAAATAGGCACTTCCAGTGGCCTGCTGGCAATCGCGGCAATGGCAGTTACCCATGTAGCGGGCAACACCTTCGGATTTGTATCGGACTGCTCCACACGCGCACCCACCGGAAAATTGCTCAGGCAACATGATCTTTCCTCTCCAGTTCATTTTATGGAGGAGAACCAACTTCGCAACAACTTATAGTCTGATCCTATCTGGTTGCTGACGGCCACAGAAAGTCCGCTATCTGAAGAAGGGGATTTGCGTTTAGGCTCATGCCAAATCGTCCCGTCGACGCTTCGCAAGCTCGCGGTAAAGAGCGGGTGGCGTCACCCCAATCCAATCGGCGACGTGCACCCAACGGCCTTCTTTTGGAGGTCCATTAAGTTCGAGATAGGCATCCAGCCGATCTGTTACCTTTCGCAACCGCATGATCTCAATGCGCGTCCGCAGTGCCTGAAGTTCTCTGGTCGTTCGCTCCAATGCTCTTACCGAAAGATTTCCCCCCCAAGAACCGTTCTCAAAGTCCTTCAGAAGCTGCGCCTTAGGTATGGCCGAAACCTTTGTGGTCCGATCCGTGACCGCATCGCAGTGGTACTGATCTGCAAACAAGGACGCTTCGGCGACCAGATCGCCCGCATTGGCGATGTGCAATGTGAGAAGCCCGCCATCTTTCAGAGCTCGCCGAAGAAGAACTTGGCCCTCCCTTACAAGGAATGCCATTTCAACTTTATCGTTACGCCGAAACAGAGACTCACCTGCTTCAAGTGTTCGAACAGATGCGCCTTCGAATGATGTGAGCCAATGATCTGACATGATTTCTATCATGTTTCATGTTGCTCATCATATGCAATGTCTTTGCGCAAATCCCGGATCATACAAGGATGTCAAACATGACAACTAAGCGCTTCGCATTTCTCATGCTGATCTTGCCCACAGTTGCCTTTGCTCAAAACCACTCTGGAAACCACGGCTCAGCTCCATCGCTCTATGCAGGACAAGAAACGCGCCTTATCAAATCTCTTTCCGAGGACGACGTAGAGGAGATCGCACGTGGCGGCGGATGGGGTCTTGCACGCGCCGCCGAGCTAAATGGCGTTCCCGGGCCAACGCATCTCCTTGAGCTAGCTGATCAAATCGGACTGACCGAACAGCAACGCGACGACATCGAAGTGATCCGGGCGCAGATGCGGGCAGACGCCATAACTGCTGGGGAGCGGTTCGTCGCGGCGGAACAATCGCTGGACGAAGCTTTTCAACTTGGTGCGCCGGATGCGGGGACACTTGAGCGGCTGGTGGCGGAAGCAGGTGAGGCGCGGGCAGATTTGCGCCTTGTTCACCTCAACGCGCACCTGCTGACTTTGCCATTGCTGACTGACACTCAGGTGACCCAGTATTCGGTGCTGCGCGGCTACTCAGATGATCCATGTGACGCCGTTCCTGACGGGCACGATCCGAAGTTGTGGCGCAATCATAATGGGTGCAACTAGGTTGGCTATCGGCGACACACCCTCGTGACTTGTCAAAACCATATACCCCCAGTAGGTATTTGGTATGTTTCGCTTAATGCTGCCGATCCTTCTTGTTTTTGCATTTGCCGGTGCGTCCACCGCGTCAGTAATGCATGGATTGAACCATGGACCCGATCACGCTGACCACCACGCTGAAATGACGGAGCATGATGTGTTCGCTGATGCCGAGAAGGCCCTCGCGGACTGCTGCGACACCACGAAAGGCATGGGATCAACGCCATGTTTTGGTGATCTCGTAGCCACATCTGCGATTTCGCCGGTAAATCTCGCAAGCAGAATTGCCATTGGGGTGCTGTATGCTGACTTCGAGTTTTCGAACCTGATACTGGCTGTCCCAACCGGTCCTCCGAAAGTTTGAACGGCAACGGGCGCTCGCCTGCAATCCATTCAACTTTCAAATTAAAGGACCAACAAACATGATCTCACGTCGCCACTTCACCACCCTTTCCGCAACGGCTTTGGCTGTCGCTGCTCTGCCAGCCCGCGCAAGCACGCCTATGCGCGTTCTCGCCTCACCCGGTTGCGGATGTTGTCACGCTTGGGCCGACTTGGCCCGTGCGCGTGGCTACGCTGTCACTGTCGGAGAACTGACCAAGCCGGAGGCGCAGAAGTCAGAGCGCGGCATTCCGCTTGAACTGGCCTCCTGTCACACCATTGAAGCCGATGAGTATGTCTTTGAAGGGCATGTTCCGTTCGAAGCATTGGAAACTGTTCTGCAGGATCGCCCAGACATCACCGGTCTTGCTGTTCCGGGCATGCCGATGGGTTCCCCCGGCATGGGGGATGATCCTTCTGCCCGTTACGACGTCATCGCATTTGGTGGAGAGGCGGGCACCGGAATGGTGTACTATCGAGCTGGTACAGCACAGCCCTTCGACACGTGATGGCAAGTCGCAAGGCAGTTCTTATGACCGGCGGGCTCGCGCTCGCCGGTTTCGCGGCCGCCTTTGTCATGGCCCAACCGTCCGATGCGGTCGGTCTGTTGTCACCAGATGACACCGAAGTGGTCGCCCTTGGTCAGGGCATCTACGTGGCTCAATGTGCTGCGTGCCACGGGGCGCGCCTCGAAGGGCAACCGAACTGGCGGATGCGGGGCGAAGATGGTTTGCTACCAGCACCGCCGCATGACGCGACCGGGCACACGTGGCACCACGACGATGAAACGCTCTTCACCCTGACCAAATATGGGCTTGCCGGACTGATGGAGAATGCACCCCCATCCGGTATGCCTGTTTATGAAGATGTGCTCAGCGATGAAGAAATCATTGCCGTGCTATCCTTCATCAAATCAACCTGGCCCAGTGATATTCGAGAGCATCACGACGCACTCAATGCCCAGTGCGAATAGAGGAAAACTCAGATGATTAGACAAACCCTTCTCGGTTTGGCCGTCGCAATTGCTCCAATGGTTGCTGCGGCGCATTCCAAGTCCGAAACAACGACACCTGCTGACGGTGCGACTGTCACAGAAGTGCCGGAGCTTTCAATGCGGTTCGATGATCCAATGCGTATAATTTCAGTCACGCTGAGCGCAACCGATGATGACATCGAAATCGAACGCGAGACCGGTAAGGACCCAGCAACGGAATTCCGAGCAGTGCCCTTGGAAGAACTTGCGCCTGGAAGCTACCGCTTTGACTGGCGTGGAATGGCTTCAGACGGCCATCCTATGCAGGGTAGCTTCTCTTTTACCGTCGCGGAGTGACTGGACTGGCCCCCATCGACGGTCTTGCCGCTTTGGCCATTGTGGCCAAGGCGGTTGGCTATGGCGCGGCTCTGCTCGCGATTGGGGGCGTTCTGTTTTCCTTCGTCTTTGCGAAGCGCGCTGAGGCGTCTGTCTTTGAACCGCCCTTTGTTTGCCGGAGACCCAGAAGTAAGGATACTGGGTTATGGAAAAGAACAAATGTGGAAACAGATACTCACCTGAAGTGCGCGAGCGTGCTGTGCGGATGGTGTTCGAACATCAGGGCGAATTTGACAGCCAATCTGCTGCGATCAAATCGATTGCGCCCAAGATAGGTTGTGGGCCGGATACTCTTCGGGCCTGGGTTCGACGCGCTGAGACGGACAGCGGTCGGCGAGATGGTTTAACGACCACCGAGCGTGAACGGATCAAGGCACTTGAGCGTGAGAACCGGCAGCTTCGACAGGCCAATGAAATTCTGAAGAAAGCATCAGCGTATTTTGCTCAGGCGGAGCTCGACCGCCCGTTTCGGAAATGATTGCCTTCATCAAAGCACATCGGGAAATCTGTGGGGTCGAGCCGATTTGCCGGGTTTTGCAGATCGCCCCGTCAACGTTTTATGCGCATCTGGCAGTTGAACGTGATCCTGACCTAGCATCAGATCGCGTGAAACGGGATGCTGAACTACGTCCACAGATGAAGCAAGTCTGGGAAGACAACCGATCTGTTTATGGTGCGCGTAAGCTGTGGCATGCCATGCGCCGCGAGGGGCATGATCTAGCCCGTTGTACTGTCGAACGATTGATGCGCGACATCGGGATCGAAGGCGTCAGGCGTGGCAAGAAGGTCAAGACAACATGGCCGGACAAGGCCCTGCCATGCCCAATGGACCGAGTGAACAGGCAGTTCCGAGCAACGATGCCAAACCAACTCTGGGTCTCTGATTTTACCTATGTCTCATCCTGGCAGGGGTTTGTGTATGTCGCCTTTGTGATCGACACCTTCGCCAACAAGATCGTCGGTTGGCGCGCATCAAGGTCACAGCAAACGCAGTTCGTCTTGGACGCTTTGGAGCAGGCGCTTTACGAACGACGGCCCAGCGACAGCCTGATCCATCACAGCGATCGCGGCAGCCAATATGTCTCAATCAAATACAGTGAAAGGTTGGCAGATGCTGGGCTGGAACCCAGCGTTGGCACGGTCGGCGACTCGTATGACAATGCGCTCGCCGAAACGATGATCGGTTTGTTTAAAGCGGAAGTCATTCACAGATTGGGGCCATGGAAATCTGCTGATGCCGTCGAATGGGAAACCATGAAATGGGTCGACTGGTTCAACAATCGTCGCTTGCTCGAACCTATCGGATACATCACGCCAGCCGAAGCTGAGGAGGCATTCTATGCAGATATGAACACAGTCGATAAAGTCGCGTGAGAAGAACTAAACAGTCTCCGGTAAAACCGGGGCGGTTCACTTACGCCTTGCTCGGCAGCTCGCGGTCGGTGCGGCACTGGTTGGCCTCGCGGTCTTGGCTGGACGTTTCGGCATTCGGGCGGCACGCATATCCGGGATGGGTTTTGAGGGCGCAACGGACCCGATGATGCTTGGGTTTGTTTGGGAAAGCCCACTTGGCACGGCTGCGATTTGGCGTGGAGTTGGCGAACTTGCGATACTGGCGGTTTTGGTCCCCCGTATAGGGCAGTGGATTGCTTTGGTGGGCAGCCTTGCCGTAGCCATATCTTTCGCTCAGGTGGGCCACGCCCTGGGTGATCCCAGGTTGGCTCTTGCTGTCTTGATTGTTCTTCACCTACTGACCGCAGCCTTTTGGGTTGGTGCGCTTGTGCCTTTGCGCTGCGCGGCGCTTACTCCCTCTGGCGTTGATGTGTTGCACCACTTTGGCAATGTCGCGGCTTTCGGAGTGGCTGTCCTGATCCTTGCAGGCACAGCGCTCGCTTGGCTCCTTTCAGGCTCCTTCGCTGCCTTATTTGGAACAGCCTATGGCTTAGGGCTTTTGCTCAAAGTCGCGATTGTTGCGGTACTTCTGGGCTTTGCGGCCTTCAATAAGACTAGGCTCGTTCCTGCGTTGCGCGCCGAGAAACCTGGCGCGACACATGCGCTTCGACGGTCAATTTCAATAGAAATGCTAGCTGTGGTCCTGATCCTGTTGGCCACCGCAACTATCACGAGTGTAACCACACCACCCGTCAACCTCTAAAGACTTAACCGCGCGCCTTGTCGAGCAACTCAAGCAATTCAGTGAACTTGGCCCGCTGATCCTCTCGGTCCCCCGATGCAAGCGCATCTTCAATGCAGTGTGATGCGTGATCATCTATCACGAGCTTCTCCACGCCCTTGAGCGCTGCCCGCACCGCTGCGATTTGCGTCAACACATCAACGCAATAGCGATCTTCCTCGACCATCCGGGCGATCCCGCGGACCTGTCCTTCAAGGCGATTGAGACGTTTTAGAGTGGCTTCGCGATTGTTGTGCATGGCCTTCTTTTCGCATGGTGGCGGAGAAAAAGTCGAGAGAACACGGGATTAAATCTCGCGGTCTTGATTATATACCCTGGGGGGGTATATGGAGCTAAGCAGTGCAAACGCAAGCACCGCACCCGCATACGAAGCACGCAAACGGAGAAGCCAATGCCTAAAGACGCACGCGATGTTGCTGAAACTGAAACAAATCCGGCTGAAGAAGCGGTCGGCAAAACTGCTGTGCTTTACCGAATGGCCTTGCCAGATCATCTATGCCCATCCGGGCAAAAGGCGCGTTGGCTTCTCGAACGTCAGGGCTATGACGTCGATGACCGGCTGTTCCGAACCCGCGCCGAAGTGGATGCCTTCAAGGCTAAGCACGACGTCAATACGACACCCCAAGCCTGGATTGAGGGTGGACGTGTCGGTGGCTACACGGATCTACGCCAAAAGCTGACAGGATGGGATCCCACAGCAAAAACCTATCGACCTGTGTTGTATTTGTTCGCTGTTGCAGCGCTTACCGCAGTGGCACTTTCCATCGGATTTATCGGCGCAATCACATGGCAGACACTTGGCTGGTTCATCTCGGTGTCGATGATCCTTCTCGGTATGCAGAAACTGCGCGATTTCGAAAGCTTCACCACGATGTTCCTCAACTACGATTTACTCGCGCGGAAATGGGTGCCTTACGCCTATATCTATCCGTTCGTAGAGACTGGCGCAGGTATCCTCATGACTGGCATGATCCTGACTTGGGTGTCCGCTCCCGCAGCGCTCCTGGTTGCGAGCATCGGTACGATAAGCGTGTTCAAAGCCGTCTACATCGATAAACGCGAACTGAAATGCGCCTGTGTCGGTGGAAATTCAAACGTACCGCTTGGGTTTGTAAGCCTCACCGAAAACCTGATGATGGTTGGGATGGCCGTCGTGATGCTTTGGCTGATGATTTGAAACTAGTGATCGGCAATCAAAGCGGACCTTAGGATTCAAATCTGAAACGGCATCAATATCCCGCGACCTGTAATTTCGGTTCCTAAACCATGCTGCGGCATCCTCGAATGGCGGTTTCTTTCGCCGCGCGACAGCATGAATTTTTTCGCTCATGCCGCATTTTCCTCGCTGCGAGCGCACGCAGCACAAAATCACAATGGCCGAGTCGGGCTCTTTCGAGACCTTCGCCGCGATCCGCGCGAAAGTCGGCTATGGTCGGTTTTCCTGATTTTGGGTCAATGACGTGAAAGTCAAAGTCATCTGACGTTCAACAGCAGGGGGACATCTGCTGACAGCATCTGATCCCGAAAAATCGACCTTTCAGGCGCCGTCAAAGCTGGCGCTGAAAGCCCGCTGACAGGGCGGTCACGGCATCAAGATCAGTACCGCCCACCAGTACGTAACCAACGTCGTCCTGCACCCAGGCGTTGGTGGCCAGCCCATGCGACATCATCTGGCCCGCAACATCTGCGGCCTGACCGCTACCTGTCACGCAGAACGCAAAGGGTTCTCCGTTTTCGTCCAGATAAGCCATCTGGATCAATGGCTGCCCCGCAATCGCCAGCACCTGCGCGCGCTTGAACTCCAGCCCCGCTACGGCGGTCGCGGCGCGCAGATCGACGCCCAGCAGATCTTCTGCCTGTTGTAGCACGGCCTCGGCCCGGTCCGGTGTCTGCGTCGGCCCGCTGAGCGTCGCCGTGACATAAAGCGCCTGATAGGAAGCCACTGTGTCCACCCATGTGGGTGCAGGGCGCAGTGCGGCCATGATCAGCAGACCTGCGACGAACGAAGCTGCTATAGCTGCGGGAAAGGCCCAGCGCGGGGCGGTCTGCATTGCGGGTTGTGGCGGGGCATAGGCTGGGGCCGCCAAAGCATCCGGGGCAAATGCCTCCTGCAGGAGGGCCTTGTCAATCGACAGCGCCTCCAGCCGTGCGGCCAAACCCGTATCTTCCACAAGTGCGGCGTCAATCTGCGCCACCAGTGTCGCGTCCGCCTCTCCATCCAGATAGGCGGTCAGTGCATCATCCGTGATCACACCTGTCGAATTGCTCACCCTTGATCCCTCGCCTCAGTCATCCGGCCATTTATCGTCTTACGCACCGTGGACAGCCTGCTCATCACGGTGCCCACGGGTATATCTAGTATCGCTGCGGCCTCGCGGTAGGACTGTCCCTCAACATAGACCAAAAGGGCAGCCATCCGCTGACCCTCTGGCAAGGCCTGTATCATTGTAAACACTTCACGGGCCAAGATATTCGTTTCCGGGCCCGGTGCCCCATCCGGCAGCTCTGCGTCGTCAATAGATACGACACCCTGCCCATCGCGCACCTTACTCGCACGCTGATCATTCAGCCACAAACGCCGTGCCATCGTAAACAGCCAGCGATCCAGATGGGTGCCTGGTGTGAACTGCGCGGCCTTTTCCAGTGCGCGAGCGCAGGTGTTTTGCGCCAGATCATCGGCCAGCGTCCGGTTCCGGCAGAGCACCAGACAAAAGCGCCACAGCCGCGGATAAACCTCAGGTAAACCGGCCGCGACAACCGCTTGCGCAGAATTTTTTCGCAACCACTGAATAAATCCAGCCCCCCGGGTGTTCTCTTACTAACCGCTCGGACTGGGCGGCGTCACATTTACCTATGGGAGGAAACACCTATGCGCAATTTCAAACTGGCCATCGCAGCTTTGGCGATCACATCCGCAACGGGCGCTTCGGCTGAAGGCTGGGTTCTGAACGGGGACCAGTCGGTTGTCGGCTTTGGTTCAATCAAATCAGATGACACCGGAGAGGCGCACACATTCAGCGGGTTGAGCGGAACGGTGTCCAAGGAAGGCGTGGCTGAGGTCGAGATTGACCTCGGCACCGTGGAAACCAATATCGATATCCGCAACGAACGGATGACCGAATACGTCTTCCAAAACGCACCGACTGCGACGTTGAAGGCACAGGTCGACATGGCCGATTTCAATGGGCTGGCCGTGGGCGAAAGCACCGTAACAGAGATTGATGGCGATCTTGTTCTGTTGGGGCTTGAGACGCCTGTCTACATGGATGTCTTCGTAATGCGCTTGGATGAAGAAAACGTCATGGTCACAACCAACAGCATGATGTTTGTCAGCACCGAGGAACTGGGCGTGAATGAAGGTATCGACAAGCTGATGGAGCTGGCGTCCCTCCCCGATATTACCCGTGCCGCACCGGTCACCTTCCGACTGATGTTCAATTCGGGCGCGACTGAGTCTTGATCGCCAATCAAAACGATATTGTTGGCCGGTCCTCTGACCGGCCAAAATCCCTGACGATGCCCCTTGATCGGAGCGGGCGAACACCTTAGACAGCGGCATTCCCGGTCAGCATGCTGATTCCGGGTATTGGTCTATGGAACCATCCGGGTATTGTGCAGGTCTTCGTTGATCTTTTCGCACCGGGCAGGCCGGACGACCACAAAAAAGAATGATGACACATCTCTGGCGGGCGGCAGGACCGGACCCGATAACGACACAGAGCTCTGGGCCACACAAGAAACGCTACGGGACAACCCGTACCAAATATAGGAGCGTGTCAGATGGACCTGATCGCACAACTCGAAGCGGAGCAAGTTGCTGCGCTGGGGAAAGAGATCCCCGATTTTAAGGCGGGTGACACCATCCGCGTCGGTTATAAAGTGACCGAAGGCACACGCACCCGTGTGCAGAACTACGAAGGCGTGTGCATCGCCCGTAAGAACGGCAAAGGCATCGCCGGATCGTTCACTGTGCGCAAGATTTCTTTTGGTGAAGGTGTGGAACGTGTGTTCCCGCTATATTCTACAAATATCGACAGCATCACCGTGGTCCGCCGCGGTCGCGTGCGTCGTGCAAAACTGTACTACTTGCGCAGCCGCCGTGGTAAATCGGCGCGTATCGCAGAAGTCGCTAACTACAAAGCCCCAAAGGGCGCTGAAGCGTAAGGACGTCAGACATGAAAAAAGATATTCACCCTGATTATCACATCATCGACGTCAAGATGACCGATGGCACCGTGGTTCAAATGAAATCCACTTGGGGCAAGGAAGGTGATCAGATGTCGCTTGATATCGATCCTTCTGTGCACCCGGCATGGACCGGAGGCGGCACACGCCTGATGGATGCTGGCGGCCGCGTGTCGAAGTTCAAGAACAAATACGCAGGCCTGGGCTTTTAACGCCCGCGTGGGTTTTATCCAACCCTACGGAATTATGAAACGCCGCTCTGATTAGGGCGGCGTTTTTCTTTTTTGGATACTTGTCATACGCTGGGTGAAACCCACCGCATGCCTCCTGATAGGGTAGCCCGAAACCAAAGAAGAGTTCCCATGTCACGATCAGCCTGTTCCACATGCTAGCCTTCCTCGACGCCACAATCGGCAAATGGCTGCGGCATTTCCTTTTTGTTCTGGTCCGCACCTATTATGCACTGTTTTACAATGTTAGCTGCGCCAATAAGCATCTGTTGCAGGATCAGCACGGCACGCTGATCCTTGCTACCCATGTCAGCCGGCATGACGGGCCGCTGATTTCAGCGCTGCTTTACTCCACGATGCGCATCCGGCCGACAGTTCATTACAATGAATACCATAACTGGGCGCAGTGGTTTCCGATGATGGTTGCGGGTGCGATTCCAATGAGCTCGCCACAGAGTTGGACAGAAGAAAGGCGCAAAGCGCGCAAGGCGCATACGCTGAAAGTCATTCATCAGGCGCTGGCAGGCGGAGATTCACTTCTGCTGTTCCCGGCCGGTCGTATCCGCCGCCAGGAACGAGAGATTGTTGAACCGTACTTGTCCGGCGTGCATGAGATCATTCGGGCAGAGCCTGACACGCCGCTCATGCTGTTAAAGATCGACGGGCTTGGGCAGTTCCAATATGCGAAATATGATCTGTTCTGGAGCTTTCTGGGCATCAAGAAAGGGCGCAGACATGTCAGCGTGATGATCGCGCCGCTTGAAAGCCTTGATGCATCAATGGAGCGTGAAGCATTCAATAAACATCTGGAAGCGCTATTGAATGAATGACTGCCGGTCGCGGTAAGCGACCGGCCATCCCAATCATGCAATCAAGCGGCAGACTTGCCGCGCGACCGGTTTCCGCCACCGCGTCTGCGATGTCCGCCCGGTTTACCGCCAGCCGGTTTGCCTTGCCGATTGCCACCACCGCCGCGACGACCGCCACCGCCATTGGGGCGTTTCTTCTGACCTGGCTGCACTTCCCACCGGCGGCCAGAAGCGACCGGGATCGTTTCCTTCATCGCCTTTTCGATATCCTGCAGCTCGATCATTTCGTCGGGGGCGACCAACGCGACGGCCGCGCCATCGGCCCCCGCCCGCGCCGTCCGCCCAATGCGGTGAACATAGTTTTCAGCCACATTCGGCAGGTCGTAGTTATAGACGTGGCGCACATCGGGGATGTCGATGCCACGCGCCGCCACATCCGTAGCAACCAGCACCCGGACCTTACCGGCTTTGAAGGCCGCCAATGCGCGTTCCCGCTGGCCTTGCGACTTATTGCCGTGGATGGATGCGGCAGCAAATCCCTTTTTTTCAAGCACTTTGAACAACTTCTCGCAGCCATGCTTGGTTCGGCCGAAGACCAGAGCCAATTCATCGCGATGCTTGTCCAAGAGTTCCACCAGCAAATCCAGCTTGGCCGCCTGAGCGACGAAATGCACCGTCTGGTTGATTTTCTTGACGGCCTGGCCCGGCGGGTTCACCTGCACCCGCACCGCATCGGTCAGGTAGGTGTTCGCCAACTCGTTCATCAGCTTCGGCATCGTGGCCGAGAACATCATCGTCTGCCGCTCTTTCGCGAGCAGCGGTGCGATGCGGCGCAGCGCGTGGATAAAGCCCATGTCGAGCATCTGGTCGGCCTCATCCAGGACCAGATAGACGGTCTGATCCAACCGCACCGCACGACGGTCCAGCAGGTCAATCAAACGACCGGGGGTGGCAACCAGCAGATCGACACCATTTGCCAACCGCTTGGTCTGCCCAACGATACCCGCACCCCCAACAACCAACGCGACCTCCAAATGGGTCCCCTTGGTATAGGCGGTCAGATTGTCGGCGATCTGCTTGGCCAGTTCACGCGTGGGGGCAAGGATCAGCCCGCGCACGGTTTTTGGTGCGGGCTTCGACCCGGCCTTCAACAGCGCATTGATCATCGGCAACCCAAAAGCGGCGGTCTTACCTGTACCCGTCTGCGCCAACCCCATCACGTCACGGCCGTTCATGGCGTGCGGGATGGCTTGGGTCTGGATCGGGGTGGGATCGGTGATCCCTTGTTCTTTGAGTACTTTTACAAGTCGGGGCGCAAGGCCCAGCATGTCAAAATCCATGAATGGATATCCTATCTGTTGCGGGCCATGCCCGCGCATATCATATGGCCCCAACGTATGCCGGGACCGTTTGCAAGGTTGCGCCAATATGCTGACGGCCCAAACCGCATTGTCCGGGCGCCGATTTGACGCTGGACCCCTCGCGTGATGATGGGAACCTGAAAATTCAACGACGCTCTTACGATGGATGTCACATCCCGCTCTGCTCACGCGGCAGCCTGCGTCGGTTGTGCATGACATGATGTCGGGGGCCCGGTATGTCAAGCTCACTTCCCTTTTTCGCTGTGGCACTGTGTGCACATCAGGACATACGAAGTTGTCCACAGGAAAATCAGAAGCAACGTCATGCTGCGCTTTTACTCGCAACAGCCACTGCATATAGTGCCTGAAAAGAACAAGTATCAGGGAAAACCACGTGGCGCATATTATCGTTGTGGGCAATGAAAAGGGCGGTGCAGGTAAATCGACTGTGTCCATGCATGTGGCAACTGCCCTTGCCCGGATGGGACATCGTGTTGGCACGCTTGACCTTGATTTGCGCCAGAAAACGCTTGGCCGTTATGTTACCAATCGGACGACATATTTGCGCAAAAAGGGGCTAGGTCTGCCAACGCCCATTTATCAAGATTTGCCAGATATCGATCAGACCAGCCTGCAGCCAGGTGAAAATGCTTCGGACCATCGCCTGTCAATGGCCGTTGCCAAGATGGAGCCTGATTGCGACTTCATCCTCATCGACTGTCCCGGCTCGCATACACGGCTGAGCCAGGTGGCCCACTCGCTTGCGGACACGCTGATCACTCCGCTCAATGACAGTTTTATTGATTTCGACCTACTCGCCCATGTGGACAGCGACGGGGAAGAGATCACAGGCCCGTCAGTCTATTCCGAGATGGTCTGGAGCGCCCGGCAATTGCGTGCACAGGCAGGTTTGAAACCTATCGATTGGATTGTTGTCCGCAACCGGCTGGGTGCGCAGGCGATGATCAACAAGGAAAAGATGCACCGCGCGATCACAAAACTGGCCAAGCGGATCGGGTTTCGAACCGCCCCCGGTTTTAACGAGCGGGTGATCTTCCGCGAACTCTTCCCGCGCGGGCTGACGCTATTGGATTTGCGCGATGTCGGAGTGAAGGGCATGAACATCTCAAACATCGCTGCCCGGCAGGAGTTACGAGAATTGATCAAAGCACTGGATCTGCCGGGTGTCAGCCCCGATTTTTGACATAGTCCGCACCAGATCGTGTGCCGCGCCGCGTAAAACCACCTTTCGTTAATGAAGACGCCGCCTTAATGTGTTTGTCAAAAGGGAGGACCGGTCAGTGCGTGAATTGATCTCGTTGCAGCGCTACGCGACATTTGTCATTGTGGCTTTGCTAGCAGTCGTTTGTTTCATTGCAGGCTTCTGGGCATCATGGGTTTTTCTGCCGTTTGCGATGTTTGCGGCTCTTACCGCGCTCGGCGTTCACGATATGCGCCAAAGTCGTCATGCCGTGTTACGCAACTATCCTATCTTGGGTCATATCCGTTTTCTGTTCGAAAAAATTCGCCCGGAAATCCGACAGTACCTTATCGAAAGTGACCAGGAAGAACAGCCATTCAGCCGCGAACAGCGATCGTTGGTTTATCAAAGATCGAAAGGCGCAGAAGACAAGCGTCCTTTTGGCAGCCACGAACTGGTTTACGAGGCTGGTTACTCCTGGCTGACCCATTCGGTGCAGCCAACACATTTTGACAACACAGATTTTCGTGTGCCGATCGGCGGGTCCAGATGCAAAAAGCCATACATGGCGTCGCTCTATAATATCTCGGCAATGAGCTTTGGATCGCTATCAGCCAATGCCATCTTGGCCTTGAACAAAGGCGCAAAACTGGCCGGGTTTGCCCAAGACACCGGCGAAGGCGGGATCAGCCGTTACCACCGCGAGGGCGGTGGCGACCTGATTTATGAAGTCGGGTCGGGCTATTTTGGTTGCCGAAATGATGACGGTACGTTCAACCCTGAAAAATTCGCCAAACAGGCCGGCAATGATCAGGTCAAGATGATCGAGGTAAAGTTAAGCCAAGGGGCCAAGCCGGGCCATGGCGGCATGCTGCCCGCAGCAAAGATCACGCCCGAGATTGCCGAAGCACGCGATATTCCGATGGGCGTCGATTGCGTTTCTCCCGCTGCGCACAGCGCTTTTTCCAACCCCATGGAATTGATGCAGTTTCTAGGCCAATTACGTGATCTTTCCGGTGGCAAGCCCGTCGGGTTCAAGCTGTGCATCGGTCACCGTCGTGAATTCATGTGTATGGTCAAGGCAATGCTGGAAACCGGGATTATTCCAGATTTTATCGTCATCGATGGTTCCGAGGGCGGAACAGGTGCGGCCCCACTTGAATTTGCCAATCACGTCGGTATGCCCATGGTTGAAGGGCTGACCTTCGTTCACAACACATTACGTGGCGCCGGTATCCGCAATGAGATCAAAATTGGCGCCGCGGGCAAGATTGTCAGCGCATTTGACATTGCCAAAGCACTGTCTCTGGGCGCGGATTGGTGCAATTCGGCCCGCGGATACATGTTCGCTATTGGCTGTATCCAGGCCCAGGCCTGCCACACAAACCACTGCCCGGTCGGCGTAACAACGCAGGATCCGCTGCGTCAAAAAGCTCTGAACGTGAATGACAAATACAAACGCGTCGCAAGGTTCCATGACAATACGCTGAAAGCGCTGGGTGAAATGGCCGGGGCGGCTGGGCTTGATAACCCTTGTGGGTTCTTACCTTACCATTTCATGACGCGCCGGGGTGACGGGCAAATGACCGAAGCGGCTGATGTCTACAGCTATCTGCGTGAAGGCTTCCTGCTGGACAAAGGCGATGATAACCCGATTTATCGCGAACGCTGGGCACGGGCGAACCCGCACAGCTTCGCCCCGCCCGAAGCGCAGCAGCAGATGGCCGCGCAATAACTGCTGATCACACGGGAATCTGATCGTATTCGGAAGATATACGCCGGTAGAAACCGGCGTTCCGGCATCTTTTCGCGCGCCTTTGCAGGAGCCGATGCCCCAAAATTGACACAATTCAAATGGCTGGTCATGTCTGATCCCTGACGTACCCAATCAGGAAACATGACCCATGTATGAACTTGCCTTAGACCATTATTCGCCTTTGTCTTCAGCAACTTACGACCCAGAGTCCGGTGAGTTGTATCTGGAGTTTGACTATGATCGCCTTTTGGACGTCAACGGCGAATGGCGTGACGGACGCCATATTGATGCAGTAACCTTCATGGGCGAAGCATACCCGATCATCATTCACGCCGATGATGGGCCGCGCGACGAAAATGGCCGCTTCATCTTCAACCAAGATACAGTGGATAACATTTTCACGCTGGACGTCGGTGTGGGGCATGATCCGGCGGATGGCGCACTTTCTTTTGCTCTGACTGACCGGGAAGACGGCACAGGCGAACTCTACACCTTCGAATTGGTTGAAGCAGATCCTGATCCTGCACCTAACAACCAAGCACCGGTGACCGTAAGGGACGATGTGACCGTCGGCGCAGATGACAGCATTCTACTTGATGTGCTGGCCAATGACAGCGATCCAGATGGCGACCCACTGACGCTGACATTCGCAATTACCGAGGGCGCGGCGGACGTTGATGTCACGATAGAAGACAACCAACTGCGCATCGACCCTATCGAAGGTGGGAATGTCGATATCACGCATACAATCACCTACACCGTCGAGGATGCGCAAGGTGCGACGTCGCAAGGTCTGGCAGTTGTGACAATCGACGGGGTTGATCCTGTCCCCAATCAAGCACCGATTGCCGTCAATGATGCTGTCACGATAAACTACACAGACAATATCCTTTTCGATGTGCTTGCCAACGACAATGACCCCGAAGGCGGTGCGTTGACACTGGTTGACGCCTTTACCGAGACCGTGGTGTCCATCGACGTGTCGGTGGAAGATAATCAGGTGCGGCTCGACCCGGTCGATGTGGCCGCAGATCGGATTGACGCAATCACCTATATTGTCGAGGACGAGCAGGGTGAAAGATCCATGGGGCGCCTGATCGTAACCACCGACGGTACCGAACCAGGCAACAACGAGATGCCCACACTTGTCCAAGCCGTCAATGCGGGCGGAAGTGAATATACGGCAGCCAATGGTATCACCTATCAAGCAGACACCTTTGCAAATGGCAGCACATTTTCGACCACTGCCGGCATTGAAGGAACCGAGGACGACACACTTTATCAAACCGAAAAGTGGTCAAAGACGCTCGAATATGAACTGGCCGTGGAAAACGGAACATATGATGTCGAACTGAACTTTGCTGAAATCTGGGGCGGTGCCCAAGACGCCGGTAAGCGGGTCGTTGATCTTTATGTCGAAGACGAACTGGTCTTTGAAGACCTTGACCTTGCGGATGATGCGGGGTTCCTGACCGCGCTCGACATTGTTGGAGAAGTCGCCGTGACGGATGGCGCACTCAACATCCGTGCAGAAGGCGATGTCCAGAATGCCAAGCTCGCAGGCTTTTCGGTGTGGGAGTCTGAGGGTGCCTTGGGCGACAGTTTCGCTGTTGGCTCGCTTTACGACGACTTATCCTTTGCCTAACGCGGTGGGGTCTTTCCCGACAAGCGCATGCGCAAACTGACACGAGGCGTGGTCGCGGTTTCTGACCGTGACCGCGTCCGCAACACGGGCGTGTTCTCGGATCCGCCACCGCGGCTTTCACGCAGCACGATGTAAAGTCCACTGGCAATGATGATCGCGGCACCGATACCTGTCGCCATATCGATGGTTTCATCAAAAAAGATCAGGCCAAATGCGGTGGCCCAAACGATCTGGCTATACTGCATCGGTGCAATAATTGCCGCCTCTCCGGTCTGATAGGCGGCAATAACCAGACGACTGGCGATCCAAGCGAATGTCGCAATAACCCCCAAGAGCCCCAGATGCTCAATCGGCATGGGTTCGTAAACAAATGGCAAGGCGCAGGCCATGATGACGAAATTCACGACCATCGGGTAAAGCAACATCACAACGGGGCGTTCGTCGGTCCCGATCTTGCGCACCACGATAGAGGCAAGTGATCCCCCAATTGCCGCCGCCAATGCCGCCAGATGCCCCAGTGATAGCTCAGTCTGGCCAGGCCGCAGCACCACCAGAACTCCGACCAACCCAACAATCACGGCCAGCCAGCGCCGCAGGCGCACCTTTTCGCCCAGCACCGGAATGGCAAGCACGGTAATCAGCAGCGGCGAGGCAAAAAGGATCGCGTAAACCTGCGCAAGTGGCAGCACGGAAAACGCATAAAACGCCGATACCCCCGTTACGACGGCGGCCCCTGTTCGCAGCGCCAGCCACCACGGGTGCACAGGCACCAAGGTCCCGGGTTTGGCGTCACGCATCAGCATCACCGTCGCCAGCGGAAAGCTGAGCAAGACGCTGAAAAACACGATCTGGATGGGCGAATAAACTCCACCAAGAACTTTGACGATCACGTCATGGGTCGAAAAAACCCCAAAAGCAACAAGGGCAAGCAAAGCGCCTTTGGCATTCGGTGACATGACCGTTCCCTTTCATGCGTTATTCAGCCGGACAGCCATACCGACTGCTTGACACAACAGGCGCCGTTAGCAGACCATATTCAACGATTTCATCGGGACGCATCCAATAGATATCGTCGGCCGGGGCCGCGTAAATCGTAAACCAATAAAATGCATCGTCCCCCAGCATATCTGCAATATACTTGCGATTAGCCTCATGTTCAGACGCATCGCGAGGGAAGTCCTTGGCGTCCCTGCGACCGTCAGACCACGAATGCACACCAACCTTCGCGCCGGACTCCATGGTGCGTTCAACACCCGCCAAAAAGAAATCGACACCGCCGGATGCAATCACACTTTGCGACGTCAAATGCGTATTCAACCCCAAATCGCGCACCTGATAAGACAACGCGATCATGGTATCATCATCCAGCGACCCCGGAACGCCGCATTCCACAATCGTTGTAATCTGCGGGTTGGCTGTGATCACCTGCACAAACTGCGTGTCTGTTTTGCTGTTGATCTCGCCACTCATATATAGCGTATCGTTATCAACAACAAATTCGGTCGTCTCGATCATATTAAGCGCTTGAACGGCAATGACTTCGCAGCCGCCCAGCAGACCAAGTGTGCCAATGGCGGCGCCAGTGACGCCTACCATCAGGTATTTTTTCATAATGATGCATCCAGCGCGTCGATGATCACGTCGCCCATTTGCGTGGTCGATAGTGGCGTGCCACCTTCAGGACCCATCAGATCGCCGGTGCGTGCGCCATCGGCAAGTACTTTTTCGATTGCAGCTTCCAGGCGGTCAGCCTCGACCCCTTCGTCAAAGGAGTAGCGCAGCGCCATTGCGAAGCTCAGGATGCAGGCGATTGGGTTGGCTTTGCCCTGCCCCGTGATGTCAGGGGCAGATCCATGCACCGGTTCGTACATTGCCTTGGGCCGTCCATTTGCCATCGGCAGACCAAGCGAGGCCGAGGGGAGCATCCCCAATGACCCGGTCAACATGGCTGCACAGTCAGACAAGATATCGCCAAACAGGTTATCCGTCAGGATCACGTCGAACTGTTTGGGTGCGCGCACCAGTTGCATGGCGCCGTTGTCGGCATACATGTGCGAGAGCTCAACATCTGCATAATCTGCCTGATGCACTTCATTGACGACATCGCGCCACAGGATACCGCTTTCCATGACATTGGCTTTTTCCATGGAGCAGACTTTGTTGTTCCGCTTTCGGGCCAGATCAAAGGCGGCGCGGGCGGCGCGTTCAATCTCGGCTTCTGTATAGCGCTGGGTGTTCACGCCAACGCGCATGTTATCCTCGACATGGATGCCGCGGGGTTCACCAAAATAGACGCCTGATGTCAGTTCGCGCACGATCATGATGTCCAGACCTGCTACGATGTCTTTTTTCAGAGATGAGAAATCGGCTAGCGCGTCAAAGCACTGCGCCGGGCGCAGGTTCGCAAACAGGTCCATTTCCTTGCGCAGGCGCAAAAGGCCGCGTTCGGGTTTTACGCTGAAATCCAGATCATCGTACTTTGGACCACCTACAGCACCCAGTAGCACCGCATCGACCTCTTGCGCCTTGGCCATGGTTTCGTCTGCCAAAGGCACGCCGTGCTTATCGTAGGCGGCACCGCCCACCAGATCCTCGGACACATCGAAGGTCAGGTCACGCTTGTCGCCAAACCAGCCGATAATCCGCTTCACCTCATCCATCACTTCGGGGCCGATGCCGTCACCGGCGAGGATCAATAGGGAGGGGTTGGGCATGGTTCCGTCCTTAGTTTGAAATGTCGCAAAGCCCCTAACGCGCCCCGGCTGCAGGTTCAAGATACGAACATCATATATTAAACCAGTTGCTTAATTAACTTATTGGTTTATTAATGCAGCATGAGCGACCCAAATCAACTTGACGCAGCCTTTGCCGCATTGGCGAACCCAACTCGCCGGGCGATACTGGCAAGGCTGGCGCAAGGTGAAGCGACGGTCAACATGCTCGCCGAGCCATTCGATATGAGCCTGCCTGCCGTCTCGAAACACATCCGGGTGTTGGAAGATGCGGGTCTGATCACACGTGGCCGCAACGCCCAATTCCGACCCTGCAAATTGAATGCTGCACCGCTAAGGGCGGTGGCACATTGGACGGATCAGTACCGTCATATCTGGGACATGCGCTTTGACGCGATGGACCGCATTATCAGCGAAGTAAAGGATACCAAAGATGACTGACCAACCAAGCTGGGTGAAAATCCGCCGCGCATTCGACGCACCAATCGATGTCATCTGGTCGATGTGGACCAAGCCGGAAGAGTTCAAACGCTGGTATGGCCCCATGGGCATGTCCATCCCGATAGCCGAAATGGACGTAACCATTGGCGGCACGCGCAAGATCTGTATGGAAATGAAATCGCCCGAACGGACCATGACCATGTGGTTCACCGGCGTTTACAAGGAAATCGATGCACCCAGACGGCTGGTCTATACGGAAAGCATGTGTGACGCAGATGGTACCTTGATTTCGCCGCAAAGCATGGGGATGCCGGAAGGCGCACCCGACATCACCGAGGTCATCGTCGAGCTTACAGAAGAAGACGGGCGTACTATGATGACCATGGTCCATGTCGGTGTACCCGAAGGGACCGCAGGTGAAGGTGGGTGGAACCAGGCCTTCGACAAGCTGGCAACGCTGCTGGTCTAAGACACCAGCGGTCTCAGCCCTTCGGCAAGTAAATCCCAGACCCTGCGGATGCGCGGGGTCTGTCGCATGGCCTCATGCGCCGTCAGCCAAATGGGTAGCGTCGGCAGTGGAATGCCCATTTTGATCTCGGTCATTGTCGGATCCCGTCGCCCGATATCGGCCTGTGCAAAGCCGATGCCGCAGCCAGCGCGAACCAGCTCCCAATAGGCGATGTTGTCGTCGCAACGCGTTTTGAAGAAATCGCGGTCGATGACGGTTCCATTTGCCTTGAACCCTTCAATAATGGCGTTGTTCGAGTCGTATCCAACGACATCATGCCCCATAAGATCGTCAATCGATTGCGGTATTCCACGCACAGCAAGATAAGATCTGGCGGCAAATATACCCAGCTCAATCTCACCGATATGCTGGGTGACCAGTTCTAGCTGTGTGGGCCGGAACATGCGCACCGCAATGTCAGCTTCGCGATAGAGCAAATTGCTTGTGTCATCGCTTGGGACCAACTCAATCGCGATCTGTGGTTCGAGTCCGCGAATGCGCGCGATTATCGGCGGCAGGTGCATGGCCGCAGTCGCCACGCTCGCCGTGATCCGCACTGTGCCATCAAGCCGGGCCTGTTGCCCGGCAGCCGTCAGCGTGATCTGCTGAACGGCGTCGCGCATCGCCTGCGCATGCGGAACAAGCCGCGCGCCAGTGGGCGTCACGGCAAGCCCCCGGGGCTGCCTGTGAAACAGCTCTGCGCCCAACTGCGTCTCGATCGTTTTGATCTGGCGGCCCAGCGTCGGTTGACTGGTTCCCAAGACACGTGCCGCGGCCGACAAGCTGCCGGTTTCCGCCACCGCCAGAAACACCTGCAGCAGCGACCAGTCCAAAGAAGAGAGCCTTTTATCCATTCACAAATGAATACATGATCTGCAAATTCACGCAATTTATTCATCGGATTGAATAGACCATGTTGCCCTTGCGTAATGAACAGGAGCAATCCCATGCAACAGACAGTTCTTATCCTTGGCGCAAATGGCAAGATCGGCAGCCACGCGGCAGAAGCCTTTTGGAATGCCGGTTGGACCGTCAGACACTACACCCGTGGGACCGATATGACCGCAGCCGCCAAAGGCGCCGATGTCATTGTCAACGGACTGAACCCACCCAATTATCACAACTGGGCGGAAACGATCCCGGCGATCACCAATCAGGTCATTGCAGCGGCCAAAGCCAGCGGTGCCACAGTGATCATACCCGGCAATGTCTATAACTTTGGCAATCAGCCGGGCCTATTGGATGAAAATACGCCCCATAACGCCAATACTCGCAAAGGGCAGATCCGCATCCAGATGGAGGCCACTTACCGCGCTGCCGGTGTGCGGACCATCATCCTGCGTGCGGGCAACTTCATTGACCCAAATGGCAATGGTGATTTGATGAGCTTGATGTTCATGCGTGCGATAACGCGGAACAAACTGACATTGGCCGGTGATCCAGATGTCATACAAGCCTATGCTTATGTCCCAGATTGGGCCCGCGCGGCCGTCATGCTAGCCGAGAAACGGCATCAGTTGACAGCGTGGGAAGATGTACCGTTCCCGGGTCATTGCTTTACAGGACAGCAACTGCGCGATGCCATTGCCTTTGCAACGGGGCGGAACATCCGGATCGTGCGCTTTCCTTGGTTGCTAATGTCACTGCTGTCGCCCTTCTGGGAACTGGCCCGTGAAATGCGCGAGATGCGCTACTTGTATGACATGCCGCACCAAATTGGTGCCGCACGGTTTCGCACGCTCTTGCCCAACTTCCGTCCGACGCCGCTGGATCATGTGATGCTTTGCAGTTTACCGCGCGATGTCGACCCAGACCAGATGATGCACACCGGCCAGCAAACCATCATCGCCCAATAACCCGGCCGCAGAATCGTCCGGAGCGGGCCAGAATACGCCAGCATCCACGACCTGCCAGTTCGCTGACGGAAGCACATAACTGACGCGTAAATTACCTGGCCCGTCCTCTGCCCAGTCAGCAGTGGGTAAACCCGGTACTGGATCAATCAGATCGGGCCGATCAAGAAACGCTGCCATGGCAGCGGATTGGCCCGCGCCGCCCCGCGGATCCAGGTTTGCATGCCCAGCGATGACGAAATGGCTGGGCACCGCGCCAAAGCCGCCATCCAGAACGATCTCCCACAAGCGCAATTCGTCGCGATTGCGCAAACCATTTCGATCTTCAGGGCCGTCAAAAACCGGCGGCGTGGCGGCAAAAGACATCAGATGCAGGGTCTCTTCGTGCGGCAATGCAACGGGCACGATCCAATGCGCGGATGTCGATAGACGCTGGATGGCCAGAACATCGGGCGGGATGAAAGGAACACCATCCTTCTGTGGCAAAACAGCACCCGGCAGATCTTTCCAAAGCAATGTCGAAAAATCAGTCACAACCGCATGATCAATCGGCCAAGCTGACAGTATCGCAAGACCACCATCACCCGCAAAGCGTCCATAACCTTGGGCGTCGCGTGCCTCTCCGGTCCGACCGTTCTGATCCAGATCGCGACCCGTCGCCATGCCGGTATTCGGGCGCTTCGCGAATTGATACGGGTAGCGATCTGCAAACGCCGCGGCAAATGCCGTCAAGGCCCGTCCTTCCAAATCATAGTCGAAATCGGTCAAAACCAGTATGTCGGGGTCGACATGCGCGATCACCGCCTGGACCGCGGAAATCTGCGGGTCGGTCGCTTTCTGCAGGTCACGCAACAACAATCCTGGACCGTCTCGGCTCAGGGGGGCCGCATAAGTTGCAATACGATAGGTGTCTGCACATACCAGCAGTGGCACGAGTACGAAAGCTAGGCTGCCTGCATATCGTCTTCGGCGGCACGTGCGTAGGCGCGTTTGCGCTGCAAATGGATCATCTGTGCCACCCGGCTGAGTGCGACGCCACGCATCAGAATACTTGCCGGTAAGAATGCCCATGCAGTCACCATCCAGATCAGCGTATGCGTATTGTCCAACTGCAAAGGTGTCCCCAAGAGGGAAATGACCTTTAACACCGCTGGAATTAAGAATGGCAGCAGAAATCCTAACACGGTGTTAATACGTCCATCGCGTCGCAAGCGCTTGACGACGTCGCCGCCGGCCGTGGGGTCAAAAGTTGGCAGGTTAATCCAGACATTAAACGCGCCACCGCGCCTGGGCCAATGGTGCAGGCGCAACAGGATGATGAACCACGCAATGGATATCAGCGATATCAGATAGCTCAGCCCAGCCGCGTCGCGCAGTTTTTGCACAACGACAGGGTCCGTATCTTGCGGCATGGTCAACACCATCAACCGCACAGGCGAATACGGAAAATCAATTGCTTCACCAATTTGCGTTCCGCTCGCCTGAAACATATCCGTAATTGCCGACGGTGTTTCATACCCACGGAATATTACAGACAGGCACAGGACCGTCGCAAAAAGAGTTGAAAAGCGGACCCTGTTAAAAGGTGGTGCGTCGCGGAACTCGACAAGACTGGGACTGCTAGAACTATATTCCACAATGGTAAAAAGCGCCGCAAAAATGGCAACAAGCGCAATGATCTGCGTGCTGTCATTCCCACCTGCGGCCAATAGTGCAGATGGCATGACGATCAGCATCACAACCATAATCGCACGTGCAATCGCGCCTGGTAGTCGAGCAAAGAATGCCAATGAACCCTCTTGCGGACGATGCGTTCTTCTGCAGCTCCAGTCCTTATCTGCAGTGATCTTACTCTGACCGATCAGCCACCTGCCCCTGAGCCTACACGATCAACACTTGTTACAGTTTCACACTAGTGATGTGAATCAAATTGTCCAATGTTTTGAAATCAACACCCGCAAGACGCGCAAAGCATGTGATGGTTTCGCCATGCCTTGCACGCCTTTAAGTTACAACTCATAATCCCGCACATCCCAAGATAGAATTCCGCGCGCCAACGTGAGATTTGACTGGACATACGGGCTGATGGCTCAGACCCAAGGACGCTCGGCTGCGGCCCTGCTTTCAAACTGGTCGATGGCGTCTGCCTTCTCCATCGTTAGTCCGATATCGTCCAGCCCATTCAAGAGGCAATGCTTCTTGAATGCGTCCACCTCAAAACTGAATACGTCGCCATCTGATGAGGTGATCGTTTGTGCCTGAAGATCTACATCGATCCGCGCATTGGATCCCTTCTCAGCATCCTTCATCAAGGCATCTACCTGCTCTTGCGGCAGTGCAATCGGAAGAATGCCATTTTTGAAGCAGTTGTTGTAAAAGATATCTGCGAAAGATGGCGCGATCACGCATGTAATCCCGAAATCAGCGATGGCCCAAGGGGCATGTTCACGGCTGGAACCGCAACCAAAGTTGTCGCCAGCAACAAGGATTTGCGCGTCACGATATTGCGGCTTGTTCAGGACGAAATGGGGTATCTCCTGGCCGTCATCATCATAGCGCATCTCATCAAACAGGTTCACGCCAAGTCCAGAACGTTTGATTGTCTTCAGGAACTGTTTGGGGATGATCATATCTGTATCGATATTGACCAGTGGCAATGGGGCGGCGATACCGCTTAGTTGTGTGAATTTTTGCATGTCGTAATCCTTTTCGGACAGCTCATCGGTTCCTTCAGAACCCCTTCGCGAAGAAAACCCGCAGGGTTTGATGAGCGCACCGCTTACATCAGTTCCCGCACATCAGTCAGTTTACCTGTGATGGCTGCTGCGGCCGCCATGGCTGGTGACATCAAATGTGTGCGGCCGCCGCGCCCCTGTCGACCTTCGAAGTTTCGGTTCGATGTGGCCGCGCAGCGTTCACCCGGCGCAAGTTGATCAGGGTTCATGGCCAAACACATTGAACAGCCTGCGAGACGCCATTCAAACCCGGCCTCTTTAAAGATATCAGCAAGCCCCTCTTCTTCGGCTTGCGCGCGCACAAGACCAGAGCCAGGCACGACCATAGCGCGATCAACTGCGATCTTCTTACCTTTCAAAATAGCGGCAGCGGCGCGCAAATCCTCGATCCGGCCATTGGTACAAGAGCCAATGAAAACGGTATCGATCTTTATATCGGACAGGGGCATACCGGGCGTGAGATCCATGTAGTCCAACGACCGCTGTGCAGCACCGACCTTACCACCTTCAAAGTCATCTGCTGCGGGAACGGCTGCGGTGATTGGCAGCACATCTTCAGGTGACGTCCCCCATGTGACCACAGGTGCGATGTCCTCTCCTTTGATAGTAACAACCTTGTCCCAATGGGCATCGTCATCCGAATAGAGTGTCTTCCACCAAGCGACTGCTGCCTCCCATGCTGCACCCTTTGGCGCATGCGGGCGACCTTTGCAGTATTCGAATGTCTTTTCATCTGGTGCAATGATCCCGGCGCGTGCGCCCCCTTCGATTGCCATGTTACAGACAGTCATCCGACCTTCCATAGACAGATCACGGATCGCCTCACCCATGTATTCGATGACATAACCCGTACCGCCTGCCGTCCCGGTCGCGCCGATGACGGACAGGGTGATGTCCTTGGCAGTCACCCCCGGACGCAGCTTACCCGTGATCTCGACTTTCATGTTCTTGGACTTTTTTTGGATCAGGGTCTGGGTCGCCAAGACATGTTCCACCTCTGATGTACCAATCCCATGCGCAAGCGCACCGAATGCACCATGCGTTGCCGTGTGACTGTCACCGCAGACCACCGTCATGCCCGGCAAAGTCCAGCCCTGCTCTGGTCCGACGATATGAACGATACCCTGGCGAACATCCGTTACGGGGTAGTAGTGAATGCCGAAATCCTTGGCGTTTTTATCAAGTGCCGCCACCTGAATTGCACTGTCCTCGGTCATATTTTTTGGATCTTCGCGGCCTACCGTCGTTGGCACGTTGTGATCGGGCACCGCAATTGTCTTTTCTGGCGCGCGCACTTTGCGGCCTGCCATGCGCAACCCTTCAAAGGCTTGTGGACTGGTCACCTCGTGGACGAGATGGCGATCAATATAGAGCAGGCTGGTGCCGTCTTCAGCTTCATGCGCGACATGCGCATCCCAGATTTTATCGTAGAGCGTTTTGGGGGACATGGTCCTCTCCCATTTTTTCGAAATGTCGGTAGTTCAGGTATGCAGACAAAAGGCGCTTAGCCAAGTGCAAGGATGGTACAGCGCGCACCAAAAAAACGCCATGGAAGGCGGGCGCGATCGTCCATATCAAAAACCCTTTTCATAAAGGTCGCATACACGCACGACGGCATCCCCGCAAGTATCCGCATACGCAAACACAGCATTGCGAGAGGGAAGATATCGCACATCTGAACGCCCCAACACTATGCATACATTAAATTTCACACTGCCATAATTCGTGAATTTTAATTCCGGCGGTCGCCGATTAACCCGACCGCACCACAACGGAGCAAACATCTTGAAAACATTTTTAAAATCCACCGCCATCGCGACGATCATGGCATTGCCAAACATGGCAAATGCCGACTGGTCGGGCTTTTATACCGGTGTTGAAATCGGAGGCATTGATGGGGCACCGGTTGGCGGTGCTTTTGCCGGCGCTCAGTATCAATTGTGGGCTTTCGTCGCAGGGATCGAAATATCATATGACACCCTGCTCGGCGATACGAACAACGGCGCGCCATCAGGACTTGACTACTTTAGCGTTGGTTACCGACTTGGCTGGGCCTTTGATGAAGTCCTTGGCTATCTCGGGGTTGCCGGTTCCAGTACCGATACCGAGGATACAGACCTATTCGATATTCAGGCCGTTTTTGAACTGGGATTTGACTACAGGTACACCGACACCCTGACCGTGGGAGTGCAATACAAATCCAACGTGTCAATCTTACAGTTCTCGGAAGATGACGACACTTCGATAGACGGACTTAGTCTGCGCGTGGCGTATCAGTTCTAAGACATCGCGGGCCAGTCACTGCTGCGTCAGCGAAGCGCAAGACGTTCATGCAGTGACTCGGTTCTGTATGAAATCAAGCGTTTCTTCGGGATCAAAGTAGTCGGCATTATCAGTGAAGACCACATCAATCTCAGCACCTTCGAGGCCTTCGATCGTGGCACCACGCAAGAACACGCCCGCGCCTTCACTCCCTTCGACATCCGGTTCGCCGTCAGCAATCTGCGCCAGAACAAACACGCCATTCACTGGCTGACCATTCTCTTCGATGGTCCGCGCTTCCAACGTGAATTCCACCTCTGGTGCTGCACCGCCGCCAAGATCACCATCAACCGTCAGTGTCAGCGTATCCTGCATCGGGTTGAATTCTGTGATCGTGCCACGCGTGGGGATGGTATCATCTTGGGCGTTAGCCAGAATGACAAAATCAGTTTCGCCATCCTCGTCTTCCAACGTGCCCTGACCTGTTACCAGCACGAGTGTATCATCGCCACTGCCACCCACAGCAAGGCCCTGCCCTCCCCAGATAAACACTTCATCATCGCCATCATTGCCACGCACGATGTCGCCCCGTGAGGAATCAAGGATCAGATTGCCGTCACCGTCCTCGACGGCGGGGGCACCGCCCAATAGGACATCATTGTCGTTGCCGCCACGAATGATGTCAAAGTCCCGACCGCCATCGATACGGTCTTCGCCCATGCCACCTTCAATCGTGTCACTGCCGTTTCCGCCGTTGATCGTGTCGTCCCCGGCACGACCCTCAATCACATCACGATCATCACCACCATCAACGGTATCATTGCCAAGTCCCGCATTGATGAAATCTTCGCCCGCGCCGCCGTCAATGATATCGTCGCCGTCAAATCCAAGGATGTTGTCATCGCCGTCCGTACCATCCAATTCATCGGCGTCCAGCGTACCACGGATTTCATTTGGCTCATCCCCATCATCGTCATCCCCACCCAGAACAGGGATCAGCAATGCACCCAGTCCAAGCAAGGCAAGAATAAGTGTCAGGTCCATCGGCAAGGCTCCGTCAATCGCAAAACTGATAGACTGTTAACCCGCTTACCCCAACCCAACAAGACAATCCTGTCAATTATGGTTACCACCGTGGCCGATTGGCACGGCGTTCGGCAGGTCCTTGCCTGCGTGACCCTGCGCATGCAAAGCTGCAGCAACGACGATTACCTACATAGGAGCCGCATGTCGCGCCACGTAGATATAAGAGGCCCCGACGATGCGATCGCGGAAACCCAGCGCGAATTTGACGAAGTTCTCAATATCGGCAACGAACTTCTAGAGCAGACACAGACTGCCATTGACGGTCTTATGCGGACCTGGAACCTGTATCAGATCGGCATTGCCATTGGCTTGTTTGTGTTGGCCCATCTGTTGCGTGCCGTACTAGGGCCAAGGATCCGGGCCTGGATGGGTGCCCGTCATGACTGGCCGAAATGGCGCCTGAGAATACTTGCGATTATCCACCAACGCCTGCGCGCCATTTTTTTTGTGGCGCTTATCTGGGCCGCAATCCTTGTCATGCGTGAGGTAACGTGGCCCAGCCGCTCTTATCTTCTTAGCATCATCGGCACCTTGGCCTTCGCCTGGCTGACGATCGTCTTTTTGACCCGCTTGATCAAAAGCCCCAGCCTTCGCAAATTCGTGCGTTATGGTGCCTGGGCATATGTAACGCTCGTTATCCTGAATCTGCTCGAACCCGCAGAACGCCTATTGGACAGTGCCGGCTTTACCGTCGGTGAAATCAGGTTTTCGCTGCTCTTGCTCATCCAGGCGATGGTTATTCTTGGCGTCTTAATTACAGCCGCCCGGTTCCTGACACGCACCACGTCAACGCGCATTAAAGCGAATGAAGACATCAGTCCGTCAATGCAGGTCCTGATCGTAAAGGGCGTGCAGGTAGCGTTCTATGGTGCTGCATTCTTTCTTGGTGTCCGAGCCCTGGGGATTGACCTGACCGGGCTTGCCGTTCTGTCGGGCGCTATCGGCGTGGGCATCGGCTTTGGCTTGCAAAAAGTGGTTTCAAACCTTGTTTCTGGCGTAATCATCCTGCTCGACAAGTCGATCAAACCCGGTGATGTGATCAGCTTGGGTGACACGTTCGGCTGGATCAATTCACTAGGGGCGCGCTATGTCTCAGTCGTCACCCGCGACGGTCGCGAATACCTGATCCCGAACGAGGATCTGATTACAGGACAGGTTGTAAACTGGTCGCATTCGAATGATTTTGTCCGGCTTGATATCCATTTTGGCACCGCCTATCACGACAACCCGCATGAGGTCCGGCGGATCGCCATTGCGGCTGCGCAAAGCGTCGACCGCGTGCTGACCAACCGCAACACTGTGTGCCATATTGTCAATTTTGGCGATAGCTCGGTCGATTACATCTTACGTTTCTGGATCAGGGACCCTACTGGCGGACTGACCAATATCCGTGGGAATGTTTATCTGGCACTTTGGGATGCGTTTCAGGAAAACGGGATCAGCATCCCCTTCCCGCAGCGCGAGGTAAAAGTTCTCCAAGGCGACGTGACAAACACTCCTGCCGATTGAGAGCGCCGCCTCATGTTGTGTCGCGCCGCACAGACCACCGGCTGGCATCAACGCACACTCTTCCCAATAGCAAATGGCTGATCCTTGCGGACCAGTAGATGCCGCAAAATGGGAGAGTTCCGAAATGGCCGATCTAACTGCGCAAGAGATAAAAATCATCGAAACGCTTGAACAAGCGATGGCGGCTGGCAGGACCCAAACAACATCGCATTGGCGCAAACTCGAAACAGCCTGCAATGATATGCGGCAGGCCATGATCGAAGGCGACGCGATGTTGAAAGCGATGGTCCCTTACTTCGCCCCGCCACATCCACGTCCAAAAACAGAATTCAGCGGCGACATCGAGTTAGGGATTGTTCCATTCTGGTCAAGACACCCCGATATGATCCCATACCATCAAGACGTTCCGCATTTTATCATCAGGTTTCTCGAGGTCTTACAGAAATACGATGTGATCCCCTGTCCAACACTGGATGTGGATGAGTACACGAAACTGGTCGATGCGGCGACCAACGGTACGGCGATAGGTCCTGACGGGACCTCGTGGGGTACTGGCAAATTTGAACAGCTTGATTACAGGTGGCTTGAGGCGCCTATAAATGCCCTGTTGGTCATAATCCTTGACAGCAAATATCCGTTCCCGAAGACGCCAGCGCGACTGCAACTTGCAGAAGGTGATCTGTCATTTGCTGTGGTCGGTGATTGGGGAACGGGCGCGGCCGACGCGCAAGCCGTGCGGCAAGCCGCTGTAAACCGCAAACCTGACTATCTGATACATCTGGGCGATGTGTATTATACGGGCACACCGAAACACTCCGAAGAAAGACTATTCGCGGGTTCGGGTTATGAGCTGGCGCATCTAGTGGAATTCTGGCCACAGACCGAAATGAAACCCGGACGATCATTCACAATGAATTCGAACCACGAAATGTATCCCGGTGGTTTGGGACTGTTTGAAGATGCGCTCAGCAATCCGATTTTCGCACATCAAAACGGTTCCAGTTATGGGATGTTAGAGAACGATGACTGGCAAATCTACTATCTTGACAGCGCCTATGACAGTCCTGATTTCCTTTATATGTTTGGCGCGCTGACCGCAGACCAGATCACTTTCGTGCAGAAAACCCGCAATCCGGATAAGCGCAAGATTTTGATGACCCACCACACGCCCTTCGACTTCACGGGGCAAACTGAGTTGGTGAAGGACGGCAAGTCGCTATTGCGCGACGTGGGGTCTGCCTTTGGCGCGCTACCCGATTACTGGTATTTCGGGCATATTCACGACGGCATCGTATATGCGCCCAAGACAGTACCTGCTTCTGCAAATGGTCCGGCTATTTCGGGTACCTGTCATATGCGCTGCACGGGTCACGGATCAATGCCATATGGCGCGCCTTGGGGTCTTACCAAACCAGGCAGCAGGCCGCCCTTTCATCCGTCCGAATACATTGATGGGATCACATTCTTTGCAGGCACCCCGAAGACCGATGACCCAGCGGGATTGGTGAAGAATGGCTTCATGACCTTCGTTCTAAAAGGCGACCAGATATCCGAAGCGTTCTTTGACGAAGATGGGCGGCAAACATGGTCAACTGCACGGGCCAAAGTCCACTAAGGCGTGCAATCACACTTGATAAGGGCGCGCGAGCACCAGCGCGCCCTTGCATCAACGTCAGTGCTTGTTCATCCGGTTTTCAATAAGCTCATCGACAACGGAAGGATCTGCCAAGGTTGAGGTATCGCCGAGCGCGCCAAAATCATCCTCGGCAATCTTACGCAGAATCCGCCGCATGATCTTGCCCGAACGGGTCTTGGGCAAGCCCGGCGCCCATTGGATCAGATCAGGCTTGGCAATCGGTCCGATCTCGGCTCTGACCCAGACTTCCAACTCCTTGCGCAGTTCATCAGACGGCTCTTCCCCGTTCATCAATGTGACATAGGCATAAATACCTTGCCCTTTGATATCATGGGGATAGCCAACAACAGCAGCCTCAGCCACCTTGGCATGGGCGACCAGCGCACTTTCGACCTCAGCTGTTCCCATCCGGTGGCCAGACACGTTGATCACGTCATCCACGCGGCCCGTAATCCAGTAATAGCCGTCCGCGTCACGCTTGCAGCCGTCGCCAGTGAAGTAGTAGTTCTTGTAATCCGCGAAATAGGTCTTTTCGAACCGGTCATGATCGCCCCAGACGGTGCGCATCTGTGCAGGCCAGCTATCCTTGATGCACAGCACTCCTTCTGCGGCGGTATCGTGGATTTCTTCGCCAGAGGTTGGCTCCAAAACAACCGGCTGAATGCCAAAGAAGGGCAAGGTTGCCGATCCGGGCTTTGTCGCGGTTGCGCCGGGCAGTGGGGTCAACAGGTGACCACCGGTTTCGGTCTGCCACCATGTATCGACAATCGGCGCTTTGCCTTTGCCGACGACGTCATTGTACCAGTTCCAGGCTTCGGGGTTGATCGGCTCACCCACGGTGCCCAGAATCTTGATCGTAGACAGGTCATATTTCTCAACGAATCCATTGCCTTGACCCATCAATGCACGGATCGCTGTTGGCGCAGTGTAGAACTGGTTCACTTTGTGCTTTTCACAAACCTGCCAGAACCGGCCCGCGTCAGGATAGGTCGGCACACCTTCAAACATGATCGTCGTGGCACCGTTCGCCAGTGGCCCATAGACGATATAGCTGTGGCCCGTGACCCAGCCGACATCGGCGGTGCACCAGAAGATATCGCCATCGTGATAATCAAACGTGTATTGCTGCGTCATAGCCGCATAGACAAGGTAACCGCCGCTGGAATGGACCACGCCCTTGGGCTGCCCTGTCGAGCCCGAGGTATAAAGGATAAACAGCGGGTCCTCTGCCCCCATCTCTTCGGGTGGGCAATCCGCACTGACCTTTTCCTCCATCTCATGCAGCCAGCAATCGCTATCGCCCCGCCAGGCTATTTGCTGCCCGGTCCGTTTGACGACAAGGCATTTGCAATCGTGAATGACATTGATCAGCGCCTGGTTCACACTGTCCTTGAGGTTCGTGACCCGCCCACCGCGAGGGGCACCATCGGCTGTGATCACGACCTTCGCGTCACAAGCATTCACCCGCGCGCCCAAAGCCTCGGCCGAGAATCCTGCAAAGACGATAGAGTGGATCGCCCCGATCCGCGCACAGGCCAGCATGGCATAGGCCGCTTCAGGGATCATCGGCAGATAAATCACCACACGGTCGCCTTTGCCTACGCCCATTTCTTTGAGCACATTGGCCATCAGGCAGGTCTTTTCGTGCACCATCGCATAGGTAATATGCAGCGCCTGTTCATCAGGGCTATCAGGTTCCCAGATAATCGCGGTCTGATCACCGCGCGTTTCCAGGTGCCGATCGATGCAGTTGGCGCTGACATTCAGCGTGCCATCTTCGAACCATTTGATATCGATATTGCCGGGTGCAAAGCTGGTGTTTTTTACCTTGGTAAACGGCTTGATCCAGTCAAGACGTTTACCATGTTCGGCCCAAAACCCTTCGGGATCATTGATCGAGGCCGCGTACATTTCGTCATATTTGGCTTTGTTGGCATGCGCCCCTGCGGCCATTTCGGCTGATGGTGCATAGGTTCCGGATGGCTGGTCGGTCATGGCGTGTTCCCCCGCTTAGGTCGTTTACGGCGGCCACAGGCGCGCCGTCCTCCGCCCCCTATCATGATCAGATTGCACGGGAATCCAAGCCACACCAACGTCGAAGGCTTGAATTTATCGAAATTTGTCGGATTGCTTTCCTGCGATCAATCCAACCGCTAAATCAATATCATGAAGGCGATAATCATCCTCGGTGCTGCGGTATGGGCGAACGGCCCGTCACCCACGCTGCGCAGGCGGACCTTGCATGCCGCAAAGCTTTGGCATGCGGCGCCTACGTCCATCATCATTGCAGCAGGTGGTGTGGGCCAACATCCCCCGTCTGAGGCCACAATCATGTGTGATTTGCTTGTTGCTGCGCGTGTTCCAGGACATGCGATTTTGATTGAGGACAAGTCTACCACAACGCTTGAAAACATCCGCAACGCCTTGCCCATGCTGGCAGACCGCGAGGTGATCGTCGTGACTGACAGGTATCACGCCAAAAGGGCGCTGATGGTAGCAAGGCATTTCAGACTGCAGGCAACTGCCGACTGCCCGAAACCGGAGCAATGGAATATACGACATCATCTGCGCGAGATGTTGGCCCGGCCCGCATATGCACTGAAACTTCGCGGCATTTCACGACCCGGTTCTGACTTAACGACCGATTAACCAGTTTCCGCCAATTTTCCTGCGGGGAAGAAATGGGTTATTCATGCGGTTACTGCTGGGTCTTTTGTGTCTATCGATGTTGCCACAGACGGCCTGGCCCGGCGCCTGGCCGCGCGAGGAAGGGCAGTTATTCATCTCATCTGGTGGAAATTTCCTTTTATCCGATGGTGCCGAGCTGCCTGTGCATTATGATCCGACGTTCTACCTGGAATATGGTCTGTCCGACCTGCTGACCTTGGGCATCGATTATCACACCGCTGACCAAGGGCGCATCAATACCGGTTTTGTCTTCGGGCGTTTCCCATTGGGTGACACTGGCGCGCGTGACCGTTTTGCGGCGAGCATTGGTTACGGAGCGCGTGTTGACGAATTCAACCCGAAAGAAACATTGCTGCAGGGCGGCTTATTCTGGGGGCGCGGCTATCCTTCCGGCTGGTATGCGTTGGATTACACCGCAACCTATGGCGATATCAGCGAAGAATTCCGCTCAAAAGCGGATCTGACATGGGGTCATAACTATACGGACCGCTGGACCACCACACTGCAATTGCAGACAGGCGAAGGATTTAGCGGCGACGTTTACGCCAAGATCAATCCAGCCATCATCTTTACCTTCAATGAACGCAACCGTGTCAGCCTGGGTGCTGTCAAGGGACTGACCGGGGACGAAGGCAGCGCGTTAAAGCTGAACATTTGGTCGACGTTTTAGGGGTGTTTCTAGACCTTCTGACCCTGTGGGCGAACCCCATGATCGCGGATCATATCGGCTTTTGCTAAGGCTGCCCCGAAAAGGAAAACATCGACGAAAAATGACAAAGCGCGGATACGCTACAGAATATTGCCGTTCCTTTTCTTCCATTCCTGAAATGTGGGGCGAATTTCACCACTACCAAACGAGATCCGCGGCTTGCACTGCTTTCCTTGCGTCGGTTGCAACGCTGCTTTCGGCAATGCCCAGTTTTGCCAAAATGTTGGAAAGTAGGGATTGATGCTCCCATCACGACCGATCGGGCTACCCCAATCGGCATTGTGTTTGAACTTACGTGTCTTGAACCCCGCCCCATGCGCACGTTCCGAAATAGTAGCGAAGGCGTGAAAAAGTGTTTGTTCATCCGCAGAAAAATTCGCTGCAATCTCCTCTGAGCTCAGCTTTTCAAGATAGCTGGCGGCTGAAAAACTGTGCAGTATCTCGAACGCGGATGCCCAGTCGCATAACGGATGACGCGCAATCGCCAACAAAAATGGGGCATCAGAAACATCTTCACCATGGGCCATCTCGTGCAAATCGTCTGCGTTAAGCGTTGTAAAGAATGTTTCGATTTCTTGTTGGGTATTTTGGGTTGTCAGCAGCGGTGCAGACTTGCGCCACGCATGCATTAGTTGGTCTTCGCGCGACACCTCTAGTTTTCGCGGACTCGCGCAATGGGAAAGCATTGAGATGAAAGGAGAGTACTTTGACCGCCTGCTGGTCGGCGTCAGCGCCCGTCGCGCCGCAAACACCGCCGCTTTGTCGCCAGCAATCAACGTTCTTGCATGGAATTTTTGGAAGGAAGTGTACTCCAGAAAATGCGCGGCCCAACCATGTATACGGATCTCGTGCATCACCTTGTCAATCGTATTGGTACCGATTGCGCGAATACTGCTCTGTTCACTTTCAAGGAACAAAGCATAGCTCATGTGGTCGCTGGGATAAGTTACAGCACCTCTGGCGGCTACTTCTTGTTTTCCCTGCTCAAAATCAGCTGCCCATTTGGTTTCGATATCTGCACGGATCGCCCGAAGCTCTTCATGGCGCTCTGCATCTGTTTCCGAGGGACAAATCTCATATTGCGTGAGCAGAGCCGCCTGCATGGCATCAAGGCGAGGAAATGAACGCACCTGCTCGGCCGCATATCGTGCATCCACCACAGCGCCGGGTGCATTACTCTGATTCATGTCAATAGTTTGAACAAAGAACGCCTCAAACTCTTGCACCGGCATATAGTGCGCAGCCCATGCATGAATGTGCATTTGGCGCAATGCTTCATTACTCGGCCTCCCTTCGTGATACCCGGTTGTGTAGTAGGTGATCCGCGACTGCACATACGCGTGGTAGTTTTCGTCGATTGGCGTGGGGTCGGACGCGAGACCCTTCCTAAATTCGGCCTCACCCTGTTCCAGTATCGCGACACGAAGCGCTTTGGCTTCTTCGAAATCCTTACGATGCGTCGTTTTGGATTTCTTGGGGTTTTGATTAACAATCTTTGCGATCAGATTACGTAGCGTGGACATGTTATCTCGTTATGTTTTAACGCTGTCGTGCAAGTGCGCATCAGCCGACACTGCGCCCCGACAGCCCTCGGGTAAGACATTTGCCACAAAACAGTGCCAGCCTGGCCTAATGCTCGCGATGATGTCTGCCTGCAACGCTAGAGCCCGCCAATCTGATGCAGCAAGTCGCTAACCTTATCCACGCCGTCCCCGTTGCGCAGACTGGCAAACACAACCGGTAAATCACCCCGCATCCGCGCGGCATCACGGGCCATTACTTCCAATGACGCACCGACATGAGGGGCCAGATCGGTTTTATTGATGACCAGAATGTCCGACCGGGTGATCGCGGGCCCACCCTTGCGGGGTATTTCTTCGCCCGCAGCCACATCAATTACATAAACCGTCACATCGGCCAGTTCGGGACTGAACGTAGCCGACAGGTTATCGCCACCGCTTTCGATCAAGATCAGGTCAAGGTCATCATGCCGCGCGCGCATCTCGGCCACGGCAGCAAGGTTGATCGACGCATCTTCCCGGATCGCCGTATGTGGGCACCCGCCAGTTTCAACGCCCATCACCCGATCCGCCGGCAGGATTTGCATGCGCATGAGCGCCTCTGCATCTTCCTGCGTATAGATGTCGTTCGTGATAACACCCAGGCTGATCTGGTCTTTCAGCTTTGATGCAATGGCGGCAGTCAGCGTCGTTTTCCCTGCCCCTACCGGTCCGCCAATCCCCACGCGCAATGGGCCATTTGGTGACATTCAGGATCCTCCAAGCAAAATGATCAATAGCCCGGCCGCAATCGCAAGACAAAGCGGGGCATAGAATTTCGAGTCATAGCTGGCAAAAGGCTCTTCCGGTGTTATCTGCCGCCAGAACCGGGTGTAGGCAATCCCGCCACGCAGCACAAAGACAGCGAATGCGCCCCACAAGACGAGGCGTGCCAGCAACATCTGCGGCATCCAAAGTGCCGCAATGATGACCATAAGGCCTGCAAAGACCAAAAAGCAGGGGATCGCTCCGGGCATCCGTGTGACACCTTTCGCGCCCACGACGGTTCGGGCCAACTGCTCCTCGTCCCGGATTGGCACCCAGATTTGGCGGCCCCACAGGGCATGGATGGCCGCGATCAGGCCAAGGATAAGTGTCAGCAGAACAGTCACGACCGAAAAATCCGGGAATACTGCGCGCCATGCTGCATTGATGCGGTATCAACCGCAAAGGTAGCTGCGCCGATATCATCCAGCGTGGCCAACTGGGCCATCTGTCCGATCTCGTTGATACATGGAGCGAGGCTGTGCAGGATCCGTTGCCCTTCGGTCTGTCCCAGCGGCAAAAGCCGCTGCGCGCATTGAATCAGATTGCCGACAAAGGCTTGCAACCACAACGTCACCGTGGACTCCAATGGCAGACCGCCCAGACTGCCCGCCCGCCCGACGGCAACCGGATAGGCCATATCAGGCAAATCGAATCCCCATACCGCACGCGTTGTTGCAGCAAAGGCGGCACCCTGCTGCAGCGTCTCCATCCGCCTTTCGCGAGACGGGGCAAGGGCGGCGGCAAGGGCTGCAATCTCGGAAACATCCTCGGCCTCGTAAGCCGCACAAAGCAGGATCGCATCAGACCGCCCTGCCCCATGGGTGAGCACGCTCTCCAGCCACTGGGTCAGATCGGCTGCGTTGGTGACGTCCCCGCGCCCAACCGACCGTTCCAACCCGTGCGACCACGCAAAAGCGCCTACCGGATAGGCAGGCGACAGCCACTGCGCGAGCGTCAAAAGATCGTCAGTGCGCATGAGAGTGGCTGTGATCATGGCCCATGGTTCGGCCATGGCCGTATGCGCCTCCCTCTGGCGTGAAAGGCCCATCGAAATCCGCAACCTGCGCTCCAAGTTGCTCCAACATTGTGCGCATCACCTTTTCACGTTGAACAACCAGTGCGCCATCTTCTACAGCACAAGGCGCATGGCGGTTCCCGACATGCCAAGCCAGCCGGACGAGGTCGCCGGTGACGCGCATCAACGGTTCGTCCGCAGCCTGCACAAGAACCTGCCGCCCATCACCGAATACAAAGGCCTGACCAGCATTCACAGATGTGGTGTGTGGCAAATCGACGAGGAAGCCTTCCCCCTGATCCGTGGTCAACCGTTTGCGCCGTAAAAGGCGCGCATCATATGTGAGCGACACCGTGTCGGCTATCTCGTTGTCGTTGGCGTCGGCAACACTGTACGCGGTGAGCGTCATAATTATTTGTCCATGATCTCAAAGGCGTCGTAAGTGAACCGATCTTCCGGCGCATCACCATCTGAGTACGCGACCAAGAGCCCCAGCCCAAGTTCAGGGAGATAATGGATTTCCTCCTGATAGTTGTAACCTTCGCCCGCGTAGGAAAGCTGTCCCGGTATCATGTCATAAGAGCAGTTCTGATAGGTTGCTTTCGTCTGTTCCCCCCAGCGGTGGGTTTGCTGCTCCTGAAAGAAACCGTCCGCGTCGCGCATTGCCACTTTAACGGTCCATTCCGACCCAGGCTTTGGCAGTGGCATCTCGTCCGCGCTCATCGGATAAGAGGAGGTAATCCGCGAGGTGGGAACAATCTGTCCATCCTCAAAATCGGCAAGCTCGATCACATATGTGCCTTGGCCCAGCAAATTGCGTGCTGTGTACCCGTCTTCATAACGTGCGATCAGTTCAACAACACCGGGGCGCAGGTCGCGATACTCTTCGACGGAGCCATCCGACAAGATCGCCCTTATGCCTTTCGCGCGGTCTGCCCCGGTGGGGCAGTCCGCGAAAGCTGAGGTGGCAAAAGTGCAGGCAAGAACAGTGCGTAGCAGCATCGCGAATGATCCCCTTTCGAAATCGTCAGAGGTAGATTACGCGACCCTGTTTGGGATGCAATAAGCCTGGGCCTAACAGCAGTTCCCAAATTGAAAATTCTGACTGCTGTTTTGCGATGCGTTATTAGCCGTCTTGTCGAAAAAGCTGCTCTGCTGCCTGCGCGCGGGTCAAACCCTTGGCAGCCAGTTCTGCATCGCTGGTGCGGTTAAGCGTTTCGACGGCGGCATAAAGCGGGCTGCTGGTGATCAAGCGTGCAAGCGGTGCGACCACTTTTTCAGCCAGTTCCACGAACATTTCGCGATTGGAAATCAGTGTGTTGTCAGGGCGGATTGTCATTGGGAGCCTCATGAATGCTTTTTCTGTCCTCCCACGCAGACAGGTAAGCCGGCAGCGCACCTACAACAATGTCAGAATCCGCAAAGCCCCTATGCGGCCGACGCATCGGTCTGTTTCAGAACAGGAAGTAACGCTGTGCCATTGGCAATTCTTTGGCAGGCTGACAGGTCAGCAAAGCACCATCAGCGCGTACCTCGTAGGTCTCCGGGTTCACCTCAACATGTGGCATGGCATCGTTCAACTTCAGGTCTGCCTTGCCAATGCCACGTGTGTTCAACACAGGCAGGGTTTTCTTGGCCAGTCCCAGCGTATCACCAATGCCGGCATCCTGTGCCGCCGCACTGACAAAGGTCACGGCAGAGTTCTCAACTGATCGCCCATAAGCACCAAACATGGGTCGTGTATAAACCGGTTGCGGTGTCGGGATCGACGCGTTCGGGTCACCCATCTGCGCGCAGACAATCGTGCCCGCCATCAGCACCATTTCAGGCTTAACCCCAAAAAATGCCGGATCCCAAAGACAAAGATCAGCGCGCTTACCTTCCTCGACCGACCCGATATGCGCAGAAAGTCCGTGTGCAATCGCCGGGTTGATCGTGTATTTCGCGACATAACGCCGGACACGCAGGTTGTCGTTGTCGCCTGTTTCCTCAGCCAGCGCACCGCGCTGCACTTTCATCTTATGCGCCGTTTGCCAAGTGCGGATAATCACCTCGCCCACGCGACCCATGGCCTGACTGTCGGACGCGATGATGCTGAACGCGCCCATATCGTGCAGGATATCCTCGGCGGCAATCGTTTCGCGCCGTATTCGGCTTTCGGCAAACGCCACGTCTTCGGGGATGGATTTGTCGAGGTGGTGACAGACCATCAGCATGTCTAGATGCTCATCGACCGTGTTGACGGTGAAGGGCCGGGTCGGATTGGTGGACGAGGGCAAAACATGGCTCTCACCGCAGATTTTGATAATGTCCGGGGCATGGCCACCGCCCGCACCTTCGGTATGGAAGGCGTGGATCGTACGGCCTTTCATGGCACCCACGGTATTTTCCACAAAACCGCTTTCATTCAACGTGTCGGTATGGATCATCACTTGCACATCCATCGCATCCGCGACGCTTAGGCAATTGTCGATGGCGGCAGGGGTCGTCCCCCAGTCTTCATGCAGCTTCAGGCAGCATGCCCCACCCATGACCTGTTCTTCCAACGCGGCGGGCAGTGACGCATTCCCCTTGCCCGCAAAGGCCAGGTTCATCGGAAACGCATCGGCAGCCTGCAACATCCGTCCGATATGCCAAGGCCCCGGCGTGCAGGTGGTCGCAAGCGTGCCATGGGCAGGCCCGGTGCCGCCGCCGATCATGGTGGTCAGGCCAGAATGCAACGCATCCTCAATCTGCTGCGGGCAGATGAAATGGATATGACTGTCGATCCCGCCAGCCGTCAGGATGCGACCTTCGCCCGCGATGGCTTCGGTCCCCGGGCCGACGATAATATCAACGCCGGGCTGTGTGTCGGGATTGCCTGCCTTGCCGATCTTGACGATCTGCCCGTCTTTCAGACCGACATCAGCCTTAATGATCCCGGTCCAGTCAACGATCAGCGCATTGGTGATTACCGTATCAACGGCCCCCTCGGCGCGTGTCGCCTGAGACTGCCCCATCCCGTCACGGATGACCTTGCCACCGCCGAATTTGACTTCCTCACCATAGGAGAGGGCATTGGTGCCACTGCCGCCCGTTATGGTCGCGCCAGCACTTTCGGCGGTCAAATCCCGCTCAACCTCGATAATCAGGTCAGTATCGGCGAGCCTGACACGATCCCCCACAGTGGGGCCAAACATTGCGGCATAATCAGCGCGAGAGATCGTGGCGGGCATATATGTCTCCGGTTATTCAGGTCTTGGCGGGGGATTTGTCGCCGTCCCATGGCGTGCCGGGTACGGTCACTGATGTGGGTTTGGCTTTGCCAGATGCGACTGCCGTGGTCGCAGAAGCCGCCGGCGCGGACGCGGCTCTTGGCTTTGCTGCTTTCGCTACAGGGGCAGGCTGCGACGCTGCCACCTTAGCTGTCTTTGCTTTTGCAGTTGTTGCTTTCGGCTTTTCGGTCTTCACGCTTGTCTTTTTTGGTGCCGCTGGTTTCGTTGCAGAAACCTTTGCTGCGGGTGCCTTCGCTTTCGGCGCTACAGTCTTCACAGCTTTGGTCGTTGGTTCCGCAACAGCAACTTTGACCGTGGACGTCTTTTTGGCCGCAACTTTCGCGGCAGGTTTTTTGCCAGCAGGCGCCGCTTTGGATGGCGCAGCGGCTTTCATTTCCGCTGCGAGTTTCGGCGTCTCGGTCACCGCCTTTTTCGGCGCTGCCTTTTTGGCCGCAGGAGCCGCCTTTTTTGAAGCCGGCTTGGGCGCTGCCGCCTTCGCAACAGGTGCCGGGACAGCCTTCACGGCCGGTTCGGCCTGTTTGGTCTTGAAGACAGGTTCAATCTTGGATGCGGGTTTGGTAGCCGTCGTCTTCTTCGCAACGGGCTTGATGGGCGCGGGCTTCTTGGTCACGGCAGGTTTGGTTTTCTTGACTGCATTTGTCTTAGCAGGCGACCCATTCCAGTAGGGTGTCATCAACGCACGCTGCGCGGCATAACCTTGGTCAATCATTACATCAGCCAGCTTCATTTGCTGACCAATCACGGCACTGACGGCGTGCATCGCTTCGGCAGAAAGGGTGAGTGTCAGGGCAGGTGTCATGAGAATCCTCGTTTGGTACGCGTTACGGTTGTCACAACACTACCATATTCCATTCCGCAGCGCAGCAATATTCTGCACCGCAGCAATTGCCTCCGAGCGTGCCTCATTACCCATTTCCCCTTTGTTTTGAATAGCAGCCAGCATCGCCAACCGCGGAGAATGGCGGCGTCGATAGACGAATCTGGCCCAAAGCCGCATTAGCGGTGTCGAAAGTCCTGCATCAATGGTCACCCTATCGGTCAGCCGCGCACCGTGATCCGTTGGTGTGACTGTTAGCACATGCTCCCATTTGCGGATGGAGCCACCATGTTCCAAGCTGCGAAACCGGTGCGTCTTGGGATCATAGTCGACCAGTTCCATGTGGTAGTCCATCGATGGCATCCAGCCAAAAAGGCGCACCTTCACGTCAAAGGCATCTCCGGCAGATAGACTGCCGCTTTCTGGCATCCCTTCAAACGTGGCTACCCCCTTCATCGCCTCGGCAAAACAGGCAAAATCCGTCGCCAGATACCAAACCTCTTCTGGAGAAGCCGCGTAGTCGTGAGTGACAACGACAGGTTTGCTCATAAATCCCCCATCACCTTGCCGTTGAAGCCAAAGACCTTGCGCGCACCGGAAAGGGGGATCAAAGAGACTTCACGCCGCTGTCCAGGTTCGAACCGCACAGCAGTGCCGGCCGCAATATCCAACCGTTTGCCATGCGCCGCCGCTCGGTCAAAATCGAGCGCCGTATTGGTTTCTGCAAAATGAAAATGGGACCCCACCTGCACAGGTCGGTCACCGGTATTGGCAACCTCCAGCACAGTCACCTGCGCCTCTGCGTTCAGCATCAAATCTCCGCCGGCAACTATGATTTCACCAGGTTTCATCTGCCAGCCTCGCTTTCATCGAATGGGGTCATGGACTGTAACGAGTTTCGTTCCATCGGGAAATGTGGCCTCCACCTGAACATCGTGGATCATCTCGGCAATTCCGTCCATCACCTGATCCCGGGTGATCACGTGGGCCCCCGCTTCCATCATATCCGCCACGCTACGCCCATCGCGCGCGCCTTCGACCACTGCATCAGTTATCAGAGCGATTGCTTCGGGATAGTTTAACTTGACCCCGCGCGCGAGCCGTTTGCGCGCGACTTCAGCGGCCATAGCGATTAGCAATTTGTCCTTTTCGCGGGGTGTCAGTTGCATGGGTTACAGTCTCCAAACACGTGGAATAGGGGCGGCTGACAGCCCTTCGACGACAGGTATAAGCTGGCGACGCAGAGCAAAGCCATCCTTGGCCAGCATGCGGATCAACAACAGATCATCCCTAATCAAGTTGACACCACATGTCTCGGGTAGATCAAAGCCATCTACAAAGGCTGCGGCCTTTGGGCTGGCAAACAGGATCGTGGCCATCGCACCGGCACGTGCACCAATTGCCGTCCGCTGCATCAGACGTTTCGCATCGCCAATCAAACGCACGGCATCGGCAAAGACCAGGGACCCATCCCGCCAGACCCGCCAGTGATCGGTCAAACGAAGCGCGTGCACATCCTCGCCCATAGCCACCCTGCCAAACACGATCGGCTCAACAATCAGGGCCGTGGCATCGGTCGCCAAGTGCACATGCATCCGCCGGTCCAATGCAGCGTGATCAAAGAGGATTGTCTCTTGCGGAAGCCAGTCAATTCGACCACCTGCTTCCGCCTGCAATTTTACGTGCGCCTGCGCGATCTGTCCGGGCTGGGCACGATAGGCGCGCTCAGCCGCTTGCGAGGACAATACGATATGCGCATCCTCCAAGGCGGACGCTGCGATATGCATGTGGTCGCCGCCGGTTAAGCCACCGGCTGTGTTCAAAAACACCGCATCCAGCGCCGCCCGGCGCACGTTTGGAAACAGCGCTTTCAGTGACCCCTCTTGCCTCAAATCACTGATGACCGTATCAGCGCCACGCCTTTTGCCCACAAGGCGCAATCCACCCTGCGCACGGGGTGACATCGCGACCGCGTTTTCAGTCTGAATTTCAGCAGCGTAGGTAATCGGGTCTTCCAGCAATCAGAACAGTTAAGCACAAATTGCCAAAAAAACGGGCGGCATGGCCAGTCCTGCCAGCCAAAAAATCCAGCATTACCCAAACAAGATCAGGCAGATGCACAAAATGCAGGCAAATCCGATGGTACGTTGGGAATGGGGGCGCTGGCCCGCACCCCCATTTTGATCGGTCAGTCCGTGTTGTCCATCCGCACCTGATAGCGCACCCTGCCCTTGACCGGCGTGCTCCAGTTCAGGTTGACAGACCGCAGATCAGCGCCCTGTTCTCCTTGCGCCCATGGCAGATCATGAATGAACGTTTCGCTCACATCTGTAATGGCGCCATCAGGCATAACACTTTCAACGGTCTTGGCCTGGCCCTCAAAGGGCAGTGCCGTGCCCGTGTCCATCACCCACGTTGCAGCCTCGGTCACCTGCTCAAAGCTCAGCGCGGCGGGGTTCGACACGGGCTGGTTCACATTGTGGAACGTGTTTGCGGTAAACTGGAAATCCCGGGTCCGGTTGTAGTCGAGATCGGCAAAGGTCGTATCGACATTTTCCACCCGGTCAATCCGGCCATTCAGCGACCGAAACACGTTACCAACCACAGCAAAGCCGTTGATGAAGTGGCCGGGCCCGTAAGGTTTGATGACGATGAAGTTGAACCAATCCGCAACATCGTTCGTGGTGAACATGTTTCCTGTAATCGTCAAACCGCCAAAGGAAAACTGATTGCCCAAAGCAGGCGAACTGGAATGCTCATTCGTCCATTCGATAAAGTTATTGTCGCAGTAATTGCCGGTAAAGATGCTCTTGGGGTTGGTCAGGGTAATGACGATCCCGCCCAGACGTGGCCCATTCACCTCATCATCGCCGTGAAACCAGTGATTACTGGTGATCAAGTTGCCCGATCCTGCCAGAATGCAGAAATGCTTGAACTTGCTGACACGATTATCGCGGATCTTCACGTCATTGGCATTGGCGTTAAACGCGATGCTGACACGGTCCGCCGCTGGCACCGCCTGTTCGTCCGAGATCATGTTGCACCGGTCCAGCATCATGCCCTGACAGCCCCGACCGGGTGAGGTGATACCACGATCCTTTGGCCTGTTGATAAAACAATCACGCACATGGAAGGTAAAGCCATCCGGGGCCATCATGATCCCACTCGCAATGCCCCGGCCCTGAAACTCGATATCATCCAGAATGAATTGGCTGAACTTGGTATAGCCCGAGAAATCCAGCATGTATTTGAAACGTTTGAAAGTGAACTCCTGAGTGCCGGCCGCATCAAAAAGCGGGCGGCTCAGCTCAATCGTCTGGGCCGAGACATCAACCGCCTCAACATAGACCTCACGCCCCACGCCGTTGCCTTCAACCAATGAACCCACCGGAATGCTCGCGGCATTGACCACATTGGTCAGCCTATTGTCATCGGAAGTGGAATAGGTCGCCTGCGATATGATTTCATCTGTATCCCACGCAGCCCCCTCCTGCGGTTGGAAATGCCCATTGCGGATCACACGCCGGGTCTCAAAACGATCACGCGCGGGATCGCAGGCTTGCATATCCACAGGCTCGGTCAGCAAGATACGCCGCCCGTTCAGATCAAGCGATTCATGATCTGCAAAATTGATCAGCGCCTGAAAGGCCTTCTTGAACGCAAGCTCTTCGTCCTTGAATGCAGCAAAATAGGTATCATAGTTGAACTCACGCTGCAGAATGAACCGGAATTCCTGCGCCTGCACGATTCGGCCGACGAAGCGCACGGCGCTCTCCATCGTGACATTCTGACCAATCAAATAATCGCCTGGGGGGACGATAACAGTCCGGCCATTTGCGGCAGCATCTGCCGCCTCAAAGGCCGCGCTATCATCCGTCGTCCCGTCGCCTTTCGCGCCATAGTCGCGAACGTCCACCAGCCCAATAAGGTCGCGAGTGAAAACAGAGGTAACATCCGTAATCTCGATATCGTCGATCCGCACGAGACCACCGATCGGCCCCGTCAAATCCAGTCCCAGATGCCCGTAATTCGCCCCCGTCCAAATCATATCGACACCGGTGCGATCTGCAGTGGCGACAATCGCGCTCACCTCCACGACCTCGCCATATGTCGTCAACTGCACCGAAGGCCCAAACGCGGTCAACCCGGTCGCCTGAGCGCCCCCAGCAAGGCCGGCCCAGCCCGAGATACGCACCGACGGCAATGGCCCGGCCACTGCCTTGACCCGTGCTTTCACCTGCAAGTAACAGCCCGGTAGGATCGGTGTTTCACCCATGTACCGAACCCGCGCAACGGCATCGGTTTTCAACACTTCCAGACAGCCTGCAAAGTCTTGGTCGGCAGCGACAAACACGCCCGATCCGCTGACTGCATAAGTGTCTGACCCCGGCGTGCCATCTCCGCTGGACCAAACGCTTAGTCCTGCCGCAAAGGGCAATGGATTGAATACAATACCGTCAGTGATCGCCTTGTTCATCGAAATTACCCTTTTGGCCGCAAGATTTGGCCAAGTAGGTAAGCGACAGGTCTAAAGGCAGACTAACAGCACCGTCACGGTCAGGGAGGCAACAGGATCAGGCGCCGACATCCGGCGCAGGCAGCAATTGCACGCCGTTGATCTGCCAGCCTTCGGACGTTTCAACCATCTGATAATCCAGCACATGCAGATTGCCTTGTGCATCGCGGATCATGATCTTTTGCCACAAATTTCCCGCCACATCGCGCAGTTCCAAAAATCGGACATCGGCATTGTCCCAGACCATCGGATAGCCTTGCTGGACCATCATGCCGAAATTGCCCGGATTGCCAAACAACCGTTTGATATTGGGGCTGGCATATTGCCAGGCCTCTGCGATGTCACGGTCGTTGAAAGCCTGCAGTTGGTTGCCAATCACACCTTCAATCGCCTCAGTATCCTGCGACATGGCGGGTGTCGCCAGCAGCCAAAAGCCCAAAACAAAGCCAACAATCCGTCCCATCGCGCACACCTTTTTTGATCATCCTCATGATCATTACGCGCGACAGGACGGATTAGTTCTGAATTTCCTCAGCAATGCGCCTATTCAGCCAGCCTGCCTTCAATCAACGCAACAGTTTCATCAATGCCATAAAGCGCAATAAACCCACCAAAACGCGGACCTTGAGACGCCCCCAAAAGCACCTCGTAAAGGGCCGTGAACCATGCGCGCAGCGGCTCAAATCCATGCTCTTTGCCGACTGCAAATACCATCGATTGCAACTCTTCCGCGTCCAGCCCGCCATCCCAGGCTTTCAAGCGCGCGACAAGGTCTTCCATCGCCGCCCGCTCCTCATCAGTTGGGGCGCGATACACCTTCGTCGGCTTCACAAAGTCATTGTAGTAACGCACGGCAAACCCTGCCGCCTCATCCATCTGCGGGTTCTTTTCGGCAGACGCCTCTGGTGCGTAGCGCTTGATAAAGCCCCACAGCGTTTCCTTATCCTCGGCCCCAGAAACAGAGGCGAGGTTCAAAAGCATCGCAAAGGGTACGACCATATCGGATGCAGGCACGTTGTGCCCGTGGATATGAAAAACCGGGTTGTTCATTCGGGCTGCGGCATCCTGATCGGCATAAGCCCGCAGTTGCTGATGGTATTCATCCACCGCTTTTGGGATCACATCGAAATGCATCCGCTTCGCGGTTTTCGGCTTGAGGAACATAAAGTAAGACAAGCTTTCCGTCGCAGCATACGACAGCCATTCATCAATCGAAATTCCGTTCCCCGAAGACTTCGAAATCTTCTGGCCGCTCTCATCCAGAAACAGCTCATACGAGAAATGGTTCGGTTTCCGCCCACCCAAAATCTCACAAATCCGGTCATAGATCGCCGTGTTGGTAGCATGTTCCTTGCCGTACATCTCAAAATCAACATCCAGAGCAGCCCAACGCGCCCCAAAATCGGGTTTCCACTGCAGCTTCACATTGCCGCCAGTGACAGGAAGGGTCCATTCGCGACCATCTTCATCGTCAAAGGTGATCTCACCTTTCTGGCCATCCACATGCTTCATTGGCACATAAAGCACGCGCCCCGTTTCAGGATGGATCGGCAGGAAAATCGAATAGGTCCCTTGCCGCTCTTCCCGCAAAGACTGCAGCATCACCGCCATGACATCGTCATAACGGGCGGCAGCGCGCATGAGCACCTCATCAAACTGCCCTGATTTGTAGAACTCGCGGGCCGAGTAAAAGTCGTACTCAAAACCAAAAGTATCCAAAAACCGGCGCAGCATGGCGTTGTTATGATGGCCAAAGCTTTCATGGGTCCCAAACGGATCGGGGACAGAGGTCAACGGCTTCTGAATATGCTCCGCCAACATCTCTTGCTGCGGCACATTGCCTGGAACTTTGCGCATGCCGTCCAGATCGTCGGAGAAACAAATCAGTTTCGTCGGAATATCCGAAATCACCTCAAAAGCACGACGGATCATCGTCGTACGCAAGACCTCACCAAAGGTGCCGATATGCGGCAAACCAGAGGGACCATAGCCCGTCTCAAACAAGACATACCCCTTTTCAGGGTCTTTTTTTTCATAGCGTTTGAGCAATGCGCGCGCCTCAACAAAAGGCCAGGCCTTGGCGTTCATGGCGGCATCGCGCAAATTGGTCATCGTCTCTCTCACGTTTTCTTGCTCTACTCGCATGGCAGAACACCGGCACTCCCTATTGCGACAAGGGCCAAGCGTCAATAAATGTTGGAATAACCCAAAGGATGACACACATGCTCGAAGACGCCCCAATGACTGCCCAAGATGCGCTGGCCGCCCTGATGATCGCCACATCCGCGTCGGACGAGAATATCCGCACCGCCGAATTGGTGAAAATGAGCAATGCAATCAATAACTTGCCCATCTTTGCAGGCTACGACCCAGAACGGCTTCCGCGCATGTCCAAAATGGTGTTCGACCTTCTGGAACAGGTCGACGGGCTCGAGGCGCTCTTTGGCCTGATCCGCGATGCCTTGCCGGAACAGCTTTACGAAACCGCCTATGCACTATCGTGCGATGTGGCCGCCGCCGATGGACAGATCGCGGGGCAAGAGGCACGGATGCTGGAAGAAATCCGCGATGAACTGGAACTCGACCGGTTGCACGCCGCCGCGATCGAACGCGGTGCCCGCGCACGGCACATGACGCTATAGCAATGCGCGCGCTTGTTACCGTCCTCGCCCTTTGTGCAGGACCAGCGCAGGCACAAAGCACCATCTCGGACTATACCGAAAACGTGCTGACCCATGTGGTCCTGCACGAACTTGCGCATGCACTGATCCGCGAATTCGATCTGCCGGTTCTGACCAATGAAGAGGTGATGGCAGACACGTTTGCAACCGCTTACATCGTGCAAAACATGCCCGACCGGTCATTGGCCATCATCACCGACCGCGCACGCGCGTTTGAGGCCGAGATGGACGAAGAAACCGTTTTCGCCGAACACCCTGACGATGTCTGGCGGGCCGGTCAGATGATTTGTCTGGCCTTTGGGCTTAACACCGAAACATTCGAAACGTTCGCCCGCGACAGCGGCATGACAGGGGCCGAGGCTGCGGGTTGCCGCAACAGCGCATCAGAGATTGGCCGCGCCTGGCGACGGCTGCTTGCACCTCTTAAAATTCCAGCCGACGCACGTGTGACAGAATTTCAAAGGCAGATCGGCGAAGGACCGTGGAAAGAGGCCGTCCTGAATGGCAACCTGGTCGACACCTTACGCCCGATCTTTGTCAGCTTCGACTGGCACTCACTGATCACCTTGCAGTTCGACAATTGCGATACCGGGGCCACGTGGTTTCGCAACGGACGGACCATCCTGATCTGCGATGATCTGGTCGCAAGGTTTGAAGCCCAAAATCGCTAACCCGCCCGCAACGCCCAATGCCGCAGAATATCGTTTTGCAACGCCCGCGCCGCCCTGTTCCATGACCGCGCACCGGGTGGGTTTTCGCTGCCCAGCAGCTTGCCCCGCTCCCGGGCGGGAATGTCAGCCGCAAAGTAGGCAAATGCAAGATCACGACCCTTGCTGGTGCGCATGTAGCCTGCCAAACTGGACACAAAATTCAGCGTGCCGGTTTTCGCATGAATTGTCACAATATCATCGGCGATCCTTTGGCGGTTATCATCAACCAGAGGAATGCTTTTCATGATCGGGCGCAGGGCTGGCGATACGCCATCGGCCTGCAAAAAACGGACCATATCGGCTGCTGTGACACGCGATTGGTCACCCAATCCAGAATGATCGACAAAAAACGGCGCGATGCCATTCGCACGTGCATCAGCCCAACGCGCCATACCCAGCGCCGAGGTACGTAGACCGCGGTTTTGCCTCGTGCGCATTTTCGTTGTCGCTAGCCCCGCCGCCTCTGCGGTGAGATTCGTCGAAAATCGCAGCATCCCGCGCATCAATTCGGTCAAAGGTATGCCTTGGTAAGTCACCAATAAATGGCCTTGCGGTAAATCAGCGACTTCTTTTGCCGGTTTCAGCACAATGCCGTGACTACGGGCAAAGGTCGCGAACACTTCACCGCAATAAAGCGCGGGGTGGCGCACAGGAAGCCAACGTGATCCTTCATTGTTCAGGGCGCGTCGGGCGACAGTCCATTGATCCACGCTCCCTGCATCGCGGTATGTGAAAACCGGCCCGCTGCGATCAACAACACGAATACGGGCTGAGGTCACTTCAGGGCGGAAATTCTGACTGCGCGCATCCATGGTTGTGGCGAAATCCTCGCCATCTTTTTTCCATTCAAAGTGCACGCGATTGAAGTTCAGATTGAGACCAGTCACCGTCGGATTGTACCCAAGGTGATCATCTTGTCCCGCGTCAATCTCTTCAAGATTGGTCAAAGCATTGTCCCAGACAAGAAAATCCCCCCTGACCTCCCGTAGTCCGGTGTCTTTCAGCGCCTGTGCCAATTCGGCAAGCTGATCTGTAACTAGGTTTGGATCACCACCACCGGCCAACACCAGATCGCCATGCAAGATACCATTTGCGACCGGCCCGGTAGCCATCACGCCTGTTTCGAATTGATGATCAGGCCCAAGTGTCTCAAGAGCGTAAAGCGCTGTAAAGGTTTTGGCGACGCTGGCGGGCGGTAGCGGGATGTCGGCCTCGATCGATTCAACAACTTCACCGGTTGCCATGTCAGCTGCAACAAACGCGACCTGCCCAGGTAACGCTGTACGTGCAACCATCTGGGCGACAGCGTCAGCCTTTGAGGTGCGTGCGATTGGGCGCAGTGAGGTCAATGGTGCCTCGGCCACCAATCCTGTCGCCAGCGATGATGCCATACCGCCTAGCAAGGCACGCCTTGATATCTTGTTTACCATTCGCCGCGCGCCCTGATTGCAGAAGATGATTGATCAGACAAAGGCAGGTTCACGAAAGACCATGCCGGCGCGGTCATATGGCCCAAAATATGACTAGCACGACCTGATACGCGGTAATTGGAATAAATCCTTGCGGCCTTCGACAATCGGGCAGAGATGCGATCACCAGGTCTTGCGATGACACCCATCGGCACGGTTTCAATAATCCAACGCCAATTCTGCCAGCGGTCAAGCTGGGCCAGATTATCTGCGCCCATCAACCACACAAAGCGCACGCCAGGATAGCGGCGGCGCAGCGCCGCCAAAGTCTGTGCCGTAAATCGGGTGCGTAGCTTTGCTTCAATATCGGTGATCACAACTCGTGGATGCCGCATGATCTCTCGTGCCGCTTTCATCCTGTCCACCAACGGCGCAGGCCCCCGTTTCTTAAGCGGGTTGCCCGGCGAAACCAGCCACCAGATGTGATCCAAACCAAACCGTTTCAGTGCTGCTTTTGTGATATGTACATGACCCTGATGCGGTGGATCAAACGATCCACCCAGCAAGCCAATGACCTGTCCAGGCTTTGCCGACGGAAAATTGCTCAATGATGTAACCCCGTCGTCATATCACCTCTTAATGGCAGCATGGCACAGTCCACTTGTAATGTGCCAAGCAACAAATCTGCCCGCGATCTTTAACAACGATTCTGGGCAGGATCATGTCAATCGAGAAGCACAATAGCAGATCACCTCTTACGTTCGGCAGCGCCAGATGTCTGTTCTGCAGACTGTGCCCAAAGGTTGATTTGCTCTTCATCTGCATATTCGTCGATCAAAGCCAACTCCTCGTCCGAAAATGCCAAGTTCCGCACTGCGCCGGCACAATCCTCGACCTGGCTGGGTCGCGATGCACCAATCAACGCCGTCGTTATACCCCCATCACGCAATACCCAGGCGATTGCCATCTGTGCCAATGTCTGACCGCGGCCCGCCGCGATCTCATTCAGCTTATTGATATTTTCCAGCGCCTTCTTGTTCAACATGGAAGGAAACAAAGACTTGTCTTGCGCAGCACGGCTATCATCGGGAATACCGCCCAGATACTTCTTGGTCAGCATGCCTTGCGCAAGCGGTGTAAACGCGATGGAGCCGACACCCAATTCTGTCAAAGTCTCCTTCAAGCCATCACGCTCTACCCAGCGGTTCAGCATATTGTACGCAGGCTGATGGATCAGGCATGGGGTGCCCAAATCCTTCAAAATGGCTACGGCCTGCCGCGTCCTTGCAGAATTGTATGACGAAATACCTGCGTATAGCGCCCGACCCGATCGAACGATGTAATCAAGGGCACCCATTGTTTCTTCTAGTGGCGTTTCGGGATCAAATCGGTGCGAATAGAAAATGTCGACATAATCAAGCCCCATTCTCTTCAGGGACTGATCACAGGACGCTACGAGGTACTTGCGGCTTCCCCACTCTCCATAGGGGCCAGGCCACATATGATAGCCAGCCTTGGAACTAATAATAAGTTCATCCCGATATCCTGCAAAATCTTCCTTCAAGATAGAACCGAAAGCGTGTTCGGCAGATCCGGGGGGTGGCCCATAGTTATTTGCCAAATCGAAATGCGTGATGCCATGATCAAACGCAGTCCGACAAATCGCCTGCTTGGTTTGATGTGGCGTGTCATGTCCAAAGTTGTGCCAAAGCCCCAGCGATACTGCAGGTAACTTCACACCGGACTCACCACAACGACGGTAAGCCATGTGTTGATAGCGATCTTCAGCCGGAACATAGACCACTTTTGCGTTCCTCCATGTTTGTCCCGCGCAAGCGACCATGCAGCCAGCAAGATGTCAACGCGATGTAAGATGGGTCTTGACCCATGCACCACCTAAGGAAAATGGTATGGCGCATGCAACGCAGCGCGCTACTCCACACCACCATGTTCGTCCTGCTGGCTCTCTTGGTGCTACCGTTCAGCTTCTATTTGATTGAATTTGGTCAGGGCGGGTTGCGCGATAGATTACCGGAACCTCATTATCTTCTGTCTGACAGCAGCATGGCAAACCTGTCGATCTTTATCCACATGATCACGGGCGGGGTGATTACTTTTCTGATCCCTTTCCAGCTTGTCCGCCCCTTACGCAGCCGGTTTCCCGCTATCCACCGTTGGTCAGGGCGGATCATCGGCGCAGCGGCGATCATTACCTCTGTCGGTGGACTTAGTTACATACTGCTGCGCGGCACAATCGGCGGCTGGCCAATGAATGTGGGATTCACGCTTTATGGCGTGCTCACGCTTTTGGCTGCCATTCAGACCATCCGTCACGCCCAAGCAAGCCGCTTAAACGCGCATGCGAAATGGGCTTTGCGTTTCTTTTGGTTGGCAATCGGATCATGGCTTTACCGGGTGCATTATGGGCTTTGGTACCTGACCACTGACGGGCTATGGTCCAACGCCGCGTTCACCGGAGTTTTCGATCTGATCCAGAACTTCGCCTTTTATGTGCCTTATCTGATCGGGCTAGAAATCTATTTGGCCCGCAAACGATATCGGGTCGTGGTCAACTGATCGGAGACGGCACTGGTCTTGCTATCGATAAAACCAAGCCCGCGCATATGGGTACGGATAGCTGTATCACCGACAATGGCTGCCTTTCCCTTACGGTGCACCATCCAGATATGCTTGTTCGGATGCGCCAATGCCAAATCAGAGGCTGCATGCAAGTCAGGCTCATCTATCAAAACGGCCAGCAGGATCGTTGCTGCATCAGGTTTTTCGACGATTGCACCCGCTAATGCCTCCGCAAGCAGCGCATCTTCAAAAGTCCCAAGGACATAAGCAGGTGCCGCCGCTGATATACCCAGTTTCTCTGCCAGTGTAGGTGGCTTTTTCAGCAGGGCCTTCTGCCAGCGCACCGCATCATCAGAACCAAACTCCAGTAGCAACTCAGGCCCATTCGTCAAAACCCGCACCCCCGACTCGCTCAATAGAACATCACGAATATCGCTGCGCGGGACGTCAACGCGTATCTCACCCCGCAGGCTAAGCGCCTTGCTATCAAGATGTAGCTTTGCTTCCGCGACATCCCCTTGCCAGTGACAGACCGCAACCGCCTCTCGCCCCATAATACCTCTCCTTATTACGATGCCTTTTCATCGTAGCACGGCCATGCCAATCTGCAGAAATGACAACTTTGACCACACGCGGCGGTGCACCCTTATCGCGCCTGACCTTTGGCACAATGCAATTTGGTGGCGCAGCAGACGCGACCGAAAGCGCGGCCATGTACGACAATGCCCGCGCAGCCGGAATCAATCATTTTGATACCGCCGTTGGCTATGCCGACGGTGCCTCCGAAACGATCCTCGGCCAACTCATTCAAAACCACCGCGACAGCATCTATCTGGCCACCAAGGTGGGCTATAGCGGTGGCGCATCCCGTGAAAACATCACGAAACACTTTGATACGTGCCGCAAACAACTCAAACAGGACGCCGTTGATCTGCTGTACATGCATCGCTTTGATGATGACATCCCGCTTGAGGAGACGTTCAGCACCCTTGCAGAACTGCAGTCCACCGGAGCAATCCGCCACATTGGCGTCTCAAACTATGCCGCCTGGCAGGTCATGAAAGCGCAAAACGTTGCGCAACAACTCGGCACCCGCATCGACGTTGTCCAGCCAATGTACAACCTCGTGAAACGACAGGCCGAGGTTGAGATTTTTCCGATGGCACAGGATCAGGATATCGCGCTTATCCCCTACTCACCGTTAGGCGGGGGTTTGCTGACTGGCAAGTATTCGAAGGGCGAAACTGGGCGGCTGACAAATGATCCGCGCTACCAAGCACGCTACGATCAAGGCTGGATGCATAGTACGGCAGCGGCCCTTTCAACACTTGCGGCTGAGCTTGATACCTCCCCCGCGACCCTGGCCGTAAGATGGGTCTTGACCCATCCCGCAGGCCCATCACCCATCATATCCGCGCGCTCCGCCGCGCAACTGCAGCCATCGCTTGCCGCATCCTCGTTTGATATGTCTCCAGAACTCTACTCCCAAATCACTGCACTCAGCATCACTCCAGCGCCTGCAACCGACCGGCTTGAAGAAGCGTGATCGATTTCCTGATCATTGGGGGTGGTATTGCAGGCGTCTCTGCCGCCGCACGACTGTCGGAACTGGGAAGCGTCACCTTGCTCGAAGGTGAGAATGCTCTGGCCTATCACGCATCGGGGCGCTCAGCCGCGCTTTTTGAGCAGAATTACGGCAAGACCTCTACCGTTGCACTCAACAAAGCCAGCCGCCACTACCACCAGACTGCAGATGTTCTTAGCCCGCGTGGCCTTTTGGTGGTCGCAGGCCCAGAATATGCGGACGCCTTTGCCGAAGACCAAACAACCATGGACTTGCAACCAATCAGCGTCAGTGCGGCAAAAGACCTGATCCCCATCCTTGACAAGACAAAATTCGACCGCGCCGCCTACGACGAAGATGCGTGGGATATTGACACCGACCGGCTGGTGCAAAGCTTCGCCCGCACAGCGCGTCAAAACGGAGGCGAGATCGTCACAAAAGCGAAAGTCCAAAACATCTCGCGCACGGACGTGGGGTGGGTGATCGAAACCGCAACAGGCATTTACGAAGCCAAATTGCTGGTCAACGCTGCCGGGGCCTGGGTAGATCAGATCGCAACGCTTTCAGGTGTCCAACCACTCGGGTTCTCTCCTTTGCGCCGGTCGATGGCGCGCATCCCGGCGCCGGGCGGACAGGACATCCGCGCTTGGCCCATGGTCTTTGGCGCCGGCGAGACTTGGTACGCCAAACCAGATGCAGGGGCGCTGATCGTATCACCTGCTGACGAAGACCTTGTGGAACCGCATGATGCTTATGCTGACGACATGGTGCTGGCTGAAGGGATCGCGCGGTACGAGGCGCACGTGACGCAACCTGTCACACATCTGCTGAGTTCTTGGGCCGGTTTGCGCACATTCTCGCCCGATAGGACATTGGTGATCGGCCCAGACCCGTGCAACCCCAGCTTTGTCTGGTGCGCGGGCCAGGGCGGCTACGGTATGCAGTCCAGCCCTGCCGCAAGCCAATTGTTGGCCGACCTTATTGGCGGACGCCCGTCAGAATTGGAAACGGACACAATCGCCGCCCTCTCACCCGAGCGCTTCACGTGACATACTATAACGCCCAAAGACAGCCCATCGGAGCACCCGTTCCGGATTGGAAAGGTTGCCCTGCTCTCGACAGCAGCCCGATGCATGGTCGCACCTGCGATGTGGTGGCCCTACGGCCCAGTCACACCTCCGAATTGCACAAGGCATTCAGCCAGGACAAAACAGGCGCGCTCTGGGCATACATGCCAACCGGCCCATTTGCGAGCGAAGCTGCGTACTCTGCATGGGTTGAAACAGCGTGTCAGAGCACCGACCCGCTCTTTTTTACGATTATTGACAGGTCCAATGAATTGCCCATCGGCGTTGCCAGTTACCTGCGCATCCAGCCCGAAAACGGCGTGGCCGAGGTAGGCTATATTACATTTTCGCCCGCACTTCAGCGAACGGTCATGGCGACAGAGGCGATGTATCTTATGATGAAACGCGTCTTCGACGATCTCGGCTATCGGCGCTATGAATGGAAATGCGACGCGCTGAACACTCCATCACAGCGCGCAGCAAAGCGGCTCGGCTTCAGCTATGACGGTCTTTTCAAACAGGCGCTCGTCTACAAAGGACGCAACCGTGACACTGCTTGGTTTTCAATTCTCGACAAGGATTGGCCTGCGATCAAAGCAGCGTTTGAAGCATGGCTGGACCCCGCTAATTTCGATAAGAATGGACAACAACGCAAAGCACTGCGCATTCACCCTTTGGGTGGGTGAAATCCGCCTGAAAATCAGGCCTGATGAAACCGTAGCGGCTTGGTCGCTTCACGCACCACAATACCCTTGGCTTCGAGATCAAGTTGCACACATTTCTGCCACCAGCCTGACGTTGCACCGCCCGGAAACAAATCCTCCGGCAGATGCGCCTTCGCAGCCTCTTTTGCCTCTTTCGCCGTCATTCCCGGTGCCGTCTTGGGCAGGGTCGCCAGCATCGCCGCTTTCATCGCCTCGTACTTTGCGCGGTCAACGCGCGACGTGTGGCCCGGTATGTTCACATTCTCGACTTCGATTTTGTCTGACATCGGCGGTCCTCCCCCTAGAAGGGTGGGTGAAACCTACGCTATCCGTCAACCCTGATGGCAGCATTTGTTGCATCGTAGGGGCTGTCCTCGACAATCTCGGCTTCCCAAAGCTGATCCAGCATCTTGACCTGCAGCTTGGTACCCGGTGTTGTCAGTTCAGGCGTGACATAGCCCATCCCAATCGACTTGCCAAAGGCAACCGAATACCCGCCCGAGGTTAACCGACCAACGCGAACATCGCCATGATAAAGGGCCTCGCGCCCCCAAGGGTCCGCATCGTCCGGGCCATCAATCAGCAAGGTGACACATTTTGATCGAATGCCCTTGGCCTGCATCGCGGCCTTTCCGTTGAAGTCTTTGGATAGGTCAACAAAGCGCGGCAAATCCGCCTCCAACGGGGTGGCATCACGGCCCAACTCTGTACCGAAGGCACGATAGGACTTTTCCTGCCGCAGCCAGTTCTGCGCGCGTGCGCCAACCAGCTTCATCCCGTGCTTCTCACCGGCCTTTTCAAGTAAGTCGAACAGGTAATTCTGCATCTCGATCGGATGATGCAGCTCCCATCCAAGCTCTCCGGTATAGGCAACACGGATCGCATTGACCGGGCACATCCCCAGTTCAATCTGTTTGGCGGACAACCATGGAAACCGCTTGTTCGACAATGCCGTTTTAGGATCCGCATCCTTGATCACTTCGGCCAGCACATCACGCGACTTTGGCCCGGCAATGGCAAACACGCCCCATTGGGTCGTCACATCCTGCATATTGATCCGGCCAAACTCCGGCTCTTTTTCTGCAATCGCTTTGTACAGATAATCCTGATCATAGGCATGCCAGGCGCCCGCAGAGACTAAATAGTAGTCATCATCTGCCAACCGTACGATAGTGTATTCCGTACGTGTTGTTCCATGCGAGGTCAGCGCGTAGGTCAGGTTGATCCGACCCACCTTGGGCAGCTTGTTTGTGGTGAACCAATCAAGGAAGGCCGTCGCACCTGGCCCGCTGATCCGGTGCTTGGCGAATGCGGTCGCATCGATCAGCCCCACACCTTCGCGAATGGCCTTTGCCTCCTCCACCGCATATTGCCACCAGCTGCCACGACGAAACGACCGACTGGCTTTGTCATCAAACCCTGCGGGAGCATAATAGTTTGGCCGTTCCCACCCGTTTACAAACCCAAATTGCGCTCCACGCGCCTTTTGTCGGTCATAGGCAGGCGATGTGCGCAAAGGTCGACAGGCGGGTCGTTCTTCATCCGGATGGTGCAGGATATAGACGTGGTCGTAACATTCCTCGTTCTTGCGCGCCGCAAATTCGGTTGTCATCCAATCGCCGTAGCGTTTCGGATCAAGAGATGCCATGTCGATCTCGGCCTCACCATCCACCATCATTTGCGCAAGGTAGTAGCCCGTACCCCCAGCCGCCGTGATGCCGAAAGAAAACCCCTCCGCCAGCCACATATTGGTCAGCCCCGGTGCGGGGCCCACCAGCGGGTTGCCATCAGGCGTGTAGCAAATCGGTCCGTTGAAATCGTCCTTCAAACCGCTTTCCTCACACGACGGAATGCGATGGATCATCGCCATGTATTGCTCTTCGATTCTTTCGAGATCCAGTGGGAACAGATCCGCACGGAAGCTATCCGGCACGCCATACTCAAAGACCGCCGGTGCGTTCTTTTCATAAACACCCAATATCCATCCGCCACGTTCCTCGCGGACATAAGACTGTGCATCAGCATCGCGAATGACGGGATGTTCTGGATTTCCATCGGCCCGGAATTGCACCAACGCAGGGTCTTGATCCATAACGATGAACTGATGTTCTACAGGAATGGCGGGAATTTTAATCCCCAGTTTCTTCGCCGTCGTCTGGGCGTGGTTCCCACTCGCCGTCACAACATGTTCAGCGGTTATCACAACCTGCTCATCCGATGGGACAAGGTTACCCCCCTTTTCGACCATCTTGGTGCAGGTCACCTCCCACGCGTCACCGTTCCAGTCGAACGCATCTGCCTGCCATTTGCGTTCGATCAGGACGCCCCGTTGGCGTGCGCCCTTTGCCATCGCTTGGGTGACATCCGCTGGGTTAATGTAACCGTCGGTATGGTGATAAAGCGCGCCTTTCAAATCATCGGTGCGGATCAGCGGCCACTTCGCCCGGATTTCGTCCGGCGTCATCCAGACATAAGGAACGTCGCAAGTTTCGGCCGTGGAAGCATAAAGCATGTATTCATCCATCCGCTCTTGCGTTTGCGCCATACGCAAGTTGCCAACGACCGCGAAACCGGCATTCAAACCTGTCTCATCCTCCAGCGTCTTGTAGAAATCGACCGAGTACTTGTGGATGTGGGTTGTCGCATAAGACATGTTGAACAAAGGCAAGAGACCGGCGGCATGCCATGTAGATCCGGATGTCAGTTCATCACGCTCCAACAACATCACATCATCCCAACCAGCCTTGGCCAGATGATAGGCAATTGACGTACCAACCGCGCCGCCACCGACGACCAATGCTTTGACTTGGGTTTTCACGGGCGACTCCCTTCGCTTGCTTTGCCCATAATTTGCGCGAAACCGAAGTGGTGCGACAGAACCAGCCGACGCCTGAGCGCACGATTGCGACAGGACTGCGATGACAGTCAGGGTTTCCGGACTAGACGTGGCGTCAACCCGATGTTTTTCTTTTTTCCATTCAGGAGAGTGATTATGATGAAATTTGCGATTGAAGACGCGGCCAAACTGGCCGAGGCCAGCTACTCTGCCCGTAGGATCACGTCACCAAAGGTCATGCATTCATGCCCCCATCAAGACGTGCAGGCCCATGTGTTAGACGGCGACATCCTGCTCTTACCCGGCTCAAACTCCGCCCGAGACTATCTGCGCTACAACCTGCGCCCGTTGCGGTTGGGTAAGCGGCAGTACCGGATGAGCGATGACGTAACCGCAAAGGGGCATTCTGGCACAATGTGGCATCAAGGTTTTCTTGCTTATTCTGTCGTCGTATTTGAGTGGCTCAAGACCCTTAACATCCGTCCGAAATATGTGATTGGGCATTCGTTGGGCGCCGCCGCGGCACAGATTCTGTCAAAAACGTATGGTGCTCCGGGTATCGGCTTTGCTGCACCCCGACCGAAATTCATCAAAGGCCCGGTCAAGCACCACGAAAAATGCCTACTGATCAATCGCTTTGACGATGTCGTCCCAAAGCTGCCGGGGACATTCAATCATATGGGCCAGGTAAAGGAGTTTTCACCCAAACGTGGACGCATATTCTTGGCGCATTCCATGAAATATTATCGCGAGATTGTGGATTTAGCGCAGGATTCATCGCTTCTGCCTGAACACTGGGCAGGTGGAAAGTAAACCCGTGTACCACACCACGTCCAGCAGCGCGTTACGATTGCTCAGTTGGTTCCTATGACGCAGCGCCTCACGCCGTTGTCCAACACACAGTTGCCGGCGCTCCGCAAACCTACTGTCGGCGCAGTTCCAGATTGAACAACTTGTGTCTCAGGTGCCGCCACTCCTGCCGCCACAGGCAGGCGCTGCGCCAAAGCGATGACTTCGGGCGCAATTTCAAATTCTCCAGCCAAGTATTCTGCAACGTCGGCTTGCGTGGTTCCGGCTTCGGCAATTGTCCAAAGAACATGAAATTCATGACCTGACCATGCCCGCCCGCTATTACTCAATATCGTAGCATAGTAGCGGGCAGTGCTGATACGTGATCCATCATCAAGTACCTCCAGCAACGCGTAGGGGATCGTATCTATCTGCGGATATCTGGCCTGCAAGCCGTCCCATGATGTGATCTCACCATGACGGACGCGTGTTAGCGCATCTTGCCATGGAGCGTCAAAGACCTCGCCAGCGGCCATCAGTTCCATAGCCCGATAAGCTGGCGTCGGACGCGGCGGCTGGTCGGACAAGGGCAACGCATCCCTGGTCAGAACACCCGCAGCCGGTATGACGCGCGGATCCGGCGTAGGGATACGGGCATTCAAGTTACGCATATCCAGATTGTTCAAAACAGCGACAAGCGCTGCATCGCTACTATTCGTCAGCAAAGATACTTCCAGTACGTCGTCAACGGTCTGATCACCGATCACCATCGTGAAGTAGCGATAGTTGACCGGCCGCGGCGCAACATCATCGGCAACATATGACAGCCGCGGATGTGCGACCAGCGGTAGACCGGCAACCGTAGCAAAGACCGCATTAGGATCATCCGCTTCTTCGTTGGTTTTGCGCCCTAGCCGGTCCATCAGGTAAATACGTTTAGGGGTATGAGGCGCAGTCTGCAGACGGAGCGCAATCATTTCAGTCCCACGCGAAAACGTCTTGGCTGCACCTTCATGCAAACCACCGGTTGGCATATCGAACATATCAAGGATTTGCGCCGTTGTGCCGATTAGCTCATCCGGATCATCGGCGGTCTGCGTGATCAAGTGGCCATCCACCGGCTGATATGGCCGCACTGACCACCCATCAGGGGGTTCAATCTGCATACCCGCCAGACTATGCGAGGAGACGTAGTCATCGATGCCAGTCTTCACAACAAGCAAAACGCCTGCTGCAAATACGGACAATAGCAGAGCATAAACTGGCAGTAGAATGCGCATGCGGTCACTGATCCCAGGATTAGGGCACATCAAGAATGCGCCGCTTCGTTATCAAGTGTGATACGAGCTTAGAGGGAAACAGATCACCAAAGTATTAACGCAGAAAGATTGTCACAGCATTGAAGGTACAACCAGATCTGGAGGCCGATGCCCGTCTTCGAATGTCTTTATATTCACGATCACTTTCTCGCCCATCTCAATCCTGCCTTCCAGAGTTGCAGACCCCATATGCGGAAGCAGAATGGCATTCGGCAACTCTTGCAGCCTGGGATTGATCATCGGACCACGCTGAAAGACATCCAGACCTGCACCGGCAATCTCTCCCGCGCGCAACATACGGGTGAGCGCGTTTTCATCGATAACTTCACCGCGGGACGTATTCACAATCACCGCGTCGGGCTTCATCAGTTTTAGACGGCGTGCATTCATCAGGTGAAAGGTTGACGGCGTATGCGGACAGTTGATCGATAGAATATCAACGCGCGCCACCATCTGATCCAGGCTTTCCCAATAGGTGGCTTCCAAAACCTCCTCAATCTCGGAACGCAGTCGTTTGCGGTTATGATAATGCACCTGCATGCCAAAGGCAGCGGCACGCTTTGCGACCGCCTGACCAATGCGCCCCATCCCCAAAATACCTAACCTGCGTCCCTTGATCCGGCCACCCATCATCGCGGTGGGTGACCAACCCGACCACTCCTGTGACTGTGCAATACGCAATCCCTCTGCCATACGGCGGGTCACGGCAAGGATCAGGGCCATCACCATATCCGCTGTATCCTCTGTCACAACACCGGGCGTGTTTGACACGTGGATGCCCCGCTGACGGGCGGTTGCCACGTCAATATTGTCCACCCCTGCGCCATAATTCGCGATCAACTTCAGTCGTTCGCCTGCACGTGCCAGCAGTTTTGCATCAATCTGGTCAGTGATCGTCGACACCAGTACATCGGCTTGGCCCATCGCTGCGGCCAGCTCATCTTCGGACATCGGTACATCATCTTCACGCAACGTAACGTCAAACAGCTCTTTCATTCGCGTCTCCACGATCTCAGGCAACCGTCGCGTCACGACAACACTCAACCGCTTACCTGGCATCCAATTCGCTCCCACGGGTTTTCAAAAACGCTTTGTCATGGCAGGTTGCGCCAAAGGGACGCGCAGCACAAGAACTGCGCACCGGATTTGAGCAGTAAGGGCAACGAATGGGGACTTTGGTTCAGCGGTTTTGCGTCGTCGTTATGGCTGTTTTTGCGATTGCAACGATGGCTGCGCCCTCACTTGCACAGACAGCAAGCGAACCCCCGACGCTGGGGCCAGAAACGAACCTACCACTGCCGCGATTTGTATCGCTAAAGGCGTCCGAGTCGAACGTACGTCGTGGGCCATCCCTGTCGCATCGCATCGATTGGGTTTTCAAACGCCGCAACATGCCACTGCAAGTTGTCGCCGAATACGGCCATTGGCGGCGCGTGATTGACCGCGAGGGTCAAGGCGGCTGGGTGCACTACACGATGTTATCCGGCGCACGCACAGTTTTGGTCAATGGCGAAACGACCGCTTTGCGCGCGCGGCCAGAACAAGATGCGCTTGAAAATGCAATGCTGGAACCCGGCGTCATTGCTCGGCTGGGCCGATGTACACCCGATTGGTGCCGGTTGACAGCAGGTGGCTATCGAGGATGGGCGCCGAAATCCGTCTTGTGGGGCGTATCGGAAAGCGAAATCCGCGACTAGTCGACCATAGCATCAGCCGCGCCGATATGCATGATATCAAATCATGTCGGCACAACACGAAACCAAGCTTAACCTGTCAGCCGGTCTGTTATCCGTCACAGTCGCCTTGGTGTTGGTGCTGCTCAAGCTTTGGGCGTTTGGACAAACCGGATCTCTTGCAGTTGCGGCCTCTTTGACCGATAGCGCGCTGGATTTGATGATGTCGCTAGGCGGGCTAATCGCCATCGCCTATGCCGCCAAACCAGCAGATGATGATCATGCTTTCGGGCATAGCTCTGCCGAGGATCTGGCAGCCCTTGGTCAATCCATTTTCATCCTGGTCTCTGCCGGCGTAATTGCGACTGCTGCAATCCTTCGGCTATTGGATGATACCGTGACCTTTCCCGAGCGTGAAGGTCTGGGGATCACGATCATTCTGTTTTCAGTCTCCATCACACTTGGGCTGGTGCTTTGGCAACGACATGTGGCGCGCAAGACAGACAACAAAGTCGTGAAAGCCGACAGCCTGCATTATCTGGGCGATCTGATCCCCAATGTGGGAGCGATCATCGCGCTTTGGGCCTCGGCCACATTTGGGCTTTATCAAATTGACAGCATTGTGGCGCTTGGGGCGGCAGGTCTGTTGGCCATCGGCGCATTGCGGATCGGGAAATCAGCCTGGGATGCGTTGATGGACAGGCAGGCTGACCCCGACATGATCGCGGGGATCAGGGCGATCGTCGACGGTTTCGACGACGTGTACGGGCATCACGACCTGAAAACCCGTGTCGCGGGAAGCCGGGTTTTCGTCAACCTGCATATCGAACTCGACGGGGCGCAATCACTGGATGCGGCACATGCCACAGGGGCGGCTCTTCGCAGGGCAATCATTGCCGCCTATCCACGCGCCGATGTGTTGATCCATAAGGACCCTGTTGGGGTGCAAAAGCACCCCGATGATCACCGATAGATCAGGCTGCTTTGTCCAGACCCCTTCCCTTCAAAAGAGCCTCGACCCCCGGCAAACGGCCCCGGAAGGCGGTGTAAAGCTCTGCAGCGTCCATTGATCCACCAGACGACAGGACCGTCTCTTCCAGTCGCTTCGCTGTTCCTGCGTCAAATGGGCCACCCGCCTCTTCGAAAGCGGCAAATGCGTCGGCATCCATCACCTCAGACCACATGTAGCTGTAGTATCCGCTCGAATATCCATCGCCTGCAAAGACATGTGCAAAATGCGGGGTGGCGTGGCGCATGCGGATGGCATGTGGCATGCCGATATCTTCCAATATCTGTGCTTGCATCTGCATGGGATCGTTAGGTGCAGGCCCGTCATGGAAACCCAGATCAACCAGCGCAGAGGCAACGTATTCGACCGTCTGAAATCCCATATCATAGGTCGCCGCACCCAGCATGCGGTCCAGCAAATCTTGCGGCATGGGTTCACCGGTTTCCGCATGTGTCGCAAACTCTGCCAGCACTTCCGGCACTTCCAGCCAGTGTTCATAAAGCTGGCTAGGGAGTTCGACAAAATCACGCGCAACTGACGTGCCGCTAATGCTTTCGTAAGTCACATCCGACAGCATCTGATGCAGCGCATGACCGAATTCGTGAAATAACGTACGCGCGTCGTCATATGACAACAGCGCAGGCTTGCCCGCCTCTGGCTTTGCAAAGTTGCAGACGTTCACCACATGCGGGCGGATATTGCCAGCCAAACGCTGTTGCGACCGCATCGCGGCACACCACGCCCCTGACCGTTTTGAGCCGCGAGCGAAGTAATCGCCAATGAACACTGCCATGTGTTTGCCATCGCGCGTGACGTCCCACATACGCAAATCGGGGTGATAAACCGGACCCTCAATTGGTTCGAAATTCAGCCCAAACAACCGGTTCGCGCAGGCGAATGCGGCGTCGATCATTCTATCGAGCTGCAGGTAAGGCTTCAGCTCGGCCTCATCGAGGTCATGCAAGTCCTTGCGGCGCTTTTCGGAATAGTAGCGCCAATCCCATGGCTCTAGTGGGCCATCAAAACAATCAGCATGCAGCATCTTTTCCAGAATCCTGGCATCCGCCTCCGCCGCCGATTTCGCCGGCCTCCAGACTTTCATCAAAAGATCGCGCACCGCCGCCGGCTTTCCTGCCATCTCTGTCTCAAGCTTGAAATCAGCAAACGTGTCGTAGCCCAGCAGTTTGGCGCGATCTTCCCGCAGCTTCAGGGTCTCGACTGCAATCGCACGGTTATCCGTCTTTCCACCATTTGCTCCACGCGCACCCCACGCTTCATAGGCACGCTGGCGCAGATCGCGACGCTCCGAGAATTGCAAAAACGGCACAATCAGCGACCGTGACAATGTCACAACAGGGCCATCGATGCCCTTTTCCTCGCCTGCGGCCTTGGCAGTTGCGATCACAAAATCAGGCAGACCGTCCAGATCATCCTTGCCAAGGATCATGAACCAATCGCGCTCATCAGCCAGCAAGTTCTGCACAAAATCAGTGCCCAGCACCGAAAGCCGGGATTTGACATCGCGTAACTGCACCGCCGGTTCCCCGGCCAGTTGTGCACCGGCCCGGACGAAATTCCGGCGGGTCAGCATCAACACACGGCTTTGTTCCGCGGACAGATCAAGAGCGTCACGGGTAGCCCACACCGCTTCGAGCCGTGCAAACAGCGCTTTGTTCTCAGTTACTTCAGAGCCATAGGCGCTCAGCTTCGGGGCGAATTCCCGCTGCAACTCCTCGCGTTTGGGATTACTGTCGGCCCCTGCAAGGCTGTAGAACGCGCCCAGTACCCGGCCCAGTGTTTCATCTGCGCGCTCCAGCGCCTCAATCGTATTAGCAAAGTCAGGTGCATCGGGATTTTCGGCAATAGCGGCAATGTTAGCCCGGGCCTCCTCCAAAGCCGCATCGACCGCCGATGCAAAATGATCATCTGAAATCAGATCGAAAGGTGGCAATCCAAAAGGTGTCTTCCATTCGGCAAGCAAGGGGTTTGTCATGGGGTATCTCCTTTCCCTGCAACCTAGTGTTCAAGGGCCGGAGTTGCCAGCTATCGCTCGCGCATCCTTTTTTCAAAGCGGCGGAGCGCCAACGACAAGGTGATTGTGATCGTCAGATAGACAAGTGCGACAACATTATAGGTCTCAAAGTAGCGAAAATTCCCAGCCGCTGTTACCTTGCCAAGCTGCGTTACATCCGTGACACCCAGCACGCTGACCAGTGACGAATCCTTCACCATAGCAACGAAGTCATTTCCCAAAGGCGGCAATATCGTCCGCAATGCCTGCGGAAACACAATGAACCGGAACCGCTGCCACCGGCTCAGGCCCAGCGATTCTGCCGCTTCGATCTGGCCCTCATCCACCGATTGCAGACCGGCGCGAAAGACCTCTGCCAAGAAGGACGAATACGCTATAGTCAGTGCGATCACGGCACGCCACAACAGGGAAAAGTCGCGGGTGCGGATCGGGTCAAACCCCAGTGACTGCAGCACCCAGTTCCACGCGACAACCATCGCAGGCGCCAGCACAAATGCCACGTAAAGCAGCAGCACGATAATCGGAATGCCGCGCACTACCTCAATATAGAACCGGGATATCTGACGCAGGATCAGCGACCGCGAGATCTGCGCCAACGCCAGCCCCAACCCCAAAAGACATGCCAGCGTGTAAGAGACCAGCGTGACATAGATCGTCACCCAGATGCCTCGACGCAGGGTACTCAGCACGCGGGAATACTCTGCAACCGTCAGAACCTGCCAGAACAGATAAAGACCAATCGCTACCACAGCGACCAGCCACCACGGAAAGTCGTCATCGTTCGGAGAGGTTGGGATCATCCGGGGCACGTCCCGGGCTTGACCCGGGACCTCCACATCAAGGTTTACTGACCCAGCTTGTAGTCAAGGAACCACTTGGTATTTAACGCTTCAATCGTGCCATCAGACCACATATCGGCAATGGCGGCATTGATGGGTGCGACCAGATCCGAACCCCTGGGGTAAATGAAACCAAAATCCTCGGTCCCCAGCTTTTCCCCGATAATCTTCAAACCGCCATCAGATGCATCGACATAGCCATTGCCAGCCGTGCCGTCCGTTAGCACCAGGTCAACATCGCCAGCGCGCAAGGCCTGTACAGTGGCACCGAATGTTTCCATCAGTTTGATCCGTGGGTTCGCCTCATCTCCATCCAACACGTCATATACACCGACATAAAACGGCGTTGTACCGGGTTGTGCAGCCATAAGCAGGTCATCATCAGCGGCAAAACTGGCCGCATCTGCAAACCGGTTCTCATCCCCGCGGACCATCATGACCATTTCCGAAGTCATATATTTGTCAGAGAAGTCAACGACTTCCGCACGGTCTTCGCGGATGGTGATCCCCGTCATACCCAAATCGAACTGGCCTTCCGAGACGGCCGGGATCATCGCATCCCAACTGATGTTTTCATAAACAATGGTGGCATTCAGCCGCTCGGCAATTTCGGCCATCGCGTCATATTCCCAGCCCACCGCATCGCCGTTGCCATCAATGAATTGCAAAGGCGGATAAGCGTTTTCGGTCACAACGACAATTTCGCGCCCATCAAGATCCGGCAAATGGCCATCAGCAATAGCAGCAGTCGCAAAGGCCGCTGCTGCAAGTGTTGTCAGAATACGCATGATCATCTCCCCAGATGTGAACTTTGCTTGGTACTATGAACTTCAGCCGCCAACGTGCAAGCCTTTGCCACCACAGGCGGCGCAATCCGCGCGTGGCTTGATGCTGATCGTACGGGTCTGCGCATAAAGTGCGTCATAAATCAGCAGCTTGCCACCCAGTCCCGCACCAGCGCCGGTGATTGCCTTAAGCGCCTCAACCGCCATCATCGCCCCGACAACGCCGGGCAAAGGCCCTATCACGCCAGCCTCGGCGCAGCTCGGCACCAGTGCGGGATCAGGGGCATCGGGAAAAACGCATGCATAACAGGGTGTTCCATGTACGGGATCATAGAGGCTGATCTGGCCTTCCCATTGCGTCAAAGCCGCTGCGATCAGCGGCTTTTCTTGCACAACGGCAATGCGGTTCACCAGATAACGCGTTTCAAAATTGTCGGTCCCGTCCAGAAGCAAATCGTAATCCTCAAAAAGCTCCGAGGCGATATCTTCGGTCAAACGCCGGTGATAGGGCCGCGTCATGACAAACGGGTTTTGCGCTGTCATCGCCTCGGCCGCGGAATGCACTTTGGGCATACCGATGTTGCGGTCAAGATGGATGATTTGACGTTGTAAATTGGCGTTCTCAACGATGTCATCATCGATCACGCCAATCGTGCCAATGCCTGCCGCCGCAAGATACTGCAAGGCAGGTGCGCCGAGTCCCCCCGCACCGATGACCAGCACGCGCGCATCACGCAATGCCTTTTGACCGGGGCCGCCCACCTCGCGTAGAATGATGTGGCGGGCATAACGATCAAGTTCGGTTTGCGAAAAGCTATCCGATTGGGGTTTGGGAGTCTCTTTTTCGGCAATACGTGACCGCAGATTGCCAAGGAATTTCCGATAGCCCCATACAATGAACCCGAAGGCAATCAGGATACCCCAAAGCCGCGCATCCCCGCCTGTCGCCATGCGTAAAGGATGTCCCGCAGGCAGGATCACGTGGATCATCATGACACCGACCAGCAGGATGCCCATCATGTTCCAGCGCACGGCATAAGGCACTTTCATCGCAATGCCGATCCCCCACAGGGTGGCCGCCATCGCACCAACCATGATCATAGGCCAGTTGACCCGAAACCGTCCGCACCACGGACCGTTTCACCCAACTCAGGAACGACTGTGAATGCCGCTTGCGTCACCGGTGCGATCACCATCTGCGCAATCCGCATTCCATGTATGACAGTGAAATCCTCGTGCCCCAAATTGATCAGAATGACGCCGACCGGTCCGCGATAATCACTGTCGATTGTGCCGGGGGTGTTGACCATGGACACGCCGTACTTCAATGCCAGCCCAGATCGCGGTCGGATTTGCACTTCATAGCCGTCAGGGATTGCCATACGCAGCCCCGTTGGAACCAGTGCTCGTGCACCGGGTTTTAACGTGACAGGCTGACGATCTATCAGGTTGGCCCGCAGATCCGCACCCGCAGCGCCCGCTGTTTCATAAGTGGGCAGGCCAATGCCTTGATCAGCAGCCTTATCCCACTGGAGTTGCAGCATAACGGTCATGCGAGATACTCTGCTATCCGCTGGGCCAGCTTCGTGGCCACTGCGTCTTTATGCATCCGCGGCCAGGCTTCAGCGCCTTTGTCGGAAATCAGCGTAATTGCATTTTCTGTGCCACCCATAATCCCAGTTTGGGGCGATACATCATTTGCCACAATCCAATCGCACCCCTTGCGCGCGCGCTTGGCTTTCGCATGTGCGACTACATCATCTGTCTCGGCCGCGAAACCAATGACCAGTTCAGGACGGCCTTTCGCCATCTGAGCCACGGTTGCGAGGATGTCCGGGTTTTCTGCAAATTCCAGCTGTGGCAAACCGCTTCCATCTTTCTTGATCTTGCTGTCGCCCGCATTGGCGACATGCCAATCTGCGACGGCAGCGGCAAACACAGCGGCATCCATTGGTCCTGCGCCTTGCACAGCGGCAAGCATTTCCTTTGCCGTTTGGACAGGCATCACCTTAGCGCCGGCGGGTGCGGGCACATCGGATGGGCCCGTGACAAACGTCACCTCAGCCCCCAGTGACATCAGTGCCTTTGCAATGGCGGTACCTTGCGCGCCCGATGACCGGTTTGCAATGTAACGCACCGGGTCAATTGGTTCATGAGTGGGACCGGACGTGACCAAAACATGCCGCCCTTTGAGGGGTCCATAGGACAAGGCCGCATCGATTGCCGTCATGATTTCCGGTACTTCTGCCATGCGACCCGGCCCATATTCACCGCAGGCCATATCACCTTCATTCGGGCCAACAACCAGTGCTCCATCGTCTTTCAGCGTCGCAAGGTTGCGCCGTGTCGCAGGATGATCCCACATGCGCACGTTCATGGAGGGGGCAATCAGGACGCGCTTATCAGTCGCCAGAAGCAGCGTTGATGCGAGATCATTGGCGTGGCCACCAACCATCTTAGCCATCAGATCGGCTGTTGCCGGGGCCACGACAATCAAATCAGCCGCGCGGGACAATTCGATGTGACCCATCTCAGCCTCGTCAGTAAGGTCAAAGAGATCTTGATAGATTCTTGAGGCTGAAAGAGCCGACAAGCTAAGCGGCGTAACAAATTCAGATCCCGCCTTCGTCAACACTGGCGTAATCTGTGCGCCCTGCTCACGTAGGCGGCGCACCAGGTCAAGTGATTTGAAGGCGGCAATGCCGCCACCGACGATCAAAAGGATGTGTTTGTCGGCCAACATAAGGCTCTCCGGTAACAGGTCAGGCTGACACTAGGTCAGATTGAACCGGAAAGACAATGTCGGCCTTTTAGGTCAGCGTTTAGGCGAAAAACGCGTGCACTTCAGAGCTTTGCGCCTCTAGGCTCTTGCGCATTTTGCCGAAAGCGGCCGCTTCCAGTTGGCGCACACGCTCTTTTGAAAGACCCAACTCAGTTCCCAGACTTTCAAGAGTGCGAGGGTCATCGCGCAACTTCCGCTCACGCACAATAAACTGCTCACGATCGTTCAAGGCAGACAGCGCTGTCATCAACCACTGACGCAGCGTATCATTGTCGTGACTGTTCTCTACAGTCTCGGCCGCCTGCGGGCCATTATCTTCAAGCGCGTCAATCCATTCGCGCCCCTCATCCTCGCTGGATTGTGTCGCATTGAGCGAGAAATCCGATCCCGACAACCGGCCTTCCATCATCTCTACGTCATGCAGTGGCACACCAACCTCAATCGCGATGAGTTCGCGCATTTCCTGCCGGTCAAGCTCGCGCCCTTCGGCAGCGGCCTCACGCTCTAGTCTGGCTTGCACACGGCGCATGTTGAAAAAAAGCGACTTCTGCGAGGAGGTCGACCCCGTCCGCACCATCGACCAGTTTCGCATAACATAATCCTGGATTGATGCCTTGATCCACCATACTGCATATGTCGAAAACCGTACGCCCCGATCTGGATCAAACTTATCTGCAGCCTTCATAAGACCAACAGAAGCCTCTTGGATCAGGTCATTCATCGGCGCGCCGTAGCGCTTGAATTTTGAAGCCATGGAGATAGCGAGGCGCATATATGCGGTGATCAGGCGATGTAGCGCTTCCTCGTCACGGTCATCACGCCAAGCATAAGCAAGGGTCAGCTCTGTCTCAGCATCGAGCAGTTCTGCTTTCATTGCTGTCCGAGACAAAGTTTGATCAGAAAAACCGGAAACGCCCATCTGTAATCTCCCATTTCTTGCCGTGCCAAGCATTAACTTTTTTGTCTAATAGAGTTACGCAGGGTTACGGGAACTGGATCACATAAAGTGTTTAGATAATGTTACCTAAATTGTCTCTCGTGTTGGGCGGGGCCTCATCCGGCAAGTCAGCTTATGCGGAAAAGCTGATACTCGACACGAGCTTAGCCCCCATTTACATCGCCACGGCGCAAGTTTTTGATGATGAAATGGCGGCGAAAGTTTTGCGCCATAAAAAGATGCGCGGCGATGGATGGCACACCATCGAGACGCCCGTGGCCGTTGCAGAAGAGCTTGCTGCTGTCAGCCTTGATAGTGCCGTCCTACTAGATTGCGTCACGCTGTGGCTGACCAATATCATTCTTGGCGATCACGACATCGATCATTACACCGCTGAACTGGTGAAAGCATTAGAGCAGTGCAAATCGCCGGTCGTCGTCGTGTCCAATGAGGTGGGCCAAGGTATCGTGCCCGACAACGCCCTGTCCCGCAGGTTTCAGGCAGCCCAAGGTATGCTGAACCAAACCATCGCTGCAAAGGCGGATCTGGTCGTTACTGTCATGGCAGGTCTACCGCTGACCCTTAAGGGCACTGCCCCATGACGAGGCTTTGGTGGGTTCGCCATGGTCCAACACATGAAAAAGCATTCGTCGGTTGGCGCGATGTACCGGCTGATTTGTCGGACAAGGCACAAATACAAAGAATCTCGGACCATCTGCCAGCTGCCGCACCGGTTATCTCATCAGACCTGATACGGGCAACGGCGACGGCAGATGCCATCGCAATGGGGCGGCCACGTCTGCCGCACAGGATGGACCTGCGCGAGTTCAATTTTGGGCTTTGGGATGGGCTTCGTTTTGACGACGTCGCGGCACGTGACCCTGATCTCAGCCGCCGCTTCTGGGAAGAACCCGGCGACCTTGCGCCGCCGCAGGGCGAAAGCTGGAACACAGTCGCAAAACGTGTGAGCCAAGCGGTAGATGAACTGATACAAAAGTTCCCGGTGGCGGACCTGATCCTGGTCGCGCATATCGGGGTGATCATGACACAGATCCAACGGGCCACAGGCACAACACCCTACCAGGCCATGGGTCACCATATTGACAATCTTTCGGTCACTGACATGGCAGTGCAAGATGGCCGCTGGTCGATCGGACAGATCAATCACATCCTGTGATGCACGACGTCACAAATCTGCGTTGGGCGTGCTGACCGCGGCAGGTTAAGACAAGCAAATGACCTATCATCTTTACATCGGCGATCGCACATTCAGCAGTTGGTCCTTACGCGGCTGGTTGTTGTTAGAGAAATTCGGGCTTCGCTTCCAAACACATCTTGTCGGTCTTTATGCCGGCACCTACCGGGAAGAGTTGGCGCATCTTGCACCCGCACAGACCGTCCCAGCCCTGCAAACACCAGAAGGCCATGTTCTGACGGACAGTCTTGCCATGGCTGAAACATTGGTTGAGCGGCATCCAGATGTTGATTTTTACCCGCACGATCCCGCCGCGCGTGCGCTTGCGCGCTCAATAACGTCCGAGATGCATGCCAGTTTCATGGCATTGCGCAGCGCGTGCCCAAACATGATCACTCACGTATGGGAAGGGTTTGAACCTTCTGATGCGGTGCGCGCCGATATTGATCGCATCACTTATTTATGGGCACTTACCAAAGAACGGCATGGTCAAGACGGACCGTGGCTCTTTGGCGATTATACAATCGCGGATGTTTTTTATGCACCTGTCGCACTGCGGATCACCGCATATGACCTACCCGTTACGGCGGCGGCGCAGACCTATGTTGACTGCCACCTGCAGGACCCCGCCTTCCTGGCTTGGCGAACGGCATCGCAATCTGAAGTCTATGACCCTTGGCCCTATCCCATGGAACTGGCGCGTCGTCCGTGGCCGGGTGACGACAGTTAACCATTCGTAAACCAGCGGCAATTACCCGTTAACCACGTTGCGGGGAGCTGGGCATGGTTGCACTGACCTATACTGTTGCATTTGAGGGGATAGAGGCACGGCTGGTCGAAGTGCAATGTGCCGTCACACCAGGTGTGCCTGCATTTTCAATCGTAGGATTGCCCGACAAAGCCGTGTCAGAAGCACGCGAGCGGGTGCGTGCCGCACTGACGGCGATGGCCATCGCGCTGCCCTCAAAACGGATCACGGTCAACCTATCGCCAGCTGATCTGCCCAAGGAAGGGTCGCATTTCGACCTGCCCATCGCCCTCGCGCTGCTGGCCGCGCTTGAGATCATCCCAAGCGAGGATTCAGAGCAAACCGTGGCACTGGGCGAATTGTCGTTGGACGGCACGCTGGTGCCGGTGGTGGGGGCACTGCCCGCGGCCATGGCGGCGGCGCAAGATGACCGCACACTTTTATGCCCACAAGGATGCGGGGCCGAGGCGGCCTGGGTGGCTGCGGCAAACGTGATCGCCCCGCACAGCTTAAGCGGGGTGGTAAGGCATTACACAGGCCAGGCCGTAATCGCGGCCTCGGAACCAGGCGAAGTGCACAATGCGACGACACAACGAGACCTGTCCGAAGTAAAGGGTCAGGAACGGGCCAAACGCGCTCTCGAAATCGCAGCAGCCGGGCGACATCACCTGCTGCTTGTGGGCTCGCCAGGGTCTGGCAAATCCATGCTGGCCGCGCGTATTCCCGGTATCCTGCCGCCACTAACCCCGGCAGAGGCTTTGGAAACATCCATGATCCACTCGCTTTCTGGCCTACTGGACGAAGGTGGAATCAACCGCGAACGCCCATTTCGGGAACCGCATCACACCGCCTCAATGGCGGCCATCGTTGGCGGAGGGCGCGGGGCGAAACCGGGTGAAATCAGCTTGGCACATAATGGTGTACTTTTTATGGACGAATTCCCGGAATTCCCACGAACGGTTCTGGAAACATTGCGGCAGCCGATTGAAACAGGCGATGTCGTCGTCGCGCGCGCAAATGCGCATGTGAAATATCCATGCCGGTTCATGCTAGTGGCCGCGGCGAACCCCTGCAAATGCGGATACCTGACAGATCCGGCCCGCGCATGTGCACGCGCGCCTGTTTGCGGCGAAGACTACGTGGGCCGCATTTCAGGCCCGCTGATGGATCGGTTCGATCTGCGGATCGAGGTGCCACCTGTTGCATTCACAGATCTAGACTTGCCAGAGGCAGGCGAGGGATCAACTGCCATTGCGGCCCGGGTCACTTCCGCACGCGAGGCCCAGGCAAGACGCTTTAATGGACATAAAACGGCACGGGTCAACGCAGATGCCGAAGGGCATCTTCTGGAAGAAATCGCGACACCAGACAGCGAGGGACGCGCGTTGTTGGTGAAAGTCGCCGAAAGGTTTGGATTGTCTGCGCGCGGCTATCACCGGGTCTTAAGGGTCGCACGAACAATCGCCGATCTGAACGGATCGCAAGACGTGCGCAAACCGCATGTTGCCGAAGCCGTGGGTTATCGGCTGGCCATGGCAAAAGAGGTCTAAAGAGGTCCACCCCTTAAGGAGTGTTGGATATGCGATCAGCGGCAACCACCAAAATCAAGCAGCACTTCTACCGTAGCGCCTCAATCGCCGTCCAAATCTTTTCGGCAATGTTCACGCCGTCGAAACGTTCCAATTCCTGAATACCCGTGGGTGAGGTGACGTTGATTTCCGTCAACCATTCACCAATCACATCGATGCCTACAAAAATCTGGCCCTTTTCTTTCAGTAATGGACCAATCCTTGCGCAAATCTCGCGATCACGATCAGTTAGATCAATCTTCTCAGGCCGTCCACCCACATGCATATTCGAACGTGTCTCTCCTGCAGCTGGCACGCGATTGATGGCACCAACAGGTTCACCATCCACAAGGATGATCCTCTTGTCCCCCTTTGAGACGGCAGGAAGAAATTGCTGCATGATCAGCGGCTCACGATTGATACCTGCGAAGAGTTCATGCAGTGATGCAAGGTTACTATCGCCTTTGTTCAGTTTGAAAACGCCCGCGCCACCGTTGCCGTAAAGAGGCTTGAGGATCACGTCACCATGTTCAGCGCGGAACGCCTTAAGCGTGTCAAGATCTCGGGCGATCATCGTTGGCGGCGTTAGGTCAGGGAACTGCAGCACCAACAGCTTTTCGGGGTAATTGCGTACCCAAAATGGATCATTCACCACCAATGTGCCCGGATGAACCATATCAAGAAGATGGGTTGTGGTGATGTAACCCATGTCAAAAGGTGGATCCTGTCGTAACCAGACCACGTCGTAATCCGCCAAATCGACCGTGATTTCATCTCCAAGCGTAAAGTGATCACCTTTGACGCGCTTGACAGTCAAGGGCCAGCCGCGCGCCACCACCCTACCCTGATCGTAAGCCAATTTATCTGGCGTGTAATAAAACAGACCATGTCCGCGGGCCTGTGCCTCTTCTGCGATGCGAAAGGTACTGTCTGCGTCAATATTGATCGGCGCGATTGGATCCATCTGGAAGGCAATTTTCAGCGACATTGTGCGGCCTCATGCAAAGCAGTGATAGCTGCTTCATGACGTAGGTCGCAGGCCAGCGCAATGGGTTTGCTATGCTTCCATAAATGCGTTTTCGATCACTTTGACGGCACCATCACCGTTGACCATCGCCAAGTCAAAACGCATTTCCGTCAGTTGCCCAAGCGGCTCACCTGCCAAGAATTCTGATGCAGATCGACACAGCCGATCCATCTGGCGACGCTGCAGACGCAACGCTGCCGCATCGAAGGATTTGCTTTTCTTGACCTCGACAAAAATAACGGTTCCGCCATCGCGCATAATCAAATCAATCTCACCACTTTTACCGCGCCATCTTTGCGCGGCGAAGGTGTGTCGCCGCCGCTCGTAGTCCCGCGCCACGATCTGTTCAGCAGCCAATCCTGCGTGATATCCGATATGCTCTGTCAAGTTTCGTCCTTTAAACCAAGCGCAATCTGATAAACCTGCCTGCGCGGCAAACCCATCGCGCCAGACACCATTGTTGCGGCATCCTTGATCCGCATTGTTTCCATCGCGGCCTTCAACGCTGCTTCAATGTCCTTCTGCGCAACATCGACCGCACCCCGACGCCCAACAAGCACAACCACCTCGCCCTTCACCGATTGGTCCGCAAACGCATCCGCGAGTTCACCCAGAGTACCGCGTGTTATCTCCTCAAACTTCTTTGTGAGCTCACGACACACAACAGCCTCACGCGTTAAACCCAGAATATCACGCAGATTAGCTAACATTTCCCCAACACGTTTCGGGCTCTCATAAAACACAAGCGTAAACGGCGCATCGCGCAAAGTCGCAATCTCGGTTTCGCGCTGTTTCTGACTGCTGGGAAGAAAACCGACAAAGGCGAACCGGTCCGAGGCCAAACCCGATGAAGTGAGAGCCGTCAAAACAGCCGAAGGTCCTGGTGCCGATATTACTGGCAAGTCTTCTGCTATGACCGCACGGGCCAATTCAAAACCAGGGTCAGCAACTAATGGTGTACCTGCCTCCGAAACATAGGCCACAGATTTGCCCGTTCTGATCGCAGCGACCAAACGGTTAACGGCGTTATCACCGCTATGATCATGGAATGCGATCAGTTTGCGGCTGTTCAAGGGAACGCCGTGAATTTCCATCAGTTTGCGGGCAGTGCGCGTATCTTCTGCCGCTATCAGATCTGCACTGGCCAGAACATCCAATGCGCGCAGCGTGATGTCACGCGCAGCCCCGATCGGCGTCGCAACCAGATACAGTCCGGCAGAGAGTGGCTTGGTGATAAAATTCATCTCTGGACCCGCCTGTCGCCTGCTTTATGATGCCCCCAATTCGCGGCGGACCGAAACACCGGCGCATCATCCAGGAGGGATATCGGCCATGTTTGCTCGTTTCCGCAATGCCCGCAAGGCGGCCACGCGTGTTTTTGCTTTTCTGTCGCTGGCATGGCTGGCGGCCTGCGATGTCACACTTGATCCCAACGCGAATGTTGGGCCGCAAATCGATCCTGATGATCCGGTTCAGGTGGCACTGCTAGTGCCAGGAGGATCGGCCGAAAGCGGTGATGCCCTCCTCGCCCGAAATTTTGAGAACGCCGCCAGGCTCGCAATTGCTGACTTGAACGGCCCAAAGGTTGAATTGCGGGTCTACAATACGGGCGGCAATCCGGTAAGTGCTGCTGATGCGGCACGCAATGCCGTTGGCGACGGCGCACAGATCATCCTTGGGCCGCTGCGCGGTGAAGTCGCGAATGCGGTAGGCGTTGCAGTCGCCGGCGATAACATCAATGTCCTTGCGTTTTCGAACAACCCCACCATCGCAGGTGGCAATGTCTTCATCCTTGGCTCGACATTTGAAGGCGTAGCAAACCGTTTGGTACAATATGGAAACCGGCGTGGGATCAGCCGCTATGCGGTAGTGCACGGTGATGATTTCGCCGGTGGTTTTGGCCGCGACTCCATCACAAGTGCTGCTCAGCGCAACGGCGCGCAGGTCGTTGCGGTCGAAAGCTATCCGCTGTCACAGCAGGGTATCTTTACTTCCACACGTCGGATTGTGTCAGCTGTCCGCAATTCAGGTGCACAGGCCGTGTTTACGACTGCCGGCGCGAATGCTGATCTGCCCATCATCGCAACAGCCCTTCCCGACGCCGGCATGGATATCCAGCGTAGCCCGTTTGTGGGGCTGACCCGCTGGGACACGGTACCACAATTGCGCGACCTGCCAGGGGTCGAAAACGGGCTTTTTGCACTGCCTGATCAAGCAACCGAAACCCTTTTTCAGAACCGATATGCTGCAACCTACGGTGAGCAGCCACACCCCCTGGCTGGGCTGGCATATGACGGGATTGCTGCAATCGGTGCGCTAGTTGCCTCTGGCAATGATGATGCACTGACCAAAGCCGCGCTGACAACACCGCAAGGTTTCCGTGGAACAGCGGGTATCTTCCGCCTTCTGCCCAACGGTCAGAACGAGCGTGCCCTGGCAATCGCAACCATTCAAGACAATCAGGTGGTGATCCTTGAACAAGCCCAACGTAGCTTTGGTGGCGCCGGGCTCTGACACAGACCTGACGACGGCCAGCGATCTATCCGACGGTCTGATCTGTTCGGCATCTTCAATATTCGACAAGGCGGCAGTTCTGGCGGAGATAACGGCAGGCTTCGCAACTGTTAAGTCGGAAAAAGAGAGACGTGCCGTTGCGGTCAGCGTTCTGGATAAGGCCCGCAAAGCCGGTCTGTCAGCGATATCGGACGCATTTCGCGCGCAGCCTTTCGCCGCACGTCCCGCGACCCGCGCCTATAGCTGGTTGGCTGATCAAGTAGTCTGCGTCGTCCTGGAAACTGCGACTGACTGGTTGCATCCGCTGCCAAATCCGACCGAGGGCGAAAAGCTTACGGTGATCGCCGTCGGTGGGTCAGGCCGGGGGGAAATGGCACCTCATTCCGACATCGATCTATTGTTTCTGACGCCCTATAAGATCACGCCCTGGGCTGAAAGCGTGATCGAGTCCATGCTTTACATGTTGTGGGATCTTAAGCTGAAAATCGGCCACGCCAGCCGCACCGTCAAGGACTGCATCCGACTGGCGCGCGAAGACTACACAATTAGGACATCGCTTGTTGAGTACCGTTTCCTTGCTGGTGACCCGGCGCTGGGCGATGAGCTGGGGCAAAGACTGTGGAGTGAGCTTTTTCAGTCCAGTGCCAGTGATTTTATCGACGCCAAGCTGGCAGAACGGGCAGAACGGCACCGAAAACAGGGCGGTCAGCGCTATGTGGTTGAGCCAAATGTCAAAGAGGGCAAAGGCGGTTTGCGCGACCTGCAATCACTGTTCTGGATCAGCAAATACGTGAATGATGTCAAAGACGCCGCTGATCTTGTGGGTTTGGGTGTTTTTACCAACGAAGAGTTCGAAACCTTTATCACGGCAGAGGATTTCCTTTGGGCCGTGCGCTGCCATCTGCATTTGATCGCCGGACGCGCGATGGATCAGCTGACCTTTGACATGCAAGTCGAGGTGGCCCAAGCGATGGGATATCGTGATCATGGTGGGCGCCGTGCGGTCGAACACTTCATGCAGGCCTATTTCCGACAAGCCACGCGCGTTGGCGAGCTGACCCGCATCTTTCTAACGGCGCTAGAGGCAAACCATACCAAAAAGCAACCGATGCTCGTGCGCCTCTTCAAACGGCGTAAGAGGGCAAAGGCACCTTATGCGATCAAACAAAACCGGCTGACTGTCGCAGATGAGGCTGCGTTCTTCGCTGATAAGCTGAACATGTTGCGGATTTTTGAAGAGGCTTTGCGCACGGGTACCCTTTTGCACCCGGATGCGATGCGCCTGATCTCGGCCAACCTGACCCTCATTGACGATGAGATGCGCAAGGACAAAGAGGCACGGCGCATCTTTCTTGATCTGCTTTTGAAACACGGGAATCCCGAACGCGCGCTGCGCCGGATGAATGAGTTAGGGGTACTAGGCACGTTCATCCCCGAATTTGCGCCTATCGTCGCTATGATGCAGTTCAACATGTATCACCACTACACCGTGGATGAGCACACGATCCAATGCATCAGCCACCTGGCCCAGATCGAACGAAAAAGGCTGATCGAGGAATTGCCTGTCGCATCCGGCATTCTCGAACGCGGCGTGAACCGCAAAGTACTGTATGTCGCCCTGTTGCTGCATGATATCGGCAAGGGACGGGATGAGGATCACTCGATCCTTGGCGCGCAAATTGCGCGCAAGGTTGCCCCACGCCTGGGACTAAGCAAGAAAGACTGCGAGACCGTCGAATGGCTGATCCGCTATCACTTGCTGCTATCAGACGTGGCGCAAAAACGCGATATCGCAGAACCGCAGACGATCAGCGGCTTTGCGAAAGCCGTGAAATCGGTCGAGCGTTTGGACCTTTTGACCGTTCTGACCGTTTGCGACATCCGCGGCGTGGGTCCGGGGACATGGAACAACTGGAAAGCGGTGCTGATCCGCAATCTTTACAAGGCTACCAAAGTGGCGCTGGAAACGGGTCTGGAGGACCTCAACCGCGAAAGTCTGGAAACCGAAGCAAAACGCGGCCTGCGGGCCGCTTTGTCGGATTGGGATCAGAAATCACTCAAGACCGAGATCGGCAGGCATTACGGCCCCTATTGGCAGGGCATGCCGGTTTCGGCACAGATCATCTTTGCGGGGCTCTTGCGTGACATACCCAACGATGAAATCCGTGTTGATTTGATGCTGGACGAAGACCGCGATGCAACACGGGCCTGTTTTGCAATGGTCGATCATCCGGGGCTGTTCAGCCGGATGACTGGGGCGCTGGCCCTGGTAGGCGCGAATATCGTCGATGCGCGTACCTACACATCCAAAGACGGCTATGCGACCGCCGTCTTCTGGGTACAGGACAATGACGGAAACCCTTATGACGAAACCCGCCTGCCACGCCTGCGCCAGATGATCACCAGGACCCTAAAGGGCGAGGTCGTGCCGCGCGAGGCATTGAAAGACAAAGACAAGATCAAGAAACGCGAACGCGCCTTCAAGGTGCCGACCAATATCAGCTTCGACAACGATGGGTCGGAAATCTACACCATTGTCGAGGTCGATACCCGCGACCGTCCCGGACTTCTGTTCGATCTCACACGAACTTTTGCAAACAACAACGTCTATATCGCCTCAGCCGTCATCGCCACATACGGAGAGCAGGTTGTGGATACGTTCTACGTCAAAGACCTTGTGGGGCTGAAATTCCATTCCGAAGCTAAGCGCGCAACACTAGAGCGCAAATTGCGAGAAGCCATCGCCCAAGGGGCCGAGCGGGCAATATCTTGATCAAAGCATTGGCTCAGATGTCTTCAGGGTGCCCCGCATGAAGCCCATTCGGCTAATGGCCGGTTTCTTCACCGTGGGCATCTGGACCCTGCTCAGCCGCGTCTTCGGCTTTGTCCGCGATATCATGATCGCGGCCTATTTGGGCACGGGTCCAGTGGCAGAGGCGTTTCTCGTCGCCTTTTCCTTGCCCAACCTCTTTCGTCGCTTCTTTGCCGAAGGCGCGTTTAACATGGCTTTCGTACCAATGTTCTCCAAAAAGCTGGAGGCGGGCGAAGACCCTAAACGCTTTGCGCAGGATGCCTTTGTCGGTCTGGGTGGCGTACTGACCGTTTTTACGGTGATCGGCGTCATCTTCATGCCTGCTTTGGTGACGATGATGGCCAGCGGATTTCGGGGCACGGAACGCTTTGATCTGGCAGTTTATTATGGCCGGATCGCCTTTCCCTACATCCTGTTTATATCGCTTTCTGCCCTGCTATCAGGGGTTTTGAACGCAACCGGGCGCTTCACTGCGGCGGCCGCAGCACCCGTGCTATTGAACGTTGTCTTTGTCGTCGCTCTTTTGATCACCGCGTTCAGCACCGGTGGAGCCGAACAAACCGTGATGGGTGAGGCATTGGCCCATGCCGTCCCGCTTGCAGGGATCGCACAACTGGCGCTGGTCTGGGTTGCTGCGAAACGCGCAGGGTTCGGTTTGCGGATCGGTTGGCCGAAACTGACGCCGGAACTCAAACGTCTGGCCATTATCGCAGCCCCCGCCGCATTGGCTGGAGGGGTTGTACAGATCAACCTGCTTGTCGGACGTCAGGTGGCCAGCTTTTTCGACGGTGCCGTGGCTTGGCTCAGCTATGCCGACAGGCTGTACCAATTGCCGTTGGGCGTCGTTGGGATCGCCATCGGCGTGGTGCTACTGCCCGACCTGTCACGCCGCTTGCGGGCAAAAGATGAAGCGGGCGGGCAAGACGCCTTTAATCGCGCGACCGAAATCAGCCTTGCCTTGACGATACCTGCAGCGATCGCGCTGATGGTCATACCACTGCCTCTGGTCAGTGTGCTGTTCGAACGCGGTGCCTTCACCAGCGATGACACCGCAGCGACGGCTTTGGCTGTCGCCATCTATGGCTTGGGACTGCCTGCATTTGTGCTGCAAAAGACCCTGCAGCCGCTATTTTTCGCGCGTGAAGACACCAAACGACCCTTCTACTATGCGCTGATCGCGATGGTGTTGAACGCCGCGCTTGCCATCGGCCTATCCCCCATCATCGGTTTTACCGCCGCGGCCATTGGCACCTCACTGACGGGCTGGGCCATGGTGGCTTTGCTATGGCGCGGATCGCGCAACATGGGCAACGCTGCGCGCCTCGATGCACGTTTCAAAACACGCGTCTGGCGCATCATCCTGGCCTCCATCGGCATGGGACTGGTGCTGGCGGTCACCGCGACAGTTATGAAGCCGTTCTTTGGCATGACAACAATCCGTTACGGCGCGCTGCTTTGCCTCATCATAACCGGTATGATCAGCTATTTCGGCATCGGGCACCTTATCGGCGCGTTCAAACTGTCTGAATTCAAACGCAACCTGCGCCGTCAGGACCGCTGACGCATCCGGTCGACAAACGATGTCCACCCGCCTGGCGCCAAAAGAACGGACAAACCAAAGCCACAGAAAAACCCGGTCAGCTCGGAAATCCACGCCATGTTGGAGCCAAAAATCAGTCCGAAAATAAGCTGCAGGAACAGCAGAACCCCGATCAAACGAAACGCGAGGATTTGGTTTTCACCCGCCTGCCCCAGACGCAACCAGATTGCATATGTATATGCCCCGATCAGACCATACACGGGTGTAAATCCGCCCAAGAGAGGGAAGTTGCCGCTGGCCAGCAGCCCGAACATCACGGCACCAACAACACTGGTCAGCACATAGATCGCAAGCGTTTTCAGGTTGCCATAGTACTCTGCCGTAAACTTTCCCAAGGCAAGTGTGAGAGCGGCACAAAACGCAACCTGCCCTAATTCCCAATTCACAAACGGGTACGTCACAAATCGCTTGAGAACATCGAACGAATAGTCGCCGCGCACTAGGATAAGGTCCAGAACAGCGGGGGAAAAGCCGTATTCTTCAACCGCCGATATGCGCCAGCCAACGCCACGTGGGCCACCAATCAGGCCATGTTCAGCCAGTTGAAATACAACCTCGATCAAAATGATCAGCAGGCTCAGCGCGATGACGACAGGTGGCAGTGCGTTGATCGGGCTTTCGGGCTTCATATTCGTTGGCTCGCGCGGTTGCAGTTGACGGGTCACTGCGGCATGGGTATGCGACCCCTGCCCCGAAATCCAGCCCGGACATTTGCCAAATGACACAGACCAGTTTCACACCACGCGTCTTTTCAGGGATCAAACCCTCTGGGGGGCTGACGCTTGGCAATTACCTGGGTGCAATCAAACGCTTTGTCGGTATGCAAGGCCAGATGGAAACGGTCTATTGCGTTGTTGATCTGCACGCAATCACGGTCTGGCAGGACCCAAAAGAGCTTGCCAACATGACGCGCGAAGTTGCTGCGGGGTATCTCGCGTCGGGTTTGGATCCAACACAGTCGATCCTGTTCAACCAAAGCCAAGTATCGGGGCACGCAGAGCTGGGCTGGATCTTTAACTGCGTCGCCCGCGTTGGTTGGATGAACCGCATGACTCAGTTCAAAGACAAGGCGGGCGCGAATGCTGAGCAGGTGTCACTGGGGCTTTACGCTTACCCGTCACTGATGGCCGCCGATATTCTGCTTTATCATGCGACCCACGTTCCTGTCGGAGACGACCAGAAACAGCATGTCGAACTGACACGCGATATCGCGACCAAGTTCAACCACGACTTCAAGACGGACTTCTTCCCGCTGACTGAACCGGTCATCGAAGGCCCCGCCATGCGCATCATGAACCTGCGCGACGGGACCAAAAAGATGTCGAAATCGGGCGACAGCGATATGGAACGCATCAATATGACTGATGATGCAGACTTGATTGCCAAGAAGTTCAAGAAAGCCAAGACAGATCCAGAGCCTCTACCGGAAACGATCGACGGATTGGCCGAACGGCCAGAAGCACGCAACCTGGTTGATATATATGCGGCACTTGATGACAAAACGCCCGAGGCCATCATTGCCGAATATGCTGGGGCGGGCTGGGGCAAGTTCAAACCGGCTCTTGCGGATCTGGCCGTTGCAAAACTCAGCCCGATCTCGACCGAGATGGCCCGGTTGATGGCTGACCCCGCAGAGATTGACCGCATCCTATCGGATGGTGCGGAAAAAGCCCGCGCCATCGCGTCGCCAATCGTGCAAAAAACATACGACATCGTTGGCTTACTGCGCAGTTGAATGCCGTCATGCGCCAATTGAATTGCCTGGATGCGGCATTCAAGCGCATGGCAGCAGACACATGTCGTCACAAAAGTGAAATGAATACATGCTATGGTTGTGCCTGGGTGGATGCTGATTCTCCCGACCTCGCTCTGCTGGCCTAGACCGTCCCGCGGCCATCCAGAGTTCTATCGGCGTTCGGTGTTCCCCGGCACCGAACGCCACCTCTGCTTTACCTCTTGGCTTGACCATCATACGGTCCGCGACAGGAGGACCCTGCATGGCAACCGGCACAAATATTCGCACATATTTCGAAGGAACCTGGCATGATTCAGATGTGCCAATCCTGCGCGCTGCGGATCATGGTACCTGGCTTGGCACGACGGTATTCGACGGGGCAAGGTTTGTGCATGGTCTGGCCCCAGATCTGAATTTGCATTGCGAACGCGTCAATCACTCGGCGACAGCTTTGATGATCAACCCGACCGTCAGCACAGATGACATGGTCGGCATTATTCAATCAGGGCTTTCGGCCTACCCCAAGGATGCGGCAGTCTACATTCGCCCGATGTATTGGGCCATCCACGGTGACCCAAGCGCGATTGTACCAAGCAGTGATGAAACTGGTTTTGCGATCTGCCTCGAAGAGATACCGTTCGCATCGGACGATACCTCAGTATCACTGGGTTTGACGCGCTTTCGCAGGCCCGTGATGGAGGATGCGGTGGTCAACGCAAAGGCAGGCTGCCTTTACCCCAACAATGCACGCATGTTGGCCGAAGTCCGTGCGCGCGGGTTCAACAATGCACTGGTTGCTGACGCCGTGGGTAATGTTGCAGAGACCGCAACGGCCAATATCTTCATGGTCCGAGACGGAGAGGTCTTCACGCCCATTCCAAATGGCACATTCCTGTCGGGCATCACCCGAGCGCGGCATATCAGTAATCTTGCAGCAGACGGGGTCACGGTGCGCGAAACCGTCCTGACCTTCGATGACTTTAAAGAGGCCGACGAGGTTTTCATGTCCGGGAATATGTCAAAGGTCACCCCGGTCACTGCATTTGAAGATCGACAATACCAGATAGGCCCGATCACCCGCCGCGTCCGCGAGATGTATTGGGACTGGGCTGCGACAACCGCATGAAGGCCGCCTGGCCGACTATCTGGCGTCTTCTTGCACTTGCCGGGCTCACAGCGTTTGGCGCAATCGGGGCTATTGCTGCGAACGTTCCCGTCCCGCTTTTGACCGGTCCGGCCATTGTGGTCACCATTGCCTGTCTCGCTGGTGCCCCGCTACGATTTCCGATCAAGTTGCGGAATGCCGTTTTCTTATTGGCTGGGATCGCCATTGGTGCCACCGTATCTCCTGAATCTGTTGCAGCACTTGCGCGTTGGCCCTTCGCATTTGCCATTCTAGCCGCCGCAGTTGCCCTTATGGTCGTGCTCGGCCAACGGCTCATGCGCAGGATGATGCAGACTGACGAACGCTCTGCCATACTGGCCGCAGCACCCGGTCATCTGAGCTATGTGATAGCGCTTGGTGAGGATCTGGGCCTGGAGACGAGCCGCGTAGCTGTTGTGCAGTCAATCAGGTTGTTGGCACTGACACTTCTGGTTCCGTTTTTTGCAGCCTTATCTGGCATGGAAACCGGCGTCGGCCTCGCCCCAACAGGAGCCGTCATCGCAGAGATGACACTGTTTCAAACCGGCATCGCCATTATCGCCGCCGCGGCCATTGCACCTCTTGTCAAAATGACTGGCGCACCGGCGCCCATGCTATTGGCTGGCATGGCCGTAGGGGCCACCTTGCGATTAAGCGGATGGGCCCCCGGAGGTCTAAGCCATTACATCGCTTTCCCGGTTCTTGCAGCCATTGGTGCATTGATTGGCACCCGCTTTGCCGGAACCTCACTGATGCAACTCCGCCAATCGGCGCTTGCGGGTCTCGCAGGCACAACACTCGCGGCGATGCTAACACTGGTTGCATCCTGGGCCGCGATGGGCATTGTCGACATGCCATTGGCCCATGTCCTTGTAGCCTTCGCGCCTGGTGGATTGGAAACGATGGCGGTGATTGGGGCATCAATAGGGGCCAATCCCGGGTTTGTCGCAGCCGCCCATGTCGGCAGGCTATTGTTGTTATCCGTCCTAATCCCTGTATTGGTTGCAAATGCGCAAGGCCCGTTGCCACCCCGCGAATGATGCTCCACTATCATCACGAAGAGGGAGAAAAGCATGCGTAAGTTCCTGGTCGTGCTGGATGACAGTCGTGAATGCCTCAACGCGATGCGGTTTGCCGCGATGCGGGCTGCGCATTCAGGTGGTGGTGTCGCTATTCTATCAATCATCCCACCGGATGAATTCAATCACTGGATTGGCGTAGGTGAGATCATGCGCGCAGAAGCGCGTGAACGGATTGAAGTGCATTACGAGGTCTTCGCCAAATGGATGCGCGACAAGCAAAAGATCAACCCCGAACTGATTATTCGAGAGGGCGAGCCGCTTGTCGAAATCATGAACCAAATTAACGAAGATCCCGAAATTGGTGTGCTGGTATTGGGTGCTGGCACAGACAACAAAGGGCCCGGCCCGTTGGTAACGCATCTCAGCCGGCAATCCGGTAGCTTGCCAATTCCAATTACGATTGTTCCCGGTGACCTGTCGAAAGAACGGCTCGAAGCAATTACCTGATGGATCGCAAAGCAGCCTGGGCGGTAGCAACAACCTTTCCGTTTCTTGCAGTCGTCTTCTACACAACCACACGGGTGATGCCGCCCCTGATAGGGTATTTGGTTGGATTGGCGATGTATTGGTTTGTTGTTTTGGTCCCGTTAATCGTCTGGCGAGGGGGTTTTGGAAGGGTTGTTTACACAGTTACCATGCCACGCATGCCGCTTGTGTTTCTCAATGCCGTCATGATCATAGCAGTTGGCGTCGCGGCCGCGATAGCACTGCAAAGCAATCCACTCTCACCAATCATCTTCGCGTTTATTTTTGTCGCTGCGCTGCTCAATGGAACGCTTGAAGAAGTGTTCTGGCGCGGTACGATTTTGAATGATGATGCGAAGAAAAGCGAACTGATGACGCAGCTTGCGCTTTTTACAGCATGGCACATCGCCCTGCTTTTTGCTGACGGTGTCACCGTGACAGGCGGTGCATTTGGCCTTCTGGGCGGCGCTTTCATTGCTGGCGTCTTGTGGACCTGGACACGGATGCAAACAGGTTCCGTCGGTTTTGGCATCATCGGCCACGTCGGTTTAAACTTGGTCGCCTTTACTGAACTGGCGGCACAGAACCCGATTTAGTGTCATTCCGTTCGCAGGGGCGTATCTGTTGCACCAAGAAGCCGAAACACACTATGTTAATCAACGCTATCATCCTTGCCACCGTTTTCGCGATAACTGGATCTTTCGCAGCAGCGGGCTTTTATCTTAAAAACGGTGAAAGACCTCACTGGACAATGGTCCTACTGGCGTCGCTGAGGTTTATGGCCTGCACTCCGGTGCGCAGAAAAGAGCTGCTGGGAACCGACGTTGTATCGACAAGGTGAAACTGTCCCGCGCCCGGCGCAAAGGTGGCTCCATCCGCCTCTCAGCGGCCTTTATTGTAGTTTAGAACGGTTCCAAACCTTGACATGTCAACGACGCGGGCGCATATCAAAGACCTGACAAAAAAGGTTGGTCACTATGTTTATCCAAACCGAATCTACACCAAATCCCGCAACGTTGAAGTTTTTGCCGGGACAAAATGTGCTTGAAGTTGGAACAGCTGATTTTCCGACTGTCGAAGCTGCTGACGCGTCACCATTGGCAAAACGCATATTCGGCTCTGGTAGTGTAACAGGCGTCTTTTTCGGCATTGATTTTATCACAGTGACCAAAGACGACAGTGTCGAATGGGACCATATCAAACCCGGTATTCTGGGCGCGATCATGGAGCACTATCAATCAGGTCAGCCGGTGATGGCAGATGATCATAAACCGGTCACAGGGCATGCAGAACATGATGGCGAAAACGCCGAGATTGTGGGCCAGATCAAGGAATTGCTGGACACCCGCGTACGGCCCGCCGTTGCGCAGGATGGCGGTGACATCACGTTCCACGGCTTTGACCGCGGCATTGTTTATCTGCATATGCAAGGCGCCTGTGCAGGTTGTCCATCCTCTACCCTCACGTTGAAGATGGGTATCGAAAACCTGCTCCGCCACTACATCCCCGAAGTGGTTGAGGTGCGGCCCGTTGCCGCCTGAGCAACGCGTTGTCTGACGTAAAACTGACCGGACGATGCTATTGCGGTTACTACCAAATCAGCGCAAGTGCAGCCGCACAAACGGTGTCATACTGCCATTGTGCTGATTGCAGACGTTTATCCGGCGCGCCGGTCACGGCCTTCGCGGCCTTTAGCGCATCTGACCTGACGGTCAGCCCGGATTGGCCGGAAACGACTGTTTTTCCATCAGGCGTGAAGCGCTGGTTCTGCAAAAACTGCGGGACCCAGCTTGGCGCGCAATATGACTACCTTGCCGGCCAAATTTATGTGCCGATCGGCGTTTTTGATCAGGCAGATAGCCTTGCGCCAGAAATGCACAGTCATGTCGATCATGCACTGTGCTGGCTCAACCTCAATGACACCTTGCCACGCAACGCGGGCTCAAGCCGTGCGGCTTTGAAAACTGCAAGTAACTGACCCACAATTATGAGAACCGCCAACTCACCCCGCCTGATTGCGTTTGATACATCTGCTGCACATTGCGCAGCCGCTTTGCTGGTGGGGCCACGCATCGTTACACGCGTGGACGATATGGCCAAGGGACAGGCCGAGCATCTGATGCCCATGCTGGAAGACATGTTGCAGGCCGAAGGTCTGGCTTGGGCTGATATGGATGCTATAGGGGTCGGGATTGGCCCGGGAAATTTTACCGGCATCCGCATCGCTGTGTCCGCAGCGCGGGGATTGGCCTTGGGCCTTGGCAACCAGGCTATCGGCATTTCGGGCTTTGAGATGCGGGCTTGGGGCGAACCGCGGCCCTATACCGCGACGATCCCTGCACCGCGCGAGGCAAGCTATGCCCAGACTTTCGATAACGACGGCACAGCCCCAGCGATCATGCAGGATATCGCAGCCGGGCCGCAGAAACCCATGGACCAGCTGATCAGCGCCGCCGCACAGATCGCCGCGACACGCATCGGGCAAGACCTGCCAAAACCCGCCCCGCTTTATCTGCGGGCGGCAGATGCGGCCCCGCCCAAGGACCCTGCCCCCGTGATCCTGCCATGACGCCACAGGATTTTGCCGCACTGCATGCGAGGGCTTTCAGTGCCAGCCGTGCTTGGGGGGCAGACGAATTCGCCGCCCTTCTACAGCAAACCGGCGTCAACTGGCACGGCGACAATCGCGCCTTTGTCCTGATCCGGCATGTTGCGGATGAGGCTGAGATCCTGACACTGGCGACAGACCCGGCCCACAGACGGCAGGGCCTTGCCCGCACCATTCTGACAACGGCGCAAAGTGCTGCACAGCAAGCAGAGATACGCAGCATCTTTTTGGAAGTGGCCGAAGACAACACCGCCGCTTGCGCGCTTTACCGGCAAGCGGGCTATCATCAGGTCGGGCGCAGGCCGGGTTATTACATGCCCAAAGATGGGGCAGCGATCGCCGCATTGGTGCTACGCAAAGAACTTCATGCCATCTGACAGCTGGTTCTGCGGCCACAAGGGCGGTTTTCGTCACCCGCTCCCGCCATATTGACCAAAAAGCGGTTGATCTTCCCAACAAGGCAAGGCCTTATCTGATGATGATGGCCGGCACGAGACCGGCCCGGCTTAACCAGAGGGGGCGTGTGTCGCCTGCAAAACCCTCGCGTAACGACCTGGGAGAAAACAAATGACCCTAATGCAGAAATTTCTTGGCGCGTCTGCCACCCTTGCCCTTTCGGCGGGTGCTGCTTTGGCAGAGCCTGCCATCCTGTTCGATCTTGGTGGCAAGTTCGACAAATCCTTTAACGAAAGCGCCTATAATGGCGCTGAACGGTGGGCCAAGGAAACTGGCGGTTCATATGCCGAAGTAGAAATTCAATCCGACGCCCAGCGGGAACAGGCGATCCGCCGCTTTGCCGAATCCGGAGCAAACCCAATTGTGATGGCTGGTTTCTCCTGGGCGACGCCCTTGGCAGAGGTGGCAGCGGATTACCCTGAAACCAAATTCGCTATCATTGACATGGTGGTCGACGCGCCAAACGTGCGTTCGGTGGTCTTCAACGAACATGAAGGGTCTTACCTCGTCGGCATGATGGCAGCGATGGCGTCTGAAAACGGGACAGTATCCTTTGTGGGCGGGATGGACATTCCTCTTATCCGCAAATTCGCTTGTGGTTACGCACAGGGCGTGAAGGCCGTGAATGCCGATGCGACCGTGATTGCAAACATGACAGGCACCACACCGGCTGCATGGAACGACCCGGTGAAGGGGTCCGAGTTGACGCTGGCGCAGATCAGCCAGGGTTCTGACGTTGTCTTTGCTGCAGCAGGTGGTACGGGCGTTGGTGTTCTGCAAACAGCAGCTGACGAAGACATCCTGTCAATCGGTGTGGACGCCAACCAGAACTACCTGCATCCCGGTGAGGTTCTGACATCAATGATGAAACGCGTGGATAACGCCGTTTACGAGGCGATGACCCAGGGTGAAGACCTTGAAACTGGCTTCAACGTCATGGGTGTGGCAAATGAAGGCGTCGGTTATGCCTTGGATGAATTCAACGCGGAATTGGTTAGTGATGAGATGAAGGCCACGGTAGATGCTGCTGCAGCCGAAATCGCATCCGGCAACCTTGTCGTGCACGACTATACATCCGATGAAAGCTGCCCAGCGCTGACCTTCTAAGTCAGCCAATAGGCCAACGATATCGAAGGCCGCGCCGAGAAATCAGCGCGGCCTTTTGCATAATATGACAGGGTTCCGCCATGACCGATCAAGCCCCCGCCATTGAACTCAAAGGCATCTCAAAATCCTTTGGGCCTGTGCAGGCGAACAAGGATATCTCGATCCGCGTGATGCCCGGAACAATCCATGGGATCATCGGGGAAAATGGCGCGGGCAAATCGACACTAATGTCGATTTTGTATGGGTTTTATAAGGCTGACGCAGGCGAAATCTTCATTTCAGGTCAGAAAACTGCAATTCCCGACAGCCAAGCAGCCATCGCTGCAGGCATCGGCATGGTGTTCCAGCACTTCAAATTGGTCGAAAACTTCACTGTTCTTGAAAACGTTGTATTGGGCGCCGAAGACAGCGGGCTGTTGCGGCCGTCACTGGCCCGCGCACGACGCGAACTCAAATCGCTTGCTGAAGAATATGAACTGAACGTGGACCCTGATGCGCTGATCGAAGAGGTCGGCGTGGGCATGCAACAGCGTGTCGAAATCCTTAAGGCGCTCTATCGCAAGGCGGATATCCTGATCCTCGATGAACCGACCGGCGTGCTGACCCCGGCGGAGGCGGATCACCTGTTCCGCATCCTCGAAAACCTCAAACGCGAGGGCAAGACGATCATCCTTATCACGCATAAACTGCGCGAGATCATGGAGATAACGGATACCGTCAGCGTCATGCGGCGGGGCGAGATGACAGCGACGGTCAAAACCGCCGAAACAAGCCCGCCAGAACTTGCAGAACTCATGGTGGGCCGAAAGGTGCTGTTGCGCGTCGACAAGGCCCCGGCGCAGATCGGGCGAAAAATCCTTGAGGTCAAAGATCTGAACGTCACCGACAGCAAAGGTGTGCACCGCCTGAAGGGTGTCAGTTTTGACGTCCATGCGGGCGAAATTCTCGGCATCGCTGGCGTCGCGGGGAATGGCCAATCTGAACTACTCGAAGTGCTTGGCGGATACGAGAAAGCCACGGGTTCCATCAAGGTGAACGGGGAAGAGATTGACCTGACCGGTGCAAAATCAGACGGGCAAAGCAGGCGGGCCAAGGGCATCAGCCATGTGCCCGAAGATCGGCAACGCGAAGGGCTGATCATGGATTTCCACGCCTGGGAAAACACGGCCTTTGGCTATCACCACGATGACCGTTATCAGCGATCCAAGCTATTCATGGACAATAGCATCATCAGGCAAGATACCGAGGAAAAGATGGCGCGGTTCGACGTGCGCCCGCCTGCTCCCAAGCTTGCCGCCAAGAATTTTTCCGGCGGAAACCAGCAAAAAATCGTTTTGGCACGTGAAATTGAGCGCAATCCAGACCTGCTGTTAATCGGTCAACCCACACGCGGGGTTGATATCGGGGCCATCGAATTCATCCACCAGCAGATTGTTGCACTTAGGGATCAGGGCAAAGCAATTTTGTTGGTTTCCGTGGAGTTAGAGGAAATTTTGTCGCTCTCTGATCGCATCGCCGTTATGTTCGACGGAAAAATGATGGGCGAGCGAATGCCTGAACAAACAGACGAAAAAGAGCTTGGATTGCTGATGGCAGGCATGACAACCGAGCCGAAAGGACCATTGCACGAAGCAGTGGAAGCCAATTTGGCCCATGCTGGCGGCGACGCCAGCAAGGAGGCTTAAGGCATGGATGCGATGCCAAAATGGGCCGATGTGATCCTGATCCCGCTGATCTCGATCCTGCTGGCGGCAATCCTGTCCGCGCTTGTTATCCTTGCGATTGGTGAAAATCCTTGGGAAGCGCTGAAGCTGATGGTCGACGGCGCGCTCGGCTCTACCTATGGCTGGGGCTACACGCTTTACTACGCGACGAACTTTATCTTCACAGGTCTGGCGGTCGCTATCGCGTTCCACGCGCGTCTCTTTAATATAGGTGGGGAAGGTCAGGCGCTGGTTGGTGGCTTGGGCGTGGCAATCATCTGCCTTTACATCCCGTGGCCGCATTGGTCACTGGCGTTACTTGGGGCGGCAATTGGTGCTGCAATCTTCGGTGCGGCCTGGGCGGCGATCCCTGCCTTCCTGCAAGCCAAGCGCGGCAGCCACATCGTGATCACAACGATCATGTTCAACTTCATTGCGGCAGCCCTTTTGAACTACATGCTGATTGGTGCTCTGAAAGCGCCCGGTATGGAGCCAGCCACCGCCAAGTTCCCCGAGGCGACACATCTGCCGTCCTTCCAGGATATGTTTAACTTCGGCGAAACAACATTTTTCCGTGGCGCACCTGCCAACATCACATTCTTCGTAGCCCTCATCGCCTGTGTCGCCCTGTGGGCGCTGATTTGGCGGACGCGACTGGGCTACGAAATCCGCTCATTCGGGCAATCTGAATCGGCGGCGAAATATGCGGGCATCAGCCCGACCAAGATCATCATGGTTGCCATGCTTATCTCAGGCGCTCTTGCCGGCATGATGGCCATCAACAACGTCCAGGGCGAGGCCGAACGGCTGGTCCTGAACGCAGTGGAGGGGGCGGGCTTTATCGGCATCGCCGTCGCACTGATGGGGCGCAGCCACCCTTTCGGGGTGTTGCTGGCGGCCCTTCTTTTCGGCTTTCTATATCAAGGCGGCGCAGAACTCGCCCTATGGACGTCGATCCCCCGGGAACTGATCATCGTAATACAGGCATTGGTGATCCTGTTCACGGGCGCACTGGATAACATGGTGCGCATGCCGCTCGAGCGGCTTTTCCTGAAAATGAGGAGAGCATAATAATGACAATGGCAGGACAACTACGAATAGGTGTTGAAGACGACACCGGGGCAGATCTGGGCTTTGTGCTTAGCTGTCTGGCACTTGGTATGATCACGATGGAAGAGTTCCATCAATGGATTCACATGGTGATCGACAATATCCCCGGCAATGACGTGCCGCCACACCTGATAGCACTTTTGGCGGTCAAGAACCGGGCCAACGTGTTTCGCCCGAACGAGGCCGTGATGCGCCGCATCCCCCATGACCCGTTCATCACCGACGATCGGTTCGACGCGATGCTGGGGCTGCAGTTCTTTATGCGTCGCGACAAGACACAGGCGAATGACATCACCCAAGCCGAAGCCGAAGAGGCACTGCGCGCAAACCCCGAAGTGGCTGATCGTTTCTTCGCCCTCTTCCCCTTCCTGATGGAGAAAGCCGCCTAGATGGACTTTGCGACCCTTCTACAGATGCTGGACGCCACGTTGCGTCTGGCAACCCCGCTTCTGCTGGCCTGCCTCGCGGGCCTTTATTCAGAACGGGCCGGTATTTTTGATATCGGGCTGGAAGGGAAAATGCTGGCGGCGGCGTTTCTGTCAGCGGCTATTGCGGCAGTATCAGGAAGCGTCTGGCTGGGGCTGTTGGCGGGTATCGGCGCATCTATGATCCTGTCCGTATTGCATGGGCTGGCCTCAATCACTTTTCGCGGCAATCAACTGATTTCCGGCGTCGCGATCAACTTTCTGGCGGCGGGTCTGACGGTGGTCATAGCGCAAAGCTGGTTTGCCCAAGGTGGGCGCACGCCGCAACTATCGGGCGGCGCACGGTTCAACCCGATCGAACTCCCTTTTGCTGAGGTCTTGCGGGATGTTCCCTTGCTTGGTCCGATCTACTACGAATTGATTTCTGGCCATACTTTCCTTGTCTATGTGGCACTCTTGATGGTGCCGCTGGCCTGGTGGGTCCTGTTTCGGACCCGTTTCGGCCTCCGCCTGCGCGCGGTCGGTGAAAATCCTGCGGCTGTTGATACAGCCGGAGTTTCCGTTATTTGGCTGCGCTTTGCAGCGGTTGGTATTTGCGGTGCGCTTTGTGGCCTTGCGGGTGCATATCTTGCCACGGCGTTGCAGGCTGGCTTTGTAAAAGACATGAGCGCGGGACGCGGCTTTATTGCACTCGCCGCTTTGATCTTCGCCAAATGGCGGCCATGGTACGCGCTATATGCCTGTCTGCTTTTCGGTTTCTTGCAAGCCATGTCCCTACGACCCGACGTGATCGAAGGCGTCGTCGGCTTTCAGGTGAACGGACAACTGCTTGACGTTCTGCCATATATTTTGACGGTTGTGATCCTCGCAGGTTTTGTCGGCAAAGCGATCCCCCCTCGTGCCGGCGGAGAGCCATATGTCAAAGAACGCTGAAACACTCGCCGCCCAAATCAGAGGGGCCGCAGGCGATGCACCCGTGCGCTTTGGTTTGATCCTGGGCTCAGGTCTGGGCCATATCGCCGAAACCGTCGACGGGGTCGCTATCCCCTATGAGGACCTAGCGGGCTTTCCCGTTGCGGGCGTGTCGGGTCACAATCCGAAACTGGTGATCGGTGATTTGGAGGGTACGCGCGTAGCTGTCTTTGGAGGCCGGTCGCATTACTACGAACATGGACGCGCCGATGCGATGCGTCTGCCTCTGGAGGTTCTGAAAGAGCTGGGCGCTGAGGCCATGATCGCCACCAATGCGGCAGGTTCCATGAAGCCTCAGATGCCGACAGGGTCGATCATGTGCCTGTCTGATCACATTAATTTCTCTGGCCTGAACCCGCTGATCGGCGAAGCCACCGATGCGCGGTTTGTCCCGATGAAAGACGCCTATGACCCCGGTCTGCGCACTGCACTGCAGAATGCGGCCAAATCGGCAGAGGTTGAGATGGGTGATGGCGTCTACGCCTGGTATTCCGGTCCATCTTTCGAAACCCCCGCAGAGATCAAAGCCATCGCCATGCTGGGCGCAGATGCAGTGGGCATGTCCACCGTGCCAGAGGTAATCCTCGCCCGGTTTCTTGGACTGAAAGCGGCAGCAATCTCGACAATTACCAATATGGCCGCCGGCATGAGCGACGAAGCGATCAGCCATGACCACACCAAAGCCATGGCACCCATCGGTGCCGCAAAATTGGAAAAGGTCTTACGCACGTTTCTTCGGACACAATTATAAGTCCAATTCGACACCACCGATACGTCCACGTGGCGGAATTGCTGCAATTGCAGCATAATCCGCGTCGGCGCATTTGACACAACAGCTCTAAATCGTTTTCTTGGTTGTCAGGGGCACAAGCGCCCGGATCAGTTCATGCAGATTTACCTTCCCATCGCCGAAGTTTCGGTGAACGCGTTCCTGTTACTCGGACTTGGTGGGATTGTGGGCATCTTGTCAGGCATGTTCGGGGTCGGCGGCGGGTTCCTCATGACGCCCCTTCTGTTCTTCATCGGCATTCCGCCCGCAGTGGCTGTGGCCACCGAGGCGAACCAAATCGTTGCCTCGTCATTCTCTGGCGTGCTGGCCCATTTGAAGCGAAAAACGGTCGATCTGAAAATGGGGACGGTGTTGCTTGTCGGGGGTCTTGTCGGCTCGGGCCTGGGCATCATCATCTTTAACTACCTGAAAGCACTGGGCCAGGTCGAACTGCTTGTCCAACTGTGTTATGTCGTATTCCTTGGCATGATCGGCACGCTCATGTTCTTTGAAAGCCTGAAGGCGATCCGCAAGGCGGGTAAGTCCGGGGGCACCGCACCGCCAACACGGCGCAAGCATAATTGGGTTCACAACCTGCCATTCAAGATGAAGTTCCGGGTGTCCGGACTTTACATATCGGTCATTCCACCTCTGTTAGTGGGGGTCCTTGTGGGTATCCTTGCCGCAATCATGGGTGTGGGCGGTGGCTTCATCATGGTGCCTGCGATGATCTATCTGCTTGGCATGCCAACAAAGGTCGTGGTCGGTACATCCCTGTTCCAGATCATCTTTGTGACGGCCTTTACCACGATGCTGCACGCCACCACGAACTACACCGTTGATGTGGTCCTAGCGGTCCTGCTGCTGGTTGGCGGCGTGATCGGCGCGCAGATCGGTACGCGCATCGGGGTCAAGATGAAGGCCGAACAATTGCGCATCCTGCTGGCACTGATGGTTCTGGCTGTGTGCGGAAAACTGGCTTTCGATCTGCTGGTGCAACCAGCCGAGCTTTATTCCTTGGGTGAAGGCGGCCACTCATGATCCGCCTTCTTGCGCTATTTGTCCTGCTTGCCCTGCCTGCCAAGGCTGAAGAAATCGTGCTGGGCCTCAGTCGCGATCAGGTCGCCATCACTGCTACTTTCGAAGGTTCTGACATCCTTGTATTTGGCGCCATCAAGCGCGAGGCGCCAATCCCGGACAAAAGCGAACTTGGTGTGATCGTCACCGTCGCCGGCCCGGATGAACCGGTACTGGTACGGCGCAAAGACAAACGGCTCGGCATCTGGGTCAATACTGACGAGGTTGAGGTGGACGCCGCTCCGTCTTTCTACGCCGTTGCCACCAACCTGCCGATGCGCGATGCCCTGAAAGACACCGAAGATCTCCGCTATGGCATTACTATTCCGCGCGTGATCCGCTCTGTCGGTGCCAGGGTTGGCGACAGTGCGGAATTCACACGGGCACTAATCCGTATCCGCGCGGCAGAGGAGCTATATCAAGTCTTGGAAGGTGCCGTGGATCTGGAAAAGGAAACCCTCTTTCGGACGGCGATCAGCCTCCCCGCCAACCTGACCGAGGGCGATTACGAGGCCCACATTTTCTTGACCCGCAACGGGCGTGTGGTGGACGAATACATCACCACCATCCCTGTCCGCAAAGTCGGGTTAGAGCGTTGGCTTTACAACCTCGCCCATGACAATGCTTTTCTTTATGGCCTGATGTCACTGACCATCGCCATCGCTGCAGGCTGGGGGGCTTCTGCTGCCTTTACGCTGTTACGCCGCTAACCACGCCCGATATGCGGCATCTTTGTTGCCATGATCATCATGCTTTGTACGTTCGCCTCTGACGGAAGCGACGCCATATGAAAAACTGCACGCGCCACATCCTCGACCGCCATACTTGGCAACGGCTCCAGTCCTTGCGCAGCACGCGTCTTTTCCAGGTTAGTTACCAGATCTGTCCGGGCGTTCCCGATATCGATCTGACCACAAGCAATACCAAAGGGCCGCCCATCCAACGACAGTGTTTTTGTCAAACCCGAGACACCATGTTTGGTGGTCGTGTAGCACACTGATCCTTCGCGCGGGCTATGGGCAGAGATGGACCCGTTATTGATGATTCGACCACCCTGTGGATCCTGTGCGCGCATCACACGAAAAGCTGCACGCGCGCACAGAAACATCCCAGTCAGATTCACATCAACGACCTGACGCCAATCGGCCAAAGCGACTTGATCAATCGTCGTTTGTGGGCCGAACATGCCCGCATTGTTGAAAAGCACACCCAGAGGACCGAAGTGGTCGAATGCGGCATCGACGGCGGCCTCATCAGTCACATCGCAGGGCATCGGCACCGCGTTTGGATGATCGATCTCTGCCAGCGCCTCGGTCCGGCGCCCGATCAGCCCAACCCGCCACCCTTCGGTCAGGAAATGCTCTGCGGTCACACGACCTATTCCACTACTAGCGCCAGTAATAATTATGCTTTTCATATTTCTTCGCTCTTGAGTTCGAGTGGGGCTGCAGGCGCCTCCAGATCATCAATTCGCAGCGAGTCCTGAGGACGGCCCAGACGGTTTCGTACTACCCAGCGCAACTGGGTCTCTGCCCGCGTAATTGCGACATAGGCCAGGCGTTTCCATAATGGCTGCCCCGCCTCAACATGCCCCATCCGAGACGCGGCGTAGATGTCCGGCGCAAACACCTGCACAGTATCCCATTGCGACCCTTGCGCCTTATGGATTGTCACTGCGGCCCCATGCAGAAACGTCGCCCCCATCCGGGCGGCGAACGGGATGAATGGTTCTTCCTCGCCTTCCTGTTCGATTTTCACGATGCTCGCGACCCCAACGCGTGGGTCCTCGGCGCCCATGACGTGCAGTTTGGAGAATCCCGGCTTTCTTCCCGGCCCCAAGTAGATCACCTGCGCCCCTTTGATCAGGCCCTTCGCCTCTAAGTCCAACCGACGCTTGCGGTGCTTGAGCGGCAATTCGATCCCATCGCAGATCAACGGCTCACCGGCGAGCAGTTCATCGGCTGGCGCACCAAAGGCCGCGCGAAAGGCATGGATCAGACGAATACGTGTAGCATTGCGCCAGACCAGACACGGGGAGCGCGCCATCAGGTCAGCCTCTACCCTTTGCGCCAGCACGACCCGCTCATCCATCTTAGCGGCATCTTCAACCATGCGTTCGAATGCATAGAAACCAAGCTGCGGGTCTGCCAATGCATGGGCCAGATCGAGGATCGGGTTGCCCGCATCCTGCCGGTGAATGCGACTGAGCGTCAGGACGCGCTTTTCGGGCAGCGTTTCAAAGACCATCCCACCAGATGATTGCACGGGCGGCAATTGCGCGGGGTCACCGAACAATAGGAGCGTCGGAAAGATCTCTTTTAGATCGTCGAACTGTTTCTCATCCAACATCGAGCTTTCATCAACAAACCCGATATCCAGAGGTTCTTCCCGCCGTTTCCAACCAGTAATAAAGTCGGACCCGCGCAAACCGGCAGCAGCCAAAGCAGCCGGGATGGATTTATTGGTCTGATAAGATGCAAAGGCTCTATCAAGCGCCAGCTCGGTTAGTCCCTCAATTTCCGGCTTATCACCCTGCCCAGCCAGCCACTCAGCGACTTTTTCGTATTCGGGGTCATAGACGGGGGTGTATAGAATGCGGTGGATCGTTGTTGCGGGCACACCACGATTGCGCAGAACACTTGCTGCCTTATTGGTCGGGGCAAGGATAGCCAGTGTTCGCCGATCCTTACGTTTGCGCCCTTCCCAATCGCCAGAAATCACATCGACACCGGCCTCATCAAGCGCTTGATAAAGCTTGGCCAGCAGCATCGTCTTACCCGACCCTGCCTTGCCCACAACTGCCATGACCGACGTGGTATCTGACTGTGGTGGTTGTAGCAAAGCATCATCCAAATCAATCCCTGATTGGCGCATTGCAAGTGCGACCTGATCCCAGGCTTCTGCCTGATCTTCGGAGAATTTGATTTGGGGTGCGTTCATGCCGCGACACTATCCCGAGCGCCGCGGCACGACCAGTGCGTTACGCTGCCTTTTGCAGCGCGTGGATCGGGTGACCAAAGGACCGGCTGAACCAGTGCTCCGAGATTTCAGACGACAGGCCTGCACGTTTGAGTACCTGAAGCCGGTCTTCGGGGCGGAAGGGCCACAATCCCACACTAATCTTGTCGCGCCCTTCGCCCGCACTGCCCAGAACTTCGGGCGACGCACCGATCGTCGAATAAATGCGCACCATACGTGGATCAAACACACCCAGAAGATGCGTCAGGGAAAACGCGCGCATCAATTCACCTCCCGCCAGCATCATTGCTGCGGCCACACGTGAATTGGCGCCCTGCCCCAGTACAAACCGCGTGCATTCCCAGATAAAGGGACTGCGAATATCAACGCCATTCAGCAAGTTGCTGAAATGATCATTGACCATTGTCTGCTCGGTTGTCGGCAGAAACCGCATCGACCCTCCATGGGTGCCGTCAGCATTTTCCCAAATGACGTAAAGCGGATTCATGGCATCATATTCATCCCGCTCCCAACCATTTTGATCGATGGTCACATCCCACTTCAGACGATGTGCGAATTGTGCGGCACGATCGCGATGCATGCTGTCTTGCAAGACAGGATAGGTGGCCAGATCTTTTCCATAGATGTAACGCAGCATACATTTAACCCCTTCTGATTACGGCTACGCGTCTCAGGTTAGGGGGCTGGGTCAGACTAATGGTTAATGTGTCGTCCGTCGGGTTAACCTTTTGTTAACTTGCGGCGCTCTTAGGGATTTTCCCGTCATCCCTGCCCGGCCAGCCACCAGGTGCGGCCCGAGCAGCACCACCAATGATGATCAAGCCTTCGCTCGTGGCACGCGCAACAGCATGGGTGGTGTTAAGCGCACCAAGCTTAAAGCGAGCACTTTCGATGTAGGCGCGCAGTGTATGCTCGGAAATCTTCAACAGATCGGCAACCTGTCCGCGGCTATATCCCATACCAAGATAGGTCAGCGCATCAGTTTCACGCGGGCTTAATGCACGCACTGGTTCAGGGGTGCGCCCTTTTTCAAGGTCCAATGCTTTTTGATTGAGGTAATGCGCAATTAGGATCCAATCGCGCTGGTGCCGGGCTGTAAATGCATCCCAGCTGGCGTCATCTGTCGAATGAGAAGCCGTAAAGAGGGCAAGTTGTCCGTTGGGCCCGCGTATCGGGATCGAAAACCCCTGATTGCCAACACCATATTCAACGGCTTCTTTGCGGAATTCGCGCGCAGCCTTGGATGACCAGTCCAAACGACGCCAGTCAACGGGATGAAACTGTTGAAAGCAGCCAATGATAACGGGATCTATGCGAATGTAATCGCGTTCCTGATACCGCTCAGCCCAGCGCGGGTCGTAAGTGCCAAAGCCATACTGCTCACCGTCGGCGCTGACCCAATGATAGACGACATGATCAACTTGGAATGCATCTCGCAGACCAACAATAAGATCTTGAATTTGATCAAGCGCGTCGGCTTGATCCAGAGCTAGCAAAAACGTATCGAGTTCCAGCGCCTTCACCTCGCGTTGTGCGGGACGCCTGATCCAGCTTGCTATCGATCTCTAAACGTGCCACATCCGCAGTCTCTTCCAGCTGCGCGGCCAGTACTGAGAGATCATTCGTACTCGCAAATGATTTTAGATCTGCAAGTACGTCAATAATCCATTCATGTCCCATTTACTAATCTTCCCGATAATCGTTAATGAAGTCTTAACAACCTATAGTAGCATGGCCAAGGTTATCATTTTATTCACGGCTTCCGACCCCCCAATATTAGCGAGTAGACGCAAAAATCCTGCATCCCACCACACAGGCCCAAGGCACAAAAAAGGCGCGGCAAAGCATTGCCACGCCTCTTCCAACACTCTGACAAGGTTATGTTTTCTGTGATGCCTCTAGCGTATCTTCAAAGGTGCGCAATCCGGTAACAGGTGCTTGGACTAAGACAGCCATATTGCCCGGCTTATGCTCATTTCGGCGCATTTTGGTGTGTGCGGCGGGTATTTCATCCCATCCGAACACCTCTGACATGCATGGGTCCAAACGCCGTTCAATCATCAACTGATTGGCCGCACTCGCCTGTTTGAGATGCGCGAAGTGGCTCCCCTGCAGACGCTTTTGATGCATCCACATGTACCGCACGTCAAACGTGCAGTTGAACCCAGTGGTACCGGCGCAAATCACAACCATACCACCTTTCTTACACACTAATGATGACACCGGGAACGTCGCCTCGCCGGGATGTTCAAAGACCATGTCGACATTCACACCCTTGCCGGTGATCTCCCAAATGGCTTTGCCGAACTTGCGGGCCTCTTTCAGCCAGGTGTTGTATTCAGGTGTGTTGACCGTGGGCAATTGGCCCCAGCAGTTAAAATCATTTCGGTTGATGACACCTTTCGCACCCAGCGACATGACAAATTCGCGTTTGCTTTCATCGCTGATGACACCAATCGCATTTGCACCGGCGGTGTTGATCAATTGGATCGCATATGAGCCAAGACCACCAGAAGCCCCCCAAACCAGAACATTCTGACCAGGCTTCAAATCATGTGGCTCATGCCCGAAGAGCATGCGATAGGCAGTGGCCAATGTCAGCGTGTAACAGGCGCTTTCTTCCCAGGTCAAATGCTGGGGTCGCGGCATCAATTGCTGCGATTGTACGCATGTAAACTGGGCAAAGGAGCCATCAGGCGTTTCATAGCCCCAGATCCGCTGGCTATCCGAAAACATCGGATCGCCCCCATTGCAATGTTCATCATCGCCGTCGTCCTGGTTGCAGTGGATGACAACTTCATCGCCCACTTTCCAACGCTTGACCTTATCGCCAACAGCCCAGACGATACCTGCCGCATCCGAGCCGGCGATGTGAAAGTCTGCGCCGTGTACATCAAACGGGCTGATCGGCACGCCAAGCCCTGCCCAGACGCCGTTGTAGTTCACACCGGCCGCCATCACCAAAACCAGCACTTCATGACTATCAGGTTTTGGGCATGCGACGGTTTCGATCTCAAACGCTTGGTCAGGTTCACCATGGCGTTCGCGGCGGATGGTCCAGGCATGCATCTGTTTCGGCACATATCCCAGCGGCGGCATTTCACCCACCTCGTAAAGGTCCTTTTGCGGCGCATTATAGGTTGCACCATGGGCAGATTGATCAAGGGCCATTTCAGTCTCCATCGTCGCGTTTCCATAAACTGCTGCACCGCAGAATCGGGTGCGCTACAACAGCGTTATACGATGAGCTTGAAACTTTGCAACCTAGATAGGTTATATTTTGTAATTAAATTACTCAGCAGCCGCAGCATTTTCATCGATTACCTTCGCATCAGCAGAAAAATGGTGCGCAATCGAGTTTGCGTAAAACGCCAAGACGTCCGTCCCCCGCGTTGTGACGCCGATGTTTTCACCCGTTTTTTCAACCAGATGACGCGCAAGTAGCCGCTCCAAAGCATCTGCAACAATTTGATCGGCCGGGCGGCGCGGCGCCGGCAAACCCCGCGCTTTCAGTGTTGCAATGGATGTCGCGGCCGTATCGACCAGACGTTCTGTTGTCATTGGTCCTGCATCCAAAAGATGCCGTGCCACAAGCGGAACACCCAACACAGGTGTCACGTCCGCGATACGCTGCATCAGTTCTATTGCAACCGCTTCGGTCAAGTCACCTTTGGCGGTTTCCCGAAACTCTGACAGTTCCAATGGCTCACCAAAACTGACCGAGGCGGTTCCAAATCCGCCGAATTGCCGTGTCAATCGCAACCAGATATGTCGCCCCACCCGTCGCATGACATGCAGCAACGGAGCCTTGAAACGGCGTTTTCCGGATTTATCCGCTGCAATCAGGATCGTATCTTCGAGGATGCGGTCATAGTTTAGCGCGACAGGCACAAAAATGACCTTTCGTGCATCAGGATCAAAATCGTCGATAATATAGTTCAGCAAGCCCATGCGCGGTGGGGCCAGTTTCCCGTTCAAGCTCAACCCGCCTTCAGGGAACACGGCTTGGCTGACACCGCCGCGCGTCGCCATCTGCACGTACCGGGCCAAAACCCTGCGATATAAGGCACCCCGTGATTTGCGCCTGATAAAGTAGGCCCCCATTGCGCGGATCAGCGGGGAAAGGGGCCAGACACGCGCCCATTCGCCAACGGCATAGGACAGTGCCCCGGCATTTGCCGCCAAATAGGTCACCAGCACGTAGTCCATATTGCTGCGGTGATTCATCACAAAGATAACGGCAGCATCTCCGTCAATCTCGGCCAGCCGCTTGCGGTCAAATGTCCCTAGCTTGATCCGATAAAGCGACTTTGACAGCCACCGGGCCAGGCGGATGCCCACGCTGAAATAGGCCGTCGCAGAAAATGAAGGCACAATTTCGCGGGCATATTGTTGCGCCTTCTCAAATGCCACATTCTCCGGGACCCCTTCCTTACGCGCATATTCAACAATTGCCTGGGTCACTTCGGGGTCATAGCTCAGCCGTTGGATCATGTCATAACGGCGGGCCAGTTTGAACGGCTCGATCGGGCGCTGCAGGCGCGCATTCAGCCGGGCAATCGCGCGTTGCGCACGCTTGCGAAAGAACCAGCGCACTGATGGAAACAGGAAATGCGACGCGAAGGTTACGCCGGCAAAAAGAACAATCAGAACAAAGGCCCACAGCGGCAAAGAAACGGTTTGCGTCATATCGCAAGCGTGACAGGGTTCGCCCCAAGGGTAAATCCCATCATGCCGCAATGCAGCGAATTGACAGCAACACAAAATGTCGGATAATGATCCAACCGTGTAATTAAATTACTCTGACTGATTCAGGAGACGCCCCGTATGTCGCAACCGCAGAAAGATCGCCCCTGGCTGTTTCGGACGTATGCAGGCCACTCCACTGCGGCCGCATCAAACGCGCTTTATCGGGGTAATCTGGCAAAAGGGCAGACCGGTCTATCGGTCGCTTTCGATCTACCAACGCAAACGGGATACGACAGCGATCATGTGCTGGCCAAGGGTGAGGTCGGCAAGGTTGGTGTGCCAATCAGCCATCTGGGCGACATGCGCACCCTGTTCAATGATATCCCGCTGGATCAGATGAACACCTCCATGACGATTAATGCGACTGCACCGTGGCTGTTGTCGCTTTACATTGCTGTAGCCGAAGAACAAGGCGCTGATATCAGTGCGCTGCAAGGCACGGTTCAAAACGATATTATCAAAGAGTATCTTTCGCGCGGCACTTATATCTGCCCGCCAGAGCCATCATTGCGGATGATTACAGATGTTGCCGCCTACACGCGGGAACATCTGCCAAAATGGAACCCGATGAACGTGTGTTCATATCACCTGCAAGAGGCAGGTGCGACACCCGAGGAAGAACTGGCCTTTGCGCTGGCCACCGCAACAGCCGTATTGGACGACCTGAAAGGGAAAGTGCCGGCAGAGCATTTCCCGGCTATGGTCGGTCGGATTTCATTTTTTGTGAATGCGGGCATTCGGTTTGTGACCGAACTATGCAAAATGCGCGCCTTCGTCGAACTTTGGGATGAGATTTGCGAAACACGCTACGGGGTGGAAGACGCGAAATACCGGCGTTTCCGCTATGGGGTGCAAGTCAACTCTCTGGGATTGACGGAACAACAGCCAGAAAACAATGTGTACCGTATTCTGCTCGAAACGCTGGCGGTTACCCTGTCGAAGAAAGCCCGGGCGCGGGCTGTACAGCTTCCCGCCTGGAATGAGGCATTGGGCCTGCCCCGTCCTTGGGACCAGCAATGGTCGCTGCGCATGCAACAAATTTTGGCCTATGAAACGGACCTTCTGGAATTTGATGATCTGTTTGACGGCAATCCCGCCATTGACCGTAAAGTGAACGAACTTAAAGCGGGTGCACGTGCTGAACTTGCGCAAATTGATGGCATGGGCGGGGCCGTTGGAGCGATCGCCTACATGAAATCACGGCTTGTCGAAAGCAATGCGGCGCGTATTGGAGGCATCGAAAAGGGCGATACGACCGTCGTTGGCGTCAATAAATGGCAGGCTGGAGAACCCTCGCCACTGACAGCTGGCGACGACGCGATCATGGTTGCCGATCCAGAAGCCGAAGCGGATCAGTTGCGCCGTCTGAACGCGTGGAAATCAGAACGCGATGGGTCTCAGGTTGCTGATGCGCTTGCGGCGTTGCGTCAGGCGGCAAAAGACGACAGTAACATTATGCCCCCGTCAATAGCTTGCGCCCGTGCCGGTGTAACGACGGGCGAATGGTCCGATGTCATACGCAGTGTCTTTGGCCAGTACCGTGCTCCGACAGGCGTCAGCAGCAACCCTTCAAACAGAACCGAGGGGTTAGAGGATCTGCGCGAGCAAGTGGATCTGGTGAGTACAGCCTTAGGGCGTCGATTGAAATTCCTCGTCGGTAAACCGGGACTTGATGGTCATTCAAATGGCGCCGAACAAATTGCCGCACGCGCGCGCGATTGCGGCATGGATATCGACTATGAAGGTATTCGGCTGACGCCAGAGGAAATCGTAACGGCTGCGGCTGACAATCAGGCTCATGTGATTGGGCTATCTATTTTATCTGGATCGCATATACCTCTTGTCAGGGATGTGATGAAAAAACTTCGTGCCGCCGGGCTGACGCATATTCCTGTGATTGCCGGTGGTATTATTCCCGAAGACGATGCAAATGAATTACGCGCGATGGGCGTGGCAAAGGTGTATACGCCGAAAGATTTTGAATTGAACAAGATTATGGGGGATATCGTCACGCTGGTTGATCCGCGATCTGTTGCGGCAGAATAACAATATTTATCGTGCACTTTTGTACAGGTTTTGAACTTTTGGGATGCACGTCCCAAAGGGTGATGTTATGCGCTCCAATTAGAAATTGGAGAGCAACATGAAACCCGATCTAAAATCGATGACGCGCAAAGAGCTTGAGAGGCTCAAGGTCAACGTTGAAAAGGCGTTGGACAAACTCGCCGAGAAAGACAAAAAGGCCGCACTTGCCGCAGCACAAAAGGCAGCTGCAGCGCACGGATTTTCGCTGGCTGAGATCACCGCTGGTGCACCGGCACCAAAGAAGCGGAAAACAAAAGCCGCCCCCAAGAAGGCATCCGCACCAAAGTATCGCAACCCTGAAAATGCAGACCAGACCTGGACTGGCAAGGGACGCCAGCCGGAATGGTTCAAGACTGCGTTGGCTGCCGGTAAGACACCCGAAGCGCTAGAAATCTAGCACTCCCCCTTTGGGACAAACCACTCTAGTCTGAGCCTCAGTGAAAACAGAGGCTCAGAATGACAATCCACATCGGCGCCGAAAAAGGCGACATCGCCCCCACAGTGCTTATGCCCGGTGATCCTTATCGCGCAAAATGGGCGGCAGAAACGTTTCTTGATGATGCACGCTGCGTTAATCAAGTTCGCGGCATGCTTGGCTTTACAGGAACGTGGAACGGGCATCCTGTCACGATCCAAGGTTCGGGCATGGGAATGCCTTCACTGTCAATCTACGCAAACGAGCTGATCAAGGACTATGAGGCCCAGACCTTGATCCGTATCGGTTCATGCGGTGGTATGCAGACTGACGTGAATATCCGCGATGTCATTCTTGCCATGACAGCCAGCACAGTGTCGACCCCTTCAAGGGGTATCTTCAAAGATCTCAATTATGCGCCTTGCGCGGACTACGGCCTGCTTTCTGCAGCCCACAAGGCGGCAAGTGACATGAATGTGCCGACCCATGTCGGTGGCATCTATTCTTCTGATGTTTTCTATGATGAACGCCCCGACCTGAACGAGCAAATGGTGCGGCACGGCGTCTTGGGGGTCGAGATGGAAGCCGCCGAGCTTTATACACTAGCGGCGCGCTATGGACGGCGCGCACTTGCTGTTTTGACGGTCAGTGATCATCTGATTACGCACGAGGCGCTGCCGGCAGATGACCGCGAAAAAACCTTTGGTGACATGGTGAACATCGCTTTGAATGCCGCATTCGCCTGAGCATTCGTGGACAGTCAGGTCAGGACCACAAACAGCATGTGACGACACATAGACGAAATCTGCCTTCACATGCAGGAGCATTCATATGTCCGACAAATACACAAAAGGAATGGCGACACGGCGTGCTGTGTTGGGTGACGCCCATGTCGACCGCGCCGAAGCACAAAAAACTGACTTCGATGTTCCGTTTCAGGAACTGATCACGGAAGGTGCTTGGGGCACCGTGTGGTCTGATCAAACAATCAGCCCCCGCGAAAGGTCATTGCTGACATTGGCTTTGCTTGCCGCCACCGGGAATTTCGAAGAAATCCCGATGCATGTCCGAGCAACCGCCAATACTGGCGCAAGCGCCGATGACATCATGCAAGCTTTCATGCATGTGGCGATCTATGCTGGCGTCCCAAAGGCCAATCATGCCATCAAACTCGCCAAGGCCACATTGGCCGAGATGCAGGATGCCTCATGACGCGTGAATACTATCCACGGGACCGACAGCTTCAGCCGCCTGATTTGACACCGGCCTACAAAACAACCATCGAACGAAGCCCAAAGCATCACCTTATCTCAATGCCGCATTCATTGAGCGAGACAACTGGCCCGGTTTTCGGACCATCTGACGTTGAGACCGGCGACAACAATCTTCTGACGAACTACGCCCGCCCTGGCGAAAGCCCTGTTGGCGAAAGGATCATCCTGCACGGTCGCGTACTTGATCAGAATACAAGACCTGTTTCCGGGACACTTGTCGAAATCTGGCAGGCCAATGCCAGCGGCCGATATCGCCATCGCAACGACACGTATTTCGCTGCCGAAGATCCGAACTTTGGTGGGTGCGGGCGGACACTTACCGATGATGACGGGCACTATCAGTTTCACACGGTCAAACCCGGCGCCTACCCTTGGCCCAATGGGCCAAACAGCTGGCGCCCGGCACATATACATTTTTCGGTTTTTGGAACCGCGTTTTTGCAGCGGCTGGTAACACAATGCTATTTTGAAGGTGATCCGTTGATCCCGCTTTGTCCAATCGTGCAAGCGATCCCAGATTCTGATGCGATTAACCGGCTCACGGCCCGGCTCGATTTGGACCGGACGATCCCATTCGACAGTATCGCGTACCGTTTCGACATCGTCTTGCGTGGGGAACAGTCAACCCTATTCGAGAACCGGTTGGAAGGGGATTAGAGCATGCCTCAATCGCGCGCCCCTTTGAACGAAACGGCATCGCAGACAGCCGGACCGTATTTGCATATCGGCCTGCAACCCAGCACCGCTGGCTTCGCTATGCATCAGACGGAGTTAGGTCAACAGATCTGCGCACCAGATACCAACGGCACCCACATACGCGTCGAAGGCATTATCACCGACGGCACAGGTGCGCCTGTAACAGACGCGCTGTTCGAAGTCTGGCAGGCAAATGCTTCAGGCCATTATGCTCATCCGCTTGGCAGCGGCCCGGTTGAGCCGGGTTTTTGCGGTTGGGCCCGCGTCAGCGCCGATTTTCAAACAGGTGAATGGGGCTTTGACACCATCAAACCCGGGCCGACATCTGGGCCCAACCAAAGTAAGCAAGCACCACATTTGAACATCTGGATCGTAGCGCGTGGTATCAATATTGGGCTAAACACGCGCATGTATTTCGCAGATGAAAGTGCAGCAAACGCGCAGGATCCTGTCTTGTCCCTGATCCCTGAGGACGCGCGCCGGGCAACCCTGATTGCAAAAAAAACGCTGCAGAATGACAGGCCACTTTATCGGTTTGATATTCGGCTACAGGGTGAAAACGAAACTGTGTTTTTTGATATCTAAAGAGAGCAACAATGGCGAACCCTTGCATCATTTGCGTCGCAATCACCGGCTCTGTGCCGCGCAAGGCCGACAACCCGGCTGTTCCCATCACAGTCACGGAACAGATCGAAGCAACACATGAGGCGTTTGAGGCGGGTGCCGCGATCTGCCATGCCCATGTTCGCAACGATGATGAATCACCCAGCAGTGATCCGGAAAAATTCGCTCGCCTGAAAGAGGGGATCATACAGCACTGCCCGGACATGATCATACAGTTCTCAACAGGTGGTCGATCCGGTGCGGGCCAGGCGCGTGGTGGGATGTTACCTCTCAGACCCGACATGGCCTCTCTCTCTGTCGGATCAAACAACTTTCCAACACGCGTCTATGAAAACCCACCTGATCTGGTTGATTGGCTTGCTGCAGAAATGGACCGCTTTGACATCAGACCCGAGATTGAAGCCTTCGATCTGTCGCATATCTTTCAGGCTGCAAAGATGTTTGCAGACGGGCGCATTCCAAACAAACCCTATGTGCAATTTGTAATGGGCGTAAAGAACGCCATGCCTGTCGATCGCCAAGTGTTCGATTTCTATGTCAAAACAACAAAGCGATTGTTTGGTGATGATGTTGCATGGTGTGCGGCAGGCATCGGCCGATACCAAAGCGACGTTAATGCGTGGTCTGCGGCAGCGGGCGGGCACATGCGGACCGGGCTGGAAGACAATGTGCGATTGGACAAGACAACACTTGCACCTTCGAATGCCGCCCTGGTCAAGCGAGCCGTAGAAATCTGCGAGGCGCATGATAGGCCAGTCGCAACCTGTGCCGAGGCACGCGCACTGTTGGGGCTGCGTAGAACATCCGCGCGACCCAAAAATATAAGTGCAGACGCATGAACCCACTGATCAGCGCAAACAGGTTGTTCAACCCGTTGTTTTGGGACGAAGCCACTGCCGCCTGTTTTTCGACCGCACGGATCGCCGACCACTTTCTGGCATTTTCTTGCGCTTTGGTAACGGCACAGGCGCAAAACGCAGGGAGTGCGGCAGATAAGCACGATACGTGTGGAAAGCTGATGCGTACGTTCAAACCAGATCTCGAACAGATCGAAAACGCATTGTTGCGCGATGGTGTCCCTGTGCCAGAGTACATCCGCCAGCTCAAAGTACATGTTGGACCCCCATTTGCCGAAAACATCCATGTTGGTGCAACCAGTCAGGATTTGATCGACACAGCGTTCTCGATGGCGATCGCTGAAATGAACGGCGTGTTTCTAAAGCAACTTTCCGGGCTTGCGGATGGGCTGCACACACTTGCAGAAAAACACGGCCATATGCCACTGATGGGGCGCACACGCATGCAAGCTGCTTTGCCCATCAAGGTTGGTGATCGTTTGCATAGCTGGTTGCGGCCGTTGGAGGCCGCGCATGGTGACCTGCGCCAATTGCGCCCCCGGGTCGAAAAACTGCAGCTTGGTGGCCCTGTTGGAAATTACAAGCAACATCCTGACGCCGATCAACACGCCACCCATATCGCAAAGACACTGGGCCTGACTGTCACAGACCAAAGCTGGCACACTGACCGGGGCCATCTGGCCGAATACGCAAGCTGGTTGTCACGGGTTACCAGCAGCCTGGGCAAAATGGGAAAAGACGTCACGCTGATGGCCCAACAAGGCATTGACGAGATCACGCTGTCCGGACTGGGTCAAAGTTCCGCTATGCCGCACAAGGCAAACCCGGTCTCAGCCGAAATCCTGATCACTTTGTCACAGTACAATGCAGGTCAACTTTCGACCATGCACCACGCTCTGGCGCATGAGCAAGAGCGCTCTGGCACCGCTTGGGCACTTGAGTGGATGACACTGCCCTGCATGATCATGACAACGGCAACCGCTATAAATCATGCGGATCGGCTTGTTGGGTCGATAGACAGGATCGGTACCCCGGATTTATAGGCTCTTCGGGCGCCCGTGGCTTTGATCATAAGCGTTGACGGCCGGGGGGATCCAGCCTTTTAGGCTTTCGGCAGGCGGGGAAAGCACCTGCATCTCAAGCGGATAACAGCGGGCCACGTCACTTGAATGCTCGGCGCTACAGTCGCCGCCGGGACAGGCGCTGAGCACGGCAAGCAGATCAATCTCTGCAAAGAATTCAATGTAGTCACCCGGACGCACAGGACTTGCTTTCATAAAGTATTGGCCTGTGTCCCGCATAAATCCGGTACACATGAAAACATTCAGCACGTCGTGGATGTAACCTTCTGCAACTGCCAGCGGCAGATCAGCATGATCGGCAAGTGCCCGTGTCAGGTTCGAATGACAGCAATGGTGGTAATCCTGCCCGGACAATAACCGCCCTGTGTAAGGGTCGCAGCGCGTGCCGACAACGTCATGAACGCTGCCACCATATTCATCGATCCCGTACCAGCCGAGGCTATCATGCGTGATCGTCGCCATCGGACGCATAGTTGGAAAAGACGACCAAAGCCGATCACCTGTTGTGACATGCGTCCCATGTAACGCACGGGTCTTACCAGAATAGAACTTCTCTGACAGATCATGTGCATTAAACAGGTTCAGATCACCAACCTGCGGACCACCGACGCTAGCAATCCGCAAGAAAGACCCGGCAGGCACCAAAATCGCTGACGCCTCACGCGGCGGAACCAATTGTTGCGCGACTTCTGTGGCGGTCGCACGTACTTTGGCATAAAGTACCAGATCGGGCAGCGGTAAGTGTTCTGTTGGATAACAGATGACCGGCCTGACGGCACGAAGCGTTTCGGCGTCATCTGGGGATACTATGTCATTCATGTCTTAACATCACGTAAGGCAGACATGAATTGCAATCGGTTTCTCAGGGAAGAGGGGGCTTTGCCCCCGACCCGTACCGGGTCCCCCCAGGATATTTTTGGGCCAATAATTAGAAGGGGTTCACCCTATGAAAAGTGAACCCGTCCGGTCATTACCGGCCACGGTCATCGGCGTCCCCGCCTGTACCGCAGCCACAAATTGGCAATTCTTGGTTAAGATACCATTATTATTGGCCCAAAAATATCCTCGGGGGGAGCGTAGCGGGGGGCAGACAGCCCCCCTTCGACATCAACAATCAAACGACGCGTTCGACCATCATGCTTTTGATATGCGCAATCGCCTTGGCTGGGTTCAGACCCTTGGGGCAGGTCTTCGCACAGTTCATGATTGTATGGCAGCGATAAAGCTTGAAGGGGTCTTCCAGCTGATCCAACCGCTCGCCTGTCGCTTCATCGCGGCTGTCAATGATCCAACGATAGGCATGCAGCAGAGCTGCTGGCCCCAGATAGCGGTCGCCGTTCCACCAATATGACGGGCAGGATGTAGAGCAAGACGCGCACATCACGCATTCATAAAGCCCGTCCAGCTTCTTGCGATCTTCAATAGATTGTTTCCACTCTTTTGCCGGGCGGTTTGTCTTGGTTTCAAGCCAAGGCATGATGCTGGCGTGCTGTGCGTAGAAATGGGTTAGGTCCGGGATCAAGTCCTTGATCACCGGCATATGCGGCAGTGGGTAGATTTTCACATCACCCTTGATCTCATCCATACCGTAGATGCAGGCGAGCGTGTTGATCCCGTCGATATTCATCGCACACGATCCACAAATCCCCTCACGGCACGACCTGCGGAAGGTCAGCGTCGGATCAATCTCGTTCTTGATCTTGATCAGCGCGTCCAGCACCATCGGGCCGCATGTATCCATATCCACGAAATACGTATCCAGCGACGGGTTCTTTCCATCGTCGGGGTTCCAGCGATAAATCTGGACCTTGCGCAGATTGGTCGCGCCTTCGGGCTTGGGCCAGGTCTTGCCCAATGTCATCCGCGAATTCTTGGGAAGTGTCAGTTGTACCATCTTGCTATTCCTTCCTTACAACGCCCGCAGGCGCGCTGGCCGAACAGGCGGCTCACCGGTCAAGTCAAAAACACATTCTTCGTATACTTCCAACGGGTCACGTCCGCGCAGTAGATCAGCCGAAACACCAATACTGAGCCCGACCGACGGCCCAGTACGGCTGTTCACTCCAACCCGGCCACCCACTTCAGGGGCCTGCGCCGCACGCGCCCGCTCTTCGCAGCGTTGCGCCGCTTCAAGAGGGGTTGGCGGTGTTGTCTCACACGCAGCAAGAACCACCATACCTAACACCGTCAGATATTTGCCGCTGGCGCGCTTCATCCGAGCACCGACAGGATGTCTCCAACGCCCAACGTATCCTCGGCGATGCAAGCGACGGTCTCGCGGCGCTGCCCAATCTCAAGCACCAATGATGTGGTCGCTTCCGTTGTGCCGGTAAGCGCTGCCTGTCCAATCGTCACGATCTCGGCGGCTGACGCATTATCAATGATGCAATCCGTTGCGACAGATGCATCAACACCGGGGAACCGCGCGGCAACGATCCCGTTCACCACCGTTTTGGCCCCCGCCCTTGCGACATCATCCACAGATGTCGCACCATCCAGACAGGCCGACAGGCCCATGACAGCAACACTCACAAACATGATTGCCCGCATCAGAACGTCCTTTCCTTTGGCGCGATCTTCGCTTCGCTGATCCCGCCTTCATTTTCAGATGTCAGCGCTGCGGTTATCACTGGGCGATAGCTCAACTTCACTTTGGCGCCGTCAACATGGCTCAGCGTGTGCACCCGCCATTTATCATCGTCGCGCGTGGCGTAATCTTCATGCGCATGCGCGCCACGGCTTTCCTTGCGGGCCTCAGCACCCACAATCGTTGTCAGTGCATTCGGCATCAGGTTGGTCAGTTCCAGCGTCTCCATCAGGTCGCTGTTCCAGACAAGGCTGCGGTCAGTGACCTGCAGGTCATCCATCTTCTCGGCGATAGCAGTCATCTTCTTGACCCCTTCATCCAGCGTTTTGTCTGTCCGGAAAACCGCCGCGTCTTCTTGCATCGCGCGTTGCATTTCCAAACGCAGTTCAGCTGTGCCGGTACTGCCATCTGCGTGCCGCAGCCCATCAAACCGGTCAAAACACTGATCAATTGATGCCTGGTTCAACGTCGGGTTTGGCGCATCTTTATCCACAACCTTACCGGCCTGAATAGCCGCCGCGCGGCCAAATACCACCAAGTCAATCAAGCTGTTGGAACCTAATCTGTTCGCCCCATGGACCGAGGCACAGCCCGCTTCACCCACAGCCATCAGGCCGGGCACAACAGCGTTCGGGTCCTTCTTGGTCGGGTTCAGCACCTCACCCATATAGTTCGTAGGGATACCGCCCATGTTGTAATGCACAGTCGGCAGCACCGGGATTGGTTCCTTCGTCACATCGACACCCGCGAAGATACGTGCGCTTTCAGAAATACCGGGCAAACGTTCTGCCAATGCCTCTTTCGGTAGGTGGTTCAGGTTCAGGTGGATGTGGTCACCATTGGCACCCACACCGCGCCCTTCACGGATTTCCATCGTCATGCAGCGGCTGACATAATCACGCGGGGCGAGGTCTTTATAGTTGGGCGCATAACGCTCCATGAACCGCTCACCTTCGGAATTGGTCAGATAACCGCCTTCACCACGTGCGCCTTCAGTAATCAGGCAGCCGGCACCATAGATACCAGTCGGGTGGAACTGCACGAATTCCATATCCTGCAGCGGCAACCCTTGGCGGGCGACCATGCCACCACCGTCACCGGTGCAGGTGTGGGCAGAGGTCGCGCTGAAATAGGCGCGACCGTAACCACCAGTCGCCAAAACGACGGTCTTGGCATTGAAGACATGCATGGTGCCGTCATCCAGCTTCCATGCGATCACACCCTGACAAATGCCGTCATCCGACATAATCAGATCGAGGGCAAAGTATTCGATATAGAACTCAGCCTGCTGTTTCAGCGACTGACCATAAAGCGTATGCAGGATCGCATGGCCGGTCCGGTCTGCGGCGGCACAGGTGCGCTGCACGGGCGGGCCTTCACCGAATTCCGTCGTATGGCCACCGAACGGGCGCTGATAAATCTTGCCCTCTTCGGTCCGCGAAAATGGCACGCCGTAATGTTCCAGTTCGTAAACGGCCTTGGGGGCTTCGCGCGCGAGATACTCCATCGCATCGGTATCACCCAGCCAGTCCGAGCCCTTGACCGTGTCATACATATGCCACTGCCAATGATCTGGACCCATGTTTGACAAAGATGCTGCAATCCCGCCCTGCGCTGCGACGGTATGAGATCGCGTCGGGAACACCTTGGTGATGCAAGCCGTCCGAAGACCCTGTTCGGCCAGACCCAATGTCGCGCGCAAACCGGCGCCGCCTGCCCCTACAACAATCGCGTCATAGGTGTGCGTTTCGTATTCGTAAGCTGCCATGAAAAGTTGCTCCGGAACGTATTAAAGGGCGATGCGTACGATTGCAAAAATCGCAAACGCAGCAGCGGCATAGGACACACAGATCATCGCAATGATCGCAATTTTACGGGCAAGACCGTGCACGTAGTCTTCAATCAAAGTCTGCACGCCAAGGCGGAAATGGAACCATCCAACAAGCATGGTCAGGATCGCCACAACTGCCGGGAACGGACGTTGATAATATGCGATCACTTCTTCATAGGGCGACCCAAGGATCCACCCGAATGTGAAAACGAAAAGCGGGATCAACACGATCAGCGCCACTGACGTGATCATCATCTGCCAGTGATGCTCTGTCCCTGTCTTTGCAGATCCCATGCCGATTGCGCGTTTACGGTCAGTTAAAAATGCCATGTCGCGTCTCCCTACAGCACAATAACGGTAAAGATGGTCATCAGGACTGCAACGATCATCATCATCTGACCGGCCAGTTCAGACTTTTCGACATCAAGCATGCGACCACTGTCCCACACCAGATGCCGGATGCCGCCCAAGCTGTGATACCATAGGCCAAGAACAGAAAAGAACATCACCAGATCACCAAACCAGCTTGTGACAAAGCCGTTTGCCGTGGCGAAAGCTTCCGGCCCTGATGCTGCAGCAACAAACCACCAGACGATCATCAATCCCGCCACGATCAGGGCATTCCCCGTGATCCGGACAAGGATGGATGTGATTGAGGTCAATTGCGGACGATATATCGTCAGATGCGGCGAAAGAGGGCGGTTGCCCCGATTAACATCAGCCATTTCTGTTCCCTTCGGTGGCTATAGCTGCCTGGCAAGGTAGCGACTTTGCATTGTTCTGCACCATTCTCCTGCCAGAGTCACGCCAGCCGATGCGCCAAATACGTGAAAAAACGTCGCGATTCCGCTGAATTTTGCAAACGTGATCACAGTCGAAAAATTTGTGATCACAGTTAAAACGGAAAATTCAACGAAAGCCTAATGCATCTCGAGCTGAGATACCGCTTTCGTCAGTTCGCGCAACAGCTTGCGTCTGATCTGTTCTGGATAGTCTTCAAAGCGATTAGCTGTCACCACAAATGAACCTGGCCCCATAATGACTTCGCGTTCAAAATAGGCCGTCAGCCCCGACACACTTTCTTCAATAACAAGCGCATTCACTGTCACACCGGCAGCCGCCAGATCGTTCCAAACTGCGCGCGGCGCACGCCCCTCGTTACTTTCCCCATCGCCAGAGATATCAACAACGTGACGGTCGCATTCGGGTACCAACGCAAAATAAGCCAGCGACAACGCCATCGCTTCGCCAATGGCCGTAGAGTAATCGCGCCACAACCGTGGCTCGGCCAGGATCTGATCGGCGAATGCAACAACATCAGCCTCTCTCAGCATATCTGTCCACTCTACAACGACGGCCTGCCGCCCCGATCCGGTCCATTGCATCAACGCCAGTTTGGCCTGACTTGCCACCAGCGCGTCCGAAATCGATGCATCCACCAACGCGGCGGCCAAACCATCCATCTGTACGCGATATTCTTGGGGATCAACCGAGCCGGACACATCCACCGCCAGCATCAGTGCCACATCACAAGCCTGCGCAGGCGTCGCAAAACTGATCAAACTGGCAAGGATAACGCCGCGCATAGCTGCACCCTACACGGGTGCTGCGACGGGGCAAATCACATCTCTATGTCGGCATCAGCGCCCAATAGTCGAGGTCCAGCAGGACGTTAGGGTGGTACTTGCCGTCGTCCCCGCGCAACAAACCCGCCGCACCCTTCGTCGCCACGAGCCGCAACCGGATCGCACCAATACCGGGGGCATCCACTTCAGCGATGTCCAACACTTCGGACCAGGCCCGCACCGTATCCCCGGCAAAGCACGGGTTCGCATGCGCGCCGCCGTTCAGTGCCACGATCATCTGCGCATTGGCCAATCCGTTGAAAGACAGCGCCCGGGCAAGCGAGATGACGTGACCCCCATAAATCAACCGCTTCCCATCCGCACGGTTGGTGGCATCAAAATGCACCTTTGCCGTGTTCTGCCACAGGCGGGTGGCCAGCATGTGTTCTGCTTCTTCCACAGTCACACCGTCTACATGGTCGATGATTTCGCCTACCTGATAGTCACCCAGACGGTGAGGTTCGCCGGCCAGCGCAAAATCATAATCTGTAAAGGACAGCCCGGCCGGGACAACCAGATCGCTGGCGCGAACTGCCTCCGCAAGGCCCGGAATGACTGGCTCCGGTGCAGGCGCTTCACTACGCTTTCGCACCATCACCCACCGGACATACTCCAGAACGTCTTCGCCATTCTGATTGCGCCCTTTGGTCCGCACCCAAACAACACCGGACTTCCCGTTCGAGTTCTGCTTTGTCCCAATCACTTCCGAGACGGATGTCAGCGTATCACCGGGATAAACCGAGCGCAGCCAGCGCCCCTCGGCATAGCCTAGATTGGCGACTGCATTCAGCGACACGTCCGGCACGGATTTGCCGAACACTGTATGAAACGTGATCAGATCATCAACAGGGGATGCGGGCAAACCACAGGCCCGCGCAAATGCGTCCGATGAGTATAGCGCCCCACGCGCCGGGTAGAGCGCATGATACATAGCCCTTTCACCGCCCGAAATGGTGCGCGGAACGGCGTGCGTGATCACGTCACCAACCGCATAATCCTCAAAAAACCGACCCGGATTTGTTTTACTCATTGCTCGCCTAATTTCATGTCAGAAGAATAGGGTTGATCCACCTCTTTCGTGACCGCTTGACCGCAGCGCATCACCCCATTGGCGTGGTCATAGGCATAGGTCGGATCGCCATAAAGTTCCCACCCTTTCGACAGCGCCTCTGACACTTTGTGACAAAAAGCCGACGTGTCATCCTCGGTCAGTAGTCGGTAGATTTTCATCGTTTTATCCCCACGGTGTCACGCCCAGCGCATAATGGATGCCCATAACGACGACCAAAACAACCGCTGTAATCACAATCGCCACGATCTCTTTCTTGAATGGTGCGCGTGGCGGGGCCTCCCATGGCCCCTCTTGTCCGTTGATCAACAGTACTTCGACAATGGCCCAAGCCAGCAAGCCACCAAACAGCACAAACGATGGCAAATCCCCATTCACCAGCAAATGCGCAACGGCCCAGATCGAAAAGCCGGTCAGTTGCGGGTGCCGCACCTTGGTGCCAAGCCAGATTTTTGCATCCTTTGCGCCGCTGGCTGCATAGAAGTAGAAGGCGAGAACCATCAGCAAGTTGTTGATCCCAACCCACATCGGGTTGCGCCCCCAATAGACGGGGCCGTCCGCGGCACGGTAACCAAGCACCATTAAGATCACGCTGATCACGATCAGCACGGCGACAATCCCTTTGCCCGGCTCACCCAGTTTTGCGCGCGGCCCCGGTGACAGGCGTTTGAACAAATGTGCCACCCACCAAAGGGCGACCCCCGAAATCAGAAGTGTCATGTGTTCTCCAACGTGGCGATAGCTGCGGCTTTCGCCAACGTCGCCCGTGCAGTCACGATATGCAAGTTCTCAACAATCCGCCCATCGACCACTGCGACCCCTTGGCCTTCGGCCTCCGCCGCTTCAAACGCTGCGATCTGACGACGGGCAAGGTCAATTTCCTCCTCGGTCGGGCCAAAGATTTCATTCGTGATCGCAACCTGTGCAGGATGGATTAGCGTCTTGCCATCAAACCCCATGTCGCGCCCTTCAGTGCACTCGGCGCGCAACCCGTCTTCGTCCTTGAACGCATTATAGACGCCATCAAGCACAACAATCCCCGCAGCCCGCGCCGCAAGCACGCAAAGTTGCAGCGAAGCGTGCAGTGCCGCGCGCGTGCGCGAGTTGAGGTCTTTCGCCAAATCATTCGTGCCCAGAACAAAGCCTGCAATCCGGGGATGATTTGCAATGTTGGGTGCATTCAGGATCCCCTGCGGCGTCTCCATCATCGCCCAGATCGGCAGATCAGGAACGAGGGCGGCCAGTGCATCCACATCGTCGGTCCCATTCACTTTGGGCAACAGAATCGCATCGCAATCCATCGCGGCGACGGCTGCCGCATCCGCCCTACCCCATTCGGTATCCAGCCCGTTGATGCGCACGATCCGCAACCGGCTGCCATAACCACCACCGGCCAAAGCAGCATGCAGCGTATCGCGCGCGGCGACCTTCGCATCTGGGGCAACCGCGTCTTCCAGATCGAACAGGATCACATCAACCGGCAATCCGCGCGCTTTATCCAGCGCCCGATCTTTCGAGCCAGGAATGTAAAGGGCTGAACGGTAAGGACGGTCATGCATCGAATCTTCCTCGCAATAAAGTTGCGCGGAAAAGGCCAGAAATTCGCAAATCATTCAAGCAATAATCGCCGCGCTGCAGCAAATCACGTACCGTCACGGTGTATTAACCAATTTGCGTCAGGTTGTTCGCAGAATTTGATCCACTTGCCCGACTGCGACGGAACATGTGCCGCGGTCCTTCATTCGCAAAAAGGTGAACCAAATGAAGCGTAATATCTTTCTGATGTCTTTTGGCTTTGGGGTCATGATGCTGGCCGCTGGTCAAGTCAACGCCCAAACCCGCAACTGTGCCGCGCATGCACAAGTCGTTGAACGGCTGGCCGAACGTTATGGCGAAAGCAGGCAGTCTATCGGCCTTGGCAGCGATAACTCTATGGTCGAGGTGTTTGCCTCTTCCGAAACCGGATCGTGGACCATCACCGTGACAATGCCCGGTGGGCAAACCTGTCTTGTAGCGGCTGGTCAGGCCTACCAGCATGTGGACGAACCCCTGCCAGTTGAAGACAGCGGCACTTAGCACCGTCGCGTTGGGGCTGTCATGCAACGGCGGCCCCTTATGTCATGGCCATCCAAATCAGGCGCAGACCTGTAACAACCAACAAGATGTAAGTTAAAGCAAAGAAAGCGCGTTCCGGCACGATGTGATGCGCCTTCAGACCAATCCATGCTCCCAGCAACGCAAATGGCGCCAGCATCATACTTCCCAATGCGCTATCCCAGCTAAAAATGCCCAAAAAGGCATAGGGCACTGCTTTCATCCAGTTGACCGCCCAGAAAACGACGACTGTCGTGGCCTGATAGGCTGTCTTGCTCAGCCCTTGTGACAAAAGAAAAACTGCAGCGGGCGGCCCGCCTGCGTGGCTGACAAAACTGGTAAAACCGCTCACAAGACCCGCGGTCCATGCAACGGGATTTGAAAAGGCCATGCGCCCGACATTCAGCCAGCCCAGCGCACGGCTTAGTTGGAACGCGACAAATCCCAGACATATAAGACCAATCAGCAGGCGGAAAACGTCTGCGTCGACGACCGCATATAGCCATGCCGCGATGATACAACCCGGTACGGCCCCGATCATCAGCCCCTTGGCAGAGGGCCAATGCCATTGCCCCCAATAGGGCTTTAAGGTGGCTGCATCGACCAGCATGAAAAGTGGCAGCACGATACCCAGCGCTAGTCCAGGAGGGACAACCAGCGCCAGAATCGCACCGGCGACAAATGCTGCCCCTGACCCGAATCCCGCTTTGGAAACCCCGCCAAAGATGATCGCCGGTATCCCAACCACGAAGAATTGCCATCCAAATTCAAACACATCTGGCCCCGGATTTGCGCTGCATTCCTGCTTCGTTAGCGGGTGCAACGCATCTTGACCACCTTAGGTCGCGCGCATGCCCCAATGCAGTACCCTTGCACGCCCTCCCGCAAACGCTTACCCAATGCGCCAAATCCAAACCACCAAAGGATCCATTTGTTATGGCCAGACCCAAGATTGCCCTTATCGGCGCAGGACAGATCGGCGGCACGCTTGCGCATCTCGCAGCTGTCAAAGAGCTCGGCGATGTCGTAATGTTCGACATCGCGGAAGAGGGTGACATCGCCCGCGGCAAAGCACTGGACATCGCCGAAAGCGGCCCCGTTGCAGGCATTGACGTCTCGCTCAAAGGCACAAACGACTACGCCGAGATTACCGGGGCCGACGTATGCATCGTGACGGCAGGTGTTGCACGCAAACCCGGCATGTCCCGGGATGATCTGTTGGGCATCAATCTGAAGGTCATGAAATCGGTGGGCGAAGGCATCGCCGCGCACGCCCCTGATACATTTGTCATCTGCATCACAAACCCGCTTGACGCAATGGTTTGGGCCTTGCGCGAATTTTCCGGCCTGCCAACCGAAAAGGTCTGCGGCATGGCAGGTGTGCTCGACTCTGCGCGTTTCCGCCACTTCCTGGCCGAAGAATTCGACGTGTCCATGCGCGATGTGACTGCTTTTGTCCTTGGTGGACATGGCGACACAATGGTGCCACTGACACGCTATTCCACTGTTGCCGGCATCCCGTTGCCGGATTTGGTGCAGATGGGCTGGACCACGCAAGAAAAGCTTGACGCCATTGTGCAACGCACCCGCGATGGCGGGGCCGAGATCGTGGGCTTGCTCAAGACCGGCTCGGCTTTTTATGCCCCTGCGACCTCCGCCATCGAAATGGCCGAGGCCTATCTGAAAGATCAAAAGCGTCTGCTGCCTTGTGCGGCCCACGTTGAAGGTGCCTATGGGCTGAACGGTTTCTATGTTGGTGTGCCGACCATCATCGGTGCGGGCGGCATTGAACGGGTGGTCGAGATCAAGATGAACAAGGAAGAACAAGCGATGTTCGACAAATCCGTTGATGCGGTCAAAGGTCTGGTCGAGGCCTGCAAAGGCATCGACAGCAGCCTTGGCTGAGACAAAACATACGAACTAGCTTTATCGGGGCGTCCAATATTCTGGGCGCCCTTTTTCTTTTTTTCAACAACGCCTCTTCACATATTTCAATTTATGAACTATGTTCATGAATATGATTCAAGAATGAGGTACAACATGACAATTTCGACACGCATCATTGCAACCGCATCCGCATTGGGCCTGTTTGCCCCTGCTGTTTGGGCCGAGGACTACAGCGCTTACTTTGCCGAAAGCGGTATCGCTGGCACCATCACCACGCTCAGCGCAACCGAAGATCCAACCCCATCTGACCGCTTTGCCTTAGGCGGCGCGTTGTTCCTGCGCGGGATCGAAGCAACCCTGCAAGAACGCTATCGGGTTGGCCTGCATGACATGGGGCTGGGCATTCCCGGACTGATCACCGAGTTAAACCCAAACCCTGCGCCCGATCCCTTCACGCCAGATGTGATCGCCGGCCTCTTCAACCAGATCGGCGAAATGATGGACCAGGCACAGGACGCAATGGCGCCAATCGCTGATGCAGATACGGTATCTGTCACACTTGACCTCAATGCGGTCTGGTTTGACATCAATGCCAACGGTACTCGCGACACCAATGAAGATCTCTTGCCCGTCATGGTCCCCCTGTTTGTCAGCGGCTGGCAGGTGCAGGATACGCTAGACGGGTTTGCTGCGGCGGGCGGTGCGCCAACCATTACGTTTGACACGTCCGATGTCGCCTGGCTGCAGGCCTATACCCACGTCTTTTCCGGCACTGCCGAAATGGTCATGGCATTCGACCCCACCGACATGATCGCCCAGGTCCAAAACAACGCAGAAACCATCGCCACCCTGCGGGACGGACCGGCACCAATGATCTTCATGTCACCCGAAGATGAAACACTGGCGGATCTGATCACGATTGTGCTTGGCGTTTTGGAACAGACTCCCAACTCGGTTCACACGCGCGCCGCTTTGGACGATTTCCGCGCGGTCATTGCACACAACTTGGTATTTTGGGACCGCGTGCGCGCAGAGACGGACAATAACCAAGAGTTCATTCCAAATAGCACCCAGGATAGCGCGCTTGGCATTCTGTTCCCCGATACAATTGACGTCGCCTGGCAAGCGGTCCTTGCTGACGCTGCCAAAGTGCTTGAAGGCGAACTGCTGATCCCGCATTGGCGCACCGGCGAAGAGGTTGGTGTCAATCTGAATACCTGGCTGGAAAACCCGTCTGCCTTGGATGTTGTCGGTGTCATCGCCGGTTCAGATCTGGCCCCCTACATGGAACGTGGCCCCATCGCCACAACCGACACGCTGGCACAGTTTGATGGTTTGACCGGGGGGAACTTCGCTTTGTTTGCCTTCACGCTGAATTAGCGGGGGCTGTCTTAGCAACTGATCACGATTGTCCAGACCTCGTTGGCACTGTCAAATCTGTCTTGGCTGGACAATCGGCTGATGGGGCCATCGCAGCCGCGCGATTGGATGTAGGCCGCTGCCGCTGCACTTGCGGCGCGGCCAGCCCGTTCAAAGGCCAAGACACGCCGGGCCGAGCTCACGGTGATATAGTATGGTTGCTCAAACGGAACGACATATGTCCGCATGTCATAAAACGCCCCGGACGGACCCCGAAAATCATTGACCCTGTTTTCAGTGACTTCAACAGCACCTTCCGGCAAGAAGCCGCCTCCACTGTCACAAGCTGCAAACACACATGCGACAACCGCAGCAACGATCCACTTTTTCATGACCTTGTCCTTATCTCTGCTCAACTTCTGTAGCTTAGCGGCGATGCGAGGAAACCTGAATCAAAAAGACAAACCTTAAATCGTGGGCCATGCTGGGATCGCATTGTCCTGCAGCCTGCTGGTCTGGCCGCTACTCTTGCCGCAGACCGAACCGATGCAGAACTTCTGCTTTTTCGGACCAAAGCCAAGCATCCACGGTCTTCGGCGCAAAGCACTTTGCGCGTTGCCCGAACACCGCTTCACTGGACGCCCCGGGCGAAAATGGAACCCTCACCAACAGATCGCGATTTGAAAGCGCGGCCTGCTGCGCAGCGTCAAGGCGTTTAAGCCTATCGTGCAATGCGACGGCGTCATTGGGCTGGGCCAATACTGCTTCAATCTGGCGCTGCCGATGCCGAGAGGCCGGTTGACCGTCGTTGTGCATCACATCATTCGCTTTGCGCAGTACTTTGTAGATCCAGTGCAATGGCGTCAGACCGTCAAAATGCAACAGCGTCAAATCCACGGCACGATCAGCGCGCAATGGATCGTCACCCTTGGGCTTTGGCCGGTGGATTGATAGGGACACGCCCTGCCTTGTACGCACAAAGCTTTTACCAATCGCATGCCCCGTTAGCCCGCGCTGCGTCATTGCATAGCCAGGGCCAAACAGCTTGCGGCCTAAAACCGGTCGTCCGACAAAGGGTCTGCGAAAAACACCCGAAAAAATGGACTCTGCTGCCGGACCTGCTGGAAAGGCCCGCTCAGCAACGGGCACAACACAACTTGGAACGTCATCGGGGATCGTATCCAGACAATCCGAAACCGGACGCTCTGCCCAAATGAATTCATCGGCATCGCAATGCAAAACCCAGTCCACTGAAAGCTGGCGGTAGGCGTCATTTGCATTGTGTACTTGTCGGCTTTGATGCCGATGCGGGCGACTGAAACCCAGCCTGCGCCAATGCCTGGTGTCACACGGGATGGCACGCAGCATCGGCACCTGCTTCAAATCATCAGCGGCTGGATCGTCTGGGCGATCAAAGTAAAGAATGACCTCAGACGCGCCAAGCGAAAGATGCCAAGCAACGAATGCCTGCAGCAGCATCACGGGCTCATTTACCGTTGCGACGACTGCCCATGTTGGTCTGCGCTTTGCCATGAGATCGACGATAGCACTGCGCCGAATCTGAGAAAACGCAAGAAAAGGTCTTAACCATGATTAACTACTCGTATTTTGTGATCACAGATTTTTTTTGTGTGATCACAAATGTACGATTATTCGACGAATTGGCAATTTTCACTTAGAAACGGCGAATTCATTATGTTCTAAAGATCGTCAAATGTAGCCAAATTGGATTTATCCTATGAACATTCATGAATACCAGGCGAAAGCCTTGCTGCGCAGTTATGGTGCCCCCGTTTCCGACGGCCGCCCCGTGATGAAAGCCGAAGACGCAAAAACCGCAGCAGGCGAACTGGATGGCCCATTGTGGGTGGTCAAGGCCCAAATCCACGCAGGCGGACGCGGCAAAGGCAAGTTCAAAGAGGCCGATGCCGGTGAAGCCGGTGGCGTGCGTTTGGCCAAATCGGTCGAGGAAGCCGCGCAGGAAGCCAAGAAGATGCTGGGCCGTACACTGGTTACGCATCAAACCGGCCCTGTCGGCAAGCAAGTCAACCGCATTTATATCGAAGACGGCTCCGGCATCGAAACCGAGATGTACCTTGCCCTGCTCGTCGACCGCCAGACCAGCCGCATCGGTTTTGTCTGCTCAACCGAAGGCGGCATGGATATTGAAGAGGTTGCGGCCTCCACCCCCGAAAAGATCCTGAACTTCACGGTCGATCCGGCCACAGGCTACCAGCCGTTCCACGGGCGTCGTGTGGCCTTTGCGCTGGGGCTGACCGGCAATCAGGTCAAGCAATGCGTGATACTGATGGGCCAGCTTTACACCGCCTTTGTCGAAAAAGACATGGAGATGCTGGAAATCAACCCGCTGATCGTGACCGACAAGGGCGATCTGAAGGTGCTGGACGCAAAGGTCGCATTCGACGGCAACGCGGTCTACCGCCACGCCGATGTGGCCGCCCTGCGCGACGAGACGGAAGAAGACCCCAAGGAACTCGCCGCGTCAAAATTTGACCTCAACTACATCGCGCTCGATGGTGAAATCGGCTGCATGGTCAACGGCGCGGGCCTTGCAATGGCGACGATGGACATCATCAAACTCTACGGGGCCGAGCCTGCCAACTTCCTCGACGTGGGCGGCGGCGCAACCAAGGAAAAGGTGACCGAGGCGTTCAAGATCATCACCTCAGACCCCAATGTCAAAGGCATCCTCGTCAACATCTTCGGCGGCATCATGCGCTGCGACGTCATCGCCGAAGGCGTGGTCGCCGCAGTGAAAGAGGTCGGCCTGCAAGTCCCCCTCGTCGTGCGTTTGGAAGGCACAAACGTGCAGCAGGGCAAGGACATCATCAACAACTCCGACGTGGACGTGATCGCGGCGGATGACTTGAAGGATGGGGCGCAGAAGATCGTGAAAGCCGTGAAGGGGTAATGCGCGCGCTTAAGAAAATATTTCTGTGGGGTCTGCCCGCCGCTGTTGTACTGGCAATTGCCGGGTTCGGTTTTCTGCTTTACAACGAATACCGCTTCATCGAAGACAACGGGCTTGTACGGCCACAAGTCGCGGTCGACACGTTTGAAAAAGGCTGCTTCCAGACAATTGTCGGGGCCGTTCGCCCGACAGATGTCGATGATGCCATGATTGCTAAAGGGTTAGACCCAACCTCCAACAGCTCAAATAGTTGGCGTCATCCCCTACTTCGCATGGATTCAGCTTTGCTTTCACGTGACGATGGTGGCGCTGACTGCCTTATCACGTTCCTACCCGGGTACATGGGTTTGAACATGGATAAACCTGATCACGCAGCACGAAAGGCATTCGCGGACTATGCCAATGGACGTTTTGAGCGTGGTATGACGGAAGTCGATGCAGCAATCTTGAATTTGGAAGCCCCTAGCAATCTGCTGAGCGCTCAACCGCTTGTGATGGGCTTTGAGGGTGACCTTTATCGTTACTACCTGGCGTTCGAGCCGCGAGGTGACGGTCACCTGACGTATCGCTTAGTCTCCACACCTCTTCCAGCCGATGAATAGAAATAAAAAGCGCGGTTGATCCACGCTAAACAGACAAGAAAACGGAGCCGCCAACATGGCCATTCTCGTAAACGAAAACACCAAAGTCATCTGCCAGGGCCTGACCGGGTCGCAAGGCACGTTCCACTCTGAACAGGCCATCGCCTATGGCACCAAGATGGTCGGCGGCGTGACCCCCGGCAAGGGCGACACAACGCATCTGGACCTGCCCGTCTACAACTCCGTCCACGAGGCAAAAGCGAAGACTGAAGCCAACGCCTCCGTCATCTACGTCCCCCCACCCTTCGCGGCGGACAGTATCCTTGAGGCGATTGATGCCGAGATGGAGCTGATCATCTGCATCACCGAAGGTATCCCAGTACTCGACATGATGCGCGTGAAAAAGGCGCTGGAAGGCTCCGCCTCCCGCCTGATCGGCCCCAACTGCCCCGGTGTCATCACGCCTGACGCCTGCAAAATCGGCATCATGCCCGGCCATATCCACAAGCGCGGCTCGGTCGGCGTTGTCTCACGCTCCGGCACGCTGACCTATGAGGCGGTCAAGCAAACATCCGACAGCGGCCTCGGCCAATCCACCGCCGTCGGCATCGGCGGCGACCCGATCAAAGGAACCGAGCATATCGACGTGCTCGACATGTTCCTCGACGATGACGAAACCCATTCGATGATCATGATCGGCGAAATCGGCGGCACGGCAGAAGAAGAAGCTGCCGAGTTCCTGACCGAACAAAAGAAAAAGGGGCGCTGGAAACCCGTTGCCGGTTTCATCGCGGGTCGCACCGCCCCTCCCGGCCGCCGCATGGGCCATGCCGGTGCCATCGTGGCAGGCGGCAAGGGTGACGCGGAAAGCAAGATCGAAGCCATGAAGTCCGCCGGGATCGTGGTGGCCGATAGCCCTGCGACATTGGGAGAGGCTGTGTTGGAGGCGATTGGGTAGTGTTGTGAGAACTGAAGAAGCCGTAAGAAAATGCTTTGCAGGTTGGCGCGATTTCACAACTCGGGCCAAAAGAGATGAGTTTTGGCACTACTTCAGCTTCTTCTTGGTTGGCATCTTATGTGTCGGCTGGTTGGCGAATGAGGCAGTCTTCTGGGTTGGCTTTGGGTCCAGTCGCGCTCAGGCCGTGATCGTGACCATGCAGCTTGCAATGCTAACACTGTATGTCCCTTTTCTTGCCTCAGTATCGCGACGATTTGCAGATGTTGGGTTGCCGCGAAGCGTTTCACTTGGAGCAGCGGTCGTACTTCTTGCTTCGACAGTCGTCTTTGTACTGTACCGCGACCAAGTAATTGACGCGGGCTTCACTTTTATTGCCCCCATCACACACGTCACTGTCCTTGCAGTCGCTCTTCTACCCTCGTCAAAAAGAACTCCGCTCCCCCATGAGGTCCCCCAATGACAGACCAATCTCCCAACGACATCTTTCACGCCTCCAGCTTTCTGCAGGGGCACAATGCAGAATATGTCGAACAACTTTATGCCCGTTACGCTGACAATCCCGGCGCGGTGGATGAACAATGGCAAGCCTTCTTCCGCTCGCTGGGCGATGCGCCCGCAGATGCCAAGGCCGAGGCGACTGGCCCCAGCTGGGCGCGCATGGATTGGCCGCCGCAACCGGCTGACGATCTGACTGCTGCTCTTGACGGCCAGTGGCCTGCCGAGCCCGAAGCGGCGGGTAAGAAGATCAAGGAAAAGGCCGCCGAGAAGGGCGTGAACCTGTCCGAAGAACAGGTACGCGCCGCCGTCCTCGACAGCATCCGCGCACTCATGATCATCCGTGCCTACCGCATCCGGGGGCACCTGATCGCCGATCTCGACCCGCTGGGAATGCGTGAAAACACGCCGCACCCGGAACTCGATCCGTCCAGCTACGGTTTCACCGCCGCCGACATGGACCGCCCGATTTTCATCGACAACGTCCTCGGCCTTGAAATGGCGACGATGACCGAGATCATCGCCATCGTGAAACGCACCTATTGCGGCACATTTGCCCTACAATACATGCACATCTCCAACCCCGAAGAGGCCGGGTGGCTGAAGGAACGGATCGAAGGCTACGGCAAGGAAATCGCATTCACCAAGGAAGGGCGCAAGGCGATCCTGAACTCTCTGGTCGAGGCCGAAGGTTTCGAAAAATTCCTGCACGTCAAATACATGGGCACCAAGCGGTTCGGTCTGGACGGCGGCGAAAGCCTGATCCCCGCGATGGAACAGATCATCAAGCGCGGTGGGCAACTGGGACTGGACGAGATCATCATCGGCATGCCGCACCGCGGCCGCCTTTCAGTGCTGGCGAATGTGATGGAAAAGCCCTATCGCGCGATCTTCAACGAATTCCAGGGTGGCAGCTTCAAACCCGAGGACGTCGATGGCTCTGGCGATGTGAAATATCACCTTGGTGCCTCATCCGACCGCGCCTTTGATGGCAACGAGGTCCACCTGTCGCTGACAGCGAACCCCTCACACCTCGAAGCGGTGAACCCGGTCGTGCTGGGCAAAGTCCGCGCCAAGCAGGACCAGAAGAACGACATCGACCGGACCCGCGTAATGGGCATCCTGCTACACGGTGACGCGGCCTTTGCTGGGCAAGGCGTTGTGGCCGAGGGTTTTGGCCTGTCCGGCCTGCGCGGGCACAGAACAGGCGGAACCATGCATATCGTCGTCAACAACCAGATCGGGTTCACGACTGCGCCGCATTTCAGCCGCTCCAGCCCCTACCCCACTGACATCGCGCTGATGGTCGAAGCGCCGATCTTCCACGTCAACGGCGACGATCCCGAAGCGGTCGTGCACGCCGCACGGGTCGCCACTGAATTCCGCCAGAAATTCCACAAGGACGTCGTACTCGACATCATCTGCTACCGCCGGTTTGGCCATAACGAAGGCGATGAGCCGATGTTCACCAACCCGATCATGTACAAAAAGATCAAAAAGCAGAAGACCACGCTTACCTTATACACCGAACGTCTGGTCAACGATGGCCTGATCCCCGAAGGCGAGATCGAGGATATGAAGGCCGCGTTTCAGGCGCATCTGAACGAGGAGTTCGAGGCCGGAAAATCTTTCAAACCCAACAAAGCCGATTGGCTGGACGGGAAATGGTCGCACCTTGATCGCAAGGACGAAGATTACCAGCGCGGCGTGACCGCGATAGAAGAAGCGACGTTCAACGCCGTGGGTCAGGCGCTGTCCAAAGCGCCCGATGATTTTGCATTGCACAAGACAATCACCCGGCTCATCGACGCCAAAGCCAAGATGTTCGACAGTGGGACAGGTATTGACTGGGCAACGGGCGAAGCCCTGGCCTTTGGGTCACTTATGACCGAAGGCTACCCTGTTCGGCTATCGGGTCAGGATTGTACACGCGGGACATTCAGTCACCGCCATTCGGGCCTGATCAATCAGGATACCGAAGAACGGTATTACCCGCTCAACCACATCCGCAAAGGTCAGGCGAACTACGAAGTCATCGACTCGATGCTGTCGGAATATGCCGTGCTGGGTTTCGAATATGGCTACAGCCTTGCCGAACCCAACGCGCTGACGCTGTGGGAGGCACAATTCGGCGATTTCGCCAACGGCGCGCAGATCATGTTCGACCAGTTCATTTCGTCTGGCGAGAGCAAATGGCTGCGCATGTCGGGCCTCGTCTGCCTACTGCCGCATGGCTACGAAGGGCAAGGGCCGGAACACTCCTCCGCCCGCCTTGAACGCTTCCTGACCATGTGTGGCGGCGACAACTGGATCGTGGCGAATTGCACGACGCCAGCAAACTACTTCCACCTGCTGCGCCGTCAGTTGCACCGAACCTTCCGCAAGCCGCTGATCCTGATGACGCCGAAATCCCTCTTGCGGCACAAGCTGGCCGTTTCGAAGAAAGAGGAATTCACGACAGGCTCGTCCTTCCACCGCGTTCTCTGGGATGACGCCCAGCACGGCAATTCCGACGCCAAGCTGGTGGCCGACAGCAAGATCAAGCGCGTCGTCATGTGCTCTGGCAAGGTCTACTATGACTTGCTCGAAGAACGCGATGCGCGCGGCATCGACGATGTCTACATCCTGCGCTTCGAACAGTTCTATCCGTTCCCTGCCCAGTCAGCAGTGAACGAGCTCGAAAGGTTCAAGAACGCCGAAATGGTCTGGTGCCAGGAAGAACCCAAAAACCAAGGTGCCTGGTCCTTCATGGAACCCAACATCGAATGGGTCCTGACCCGGATCAAGGCCAAGCACACGCGGCCCACCTATGCGGGCCGTGCGGCGGCCGCTTCACCCGCGACCGGCCTCGCCAGCAAACACAAAGCAGAACAAACGGCGCTCGTGAATGACGCCCTGACCATCGAAGGAAAGAAGTAATGAGCACCGAAGTCCGCGTTCCTACCCTCGGCGAGTCCGTGACCGAGGCCACCGTTGCCACGTGGTTCAAACAGCCCGGCGATGCTGTTGCCGTCGATGAAATGCTCTGCGAGCTGGAGACCGACAAGGTCACGGTCGAGGTGCCAAGCCCCGTTGCAGGGACCCTGTCCGAAATCGTCGCCGCCGAAGGTGAGACTGTTGGCGTGGATGCACTGCTCGCCCAAATCGCCGAGGGCGATGCGGCACCCGCACCCAAAGCGGAAGCTCCCGCAACGCCCGCAACACCGGAAACACCCGCAGCCCCGGCCCCTGCTGCAGCAGCGCGAACCGATGTTGAAAACGCCCCTTCAGCCAACAAGCTGATGGCCGAAAACAACCTCACCGACGTACAAGGCACCGGCAAGGACGGCCGCGTGATGAAAGAGGATGTGCTGAACGCGCTCGCCGCACCTGCTGCTGCGCCAGCACCGGCCGCTGCCCCCCGTGCACCCGTAGCCGCCGAACAGGCCGAGCGCGAAGAACGGGTCAAGATGACCCGCCTGCGTCAAACCATCGCCAAGCGTCTGAAAGACAGCCAGAACACCGCCGCCATGCTGACCACCTATAACGAGGTCGACATGACCGAGGTCATGGCGCTCCGCAACGAATACAAGGACCTGTTCCTCAAGAAGCACGGCGTGAAACTCGGCTTCATGTCCTTCTTCACCAAGGCCTGCGTGCATGCGCTGAAAGAAGTGCCCGAGGTCAACGCCGAAATCGACGGCACCGACATCGTCTACAAGAACTACGTCAACATGGGGATAGCGGCGGGCACGCCCACCGGCCTTGTGGTGCCGGTGATCAACGATGCCGATGCGATGTCCTTCGCCGCAATCGAAAAGGCGATTGCCGAAAAGGGTGCGAAAGCCCGTGACGGCAAGCTGAGCATGGCCGAAATGCAGGGTGGCACCTTCACGATCTCAAACGGCGGCGTTTACGGCAGCCTTATGTCCTCGCCCATCCTGAACCCCCCGCAATCGGGCATCCTCGGCATGCACAAAATCCAGGACCGGCCCATGGCGATTGGCGGGCAAGTTGTGATCCGGCCGATGATGTATCTGGCCCTGTCCTACGACCACCGGATCGTGGATGGCAAAGGAGCCGTGACGTTCCTCGTGCGTGTGAAGGAAGCACTCGAGGACCCACGGCGGTTGTTGATGGATTTGTGATCGGAACAATCTATGGCCAGACGCACCAAAGAAGAGTTATTGGCGGAATTTCACCGTCTCTACGATGTGTTTGAAACGATATGGGACATCCGTTGTGAAATGGACGTTGAGGTGGCGGAATATCAGCACCTGGCGATGTCGCGAGAAGAAATGCTTGAGTTAGTTGATAGGAAGCAAACGACTTTGTCACAGGCAATTGGCGGAACGATGGAAGCCATCAACGATTACGCGGTGGGCTACGAAATGCAGTCCCCATCGGAGACCGCAACATATACAGCTTTCCTTGATCGCTACCATAAGCGCACCGGTCGGCATTTCTTCCAAGACATCGGACGCCCGACATCGACAGCTAAAGCGATCCTGCGGCGTGGCCGGATAGCGGACGAGACGGAGTATCAGATTTTGAATGAGTTTCTCGTGAACGTGGACCAAGCTGTGTTATCTGATCAGCAAATTGCGCAAGCGGCCGGTTTAATTGATGATTTTTCGGCGAGACCAGTAGATGCGACATCGCCACAAAGACGGCACTAGACTAGATGAGGTCGAAGCAGATATCAGGCTTAGCCGCGAAAGCAAAACACAGGACAGCGCTCGGACTTCGGGTGGGCGCAGCCAAATTCCTGACTCGTACGGTATCGCCATGAACCCCAGCATCAAAGCAAATCGCAACGCCGCAAAAGCGCCCTCCCCATGGGGGAGGTCCGGGCGCTGCCCGGCAAGCCGGGCGGAGCAGTCTCAGCGATGTGCAAGATGATGCAAACGGTAAAAGACATCTCGTCACAGATCACCGCAGCCCCGGATCTGATCCGGCGCTTCGACAGCAATCCAAATTGGAGGTCCCGGATCAAGCTCGGGAGTGCATGGTAAGATGACCCCCGAACTCACTGTCCTCGCCCTCGCCGCCATCTTGCAGGCTGTCCAGTTCACGCTGTACTCCGTGACAGCGAATCTGCAAGTCGGCCCCAAAAAGGCCATGAGCCCACGCGATCAGAAAATCGAGCTGACCGGCGGCGCTGGTCGTCTGCAACGCGCGATGAATAACCATTTCGAAGGGCTGATCCTGTTCACAACCGCTGTCGTTGTCATCACGCTTGGCGATAAAGGCACCGGTTTCAGCGCGGCCTGCGCTTGGACCTATATTGGTGCCCGTATCCTTTATGTCCCCGCCTACTATTTCGGCCTTTCCCCTTGGCGGTCGCTGATTTGGATGGTGGGGTTTCTCTCAACCCTGCTGATGATAATGTCAGCCCTGATATGACGCTTTGTACGTACAGCATCTGTACAGGTTCTGTACGCCTTCTGCACACCTAAGGAGACCCCATGTCCAGCTATGATGTCATCGTAATCGGCGCCGGCCCCGGCGGCTATGTCTGCGCCATCCGTTGCGCCCAATTGGGGATGAAAGTCGCCTGTGTCGAAGGCCGTGAAACGCTGGGCGGGACCTGTCTGAATGTGGGCTGCATCCCCTCCAAAGCGATGCTGCATGCAACCCATATGCTCCACGAGGCAGAGCATAATTTTGCAACCATGGGCCTGAAAGGCAAAGCGCCATCGGTCGACTGGAAACAGATGCTCACCTACAAGGAAGAGACGATTGCCCAGAACACTGGCGGCATCGAATTTCTGTTCAAAAAGAACAAGGTAGACTGGATCAAAGGTTGGGCCTCGATCCCCGAGGCGGGCAAAGTCAAGGTCGGCGATGACGTCCACGAGGCCAAGCATATCGTGATCGCCTCCGGCTCTGAGGCGTCCTCCCTACCCGGGGTCGACGTGGACGAAAAGACGGTTGTCACCTCGACCGGCGCGCTGGAATTGCACAAGATCCCGAAAAAGCTCGTCGTGATTGGCGCAGGCGTCATCGGGCTTGAGCTTGGCTCCGTTTATGCGCGTCTGGGCGCAGAGGTAGAAGTGATCGAATTCCTCGACGCAATCACGCCCGGCATGGATGCCGAAATCGCGCGGCAATTCCAGAAAATGCTGACAAAGCAAGGGCTTAAATTCACCTTGGGCGCGGCTGTGCAAGGTGTGACCGTCAAGGGAAACAAAGCAACTGTCACCTACAAACTGCGTAAAGATGACAGCGAACATAACATGACCGCCGACACCGTTTTGGTCGCAACTGGCCGGAAACCCTACACGGATGGGCTGGGCCTTGATGCGCTTGGCGTCGAAGTATCAGATCGTGGCCAGATCAAAACCGATGGCAAATATGCCACCAACATCCCCGGTATCTACGCCATCGGCGACACGATTGCGGGACCCATGCTGGCACATAAGGCTGAGGATGAAGGCATGGCCGTTGCCGAAGGCATTGCGGGCCAGCACCCGCATGTGAACTATGGCGTCATCCCCGGGGTTATTTATACCCATCCAGAGGTCGCCAATGTCGGTGAAACCGAAGAAACCCTGAAAGAACAAGGACGTGCCTACAAGGTGGGCAAGTTCCCGTTCCTTGGAAATGCGCGGGCCAAGGCGAATTTCGCGGGGGACGGATTTGTCAAAATGCTAGTCGATGCCAAGACAGACCGGATCCTTGGCGCGCATATCATCGGCCCCATGGCAGGCGATCTGATCCATGAAATTTGCGTCGCGATGGAATTTGGCGCGGCTGCCGAGGACATGGCCCGCACATGTCACGCCCACCCGACCTATTCAGAAGCGGTGCGCGAAGCAGCGCTTGCCTGTGGCGACGGGGCCATCCACGTCTGACGTGGCAGATTTAGCCATTCACATATCAGCCAAAAGGCCCGTCGCACAGCACGGGCCTTTCGCAACACCAATGTCCATTACGACCAAATAGCAAAAAATTATTGTTTCCCACGTTAACACATTAACGAAGACTTAAGGTTATTACTTAGAAAACTGTTGCCCAATTGCTACCAATTCTCGGCTTAAGCGGAAATTGCCGCAGACAAGGTCCCAGTCCAACACAAGTGCGCCACATTTCTAGGTTTTTTTTGGTGCGATATTGAGTACTTCGATCCGAGAACCCTATGAGAACGCGCATTTTATTAACAGTCTTCCTGGCACTCATTTCGCGCCCGGCTTATGCGTTTACAAATGATACAGGCTATTATGACGGCCTTGAGTTCGTTGCTGAAACAACGATCCCCGGCCCGGACGTGAATGCCATGTCGCTATGTTACGTCACGCGCGACTTCAAAATATTGGGCCTGACGCTCACAAGCGACATCAAGGGTTACGCGCTGGCCAACGACGGATGCGCGACAACGCCACTGCGCCTTTTCAGCGAAGAACAGATGATCACCGCGCAGTCGCTTGAACTGATCCCCGCAGACATCCCCGCACGCGCGCGCAACGATCTGCCCCGCAACCTGCGAAACTACGGGCTTTGGGCAGCAATCGGGCTGGCGTTGATCGCAGTCATCATTCGGCGGATCAAATCGCTCTTGGGTTACGACCTGCGCGGACCGCTGCGCGCAAAGGCATCCAGCAGGATTCTATCGACCATGTGTTATGCTGGTAGCGCTGCGGGCGTCATGGCTTCAAACGATATTGCGATAGTCGCGCAAGCCGCGCGGCGTCTGACACGTCGAAATTATCAGCCCCAAGATATCATTCGGATCGCTGACCATCTTGACCCGGGCTTAAGCCCGCAACACTATATTGATTTCGGCAGGGGACTTCGCGACCGCGAAAAGGATATCATGATGCAAGGCGTGCTTTATGTTGCCATGTCCAACGGGCGCATGCTGCCCGGACAATATACATTCGCAACAGAGCTTGCACATGGTCTTGGCATGCCAGCCGAAGATTTTCGGCGTGTCCTGAAAGTTGCAATGAACGAACTGGACACGTTTCCCCCTAACCCTTCAGCATCCTGAGACCCTGCGTTGTGTCAGTCCTGACTGCAAGACGCAGACCCGGCTCGTCTCCGGCCTTTAGTGCGCTAATAATCAGCTTGTGGTGATAAGGCGGCTCCGTCCGGTTAAGTCGCCCATAAAGCGCACGCATTGTTGGTCCCAACTGCAGCCAGACTGTTTCCGCGATCGCCAGCATCGCCGGTGCTTGCGCACGCAAATACAATGTCCGATGAAATTCAAGGTTCATGCGGATGTAGCCCGTCGCATCATGACGTGCGATCATTTGACTCACACCCTGGTTGATTGCTTCCAGTCGTTCGATCAAGGCGAAATGCGCGCGCGGGAGCGCCCTTGACGCCAATTCAGGCTCCAACAATGCGCGCAATGTCGCGAGTTCTTCGATCCGGTCGTTAGACAAGGCAGGGGTTGAAACCCGGCCAGAGGAGGACAGAAACAATGCCCCTTCCGCAACCAACCGGCGCACGGCCTCACGTGCGGGTGTCATCGAAACACCGTACATCTCGCCAATTCCGCGCAAGGTCAACGCTTCGCCTGGTCCGATTTCGCCATGCATGATCCGGGTGCGCAAAGCCCGATATACACGCTCATGTGCGGCGGTTGTCGGATCGATCGGACGGGGTTGGATCATCATGGCTGAATTGTGATCACAAATTAGCTGCTGGTCAATTGTCGAACTGAAACCGATGCAGCTGATCGCCATTCTCACGTAACCAGCGCCGGTAGATCTGATAGTCGGGACAAAGCTGCGCAACCAAATCCCAGAAAGCTGACGAATGGTTCATCTGCACAAGATGCGCCACCTCATGCGCCGCCACATAATCCAACACTGCCGGCGGTGCCATAATCAACCGCCATGAGTACATCAAAGTACCCGCACTCGAACACGACCCCCAGCGCGACCTGGTATCCCGGATCGTCAACCTTGCATATGAACGTCGCAGTCTTTGCGCATGATGGTCAGATGCACCAGCCAAGGCATCCCGCGCCATCTGCCGAAGCTGCGCCTTAATCCTTGGGGCAGCCGTTTGGGCATCCGGCACCTCAACCGCCTCTGGCGTGATCCGGGCCCGCTTGGTCGGCCCAACCAGGACCGGCAGCATGTGTCCACGCACCATCAGTTCGCTGCCAACCGCCACCGGGCATGCCGGGGCCATCTGGTCCAAATGCTCGCGCAGCCACGCCTCTTTCGAACGCAAGAAGGCGATTCCATCGCACGTGGCCGAGAATTGCGGCAATGTTAGCGTCACGCGCCCATCCAATCGGGAAACACGCAAGGAAAGACGGCGCGCGCGGGCTGATTTGCGCAAACTCACCTCAATCGGGGGGTTGCCTTCAAGCGTATGACGGCCCATATCCAACTACTCATATTTTCATGTGCCAAAGGCTTTGACACAGCACCCCGCTTATGGCAGTTGGCACCGATCACCCGCAAGGGTCAGACAAGAATTTGAAGGGATAGCCGATGCCTAAGGAAGAGTGGGGCACAAAGCGCCTTTGCCCCGAAACCGGCAAGCGCTTTTACGACCTGAACGCGACACCGATCATCAGCCCCTATACGGGGAATGAGGTCACGGTGGACACCTCCAAGACCCGCACCATGGTTGCGGATGCCGAGGATGCGCAAAGCAAGAAGATGAAAGAGACCGCCGAAGAGGACGATCTGGTTCTGGATGATGCGGACGACGATGATGACGTGGATCTGGGCGATGACGTTCTGGAAGACGATGATGACGACGATACGGTGTCGCTGGACGAACTGGCTGATGTCGCCACGAACGACGACGAGTAATCGATAGCCCCGGGCGCGATTTTCACTTGATCTCGCCCGGTCTGCTGCATAGACAGCACCACGCAACAGGTCTGTTGCAAAGATGGGGCCTTAGCTCAGTTGGGAGAGCGCTTGCATGGCATGCAAGAGGTCAGGGGTTCGACTCCCCTAGGCTCCACCATTTCCCTCAAACTGCCAAAGAAACAAGTCATCCCATTGTTTTATTGGGGTTTCTTGGTGGATTTTACTACGATTCACTACTACGATTTGGGGATGCTAAGACCACGCAAAGCACCTCATCTCTATCGTCAGGATGACATGTGGCATGTCCGCATCTACGTACCGAAACCAGTCATAGGCTTGGTTGGTTCGAAGGAAGTCCACAGAACCACAGATCAGTCCAACCGTGCGGCGGCTCTGAAAGAAGCTGAGCGCATCCGTGCTGACATGTATGTCTGGTTCAACGACCTGTATAAACGAGCAACCCAGCACATACAGCAGGTCGCCGATCTGGCTGATGCGGAGATCGCAGACATGGCCAGAAAGGTATACCTAAACTACAGGGAAGAGATTGAAGTCGAGATGGCTGACCTGTACCGGATGTCGTCCGAAGATCAGGATGCCATCATGATCGCCGAAGACGAAAGGGCTCCTTTGCTGGCTTCAATGCTTGCAGACTTCGATCTGCCCGACGCTGCGGATGCCAATGCTAGAATGATGTTGAAACAGCGTGGTGTAACGCTTCCTCCCGATGCACCAGCGTATACCAAACTGCTGAGACGCATTCGCGAAGCACTGACTCAAGTGCATATTGACGCGGTAAATCTCTTTGCGAACACGCCATCTAGGGATGACAACCCATATTTCATCGATCCTGAGACACAGGAACCGAAGAAACCGCTCTCAAGATCATCAGCATCTACTCAGAGCCAGTCGTTAGAAGCACTGATCCCGGTCATTCTAGAGGAGGTGCGGGCAACGCGCGGCTATAAGGGGCTAGAAAAGATCACGCATACTCTAAAGCTGATGTCTGAGTTCTTTGGCCCTGCCACAGACATTAGCACGATTGATAGGCAAGGTGTTATTGCATTCAGAAACGCGCTGGAGAAGGTACCCACCAACGCGGCCAAACGTTACCCAAACATGCCAATACTTCAGGTCATCGAAGCACGATCACCAGACCATCAGACGATCTCCATCAGTCACCTTAACGGCCATCTGCGCAATGTTCGTCAGTTCTTTCGCATGTGTGCAAGAAACGACTCTACGTTCATCGTTCCGAACCTTGAGAAGCTCGACTTGGTTGATCCAGTGGACGCCATCGACAAGCGTTATCCGTTTACTTCGGGCAAGCTTGTTAAGGTCTTCACTCAGGCCACCACCTACCAGCCTGACACCCACCCTGGACCTATGTTCTGGATATGTGCCATTGGGCTGTACCACGGCTTCCGTGCTAATGAGATCGCGACACTCAAAACTACCGACATAATAGAGGATTTCGGGACGATCTGCATTGATCTAAAAATCCCTGACGAGGTGGTCAAAGGAGAAAGAAGGGGCAAGAGCAAGACCATACCGCGCAGGCTGCCGATGCACCCAGTTCTGATTGATCTTGGGTTTCCAGAGTATGTGGCTTCGCGACCTGAAGGTCTGATTTTCTCGGATTTACCAAAGTCAAAGGATGGCTACCGCAGTCGAAAGATATCGGACTGGGCGACTGAGACCGTCAATAGCCTTGGGTGGAAGGGTCAGAAACTAAGCTACCATAGCTTTCGCCACACATTTCTGGATGCACTTGATGATGCTGGCCTACCTGAGAAATGGAAAGCATATCTGGGCGGCTGGAAACTCAGCGGCGCTATGAACAAGAACTACGGCTCAAAGGAGATGAAGGAGTACATCATCCCCGCCATTGGCAAGATTAAGTATCCAGGTATTCCATCAGCCTTGCATGACTTATTGAAGCAACGAGATGTAACCGACGCTGCCACCTAGTCCTGGTATAGCTGCCTCTCAATCATGGCCTTGTATTCTTCTGCATGAAACCGACTAGAAAGGTCATTATTTGATCTTGATTGCTGATGCCGGAGAACTGTGATGACAGCCTCTCTTATACTTACTCGGTCGGGCTTTTTGTTGTGCGTAACCACGACCGCCATAACAGCGTCTATAGCGGTGCCGATAAGCTGATATGAAGTATCCCGATCCGATGATGATAACGTATCATCTAGAAGTGCGCCAACCTCTACCCCATATAGCTTGGCCAACTTTTTTAGTCTGGCCACCGATATGAAATCGGCGTTCTTCTCCATTCTCCAAACCTGCGCACGTCCGACCTCCAGATGCTGGGCGACAGCTTTCACGGTCAACCCGGCGTCTTCACGGGCTTTCTTCAGTACTTCATGAAGCTCCATACTGGCGTCTTTCGAGAAACGTAGGTGTTTCTTTTTATGGAACAGCAGCAAAAAATGATCAAACATCATTATGTTCCTTCTTGAGAATCACATGTGTTACTTTTAAAGTAACACAATGAACCTGAAGGCTTACCTTGACGACAATACTATTGGCGTTCGTGCTTTCGCCCGCCGGTGTGGCTTGAGTGCGGCTACGATCAAGCGGGTGCGTGACTCTGAGGTGGTGCCAAGCCGATCAACAATGAGAAAGATTGTGGAGGCTACAGATGGGCAAGTTACTGTTCACGATCTTATGTCAGCAATCCACGCAGAAGCCTCAGCCACGATGCAAGGATCAACAAAACACTTCAAGGATGTAAAATGAGACCTCCGCTAACCATCACAATATTGCTTACATCAATCGCTGCCTGTGCAGAACTGAACACAGAAAACGATCCAATCACCCAAGCTGTCTCAGGCCGCACTCTGGTGGCCGGTGATACTCGTCTGACCGCAGATGCCAATGGAGCTTTGGTTGGCACTTTGGCCAATGGTGACACGTTGTCAGGTACATGGCGGATCAGCGGTGGTAAGTGGTGCCGGACGCTTACCCAGCCAGCACGGTTTGCAGGCCCGGAAGTCTGCCAGGACGCGGCCCTGGCTGACGGTCAATTTGTGATCGTTGGCTCCAACGGCAGCCCGACGACATACACCATTGAATAGTTTACCACTGGAAGAAACTGCAATGTCACCAATCAGGAAAATCAAAGTCATTGCGGCTATTACGTTCGGTCTGATCTTGTCAGGCTGCATGACAACCTCACCTGGCGTGACTCAAGACCGGTCGGCTCCTGATGGGTACCTTCCGAACCTCATGCCTCATGCCCATGGCTTCCGGTATACAGTTGGGAGTGAGCCCGTCCGTGCCGGTTTGGTGGGGCAACGCTTTGAACTGAGAGATGGCGACTGCGGCGGCGATGATTGTCAGAACCCACGCTACCGCAGCGAAGTAAGGCAGCAACCTGGCCATACGCCTGCCCGAATCGGTGAGGACATCTGGTTCGGCTGGTCCTTCTACAACCATAACATCCAGTCCTACCCTGGCTCGATCAGCCTTATGAACGTGTTTGGGCAGTGGAAGATGGGCGGTTCCAATCCACCGAGTATCAAACTGGTCCAGGTGGGGCGCGGCGAAGCGTACAGGAACGGCAACCGCAACCACGATGTGGTGATCCAGTTGGACGATGCAAACGAAGGTCTGGGTTGGGGTCGCTCTCGCAATCATGGGATCGTGTGCCGATTGTTCAGCATCGACGAAGCCATAGGGCGGTGGACTGACATTGTGATCAACACAAACTTCAGCACAGGCAATGATGGTTACCTGCGAATTTGGATTAACGGTCAGCAACGATGCGACTACGCCGGGCCTATCAGCGTCACCACCGAAACGTCGCTCTACCCCGGCCCCAACCTGCGTTATGGCATCTATGGCAGCTTCACGACGCGGTGGGACCGGGTGCAACCGGGTCAACCGAAGCCCACCATGATCGCTTACTATGACGAAGTGCGGACTGGATCGAGCCGGGAGGAGGTCGATATCCGGCTAATTGAGCAGCGAGGCGGAGCCGCTGTCGATTAAGAATACGAAAGAATCATTCATGATGAATGATTGCCGTGCCGCCATCTTAGCCCTCGTGTTGATGGGACTTGCAGGGGCAACTTCAGCCCAAGACATTGATGGTTTGTTCCAACCGTCTGGTGCTGACTGGACTTGCTCACCCGACCAGATCAGAATGGATGGCGGTGCACTGGCCATCCAGAATGGCGTCTTTGAAGGCGTTGAGAATCGCTGTGATCTGACCAATTCTCAAACCGATAGCCGTGGCGCCACGTTCACCGCGACCTGCTCGACTGAAGGCAGCACCTAATCAAGAGCAGATGACGATCACGCCCACGGCCAATGGCGTGAGCGTCCGACGCAATGGGTTCACATCATACTGGAGGCGCTATGAGGGTCGCCAGGTGACTACATCGCCCCAGCAACCCACCGACACAGCCGTTGGACCTTTGGAGGCCGTCAGGGCGTCTTTGAGAGCACCACACGGGACAGCAATGGCAACGCGGTGACGTTCACATGCAATGATCTTGGTGAGAACGGGGGACTGTATGTGGAACTGGGCGGTGATCCCATTGCTGGTGGCCCCGTTGTGTTCGACATTGATGGCACCGTGTTCAACATGACAGCATCGGCGAGTGGGTCCCAGCTTAGCAGTATATAGTCAATTGTTCTAAATGCCTCTCTTGAAAATTCCGAACTACCGAATTTCATTGCAAGAGAATACAGTATATTGGCCTGTCTCCGCATATACTTATGGTGTTTTTTGCGATAAACTCTATAGTTGCTCTTGCTCAAAAGGGACTTACCAATGAGGCTAAGAGCTTCATCAATCTTCTTTTCAAACAAATCGTCTTCGGTAGATGAGTGATATATTTAGCACATTAGGAATGATATTTCTAATTCTAGCTCCTTACGATCCGCAAAGCTGGAAGCATTTTCAAAGAAAAACAACTTCAATCCTATCAAGTCATTGAGAATCCGAATGCGCGTCTCTTTTTGGGTCTTTGTGACTTCAATCAGTCTAACTTCCAAAGACAAGAGTCTCAGATACACCTTGTTTACAGTATTGATCGCAGTTTTTCTGACTAATGTGAATGAGTAGAAATTTCGAAAAACATCGATACACGCCCTTATCTCATTATTCGTGGTGTCGTTTTCTAAGGCAAAGTCATACAGCTGCATTGTAAGCTCTACCCTAAGCTTCCAATCAATGTTTGGTTCTGACAAAGCCACATATAGTGACCAAAACGCTCGAACAATATCTCCACAATGATGTAAGATCCTTGAAGAAGTCATTAGCAAGAAGAATAGATCACTTTGGCGGTTAACGGTCTTCAGAATAGGAAAGTCCAAGAATAGCGCTTGGCACGTATCTTCGATATCCTTAATTGCTACTTTGAAGTCGTCATTGTCAATGAGTGCAGGAACTCGATTTTTAACAGTATTCAAAGCTTCATTACGAAACTTGAAATCGCCTAAATCTTTGAAAGTCTTACGCAAGTAGCATGATGACGTAAGGTCAACGTCGCTATTTTGTGAGTTTATGAGTTGAATCCGTCTCCCTCTAAAAAATACTAATCTTGCGGATTCCACTATATTATTTTTGCTTGGGGTTTTAGTTTGATCTCTAACGCCTTGCATATGATTTGGTGTTTTTGAGTGCGTTCGCAGATACCGTTCAAGATTCTGTGTCATATGAGCTGTTGCTTTTGACTCCGAGACTGTCGGTTGATCTATGAACAGTGGCCATTGCTAACCATTAATTAGGAACTCCCCGATTTGTAGAGGATCGCCAATTATAGTAGGTTCAGGGGATAAACTGGATATTCTCCATACATGCAGCAACTTGTCAAAATTGCTTAGTGCAGAAGAATTTGAGCCAAACTGTTGTACATAGACGCTGTAGAAGCGGTCGGTCCAAAAAGACTCAAAAAGATGAATCAGTGTCGCGATATCATGCTTTGATCTCGGTTGCCGTTGGTATGACCGGAGAGTGCTCTCAAACAGAAAAATAATAGGCTTTTTTGGTCCTCTTCTTTCTTGCCTTACCCTCGTGGAGTGTTCTTTGTAATTTGGGGGCGGTCCGCACAGCAAGAGCGCTCCGGCTCCGCTGTAGAGGTGTGGGTAGCTGACAGCTGAAACAGTGTAATGATACCTTAAAGTGCGAAATCTTTTGAAGACCGATTTTCTGAAAGTCGTAGCCGTCGAGCTGCCTCTGGAACAGACGTTCCTCTAACGAACTCTGCGATTACGCGTTGTGACATTTTTCGACTTTCCCTCGAACCAGGAAAGTAAGGGTTTCGTGGGTTGGCTTTAGATAGCCGTACAATATCCCTGTATGCCCTGGCCGCATATTGAACAGATACGTTTGCTTCCGAGGCGGCATCCAGATGCGTCAAGTTGCGTTCAAATGCATCGGACAAACCCTGACGCCTATAACGAAGCAGTCTTTCTCTTGTTTTTCCAGGCATTCTTACATTTCCAATGATCAAGAACAATATATATTTATCAGTTTGTTAGGCAAACATCATGCAGAAGAAGTTCCCATGATAGGATTGCAGCATTTCCGGTTGTCATCAATGGATAGGACATGCCCAAGAGTTGAGCTCTGGTCGCGATCATCGCCGCTGGTGAACGCGGTCCGCTGGTGGTGGACATTGATAGACAGGCCACTTGCCTCACCAATAGTTAAAGATCAACGCAGCAAAAGCCAAATTGGAGCCCAAATTGCATGTTGCTGTGGCATGGTCAAATGGCCGTTTTTTGCTAGAAGCTTAAACCCTGGCATAACGTGGGTTGCAATGTGAACTTCCAATCGACATTTTTAATATCGGATTTCCCATGATTGACTCTACTACCGCCGCTGTGATTGCAAAAACGGTTTCAGATGCTGTCGGTGCTTTCGATAAAATTTACAGAGGTTTTTTCCTACTTTGTGAAGAATCGAAATAAATGCAATGGTGATTTAGACGATCATTATCACATGGCTCGGTCGCTAGCTGAGGATTTAACGAGCTAATGCTCGCATCGTCCCAGGGGACCTGCGAGTTAGAGCGGCCGTTCGAGCAATCGCAGCGAACTCATTCTTTGTCTGCACTGCCGTCATTGCTTGGGTGGACTGGCTATGTCCGAGATGCGGGACAAACCCGACACTTTGCTTATGCAGAAAGGCGGCAGCTAATGCGGCTTCTGTTTCTCGTGGTCTCGTCCTATTCTTCATTCATCCCATCTACCGGAAACGGTCCCACAGACGGCCTTCCCGGCCTTGAAACCAGCTATATCGAGATCGTTAACCGCGCCTCAACATACACTCCGAATGGCGGCTTATCGCTTGCCTAGTCTAAGAGTGTTGATTTTAGACTGAAAGTACTCATAGTAGAGTAGTATATAGTACGAATCAACTTTTAGACGATTACTTTTAGCAGCACGACACACAAGGCCAACGTGAAAATCAATTGCTCTGGCCCTCAGGGAGCTTGCAAGATAGTCGTGATTAAATGTAGCAGGCATTAATTGTTCGGGATATTAGGAGCGGCTTCAGTAGGGTCACTAAGAAAATCAGCGAGCCGAAATTTACCAACAAAGTCAATGCCATAGTGAAATTGATGGGTGGCGTTCATGAAAATCTTATGATTAAAATGGGATTTTTGCGTTGACCATAACGCCACAGGCTGGTTTTATCAATTTTAAGATGATCGTAGTGAAGTTTATACAATCTAAAGTGTATATTTAGTATTCCAAAGGAAACTCTGAATGTCGCTATCCAAATATGATTTCAACAAGTACGACTCTTGGAGTTCGCTCTACGATACGCTAATGCTTGCTGGCTACTATGACTACGACGCCTATGTTGATTGCCTGGTTTCAGCCATCGAAACCTACTCTCTTAGATCATGTCTAGAGTTGGGAATTGGCACAGGTCTGGTCGCTTCAAGACTGGCTGATCGTACCGAGATTGACCTACTTGGGATCGATTTTTCTGAAAGTATGGTGGAAATCTGCCGGAAGAATTTTCCAACTCTCAACACGGTCGTCGGTGATATCGCAAGCTATGAGTTTGGCGATACCTTTGAATTGATCTTTTCGGTTGGTGGCCCATGGTACTTCATGGAGAATGACGACGGCCTGATGTTTTGCTCGCACCTTCCGGAACCGGAACTTCAGGCGCAAAGCATTGGCAATGTCTGTAAGGCCATGCGGCCAGGCTCTGTGCTAGCCTTGGCCATACAAGGGCCGCATGTTAACAAGAAACTCAATATAAACGAAGCCCTCGAATACAGTCAGGTCATAAGAACAAAAAATGATGACGGAACAGTATTCGAAAAAGACTACATCTTCACTGAACTAGGCAAGAAAGTTTGTTGTCAAACATGCCTGTTCCGGTTGACCGATCAGCAACAGATTGATGCGGAATTCCGAGATCACGGGCTGGAGAACATCCAGTTAGCGAACGACAAAAAATTCATCTTTTATAGAAAGTTGTGAGTTATGCATGACGATGTCAAAAACAACTACGTCACGTTCGCGAGCAGTGCAAATCAAATTGCCCTTAATCTGAACAAACATGTGTTCTCTCCCACATGCTTCGCACAGTCTTTCGCCGGAGTTCTGGAAAGCCGTCTGCCGAATGGCGGGGACGTATGTGAACTCGGAATTGGCACAGGTGTATTGTCGATCCTTGCCGGCCAGAAAGGCGCAAGGGTTGTTGGCCTTGATCGAAACCCGAAAGCAATTGATCTGGCGAGGGAAAACTGGCGGATGAACGATCTGCCGGGCGACCGAATGGATTTTCGTGAATCCGATCTGTTTTCAGGATTGTACACCGGCGAGGCACACTCATTCAATCTTATCTGGAGCAATCCTCCCGTGCTTCCCGATTTGCCCGGTATGAATGCCCCTGAGGTGCCGAAATACCAATACGAAGTTTCTGGGCCTCTGGGTCGAGACGTTTTGGATGCCATGATCACCGACACACGCGCCCTGCTGAAGCCCGGCGGCTCAATGGTGACCATTGCGACCTCGTTGCAAGGTTGGAAACGAACAAAAAAGTTGCTTGATCAGCATTGGTCGAACTGGTCGGTAATTGATGAGGTGTCACTCCCCCTCACGGACGAGTGCGGACCGGAATATATAGCGTGGTGGAGGGCCGAGCAGTCTCGTACCGGTGAGATATATCTTGAAGAGCAAGAAACCGGGACCGTTCACACGCTATGGTTCCTTCAGGCTTGGAATACCTAAAGTGACGGCGCGTGGCTTCATGTGCTCAGATTCCCTTGGTCCTTGTTGGAACGCAAAGAGCGAGAGTTTTTGAACATGGCGAACAGAAACCTATTTTTTATCTTCATAGCTGGTAGTCTCTGGGGACTAAACACGTCGATGGCGGCCCTTGCCACGAAAGGCGGGTATTCCTCGTTTGAGATTGCCTTTTATCAGGCGGTGCTTGCATTTGTTCTGTTGCAAATGGCCGGTTACCTGATGGGTGAGCGCGTCAAGTTTTCCAAAGGCTTGTTATGGTCGGCTCTGGCCTGCGGTGCTTTGGGCCTAACCTTGCCGAACGTATTGTTTTATTCAGCAGCATCCGAAGTTCCCGCCGGCATACTTTCACTGTGCATTGCTACTATCCCGGCCTTCACCGGAGTTATAGCTTATTTTCTTGGCATCGATACGTTGTCGCCTCGGCGAGTCATCGCCATCGGTGTTGGGATTCTAGCCATTCTCATCCTTATTCTACCGGGTTTTGAAGGTCCATCAATTCCACTCAACTTCGGATATGTGGGTATGGCGCTACTGGCGGCGTTTTTCTATGCCCTGTCATTCATAATAATGTCCTATTTTCTGAGCGACTGCGACTTTCCATTGTGTTTCACGTCGCTGATCTTTGGCGTTTCCGCAGTGATGCTCTTTCCCGTTACGTTCGATGTGGACATTGTTACTCGGCTCGACTGGAACGCAGCTACTTTGGGTTTGGTTGCCGTCGGTCCGTTCATCGCCATCGCACATTCATTTTACGTCTTTGCACTGAAGAGCGGAGGCGCCGTACAAGCAAGTTTTGCAACCATTATTGCGACAACTATGGGCGTATTGTGGGGAATGATCGTACTCGGCGAGAAAAACACAATAAACGTCTGGATTTCTTTGATCATGATCCTTGGTGCTCTGAACGTACTTCGCAAAAGCACAGAGGAACCCCAGGCAAATCGCGATGTTGCCACTACGAGAACGAGCTTTGAAGAAGGAGCTAACACGTGACTTTAGAGGACAAACTGACCAAAGATGCCATTGATACGATCAATGCAGACCATCAGAGGATTGTGGCATCGGTCATAAGGGAAGGTATCACTCTCATCAATGAGATGCGTCCGGATCAACCACCGCTTGATCCAGACAAGGACCACGTATTCCTAGGGGATCAGGCTGTGGTCGATTCCATGGGGCTTGTGACTTACCTCAACGCCGTCGAAGGACTGCTGAACTCGAAACACCGGATCGGCATGGATGTGATTTCCGAGAAGGCGATGTCGATGCGGACAAGCCCCTTCCTTAGCACCTCGACACTTCGAAAGTACCTTCTTCAAGAACTCTCATAAAACGGAAAGTCGCCATGTATCTCTCTCGACCCTACCACTTTCTTGGAACTCAGGCGCGAGCAGACGTCCTAGCGCAAGTGAAGGACAATCCCGAGGCAATTCAGCGTTTAGCGGACTCCAAGGTCGAGTGCTACAACGCAATCTCCGGTGATTTTGGCACCTTAACCGAACGCGTGCTGTCAGAGCTCATGTCAGAGGAGGCCTTGACCCCACAAGATGTGTCGGCGATCCTCTACACTCGGGTTTGCGAGGCAAACAGCGAGGGGTTAGACCGCTCTGTCGATGAGGCGTTAGCCAATCTGGAACTTGTGAGCACGCCACTCATACAAATGGGTGGTGGACAATGCGCGAACGGAGCCCTGCTCCTGATGCAGGCCGAAGCTCTTTTGGCCAAGGACCCAGAGTCTACCATACTCATCGTAGAAGCAAATATTGTCCCCGACACCCAGGATCGGAACTACTTAGACAACACGGTTATCCTGTCGGATGGTGTCGTGGCATATACTGTGTCCAAAAAGCAAAACGCGTACAAGGTTCTGGCGACGAGCATTGAGTTCGATCACAAGGTGCGCGGATTGCAATACTCCGGCAACCCTGCTGGCGCAATAATTGCGTTTAAGAAAACACAGCAGCTACTCGTACGCTGCATGGAAAGCATCACAGATAAGACGCAACGCACAATGGCTGACTTCGTCAAGGTGTTTACCAGCAACACGCTCAACACCGTCGAACAGATCAGGGAATCCTTCGGGCTGCAAGAAAGCAAGATCTACGCCGGGAACATTCCAAAACATGGGCATTTTTTCGGGGCAGAGCTCTTTTATAACTTTGCCGAATTCGATCAGAGCGGCGAATGGGCAAAAGATGACGCCGTTTTGTTGTTCCATTGTGGATACAGCGCGTTTGGCTTCAGCGCCATTCAAAAATTAGGCTGACGTGAGGACCTCCCGTGAAGGACGTATTTGCAAGCCGCGCAAGACAGTACCACGATACACCGGCGATCGTGTCAAACGGCCACGGCCAGAGCAAGACGCTGACTTGGTCCGAACTGAACGACAGTTTCCTAAGAGACTTGTCGTTGCTGGACAACCTTGGGGTTAAGTCCGGCGATGTCGTCATCCTTTATGGGGATCACCGGCCTCGAACGATCAGCCTTTTCTTCGCTCTTTATGAGAACAATAACATCATTATCCCGCAGGTCGAAGAAGCCCAAACAAAGTACGAGGCGTTGCTGCGAACCTGCGCCCCCCAATGGGCGATCCGAGTGTCAGATGATCATCTTGATGCATCCGAGGTGGAGGCCCACGGTGCGGCATCGCAAGAGGTTGCCCGGCTGCAGCAGGAAAATCATGCCGGGATTGTATTGTTGTCAAGCGGTACAACCGGACAGCCCAAGATTATGCTACATGATCTTGATCAATGGGTAACCAAACGCATGAGCAAAAGGTGCAGACCACGCCTACGTATGCTTATGCTCCTGCTGTTCGATCATATTGGGGGGCTTAACTCACTTATCAACGCAGTGTCCGGTGGCAATGTCGTTGTGATCCCAAAGAGCCGGCGTGTTGAGGATATTGTCGATTGCCTCGAACAAGACAAAGTGTCCGTTCTGCCCACATCACCCTCTTTCCTGAACCTTTTGTCTATCTCTATCAAGGGGAACGATCGGCGGGTATTCCCGGGCGTTCGCCTGGTGACTTATGGTTCGGAATCAATGCCATCTGCTGTCCTGCGTACCTGCAAGGCCATCTTTCCCAACGCCAAATTTCAAGAGACCTACGGCCTAAGCGAATTGGGAATTCTGGGCACCCGATCGAAGTCCGGTGCCGGCTCGGACATGTTTTACATTGATGAAAAAAATGCCGAGTACAAGATCGTCAATGGTGAGTTGGTCGTCCGCAAAAGCACATCTTTCTACGGTTATCTTAACCGCGACAATTCCGACACCGAATGGTTCTACACCGGGGACCTTGTCGAAGTCGACGAAGACAACGCGCTTAAGATCGTCGGCCGAAAGGACGACATCATCAATGTCGGAGGCGAGAAAGTCTTTCCCCTCGAGGTTGAGTCGAACCTGCTGGAGGTGGAAGAAGTGCAGGAATGCAGAGTTTATGGAGAGAGCTGTCCTATTATGGGACAGACCGTTTCGGCCGATGTCGTACCGACGGACGCGGTCTCTTACCTTGATCTGATCAAGACGATTCACGTGCAACTCCGACAATCACTTCAATCCTACAAAATCCCGCAAAAGATCAACGTCGTTGAGAAAATTGGATTGACGGACCGCTTGAAGCTTGAGCGCCGGAAGGCTTAGTCAAATTCTGTTTTGGGTGGTGAATACGCATGTTGCAAATATCCAAAGTAGACGAATTAAGGAACATACAGTGCTTTACGCAAAACCCATCCCCTCTCGAAAAGAACGTGGTTGTCGTGCATACCAGTCTTCTGCGCTGTCACGAAGAGTATGACGTTGCAAAATGCCACATGTTGGCAAAGCAGTTTGAGCACGAACCTTATCTTTGGGCACCAATCATCGTTGACAGGGATCACGGGATCATTCTGGACGGCCATCATCGTTGCGCCGCAGTCGGCTTCGTTTTTTCCGACGCCTATATACCGACCTTGGTTCTCGGCGACTATCAAAACAATTCCAGCATCAAGGTTCTGGCCTGGGACACAGGAAAACCCTTTTGCCGTAAGCAGGTTACCAGTGCAGGCATGACTGGTCATCTCCTACGGAAAAAGACCACCCGACACATCTTCGGAGTTCAGATTGAAGATTGGCACCGGGAAAAGAAAATGAAGTTCCCAATCCTGAAATCCCCCTAAGCCGCCGAGGGCATGTTTATGAACAAATCTAAGTTAGGTGAAGACAAAGCGGGGTTTACCGCGCCAACCCAGGCAGACATTGAAGTACTGGACTTACTGACTATTGGGTTTGGACCTGCCGGGGTGAGCATGGCCGTTGCCCTTGAGGAGAAGGGATGGATATCATCCGATACCCCCGCCGGTGATGCACCCAACCACCGTATTCTTTTTCTGGAGGGTGCGGCCTGTTGTGGATGGCATGAGCAATTGATGTTCGACGACGCACAAATCAATCACCACCATTTTTTCGATCTCGCAACACCGGTCAACCCCCGAAGCCGGTTCACTTTTGCCAACTATCTACACACCAAGGGGCGCCTGTTCGACTTCGGTTTGACCAAGGCCCCTCCCAGCCGACCTGAATGGAACGACTACATCCGATGGGTTGGGCACCATTTCTCTCAGCATGTGAAGTTTGATCACAAAGTTGCCCAGTTGCTCCCTTGCTTTGATAGCTCTGGCAGGCTAATTTTTGTTCGGGTTATTTGCGAAAACGGCGCCGAATTCCTAACGAAACAGCTGATCCTTTCGAATGGTTCCGTTCCGCGGCTTCCAGACGTTTTTGCAAATACGCTGCCTAACAGAGTGTTCCACGCATCGAAATATCAGAGGGAAATTTCCCGCAACCGCGACGCAGGTTTCCAAGGCAACATCGCTGTTGTCGGCGGAGGCATGAGTGGCGGTGAAATTGTTCACGATCTCTACACCCGGTTTCCCAAATGCACTGTTGTTTCGATCCATCGTGGTCAAGGGTTTCAGCTCGCCGACCTAAGCGCGTTCAGCAGCACGCTCTATAATCCGCAGCAAGTCGACTATTTCTATCGATTGCCCCAAACCTCGAAGGATCGGTTATTATCAAAAATAACATCGTCCAACTATGGCGGGCTTACAGATGCGTGGGTCCAAAAGATTTTCAACCTAATCTATCTGGAAAACATCAAAGGTAGCGGGCGGCTGAAACTCTTGCCGTTTGCCGAAATTCAGAAGGTGCGCGAAACGGGCGATCAGGTCACTCTTGAAGGTACCGAGACATATACTGGCCAATTGTTCGAACTAGCGGTGGATTGCGTCGTACTGGCCACGGGCTATGACACCGACCCCTTAGCCGGTCTGCTTGGCGATTTGCGGGATCTGATTTCCTGTGATGACGCAGGGCGACCTATTGTGACCCGCGACTATGCCGTAAACACCGGAAACAATTCGGACATTTCCGTATACCTGAGCGGCCTTTGCGAATTCAGTCACGGGATCAGCGATAGCCATAGCTTTAACATGCTAGCAACACGGTCGCGGATGATCTTAGAGAACATTTCGGAAAATCTAGCGCGGGCATCGATCTAGTGCGATGAGGACCGTTGTGATCACTGGCACAAGTAGTGGCATAGGCCGGAAACTGGCTCTGCATCTTTTGTCCGAGAAGTGGCAGGTAATAGGTTGCTCGCGCCGCGCCGCGAAGGTCGACCACCCCAATTATACACACAGTTCTGTGGATCTGACCGACGAAGCCGCGGTCGGCGACATGTTCCGCGATATCGTCGCATACGAAACGGATAGGATCGCACTAATAAACAATGCCGGCATGGCGAACATGAATCATTTTTTGCTGTCGCCACGAAAGACTGGCGAAAAAATGATGTGTCTCAATTCGCTGGCTGCCATTGATTGCATGCGTCACTACGCCAAGCTGCTGCTGAAAAAGGGAATTTCAGGCGGCAGGATCGTAAACTTTTCCAGTGTCGCCACCTTACGGGCAATCGAGGGTCAACTCTGGTATGCCGCAAGCAAATCGGCACTTGAATCCGCAACGCAGGTTGCCAGCAAGGAACTGTCCAGCATCAACGTGACGGTGAATTGCATCCAAATTCCCTATTTTCGTTCACCCATGTCCGGCTCCATCGGAAAAGACAGGGTTGAAAAAATGCTGGAAAATCAAGTCATAAAGCGGCCCTGCACCTTTGAGGACATTGCAAATGCGGTCGAATTTTTCCTTAGCGCCAGGTCCGATTTCGTTACGGGAGAACTGCTGTGCCTCGGCGGAAAGGGCTAGGCTGCTGCCGTGGTTTTTCCGAGAGGGGTGATCCCAAGCGCTGGCATCGGCACACAACGCAATTTACGTGGAGGACGCTAGAGTTGTTACATTCACATCGAAGTCAGCCAAGCTTCACCAAGCTACGGTTGAATGAAACCGTTGACGTGGTGGTCAAAATCGAAGCCGGCAACCCCACGGGATCAATAAAGTACAAAACAGCACGGAACCTTTTGGATCGCGGCGAGGCTCAAGGGCATATCGAACCCGGCTGGGACGTGATTGAATCCTCTTCCGGCAATCTAGGGATCGCCCTTGCGGCCTTGTGTGCCGAACGCGGTTATAAATTTACTTGCGTAGTTGATCCGAACGCGTCCGAACAAAGTCTGGCGACCATCAAAGCACACGGAGCCCAGGTCCACCAAGTGCAAGAGCGTGACGCCAACGGCGGATTTCTTGGGACGCGCATTTCTTACATTCAACGGTATGTTTCAGAAAACAAAAAGGTTTACTGGACGAACCAGTATGCTAACCCAGCCAACCCAGAAGCGCATTTCCTCTACACCGCTAAGGAAATTGACGAACATGTGCCCAATATTGGATTGCTTGTGATCGGGGCCGGAACGACAGGTACACTAATGGGATGCAGCAAATACTTTGGAGATCGGGTGCGGATTTTGGCGGTGGACAGCGTCGGTTCTATCACGTTCGGAGGGCAACCCGGCGATCGCCACGTGCCCGGCCTGGGCACAAGTTGCCGCCCGCCGATCTTCAAACGCTCGGATTGGTGGGATTTTGAGGCCGTGCCAGAGCGCGAGGGGATTGCGATGTGCCGTAGGCTGGCCCGAAAACTCGGGTACCTTGCCGGAGGATCCACAGGTCTTGTTCTGGCTGGTCTCGCCCGCCGTCCTGACCTTTGGGGTATTGAGGGAGCGATTGTGGTCATTTCCCCTGATGGGGGAGAAAAATATCTGGATACGATTTACAACGACGATTGGGTCGCCGGCAGATTTGGGCTGGGTTCTCTTGAGCTGCAGGGTGATTTGCCCGAGCCAGAAAATACTGAAAGTTGAAAGGAAACGGAAATGACGGTTGATGCCATGCGCGTTGGAGAGTTTCACGTTGTGCCGGGAAAGGTCGTGAGTCGAATTATTGAGGCCAATCAGCACAATTTGATCGAGCTGGTCCGCAATGCATACATCGAGCATGAAAAGGGAAACACGATCAATCCCGATAGTTATTTCCTGCGGTTTCCCGATCAACCCAGTAATCGGATCATTGCATTGCCAGCCTGCATTCAGGACGATCAGCCAATGTCCGGAATCAAGTGGATCGGAAGCTATCCCGCGAATATCCAAAACGGGATACCCAGGGCCTCCGCTATAGTGATTCTGAACGATGTTAAAACAGGATACCCGATTGCAATGATGGAGGCGGCCGTCATCAGTTCGAACAGAACCGCAGCCTCTGCCGTTCTTACCGCGCAATACTGCGCACCCAAAGGAAAACGCGCAGCCCACGTATCATTCGTCGGGGCTGGCATTATTGCGCGGACTATCCTGTCAACGATGATCGGCGACAACTGGTCCATTGATCGCATCTCAATCTTTGATTTGAATCGGACCTCCTCGAATGCATTTGCAGAGTTCGCCAATGAGAAAGTGTCTGGAACGGCCATGGTGGTCGACTCCTTGGAAGAGGCATTGACCGCCGATATCGTGTGCTTTGCCACCAGCGTGGGGACGCCGTATGTCTCAGACAGCAAAAGCTTCCGCCCCGGGCAAGTGGTGCTGAATGTTTCGCTTCGCGACATTGCACCCGAACTTATCCTTCAGGCTGACAACATATTTGACGATGTGGAACATTGCATGAAGGCCAACACATCTCCGCACTTAGCTGAACAAATGACCGGTGGGCGCACATTCGTCACGGGAACCATCGCGGATCTGGTGACAGGCAAACTGGTCCTGTCCCATACACGGCCTGTTATCGTCTCACCTTTTGGACTGGGTGTACTCGACATCGCACTGGCTCGCTATGTATTGACCACAGCCTTGGATCAGGGCGACACAGTCGAAATTCCCAATTTTTTCGGTGAGTTGCACAGGTGGCCCACCAAGGCCGGATGAGATCTGCGTCCAATTGGGTCATGCGAGGTTGATCATAACCTCAAGCGCGTAACAAACGATTCAAAGAAGGCGGTTTCAGCAGCCCTTTCTAGGGCTCTATACGACCTCGGGGTCTGATGATGGAGGCGGCACAATCTTATATGGGAGGCACATGCGCCAAGGCGCGGCTATCAAAATCCAACAATGTCCCGGTTTTGTGCCGGTGTATGGCCCCTCGTTTGCTCTGGGGTTGACACGAAAGCGGACTCGCAGCAGCGACCGTGATGCAACGGCGCTACGTTTTGATCGCCACATCAATAGCGTTCGAAACACTGCGCCACATATCTGCCGAAAGCTGGCTGTTATCCGCACCCACGAGCAGACTGCAGATGGGGCCCTTGAAGTCCTTGGATACATCGACGCGGTCGCCGTTTTGCACACACCACGAGAACTCCAGCACGTTGTCATTGTGTTCGGTGTCAAAATGCACCAGTCGGTCCGCGATCACACCACCAAAAGCGGGATACTTCCACCCATGGCTCAGCGCTTTCGAGTGTGAGCAAGGCAGCGTGGCAGGGATGTCCTGTTGCCAAACCGATAGATAGGTGTCGAAGATGTTGGTCCCGCAAGCCTCGGAGATCATGCGCGACAACATACCCCCGCCTACCCGAGGGTTGAGTTCGATCATCACCGGCCTGTTTGCGCGAGCGTCGATCACGAATTCCATATGGGCCATCGTCGCCGCGTGGAGCTTTGTCGACAGGCGCGCAAGCGCAATCCTAACTGCTCCAACCACCTCGTCCGACAGATGGACAGGAAAAGTATACATGGTCTCGACAAAGAAGGGCGGCGGGCCAAGATCGCGATTGGTGAAACCGATGATGTGCGGTCGTGCATTCGGTTGGAGAACCGCCTCGACCGAATAGAGCGGGCCTTGAATATACTCTTCAAGCAAGACATGCGCGCAACTCGTAATCTCTTCGAGCTCTACAACCCACGCCGACAGATCGTCCGGCGTACGGCAGAGTTTGACGCCGATACTGCCCGTCCCCACAACAGGCTTACAGACAAGTGGATAGCTGGCCGACGACGGCGGCACAAACCCTGACACCGCGACCGCTTCGAAATAGGGACAAGGCAGGCCCAGCGCTTTCTGAACGGCGCGAAACCGATCCTTCTGCATGCAAAGGTCTAGGTCTTTCACGGCAGGCGCAGGAAGGCCAAGCTGCTTTGAGACAGCAGCGGCCTTCCGCAAATACGCATCGGAGTTCGACGTCACAAGCGTCGGCATCCCAAACGGCCAATCTCCCGTTTCTACGGCCAGGTCGAAAGCTGCATGACTGATGGTCTTCATTTTGGCGATCTGATCGCGATTGATGTCTTTGGCATAGCGCTGGGGATCGTTTGTCACCAGAACCGAGGTCCCTGAGCGGCTACGTCGGAAATAGATGTCGAGGCCGGACCCGGTCGTAGTGGTCTCCAAAACATAGATCATTCGGCTTTCCTCAGTTTCAGCGCGGCAAAAGACGTAAGGCCCAAAAGCAGGAATAGTGCGATCACAAAGGCCGCCTCATTCGAGACCTGCGTGGCAATCCAAGACAGGATGATGCTGCCTACCGCCAGAAGCCCGTTCGTCAGAATGGTGCCCAGCGCGAGCAAACGGCCCTGCCGAGCCTCTTCGGCGGTCAACAGAATGTGCGTATTCACGGAGGAGAAGAAGAGCCCCATCCCAGCACCGCCGAGGGAGACGCCAATCAAGATCCAGATGTCCGGGGCAACCAATGCAAGAAGGTAGAAGGAGCCATAGCTTAGCGTGCCGACCAGAAAGCACACGGAGATGCCGTGCAACCGGTAGAGCCGAGGCTGAAGGAGGGAGCCGAATATCGCACCGACTCCAAATATCGCGTAGGCTGAACCGTAAAGCTGCAAGCCGATCCCAGTTTGATCGGCGAAGATGAAGGGCAGCGTTGTCCAGAGAAGATTCGAACAAAAGAAGAACGACGCCACGGCGATCATGAACCACCCGTAGCCTGTCGCTAGGTCTTGCAAGCGGAACTCGGTGTTTTGTTTTGTTTTGAGCGCTGGCAGGCCCTTCACCCGCGCCTCGTTCGACCGAAGCACCATGAAGAAGAACAAAAGTGGCAGACTGAGGATCGGCAAGAGGATGAAGATTGACTCTGCGGTCATCGCCACCGCCAATGCGGCAACGGCCATCGGCCCCGCGATGCGGGAGACGTTGAACCCTGCCGATAGCAAGGAATTGGTGCGTGCGATGTTCTGTCGAGGAGAGATGAAGCGCACGAAGACGGCGGAGGGTGAATTGCGGATCGCACCAACCGTACCTAGAAGGAAGGTCAGCAAGACGATCCAGAGAATGGACAAACTTTGGAGGTTGATGGCCAAGGCCATCGTAGACAGTATCGCTATGTGCGCCAGCGTGAAGATGATCAGCCAGCGGAATAGCTTTTTCGTGCTGTCAGCGATAACTCCGCCAAGCAGTGTGAAGATAAGCGATGGCAAGAAATACGCGGACTCAGCCAGTGAGATGTCGAACTGCGCGCCGCCATTCTCGAAGATATAATAATTGAGGTTTGACCGGTACATCCAGAACGCCGTCAAAGACAGCGTGTTAACCAGAATGTACGTGTTTACCCAAAGACTCGTTGGCGGCAGGTATTGCTCAGCGGCGGAGCTATCCATGCCCTATCTCCCTCAAAACAGCGCTCCAGATAGCAGCGCAAAGCAGGTCACCACCAAGCTCTGCACGCAAGTGCGGACCGCCCGGATCGACCAGATTGAACTCAAGCACGCGACCATTGATAACGTCTAAGCCGCAGAAGTTGATGCCCATATCGGCCAACCGCTCGGCAATGGGCGTGTAACGGACAATTTCTGCCTCTGACATGTCATAGGGCAGAATCTGACCGCCCTGAGAGAGATTGGCGCGATGGTCGGTTTCCGGCTTGGCCTTCTTGTAGGCTCCGACGCAGGTTCGCCCGGCGAGGATCACGCGAAATTCCGTCTCATGCGGCAGGAAACGCTGCGCCACAGCGTAAGACTTCGACAGGCCGACAACAGCCGCGTTGTGGATATGATCGCCCGAGCCGCCGCCGCACATGGATTGCACGATGACGTATGCATTTGTATCGCCAGGTGCAATCATGAAGACGCTGTTGCCACATCCGTCGGAGGGTGGTTTCAGGATCGTCCTACCCCACGTGTCCATCGCGCCGACATGGTCGTCCACGTAGTGAGAGATCACCGTCTCCGGCAATTGGTTGTCGTGCAAAATACCAGGCAAGAACGCTTTGCTGTTGGCCAGATACATCGGCGCAATAGCGTTTACGAAGCGGACGCGTTGGTTTAGCGCAAAGAGGATCGACCAAGCATCGAGCCCGAAACAGGGCGCAGGTTGGTTGAACAGCCACAGAAGATCGAACGTGTCGAGCGTAGTCGTCTCGGCTCGCCCCACCGCGTCGTAGAGCGTCAGCGTCTCTTCTATTCGGGCCCCGTCCGCCACAAACACTCCGCTCACGTAGCGCAACGTGTTAACGTCTGCAATGAATACAGAAATCCCCAAAGAGCGTAGGTAGTTCGAAAAGACGATCTTGTTGTCGTCCAGTCGCGCAAGGTTGTTTGCAAGAATGCAAACCGTGCACGGGATCGTCACGTCAGGCATATTCAGCTTCCAACTTGTAACACCAATCGGCGTCGCACTGCGGCGATTTGTAGGTAATCCGCGGGGTCGTAACTGCCGCTTCGGCAACGGCCCCGGCATCGTGTAAATCGGAGATATAGCGGTCGCCGCTGTCTGGCAGTACCACCAAAATGCACGCTTTTGGATTGCGGGCGCCTACTTGTTCGTAGGTGGCATAGGCCGCACCGGAGGTCATACCTTGGAAGAGTAGGTGATTGCGGTATAGCCGCGCAACTCCGGCCTTGGCGACTTCGAACGGCACCCAATGCACTTCGTTGTAGAGATCGGGCCGCAAAATCTTTGGACGCACACTGTTGCCCAATCCACGGAGTCGTCGCTCGCGGTCCGAGTCGCCAAAAAGAACAGAGCCGGGCGTGTCCACTCCAATCAGTGCCGGGTCGAGCCCAAGCGAGCGGAACCCCTCCAAGAGGCCCCGCGACGAACCGGAGGAGCCGACTGTGCCGATGATGATATCGGGTCGGACCTTCTCTTCGTCGACGATCAGGCGCGCGACCTCGCCATAGGAACGTGGATTGTCCTCGTTGTCGTATTGCTTGGGGAAGAACACATCGGAATGGTTGCGTGCGACTTCATGCATCAGACAAAGCCGCGGTCGCTGATAGTTGCCGCTGGCATCGGGTACCTCGACCACATGGACAATCGTGCCCAGCATCTCGCACATCACCCGCGCTTTGCCGTTGATCGATGGGTCGGAGATTAAATGCAACTCCAGCCGATGTTCATGGCAGACTTCTGCAAGCCCGACCCCAAAAGAGCCCGACGTCGTGTCGACTACCACGGTACCTCGGCAAATATCGCCGCGGAGCATGGCCCTTTCGATAATGTAGCGCGCCGGAATACGTTTCATGACGTCGAACGCCAGAAAGGCCGAGGGTTCGGATTTGACAACACGCATATCGCGCAGGGCAGGCGATCTAGAGTCTGGCGTCGAATTCAAGTGTTTCATAGCCTTGATCCATCAGTTTCTTGGTGGCTTGGGCGCGGTCTTGACCGTCGCCAAACATGAAGGCAATGGCGCTGCCGGAATGGCTAACGCAGTACCCGGCGCTGTTTGCCGCTTGGGCTAAGCGCCACAACGAGCTCAGATCGGCGAGCGGCACGAAGTCGGAATTCATCTCAGCCGACAAGCAGCACCCGCGGGCGATCAAATCCAGGTCGCCGCGCATGAGCCCGTCGCGCAGGTGGCGAAGGCAGCATCTGTAGGTCAGAAGGTGCTCGACCGTGTAGGCCCGATGCGATAGCGCTTTGGTATCCACCACATGCCGCGCCTTAGAGAACGTGCCCAGCATGTGGATGATCCGTCCAGTAGTCGGCAGAGGTTCCAGAACGTAGCGGTCTTGTTGCGCGAAAAGGGTTGGGCGCTTTATGTAAATCGGGTCGGACGCGACCTCACCCGCCGTCGCGAACTTAAACATCGCCTGCGCGCTGGGGAAGACGTTGTAGACAGCGTTGAAGAGCTTTGCCGCGCAATAAAGATCTGCCGTTGAGGTGCCTAGACCCTTTCCCGCCGGCAGTGATGTCAGTTTCTTCACACTGAAGCGATGCCGTACACCGAACCGATTGTGAAGCCGCGCCCACAGATTGCGCGTCAACGAACCGGGGATCTGCAGTTCGACATCGGTCAACTCAAAAGACGTCACCATCTTCGGGCACGGGAGAGAGACTAACGTATAGGTAATGTCGCCATTCTGCAGTACCGGCCCCTGCACCAGCTCTCCGAAGTGCGAAAAGACAGAGACAGAGGTTCCGATCGGGCGACCGAGAATGTTCATACTCATTTGGCACCCGAAATACGAGAGGGGACAGCTACGCCACGATCCGGTATGAGCTGTTTGGCCAGAGCACGGGAAACTCGGTGGAATTGTAGGTCTTGAATTCCCGAGAGGTTGAGCCGACCATCCGGTGCGAGGTAGATCGCATGGTCTTTCTGAAGCGCTGCGATTTGCTCCGTACTGAGCGGCAGCAGAGTAAAGAGCCCGCGCCCCGCCGAAAGCTCCGCCGCATGTTCGGGTAGAGTGGCCGCCATCCGGGTGCGCAGTGATGACAGGCGACCGCGCATTTCCGTCAGTTCCGCCGTCCAATCGGTGCGAAGTGTCGCATCGGCTAGGATTGCTGCAACGACGGCTGCACCATGATCTGGGGGCATCGCGTGGAGTCTTGTGAGAAAATCACCGATCAAACCGCGGACAGAAGCGCGCGTGCCCATATGTTCGGACGCGAAGATCAGCGCTCCAGTCCGCTCTCGGTAAAGGCCGAAATTCTTGGACTGTGTCACGGTCAGCACAACGTCCGAGATCTCGGCGCAGATCTTCCGCACGCCGATCATGTCTGTCTCGGGGTCCTTGGCGAGGCCTTGGTAGGCGATGTCGATCAACGGCATGGCGTTGGTCGCCTTGAGGCAGGTTGCGATCTCGGCCCATTCCGACGCCGACGGGTCGCGGCCGGTCGGATTGTGACCTGATGCTTGCAGCACGACAACGTCGCCTTCGCGCGCCTCTCGTAGATCTGTCACTACACCGGCGATATCGAGCTGCCCCTCCGGGTCCGGCAGATAGCGGTAATACCGGATGCGTAGCCCAGAGCGCTGCAACAGACGTTCATAGTTTGGCCAACCCGGCCGCGACAGCCATATCGTGCTTTGTGGCAGGGTCTCTGCCACGAGCATGGAGGTGAGGCTCAGAGCCGAGGACCCGCCCGGGGTTTGGAAAGACACCGTCTCGCGCTTATCTGACATCGGGCCAAGCACCGAAGAAGTCAGCGCGTCGAGGTAGTCCCGATTGCCGAACAGCCCAAGATAGGATTTGGAACTCTGCTCTGCTAACAATCGCTGTTCTGCCGCTTTGACACTTTGAAACACTGGAGTAGCGCCAGTGCCGGTGCAATATACACCTAAGCCAAGATCGCACTTGTCCGGCCTCGGATCAGACTTCACCTTCTCTATCAGCGCTAAAAGCGGGTCGGGGCGGGACAGGTTTCGGGTGGGTAATGCCATGACGATCTACCATACAACTTTGGCGTTCTGTGCCGCGCGGTGATGGGCGATGACGCCGCCGCCGGCCAGAATGTCCAAGGCGTGGCCCTTCGGCGTGGTACCCAAGAAGATGTTGCCGGAGCGAAGATTAGTGACGCGCCCCTTTGATAAATCGACATCCAGCTCGTCACGGTCCGCGATATCGGCTAGGAAGGACGGGTCATCGACCAGCAGCGTTGGCACGCCCTCGTTGATCAGATTGCGGCGATGGATCGAGCCGAAACTGCTTGCGATGATCAGTTTCACGCCCGCGCCGACAAGCGCCCAAGCGGCGTTTTCGCGCGAAGAGCCGCAGCCCCAGCCGTGTCCAGCAACAACGATGTCCTGGCCTGCAGCGCAATTTTGGGCAAAGTCGGGCCTAAGATAGTGAAAGCTCTTGGCACCCAGCGCCGCGCGGTCGTTCAAGTTGCAGAACTCCCCTGGGATGATCGCGTCCGTGTCAACGTTGTCGCCGAAGAGCTGGACTTGGCTGCGGATGTCATACTGCAGCAAACCACTGACTCCCGATGGGCGCACCGCAGCCGCATTCTGTGGGCGGGGCGTGGTTGGCCGGACATAGATCGGCTGTACGCTGGGATGCTCTTCGATTGCAATGAGCCGCGCGTACCGGTCTTGGTCGAGACACTGCAGAACGGGGCGTGGGTCAGTCACGTGCAGATCCAATGCGCTGGCCGCCACCGTTGCGGCAGAACTCAGCCATGCAAGGGATCCCTTGCCCATCCGGTTCTTATAGTTGCGGTTTTGTGATGACAACCAAATCTCGCCATCTCCAGCCCGCTCCGAACCAATGCCAAGGCATAGATGGCAACCGGGGACCCCGATGCGGAAGCCCGCCTTTCGGTAGACGTCCAAGAGGCCGGTCTTCTCAAGCCGACGCCGCATCTCCATATCACCCGGCACGACGAGCCGTTTGGTGGACGGCGTAGGCACTTGGCCGTTATCGAGCAATGCCTCCAGGATTAAGCCACCGAGAATGATCTCTTCCTCGGTCGTAGTGCAAGCTCCGATGAAACACCCGTCGAGCTCTTGTCCGGCGACCTGATCTACGTCGAACACATTATCAGGCGAGAAAGGCTTGGCTACTTGTGGTGCCAGATCGGCGAGTGAGATATCGAAATAATCAGAGAAATGCGCGTCTTCATCGGCGCGGAAACAAGCAAGGCCGTTGATGTCGTGACCCCGGCTCTTCAGAAAGGCGAGCGTCGTGGCGTCCGGCTCGAAGAGTCCTGCAAAACCGCCGAGTTCTGCTGTCATATTGCAGATGGTGAAGCGGGTATCCATCGACAGGTGTGTCCCGCTGTCGATCTTGTATTCGACGATCCGCTCCATAGCGGCCTTATTGGCACCCATTTCGCGCAATGTGCGCAATACGATGTCTTTTCCGGTGTGCCCAAAGGCGCGCTCGCTGTTGTAATTGACGCGAACGATCTCAGGGATTTGTAGCCAGGTGCTCCCAACCAGCGAGGCGATGGCAACATCCGCCCCACCCAGGCCGAAGGCCAGCGCGCCCAACGCACCTTGAGAGGTCGTATGGGAATCCGCCCCAACGACAATTTGCCCGGGCCGCCCATATTGGCGGAAAAAGCGGGTGTGCATGATCGTCTGATTAACGTCGTAGAACGCACCGATCTGGTGCGTTTTGGCGAACGCACGCGCGTGATTTATCAACTCAACCGTCTTAGGGTTCTTCACGGCGGATATCGGATCCACTGTATGATCGATCGCCAGATAAAAGCGATCCGGGTCCCGTAGCGGCGGACAACCAAGTGCCTTATATGTAGCCATCATCCCATTCAAAGACAGCTCAGACGACATGATCCAGTCGACGTCCACCCGGACGAAATGACCCGATTGCACCGTGTTTCCTCCCAACAGCTTTGAGGCGATGATCTTCTGTGTTAACGTTAGCGTTTCCATCTCGCGCCTTTTCAAACGACCAAATCCGATGCGGACTTGGACAGCTCTTTCCGAATGGACGACCAAATCGCCTCATTTTTCAGAACCAATTGGCTAGCCTTTGCGTCCGCCAACACCGCGGCGATGGAACGCTCGCGCAGTTCGTGCTGGAGATCGAGGCCGTGGCGGATCAGCCAATGCTCGACATTGGAACGCCCGGACATCGGTCCAACTTCAATGTCCTGTCCGCGACCAAGCCATGAGGCGGGTACAGATGAGTAAACGAGATCGGCCAGAGAACTGTCTTCGAGGTTCATCGCTTTCGTGATTGCTGCAGCGTGAACGCCAGTTGCGGTGCGGAACGCGTCCGGCCCAATCGCCGGGTAATTTGCGGGCAGCGGCGCCGCGCAAAATTCGGCCACCTTCTCGCAAAGATGTTGCAGATCGTTGATGTCGCCCGACCTAGACCAGCCCATCAGCTTAAGATTAATGATCAATTGATCGAGCGCGGTGTTGCCTGCCCGCTCTCCAAGCCCCAGTACCGTTGCATGAACCCGACCAGCGCCCGCATGCAGGGCAGCTAGACTGTTGGCAAGTGCCAGGCCCCGGTCGTTGTGGCCGTGCCAATCCAACCCGACCTCTGCTCCGCATTCGGCAATGATGTCTGTCATGAAACGCACAAGAGCGGCTGTTCCAGCCGGCTCCGCCGCACCGACTGTATCGGCTAAGCACACACGCTGTGCACCGGCGTCGATAGCCGCTGTGTATAGTGCCTTGATGTCGGACGGTTTCGACCGGGTCGTGTCCTCTGTCACGAACATCACGGGCACACCCTCTCGCACACAAACACGGATCGAGGTGACGGCTTTCTCAATCAACTCGTGCAGACTCCACCCCTCCACCAATTGGCGCAAGGGCGAGCTGCCAATGAACAGTGAGGCAGAGATCGTTGCCCCCGACTTCATGCACGTGTCGAGATGCGCTTTGATGTCGTCGGGATGTGTCCGGACTGCGGACACAAGTTCGAACGTGTACCCGGTAGATACGCAGTAAGCCGCGAGCCCGGCAATCTCGGCGCGAGCTTTGTTTCCGGCACCTGGCAAACCCAAAGTGACTCCGTCGATTCCCAGTCGCGCCACCAAATCGATGAGCTTTTTCTTCTGAGATAGCCCTGGCGTACGTGCAGTGGGCGATTGAAGACCGTCCCGAAGCGTGTCGTCCAAAATGCGCGCTGCACTTATATTTGGATCTCCAAAGTCGTTCCAGTTGTGCAACATTTTCATGAGTCTGCACCTCAATTGTCGCTAAGACTTCGGTCCTAGGATCAAAAAATGTTTGAACGCGCTATTACTCATTTTGAAGTGAACTATACAACGCAAAGTAATGTCCGTTTGGGATTATGCAACCTAATGTTGTTTTTTGGCGGATTTTTGCTCTTTTAACGCGATTTGAACTCAAAAAACTGCTGATAGATGCTCCGATACCCTTGCGGCTCCCTTAGGAGTAGGCAGCTGAGAGATTCGCCGTGATCGCTGCAATCATCTCCGTTGTGGACGCCGCACCACCCAGATCGCTGGTGCGGATTCCTTCCTGCACCACAGACGCAACAGTCCTGCGGAGCTGCAGAGCCAAATCGCGACGTTGGCACAAGTCTTCCAGCAACATCGCGATGCATAGGATTGTTCCAATCGGATTGACTGAATTCGTGCCTTCGAGATCGGACGCCGTGCCATGCACCGGTTCTAGGAACAGCGGCCCGTCTGTGCTGACGCAGAGCGATGGCAACATGCCCAGTGACCCGGCAAACACGGCCGCGCAATCCGACACAAGATCGCCGAAGAGGTTGTCGGCGAGAATGACGGCGAAGCGTGTGGGATCCCGGACAAGATCGTAGAGAAATGCGTCGGCATAGGCGTGCTGGACTTGCACTTCGGGAAATTCGGACGCGGCCAGCGCACTAACCCGCCTGCGCCAAAGGCGCCCCGTTTCCATCGCGTTGGCTTTGTCAATCGAGGTCAGCGGAACGGAGGTCGACCTCGCCATTTTCAACGCAAGCCGGGCGATCCGGTCGATCTCTTTTGCCGTATAGCGTTGTGTGTCCACTGCGACCGAACCCGCTGCCGTCAGTGTAGTCTCCTTTGGGCGACTTGTGTAGATACCGGCCGACAATTCGCGCACAATCACCATATCTGTCTCAGCTACTGCGTCAGGCCTAAACGCGCCCGGAGTTACGACGCCGGGCCAAGCTTGAACAGGGCGAACGCTTGCGTATAGATTCAGGCCAGAGCGAAGTTCGAGCAATGCGCCAGGTCGACCAGTGCGCTCGCGCTCTTTGTCCCACACCGGCCCTCCTTCGGCACCGAAGAGAACAGCGTCACTTCTTCGAGCTAACGCGATCGTTTCCGGTTCGACAAAAACACCGGTCCGTTGAAAGCAGGCCATGCCCACAGACCGTGTCTCGATATCGAAGGACAGGCCAGTACCTCGTGTAATGACGTCCAAAACCTCAAGAGCCGAGGCGCAGACCTCCGGGCCGACGCCATCGCCAGGAAGGACCAAAAGACTAAATCGGGTCTGGTTAGACGTTGCGATAGACATGACTACTTAGGTTGTGCCCGTACTACACTACACGCATAGATTGCACAGCTTTAGAGCCGAGTGCAACCGCTCGACGCTGCCGAGCAGCCCACAGCGGGTTTCCGCTGAGGGGCGGTAGAGCTTTGCCGAACAACAGTGTTCTCTCTTCCATGCCTCATGTACACGGCGTTGTCTCAACTGACATCAAGGCCAGCACCGGTTTGGACGTCGGCGATGAGGTCGAAACGCCGTTCATAGTGTGTGACCAGGATCACGTCGATGTGCCTGGCGCTTTGCGGGCAGCTTTGAACTCCGACGATACCACTTCGGCGCAATGGGGCAAGTTCAAAGCCGGAAAGAAACGGATGTTCACCAGCCACGTGTTTTCCGCATAGACCGCTCCAACGGAACAGCTTCGCGTGGATGAGGCAATGGCAGTGATCACAGATGGGATCACGCTGAGCGACCCGCAAAGACGGAAGAAATAGTCTCATCCCGTTAACAAAAGCTGCCATTGGCGCGGCCATACTGAACGACAGTAGAGTCCGCGTGATGCTCATTGACTGAAGAAATCTCGCTTCGTCCGACACGAAAGGCTGTTGTTTTTGCCGCATTGCCCACGTTAAGATGATGCGCAGGCGGCAGAATTTGTGCTGCGAGCGCGCGCAGCGAGATTTTCGAATTCACAGGTTGGGCTCCCAGTTGGCTTTCGCTGCGTTGATCTTTAACGACTGGTGAGGCAAGTGGCCTGCTGATCAATGTCCACCACCAGTTGACCGCGTTCACCAGCGGCGATGATCGCGACCAGAGCTCAACTCTTGGGCATATCCTACCCGTTGGACGAAGGTGTTCATTTCAATAACTGTCGCCAATTATTTGCCAATAATCTACTATATGCGTGGGGCTTAACTCCCATACTGATCACGCGGACCTGTTAGGGGCAAAGAAGGAAGTCTTTGCCTATCGAAGGTCACGATGACAACTCAGAGATCATTCCCAAACCAAAGGGCAGTCAAGGCCAGTAGGCATAAAGCGCTGCTCGCCTTGGCCCTCAGCGCCACACTTATTGAAAGCGCGTCTGCCTTTGCCCACCCGATGTCCCCGCCGTCACAGAGCGAGGCTGCGAGTGCGCTGCAGCAGTTTACGTCCCGGGGCGACGTTGTCCGCGCGGTCGAGCGCATTGTGGCGATCAGTGGGCTGGAGCAGAACTTTACAATCCGCACCCGTGCCGATGTTGACTACGCGGCGGCGGCCATAAGTGGGCGCGAGCGTGTGATCTATTACAATGTCGATTTTTTCAAACGGCTAAGGCCAGATGCAAGATAGCCAAAGCTTCGGGGCAAACGACCTTTTGCGCGTCGCTGAGCTTGCCCGCAGCGCGCATCACCGCACCAATGAGCTACGGCGCGATCTGGGCCGTGACATGCGGCATGATCAAACACCAGACCGCGATACGCGCTCCGAAACGCAGCGTGCCTTCGATGAGCGCCGTCAGGGTCGCACTACTCTTGATCCTGATCTCAGCCGCTAGGCCATTAGTGCGATCAATAAGTCTGGGCGCGGCGTGCTTTTTGGGGAGCCGCCGCGCATGCTGCGTTTTAACCTTATACGAAAGGACTGGCCCACAATGACAAAACATCCCGCATCAGAGGCGCCTGGCGGCTCTGAAACCATGACACCATCACGTCGTGCGCCGCCAACCATGGAGATTGATGTGATGCAATTCGCCAGTCACCTGGACGAAAGTGATTTGAGCCTCGAACAAAAGCGGGCCTATCTCACACTCATGTGAGAATTCGCGATGAGCTTTGCGGCGATGGGATGGGGATGCAGTTCGGTCGATATGGCCTGTGGACACCTTTTGAAGGCAGCGCAAAATCCCACCAAGGCCGCACCGGATTTGGTACACTCATTTAATACCAAACCAGCATCAATGGGGGACATGTCATGAGTCAGAATGCCATTTTGTATTGGCGGCAATAATCCACCGTTGGAGTTTGAGTTACCAGCTGCGGTGCAGAGTAGCCATACAATCATTTGGGCGGCGGTGGATGAGATTGCGCAGCAAGCCGAAGCAGAGGTACCCGACAAGTCGCTTGTGCTGGCAGCATTGGAGAAGCTGGATGCTGCTTTACGAACCTGTATCACTTGGGCCGGACAAAAGGCTGACTTAGCGATCGATACAACGATCAAGTGGGGCGTACCAGCCGCCGGAGGTTACTTCGTCCTGAATCCGAGTAAATTTCAGGCTTTGATTGAGGCGGCAAAGAATTGGATAGCAATCTTGCCTTGATTTGAGTGAAAATTACGTGGCTGGGAGACAAAATGCCGAGTGATTCTGCATTGCTTAAGTCAGGCAAGCTGCTGTTCAGTTTCCAAATTCTTCTGCATCCTCAGACAGTGCGCTTGGTGACACATCCTGACCGCTTGCCCGATCAGATTTGATCTGTGGCGCTTTCTTGACCCATGCGGCCAGTTGAGCCCCTGTTTCGCCGTAGAACTTTGGGACGATCCGCTCGAGTTCAGAGACAAAGTTGGTCTGTTGAGTGAACTTCCCTCCGAGCCGTTCTGACAAGAAGATATGAAAGCCATGCGGAGCCAGATGCTCTTTGCCGTCGGTCGCCAGATCTGGATCGATCCTCAAATCCGCAACCGGATACTGGGTTGGTTCGCTCGCCCCGGGCCAGAGTAGACGGATGAATAGCCCGTCAACGTTTTCTCCTTTCAACTGGCGTAAAAGCCAGTTGACTCGAGCCTTCGTCGACTTTTTGTCTTCAGGCGCTTTGAGCGTCATTCCGACGTCCAGTGAGCGTCGTGCTAGGTCTGCTGATACTCTGATGGGCGCAGCGGCGTCCGGAACCAACAAGGTGCACGTTATACACTGGCTCTCCCGTAGCTGCGCCAGCTCATCCTTCTGGCGTTGCGCTGGGTCGCCAACGTGCTTGCGCGGCAATTTCTCCGTCACGACGTTGCCCGTCATGCGGCTCAGGATCATCGACAGATCACGTGTTTCTTGGTGCCAAGCTTCAAGAACAATCTGCGCAGGCAATGACTTGGCTGGGATTGCACCTCCGGAAGAGACGAGCTTATTGAGCTCGGTCCATTCTTTAGGCATTCGGTCAAAGCCTTTTACTCCTGCACTCTCGTGTGTCAGAAAACGACGCAATTCATTGAGTAAAACAAGCTGGTCGACGTCGGCGACCTGCTCGCCCGAGATCAGTAAGTCCGCTGTGGTGAGGATATGCATCCAAGACCAATGATAGACAGGCACCCTTGAGCGGCTTTTGCGGACATGCTCGACCGGGTGGCTGTCAGGGGACGTCGCAAATTGGTTTGAAAGGGTGATCACGCAATCGATGCCGTTCTCCTTGGCCAACACCCGATAGCGCTCGATTTGGTCGGCATCGAGCTCGCTGTTGCCAACTTTGGCCTCGACCAGTGCCCGCCATTCGCGGCTCCCGATCCGCACAACAATCAATCCGTCGGGGCGATCTTTAATCCCTGCACTCTGTTTGTGAAATACCACTTCGGTGTACGTGTCGACGGTTGCGCGAGCGCCGACACGCTGGCCTACAGTTGACAAGAGCCGAGCACCAAATTCATCAATCTTGCACAGACAAGCCAGAACGATCGAAGTGGTTCGTCCTTCCTTTGAGGTGGTAGACAGAACAGGGAACAGGCGAGCTGCCTCACCCTGCTTCAAGTAGTCAGGCAGCTGTTCGCTTCCCATTGAAAAATCCTGATATACTAACAATGGATTAGAGTTGAGCAGAAACTTGGTCTGTCGGTCAACCCTTGCGTGTGCGGCGGAGATCTCGTCTGTGTTGCACGCAATTGAAAGCAGCCCAACGTACAGCTGCGGCAATCACCAACGCAACTTCTGCTTCGACGGGCCGCGACTCAGCATCCAGATTGTCAGCCAAGGTCGGCTTTGGGCCGCCCTTTTCGGGGCAGCTTGTTCCGACAACTCAACTTTCTGCGTTCGACCTAACGACCGCGAAGAGCCCATTATGACAGATGCTGCGCATCGCACCAACGTCTGCTCTTAGCAAGACGGCCAAAGACGTGACAAAATCAAAGGCAGTTTTGCCATGGGTTTGCGGCACAAGATCTTTCAACGTTTTGGGTGAGCATGCCGCGTATAACAAAAACGACCATTTTTGACTAAGCTATTGATCAATCAAAGGTCAATCTCTAGGCGGATAGTGCCGCCATTGCTCTCGACGCGCCTCAATTTCTTCTCTCGCCATACCGTCGCGGTACCCGTCTTCGTATGCTCCAACAAGCGCATCGTTGAATTGGTTCATGCCTTCGTCTCTCCCTGGAATATTGCGGTATGATTTCAGCATGATGATCTGACGATCTTTTCCTCTCCCGGCACGTGCGTCGTCAAAACCCATTTTGTAGTAGTCGCCAGATTTCATACGCCCGACTGTCGCAGCCACACGACCTATGATCTTACCCAAGCCCATTGAAAGCTCCCTTGCATCGCTCACACCGTACCCGTGAAGCTCAATCTCTCCAATCGTTATCACATTTGCGGCTGCGGTGTCTCGTGCGGTCAAACTCGACGGCTGTCGACGCAAGTATCTACATGCCGGTAGTGCGCTGTACCTGACAGAACTCATATGTTTCTGTCACAGTCGAAGACGGCCGTTTTTGGCGCTCAAGTTTTCGCAAGGGGGTTTTGGCTCTTTAAGAGCACTACATTGCCTGGAAATCCAAAGGAGCAAACATGCTCGCGCCCAGTATCGAGGCGTCTGTCACACTCTGAGGAAGCATGAAGTTGAGGATTGAGAATAGAGCAACGCCAATTACCGCGGCAATTGCCTCAATCAGTACAAGCTGGCGCGCACTAACCGGCAGTGTCCGATGATGGGGATTGACGATGACAACGTATAGCACGCCCGGAAGGCCGACAATTAGCCCAGCAACAACTGTCACCACTTTGAATATGAACCCTGACGGAGGGGTTGTCTCCTTTAGCTGCTGCTCCAAGAAGGCTATTTCTTCATCATACTTCTCCTTGCCAAATTTTTGGATGTAGCCTCGTTTTGCAATTTCATCTTTGGATTTCTCGAGTGCTTCAGCAGCCATTCTGATCTGCTGCGAGGTGAACCATAGCAGTGTATGCATGGCGATTCCGCCGGTGATTGACCAAAAAAGGATCGCATCCTTGAACCATTCTGGAATATCCACACCAAACTGAAACCCGCGGGACGGCTTAGTGATAGTTTTGAGTTGAGTGGCTTGCTTATCAACGAGGTTGACCTGAGAGCGGCGTTTCCGCCAAGACTGCGCAATGGATACACAGCCACAGAAACCTGTAAGAAACTATCGATCAATTTTGCAACACTGCATCGACTGCGTGATGAAGGCATTCTCGAGCAACGTCGGATAAAGAGCGCCATATCGCGAATGACCAATTATCTGGTCACACCGGACTCTTTGGCCGCTTTTGAGGAGCAGTACTTTTCGCTCGGCATGCTCCGAGGAAGCAATCCAGCTTACAAAGAACTACGATTGATAGACTTGGATCGCCTGAAGCTGCGGCCAATCATCGATGAAACTGGCTTGCGCAGGATCTACGAGTGGCGCGATCTGCCGACCGACCCGGTCCGGAAGTTGGAGGCTATGGCACTCGAAGAAGCAGCTCAGGTTGAAGAGGAAATGCAATGATAGATTTGTTGATTGATGATATTTCCGACGAAGTCCTGGAGGCATTGTCCACCCAGGCTGAGGCAATGGGTATCAGCCTAGAAGAGCATGCCAGGCGCATTCTATGCGACGCGCTCGGCCTCAGCCCCTTGGACGGCAAACCCTTCGTTTCGGTCGAATTTCTGCGTGACAATCATGAAGCGGTTTTGGATGCAGCGACCAAACAACCGGTCTACGTATTTGATGCCGATGGGAAGGAATTTGTGATCGTTAGCCAGAGCGAGTTTGACCGGTTAGGCGAGTACTTTTCGAGGAACGAAGCAGAACCATGACCTGAGCAAAGCGGCCGTTCAAGACGCTTCTAAGACTTGCCGCTTTGCGGACAAATCGGACATTTGACTGAAGGTGGCCAACAGCAGCTTCGTTCGCAAGCCGCATTCCAGCATGCCAAAATGCTGGGTTCATAGGGCAATGTCTGCTTCCGGGAAGCTGCACCGCAGCGTTGATCAGGTGGATGGATGTCGCCTTTGGGCCGTTCTTTTCAACTAAATCAACGGTTTCTGAGTCTGCATCTGAGTCGGAAGACACAGAGGCTAGGCCCCAAATCCGCCAAAAATCGGAAATTCTCCAACGAAAAAGGCAAATTCATGCTCAAAAAAGCAACTTACGTCTACATTCGACAGATGTACTAGTGGCGGACTGGGGAGGATTCGAACCCCCGACCCCTTGATTCGTAGTCAAGTACTCTATCCAGCTGAGCTACCAATCCGCGTGCCGGTTGATTAGACAACGAAGGCCAATCATGCAAGGGGATATTCCGGGTTATTTGTTTATTCAGCTGCAGGTGCTAAAGCGGCATCCTCTTTGGGTAACTGGATAATGAAGGTTGTTCCGGTTTCATCGGTCCGTTGTAATTCCAGCCGTCCGCCATGGCCGCGGATCAGGTCCGCTGCAATAACGAGGCCGAGGCCCGAACCGCCCTTGCGCACGCCTCCCTGAAACGGCTGGAACAGATGTTCCTGTGCCTTTTTCGGTAGGCCAGGCCCGGTGTCTGTGATTGTCAGTTGCCAGCTTTGATCATCTTCGGTTGCGATCAGCCCAATCTCGCCGGGCTCGCCTGTTGCCATGATTGCCTGGCGTGCGTTGCGCACGAGGTTGAATATCACTCGGAAAAGCTGCTCACCATCAGCGCGCAGGTTCATTGTCATGGGGATGTCTTCGGCGAATGACAGGGCATAGTCGCTTGCGGCCAGCCTTTCACTGTCAATCACATCGTTCACAATTTGCGACAGGTTTACCCGGTTTAGTGTGGGCGCTGGTTCATCGACCCGACCGAAAGCCAGCGTCGTTTCACACAGGTTCACCGCGCGGGTGATCGAATTCACCAGTTTGGGTGCCATGCGCTTGACGAGCGGGTCATCAGAGCTTTCGATCCGGTCCGTGAACAATTGCGCGGAGGTCAGGATGTTGCGCAAGTCGTGGCTCACCTTCGCGACTGCGCCACCCAACTGGGCAAGCCGTTCCTTTTGCTTCAATGCACCTGTTAGTTGGGTCTGCATCATCTGCAGCGACTCCTCGGCGTCGCGCAACTCCTTCACCCCGGCTGACGGCTGGATGATCTGCCGCGCGTCTTCGGGGGCTTTGGCATAGGCTTGCATGTGGTCGACCACCCCTTTGATGGGCCGCACAAGCAGGATCTGGACCGACAGGAACAACAGGCTCGCCGTGATGATCGAGATGAAGGCGGACAGGAACAGGATGTTGCGACCATAAGCCAAAAGCGCATCACGCAGGGGCATTTCGTCCATTGTAACTTCGATCAACAAACCGCCGTCACGTACCGGGTTGCCAATGACACGTATGATCCGGTCTTCAGTATCGACCAGAGTGCGCAAAGCGTCGGCGATCAAGGTCATGCTGCTGGGGTTGCGCATGTCATAGGTGGCCGTGATTGGGGATGGAATAGGGGATGACAAGGCCAGCTGCCGGATCTCATCTCGCCGCAGGACCACGTTGTAGACTTCGGCGTTTTCCAGAAGTTCGGACTCTAGCGCCGGGCTGATCATATCGTCAGCCTCTAATGCAAGCGAGGCGATTTGTGCTCTCTCAAGCCGGGCCAACAGGTAATCCTCGCGGAAACGCGCGACTGATGGCACGAAGATGAAAATCTCGGCCAACATCACGAAAATCACCGTGAGGATCAGAAAACGGCCTGAGAGAGAGTTGGTCATTGAGCCTCGCTAAGACTTAGGGCAGCCAACGCTGCACAAAGCCCACTACACGCTTTACGGTTGGGTTTTCAAACAATCTGGGGCTAAAATAGGCACCAGCCGCGCGTTTGTTAACCTCACTCACGGTCGGGTAGGGTAAAACCGTGTTTGCGATGGCAGACATCTTCATCTTGTTGGCGATGGCCATGGCCCACATGCCGATCAATTCGCCAGCCATGTGGCCCGCGATTGAGGCGCCGACAGGTTTACCTTTGACGACCATGACCTTGATCAGGCCCTTGGTTTTCCGCTCAGCAATCAGGCGATCATTGTGGTGGAACTCAAACCGGACAACTTCGAGTGCGGCACCATATTTTGACTTCGCCTGCGCCTCGGTCAGACCGACCTGTGCCAGTTCGGGATCAGTATAGGTGGCCCATGGGATGTGGTCGGTCTTTTGTTTCGATGGTAGGCCGAACAGCATGGACCGGATCAGCACGCCCGCATGGTAGCCCGCGACATGGGTAAACTGCAGTCCACCTGCAACGTCACCCGCCGCATAAACCTTTTTGTTGGTCACAGAGCGCAGATTGGGGCCAACTTTCAGGCCTGTCCGGTCATGGGCAATGCCGCCTGCATCCAGATCCAGCTTGTCGATATTCACTTTGCGGCCTACTGCCATAAGAAGGTGAGAGCCGGTGAAGTCGCCTTTGGGCGTATGCACCGTGACCGCACCATCTTTGCCGCTGATCTTTTCGGCCTGTGCTTCTTCCACGATTTTGATGCCTTCGGCGCGCAGGTTTTCCAGCACGATTTCGGCCATCTCTGGGTCGTCTTTGCCAAAGGCTTTCATGCCTTCGATGACGGTCACTTCGCAGCCAAGACGGCGATGCGCCTGCGCCATTTCCATCCCGATGGGCCCGCCACCGATCACAATCAGATGCTTGGGCTTTTCGCGCAGGTCAAAGATGTTTTCGTTCGTGTAGTAGGTGACGTCCTCAATGCCCGGGATCGGCGGTACGAAGGGGCCAGAGCCTGTTGCAACGACGAAACGCCGCGCTTCGATGATGTTGTCACCGGCCTGCACCTCGGTCTTTGAGATGAATGTGCCGAATTCCTCGATCACCTGCACGCCCAAGCCTTCGAACCGCTCGACACTGTCGACGGGCGCTATTGTGGCGATCACGTCATGCACGTGGTCCTTGGCAGCAGCATAATCGACCTTTGGCGCGACCTCGCCCACACCCAGCTTTTCGCCGTGGGACATTGCGTAGGCCTGCTTGGCCGACGCAATCAGCGCCTTGGATGGGACACAGCCGTAGTTCAGGCAGTCTCCCCCCATCTTGTGACCTTCCAACAGGACCACTTTGGCCCCCATCTGGACGGCACCGGCTGCGATGGACAATCCACCGGAACCACCGCCGATGATGCAGATATCTGTTTTGATGCGGTTCATGATTACAGACCTTTCTTGCCGCGCAGGGCTTTGATGAGGATGGGAAGCGCGGCCAAAGCACAGAGGCCCAAGATTGGCAGCAGGATGGCGGGTTCAAAGATAATGCCGAGGTTCGGGGTTTCGCCGCGGGCAAATACTTCACCCAGACCGGCCCCCACTGATGTGTATACCACGGCACCGGGGATGATCCCGAGGAAGGTGGACACCGCAAAGCGGAACAGCGGAACACCGACCAGCGCAGGCACCAGATTGGCCACAAAGAACGGCACGGCGGGAACCAGGCGGATCAGAAACAGCATCTCCCACTGGTTGTTGTCGATGCCTTCCTTGATCTTCTTCACCGCACCTTCAGAGCTTTCCATCTTGGCGGCGAGTTTTTCACCCAGACCCCAGCGGGCGGCCATGAAAATGCCGATAGCACCAAGCGTGGCACCGGTGATGTTAAAGAGTGCCCCGGGAAATGTGGCGAAGAGGAAACCACCCGTCAGCGTGGCGATGGTCGCACCGGGCAATGAGAAGGCGACAATCACGACATAAGCCAGAACAAAGACCAGCACCGTTAGAAGGTAGTTATCGTCGCGAAAGCCAATCAGCGCCTCGCGGTTTTCAGCAAGTGCTTCAAAAGAAAGGTAATCACGCAAATAGATCGCTCCTAGCACAGCGACGACAATGATCGTCAGCAGGGGTAAGTTGCGTATCAGCGGGTTGGCGGGCTTCTCTGTCATCTCGGTCATCTTTCGGATCCTATGGGCGAATGCGTTTCAATTTTGTGTTGCAGGTTAGATGGACTGATGCCGCCTTTCGCGATACCCACCTCACGCCCCATTGATAAAATGCAGGCCTGATGTTTCAGTTTACGGGGGGCTGATCACGAAACCTGTAACATTTGGCGGGTACGAATAGCCCCGAATGTTGCAATTTGACCCCGCGATGCGCGTTGACATGGGCGGGGCACCCCTCTAAACGGCAGGTCTGAAATGTAGATCGGCTTCGAATCCCTCGTTTGGGTTTGGCCACCAGAACCGGAGAGCTCGCGATGAAGCGCACGTTCCAACCATCCAATCGGGTTCGCAAGAACCGCCACGGTTTCCGCGCACGCATGGCTACAAAGGCCGGGCGCAAGATTCTGAACGCACGCCGCGCAAAAGGCCGTGCAAAGCTGAGCGCGTAAGCGCCAGTCACGTTTTGACCGATTTGAAACCGCCGGTGGCGCCTGATGATGGCACACCGGCGGTTTCTGTTTGTTTGGACGTCTTGAAAAAGCGCGCTGATTTTGTGCGCGCGTCAAAATCGCAACGTTTTGGTACGCCCGGTATCCATCTGCAGGCGCGTAAGCGGGTCGAGGGGGAGGCGGCGGGTGTCCGGGTCGGTTTTACCTGTTCCAAGAAGGTCGGTAATGCGGTCGCACGCAACCGGGCAAAACGGCGGCTGCGCGAAGTCGCGCGACAGGTCCTGCCCAATCACGGCCGGGATGGGTGGGATTATGTGCTGGTTGGGCGCAAAGACATGACGGCAAGGTTGCCGTTTGAAACACTCCTTCAAGATCTGAAGCGCGCCTTGATCGCAATACATAAATGACCCCGTTTGCTTATCTCATCTCGCTCCCGGTGCGCGCATATCGATTGATCCTATCGCCTTGGGTCGGACATAGTTGCCGGTTTCAGCCGACCTGCTCGGCCTATGCGCTGGAAGCGCTGGAAAGGCACGGTGCCATCAAGGGAGGTTGGCTAACCATCCGGAGGATCGGGCGGTGTCACCCATGGGGCGGTTCGGGGATCGACAACGTACCGGACTAGCTGCAATCCCAGTTATAGGCGACCCTGTCAAAGCGACGTTCGGCCAGATCAGCCTTTGAAATCAGAAAACAAGCCTCGCCCGCATCGCCCCAGCAAATCTCGGCACCGCCTTCACCATCAAAGACAAAGCCAAGCTGCAACAAAACCTCAGTTAACAGTAGATCAGCGCCCTTGTGGCGAAAATCGTCCTGCGTGAAATCCGGATGTCCGCCATAATAGATCAGCGCGGGCTTTGCTTCCGTCAGCGTCTCATGGAAGCTGTCCCATAGATCACTTGGGCAATCGGGATACCAGTCTTCGGTCAGTTTCCGACCTTGGGCACTGTTAGGCGATATCGAGCCTGTGACAACACTTCCCGTCAGGCGTCGCCCATGCGCGGTCAATTCCTCATTGAATGGACTGAAATCCCACTTTCGCACTGGCGGCTCACGCCTTTGCAGCGTGTCCGGGTCCTCATGATAAAGCACCTGAAATCCAGTGTTGCCACTTGATGGAAAATCACACCCGTTCAGGTCGTTGTCTTCGACAAAAAAGGACAGAACACCCCAAGAAGGATACCCGTCCAACGACGGCATATCGGCAAAATTGATCTGGGCGAGAAAGATCATCTGCTTGCCGTCACGGCCCTCTGGCCAAGGTGCATCTGTAGGCAAGCTGGGCTGTCCGCCGATCGAGGAATGAGGATCTTCCGCAATCGGGCCTTTCGCCATGGTCAGTGCCACCGCCGGGCGTGACATTGTTTTAGCGCTTTTAAGTGCCTTTTTGACAATGGCCGGCCAATTGCGGTCATCCGACCCAGCCGCCGATTTTGTCGTCTTTTTTCCGGCAAAATAATCTTTGTCTGGTGTTTCCTTACGCGTTTCCCGCCGCAAGAAAATGATAGCCACAATAATCGTGATCACCAGGGCCAGTATGCCCACCAGATTTTCCATGTTGTCGCCCACTTTTTCTTCAGGACGGCATGAAAAACCGTCAGATTTTCTCAAACGATATGGTCACTACGCCAATATCAAACCCGTAACGTTTGACATATGCAAGATTCAACAGGCGGTCCTCGGACAAAAGCCACATCCAGTCGTCAAAGCTGACGCGCATTGTCTCGGTCTCGCCGTTGGCAGAGGGGATGGGAAGGTCAATCGTATAGACCCAATTGAACCGGTTATCCTGTTCTTGTCCCGTCGCCTGCCCGATGACGCCGGGTGCTGTGCCAACCCAACTGTCCGGCCCCGTTTTGGTCAGCGTCCAAATGCGCTGTTCCGTAGATCCATCTTCGTAAACGAAATCCTCGACCAGCCGCAGCCGCTCACCGTCCCAGTCCCCATCAATCGTGACAACAAAGCTGCGGCGCACCGTTCCAAAGATATCCTGAAACTGCCCATAAGCGATAAGATCACCATCAAAGAACTCTTCCAGGTTCAGCTTTTTGGTGCTGAGCGTTGGGTCATCAAATGATGGCTTGCCCGTGCAAGCAGCCAATATCGCAAACGCGGCAATCAAGATCAGGCGCATTGTCTTCTCCTATATCTTGCTTTTTACGTGCTTGGTCCATTTTTGGATGTCCGCAAACCCTAGGCAGGCTGCCGTGTATCTGGCATATCGGCGTCATGCTTGATCACACTGATATCCACCCGCTTTTTGACGGTGCGCCAACGACAACTGAATTCAAAAAGCTGCGCAAACGGATCATGCGGCAAACGCGTGAAGCGATGACGCAATATGGCATGATTGAACGCGGGGCCAAATGGCTGGTGTGTCTGTCGGGGGGAAAAGACAGCTACACTTTGCTTGCAGCACTTTACGAGCTGCAATGGCGTGGACTTCTGCCGGTTGAACTATTGGCATGCAATCTGGATCAGGGACAGCCGGGGTTTCCGGCTACGGTGTTGCCGGCATTCCTGACAAAAATGGGTGTGCCCCATCGGATCGAATATCAAGATACCTTTAGCATCGTAATGGACAAGGTGCCGCAAGGGCGGACGTATTGCGCGCTCTGTTCGCGGCTGCGCCGTGGCAATCTATACCGGATTGCGCGGGAAGAGGGTTGTTCAGCCGTTGTCTTGGGGCATCATCGCGATGACATCCTTGAGACATTCATGATGAACCTTTTCCATGGCGGTCGCCTCGCGACGATGCCGCCAAAGCTTTTGAATGAAGAAGGGGATCTTTTCGTCTATCGCCCTCTTTCTCATGTCGCAGAAGCAGATTGTGAAAAATTTGCGCAAGCGATGCAGTACCCAATCATTCCTTGCGATTTATGCGGCTCTCAGGATGGTTTGCAGCGTCAGCAGGTCAAGCAAATCCTTGATACATGGGAGCGTAACAGTCCGGGTCGTCGGCAAGTCATGTTCCGCGCATTAACGAACGCACGGCCTTCGCATTTGCTGGATCCAAAACTATGGGACTTTTCACAGCTAGCACTTCGCACCGGCCCTGACGACAAGACTGCCGAAGGTGCCACAGAATCCCAAGATGATTAGGTCTATCTGACTCGCACGATGCAGCTCGCAAAGCAAAGAGGTGTCGAGTGGTCGGAACGTTTCGAACCCGCTACCTGGGCCAACCTCAGTCAGTTTCCAGGACTCGTGCGACCGTATGAGCTGGCCGATGACATTGGGGACAACATAGTGATCTGACCGCGAGCAGTGGAGGCAGGCATGCACACCACCGTCAACGGATTGCTGATCCAATTGGAAGTCAAACACGCGCGGCCCAAACAACCAATTCAATTCGCGACTATTAGCCGAGGGTCATTTCTTGTGCAGAATGGAGAATGCCTCGGCGACGCGCCGTGCGTTTGACGATGCGACGGACTGGTCATCCAGCAGACACCCGTCTTCCAAGCCAACTCGCGTGGACCATCGCTTGTCGCGCGCAACGCGGACAAAATGCCAAACCGTATCGTCGAATCCATGCAATAGGATGGGGCGCTGAACGCAAGCGTCTTCTAAAATGTCTTGGATACCTTGCAAAGTTGCGTGCGCCTGATCGACGTTTTGCATCTCGATTTCAAATAGCACGCGGAAAACTCTGTGCCGTTGGGGCAGCGTCACAAAGCGCGCAGCATCTTCAACTGTTGCTAACCCTGCTTCGATGCCTATGCCTTTTGTTTCGAGGAGAGCAAAGATGGCAGGTGCATCCTGCTCCGACAGGTTCACAGATGCGTAGTCTGGACGACGGGTCCACTGGTTGATGCGTTCTTTTGTCCGATCAACGTCTCCTTCGATCCAGGCTCCGGTCGATACGCCCACAAGCGAACCCGGAAAAGCGTCTCGGATGCCGCCGACAAGCTTATCCACGTGGGAAAGTCCCTCGTTTCCGTCTGCATCCCGCGGATGGATGTGCAGCTCGGCTGCGCCTGCCGCTATGCACTCTATCGCGTCTGCGATCATTGCGTCCTTGGTCAGCGGCAAGGCAGGATGGAACTCTTTGGGACGGGCTCCATTGATGCACGCTTGCACGATCATTCCAGTGGCTCCAAACGCTGCATTTCGCCAATATCACAGTCTTTTTTGCGCAGTAAGCTGTCAATGTAGATCTGACCGCCACCGACCCCGCTTACACTTCTATTTCCGTCCAAATACAGAACAAATTTTGCGTTGACTGAACGTGATAGCATAAAGCGGCTAAGTGTGAGTTTTTGATACGCTGAACGTCGTGAAAGCCCACGATCGCCGCCCAGGAACTGTTCGGATCCCCCGATTTTGCGGGCTGAAGGTGATCTAAGGCCGGGAGCTTCATGATGATGCGTTTGATCAGCATTGTTGCGTCGCTAATTGCGATGGCTGTGATCGCGGCTTTTGCATATGGTGCCTTAGGTTACTGAGATGCGCTGCGAAAGTCTGATCAATACGCCTTGCAAGCAGAGAGACTGATCACTGACCGTCGCGGTCCTGCTGCCTTAGGGGCGGACCGTCTCGAGCAACTCCATATGGTGCAAGACCCCGTATACTTTGAACACAAGAGTGTCGCCTTGTCGACGCGTGCGCAACACGCTGCGAGGCGCGTATCGCAGACCTTCACCGGAAACTACGGTCGCGTGGCAAGGGAGGGATCGCCCAGACGAAATATTTGAGCATTTGCTCAATTGAGCGCTTGCTCAAGTCTTTGCGTGGAGATATGGAAAACCATCTGCCTGTCGATCAACCCACACGGCTAAGAAAGAACCATACAAGAAATTATAGAGCGGTCTTCCACAAGCAACATGACCACCGAAAAACAAACACTTGTGCTTCTCCATGGCGGTGCAATGTCGGCTAATTCCCTGCACCCGATCGCCGAGCGATTGCCGCATTTCCGGTGTCTGACGCCTGACATACGAGGTCACGGCAGGAACCGCGATGTGTCGTTCTCTGGGATCGGCCAATGCGCAGATGACATTGCGTCTCTCCTTCAACGAGAGGCCCACGGACCGGTGCATCTGTTTGGTCTTTCGCTTGGCGGGTATGTGGCCATGCATCTGGTGGCGGATCGCAAAGTGCCTGCCATGACAGCAACTGTATCCGGAGTTGCTTTCAGTGAGCCGCGAATGACTTGGGCGCTTAATGCGCTGGTGGACGTTACCTACCCGCTCCTTTGCATGGAACGCTTGCGCAAGCTGGCAGGCCGGTTGGCAGGAATCGAAAACCCCAGCTTGATGAGCGACCCGGACGGTAGAGCCTGGGCACATCCCGAAACGGTGCGGGACTTGGCTCGAGCCGTCCTTCGGACCAAACAGCAAGACCTCGCAACGACCAATCCTGTTCGGTCGCTTTATCTGGCCGGTTCTCGGGAACCAAACGGCGTCACTCGCAGTCTTGCGGAAATTGAGCCGCTTTGTACCAACGCGCATTTCGGCATCGTTAAGAGCGGGCGTCATGGATGGTGTCTCAATGACCCCGATCTTGCCGCGCGGATCATCGAAGCCTGGATTCGTAACCAACCTTTGCCGTCTGAGGTCACCCCTGTGAAACAAGGCCCGGATCATAGGTGAAGCTTTGTTTTGTGCCTGCGCATACCCCGCCTCCAAGGGCTCCACTTGAACGCAACGCGACGAGGGTCGCAAACACAAGAGAAAGGCCAAACATGCAAAGTGAACACCCCAACGTCGACCTGATTGCCAGCATCGACACCACCGATATCGTGTCGAACCTCGACGCATTTCATCCCGACGTCGTCTGGCGGTTCTTTAACCCGATGGCACCTGAACTGGCCGGTTCGTACAATGGCATCTCGGGCATGAAGGCGTTTTTCAGCAAGGTCCGGAGCTTCGGAAAAGGGCATTTCGCAGTTCAACCAAAAGGCGCTTGGGCCGTGGGCGATGAACTCGTGGTGGTGCAGACCCGCAATCGGCTGGGCGATGGTGCATCCGAAATCGAGTTCGATGTCGTTGTCGTCTGGCGCATCATCGACGGCAAGATCGCAGAGGTCTGGGACATCCCGGCGGTCCAGACGGCTTGAGATGAAGACGCCTTGTTCGCATCTCGTCGTTGGTTGCGCCGCAGCAAGCGGGCAGATGCATCCCTATGAGCGAAAGCCAGCCCATATCTAAAGCTTGCGCCCGAACGACTTACAAGGGCGCAAAAAGTACCGGAGAGATTAGTCCCAATGCCGTTCACGCTGCCTGACCCAAGCGTCCGCAACCCGCTCTTGCTACCGGATGGAAAACACGATCCTGCCACAGTGTTTCTGAACCAGGTCATCAATCATCCGAATATCGAGATCGGCGACTGGACCTATTACAACGACAGACGCCTGCCGGATAACTACGCGGATACCCTGGCACCCTACCTGTTCCCCGGCGCACCCGAAAGATTGAAGATCGGTCGATTCTGCCAAATCGCCGAAGGTGTCGAGTTCATCACAGCCACGGCGAACCATCCCATGTCCGGAATTTCCACATATCCGTTCGCGGTATTCGACCCGCCCCGTTTCGGCGGTTATCGCTCCAGTCTGCCTCGCGGGCGCGATACGATTGTCGGCAATGATTGCTGGATCGGGCGTGGCGCGGTGCTCTTGCCCGGTGCCAGATTGGGCAATGGTGTCGTTGTTGCGGCAAATGCGGTTGTCCGTGGGGCGATCCCCGACTATGCGGTCGTTGGGGGCAACACCGCCGAGGTGATCCGCATGCGGTTTTCGAAGCAGGAGGTTGAGACGTTGCTGCAGCTTCGCTGGTGGGATTGGCCGGCAGATGCCATCGAAAACGCGCTGCCCGCCATCGAAGACGGCGATGTGTCGGCCCTTGTGGCAAACGCACCGCCGCAGACGTAACCCGTGCCGCGCCCGTCGTCCCTGCGCATCGCGGATGTGTGCTGCGACATAGAAGCGGACCTCGCCGCGCCGTGGCGGACCGCAACACTCGCACGAAGGGCGGGGATGGCGCAGCACCATTTCCAAAGGCAATTCGCTGCCGCGACCGGGGAAACCGTGGCTGGTTACATTCGGGCCCGAAGGCTTGAACGTGCCGCCATTCTCTTGCGTGACACCGATGACCGTGTGATCGACATCGCCCTGGACACTGGATTCCAGACGCATGCCGCATTGACCCGCGCTTTCAGCACACATTTCGGCACCAGCCCTCGGCAGTTTCGCGAAACCGGTGAGGTTCCGCAAAGCTCCGATCTTCCCGCGCGACCCTATCTTTTGCCTCTCGCCTCACGCAGCGCACTGGTGCAATGGGACGAAGTTTGGGTGCCAGAGCGATGGCTCTGCGCCCGGCGAACGGAAGGGGTCCGAGATGGACGGTTCTTCGCCGATCTGAAAGGCTTCTCTCGGGAACTCGAGGATTTGTTCGAGGAACTTGACGGCAGATCGGCCGCGATATCGACCGCGTTCCACGATGCCCCCGCCGGTTTTCAGGACGTCGGCGCAATCGCCTACTACGGAGCGTTACTGCCCCAGCGTCTGGACCTTGACTGGTCCTCGGACTGGAAAAAGCTCGATGCAGGGTCCTATGCCGTGTTCCCCCATTACGGCCCGTTCACCGCGCTGCACCTGACGTGGAACCGCTGCGCGCGTGCCGGGTTCGGCCAGTTGGGGGCAGAGTTCCGTCCAGGCTGGATGTTCGAGACCTACCTGGCGTCCCGTGCAGGGGTCCAACCGGATCAATTGTCGGCGCTGATTTACCTGCCAATCGCAAAAAGCACGTTCGGGCAAGCACGCGACCGATAAAGCGTAGATCGTCATGCCGACACCAAGAGTGAAGGCCCGACCATGACATTGATACACCGAACCGACGCCCGCTCTCCATGGCTAGCCGATACCCCGCGTCCGAAGCTGGAGGACACCGCCCGCGCGCTTGAGGATTATGTTGAACGGCGCCGGATCTATGACGCCCTGACCCAAAGGCGCGACCACGTTGAGCCATCGATCAACGCGTTCGAGTTGCGCGATGAAACATGCCCGGCCAGTATTTCCGGCCCCTTGAACGGATTGCCAGTGACTGTGAAGGACCAGATAGCCGTCGCAGGCTGGCCGCGATCCTTCGGGCTTGAGAGACTTTCAAAGCGGCCTGACACGACATCTGCATCGCTCGTTGCGCGCCTCCTTGATATCGGCGCCGTGGTCACGGGAAAGACCGCGCTGCCGCCGAATGCCATGGACTTCCAGACCGGCAATGCCCGGCGCGGTCCGACACGCAACCCGCACAATCCGCAGTTCACCTCAGGCGGCAGCACAGGGGGCGGGGCAGCGGCAGTCGCAAGCGGCATGAGCCCGCTCGACATTGGCGCGGATCTTTCCGGATCGCTCCGGATCCCGGCCGCGTGGTGTGGGGTTTGCTCCTACGTCCCAACAGAGGGGCTCTGGCCGAATGATGGGTTGTTGAGAGGGACGCAGAGGCTTGATCACTTCGCCCGCATCGGCCTGACGGCACCATCAGCTCAAGACCTGAACTTTGTCTGGAAAGCTCTGGACGCCGATTCCGAAATGCCCGCGACGAGCACCAGCGACGCGCGCATAGCCGTCTGGTCGCCAGCGGCAAAGCCACCGTGCGACGATGAAACATTCAAGGCGTGGCAATCCCTCGCACAGGCCCTGCCACACCGCGACTTCGATATCATTCGCGATGACATGCACGATCTCCTCGATCCGTCCGTCCATCAGCTCGGTGGCGAGATCATCGGCCACATGACAGGTGCGCTGGTCCCGGCCTTCATCCGCTGGATGATGCGGCGGGATCGGCGCGCCGCAGCAATATCACCGAACTTCGTCTCGCATGTCCACACGGGTTACAGGCGCGACCCGCAACGGTATCAGGAAAATCTGGACCGGCTTGCCGCATTTCGCAAAAGGGCTGAGCGTCGCTGCTCTGGCTATGAGGCGCTGTTACTGCCCGTGACGCCGGTCTGTGCATTCCGGCATATCGCGCCCCTCCGGGATCAAAGCGGGGTCCGGACATATGAGGCGGTCTTCGAAACGCAAGCCGGACCTGTGGGCTATTTCGATGCCCTGACCCATTTCACGCTTCCGCTCACTGTTCTTGGCTGGCCGGTGGTCACATTTCCGGTCAGTAGGGACGCCAACGGTTTGCCAATCGGGGCACAGTTGATTGGCAAACCAGGCGGCGACAGGCGCTTGCTGGCTCTGGCCACGCAGGTCCAGTCCGCGCTCAGGTGGTGATGGCGGATGGCCGGAAGGATCCCCCTGCCGAAAAGCCGTCGCCTCGATCTAATGCTTTGCGCCTTCCGCGAGAACGGGCTCCGCAATCCAGTCGACCAAAGCGTCGCGCTGTCGGCATCATCCAGCAACCGGTGCCCGCTGTCGCGGTATTCTTTGAAAACGGTTGGAACGGGCGAAGCGGAATAGCGCTCTGAAATGCGCCGCGCCATGGCCGCTTGCAGGGCGCGATCCCGCCGCGCAGCGACCGCCAGCGTCGGGATGCGCAGCGCGTCCGCAATGATCCCGCCCCCCTCTGTCATGTCAGCAAACAGTCGGCCCCGCTTGAACACCATGTCGCGATAGATTTGCGCTCGGCGGTGCGGAGCAAGCGGATACAGAAGCACATCCAGCGCGCCCCGGCGCCAAGCCTTGTGATACCGCTTCGTATCACGGGAGGTGAGCACATTTGCGAAACACCACAGCATCCAGGAGGACCAGTTGGGCAGGGCCCTTTCATTGCGGGGTCCGTCAGTCTGAAACGGCAGCAGAGCCGCGCGATGTCTACGTTTGAGCCCTGCGTGAAGCTAAGTGATGGATCACGCAAAGTGCTGACGGCATCAGCCGCAAAAGGCGCGAACAATCCGATCCTGTGCGTCGACGGCGACGTTGGCGCGGTCAGGACGATGGTCTTCCGTTACCAGGTCGCCGGGTCTGATGATGCGAAGCAACGCGCCCCCAATCAGGCCAGTCTCGCTGATGTCGACCCCGATCAATTGCCGGTAGGCACCTGCATCGCATGGATCAGATTCAGACATGACTGGCGGCTCAGGTGGCGCAATGCTCATGCAGCCTCCGGTCATCAGTGTAAGTGTCGCAAGTGCGGCTGCCACCGAACGCGTTCGTTTCACACTTTGTCTTTCGACAATATCTTGAGCACCGTCGTCAAGAACCCTTCCAGTCATGGCGTTTCCACCTCATCGGACGACAAGTCGGACGTGTCAGGGGACATCACGAAGGCACAGATTTTGTTGTCATCAAGGTCCCGAAAATAGCCGCCGAAAAACGTCCCGCCAAACTCCTCCGGAGTGCCCGCGTTTTCTGCGCCAAGGCTGAGAGCCAGCGAATGAACGGCGCGCACCTGTTCTGCATCGTTGCAGAGCGTTGCGACCATCACGCCGTTTCCGGGCGTAGCAGCGTTGCCATCGCTTGGCCCTGTTATGACAAACATGGGTTTAACCGGATCATTGCTCCAAGCGATCATGCGCTCGAGCGTGTAAGCACGCACTGCCCCGAATTGCGCTAAGAGCTTGTCATAGAATGCCCCCGCTCTTTCGAGATCGTTGGTGCCAAGTGTAACATAGCCAATCATTGCTCTCTCCTTATCAAATGTGCTTCGTATGGACCGATGTCATCCACGCGCCAGAAAACGGAACGCGAACTGCGAAAACCTGTGCGCCTGATCGCGAAAGAACCGGCCAACGGCCCGCCTTGGGCCGTCTCCTCGCTCAGTCCTGTGAAGCGCCACACTCATGCACAAGCCCCTACCGCGCGAGTGGCTCCCTTTTCGTTTGGCACGCAGAGGGCATCGTCTATCGAACGCCAGTGGTGGCTGACCTGCCGACTTTCGATTTCGAACGAGAACCAGTTTCCGCCGCCTTGTGGCTGGTCATATTGCCGGTCGATGGGTCGCCCGGCCAAGGCACAGTAAAGCAGTGTTCCGACGGCTCCATGACCGATGAACAGCACATCCCCTTCAGGATGATGCCAGACATATTCCAATGCCTCGTCGAGGATCCGTGCCTGTGCCGCCTCGGCCGTTTCCCAGCCGCGGAAACTCTCATGCGGTGCAGCAAAGAAACGATCTGCCGCGGCCTCGAAGGCGTATGGTGGAAGAAAACCGGTCGCGGACCGGTCGTTCTCGTGCATCTGTGATCGGATCTCCATCGGGCACTGCCATGCCGCAGCCAGGCATGTCGCAGTCTCGATGGCCTTCCTCTCCGCGCTCGAAACGATACGCGTTGTGTTTGGCCATGGCCTTGCCTGCGCGAGGCTTTGCGCTCGGGCAAAGCCAATCTGGGACAAGCCCCATTCCGGGATGGGGATGTTTGGATCGATCGCAACCTGTGGGTGGGTAAGATATCTTGCGAGTCTTTTCATGCCAGTTTCCAAAGATCATTCAGTTTGAGTGCTCGGGTTCTGGTAATCCCGAGTCGATCCAGTCCATGAGCGGCGTCAACCACACCGGATCGGCGGCATAGAAGAGCCCATGGCCGGACCCTTCGTGGAAGACCATGGATATGGGACTGGAGAGTTGTACGTTGCGCGCGAACAGCGGAGTGCAGGGGAAACCGAGGTCGTCGGAACTATCAGCCATGGACAGCAAGCGGCCGTCAAGGCCGTCGGCGGACAGGTCTTCTCCCGCCACCGCTTCGGCGACGCAGCCGGCGAGTATCGCAAAGCTGACATCCGGTTCGCGCAGCTCCCGCGCAGCGCGCAGCGTCATGTATCCGCCCTTGCTGAACCCGACCACGGTGATGTTCTCTGCCGGGACACCGGCGCCCTGTAAGGTGCGCACATGGCCGACGATCGTATCAACATATTCCAACCCGCCGGGCCCGCGCAGTTCGGCTATGACGACATGCCCACGTGAGGAGAGGGCCTCTGTGATGCCTCGGAAGTCGTAGGGACCAAATCGATCCGACACAGCTTCGGGGCCTTCGGTTTCGATAATGCGCCCGTGGACATAAAGGATGTAGCGGGTATCCGGGCTGATCCTTTCCGGCAGGTCGCGCAGAACGGTTTGCGCAAGCGCGTGCCCGCTCGGTGCTGCAAGCAACAGAGCGATAGTAGTGGCCAGCCGCAAGACGCCCGTCAAACGGCTGTGAAAAGAAAATGTCATAGGATTTCCTTGTCTTGTTTTGGGACGAAGTGTTCGCCTGGAGCGACGGATGAAGGCTTTTTGCAAACGATGCTTTCCCGATCGTGCTTTATGACCTCCGCGTCAGTCGCTCTGCGTGATCGCGACAAAGACCGCGACGGCAATGGCGATGAGGATTGCAAAGGCCGACCGCTCTTTACGTTTCATGAAAGACCTCTCGAGTTTGGGAGTGGGTTGTTTGGGCTCGGTTGGCGCGGTGTGCGCGACAGGAACGCGGAGATAGATTTGCGAAGCCCTGTGGGGTTGTCGATATGCAGCATGTGGCCGCCGCTTAGGACCTTGAACTCGGCCCCTTCGATCCGGTCTGCGCTCAACCGCCCACCGCGATGCGTGGCGCTGTTCTCACTACCGACGATCACAAGAGTGGGAACCTTGACCCGTGCGAGGGTGCTGCGCCCATCATAGGTTCGAGCCGCATCGAATGCGTCGAGCAGACGCTCGCGCGGCATCTGGGACAGGAAGTGGCGTGCCTCTTTCGCGGCAAGTGCGGATTGGCCCGCGCCGCTCGTCAGGTTGAGCAAAGAGCACGGAAGGTACCTCAGCAAAGGCCGTGCCAGGCGAGGGCCGATGCGTCCGATCCAGCGATCGGTAACTGTTGGCACCGACTCCACCAGGACCATCGCTCTTGGACGCGCCGTGGTCCGCGCCAGCAATTCGAGCGCAACCATCCCTCCCAGGGAGTGCCCAATGATCACCATGTCGTCCTTAACGAGCGGCAACAGCCTGTCCGCGAAGCGTTCGACCGTCGGTGGCGAAACCGATTTAGCTTGGCCGTGCCCCGGCAAATCCGGCGTCCGCGCCAGCGGAAGATCGGACGCCAGGCTGCGCCAGGTCGCGCCCGACAGGCCCGCGCCGTGAATCCAAAGGCTTTCGGCACCTCTGAGGGGGTCTTCGTTATTGGCCACGATCCGCTCCAATATCAGAGCGCAACTCGCGCGCGACCCGTTGGGCAACGCGGCGACCGCTGCGAATGGCACCTTCCACATAACCGGCGAACTCCGTGTCCAACTCGGCCCCAGCGAATTGCACGGGTCCCGGCCAGTTTGCGAGGCTTGAGACGACATCTGACGGCTGGCCAGTTTTCACATAGGCGTTGTAGCCGCCACCGCTCCACGGATGATCCACCCAGATGCTCTCATCGAACTCCAAGGGTCGACGCGCTAGGGCGCCGAGGGTCGTCGCCAGATCGATCAGAAGTTGTTCTGTTCGAACGTCCCTCGAAAGCGCGGCTCGCTGGCGCGCCACCGGCCCTACAAGAAACGCGGTGAGCTGCAGTTTTGCGCCTGTGTCATAGCTGGTGTCCCGCGCCTCCAGCCCCATTGGCGATCCAAAGGATATTGCGCCGCTGCACCCGTCAGCCCGCCAGAAGCAAAGGTCACGCCTGGCCAGCGGGACCGGCAAAAGACGCAAATCTGCCTCTTTGGCAAGCGCCAGAACTGCCGTCATGTCGCCGTTGATCATCTGTGCATCGTTCTTGAGCCGCCCCTTACCGGGACGCGAGACAGTGCGCACGCGCCCGCCAAGCGTGGAATGCGCTTCGAGCATCAAGCAGGATACGCCCAGAAGCTCAAACTCTGCCGCTGCGGCTCGGCCGGCAGCGCCCACTTCCACGACTATGACCTTGACTTTGTTCGCCATCACGCATTCTCTTGTTTTTGAGCGAATGCTCAATTGAGCAATTGCTCAATATAGTTATGGATGTCAAGGGGGAGCTGGCATGAAGCGCTTATCGGGGGAGGAACGTCGTTCGCAAATCGTGGAAGGCGCTTATGCGATCATCCTCGAAAAGGGCCTGTCAGGTACAGCGACACGCGATGTGACGCGCCATTTGGGTGTCGGTTCAGGACTGCTCCATCACTATTTCAAGACATGGGGAGACCTGCGCGCCGAGGTTGTGAAAACTTTTATCCAACAAGAGATCGGTGCGTTGCACCAAGCCCTGTCCGACTGTCCGAACGAAGAGATGGTTGAGCGCTTCATCGATTGGATGATTTCTGATCCGAACCTGCGCTTCTGGAAGCTATGGCTGGATGCGATTGAAGAAGCGCGTCGAGACCCCAATCTGGCAACCATCGTTCAGGACGGCCACATCAAGTGGCACTCGGCGATTATGGATTTGATCAACCGCTGTGCCGAAGGCGGTCCTCCGGACGGTGTCAATTCACAGCATGCCGCGTGGCGGATTTCTGCGCTCGTGGATGGTTTGATGGGGATCATAGCGATCGGGCGAACACCCCTGACCAAAGAGCTTGTAAAAGTGCTTTTGTCCGAACAGATACACATGGAATTGCGTCGTGACCCGGCATCGGCACCTTAACCGGCAAAGAGTGTTCGAGGTGCCGCGACATCAGCCTTCACAGCCAAAGTAAAGGATCTGCGCACGCGCCAGCATTTTCGAAGCAAGTACCCATGGCTCACTCCACGCTCGCGCGTTGGCCTATTGCCTGAACACGCGGTCTTAAGGAGCGTTCTATCTCGTCGTGCTGCCCGCCCTGCGCCAAATTGAAAGCAAGAACAGATGCCCGCCTTCGCAATGCTTGATGATGTGTCGCTGTCACGACCAGACGGCGTGCTGTTGTTCTCGGGTTTGTCACTCGTGGTTGGAAAGGGCTCGACCGGGCTGATCGGGCGCAACGGCTGCGGCAAATCAAGCCTGCTGCGGGTGCTTGCGGATCCAAAGCTCCGACACGGGGGGCATATCACCCGGAACGGAACCGCAAGCCTGGTCCGGCAATCCCTCGATCCCGCTCATGAAATCGTGGCCGACGCTCTTGGCGTCGCTGCTCCGCTTGCTACGCTGGCGCGACTGGTAGCCGGAGCAGGCACAGCCGAGGACGCGGCGCGGGCCGATTGGCTGATCGAAAACCGGCTCGACCAAGCGCTGTCGCAGGTTGGCCTGACGGGTCTTCGGTCCGATCATCCCATCAAAGAGCTGAGTGGCGGCGAACGCATGCGCTTGATGTTGGCCCGCGTCCTGCTGCACCGCCCTGACTTGCTGTTGCTCGACGAACCGACGAACAATATGGATGCGCAAGGCCGCAGTATCGTCCATGAGATGATCGCGAATTTCAGGGGCGGCGTCGTTGTCGCCAGCCACGACCGGGATCTGCTGGAGCGGATGGGCCGGATCGTGGAGCTGACCGCGCAAAGTGTTCACGTGACGGGGGGCGGCTGGACCGCCCATGCCGAGGCGCGTGAGCAACGCGTGGCCCGAGCAAAAGAGAAGCTTGACCGTGCAGAGGCGCAAGTGGCGCAAGTCGCTGAAGCCGCGCGCAATCGGGCCGAGAAACAGGCACGCCGCGATGCACGAGGCCGGCGCGGCCGCAGGTCCGGCGGCGCGCCAAAGATCATACTGGACAGGCGGAAGGAGCATGCCGAGGGAACGGTTGGAAAAGGCAGGCGGCTGGCCGAACGCCAAGGCGCGGAGGCGCAGGAAGCCCTCACCATAGCTCGAAGCGAGATCGAACGGCTGCGCCCGATGTCCTTTTCCCTGCCTCGCACCGGCTTGCCTGCAGGGCGCGAGGTATTGTCGGTAAAGTGTCTGACCATCAGGCACCCAGGCCGGCCCATCATCGGACCAGTTTCGTTTTCAATCGCTGGACCAGAGCGTGTCGCGATTTCAGGGCCCAATGGATCAGGAAAGACCTCGATTTTGCGGGCTATTGCGGCGACCGAAGCAGGTGACAAGGGCACAGTGACCCTTTCGGGGGCCACCCCGCCCGTATTGGATCAGCATCTTTCGCTGTTGTGCGATGATCAGACCTTGCTCGAGAACATGCAGCGGCTTCAGCCGTCCTTATCCCGGAATCTTGCACATGCGACGCTAGCGCGTTTTGCATTTCGAAACACCGACGCTGATCGGATTGCCGGAAGTCTTAGCGGCGGCGAGCGTCTGCGCGCCGCACTATGTTGTGTGTTCTCCGGCGATCCGCCGCCTGAGTTGCTGATCCTGGACGAACCGACCAACCACTTGGATTTGACTACAATCGAGGAACTGGAGGTCGCGCTTGCCGCATATGACGGTGCGGTTCTGGTGGTTAGCCATGACATAACGTTCCTCGATCGGATTGGAGTTGGTCCGCGTGTCGTTTTACCTCCGGTGTCAGATCAACGCCCGTAGACGGCTTTGAGCGTTTGAGGAAAGAGAGAGCACACTTGCTCCGGCGCAATAAACCGAAGTTGGCGTTTCAAAGCACGAAATCACATGATCGAAACATGAACCCATGCTGCACACGAAGCCTCGCAAAGTTTTGAAGTAGAACCTTAATCGTTGTTTTCCATCACCGGACCTGCCTCCTGGTCGCCATACAGGGGCACCTAAGGAAAGCATTGAAGACTTCGGCTGCCGCCGCTGCATTGGACAAATCGGGCTCTTCGCGGTCATCGGATGCGTCACAGCATTACCGACATAGACCATGACCAGATTGTCGCGGAAACGGCCCTTTGCGGTCATTCTGTAGTTCTTTCAAAAACCGCCTTATGGCCGATGCTTCGTTTGTAAGGCCAAGAACCGGCGAAAGCGGCGCAGTCGCATCAGACTGTCTTTGGTGAGTATGGAGTACCAGCGCCCGAACGTTTCTGTTTTTTGATGTTGAACAAGCGGTCGCGTCGATACCGCTGAACGTTACTAGAGTCGCCACCCCTATCTAGAGTTCTGCCAACTCGTTCTCCAGAGCTTTCCGAAGAAACGGTGCAGTGTCATGCACCCATTGTGGTTCATTGTTTCTGACAATCAGCCAGAATCTCTTACCTTCCTTCCAGAACGTGGCATCTATCAAACCCGGCTCCTTCTTGTGCCTTTTGAAGTGCCAATGAACGGAGTTGGGATATTTTACGCGCGAGTAGCCTCCGATATGCGAGATGTACAGTCCCGTCGCCATAGCGGCGCGCTCTACAACTCTCATCATCGTTTCCTTAGTCATCTCATCATCAATGCTGATCTCAAGATGATATGATTTCTTTTCTTTCACCACGATTTAACCTTTCGGGAATGTCAGCCGCGCGGCCGATGGAGACGTTGTTGACGGTTTTGGCTCGGTGAGGATGGGCCTCAACTGGCACAAAGCGATAGTGAGGCGAACCAGCGAAACGGACAAGTCTCAGACCTGCTTCGCGATTTTGGTGGCTTCGAACTCCGCTACTCCTTCGTCCTCCCCATTTGTGAAACAGGCCACTGTAACGGGGTCCGGCCTGTCCGGGAAATGGTAGACCGCGTTGACGCTAAACGGCCCGCCTCCTGAATGTCCTATCGCTCGCCCAACCTCGCCGACCGCGCCAGACATCAGGCCAAGCGCATAGCCACACTCTGTCCATGGTCGCCCTGGAATTGCTCCGCCGATGACATGCCGAGCGAGCATTTCGCGACGGGTTTCGGCACGAAGCAGCTGACCGTGGAAGAGAGCATGCAAAAGGCGCGCTGCATCCGAAGCAGAACCGATCAGGCAGCCATGGATGACCCAACGCGGATCATAGCCGTCAGCTGCATCCCAAATCAGCGAAGCTGTCTGCTCAGGTGTTTCCCAATAGTTCACGCTCTGCAATCCCAAGGGTTCACAAATGAAGTTCGAAATGACTCTGCCAATTGGCATCCCGGTGGTTTCTTCAATTAGTTCGCGAACGTACCGGTAGCCGAGGTTGGAGTAAGACCATCCCTGATCGGGATCGAAAAGTGTGCCTTGGGCCAATGCAGCCTCAAGCAGCTTCTGGCGGGACCAAGGCTCTTCCTTTCTGGCGACCGCTGCGCGATATGCTCTCAGCGGCTCATAGTCCGGAAGGCCTGAAGTGTGCTGCAGCAGTTGACGCAAGGTGAATTGCTGACCCGGCTCGATAGCGTCCAACCTCAGGTAACACGCCTCTACAAGTTTGAGCGCGCAAATTGAGATCGCCGTCTTTGTAAAACTCCAGTAAGGAAACAACGCTCCGGAAGGGCTATTCCCGCCTTCGCGACCGTCCGCGCTAATCCAGTGATGGTGTATTGGCTGTGCGTTCATCGAGTTTATCCCAGACGTCATTTTGAGTTAGTCAACACGACTTTGCCGACCAGGCCACCGGCTTCGAGCATCGCGTGTGCTCGGGATGCCTCGGACATGGGAATCTCTGCTGCAATGGCGGGGCATAGACGACCCGCCGCGGCCTTCTTCAGCAAGTCCGTGAGCGTATCCCTGTACCAATCGAGGTTCTTCGCCGGATAGCTCAACATGCTCGGCGACATGGGCACACTGACGCCATTTGGCCAAAGCGTCACCGTGCCGGCGGTCAACAGGCTGAGCGGAATGATCGCTGCGCCGGACTTATAGATGGATGCCATTCCAAGCATAACCAACCGTCCATCGCGTCTGATGCATCGGCTTGATCGCCAGAGTTGACAGGGCCCGCCAACGACATCAATCACGACGTCCACTCCGTCGCCGGTCAGTTCACGGATACGGCGAACAAAGTTCTCGGTTCTGTAGTTGATCGGGGCAGCGCCATTGTCGGCAATGAAGTCGATGGATTTCTCGCTCCCAGTGCCGAACATTTCGAAACCTGCTAAACTGCCCAGTTGCAAGAGCGCCGAACCAAGACCGCCGGCCGCACCATGGATCAAAAGCCGCTCACCGGGACGGACCATGGCCGTTTTCTCTAGCACGAGCGATGCAGTGAGATAGTTGGTTATGATCGCGGCCGCGGCGACAGGCGCAACGCCATCCGGCACTGAAACCAGCGTCTCGGCAGGGCGGACGATCATCTCCGCGTAGCCGCTACCCTGTCCGAACGCCCAGCCAGCAACCCTTTGGCCTATGGTGAAATCGGTCACGCCCGGTCCAATAGCATCTACAATGCCGACAAAGTCTTCACCAGGTGTATATGGCGTTTTGGTAAACCCCAAAAACCAATGACCACGGATCATCAAATCGTAACCGGAGACGCCAGCCGCCTCTATGCGAACGCGGACTTTGCCGGCACCCGGCGTACGCACCTGAACTGGTTCCCAAGACAATACTTTTGGACCGCCGCGCCTGTGTACGACGATGTGGTTGGATGCGTTCGGGTTCATGACAAAGCGCCTCTTTGTGTAACCGTGGAGGGTATGAGATTTGCGTGTTCAGGATCGCCAGCACCGCCGTGGCGCAAGTCTTCAAGAAAACCGGCAATTCGCTTGGCATTCTTTCCCGCATCCACAAGCCCTTCGCGCGACTTCGAGCGCATGTCGACACAAGTCATGCCGTCCTGTTCGCTCACCTGGATGACAACGTCATCGACAAAGCCCAACAACGGCGTCACTGCCTCCGCTTCGACGGTCCTTCTTGCAGCGTTTGCATAGTGTGCACGCCATCCGCGTTGGCGGTTTGCAGCTTCGACAACCCTATCGAAGATACGGTCGGCGGGCTCGTTGCACTTCAATGATCGAATGTATGGATAGTCTGTCCGAACTTTCGACCTAAAGCTCTGCGGATAGGTCATGTCGCGCCCCGCATTCTCGGTCGCGCGAAGCGCAGCAGTGAACTTGGGCGGGTTGCGTGTGTCAGTCGTCACATCATTGATAGGCGGATAGCTCAGGTCTCTGACGATCAGGACGAAAACGGTCGCGAAGGGAGCAGCCAATATTGCGACCAGATACCACGATAGCATCTGGTTGGTGGCGAAAAGCGCGGCTACGATGACGGGCCCGCTTAGAGCACCGATCATACAGATGCCCCATGAACGCATTGCAGGACGCATGCGTGCCAGTCCCAAAGCAATGCCTGATGCAATGATCAGGTAAGGTAACAAGACAGCAAGATGCATAGAGGGAAACTCCCTTCGAATTTGTTTGGTTTCAACATTTAGGTGGGCGTCCGCTTGCGCTTCTAGGGCGACAAGCTCTCAGATATGAGATCGAAGACCAATCGGATCCGCTTGCTGGATTGCAACTCGCGATGTGCGACCAGCCATGTCGGGATCGTAAAGGGGTCAATTTCGGTCAGAACAGGTTGAAAATCGGGAAACTTGCCCGCGATCCGGTCTGTCATGATCGCAATACCATGCCCGTGGCGCGCAATCTCCCACTCTACAATCTGAGACTGCGACGCGTATCTGAAGTTCTGTTTTGTCAACGTCAAACCAACTGCCGTTAAGTGGCCGAGCATGCCTTCGACATCTCCGAAACTAACGAACTGGTGATGTGAAGGATCGTCTTCTAGCTTGGGTCGACCAAAGCTTTCAGTATACTTGGCAACCGCGTAAAACCTTGCGGTGTCTTCGCAGACGAGTTTGGCAAAGAGGTCAGGCTGCTCCGGTCGAGCATGTCGCAAGGCAATGTCGGCTTCTCGAAGAAGTAGATCGCTGAGCTTGTTTTCGGCAAGGATCTCAAGCTCAAGTTTGGGTGCAATGTCTTTCAGTTGATCCAGAATGGGCGGCAGCACATAAGCTGCAGTCATATCAGCCGCCGAAACGCGCACGAGCCCTTCGATGGCTTCTGCCTGACCAGAAGCTGCAAGCGACACCATGTTCGCACCGCTTGCCATGGTCCGCACATGTTCAAGAAGGTTCAGTCCCACTGGTGTCAGCGACACCGAGCGGCCCGTTCGCTCGAACAGTACAACTCTGAGTTCCTTTTCGAGAGCCGCAATTTGTCGGGTGATTGTAGGCTGTGTCACGCCCAGAACTTCAGCAGCGGCAGACAGAGAGTGCTCCTCGGCTACCGCCAAAAAGGCCCGAGCTTGGTTCCAGTCAAACGATATTGAATTCCAGTTCATGAGGTTGTTTATACAACTGCGGCTATTATACAAAAACCAACGTCTTTTCGTAGTTTGGTATCGAAAAACGTATACTTGAATCGCGCTTCCTGCGCGCCGTTCCAGCGACTTACTATAGTAATATGCAAGGACGGCCCGAAGCCGAGGTTCGCTGCGGGTGCGAAGCATGTCTTGTTGAGGCTATCAAGCGGACACGAGGTCTGACCATTGCTCGCGATGTCTCGATGCAGCTTCAACTTCGCTAGCCGGTCAGCCACCATACCTTGGAAAGAGTACCTTCTTTCGGCGATCTATGCGGCCTTTTGGTGTCGCGTCCAATGGCAAGGACTATGCTGTGGCCGCCTCACCAACAGACCTGCTTTGCTTGGCACCACCAAAAAACACATCATAAAGCACAGGGGCAGCAACTAGCGTCAGGATCGATGCGAAAGCGAGGCCGCCCATGATGGTTACCGCCATTGAGACAAAAAATGCGTCGCCCAATAGCGGGATCATCCCCATGATGGTCGTGGCCGCTGCCAAAAGAACCGGTCGTAAACGCGAAGTGGATGCTGCAATGATGGCTTCTCTCAGGGCGCCTCCTTCCAGGCGCACAATGTCGATTTCCTCGACGAGCACGATCCCGTTCTTAATCAGCATTCCAGACAGGCTAAGCAAACCCAAAAGCGCGGTGAAGGTAAAGGGCAACCCTGCACACAACAACCCAATGGCCGCGCCATTCACTGACATCGGAACGAGCAACCATATGATAAGGGGCTGACGCAGGGCGTTGAACAGAAAGACCGTGATGAGCACCATTATCAGAATGGTGATGGGTAACTGAGCGCCAAGACTGGCATTCGCATCAGCCGAAGATTCGAACTCACCGCCCCATTCCATTTTATACCCAACAGGCAAGGTCATTGCCTCGACAGTGCTGCGTACTTCCGCGTGTACTTGGGCGGCCGTCATGTCCGCCGGAATACTGGCACCGACCGTAAGCGTCGGGACACGATCCAGGCGACGGATGACCGTGTTCTGGGGTTCGAAGGCAAAGCCATCAACAATCTGCTCGATTGGCAAAAGGGATGACCCATCTTGAGACCCAAGTACTTGGTCCATAATCCCAGCGTCGGAACCGGGGGAAACGCGGATCACAATTGGAATGGCGCGATCACCTTCGCGGTAGGTCCCAACCGTGACGCCATCTGTTGCGAAAAGAATGCTATCGGCAATATCGTCGCGGGTGATGCCTGCGGCCTGTCCCCGCTCGGTCACATAACGCGGCCGCAAGACAAGCTCTTGTTCACGCCAATCGATCCGGGGCGCCAGGATGTTTGTGGATGCAGCCGTCATCAACTTGATCGCCTGATCGGACAGATCCCGCAGCACTTCAGGATCACTGCCTGAAAAACGCACTTCAATAGGACTGCCGCCGCCAGGGCCGAAGACAAGGCGTTCTGTCCGGAATTCCCCCTCCGGCAAGTTCTCAGCGGCGAATGCCTCGAGTTCCGCCTGCAGCGGTGGAATGCGATCAAGATTCTCAGTGCGAATGATTAGGTGGCCATAGGCCGGATTAGGGGGCTCTGCTCCATAGGTCAGCAAGAAGCGGGTCGCACCCTGCCCTACAAATGTCGAAACAGCGACGACGTCTTCGTGCTCAGCCAGGTAGGCCTCGATGATTGCCATCTGGTCTGCTGTTGTTGCGATGGGCGTTCCTTGCTGCATCGTATAGTGCACAAAAAAGAGCGGTGTGTTCGAATTTGGAAAAAACTGCTGTTTCACCATGCCAAAGCCGACATAACAGGCCGCTGTGATGCCGATGAGACCCGCAAGCACAAGCCATCGCAGTCGCAGCGCCCCTCTTAGAAGACTGGTGTAGCCCCGGAAGATCAGCCCCCCATATGGATCACCGCCATCGTCCACGCTCTGTTTGAAAAAATAGTGACCGAGCAGCGGGGTCACAGAAACCGCCAAGATCCATGACAAGAAAAGTGATATACCGATCACGGCAAACAAGGAGAACATGAATTCTCCTGTCGAGTCAGGGCTTAGCCCGATACCCGCAAAGGCCATGATCCCGACAACGGTGGCACCCAACAGCGGGATCTGCGTCTTGCCAGCCGCCTCATCTGCCGCATCGCGCGACGACTTGCCGCGCGCCATTGCGATTTGCATGCCTTCGGCGACCACAATCGCATTATCAACCAGCATGCCCATCGCAATGATCAACGCGCCGAGCGAAATCCGCTCCATCTCAATCGAAAAAATTGCCATGAAAAGCAGTGTTCCCACCACAGTGAGCAACAACGTTATCCCAACCACGAGCGACGCGCGCACTCCCATAAAAAGGGCCAAGACCAGCACAACGATTCCCACCGACATCGCAAGGTTGATTAAGAACCCTGTCGAGGACTCGTCCACGACGACGTGCTGCTGATAGATCGGGTGCAGATCGACACCATATGGTATTTCCGACGCCAATGCCGCGAGATGGGCATCTATGCGGTTGCCAACATCAACAATGTTTTCGTTGCTCGCCCCCGACACCCCAATGGTGAATGCCGATTGCCCATTGTGGCGGATAATCTGCGATGGGTTATCCTGCCGCCCGCGGGTAACTTCCGAGATGTCGATCAGGTTCAATAGTTCGCCACCGATACCGATCGTCAGCGCAGCAATTTCGCTAACCGAGTCCGACCCCTCGGCCGGCTGAACCTGGGTGCGTGTGTCACCAGCATTCACCGACCCCGCCAGCGATACAGAGTTCGACGTGGCAAGTGCCTGGCCAATGATTTGCGGGTCGATCCCAAGCTGTGCGCTAAGCGCAAGATCGGGTTCAACAAAAATCGCCTCGGCAGGCAATCCTGCGATATCGACGTCAGCCACACCATCGACAGTCAGGATTTCACGCCTCAAAAACGTTGCTAGCTGATGTTGTTCTGCGTCACTGAAACCTTCTGAGGTAACCGCGAAAAAGATGCCGTAAACATCTCCAAAACCGTCATCGACCACAGGTGACGTCGCCCCGCTTGGCAGTTCGTTCTGGACGTTTTGCAGGCGTTCGCGCAGCTCAGTCCAGATCGCAGGAAGGGCATCGCCATTGATCGTGTCCTCTACAAGGACATCGATGCGCGAGACACCGGGCCGGTTGACCGATTTGATCTCACTCACCTCAGCCATACGCTGAATTGCGGCCTCAAGTGGCTCCGACACCTCGTCTGCAACCTGCTGCGCGGATGCACCCGGGTACTGGGTGATGACGACCGCCTGTTTGATCGTAAACGCAGGATCTTCCAGACGTCCAAGGGCGCTAAACCCCCAGATGCCGCCAAATAGGCAGATCAACATGATGATCCAGGTAAAGATAGGTCGGTCGATAGAGGCGCGTGCAATTCTCATCAGATGACCCAGCTTTAATTCGCGTAACCGGAAAAGCGGCGGACGGTTTGACCATCTGCCAGAACCTGTGCGCCGGTCCGGACGATTTCCGCCCCGGCTTCCAATCCCGATACGACCATGAATTGACCGTCACGTGTTGCCGTGACCTCCACAGCCACTTCTTCAAGCGTGCCGTTTTCGTCCTCAGTCGGCGCAAACCGCAAGACACTGGTGGACCCGTTATTGGCGATCCGAATGGCCGTTGCAGGTAAAATCAGGCGGGGAACCCCAGCATTCAGCGTCGCGAGTACAATGACTGAACTGCCCGGCAAGACACTCACATCGTCCGGCTGTTCCATGCCCAGCGTCAAGCGGAAGGTCTGCCCAATGGACGACGCCTCAGCATTGAACTCTCGGATCTCGAGCGGATAAGTTTTGCTACTGGTTGGGAAGCGCGCCAACAATGAAACGTTAGCATCCTGTCCTGCGCGTTGAAAAAGAACCTCCGGTACATCGATATCAATGCGTAGCTCAGACATGTCATGCAATCTGACGACGGGGGTACCGGCATTCGTTGTGGTGAAATTCGCCACATTCCGGCTTGCAACAAGTGCGTCAAACGGTGCGCGGAGCGTTGCATTTTCAAGGGAGTACTCCGCATTTCGCAGTTGAACGCGTGCCAAAGCCAACTGCGTTTCTGCATCCTGCTTGGATACTTCTGATGCCGAGGCACCAAGGTTGTTCAGGCGCGCAACCAGACGCTCAGCCTGTTCCACTTGTAAGGCGGCCTGCTGTTTTTGCAATTCAAAGGGTTCGACGTCCAGCTTGGCAATCAGCGCTTCTTGCGCAACACTTTGACCTTCTGTTGCGGGGAATTCGACAATCTGGCCGGAAACCTGAAATGCAAGATCAACGGTCTGGCGTGCGACAACCTGGCCGAAGAACTGTCGAGTAACGCCACCGGTGTCAGCGCCAACTATCATCAGTTTCGCCGGTCGCACAACCGTGTCTTGCGCAGCAAGCGGGCTGCTGATTGTCAGTGTCAGAAGGATGAACGTGAGCATGGTCAGTACGCGGATCATGAATTGTCTTTCGATTTGGCTCGCATTTCCGGTCGCGATCAAGATTGATCGCCGATCAAATGCCGGAAAACAGTTTGGCATTGCAAGACCGAATGCATACGGATGATGCACTCAACCTTGCCGTAACGTTAGTCATTCGTCACGCACAAAGTTGGGCAAGCTTTAGTGCGAGATTTTGCATATGATCAGAAATCGGTCTTGCAGTCTTTCTGGATAGCAGCACACGCCTGTTAACAACCTCCTTTGTGCGTGTCGCTTAACACCATGGCAGCGATGCCCTTGTGCGCCAGAATCCGCACCACTTTCCAATTCGAATATGCGACGGTCAGGCACGTCCGCCGTCGGTGAGCCATGAGTTCAGATGTTTGGGATTTGCACCTTCAGCGAAGGTCGGCAAAGCGGGCAGCAACCACACCATTGAGGGTTATGGGCCGACCGCAGCAATGGGCCGTCCTCATCGCTGCGATCTGCGCCGCCCAATAGCGCGCAGCAGTTGCTCCAATGTCGGAAACTGGGCCAATCCAACTGATATTGCAGTATCGGCGAATGCTTAAAGATCCGGCAAATTGACGTTTGGCTGCACAAAACCCTTAAAGAAGTTGGGCTACCGACGCTATTTTATTTCTACCTCTAGTCCCTGAAGAACGCCACCGGGTCGCAACACAATAACGCGCTCGGCCCGTTTTTGGAGGACGTCGATGTCGTGGGAGATTAGCAGGACCGCCGTGTTTGTTTCGGCCGCATAGTCGGTGATGGTATCGATCGCCAGTTTCTGGATGGACATGTCGAGCCGTGACGAAGGCTCATCGCAAACCAAAAACCTCGGCTGCGCCAGCAAGACACGCACGATGGCGAGCCTTTGCAACTCCCCGCCACTGACTTGATCAGGCCGTCTTTCAAGCAATGCCTCATTAAGCTTCAAACGATGCATCAGATCAGCTCTCGTTGCCGCACCATTCCCATTATCGGGTGACAGCTTTTCGAAGGCATCGACCAAAGACAGGTTTGGCGGGAAAGACATGACAGGATTTTGAAACAGCTTCTGAAATTTTGTTCTATGGTGTCTGATCGCAGTCGGTGTGAGTGGATCGCCAAACCACCGGGCGAAGCCTGCCATGGGTTTGTGAAGGCCAAGGCACAGATTGGCCAAGGTCGATTTTCCAACACCGCTTGGCCCACATAAACCGACGATTTCGCCACTATGGATCGACAGGTTCACGTCCGAAAGAGTGTGTGACGCATTTGGAAAACCAAATGTGACATTCTCAAGTGATACGATTGGATTGGCTGTTTTCACCGGAACAACAGCCCGGTCCGCCCAGTGTTTCGGAGCGCATTCAATCAGTGTTTTCGCCGCATTGCTGTGTGGGGTGCGTAACACCTGATTGGTCGGGCCAATTTCAACAACCTTCCCCTGATCGAACACGACGATATCGTCGGCCATCGCCTCGGCAACGTCCAAATCATGGGTGATGATTATCAAACCCCGACCTGTGCCCTTCAGCTTCTTGAACAAGTCGATGACCTGCGTTTTGCTCTCGTTGTCCAAACCTTTGGTCGGTTCATCTGCCACAATAAAACTGGCGCGTGCTGCGAGGGCCATGGCGATCATGATCCGCTGTTGCATACCTCCGGAGAGCTGATCAGGCACTTTTTCAAGGTCTACCGTATCAAGCCCCACTTGCGCAGAAAGGACTGCGGGCGTGGACAATGTATAGGAAGCGTCGCGCCGCCATCGAAAGACCTCGGCGAGTTGTAACCCCACCGCCATTGTTGGATCGAGTGCAACGGCGGGCTCTTGCGGGAGGACAAAAACATGCTCTCGCCAGAGGGGCGTTTGACATGGCTGACCGTCCAAGGAAATGTCTGCTGATAAGTCCAAGCCCGGCATTGGCAAGCCCGACAAAGCTGCCGCACAAAGTGATTTTCCGGAACCGGAACTGCCGATCACACATGTCGTTGTCCCTTTGTGGAACTGCAAATGCGGGACGTCCAAGGACAATTGCCCAGCCGTGCCAATCAGATTGCGAATATCGATTTGACGCATCATCCCAGCCCAGCTTTTGCCTTGGGCATGGATTGCGACAGGATCAGCAACGCCAGCACGATCCAGATGATCGCCAGCACGGGTGCGGCGAGTTGAACGGGGGCAAGTTGCCAATAGACACGCAGATCATTGATCATCATGCCCCATTCCGCCTGAGGCGGCGCGATACCGATGCCAAGGAAACCGAGGGTCGCAATTGAAAGCACAATGCGCCCGACCGAAATTGCGCCAAGTGATAGAAGATACGGCAGCATTACGGGCAGAACCTGCAACCGGAAAATCGCAATGCCGCTGGCACCTGCAAGCCTGGAAGCGAGCACATGATCGCTTTGCATAAGTTGGATGCCAACGGCATAGGACAGGCGGTAGTATTCAGGCCATGCCACAAGCCACAACAAAAAGACGATCACGGCAGCACCGCCGCCCAGCACATCGGCCAGCAGGATCGTGACCAGCAAACCGGGAAGCGCATAAACAGCGTCGGAAAACATGGTAAGGCTGGTTGCAATCACGCCCCCGAACCACATCGCGATCCCGGCCAGAGCGCAGCCCATGGCAAGGCTGAACGCGATCACAGCGATGGCGATCCCGGCGGAGTAGCGCGCGCCGTGCAGGACCCGTGCAAGGATGTCTCGTCCCAGCTGATCTGTACCAAGGAGGTGGTCGGCGGAGGGCGGTGCAAAGGTGGCAAGCAAGTTTTGTACGTTGGGGTCCACGGGATAGAGATAGGGGCCCACCCCCGCGGCGAGGCAAAAGAGCGCTGTGAGGATTGCCCCGAGTTTCCAAGTGCCTGCCTGACCCACTAAACGGTCCTCTGGTGATACAAGCGCCATGTAAGGAGGTCACTTAGCGTGGTGCAGCAAAGGTAGAACAGCACCAGCGCAAGGACGAGGCCCTGCATCAGTGGAATGTCCAAAGACTTGACTGCGTTAATCAACGTCCAGCCGAGGCCGTGGTAGTTAAACACAGCTTCAATAACGATCACATCGTAGATCAGGAACATGAACACGACGGGCAAGTAATTGAGCATCGGGCGCAAGGCATTCTTCACCCCATGCCGCCAGAAAAGCTGCCGCTCAGGCACCCCGCGCATCAGCGCATGTTGCATGTAGGGTTGCGTGCGCACGTCTATGACTGCGGCCCTCACAACACGGCTGAGCGCGCCAGAAACAGACAATGCGATTGTCAGGATCAGCACCCAAAGTCGTGCCCAGCCTGTCGTTCCGCTCAGGGTCGCCAGACCCAGCTCAACCACAAAAAACTGGACCATGACGATGGCCACAAGAAAGGAGGGAATGGTCGAGACCGCCGCACTGAACGCGGTCAACGCAGTATCAATGGGGCTGCCGGCAAATCGGGCGCAAACATAGCCGATGGGCACGGCCATCCCAACGCCCGCAAGAAAGCCCCAAAAGACCGTCCTTAGAGAATTGACACCGTGATGCGTGATGTCCTGCGCAACCTCGCGCCCCGTGACCAAGGACGTTCCGAAATCAAAACGCAGCGTCCGTACCAGCCAGTCAAAGTATTGGATCAAGATTGGACGATCCAACCCATAGGTCTGGCTGACCACATCCGCGAGCTCCTGATTGGGCTCGCCACCCGAAAACCGCGCCGCTGCAATTTGCAGGGCGAGGTTCTCGGGCAACAGATGCACTGCCCAAAACGAACACGTCGCGACAAGCAGCGTGATCAGGACAATGAGCAGTGCTTTTCTTGCCAATAGCGTGGCAAGTGTCATCGTTGGTCCATTAGCCTTCGGTGGCCCAAGTCAAACGGTTCAGACCAAAGTCACGTTCGTACACATCGAAGCTGAAGTTCGCGACTTCATCCGAGACAGCATAGACGTCGTCATACCAGGTCACCGTGACCATAGGATGCTCCTCATGGATCATCGCGACCATATCGCTGCGCAACTGAGCGAGTTCCGCCGGATCGACAGTCTTTTGGTAGGTTTCAACCATTGTATCAAACGCGGCGTTGTTCCAATTCATGGAGCCCCAGAAGCCACCGCCCTGATAGAAATTCTCGGCCAAAGCACCGATGGGATCGGGAACATAGACGAAGCTGTCTGAGACGATGCCCGCCTCCAGAGTGCCATCTGTGTGGCCATCGGAAATAACCGTCCAATCCCCTTGGCGCATCGTAACTTCGATACCGACCTCGTTCAGCATGCCCTGGATCGCAACACCAATTACAGGAAGCTCGGGACGCGAGTCGTATGTGCGCATCTCAATCGAGAACCGCTCGCCGTCGCGGGTCAGAATTCCGTCATCGCCTTTCTCGAAACCAGCGCCTTCCAATAGCTCGGTTGCCTTGGCTGGATCATAGGCAAATGGCTCAAGTGAGGCGTCATGCCATGCAGGAAGGCTGGCGGGGAAAAGCTGGGACGCAGCGGTATCGGGATTGCCGACGATGGACGTGGCAATGCCGCTGCGGTCAATGGCGTAACTGATCGCCTGACGCACAGCAACCTCATCAAGCGGTGCCATCCCTCCGTTCAGTTTCAGGGCTCGGACACGTGGGATCGCCTGAATGTTTACGTCTACATTGTCAGCACCCGCGAGCATCTGTGTTGCCGTCACAGGAAGGCTGAACGCAAATTCAACCTCACCAGCCTGCGCCATGGCCTGACGGGCCTGTGCGTCAGGCACGAAGAGGTATTCGACGTTTGATATTGACGCCTGGGTTCCCCAGTAATCCGCATTCGCAGAGAGTTTCAGCATGGTTGGATCGGTCGCATCGGCAACGGCAAAGGGCCCGGTGCCAGCAACGCTGTCAGACGGCTCACCGGTCAGGTTTGCCGCAGAAATGATACCGGTGTTCCAATCGGCCAGAATTGCAGGCAGGATCGAGTAAGGCCGATCGAGTGAGATCAATACCTCGTCCCCCTCGAACGCAATGTTCGTCACAGGGGCTGTGCGCAAAGAGCTTTCTTCGCGGAACCGTGTCAGATTGGCTGCTACGGTCTCCGCGGTCAGTGGGCTACCATCATGGAAGGTGATCCCAGAGCGGATTTTGAAACGCCATTCATCAAGCCTGTCATTGGACGTCCAGCTTTCAGCTAAAAGCCCGACGATTTCGCCTTCAGCCGTTGGCATGGTGAGCGTCTCCACCACACCTGTACGCGAAAGGGCTGTCCCTGCGGATGGGATCAGCGCACCGATCTTCCATGGTGAAGCGATACGGATTGTGTCGTCAGCCGGACCTGCAAAAACAGGTGCTGCAGAGATGAGGGCCGTTCCGCTGACTGCGGCGGCAAGAAATAGATGTTTCATCGAGTGATCTCCCTGGACTCGTCAAATCAAACACGAGTCCGCCAGACCCCCATCAACAAATGCAGCGAGAGAGCCGTCACGTCGTTCATTGGGTAAGCGACGCATCGCGCCATGATCGTTTTTGGATTGAGCTGGCTTGATCCTCGAGATCATCGCTTGCATCGGCGCATTACCTGATAGATTTAGTAAAGTAAATGAGTCTTCGGCGAACTGGCTCCGCACAAACCTGACAGACGGAGCCGCATCGGCATGAGCGCCAGCCAAACCCAGAGCTATTCTCCCAACATTGCCATTGCCGCAATGGTTGGCGCAGCGGCATTGATTGCCATGACATCGATCATCGGTAAGTCCCTTGGCATTGCAGCTGGTGAGGGCGCAGCGCTGCATCCCTTGCAGGTCAGCGCTGGACGATTTGTATTCGCGACGCTCACGCTTGTGATCTTCCTGAGTGTCGTGCCGCGCAGCCGCCCAGGTTTTACGGAAACCAACTGGCTTTTGCACGGTCTACGGTCGGCTTGCGGGTGGTCGGGGGTCACGGCAATGCTCGCAGCTGTCGCACAAATGCCCGTCGCAGAGGCCACGGCCATCAGCTTCCTAAGCCCAATTGTGACACTCGGACTGGCCGGATTGCTGTTAAAAGAACACGTCGGATTGCGAAAAGTCCTTGCGTCATGCATCGCCCTGATCGGTGCAGCCTTGATCCTGCGACCCGGCACTGACGCGTTTCAAGTGGCGGGCTTGTTTGCACTTCTGGCGGCCGCGCTTATGGGACTTGAGGCCATATTCATCAAGCGCCTGGCTGGCAGCGAGCCACCGATGCGCATCCTGATCATCAACAATCTTATGGGCAGCCTGATTGCGATAATCGCTGTGTTGTTTGTCTGGCTGCCACCGTCTCCACACCAATGGGGCCTTTTGATTGCGCTGGGAGTGATCATGGTCTCAGGCCAGGCCTTGTTTATCCAATCAATGAAACGCGGAGAGGCGAGCGTTGTGATGCCCGCATTCTACTTCGTCCTCGTGTTCGCAGCGCTCTATGACATGGCGATTTTTGGGGTATGGCCCAATGCCTTTGCCGTTCTGGGCGCAGCAATGATTGTCCTCAGCGCCATGATGCTCAGTCGGACAACATCATAGCATTCTGATCCACGGCAGTGACCGCTTGAGAATGAGACTTGTATGACTGGAATCGAACATCCAGCTGGCAACGGATCGGACCATGGCAGGGTCTGGGTTTGTCCCGCTGATTGTTCGTTCGAGCCAGTGGCGGCTTTGGGTGCGCAGCGAATGTCAGCAAAGCGGGCCGCAACCGCAGCATTCCTGGACTAAGCTCAAGGTCCGGTTTGGGCCGGGAAAAGATAACAAGTGGAGTCAGTACCCGCTGAACTGTTCAAGCCGGATGTCGTCTTTCTTGACGCCCGCCTTGGTCAGCACGTCAGCCATCGCTGAAACGAATGCTGCAGGTCCGACGCAATAGTAGATCCTGCCTGTGAGGTCTTCCAGATGCCTGCGCAGCATGTCCTCATCGATCCAACCCGTCTCGCCCGACCAGTCCTTTCTGTCGGCAACATCCGACATGGTGGCAACCAGTTGAAAACCAGAGTTTGCCGCATCCAGATCCTGCAGCTTTTTCAACATCGCTGAATCGGCAGGAGTGCGGTTGGAATAGAACAGGGACGTCTTGGCTAACTGGCCAGTGTGATCAGCGTCGCGGATCATCGACAGGAAGGGCGTGATGCCGATCCCACCAGCAAGGAACACCGTGGGGCGCTCTCGATCTTCATCCTGCGTGAAGTTCCCCAGCGGCCCAGCAATCTGTAATTCCGCACCATACGGCATCGACTTCAAAGCCTGCTTGAAAACACTGCTGTCGCGAAGGCGTGTTATGACTGTGATGTCCGCTTCATGAGGGGCGCTGGCGATTGAAAGCACACGCGCCTCCCCGGCAGCGTCTGGTGTCCCAGCAGGGATGGTCAGTCGGATCGCCTGACCCGGCTCGAAGGTGAAATCGGTTGGTTTCGCTAGGCGGAGCGAAAGAGTGTCCGTTGCGACCATCTCACGTCCGAGGATCTTTGTAGAGGTTGCCCGGCTGCCGCGTCCTGTGAGGCGGATTCCATCACGCATGTTCAATCCCATCAGGGTGAGGTTGGTCGCCCCGGCGATCAGCTCTACGCCTTGCAGAACGTAAAACAACGTATCGAAAGTACCTGCTGAGGCTTTGGCTTCCAGAAAGAACGCCATTGGCAACAAGATGAGAATCCCGTTGGCGGCGATGATAGGCATCCGCCTTTTCTTGGCGGACACCAGTTTCTCTGATCGGCCTGCACCCAATGACATGCCGGACCCGCCAACGATGGCCATGGCGGGTATCAGGATAAACATCCCGTAGAGTATCCAGCCCTTCACAGCGGCGATGGTGTCATACGATCCAAAAAGTTTTGACAGAACGGTGGAGGACCAAAACAGAAGGATCATGAGCAGACCGATGGCGCCTGCGATGGCGTGAATGCGGGTTTTCATGGTGCTATCCTTTTCTGCGCTGGTTTCGGTGATCAGGCATCAGACCTTGATCGCGATGCAGCCAAAGACTGCGGCGGCCATGCCAAATCCAATCCGGAAGTAGTGAATGGTGAGCCATTGGTTCAGCTTTGCGGCCCCGGTCGCTTCGTCCATTGTTCCACTCGCGAACGCAGTGTTGGTCGGAACAAAAAACGCAAAGGTCAGGACAGCCACAACGACGATACATGCCGCGCTCAACAGCCAGTATTTGAGCTCTGGACTGCCCCACGACAGCCACACCGACCCGATGAGGGCGACCAATGTCGGCATGAAGACGATTGGAATCGAACGCGACACGAACTGATTATTGGCCGCGAACCAATCAAGAAAATCCTGAGTGGGAAGGCTGCGCTAGTAGCCGCCCAGCGTCACGCCGATACTCAGCATGACCCCGGCAAACCCGGCAGCACCGCAGATGGTCAGAATATTGAAAACTGCCTTGAGCATGATCAGGCCCCCCTGTTCCTTGAGCCGAACCACATGCGCCAGATCAGCCCGTCTCTTTTGATGAAGTGATGGTAAAGAGCGGCACCAGCGTGAAACGCGAACAGTGCCAGCAACAGTCTTGCACCAAGTCCGTGCGGTCCGCGTGGCAGCAACTCCGAGAAGTCAGGCAAGGGTCCGGCACCCACACCAAACAGAACACTCCCCGCGCCTGACAGCGCTATGATACCGATCCCGCTTGCTGCCATACCCAGGATGACAACGTAGAACAGCACGTGGATCACCTTTGCTGAGAATGCTTGCCATGCTGGGTCGCCGGACACGGGATCGGGCTTCTGATCGACGCGCCACCACCAAAATACGCGAAAGAGCGTCAGGAGCAGGATCAGGACGCCAAGCGGGACATGGAACATCAAGATCGCTTCCTTGGTGGCGCTATCCGCCATCGATGCTGCCCGGAAACCGGACCCAAGCATTGCAAGATTGGCAATTGCGCTCAGCCAATGGATGGTAACAGCAACCGATCCGTATTGGGTTGGGGAGCTTTTCATCCGACTTGCCTCCTATTTCCGACTGGCCTTGTTTATTGACCCGTGATCGCAGCGCGATAAGCGAGGTTGATCACGTAACCACTCAAAAACTCATCGCGTGTCAGGAACGCATCGTCGTTGGTATCGGCGCGGCGGAAGTCCGTAATCATTGACTTGTGGTACTCTGTTCGGCCGATCTCGCCGTCAGCGTCATGATCCCAAAATGCAAAGAGGATTTTCTGCGCTGTCTCATAGGCACGTTGTTGACCTTCGTCTTCGGCGATGAAGTTGAAGCCAAAGTCCCAATCCCTGAACTCCTTGAGATCAACCGAACCGCTTTCGTCGTAGTCCATGGAGACGAAGATATCTTGGCCGAAGTTGACGAATTCCCCCATATCGGCTGCCCCTTCTGGGTTGTCCTCAATGGACCCGTAGATCAGTACGGCCAGATCGCGCCCCGGTGTTGTCTCGTCAGATTGAGCCAATGCCACACCCGAAAGAGCCAGAAGTATCGCGCTTGTTACCGTCAACATTTTCATCTCGGTATCCTCTCTGATTCGTATTGCATAGCAAGCTATATACTATTACATAGTTTGCTATGCAATGATATGTGTGAGCCATGGAATTTGATCGCATGAACTCCGCTGGATACCTCGTGAACAACTTGGCCCGCCTGCTTGTCGAAGTGCTGCGCAAGCGCATCGCACCACTTGGCATTGTCCCGGGACAGTTTCCGGCACTTCTGGCCCTGTGGGAGAAGGACGGCCTTACCCAAAAGGAGCTTTTGACCATGCTCGACATCGAGCAGGCGACACTTGCCAACACATTGACGCGGATGGAACGGGATGGCCTGATTATCCGTAAGGAACATCCCGCAGATGCGCGGGCGCGAACGATCCATCTGACCGAGCAGGGTCGGTCCATACGAGACGAGGCCTATCAAACGGCGACGCAGATCAACCAGGATATCCTCGCTGATCTATCAGATGAGGAAACGCGGGCGTTTCTGGACTGCATGCGGCGAGTCATTGGAAAAGTCAAAGAGGTTGAGCACGCTTCTTAGCGGACGACCTGATATCAAGGCTGACATTACCCGGCTTATGTCTGGGCCCCCCTGTAAGAGCGAACCGCAAGTTCAACGAGACCCGTCTGGTGTAGCGCCGCAGAACAGTCGGTGCGGCTGAGTGTGTCAGAGTGATCTGATGAGAAGCCACTCAACGCGAGACTTCTGCCTCCGATCGCTCCATTGCACTTGGTTTTCATCGAAGGCTGGCCCAGCGTAGCTGGTATTATTGCCTCATTGGGCCAGCTCCACCGGTTTTTCGGGGATGCAGCCTGCAGAAAGCAGGCGAAAACAAGACCTGCGGCGTATATCGTGTCACCGTATTGGCAAGATAGTGTCTTAGCATTGGCAAACTCCTTACATGTCAGCCGATATCGGAACCTGATAGAAGCAAAGCGTGCGTGCGATTCCCACGCGGTGCGCCTCTCTCCGGGTCCGCGCCAAAAGGGACGGACAAATCAGACTGTTTGGAAATCCTGACCTGGCGAGGCAGACAGTAGCGACTGTCTTTGCCGGTACGTCCAGACGACAACATGCGGAACGCGCACATAGATTGAACCTGCAGAAAACAAGCAGGCGCAAAAATGAAAAATACAAATACTACAGCGTGGGTCGCATCCGCGATCTTTTGCGCGGCAATACCTGCCGCCGGATTGACAGAGGGGCGAGTGACAGCCGCGCTGGGACTGAGCGCGGGTTCAGAAGTCTATGTTGGTCAAGGGAAGCAAACCGGATTGTTCCCCTATTTGTCCTACGATACTGACAAGGTCAGCGTCAGCATTGGCGGAGTGCAATATCACGTGGTTCAAGACGACGCATTCCAGCTCAGTTTTGGTCTGTCACCACGTTTCGCGCCCGATTTCCCTGATACTGAACTTTTTGCAGGGCTTGATCGTGACTCGACCGTTGAGGCGACTGTTTCGGGAACATACCGGTTCGACGGCACGTTGCGGTCATCACTGCTCCTGCGCCGCGATATGTTGTCAGGCCATGAGGGCTACGAGATTGAATTCGTAGTAGGACGGACGGCGAAACTCGGCCCGGCCATTGTCGAAATGTCGTTAGGCGCGCGACACCGTGACAAAAACTTAAATGCTTACATTGCTGGTGTTGCGCAGTCAGAGGCCAATAGCGGCAGCGTCACCTATAATCCCGGGGCAACCACATCGCCCTTTGCAGGCGTGTTGGCTGCACTACCGATCAATGCGAAAGTCTCCGTCATTGGCACCGCAACTTATGAGTATTTCGGTAGTACCTACAGCGACAGCCCGCTGATTGACAACGGATATGCAACATCTGCCAGCATTGGTGTTGCTTACACGTTTTGATCACAAGGACTTATGCAAGAGGTATAGTAAGTTGAATCTGACATTGAGAGCGCCCCACCGTCTGGCATCTGGATGTGTGGGCGCGCTGGGTCTTGTTGGTACGCTGGCTATGCCTGCAACGCTGTCGGCAAGTGATCGACACGCGGCATTCGATGAGACCGCATCAAATGTCGCGACACAGCTTTTTGATCTCAATGCGCGCGGCTTGTTTGAGGACGCGAAGCGCACCTGTGCAGGTATGATAGCGCATGAGGATGCCCAGATTTCCTTTATTCGCGCATGGCTTGATGCAGAACAGCAATGTCAGCATATCGTCACGAACAACTTGTTTTCCGGTGAGTTGGCCATGTCTGGCGCTGTGATCTTGGACCTGCGCGGCCGTCGGGACGGCCCAAGCAGCAATTCTCTCAATCCCTTCAAGAGCGGCAGTGTCGACACAACCGTAGCCGGAGGCAGCGGCGCTGCGCGTCATTCTCTTAGGATTGTATGTGTGTCACCCCTGCTTTCTACGTACGTTTCAATCCGGCCTTTGCCGCAGCCAATGAACTGTACCTGGCCAGCGCCCTTGATGTCGCCGGCGATCCGGCCACCAAACCATAGATCCACTCTCACTCTTGTTGCAAAGGAATGCTTGTCATGCTTCATCCCCATACGATCAATCGTGTTCAATCAGGTTTAAGCCCGCTGCGGCATCGCTTTGCCTCTTGTGCAAGAGCGCTTTTGAGAGGCACCGTCTTCACCACCTTGGCGCCTTTCGCCGCCTTGATGATCAGCACTGCCGCGCTGGCACAGGCTGAAACAGCCCACGACGTCTTTGAACGCAATTTCCAGCAGTTGGCAGCAGCACAACCCCAGTATGCTGTTGGGGCCGCTTTCGCCATCGGAGACGAGGCTCCGCAGGTGGTCGTGTCGGGTAACCAACACAAAAACAGCACAGTCCATGTTGATACCAATGCGGCATGGCATATCGGTTCTGTGACGAAATCGTTCACAGCGGCCCTCATCATGCGTCTGGTCGCGCAAGATTATCTTGATCTTGATGCGCCCATCGGCGGTTATCTTGGGGCATACCAGGCCGAGATGCATCCTGACTGGCAAGCACTGACACTACGCCAGCTGCTGAGCCATACCGGCGGCGTGCCTAGAGACGGGTCCCTTTGGGGTTTCTTGTTCCCTCCACAAGGTAGCCCAAGCGAGACTCGCGTAATTGAGATGCAGCGGCACTGGAACAGGCCACTCAAGACAACGGGGCAAGATTATGCCTATTCCAATCTGGGTTATGTTCTTGCGGCGATCGTGGTCGAAGAAGTCATGCAGGAAGCATGGTTCAATCTTGTCAAACGTGAGATTTCAGAACCGCTCGGATTGGACAGCCTGGGGTTCGGCCCACCGACGGACGCGACCGACCCTTGGGGACACAAATCATTTCTTGGCTCTTTCAGTCCGGTTCATCCCGCATCCGACGATGCCGATAGCCCCGCGTGGATGGGTCCAGCGGGTCAGTTGCGAATTTCGATGTCTGACTTGGTCAAATGGGGACAAATCCATCTTGAGGCATGTCAGGGGCAGCGACCAGATTTTTTATCACGCGAAAGCTGTACGACGCTACTGACGCCAGTGTCGGCAGATTACGGATTGGGGTGGATTATTCTGCCGGTCACCGGGCACGATGCAACGCTTGTCTGGCACAATGGATCGAATACCAAGTGGTACTCATTGCTGGCAATCATTCCAGAGCATGATGTCGTATTTGCTGTGTCTTTGAACCGCTTTGAAGAAAGCGCAATTGATGCATTTGCCAGAGCCATGATCATTGATCTGATGGCTGTACTTTAGCAAATGGCCCACCGGCTGATATCTCAGCCTGTGGGTCATTCATTGATAATGGCGTTTGTTGATATCGCCGCGCACGATAAGCGCGCGAATGCTGTCAGCATCACGCATACGGTGTCGTCTGGTATAGACAAAACGGCAAAACCAGGCGGTCAGCCATGTTGTTGCACCAGCATCCAGCACAATAGTGTCGCGCCAAAGGCAACCGTGCGTGACAGGTTGAACGCTCAAGGTATGATCCCACCGCTTGATTGTCGGGTTATATTCGCGGCTTTGGACCACGCGCGCGCCACGATCAAGCCGCTCAACATACATCACATGATTGCGGGATTTGAAAAGGTTCAGGAACGTGACGTCAACGCAGAGTTTGTCGCCTTCCACGATCTTGCGATCAGGTAGCCCCTCATAAATGGCAAGACCCTGCATGGCGTTTTGCATCTCAGAAACATCCAGCGCCTGTTCAAAAACGCGGTCGGCAGGAGCGCCATAGGCGGCCTCAACGACAATTGTTCGAATCATGATGCAGTCCAGGCGTCCGCTTCGGACAGCGATGCGGTGCAAGGCCAGAGGGACAGGCTTTCCATCGGTTGCCAGCCTGACAATGGCAGGCAATCATTAGTGCGGAATGCAAACACATTACCCCCGCCGGCTGGCTGATCAAAGGTCCGGCTGATCGGCTTATTTGCCAAAGCGCAGTACAGCAGGGTGCCCAAGGCGCCTTGGCCCACAATAAGGATGTCGCCACCTCGGTGCGTCCTAAGAACTTCGCCCACCTCGGCAATGATACGTTGCTGTGCCAAACGGGCAGGTTCCCAGCCTTGAATGCTTTGGTCTGGGTTTGCAAAATACGCAACAGCACATTTTTCGGACCATGGTTCGGGAAGATACCCTGTTGCGGTTCGGTCGTTTTCGTAGGTCTGTCCACGATACTCGAGCCAGCACCCCAACGCATCGGCCAGCGGTTTGGCGGTTTGAAGGGCTCTGTTCTCAAAGCTGGTCACGATGCGCTTGGTTCCTCGCAAGACATTTGACTGGCGCAGGGCCGCGACCCGGGCGTGACCGGTTTCACTGAGTGACCAGCAGCGGGAGTCTTTTGATGGATCAATACAGACCTGTGGATGGCTAAGGTATCGCACCAATACACCTGTCTGTTGACCGCCGTGGCGTTGTGACGGACCATTGGTTTGCATAATCTGCTCTCCGTTATGATTTGTGCCCGCAAAGGCGATTGGGGCGCATTGCACGCGGCATCATCTTAGTTGTTGCGGTTTCAGGTTCATGAGCTCTTCCGGTAAGGACCTGCCCTTCACCCAAGCCGTGAGGGTTTTTGCAAAAAGATCGGGATCTTGATTGCACCATGCATGACCCATTGCAGGAACCGTGCGCGCAACACAGTGAGGCATCAGGCGTTGGTAGTCGTGCAAAGACCGCAGGATCGTTATGTGTTCTTTTTCACCTGCAATCAGCAATGTAGGCACAACAATTTCGGGCAGTAGATGATAGACATCGAAATCTGACACAAGGCCCATTACGCGCCGAAAGGTGCGCGCAGATACGTTCGCGGTACCATCGGAACGGTGGACCACAGTTGGGTCGGTCACACCCATCGACGCGGCCATTCTTTGATGTATCCAGGGGACGGCAATGAGCGGTGACATCAGCGCCGCCATCAGGTTCATCATGCGAGGAGTCGGAATGGTACCAATGTGGATACCGCTTAGCATTGCGCGCTTTACCAGGTCGGGATGGCGCGCGATAAACATCAGGCCGACATAGCCCCCAAATGAGAGACCCACGATGTTAACGGGGCGACCGCCATGCGCATTGACGATCCGCTCTGCGATGCAATCTGCGGCTTGCGCGAGTGAGACAAGGTTTTCGTGTCGCGATCGCCCGTGACCGGGCAAGTCGGGCAAAATGCAGCGAAACTCGGGCAGACGGTTGGTGATCTCGCGCCACATCGTTCCCGAATAACTGCCTGCATGCAATAATAGGACTGGTTCTCCATCTGCGGCACCGGCAATCGTATAATACAACGGACGCATTACGCTGAAGCCATGTCGGACGAAGCGATCATTTGATCAACCCAAACCAGTAAGACATCTCGGGCATCAGAGTTTTGCACGTTGTTGGTAGGCAAAACTGTATATATGCGTGACAAAATCGTCATATCACCCTGGAGATAGGCAGTTGCTGTGGTCTTAGATATGCACTGGCGCATTCCGGTTCCCTTGTAAGGCCGTTGTGGAACTACCGGCTGGATAAATGCATGATGGCAGCTGCGAAAGACCAGCATGACTGATCTGCTTCCGGCCCTATAAGCACGGACAAGCGACCAACGTTTGCACGAGCAAGACGCTGCCAATGTCGTCTGTGCGCGATACAACTACAAAAAAGGCATTGAACCGATGTCCGGCCCTTCACAAACGGACGCTACAAACGGCACTTGATGTTTAGTGTGGTGGTTCAACATGGTAGGGCGCGTCCGATTTGAGAACCCAACACAGCGACGATTGAGGCTTGGCTATGATTGACACTGAGATGCTTGTTACAGCACTTAAAATCTCGGGCTTCTCCATTTCATGCTGTGCATTGATCATGAGTGTATTGCAGCATCGCCGGTCATATACCTATGTGCTGCTGGCACTCTTGTTCTTGGCATTCACAATGAGTTATGTCTTTGACATAAGCATGTTGCTGCTTATCGAGCCCACGCAGACATTGTCAGATTACTTGATGATGATGTCATTTGTGGTATCTTTCCTAATTCCCCCAGCACTGTTGATCTATGTGCGGAGCCTGACTGGTCTGCCGCTTTTCGGTGCTAAAAAGACGGTTGTTTGGCACTTGATCCTGCCATTCCTTGCGATCCTGACGGCGATTAGCTTTTTGACGCTGGCTATCGAAGTGCGTCACAATTTTTTAACCCCAGATCGGCAGGTGATCACCTCCTGGGGGCAAGAAGCCTACACACTCATTGCTTTTTTTATCTTGCCTTTCGCATTCTATACGCAGTGCATCGTCTACACTGCGCTGACATTTCTCACGCAGATAAAACATCGAAAGCACCTCAAAGACCTTTTTGCCAGTACCGAAGCCTACGAGATCCGCTGGATCACGGTGATGGCCACATGGTTTGGGCTTTTCGGGTTTTTCAATTTGCTCTCTTATGCATCGCAGACTTCCGGTGTGGCATTCGAGCTCTCGCCGGTAATTGACCGGTTGTTTGATCTCGTAACTGTCTCGATGCTGGCCATTTGGGGCCTGCGCCAAACGCCTGGAATGGCCAGCAACCTTGCGATGCAAGGCGACATCCAAGGCCACGTGAAATATGAAAAAAGCGCTCTCGATGCCGATCGTGCGGCGCGGATTGCCAGAAAGCTACAAACCGCGATGGAGCGTGACGAGGTGTTTCGCGACCCAAATCTGTCCTTGATGTCGCTGTCTCAGCACGTCGGTGTATCCACGAATTATGTCTCACAATCGCTGAACGAACATCTTGGCGTGTCGTTCTTTGACTTTGTGAACGGATCGCGTGTTGAGGCATCAAAATCAATGATCATCGCAGGCGCGAAACCGATTTCCGTCATCGCTTACGAGGTCGGTTTTAACTCGCGATCTTCATTCTACACAGCGTTCAAAAAAAATACAGGAATGACGCCATCGGAATTCGGGATAACGGGCGACGCTACTGTGGCTATGATAACCTAGGCAATGCAGCATTTCTGTAAAAAAGAACCGTGTTGCGCGGATCGAAGTTTGCGTGAGCTTGACCTGATATTTGCTCTCCGGACATCTAGAGCATGAACACCGCGCTAGTCTGGTCTATGTCCGCTATGCGGGTACGTTTCTTAAGCAAAGATCCGGGCAGCCATGATACCGCCAGTGACCGTTCTGGCGATTTGGCTGCAATGCACTGATGATCATACCGCAAGACTAAAGGAATGCTGGGTAGGCAAAAGCCCCACTTGCACAAGTCCGGTTAGTCAGTGACCTGATTGTCCGATCAAGCTGCGGCGAATTTACAGTTGCTGCCTGAGCCAGATCGGCTCTGTTGAACGGCTGGTTCGGCGAACGACGCCGCGCCACAACGACAAGCATGCCGCAAGCACGAAGCGATGCTGCGCAGCGAAGTGCGAAAAACGAATGGCCACAAGGTCCGCGATCCGTAAGTTCGACACGTCGATGCTTTGGCGTTCGCAGCGAATGGCGGCTATGCGGGATGCGACTGCAGCATCTAAAGTCCATGCTTAAGGTCGATAAGAGCCGATATCGATTTTGTCCGCCGGCTTAACGTGGCTATTTTGGCACCGCTTCACAAAGAGCTCTCTCTAGCAGGTTGCGCAATACGTTCTCCTCAGCTTCTGAGATTGGGTTGAGGATTTCACTGATCGTTTCGGAGACGACTTTCTTAAGCGTGTCGACAACCCGTTCGCCATCCTGCGTCAAAGATACGAAAGAAACACGTGCATCTTCAGGTGACCGTTTGCGTTCCAACAGCCCTTTCGTCTCGAGCGACCTAATCGTGCGGGTCATCTGAGACTTGTCGCGTGCAACCCGTTTGGTCAGGTCACGCAGGCTAGGGCAGCCCATGTCGGATAAAGTCAGAAGGACAATGCCGCCACCCGGACCGACTTTCTCGGTATCAAAGGCATGTGCCTTGGATTGAAGGCCGAAGTGAATGCGTCGCATGAAGCGATCAATCAAAAGGGCCAGTTCTGCGTCTTGCATAGAAACACTTTAGTTGACAAAGTCCACAAAAAGTCGAAAGTGGACAACGTCAACTTATCTACCCCCAAGCGGGTGCAGACGAAAGGGTGCTCGCATGAACAGTCGGACCACACTTCTACTCAAGATTTCGGCGGTGCTTTGGATCATCTGGGGCCTTGTCCACATGTTCGCAGGCATTATGACAATTTCACAGGATGCCGGAGGGGCCGTGGCGGGGATCGCAGATGCGGTCGACCAATCCTTACTTGCAGGCGAGTACCACCCCGCAGTCGGCGCGGTCTTGAACCAGCATGGCTTCAACTTGCTTTGGATTGGTGCCTTTACGGTCGTAGGCGGTGTGATGATCTGGCGTCATTCGGTGGTGTTCATTTTTATGACGGCTGTGGTCGGTTGGATAACTGACGTTGGCTATTTCGTCTTCATGGACTTGGGTGGGTTTGTGCACTTCGTACCAGGGACTGTCATGACGATTATCTCGTCAGCCGCGGTCGTTTTAAGCTTCTGGGCGTACTTCTCAGGAATGCGCCGGGCAGACCTCTAGTCGCCGATGCTGGAAGCGCACATTGATTCACATCGACTAGATTGCAGCTGTGCGCTGCTCTCCCGCCGTCCAAATGGGTGAACGACGGGCAGGTGCCGTCAACGTCTGCTATGCGGGCTGCGTTTGCAGCATCTCGATGGCTGGTTCAACGTCGGCAATGGGCCGTGCCCGTCATCGGCTTTGCCGACATTGGGTTTGATACTGCACCGCATCTGATGGCCGCTTCGAGCCCAACCCGATCATCGTAATTCCGTGCTGCGCGCGCAGCTTGTGCAATGCTGCAACAGCTTAAACCTCTAAGCCGCTGCGCGGCGGGAAAACCGTTCATTCATGCCAGCCGCAGCGGAAACAAGAGGGCCAAGGATCAAATCGCGGGACAAAGGGCGAATGCACTGCACATAGTATCACCGGCCGCAAACAGCATTTGCCGTCATAAGAATGCACAAATCATCGGTCTCCGATCTCTGTTTTCCGCCCTGGAGCAATGGGGCACTTAGTTAGGTCCGGAGTACAGAGCTTAGTTGAAAAGACCGTCGGAGAACGAAACTAAGGGCCGATCAGCGCAAGGGTTGCGGCTCTAATTGTCGCGAGGCGCGATCGCAGTTGCGCAATATCCGCAGCGCCGTGTTTCGCATTCATACTGGTTGAGTAAAAAAAATCGACCATGTCGTGATGGCTCAACGCATGGGTGCCGCCGCTTGATGCCCCCGCTTGCAACACTTCCGCCAGTGCATCGCGCCATTTGATATCTTGATCGGCCATTTCCTCGGAGGCTGCCTTATGCAAGCCGTCCAAAAGTTCCGCCCAATCGGGGGCCGCACGGATGGCCTCGAACCACTTTATCGGACCAAGGTCATGGAAGGCAGTCAGCTTTTCCTCGATCGAGCCCGCTTTCGACCAGACCTCCATCACGGCAACAAATGTATCTTCTCCGGCCTGTCGAACGACGGCGCGCAAGATTTCTTCTTTGCCTTGAAATGCATTGTAGACGGTTTGCCGAGCAACGCCTGCCTCTGCTGCGATATCCCCCATCGTGGTTTTGGAATAACCATAGCGGGCAAACATATTTGCGGCAGCAGCAACAATTATGCGGTTTTTCTCGTTCATGAATTTCATTTGACATGACCCAAAGCATCAGTCAATTAGACTAAAAATGACTATTTGTCCAACCAACGGAGGATCACTGAATGCGACTGCTGGTGAATGGCGAAGAACGTGAAGTGGATGTCGAAGACGATATGCCGTTGTTGTGGGTGCTGCGGGACGAATTGGGATTGAAGGGTACGAAGTATGGGTGCGGCATTGCGCAATGCGGTGCGTGCACGGTCCATATGGATGGCGTCGCAGTGCGCAGCTGTCAGGTCGCGGCCGCGACCGCCGAAGGTGCCGATGTCGTGACGATCGAGGGCCTCGGGTCGCCGGAAACCATGCATGCTGTGCAAGAGGCATGGGTTGAGCATCAGGTCGCACAATGCGGGTATTGTCAGTCGGGGCAGATCATGCAGGCGGCGTCACTGCTCGACACAAATCCTGAACCAACGGATGAGGACATTGACATCGTCATGGGCGGCAACTTGTGCCGCTGCGGCACATATCCGCGTATTCGTGCTGCTGTGAAGACAGCCGCAACAAAATTGCGGGAGGCTTGATCAATGGGACGTTTGAAAACAATCGGCCGTCGCTCCTTCCTGATTGGCTCAGCCACAATTCTTGGCGGTGTCGCATTTGGAACCTTCATGGCCGCCCGCCCCCATGAAAATCCGTTGTTGGCGGGATTGGGCGAAGGGGAAGCCGCGTTCAATCCATTCGTGAAACTCACCTCAACTGAAATCACGCTGATTGTGCCGCACGCGGATATCGGCCAGGGCGTCCAATCAGCGCAAGCGGCATTGATCGCCGAAGAGCTTGATATCGAAGTTGAGCAGGTGAAGCTTACTTTCGGCGAGCCCTCCGCTGCCTATTACAACACGGCTTTCGCGGAAGAAGCTCTTCCGTTCATGTCTTTTGACGACAGGTCCGCGGTTGAAACCATGCGCGGCGTGGTTGGCGGTGTCCTGAAGATGGTCGGCATTCAGGGTACAGGCGGCTCGACCTCTATGCCCGATCAATATGAGAAATTGCGGATGGCTGGGGCTGTCGCGCGCGAGACGATCAAGGCCGCCGCAAGTCAGCGGACGGGTGTGCCTATTGGTGAGTTGAAGACTGCGAATGGCGCGGTTGAATTGCCCGATGGAACAACAATTGCCTATACCGATCTTGCCGCCGAAGCCGCCGAGATCGCGCCGGTCACCAAAGTTGCACTGCGTGATCCATCCACATGGAGCAAAGTCGGCAAGCCGATGATGCGCACCGATACGCTTGCGAAATCCACAGGGACACAGTCCTTCGGCATCGATATTGAACTTGACGGCCTGGTCCACGCCTCGGTCCGGGCCAATCCGCGCAAAGGTGGCGAACTCATATATTTTGATGCCACAAATGCGGAAACCATGCGTGGGGTTCAGGCGATTGTTCCCGTCACGAACGGTGTCGCAGTTGTCGCCGACAACACATGGCGTGCCATTCAGGCCGTCAACGCGATTGATATCGATTGGGGTCAGGCCCCATACCCGCCAGAGATGGATGATCATTGGGCAAAGGTCGCGGCCAGCTTTGTCGAAGAGCGCCTGGACGATGAATGGCGCGCTGATGGGGATGTTGAGGCAGCTTTATCAGATGCCGACGTGATCTCAATCGAGAACCGCGCGCCCTACGTGGCCCACCAACCGCTTGAGCCACTGAACGCCACGGTTCTGGTCACTGATGGCGCGGTTGAGATTTGGAGCGGCCATCAGATGCCCCGCTTTGTGCAACAACAAGTCGCAGCTGTCGCCGGAGTAGAGGCAGAGCAAGTTAAATTCCACAACCAGTTCTCGGGCGGCAGTTTCGGTCACCGGCTTGAGTTTGAGCACCTCAAACAGGCGACCGAGGTTGCAATGACGATGCCGGGAACACCCGTCAAACTGACCTACAGCCGAGAAGAGGACTTTTTGCAGGACTTCCCGCGTCAGATTGCCATGTCGCGCGCACAAGGCGCTGTCGAGAACGGACGGGTCACCGCGCTCTCGCTTGATATCGCGGCGCCTTCTGTTTTGGCATCGCAAGGTGGGCGTCTCGGGCAATCCATGCCCGGTGCTGACATGCAGATCGTCGCGGGCGCATGGAACATGCCCTATGACATTCCCAATCTGCGCGTGCGCGGGTATCGCGTGCCGGAACTGGCACCCGTAAGTTCGTGGCGATCCGTCGGTGCCAGCCATGCCGGTTTCTTTGCCGAAAACACTCTGGACGAACTTATCCGCGCAGCTGGTGCAGACCCGATGGAAGAACGCTTGCGGCTGGTCAATCATCCGGTCCACCGCACCGTGCTGGAAACGGTCGCAGAAATGGCCAATTGGGGCGAAAACCTTGGGCCAAATCGTGGACGTGGATTGGCGCTTGTAGAGTCATTCGGCGTGCCAACGGCTGAAGTGATCGACGTTTCAGTGACCGAGGCAGGCATCAAGGTTGACCGCGTATGTGTCGCCAGCGACGTAGGTAAGGTGATCGATCCCATTAACTTTGAAAATCAGGTGCAAGGCGGGGTCGTCTGGGCGCTTGGCCACGCGATCAATTCCGAAGTTACCTATTCAGATGGCATGGCAGAGCAGACAAATTACCATGCTGCCGAAGGGATGCGCATTTTCCAAACCCCAGAGATCATCGTGCGTGGTCTCGAAAACGCTGAAAAGATCAGAGGTATTGGGGAACCACCCGTTCCGCCCGCAGCCGCGGCACTTGCCAGTGCGATCTTTGATGCGACAGGCGTGCGATTGCGCGAGATGCCGTTCAACAAATTCATGGATTTTGTGTGAAGGGCTGAGGGCATGAAAAAAACAATTGCGCTTCTTACCGCATCTTCAATTGCTGTGGCCGCCTTTGCGGAAGGCGAGAACGTCATCATCAATCCGCCCGCAGCAGGATCCGTGAGCCGCGAAGAAGGGCTTGATGCGTGGTCGCGGATCTACGAAGTCACCTCGCATCCGCGCTGTTCAAACTGTCATGTAGGTGCCGACAATATTCCCATGTGGTCAGGGCCAAGCTACGGCAAGGCACGCCCGCACGGCATGAACATCAATGCAGGCGATAGCCGGATTGGCGCAGAGTATTTGCAGTGCAGCGCCTGCCATGCGTACCGCGAGGGTGCGAACGATATGCCACATGCCGCCCCGCAGGTGGCAATGAACTGGCAACTCGCCCCGGTTGAGGCCGAATGGTTTGGCAAATCTACAACCGAGATTTGCAATCAACTGCGCGATCCTGATCGAAACGGTGGTCGTGACTTCAACGAGATTGCGGGTCACCTTAACCACGATTTGATTTTGCACTGGGCTTGGAGCCCGGGTGGCGGACGGGAGCCCGCGCCCTACAGTCTGCAAAAACATGTCGATGACATCCTTGCATGGGGCGTAGCTGGCTATCCTTGCGAAGACGACGAATGAGGGGTGACATGATACGATCCAAAGGTGCGCTAAGGTGGGGTGCCAACTTTGTCGCCTTGTCTGCTGGGTTGCATATTCTTGCCCTGATCGTTGGCGGTTTCAGTGCCGAAGCACTACGCCTCCTCTCGTTTGGCATTGTCTATGCCGGTTTCGTTTACGGATTGCTGCAAGGATGGCGGTGGCTGGCCTACATCGTGTTCATCGTTCTTTTGACCGGGACCAGTCTGGCCCTCAGCAATATCTGGGCATTTGGAGATGTTCCCGGATGGCTTTACGCCGCAATTGCAGTGGCAAACTTGCTCTCGGTCATCGCGCTGTTTGGTGCTCTCTGGCAGACTCCAAACGCGGGAGCCTGATCTAAGCGCTTGGTTTTTTTGGCATCGGCAGACCCTTGTTCCGAGGGCCAATTTCGGCTGTCTGCTGAACTCGGTCATTGGCACTAGGTGAAATTGGGCTCAGAGCCGCCCAATGCACTCGCAGAAACCCAATCAAAAAAGCATATCTGCTTGCGGTCATTCAGCTCGGTGTACGATGATCAGGTTGGTACACTCCATAGCATTGGAGGACCATTTACGTAGTGGCTGAAACCACTGTTGCTAGAAGACCGAAAGGGCAATCGACATAGATTGTTGCACTTGAGCGTGGTCTTCACCGGCCGCACGCTGGGTAAACGCAAGACCAATCTGTTCCACCAAGTATCGCGCCATCGAACTGGAAGGCACTTCGCTTTCCCATTCCCCTGATGCGCGACATTTTTCGAGATAGGCCGTGAAAGTATCAACGGCGACAGCATCAATCTCATTAATGCGCTGCAGGGTTTGCGGGCCAAGGCGATGTTTCCCTGCCCGCATTTTGTAGAACAGGCACCCCGTTTCCATCTTCGGATCTTGGCTGGAAAAGTGGATCAACGCATTCAAGGTTTCTTTCAATGACCTCTCGGGTGTGAGAATTTGAAAGATGTCGAACAAGACCCCGTCAGCATAATGATTCAACGCAGCCAGCATCAGGCCATCCTCATTGCCAAACGCGCGGTAAATCGCAGGTTTGGATGCCTCCGCCATCCCGCAAATCGCATTGACTGAAACATCTGCCGGATCGCCTTTCCAATAGGCGTTCATAGCGACATTCAGCACCTTTTCCGTATCCAGGGTTTGCGGGCGACCGCGTTTTGATCTTGGTGTTTTGTTCATATTTCGTACTTAGTGGTACTTTAATGTTGACGCAATGGATTTTAATATCGTACCACATGGTTCGTTATCAATCGTACAGACCTTCGTTGCCTGTGCGGCCATCCAAGAAAATAGGAAAAATCCCATGAAGAAGACATCAGTATCGGCCGCCATTGCGACCACCGCCATGCTTGCAGCCCAAGCTGGATATGCCGACGAGACCGGACATAAGAACACGGTTCGGACGCTGCTTGATGCCGTAAACGCCTATGATGCGGATGCCGCGCGCGCGGTTCTGCGTCCTGAATATCGTCAGCACAATCCCTATATACCCGACGGCGCAGAGGGCCTTTTGTCGCTGTTTCCCGCGCTGGAAGACGCAGGCGTCACGGTGGAAACAGTGTTGACGCTCGAAGATGGGGACAACGCTGTGGCCTTCAATCGTTGGAGCAATGCCGAGATGTTCGGGCATGGTTGCAACGAGATGGTGGCCTTCGACTTCTACGACTTCCATGAATACGGCAGAATGGCCGCCCATTGGGACGCGATGATGTGCGACACGCCTCCCAATGCCTCGGGTCATGGTCTGGCGGACAATATCTCGCCGATCACCGATTTGGAACTGACCGAGGAAAACAAAGCCAAGCTTGCTGCTGCTTTTGACGTCTTTATCAACGGCACGCCGGAAGAGGCTTTTGCAACGCTGCAAACCACGTTCCATGCTGACTACATTCAGCACAATCCCGACGGATCTGATGGGATCGAAGGATTCCTAGCCGCTCAGATGAGCTCTGAAGTTACGCCGCGCTGGCAGTTTACCAAGCAGCACAAGATGATCGGTGAAGGTAACTACGTGCTTGCGATTTCCGAAGGCAATCACGTTGGCGTCCATTCCGTGTTTTATGATCTTGTGCGTTTCGAAAATGGCAAGATCGCCGAGCATTGGGATGTCATCCAAACCGTGCCGACTGATGGCCTGGCAAACGACAACACAATGTTCAACTTTGACTAAGGCAATACCCGGCGCGGGATGTCCTTGCGCCGGGATCGTTGCTCGTTTTGCGCTTGCGGCGAAAGTCCAGTTCGGTGAAGCCGCATTGCAGCGCGACCTTTCCCGATGAATGACCAATTTGGGCCGTCCCTGAAGACGGCCAAACTTGGTTATATTTCAATCGCTTCTGCAATCGCGAGTGCGTCTTCAAGCTCAACTCCGAGATATTGGACTGTACTGTCCATTTTGGTATGGCCAAGAAGTAGCTGGACCGCCCGCAGGTTGCACGTCTTCTTGTAAATCTGCGTCACTTTGGTCCGGCGCATCGAGTGGGTGCCATAAGCGCTCGCTTCTAAGCCGATGGATGTCACCCAATCCCGGACGATCCGGGCGTACTGTCGGGGCAAGATCTGCAGACGCTCATGGAAGCGGCTTGGCCAAAGATATTCCGATCCGACCATCAACTCGTCTTCCATCCACTTTTTGACAGAAGCGCGCGTGCCCTCGGTGATCTCGAGCCGCACCGGTTATCGCAAAAGCAGGGGTGGGATGAAGTGCAAACACGCTTGGTCGAACCTACTTCAACCAGTGCAATTGCGAGTGCTGATCCGAAGCTCAGAGCTTGATATGCCGCTTTCTTCCTCGCCAACAACGTGATCAAGCAGATCGTGGAAATTGTTCCCCGCTACGTCTTCCAGCGTCGTGTCGGCTATCAGGCGTAGGCCGTCGGCGGGCCAAGGCTGATCTGGTTCCAAGTGCCAAAGGTGTTCTGCCACATCGACGTCTATCTTTCCTTCGATCACGCTGCCCTCACTGTCTTTGACACGGAGTGAACGTATCAACAGGTGCCTGTCGAACGGGCGATCAAAGGCGACGGTCAGTGGTTCGCGTGTGCCAACGCATGGAACGTTCGTGGACCACTGTCTTGTGTTTGGTCTAGATCGCAGCGCCTGCGAGACTTGGAAGGTCTTTGTGAAAGCTGGCAATACTGTTGATCCATCAGCGGTAAGCCAGCCATCCTCCACAACCAGAGTGTATTGCTGACCAGCGAGCAACGCAGGTCCTAATTCCACATTGGTTGCAACGTCTCTTTTGATGCGGCCAGGGTCGATCAAGACGGTCAGACGTGTCCGATCTTCGTTCCACAGCTCTTGTTTGAAACGCATGAAGGCGGCCTCGTCGGCCGTGCCGCTGGCATCGCGCAGCTTGATGTAATCAAAGGCGACATGGGGCTGCATTGGCGCTGAGAAGTGGATGTAGAACCGCAATGTGTTCTCAGGCAGCGTGTCGCCGCTTGGGTAGATTTGCGTCACAGACGGGGCAAGCTGGGCCGTATCGGTCGAGATGCGAAACGGCACCGCATCGTTATCATTGGGCAGTCGCACCACGTAATCTCGCCCCGCATCAAAGCCAAAGGCCGGGGTAAATCTGATTATGTCCCCGTTGAATTCGTAACGACCAGCGATCGGAGTATCTGCCCCAAGCAAGGTAACCTCCAGCATCTTGGGATGGGGTGTACCGTTTGGAACACGTAAGATTACAGGGTCAGTACCAGCTTGCGGTAGGGTGAGGTCTTGTGCTTTTGCCATGGGTGCCAGAAGGCTGCAAAGTAGGATCGCCAATGCCCTGGCGATCCCGTTTTTCATATGAGAGCTCATGATCACTGCATCCGTGACGGATCGGGTGCGTACTGCGGGAAGTCGAATTCCGCGAGCAGGTTGTGAATGCGGCTTGGGAACCATGCGGGATTGGTGTCAAGGTTCAGGCTGCCTGTGTAAGCATCACGATTAACGGACACAAAGAATCCACCCCCGACAAGGTCCATGTGCAAAGCCACACCTTCGAACATGACACCTTTGCCAACAGGCCCAAACGGCATCAGCGGATTGTCATCCAGCTTGGGACCACGCCCAAAGTCTTCATGCGTGACAACAGGTGCATTCTGCAGTCCACTGATGGGAATGAGCTGCGGCGAACGGGCATTGCTTGTGACAAACAAAGAAGGTTGGGCCTCGCCGCCAAAGGGGCTCTGGTGGTTATAGGAGATCATGTCGAGCGGCTGCCCGTTGCCGTAATCCATAATTGTACGTGCTGAGATTTTCGCACCGTCTTCAATTTCAGACAGGGGCACCAGCACGATCGGACTGCAGGTGTAGGCAGCAATCAACTGAGGCTCGCCATCAATCTCCTGAATTGACATGGCCCGAATGGGCGCACGGCTCTCATACTGGTCATGTGCGATATGGTACATTTCCACGTTGGTAATGCTTTGTGTGCCATCGAACGGATAGGAAATGCGACGCAGGGACGAGAGGAAGTTGTCGGTTGCGACGCCTGCTACGAAGAGCTCGCCCTCGTAGTATTCCATATCCATGATCGCCAGTGTGCTCAGTGGCACGGCGGTTTTGGCAGTATCGCGCGGCATCGCCGGCCCCATACCGCCGGAGCGTCCATTGAAGGTGATCTCGCCATCAGGGAATTCGTTGAGTGCTTGCTTTTGGAACTCAAGCGCGGAGAGGTCAAGGAGGCGAATGCTTTGATCTTGTGAGACGACCACAATCGCAGGCTGCGAGACAAGATTACCGATTCGGGTGACCGAGATGTAGACGTCGTTGGAAACCGGGTGCGCGGCGATGTCGTTGATCTGGATGGCTGCGGGGCCAACGCCCAGTAATTCGCCGATCTTTGTGTCGATATTGGCAATCGTGCTGGGTGCAATTTCTCCGTCCGGGGCGTCTGACGAAACACCAAAAGCATAGATTGCGCCGTTAAGATTGTCGCCGACAAAGAGTGTCCCGTCTTCGGAAAACTCAAGCGCGCCCGCGAACTTGATGTCGAGATCTGTTTCCGCTAGCGCGGCTGTCCCAAGCGTGAACGCCGCGGCGAGTGATATCGTGAATTTGGTTCGTTTTTGCATGAAGCTGTCTCCCTCTGTGTATTGCGCCAATGTCGCGCGTCACTTAGGATGAATCAAATGAAGGTTTTTCACTTACAATGAATGGAATTCACTTTGAGCATACCACCCCTGTCCAAAGTTGACCTGAACCTGTTGGTTGTTCTGGATGTCCTGCTGCGCGAAAAAAGTGTGGGACGGGCGGCAGATGAATTGAACCTCACGTCGTCAGCGGTCAGCCATGCCCTAAAGCGCCTACGTTCGCTGTTTGACAACGAACTTCTCGTGCGCGACGGGCGCCGCATGGTGCCTACGGCGCGGGGACAAAGCCTGTCCGAGACGCTTCCCATCCTCTTGGCGCAGGTCCAAAGCACACTTGCAGAACCCCAACCCTTTGATCCATCGACTGCCATGCAGACCTTTCGCCTTGCTGCCCCGGACTTCATCTCGCCGTTGTTGCCGCGTGTCCTGAAATCGATCGCTGAACAAGCGCCAAGCGTGAGTGTTCAAGTGTTTACGTTTGCTCCTACCGCCAGCTTCGACATGCAAACCGGGCGCTACGACGCTCTGATTGCGCCGAGCTTCCGACAAACTGATGATCTGCGGGGGATAAAGTTGGGGGCGTGGCCATGGGTGACATTCGGTCGGAAAGATCATTCGGCATTCGTTGATTGGTCACCTGAGAGTTGGGCGCGCTTTCCACACGTTCTGGTCAGTGCGTCCGCTCCGTCCGGTCGGGGTCCAATCGATCAGGCGGCCTCTAGGCTTGGCGTGACACGGAAAATAGGAGCGATCGTGCCGCATTTTTCCATGGCTGCTCCCATTTTAGCGGAGACTGACATGCTGTTGGTCGTACCGTCCGTTGCAATGCATGACCTTGCTGCGGTCTACGGCCTTGCGCAACGCAGCCTGCCTTTCGAAATCCCGTCACTGAGTTTTTCGCTCTTTCATAGCGCGACGAACGGCGATGAGCCGGCGAGCCGGTGGTTTCGATCGCATATCGAAGATGCCGCCCGAGCACTTGTTGGAGCAGATTAGCTCGCTGTGTTTTCGGATGCCTTGGATGCATCTGGCTTCGCCTGAGAACTTTCGTTTCCTGTCACAGCGCACACGTTGGTCTTCAGAACGCCTGTGTCCGCTCCGTCCGTAGGCTGTGAGTTCGACCACTTCCAGATTTCGCGTCCACAGCCAATGTCCGCAACACGGGCCACCACTGGAAAAAACCAATAAGGTGTCGAATGTCTCATATGGGCCGCAGGCGACCCTCATCACCGCATTCCCAAGACAGCTGTTCAGTATTTGGTCTCGACCCGGCGATTGTCCGAACGCCGCCTGAGTTGACTCTGTTAGTCCTCTCGAAGTAGGAGAGAGTAGTGACGCCAATTTTGCAAGGAGGGCGAGCATGTTGATCAGCAATCGTTTCCTCCCGGGCGGCTCCGATATCGGAGCTTCCGCCACCTGACGCTTTAGGCTCCTCTCGCCGCTTACGTCAGTTGCAACGTCCAGACGCTGGACACCCTTTCATTCAATTTGAGGCGCGGCGTCACTGTCCGCGAATAGTTTATGACCCGTTCTTCTGCCAAAGGTGCTTTTGCGCGTGTTCTCACTTTCGCGTTGCGGTTGTGGCTGCGCCGTTCTGGCCTACTTACCGTACTCCTCGTGCTGGTTCTGACCTCGACCGTAGCAGATATCGCGATCCCCGTTGTCACGGGGCAGTTGATCACAGCCGTATCTGAGGCCGCATCCCCCTGGGGTGTGTTCGGTATATTGCTTGGGCTTGGCGCCATATCCATCGGTGCCAAGGTGCTGAGCTATTTCGCGATTATTGCACTGACGATCCCGACGATGCGCGTGGCCGAAGCAGAGGCTTTCGCACATGTGCAGCGTCTTCCCGCTGACTGGCATGCCAACGCTTTTGCGGGGTCAACCGTGCGCCAGATCACGCGGGGGACCTGGGCGCTTGATGATATGGCGGATGTTTTGTTGCTGGCGCTCTTGCCATCAACGCTGGTTCTTTTGGGGACCATTGGGACGCTAACAGCCTTTCGCTGGGAGATCGGGCTTATTGCAGCAATCGGTGCCATGCTTTTCATGGGGCTGTCGCTCGCGTTGACACTCTACTGGGTGGCGCCCGCATCGCGGTTATCAAATGCCCAAGACAGCCGGGTCTCTGGTGCGCTGGCTGATGCGATCACGTCAAATGCGGTTGTGCGCGCCCATGCAGGTGAAGCGCGCGAGGATGGCAGGTTAGGCCGTGTCCTGGCGAAATGGGCGCATCGGACAGGGCGGACCTGGCGGCGGGGCACGTGGTCAGGGCTGATGCAAGATCTGTCGCTGTGGAGCCTGCGTGCCGCCGTTCTGGGTGGTGCGCTCTTGGCGTTTGTCCGGGGAATGGCCGGAGCGGGTGAGATTGCCTATGTCGTATCCGCGTTGGGCGTTCTTGATGGCTATCTGAGGCAGATCGGCAACCACGTGCGGCAACTGCAAAAATCCATCAACGATGCCGAAGAACTGGTCGACCTGATGGCAGCAAACGCCGAGCAGGACGTCATGCGCCTGCCGCGGGCGACCTTGCCTGCGCGTGCGGCGGCACTTGCCTTCGAACATGTCCATTATGGCTATGCCGGAGCGCACTCTCCGCTTTTTACGGATCTGCATGTCACCATTCCTGCCGGTCAGAAGGTCGGGCTGGTCGGCCGGTCTGGGTCGGGCAAGACGACATTTGTGAAGCTGATCCAGCGCATCCACGAAGTGACCGATGGGGCAATCACTCTCGGCGGTGTGGATGTGGCGCAGGTCCCGTTGTCAGAACTGCGCCGCCATATCGCGCTGGTGCCGCAAGAGCCCGTGCTGTTTCACCGGTCGTTGGCTGAAAACATTGCCTATGCGCGGCCCGGCGCCACGACAGATGAAGTGCGGGAGGCCGCCCAGCGGGCAGGTGCGGCAGAGTTCATCGCGCGGCTGCCAAAGGGCTATGGTACCGAAGTTGGCGAACGCGGCGTGAAGCTGTCGGGTGGTGAGCGTCAGCGCGTCGCTATCGCGCGCGCCTTCCTCTCCGATGCGCCTGTACTGGTGATGGATGAGGCGACATCATCGCTCGACTCTGAAGCAGAGGCAAAGGTCGCCGATGCGGCAGAACGGCTGATGGATGGGCGCACGACGCTTGTCATTGCGCACCGGCTAGCCACCGTCGAACGCATGGACCGTATCCTGGTGTTTGATCAGGGCCGTATTGTCGAGGATGGCACGCCAGCAGAGCTGATGGTGCGCGATGACGGGCTATATCGGGCGCTGCGCCAGCGACAGACGCTAGTGGCCTGATGCTGTAGCCTTGATCCTTGAGTTTGGCCAAGCGATGACTTCGCTAATGCGGCGAATGGCGGCTCTGGCGGGCCGAACCGCAGCGAAGGGCGCGCGCGATGAATGTCTCTTATGGGCCGTCCTCATCGCCTTGATCCGCGTCCGTCGACAAGATGCTGCGCTTGCTCCAATGACGTCTGAGAACCCAAAGGCCGATGCGGCGGCGCCGACAAACGGACTATTCGCAGTAAGAGCAGCCATTTGACTATTGAACCGAGACTGTAGCTGAATGGAATGTCATCGTCTGCCCTCGCACTTTCGCGGGCTTGCCCAAATGATCTCTGTTGTCAGTTTTCTTGCAAAAGCCGCCGGGCCACGCGAAAGCATTCAAGGGCCTGTGGCACACCGCAGTAAATGCCGATCACGTGAATGATTGCCCGTATTTCTTCTTGGGTGACGCCATTGTTGAGCGCCCCGCGGCAATGGGTTTCCCATTCGTGCATTTTGCCAAGCGCGCCGATCATCGACAGGTTCATCATGCTGCGCGTCTTTGCGTCGATCACATCATCGCCCCAGCCAAAACCCCAGCACCAGGCTGTCATCGCCTCCTGAAAAGGGCGGGTGAAGTCATCGGCGGCGGCGAGGTTCTTTTCGACATACTCTGCGCCCAGCGTCGCTTTGCGTTGTTCCAACCCTTTCAGGAACAGGTCTTCGTCGAATGCGCTCATGGTGTTATCCTTTCAGCCGGATCGCGATATTCTTGGTTTGCACGTAATTCCAAAGCGCCTCGCGCCCCTTTTCGCGGCCATAACCGGATTTACCGTAGCCACCAAAGGGCGTTTCAACGCCGCCAGCATACCATTCGTTGACGAAGACCTGACCGGCGCGAAGTTGTCGCGCCGCGAGGGTCGCGCGATCCAGATCTGCAGTAAAGACACCCGCGACCAGCCCGTAGTCGGTGCCATTGGCGATCTCGATGGCCTGTGCGTCCTCGCGGAAGGACAGCACCGACAGAACAGGACCAAAGACCTCTTGCTGTGCGATGTCCATATCGGGCGTCACACCAGACAGCACCGTGGGCTCGAGGAACGCGCCGGGACGGTTGGGCTTGCGCCCGCCCGCAGCGATCCTTGCGCCCTGTTCTTCGGCACGGGTGATCATGCCAAGTGCGCGGTCGCGTTGGCCGTCGCTGACCATCGAGCCCATATTCGCGCCAAACTCGATGTGCTCGGTGCCGGGGCCGACAGAGAGGGACTTTGCGACCTTATCAGCCCGGTCGACCAGTTCGTCGTAGCGGCTCTCGTGGACGATCACGCGGGACATGGCCGAGCAGACTTGCCCAGCGTTGAAATAGATGCCCCAGCGAATGTCATTCTCAAAGGCGTCAAGGTCAGCATCGGCATGCACGATGGCCGCCGATTTGCCGCCCAGTTCCAACACGCAGGGCACCACGTTTTGCGCCGCTGCCGTCGCAATCGCAATGCCGGTAGGCACAGAGCCGGTAAACACGATCTGGTTCACATCCCGGTGCCCGGCCAGCGCCGCGCCTGCATCGCGGCCCAGCCCGCAGATCACGTTGACCGCGCCGGGAGGGAACCCAGCTGCCTCCGCCGCCTTGGCCAGCCAAGCATTAGTCAGCGGCGTCATCTCCGGCGATTTGATCACGCAGGCATTTCCTGTGGCGAGCGCCGCCGAAAGAGAGCGCGCCGTCATCTCCACCGGGTAATTCCACGGGATGATCTGGGCCGAGACGCCGAAGGGTTCGTATTCCGTCCAGTCCATATAGCCTGCTCCAAGGGGGATTGACCGCCCTTCGACCGTGCTGGCCTGATTGCCGTAGTATTCGAAGTAAAGCGCCGCCCCCTCAACCTCGATATGGCTTTCCCAAAGTGGTTTGCCCTGTTCCAGCGTCAGAATGCGGGCGATCTCATCCTTATGCTGCAGCAGATACCGCCCCATGGCCTGCACCATGCGGCCCCGTTCGATGGGCCGCAGGGCCGTCAGTGCGCCCAACAGATGCACCCGGCGGGCGGCCTCTACGGCGCGGTCAACGTCGGCGGCATCGGCAAGGGCTTGCTCTGCGATCCATTCACCTGTCGCAGGGTCGGTCACGTCGATCCGGCCCGCACCACCATCAATCCACGCGCCGTCGATGTAATTCTGCCAGTAGGGGGTCACATCAGCCATCCACAGCTTCCCGCATCCAGCGTTGCAGGTGCATGACCGAATGTTCTGAATTGACCCCACAGGCAGGATCCACAACCAGTGGCCCGGGCACGTATCCGCGCGATTTGAGGCCGCGCTGCACGCTTTCGACAAGGTGGATGTCTTCCTCGACCGTCGTGGCGCGGTCCTGCTGGGCCACGCGGCGGACAGTTTCGTCGTCTTGACCGCCGATTGAATACCAGCCCCGCCACACCACCACGTGATCGGCGTCTACCGCACGCCAGTGATAGGTGTTCAGTAGGTTGCCGGGATAGACCTGAAACGAAAACATCGGCCAAAGGAACCAGCTGGAATACTTGTCATTGTTGGCGAACCCACTGTCGATGTCATAGCTCATCTGGCTAAGGTCATTGCAGTCGGTCGTGTGGCGCAAACAGTAGCCTTGCGGCTGTATGTCATAGGTTTCCGGCCGGACCACGCCGGTGGCAAAGGTCGGATGGTTCAGGGTGCAATGGTAGCACTCCGAGTAATTTTCGACCGAGACCTTCCAGTTGCAATTCTCGGGGATCTCCACCCATTCCAGCGGCTTCAAATCGGCCCAATTCGGCACGAAGTCTTCCAACTCAGTGCGCGCGTTCGGGAACCAGTCGTCCATAGGCGCTGCATCCGGGTCAAGGTTGACGAAGACAAAGCCAATGAAAACCTCGGTTCGCACTTCGGTCAGGCAGATGTTAGAGGCATCAAAGCCCGGCACTGATTTCGAGTTTGGTGCCGCGCGGAGTTTGCCTGTCAACTCATAAGTCCATGCGTGATAGGGGCAGACCACGACGCGGGTTGTGCCTTCGCCGCTGACGAGTTGATGCGCGCGGTGTTGGCAGACGTTGTAGAAGGTGCGGATTTCGCCGTCCCGCCCCCTGATCGAGAACAGGCTTTCATCGCCCAGATCAAAGGCCACGTAGTCGCCAGGATTTTCAAGCTGGCTGACGTGGCATGCGAATTGCCAGGTGCGCGCGAGCAGTCCGGACTTCTCGACCTCAAAGACCGTTGGGTCGGTGTAATAGAGCGCGTCCAGCGAGCGGATCGGGAGCGTTTCGTCCTTCATTCCGGCTCCTTCACATAGATGCCAAGCTGATGGCGGCGGTCATGGAACTTTTCGACGCGCTCCACGATCTCTTCCGAAGCTACAGCGATCACGAAGCTCAGCAGGGTTTCCAGAAGCGCAATGGTCGACACGGATGACGGAAAGAACTGCGGCGTGTCGACGGCGACGACAAAGCCATGGTCAGCCGCGCGGATAACAGGGCTGGCGGGGCTGTCGCTGAGTCCGATGATGATTGTGCCTTGCTCGCGCGCAACCTCGATCGCGGCCACAACCTCGGTTCGGTAGGGGCGCATGGACATCGCGATCAGCACATCCCGTTCGTCCGCCCATGCCAGATCGTCCGTGGGCGTGGAGCCGGGGCGCGGGATGGCGTGAAACTGCACCATGCCGGTAGAAGCGAGGTAGGTGAAGTTGCGCGCGTTGGCGTTGTTCACCCCGACGCCCAAGGTAAAGACCTGACGGCTGGCCCAGATCGCCTCGGCCGCGAACTTCAGCGCCTCGGCGTCGATACCCGCGAATGTCTCTTCAAGGTTGCGGATCGCGCCTTCGGCCATATCGGCATAAAGCCCGCCCAGATCGTCCGATTTGCGGATGTCCTGCAACCAGCGCGCCCGGTCAGGAAAGCTGACTGCTCCGTTGCGGATCGCCTCGCGGAACGGTGCGCGGAAATCCTCGTAGCCTTCAAACCCAACTTGGCGGGCCATGCGCACAAAAGTGTTGGGTTTGACATTTGCCGCCTCGGCAATCTCACGCACGGTGGAAACCCCCACATCATTTGGGTTCTCCAGCACGTAGCGCGCAGCCTTCTGTGCCTCGGGCGTCAGGGCATCCCACTCTTCGGTAAGGCGCTCCAATACGCGATATGATACATTTGTGCCATTCATGATTGACACTGGTACACACGTCCACTTAGCCTGTCCATAAGTTTTGCGACTCCTGAACAAAGGAAGCGACCATGTCGGACAAGCAGTTTCCCACCCACGCCCGTGTGGTCATCATTGGCGGTGGTGTGATGGGGGTCGGGCTTGCCTACCACCTCGCCCATGAGGGTTGGGGGCCGGAGGTGGTCTTGCTGGAAAAGGCCGAACTGACCTCGGGGAGCACATGGCACGCGGCAGGGCAAATCACGCATTCCACGTCCAGTTTCTCGTTAGGCAAATGCGTGGACTATAACATTGGGCTTTATTCCGGCAGGCTGGAGGCAGAGACTGGGCAAGCGATGACGTGGCATGGCTGCGGATCTTTCCGACTGGCCTACACCGAGGATGAGATGGATTGGCTGCGCCACACGCTGTCGGTCGGTCGCACGCTGGGGTTCAACACTGAACTGGTCGGTGCCAACCGCGTGGCCGAACTGCATCCGTTCTACAACCTCGACGGCGTACTGGGGGCTTTGCACACACCTGACGACGGACATGTAGACCCGACCAATGTGACCATGGCGATGGCGGCAGGGGCACGGGCCAAGGGCGCGCGGATCATCCGCCGGTGCCGTGCGACCAACATCACGCAAGGATCAAACGGCGAATGGGTGGTCGAGACCGAGCAAGGCACAGTTACCTGCGAACATGTGGTCAACGCGGGCGGCACCTATGCGCGGCAGATGGGCGAATGGTCGGGCCTGCAACTGCCGATGACTTCTATGACGCATCATTACTTCGTCACCGACGAGGTGCCGGAATTCCGCGATCTGGAGCAAGAACTGCCGGTGATCCGCGATGACCGCAAGGTGTCGGGTTACATCCGCATGGAGCAGAAGAAGGGCCTGATCGGCATTTACGAGAAAGCCAACCCCAACACCGTCTGGGAAGATCACTGCCCGTGGGAGGCGGAGAATGAGCTTTTCGAGGCGGATTACGACCGCGTCATGCCTTGGCTGGAGGAATCGCTCAACCGGATGCCAATCTTCGCAGAACTGGGCATCACCCGTGATGTCCACGGCGCAATCAGCCATCCGCCCGACGGCAACCCGCTGATCGGCCCCGCGCCGGGTGTGCGCAACTACTGGTGTTGCTGCGGCACGCAGATCGGCATCGGCTGGGGGCCCGGACTGACGCGCGAACTAGCACGCTGGATTGTGCATGGCGCGGCGGATATCTCCATGCGCGACTATGATCCGCGCCGGTTTGGTTCTTATGCCAACAAGACCTGGCAGGTCATCAAGGCCAAGGAGGATTACTGCCTGCGCCACGAGATCCCGTTTCCGCATTTCAACCGACTAGCCGGGCGGCCAATCAAGCCATCGCCCTTGTATGAAACGCTCAAGGCCAAGGGCGCGGTCTTTGAAGAGGTCTTCGGGTTCGAGCGCCCACGCTGGTTTGCAAAAGGCGGCGTAGCGCAACAAGATCGCTACAGCTTCCGACGCACGGTGGTGGACGACATGGTTGCAACCGAGGTCAAAGCCGTGCGTGAGCGCGTGGGGATCATGGATGTGACCGCCTTCACCAAAGTGCTGGTCGAGGGGCCGGATGCCTACGCGCTGCTGGACCGGCTCACAGCAAACCGCATGCCTCAAAAAGTCGGGTCCATCACCTTGACGCACATGCTTAACCGCAGAGGGCGGATCGAGCTGGAAACGACGATCGTGCGGATGGCTGAGGATAAGTTCTACCTCGTCTGCGCAGCCTTCTTCGAACAGCGCCTGCTGGATCATCTTGCAGCGCAACGGGCAGACGAAAACGTGGCTATCACAGCACTGTCCAGCACATGGGGTGCGCTGTCTCTCAACGGGCCAATGTCTCGCGATGTGCTGGCTGCCTGCACGGAAACTCGGCTGGACAACGCTGCCTTCCGCTGGCTTTCCGCACAGCAGATCACCGTCGCAGGGCACAGCATCTGGGCCTTCCGCATGTCCTATGCTGGCGAGCTGGGCTGGGAACTGCACATGCCGTTTGATGCCATGGCGGATGTCTATGTCGCGATGTGGGAGGCCGGTCAGACCCACGGCATCGCCGATTACGGCAGCTTTGCCATGAACGTTATGCGCATGGAGAAGGGCTTCAAAGGCGCAGGCGAATTGACCAACGAAGTCACGCTTGCCGAAGCTGATGTCCTGCGCTTTGCTCGGACGGATAAGGACTATCTGGGCCGCGATAAAACCCTGAACGCCCACCTGCCGTGGGTCTGCGCCTATCTTGAGATCGAACCCGACGGAGAAATCGACGGCCACGGAGGTGAGGCGGTGATGCTGGATGGCCAGGTTGTTGGCTCCACCGCGTCGGTCGCCTATAGCCATACGGTCGGTAAAATCCTCGCCTTCGCCTACATCAAACCACATGCTGCTGTCCCAGGCAGTGCGCTGGATGTGGTGATCCACGGCAAACCACGCCCCGCTCGCGTCCTCGGCGAACCTGCCTATGATCCGCAAAACGTGTTGCCCCGCGCCGATGCCGTTCAGGAGCCAGCCGAATGAATCGGATCGCCGCGCCATCTTTTACCGCGGTTGAGACCCGACAGCGCATCACGCGGCTGCGGCTCTGGCACGTACCGTTGACCAGCCACACAGCTTATTACATGGCGGATGGCAAGACATGCGACACGGTGGAAACCGTGGTCATCGCGGTCGATACTGATTCCAGGCTTACAGGCTGGGGCGAGGTCTGCCCGATCCCGCACTACCTGCCTGCCTATGCCCGCGGCGTCGCACCTGCTTTGCAGGAACTTGCGCCCGTCATCCTTGGCGTCGATCCTGTCGGGGCAGAAGCGCTGATGGCCAAGGCCGACGCCTTCCTGCCGGGCCATGTCTACGCGAAATCCGCGCTGGATATTGCGCTGTGGGACATCACCGGGCAGGTGGCGGGGCTGCCCCTGCACGCCCTCATGGGCGGGCGACGACAGGATACATTGCCACTCTACCACTCCATCACCTGCGTCGAACCAGACGAGATGGCCCGCATCGCCCGCGAAGCACAAGCCGCCGGAATCACGCAATTTCAAGCCAAGCTGGGTGCTTCTGGTGACTGGCAAACCGATGTCGAGCGGCTGGCAAAGGTGCGCGAAGCGGTCGGTGCTGGTCCGCTGGTCTATGGCGATTGGAACTGTGGCGCGACGACGCTGGACGCGATCCGGGTCGGGCGCGGAGCTGCTCATTTCGATGTGATGCTGGAGGCACCCTGTGCCACGCTGGAGGATTGCGCGCGCGTGCAAGCTGCCACTGGCCTGCCAATGAAGATGGATGAGTTGGCCCATGATACGGCCTCGATGCTGCAAGCACACAGCCTTGGCATCATGGATGCAGTCGCATTGAAACTGTCGAAGTTCGGTGGGCTTTCAGCCACGCGCCGCGCGCGGGATCTCTGTTTGCATCTTGGGGCCAAGATGTGCATCGAATGCACCTGGGGCAGCGATATCGTGACAGCCGCCGTGCTGCATCTGGGCGTGGCGAGCCCGCCGGAGCGGGTTCTCAATGTTTGCGACTTGTCGGGCTACGTCGGCCCGCGCCTAGCGCCGGATGCACCAACGCGAGCGGGTGGCCGGATCGCGCCACCCGATGGCCCGGGCCTTGGCATCGCCATCGATGAAAGCCGCCTCGGCGCACCCGACCTGATACTGGATTGACGTCATGAACCGCATTTACACCCAAACCGATTGGACCACCCGCGCCCGCGAGGTGCTTCCCGCCGCCGGGTTCGGCAATTTCGACGCATCCATTGTGATCGCGCGCGGAGAGGGCAGCCGCGTTTGGGACGAGGACGGCAATGAATATGTCGACTACCTAATCGGCTCCGGTCCCATGCTTCTGGGGCATGGCCACCCAGAGGTGATGGAGGCTGTGTTGGAGCAGTTGCCCAAAGGCATGACATTCTTTGCCAACAACGCCAAGGGCATCGAACTCGCCGAAGCAATTATAGAAGCCGTGCCTTGCTGCGAGCAGGTCCGGTTTGTCACATCCGGTGGTGAGGCAGATATGTACGCCATCCGTCTTGCTCGCGCCTATACCGGCAAGCCGAAGATCCTGAAATTTGAAGGCGGTTATCACGGCATGTCCGCCGAGGCACAGATGTCGCTTGCGCCTTCGAAGTCCGTCAATTTTCCCACCGCTGTCCCCGACAGTGCCGGCATACCAAAGGGTGTTGCCGACGAAATGCTGATCGCGCCCTTCAACGATCTTGAGGCCGTCACCTCCCTTCTCAGCGAACATGAAGATATTGCCGCGATCATCGCAGAGCCTCTGCAGCGCATCATTCCCGCTCAGCCCGGCTTTCTGCAAGGCCTGCGCGATCTTTGTGACAAACACGGCGTGCTGCTGATCTTCGACGAGATCGTCACCGGTTTCCGCCTTGCCTATGGTGGTGCCCAGGAACGTTATGGGGTTACGCCGGACATTTGTACGCTGGGCAAGATCATCGGGGGTGGCTTTCCTCTCGCCGCGCTTGGGGCGAGCACCGAGATCATGGCGCATTTCGACAAGGCCTCTGTCGGCGCCGACAAGTGGCTGATGCAACTTGGCACGCTCTCCGGCAATCCAGTGGCCTCTTCTGCGGCGCTCAAGACGATGGAAATTCTGCGGCGCCCAGGCCAATACGCGCGCTTGCGGAAACTGGGTCAGGCTTTGATAGACATGCAATCCGCTGCCCTGGCCGAAAGGGCGATCGATCACCGTATCTGCGGCGACCCGACCCTATTCGACATCTACTTCACCGATACCAACCCCGTTGACTACCGAACAGCCAAGCATCGCAATCCAAAGATCAATGAGGTTTGGAACACCTCCCTGCGCGCTGATGGCGTCTTCAAGTCGCACGGCAAACTCTATCCATCTCTTGCATTGCAAACTGACGACCTTGAATTGACCAGATCGGCTTTTCGGCGCGCTGCAGATGCCGTATTGGAACACCGAATGACAAACGTTTGATGTTAGCTGGCGCGTTTCATTTGGATGGCATCAAAAGATGCTGTGCACCTAAACAGACCTCAGCTCGGGCTGATCAAATTGCGCCTTTGTCCCGCAGATCGCTAGCTCGCCTGTTGTTCGATTTCGCACCCGCGGCGAATGGCGGGGGCAACGGGCCGCACTGCAGCATTGAGACTCCTCTGCGGAGGTCGGTTTTGGGCCGGGTTGCACTTTGCATGGTCTAGCCCACAGATCTCATTCCTCGAGTTGTGCCTTGCCAGGTGCTTTTGTCACAGGTTGCCACCCTGGATGTTTCACTAGATAGGCCCAGGCCTCTGACCAATTCTGCGCCCCGGCAAAGTCGCTGATCAGGGCAGGCCACTCCGAGAACCACACGGCCAACGGGTTCTTGCTGTCAAAGTCTCGTTTCAAGCCGTAGCGCGGGGTCTCTTCTTCTATCTGAAAGGTCCCGAATATTCGATCCCAGATAATGGTGATCCCGCCGTAATTCTTGTCGAGATACTTGTCATCCGACCCATGATGCACGCGGTGATGCGACGGCGTATTCAGTACCCATTCCAACGGTCCCAACTTGCCAATCAGCTCGGTATGCAGCCACGTCTGATAGGCCAGCACCACGATCACACCAAAAAACACCAGTTCCGGCGCAAAGCCCATGAGGATCAGCGGAAGATGCGCGACTAACGACCAAACGCCTTCTAGCGGTCCAAATCGCACTCCCGTCACCATGTTGTAGTCACGTGATGAATGATGGACCGCATGTTGAGTCCACAATAGCCGAACGACGTGCGCAATCCGGTGTTCCCAGTAATAGGTGATGTCCGCGAGGATCAGCACGGCCACAACAGCCCACCAGGTGATGGGTATAGTCCAAGGCACAATGGCCTCGGCGACGACGTAATACATCGCGTATCCAAAGGTGAGGATCAGTGTCTCCACCAGCAAGTACGGGATCTGGGTCGAGGCGCTGACCAGCATCTCTAGAATTGTCTTGCCGACGTGATCACGCTTAAACAAGGCTTCTGCAATCTCGATCAGAAGTATCGCGCCGCCGATCAGAAAGAATGCCTCGTCAATCTGCGTGGCCAGTTCATATACCCAATCGACCGTCATGTACCTGCTCCTTTTGAAAACTGTGTCCAAGCCAAGCCCACCGCTTGTCGTGGGGTGGCTTCTTCGCGCTGGATCATCATCCAGGCCGCATAGATCAGATGGTCATAGGCCTGCGCGACCCATTCCGTTGGCAGTTCATCAGACAGTGCACCCTCTTTCTTTGCCGCATCGATCAAATCCCGAAGTCCCTGTGCTTGCCTTGCCAGAGCTTCTGCCAAGTCCGGATCCTGCAAGTTCTCTTGGGTCAGGAACATATGTCGATGCGCCAAAGGAATGATCGCACCCATAACCAAACGCAGTGCGTCGCAATAGCTCTGCGCATCCTCGGTGGCTGCCGAAGCAGCTTCTTCCAACTCGCGCATTGCATATCGTGCCAGCGCTGAAAGAAGATCAGCGCGGCTTGAATAATACCGATGTAGGGTCGCGCGCCCTACACCTGCCGCTTCCGCGACCTCTACAAGAGATGCACCAGGATTGCGGCTCAATACAGCAAAGCCGGCGTTTAACAGCGCAAGTTCAGATTTTGATACACTACCATCCATTATGAGACACATATGTCTCAACATAGATGGATTTTCAAGAGGCGCCCGCAATGAATCTCGTGCGAGACGAATGTCAGCATTTTGGGCTGCAAGCACAGCGGCGCTGTTCCGGAGCTTCTCAGTGACGAAATCTTGCGTTTTGCAACGACCGCAAAAAAGGCAGGGTGCCGTCCTTTGGCAATAAACCCGCAAAGAACTGGGTGGATTTTCAAGCAGCGGCAAAGCGTTGCAGATGTGCCACTTGGCAGGCTTTGGCGATGACCATCCACTACCAGTTGGCGGTCACCAACCCCGTGAAGACGAAGAAACGTCTCTCGGATCACATCACTGGCTCTCGCGCGCTGAAACACAAGTTCGATGAGATCGAGGCAGGCACAGTCACGTTCCTTGGGGCCGCGAACATGCTTGGATGCAAAACAGCCGACGTTGAAGAGCTGATCGCGAGAGGCCTGCTCGCAGAAACGCCGTCATTTGCAAGGCGTCCCAAGAGGAAGTCCGGACCGTCGACTTGGGCGGCGTCAAAGATCTCGTCGCAGTATCCTCTGCAATGTGACCGAAATTGGCCTAATTACTCGGTGAGGAAGCCTCAGCCCTTTGAAACTTATCTCCGTCGATCTGTAGCAATTGTGGGTAGCGTTCGCGGTGTTTCAATGGCGCATAGCTGTAAGCGAACACCAGCATGTCTAATCAGAAAGATGCCTGTTGTGCTAACTATCCTATCTTGGGCAGGTGAATGCTAATCAGCCCTCTTCAGGGCGACTGAATGCCGTTTGTAACAAGGGTTATCCGATAAACGCTGGTCGTTGCAGTGATGTATAGTTCCTGCTTTGCGCGTCCGCCAAAGCAGACATTTGATACAAGTTCAGGGACCAGAATTTTGCCCATCAGATGCCCGTCCGGCGCGACGCAATGCACGCCGTCCGCCGCTGATGACCATGTATTGCCATAGACGTCTAACCGGAACCCGTCGGACGCGCCGGGGTCAACGGTGTGGAAGTGTGTCCCTGCGCCAACGCTGTTGTCGGCGTTCACCGGGTAGACGCGGATATGCTGCGGATCACTTTCGAACATGCGCCCAGTATCGGCGACATAAAGCAAGCTTTCATCCGGCGAAAAGGCAAGCCCGTTGGGGCAGTTCATATCGGTGACAACCTGAGTCAGACTTTCTTTCGTCGGGTCATAGCAATAAACGGCGCAGGCGTTTTCCTGCGGCGATTTGAATCCTTCGTAATCGGTCATGATCCCGTAATGAGGGTCACTGAACCAGATTGTGCCGTCGGATTTGACAATGATGTCGTTGGGGGAGTTCAACGGTTTGTCATCATATTGGTCTGCGATTACCGTGATGCTACCGTCCAGTTCGGTTCGCGTGACACGGCGGCTACCGTGTTCGCAAGATACCAGCCGGCCCTGCCGGTCGCGGGTATGGCCGTTGGCAAAATTGGATGGCGACCGGTAAATGGAAATGCCCGTGTCGGGTGACCAGCGCATGATCCGATTGTTGGGAATGTCCGAAAACAGCAGACAATTCGCGTCACCAAACCACACCGGTCCTTCTGTCCAGTCGAACCCGGTGGCCAGTTGCTTGACCGGGGCGTTGCCCAGCACATAGCGGCCAAAGGCCGGATCAATCACTTCAAAAAAGGACATTTACTTTCCTCTCGTTTCCCGCAAAAATGTTATCGTTAACTATTACATTCGTCAAACCGAAAGGATGTCCATGGGTGCCACGCAACCCTCACAGATTTTGACCCATGAGGGGGTCATGATGATGCTGAAAGCAGCTGTCGCCAAGGCTGAAGAAATCGGGCAGCCGCAATGTATCGTGATTGTCGATGCGAGCGGCGAGTTGCTGGCAGAGCTGCGGATGACTGGCGCGAAGTTCCTCAGTCGCAAATCCGCGCGGGCCAAGGCGCTGACCGCGGCCTCAGTCGGTGCCCCGTCAACAGCTATTCCAGAAGCCGTGCGCCCGGCCATTGGTGCCGCGACGGATGGGTGCGTGACAGGATTGCCCGGTGGTTTACCAATCAAGGTTGATGGCCACCTGGTGGGCGGTATTGGCGTAGGATCAGGCAGTGGTGATCAGGATATCGCGGTCGCTATGGCAGCGCTCGCCGTAATTGGCGCAGACATATGAAAGTCGCCGTTCTTGGCACCGGCCTGATGGGTGCACCGATGGCCCGTAGATTGGCCGTGGTGCATGAGGTGACCGTCTGGAACCGCAGCATCGAACGGGCGGAGGGTCTATCGGACGTCTGTACAATCGCGCAAAGCCCCGTCGCGGCAGTAGTTGATGCAGAATGCGTTATCGCGATGCTTGTCGATAGCCTTGCGACCCGCGCGGTGCTGACGGAAAACATGCTCGCCGCTGCCACAGACAAGGCGATAATCATCAATATGGGATCAGTCGATCCGCAAACGGATCGGGATTTGGCAAAGCTGGCCGCAAGCTGGAACCGCAGCTATCTGGATGCGCCAGTTTCAGGTGGTGTCACTGGGGCTGTTGATGGCGCCCTGGCCATTCTGGTCGGCGGGAATCGGGACACGTTTGACAGGGCCGCCCCCGTCTTTGCCTGTTTAGGTCGCCCCACCCTGCTCGGCCCTATTGGTGCTGGCCAAGTCGCGAAACTGGCGAACCAGTTAATTGTGGCGACAACGATTGGCGCTGTGGCCGAAGCGATGCATCTGGCCGAGGCGGGCGGTTGTGATGCAGCCGCCTGGCGGAATGCGTTGATGGGCGGGTTCGCCGATAGCCGCATTCTGGACCTGCACGGTGCACGGATGGTGGCGGGTGATTTTACGCCGGGCGGGCGGTCGGCTGCACAGTTGAAAGACCTTAACAATGCGATGGTGCTTGCCAATGACATGGGGCTTGATCTGCCGCTGTCGCAGACCATCACCTTTGGCTTTCGTGATTTCGTCGAAAATCATGAAGGCGGCGAGAAGGATCACGCGGCCTACTACGAATGGCTCAGTCTGCGAAGCTGATCTGCGCCTTGACCGCTTGGGTCCGGTCCGATGCTAGTTCAAATCCTTTCACCGCATCATCGATCCCGACCGTATGGGTGATTAGCGGCGTCACGTCGATGAGACCCTTTTGCATCAGGCTGACGCCGGTGTGGAATTCTTCGTGAAAGCGGAACGATCCTTTAAGCGACAGCTCTTTTGCCGTGATCGCCATCATCGGCAAGGACATGTCCCCGCCGAGGCCAAGTTGCATGATTGTGCCGCCCGGGCGCATCGCGTGGATACCTGCGGTCAGCGCTGGCGTGGCCCCGGAACATTCATAAAGCACATCAAACGTGCCTTTCTCAGCAGCGAATCCATCGAGCCCATCGGGCGTTTTGCCTGTATTGATCACCTGATCCGCACCCATTTGTCGGGCCATGTGCAGCGTGAAGTCGGATAGGTCTGTCGCCACGATCAGGTCAGCGCCAGCACGGCGAGCGCAGATGATTGACAAAATGCCAATCGGGCCACAACCGGTCACCAGTACGGATTTACCGACCAGATTACCGGCCCGGCGCGTCGCATGCAGGCACACGGCCAGTGGTTCGGCCATCGCGGCCGCACCGGCCGTCAGCCCATCGGCAATGGCACATTGGCTGGCATCGGCATTCAGCACTTGCCGGAAAGCGCCTTGAATATGCGGGAACGGCATGGCAGATCCATAAAACCGCATGTTCAGACACTGGTTTTGCGCACCTTCCAGACAGAAATTACAGGTGTTGCAGGGTCGTGATGGCGACACCGCCACCAATTGACCGACCTTCAACCCAGCCACACCTTCGCCCAGGGCCGCGATATGGCCGGACACCTCGTGCCCTAGCACCATCGGCTCGCGCAGCTTGATCGGGCCAAAGCCGCCATGGTTATAGTAATGCAGGTCAGACCCACAAATACCGCCTGCCGCCATGTTGATCTGCACCTCGCCTGGACCGGGGATGGCCACGGGTTGCTCGTCAACCCGCAGGTCCTTTGGTGCGTGAATGACCAGTGACTTCATGGATCAGGCCACCTTTGTTAGCAGGTCTTGGCCTTGGAAATGGGCGATCAGGTTATCGCGGACCAGCTTGCCCATCGCCTTGCGCGTCTCGAACGTGCCTGACGCGTGGTGAGGTTGCACCATGACATTATCAAGGGACAGAAAGCGTGGGTTCAACATCGGTTCCCCTTCAAACACGTCTAGCGCTGCACCGCCCACGGTGCCCGCTTCAAGCGCATCCAGCAGCGCGTCTTCGTCGATATTGGCTGCGCGTGAGATGTTGATGACCATTCCATCAGGACCTAGGGCCGCCAGTACATCCTTGTTAACGATATGCCTGGTTTCAGCAGATGCAGCGAGCGTCACGAACAGGAAATCCGCGTGGGCGGCAAGCGCGACCGGGTCCTGAATGAACGTCCAGTCCTTTGCGTAATCCTTTGGCTCCACATCGCTATAGGCTATATCGAGGTCAAAGCCCGCCAATCGCTTGGCAACCTCAAACCCGATGCGGCCAAGGCCCAGAACGCCAGCTTTTTTGCCCCAAACCCTTGTTTGTAGCGGATAGAGCCCCTTTGCGGCCCATGACCCATCGCGCACCCATTGTGATGCGCCGATCATCCCGCGCGAATGGGCCAGCATCATAGCCACACCCAGATCGGCCACGTCGTTAGTCAGCACATCGGGGGTATTAGTCACATGAACACTGCGCTTTGCACATTCGGCGACATCTACCGCGTCATACCCAACACCGTAAACAGATACGATTTCAAGGTTCGGGCAGGCATCCAAAATGGACTTGTCCGCCCCTAGCTCACCCCGCGTCGCGATACCGCGTATCTTCGGCCCAACCTGCGCCAGAAAGGCGGCCTTGTCGTCGGCTTCGAAATATTTATGCGTGGTAAAGGCCGCATCCAGCGGGCCTTGATCCCATTCGGGGTAATAGCCCACCTGTAAGATATCTGGTTTGGTCATGTAGGCCTCCCTCGGGACATAATTGTTATCGATAACATATGAAAAGTCGCGGGCGGCGTCCAGCAAATTCTGGCCCCATTGACAAGATTTGTTAACGATAACATAAATACAGGAGAATCTACCAATGAACCGCAAAGGATGCATATAATGAGCCTGAAATTGTTTGATCTGACAGGCAAATGCGCCCTGATTACCGGGTCGTCACAAGGTATCGGCTTTGCACTGGCCAAAGGAATGGGTGACGCGGGCGCAAGCCTTGTCCTGAATGGTCGCGACACTGCCAAACTGGACAAGGCAGCCGACGAATTGCGCGCTGCTGGGCTAACCGTTGACACACTTGCCTTTGATGCAACCGATCATGATGCGGTGCGCGCAGCTGTTGACGGGTTCGAAGCAGCGACCGGCCCACTCGATATCCTTGTAAACAATGCAGGGATGCAGCACCGCACCGCGTTGGAAGACTTTCCGGCAGATGCATTTCAGCGTCTTTTGCAGACCAATATCGCCTCGGTCTTTCATGTGGGCCAGGCATGCGCACGGCATATGATCAGGCGTGGCGCGGGCAAGATCGTGAATATCTGTTCGGTGCAGACCGCGCTCGCCCGTCCGGGTATCGCACCCTACACCGCCACGAAGGGTGCTGTTGCAAACCTGACCAAGGGCATGGCAACCGATTGGGCAAAACACGGGTTGCAATGCAACGGCCTTGCCCCCGGGTATTTCGACACGCCACTGAACGCGGCATTGGTCGCAGATCCGGAATTCAGCGAATGGCTGGCCAAACGCACCCCCGCCGGGCGCTGGGGCAATGTGGAAGAACTGGTTGGCACCTGCATCTTCCTGTCGTCGAATGCATCTTCCTTCGTCAACGGCACGACCGTTTTTGTCGATGGTGGGATCACGGCGTCACTGTGATGGACCGTTTTGTCGTCATGGGGGTATCGGGTTGCGGTAAATCTTCGATCGGGGCCGCATTTGCGGATCGGATCGGGGGCAGCTTTATCGATGGTGACGATCTGCACCCCAAGGCCAACATTGATAAGATGGCGTCGGGTGAACCGCTCACAGATGACGACCGCGCGCCGTGGCTGGTAGAGGTCGGACGGCAGTTTGATTATGAACCGCTGCCACTAATCATTGGCTGTTCGGCGCTCAAACGCAGCTATCGCGATATCATTCGCGACTATGCTAGTGGCCCGGTTGCCTTTCTGCATTTGGCTGGCACTAAGGCCCTGATCGCAGGCCGCATGGCCGCGCGGCAGGATCATTTCATGCCCTCCGCCCTGCTGGACAGCCAGTTCGATGCGCTGGAACCGCCGGGCGCAGGTGAATATGCCATCACCGTTAATATCGACCAGACTCCCGACGCCATTGTCAAAGAACTGGTCGCCAATCTTGGAAAGGGAACAGTATGAGCCTGAAAATTGCATTGATCGGTGCTGGCGCGATGGGTGGTGCCATTGGGACCCGGCTGGCTCAAACTGGCCAGACACTGCATGTGTTTGATTTGGACAAGGATAAGGTGGCCGAACTTGTCGCCCAAGGGGCTATTGCCGCCGCCAGTGCGGCAGAGGCCGCCGCGCAAAGTGACTACGTAGTCACCAGCCTGAATGCTCCGCGCATCGTCGATATCGCCGTGTTCGGCAAGGATGGCGTGGCTGAAGGGGCCAAACCCGGCACGCTGATCATTGACATGTCCTCCATCGATCCTGACGCAACCAAGGACCTCGCCGCAAAGGCCGCTGAAAAGGGGTTGCGCTGGGTTGATAGCCCGCTTTCTGGTGGCGCGCCTAAGGCCCTGATCGGCGAATTGACTTTAATGGCTGGCGGAGAGGCGGATGACGTGGCTGATGCCCATAACGTGCTGCAACACGTCGCCACGAACTACACCCATATGGGTCCTGTTGGAGCGGGTCAGACAACAAAGCTGATCAATCAGGTACTATGCGGATTGAACTTCCTCGCCGTGGCTGAGGCCACGCAACTGGCACTGGATGCAGGCGTTGATGCGGCCAAAATTCCGACCGCGCTGAAAGGAGGTCGTGCCGATAGCGCAATCTTGCAGGAATACATGCCTCGCTACGTGGAAAAGGATTATCGTCGCACGGGCCGGATCGACAATATGGTCAAGGATCTGAACGGTGCGCAGGACCTTGCCCGCCGTACAAATACCCCCATGCCGATGACTGCGATCTGTGCCGAGGTGCATAGGTTGCTGACCGCTGCCGGTCTGGGTGGTGAGGATCAGGCCGCGCTGATGGAGTATTTCAAGGGACCAGAGGAGCTCCCCAAATGATCACCCGCTATGCCATGTTCGAAGGCACCATCAAGGCCGGCCAGAAAGAGGCCTTTCGCGCTGCAGTTCTGGACGAATTGCTGCCAAAATGGGAGGCTTTTCCAGGTGCCCGCACCGTGCGTGTGACCTTCACGGACGAAGCCGATGACGGCGCCCCAGCCTTTCCGCTCATCATGGAAATCGACTATGAGGATCGCGACGCCGTCACAACCGCACTGAATTCCGACGCGCGCACCGAAGGCAAGGCAGCGACAGAGGCGCTGTTGCCCCGCTTCTTCGAAGGTCGTATCCATCATCACATCACGACAAAAGCGGTCTAACCGCGACGGAGCAGACATGAAACGTAGCCCCACCATGAAAGATGTCGCGCGCGAAGCCGGTGTGTCCGTGATGACAGTCAGCCGCGCGTTTAAGGATGATGCCTCTGTCGGGGAAAAAACCCGCGAGAAGATCCGCAAGACGGCAGATGGGTTGGGCTACGTCTTTGATATCACGGCAGCAAATCTTCGTTCGCAGCGCAGTGACTTTGTCGCCGTAACGATCCCGTCATTGAACAACGCGAACTTTGCCGCAACAGTTGTGGCACTGACCACGAAACTTAGCGATGCGGGCTATCAGGTCCTGCTGGGTCACAGCAATTACGACATGGAAAAGGAAGAGGCGCTGATCCGCCAATTCCTGCGCCGCAGGCCAGAGGCAATTGTTGTCACAGGCGGGCATCATACGGATGCGGCACGTAAGCTGCTGTCGGAGTCTGGCGTTCCTGTGATTGAAACATGGGATGCGCCCCCTGATCCTATCGGCCATGTCGTTGGCTTTTCGAATGCCGCGACGATGGACTTGGTTGTCGATCACCTTGTCAGCCTGGGCCGTCGCAAAATCGCCTTTATGGGCGGCGATGCAGACAGCGATACGCGTGGTCGCGACCGCCGCGCCGGCTTTTTGGCCGCCATGGCACGGCATGGGCTGGACCCGCATCGTCTGGTCGGGTCCGGTGCACCGCAAAAGGCGATGCAGGAAGGGGCTGAAGCGATGGGGCGTCTGCTTGAGGCACACCCTGATACCGATGCCCTGATCTGTGTTTCCGATCTGGTGGGATTTGGCGCGCTATCCGAATGTCAGCGGCGGGGTATCAAAGTGCCCGACCAGATCGCCATGGCGGGCTTTGGAGCCTACGATATATCAGAGGTGTGTGTGCCCAATCTGACAACTGTTGATCCAATGCCAACGAAGATCGGTGAAAATGCGGCGGATCTTGTTTTGCAATTGCTCAAGGATCCGACCGCAAAAGGGAATGTGATGATCACGCCAACCTTGCGGCTGGCGCAATCGACGGGCGCTTAACGGTCTAGCGCACCAACACCTGAGAAACGGAACGCCTCCTGTTCCAGCGCATCGATTTCTTCGGGGCTCATTTGGTCGTGGGCAACGGTGATCCGACCCAGGAAAACGAATGGCAATTCATCGGCACGGTTTTCCAGATCAGCCTTGATTGCTTCGGCAGTCGCGGCGCCAACGTCATCACCCATCCGCATCGGTGTCGCATCCAGCTCACCTCTGCGGATCGCGTCAAGTTCAAGCCCGGTGCCGCCCCAACCGGTTGAGAAGATGTCTTTCTCGGCACCGACGGACACCTGCGCCTCAACAGATCCCATCGCCATGGCGGTGTTGGCGTTGTGGATAACTTTGGCGTCAGGGTAGGCCTGCAGGATCAGCGATGTCCCGGCAAAGCCACCCTCACGCTGGTATTCGCCATAGTGCTCATAGGCCGTTGTCCAACCGGCTTTTTCCTCAACGCACGCCTTGAAATCGCCGGAACGCTGGTTGTCGGTGATCCCCGGAATACCGCGGTTCATCGCCATCGTGACGTTTTCACCCAGACGCCCGATCATGTAGTCGCACATGGTCAAAGCACCCGCAGCCGAAGAGAAGTCAAACCACGCATCGGGTTGGTTTTCGAGGTCTTTCAGAGGTGTATGAAACGCCCAGACATAGGTCGAGAAACCATCATTCGCTGACAGCTTGTCGATGTTGTCGGCCTGAATGGCCAGTTCGGACGGACCAAAGACGACATAATCATAGATGTCGGAATCCAATGATACCTGATTGGCGTAAGTGCTTTGCAACGAATGTTCGATCTGGCGTGATGCGAATTCTGTCGTCTCATACACGATGCCCAGTTCATCCAGACGCTTGGTCATGGCCAAATAGTTACGTGCCCAAAAATCAGACGTGTCAGAAGATGGATAGATCAGCGCGATCTGGATCGGTTCATCAAGCGAGCCGCTGAATGGCACTGCCTCGGACCCGACAACGGCTTGCAACGCTTCCAGTTTGCCTTCGGCATTGACTTCATCCGGCACCCAGTAGTCGCGGTCCGCGATATCAGCCAATTCCTTCAGTGGCAGGCTTGCATGGCCATCTGCGTTTGCCATTCCCGCTATTGCGATTGTAGCGCAAATCGCCGTGGTGGTGAGAAGTTTCATATCAGTGTCCTCCCTAGACTATGAACTTTTGGTTGAATGCCAGCGCAGGGTTCACGCCTGCGCTGGTTTTGGATCAGACGCTTGCGCTCAGCGCGCCAATGGCGAGCAATGCGATCAATGCGCCGATGATGGCCGCTGAAAAGCGCAGCATCTTTTGGCCTTCGGATGATTTGAACCCGCTGAGCAATCCAGCCGCACCATCGCGGTCTTTGGTCTGCATCCATGTGTACAAGGCCACCGACGCGATAATCACAAAGCCGGATGCGACAGGCTGCCAGAAGAACTCAATCCCCAGCGTCACAAGTGCGTTCAGCATCATCGCGAGCAGCAGGACACCGGCAAAGGACCCGATCATGGACGCACGACCACCAAACAGGGACGTGCCACCTACGACAACCGCCGCAATCACGTGCAGGTTAAAGAATGGGGCCATTGTTGCCTGAATGGCGTTCTGCTTGCCGGTCAGCATCAGCCCAGCCAGCGCTGCACAAGCCCCACACAGGACATAGGCATAAACCTTATGCCGCTTCACGCTGATCCCGGTCATTTCAGCCGATTCAGGGCTGGACCCGATAGCGACAGTGTAACGCCCGAAATAGGTACGTGTTAGGATGACATAGCCTATGGCCATGGTGAGCATGCCGATAATCGCCGGGATAGGTATATAGAAGGGAGTCTGCCCGCGCCCAATCTCGGTCAGGATATCGGGGAAACGAGCCAGTACCAGCCCTTTGGCCAACACCAGGGCCAAACCTTTATAGACAAGGTCCATAGCCAGCGTCCCGATCAGGTCAGGGACATTGAACTTGGTGATCACCAGACCGTTGATCAGGCCCAGAAACGCCCCGATCAGAATGGCGATGGGAATACCGACATAGATCGAAAACCCGTATTGCTTGACCAGAAATGCCATGATGATCGATGATAAAACTGCGACTGATCCAACCGACAGATCGATCCCCCGCTGGGTAATGACAAAAGTCATCGCCATCGCCATCGGCATATACAGCGACGCATCCAGCAAGATCAGTTGCAGATTGCTGGGACGGAAATACCGTGCCGGTTCGGCGACCCCCATGAACATCAGGATCGCCAGGATCATGACCATCGGTCCGATAATCGCCAGATACGGTTCCAGCCGCTCGTTCAGTGATTTTGTGCCAACAGTCGTCATTACGCTGCCTCCTCTGCACCCACGATGAGGCCCAGAACCTCTTGCGTGCTGCTGTTTGCAGTGTCGACGACGCCGACGCATTGACCACGCCGCTGCACATGCACGCGGTCGGCAACTTCGAATACATCATCAAGCGAGTGACTGATCAGAATAACCGCCAGCCCCTGTTCACGAAGCGATTTGATCAGTTTCAGAGTGCGGGCCGTTTCCTGCGGGCCAAGGGCTGCGGTGGGTTCGTCCATCACCAACACACGCAGGCCTTCGTGATAGACGGCGCGGGCAATTGCGACCGCCTGTCGTTGTCCACCAGACAGGCTGTCGGTTGGCGCATCCAGCGACCGCAGGCGAACGCCCAGACGTTCCAACAACACACGCTCAGTCTCGGCGCGCATCTTTTTGTTGTCGAGCAGGGTGATGCCCATGAACTTCTTGGTCAATTCGTTACCAAGAAACATATTCGCTGCCGGTTCCAGATGATCGGCCAAAGCCAAGGTCTGATAAACCGCATCAATCCCAAGCGCGATGGCATCAGCATGGTTGGCAAAGGTCATTTCTTTCCCGTCCAGATAAACCTTGCCCTCGGTAGGTTGATACACACCTGTCAGGATCTTGATCAGTGTGGATTTCCCTGCGCCATTGTCACCGACAATCGCCAGCACCTCGCCCGCATAGGCGGTCAGGTCCACGTTCTGCAACGCGGTCACCCCGCCAAAGCGTTTGCTGATGCCACGCATTTCGATAATTGGGTCTGATTGCGACACGCCAGCCTCCTCCCAGGTTTGGTATCGTTAACATTTATGGTAACGATAACATTTCATTTGGCAAGAGGGGCGCCAAAATTAAATGGCGCCCTTCATAATGCGACGATTACTTCCAGATCGCTGTATAGGTTTCGCGATATGGCACGTCTGGATCAAAGGCGTTGGTATCGCCCAGTTTTTCCAGCGCTTCCTGAGTCACCAAGGCAGGCGAAGTGATGTAGCCAGAACAGGCCTCACCCTGAATGGCGCGGTTCAACTCATCGACCAACTGCCAACCTTGCAGATTCAGCGGCTCGGCCACTGTAATCGCCTGATACTGGCTGGACCGGATACGCTGGAAGGCAGCCTCGGACCCATCCCCAGCTGATCCAGCCTGCGGCCCTTGATCAGGCGAGAACCCAGCGGCCGCGAGGGATGGCCCCATGAAGTCGAAATAAAGGTCATTGATCGCCAGCGCATGCGTCCAGCTATCGCCGTACTTCTGCAACAGACTTGTGGTCAGCGGGCCCATCCGGCTTGATGTATCCGCAATCGGCGTATCAACATATTCCAGCACAGTCCCGCCTGCGGCCTCAACCGTTTCCTGCAAGCGGTCGGCCTTGTCGATGGCGATCTGATAGGTGCTGTCGGTGAAAATCACGACGCCAATATCCGATCCGCCATCCGCAATCGCCCATTCTGCGGCAACTTCGGACACTTGCATGGCATCCGTCGACACATTGGCAAAGATACCACCAGGCGCGTCACAACCAATCACAGGGCCCGAATGCCAGGCCACCATCGGAATACCCGCCTCAACCACGCCTTCCAACGCGGCTTGCTGCTCGACAGCATCAAAACCGTTCACGACAATCCCGTCAGGTTGCAGTGCAAGCGCCTGTCCAATTGCCGCTGTGCGCCCCTGTATCGAGCCAGCACCATCAATCACGCGGACATCCCATCCGATCACATCAACGGCTTCTTCGATCCCGTTGGTCACGCCCAGAATGCCGCCATTCTTCAGGTCGCCAGCCAGCACGACAATCGTCTTGCCCTCTGCCGCTTTCGGCCCGGTGGTTGGCCCATCAAATGCCTCTTGGGCAAAGGCAGGAACCGACAGGCTGCACAGCAATGTACTCGCCAGCAAGGTCTTCATCAGATCACGTTTTTTCATTTCACTCTCTCCCTTGAAAATTGAAGTCTATTTATGCGCAGCACCTTTCTTGCGCTGCGCATATCCAGCGATGCCGATGGCGATCAGCAGGGTCATGCCGTTGAACATCGGCTCCACCCAGAAGCTGCCACCAAATTGTTGGATGCCCGAAATGCCGACGGCCAGAATGACAACACCGACAATCGTGCCCCAGACATTGACGCGGCCGGGTTTGATGGTGGTCGACCCAAGGAAAGCGCCCACAAGGGCGGGCAGCAGAAATTCAAGACCTACCGACGCCTGTCCAATGCGCAGTTTTGACGCCAGCAAGATGCCGGCCAGTGCTGTCAGCGTTCCTGATGAGATGAAAGCACCTACCACGAATTTGCGCGTGGGGATGCCATTCAGCTCTGCCGCTTTGGGGTTGGCACCAATCGCATAAAGGTAACGACCAATCGGGGTGTATTCGAGGATCAGCCAAAGCGCGATGGTAATGCCGAGGATGTAGTACCCGGTGATCGGCAAGCCGAAAACAAACGTGCCATTCAGCGCATAAAACCCATCCGGCAGAACACCCACAATCTGACGCCCACCTGTATGCGCCAGTGCGAGCGCATAAAGCACAGTGCCGGTACCGAGGGTCGCAATAAAGGCATCAATCTTGGCGATTTCGACAAGAAATCCGTTCAAAAGACCTGTAAACGCACCCAGAGCCAGCACTATCAAACAGGCCATCGGCCACGGAATACCATAGACCGTCTGCAACGAAATAGCGAGGATATGCCACAATACGATCCCATACCCCACGGTCAGGTCGATACGCCCAGCCACCATCGGAATCATGGCAGCCAATGATAGCAGCGCGATAATCGCCTTGTCCGAAATGATTGCGCGGACATTCAGGATTGTCGGAAATGTGTTCGGCAACAGGATCGAAAACAGAATGATCAAAAAGACCATCAGGATTACCAGCCCATAAACCGGCAACAGCCGCAGCAGCTTGGCCCCGCCTGAGAGCTTCGACAACTCGTCGCGTGTCGGCTCCAGTGCGTCTGATTCAATCGAGTTCATTTTGACGGCTCCGGTTCGTTAGGCTGCGTCGCTCGCAGACGCGGCCTGAATAAGTGATTGGGTGGATAGCCCCACGCCCGACAGTTCCGAGACAATGCGGCCTCGACTGAACACAATGGCGCGGTGGCAGATATTGGCGATTTCTTCAAAATCGGTCGAAACGACCAAGACACCCATGCCAGAGGACAGCGCCTCGTACAGCAAGTGATAAATCTCGGCCTTTGCACCGACATCAACGCCAGCAGTCGGGTCCTCGGCAATCAGGAAACGGCGGCCCGTATCCAACCAGCGGCCAACAACGATCTTTTGCTGGTTACCGCCCGACAACGCCTCAATCGCGAGGGTCGGATCGTTTGGATGCAGCCCGACACGCTTGCCCAGTTCATGCGCGGCGTCGTCCTCGGTCTTTCCGCTCATGAAACTGAACAGCCCGCGACCCGTCGCTTCAGGGTTGATGAATGTGTTCTCCCGGATGGTCAGCGATGGCGCGATCGATTCGACTACTCGGTCGCGCGCGACAAAGCCAATCCCGGATTTCATCGCCGTCCGGGCATTGCGCAGGTCGGGCGCTGCTCCATCCAGCAGGACCTGCCCATCGTGCTTTTCCAGACCGAACAACGCACGGCCCACATCCTCGTGTCCTGCACCGCGCAGTCCGACAAGGCCAATAAGCTCACCCCGTTTCACCTTGAAAGACACGTCGCTGACGTGGCGGGTCCCGAGGTTGGCGACTGAAAGCACTTCACTGCCTTCCTGCGCCTCTGGCCGTTCAATTTCGCGCGTCTTGCGGCCCACAATCAAGCTAACGAGATCTTCCGCATTCGTATGATCGATGTCGCGCATACCGACCATCTTGCCATCACGTAAAACGGCAACGCGGTCGGCAATCTGAAAAATCTCGTCCAAACGGTGACTAACATAGATCATGCCCACACCCTTTTCACGCAGAGGGCGAAGGGCCGCGAACAGCCGTTCGACCTCATCTGCCGGCAAGGAGGCCGTGGGTTCATCCAAGACGAGAAAATCGCATTCGACGGCCAGCGCCCGCGCAATTGCGACCAACGACTTTTCGGTGCGCGTCAGGCTCGCCACCCGCGCGGTCGGTTCAAATTGGGCATCCACGTGGGCCAGCGCATCGCGTGCGCGCGCCTCGGTTGCAGGCCAGTCGATGCAACCACTTTTGCGAACGTAACCAACGGCCAACGCAATATTCTCAGCCACGGACATCCATTCGATCAGACCCAGATCCTGGTGAATGAACGCAACAGCCTGTTTTTCGCTAACCTTTCCGGCCACATGGGTATAGGGCACGCCATCAACGCTGACCTGGCCGCTATCGGGCGTATGAATGCCGCCTAGCGTTTTGATTAGAGTGGACTTCCCGGCGCCATTTTCACCAAGTAAAGCAACGACTTCGCCGCGACCAACGCGCAGCGACACATCAACCAGCGCATGAGTGCCGCCAAAGGTTTTGACAATGCTGTCAAAGAACAGACCGTCGGTCGTTGCCATAGATTTTCCTCCCAATCGTTGCCGATCCGTTTTAGGTTACCGGTAACGCAACTTCAGCATTCTGCGAAAAGCAAAGACTGTCAAGAATTATTGTTAACGATAACATATTTGCTACGAACCGACCAGAGAAGGACCAGGATCAAGCCGCTATGGCCCGAAAAACAAACGCAAAACTCGAAGACATCGCCCGCGCGACCGGTGTTTCGAAAATGACCGTGAGCCGTGTCTTGCGAGGCGGCAGCGGCTTTTCGGATGCCACCCGCATACGGGTTATGGCCGAGGTTGAGCGGCTCAATTATCTGCCGAACCGAATCGCGGCAACCTTCGGATCAGGCGAGGCAAGCACACTTGTTGGACTGTGCGTACCGCGATTCACGTCATCGCTTTTTGGTCAGTTGACCGAGGCCATCCAGAGCAATCTGGCCCGCTTCGGCTACCAAGTCGTGATTGGCAGCCACGATCAGATTCCGCAGGATGAAGAGACCTGGCTCGCCTCCGTCGCGGCCTGGCAACCTGCTGGCATGATTCTTACCGGAACGCGACATACACCCAACACACTTGACCTGATCAAAAAACTGGCGGTGCCTATTGTAGAGATCTGGAACCTGACGACGACCCCTCTGGATATGGCGGTCGGCTTCTCGCACTATGATTGTGGTCTGACGATGGGAAGATATATCGTGGGGCGGGGATATCGTCGGATCGGTTATGTCGGCGCGATGGCAGATGTGGAGACAATGGGACGTGACCGGCAATCAGGCTTCACCCAGGCACTGGGTGAGGCTGACCTGAGCCTGGCCGCAGCAGAGATCCTACACGACCGACCGAGTTTCTATACTGGTTTCGTAGGGACCGAGATGATCCTAGCACGCGTGCCCAAACTCGACGCGCTCTATTTCCACGATGACGAAATGGCAATTGGTGGCATGGCGTATCTGCGCAAACACGGGATTCGTGTCAGGAATGACATTGCTATTGCCGGTTGGGGTGCAATGGAGGCCGCATCGATTTTGCCCGAAAGGCTTACGACGACCGAAGTGCCTGCCACGAAGTTGGGAAAACTGGCAGCCGAAATGCTGGTCATGCGAATGCGCGGGGAAACATTAAGTGATGTTCACGTCATCCCGGCAAGACTGGTCCCAGGCGATACGGTTTAAACCAAGACGATGACCATAGCCGATCAGTGTGGTTCAAATACTGGATCACTTTGTAAACCTAGTCGAGTAACTCTCATCTTCGGGTATGCGGCCTTTCACATTGAGAGTTTGACGTGCTCCTAGATCGCCCAGATACCCAACTATTCTCAATTTTGGAAAGGTTTTGGTCATCCGGATAACGACCAGCTTCGCTCATCCACCCACTCGGCAACATCGCGTTTCCCCGCCGCAGATCGAAACTTGAATACCGGCAAGAGCAGCTTTGAAGGGATGGCTGGCGTGCCAGCAAACACGGTGGTTTCTTTTGGTGGGGATGATCCATCTTCTCTGAAGGTGACCACACACTAATAGGACAAAAGCGGCGGCATCAAAACATAGCCACGATATGCTGATCGTGCCTGTGCCTTTAACGTAAGCCGCGCGCTTCATTACATTTCGCGCCCAACTTCATGGCCTGTCAGGCAAGGTGCGCTATGTCTGGCCAGCCACAGGTCAGCGTAAAACCTGCGCCTTGTACAGCAAATCAAATCCGGAAGAAGCATTACCAACACTGGCCCTGGGCAGGCCCAGTCGGCGAATTCTCATAAGGGCATTTTCTTCGCAAACGGCAGCCAAAATGACAGATGTTGCGGCATGTACGGATGTCAGTTTAGGGGTTGTTCGGCGCTTACGAGCGCCCTTTTCGCACTCGCCGTTGTCACGTCTTCACATCACCCGCAAACCGCGCAGCATTTTCTTTCGTGAATGCGCTTGCGTCAGCGCTGGCATCCCAAAACTGCGGGTTGGCTTTGGGGATGGTGAGCGCCCTTTGCACCGCCGGTCGCGCGTCAATCCGGTCGAACCACCCTTGCAGATGGTGCAAGCCATCGACACTTGCCCGTGCCCATACATATGCGCGGGCCCATGGATAGGTCATCATATCAGCGATTGTGTACTCACCCGCCGCAAGCCAGTCGCGCCCTTCAAGATGCATGTCCAGAACTTCAAGCAGTCGCCGCGATTCATCCACGTATCGCTTGATCGAGAATGGTTCTTTATGCCCGTTTGGCACGGCAATATGTTGGAAGTACATGGCCTGTCCCATCATTGGACCGACGTGACCCACTTGAAAGAACATCCATTGCATAATTTCCGAACGCTTTATCGGGTCGTCTGGCAGAAAACTGCCGTATTTCTCTGCCAGGTGCCAAAGAATGGCTCCGCTCTCGAAGATCGCGCGATCCTCGTCACGGTCGACGATCGTAGGGATTTTTCCGTTTGGGTTGATCCGCAGATAATCGGGCGTTTTCTGTTCCTGTTTTGAGAAGTCGATGAAGGTCAGATCATAGGGCTCGCCAGCCTCTTCCAGAAAAATGACCGGTTTGTAGCCGTTCATTGTCGCGGCCGTATAAAGGTGAATAGCGGGTTGAGACATCATTCTTCTCCGATCAAGCGCGCCACACAAAGCGTCTTGACCAAATCTGCGCACAAGGTGAAGAAAATCAACTAGTATACTTTTTGTAACCTTATGCAGCGAGGGCGCGATCCAATGGACGCACGCATCAGGCAAGACAAACGTGGCCGCAAAACCGTCGAAAACGCGTGCGCAACACCATGCGCCATTGAACGCGGTATGCGGATCATCGGCGGGAAATGGTCGGGCTCGATCCTTTGGCATCTCAAGGACGGTCCCGTGCGCTTCAACGACCTTGCGCGCATGATCGGCGGCGCCAGCAAGAAGATGATCACCGAACGTCTTCGCCAACTGGAAGCGCAGGGGTTGGTGCACCGCGAGGTTGCCGCAACCAAGCCACTGTCGGTCGAATACGAAGTGACGGATTTCGGGCGAACTGCACTTGGCTTCCTTGATGAGCTTCGCAGATGGAGCGAAACTCTGCCCGAAAAAACCGGTGACCCCGAGCACTAGATGATTTTTCGGTATTGATGCCCGCATTCAAAAAGTTGCTCTGCGGTGACCAACGGACGACCGGAGGTTTGCCGATCAATTCTGATACAGACAACTCTGCTCAAGCCACTTTCCGCTGAAAACGAATGTCTTAACCGACCCAAAAAACAGCTATGCACTGAGCGTGTGTCTTAGCGGCTTAGTTGCGGCAGATCGCATGCTCTTAAGTCGCAGAGTCGTCCGATAATCCTAAAAATCGATGACATATGACCCCGAAATCTAAACGTTTATTTCAAATAGCATGCGATTATGTGCAATTTTTGTACTTTTTTCTGTACAAGAAGAGCCTGTATCGATACCAAAATCTAAACGTTTAGATTCGAGTTCTTGTATGGCCAGCCTAAAGGACATCAGCAAAAAATTGGGGCTTTCAACGGCCACCGTCAGCCGTGCACTTAACGGCTTTGACGACGTCCACCCCAAAACACGTGCGCGGGTCGAAGATGCAGCTCGTGAGCTTGGTTATGTCGCAAACCGTGCGGCGAAACTGTTGGTCTCAGGCAAATCCAACATTATTTGCCTGATTGCGGATCTGGAACTTGTTCGCCAGACACGGGACGCCGGCAGCCCCGACTTTCTTGAACTGATCTCCCGGCTTTCATGTGAGCTGTCAGAGCGTGGTTTTGATCTGGTTTTTTCAGTCAAATCACCCAATGAAACAGCAGTGGCCAAATATCAGGACATGATTAAACGTGGCATCGTCGACGCGTTTATTGTCGGTGCACCAACACAAGACGACCCGAGGATTGCATTCCTCGAAGAGGTCGAATTTCCTTTCGTCGTTCATGGGTTGCCACCGGTTGGCACCGACTTGCCATTTGTATCTGTAGATAACGTTCAGATTGTCAGCGATCCGTTGTTGGCTCTTCTGGACCTTGGCCACGAACACATCGTGTTTGTGCAAGGGCCGCCGGGCACAACACATGCCGTTCAGCGGTGCGACACGTACCGACAGGTGCTTGGTGATGCAGGTATTGCGGCTGATGAGCGTATGATCATTCTTGATGGTGACAATGAATCAAAGCTTAAGTCCCATTTGCTGGGGCTTTTTTCCGGCAGGTTAGGCCCCCGCCCCACCGCGGTCATGTGCGGGTCAGTGGCGCTGGCACAGGCCTGCGGAAAGGTGCTGGTTGAATTGGGGCTGAAGGTACCAGACGACGTATCGCTTGTCGCAAATGATGACGGGGGCGATCCGGTTCAATTGGGTCCGGAGATCCCAGATCTGTGTCGCACCTATTTCGACTGGAGCGACACGAGCGGACCACTGGCCGAGGTTGCCATTGACGTCAGCAAAAAAGGAATGAAGCCGGGGCCGGTGCAATGCCGGAATTTGGCCTGTGAAATGATCTTCGGGCGGTCGATTGCACGACCGAACCAAGGCCTTGGAGGGGAAGCCTAAGGTAGCGCACTAAGGGGGGATACATCGGTAAAGAGACGAAACCAACAGCGTCCGCTGGGACGCTGACCAATAGGTTTTGCCTGCGCTTCGCCACCGCACACTTACCCGGATAACCGGGACAAACAGGAGGAAAAAAATGAAGAAGATTCTAACAGGGACAGCGTTGAGTCTCGCCATGCTCGGCGGTACCGCTGCATCGGCAGAGGTGACTTATTCGCCTACGGGTTACTTGCGCATCGGCGTTGGGGAAAGCAACGATGGCGATTTTGCCGCGATGCAACTGAACGACGCGTGGACAAAATACCGTCTTGGCAATGAGACCGATTTCTATGGAGAATTGGGCGTCAATCTGACCAACGACCTGGCAAATGGTAGCAAGATAGTTGGCGGTGTCCGCTATCACCTGTCCGGAGACAGCAATGATCTGCGGGTGAGTGGCGAAGTTGATGCCAACCTCGCGCTTCGTGAGGCATGGTTGGGCTATGCCGGTATCGGTGATGGTGCGCTGAGCGATAGCACGCTCTGGGCTGGGCGTCGCTACTACAAGCGCAAAGACATCCATATCATCGACTTCTACTATGAAGACTACTCAAACTTCACTGGCTTTGGCGCCGGTCTTGAAAACGTAAAACTCGGCTTCGGTGATCTGTCTGTTGCAGCGTTCTCGGATCAGAACTCAAAGGTTATCACTCTGGACTCGCGGGTCGAAAATATCGCGCTGGGGCAAGACCTGTTTGGCGAGGTTGGATTTGCTTACGCGACCGTCGACGAAGATGAAGCCGGTGACGATGGATTTGCTATTCGCGGTCATTTGCAGCGCAACGATTTCTTCGGCGGTTTTCTCAAAGCTGGCCTGATGTATTCGCAAGGTGCCGCATGGGGCTTCTTTGGTGATGGTGCTCCTTTTGCCAGCAGTGATCGGACCCTGACCCGCGCGCAAGTCCACGGTCTTGTCCCGCTGAGCGAACGGCTTGAGATGTTCTTTGTCGCCTTGCATCAGATTGATGATGAGGATGGCACAAAGACAGCGTGGAGCTCTGCAGGTTTGCGTCCGCAATATACCGTCACCGACAACTTCGCCATCGCCCTGGAGGTAGGTTTTGACTATGTCGATGACGAATTGGACGATGACACCCGTGATCTGACAAAGGCTACGCTTGCAGGTATCTATACCTTCGGCAAACCAGGTTTCTGGTCGCGTCCACAACTCCGTGCCTTTGTGACCCAGGGCAGCTGGAGCGAAGTCGGCGCAATCAGCAACCAGGCGGCGTTTGACAATGACACTGAAGGCACCTCTGTCGGTATTCAGTTTGAAACCTGGTTCTAAACCACCTGCTGTTTGAACAGGTCTTCAACAGCAGTGCATCACCCGATTACATTCCGTCGGGTGATGCGGCTCAAACCTTCAATGTAAGGCAAAAAAACGAATGCGTATCACTCTGGCTTCATTCAAGGTTTTGCTTATTGCGTTGTTGCTCGCGTGCGCTGGCCCGTCATCTGGTGAGGGTGAGGACGTGGCAGCCGCAGCCAGTTCAGGCTGGAACCGCGAAATCGTCTATTTCGTCATCCCTGACCGGTTTGCAGACAGCAAACCGAATGCGCACGACGTGGACCGATCAAAGCCGGGCTACTTTCATGGCGGGGATTGGAAAGGGCTGACCGATCAGCTGCCCTACCTCGATGATCTCGGCATCACGGCCCTTTGGATCACGCCGATTGTCGATAACATCGACGGGTTCGTTGACGGGGCCGGTTTCCCCGATTGGGCCTACCATGGCTATTGGGCCGACGACTTCAACGCGTTGGACGACCGGATGGGCACGGAGGCCGAGCTCAAAGCACTGGTTGATGCGGCACATGCGCGTGACATGAAGGTGATCGTGGATGTTGTCTTTAACCATGTGGGATACGGCAGCGACTTCGTAGAGGCGCATCCCGAGTGGGTCAGGCAAGGTGCGCAATGCGGTCAAGACGATCAGACCTCTTGCCTGTTTGGTCTTCCAGACCTGCGCACCGAAAAGGACGACGTCGTCGAGCATGTGCTGGACGCGCATGCGGAATGGGTGCGGCGCATTGGTTTTGACGGCTATCGTATCGACACTGCTAAACATGTGGCCCCTGCGGTTTTGGCCCGAAACCAGCAACTTGTTACCCGGCGATTTGGCTCGGATTTCCTGACGCTTGGGGAAGTATGGGGCGCGACGGCAGCCGCGCTATCCTCACAATACTTCGAACCGGGGCTTATGAACGGCGGCATCGACTTCGCTTTTCGCGGCACAACGCGCGACTGGCTGCTGGGGCGCGGACGGACAGTTGCATACGCAAAAGGCTTTTTGCCGCGCCGCCACTCTCATACACAGGGCGCTGTTCTGGGGCACTATTTGTCAAGCCATGATGAACCCGGGCTTCTCCATGAGCTCGGAGGTGACCGGGCGCTCTTCAAACTGGCTGCCGGATTGCAAATGACATCCGTCGGTATGCCAATCATCTTCTATGGTGAAGAGGTGGCGCGCGACATTGGTGAATGGCCTGACAACCGGTCGAACATGCCATGGAGTAGCTCAGCAATCCTGCCCGGGGCGGGGATCGCGCAGGACACCGATATGTTGGCGTTCTATCGCGAGCTTATCGGTATTCGTCGTGCAACGCCTGCGCTTTCCATGGGCACTTATCAACCAGTATCGTATGATGGCGATTTGCTGGTTTTTGCCAGAAGATGGCAAGGGGATACCGCATTGATCGCAGTCAATCGTGGCTCAACCCAACAATCTGCAACGCTTACTGACGCATCCCTTCTGGAACAGAAAAAATGGATCGAACGTCTGAGCGATCGCGAGGTGACCGTTTCAAATGGTCAATTGCTGCTTGAAGTACCACCGCGCACGATCTGGATCCTGTCACCGAACAGCGAATGATTTTACGGGAGATTATGATGAAACGCCTTATCCTTGCATCCATAACCACATTGGTTTTGTCGACAATGGCGACCGCCGATGCCGTTTCATTTGCTGATCCAAAAGGTGACGATCACGGCGATGGCACGTTGATTTATCCGACCAATCCGGTCTTCAGACCCGGCGTCTTTGATCTTGTGGCTTTCACGGCAACACCAGAGGGCAATCGCCTGCATCTGGAATTTGAAATGGCCGCGCCGATCCAAAATGAATGGAACATGGCCGGTGGGTTCGATGTGCAAATGCTCTTTGTCTTCATTGACACCCGGCCAGGCGGGCATACCGACGGATTGCCAGGCCTCAATGTCGCCTTTGCCGAGGACGGCGGTTGGGAACACGCCATTGTCATTTCGCCACAACCTCTCGAACGAGTTGTTTCAGAGATACCAAAGGCAGGTGAATTGGCATCTGATGTTCTTGCCGCCGATGACGTCGCTGCTGCGGGTCATACGATCAGCGCATATGTGCCCTTGGACGATCTCGCCGAACTGCCTTTGACGAACTGGGGATTTCAGGTGCTGGTCCAGTCAAATGAAGGTTTTCCCGAAGACAATGACCTTCTGACCCGTCGTGTGAACGAGTTCGAAAGCGAGTATCGGTTTGGAGGCGGAAGCGACGGAGATTGCGATCCTCACGTCGTCGATGTCCTGGGTTCCTCCGATCAGCTATCCTACGAATGCGGTGTGGAGACCGCGACCATCCGAATGCTCCAAACGAGCAATAAGTAGTTCCGTCTTCCGTCATGAAGATTTGTTGTTTTGGTTTCAAATCTCCCGATGACAGATTGGGCCACAACTGAGCCAAGAGCTTGATCTTCTTCACGGCCCCCCGTTGCTCGCAAGCCGTGATCATGTTCACGTCACACTCTTGCTGTGCGCGTGATTGTCATTTTAGTATTGGAAACGCAGCATAGAAATCTCGTTGAAAGTAGTGCCGTTTCGCGGAACTGCCGGTTAGGCACCACTACGGCAAGTCTCGCTCTCCAAAGCGTTCTCTATATGCGGTTGGGACGACACCAAGCTGTTTGAGGAAACATCGCCGCATCTTCTGTTCCGTCTTGAAGCCAGACAACGAAGCTATTTCTTTGACTGATTTTCTGCTGTTTTCCAAGTATGCCCGGGCAATTGCCAATCGGCGTTTTTCGACAAACTCAGAGGGGCTTTGCGAAAACTCGTGTCTGAAATCCCGATGGAGCGTTCTCTGCGTCGTCGCGGCGATCTGTGCCATCTTGCGAACGCTCCAATCCCCTGCCGGATCATCCTGGACCTGTCGCGGTTTGATGCCGCTCCTTTGATAGCATTTACTGCAGCAAAGGAGACGAACTATGGGATTGAAACGGACGGATGAATTCCGAGCTGATGCGGTGCGGATCGCACTAACAAGCGGGCTGACACGCAAACAGGTGGCATCGGATTTGGGCGTTGGCTTGTCAACGCTGAACAAGTGGGTGACAGCGCATCGCGACACGGACGTGGTCTCGGACAAGGATCTGGACCTTGCTCGTGAGAATGAACGGCTTCGACGTGAGAACCGCATCCTCAAGGAGGAGAGGGAGATCTTAAAAAAGGCAACGCAGTTCTTCGCGGGGCAAAAGCCATGAGGTTCCGGTTCATCGAAGAACATCGTCACGCCTTTTGTGCCACGCGAATGTGCGATGTGTTGGAAGTCAGCGCCCGTGGCTTACGAGCCTACCGCAGCCGCCCGGCCAGCCAAAGGCAACGGACTGACATGGTTGTTCTGGCGCACATCAAGGAGCAATCCCGGCTCAGCCTGGGTAGCTACGGTCGCCCGCGCATGACCGAAGAATTGAAAGAGATGGGTCTGAACGTCGGCCACCGTCGTGTCGGACGGCTGATGCGCGAGAATGGTATCTGCGTTGAGCGGTCCAAGAAATACAAGGTCACGACGGACAGCAACCACGCCTTCAACATTGGCCCCAATCTGTTGAACCGGGACTTCTATGCAAATGGGCCCAATCAGAAATGGGCAGGCGATATCAGCTATGTCTGGACCCGAGAAGGATGGCTGTATCTCGCGGTGATCTTGGATTTGCATTCCCGGCGCGTGATCGGCTGGGCGGTCAGCAATCGCATGAAGCGGGACTTGGCGATCCGAGCTTTGAAAATGGCCATCGCGCTACGCCAGCCACCGAAAGGCTGCATTCATCACACGGACCGCGGGTCGCAATACTGTTCTCACGACTATCAGAAGCTTCTGCGTCAGCACGGCTTCAAGGCGTCCATGAGCGGCAAAGGCAATTGCTATGACAACTCTGCGGTGGAAACCTTCTTCAAGACGATCAAAGCAGAGCTGATTTGGCGAAGGTCCTGGCACAAGCGCAGAGACGCCCAGCTGGCCATTTTCCGATACATCAATGGCTTCTACAACCCGCGAAGGCGGCACTCAGCATTGGGCTGGAAAAGCCCCGTCGCCTTCGAAAGGAAAGTGGCCTAAACGAGCACTTGGGGCGGCACTAAAACGTGACAGGTCCATCCATGATACGGTTATAAAGGGTATTTAGGCGTTTGCTCGTGGTGGATTGCGCTCTCAGCGGTGCCGAATACTGCGATTGCCCACCTTGCCTTTGCATGAACACAACCATTTCTCTTGCCACGCCAAGTGCAACACGCCGCCCATGATCATGCTCAACCAATGAAAGCGCGAGATCAATTCCGGTTGTCACACCAGCAGAGCAATAGAATTTGCCATCCTGCGTAAATATCTCGTCCATGTGCCAGTCAACATTTGGAAACCGACGAAAGGCAACTTCACTCCGCTCCCAATGCGTGGTTGCTTTCCTTCCCTTCAACAACCCGGCGGATGCCGTGAGCAGACTGCCGGAGCACACCGACACCAAGCGTTCAACTTCAGGCGCAATACTGATCAAGAAGCTTTGAAGCTCTGACCGACCCAGTTGCAAATCGACGCCGGGCCCGCCGGGGACGACAACGTCATCCACTTCAAGGGTCGTGTCGAAAGACCGGTCTGCGCGCATTTGCAGGCCAGTATCCGTTGTGAAGTCCGCGCCGCGTTCCGTCGCTGTGGCAATCTGGTAAGCTGTCCGCCCCAAAACTTTATTCGTGGAGCCAAAAACCTGCGCCGGACCTGCGACATCCATGAGCAAGACGTTGTCGAACCCCAAGATGATCACATGCCGAAGGCGTTCTGTCCGATTTTGAATGTTCTTTAACATATCGGCCATGGATCACACCCGATAGGCTGTGGTCAACAGAGCCAGAATGAAAGCTACATCATGTCGCGAACCTTTATCTCGGCAGTGCCGGGCGTGCCCACATCTCCGTCTCCGATCTCGAATGCTGTTGTTGTCGGCAATACCTGCCACATCTCTGGACAGCTTGCTGTCTATGAGGATGGATATCGTGCTGGAAGCGCAGGCAAAGAAGCAGATCGCGCTTTTGATCTGGTATCGATGATCGCTGAGGCTGCTGGCTTTTGCACCGAAGAGATCGTTTATGTCGATATCGCTTTTGCTGATATCGAACGCGATCTTGCAGAGGTCAATGAGGTTTGCCGCCAAAGGTTCTCTCAGTTCCCGGCCCGAACGATATATGAAGCAGCGAAACTGCCCTTTGGGGCGAAGATAAAGGTTCAGGCTATTGCGATGAAAGACGTTTGAAGATGCGTTCAGGAGCGAGCGAATTGCCGTGTTTTTCGGGTCAGCAACGGGTCACCTTGATAAATGGGAACTGGCGGCATTCGCAGTTGCTCGGTCGTCTAAAAGGGCGGGCCACCGGTTGATTTGCAGAGGCGGCCATATCGGGTTGATAGGCGCTGTTGCCAATGGGTGGCTCGAAATTGGAGAAGATTATGGGCGTCGTTCACCGCAAACTGGTAGATGGCGAAATTGCCCCAACCGGTCTGACCGAGTTGATCCTCGCAGCTGAAATGCAAAAGCGCGAAGCCAAGATGGCCGAGCTTGCTGAAGCATTTGCCATTTTGATAGGCGGTAGCGGAACGACGAAAGAGTTCTTTGAACAATGGACCTGGGCCCAGATTAGTTATTATCAAAATCCGATTGGGCTACTTAACCTGTCTGGTTACTTTGACCCTTTGCTGACAACGCTTGTTGAAATGGTGCATTCCGGGTTCTTGTCTGAATTACATCGGGATATGCTATTCCATGAACCAAAGTCACAACGTCACGAAAGGAGTTCAAGTTCACCAGCCACAACCAATGGTGCGTCTAGGAGTGAAACGTGACATCAAGACCATCTGACGTTCAAGGGATCGTCCTGATGGCTATCGCAATGCTCAGCGTGCCAATGGTGGATGGCATCGCGAAGTATCTTAGCGCCGATTATTCGCCGCTATTCATCGGTTGGGCGCGCTATGCGGTGGCCTGTCTGATTGTGATACCGTTGGCATACAGATTCCATGGAATACGCATGTTTCCACAGGAACAGCGTTTCGCTCATCTGGTTCGCACCGCATTTCTGGTAGCCGCCATGACACTGTATTTTCTGGCGATCGCGCGCATACCGATTTCTCTTGCCGTCAGCGCATATTTTGTGGGCCCAGTTGTTGCGGTTGCCCTATCAGTCTTGTTTCTAAAGGAAACCTTCACGCGGTGGAAACTGCTCAGCCTGGTGCTGGGGTTTGTGGGGTCTGTCATCGTGCTGCAGCCATCCGGAGATATCGAGAACGGCCTGATTATGGCCTTTGGTGCAGGCCTGTTCTTTGCGCTTTACCTGATAGCCACGCGTCAGGCATCTCAGAATAGCGACCCGATCAAGACACTGGCGTTCCAATGTGTGCTCGGCACGGTGTTGCTTAGTCCGCAGGCGGCATTCACCTTTGAGTTTCCGCAACTGGATGTGCTGTGGCTTTTTGCCGGTCTCGGCATCATCTCTGCCGTTGCACACCTGTTGACCATTGTTGCCTTCCGGCTGGCAGATGCATCAACCCTGTCGCCCCTCGTGTATCTAGAACTGGTCGGCAGTGCGGCGATCGGCTTTATGATTTTTTCCGAGATCCCAACATTTTCGACGATTGCAGGTGCTGCACTGATCATTGTTTCAGGACTAGTTCTTCTGAGACAACCGGCGGGTAAAGATAGCGGGAGCGCATCAAAGTGACAGAACCTATGGACATCATCAATTGCGCGGAATTGAATGAGGTTCAGCTTGAAGTCCTGCGTTCTTTGAGCATTTCCAAGGATCAGGAAGAATTTGGCGGAACCTTTGCAGAATCGCTGGACGCCAGTCTGTCGGAAACCGCAGGTGCAGTTCAGGGATTTTGTTTTGTGGCAGACAATACGCCCATCGGGATTGTTGTTCTGAAACGTGCCCCTGCAGCCGCAGTCTGGGTACCAAAGAATGCAGTATCACTGCATGGGTTCAAGATCGACATCCGATGGCAGGGCAAAGGGCTGGGAAAAACCGCTTTACAGCTTGCTGTTGAAACGTCTACGCGGACGTGGCCGGATGCGCAGCAGCTGGTCTTGGCGGTCGATGCGGACAACAGCGCTGCCCTTGCAGTTTATCGAAGTTTCGGCATGACAGACAGCGGGCCCATCTATTCGGGACGGATTGGGCAAGAGCATCGACTATCGATGTCAATAAGCCCCATTAAAACCATACGGCAACCGGATTGAGACTGGTTTGGACCCAATAGTTCTTTTCTTTCAAAGAGGCCTTGACCACTGGCGTTTATCTTTCCAGATGCATTCGACCCGCAACCAACTCTTCATGAAAGTAGGCTGACATTATCCCCGCTTTGCGAGGAAGATCGCGAAAGTCTTGCAAAGGCTGCAAGCGACCCGCTGATCTGGCGTGGACATCCAGCACGTGACAGGCATGAACGTGCAGTGTTTACGCCGTATTTTGAGATGCTGCTATCATCGGGTTCAGCGCTCACCATTCGGGACCGACGTGATCGCATTATCGGTTGCACTGTATACTACGCCGATACAAACGCGCCCACCCGGCTTTCGATCGGATTCACGTTTCTTATACGTGAACACTGGGGCGGCAATACCAACCGGATCGTCAAACGGCTCACTCTCGGACATCTCTTTGTGACCGCAAGCGAGGCGTGGTTTCATATCTCGCCAGAAAATCAACGCTCGCAGACTGCAACCACCCGGCTTGGTGCAGTCTTCATGCACGAGGCCGACATTGATCTGGGCGGCGGGGCCACCCGCTGGCGCTGCTACTGCCTGACACGCGAAACATGGCAAGCCAATGACGCGTTGTTTAAGACAGCATAGGCCGCTCCCCGGGGGCGGGGCGCAGACACCATGATCGCCCGAATTATGGTGTCTGCGCCCGCAACGCTTCCACGGGTTTGACAACAAACCTCCAGTCTAAGGTGTGGTGTCTTACTTCAACCTCTCGCGCCATTCGCAGTGGGCATCCTAAACTTTGCGATCCCAAGCATCCAATTGCGCAACCACGCTCGTTGTTTCGGAAGTAAGCGTCTCGATCAATTGCGCCGCTGTCATTTCTCGGTTGAGTGCAGCCGCCTGACCATAAAGAAGAAACTGGCAGTCTAGGCGGTCGGTATCGATTCCGAACCTCTTGAGCGGACCGCTGTAGTTATACATCAGTGGAAAGTCCTGAAAGCTGCTGCATGCTCGCGACATATGTTGCGAATACGGTGTTTGTCTGGCGCGACAGGGCCGCCCGGAGAAGGCGCGCGAAAGATGGGTGTCCTCGTCATCAGCAGACAATAGCGCCTTGCGGTGTAGCGGGGTTATCGGGACCTCAAAGCAAGACAGGAACGCCGTACCCATCCACACCCCGCTGGCCCCCAAAGCACGGCTGGCGGCGATCGCACGACCATCGCCAATTCCGCCGGCTGCGATCACCGGTACGGACACGGCATCAACGATCTGCGGCACTAGAGCCAGCGTACCAGTACCGTTGTCCTCGAAATTCGTCTGGAATGATCCGCGATGCCCGCCAGCCTCCCAGCCTTGTGCAACAATGACCATCACACCTGACTTTTGCAACGCGACGGCCTCTTGCACAGTGGTTGCTGTGGCTGCTGTGACAACGCCGACCGAGTGCAACGCGTTGAGCACATGCGGGGTCGGACAACCGAAATGAAAACTGACCATGGCCGGTCTTTCCTCGACCAGCACCGCAAGTTTCTCGTCGTTGAATGTCTCAAGGTCAGTGGACGATGCATCGCATGGCATAGGCAAGCCATGTTGTTCATATAACGGCTTAATCAACTCTCTGATCTCTGTATCAAGGTAGGGATCATACTTTGGTTCATCGTGTAGAAAGAAATTAAGGTTGAAAGGCTTCTGGGTTTCCAAACGCAACTTGGAAACGCTCTGCTTCAGCTCCGTTACAGACATTTCTGCACAGCCCAAAGACCCCATACCACCAGCGTTGCTGACTGCAGCTGCCAGCGGAACCAACGAGGCCTGCAGGATCATTGGCGCTTGAATGATAGGAACTTCAATCCCCAAAAGTGTCGTCAGCGTTTTGCCGGATTTCATCACGATGCCCTTTCATTAAATGAGACGGCACAGAGGAATTCAGCATGGCACCTGTCGTCGCGGATCGGAGCAGTGATTAAGGACTTGCGAGATGTAAGTGTGACATGTGTCTCTGGATGCGCTGATGAGATCAGCGGCCCATGGCAATTGCTCCAACCCAAGCGCATCGAAGAGACCTTTGTGGCCCCAGCGTCACCATCTGGGCCCGTCATGGCCGTCCCGGCATCGCCACATCCTCGCAAGTCGGGAACAATGACCTCAAACGCGCTGGCAAGAGTGTTGGGGATGGGCCGTAAATCCATCCAGAACTCCGGCGACCCATGCAGCATTAACAACGAAAAGCCTTGGCCTTTGCATGCATAGAACATGATGATGCCATTTGGTTGCATCCTGTTAAGAATGAGACCTTTCAGCTGGCAATCCCGCATCGCCCGATCCAAAGTTTTCATTTTGTTTTCATCCACAGCGACACAACCCGGCGCGATACGCTAGCGCCCTCCGGCCGCGGCGACGATGGCACCAGTGACGTAGGATGCCGCGTCATCCGCCAGCCAGAGGACAACATCGGCAATCTCCTTTGTTGTTCCCGGACGCCCCATCGGTGTCTGCACCGCCAGCCGGTTCGCGCGGTCTGGATCACCGGCATTCGCGTGCAACTCCGTATCGACGAATCCCGGTGCAACGGCATTTACCCGGATACCCTCTGCAGCCACTTCACGCGCAAGACCCAAGGTCAGCGTATCCATTGCACCCTTAGACGCCGCGTAGTGCACCCATTCCCCTGCCCCACCATACTGAGAGGCACGCGACGATACGTTGACAATAGCCCCACCAACACCACCCACCTGCGTGGACATCTGGCGTACGGCTTCACGACAGCACAGAAATGCCCCGATGACGTTTGTGTTCATAGTCTCCGCCAATGTCTGCGCAGAGATATCGGACACTCTGGAGAAACCTCCCGTCAGGCCTGCGTTGTTGACCAGAACCGTGACAGGTCCAAAGATCTCTGTCATCGCGGCAAAGAGCCTGACGACAGAGGCTTCGTCGGATACATCGCATTGGATCGCATGAGCAACTGTTCTACCGGTATTGAGCTCTTCGACCAATGCGTGAGCTGCAATGGCGTTTTTTGCATAGCTGACCACAACTCTATAGCCCGACCGCACAGCTAGACGTGCAATTTCTGCGCCGATACCGCGGGATCCCCCGGTGACCAGCATGACCTTCCCTTTGCTGGACGACTGCATCGAGGCCTCCTGTAACAAAATGCGATCTCAAAGTTTTTAGGAGCGTCGCCTCAAACATGGATCGCACCCTGCCAACGGCGCGTCCAATATCGCTTCCGTCCGGTTCGACACGTATTCGATATGTCTAGGCGTTAAGGTTCGCAAAACTGCAAACATCGAAGCCGCATTACGCAAAGGGAGACATCGAAGGACTTTGATCACTTGAGTACAAATTGCTTTGTTCTTCGCAAATCCTCAGAAAGTTATGCAACGAAGGCAAAGTCATTCCTTTTCGCCAAGCGACGGACAGAACGGATGTTGGCGCCGGATCAGAGATAAGGACAAAGACGACGCCCGGCCTTGGCTGGCGCGTAACGGACTGTGCTACCAGCGTCAGCCCGACACCCTGCGCGACAAGGATCAACGCGGTTTGCAAATGCAACACTTCCTGAATGATGTCAGGCTCGGCCCCGACAGCATTGCAGGACTTCAGTACATCATCGGTCAGGCTTGGCTGAGGATGTCTCGGGTACAAGATGAGCGGCTCGCGGTGCACGCTAGCCAATGAAAGTTGCTTCTTGCGCGCGAACGGATGGTGCTCGGGTACTGCAAGAACCAATTGCTCCTGTAAAAGCGGCCTTTGCTCAATATCCTCAAGGTTCAACAAAGCCGGTCGCACGACGCCCACGTCAACTTTCCGGTCTTGAAGACCGCGAGCTATCTCGGGCGCAAGCATTTCATTCAGAGAGAGGTCCACCCTTGGGTACTGTTTGCGGAAGTCCGACAGCACCCCCGGCAAGACCGAATAAAGCGCAGACCCGACGAAAGCGACGTTCAAAAGACCCGTCTGTCCTTTTCCAATGCGCATGACATCAGCCCTTGCTGCATGGCTCATATCGAGGATGCGTCTCGCATGGTCCAGCATGACACCACCAGCACGGGTCAAGCGCATTGGCCTGCTTCCTCTTTCAATCAGGACTGTATCAAGCTCCTGTTCCATCTGCTTGATCTGCTGGCTCAATGGTGGCTGTGCCATGTTCAGCCGCTCGGCTGCACGCGTGAAGTTCAGCTCTTCCGCTACTGCGACAAAATATTGAAGGTGTCGAAATTTCATTATTTGGCCTTTGTCTATCAGTCGCGGCTTTTGTCGCTTTGTCTCGTTAGTGCGGCACCACATTGTTTCTTTGTTAAGTGCTTCTAACGACAACGCGAACCAGTGCACATGTCCGAAACCAATTTAGAATCCTCATTGCGAATGTGCCGGAATACTGCAAACTGTCATGTGGTACATTCAACAAGGATCAACCCGTGAAAATCATGTGCCTGAATGGGTGGGGTGGCAAACTACATGAACGGTTGCTGCCATACATCAAGACATGCGCCCCCGAGATCCTTTGCCTGCAAGAGGTTGTTCACAGCCCTAAGTCAGACAAAGACTGGCTGACATATCGGGATGAAGATCACATCCTGCCACAACGGGCAAACTTCTTTCGTGATGTCTGCCGAGCCTTACCTGATCACGTCGCGGTCTTTTGCCCCGCCGCACAGGGTGTATTGTGGGACGGCAACCAAACGATCCCGTCGCAATGGGGCCTGTCCACGTTTGTTCATGACTCAGTTCCGATCATCGGACAAGTTCAAGGTTTTGTTCACAAGGGCTATTCACCGGTCGGCTACGGTGACCATCCGCGATCACGCAGCGCCCATGGCATTCGGGTCTATGATTACATCTCTGACCGCTCCGTCAGTGTCACGCATATGCACGGGCTACGAGATTTGAATGGCAAGATGGACACGCCCGAACGCTCAGAACAGGCACGGCGGCTTCTTGAGCTATCGCAGCAGGTCTCAGAGCCTGACGACTTTAGGATCGTCTGTGGTGATTTTAACGTCGAGCCGGACAGTGAAACGCTTCGAATACTGGAAAATGCCGGGCTGTCAGAGCTGGTGACCCGGCGCGGCTTCACCAGCACAAGAAATTCACAATACAAAAAGCCCGGTAAATTCGCCGATTACATGTTGGTCAGTGATCCTGCCGCCGTGCGAGAATTCGATGTGGTCTATGATCCGGAAGTTTCGGATCACTGCCCTTTGGTGCTTACCATTTAACATCCTCGGGACCAAAGCTGTCGTTCTTCACCCTCACCTAAATGGTCTGTTTGTCCAGATTGCACTGCTGTAAAGAGTGGCGCGACGCAGTCGGCCCATTTTGACTGAATTTCAATTGCCTCTGCGATTGACAGTGCATCTTCTGGTTCGAAGGCGACTTAGAGAATTATGCTGTAAACGTCGTCTGGACCAGCAACAACTGCATAGCGAGGGCTTGCGCTGAACCCTTATCGCCCAAACGTGCTTTGGCTCACACCGCCGCTCTGATTGCATGCCAAAGCCGACGCTTGCTAATATCGCTCACCCAGTAGACGGTAGCACCAAAAGGCTTCTTCAAGCTCAATGCATTTGTTGAGCTGTACCGGCGAAAATCCAGTTGCGCGCTTCACAGAACGACCCATGTGGGATTGATCAGAGTAACCGCCGTCATAGGCAATTTGGGCAGCAGAGGTGTCGGGGTTCCTGACAGTAAGCCCATGCAGGTGATCCAGTCGCGCAAAAAATTCAAGCGTTTGTCTAGACTGGCCACTCATACGTCTCATCCGTCGTTCCAAGGCGCGGATGCTGCGACCCGGGCCGCTCAATGCGGAACGAAGGGTAAGCTGACGAACCCAGTCAGCCAAAAGGTTGCCTCCTGCCCACATCGGGCCCTGCCGACTTTCCTGTACCTCACTCCATTTTGCATCAACGACGTCGCAGAAACCCTGCCATCCCGCCTCAGACGTAGGCGCGTCAGCGATGACAGACTTGGCATGATCAATGCAGGCGGGCTGCTTGAACGGCTCAAACGCACCACCAAGAAGGCTCCAGGCGTCCGGGAAGATGCCGATGGTCAATGCGACGACCGATCCTGGGCTCCAGCTGACCAGCGGTGCAGATTGCGGCGGCAGTGCAAAGACCGCTTGCATCGGGGATACCGCACGTAGCGTTTCCAAATCGCAAAGGTCGTGCGCCACGTGCAGTTGCCCCTTCAGCACGCAGGTCAAGGTGACAAGCGGTGAGGCTGGGAAAAAATTCAGCCGATCCTGATCACTGAGCACAAGGTCTCGCGTATCCCGCACAACTGCCAGAGCTATGCAGCCTGCAAGCCGCGGCGGTGGCAGCAGCAGATGTGCTGCGCGCGGCGTAGATGGCCTTGCGGGATTGCGTGTATCTGTCGGCATCATTCTATCCAATCATCGCGGGTTTTGGCGACTATGCAGCAGCGAAAAACAGGAGTTTTGCTTTGCCAAATATACGCTTTCAAGGACCTTGGCGCCACCGCCTGGGCAGTCTAGCCGCACTGAACCGCATTGCCTTGGGCGTCTATGCGCGCCACCTGGCAGGGCGAAAAATCGCCCCCGACTGGGATGCGAACATGGAGATTGGCATCCGGTTTTGGCGACATCAGTTTACAACTGCGATGCGGCATCGCGATATCCGCACTGGACGCGCCATATACAACAGCCTTCAGACGCTGACGGATGATACCTACGAGGTTGAAACACGAACAACCCCACAAGGCACCTGGTTCAAACCAAAAAACATTCAAACGGACCGTGTCGTGCTCTATATGCACGGTGGAGGATACACTTTCGGTGGACCGAATGCGGCACGGTTTGCTTCGATGCTCGCGCATCACACAGGCGCACAGCTGATCATGCCCAAGTATCGGCGTACGCCCGAATACTCCCATCCAGCACAGATTGAGGACGCGCGCGCGGCCTACACATTGTTGAGCGCGTCAGTCCCACCAGAAAAGATAGTGTTTATTGGAGATAGCGCAGGCGCTCATCTGGTGCTGATGCTTCTGCTGTCACTGAAAGAATCCGACGCCGCGCAGCCCGCGCTTTGCATCGCGCTATGTCCATGGGTGGATGTTGGCCTGCGCGGTGACAGTATGACTTCGAACGACCATTTCGACCTTGTTCAAGGATGGATGGCTCTGAAGTTCGGGCAGTGGCTCGACCCAGATGAAACCTACGGGCGGGAGGCTCTGTCGCCAATCAGCCATGACTTTTCAGGATTGGCGCCGATCTACCTTCAGGCCGGCGGACGCGAGATTTTTCGGGATCCGGCTACAGATTTCGCAAGACAGCAGGCTGCCAAGGGCGCGAACGTTATGCTGGATATCTGGGACGACATGCCACATGATTTTCAGGCTTACGACAGCCTGTTCGCGTCTTCTACACAGGCCCTCAAACGTATTCGGAATGCGGCGCGTGGCCACATGACACTGTCAGAAGCGCTCCCGCCTTTGACTGGCGTCACTCGTCTGACCAATGGCGCGTTTCGATCCTGAGGCAAAAGAACCACTGTGCGGTATCTGCCTTCAGGTTTCGCTATCGGACCACACCAAAGTGAATGCCACAGCATAAAGTAGCAGAGCGGGTAACTTGGCCAAAACCGACACAAGGTTAAGGATCAGCAATTGCAGAAGTACACTGGAGACAAAAGAAACTCGATGACTGCAAACAAAGCAACAGCACCAATATCCATTTTTGGCGGCTCCTATGGATGAAAATGGGGGTCATGAGGATGTCTCAAGGTCGCCAGCGCCACACGCCGCAACGCATCTCGGGCGACCAGAATATGGAAGGGCAAGATCGCAGTCAGGTATAGCCTGCCGCCGCAATTGTGCACATGCACCCAAGTGGCAAGCGAGACCGTGCCGTCGCGGGACATGATAGACACACGGAAATCGAGATGTCTGTCATCGAAACCTGCGATGAGTTCCTGATCGGTCTCTTGGTCTACCGGGAACGGCCCGACCTTATCCGGCGCATCGGGACCTTCATGAGAAAGACCGAATGGCGTCACAAGTATCTTACGCAGCTGCAATAGACCCTTGGCCCAGCCGGGGAAGTCAGTGATGATCTCAGCTGCAGTGCGGGGGGTTGTGTCTGCAGGCACCGAGAAGCAATCGATGAAATCAGTTGGCCCAATGCGCGACCAGAGGGCACTGTCATGCGGAAGCCGTGCACGGGAGACCGCGAATATCGACGTCATTTCACAGCACTCTTCCGCGACAGGGATCCCGGGCCCCGGAACTCGGCTGTCCACAACAGAGCGGCCAGAGCACACTCCACCGCAATCGCCACCCAGATACCCAATCCTACAGCGCCCCGTGCCCATTCGACCGCGCCAAGACCCGCGAGCGAGATCAGAACCAAACCGATCGAAACTGCTACGCATCGGCGCGACGGGTTTGCCGAATGACCAGCGCAGGTGAATGTCAGATAGGCCAGCCCGGCAAATAGAACGCTAGCGCGTTTTGCAAGCACGTCCGCAGCGTCTGAGGCTTGCAGCTCAAAAAGGGCATAGATCATGCCCGGCATAAACATGAGACAGAGGGTTAGCGCGGCGAAAGTCGCAGCGCACAGGCGCGCGGCTGTGAAGAATGGCACGTGCATTGGCTACCCCATCCCTTGGGCAACGGCACAGAACAGGCCGCCGATCGGAAAGAAGAAGACCCATGAAAGATGGCGACCCCGGCTGGCAACCAGCGCAGTCAGCCCGTAAACCGCAAAAAGAACAGCCCCTCCGTAAAGGAGTTTCCTCGAGAAATCCGTCGGATCGGACGGGTATCCCACCAGCAGCAATGCCAAAGCCACCCACAACAGGGATAAGAAGTGCCATCCGCATTGCAACGTCATGATCGTGATGCGACGGCTTCCAAGGATGATAGGCAAGTCTGGCAGGCTGCAGATCGGATTGATCAAGTTGATGCCACCCAGCAAGGAATGCATGGCAGAAACAGTCATCAACAAAAAGGCGGCAACGGTGAGCATGTCACATCTCCGACGGCAAAATGAGGAGAGAGGCGCAGATCAGCCCTAATACAATGATCAAAGGGCTGAAATAGCGGCGATTGTAGGTCCGAAAGGGTTCATGAGCGCTGGCAGGTGCCACATCGACATAGCCAAGCCCACCGCGCAGCAAGAAGGCAACAGTTTGTGCAAGGAGAAGCCAGTATGCGACCTGCTTGGGCAGTGGGTTCGGTAAGACGCCCGCGTGGATCAGCGGCAACACCCCCGCGGCCAAAATGGCCCCTGCCGCAATGACGGTGATGGCGAATTTGGCCCAATACCCGGTTTTTGGGTTCAACGACGGCCCGCCAACGCTGTGGGCAAGGTCTCTTTCAGTTGCAAAGGGCCAAGGTATGCCAAAGGCCCAAACCAAATGTAACGCCGCAGCCGGCAGAAGAACGGCCGCGGCGATCCATGCAAGCAGTATCATTGGCTCAGACCTTCAAGCGCAGGAACACATGCGCGCCTGCGTCTGCGCTACCCGACCAGAAGAGGTCGCTTGCCCTGGCCGTGCGCCAGTATTGGAAGATCGAAAAGCCAGTCTCCCCTGCCCCGTAGACTTCCACCCGCAGGCACCCTGAAGCACGGCGCAACACCGCCACCACCTGTGCAGCCGACACGTCAGTATCCGCACGCACCACCCGAAGAACCGGCAGGTTTTCCGGCAACACAGATTCAATGCCAAAGGCAAATGCTGAGGCTTTTACCGCCAATGTACAGGCCGGAAGTGCTGCGATGACGCTCCGCCGTGAAAGGCCAGTATGTCCAGCCATCACATCACCAGCCTGTCGTAGTACGTGACATCAGGTGGACCTTCCATAAAGCTCAGAAGCGTGGTCATCACCCCGCGTTCTTCGATGAAGGCAAGGTAGGCTTGATGATGTTCGCGGCTCATCCATTCTTCGTGGATGAGAAACGCCCGTGTCTGGGGGTCATAGTAAAGCGTGACGCTTAGCGCGCCGTCAAAACCGCGAACACTTGGCAGGTTTTCCTCAAGAAACGTGGAAAGGGCAGCAAATGCTCCGTCCCGGACAGTCATCTCGAGCGTGACCCAGATCGTCATAGTTGGTCTCCTTCATAGTCATGGAGCCACACTCACAGGATCAATTGAGCCGGGATAGAAAACGGAGACAGGAAATCGGGTTTTTGCGTCACTTTCGTGCCGCGCTTCAGGCAAGATGCAATCGATGTTGTTTGGGTGTTTCGTTGAACAGCGATTTGTAAGCCTTGATGAAATGCGACGTGTCTGCAAAGCCCGCTGCCATGGCGATGTGCGCAATCGTATCCTGCCCGCTGATCACCTGTTCTCTTGCATGTTCCAGCCGCGCACGTCGGAGCCAGACGCTTGGCGTTTCACCAAACTCGCGCTTGAAGTCCCGCTGGAACGCAGAAACCGACCGCCCTGACAGCGTCGCATAATCGGCCACCGAAAGATCGGCGAGCGCATGGGCACGCATGACCTGTTTGATATTGCGACGGGCGCGATTGGCATTCTCGTGCACCAGAAAACTAAGCAACTGGTCTTCGGGGTCGTGCAGGCGCAGCAACAAAAGCAGTTCCAGAAGCTTTGCCTTCACAAGCGGCGGTGTGGCACACAAATCGGCATAGACCTTTGGCAAGGCCTCAACATACCCGCGCAACGATGCCGATCCGGCAAAAAGTGCGGTCTTGCTTGCTGGTGTCGAAACCGCCTGACGCGATGTTGCCGCCAGAAATTCCGAAATAACTGTGTCACTAAAAAAGAACAGGAACGCTTCGAGTGGACCGTTCCCGCTCGAAAACTCCGATACCATGTGATGATGCCTTGGGACCAATAACGTATCTCCGGGGGCTACGGTGGTCTCATCACCATCGGCATCAAAAAAGGTCTCGCGCCCGCGAACCACATAGGCCAGACACGGCGCATTAGAGAAAAACTCCGTGCCAAACGCATCTTGTTCAAGCAGCTTGTGAAAGATCCCGGCTCGCCCACTTGTCATGATAGCGCGGGCTCCGTCAAAGGCGTGCAGACCTTCAGGGATCAGCAGGATTTGGCGCCCTGTTGCAAGTCGCGTTTCGGATCGGCCTGCTTGCGTCATGCACAAGTTCCATGAAATTGCATTGCTCAAAACATATCCTAGGTTATGTTTCATCTCAAGTAGCGGAAAAGCGGTGGAACCGCGCGAGCATGGTGGCATGGGAAGACGATTTCAAAGGTCCGACTGGCTGTCATTTGGTTTGTCACAACTCGCGCGGCGTGGTCCCGATGCGCTGCGCGTGAAAGAACTATGCCGCGCTGCAGACAAAACCATCGGCTCCTTCTACCATCACTTCGCTGATCAGCCTGCATTCATTGAAGCGATGATGAAGCATTGGCGGCAAACGCATACACTTCCGATTATTCATGCGCTGAATCAGATCGACGACAATAACATGCGCGCAGTTGAATTGACTGGGCTGGCGACCGCACTTGACGTCGAAACTGAGATTGGTGTGCGCCTTCTGGCAAGCCGAAATGAACACGCCGCAGTGGTCCTTGAAAGCGTTGATCAAGAGCGGGTGACATATGTCGCCGACATGTATGCCGCACGTTTCAATGTGTCGGCCGAAGAAGCCACTCGGCTGGCGCAGTTGGAATACGCCGCATTTGTCGGATCGCAACTGGTGTTCAAAGAGGATTACGCCCAAAAAGCCCCAGCTCTTTCCAGCTTGCTGCAAGACCTCATTACCTCAAAGCACCAAAGTTAGGCGCGACCTGATCCCTGCTTGCTGGTGCAAAGGACGACTGTACACGGTCCACCCTGTCTAAAGTTATCAGTATGCAGCCATCTTGGTTGCCGCTCATCAGCAGGGCGGCGCAGTTGCGATAGACCAGCCACGAAGGTGCATCGTTGCGATCGATCTCGACACAATATCAGATCACGCGGAAGAAAAGGTCCCCACCTGAACCTGACGGTTATCTCCCAAGCCACCCACCATCGACCGGCAATGTGATGCCGGTAACATATCGTGCAGCGGGCCCCGCCAGAAATGTAACGGCCCCAGCAATGTCTGCGGGTTCCGCCCATCTGCCCAAAGGAATCCGGTCAAGGATCGCTTTGTTGCGGTCGGGATCATTGCGCAGATCAACCGTGTTGTTGCTGATCACGTAACCCGGAGCCACGGCATTGACGGTAATCCCGTTAGCCGACCATTCGTTCGAAAGTATCTTGGTCAGTCCTGCGACACCACTTTTTGAGGCCGTGTATGATGGCACCCGTATACCGCCCTGAAATGACAGGAGCGAGGCGATGTTGATGATGCTGCCGCCACCTGCGGCGACACGGGACTTTGCAAAGCTTTGGCTGAGGAAGAAGACAACCTTGAGGTTGATATCCATAACCGCGTCCCAGTCTTCCTCGGTAAAGGTCAGACTGTCGTCGCGGCGGATGATGCCTGCGTTATTCACCAGCGTGTCGATCTGGCCGAACTGGTCTTCGGCCTGCGCAAAGGCGGCCTGCGCCCCGGCCACCGAACTCAGATCGGCTTTCAGCGGTGCTGCCTTGCCCCCGACGGCGGCAATCTTAGCCAGGGTATCGTCCATTGATGACCGACCAACCGCGATCACATGCGCCCCTGCTGTCGCCAGATCAACGGCAATGGCTTGTCCAATGCCGGTATTGGCCCCAGTCACAAACGCGCGTTTACCACTCAGAGAAAATCGGTTCATGGCAGTCTTTCCTTTATGAATGCTTGGGTGATGTGACGTCCGACCGCTTCCAGTCACCGCGCCAAAGCCTGCGGTGAAATACCGGGAACTTGAGGACTTCTTCCCACAAGAACAACGACAATATCCAAAAAGCAGAGAGATCAAGATAGAGAACGAAAAGGGCGGTTGCAGGCACGCGGAACGCCCATTGCGACCAGATGAAGATATGCATGACATAAACCGTATCCCCCGACGCGCGCAGCGTGTTGCCGCAGATCGCATTGGTTGCGCGGGGAAACTGGATGATCAGAAGAATAGGCAGAAAACCAAATAGGATCGCGCGGGTTTCGGCCTCGAGATTGGGATAAATCCAGTCGAGCGACAGGCACATGATAAGGAAAATCGCAGCAACGATCCCGGCAGCAAAAAATGCTCCGGTCCAGGCCCGTGAGAGGAACCGATCCAGCACGTCCTCTGACGTGCGCTGACCCAAGAGTTGGGCGACCAGTATGCCTGTGGCCTGTGTCCACTGCATCGCAACCTGCCCGGCCAGCAGGTTCCATGGCGCAATAAGCGTCATTGCGGCAAACCCATTCAGCGACATCTTTGCGTAGATCAATGAACACACATGCGTGGACAGCGTGGCGCTGACAAATGTTGCCGCAATCGGCAGTGCAAAGCGAACATGCGCCTTGACAGACGGCAGAAAGGTCGTGTGATGCCAGCCTGCGATATGGCGCAGATACCCGTTGTTGCGCAACAGCAGGAGTGTCCAGAAAATCGTCTGCACCATGATCGCGATGGCGCTGCCAAGCGCAGCACCCGCCACGCCAAATGCGGGCAATCCGAAATATCCATGGATCAGCACAATGCTGCTGCAGACGTTGATCGGAACAGAAAGCAGGTAGCCATAAAGCGGCAGCTTGGTTCGGCTGCACCCGTTGAAGAAACTTGCGATGCACTGGCCAACCGCCTCGCCAAGAATGACGATGGTGAATATCATCAGATAAGTCTGCGCTGCGGCGGCGACCTCGACCGAGGGCGCGAGGGCGTCAATCAAAGTTCCACCCCAGAAAAAAATCAGCACGACGCCGAGCACGCCCATGCCAACACTGATGGTCAATCCCGATCCAAGGACGGATTTGAGAAACACCGGATCGCCACTGCCAAAGGCCTGCGCCGTGCGGATCTGCATTGCGTGGGAAAAGGCAAAGATGACGCCTAGCATTATGCCACCAAGGGCGGCAGCCAGACCCATCGCGGCTAACGCATCTTCGCCCAAGGATGATAAGAGAAACCCGTCGATGACAACCGTCCCATGCAAAAAGATCGCCCTGAGCGTCATCGGCCAGGCCAGAGCAAAGACATCCCCGGCACCGGGCTGTCGCATCGCGTGATCTGTCCGGATCGTCATGGACCAAGTCCCATTACTGCGCATTGTTTCACGACCTGACCGTCAGACAGGCCCGTTCACATCAGGCAGTTTCGCTTTCGAAGTAATTTGCGTTCGTCGCGGTGATCCGCTCAATCGTGACATCAAGGCGTGACAAATGCTTAAGGCAGGCTTCGACAGCCGCATCCGTATCATGGGCGATGACCGCGTTTGCGATTTCCTTGTGATCGGCAAGCAGTTCAGGAATGCGCTGTTCCTTTTCGATACCAAGCATGCACAGCCGGTCAACCTTTGCCTTTTCTTCAAGAATGACCTCAAATGCGTAATCAACACCCGCGATGCTGCACAGAACCTCATGAAACGCATAATCAAGCTGGCCGAACCGTTCGACATCCTTCGCTGCTGTCGCAGCCTCCTGTTCGGCCAGTGCAGCGCTCAACAGGGTTTCGCCCTCTGCGTCGCAACGCGCGGCCGCGCGGCATATCACCTCTTTTTCGATCGCCGCACGGATAAAGCGTGCCTTTTCGATCTTGCGCATTGAAAAGCGCCGCACTTCCGTCGCGCGCTGAGGTCTGATCAGGAGTAAATCAAGATTGGCAAGACGGCTGAAGGCGTCCCGGACAGGCTGCCGCGACACACCAAATTGGGCGGCAATATCTGCTTCGGAAATCCGGTCACCGGGCTTGAGCTGCAACGTCGCAATCTGCTCGTGCAAGGTATCAAAAACGTCGTCAACACTTGTCCGCCGTTCGTTTTGTGTGAGCGTTTGCACCATAAAGAACTCCCCTTTTGACCAGAAGATAAAGACGGCCTAGCAGAAATCAAACTAGTATACCAGACTGGCATTCTAGTTTTCTTACTAGTATACCAGATGAAGAAGCCGAATCGTTTTGCCAGGCGAGAATGGTCGAGACACGTCAGGGAGGGGCAATGTCCGGGGTAGAACTAGACGGAATCGTAAAGGCTTACGGCGCCTTGCAGGTTGTCCACGGCATTGACCTGAATGTGGCGGAGAAGGAATTTGTGGTGCTGGTCGGCCCGTCGGGTTGCGGCAAGTCGACAACGCTACGGATGGTCGCTGGGCTGGAAGAGATCACGGAAGGCGATTTGACCATCGACGGGCGTCGCATGAACCGTGTCGCCCCCAAGGATCGTGATGTGGCGATGGTGTTCCAGAACTACGCGCTTTACCCGCATCTGAATGTGGCCGACAACATGGCCTTCGGCCTGCGCATCCGCAAAATGCCGAAGGCGGAAATCGCGACAACCATCGCAGATGTGGCCGAAATTCTGGGACTGACCCCTTATCTTGATCGGCGGCCTGCGGATTTATCGGGTGGGCAGCGACAGCGGGTCGCGATGGGACGCGCCATCGTCCGACATCCGAAGGTTTTCTTGTTTGATGAACCTTTGTCCAACCTTGATGCGAAGCTGCGCACACAGATGCGCGCCGAAATCAAACGCCTGCATAACCGTCTCGGTGTGACGTCAATCTATGTGACCCATGATCAGGTCGAGGCGATGACGCTTGCCGACAGGATTGTCGTCATGAACGACGGCCGGATCGAACAGGTCGGCACGCCGATGGAGTTGTTCAACAATCCGGCCAATACGTTTGTTGCTGGCTTCCTCGGCTCCCCACCGATGAACCAGATCAAGGGTATCCTGACTGAAACGGGGGCCAGGATCGGCAACACCGAGATCAAGTTGCACGGTGCGATCAACGGGCATGCCGGGCGTGACGTCATCGTGGGCATCCGTCCTGAACATGTCACACTTGGCCAAACCGACGGCACCTCATCGCTTCCCATCGAACTTGATCTTGTCGAACCGCTTGGGTCAGAGGCCTTGCTGCACGCCCGCTATGGCGACGAAAACATGGTTTTCAAAGCCGACACTAACGGGAATATCACCCACCTTGCGGGCGTCGCTGAGGTGCATGTGCCTGCCCATCTGGTGAAGCTCTTTGATGCAGAGACAGGCCGCGCCCTGAACCTGGGGGCCTAGTCGGATGTCTGATCGCAATTCCGACATTGGCGGTCTTCCTGTCGAAGAGCTCGTGGTCAAGGCTGACGAGGCGATGCGTGATCGGCGCAAGACCCGTGCGGGTGACAGCAGCTGGGTCAGGACATGGGATCATTTTCGGCGCGAATGGCAGATCTATGTCATGCTGCTGCCGACGATCATCTGGTTCATCGTCTTTCTGTACAAGCCGATGTACGGGCTGCAGATCGCGTTCAAGGACTATTCGATCTTCCGCGGTGTCGCAGATAGCCCATGGGTGGGATGGGAGCATTTCAAGACGCTGTTTTCCAATGATCAGTTCCTGCGCGCAGTGCGCAATACGATCACGATCAGCTTTTACAATCTGATCTTCGGCTTTCCCGCACCGATCATTCTGGCGCTGATGTTCAATGAGATCATCCATGCGACCTACAAGCGGACCGCGCAGACCATCGTCTACCTGCCGCATTTCATCTCATCAGTCATCATCGCGGGTATCGTGATTACCGCCTTTTCGCCCACCGCGGGGATCATCAATACGATCATCGAGTGGCTGGGGTTTGATGCGGTCTACTTCCTGACACAGCCTGAATGGTTCCGCCCGATTTTCGTAGGTACGGGCATCTGGCAAGAGGCCGGGTTTGGGTCGATTGTCTTTCTTGCGGCTATCGCCGGGGTCAACCCCTCGCTGTATGAAAGCGCGGTTGTCGACGGGGCGAACCGTTGGCAGATGATGTGGAAGATCACCATTCCATCAATCCTACCGACCATCCTGATCATGCTGATCATCCGCATCGGCAACATCATGGAAGTGTCGTTTGAACTTGTGATCCTGCTTTACCAGCCGTCGACTTATGAAACGGCGGATGTGGTGAACACATGGGTCTACCGTCAGGGTCTGCAATCAGGTCAATACGACCTCGCAGCCGCCGCCGGCCTTTTCAACGCCGTCGTCGCTTTCGTTCTCGTGATGACAGCAAACACCCTCTCACGCCGCTTCTCGCGCACATCGCTTTGGTAGGGGGGCAAGATGCAAAAATGGTCTCTTTACTCTCGTGGCGACAAGTTCTTTGCAGTGGTCGTGTCGATCCTGATTGGAATGTTCACTGTCGCGACGCTCTACCCGTTCATTTACATTGCCGCCGTTTCGTTCAGCTCTGGCTTTGCGGCACAGGCAGGCAAGGTAGTACTGACACCCATTGACGCCACCATCGAGGCCTATGGCTATATCCTGACCGATCCGCAGTTCTGGATCAGCTACCGCAACACATTCATCTACACGATTGGCGGCACGATCATGTCGCTGGCGTTCATCATTCCGGGGGCCTATGCGCTCAGCAGGCCACAACTGAAAGGGCGGCGGTTCTTTAACCTCTTTATTGCCTTCACAATGTGGTTCAACGCTGGTCTGATCCCGTTCTTTCTGAACATGCGCGATCTGAACCTGCTCGATAGCATGTTCGGCATCATCCTTGCCTTCGCGGTCAACGCCTTCAACATCATCCTGTTGCGCAACTTTTTCGAAGCGATCCCGCAAAGCTTTGAAGAAGCCGCACGGATGGATGGGGCCAATGATTTCCAGGTGCTCTGGAAGGTGTTCATTCCGCTCAGCAAGCCAGCAATCGCCACGATCACATTGTTCTGCATCGTGTCACGCTGGAACGGTTTCTTCTGGGCCATGGTGCTGCTGCAATCCGAAGACAAGATCCCGCTGCAGGTGTTTCTGCGCCACACGATTGCAAACCTCAGCGATGATGATGAGTTTGCCATTGTCCAGACCGCCGCCGGGTTCAGCGCGGAAACCGTCACCGCGGCCATCATCGTCTGTTCGATCATCCCCGTGCTGATCGTCTACCCGTTCATCCAGAAATACTTTGAAAAAGGCATCCTGCTTGGGGGTGTGAAGGAATAATGAAACGCAAATGGGAGGAAACGAAATGCGTAAACTAGGACTTGCGGCAGCGCTGCTGGCGGGCAGTGCTCTGTCTGCCCCCGCCTTTGCTGATGGGCACCTGCGGATTGTGGAGGAACCGCTGGAGCTGACCATTCAAATGAACCACGCGCGCTATCCCATCTATGAAGAAGATTGGCCGGTCGAAGAGGCAGCGCGAGAGCTGACAGGTATCCACCTTCTCAACGATACGGTTGGCGCGAACATGCGGACCGACGAAAACACGGGCCGAACCGAAGCGCTGAACCTGATGCTGGCATCAGGCAATATCCCGGACATCGTCGGGTCCAGCCGCATCCGCGATTTTGTCAACCAGTACGGCCCAGAAGGCGCATTCATACCGCTGAACGATCTGATCGCAGAGCATGCACCAAACATCGCCGCTTACTACGCCGAACGTCCCGACATCGAAGCGGCGGTGAAAGCCGCTGACGGGCAGATGTACTACATCCCATATCTGCCAGACGGCAAATACGGACGCGCCTATTGGATCCGCACGGATTGGCTGGATGCGCTGGGGCTGGATATGCCGCAGACGGTCGAAGAATACGAAGAGGTCCTGCGCGCCTTCAAAACGCAAGACCCTAATGGCAACGGCGAGGCTGACGAAGTCCCATTCTTTGCGCGCCAATGGCCGGAACTCATCCGCTTGGTCACACTTTGGGACGGTCGTGCGCACGGGTCCGATACCTATCATGACTTCCTTGTTGCGGATGGCCGGATTGACCATGGCTATATTGGCGAAGGTTACCGTGAAGGTATCAAGAACCTCGCGCGGTGGTACGACGAGGGCCTGATCGACGCAGAAATCTTCACCCGCGGCTCATCAGCACGTGACTTCCTGTTGTCTGAAAACCTTGGCGGTTCCACGCATGACTGGTTCGCTTCGACAGGTGGTTACAACAGCCTTTCGTCCGAGATTGACGGGTTCCGCTTTGAGGCAATGGTCCCACCCGCTTCGGTGGGCGGCAACCGCATCGAAGAGCACCGCCGCATCCTAGTGAAACCTGACGGCTGGGCGATCGGTTACACAAACGAGCATGTTGTCGAGACGATCAAGTACTTCGATTTCTGGTTCACCGAAGAAGGGCGTCGTCTGGCAAACTTTGGTGTCGAGGGCACGCATTACGACATGGTGGATGGGAAGCCGATCTTTAAAGAGGAGTTCCTGAATGCCGGTCCGGTCAACCGTTCACTGTATCAGATCGGTGCGCAGCTTCAGGGACGCGGCTATTTCCAGGACTACGACTATGAAATCCAGTGGACCAACGAATTCGCGCTGGCCGGGATCGAACTGTATGAACAGGGCGATTACCTGATCCCCGATTTTCTGGGCGTCGCGTTCAATGCGGAAGAACAGCGGGTCTATGACCGGACCTGGGGCTCTATCCGCGACTACATGCTTGAAAAGCAGCAAAGCTGGATCCTAGGCTCTGCCGATGTAGAGGCCGAATGGGACGACTATCTGGCCCAACTCGATGAAATGGGCATGCAGGAACTGCTGACCGTCATGCAATCCGCCTATGACCGTCAATACGGCGGCTGATCTTCCTCCCGTTGGGGGCGGCGTACACATGTCGCCCCTAACAACTCCTCATTCAATTTAGCTGCGGACAAGATACGCGATGCCGGCAGACGCCTTACCCACGCTCGATGAACCAAATGCAGGCCGATTGACCATTCAATACGGCCCGACCGAACATGACGAGATCGTGGAAAACCCGCCGCGTTTTACTTGGATACCCGTGATTGAAGATGATGCATCCTATGTGTTGCGCATCTCTTCCGATCCGAAATTTCCCAAAACTGACACGACGCAGTTTGACGACATTCCGCATAACTTTTTCACGCCCGATACGGGACTTGCACCCGGGACCTACCATTGGTCCTACGCCACGTGGGACAAAAGCACGGAGAAACGCAGCAGTTCCTGGAGCAGCGCCCGCAGTTTCACCGTCGCTGAAGGGTTGCCCGAAACACCCCTGCCGTCCCGCGCAGTACGCCTGTCGCAAGTCACGACCGACCATCCTCGGCTATGGATGACACCGGATCGCCTGAAGGATTTCAAAGCAGCCGTTGCGGCAGACCCCGATCATTGCGCGTGGTCCACTTTCTACGAAAAATCCGTCCTGCCATGGCTGGACCACCCCGTGACGCCCGAACCGGCGGGCTATCCCAACCATCAGCGCACCGCACCCGTCTGGCGGCAAACCTATATCGACCTGCAAGAGGTCTGGTACGCGATCCGCCACCTCGCCATCGGTGGTAAGGTCACGGACAACGCGGACATGACCGCTCGCGCCAAGGAATGGCTGCTGGAAACCGCCAGCTGGGATCCGATGGGTGTCACATCACGGGCCTATACGGACGAATGGGCATATAGGGCCTGCAACGCTTTGGCGTGGGGATATGATTGGCTTTACGATGATTTGTCCGAGGATGAACGCGCAACGGTCCGTGCGTCGCTACTCGAACGAACACGCGACATTGCCGAACATGCGATCCTTAACGCCAAGATCCACCTGTTTCCTTATGACAGCCATGCCGTGCGCTCGGTCTCTCTGGTGATCGTGCCTGCCTGCATTGCACTGCTTGGCGACGATGAGGACGACGAGGCGCGCGCCTGGCTGAACTACGCCATCGAATTTCTGATGACAGTTTATTCCCCATGGGGTGACAGCGACGGAGGTTGGGCCGAGGGTGCGCAATACTGGATGATGGGCATGGCCTATCTGATTGATGCGGCCAACCGCCTGAAAAGCTACACCGGTATCGACATCTACAAGCGACCTTTTTTCCAGAACACCGGGGATTTCCCGCTGTTCTGCAACGCCCCTGACACAAGTCGTGGATCATTTGGCGATGACAGCGCCCTTGGCGACTTGCCAGCGATCAAGACGGGCCTGAATATGCGGCAGTTTGCTGGCGTCACCGGAAAGGGCGAATACCAGTGGTACGCCGAGGAAAACCTGACCACCAATCCCGGCACCGAAATGGCGTTCTACAATTGGGGCTGGTGGGACACGAATTTCGATGAATTGGTGTTCCAGACCGATTTCCCGATCGTTCCTGCAGAACCCCCCAAAGGCGGTCTGCGGCATTTCAAAGGGATCGGCTGGGTTGGCGTGCAGCATGCGATGGATGACCCCGACAACCACATCCAGTTCGTGTTCAAGTCATCCCGGTTCGGATCGGTGAGCCACAGCCATGGCGATCAGAACGCGTTCTGCCTGTCTGCCTATGGCGAGGATCTGGCAATCCAGTCAGGTCATTATGTGGCCTTCAATTCGACCATGCATCGCAATTGGCGGCGGCAGACCCGGTCAAAAAATGCGATCCTGATCAATGGCAAAGGTCAGTATGCCGAAAAGGACAAGGCCAAGGCGCTGTCTGCAACCGGCAAGATCATCGCGGCAGACGAGCGCGAGGATCATGTCTACATCTGCGGCGATGCCACCCCCGCCTATCAAAGTCTGTCACCCGAGGTGACCAGCGCCGTGCGCGAGATTTATTTCGTGCGCAATTCCTATTTCGTGATCGTCGACAAGGTGGATGCGGAAACACCTGTTACCGTTGACTGGTTGTTGCACGCCAATGAGCCGTTTGAGCTGGGCAAATCCACATTCCGTAACACGCAAACCCGTGCCGGTTTTTACGGCCAAATCGTGTGGTCCGAAGGTGGCAAGCCTGACATCAGCCAAAAGACCGAGTTCACAGATGTGGACCCCGCCGAGTACGAGGGGCTGCCGGTCAGCACCTGCCTGACTGCACACTATCCTGCCGCCACGCGCCATCGGATCGCGACCTTGCTGGTGCCTTACCGGCTGGATGCCCCGAAACGCATTTTCAACTTCATGGATGATCAGGGCTACGACGCTGACCTCTATTTCACCGACCCCGATGAACACACCTTCAAGGTCGTGATGAAGAAACTCGCCAATAGCTAAAGCGCGGAGAAAAACATGAGCGTGAAAAACTACTTCCCCGAAAGCGGAAACAAACTTGAAACAGTTGCCGTAGGCCTCAGCCGCAAGATCGGGGCGCATAACGACAATCTGATGGTCGTCGAAGTTCATTTTGATGCGGGCATCACAGCGCCACTGCATCACCACCCCCATGAACAAATCACTTACGTCATGTCCGGCAAGTTTGAATTCACCGTAGGGACTGAAATCTACATCGTCGGTCCGGGGGATTCACTTTATAAAGAGCCCAACATTGAACACGGGGCGACCTGTCTTGAGGCGGGCACCTTGCTGGATGTCTTCACCCCCCACCGTGAGGATTTCCTTTGATTTCTGAAACACCCAATTCCCCAGCGGAGCGTATGTAATGAACAAACCCGTCATCGGTTTTATTGGCCTCGGCCTTATGGGCGGCAACATGGTCGCCAACCTACAGGCCCGAGGGTTCGAAATGGTCGTGATGGGCCGCAGGAAAGACGCAGTTGACGCCGCGCTCGCGCGCGGAAACGCACGCGAGGTGGCGACGCCAAAGGAGCTTGCCGAAGCGAGCGACATCGTCATGCTTTGCGTGACGACATCGGATGTTGTTGAGTCCCTCGTCTATGGCGATGACGGTATCCTAGCAGGGATCAAAGATGGGGCCGTGCTGATTGACTTTGGTACATCCATTCCTGCCTCCACCCGCAAGATTGGTGCCGATCTGGCGGCGAAGGGTGCAGGGATGATCGACGCCCCGCTCGGGCGCACCCCGGCCCATGCCAAGGACGGGCTGCTGAACATCATGGCGGCGGGTGACAAGGCGACGTTCGACAAGGTGAAACCTGTCCTTGATGAGCAAGGTGAAAATGTCTTCTATCTTGGCGCACTTGGCGCTGGTCATGTAACCAAGTTGATCAATAACTACATGGGCATGACCACCGTTTGCGCGATGAGCCAGGCCTTTGCCGTGGCCGACCGTGCTGGCGTAGATCGTGCCCAGCTTTATGACATCATGTCGGCAGGGCCTTCCAACTCGCCTTTCATGGGGTTCTGTAAAAACTATGCCGTCGATGGTATCAGCGACCTTGGATTTTCAATCAACAACGCCAACAAGGATCTCGGCTATTTCCTGAAGATGGTCGAAGATATCGGGACCCGCGCAGAAATCGCTGAAGGCACGGCGCAAAACCTGCGGGCTGCCGTTGATGCGGGCTTAGGCGATGGTAACGTGCCAGAGATTTTCGACTATTACAAACAGCTTGAAAGCTGAGAGACATCGTACGACGCACGGGGAAGACAGCCATGAAACTTGCTGGGAAAACAGCCATTGTGACCGGCGGCGGCCGCGATATCGGCGCGGCAGCGGCCAGAAAACTAGCCGCTGAAGGGGCAAATGTCGCGATCAGCTATTTTGAAAGCGCCAAGGGGGCGGATAACGTTGTTGCGGATATCGAGGCTGCAGGTGGCAAGGCCATCGCAGTTCAAGCTGACCTAAACATGCAGGAGGGCGTTGACAAGCTTGTCGGTGCAACGCTTGATCGCTTTGAAGGCATCGACGTGCTGGTGAACAACGCGGGGGGATTGATCGCGCGCAAGACCCTCGCCGAAATGGACCTTGCACATTGGAACGCGGTCATGACGCTGAACCTGACATCCACCTTCATGATGACCAAGGCGTGTCTGGCGCACATGAAGTCCGGCACAATCGTGAACCTTGCCAGCCAGGCGGGGCGCGATGGTGGTGGTCCGGGGGCGGTGGCTTATGCGGCGTCAAAGGGGGCGATCATGACGATGACGCGGGGCCTTGCGAAAGAACTGGGCCCCGATATCCGGGTTAACGCGCTCTGCCCCGGTATGATCGATACGGACTTCCACAATATTCACACGCCAGACGCAGGCCGTCGGGGGTTTGAGGCGAACGCCCCGCTGAAACGTCAGGGTCATGTGGACGATGCGGCGAACCTTGTCCTGTTTCTGGCTTGTGATGACAGCGCCTTCCTGACGGGGACGAACATCGACATCAACGGCGGTATGCTGTTTTCGTAGAAAGGACCGGCCATGCGCGTTCTGGCGATTGGCGAATGTATGGCGGAGCTAGCCCCGACCGAAAGGGACGGCGATTATCGTCTGGGCTTTGCTGGCGACACGTTCAACACCGCCTGGTATCTGGCGCGTTTTGCGCCCGATGCGCAAGTCTCCTATCTCAGCGCCATCGGCGATGACGCGATCTCAGAGCAAATGCGCGCGTTTGTGCAGGAAAGCGGGATCGATGATGGTTTCTTGCAGAGCGTCGAAAACCGGACAATCGGGCTTTACCTCATTTCGCTCAATCAGGGTGAGCGCAGTTTTTCCTATTGGCGCGGACAGTCGGCGGCGAAGACACTGGCCGATGACCCGACAATGCTGAATGCCGCGATGGCTGCCGCAGACCTGATCTATTTCTCTGGCATCACATTGGCAATCCTTGCACCTGAACGTCGGGCGGCCCTGCTGAGCGCGGTGCGTGCGGCCCGCAAAGACGGCAAGACCATCGCCTTTGACCCAAATCTGCGGCCAAGGTTGTGGTCCACGGATACTGAGATGACCGAGGCGATCATGCAAGGTGCGGCTGTCAGTGACATCATCCTGCCATCGTTTGAAGACGAAGCCACTTGGTTCAACGACGCCAGCCTGCAAGCCACGGCAGATCGCTACCTTGCAGCCGGGGCACGCATTGTCATCGTCAAAAACGGTGCAGGCCGGGTATATTATGCAGACGGAGACGCGCGTGGCGAAGTGCCTGTGACCCCGGTCGATGCACCGGTCGATACCACGGCGGCGGGCGATAGCTTTAACGCGGGCGTCTTTGCGCGATACGTAGCGGGTGACGACATCGCCACCGGCATCGCCTATGGCTGCGCCATGTCGCGGGCCGTAGTGGGCGAGCGCGGGGCGCTGGTACCGATTGACCCGGCAACTTTGTCCGACAACGAGGTATAAGAATGCGCGAAACTTGGCGCTGGTTCGGGGAATTTGACCCTCTGACACTCACCGAGATCGCGCAGACCGGTGCCGCTGGCATTGTCAGCGCCTTGCACGCCATTCCTTACGGTGAGGTCTGGCCGAAAGAGGCAATCGCCGACCGCCGGGCAGAGATCGAAGCTGCGGGCTTTACTTGGGATGTAGTCGAAAGCCTGCCGGTGCATGAGGACATCAAACGCGGCACCGGCCCTATGTCGGCACACTTTGACGCTTACCGTACATCGCTTGAGAACCTTGCAAGCCAAGGTATCACAACCGTGTGCTACAATTTCATGCCGATCCTTGATTGGACCCGCACGGATCTGTTCGCACCTGTACCGCGTGGCGGTACCTGCCTGCATTTTTCAGCCACAAAGATGGCTGCTTTCGAAATCCATATGCTTGAGCGTGACGCCGCCCGTGACGCCTATCACCCAGATGCCATCCGCGCAGGCGATATCTGGTTTCAGGGCAGCACTGAAACAGAGCGTGACGCGCTTCTTCATGCAATCATGGCGGGCTTGCCTGGTGCGGTTGATCGGTACGATATCAACGGGTTGAGAACGGTTCTGGCAAGCTATGATGGTCTGTCGCACGACAACCTACGTGCGAACCTCAAGCGGTTTCTGGAAGAGGTTATCCCGACAGCGAGCACGCTTGGCATCAATATGTGCATCCATCCCGATGACCCGCCGCGAGATATACTGGGGCTGCCCCGCATCGTTTCAACCCAAGACGATATCGGGTGGATCACGCAGGCCGTTGACGACCCTGCAAATGGCCTGACGCTCTGCACCGGCTCGCTTGGGGCGACCCCGCGTAATGATCTGCCATCAATCGCCCGCGCCTTTGGGCACCGCACCCATTTCGCACATCTGCGCAATGTGACCAAAGAACCCGACGGGTCTTTCATGGAAAGCGCGCATCTTGCGGGTGACGTTGATCTGGTTGCTGTCATTGACGAACTGCTGGAAGCCGAAACCCGCCGCAGCCTGAACATTCCCTTTCGCGCCGATCACGGGCATGCGCTCTTGTCGGATATCGGGCAAACGTTCCAGCCGGGTTATACCATGATCGGCAGATTGCGCGGCTTGGCAGAGTTGCGTGGGATCATCGCCGCCCTGTCTTAGCCGCCAAGCAGGTTCGGCAGGGTCATGGAAATGGCTGGGACGAAGGTGATCAGCATAAGTGCCACAAAAATGGCGATGTAGAACGGCCAGATCGTGCGGATGGCTTTCTCCATCGGCAACTTGCCCACGGCGCATCCCACGAATAGGCATGATCCAACCGGCGGTGTGCAGAGCCCCAGCCCGAGGTTGACCAGCAGGATCATCCCGAACTGCACCGGGTCCACACCCAATGCCTGTGCGACCGGTAGAAAGATCGGTGTGCAGATAAGGATCAGTGCTGCCATATCCATGATCATGCCCAACAGCAACAAAACCACGTTAATCATCAAAAGGATCAGGATCGGGTTGTCCGTGATCCCCGTCAGCAGCGTGACCATTTTTGTGGGCACCCGGTAATAGGTCAGCATGTAGGCAAAGGCCGCCGCACAGGCGATCAGGATCATCACCATCGCCGTCGTCTTGACCGACTGGTTCACTGCAATCTTGAAGCTTTCCCAGGTGATCGACCGGTAAACCAGCAGCGTGACAAGGAACGCGTAGATCACGCCAAAGGCACCGGACTCGGTCACTGTAAACACGCCCGACAGGACCCCACCCACAATGATCACGGCCGTCAACAAGCCCGGTATCGCACCGATGAAGGCAATAAACAGGGCCGTCCAGCCGGGGAATTGCTCAGCTCGATAACCGCGTTTGATGGCAACGATGTAAGCGGCGGCAGCCAGACAGATGCACATCAAGATGCCCGGCACGACGCCCGCCAGAAACAGTTTTGAGATGGATACTGCACCGCCCGCCGCGATGGCGTAGATAATCATGTTGTGGCTTGGCGGGATAATAATGCCCGCAATCGAGGATGTGACCGTCACGTTGACCGCATAATCAGCGTCATAGCCCTTGTCCTTCATGACGGGGATCAGGATCGACCCAAGCGCCGAAATATCTGCGATGGCAGAGCCCGAGATCCCGCCAAACAACATCGACGACAGGACATTCACAATACCAAGCCCGCCGCGCACTGCGCCGACGGCAGCTTGCGCAAATCTGACAAGGCGAACGGCGATACCGCCGTGAAACATCAACTCGCCCGCGAAGATGAAGAAGGGGATCGCCAGCAGCGAAAAGACATTTATCCCCGCAACAATCCGCTGAAACCCAACCATCAGAGGCAGGCCCTCGAACCAGAATGCGGCGATAGCGGAAATGCCCAACGCAAAGGCCACCGGCGTTCCGATCACCACGCACAAGGCAAAGAGGCCCAGAAGTAATGCAAGTCCCATCAATCAGGCCCTATTCAATGCTGTCGGTGCGTGTATCGCGCCCCAAAAGATGCCGCACGAGATGTCCAAGCGAAAAGATAAGGATCATCCCGCCACAGATCGTCAGCGGCAAAGACCGCAAGCCTTCAGGCCATTGGATCAACGGGATGAGCGAGTTCCACTTGAACAATGTCAGTTGACCGCCATACCAGAACATCAACCCGCCAAAGATCATCATGAGCGTATCGGTCATGACCACCATGACAGACCGGATCTTGGTAGCGACCATCTTGCGAAAGACGACAACCGACAGATGGGTATGTTCGTAAACGCCTATCCCAGCACCCAGGAATGCGATCAGCATCACAAGAAGCAATGACAGTGGATCAACCCATGTGGGTGTATTGTTCAGGACGTAGCGGCCAAACACCTGATACCCCAGCAAAAGTGTCATTGCGACCAGTGCAACACCTGCCACGATACGACAGATCAAGACAATTCCGCGAAAGACGCTGTCGATGGGGCCAAGCCCCGTATGTTTGTTTGGCAAATCGCTCATCCCCAGCCGCCCTTCGTGCAAGATGACGCCCGGCCAGCGGGCCGGACGTCATGTCAGCAGATTATCCGAAAATCACTCGGTCGCTTGTGCGAGAGCAACCAGTTCGGCCATATCCGGGTTAGCGGCCAGATAGTTCTCGTAGACCGGGACCATGGCCTCTTGGAAAGGGGTTTTATCCGCGATCTGATTGATTTTGACACCAGCAGCCTCAACCGCTTCGCGGCTGGCCTGGGTCTGTTCGTTCCAAAGCTCGCGCTGGAAGGCAGCGGCTTCTTCGGCTGCAGCGACCACAGCGGCCTGCATGTCAGCTGACAGAGCCTCAAACTTGGCGGTGTTCACACAGACACATTCAGGAATGATTAGGTGCTCCGACATGGAGTAGAAGCCGGCAACCTCATAATGGCCGACAGACTGGAACGATGGCAGGTTGTTTTCGGCACCATCGACAACACCAGTGCTCAGCGACTGATACACTTCAGAGAAGGCGATCGGCGTGCCGTTACCGCCCATGGCGTTCACCATACCGGTGAAGAGGTCATTGTTCATCACGCGGATTTTCATGCCTGCCACATCGTCCGGCGTATTGATGGGGCCGGAATTATTATAGAATGACCGTGCACCAGCGTCGAACCACGCAATCGGCAGCAGGTCAGCATCACCCATGGCTGTGGATATCTGCTCTCCTGCAGGGCCGTCCAGCACGCGGAACATGTGGTCGACATCACGGAAGATAAACGGCAGCGAGACAAGGTTGGCTTCGTTCACGATGGATCCAAGCGGCCCAAGGTTGAAATTGCCGACGTCAATCGCGCCCAGTTGCACCTGTTCGATGGCATCTGGCTGGGTGCCCAGAACACCGCCATGGAAAACCTCAACATTGACTTCGCCGCCCGTCTTTTCAGCGACCAGTTCCGCGAAAAGGTCCATCGCTGCCGTGTTAGGATGGCCGTCAGAGTGGATGTTCCACGCGCGCCAATCATCGGCAACCGCAGCAGATGCAACAAATGACAGCGCGGCCGCGGTGCCCAGAAGTGCCTTTGAAACTGATATTTGCATTGTTCTCTCCCTAAGTTCACAGTCCGGTGCTTTGTGGCGCATCCAACCCATCCTCCCAGGTCTGATGCTGCACCTTGCGGCACGAAGGCGCATAAACAGCACCGACGCCCTTGACTTAATGGAGACTAGTATCCCAGAATTGTCAAGAGAGTTGTCTTCGGGTCATTTTGATGGTGTGAAAGGCAGAACCGCCGGACTTTCTGAAAGAACTGGTGCCACCCAAATGCGCACCAGGCATCCGGCAAGGAGGGACAAAAGATGTATGACGCATCACGCGTCAGCACGTCCAAATCGACCGCTGATGTGGTCTTTGAACGACTGTACGCAGACATCCTTGCGCTGACGATCCTGCCGGGCGCCAAGATTTCCGAAGCCGATGTCGCGCGCCAATATGGTGTGTCGCGGCAACCTGTGCGTGACGCCTTTCGCAGACTCCACAATCTTGATCTCATTGAAATTCGCCCACAGCGCGCAACGATCATCAGACGGTTTTCGCGACCTGAAATCGAAAACACCCGCTTTATCCGACTGGCCGTAGAGCTGGAGGTTCTGGATCGCGCCTGCGAGATCTGGGATCAGACCCGCGCTGAAAGTCTCGCCAAAAATCTGGCCGCGCAGGCGAATGCACTGGCGGCTGAGGATCTCTCCCGGTTTCACACGCTCGACTACGGTTTCCATGAATGTATCTGCGCCCTGACGGGTCTGCCGATGGCCTTCGAGACGATCAATAGTTGCAAACGCAAGATTGATCGCCTTTGCCTGCTCAGCCTTTCTGACTACGAAAATGTGGCGGATATTCTGGCCGATCATCGCGCGATTGCCGATGCGCTCGACCGACGCTGTGCAGCAGATGCGCGCGAACTCATCAGGCACCATATCAGCCGGTTGGACGCAACAATCGCAGAAATCCATCAGAAGAACGCCGCGTTCTTTCAGTAAGATAACAGGAAGGGCACACCTATGACCCATGACAAACCCAAAGTCGGAGCGCCGGTTGGCCCATTGACACTCCCGATGATCGGGAAGGACCAAAGTTATGTCATTGGCGGGGTCAAAGACCGCTGGACCATGCTGTTTGTTTACCGCGGTCGGCACTGTCCGCGGTGCAAAAGGTTTCTGAACAAGTTGAACGGAGCACTGTCTGACTGGACCGCGTATATGGATGTTGTTGTGGCCTCTGCCGATACGGCTGACAAGGCAAATGCTGACCGGGAAGAGCATGGCTGGGCCTTCGATCTTTGCTACGGCATGACCGAAGAACAGATGCGCCATCTTGGGCTTTACGTCTCGGCCCCACTATCTGAGGCGGAGACCGAAAACATCTTTGCCGAACCCGGCGCCTTCGCCATCCGCCCGGACGGGACATTGATGTTGGTTGATATCTCAAACGGCCCTGCGGCCCGACCCGATCTGGTCGAGCTTCTGGATGGGATGATCTTCAACATCACCAATGACAGGCCCGTGCGCGGAACAGCGTAAGCAGGTCATCACATGGTTTGACACCACTGGTATACTAGAATATCTTTAATGGGGAGTGACACCCCTACCGCGTGTCTCTCAGTAATTGCGCGCAGACTGGGGGACGCGATGCCAAAACTCGACCGTGATCGCCTGTTCCCGCTGGAGAAAACGGCACGGGTTCACGCACGGGAGCTTTACGAAAGCATCGCAGACCTGCCGATTTTCAGCCCGCATGGCCATACCGATCCTGCATGGTTCGCGTTGGACGCACCGTTTCCCGATCCCGCGCAGCTGTTCGTGACGCCGGATCATTACCTGCTGCGGATGCTTTATTCGCAGCGCGTGCCGTTGGAGGATCTTGGCATTGCCCGGACCGATGGCACGCCGGTGGAAAGCGACAGCCGCACCATCTGGCGCAAGTTCGCTGCGCATTACTATCTTTTTCGCGCCACCCCGTCCCAACTTTGGATGGACCACGCATTGGCAGAGGTCTTCGGCGTCACCGAAACCCTGAACGCGGACACAGCCGACGCAATCTACGATCATATCAGTGCATGCCTTGCAAAGCCCGGCTATCGCCCCCGCGCACTCTTTGATCGCTTCAGTATTGCTGCTCTGGCAACAACGGATGCGGCACTTGACCCGCTGGATCACCACCAGACCATCGCAGATGCCGCTTGGTCCGGGCGGGTCATACCCACATACCGCCCTGACGCTACGGTCGACCCGGATGCGCCCGGCTTCATCGACAACATCGCGGCCCTCGGGGCGCTCACCGGCCAGGATACGCAAACATGGCAGGGGTATCTGAACGCACATCGTACGCGGCGCGCATTCTTCAAATCTCTCGGTGCCACCGCAACCGATCACGGCCACGCAGACGCTGCCACCGCCGACCTTACCCCAGCGGCCGCCACCGCCCTTTTCGACAAGGTCATCACCGGTGATGCGTCGAAGGATGATCGCACCCTTTTCCGCGCGCAAATGATCACCGAAATGGCCGGGATGAGTGTTGAGGATGGCCTCGTTATGCAACTCCATCCCGGTTCGCATCGCAACCATGCCGCCCGCATTCTTGATACCTACGGACCTGACAAGGGGTTCGATATCCCCAAGGCCGTGGACTACACCACAGCACTCAAACCGCTTCTGAACAAACACGGGCTGAACCCCGACTTTTCGTTGATTGTTTTTACGCTGGACGAGACCACCTACTCACGCGAACTCGCACCACTCGCCGGTGTCTACCCCGCCCTGAAGCTCGGCCCGGCCTGGTGGTTTTTCGACAGCCCCGAAGGCATGCGCCGATACCGCGAAGCCACGACCGAAACTGCGGGGTTCTACAACACGGTCGGCTTCAACGATGACACCCGCGCCTTTTGCTCGATCCCCGCCCGCCATGATGTCGCGCGGCGTGTCGATTGCGCCTACCTCGCCAACCTTGTTGCGACAGGGCGGCTTAGCCGTGCTGATGCCGCCGAAGTGGCCCACGATCTTGCCTATCGGCTGGCCAAACAGGCCTACAGGCTTTGACCACCATGCCAGCATTCCATTTCCCATTCATCTGCTCAAAGGACATCTCATGACCCTCAAGACCGAAACCCGCTACGGGATCGACCCTGAAACAGCCAAAGGATTCGATACAGATGGCCTGCGGCGGCATTTCCACAAAGATGGGCTGTTTGCCGAGGGTGAAATCAATCTGGTTTATACACATTATGACCGGCTGATCCTCGGCTCTGCCGTACCCGGCGGTGGCAGCCTTGTGCTTGATCATATGGATGAAACCGGCACGCCGGGGTTCCTGGACCGGCGCGAGATGGGCATCCTCAATATCGGAGAAACCGGCACGGTCGAGGTGGACGGCGATACCTACACGCTGGAAGCAGGTGAACTCCTGTACATTGGGATGGGCGGCGGACCTGTGACTTTTGAGGGCGGTGGCCGGTTCTACATCACGTCCTCACCGGCCCATCGCCATTGTCCGACCAAGCTGATCAAGCTGGAGGACGCCCGCCGGGTGGAAATGGGCAGTCGTGAAACCGCAAATGAACGGGTGATCATCCAGTTCCTGCACCCCGAAGTGTGCGATACCTGTCAGCTGCTCATGGGCTACACGCAATTCGCCCCGGGATCGCTTTGGAACACGATGCCTGCCCACCTGCACGACCGCCGGATGGAAGCCTATCTCTACTTCAACGTGCCAGAGGATGCCCGTGTGTTTCACTTCATGGGGACGCCGAATGAAACACGCCACCTCGTCATGGCCAATGAAGAGGTCGTGATTTCACCGCCTTGGTCGATCCATTGCGGGGCCGGCACAGCGGCCTACACGTTCTGCTGGACGATGGCTGGCGACAACGTTGACTTCGGAGACATGGATATGGTCGCGATGTCCGATCTGCGATGACAGCGGCCAAAAGGCCAATCAGGATCGTGCATCTTGGTCTGGGCGCATTTTATCGGGCCCATGCCTGCACCTATCTGCAGAAACTGGAGGGTTGGGGCGTTCTGGGCGTCAGCCTCCGCTCTGCCGCCGTACGGGATGCGATGAGACAGCGCAACTACCGCTACATGGCTGCGGCGCTGACACCGGACGGAATGGATCTGCAACAAATCGATGTTGTTCAGGACATGCTGGTCGCGCCGGAAGATCCTGCTGCTGTTATTGCAGCCCTGGCTGACCCCACCGTCTCTCTTGTCACTTTGACCGTGACTGAAAAGGGTTATTGCCACGACCCCGCCACGGGAACACTCAACCCTGATCATGCCGGGGTAAGATCCGACATAGCAAATGCGATGGCACAAACCGCGCCGGGGTTTCTGGTGCGCGGGCTGCAGGCGCGGCGGGCGGCAGAGCTGTCGCCCTTCACGGTGTTATCCTGCGACAACCTGCCGACGAACGGTGCCGTCGCGCGTCGTATCACAATTGAGCTTGCCAGTCATATTGACCCGGACCTCGCGGACTGGATTGCAGCAGAGGTCGCCTTTCCCTCCGCGATGGTGGATCGCATCGTACCTGCCACAACAGCAGAAGATATCGCACGGATTGCCGCGCTGTCTGGCCAGACTGATGTAGCGCCCGTCGTGCATGAACCTTTCACGCAATGGATCATCACCGATGAATTCGCTGGCGATCTGCCAGACCTTGCCGCGGTTGGCGCAAAGATCTTCCCCGACATTTCACCCTTTGAGCGGATGAAGCTGCGTATGCTGAACGGTGCGCATTCCGCGCTGGCCTATCTTGGCAGCTTGGCCGGTTTCGAAACGGTGGCCGGCGCAGTCGCAGATGACGCAATCGCACGCTATCTGCACGCACTTTGGCACGACGAAACCATACCGACGCTGACAGCACCACCCGACACTCCCCTTGAAGACTACGCCAGCGCACTCCTGTCCCGCTTTGCCAATCCCGGGATCCAGCATCGGCTGTCTCAAATCGCCATGGATGGCAGTCAAAAGCTGCCGCAACGGTTGCTCGGCACGGTCGAAGACAGGTTGGCGCAGGGCGGCAGGATCGACGCCCTGTTGCTCGCCATTGCAGGATGGATTGCCTACACCGCCAATCAAAGTGATGACGCAGACCTGATGGCGGCCAAGCTGCGGGACTGTCATACAAATGACCCCAGACAAACGGTGCGCAATGTCCTGTCAGTGTCAGCGATCTTCAAGGATACGCTATCGGCCCAGATCATAGACCCCCTATCAGATGTCTACACGGAGCTGACCCAAAAAGGTGCACACAACATGCTCACCGCTTTGGCGCACGCGATGACGTTGAAAGAAACACGCACTTAACAATGTTTGTCCGGAGCCAGCCGTCGTAGGTCTGGCTACCGGTGTTTGGTGTTCATTTGTTGGTTGCCCAAGTTGGGCACAATAGGAAGTGAGAAGTGTTTATCTTAGATTTATGAGCGACCACATTGTTGCCGACTTGTAGTGTTGATAGTCACGCATAAACCACAGCTTGTTGAGTTCATTGACTATGCAAATCGAGATTACACTGCTGGCTGACGGTGACGCAGACTACTCCGCCCGTGATCTTGGTTTCTTGCTGCACAAACACCCGGATCACGTGCATACCAAAAAAACATCTGCCGGTGACGCGACTATCTTCTATCCGGAAGTATCGGGTGAACGCACAACCGCCGTTCTGCACCTTGAAGTCGATCCAGTTGGCCTTGTGCGTGGCAAAAACCAACGGGCCGACGGCTTGCTGACCCAGTACGTCAATGACCGGCCATACGTTGCAAACTCTTTCCTGTCCGTTGCGATGGGCCGGTCCCTTGCTCAGACGATGGCGGGTAAATCAAAGGATCGTCAGGAACTGACCGATCAACCTTTGGACTTCGAGGTTCGGGTTGTTCCGGTCGCCCTTGCAGGGGACCGCGAATTGCTGGCATCTCTGTTTGAGCCACTTGGATACACCGTCCTGTCACCGGACACGACGGATGGTGCAATGGTTATTGACCTGCGTTTGAAGGCCAAGCTGCGACTGGCTGACATCCTGAACCATTTGTACGTATTGATCCCGGTTATGGACAACTTCAAGCATTACTTCATCGCACAAGAAGAGATCGACAAATTGCTGGCCAAAGGAGAGGGATGGCTGGCAGATCATCCCGCCAGGGAACTGATCACCCGCCGTGCGCTCAAGCATCGGCGGTCGTTGGCGAACATGGCCTTGGCCCGGTTGGAGGAGGCGGTTGTCACCGAGGAAGACGAGACAGAAGACGACAAGGCTGAGCGGGAAAAGCCGGAGGAGAAACTCGAAAAGCCAATGCGTCTGCATGACATCCGCCTTGATACGGTTGCAGACGTGCTGCGACAGCGAAATGTGAAATCTGTACTCGATCTGGGATGTGGTGAGGGAAAACTGATTTCACGCCTGATCAAAGAACGTGGGCTGGATCAAATCGTGGGCGTTGATCCGTCAGTCCGAACCTTGGAAGCGGCGCATCGCAAATTGCGGCTGCATCAGGCGGGTGATGCCATGTCGGAACGGGTGAAGCTGCAAATGGGCAGCCTGACCTATGGTGATCGTCGGTGGAAAGGTTTTGATGCTGCGACCTTGGTCGAGGTGATTGAGCATATCGAACCGCATCGGCTCTCTGCACTCGTGATGTCCCTTTTTGCGGATGCCCGACCCAAGTTGATCGTCATCACGACCCCCAACCGCGAATACAATGTATTGTTCGAGACGATGAAGGAAAACCAGCTTCGACATCCTGATCACCGGTTTGAGTGGACACGAGCAGAGTTTGAGAATTGGGCAAGCAATGTCGCCGATGACAACGGTTATGCCGTTGAATTTACGCCTCTGGGACCGGTCGACGAAACACATGGCGGCCCATCACAGATGGCGACATTCGTGCTGGAGGATGGAAAATGAACCTCCCGGAATTTGTGCCAAGCATCGCACCAGACATCGAACAGACCATCCAGTCCAAACTGGTAGCTTTGGAAAATGATTATGATGTGCGGGTGTTGTTTGCCATTGAGAGCGGCAGCCGTGCATGGGGTTTCCCATCACCTGACAGCGATTATGACGTTCGGTTTGTCTATGCGCATCAACCCGACTGGTATCTCAGCATCGAATCAGGCCGCGATGTCATCGAACTGCCCATCGAAGGCGACTGGGATATCAACGGTTGGGATATCCGCAAGGCGCTTGATTTGTTGATCAAACCCAACCCGGTCATGCTGGAATGGCTGTCCAGCCCGATCAGGTATCGGTGGGATGATGAGATCTGTGACCGCTTAAACGCCTTTGCTGCCAAGACGACTTATGGCGAGTCCTGCCTGCACCATTACCGCAATATCGCACAAAAACAGTGGGACAAGCATGTCGGTGACAACCCCGACGTTGCACTAAAAAAGTACTTTTACATACTGCGACCTGATCTGGCGATCTGTTGGATCAGACAGAACGTCGATGTACAGCCTCCGATGAACCTACAGGCACTGGTTGAGGGACTGGATATTGCGCCGAGCCTTGTCTCCGAGATTGAGAGGCTGTTGGAACTCAAGGCTGTCGCAAAAGAGGTGGGTCGTGGAGACCGCATCGCCGAAGTAGATGCCTTCATTCATGAGCAGATTGAGTGGGCCTCAGTTGTGGCCAAGAAAGAGGAACGCCCCGATCTGCTGGCCGAAGGTGATCAGATTTTGCGGGAAATTGTGAAAGATGGTCAGTCATGAATGACATTACCTCCAAGCCTGACTGGCACTTCATGCAGAATGGGCCAACGACGCTATTCAAGTCACAGAAGCTGTTTGAAGACGCCACAGAAGACATGAGGGATTTGGGATACCTGATCCTCAATATTGACTGCGAAACAGACGAAAAAGTACTCGCATCATTTGTGGATGGTCTACATTGGCAAAATCAGTTTGGGTATCGGCCTGAAGAACTAAATCTCGACGCTTTGAATGATGCTGTTCGAGGAGAGCCGTTCGACAGTTGTGATAGGGCCGTTGTCGCGTTCGATCACTTTCAAGGCTTCTGGAAACGCGACCAAGACACTGCGTTTGCAGTCCTGGACATCTTCGCATCTGCATCCAGAAGCTATCTGATCTTTGGCAAGCGACTTCTGTCGTTTATCAAAGTGTCAGACCCCAATTTCCATATCGATGGTCTTGGTGCAACAGCCGCAATTTGGAATGACAAAGAATGGCTTAACAAGGATAGGGGGCTGTAGATATGACTGCTATCACTATCCCCGACTTCGCCCTCATCGTCCTGATCGGTTCCACAGGGTCCGGCAAAACCAGCTTTGCCAGGAAGCACTTTCTTGAGACCGAGATCGTATCCTCGGACCATTGTCGGGCTTTGGTCTCTGACGATGAGACCGATCTTGCAGCCACCGGTGATGCATTTGATCTGCTGAACTATACTGCTGCAATCCGTCTGAAGCGGCGCTTGCTTACTGTCATCGATGCTACGTCAGTGAAGCGAGAGGACCGGGCAAAGCTGGTCCAATTGGCCCGGAGATACCACGCGCTGCCAGTTGCACTCGTCTTGGATATCGACCCCAAGATTTGTCATGAACGTAATCAGCAGCGACCAAACCGCGACTTCGGGGAGCACGTCACCCGCAATCATGCCAAAGCGCTGCGTCGAGGCCTGCGTGGCTTGCAGAAAGAAGGCTTCCGCCAAGTTCACATCATGAATTCACCTGAAGAGGTTGATGCGCTTCGGATCGGACGTCAGCCGCTTTGGACGGACAACCGCAATGATCATGGGCCTTTCGACATCATCGGGGACATCCATGGATGCTTTGATGAGTTGACCGAACTGCTGGGAGATCTCGGCTACCAGATCGATCCGTTCGACGAGGGGGCAGAAGACCTCATCCGAGCCAGGCATCCCGAGGGACGAATTGCGTTCTTTGTCGGTGACATCACAGATCGCGGGCCACGCAACCTTGATGCCCTGCGGCTGGTCATGGGTATGTGCGATGAGGGGTCTGGGCGCTGTGTCATCGGCAACCACGACTTCAAGCTGAACAAATGGTTGAAGGGTCGGTCTGTCACCCAGACCCATGGTCTGGACCTGACCGTGGCCGAGCTTGAGCAGACCTCTGATGCCTTTCGCAAACAGGCCAGTGAGTTCATCTGGGACTTGCGGTCCCACGCATGGCTGGCCGATGGCAAACTGGTCATCGCTCATGCAGGTTTGAAGGAAGAGATGCATGGTCGTGGCTCAGGTCATGTTCGGAACTTTGCGATGTTCGGCGAAACCACAGGCGAGGTGGACGAGTTTGGCCTCCCCGTCCGGCTGGAGTGGGCCAGAGACTACCGTGGCAAGGCCGATGTCGTTTTTGGTCACACGCCGATGGCGGAGGCCGAGTGGCTGAACCACACGATGTGCATCGATACAGGCTGCGTCTTTGGCGGCAAACTGACCGCCCTCAGATGGCCGGAACGAGAGACCGTTTCCGTCCCTGCAAAGCGTCAGTATGCGGTGTCGGCCAAGCCGCTCGATGCTGGTCAGTCACTGACGGCACAACAGGATCACGACAAGCTGCTGTACTTCGATGACTACGCGACCAAGATGCGGATTGAGACGCGGTTCACGTCCACGATTCAAATCCCGGAGGAGAATAGCCTAGTGGCGCTGGAGGTCATGAGCCGCTTTGCCGTCGATCCGCGTTGGCTGATCTACTTGCCGCCAACAATGGCAGCCTGCCCGACCGCCACCGAAAGCCCGTTCCTGGAACGTCCAGAGCAGGCCATGGATCACTATGCCAGCCGTGGTGTGACCGACCTTGTGGTTGAAGAGAAGCACATGGGGTCGCGGGCTTTGCTTATCGTGGCAAAGACCGCAGAGGCCGCCAAGGCCCGTTTCGGCGTAGAGGACGGCAAGGCAGGTGTCATCTTCACACGAACGGGACGACCGTTCTTCAAGGATGAGACGATGGAGGCGGCAGTCGTGGGTAGGGTTGCGGCTGCAATGATGACTTCGGGCCTGTGGGAGCATCTCGGTTCCGACTGGGTTCTTTTGGACGCCGAACTGATGCCTTGGTCAGCCAAAGCACAGGATCTGTTGAAACGTCAGTACCTGCCCACCGTATCGGCTGCGGAGACCTCTGCGTCCGCACTTTTGGAAGCGCTGAAAGGCAGGCAGGAGAGTGATGAGCTCCGGTCACTCCAAGAAAGAGCTAAGATCCAGCTCTGCAATGCCGAACTTATGGGACAGACGATTGCAGGCTATTGTTGGGATGCTGAAAGCATAGACGACTATCGTATCGCCCCCTTCCATATTCTCGCAACTGAAGGCCGTGTTCATACAGATCAGCCTCACACATGGCATATGGACATGATCGAGAATCTGGCGGAAGCTGATCCGATCATCCAGCCGACTGGATGGAAACAGGTTGATCTGAATAGTCCAGAGGAACGTGAGGCCGTAACTGCGTGGTGGTTGGACCACACCGCCAAAGGCGGCGAAGGACTGGTGTTCAAACCAACCGCGTTCCACGTAAGTGGTAAAAAGGGCCTGATCCAACCGGCAATGAAGGTGCGCGGGCGCGACTATCTACGGATCATCTACGGTCCAGACTACGATCTTTCTAAGAACGTTGAACGGCTACGGCAACGCGGCTTGGGACGGAAGTTCTCACTGGCCGAACGGGAGTTCAAGTTGGGCCTCGAAGGCTTGCACCGGTTCGTCGAGGGTATGCCGCTTTCCAAGGTACACGAATGTGCATTGGCGGTCTTGGCCTTGGAGAGTGAACCGGTTGATCCAAGGTTGTGATATGTCATGCCATATGTCCCACAATTCACTTAGCGTTCGCGGCAAGGTGTACTATCGCGGTCAACGAATGTTGACATTGATTTATGAAAACCTTCGTTCGACGACGTCGACCCGCCGCAAAAACTGATCCAACACTGGATCTAAGACCAAATTGGCTATGACCTCGAATGCTTCTGACAGTTCGAAAGGCAGACGAAAAGAGAGCATTCTGAGTGACAGAAGCTGCTAAGCCCATTGTTGCATCCGGGAGTTGAACAGTTGATGCAGTCTGATCGACCAAAACCTGTCCAAACTGATGAAGGCGATTTCGATCTGTTTTCGCTGACAGGGAACGCTGCCTCTGGAATGCATGCACAGACGTGAAGCCGTCCTTTAGATCATCAACGCGCACAATCGACCCCGCCAAAAAGTGATCAAGTTACGTGTATCATCGGACAGCTTGATGAAAGTCGGCACCACGCGACGGTCAGTACTGGGCCGTTTGATCGCACAACATCCTTTATCTGCGCCCCTGCCCGTCCAAACCGGTTTAGTCAGTTGACTTCGCATATCAGTCACCTAACCTTGGGTCATACCAGGGGCGCCGCAAGGCTGAGATGCACCCTTCGAACCTGAACCAGATAATGCTGGCGGAGGGAGGTTGATCAGTTCGATGTGACTGACCACGTCTTTCCGCCCGCTGTAGAAAGACGTAATGACCCCAAATCAAGCCCTTCAAGATATGCGTAGTCAAGTGCCGCTTGTGCACTGCATCACCAACTATGTAGCCATGAACGTCGCCGCAAATGTCCTGCTTGCCGCAGGTGCGTCACCGGCAATGATGCACGCCACCGAAGAAGTTGCAGATTTCGTCCCCGTCACGGATGCCCTGACGGTGAATATCGGCACATTGTCCCCCCATTGGGTGGACGGCATGCACAAGGCAATCGCAACGGCGCAAGAAACAGGCAAGCCGTGGGTCCTTGATCCCGTTGCACATTTTGCCACGCCGTATCGGTCTGGCGTTACGCGCGATCTTTTGGCCCGCAAGCCAACCATCATTCGGGGTAACGCATCCGAAATCATGGCACTAGCGGGTGTCGACAGCGCGGGTAAAGGCGCTGACAGCGGCGATGGCGTTGATGATGCGCGCGACGCAGCCATCATGCTTGCCAAGGCACAAAGCTGCATCGTAGCCGTTACTGGTGTGACGGACTTTGTCACACAAGGCGCGCGTCATGCCAATATCACCGGCGGATCCGGCGTCATGCCTCAGGTGACGGCTTTGGGATGTTCCCTAACCGCGTTAATAGGTGCCTACGCGCCCGTCGCAGCCCCACTTGATGCCACGATTGCAGCCTTGATCCATTTCGCAGAGGCTGGCGCGCGTGCGGCTGCGAACTGTCAGGGCCCTGGCAGCTTTGCTGCAGGGTTTCTGGATCAGCTGCATATCCTGCAACCCGGCGATCTTGATGAAGGCCGTGTCAAATGGGACTGAACCGAGCCAATCTACGGCTCTATCTGGTGACCGATAGAGCATTATGTGCTGCGATGGGGGTCGTCGACACAGTGACCGCAGCCGTTCAAGGCGGCGTCAGCTTTGTCCAACTACGCGACAAGACCGCCACAACCCCCGAGCGCATTGCATTGGCGCAAGCGCTGAAGGACGCGCTTGCCGGGTCTGGTGTGCCTTTGGTCGTCAATGACGACGTCGTGGCGGCCCAGGCGGCAGATGTCGATGGAGCCCATATCGGTCAGGGTGACATGGATCCGGCTGATGTACGCGCCATGCTTGGTCCGGACAAGATCGTCGGCCTATCCTGCGAAACAAAAAAAGCGGTAAGAGCCGGCGACCCAAACATCATTGACTATCTCGGTATTGGCACTGTGTTTGCCACCGATACCAAGACAGATCACGAACCGGCCATCGGATTGGACGGGCTCACACAGCTCTGCGCTTCAACAACATTGCCGACCGTTGCCATCGGCGGGCTGAAGGCGCGGCATGGGCGCGATGTTTTGGCCGCAGGTGCCGATGGGATGGCCGTTGTCTCCGCCATTTGCGGGCAGCCGGATCCACGTGACGCTGCCGCAACCATCCTGCAAAATATGGAACGTAAAAAATGATCCCAAATGTCTTATCAATCGCTGGCTCTGACCCATCGGGCGGCGCCGGGATACAGGCTGACATCAAGGCAATTTCCGCGAATGGTGCTTACGCCATGGCAGCCCTTACCGCACTAACGGCCCAAAACACGCAAGGTGTGGCGGGCATTAGCCTGGTTGCGCCGGACTTTGTTGCCGCACAGATAAGAACAGTGTTTGCGGACATTCATGTTGATGCGGTCAAAATCGGCATGATCGCAACAGCAGAGATTGCTGCGGCAGTTGCCGATGCCATGGCAGATCACAGTGATATCCCGTGCGTCCTGGACCCCGTCATGATTGCAAAAGGGGGCGCTGCGCTTTTGGCAGATGACGCCATTGCAAATTTGCGTGACTGTCTGCTGCCCATGGCGACCGTCGTCACCCCCAACCTGCCTGAAGTGGCCCATTTATTGGGTCAACCTGTTGCGACCACACGCGACGAAATGGCAGCACAGGCGCAAGCGCTAGCGGCCTTTGGTCCGCGTGCTGTGCTGGTCAAAGGGGGGCATTTGGCATGCGATGACAGTCCGGATGTGCTGTTTGCGGATGGCCTAATGCACTGGTTTGAAGGGGCGCGCACCCAAACCCAAAACACCCACGGCACAGGTTGCACGCTGTCGGCCACACTGGCCGCGATTATGGCAAAAGGTGTTCCACTGCCTGCAGCGGTTGAGCAAGCGAAACACTATATCGCGCAAGCGATTGAGGCCGCCGACCAATTGGACGTCGGGCACGGCCACGGTCCCGTCCATCATTTTCACCAACTCCGGAGCGTCTAAGAATGACAACACCGTTGAAAGATCAAACTGTCCTTGTGACCGGTGCAGGGCGCGGTTTGGGTGCCGCAATTGCCCGCGCCTTTGCGCGAGAGGGGGCCAAGGTTGCGATCAATTATCACAAAAGCGCAGATGCTGCCGAAGCGCTGGCCGCGGAGATGGGCCCGCGAACCGTCGCGGTGCAGGCCGACATCCGCGATGCTGCAGCGATCTCTGATATGATGGGTGCAATCACCGATACTTTGGGCCCTGTAACGACAGTCGTCCACAACGCCTTGTCAGACTACAGCTTTAATGGCGATGCGCGCGAAACACTGGGCACGATGTCAGCACAGGCGATGCTGGCGCAACATGAAACGGCCGTCCTGGGTGCGCTGAACGTGATACAGGCAGTTACACCTGCAATGCGCGCTGCAAATTTTGGGCGTGTCGTCACAATAGGAACCAATTTGGTCCAGAACCCGGTTGTCCCGTATCACGACTATACATCCGCCAAGGCGGCGCTGCTGGCAATGACACGGACCGCGGCCGCTGAACTCGGACCCGATGGCATCACCGTCAACATGGTGTCCGGAGGCCTGTTGCGCACCACAGATGCCAGTGCTGCTACCCCTGATGCCGTTTTTGACATGATCGCAGCCAACACCCCGTTGCGCTCCGTCACCACCCCGGACGAGGCCGCCGATGCAGTTTTATTCTTTGCCAGCCCGTGGGCGCGCGCAGTGACCGGACAAAACCTGATTGTCGATGGTGGCCTTGTGTTCGGCTAGAGCTTCACTCACTCCGGTAAGGGGGTCTGAATCGCAATAAAATGGCTCACGACCCCATCGGCGCTCCGGATTGGGCGCAACGCGCATTCATGAACAAATGGCGTCTTGTCCTTACGATAATTCGTTATGCGCACAGTACCGGCTACGCCATTTTTGATCAAAAACCGAAAATCATCAATGGCTTGCGCCTCGGTCATCGGACCCTGCAAGATGGCAAGGGACTTGCCGATCACCTCGCTTGGTTTGTATCCTGTATGTGCCTCAAAAGCGTCAGACACATAGATGACCGGCACCCCATCAGTGGCCAGACATATAACAGCCGAATGATGCGAAGCCGCAAGACGGGTTTCGTCATCTGCGTGCTTTCTTAAGAAGCGATCGTAACTATCCAACTTACACTCTTCAAATGACTACTCATCATGTTGATGAGCCGACCCAACAGCTTCTACAAGCTGCACAAATCGCAATTTCTCCTCGGCATCATCTAGTCGTACAAATGCTGTGACAAGCCTCGCCAGCAAATCTGCCTCATTCGCGATCTCCGGTTTCGGCTGTGGTGAGGCAGGCGCAGCATCATCGCCCGGCAAAAACGTATGCAGGCTGACCCCGTAGTGGTCAGCTAGCGATATCAGATAGTTCAGGCTGCACTTTGACTGCGCATCCTCGTATTTCTGGTACTGTTGCGGACTTACGGAAATCAGCTGTGCCGCCTGCGCTTGTGTCAGCCCACGTTCAAGCCTGATACGTCGCAATGCGCGACCAACATGCTCATAAGCATCATCAGCCGTGCCGACCTCGATCTCATTCAGCATTTCATCCATCAGAATCACGCCTTGTTTGAATCTAATCTTACATAAGAGGTTATAAAAAAGGCAGCTCGTAAAAAAGCCTTCCCTTTTTTCATTTTGCTCTCGTTATACGGGAAATCAAACGCCCTACGAGAGAGTAATGCTCTCATTTCTTGTTTTTTGAACATAAATGCCGCTAAAAACTGCCTTAATTCGCACATGATCTCATTTTATAAGAATTTTGTGACACGTAAAGGTACCGTTATGACCAGTAGTACATTAGTCGATATTGAGCCCGACTTTTCAGAAGAGCTGCCTAAGGGGACGCAGCTACTGTCCGGTCAATATACGATTGAAAGTTACCTTAACCATGGCGGGTTCGGTATCACCTATCTGGCAGCAGACAGTCTGTCGCGTCAGGTCGTCATCAAGGAATGTTTTCCAGGTTCGCTCTGCCGCCGCAGTAGGTTGGCGGTACAAGCCCGTTCTCGCGCACATGTCAATGATCTGCAGGGGGTGGTACGTCTTTTTGTGCAAGAGGCGCAATCACTCTCAAAGCTCGAGCACCCCAATATCGTAGGCGTACATCAGGTGTTCGAGGATCACGGCACCGCATACATGGCGCTTGACTATGTCAAAGGTTCTGATCTGCTCAGCTATATTGAGGGTAAGCAAAAACGACTTTCACCGGCGCAGATCAAGACCGTGTTGGAAAAGGTGCTGGACGCCGTTCGCTTTGTGCACGACGCCGGGGTGCTGCACCGCGACATCTCGCCTGACAACATCATTTTGACCGAAGCGCTAGAGCCCATTTTGATCGATTTTGGTGCGGCGCGTGAACAGGCGACGAAGGCCACACAGGCCTTGTCGGCGCTGCGTGTGGTTAAAGATGGTTATTCGCCTCAGGAGTTCTATCTGGCTGGAAGCACCCAAGCCCCATCGAGTGATTTGTACTCTTTGGCCGCGACTTTCTATCACCTGATCACGGGTGAAACACCGCCCGACAGTCAAATCCGGATCACCGCGCATGTTGCGCAACAGGCCGACCCTTATGTCCCGTTGGGGCAGCGCACCAAGGATTTTGACGAAGGCTTCTGCTCGGCGATTGATCGAGCCTTGGCAATCCTTCCTCAGGACCGTGTACAAACCGCCTCTGACTGGAAACAGCTTTTGGTCGTTGAGCCAACCGAGGTTACGCCACCTGTTGAAAAACCGATGCAAGCCGAAAAGCCAGAACCGGCTGCGGTCGACACAAAGGTCAAAAGCCGCCCGGTGAAAGCAAAAATCAAACCAAAACACGAAACTGCAGCGATCAGCCGCCCACGAAAGATCAAACCTGTCAAAAAGGGTTTCCGCAAAAATATCCCTGCTTTGTTGATGGGAAGTGCTGCAGTGCTTGTTCTCGTTGGCGGTACCTACATGGCGCCACATGACCAGGTTTCGACAGCTGCAACTGCACCGATCGAACCGCCAATAGAGGTCGAGCCTCAGGTCATGCTTGCAAAGGTGGATGTACCAACGTCTGAGACACCTGCGCCTGTCATTGAAAGCGGTGCTGCAGCAGAGATGCGGATCGACACGGCTGCACTTGCCACAACATGGGCTGATGGCCTGATCGCGCTTGATTGGCGCGCCGATCTTCCGTTCGAACTGGGGCGAGATGCCACTGTGATCACAAGCGTGGCGTCAGTTCCATCCGGTGCGCGTATCACCGCTATCAACGGCCAGCCGGTTGCGGACCTTGCCGCAGTACAAGCGTCTATCAAACAAGCTGCAGATGCGTCTGACGGAACAACGGCACCGTTGTCCCTATCTTGGATTGGACCTGATACCGATGCAGAGGTGATCACCGAGTTATCCGCGAAGATCGTTTATCACACCTCTTTCGAAAACGGTCTTGCATTTGAAACGCTATATTCAGGCCAAAGCTGGGTGACCAAGGTTGTCGATGCCCCCGAGAACCTGAATGCAGAGTTGCAGGTCGGTGATGAAATCGTCGCGCTGATCCCTGATAACGAGCGGATTACCGGCGGTGCATCCTTGGCAGAGATCACAAGCAAGGCGCTGCTGGAGGATCGGCCTAATCTGCAATTCGCAGTACGCCGGGACGATGCATTGTGGATCGCTGACCTTCACGTGACACGCGACCAGAGCTAGTCTCATGAACAAACCTTATTCATTTGCCCGGGGGCGCTCCAAACAGGTCAAGCAATCGCGTTTTGACGTGGCAAGCTTTATCGATATCGGTGAACGTCCCTATCAACAGGACACGATCCTTGCTGATTTTCCAAATGGCGAGGATATAGGTATCGGCGTGCTTGCGGATGGCATGGGAGGCCATCTTGGTGGAGAAGTTGCAAGCAATCGCGCGCTCAGTGCAGCCTTTGCTGAGATCAAAGTCCAGATGGTCCGCTATCGTGCGGGCCAGATCACCATCCCCGATGCGCTGCGGCTGGCGGTAGACCGCGCAAATGCGGCTGTCGCAGGCGATGTTGCATCCCTTCCAGAACTCACGGGGATGGGCACAACCCTTGTGATCTGTGTCGTGGCCGGACCGCAGCTTTATTGGGCATCGGTGGGCGATTCGCCCCTTTATCTTTTTCGCGATGGCACGTTGCAGCAGTTGAACGCGGATCATTCGATGGGACCCCAGATTGACGCCATGGTAGTGTCTGGCATCATCGACGCCGCTGAAGCAGCGACACATCCGCAGCGCAACCAGTTGCTGTCAGCCGTTTGCGGTAGCGACATTGCACAGATTGACTGCCCGGAGACTCCATTCTTGATGGCCGCGGGGGATATCCTGCTTTTGGCCAGTGATGGCATTCAGACACTGACAGATGACGCCATATCCCGCGTCATTCGTAAAAAGCGCCGCTTGCACAGCGATGAAATTGCCCATGAACTAATGCAGGCGGTGATTGATGCTGAAAATCCAGCACAAGACAACGCCTCTTTGATCCTCTTGAAACTGGAAAACGATGCGGCGGTTCTGCAACCTCTGCCACAAGCAACGCCTGCCCCCGACCGCCCCCAAGGTGGCCACCAGCCACAGTGCACGATAGACAACCCGCAGCTGGAACAAGCGTCTGACCTGCTGAACAAAGCACTTTCATTGTGAAAGAAAGCAGCATGTTCAGCCAGTCACAGAAATTTAATTCTCTAGCCTCAATAGAAGGTCCAGACACAGAACAGCTTTGGCCAGCTGCCCCAAGGCAAACCTGGTCGATTGAATAAACGCCCGTCCATTGCCCCGTCCCTGATGTGGCTTGATGGCAGGCCCCAACTGAAACCGAAAAGTGAGTAGTCCCGCATATGATTGTTTATTCGCACCGTTTTTCCGGCATCATTCAGCAAATGGTGGTTGAGCTAGGTCTCGACATGATCTTGTCGGACGAATCCTCACCCGTATCGCTTATCGACAATGAATCCATGTTGAACGATGTGGCCAACGGTTTGGGCGTCGATATGAAGAAGGTTGTTGCCGCCAATGGCAGCGTCTTATTCAAGTTTCAGCGGCGCAACTGATGGTCGCCAAGCCACAAATCCAAGAAGGTGCGCGAAACCGCGCCGGTATGCCGTTGGCGCGCGCACAGCGTTTGACGGATCGTGCCGGCGAGACGCAGCGCAAGCCAAAATCCCCTTGGATCTTTGCGGCTATTCTGGCTGTCGCTGTCGCTGGTGGCGGCATTTATGTATTGATCGAGCAGGCACAACTGCGTGACATTCCTGCTGACGCCGCCACATCAATCGCTGCACCTACTGTCCCAGCAACAATCGAACCGACGCAATCCCCTGCATCCAGCCAATCAACAACCGGCACGACAGCAACTGGTGGAACAGCCTTGGCACCACGTCCGGCCCTGTCCCGCTGCATGGCGCAGATCGAAAGCCATCTGACTGCATTGCAGACAGCAAGTGCGACAGCGCAGCCATGGGACACCAAACGCACGCATATTCGATCAGCCGCACAGACCGCATTGAATTGCGACACAGCCGGTGTCACGTTTGAAGGCGATTTCGAACTGGCCGCCTCTGATTTTGCGGATTTGCAAGTCACATGGGATCGCGCCACAGGTCGGCTTGCCTTCACGATTGTCGACAGCATGCCACCTGACGCATCGCAAGTCGTACGCACCGATGACGGCCAACCCATTGCATTCAGAGTACATTGAGCGGAGACTTATCAATGGAAAACTTCCCCAGCCTGGAAACCATTCGCGCAACGTTTGATGTGTGGCTTACGCGTCTTGTGACGTTTGACCTTCCGATACCGGATACAGCGCTTTTGCTCGCCTTCGCGCTGGCGGCCTATGCGTTGCGTCTGAACAATCGCAGCACAGCCGAACAGGCCCGTACAGACGTCGAAAACCTGTATCAGGCAGAATTGTTGCTGGCAAACCGCCGCACACATCAGGCGCAAAGCGACCTGCGCAAGGCGCATTTGGAACTTGAACGCGAACGACAGAAACGTCGTCGCGAATATGGCCGCAGTGATGCCGCCCGCCGTCGTATGATCGGCGCGAAACTTGTCAAAACACCGGCCCGCCCGACCACATCAACCCATTCCAACACCGAGACGAAACTGGAGCAAACATCATGAACCTCACCCGCCTAGTATACTACAGCCAGCGCAACCCATCCATGAGCCTGAACATGGAAGAGTTGTTAGGCGTATGTAAGCGCAACAACTCTGCCATGAATGTTACCGGCATCCTGCACTATAACGGCAACTACTTTTTGCAGGTGCTTGAAGGTGGCCGCGCCGAAGTCAGCGCGATCTATCACCGCATTGCCGCAGATCCGCGCCATGTGAACATCATTCTTATGTCCTGCAGCGATGTGCGTGAACGTATCTTTCCAACATGGTCGATGGGCTTGCATGAAGGCATGGGCGAGGAAACTAAACAGATCTTCCTGCGCTACTTCCCCAGCAATAACGTCAACCCCGAGGCGATCAGCGTAGATAGCCTGCTTGACTTCCTGCAGGACGTGTCGACCGAATTGACCTAAGTCGCAGGGTTTGGGTTCTGTCTGGTAGGGGCGCGCAGCGTCAGGGCATCCGCATTGCCTACTCGGGCAAACGCATTGCCCGAAGCCGTGTTACGCCTAACTGTTAGCTATGGAAAAGCCACCGGCGGCACAAAAGACAAATGAACCCCTCGCGCAGGCGCGCCCGGTCTCGGTGCCATCGGGCCGCGCTGCGCGTTTTACCCAACTTGGGTCGATGACGGTGAGCGTGGCGGGCTCCATGGCCGTCAATGGGCTGGTTCAGCTGGGCAAAGGCCAGAAGAGCACTCTGCGTGATCTGCTGCTGACGCCTCGCAATCTGCACAAGATCACCGATCAATTGGCGAAGATGCGCGGCGCGGCAATGAAGGTCGGGCAGCTTGTGTCCATGGATACCGGCGAGCTGCTCCCGCCGGAGCTTGCCCAGATCATGGCGCGGCTGCGGGCAGATGCCGATTACATGCCACCCCAGCAGCTCAAGCAGGTGCTGAACGCACAATGGCCTGCAAATTGGTTGCGGCAATTTGCAAAGTTTGACGTCCGCCCCATCGCCGCCGCCTCTATAGGGCAAGTCCATCAGGCCCGCCTGAAGGACGGGCGCGAGGTGGCGATCAAGATCCAGTATCCAGGCATTGCCAAGAGCATCGACAGCGATGTGGCAAATGTCGGCGCGTTGATCAAAATGTCTGGCCTTTTGCCAAAAGGGTTTGCGCTTGAACCCTATCTGCGCGAAGCAGCCCTGCAACTGCACGAAGAAACCAACTACACTTTGGAAGGCGCACATTTATCCCGCTTTCACGATCTATTGGAGGGTGACGACCGTTTTGGCCTGCCTGCATTGATCACAGAGTGGACAACAACACAGATCCTCGTGATGGATTTTATTCCCAGCATGCCGATCGAAGACACTACCACGCTACCGCAGGACACACGTGATCAAATACTGCATGACCTGATTGATCTGATGCTGGACGAATTGTTCAACTTTGGCTGGATGCAAACCGACCCAAACTTTGCCAATTACAGGTACGATCCAACAAGCAAGCGCATCATCCTGTTGGACTTTGGCGCAACGCGGCCGATTTCACCCGGCATCGCAGATCAGTACCGGCGATTGCTGTCTGCAGGGATGAAAGATGACGCGGACCAATTGCATGACATGGCCGCTGAGATCGGGTTTTTTGATCACGAAACCCTGCCCGCTCATCGCACACAGATTGTCGATGTGATGCGTACTGTGTTTGCTGCGCTTGTCGCAGATACGCTGTTTGATTTCTCCGATAACGCCTTGTCACGGGATATGCAGATGAAAGGCATGGCGCTAGCCGATGCCGGTTTTATCCCGCCGCCACTACCCATTGATATACTGTTCCTGCAGCGCAAATTTGCCGGCATGTTCCTGCTGGGCAACCGCCTGCGCGCAAAACTGCCCATCGCGCAGATGCTGCATGCGCGTCTAGCGAACACAGCCTAGCGCCCTTTCCACACCGGATCGCGTTTTTCTGCAAACGCGCGCGCACCCTCAAGCTGGTCTTCAGATCGATAAAGCGTTTCGACCGTCTGAAACTGGCTTTTGGTGATCTTGTTCAGTGCATCCTGAAACTTCATATCCTCAGCTTCGCGCACGATCTCTTTGATCGCAGCATTCACAAGAGGCGGGCCTGACGCAATCAGCGCCGCCATTTCATGCGCCGCTTTCATCAATTCCTCTGCCGGGACGATCCGGTTGATCAGCCCCCAGCGCACCGCCTCTTCCGCATCCACCCAGCGTCCGGTCAACAGCATTTCCATCGCAATGTGATAGGGAATGCGCTTGGGCAGCTTGATCGATGCCGCATCCGCCACAGTCCCGGAGCGGATCTCAGGCAAGGCGAATGTCGCATGTTCCGCCGCAAGGATGATATCTGCCGACAGGGCGAGTTCCAGCCCACCCCCGCAACAGATTCCGTTGACCGCGGCAATCACCGGTTTGTGCATCCGCGGCAGCTCCTGCAGCCCCCCAAAACCGCCCCGTCCATAGTCCCCATCAACTGCGTCCCCGTCGGCAGCGGCTTTCAGGTCCCAGCCAGGGCAAAAAAACTTGCTCCCCGCACCGGTCAGCACGGCAACACGCAGGTCTGCATCATCGCGGAATTCTGCAAACACATCGCCCATGATCCGGCTTGTCACCAGATCAATGGCGTTGGCCTTGGGCCGGTCCAGCGTCACCTCCAGCACCTGACCCAGGCGTTTTGTCTTGATGGGACTTTCAGGCATCAGAGCCTCCTTTGATAATCAATGCGTCGGCGGCGACGGCATCATGCGCACGGCAGATCAGCGGGTTTACCTCAACCTCTTGCGGCTGATGCGCGATTACATAGGATTGGATCGCCAGAACTGCGTCAATGATGCTGGGGATATCGGCACCGGTGCCACTCCGGTAGCCGTCCAGCACCGAAAAAATCCGCAAACGGGTAAGCGCGGCTTTTATCGCCGCTGGGCATGATGGCACCAGAAGTGAGACATGGTCATCCATAATTTCGGTCAGCGTACCGCCTGCTGCCAGCGTTAGCACATAGCCATGCGCCGGATCGCAGACGACCCCGATCAACAGCTCTGCAACCGCACCGCTTATCATCTCTTCCACCACGAAACTGGTGCAAGGCATCCGCGCCGCTGCGTCTTCCAGCGCATCGGCCGATGTCAGGTTCAGAGCGATTGCAGCAGCTTCGGTTTTATGCGCGAAACCTTCCCCCTTTAACACGGCAGGAAAACCGACCTTTTCCGCAGCGTCAGCCAAGCCTGTCGCGCCCTCTACCCGGACAGATTGAGGCACCCGAACTCCGAAACCTTGCAAGGCCTCTTTGGATGCAGCCTCGGTCATCGATACGGGCGTACTGTGTGTATCTCTTGGCAAGGTCAGGTCATTTGCAGGAAGTTGGGCCCGCCCGATCAGGGCTGCAGTGCTGATCGCCGTCATTGCCTCAGGGATACCGCAAAGCGGCAGGATTCCTAGGCCGACAAGGCGCTGCGCCATCCCTTCGGGCATGTTTTCAACCAATGAGCTAAGCAAGGCGACAGGTTTACCGGCACGCCTTTGCGTTTCGGTGACAGCTTCAATCACCGGTTCCCAAGCTGCGGCGGAACATCGATCGCCACGCGGAAAATCGACCACTACAAGTCCCAGCGCGACGGGTGCATCCATCATGGTGGTGAACGTTGCCGTCATCGCCGCGACATCGCCCCAGATGTATGTGTGATAATCCAGCGGATTGGCGCGGGCCACCATCGGCCCAAGTGCGGTGTGAAGTGCCCGATGCTGCACATCTGACAAAGGCGGGTAGATCACATCAGTGCCTTCTGCGGCGTCCGCCATCAGGCTCGCCTCACCGCCAGAACAGGACATCGAGGCGACACTTGCGAATGCTAGCGGCCCCACAACATGCAAAAGCTTCAGCGTTTCCAGAAAATCCGACAGCGTGTCCACCTGCCCCATCCCCAACCGCGCAAACAGCGCCCGCGCGCCTGTGTCAGTACCTGCAAGCGCTGCCGTGTGCGAGATTGTAGCCATCTGCGCCTGCGCTGACCGCCCGACCTTCAGGACCACAATGGGTCTGCCTTTTTCATGTGCAGCGCGGGCCAGTGCCTCAAACCCGCGCAAGTCACCGACCCCTTCGATATGTAAACCCAGGGCGGTCACGCGCGGGTCTTCCAGCAGCCACAACCCTAGCTGCGCAAAAGAGGTTTGCGCCTGATTGCCAGCAGTGACCACATAGGCAATAGGCAGGCCACGCCGCTGCATAGTCAAGTTGATCGCAATGTTAGACGATTGGGTGATCAACGCCACGCCGCTTTCCACCGACAGACCACCATGCTGGTCCGGCCACAGTGCGGCCCCGTCAAGATAGTTCAGCAATCCATAGCAATTCGGGCCAATGATCGGCATCTCGCCTGCCGCTGCCAGCAGCGCAGATTGCAGATCAGCACCTGAAGCGTCCTCTTGCACCGCTTCCTGAAACCCCGAAGCAAAACAAATCGCACCGCCCGCGCCGATCTCGGACAAATCGCGCACAATATCGATGGTCGCGTGGCGGTTCACTCCGATATAGGTGGCATCGGGTGGGCGAGGCAGATCCGCAAGGCTGCGATAAGGTGTCAGCCCCGCGATCCTGTCTTTAGTGGGGTGCAACACCCACAAATCGCCAACAAACCCCATCTTTTGGCACTGGTGCAAGACCTCGGTCCCCCAGGTGCCGCCACCCACCACAAGGATCGACTGCGGGCGGAGCAGCCTGTCAAACCGTTCCATCAGGCCCCCAAGGGACGCAACAATTCGCGACTGATGATGTGACGCTGGATTTCGGACGTTCCGTCCCAGATGCGTTCCACCCTTGCGTCGCGCCAGAAACGCTCGATCGGGAAATCGGACATCAGCCCCATACCACCATAAATCTGCAGGGTGGCATCGGTGACACGCGCCAGCATTTCCGTCGCGAAGAGCTTGGCAGATGCGATTTCCCGGTTCGCCGACTGCCCCTGATCCAGTTTGTAGGCTGCAGCAAGAGTAAGGAAATCAGCTGCGTCGATCTCGGTGATCATATCGGCAATCTGAAAACCGACACCTTGGAATTTGCCGATGGGCTGACCGAATTGCTCGCGCTCAGCGGCATAGGTCAGTGCATAATCAAAGCACCGGCGCGCGCGCCCCACCGACATGGTCGCAACCGTGATCCGCGTGGCGTAAAGCCATTCGTTCATCACCGCAAATCCGCCATCAACCGCCCCGAGCACCTGTGCGTCGGGCAAGCGACAGTCATCAAAACTGAGGATGCAATTCTTGTATCCCCTGTGGCTGACCGAAGCATAGCCATCGCGCACCTCAAAGCCTGGCGTCCCGCGATCCACCAAGAAGGTCGTGATCCTTTTTTTCGGCCCGCGGGGGGTTTCATCAACGCCCGTAGCTACAAAAACAATGAAGAAATCCGCGTGGTCTGCACCAGAAATGAAATGCTTGGACCCGTTGATCACCCAATCTCCGCCATCACGCACCGCTGTGCATTTCATGCCGCGCACATCCGATCCCGCATCAGGCTCTGTCATAGCCAGTGCATCCATCCGCTCACCCCGGACGGCAGGCAAAAGATAACGTTCTTTCTGGTCGCCTTCACAGGCCATCAGGATGTTCTGCGGGCGGCCAAAGAAATGCGTCAGCGCCATTGATCCCCGCCCCAATTCACGCTCTACAAGCGCAAAATCGACGTGGTTCAGGCCCGCGCCGCCAACGCTTTGTGGAAAATTGCAGGCGTAGAAACCCAGATCAATCGTCTTGCGCTTGATCTTATCTGCGATCTCTTGCGGAACCTCACCCGTTCGCTCAATCTGGTCCTCATGGGGGTAGATTTCGTTTTCCACAAATGATCGCACGGTCGAAACAATCATCTCTTGTTCTTCGGTCAGGCTGAACTGCATTACAGGCTCTATCGTCGGGTTCCGCTGAAAGAGCCTAAAGACGATTTTGCAGATTGCAATCAGATCCGGTCAGGCAACCTGTTGCCCGGCAGCCCAGACCTGACCCAGAACCGGAACATCATGCAACATGGAAAATCGCAGTATATCGGCGCGTTTGCCCAAGGCGATCACGCCACGATCATCCAGATTTACGCAGCGTGCGGCATTTGCCGATACCGTGGCAATGCCCTTGGCCCAATCATCCCAGATCTGCGAAAGCTGAACGGCTCCTATCAACAAGGCAGCTGGCACATAGTCCGATGATAGGATATCCAACCGGTCCAAGGTTGCCAGTTCGGCTGCGGCCACGTTGCCAGAATGCGATCCACCGCGCACAAGATTAGGGGCGCCCATGATTGTGGCGATGTCAGCCTGGTGGCACGCCTCCGCCGCTTCAACAGTTGTTGGGAATTCCGCGATTGTCACACCATGGGCCGCACTTGTAGCGACCTGTTCGGCCGTTGTATCATCGTGGCTTGCCAGCGTGGCACCATAGCGGCGGGATGCGGCGACGGCCCCGGCCTCATGCGCAACCCCCAACCGGTCCTGCAGCGCATAGAGAAAATCCATGTAGTCCTTAAACCCGGCTCGATCGAGGTTGTGCTTGCCGCAAACGTACTCTTCGAACTTTTGCAAATCGCGAAATTGTCGCTGTCCCGGCGTATGATCCATGAGCGAGACAATCCCCACTCGATCCTTTTCGCCAAATTCGTCCAACTCATCCAGCAGGGTTTCCGAACAAATCTCGGCCCGCAGATGGATGTGGTGCGAGATCTTCAAAGCGCCGGCATCGCGCATCTGCAGGATTTCATCCGCCATTTCGCGCGCATATTTGCCATGGCGTTTATGGGTCTCCGATACAATTGAACCAACACGGATTGCATCGAATACGGTAGTGATACCAGTAGCCGCCATTTCCCGGTCATGTGCCACAATCGCCGCGCGATGGGGCCAATCGACCTTGGGGCGCGGCGTGATGTGCCGTTCCAGATTGTCGGTATGCAATTCGATCAAACCCGGGCAGAGAAAGTCACCCGCACAGTCCGTTGCACCCGCTGGCACGGATGTACCCTGACTGATATCAGCGATGATCCCATCGCGCAGGAGAATGCTGCCGCGGATCACCTCATCTGCAAGAATGATGCGGGCATTGGCGAGGGTGATGTCTTGTGTCATGGGTTTGTCATGCGACCTTGGCAAAGAGTTGGGGATGTTCAAACGTTACGCAGTCTTTTACACGGCTCCACCAAGCCCCTTCGCCGACTTCTGTGCTGGCTGGCTGGGTTGGAACAGCCGTCAGGGCGTTGCCCTGCCACATCCGATTTTGCAAGACCTGGATGTAGCCGCGCTGACCGAAACACCGCGCAAGTATGGGTTTCACGGAACGCTGAAGGCTCCGTTTCGATTGGCGACGGACCATTCCGTTGATGACCTGAAAACCACGATCGCTGCATTCGCGCGGCAGGCTGCGCCGGTAATTCTGGATGGTATGGCTTTGGGGCGGCATCACGGATTTCTTGCCCTGCGCCCGGTCGGGAACACCGCAGCGCTGGATGCGCTGGCGGCCCGGACCGTTGCAGATCTTGATCATTTTCGCGCCTTTGCCACGGATGGCGAGTTGGCACGCCGCAGGCAAGCGGACCTGACCGAACGGCAGGAACAGAACCTGACCAAATGGGGTTATCCTTACGTCATGGCTGATTTTCAGTTTCACCTGACCTTGTCGGGCAGGCTGGAGGAAAGGCTCGCTCAGAAGGTACTGGCGCAACTTGAGCCTATTCTTAGTCCCCTTCTCCCGCGCCCTTTTCCCATCGATCATATCACGCTGATGGGGCAGGCAGAGGATGGTATGTTTTACGAAATCCACCGTTATGCCCTTTCCGGGTGAAGGGCCTGCAGGGCCGCGCTGACAGTTTTGGACAGGGCCCCCGTATTGTCGATGACAATCGGGTTCAGATCGGGCGCAAGCGTGAAGTCGGCCTGCGCGAGCCTGCGTGTGATCTCCGCTGCATCCTCACGTCCACGCGTATTTAGGCGGGTTTGCAGGACATGCGGTGCGGTCTGCAGAAGGATAACGCGGAACGGGTCGAACAGCCGGGCCGCGTCGTACAGCACGGTACGTGAAAGGTTGGCCAGCACATCACGTCCGCCCCGCAGATCGTCCTGAATGGCGCGCGGGATGCCATAACGCAGCCCGTGGGCAGGCCATGACAGAACAAAGGCGTCATCGACCAGCATTTGATCAAACTGGTCTTCAGTCACGCCATCAAAATCCTCTCCTCCGGCATCAGCGGGCCGGGTAATCACCCGCCGCGCCAGCACCATGTGCGGTGCGACGCCTGCCATTGCCCGCATAACGCTGTCCTTGCCCACACCAGAGGGGCCAACGACCGCGATAAAGCGCCCGGTCATGCCGCAGCCCGTGGTGTAAAGGCAGCCACATCAATCTCGCGGTCGCAAACTTGATCGCGCGCCGCATCGTCGTGGAAAATCCCCACAATGGCTGTCCCCCGCGCCTTGGCCGCCATGACCATGTCAAGCACAACCCCGCGATTGGTGACGTCTAAACTGGCAGTTGGTTCATCCAGCAGCAAAGCGGGATAATCATAAGCAAAGCCACGCGCGATATTCACACGCTGTTGTTCCCCGCCCGAAAAGGTTGTGGGGCTGAGCTGCCAAAGCCGCTCCGGGATATTGAGCCGGGTCAGTAGCGCCTCCGCCCGACCAAGGGCGGTATCGTGCGGCGTGCCCGTCAGCAAAAGCGGTTCTGCGACGACATCCAGCGCAGAAACCCTTGGGACAACCCGCAGAAACTGGCTGACATAGCCCAGCACATTGCGTCGCAGGTCCAGAATTGTGCGCGGCTCTGCCTGCACGACGTCGACGTCGCCAATCAGGATGCGGCCTGATGCGGCCAGGTAATTGCCGTAGATCATCCGCATCAGGGTGGATTTTCCCGCGCCGGACGCACCAACCAATGCGACGCATTCGCCGGGTGCCACCTGCAACGATGCGCCCTGCATGACAGGGATCGTCGCTGCCCCTTGATTGTGCAGCGTGAAGGATTTCGAGACGTTTTGGACGCTGATCATTCGCTCACACCTGTAATACCGAAGAAACCAAAAGCTGCGTGTAACGATGCTGCGGGTCGTCCAGCACCTGATCGGTCAGTCCGGTTTCCACCACATGCCCGTCTTTCATCACCATCAGCCGGTCCGCCAACAGCCGCACAACCGCCAGATCATGGGTCACGATAATGGCGCTCAGGTTCATTTCGCGTACCAGCCCGCGCAACAAATCTAACAGCCGCGCTTGCACGCTGACATCCAGCCCGCCGGTCGGCTCATCCATGAAGACCAGTCGCGGGCCGGTGACCAGATTGCGCGCGATCTGCAACCGCTGCTGCATACCCCCCGAAAACGCCGTTGGGCGATCATCAACACGGTCAGCGCTGATTTCGACCCGCCCCAGCCAATCTGTTGCTGCATCGCGGATATCGCCATAATGGCGCGCGCCAACCGCCATCAGGCGTTCGCCCACATTGCCGCCTGCGCTGACATTCATGCGCAGCCCATCGCGGGCATGTTGATGGACAAAGGCCCAATCGGTCCGCGATAGCATCCGGCGCTCTGGCTCGCTCATCTTCACGGTGTCGCGCAGACCATTGGTGCGGGTGTCAAAGCGAACTTTACCTCGGTCAGGTGTCAGATGCCCTGCCAGACAGCTCAGTAACGTGGATTTGCCAGACCCACTTTCACCAACGATCCCCATAACCTCGCCGGGGTAGAGATCAAAGGACACATCCGTACAGCCGATCCGCGCGCCATAAGATTTCGCGATATCGCTCACCTGCAATAATGGGGTCATGCTGCATCCTCCGCGCTTTGCGCTCCAACATGGCCCTGTGCCCGGCGCTTTGCGCAGTAGTCCGTGTCCGAACACATGAACATGCGCCTGCCGTCGTCATCGACGATCAGTTCATCCAGATAGCTGTCTTCTGACCCGCAGATGTCGCAGGCATGATCAGCCTTGCTCGCCTCAAACGGATAATCGTCAAAATCCAGACTAACGACCTGCGTATAGGGCGGTATCGCGTAAATGCGCTGCTCACGGCCTGCACCGAACAACTGGATCGCAGCCATTTTCAGCTTTGGGTTGTCAAATTTCGGTATGGGCGATGGGTCCATGACATAGCGGCCCTCGACCTTCACAGGGTAGGCATAAGAGGTCGCAATAGCCCCATGCTGGCTGATGTCTTCGTAAAGCTTCACATGCATCAGTCCATATTCTTCTAGGCTGTGCATCTTGCGGGTTTCGACCTCTGATGGTTCAAGAAACCGCAAAGGTTCAGGAATTGGCACCTGATACACCAAAATCTGATTGGCACGCAGACGCTCTTCGGGGATGCGGTGGCGGGTCTGGATAACCGACGCGTCTGCGGTACCTTCCGTCACCGCAACACCTGCTGTCTTCTCAAAGAAACGCCGGATCGAAACAGCGTTCGTCGTATCATCCGCGCCTTGATCGATCACTTTGAACGTATCATTGGGGGTTAATATAGCAGCTGAGACCTGCACGCCCCCCGTGCCCCAGCCATACGGCATCGGCATTTCACGACTGGCAAACGGGACCTGATATCCGGGAATAGCAAGCCCTTTAAGAATTGCGCGGCGGATCATCCGCTTGGTTTGTTCATCAAGATAGGCGAAGTTATACTCTGTCATAGCAATGCCGCTTTCCTGACAATGATAGAGGCAGACAAAAGCATCAAAACAGGACGGCCCTGATGTTCGAACCATGCGCTGAAACCGTAAGTATCCTTTTCGCCATAGCTTTCGGAGCAGGTGATGCCTGTGTGGATATTGGAACAGGATCGCTGCTGGCGGCCTTTGCAGCTTTCATCTTCGTGGTGCTTGTCGCGCAGTATCTTGCGCGTAGGTTGTGGAATAGTTTGACGGGCACGAGGCAAGCCCGTCAGGACGTTGGCAGCGACGACAACGATAAATTCAAAGATAGTGCGGTCTGGTCGCGCAAAAGGTAGCGTTTGGATCATTCAGCGGCCTCCTGCACAGCTTGTGCCTCGCGGCGCAGCTTTCGGATCAGCTCCAACTCCGACTGGAAATCCACATAGTGTGGCAGCTTGATATGCTCCAGAAAGCCCGTCGCTTGGATGTTGTCGGCATGATAGAGAACGAACTCCTCATCCTGCGCAGGCGCGCCCAGATCATCCTCACCCAGCTCTTTCCAACGCAATGCACGATCAACCAGCGCCATGGAAATCGCCTTGCGTTCGGTCATTCCAAAGACGAGACCATAACCGCGTGTGAACTGCGGCGGTTCGGTCTTTGAACCTTTGAATTGGTTAACCGTCTCGCACTCAGTCAGCGTGATTTCCCCGATCTCGATGGCAAAGCCCAGTTCGGGGATTTCCATTTCGACGGCGACAGTGCCGATCCGCAGTTCCGCCACAAAAGCGTGGTTGCGGGCATAACCGCGCTGTGTGGAGTAGGCCATGCCAAGAATGAACCCCTCATCCCCGCGTGTTAGCGATTGCAGGCGCAAGGCGCGCGCCGCAGGCAGTTCCACCGGCGTACGGGTCAGGTCGGGTGGCACATCCTCACCAGCAGGTTCTTGCTGGATCAGATCTTCCCGATCCAGAAAACCCATGATGTGCGGTGTGTCCTGCGTGGGTGTTTCGACCATCGAAATCTCAGGGATCTCCCCATCAGCGGCCAATTTGAAGTCCAGCAAACGATGGGTGTAGTCGAATGTTGGCCCCAGCACCTGACCGCCCGGCGCATCCTTGAAGGTGGCCGAGACACGGCGATCACAGGCCATCTTATCGGTCTCCACCGGCTCTGATCCGCCAAAGCGTGGTAATGTGGTGCGATACGCACGGATCAGGAAAATCGCCTCGATCAGATCACCCCGCGCCTGCTTGATTGCAAGTGCGGCAAGGTCACGATCATAAAGCGATCCTTCCGCCATGACCCTGTTCACCGCCAAGGCAAGCTGTTCGCGAATTTGCGCAACGGACAGCTCTGCGACACTTGGATCGCCGCGCCGCTCTTCGGCCAACCACGCGTGCGCATTGTCAATCGCTGCCTCGCCACCTTTCACCGCGACATACATCAGGACACCTTTGTGGTGCGTGGCAGTGCCGCAATGCGGTTCTGACAGGTGAATATGAAATCAAGCCCAAGTGGAAACAGCAGCGCATTCTTCTGGAAAGCCGCTCGTTCAGGCAACGAAAGCTTTGCGGTCTCTTCAATTCCGGGGCCACTCAGAACAGCAACATCAGCCTGAAGCGTCTCCATCTCGACGATAAGGGTGGCGGATCTGTCCGGGTATTCCGGAACTCCGATGGGGAAGACATCAAGTGGCAAAGCATCCCACCTCCCCAGGGCGAAGGCCGCATCTTTGGCCGCGACAAAAGGGGCGCCGGTATTGAATGTGATCCACCCCCGCACCTCTTCGGTATCAAATTCCTCAGACAGGAAAAACGGCGTTTCGGGGTCACATAAAGTCAGCACCACAACACCAGCCGCTGGCGACATTGGTGCGGGCGGCTTTGCGCCATGGACGTCGCAAATCGTGCCCGGCTGCGCCATTGCTGTCATGATCTGGCGAAAGGCTGATGCCGCCTCGGTTGGCACATCACGAAATCCACCTTCCAAATGCGCTGGCTGCATCAGTCCTCTCCCCGCACCATTGTAAAGAAATCAACTTTTGTCGCGGCAGATTTGGATGCGCGCTCTGCCTTGCGCGCGTCTGCAAGGGCAGCCAAGGGCGTCAGGATTGCTGCAAGCAAAGCATCCGCCCGATCCGTTTGCATCAGCGCATCAACCAAAGCCGCCGTCTGCGCATGATCTTTATCGCGCCCTTGCACATATCCATGCCCAACTGCGCCACATGCGAGCTTGAGCGAACACCGCGTTACCGTCATTTCACCCAGATTGAATGCGGCCCCGACAGCGCCGGCCCGCCCACGGACCATGACGGCGCCGATTTCAGGCGCGCGCAGCACCTTGTAGTCGGGCACATCGACATCCGCCCATAACCGCGCCAGCTCAGCCGCTGGCGCTTTTGCCAGAAGACCCATCCATGCTTTTCGGTCTGCGTTCGGGTCGGACATCACGTTCATCTGGACACCTTGCGGATTTGTCGAAATAAATATACAACTAGACAAATAATAGAGCGAGTCCGCATGGGCTGGCAATCCCTGATGATGTGAAACTTTCGTGACACCATGGCCCGCACCGCAATCTGGACATCGATCTCCTCTGCCCTGACCAGTGACATCGCCGAAGGCCGTTATGGCCCGGGTGACAAGCTGCCAACCGAGGCCGCACTTGCGACGCGTTTTGGTGTGAACCGGCATACCGTGCGGCGGGCTCTCGCAGCGATGGCCGAGAGTGGATTGGTTCATCCGCGCAGAGGATCCGGCGTGTTTGTCACACAGACGCCAACCGACTATCCCATTGGGCGCCGTGTAAGATTTCATCAGAACCTTACCGCGGCCGGACGTACACCCGCCAAAACCATTCTGACACTGGAAACCCGTCTCGCAGACACCAAGGAAGCAGATGCGCTCAAACTCACCAACCTACCTACCGATGTTCATGTTTACGAAGGCCTTTCACTTGCAGATGACACGCCCATCGCAGTTTTCCGCAGTGTCTTTCCTGCGGCCCGCTTTCCGGGTCTGCTGAACGACCTGGATGACACGAGATCGGTGACACAAGCACTGTTGCGGCATGGGATCGCGGACTACACCCGCGCGTCAACCAGACTGACAGCAAAGATGGCCAACGCAACCCAAGCGCTTCATCTGCGCATATCCGAAGGTGCGCCTATCCTGCGGACCGTAGGGATCAATATCGACGAAAGTGGCACACCGATAGAATTTGGCCATACGTGGTTTGCGGGTGAACGGGTGACGCTGACAGTTGATGATCTGTAGGCTATTCGTACTTTTCGAGAAACGCGACAGCAGGCAGCTTGCGAAAATCCTCAAGCGCAGCGCGCAAACGATCATGGGACCAATCCCACCAAGCCAATGACATCATCCGATCCGCAACTTCGGCATCAAAACGAAGCCGAAGTGGCGCTGCCGGAATGCCAGCGACGATCATGTAAGGTGGCACATCTTTGGTCACAATCGCGCCGCCCGCGATGACCGCCCCATGGCCCACGCTGACCTCTGGCCTGATCTGCGCGCCGTGCCCAATCCAGGTATCATGTCCGATAATCGCCTGGCGCGACCGCCGAAGGGCAAACCAGTCTTCATCATGTGTTGCATCATCAAAATAATCGGCAGAGCGGTAGTGGAAGTGATGCAGACTCGCCTTGTCCATCGGGTGATCCGTGGCCCCAATACGGACATAACTGGCGATGTTCGAAAATTTGCCGATCTCTGCATTCGCGATATCGGCGTAGCGGTCGCAATAGGAATAATCGCCCAGCGTGCTATGTGCGATCCGGCTGCCGCGCCCGATTTCGACATAGCGGCCAAAGGTGCTGTCGGTGATTTCGCAATCAGAATGCACAAACGGTGCATCCGCCTTCAATCGTGCCACTTAGTGCCCACCTTCGTCACCTTTGATCAACTTACTGCGCAACCAGCCTGAAAATGTGTCCATTAGCATGACCATGATGACGATCAGGACAATGTAATATGTCACCTCTTCCCAATCCTTTTGCGTGATGATGGCTTGTGTCAACAACAGCCCGATGCCTCCACCGGTGATCGCGCCAATGATCGTGGCAGACCGGGTGTTGGATTCAAGGAAGTACAGCACCTGGCTCAGCAGGACCGGCGTGATCTGCGGGATCACCCCGAAACGGTAGCGTTGCAGGGGCTTGGCCCCGGTTGAGGCGACGCCTTCGATTTGTTTGTCATCTACGTTTTCGATGGCTTCCGAGAATATCTTGCCGAAAGACCCGGTATCGGTCAGCAGGATCGCCAGCGAACCTGTTAACGGGCCGGGACCAAAGGCGCGCGATAGCACGATTGTCCAGATCAGCCCGTCCACACCACGCAGAAAATCAAAGACACGCCGCACGGCAAAGCGCAAACTACCCAAGGGTGTAAAGTTCTTCGCCGCCAGAAAGCCCAGCGGCAAGGCGATCAGCGCCGCACCAAACGTGCCCAGAAACGCCATCAGGATCGTTTCGACAATGGCCCAGACCACATCGCCGTGCCGCCACATGTTATTAGTCCAGAAATCCTGCCAGATGTCGCCCGCTTCACCGCTGAAAGCACGCGCTGTCAGTTCCCCGAACCCTACCCCATGATACGGGCTGTCGAGCGTGAAAAAGAACAGCTCCCACCCGATAGCATACCGAAAGACTTCAGACCGGTTGCGCGTCACGGTCAGCCGCCCGGCATCGGTCGTCACCGTCAGGCGGTTGTTTGACGCGTTGATCCAGTCCGGCAGATCGCCGGGCGGCAGGACCGCATTCACCCCATCGCGTCCGGGTTCGGTGACGATCAGGCCGTAGCCTGGAATGTCGTAGGTCACCTGCGCACCAAAGGTGACGATGTGGCCCTGGCCCAAATCAATGATCGTTTCTTCGCCCAAGGCGACCCAATCGGGGCTCGTCCCTTCGGCATAGCGGCCTTTGCGTTCGCCTTCGATAGCGACGGTCACATCGCCAGAGCGGTTGTCACGGGTCACATGGGTTTTGTAACTATAGGTATCCGCCACCAGCGTGCGCGCATTGTCGATGCTGGCGCGATCAGCAAGTCCCGCGATATCGAAAACAACGAAGATATAAGCGCAATAGACCAGGATCACGGCGGGCACTGCAAAGGCGATCAGCCGCTTGCGCCGGAACAGGGCGACGCTTTGCGCCTCAAGTGACATCGTGTTCATCAGCGCCGCTCCTGTTGGCGCGCGCCGTAGGTCAGGCGATTGCGCAATGAACTTGAGATTTGGTCGACCACGACGATGGAGGCGAAGAGCAGCAGGAAAATCGCTGCCGCCTCGTCAAATCGGCCCTGTCCCCAGCTCATCGTGTTGCGCAGGTCGTAGCCGATACCCCCTGCCCCGACGAAGCCAAGGATAGCAGAGGCACGAATGTTGATCTCAAACCTGAGCAGCGCGTAGCTGAGGTAATTGGGGGCCACCTGCGGGATGACGCCCAACCACATCCGCTGCGTCCAGTTGGCCCCGACAGATGAAAGCCCTTCAACCGGTTTCAGCGATGCATTTTCATTCACCTCGGAAAAAAGCTTACCCAAGGCACCAATCGTATGCAGCGCGATGGCGATCATCGCAGGCACGGGGCCGCCGCCGAGAAGGAAGATCAGGACCAGCGCGATCACGATTTCCGGCACGGCCCGCAGGATATCCAGACACCGCCGCAAAGGGGCCACCAGCCACGGCACAGGGGCCAGCCCGCGGGTGACCATCAGCGAAGTAAGCAAACCAAGGATCGCGCCAATCAAGGTAGAAGCCGCGGCGATATTGATCGTTTCGATCAGTGACGGCAGATATTCCCAAAGGTAGCCGGGCAAAAGATGGGCGCGTTCCACCGCTTCGCTGACCACATCACCGGGGAAATCCAGCACATTCGGCAGACCATCCCAAAACCCGCCCGCATTGCGGCTATCGGCGGTCTGAAACCCCGCGATCATCAGCGCGATGAAAATCACCAGCAGGATCAGGTTCATCACCCGCTTGGCCCGCACCTGCGCCATGTAATCGGTCTGCACACGACCGACGATCTGTCCTGATGAAACGTCTGCCAAGGCCTGTCCTTACGTCAAATTGCAGGCCCCGGTTGGGCAACCGGAACCTGCAGACCGTTATGAAATTGAGTGGATTAGTTCGACTTCGCCTGACGTGCGGCGACGATCGAGATGTAAGCATCATGCGTGATCGGATCGAAGCCAAGGCTTTCACCCGCAGCCACGCCATAGGCGCAGTCTTCGTCAGCCTCATGCAGGCCATCGACAAGCGTTGTCATCGTCGCTTTGACATCATCGGGCAACGCCTGACGCAGGACGATGGGGCCTTCGGGGATCGGGGCAGAGCGCCAGATTTCCACAAGGTCATTCATATCCACCAGACCGGCATCCACTGCCTTGCGCAGCGCACCAGAGTTATAGCCGTCTTCCCATGCGCCCTGACCATCAGCCCAGGTCACACCGCCATCAACATCACCATTGGACACGGCGATGATGGTTTGTTCGTGTCCACCAGTGAATGTAACTTCACCAAAATAGTCGCCTGTTTCCATCGTCGCACCGGTCTTTTGCGGGATCTCGATGGAGGGGATCAGATAGCCAGAGGTCGAGTTTGGATCACCGAAACCAAAGACCTTGTCTTGCATGTCCTCAAGCGATGTGATGCCGCTATCGGCCCGCGCAAACCCGATAGAGTGATATCCGTAAGAGCCATCAAGATTGATCTTGACCAAAACGGGTTCAACCGCATCCGGGTCTTGCAGATAGATCGCGGCATAGGAAGACGCGCCCAGCCACGCCATATCCAATGTGCCGCCCAAAAGGCCCTGGATCACGCCGTTATAATCAGCAGGCGCAAACAAGCGCGTTTCAACGCCCAGCGCAGCCTCGGTATAGGCGCGCAGGCATTCATAGGAGTTCAGCCGATCCTGCGCGTTTTCGCCACCCAGAATTCCGATGCGGAATTCGGTGATCTCTTGCGCCAATGCAGGCCCTGTCAACAGGGTCGTTGCCAATCCAGCAGCAATCAGTTTTTTCATTGTTGTCTCTCTCGTTAAGCACCCCGCATGCCGGGGCACGGGGGTTAAGAACAAAGGTCAGACGTTTTCGGCGACCTGCGCCAACTTCGCGACCTCGGCATTCAGAGTTTCGATTTCGGTGGATGTTGCCGCTTCCGAGAATGTCTCATCCGCGCCGTAGATATCGCGGGCAACGCCCGTAGTCAGTTGGGCCGGCGTACCGTCAAAGACGATACGGCCGTCACGCATGCCAATCACGCGGTCGCAGTAACGCCGTGCCGTGTCCAGCGTATGCAGGTTCGCGATCACCATCCGCCCGTCTTCTTCATGAATAAGGCGTAGCGCGTCCATGACCACCTGCGCATTCATCGGGTCAAGCGAGGCGATGGGTTCATCCGCCAGAATGATCTTGGGGTCCTGCATCAGCGCCCGCGCAATCGCAACGCGCTGCTGCTGACCGCCTGACAGCGCCTCAGCCCGTTTCGGAGCATGTTCGGCGATGCCCAAGCGGTCCAGAATTTCAATGGCCCGATGGATATCTGCGTTCGGAAAGAGGTTGAACATGGTGGCAAGAGTGGAGCGCCTGTTCAAGGTGCCGTGCAAAACGTTCGACACGACGTCCATGCGGGGAACAAGATTGAACTGTTGAAAGATCATCGCGCATCGTGATTGCCAGTCACGCTTGGCCGTACCCCGTAGCAGTGTGATATTCTGTCCTTCGAATAGGATGCTGCCGGATGTCACATCCGTCAGTCTGTTCAGCATCCGCAACAGCGTTGATTTGCCGGCTCCGGATCGACCAATGATGCCAATCATCGCAGGCTTCTCGACAACAACTGTCGCTTTATCAACGGCAATGTTTACGCCGAATGCTTTCGTGACTTGTTCAATTTGCAGCATGATTGTCCCTTGTGTCGGGACTTGAGTGCCGTCGCTGCTTGGCAGAATTGTTTCAGATAGGCGAAAGTTTTGTAAAAACGCCCGCTGGCCTGTGGATATGTTTTTGCTTCTCAGCCCGCTGAACCACGCTAGGATGCGGATGGGGAATCAAAGGACGGGTGTTTCGTTATGGAAGACTTTCGCCATGCCGAGCGATCTGCTTCGCAAGAGGTACTAGGTATCGAAGAAGGAGGTGCTGCTGCCTTTGTCCAACAGCGATTGCATGACAGAAACCTGCATCAAACAGTAGCTAAATTGAACCAGGAATACCTTTTCGGCACGCCCGGCGAACGTGAAGATGCACGCAAGGCACTGACGCGATTGGGATTTGCGGACGACTGAAATAGCGCGTGGTTAACCGGCCGGGCGACCATTTCCACCAATCGCGATGGTCAAATCGGCCGCCGCCTGCATTACGGGGGCGGCAAGATCTTCAATCCGGTCTTGCGTAATGCGACTGGTTGGCCCTGACACGGACACACCAGCAACAGCCTCACCAAACACATTATAGACTGGCGCTGCGATACAACGCATTCCAAGATTGCGCTCTTCACCATCAATTGCGTATCCGCGCAGCTTTGCGGCGCGCAGATCAACTATGATCGCATCCGGTTCTGTGAGCGTATGTGGCGTGAACTGCTCTAGCTTGCCTGCCGCCAGTACTGCCCGCTGGCGTTTGTCATCCATCCGGCTGAGTAGCGCTTTGCCTATGCCAGAGGCATGCATGGCCGATGCAGTTCCCGGCGGAAAGAAGGCTCGGATCGTCGCGTGGGTTTCCACCTGTCCCAGAAACAAGACCTTGCCATCGCGTTCGATGCCAAGATTTGCGGTCTCCCCCGTCGCCTCCATCAGATCACGCATGATGGGCCGCGCACGTTCAACCAAAGATGTGCGACGGAGAAACTGGGACCCTGTCAGGAACGCAGCCGGGCCGATGTTCCACACCTGGCTTTGTTCGTCAAAGTCGACAAAACCACGTCCCTGAAAAGTTGTCAGCACGCGGTAGATCGTGGCAGGTGACTGATTTAACGCGCCCGCAATCTCAGACAGCGTTCCACCTTGCATCTCGCCAAGCCGCACGAGCACCTCTAATGCACGATCTAGTGATTTGACCGTGTTCTGAGGCGCCTTGTCATCCCAAGCCTTGGGACGTCCGCGCGCCCGCTTTAAGTCATTTTCCATGGTACATTTATTCAATATGAAATTGATTTTCACAATATGAAAAATACAACACACTGATAATATGTGATTTTTTCATGTATGTCATTTCTGAAAAATATTTTCAAAAAAATGGATTGCTGACAGTGGCTCTGCCAAAAGACCATCACCGTAATGGAGGAACGGCATATGAGCTTTCAGAATCCCGTCTTTATCCCCGGCCCGACAAACATGCCCGAGGCGATCCGCAAGGCATGTGATATGCCGACAATCGACCACCGGTCACCGTTGTTTGGTCAAATCCTGCATCCTGCACGTGCAGGCGTGCAGGAAATACTGAAATCCAACGATGCCGAGATTTTTATCTTTCCGGCCTCTGGGACAGGGGGATGGGAAACGGCGATCACCAATACCTTGTCACCTGGTGACACCGTATTGGCCTGCCGTAACGGAATGTTCAGTCACAAATGGATCGATATGTGCCAACGCTTTGGACTGAATGTCGAATTGGTACAGACCACATGGGGCGAAGGTATCCCTGCAGACCGCTATGCCGAGATTCTTGCTGCCGATAAGGAGCATAGGATTAAGGCCGTGCTGGCAACACATAATGAAACGGCAACTGGTGTGAAATCTGACATTGCTGCCGTCCGCAGGGTCATGAATGCCGCCAACCATCCCGCGCTCTTGTTTGTTGATGGGGTCAGCTCTATCGCATCAATGGACTTCCAATTTGACGATTGGGGCGTGGATGTTGCGGTCACCGGATCGCAAAAAGGGTTCATGCTGCCAGCCGGGCTCGCAATTGTCGCATTCAGCGGCAAGGCAATGGACGCACGCCTGACGGCAAAACTGCCGCGCACCTTCTTTGATATCAACGACATGTCAAAAGGGTATGAGGCGAACGCTTACCCCTACACCCCTGCTGTCGGATTGATGAACGGCCTGGCGCTAGCAACAGAAACGTTGTTGAAAGAAGGTCTCGACAATGTCTTCGCCCGCCATCACCGGATCGCATCCGGTGTGCGGGCAGCAGTTGATGCCTGGGGATTGAAGCTTTGCGCCGCGACGCCAGATGTGTATTCTGACACCGTCAGTGCCATCGTCACGCCCGAAGGCTTCAATGCCTCAGACATCGTGGCCCACGCCGCCGAGAAATATGGTGTGGCCTTCGGCACCGGCCTTGGTGAAGTTGCAGGTAAAGTGTTCCGTATCGGCCATTTGGGCAGCATGACAGATGTCATGGCCTTGTCCGGTATCGCCACAGCCGAGATGTGCATGGTTGACCTAGGATTGGACATCAAACTCGGTTCCGGTGTTGCTGCGGCGCAGGATTACTACCGCGGCAACACGGCCCAGACGTTGAAGGATGCTGCGTGATGAAAGACATCAGTGATCTCAATCTGCCCACTTATCAGGACATGCTGGACGCGCATGAGCGGATCAAACCGCATATCAACCGCACGCAAATCCTGACCTCGGAGTACCTGAATGACCTGACAGGGGCCAAGCTCTTCTTCAAATGCGAAAACTTTCAGGAACCGGGCGCGTTCAAGGTACGCGGCGCATCGAATGCCGTGTTCGGATTGACTGACGAGCAGGCAGCAAAGGGCGTGGCCACGCATTCATCAGGCAACCACGCATCCTGTCTCAGCTATGCGGCGATGCGCCGGGGCATCCCTTGCAATGTCGTCATGCCGCGAACCGCCCCACAGGCGAAAAAGGACACTGTCCGTCGCTACGGCGGTGTGATCACCGAATGTGACCCTTCCACCACGTCGCGCGAGGAGACTTTTGCCCAGGTCCAGGCCGAGACAGGTGGCGATTTCGTACATCCCTACAACGATCCGCGCGTGATTGCCGGTCAGGGTACCTGCTCCAAGGAATTCATCGAGCAGGTAGATGGGCTGGAAATTATGGTCGCCCCGATCGGCGGCGGCGGCATGATTTCCGGCACGTGCCTGACACTTTCGACGCTTGCATCAGAGGTCCAGATCATTGCGGCCGAACCGGAACAGGCCGACGACGCCTATCGCAGCTTCAAGGCCGGTCACATCATTGCCGATGATGCCCCGAAAACAATCGCTGACGGGCTGCTGGTGCCACTGAAGGAACGCACCTGGCATTTCGTTTCAAACTACGTAACCGACATTCTGACCGCGTCCGAGGAAGAGATCATCGATGCGATGAAGATTACGTGGAAACATCTACGGATCGTGATGGAGCCAAGCTGTGCGGTGCCCTTGGCCACAATCCTGAAAAACAAGGACCGTTTCGCAGGCAAGCGCGTCGGCGTGATTGTGACCGGCGGCAACGTAGATTTGGATAAACTGCCCTGGATGCAGGGCTAAGGGAGATGAAAAATGAATGATATGAGCAACCTGAGAAATCTGGAAGTTGGCTACGATGTTCCCGCCCTGCCCGGCATGGACGAGGCGGACATCCAGACCCCCTGCCTCGTGCTGGATCTGGACGCGCTGGAGCGCAATATCAAAAAGATGGGCGACTATGCCAAATCCCACGGCATGCGCCACCGGGTGCACGGGAAGATGCACAAATCGGTGGATGTGGCCCTGTTGCAGGAAAAGCTGGGTGGATCTGTCGGTGTGTGCTGCCAAAAGGTCAGCGAGGCAGAGGTATTCGCCCGCGGCGGGATTAAGGATGTACTGGTGTCCAACCAAGTGCGGGACCCGCAAAAGATTGATCGCTTGGCGCGTATCCCAAAGCTGGGCGCGCGCGCTATCTGCTGCGTAGATGATATCGATAACGTGGCCGACTTGTCTGCAGCCGCCCAAAAGCATGGCACTCAGATCGAATGCCTTGTGGAAATTGACGTCGGCGCGGGCCGTTGCGGCGTGCAGTATGGTCAACCGGTTGTTGACCTTGCCAAGGCTATCGAAGCAGCGCCGGGTCTGAAATATGCAGGCATTCAGGCCTATCAGGGTGCTATGCAGCATCTGGACAGCTACGAAGAACGCCAGAGCAAGACCCAAATCGCCATCGATCAGGTGCGCGAGACACTGGATATGTTGAAGGCCGAAGGTATCGAGTCTGACATCGTTGGTGGTGGCGGCACCGGGTCGTATTACTTCGAAAGCAATTCGGGTGTGTTCAACGAATTGCAGTGTGGGTCTTATGCGTTCATGGATGCAGATTACGGGCGTATCCTCGACAAAGACGGCAACCGGATTGATGAAAATGAATGGGAAAATGCGCTGTTCATCCTCACATCCGTGATGAGTCACGCGAAGGCTGACAAAGCCATCGTGGATGCTGGATTGAAGGCACAGTCCGTTGATAGTGGCCTGCCGACAATCTATGGGCGCACAGATGTGGAATATGTCAAATGCTCGGACGAGCATGGCGTCGTAGCAGACCCAGACGGGGCACTGAAAGTGAATGATAAGCTAAAGCTGGTGCCGGGTCACTGTGACCCGACCTGTAATGTGCATGACTGGTACGTGGGTATACGCAACGGCAAGGTCGAAACGCTATGGCCTGTTTCGGCGCGCGGTAAGGCCTACTAAGCGCTCAGCGCTCCCTCACGGTCGCTCATCGCGAAGAAAGCCCGCACGGGCTTGATGAGCGACCGCCAAAGAAAGCTCCAAGACATGATTATCGTTCCAGAATCCGCCATTGCGGACATTCTCACACGCGCCGACGCATTCAACGCAGTCGAGCAGGTCTTTGCCGCTATGTCCGCAGGCGACGCCTACAACTTTCCCGTCATCCGCGAGGCCATCGGTCATGAAGAGGCCCTTTACGGCTTCAAAGGCGGCTTCGATGGCAAGGGCATGGCGCTTGGCCTCAAGGCAGGGGGTTACTGGCCGCATAACCTTGAGCGGCGTGGTTTGATCAATCACCAATCAACGGTTTTCCTGTTCGACCCTGATACCGGCAAAGTCGCCGCCATGGTCGGGGGCAACCTACTCACGGCTTTACGTACTGCAGCGGCATCTTCGGTATCGATCAAACATCTGGCCCGCAAGGATGCCAAGGTGATGGGTATGATCGGCGCGGGCCATCAGGCCAAATTTCAATTGCGGGCCGCGCTGGAAACCCACCAGTTCGAAAAGGTCATCGGCTGGAACTACCATCCTGAAATGCTGCCCGGTCTGGCAGAAGTGGCCGAGCAAGCAGGTGTACCTTTCGAGGTCGTTGAACTAGACGGTATGGTCGAAGCGGACGTGGTCATCTCGATCACCTCAGTATTCTCGCCCATTTTCGGTGCCGCGCATATCAGTCCTGGCACTCATGTGGCCTGTATGGGGACCGACACGATCGGCAAGCAGGAATGCGAGGTTGATCTGGTTGCGAAGGCAACGGTTTTCACCGATGAGATTGCACAATCCATCACGCTGGGTGAAGCACAACACGCAATCAAAGCAGCTGCAAAAGCCAAAGAGGACATCACCGAAATCGGTGCCGTGATAAATGGCAAACATCCTGGTCGGGCGAGCAATGACGAGATCACCCTGTTCGACGGAACCGGCGTTGGCCTGCAGGACCTTGCTGTTGCATCGTCAATTGTTGGGCTCGCAGTTGCAAAGGGAATGGCAACAGAAGTCGAGTTTTAGGCAAATGCCCCCGCATTCAGCGGGGGCACCGATCCATCAATCCATATCTTTCGGCAGGATCAGGTTTAGCGCAATTGCCATGATGGCCGTTGGTGCAACGGCGGACGTGGCCAGCGTGTTGATCACACCCGGCAGATATTGCACCGCCGTTGGCACCAGGTTCAGCCCCAGCCCGAAAGCCAATGACACAGCAATGATGATCATCGTGCGCCGCGTCATCTTTTCCTCGGCCAGTACGTTCAGCCCTGCCGCTGCGACCATGCCAAACATCACGATCACACCGCCACCCAGTACCGGCAAAGGCATCGACGCGATCACCGCACCAATCTTGGGTACCAATCCGCAGACGATCATGATGATCCCCGCAATCGTGACCACATGGCGCGACATGATCCCGGTCATGCCCACAATTCCGACATTCTGGCTGAATGATGTATTAGGCAGCCCGCCAAAGACACCTGCCACTGCGGTCCCCAGACCATCGGCATAGGTAGCGCCTGAAATCTCGGCATCGGTGGCCTCACGGTTAGCACCGGCCTTGGCAGTGGCAGAGGCATCACCTACCGTCTCAATCGCCGAAACGATGGACACCAACGTCACCGCAATCACCGCGCCAAGGTTAAACTCAAAACCATAAGGCAAAGGTGTGATAGTCGTGATCCACGCCGCATTTGCGACGGGGGCGAAGTTGACCATGCCCAGCAAAAATGCCAACGCGTAACCTGCAAGCAGCCCCACGAGGATGGCTGCATTTGACAGCGGTCCCTTGGTGAAGAACTTCAGAAAAAGGGATGCAATGATCACTGTCAAAGCGACCGACCAGTGTTTGAGCGAGCCGAAGCTTTCGGCCTCCATCTGAAATGTCGCAGCACCGCCGGCCGCATATTTGATGGCAACCGGGATAAGGTAAAGACCGATGGCCAAAATCACCAATCCGGTCACAAGCGGCGGAAAGAGCCAGCGCAGATTCTTGATCACAGCGCCTAGAAAGAAATGGACCACTCCGCCAATGATGCAGGCTGTCAAAGCCACACCAAGCCCCATTGTCGCCGCAACACCGGCCAATACACCAACAAAGGCAAAGCTGGTGCCCTGCATGATCGGCAGCCGTGCGCCCACCGGGCCGGCACCGACGGTCTGGAACACCGTCGCCACACCGGCAAACAGCATCGCCATCTGGATCATGTAGATCTGCTCTGGCCCGCCAAAAGCAAGGCCAGCCGCCCCCGCCACGATGATCGAGGGGGTCACATTTGAAGCGAACATCGCCAATACATGTTGCAGCCCGAGCGGCACTGCCTGCGCTATCGGCGGCGTGACATTCGGATCGGAATAGGTTGCGTCAGTCATATTTTTGTCCCTGTTGTTTGCCGGTCTTCCACGCCGGTCACTCGTTACGACACCACGCGATACGGCGTGGTGAAATGATGCTCCTCCAGATTTGGGCCATCATCGACGCGGTCGATCACGGCAAACAGACCCGGGCCGGTCAAGGGGGTTAGCACCCCATGCCAGGTTCCACGGTGAAAGTTGATGCCCTCTCCCTGAGAGGTAATGAAGGCCTGTGGCCGCAGGTCCGCATCGGCCACGACAACCAGAAACGGGTCCATGCTCATCGGGACAAAAGCCTGCGAACCTAACGGATGCCGTTCCACCAGATCGAGCTGGTACGGCAGTTGCCGCAGCTCCGAACGGAAAAGGCTGATGCCGACACGCCCATCGCAATCTACTTGAGCCCGGTCGTGAAACCGACCGCACAGACCAGCATTAATAATCTTGTCCGGGTCACCGTCGCAGTTCAGCACATCCCCGAAAGGCGCGAATGCCTGTGCGGTCAGCGGGGATATACTGATATCGCGGCTCATCTGGGCAACAGGTCCTTCAGCCGGTGATAGGCGATGCGTTCGACCTGATGGCAGGCCTCGATAAATTCTGCCTGTTGATCATTTTCCAACCGCTCCTGGAATGCAGCCTTGATCGATGTCTTGTCATGGTCGCGCACAGCAATGATGAAAGGAAAGCCGAATTTTTCGGTATATGCCGCGTTTTGCGCCGCAAACTCGGCGCGTTCATTGTCGGTCAACGCATCCAGCCCCGCGCTTGCCTGCTCTGCTGTGCTTTCCACCGTCAGGCGTTTGGCTGCGGCCAGTTTGCCTGCTAGATCAGGGTGGGCGGTCAGGACGCGCAGCCGTTCATCCTCTGAAGCGGACCGAAACGCGCGGCAAAGCGCGTTGTGCAATCCGACCGCTGTGTCATGCATTGGCCCCAGTTCCAAACCATGGGCGCGTTCTGCGATCCATGGAGAATGCTCAAAGATGCTACCAAATGCGTCGACGAAGGTGGTCTGATCCATGCGTGAGGGACGGTCGAACCGCTGATATGGATGGGTCTTTTGCCAATGGTCGGCGATCTGCTCTCGCGTTGCGAACCAGACGCCCTCATGGCCTTGCGCATACTCAATAAACTCGCGCAAAGCCTCCGCCCGCCCGGGCCGTCCGATCAGGCGGCAATGCAGTCCGATAGACATCATCCGTCCGCCTTCACGATAAAGCGCGTCAAAACTGGCTTTGAGGTAATCCAGAAATTGCGAACCAGCGTTGAACCCCTGCGGCGTGGCAAAGCGCATGTCGTTTGCGTCAAGCGTGTAGGGCACGATCAACTGATCCTGCCGCCCAAACTCCATCCAATAGGGCAGATCATCGGCGTAGCTGTCGGCGACATAAGCGAACTGCCCGGTCTCAGCCGCCAGCCGGACCGTGTTCATCGAACAGCGCCCCGTGTACCAGCCGCGCGGTGCGGCGCCGACGACCTCTGTATGCAGTCGGATCGCTTCGGCCATATGGGCGCGCTCCACACCCTCGGGCACATCCTTGTATTCGACCCATTTCAGCCCGTGGCTGGCGATTTCCCAGCCAGCGTCCTTCATCGCCGCCACTTGTTCAGGCGCGCGGGCCAGCGCCGTGGCCACGCCGTAGACCGTCACCGGCAGGTCAGCCATCATCCGGTGCAGGCGCCAAAACCCGGTGCGGGAGCCGTATTCATAGATGGTTTCCATGTTCCAATGACGCTGTCCAGGCCAGGCTGCAGCCCCCACGATTTCGGACAGGAACGCCTCTGACGCGGCATCACCATGAAGAACGTTATTCTCGCCGCCTTCTTCGTAATTCAGAACGATCTGAATTGCGATCCGGGCATCATCCGGCCACTGCGGATCGGGCACCGCAGCCCCATAGCCAATCATATCACGTGGATATCGTTTCACGCGCCCACTCCTTCATTGTTAGCCTATGCTGAAAGGTAGCCGGTGTTTTTCAAAATCTTCATGAAACACTTTCGGCGGCTTTGATCGCGCTGGCAATGCGTCCCGTCATGAATTCCATGAAAAGTCGGGTTTTAGGGTCCTGATGCCGACGATGGGTGTAAAGGCAGGCCATCTGAACAGGCTCGGGCGGCGTCGCCTCGGCCACGGCGACAAGTGCGCCAGAAACCAAATGTTCTGCCACTTCAAAGCGAGGTTTCATCGCCACCCCCTGCCCGGCCAGAGCCCAATCGGTCAGCACGTCGCCATCGTCACTTTCCAGCCGCCCCGCTACACGGAAACGTTGTGGGCCTTTGTCCGTCTGCAGACGCCACTGAAATTCTGCCGCACCCGGAAAACGCAGGTTCAGGCATTCATGTTTATCTTGAACCAGTGTCGCGCCATCTACGGGATGCCCCCTCGCCGCGACATAGGCGGGTGATGCAACCAGCACCCGCGCCACATCTGCGATTTTCCGGATGCGTAGGTTGCTATCGGCGGGCTGTCCCAGATGAAACGCAAGGTCCAGCCCCTCGGCCGTCATGTCCACGTTTCGGTCCGTCATGCGTAGCCGCACATCGATCAACGGATATTCGGCTGTGAAATCTGGCACATGTGGCGCGATCAGCCGTCTCCCGACGCCCAAGGGCGCAGCCACATACAGCTGCCCCTTGGGGTTTTCAGTCAGCTCTGTCACCTGCGCCTCTGCGTAAGCCACCGCGTCCAGCACGGAACACGCCCCACCGTAGAACGCCTTCCCCTGCGCGGTCGGTGTCAGACTGCGAGTGGTTCGCTGGAACAGGCGGACCGACAGATGATCCTCCAGCGCTGAGATTCGCGCCGACGTTACAGCGGGCGAAATCCGCAGATCACGCCCCGCCGCAGACATTGACCCCAGCTCATAGACCCGCACAAAGGTCCGTATGTTTTCCAGATATGACATTATCTCGCAATTTTTGATAGAGCCTTGCAATATCAGGCAATACAAGAAAACCAACCACCTGACTAGACTGGGCGCAAAAGGGGACACCGCATGTATGACGTCGCAATCTTGTGGGACTGGATCGCCTTCGCAGTGCGCTGGCTGCATGTGATCACGGCCATCGCCTGGATCGGATCATCGTTTTACTTTATCGCACTGGATCTGTCCCTGAACCGCGATATCGACGGCCCTGCTGATGGAGAGGAGTGGCAGGTCCACGGTGGAGGATTCTACCACATTCAGAAATACTTGGTGGCCCCAGCGGCCATGCCCGAACACCTGACCTGGTTCAAATGGGAAAGCTACTGGACATGGCTGTCAGGTTTTGCATTGCTGGCCGTAGTCTATTGGGTTGGGGCAGAGTTGTACCTGATCGACCCGAACAAGGCGGACCTCGCAATCTGGCAGGGCATCCTGATCTCTGCTGCCTCGTTGACGGTTGGCTGGATCATCTATGATCTGTTGTGCAAGTCGCCCTTGGGCGAACAGCCGACGACGTTGATGGTGTTACTGTTCATACTTCTGGTGGCCATGTCATGGGGGTACAATCAGGTCTTTACCGGTCGTGCTGCGCTGCTCCACCTCGGGGCATTTACTGCGACAATCATGACCGCCAACGTGTTCTTCATCATCATGCCGAACCAACGGATCGTTGTCGCCGACCTCAAGGCGGGCCGTACCCCCGATCCGAAATACGGTAAGATCGCCAAGCTGCGCTCGACCCACAACAACTACCTGACGCTGCCGGTCATCTTTCTGATGTTATCCAATCACTACCCGCTGGCCTTTGGCACAGAATACGCCTGGATCATCGCCGCGCTCGTGTTCCTGATGGGAGTAACGATCCGGCACTACTTCAACTCCATGCATGCGCGCAAAGGCAAACCGTCCTGGACGTGGGCAGTCACTGTGATCCTGTCTATCTTGATCGCCTGGCTCTCAACCCGACCAGGGCACGACAGCTATGAAGAAGCCGAAGCGCGCGCGTTGACGCCCTACGAACAACGCTTCGCCTCTGCCGATGGGTTCGACGAGGCGCATGACATCGTTATTGGGCGGTGTTCCATGTGCCATGCACGCGAGCCCGTCTGGAACAACATGCAATGGGCGCCAAAAGGTGTGTTTCTTGAAACCGAAAGCGACATCGCGCGCCATGCGCGGCAAATTTATCTACAGGCTGGGGTCAGCCACGCGATGCCACCGGCAAATGTGGTTGATATGGCTAAGGAAGATCGGCAAAAGCTGATCATCTGGTATCGGAACGGATCATAGAGCGGGTCAAAGCCACCTTACGTCACCTCAAAGTCAGCAATGATCCGGCGGGCCAACGCGCTGGAGTGATGGTAACTGACCAGATGCACATCCAGGCCGCTATCTGCATGCAGGCGTAGGGACCGCAGCAGGGCCTGGGCGATCCAATCCTGCCGATTACCGAACGCCCCGCCGCCTAGCATCGTCAGGAAGACGCGATTGTTCCCCGTACGCGCGGCGTTTTGAACCGCCGCCAGCAGTGTCGCTTCATATGCAGCCTCCAAGACGATCCGGGCAAACGCCGCCCACAGGTCTGCATCAAGGCCGGCATAGGCGACGGGCAAGGCACTGCAATAGACTTGCGTTACCAATCGGCCTGCATCGTTGACGGTGACCTGCGTGCCATGGTGCACACCGATCCGCAAGGCGGCCCGCACCGCATCTGCGTCCACCATCGCCAAGCGCGCATTGACCAGTTGCAGGCTGTCCGCTGTCGGCAAGGCATAGCCATTGCGCATCTCCCAAAGAAAATCTGTTTCTGCACCCAACAGACGGCCCAAATCTGAAAGGCAATCGATCTGACGTTGCTCAGTCTGTCCAATCCCTCCATCCAGCGGGACAAAGTAATTGCGGTAGATCGTGCCTGCCAGGCAGGCCAGTGCGCAAGCCGGGCCTTGGGTAAGATCATGCTCATAACGGCCGACCCCCATTTCGGGCGTGATCGACGGGCCGATCATTTCCAGCAGGTTGAATTGCGAGGCAACTTGAAACGTCGCACCTGCGTTTTCCGGGCGCATATGCATCCGCTGTATGTCGGCGACAACCTCCTGCACCGTCAGTCGCCCAACTTCGACATTGGCAGACGCAACACCTTTGCGCAGTTCACGTAACGAAGGGGTGGATAGCGTGCCAGCCTCTGCCTGCCAGCCCGTGATGGCTGAGGTCAGTACGGTGCCCTCCAACGACAGGTTTTCATAAACCTGCGCGGGCGTTTCACCGGTGATACCGGTCAGTTCTTCAAACCACGTCATAGCCATGGATGACAGAGGCCATATCGTAAGATGGGGTTCAACCCATCCCGTTCAAAGATCGATCCGCATTCCCGTCTCGTCATCAAAGAAATTCAATGCACCCGGTGCAATCGACATGCGAACCGAGTCTGTGCTGTTCTCATCCATCCGCCCCGGCAAACGGGCTGTTACCGTCACGCCATTCAGGACAAAGTTCAGATAGCACTCCGCACCGGTATTCTCGATCATCGTTGGCGTGACCTGCAAATCCGACCCGCCAAGCGCCAGATGCTCCGGGCGGATGCCGAGTTGCACCTTTCCCGACAGCCCAACTGGCGCGGGTAAGCTTACATCACCCATCATCACTTGACCGTCTGAGACCTCTGCCGGGATGATGTTCATGGGCGGCGACCCCATGAAATCCGCTACAAACGTATTGGCAGGGCGGTCATAAATCTCTTGTGGAGTCCCGATCTGCTGCACAACACCGCCTTTCAAGACGACGATCCGGCTGGCGAGTGTCATCGCCTCGATCTGATCATGGGTCACATAGACGATGCTGGCACCAGTGGTCTTATGCAGGCGTTTGATCTCGGCGCGCATCTCGACCCGCAGTTTTGCATCGAGGTTTGACAACGGCTCATCAAATAGAAACAGCTTTGGGTCACGGACAAGGGCCCGCCCCATCGCAACACGCTGACGCTGGCCACCCGACAGTTGCGACGGGTTGCGATCCAGCAGGTGGTCAATCTGCAAGAGCATCGCCACCTCCAGGATTTTCGCATCCATCTGTGCCTTGGGCACTTTGCGGATTTTCATGCCAAAGCCGATATTCTCGCCCACCGACATGGTCGGGTAAAGTGCGTAACTCTGAAATACCATGGCGATGTCACGGTCTTTGGGCGGTTCTTGCGTCACGTCTCGCCCGCCAATCATCAGTGTACCGCTGGTGATCTCTTCAAGCCCTGCGATACAGTTCAGTAGTGTGGATTTGCCGCAACCTGACGGGCCGACAAGAACCAGAAACTCGCCCTTGGCCATCTCGATTTCGATATCGTGCAGAACCTTGATCGCGCCATAGGCTTTGGCCAAGCCACGGGTCTGCAGTGCAGGTTGCATGCTTGCATCTAGGGCCATTGCGTCTCTCCTCCTTTGGGCGCGGGGCCGGTCGAGGCCCGCACAATCAGTTCTGCCCGCTCAATTCGCTGTTCGGTGGGCGCACCTTTGACATGTGCGACCAGAAGTTCGGCCAATGGCACACAGGCATCGTGCAACGCGGCACGGGTCACAGTCAGCGGTGGATCTAGATGCGCAGGATCAAGATTTGGAAGCACGTCATCATGACCAACGACCGACACATCTTCAGGCACCCGCAAACCACGATCCTTGACCGCGCGGATGACCCCTGTTGCGACCAAGGTTGACGCGCACACAAAGGCGGTGGGCGCGGCCGCATCACGTCCGGCCAGCATATCAAGCGCAGAGGTATAGCCATGCATCTCGGTTTCTGCATCGGTGGCTATGAACGCGTCCGGCACATGTAAACTCTCCGCTGCGATCGCAGCTTCAAACCCGCGCAACCGGTCATGGGCAAAAGCATAGCGCGACTGCCCATTGATCAGCGCAATACGCTTGTGACCAAGCGAACCAAGAAGCCGCACCGCGTCTTCTGACACAGCAGCATTGTCGATGCCAAAACACGTGTAGGAAACATCCGGCGCGGTCTGCCCATGCATTACAAAGGGGATGCCCCTTTCTTGAAGAAAAGCCACGCGTGGATCATCAGGGATCGGCGCGTTCAGAATGAACCCATCCAGAATGTCGCGCTCCAGCAATTTCCGATATGGCGTGATTGGGTCATTGTCCTGATCCACGGCAAGAACCAGATCCGTTTCCATTGCGCCAAGCGCAGCCGTTAACCCCGTGAGCATCTCAAAAAATGTCTGATCAGCGCTCATATCAGGCCTGATCTTCACAATCAGTCCAACCATGCCTGACCGACCTGTCACCAATCGCTGCGCGACACGGTTTGGGCGGTAACCAAGCCGATCTGCAGCTTCGCGCACCCGATCAACGGTCTGTTTATTCACTTCGGGAAAGCCATTTAACGCGCGGCTGACGGTGGCGGCAGACAAACCCAATTCAGCACCAATTTCTTTTAGCGTTGCCACCCGCCGCCTCCTCAAAGCGATTGCAATCACTTGAAACAATAGACCAAGAAGTCGTTCAATCCTAGAGGAAAGCGTAATTTAAAACGTTTTGAATTTCTTGGAGGCTTTGTTACCATAAATACGAATCAGGGGGACCCAATGAGCGAATGGTGGCGCGACGCGGTGATCTATCAGATCTATCCGCGTTCATTTCAGGATGACAACGGCGACGGTATCGGCGATCTGGCGGGCATCACCCGCCGGCTGCCTCATATTGCGGCTCTTGGTGCGGATTGCATCTGGCTGTCGCCTATCTTTGCGTCGCCGCAAAAGGATATGGGTTACGACGTATCGAATTATACCGACATTGACCCGCTCTTTGGCACGCTCGCCGACTTTGACGCTCTTATTGCCCGTGCGCATGAACTGGGGCTGAAGGTTATCACCGATCAGGTTCTGTCGCATACATCCGACCAACACCCATGGTTCAAGGAATCCCGCATCAACCGCGACAATGCCAAATCCGATTGGTATGTCTGGGCCGACCCGCTTCCCGATGGCTCACCCCCTACCAACTGGCACAGCCATTTTGGTGGCCCGGCATGGGAGTTTAACCCCCAGCGCGGTCAGTATTATCTACACAACTTCCTAGCAGCACAGCCGGATCTGAATTTCCATAACCCTGAAGTTGTCGATGCGGTGCTGGAAACATGCAAGTTCTGGCTGGATCGTGGCCTGGATGGGTTCCGCCTCGATACCGTGAATTACTACTTCCATGACGCGCAATTGCGCGCAAACCCACCCGCACAAATCCGCCCGCAGGTCATGGCGACGGACCTTTATGAGATGCAGGACAATATCTATAACAAGACACGCCCCGAAAACCTTGGTTTTCTAGAAAAACTGCGGGCACTGACTGACCAATATGATGATATCATGATGGTTGGTGAAGTAGGCGAGATGGGGCGCAAGTCGATCCAGATCATGGGCGAGTACACCGCCGGATCAAATCGCCTGCATATGGCCTACAGCTTTGCAATGCTGGGCCCGGATTTCACCGCCGACCATTTCCGCAGCTGCATCGAAGGGTTCCAGCAAGGCGCGCCTGACGGACACCCAAAATGGTCGTTCAGCAATCACGATGTGCCCCGCCATGTCAGCCGTTGGAACGAACATGCGGTCAGCGATGGACATATGACGCGCCTTGCCTGCGCGATGTTGATGAGCTTTGAAGGCACAATCGGCATCTATCAGGGGGAAGAGCTGGGTCAAACTGAGACAGCGTTGACCTATGACGAACTGACCGATCCACCTGCGCTGCGTTACTGGCCCGCCATCAAAGGGCGCGACGGATGCCGCACACCAATGGTTTGGGAACAGGACAAACCAAATGCTGGCTTCAGTACGGGGCGGCCTTGGCTACCTGTCAAAGAACCACAAGCCGCGCGATCTGTGGACCTGCAAGAAGTCGCTAATGACAGTGCTTTGCATTTCTACAAGAGCGCCATCGCTTTTCGAAAGGCGCAACCCGCACTGACAGGCGGCAAGACCGCCTTCATCGATTTGCCAGAACCGCTTCTTGCCTTTCACCGCACATCTGATGGGCAGCAAATCACCTGTGCCTTCAATCTGTCCAAGGATCAAAAGGTCATTCAACTAACAGGCAGTGCCGCACTGACAGGCCCGCGCCACGCCAATCTGGACGGTCAGGCGCTGACGCTACCGGGCAATGGCTTTGCGTATCTCAGCCATGACGGACCACTTGCCTTAACCGCCTGAACAAAAACTCTGGGAGGAGAGACCATGAAAAAGACGCTGACAACACTGGCCCTGATTGCAAGTATGGGTACACCTGCATTCGCCTTTGATGAAAACACGCTAACGATCTGGACGGGTGACAACCGTGATCGCGATGCACTTCTGCAAGCAGTCCAGCCATTCGTCGATGATCTGGGCATCGACGTGGTAGTTGAAATCGTTGATCCAGATCTACCACAGAAGTTCCAGCAAGCTGCCGCCACAGGCGATGGCCCCGACATCCTGCTTTGGGCGCATGATCGCTTTGGCGAATGGGCCGGTGGCGGGTTGATTGCGCCGGTCGCACCTTCCACCGACTGGACCGCCGATATCCTACCATCTGCTATGGAAGCCGTCCAATTCGACGGCAAAACCTGGGGCTATCCGGTTGCGGTTGAAGCGGTCACGCTGATCTATAACAAAGACCTGATCGCTTCCCCGCCGGCATCCTTTGAAGAGATAAAAGACCTCAATCTTGATGGGCAAAAGATCCTTTGGGACTACAACAACACGTATTTCACGATGCCACTTCTGATGGCAAACGGGGGATATGCCTTCCAGAAGGTCGATGGATCTTATGATGGCACGACCACTGGCGTGAATACCGATGGCGCCATTGCGGGGGCTGAAGTGCTGAAATCACTCTTCGATGATGGTGTGATGCCGCAAGGCGTGGATTACGGTGTCATGGACGGGGCGATGAACAACGGTGAGGTGGCAATGGTGCTGAACGGCCCATGGTCATGGTCTGCCTTTGCCGATGCGGGCATCGATATCGGTGTTGCGCCAATCCCTACTGTCAATGGCGAAACCTCACCACCCTTTCTTGGAGTGCAGGTTCTGGGGATCAATGCGGCCTCGCCCAATGCCGACCTTGCGGTTGAATTGATCGAAAACTATCTGGCAACAGATGAAGGTCTGAGCGTTTGGAACACTTCCAAGGCCCTTGGCGCATTGGCCGATATGTCCGCAGCAGAAGCCCAAAATGATCCGCTTGTCAGCGACATGCTTGCAGTGGCTGCCAATGGCGTGCCGATGCCATCAAACCCGGAAATGGGGGCATTCTGGGCTGCGATGGCCCCCGCATTGACCAATATCACTTCGGGTACCGCAGCACCTGCCGAAGCGTTGAACGACGCAGCAGCGCGGATTCTGGGCGAGTAATCCTGATGCAGGGCGGCGGACAAAGCGCCGCCCACGAACAAGGATATCGGCATGAGCGCAATCAGCGACATACCACAACGTGACGGGATCCCGCTCCTACGCCTTGCGTTGGTCGGCATCATCTCGGTTGCGCTGCTTTTCGGGTCTTTCTTTCTCTACCAGATTGCACAACCAATCTATGGGGTGATCCTGCTGACACTCGCCACAGGGTTTGTCATCATCTTTGGCCTGAACCAATATTATGGTGCGCGTTTTATCTTTCCGGGGATCGCTGCGGTGCTGATCTTCATCGCGTTCCCGGTTGTTTATACAATCTATATTGGCTTTACGAATTACAGCTCTTTCAATCTGCTCACCTACGAACGCACGGTTGAAGTGCTGACATCACGCGGCTCAGTCGATCCCACAACCGAGCAACCCTTTTCAGTGGCGCGTGACGGTGAAGGTTACAGGATCTGGTTGCCAGAAGCCGGGCTTTTGTCTGATCCGGTCGCTTTGGACGACATCGCCGAGGCTGCCCTATCACCCGCCGGCGTACCACCCGATCTGCTGGAACGGCGGGAGGCTGTGCAACTGCGGACTGGTCTGCAAGCTCTTACACTGGTGACGCCCGACGGAACGATCATACAGAATGCGGGGCTGCGCACTTTCGCTTCCGTCACACCGGATTACGTGCAGTCCGGCCCTAATACGCTTACCCGCTTTGATGGAACCAAGCTGATCGCAGATCATACCACCGGGTTTTTCATCGATGAAAGCGGCGAACAGGTTCCACCTGGCTGGCGTGTCAATGTCGGCTGGGCAAATTTCGAACGCATCTTCCAGTCTGACGGCATACGCGGCCCGATGGTCAGCATCTTTGTGTGGACCTTTGTCTTCGCGATCGCCTCGGTGGTGCTGACCTTTGCGGTCGGTCTGGCACTGGCGGTCATCCTGCAATGGCCACATCTGCGGTTCAAAGCGGTCTACCGCATCCTGTTGATCCTGCCCTATGCGGTGCCAGCGTTTATCTCGATCCTCGTCTTCAAAGGATTGTTCAACCAGAATTTCGGGGAGATCAACCTGATCCTGGAGGCGTTGTTTGGCATCCGCCCCAACTGGTTCACCGACGGCAATCTTGCACGGGCGATGGTGCTCATTGTCAACACATGGCTGGGCTACCCATACATGATGCTGCTGGCAATGGGCTTTCTACAAGGCGTCCCGGAAGATCACAAAAAGGCCGCCGCATTGGAAGGCGCCAGCGCAGTGCGGGTATTCTTCACGATCACTCTGCCACAGATTATCCCACCGTTCCTGCCGCTTTTGATCGCAAGTTTCGCATTCAACTTCAACAATATGGTCCTGATTTTCCTGTTGACGCGCGGTCTGCCCGACATCCCCGGAACCGTTATTCCTGCGGGTGAAACGGATATCCTTGCCAGCTTTACATACCGCTTGGCTTTCGACAATGCAGGCCAGCAATTCGGCCTTGCAGGGGCGATCACGCTACTGATCTTCCTCGTCGTTGCGGCCATTTCATATGCAAACTTTGTCGCCATGCGGCGGGCTGCACAAAGACGTTCGGGGAGAGCCACATGATCGTCGAACGCCCCCGCGACCTTTTGGTCAAGAAAATCCTCGCCCACGGGTTCATGCTGATCTTTCTTGCCCTGATCCTCTTTCCATTCTTCATGGTTCTGTCGATCAGCTTTCGAGAAGGAAACTTTTCGGTTGGTTCGATTATCCCCGAAAACCCGACACTCGAACATTGGTATCTGGCCTTTGGCCTGGATTACACCCGGCCTGACGGAACAGTCGTCGAACCGCCCTACCCGGTGATGTTGTGGATGTGGAACTCTGTCAAAATCGGGCTGATTGCGGGGTTGGGTGTGCTGGCCATCGCCACAATCTCGGCATATGCGTTCAGCCGGATCCGGATCAAAGGCAAGTCGGCGATGCTTGACGGGCTGTTCCTGATTCAGATGTTCCCTACAACGCTTGCCCTGGTTGCGATCTACGCAATATTTGATGCATTGGGCGAGGTGCACCCGATGTTGGGCCTAAATTCGCATGTGGCTCTGATCCTGATCTACCTATCCGGCGTCACACTACATATCTGGACAATCAAAGGCTATTTCGACAATATCGATACGGCCCTCGACAAAGCCGCCGCCATCGACGGGGCAACCCCATGGCAAACGTTTCGCCACATCTTTCTGCCGCTCGCCGTCCCGATCATGAGCGTTGTTTTCGTCCTCGCCTTCATCGGCTTCATCAACGACTATCCGATTGCATCCGTCCTGATCCGATCCGAAGACCAAATGACACTGGCGGTCGGATCCCGCCTCTATCTCAATGAGTTCAAATATCTTTGGGGCGATTTCGCTGCCGCAGCCATCCTGTCGGGCCTGCCGATTACAGTCGTTTTCCTGATCGCGCAGCGCTACCTCGTCTCGGGTCTGAGCGACGGGGCCGTTAAGGGGTAGATGGGTTGAAACCCATCTTACGTGCCATCAAAACCGATCTCAAAAACCGCACCGGGTCCGTCGCGCAGTGCGATGCTTGCCCCGTGCGCCCTTAGCATCTGCCGGACAATAGCAAGGCCCATCCCTGTCCCGCCGCCGTCGCGGTTTGTGGTAAAGAACGGATCAAAAATCCGATCACGATTGCCCGCCGACACGCCTGGGCCGTCGTCTGTGATCAGTAACAGATCGTCTTGAAAATCAAGCGTCACCCGCGTTGCACCATGGGTCAATGCGTTATCGCAAAGGTGGCCAAGCACGATGGTCATCACCTCGGCACTTAGCGGCAATTCACCATCACGGATGACCTCAGCGCGGCCCGCCACCTCGGACAACCGGCAAGTCCCCTCGGGCATGGGTTCGTGGGCACGGGCAAAGGCGCGCTGATCATCCAATAGCCCGGCCATCCGTGCCGCAGCCGTCTCGATGTTTCCGACCAGTTTTGCACGATCATCAGCAGACAAAGCGCCATCCGCCAAAAGCTCTGCCGCCCCCCGGATCGCACTTAAGGGCGATTTCAACTCGTGCGTCACATGATCCGCATATGAGCGCAGCACCGCCTCGCGCCCTTGCAGTCGCGAGGTCATTTCGATCACGGACTGGGTCAGTTGCGAAAACTCTGGCGTGCCGACATGGACCGGTGCTGATCCAGCACCTTCGCCTTGCGCATAATCAGTCAGCGCCCGCACGGGACGCAAGACCAAACGCCATAGCAGAAAACCCAAAATCGCCGTCGCACTGAATGCCATCACCCCGATCATCAGCGATGTCTCGCCCCAGCCCAGCACGCTACCTGCCACCCGGAAATAGCCGATCCCGATCAGTGGCAGACAAAATACCGCCGAAAGTGTCCCACCCAGCACGAATGCAAGCGGGGGCCGCCACTTCCGGATTACCTTGCGCGGCATGCGCCCATCCGGATACCAACACCATGCACTGTCTCTATCGCATCGGCACAACCCGCCTTGCCCAGCTTGCCACGCAGATTGCGCAAGTGACTGTCCATCGTACGATCGCTCACATGGATATTGGTGCCATAAATCGCATCCACCAGCTGCGGACGGGACATGACGTTGTCGGGCCGTGCCATCAGCCGCTCTAACAACTCCATTTCGCGCGCAGTCAGGGTCACAGGCACATCGTGGACGTGGCATAAATGCCGCTCCGGATCGACACTGAGGACCCCACGACGCAGCACAGGCTGTACCGGGGCCGCTCCATTTGAACGCTTCAAGATCGCCTTCACCCGCGCCACCAGCTCGCGCGGCGAAAATGGTTTGGGCACGTAATCATCCGCGCCCAGTTCCAGACCAACAATCCGGTCCACCTCATCTGCCTGCGCTGTCAGAAACAGGACCGGCACATTTGAGGTCTTTCGCAACTCCCGACAAACGGCAAGCCCATCCATCTCTGGCATGCCAATATCCAGGACGATCAAATCCGGTGAAAGACTCTGCGCCATCTCCAATGCCCCGCGGCCATCACCGGCTTCGGCAATAGGAAATCCGGCCTGGCTCAGCGCAATCCGCACCACATCGCGGATTTGTGCATCATCATCTGCTACCAAAATCATCGATAAAGCTCCGGCATGGACATCCCTCTGACTTGTTTGTCACACCATAGCTACCGGGTCACCCCACTGTGACTTCCACGTAAGTTGTGCAGATTTTGTGCAGACTTGCTGCGTTCAAAAGTACCCTGGCAGGTGCAGCACCCTTTAGTCTTATCTACCAAGAGCCGCGTCACGGATAGCGCGGATGTTCGCTCCGTATGGGGCAGGATCAATGACCGATCCACCGCGAAACACAGCCGAGCCAGCCACCAACACGTCGGCCCCCGCGCCTGCCACTATCGGTGCGGTCTTTGGATCGACCCCGCCATCAATCTCAATATGGACCTCACGATCGCTGATCATCTCGCGCAATTCCTGTATCTTTGCGGTCATATCGATGAATTTCTGACCGCCAAAACCCGGATTGACGGTCATAACGCAGACCAAATCCACCATATCCATCAGTTCAGAGACTGCCGATGCGGGCGTTCCCGGATTCAGCGCCACGCCAGCTTTCGCTCCTGCCGCACGAATGGCCTGCAAAGTCCGATGGATATGGGGACCAGCCTCTACATGCGCCGTAATCACATCAGCGCCGGCATCGGCAAAGGCTTGAATGTAGGGGTCGACTGGCGCGATCATCAGATGAACATCCATGACGCCCTTGATATGCGGGCGGATGGCCGCACATGTTGCCGGGCCAAAGGTGATGTTGGGTACAAAATGTCCATCCATCACATCCACATGGACCCAATCCGCGCCCTGCGCCTCAACTGCCGCGCATTCTGCACCGAAATTGGCAAAGTCAGCGGCCAGAATGGACGGAGCAATCTTGATGGAACGATCAAAGGACATAAGCGCACCTCACAGCTTTGACGCGGCCATAGCATGAGCCTTGAAGGTCCGGAATACCCGCATTGCCCAAAAGTTACGCGAAATCGAGACTCCTGTTGTTCTATCAATAGATCGATTTCATGAATATGCTTTTCTGCTGCTGACCCTCATGGTCATCACCGTTGGTGCCGCCCTCACGTTTCAAGCTCCGGTCAATGCTGCCCTCGCAACCCGTATCGGCGATCCTGTATGGGCCGCCGCCGCATCCTTCGAGGTAGGCTTTGTACTCCTTAGCGGCATTGCACTGTTTCGTGGCGCCGCCCCAAGTCTCGCACAATTCCAGAACGTCCGGTGGCGGGTGCTGACTGGGGCACATTAGGCGCAATCTGGGTCCTTGCCGCAATATGGTCCGTGCCTAAACTGGGCCTGGTCACGATGTTTTCTGCAATGATTTTAGGCCAGATGATCGCCGCCGTTCTGATCGACGCCGCGGGGATCATGGGGCTGACCGCCCGCGACATCAGCCTGAAGCGCATCACGGCCATCGGCTTTGTCGCGGCCGGTGTGCTTTTATCATCTCGTTAGTTTCCTGCGGCAAACCTCAAAAACATGTGCTAGTTTGAGGTCATGACCACTCTCCGATACAACGACATCCTGCAAGGCACGGCCCAGATTAACCTGACGCGCGCCACCTTGACGCCCAAACGGCCCAAATCGTTGCATGATCATGACTTTTTCGAGCTTTTCTGGGTCCAGAACGGCACCGTTCGGCATCACCTGCCTGACGGTACGAAAAACCTGAACGAAGGCAGCGTCATCTTCCTGCGCCCCGGTCACTCTCACGCGCTGCAGGGCAAGGGCGAACACGCGCTGGTCGTTTCGCTCTGTATCCATCCGCAAACGATCAAGGCGCTGGCCAAGCGGCACCCTTCACTCAAAGGGCATCTCTTCTGGTCAACCGGTGGGCCCGTCCAACGGCATCGCGATATCCGCCAACTCGCCGCACTCAACCACGCGGCTGTGCAATTGGAACGCAGCGCGCATGATACGCTCGCGGCAGAGGCATTCCTGCTACCCCTCTGCGCCGATCTCACCGCTGAAGCATATCCCGAAACCACACCAGACTGGCTGGCCAATGCTTGTATTGCGGCCAAGGACCCTCAGGTCTTCCGCGATGGAGCCGCTGGCCTCGTCAAGCTCACCGGCAAGGCCCATCCCCATATCAGCCGCATGATGCGCAAGCATTTCGGGGAAACCCCGTCTGACTATATCAACCGCATTCGTATGGCCCATGCCGCCCGCGCCCTGACCACAGATAGCGACCCGGTCGCGCAGATCGCGCAGGATTGCGGCATCCCCAATATGTCCCATTTTCACAAGCTGTTCCGGGCCGCACACGGGCTGACCCCACTGCAATACCGGCAGAAATTCCAGCGACAGGTGGTCCAGCCGCAATAGTATTTGACCAACTGGTCAAAACTTGCCAAGACCGAGGCAAAGTGCGACGCTATCTAAGCACCGCAGGAGGCCACCTTGCAAACAACAGCATCCCCTACGATGACCACGACGCAACTGCCCCAGGTGCAGCATCAACGCAACAAAGGCATGCCGCTCGACCTCGATTGGGTCATGGCCGTCCAGGCCAACACCTCAGCCATCGAACGGCGTGCCAAAACGCTGCCCGGCAGGCGCAGCGTCAAAAAAGATCACCAGGCTGCATGGCTCTGCAAAGCCGTCAGCCTCATGGACCTCACCACCCTGTCGGGTGACGACAGCGAAGGGCGCGTGCGCCGCCTCTGCGCCAAGGCGCGCCAGCCCGTCGCTCAGCCGATCCTTGAGGCATTGGGGATGGAGGGACTGACCACCGGCGCCATCTGCGTTTATCACGACATGGTGCCGACTGCGGTCGATGCGCTGGCAGGCTCCGGCATCCCCGTCGCCGCCGTCTCCACCGGCTTCCCCGCCGGGCTGTCACCTTTCCACCTGAGGATCGCCGAAATCAAGGAAAGCGTTGCCGCCGGGGCCGAGGAAATCGACATCGTCATCAGTCGCCGCCATGTGCTGACCGGCAACTGGCAAGCCGTCTATGACGAGACGCGCGAAATGCGCGAAGCCTGCGGCGATGCCCATGTCAAAGCGATCCTCGCCACCGGCGAACTCGGCACCCTACGAAACGTCGCCCGCGCATCGCTCGTCTGCATGATGGCCGGGGCCGATTTCATCAAGACCTCCACCGGCAAGGAACCTGTTAACGCTACCCTGCCCGTGACGCTCACAATGATCCGTGCCATCCGCGACTATCAGGACCGGACGGGGATCAAGGTCGGCTACAAACCCGCAGGCGGCATTTCCAAGGCCAAGGACGCCCTCGTCTATCTTGCGATGATCAAAGACGAGTTGGGCGACCGCTGGCTGCAGCCCGACCTCTTCCGCTTCGGGGCGTCCAGCCTGTTGGGCGATATCGAACGGCAACTCGAACACCACGTCACCGGCGCCTATTCGGCGTCTTGGCGGCATGCAATTGGGTGAATCATGAATAAAGTGATAAATCCCGGTTTCTTGCTGCTCGCGACCATTGTCGCAGTGACTTTTGTTTTCGTATCGCGTCATGAAAGAGCGATGAAGCAAGCGGAGAAAAAGCTAACCGCACAAGAGCTCAAAGACTTCAACGATAACTTCAAATTCTCAAAAGATCGGACCGCTATGCCAACGCGTTTCGACGCAATTGCAACCGCTTTTGACATGCGTAGACGCGGATCGCTGTATGGCGTGATTGCTATCATTGCGTGCTTGCTTCTCGTCATCTTCAGGGGTCCTCAACTATGGCCATAAATGAAATCTTCGACACCATGGAATATGGTCCCGCCCCCGAAAGCGCGTCCGAGGCGCTGCAATGGATCGCCGACCGTGGCGGTATTGCCGGCCACTATATCAACGGCAAATGGGGCCCGCTGCGCGACGATTTCCCTTCAAACAACCCGGCAACGGGCGAAAAACTGGCGGGCGTGACCAAAGGAACGGCAGAGGAAATCGAAACCGCCGTCACAGCCGCCCGCAAAGCCCAGCCTGCTTGGGCCAAGTCAGGCCACAAACGCGCGCGTGTCCTCTACGCTATCGCGCGGCTGATGCAAAAGCATGCTCGCCTGCTCGCCGTCATGGAAACGCTCGACAACGGCAAACCGATCCGCGAAAGCCGCGATATCGACGTGCCGCTTGCGATCCGGCATTTCTATCACCACGCGGGCTTTGCCCAACTGATGCGCACCGAACTGCCCGACCGCGAACCGCTGGGCGTCTGCGGGCAGATCATCCCATGGAACTTCCCGCTTCTGATGCTCGCCTGGAAAATCGCGCCCGCGCTCGCCATGGGCAACACGGTCGTCCTGAAACCCGCAGAATACACATCGCTGACAGCCATGATCTTCGCCGAAATCTGCACCGAAGCAGGCGTACCCCCCGGCGTGGTAAACATCGTGACCGGAGACGGTGAAACAGGGGCTGCGCTTGTCAACGCTGACGTCGACAAAATCGCCTTCACCGGCTCCACCGAAGTGGGCCGTAAAATCCGCGAAGCGACCGCTGGCTCAGGCAAGGCTCTCTCCCTCGAACTCGGTGGCAAATCCCCCTATATCGTCTTCGATGACGCAGACATGGATTCAGCCGTTGAAGGTCTTGTCGATGCCATCTGGTTCAACCAGGGTCAGGTCTGCTGCGCCGGTTCGCGCCTCTTGGTGCAGGAGGGCATCGCCGACCGGTTCTATACCAAGCTAAAGGCGAGGATGGACGGCTTGCGCATCGGCGACCCCCTCGATAAATGCATCGATGTGGGTGCGATTGTGGACCCGGTTCAGCACGCGCAAATCACCAAAATGGTCAGCGAAAACACAGAAGGCGAAACATACCAAACCAAAGCCCCCGACGGCTGTTTCTACCCCCCAACCTTGATCACTGGCCTCTCACCCGCATCGACCCTGATGCAAGAGGAAATCTTCGGCCCCGTCCTCACCGCCACAACCTTCCGCACTCCGGCAGAGGCGGTCGAGATCGCCAACAACACCCGCTACGGCCTCGCGGCGTCGGTCTGGTCCGAAAACATCAACCTCGCCCTCGACATCGCGCCGAAACTCGCCTCCGGCATCGTCTGGGTAAACGGCACCAACATGATGGACGCCGCCGCCGGTTTCGGCGGTGTGCGCGAAAGCGGGTTCGGGCGCGAAGGCGGCTGGGAAGGGCTGGCGGGCTACACCAAGCCCAAAGGCACACCCAAACCGGTCAAGCAAATCGCAGCCTACACAACAGAAGACGGGCACCCCGCCGACCCGCTTGACCGAACCGCGAAGCTCTATATCGGCGGCAAGCAAGCCCGCCCCGATGGGGGCTATTCCAAACCGGTCTACAGTCCGAAGGGCAAACTGCTCGGGCATGTGTCCGAAGCCAACCGAAAAGATCTGCGCAACGCGGTCGAGGCGATGAACGGCGCGAAGTCCTGGTCCAAAACCACCGGACACCTACGTGCGCAAATCCTCTACTACATCGCCGAAAACCTGTCGGCCCGGTCAGAGGAACTGGCTAAACGGATCAAGGACCTGACCGGCAAATCCGGGCAAGACGAGGTCGATCACTGTATCCGGACACTTTTCATCTTTGCCGCATGGGCGGACAAATATGACGGGCAGGCGCACGGGGTGCCGATCCGAGGCGTGGCACTGGCGATGAAAGAACCGGTCGGCAATCTGGCCGTTTTCTGCGAAGATGGCTGGCCCCTTCTGGGCATGATCTCCCCCATGGCCGCCGCCATCGCCATGGGCAACCGGATCACGCTGATCGCATCAGACCCTTTCCCGCTCATGGTTGCCGAACTCTACCAACTGCTGGAAACCTCGGATGTGCCGGGCGGGGTCGTCAACATCCTGACAGGCGATCACACGGACCTCGCCCCGCACGCCGCGGCGCATATGGATATCGATGCGGTCTGGTCTTTTTCGGGCGCCGATATCTCGGCCACTATCGAAAAGGCGAGCGCGGGTAATCTGAAACGGACCTGGGTCAATCACGGCAAGGCCATTGAACCAACCGCGAAAGACATGCTCGCCGCCGCAACCGAGGTCAAAAACATCTGGATCCCTTACGGCGAATAGCCCGGCTTCTTTTGTTCAGAAATACCGCTGGGGCGGCCGTAGGCCGGGGGCAGCGCCCCCAACAAAACATGTCGTCGGCGCAGCCGTCCTTCAGATCACTTCTTCGCGCGCCAAGTGCCCAGCCAGCGCGAAAACCGCCCTTTTCGTTCCGCAACACCGGCTTGCACCTCATCAATTTGATCGCCCGCCGCATCCAGCAAAGGATCGACGGAGCGTTCACGGAACTGCCGCCATGCCGCGCGCACAAACAGGACCGCTGCCATCAAGAAAATGAAGAAGAAGATATTAAACCACGGAATGATCGTGACATCGGGCCCCGATACGGCGCGCACGCCCACCGCATTGGGGTAAACACTTGCCCAGCGGATGCGCCAGCCATAATGGGTCACGACAACCCATTCATCACCGCGGGCCAAATTGGCCGCTTCGGCCTGCAGGTCGGCGCTGTCGAACTTGAAATAGGGCGGATAGATCCACCCCGTATCTTCATTGCGATAGACCATCACAGAGCTGCTGTCGCGCGGGATGAACCCCAACAGAAACGTGTTCTGTTTCTGCGTATTGATCAGGCGCAGGTCGCGGGTCGGTTGCTCTGCGGCACCGCTATCCGCTTGCGCATAAAAGATTCGATTGAAAGCACTGAAGTCGGTCCGAATGATCTCGGTCGATGTCACTTTAACAATATCATGTTGCGGCAGAATGTAATGAAAATAGAGTCCAAGCACCAACAATACGATGACGCGGAAGATCGTTTTGACACGTTGCATTTCCAAAATCCTTCAATTCGCGTTGATGGTATAGGCTATGGCTGCAACCACAACCGTCGGCACAATGTAAACCAAGCCAATCAGCTTGGGACGTATGGACGCGTCATAAGCCTTTAACCCATCAGCAATGAAAGCGTCACGCGCCCCGGACGCACCGCCATCAGGGTGTTCGGCGTCGAACTCATTTTCCAACCGTTCTTTGCGCACTGATCGGGAAAAAAGCGAAATCGACCAATAAATCACCGTCAGCCCAATAAAGCCAAAAACCACCAGTTTGACAAAACCCATCTACTGCCTCCTCGGTGCAACCGCGCCCCATGGGCCCACACGGGTGATCAGATCAGGCTGCATCAGCGCTTGTGGCTCTTCCATCGCGGCCTCGTGACCATAAAGTGCCGCCCGTGTCCCTGCTTTATCGACTTGGTATTCGCGATCAAGAAAATCAACGACATAGGCCTGTTTTACATCCGGCCAGTCCGCATAGGCGCGATAAAATACCTCTTTGTGGCAGATAAACAGCTGTCGAATATCCAGCGGTGTCAGCTCTGCCAAAAGCATGTTCACAAGGTCCGCGTCTGCATGCGCCTTGGCTCGCAAAGTATAGAAATAGGCCGGATGTTCAGACGTGATCTTTGGCCAAGGCCCGTCTTCTTCAGCCCAGCGCACAAGGGCTGCAAGCCCTTGCCACTCTTCGGGCAACCTATCTGCATAATGGCGACCAAGCCTGCGCAAATCCCGTCGCGTAGCCCCGACCAAGTCTTCACCCATGCCAGCCGCGACGGATGCCACAATGAAATCCATCTTCTGATGTAGAATAGCTGCGGCATCGACACCACGCGCATCAACGATTGGCTCGACCAGGTCATTGAGTTCAAAAAACTTCGCTATGGCCGAACGTTCATTCAAATCAAAAACATGAGGGATTGGAAGATTATCAAATTGCGCTTTCTCACCCGTCACAATTGCGGCCGGGTGCGGGACATCACGGAACACGTACATGCCGCCAAAAAGATCAGTCCAGAAGTTATCTTGCGTGAAGGCCATCTGTTTCAGTTTGACAGGGTTACGCACAACATCGCCCGTCTCTTTGGCCATACCAATCATATCGGCGATCAGCACATCATCATACCAGGCGTCAGGTTCGGTCTTGAACCGGTCTATCATCTGCCCCAGCTTTGCCGCTGTCGCAACCGTTCCACTGGTCGTATCTGCTTCGATCCGCACCTTGCGCATGTCAAATAAACGCGCAGGATTGTCTGCCTGATAGACCGAATTCACGATCTCTCCAGTCACAGCATCACGCGTGGTCAAAGCAAACAGTTCAGCTCGGTTCTCTTCGATAAACTGTCGCAATATACCGCGAGAGGTTGAGAATTTAGCGTTCAGTAAGGGCGCGCTCGCTTGCTCGGTTGACAGCAAGATAAACTGCCGGTTTACACCCCGGTGGTTGAGATAAAGATCATCTTCAAATTCATCGCCCACCTCAGGCGAATATCCTGAGATATCAATGTGGAACACATCTAACCCGGTTTTGCGCCCAATAAGATGTTGCAGCGCACGATTATAACGCTCGACCAGCACCGCAGAATCTACCCGGATCAGGTTGCCGAACATCAAACCCTTTTCAATCAATCGGTACATGCGGCACCTCCGTCAGGTGGGTGAAACCCACGCACGCTGAACAACCAATTTACCACGTCTCGTGCACCCATTTCCGCGGCAGGCCCGCCAAAGACAAAATCATAATCGGCGCCCAGATAATCGCTGCAGCAAGTCCCAGTTTTCCAAAGAACACCACGTTTGCGGCCAAACCACCTGCCAAAAGCTCGGCCATCTCAGCCCCTTGCCAAAGATACAGAAGAAAAAACAACGCAGCAGTGACGACAAAGAGGACCAGTGTTGAAACAAACGCATTCAGCAAGAGTGGCTTGACGCCCTCCGGCAAAACCTTACCAAGCAAGCGCGGCACGAAAAAGGCCGTAATGCCGATGAAGATAGCAGGCCACAAAAGCGCATCAGTCACGATGTTACCTACAGCATCGTAACCGGCATCGCGCACCGTGTCAGACAAATGCTCACTCAACCTTTGCTCTCCAGATACCGCTTCTTGGCAATCTCCTGACGGCCAAAGTCACGGACCATTGCCTCAATCGCGACCTCGTCGGATTTATCGGCATAGCGGAACTCGCTATCCGCGTAGCGATTGATCTCCTGGATGACCATCTCAACGGTGATCGGCTGACGCAGTTCCGAAATCATCCCCTTCTTCGTCTCATAATCCTTGAACAGAAACAGATCAGGTTCTTCCATCCATTCATCCGGTAGCTCGAAATCCATCGCGCGGACCTTGACCGCATCAGTGATGTTCTTAATCGCACGACCGGTAAACCGCTCATCCGCCTCCTGAATGCCTTTCAGATAGGTGCCGAGCTTCGCAATCGTATCCAGATCACCGACCTGCGCATGCACACGCTCAAACACCCGCATCAGCCCCTCTTCATGGGGACGCGCGTGGCTTTCAAAGGACGCAGCAACAGCCGCCTTGATCTCCTGCGCGCTGAACACCTCATGCGCCCCGACCGGAATGTCATGGTTCTTGCCCATCAGCAGATACAGGATATCGATGTAATCCTCGCGCGTTTGTGGCCCATCGACCAGAAACCGCGCCCCGGCCCGCTGACGCAACGCATCGTCCACATTCTCCGGATAGTTTGAAAACATCCCGAAGGTGCAATTGCCGCGCACCACGGTATTGGCGCCAGCAAAGCTTTCCATCAGCACGGCTGTGATCTCCAACTGCCCAGCCGAGGATTGACGATCCCCCCGCTTGCCCGCCAATTGGTCAATATCGTCAATCGTGCCAAACCCGATCACATGCGGGTCCAGCACGTTGTTGATAAACGCCTTCGCGTTCTGGCCGGACTTGCCCTGATAGCTGTCGATATTGTCGGTCGACAGGTTCTGATAACGAAACGCATACCCGGCGGTCTGGCAGTAGTCGTTGATCATCCCCGCCATCATCTGGATCAGGGTCGTCTTGCCCGTGCCCGGCTTACCATCGCCCATGAAGGTGAAAATGAACCCGCCCAGCTCGGCAAACGGGTTCAGCCGCCGGTCAAAATCATAGGCCATCAGCATCTTCGACAGCTTCATCGCCTGATACTTGGCGATATGGTTGCCCACGACCTCATTGGGCTTCTTGAAGGTCATGGTCAGGGTGCTGCCCTTGGCCGCGCGCGCAGGCGTAAAGCCCTGCACGACAAAGTCATCTGCTTCCACGCGCCAGGACGCCTGATTAAAGCTCTCCAACCGGCCAGCCGTGGAGGCGCGCAAGGACACTTTCGACATCAATTGTTCGCAGAATGCGAGCATCGTGGCGATCAATGTCCCCTCATCCTTGGCAAACTGACCCAGCTTCTGATCCAGCTCCCAAATCGCACCATGCAACGCCAAGGGCGCGTTATCGGTCAAAACTTCATCAACCGCGCCAACCTCGACGCTCACCTCCGTCGCCTGTGCAGCCAGCAAAAAGGACGACGCATTGGCAAAGGTGTAGAGGGCCACCAGCGATTCAGCTGCCAAGTATTCCGTAAACTCAACGGACCGATCCTGGGGCAAACGTCCTTCCAGATTGATCCGCTTCAACTCCGTCAGCGGGGTCTGATCAGAAAACGCATCCGCGACGGTCAGGGCAATCGATAACGCCCTACGCAACGCATGCGCGACCGAGGCCTGCGCGGGTGATGTCAGCGGATCATCCTCATCACTTTCGGCAATCCGATCAAGCAAACGCACGCCGCCGGAAGGGGCAGATGTACGCGACAACAACCCCGGCGTCGTCGACCGGAACCGGCGGCGGGTCGCGGCGACATCTGGCGACTTCTCTGGCTGCTCTAAGGACAAGCGCGCCTGCGCCAGTCGGGGGGAGTGATCCAGCTGCATCAACATCTCTGCTGCAGGGCCGTAATGGGCGCGAATATCCTCTTCACGCAGTTCCATCTGATCACTTGATTGGCTCATCTTCTCTCCTTCATCCCGTAAGATGGGTCTTGGCCCATCCTACCGGTAACTCAACACACGTCCGCTATCGCTGACGACAAACTTGCGGACCTGCCGAAAGCCTGGCGGGTTACGTTCGGCGAGCGCCTGATAGGGGCGTTCTGGCATAATCAGCGACCGCTCCATGCGCGACGCCCCCGTTTCGGCCCCGCCGCCTTCAAACGGATCCAGCGCAAAGATCTGGCGTTCGACCGATCCGAACCAGCCCGATTTCACCTGCTCGACCCGCTCCGACACAAGCTCTTCCTCGGTCCAGACCAGTGCCCAATCCTCTCCCACCGGCGCATTCGCGGCCTTAAGCACATCACGCAACGGCCCCGATTGCTGGGTGAAGGCATGGGAATACATCGGGCCGATATGAAAGCGGCGCAGGCGAACAGGATGCAGATCGTCAAAATCCTCGTCAAAGCCCTTTGCAATCGTCAGCAATTTCAGATGCGCCACAGATTGGGCCATGAGATGGGCCTGCACTTCGGGCCAGCGGCGCTCGTCCTTGGGCAGGCCGGTGCGACCCGTATCCTCGACATCCATCAGATAGATCGTGGGCAGGTTCACCTGACTGTCATAGACCGCCCAATGCACCAGAAATCGGCGCCGGTCCGCATCGTTGCCCAGCCAGACGGCTTGCGGATCATTGCGCGCCCAGAACTGATCCCCGCGCTTGAGTTCCTCATAGTAAAGTCGCTGCGACAGCGCATACTGCAGCTTCGTAGGGATCTCCTGTTCCGACAGAATCACCCGGACCATCTGATCCTTCAAATCCCCGGCAGACGGCATCGAGGCCAGATGCCGCTCCGCCTGCTGCGCATCATTCGCCATCTCCAAGAGTTCCTGATAGATCGGAAAGCCGCTTTCACGTCGATCAAATGTCAGCTTACCCGCATGCGCAAACCGGCCCGAGAAATGGTATTTGTGCGACAGCGCCGCAAACGTCCAGTTGAGCCCCACCAGATACCGCGCCAGCGCCTCAATATCCTTGCGGCCAAAGCGCCCTTCGGCCTCCATCGTCGCGGCCACCTTCGTCAGGTACCCGGTGATCTTGGAGAACTTGCCAAAATACCTGCGCGTGACGCGGGTATCTTCCAGCTTCATATGGTCGGCTTGGAGGTCAGTCATTATTCACCATCACCACCGCCGTCACCATCACCACTTTCGTAACCGTCCACATCGTTATGAAATGCGATCTCCCATGCGACAGGGTCTTCGCGTTGATATTTGCGCGAAGCGTATTCCGTCATGAGAACAAATGCTGCTATCGTGAAACCCCACAATATAGGCGACTTCGTGGCGGCGGTCAGGGCGACACCGCAAACAAGAACCATCCAGCGGCCAAACATCAAATTCTCGACATAGGCGGGCAGCACAATGTCTCTTCGGGTGCGGCCATCATCAATTCCAACCGGCTTCGGTCTGCTAATCTGGGCTGCTAGAAGTGCTCCAAAGAAAATCAAAAGAAAACTGACGGAACCAATTGGCTGGTCGTCGTTCAGGGCCGCGACAAAAAACAAACCAATCACGCCGAGACCGACGGTGCTTCTAATGAACGACCGCAATTCAATCAGCCTCCAAAGGGCTCCGCCCCTTTCGCGCTGAAACGCTCCACCGGAGCGTTTCCAAGACGCGCTCAAGCCCCATACTGATTGCTATCATGCTTCTCCACAATTCGCTGAAATCGGCGGATAAAGCGTTCATCGGCTTTCGCCTTCTGCTCCAGCACCTCGCGAGCAAAGACCATGTGATCCTCGTGGGCTTCCAGCATATCGGCCATCCGGGCGTTTGTGGCCGAGCCGATGGCCGCCATGGCGGTCTGCGCCTCTTGGTCGGTCTTCACCCCAATCTCATTGATCTGGTGGGCCACGTCCTGTTGCTGGGCCGTTTTCAATGATTTCGACAGAGCATCATACAGGACAACGCGTTGCTTGGTATCCGTCTGCAGCTTGTTGATCAGCACCATCTGCGTCGCCGCCTGGTTCTGCAAACTGTCGATCCAGGTCTTGCCCTTTTCGATATAGCGCTCCAGCGTCTGGCTTTTCGCAAGCTTCACCTGCTCTTGCTGCACCATTTCGTTATACTGCGCGTTCAGCGCGGCAAGCTCCGTTTCCAGTTTGGTCCGCGCAGCAGCATCCTGTTCAACGGAAATCTTGCCCTCAAGCTCGATAATCTTGGGGTCCATTGCCAGAATATCGGCGCGCACCGTCTCCAACTCGCCCACGGTTACTTCACGCTCTTCCAGCGTGCCGCCAAGGTTCTTTTCAACTGAAACCTTCTGGTCATTCAGCACGTCCAACTGGCCCTCCAGCAGCTTCATGATCACATCGGATTTGCTGATCAGATCCTGCAGCTTGTCGTCAATCGACGCGGTGCGCATCCGTTCTTGGCGCATACTGTCTGCCTTGGCCTTGCTGAAGAAGCCAATGAAACTCTCCATCCCGGTTTTCGAACGCATTTCATCGAAATCCTTGGAGAACGCCGATGTGACGTCGTCCAAGCCCATAATCAGCTCGGCGATATTGGCGTCCATCAATTCGGTATGGGCGTGCACATCTTCCAGGCTAGCATTTTCGATATCCACAGAGATATCGGTACCCTGAGCCATCTTTTCACGCGCCGTTTCAATCCGGCTGGTCAATTCCGAAATCTTGCTTTGTGCTTGCGCGACCTGCGCCTGCGATTCCTTAATCTGCGTCTCGAAATCCGCCATATACTATCCCTCTTTTATTCTTTGATAACAGACAGGTAAGTATTGCCGCCACCATTTTCAAATATCAGGCACACCGAAGCACGCCACAGTTTGCGCAAGTTTAGCGGACAGTTGGGCGATTAAAAGGCGTTAAGCCTCGTCAAAAATTGGTGGGCGATCAAGCGCCTCGGCCTCTGGCCCAAGCAACTGTTCAGGATCAATGATCTTCGGAGGAAGTTCGATGCCACGTTCATAATTTTCAGGGTCGACACGCAAGGATTCTTCGCGATCCCTGATATGGACCTGCATCGGCACCTCGATCTGGTCATAAAGATGAATGATATCCTGATTGAACATCCGGATACAGCCGGCGGAACCGGAATTTCCGATTGATTCCAGATCGTTCGTGCCGTGGATACGATAAAACGTATCGCGACTACCACGATAGAGATACAGCGCGCGCGACCCCAAAGGACTGCGCAAGCCGCCAGGCAGACCATCGCGGAAGGGACCGTAAACCTCAGGTTCGGTGCGCAGCATATTCTGGGTTGGCCGCCAGCCGGGCCATTGTTTTTTCAACCGGATCGTCGCCTTGCCTCTGATCGACCGGCCCTGACGGCCTACACCCACTGGATAGCGTGTCGTCCGACCGTCTTCGCGGATATGGTAAAGAAACTTCGCAAAGGGATCGACGTCCAGCGTGTTGGGACCCTGTTCACCATTATAGATGCCGGTCATGCGACGGTTCACACCGAACGTATAACGCGGCGGAATGCCAGGCAGGTTATAGCCTGCATCGGGCAGTGGCCCATATCCGGGCAGGTAATCTGCGCGCTCGGGCAGATCCAGGATCTCTGTCGGTTCAACTTGCGGCGCGCAGGCCGCAGCCCCGCTTGCCAACAGCATTGCCCCAAAAGAACGACGTGACAGGTCTGTCATTGCACGGACCATCCCATAAATTTCGACGAATCGGCTGATAACATCTTGATGGCAGGGGGCAAAATACCGCGCAGGCAGGTTTCTGCATTTGCATTACAAAACGTGACAATTGGGCAGTTGGGTCCAAACAACGTTGTTGACCACACGACCAGGATATCTGCAGACTACGCCCCAAAGATGCATTTTGGATCATGACTTTGCTTGAAATTGAATATGGAAAAACTGAATGGCGTAGGGATGAAGATGTCGCCAACGCAGAGGCGCAACGACGCGCCATTCTTACCCGTGACGCAGACGAACCTTTAGATCGCACGGCCATCTGGTTCTCGGATCTCGGCGCACTGACGCGACTGCCCGATGAGCTAGCAGAGATCGACGGCCTGACCAGGCTGATTATTGGTGACGCAAAGACACCAGATGGGGCACATCATGGGCCACCCCAAAGACTACAAGACATTGCAGTGCTTGCAAAGCTTACCAATCTAACCGAACTCAATCTCACCGACAGTGGTGTCACAGACCTGCAGTTGATCGCAGGCCTGCAAAAACTCCAAATCCTCGAAATGAGCGAAACACGGATTACAGACGTCGCACCGCTCACCAACCTCACCGCGCTGCAAAATCTAGACCTGAGCCGCACACAGATTGCAGACTTTACACCGCTCGCCAAACTCACCGCGCTGCAAAATCTAAACCTAGGCGGCACACAGATTGCAGACCTACACATCCTTTTGCAGATCCCCACATTTGCGTCTCTCAACGCAAAGTCACTTTCGTTTGCCCGCACCCCACTTGCCAAAAGCGATAGGCGCTGGGAGATGCTTGCTGGAATACCAGCGCAGCGCGCTGCGCGAGATGTTGTGCTGTATCTTCGCGGCGAACATCCCGACTTGCAGCCCCCTGCGGAGGGCGCGCAGCAATCGACAGGGCAGGCCGGAATGGCCGCCAACAGCCCGGTTGCACTGACCGATCGAGATGGGAGGGCAGAGATTGCGGATGCGACAGCGTTTCAGCCGCCAGTCCCGCTTGATGCATCCCAAAACAGTGCATCGCTTGAGGGGCTGCACGCCACGGCACAGGCACTGGCACTGGCAGACGAGTTACAACATGGCGTGAATGTCAATCGGGTCCTGCTGCGGCGGGTGGAACGCTACGCCATGGTTGCCGATCCCAAGAAGGACCCATCTTTCGCGCTGCTGGAAGGCACGATGGTTATCCTGCGCCCCATGGTCACTGATCGTTATACCTGCGACGCGCTGGATGTGGGGTTGGTGGAAGGGCTCAAGCAGTTGGTTGCATTGCATGACAGCTTTGGCGGGCCGAGTGCCACGCCAGACCCGCTGCCCCAATTGCCAAGTGTGCCAGAGACACCACAAGCGACGGAACACGCGACCGAGGCCATCCAACAACTCGGCGAATTCATCCAAGACGCCGCCAAGGGAGGGTTTGTCGGCAACTCTGTCGTCGTTGCCATCAACTCTACCGTTGATGTCGCCAATGCAGCAAATGCCCCACTGCCGCCCGACGCATCGGAAAAGGACAAACAGGAGCGTAAAGGCTTGTGGTCCTGGGTTCTGCGGATGGGCGGTGGCCTGACCAAAGCGATGGAGATGCACGGGAAGGCGCATGGCTGGGCCACATCGCCTGCCGGTCAGGCGCTGATCCACCGCGTAACAGAGCTGCTGTCGAGCTTTGGCCCTTATTTCACGCCTTAGACGCCAATCACATTGCGCGCCGGTCCATATGGAAACCCGGTGATATCCTCGCTCCCATCTTCAGTGATGAACAGGATATCATGCTCGCGGTATCCTCCGGCACCCGGTTCGCCTTCTGGAATGGTCAGCATCGGTTCCATCGAGATGACCATGCCAGGTTCGAGGATCGTGTCGATATCCTCGCGCAGTTCCAGCCCGGCCTCGCGGCCATAGTAATGCGACAGCACACCAAAGGAGTGCCCGTAACCGAAGGTGCGATACTGGAGCAGATCCCGCTCTTCGAAGAACGCGTTGATCTTGCCTGTGACCTCGGCACAGGACACACCGGGTTTCAGGAGTGACATGCCATATTCGTGGGCGGCGACATTCGCTTCCCAGATTTTCAGGCTGTCGTCATCAACTTCGCCTACGAACAGTGTTCGTTCGAGCGCCGTATAATAACCGCTGATCATCGGAAATGTATTCAGCGACAGGATATCTCCACGCTGCAATTCCCGCGCTGTCACCGGGTTATGGGCACCATCGGTATTGATCCCAGACTGAAACCAGACCCATGTGTCACGATACTCGGCCTCAGGAAAACGCTTCGCGATCTCCAATTCCATCGCATCACGCCCAGCCATAGCCACGTCAAGTTCGCGCGTACCGGGCTTGATCGCATCCCGAATGGCCTCACCGCCCACGTCTGCAACAGCGGCACCCGCACGGATCAAAGCACGCTCTGCATCCGACTTTCGCATCCGTTGCTGCATCGTATCGGGCGCGACATCGATCAGACCCGTCGGATGCAGATGATGGCGCAACGCCTGCGCCTGTGCGACGCTCATATGGTCAGCCTCATACCCGACGACCCGGCCAAGCCCCGCAACAGAGCGTACGGCACGCCAATAATTGCTCCGCTCCCAATCGGTATAGGTGATGTTGTCACTGAACGAGCGGCGCCAGGGCTGTGCTGCATCAATCCCGGCGCTGATCGTCACGCAGTCGTCGCTGGTCACAACCAACGCATAAGGCCGGCCAAATGCACAATATAAAAATCCCGAATAATAGGCGATGTTGTGCATCGACGTAAAAACAACCACGGCCACGTCGCGATCCGCCATCATACGACGCAGGCCAGCAAGACGCGCCTGATATTCTGCCTCTGCAAAGGGCAAGGATTTCTGGCCCTGATGAAAACGGTAGTATTGCGGGCGATCCGTCATAACAGACCTTTCTGACAAAAGGTCCCGGCGTTCAGGACATGAAAAAGAAAACAAGGCGACAACGCCATCGCCGCGGGGCAAAGCTAGCCGCAGGTGGCGCCCAAATCAACGGCCATCAGCATACTCTGCAGGGCCCTTAAGCTCGATCATGTTGCCAAACGGATCGCGGAAATAGAATGAATGTCCGACGCCTCGCGCGCCACCATGCACAGCCTCGCGCTCAATCACGACATCATGAGCGGCCAAATGCGCGCGCAGATCATCAGGCGCAAATGGTGATGTGGCGATGCACACATGATCCACGTTGCGGCCGCCCGCGACCTTTGGCAGTGCATGGGCCGCACCGGGGTGGGTTACATCCCACAGCACGATAAGAGCGGCCCCCGCCCAGACCTGTTCCATCCCTAGGGCCGGGTAGGAGTAGCCGGGCACACACCCCAGCACCTTGTGATAGAATGTTGTTGCCTGGTCCAAATCATCAACAAGAAAAACAACATGATCGATCCCGACCAGACTGAAAGGAACGTTCATGCCGCATCCCAGATCGGACACCAAGGCCCGTCCACCAGCCGCATTTCGCGATCAAGCCTGTCGATCTCGGCCAAATGCGCGTCTTCCAGAGACAGGTTCTGGGCTTCAAAATTTTCCGCGATGCGTGGCTGCGCTCCGGCTGATGGAACCACCACGTGCCCCTTTGCCAACAACCAGGCAAGCGCAACCTGAGATGCGGTCCCGCCAATCTCTGCACCGATCCGGGCAAGCACGGGATCATCGGCTACCGCGCCGCGGGCCAACGGCGAATAGGCGGTCATGCGAATACCCTTGGCCGTACAATGATCGACAATTGGCGCATTGTGCAAAAACACGTGCAATTCCACTTGATTGGTCAGCAGTTTACGATCACCCAACAACAAAAGCGCCTGATCAATGTAAGTCTTGGTAAAGTTCGACACGCCGATGTTCCGGCACAGTCCAGCGTCAAAGACGTCGGCAAACTGCGCCATGTAATCGACGATTTCGTATTCGTCATTTATCGACGGATAATGCAACAGCAGAAGGTCCACCGGCCCCACGCCCAGTTTCTCAAGCGACGCTTCCACATGCGGACGCACCTGCCCGGGTCCAAAGCTTTCGGGCGCGACTTTGGTTGTCACCCAAAGGTCAGTGCGGTCCAGACTGGCATCCGCAATCGCACGACCCGCGAATTCCTCGTTCTGATATCCTTCGGCACAATCCAAATGGCGATAACCCGCCTCTAACGCCGTCAAAGTGCCGCGATATGCTTCATCTCCTGGCCGGTTCCAAGTGCCATATCCAATCTGTGGAATTGTCTCCATCTCACCGCCCTCCCTGCGATTCCGTCCTTTCTATAACGATTACGCAACCGGAACCAGCGTGTGCATTTTCGTGGTAAGCTCAGTTGACATGATCGCCGAGATCCAGCCCCTTGAGTATTTCATCCGCAGACATGGCCTTCTTGCCTGACCTTTGCGCGCGGGTCACCGCGACCGCCTTTTCACCGCAGGCAATTATAAAGTCATCCAATACGTCGCCGGGCGTGCCGGTTCCTGGCACAACGCGGGACCCCAAAAGCTTCACCCGCTCGCCACCAACCTCGCACCAGGCCCCGGGGAACGGGGACAACCCCCGGATCAAACGATCAACCTCTTCGGCAGACCGCGACCAGTCTACCCGCGCTTCAGCCTTGTCAATCTTTGCGGCGTAGGTGATGCCGTCTTCGGGCTGCGCTTGCGGCGTTAACTCCGGCAACTGCTGCAACGCGTCAACGACAAGCCGCGCGCCCAAAGCAGATAGACGATCATGCAGCTCGCCGGTCGTTTCTTCCGCGTCTATTGTCAGTGCTTCGCGCAGTAATACGGGCCCGGTATCCAGCCCCGCTTCCATCTGCATAATGCACACGCCGGTCTTGGCATCCCCCGCCATAATCGCCCGATGGATCGGAGCCGCCCCACGCCAGCGCGGCAGCAAAGAGGCATGGATATTCAAGCAACCATGTTTTGGGGCATCCAAAACAGTCTGAGGTAACAGCAAGCCATAGGCAACAACGACCGCTACATCCGCCTGGATGGCTGCGAACTCAGCTTGCGCCGCAGCATTCTTCAAAGAGCGCGGACAGTGAACCGCCAGCCCCAAAGTCTCGGCCCGAGCTTGTACGGGCGAAGGCCGCTCTTTCTTGCCGCGTCCTGCCGGGCGCGGTGGCTGACAATAGACAGCAGCCACCTCATGACCCGCGTCCACGAGCGCGTTTAGTACCGGCACCGAAAAATCGGGTGTTCCCATAAAGATGATTTTCACCAAGGGCCCTCGCATGCAGTCGGGCCAATAGGCGGCCCGCATGTTCACCTACGGTGAAACGACCGTCATCACAATCAGTTGCAGATCTGATCAGCAATTCGGATTGCACATACCAACGATAAATCCGCCAGTTTCGACGAAGTCGGTTGGGCCGTTGTGATATACTGTCACCTGGCCAATCGCCTCTTCCCCATTTTCCCCGACAATCAACCCACCATAGGTGCCAGGGGCCGATGTAAATCCGGCTAAATCGAACCCACCGCCTGTTGTCGTGCCAGAGAAACTGCCATCGGCCATCGCGCCAAGCTCCAACTCGATACTCGTCGCAGCCTGGCCACCACTATTGGCACGTTGGTCAATCAAACCCGACGTGGTGTTACTTGCAAAATCCGTTTCAAGCTGCACCCTGCCAAACATGTGGCCAGCCGTTAAAGTCGAGCCCGGGACACTGTACAACGCGGCGTATGATCCTGTGTAGGTCACCACGCCACTGTCAGGCAATGTCGTGTTGCCCAGCCGCGACAGGACAGTACTGCCCGGCTCCAGAAAGATCTCTCCTTCCCTGGTATCCGTCAGGCCGTGCAAGATGTAAGAGCTCGTCGACGATCTACCACCCAATACGAAACTATCGAAATTTCTTGGCGTTCCATCGACGAAAGCTTGATAATATGTCAGCGACGTTTGTTCTGTGCCACCACCGGAGAGGGGTACAACCTCGATCCGCCGCACTTCTGAAAAAACCGGCGGATTGAAACGAAATCGATACGTTACCGCATCATTGCCGCCAGTCCTTACAACCTCCGCTCCGACCGTTTGAGGTCCATCATCACCGCCGCTGCCACCGCCGCCACAGGCGGCCAATAACGCGACAACCGCAGCAGTCGAGATAACCTTTGAAATTCTATTCACTCGCATACAACATCTCCCCACCATTAGCGAAGACGGTATGTTGGCAGATAGCAAGCTGTATGTATCCTTGGACACACAACCGTTCCTGCATCCGACAGGCGCGTTCCCAAGCCCAGATTACTGTCCGGCAATCTTGCTTGATTTCTTGATCAGCATGTCGCGCTTGACCCGGCTCAGGTGATCAAAAAACATCTTGCCCTGGAGATGATCTATCTGATGCTGCACAGACGTGGCCCAAAGGCCAACAAATTCCTGCCGGTCCCACTGGCCGCGGTCATTCAGAAATCTTACCGTCACGGCACGTGGGCGCGACACTTTTGCCCAGACACCCGGCAGATTGGGCGAGCCTTCCTCATGGACCCGCATCTGCGCGCTGGCATGCAAAACTTCTGGGTTGGCCAGACGCACGGCCCGTCCGCGCGTCTCGGACGCATCAACGACCGCCAAGGCCAGCCCCACACCCAATTGCGGAGCAGCGAGCCCCACGCCCGGCATCGTGTCCATTGCGAGTATCATCTCATCCCACAAAGCACAGACCTCATCGGTGATCTGATCCACCTTTGCCGCACGGGTCCGCAAAATCGGATTGGGCCACGGCACGTAAGGGCGATGTATCACTGTTCCGCCCCGTGATCCGTGATCAATACACCGTTCAGATGGTCCAGCTCATGGCAGAAACAGATGGCTTGCGGCCCATCAAACCGCGCCTCTCGGGTTACCCCATCGGCATCCTGCCATCGTGCATCAACCCAAATGGGCCGCGCCACATCGAAAGTGCGGTCAGGGATCGACAGGCAAGCCTCTGTGCCCACCGCGGTGTCCTGTGCCTGCTCCATGATTTCGGGATTTACGAAAGGGATCGGCGTCCGGGCACCATCTTTCCAAGAGACATCCGTGACGAAAACGCGCGATGATACACCAACCTGCGGTGCGGCCAGCCCACGCCCTAGTGCCGCATACATTGTCTTAAACATATCCGAAATCAGCACAGCCAAGTCCGCATCAAATGCAGCAACTGGATCTGCTGCTACACGCAACACAGGATCACCGTCAAAGCGCAGTTCTGGAACCGCCATCAGCCCCGGGCCATCTCGCGTTTCAGCTTTTGCATCTTTCGCGTGATCATCTGGCGCTTCAATGGCTTGAGGTAATCTATGAACAACTTGCCATCGAGATGATCAATCTCGTGCTGCACACATGTCGCCCACAGTCCGTCGAACCGTTCGCGCTGCGTTTTGCCATCCAAATCCAACCATTGCACCTCAACCTCCGCCGGGCGAGTCACTTCTGCAAATTGCTCCGGGACCGACAAACAGCCCTCCTCATAGACATTCGGCTCGTCCGAGGTCCACACAACCTCTGGATTGATCAACACCATCGGCTCTGGAGTGGCATCCGCCTCCTTGGCACAATCCATAACGATCATACGATTCATCACAGCGACCTGAGGCGCGGCAAGACCAATGCCTGGCGCATCATACATCGTCTCAAGCATGTCGTCAGCCAGACGGCGCAAATCATCGTCAAACGAGGCAATCGGCTCGGCCGTTTTCTTAAGCCGCGGGTCAGGATGAATCAGGATTTTACGTAACGCCATGCGGCTGATTTAGGCCGCGCATCACTAAAATGCAACTAACACAAAATGTAACCTTGAAGTTACACAATGGGCGCATTATGTCACCTCAAGGTTACCAAGCGAATGAAAGGAGCTTCAATGTCTGTCAACCCTGTCAGCCGCGCCCGCCTTTTCGGCAGCGCGGCCATCGTTATCGCAACATCCGCCGCAATCATCGCTGCGTTTCTGTCTGTTGGACCGTCTGGTCTGATCTGGGCTGCAATCATCGGCAGCATCGCAATCGGCTATGCAATCCTGTCTTTTATTCTGCACCCTCGCTACCCGGATGCAGCCGATGCTGCATGGGACGAACAGAACAGTCAGGCCCACCGAGACAGCATTGTCTTCGGCTATTGGGCTGTGCTTGCTATGTTCCTTGTTTTTCTGACGCTAAGCCTGACCAGCCGAATTGATCCTGCAGTCGCTTTCTACTGGCTTGGCCCCGTCCTAAGCGCCGTCCCACCTGCACATTACCTGTTCTCCATTGCGCGGGGCCGCGCTGAATGAACACAAAACTCATCGTGCATCTGCGCGCCCACCGAAAACGGGCTCGCTTGACCCAGGCCGAACTGGCAAGTGCGGTGGGCGTATCGCGCAAGACAATCAATACCATCGAAAACGGAGTCTTCACCCCATCAACAATCCTTGCACTTACCCTCGCAGAAGAGCTTGAATGCAGCGTTCATGATCTGTTTGAATTGCCAAATGACCCGGACTGACACCATTATTACCGACGCTACAGCCGCGAGCACTGCAGACCTTTGCACCGCAATGGCGGATGCATTTTCTGACTATGCGGTACCGGTGAACCTGACGTTTTCAGCCTTCAGCTTCATGATGAAACAGAGGGGCCTTAGCCGCAGCGCCTCGCGCATTGCCATCATCGACGGCAAGGTCGCAGCGATCTGGCTCGTCTCTATCAGGGCGAACAAGTCTTACCTGATTTCCAGTGGAACACTTCCCGCCTTCCGCGGTCGCAGGCTCGCCACGACCCTTGCTCACGCTTGTCTGGGCCACCTGCGCGAAACAGGTATCGAGAGCTTTCAAACAGAAGTCCTCGTCGAAAACACCAAAGCCGCCTCGCTTTATCGTAAACTGGGTATGAGCAAATACCGGGACCTGTCCTGCTATGACGTTACAGGCCGTCGCGGATCACATTGCGAGGCGCCTGACATTCGCGAAATCAGCTGGTCCGAAATCGCAGCCAACACGCAAGTGTTCCAAGACTGGAAGCCGTCATGGCAAAACAGTAACGCGTCAGTCACTGCTGTTGCCGATGATATCCGTTGCTTCTGCGTCCATAGGGGAACCATGCTTACGGGCTATGCCGCTCTTGGCATCGGTAGCGGCAACTTGCACCAGATCGGTGTTCTCCCCGATGCGCGACGCCAAGGCATCGGCACAGCCCTTATCAACCAAGCACTTGCGATATCAAATGGGCCACTCCGGCTGATCAATATTGATGCTACCGACACAGGTTTTGCCGCCTTCGTCAGCAGCTTTCCTCACAACCAGACGATGGGACAATACGAATTGATGATGCGGCTCTAGCGGATGATTTTCCACCTTGCACTCCGCCGCACCTTCCGTAGCCTGCACCACGACCAGCAGGAGAGCCCATATGTCATTCGACCACGCCCCAGACCGCCGGAACACCCACTGCGTGAAATGGGACGGGATGGAGCAGCTGTACGGCGTCAGTCCTGATGACGGCATCTCGATGTGGGTGGCTGATATGGAATTCAAAGCCGCCCCACCGATACAACAAGCCGTTCAGGACATGGTCGATCATGGCGTCTACGGGTATTTCGGGGATGAAAGCAAGTATCGTGGCGCGATCCAATGGTGGATGGACACCCGCCATAACTGGCAGATCGACCCGTCTTGGATTTTTACGACCCACGGGTTGGTGAATGGTACGGCCATGTGTGTCGACGCCTTCACCAATCCGGGCGATGGGATCGTGCTTTTTACCCCCGTGTATCATGCCTTCGCTCGTGTCATCGCCGCCGCCGACCGACAGGTTGTCGAATGCGAGCTCACCAACAATAACGGGCGATACGAAATGGACTTCACCGCCTATGATGCCCAGATGACTGGGAATGAGCGGATGGTCATCCTTTGCTCGCCCCATAATCCCGGCGGTCGCGTCTGGACCAAATCCGAACTGCAAGCCGTCGCGGCCTTTGCCAAGCGGCATGAACTGATCCTTGTCAGCGACGAAATCCACCATGACCTGACAATGCCGGGGCAAACCCATATCCCGATGGCGCATATCGATGGGATCACTGATCGGCTGGTGATGATGACGGCGACCACAAAGAGCTTCAACATCGCAGGGTCCCATTCCGGAAATGTGATCATCGAAGACCCAGATCTGCGGGCACGTTTTGGCAAAAGAATGGCTGCATTAGGCATGTCACCGAACAGTTTTGGTCTCTTCATGGCCACTGCCGCCTATTCACCTGATGGGGCTGCGTGGGTGGACGATTGTCGCAATTATATCAACGAAAACCGGCAGATTTTCGATGCCGGGATGAATGCGATCCCAGGGCTGGCCTCGATGAACTTGGAGGCCACTTACCTCGCTTGGGTCGATTTCACCAATACGGGCATGGGCCGCGAGGAATTTACCGCCCGCGTTGAACAAAAGGCCAAGATCGCGGCAAATCATGGCCCGACTTTTGGCAGAGGCGGCGATAGCTTTCTACGGTTCAACCTTGGCGCGCCGCGGGCGCAAATCCATGATGCCGTCGCAAGAATGCAAAGCGCGTTTGGCGATCTACAGTAAGGCTCAGCCATCTACGGCTACCAGTTGTGCCAGCATCGGGTGGGGAAACGCACGCCGGACCGTAACGGCATAAAAACTTTCGATGATGTTCAGCGCGAACGGGGCTGTCTGCAGGCGTCCAGACGCAATTTCATCTGCCAAGACAACAGTGGGGGCAACAGCAAGCCCGGCATTTTCACGTGCAAGCAAACGGACCATCGCCATGTCATCAACATCCGCAAGGATCCGCGGAGAGACATTGAGCCGCGCCACCAAGCTATCAAAGGCGACCCGGATTGCATTGTCCGTCGGCACAATCAGCGGTTCGTTTTCCAATGCCTCTTGAAGAGTTGCGTGCTGCAGACGCGTTGGGGTGCCATGCAATGCAACGGTTTGTTCGGCAATGCGATGGGCCGTGAATTCATCAGCTGCGCGCGGCGGCTCTGTTGTTAGAACCACATCCAGCGCGAGCGACTTTAGCGCGTCAAAAAGAACATTGGCACTGCCCGACTTCAGCACCAGATCCGTACCACCAGACGCCAGGACAGGTGCCAGAAATCGCATCTGAAAGTTGCGCGAAAGGGTCGAAAGCGCGCCCACGCGCAATGGCGGATTAAGCGCGCTATTGGCATTCAACGTGGCCAATAACTCGGCCCCTGTTCCAAAGATTCGATCTGCGTGGTCAAGGGCGATCCGGCCGACCTCTGTCAGCACCAACCGGCGACCCACACGGTTAAACAGGTCGTGGCCCAGCCGCGCCTCAAGCTGTTTGATTTGCGTGGACAAGGCAGATTGCGACAGATTTACGCGCGCGGCAGTCCGGGTCAGGTTCCCATCGTGGGCGACCTCGCGAAAATAGCGCAGATGATGATAATTCAGCGTATCCATAGTTCTATATTATAGAACGATAAGTCATATAAGATATATTTTATTTTCATTTTTGGTTCGGGCATACGCCTCAAGAACCAATCAAAAGGGCCCAGCCATGGACATTATTATCGATATTGCGACGACCATGGTCGCGCAGATGCAAAAGCCAACGTTGGCTTTTCTGTTGGGCGGCATGATGCTCGCTGCCTTGGGTAGCAAGCTCGAAGTGCCCGACCCGGTTTACAAGTTCATCGTAATCCTGCTGCTGCTCAAAGTAGGTCTGGGTGCAGGCATCTCGATCCGGGAAGCCGATTTCATCTCGTTGATGGTTCCAGCATTGGGGGCCGCAGTTGTCGGGATCGGGATCGTCCTTTTGGGGCGGCAGACATTGACGCGTTGGCGTGGCGTTTCCGACATTGATGCCATGGCCACCGTTGGGCTTTTTGGGGCTGTGTCCGCCTCCACTCTCGCCGCAGGTATGGCGATGCTGGACAGTGAAGGCATCTTTTACGAAGGCTTTATCGGCGCGCTATATCCTTTCATGGATGTTGCGGCGCTTGTCACTGCCATCATTCTGGCACGGATGAGCGCAGCACGAAAAGCCGCCAGCGTAAATGTCAGTGGTGGCGGGACCGCTACGATGACTGTCTCGGGCGGAACCAGCGGATCAGGGTTCAGCGGCGACCTGATCAAGGGCATCTTTGTTGATACCTTGCGCAGCCCGGCCATTTCGGCGCTTTTGTTAGGGATCATGATCGGTCTCTTCGCTCGGCCGGAAAGCGTTTACGAAAGCTTTTATGAACCACTTTTCCGGGGGCTTCTTTCAATTCTGATGCTGATCATGGGGATGGAGGCCTGGTCACGACTGTCCGAGTTGCGCAAGGTCGCTCATGCATATGTACTCTACGGGATCACAGCGCCTATCATTCACGGACTTTTGGGCTTTGCTGTTGGTCTCGCCGCACATCATATGACCGGGTTCTCCGCCGGTGGCGTGGTGTTGCTGTCGATCATGGCGGCATCCAGTTCCGATATCTCCGGCCCACCAACGATGCGCGGCGCGCTGCCAGATGCAAATCCATCGGCCTATGTCGGCACCTCGACCGGACTTGGCACGCCCGTTGCGATACTGAGCATTCCGCTCTTCATCGCACTGGCAGAACAGTTCATCGGCTTTTGATCTTCAGGCCATCGCCATAACCCGTGGCGATGGTCTCTTAATTCCCGATCAAACCAGCTGGCACAAAATCCGGACGCACGAAGTCTGCGGCTGGCGCATCTGCAACAGGCGTGAGCCACTTAAACTCAAACACCCGCTCATTGTCTTCATCGACAGATGAAACGACCAGACACTGATAAAGATGCTTGGGTCCATCATAGATGTCCACATGACCACGCAACCGGTCTGAACCATCGAGATCGAGCGCAAAGCCACCATCCCAAAACCGCCTTATGCGGTAAGTCTGGTCGCCATCATGCACTGATAGTCGATCCTTGCGTTTCAAAGCGGCCTTGCGCGCCTCTTCCAATCCCTGGCGTACAGCCTCGGGCAAAAAAGTATACATCGTCGTCCCCTCCAGACATGGCTGAAGATGAACGCAACAAGGTAAATATCAAGTAACAAAATCCGCCGCAGTGCGGCAACGCCAGTGTTTTATGCCTTCACATGCGGTCGCAGCACATGCGGCTTGGCTGCATCATACAGGGCCGAGTCGGGAAATCCGTGCGAATCGGCCAAAGCAGAGCCTACCAGGATCAGCGCCGTCCGCGTAATTTTCGCGGCACGGACCTTTTCGCGGATATCCGTCAAAGTCCCGCGAATGATTATTTGATCCGGCCAGCCAACGCGGTAAACAACGGCAACAGCGCAATCGGACCCATAGTGGGGTATCAATTGCCGTTCAATCTCGCGCAGCGCCCGAATGCCCAGATGGATAGCAAGGGTGGCCCCGGACCTGGCAAAATTCTCCAGCGTCTCACCTGCGGGCATGGAGGTCGATTTCATCGACATCCGCGTCAGGACAATCGACTGCGCGACCTCTGGTACAGTCAATTCGCTTCCCAATGCGGCCGCTGCCGCTGCATAGGCTGGTACTCCTGGAATGATCTGATAATCGATTCCATCTGCCTTCAACCGACGGATCTGTTCGGCAATAGCGCCATAAAGCGACGGATCACCTGAATGCACGCGCGCCACGTCCTGGCCTGCGGCATGAGCCTGCTGTATCACGGCATGTGTCTCGTCCAAGGTCATCGGAGCGGTGTCCATGACCTGCGCATCTTTTGGCGCACACGCCACGACTTCAGTCGGAACCAGGGACCCGGCGTAAAGGCAGACCGGACAGTCACCAATCACGCGTGCCGCTTTCAACGTCAAAAGCTCGGGATCACCTGGACCTGCACCTATGAAGAACACTGTCATTTTTTGTCCAATCAAACGGTTATGGGATGGCGGGTGGGGCGGTTTTCGCGCCAGCGAAAAAGCTTCACCCTGCCAGATCCCCATCGATTTTCCGCGCATATCCACGCGGCGTATACATGCGCGGCCCTTCTCCCAGTTGCGCCAGTTGCGAATGCGATGATCCAACCAGAACAACCGTCAACATATCCACTTCATCGACCACTAGTTCGTCTAATCGGCGGTAGCGGACATTCTCCTCCGGCCGGCCCAAAGACGTTGCTAGCATTACCGGTGTCGCAGCAGGGCGGTACTGCAACAGGATATCACGCGCCTCAGCAAGCAATGTCCGGCGCCGCATGGACACCGGATTATAAAAGGCAATGACAAAGTCACCCTCTGCCGCCATACGCAGTCGCTTTATGATATCTTCGCGCGGTGTCAGCAGGTCTGACAGGGATATCGCGCAAAAATCATGTCCCAGCGGGGCCCCGGCACGCGCAGCGGCACCTTGCAACGCACTCACACCTGGTGAGCAAATCACCTCAACACGGCGCGCCGCATCTGACACGCCCATTTGATCGGGACTGCGGTCCATCAACTCAAAAACCAACGCGCCCATTGCGTAAATCCCGGCATCGCCTGAACAGACCAAGGCGACGTTTTTGCCCTGCCCGGCTTGCTCCAACGCATAGCGACAGCGATCTTCTTCACCACCCAAAGGGAAATCAGACCGTTTCTTGCCAACGGCAAGGGGCCCGAGAAGATCGATGTAAAGGCCATAACCCACCAACTCGTCCGCCTCGGCAACCAGCTTTGACACCTCGGGCGTTCGCCAAGCAGCCTGGCCGGGGCCTATACCGACAACAGACAAGCGACCGCGCGGGCGACCTTGCAGTGGCATCGGGGGCTGCCCGTTTATAGCAAGTGCACAGGTCGCATTTGCCGTCTTGCGCTTTGGCAGACGCAATGTCGCGTCACCCGCCTGTGCGAGTGCTGCCGCCTCGGCCACCCCATGTGTGCCAACTTCTGCAAACACTATATCAGACGGGTTCGCCAAGCGGGGTGTTTCGTTCTCAAGCGTTGGCGCATCAAACACACGCAGTGGTACATCATACGCACGAGCCAGATCGATGACAGCAGGCTCATCCGCTTTCAAATCCAGCGTGTTCACCGAATGTACAGCTTCGGCAATCACGTCAACTTCTGTTAGGCCATTGGCCACCAAGTCTGCCAATTCATCCACGGGACAACCCCGAGCGCATCCGACGCCAAGGGCATAGCGTTGCGGCGCAAATTGAATATGATCGGGGCCCAGATCGGAAACATGACCGGCCGAACAGGTGATCCGCAAACCGTCACCTGCGGGCAAATCCTGCAGCCACGTTGCCTGCGACGCATCAGGTCCCGCAATACACACTCCCGCACCAGACAAAAGGATCGCCATCGCCTCTTTTGCGTGCTGCGAATTGACCAGACGCCATCCTTGTGGCGGCTCATCCAATGCCACACCTAAGGCGACATCACCTGCCGTTGTCACGGCAGCGACCGCACCCAGCGCCTGCGAGATCTGGGCCGCCAATCGGTTCGCCCCGCGATGCCCACCCAGCAAAGGAACAACCACACCGCCGTCGTCAGAAACGGAAACAACCGGCGGTTCCATTTTCTTATCGGACAAAAGCGGTGCAACAGCCCGGATCAGAATGCCAGACGCGCAGACACCAACTACAGGAGTGCCTGCGGCAAACAGATCCCGCGCATGATCAAGGGCATTGGCAAAGAATGCATCAGCCTCATCAACACGGGCCTGCCGCCCATGCACTTGCGCACCCAATACCGAAGCGACGCGATGTGCTGTTGCTTCGCCTGATCGGGACAATGCCAAAACAACCGGTTTCACAGCCATGGATCAGCCCCCTTGGTCAGCAAAATCATCGAAAAATAGGGGGCGGTGACAGGAGCCTGCGAGAGCGGCAAGACAACTTCTTCTGCAAGCGTCGCCCGTTCAACGTAGACCGCCACGTCCGTCAGTCCCAAATCATCAATCACACCCCTGATTTTAGGCAAGTGACGACCAACTTTCATAATCACAACACTTTCTGCCCCATCAACACGTGCGCGCAGGGCCTCTGCTGGCAAAGGTCCAGGTAACACCGTCAAACGCTCATTTCGGGCGGCCAAGGGCATGCCGGCCCGCGCCGCACATGCAGTGACCGATGTCACACCCGGCACGACCTCAACCCGATACCTTTCAGACAGTCGTGCGAACAGATACATGAACGAGCCGTAAAAGAATGGATCACCTTCGCACAGGAAGACAACATCCTGACCCTGATCCAATGCTGCGGCAATCGCAGCCGCTCCCGCGTCATAGGCCGCCTGCGCAGGGGCACGTTCGACGCTCATCGGCACATCCATCATGATCTCTTGCGCGTCAGCCGATATCAGATCGGCGGCAATTGAACGGGCGAAGCTGTCGGCGCCCGCCAAGGTTGGGTAGGCAATCACCCGTGCAGCCTTGATCAGGCGGGCGGCCCGCAAGGTCATGAGGTCCGGTGCACCGGGGCCAAGGCCGACCCCATAAAGCACCCCTGCCTCATCCTGCCCCGAGAATTCCCGCCGGAGGCGCATTGTCATCGTTTTACCAAGCTCCACTGTGTCACAGGCATCAGCGGTCGCCATCCGGTCAACCTCCCGACAGGCTCTGCACGATGCACCGACAGTTTCACCAGATCGCCACCATGCGCCTTGTATAGCGCCATCAGGGCCGCCTCACTCTCAAGTGTCACCGCATTAGCGACCAGTCGTCCTAAGGGGCGCAATGCCTGCCATGCTGCATCAAACGTTGATTGACTGAGCCCGCCACCGACAAAAATGGCATCAGGTGCAGCCAAACTTTTTAGCGCGGCGGGGGCTTCACCCTCGATCAGCTCCAACTTGGGCACTCCCAATGCAAGCGCATTCGCAGCCGCCATTGCCCGTCTGTCAGCGCGTGGTTCGATTCCAACCGCGCGGGCATATCTGGCGGCGCGCATCCACTCGATCGCGACCGAACCGCAACCACAGCCAATATCCCAAAGAAGTGCGCCTCGCATGGGCATCAGCTTAGCGACAGTAGCTGCACGGACCTCCTGCTTGGTCATTGTCCCGTCAGACTGGAACAAGTCATCTGACAGCCCCGGCACACGCGGTAGTAAGGCCGCGTCCGGAGCCGCGACGCATTCCACAGCAAGCGTGTTGAATGCAGGGACCACATGATCCCAGCTCTCCGCCAATCCATCAAACCTGGCTTCGTCCTTGCCACCCATAGCGGCAAACACGGTCATCCGCGATCCGCCAAAGCCACGTTCTGTCAGGAACCGCGCAATTTGTGAGGGCGTTTCTTCACCTGTGGTCAGAACCAACAGACGCGCATCCGGTTGAATAAACGCGATCATTTGTTCGACGGGCCGCCCATGCACCGTCAGCGTTTCGACATCGGGTAACGACCACCCCATGCGCGCTGCGGCCAACTGAAACGCCGACAACTGCGGATGGTAAACGATCTCTGCGGGATTGATTGCGCGACCAATCCGGGCGCCAACCGAGAACCAAAGTGGATCACCGGTCGCGAGAACAACCACACGTCTACCGCGCAATCCTTGGATTGTCCCAATCAGTGCATCAAAAGGGTGCGGCCAAGACAAACGCTCTGCCGTCAGGTTGTCGGCCAGATCGTGATGGCGGTCGCCACCAACGATGATATCTGCGGCCGCGACCACGGCGCGGGTGGCAGGCACCAGACCGTCCATCCCGTCTTCACCAATGCCAACGATATGAAGCCAGGGTTCAGACAAGGTTCATCGCACCATTCGGGTCGCTCTTCACAAGTGTAGAATGCCCGCAAGGCATGACAAAGGCCATCTCAAGCATCTTCGGGCAGCCCCGCAGCCAATGCATTCACCGCAGCCGAGGCCATCGCCGACCCACCCCGCCGTCCACGCAAGGCAACATATTCGCACCCTCGCGCATCCCGCACCAGTTCCGCTTTGCTTTCGGCAGCCCCAACAAATCCAACCGGAAAGCCCAAAATCACGGCTGGCTTGGGCCAGCCCTGATCCAACAACTCAAGCAAATGAAACAACGCCGTCGGTGCATTCCCTATCGCCACAACAGCCCCCGCGATCCGGTCACGCCACAATTCTACTGCTGCTGCCGAGCGCGTACTTCCAATCTTATTCGCATGCGTCGGAACCGTTTCGTCATTCAATGTCACAACGACATTGTTGTCTGCTGGCAAATATCGACGGATGATCCCTGCCCCGACCATCTCGCAATCACATAAAACTGGCGCACCAGCTTTCAGTGCGGCATGGCCGACGCGCACTGCGTCTTGTGAAAAGGCCAAACGATCCGCAATCTCAACCATCCCGCATGCATGAATGAGGCGCGTCATCACGGGACGGATGTCCGGGGCAAACCGCTCTAGCCTGGCTTCGGCCCGTACGGTCGCAAAGCTTTGCGCATAAATTGCAGCCGGGTCTGTTTCATAGGGTCTCACGCCCGGGTCTTCCGTGCGCTTTCTGGACCATGTGGGTGATCAGCATGCGGATATGGGGCGTGGTGATGATGGTGGTCATGGTCATCGTGGTGATGGTGATCGTGATGATGATGCATCGCCTCCAGCCTGCACATACCGGTGCAAAACGTGTCGCAAAGGGTACAGTCTGCGACATTCGAACCCGGCGCGTTGGCCCCCTGGCCTTCAACATGATGGTGGTGGCTTTCCTGGACCGCGCCAACTTCGGCCTCAAACCCAAGAACCTGAACCCGGTATTTGCACAAAACGCATGTTGGCGGAGGCACTGCCCCAAAGGCCGGATGTTTACGATCTTCGACGCTGATATGATGATGACCGCCGTCTTCCAAAGCCAACACCTGTTCGCGATATCCGCAGATCCCGCAATTTGGGGGCGGGCTGTCGCTATCTTGCTCCAGAATGCGTTCAGCAAAGGTTTCAAGCACTTTGGGATGATCACCCAGATATCCGGCTTTCACGAACTGAATAGTCGGATGTTGGGCGGCGACCTGGTCTGTAAAGCCATAGATCCGATCAATCAGGATGCCTGAAAACAAAAAATACGGAAAGACAATGACACGTTTATAAGGCAGCATTGCAACATGCTGCAGACATGGCTCCACCAGTGGGAAGGTAACGCCGGAATAACCGACCTCGCACCAGCCAAAGCCCATCCCTTCCTGTAGCATACGCGCAATCTTGGACACGTTGCCGTTGGCATCGGGGTCAGATGCGCCACGACCAATCACGACCAAGCAGGTTTCAACTAACGGCACCTCGCCAAATTCCGCATTGGCCTGATTGACCGCCTCTTGCACGCGGCCCGCGGCAGCAGCGATCATCTTGGGGTCGATGCCCAACTCACGGCCGTAAGACACCGTGATCCCGTACTTGGCGGCATAGGTGTTCAGCACCGTCGGGATGTCATTCTTGGCATGCATTGCTGCAAACAGCATCCCGGGTACGGCCAAGATACGATCGCACCCCGCCTCACGCAGCTTGTCCAGCCCATCACGTATCACCGGATTGGCAAACTCAAGATAGCCGTAATCAGTCGACCAATCTGGCGGCAGATAATCTGGCAGCTTTTCGGCCAATACAGCGAACTCTTCAACCGCCGACTGACTACGAGACCCGTGGCCGCAGATCATCACGCCTGTTTTCATGCTGTTTCCTCTTCCCCGGCTTCGTCTTCGCCTGACTCCTCTGCGCCTTGTTTTTTCTTGCCGCGTAAAGCGCCCCAAATCGCCGCCAAGCCAGCTAATCCAATTGCAGCGCCGGCCACCCAGTGGTCATGGCCCGCTAGTTCGCCCCAATGACCAGGGTGCGCCGGGGCCATCGTCCCAGCAAGCGCGAAAGTCAGGGAAAGCAAATACCGCATCGGGTCCTCCGTTTTCTGTTCATGACCAGAGGCCCGGTTGATCCGGGTAAGGGACGACGTGATGCCTGGTTCCCGTTTTGGGTCAACCGCCGCATCGCCAACCGTTCTGGCCCTAAGGCTTCGTCTTGTGCCCGGTATAGGCAGGCGATCCAAAATCCGCAAATGCTTAAGCGGCAAGACGGTCGCATTTATCGACATAAGCGAAGGCGCGGCTGACGGCTGCGCCATACACCAAAACGGTCGGACCTGAATGCTCCAAAAATCAAAGAACCGCGCGTCATGTGCGCGTGCGCACCATGATTGCGCCCTCATAACCCTTTGTTGCGCGAAGCCACAGCGCTAACTGCTGGCGCAACACAAAGGAAAGGAATGATCATGGGGCAACTTGTTGACGGCGTCTGGCATGACGTCTGGTATGACACCAAAGCCACCGGCGGGGCATTCAAACGCACAACTGCGAAGTTCCGCAACTGGATTACAGCAGATGGATCCGCCGGCCCGTCCGGTGACTCTGGTTTCAAGGCGGAAAGCGGGCGGTACCATCTTTACGTCTCTTACGCCTGCCCATGGGCGCATCGCACGTTGATCTTTCGGCAGTTGAAAGGGCTGGCTGATCATATCAGCATCTCTGCGGTGCATCCGGACATGCTGTCGGAGGGATGGACATTTGAAAAGGACGACAAGGGTGCAACCGGCGACACGCTGTACCAGCGCCCTTACGCACGAGACATTTACCTCAAGGCCGATCCAAACATCTCGGGCCGGGTAACGGTCCCGATCCTGTGGGACAAAAGGCAGGAAACAATTGTGTCGAATGAATCATCAGAGATTATTCGCATGTTCAACGGCGCCTTTGACAGCCTGACCGGGAACACTGATGACTATTGGCCCGAAGAACTGCGCGATGCAATCGCACCGGTGAATGATCGGATTTATGACACGCTCAACAACGGCGTGTACAAGTCAGGCTTTGCAACCACCCAAGACGCCTATGATACCGCTGTACATCCACTTTTCGAAACGCTTGACTGGCTGGAAGAGCGTCTAAGCAAACACCGTTACCTGATGGGTCACATACTGACCGAGGCAGATTGGCGGTTATGGACCACGCTGGTGCGGTTTGATCCGGTCTACCATTTGCATTTTAAGTGCAACCGCAAAAGGATTGCGGATTACCCGAACTTGTCAGGATACATGCGCGAACTTTATCAGGTGCCCGGTATCGCAGAGACTGTGAATATGGATCATATCGTGCGGCACTATCACTACAGTCACGAAAGCATCAATCCGCATAGGATCATCCCGATCAACCCAGTGCAGGATCTAACTCTGCCGCATGGCCGGGGCTAGTGCTGCCATAGTGATGCACAATGGCAGCCAGATCACGCGGCGGCGTCGCCGTCTGGATAAAGGCCCGTGCATTCGCGCTATGATTGAAAATCGAACCGTCTGAAAAGAACGTGGTGTCCGTGACAAACACCACGTTCGCATGGGGTTGCCGGAACTGCGCAAAATCCGCCACGGTAAGCGCGCTGCCTTCTTTGAGAACAAGATCAAGCACAATAACATCGAAAAGCTGTGCATCGATTTGGTTCAATGCAGCATCACCTGTGTTGACCAGATCAACGGTAGCGTCCAAGCGTTCCAAGTGGCGCTGCCACAGCAGCCCCAGGTTCTTGTTGCTTTGAACGATCAAAACGCGCATGTCTTCTCCGCTGATGCACACTTTATTAAGAGAGAGACAACAAATGGTAAATTTACCTCTCAAGACCACAAATCTGTCTAATTTACTAACGAAGTGTTAACGCTTACGTCCGCCCATACCAAAATATAGTCACGACGGCTAAAGTTGACGTGAACGGCAATAATCCGCCTGTATAAATCAAGAAAATGAGCAGAATTTAAGAATGACGACTTGGATAACCATTTGTGACACATGCAAACGCGAAGGCTGGGACGAAGGCGACATGGCGACGACAGATGGTGAGTCGTTGGCCGACCTGATCGAAACCGCCGCAACTGGTTTATCCGGGGTCAAAACCCGCCGCGTGTCCTGTCTGATGGGTTGCAAAAACGCTTGCAATGTGGCGATTCAGGGACATGGTAAACTTAACTATACGCTTGGCGGCTTTGATCCCGAACCAGAAGCCGCATCTGGTATCGTGGCTTATGCGATGGCGCATGCGGGCTCTGAAACCGGGCAGGTTCCCTATCGCGAATGGCCACAAGCTATCAAAGGCCATTTCGTGACGCGCCATCCGCCCTTACCGGAGGATGAATGATCACGCCCCGTGATCATGGCGGCGGAATTGATGCTGCCATTAAGGCATATGGCGGGACGCGTGCGGACTGGCTTGATCTGTCGACCGGGATCAATCCGGTACACTATCCAACGCCAGACCTGCCACCTGATGCCCTGACCGCCTTACCCGACACGGCTGCCTTTGGCCGGTTATATGCACGCGCGCGCAGTTTTTGGAATGTTCCAGACGACGCAGCCATCATCGGTGCGCCCGGTGCTTCTGCCATCATCGCAGCCTTACCCCGCGTAATGCCAAAGGGCAGCGTTTACATCCCTGGCCCAACTTACAATGAACATGGCGCAGCATTCCGCGCTGCAGGGTGGGGCCTGGGTAAAGACCCAGGCGACGTTATCGTGGCCGTACATCCCAATAACCCCGACGGTCGGCTTTGGGCGGCAAGCCAGCTGGATGGGCAAATCCAGATCATTGATGAAAGTTTTTGCGATACTGCACCTGATCAATCGCTGATCCATCGTGCAGCCAATCCAGGCACGATAGTCCTGAAGAGTTTTGGCAAGTTCTGGGGCCTTGCCGGACTGCGCCTGGGCTTTGCGATTGGTGATGCCGAGATTATTGGCAAGTTGAGTGAATTGTTGGGACCCTGGCAGATCTCAGGCCCTGCATTGTCTATTGGGGCCGAGGCCTTGGCCGACCCGCAATGGGCAGATGAAACACGCGAGAGGTTGAAAGCGGATGCTGACCGACTTGATGCGCTTCTGACCGGAACAGGGGCAGAGGTGCTGGGGGGCACATCCCTTTTCCGCCTCTATAAGGTAAAGAACGCGCGCGCCGCCCAACAGCATCTTGCAAGTGCGCATGTCTGGTCGCGTGTGTTTCCTTACGCCGATGACTGGCTGCGGCTGGGCCTGCCTGCCCCCGACCGATGGGCGCAGCTTGAAGCCGCGCTATGACACTTATCATTGGCATGCTGCTTGATGCCATTTTGGGCGAGCCACGCTGGCTGTGGTCGAAGGTGCCGCATCCTGCGGTGCTGATTGGGCGTCTGATTGGCTGGTGTGACATAAAGTTCAACAAAGGCGATCATCAACGCCTCATGGGTTCGATGACAATTGTTGAACTTTGCATTCTTGCGGGGGGAATTGGGTGGATTCTGCAGCTGCTGCCCGGCAACGTGATTGATATCCTGATCCTCGCCATCCTGTTGGCCCAGAAATCGCTTGTTGATCATGTGCAAGCCGTTGGTGATGCGCTGCGCTTGTCGCTGGGTGACGGGCGCCGGTCGGTCGCCATGATTGTAGGACGAGACACGCGTGACATGGGTCAAGCAGCAGTTGCGCGATCCGCAATTGAAAGTGCTGCGGAAAACTTGTCTGATGGTGTGATTGCACCCATTTTCTGGTTTGCTATCGCTGGACTGCCGGGCTTGCTGATTTACAAGGTGACAAACACGGCAGACAGTATGATCGGCTACCGGACACCGCAGCATGAAAAATTCGGCTGGGCGGCGGCACGGTTGGATGATGTTCTGAACCTCATTCCGGCACGACTGACGGCAATCCTGATTTGGGCCGTCACCACAAGACCCCCACCCTTGGGCATTATCCAAGAGGCACCGCTGCACCGGTCCCCTAATGCCGGCTGGCCTGAAGCGGCTATGGCGCATGGTCTAAACATCGCGCTCAGCGGTCCGCGCAGCTATGATGGCAAGATGCGGGATTACCCCTTTGTAAACGCAGCCGGGCAACATGCGCTAACACCAGATGATATCGATCGGTCCGTGGATGTCTTATGGCATGTTTGGGTAATAACGCTGACGGCGGCAATTCTCTGGTATGCGCTTTCGATCTTTTAGCGGTACGTCCATTCAGTCGCTCTTGAACCCAAGCACCCTTTCAATTTGCGACAGCCCCCGTGGCCCCACATAAAGATCCGGTGCGATGTAGAGCGGATCGCTCATCGCCTCGTCCACTGTTATGAAGGTCCAACCTTCATCTTCGTACCATCTCAGCAATGCAGCAGAAGGATATGCTTTACATCACGCCCCAGCGCGTCCTGCGCGAGGTTTCTAAAATGGCGCGTACGTTCTTGCATATGCGCGATGTATTCTGCCGCGATGTCAGTGGCGGCAGCAGCGTCGCCCGCAGCCAAAGCACCAATATAGTCCGCATTGAACTGCCATTCGTCATTGTCGATTGTCACCGGAACATTGACGTAACCAAGTTGGGCAAGCACATCTTCTGCTGCCTGTTTTGCTTCCGCCGTCTCGCCCTCGCAATTTCTTGCGCGCACAAGGCTTGAACCCTTAAGTTCAGCGCAAAAGCAGCGGTCGCCGCGATCTTTTTGTGGGCGCATTGCACTGCCTTTTAGCCGCTGACGCGCGACGCACGGGCCGCGAAAAACCCCGCAACAAATAGGCATGATGCACCAATCCGATTGACCAAGCGCATAGCTGCAGGCCTGCGCAACTGGTGACGCATGCCGCTTGCCCCAAAGAGCCAGATCAAGCTATTGAGCGCCGCCACAACCAGAAATGTCGCTATAAGGATGGCAAACTGAACAAATACGGGACCCGAAGGATCAACAAATTGCGGCACAAAGGCCATGTAGAAGATGGGACCTTTCGGGTTTAATGCGCTGACAAGAAAGGCCTGCCAGAATACCCGCCGCAGCGATTGCGGCTGCGCGCTTTCGGTATCATCAACAGATGCCGCCGGTGCTGTCCAAAGCTGATAGGCAAGCCACAAAAGATATGCAGCCCCTGCCAGCTTCAGCATTGAAAACAACGTCGCAGAGGTCATCAAAACAGCGCCTGCACCCGCAAGTGATACCGACATTGCGACAAAGGCGCCCGCAACAACACCAGGAACGGTTGCAATCCCAGACCACGCACCACGACTGATCGCATAATTGACGGTCAGCACAATATTGGGACCGGGGATCAACACAACAAATGCGCTTGCAAGGGTAAAGGTAATCCAAGTCTCGAAGGTCATTGCGCTCTCCTAATATCGGCTCAGTAAAGCCGGTTAGTGCAAAGAATGAAATACTGCTTAGCAAACGGCACATATTGCGCGACGCATCTTGCAAGACGGTCTATCGCTGTTACGGTCCACGAATAACACTTGTTGGAGCCATACCATGCGCCTTGCCCTTGCCTTGAGCCTATTTGCCGGTTCCGCCGCTGCGCAGACCTGCGGAGGCAATGTTGGGGCGTTTATCGATGGCGTCAAAGCCGAGGCGCGAACCCAAGGCATACCAGCGGCAACCATTGATCAGTTTTTTCAGGGCGCGCAAATTGACCAATCCGTCCTGCGCGCCGATCGGGCACAGGGAGTGTTTCAGAAGGACTTCATCAGCTTCTCTCGCGCTCTGATCTCGCAAAACCGGATCGACAATGGTCGGATTTATGGCAACCGATATGACGACACGTTCAATGCTATCGAACAGCGCTTTGGTATCTCGCGCGGGGTCCTCTTGGCATTCTGGGCGTTTGAGACGGACTATGGTCAGGTACAAGGGTCGTTCAACACTCGTAACGCGCTTCTGACGCTGGCCCATGACTGCCGCAGGCCGGAACTGTTCCGTCCACAATTGATTGCCGCGATTGAGCTTTACCGCCGCGGCGGTATGGATCCGGCACGCACAACCGGAGCTTGGGCTGGTGAAATCGGGCAATTGCAGAAACTACCCCGCGAGATCGTGCGCCAGGGGATGGATGGAGATGGTGACGGGGTCGTCGACCTCAAAAACTCGGCGCCCGATGCCCTGATGACCGGGGCGAATGTGTTATCGTCACTTGGCTGGCGCGCCAACGAGCCATGGTTGCAAGAGGTAAATGTGCCCGCCAATCTGGATTGGTCGCTCACTGGTCTGAATAATAAATCCAGCGTCCGCGACTGGGCCGCCAGGGGGGTTGCGGCGCGACAGGGCAGCTTGGGTCCCGCCAATCTGCAAGCATCCATCCTGCTACCCATGGGGCGGAACGGCCCGGCATTCCTGGCCTATCCAAACTTCGAGGTCTATTTCGACTGGAACAAGAGCTTTGTTTACGTCACGACGGCAGCCTATTTCGCTACTCGGTTGGGCGGCGCGCCGGTCTACAACGCAGGTAATCCCAGCGCACCGCTGACAAACACTCAAATGCAACAGCTTCAACAGAAGCTTACAGCGCGCGGGCACGATGTTGGTGGCATTGACGGCATCCTTGGCGCCATGACACGCGCCGCTGTACAGGCCGAACAAGCCCGTCTCGGGCTACCGGCCGACGCATGGCCGACTCTGGAATTACTTAATCGTCTCTGAAAGTTATCTTATCTCGCGCACCGGATAACGCTGGCCATCCTCACTTAGCAGCACCAGCCGGTCGCCTGCTTGGACAAACCTATCGCAACGGCTGCGCAATGTCCGAAAATCGATACAAACCACACCATCTGCGCGGATGTCATGGGTGCCAAACCAATTGCCACCACCATTCGCTGCAGAGTAAGTCCAACTGTAACTGCCGCCTGCAGAATAGCGCGAAACACCGCCGTCAAAAAACTCAAGCTCGCGCCCCAGGATCAATCCGGCCAGCGCAACATCGTCAAGCAGCACATCCGTTCCGCGCGTATCGTAGGACTGCCCGTAAGCAGCTGTCGCACAGAACGTCAAAGCGAGGAAAATCTGTTTCATGGAACGACCTTATCGCCGTTTTATCTACGGCACGGTCACGAAACGGTGTGCTGATGGAACGGCGGGGATGCTACATTGCGCAACAACAGCAACGACATGCCTCACGCCACCAACGCCTCTGCTTTCTTCAAGTCCACTGACACCAACTGTGACACGCCCTGTTCGCCCATTGTCACCCCAAACAATCGGTCCATCCGGCTCATCGTCACTGCGTGGTGGGTAATGATCAGGAACCGTGTTTCGGTGCGCCGGGTCATTTCGTCCAGCAAATCGCAGAAGCGGGTGACGTTCGCATCATCCAGGGGCGCATCAACCTCGTCCAGCACGCAGATCGGGGCCGGATTGGCGAGGAACACAGCAAAGATCAATGCCAGCGCTGTCAGCGTCTGTTCCCCACCCGAAAGTAGTGACAACGTGCTCAACTTCTTGCCCGGCGGCTGACACATGATCTCAAGTCCAGCTTCAAGCGGATCATCGGACTCGACCAGAACCAGCTTGGCCTCACCTCCGCCAAAGAGGTGGGTGAACAGCAAGCCAAAATTGTCATTGACCTGCTCGAACGCGGTCAGAAGACGCTCTCGCCCTTCTTTGTTGAGGCTCGCGATACCAGAACGCAGGGCAGCAATCGCCGCCTCTAGATCGGCCTTCTCGGACACCAGCGCATCGTGTTCAACTTGCACCTCTTTTGCATCTTCCTCAGCCCGCAGGTTCACGGCACCCAGACCGTCGCGCTGACGTTTCAGCGCATTGACTTCGCTTTCGATCTTCTCGGCCGCTGGCATCTGATCCACATCAACATCCAACGTTTCCAAAAGCTTCTGCGGCGTGACCTCTTGCGCCTCCATGATCCGCTCTGCGGCATAAGCCACCGTTTCTCGCGCCGCATCAGCGCGCGCCTCGGACCGCGCCCGCGCTTCGCGCGCCTCGGACGCCAGACGCTCTGCCTCACGTTCGTCATGCCCTGCATCACGCAACGCGCCATCTGCCTCTGCCAGCTTATCGGCAGACGCCTTTCGCCGCGTTTCGGCCTCATCAATCGCATCGGCCAGTTCGGCGCGTTTGGCTGCAATTTCTTCGGGTGCTGCGGTTGCTTCGGCCAGTTCGGTTTCTGACTTTTCTTTTCGCTCGGCGAGTTCTGCCGTGCGTTTATTCGCTGTTTCCAACCGATGCTTCCAACCGGAAATCTCCTTGGTGATTTCCTGGCTCCGCTTCAACCGCTGTTCCCCCTCGCGGCGCACCTCATCATGGGCAGAGCGGCGCGACATCATGGTAATCCGCGCGGCCTCAACCGTCATCTTGACGTCTTCGACTGCAGCACGCGCGGTGTCCAGGTCAGCCAACGCACTTGCCGCTTTCTCGGCCTCCGCCAATGCCTTGCGGGCGTTCATCGCTTCTTCTTCATGACGTTTCACGGCCAGTCCAAGACTATCAAGCTTGCCTTGGCTCAGATTCCGGTCAGCTTCGGCCCGGCTGGCCGCGCGATTGGCATCTGCCACCGCCCGGTCTGCGTCGCGGCGCGCTGCACGAGCCGCATGATCCGCCTCGGTCTGCTCTTTCAACAGCGTCGTCAGAGCCTCATGCGCTTGTGCCGCCCCGATGGCCGTCGCGTTCGCATCTTCCAGATCACGCTTAAGTTCGGTCAGCCGGTTGAGTTGCTGCAAACGCAAAGCGGCTGCCGATGGCGCATCCTCTGCCCCCGCGCGGAACCCGTCCCAGCGCCACAAATCGCCTTCGACCGAAACAAGGCGCTGCCCCGGTTTCAGCTCCGCCTGCAAACGCGCCCCATCTGCTGCATCCACCAGCCCAACCTGGCTCATCCGTCGCGCCAGCACCTCTGGCACGGTCACGTAATTCGTCAGCGCCGCGACACCATCAGGCAAGGTCTGCGGTGTGGCATATCCCGGCAGCAGCGCCCAGCCGGATTTCCCATCGCCCGCCACTTCCGGTGCCCGCAAATCATCGGCTAGCGCAGCGCCGAGCGCCTTTTCATACCCGCCTTGCACGCGCAGAAGGTCAAGCACCTGGCCGCCCTCCGCTGTGTCCCGCTCCACCAGTTTCGCAAGCGCCGCAACTTCTGCCCGCAAGGCATTTGCCTCACCTTCTGCCTCGGACCGTTGCCCCCGCGCTTCGCTTTCGCGGGCTTGCGTTTCCGCACGTGCCGCTTCTGCGCCTACCAGCGCTTGATCGGCGGCCTCTGCGGCCGCAACGGCAGCCTTTTCGGCTTCTCCTGCATTTGCGAAATCCGTCTCGGCCTTGGCCAAAGCAGCACCGGCCTCTTCCATCGCTGTCTTGGCGCGCGCGGCTTCGGCTTCGCTTTTCTCCAGCGTGGTACGGTTATCATCCAGCAAACGCTGGGCCGATTGATGCCTCGCTGCAAGACGCGCCACATCTTCGGTCATCTGGGCAGCATCAGCTTCGCGCTGTTGCAGCACACCCGCCGCCTCACGTGCTGCGACTTGCGACTCGTCCAGACGCTTTTCATGGCCCTCGCCGGCTTTGGCAAGTTCGCGCGCCTCCCATTCCAAACGTTCAATCGTCTCGCCTGCGTCCTTGTTCAACCCGCTTTCGCGTTCCATATCATGGCTGAGTTGATCAATCCGGGCACGCAGCGTGTCGATCATGTCGCGTGCGCGCTGTTCCTGATCAGCCAGCGTATCGCGCTGGACCTGTAAACGTTGCAAGACCGCCGCTGCTATCGCCTCTTCCTCGCGCAATGGTGGCAGCGCATCCTCGGCCCCTTGGCGGGCCTTGCTGGCCTCTCGTGCGGCTTTTTCCGCCTGCGCAGCAGCCGTCGTGCGTTCGCGCAACTGTTCGGACGCCGCCAGCAAAGCCTCGTCCGCTTCCTTCCAGCGGCGGAACAGCAACATCCCTTCGGCTTTGCGCAGTTTCTCTCCGATCTCACGATAGCGCGCGGCCTGCTTAGCCTGCCGGGCCAATTGGCCCAGCTGCGCGGCCAGTTGTTCAATCACGTCATCCACACGCGTCAGATTTGTCTCGGCCCCTTTCAGCTTCAGCTCTGCCTCATGACGGCGCTGATAAAGCCCTGAAATCCCTGCAGCTTCCTCCAGAATGCGCCGCCGTGCCTTTGGCTTGGCGTTAATCAGTTCCGAAATCTGCCCCTGCCGGACCAAGGCAGGCGAATGCGCGCCGGTCGAAGCATCCGCAAACAACATCTGCACGTCACGTGCACGGACATCCTTCGCTCCGACTTTGTAAGCAGAACCCGCGTCCCGTGTAATCCGGCGAATGATCTCCAGATTGTCGTTGTCATTAAAAGCCGCTGGGGCAAGCCGTTCACCATTATCGATGACCAGCGAAACCTCAGCAAAATTGCGGGCAGGCCGGGTGGATGCCCCGGCAAAAATCACATCTTCCATGCTGCCGCCACGCATCGCCTTGTGACGGTTTTCGCCCATCACCCAGCGCAGTGCCTCAAGCAGGTTCGACTTCCCGCATCCATTGGGGCCAACAACACCTGTCAGACCATCCGCGATGATCAGATCTGTGGGGTCCACAAAGCTTTTAAAGCCATTCAGTCTAAGTTTGCTGAAACGCACCGGATACCTGCTCTTGATTCCCTCAAGTTGCCAAATCCTGTCCTCTACCGCCCCCTTGAGTCAACGAAAGCCCTCTACATAAGGCCAAATCACGCTACTTATCCACAAGATATTGAATATTCTCTGTCATCTTAGCTGTAAAACTCCCACTGTCGGCATCGGGTCTGTCAACAAAAGCCGTCATTCGCACTGCAAACGTCGGTTTCCACCTTGACCCTCATATGACCTAAGGCGCACAAAAGGTGTGCACGGTTCCCCGCATGACGCGAAGCGCCAGGGGATCAAATGGGAATGTGGACGGGCCGATCCAAACCGGGGGCCTCAAGCCACAGCCGCCCCCGCGACTGTATGCGGAGAGTGCTTTGCGAATACGCCACTGGGATGACCCGGGAAGGCCGCAAAGTGCCTCGACCCGCAAGCCAGGAGACCAGCCATGCAGACAACGCAACCTGCCGTCGGGGATGACGGTATAGGAGGACAAAATGCATATCGAACCCGGCGTCGTTCACGGCGCAAAAATGGCCCTTGCCTATGCCACCGCTGCTGGTGGTCTGGCCTTCACCGCAAAGCTTGCTGTTGACGAAATCAAGGCGCGCGGCATCGCACCGCTGATCTCCCGCAGTTTCATTGCAACCTTCGCCGTCTTTGTCTTTTTCGAATTGCTGCCGCATTTCGCCGTCGGCATATCCGAGGTGCATTTCATCCTGGGCACGACCATTCTTCTGTTGCTCGGCACGGCCCCTGCGGCCATCGGCCTTGCCAGCGGTTTGTTGATCCAAGGCGCATTCTTTGCGCCATCCGACCTGCCGATGTATTTCGTCAATGTCACGACCTTGCTGGTGCCGCTTTTTGTGATCGCCGAAATGGCCAAACGGATTATCGCGCCCGGTACGGCTTACGTGGACCTCAAATACATGCAAGCGCTTAAACTCTCTGCCACTTATCAGGGCGGTGTCGTGGCCTGGGTGGCGTTCTGGGCGATTTATGGTCAGGGTTTCGGGGCCGAGAACCTGAATGCAGTGCTGACATTCGGCGCAGCCTACATGCTGGTTGTCATTATTGAGCCGCTTGCCGACCTTGCCGTTCTGGCGGGGGCGAAGGCAGGCCGCGCATTCCTGCAAAACAATCACTTCACCACCCCGCGCCTGCACAGTGCCGCCTGATGCGCCAACAAAACATGTCTTATGGCGGTTCCGCAGGGGCCGTCATGCCATTGGATCACACCTGACAGGACAGACACATGCCCGCCAAAATCCCCGCTACCGTGGTGACCGGCTTTCTCGGCGCCGGAAAAACCACCCTCATTCGCCACATGCTGCAAAACGCCGAAGGCAAGAAAATCGCCCTGATCATCAACGAATTCGGTGATCTGGGCGTTGATGGCGATATCCTGAAAGGCTGTGGTGAGGAAACCTGTACCGAAGACGACATCGTCGAACTTTCCAACGGCTGCATCTGCTGCACCGTAGCCGATGATTTCATCCCGACAATGGAACAGCTTCTTTCCCGCGAGGACAAGCCGGATCACATCGTCATCGAAACCTCCGGTCTGGCCTTGCCGCAACCTCTCGTGCGCGCGTTCAACTGGCCCGGCATCTCCACCAAAGTGACTGTCGACGGGGTCGTAACCGTTGTGGATGGCCGCGCCGTCCACGACGGACAATTCGCCCACAACGTCGCCGCCGTCGATGCCCAACGCGCGCAAGACGAAAACCTCGACCACGAAACGCCGCTATCCGAGCTATTCGAAGATCAGATCGCCTGCGCCGACATGATCGTGGTCAACAAAACAGACCTTCTGAACGAAGAGGAGGCCGGCGCGCTCACCACACGCCTGAAAACCGAATCCCGCGATGGTGTGCAGGTTATCAAAGCCTCCATGGGCGCCTTGCCTGTGGACGTTCTGCTGGGTCAGGGCGTCGGGGCCGAAAGCGATCTGGCAAGCCGTCATGAAATACACCACCATCATCACCACGATGACGACGAAGATGACCACCATCACGACCATGAACACGACCATGGCCATGACGAATTCGAAAGCTTCATCGTCACCCGTGGTGAAATCGCGGATGCCAACGCCTTTTGCGAACAGGTCGCCGACACAATCCGTGCCAACAATATCCTGCGGCTCAAGGGCTTCGTCGCAGTCGCAAACAAGCCGATGCGCCTGACGCTGCAAGCCGTCGGACCACGCGTGGATACCTATTTTGATCAACCCTTCGGTGATGCTGCGCGCGAGACCCGTCTTGTCGTCATCGGTGAAGCAGGTCTTGATCAGACAGCCATCACTACCGCCTTGCAAAAATGATTATCGTAGAACGGACGGACCCCCATCACCCACAGGCCACCGCTTTGCTGAAGCAAAGCCATGCCCTGATGGAAAGCCTGTTCCCGCCCGAGGATAACTTCTACCTGGATATCGATGATCTGGTGGCCGACGACATCCATTTCTTCACCGCACGCGAGGGCGATCAAATTCTCGGCACAGCGGCGCTGAAAGTGAAAACGGATTACGGCGAGATCAAATCGATGTTCGTGGACGAGGCAGCACGTGGAAAAGGCGTGGCTGACGCCCTGATGCGACAGCTCGAAGATCAGGCGCGCGAGGACGGGCTACCCATACTCAAACTGGAAACTGGCAACGTACTGCACGCCGCCCACAAACTCTATCGCCGTCACGGATTTACCGATTGCGGCGTGTTCGGTGACTATGTTGAGGCAAACTCCTCCATTTTCATGGAGAAACAGCTTTGATTCAGGTATCGCAGTCCGGGGCCTCAAACTAAGATGCACCTCCTCGCCGCCACCCCCGGTGCGATCAGCGATGGCATTGAACCTGTCGACCTCGACCAGACCCCTGCCGATGTGGTCATCATTTCGGCCGCGGACACGGAACTTGCAGCGCTATCCGACGCCCGCGCCGAAATGGAAAAACCGCCAACCCTGCGCCTGGCCAACATGATGCACTTGACCCACCCCATGTCGGTCGATCTGCATCTGGACAACTGCGCCACGAAATCCCGGCTGGTCGTCGCACGCATTCTGGGCGGTGCTGGCTACTGGAAGTACGGGCTGACCCAATACGCTGCCCGTCTATACGAGGCTGGCATTCCTTTTGCAGCCTTACCCGGCGACGACAAACCTGACCCTGAATTGCGTGAACTCTCGACAGTCAATGCGCAGGACTACGACACCCTGTGGTCCTACCTTGTCGAAGGCGGCCCGCAAAACAGCACAAACCTGCTGCATTATGCCAAGGCAATGCTGGACGGCGGCGAAAAACCTGCAGCCCCCACACCGCTCTTGCGCGCTGGCGTCTACTGGCCCGGCGCAGGCATTGCAGATCTGTCGGCCGCGCAAGCCACATGGACGACAGGCGCGCCCATTGTCCCGATCATCTTTTACCGCGCTTTGGTGCAAGGTGGTGGTCTGAACCCGGTCAACCGGCTGACCCGCAGCCTGTCGCGCGCGGGGTTGAACCCCCTTCCCATCTTCGTCGCAAGCCTCAAAGACCCGGTCAGCACTGCGACGCTCAACACGCTCTTCAACGCTGCCCCACCCGATATCATCCTCAACTGCACGGCCTTTGCGGTCGGCTCCCCGCATGACGGCGATGACAGCCCCGACAACCCGCTGCTGGCCAACAAAGCACCCATCTTCCAGGTCATCCTCTCCGGCGCGGCCGAGTCCACTTGGGCTGAAGGCTTGCAAGGCCTTACCGCCCGCGACATCGCCATGAACGTGGCCCTGCCCGAAGTCGATGGGCGCATCCTGTCCCGTGCCGTCAGCTTCAAGGGTGAAGCCTTCTTTGACGACGCCACCGAATGCCCCATTGCCACCTATCAGGCGCGGGGCGACAGGATCGACTTCGTCAGTCAGCTTGCGAAAAACTGGGCGAACCTGCGCCGGACCGACCCAAAAGACAAAAAAACCGCTCTGATCCTCGCCAACTACCCCAACAAAGACGGGCGGCTGGCAAACGGGGTCGGGCTCGATACCCCTGCTGCCACTGTGCATGTGCTCAACCTTCTGAGTGCCAACGGCTACGGCGTCACTCCACCAAAAGACAGCGCTGCCCTGATGCAACAGATCATGGACGGCCCCACCAACTGGTTGACCGACCGGGCAGATAAGGAGGGCGGCGAAACCCTCCCACTCGACATCTACAAACTGCATTTTGATGCACTGCCATGGGACGTCAAAGAACAGATCGCCACCCGCTGGGGTCAACCCGAAGACGACCCGTTCCTACGCGAAGACGGCTTTGCCCTCTCGATCCACCGCTTCGGCAATGCGGTCGTCGGCCTGCAACCCGCCCGCGGCTACAACATCGAGCCGACCGACACCTACCACTCACCCGACCTTGTCCCGCCGCACAACTACCTCGCCTTCTATTTCTGGCTACGGCACCACTGGGGCGCGGACGCCATCGTGCATATGGGCAAACACGGGAACCTCGAATGGCTGCCCGGCAAAGCAGTGGCCTTGTCCGAGACTTGCTGGCCCGAAGCCGTCTTTGGCCCCACGCCCCACATCTACCCCTTCATCGTCAACGATCCCGGCGAAGGAACGCAGGCCAAGCGACGCACCTCAGCAGTCATTATCGACCACCTTACCCCGCCTCTGACCCGCGCAGAAAGCTACGGCCCGCTGCGCGATCTCGAAGCATTGGTCGATGAGTATTATGAAGCCGCCGGGGTCGATCCGCGCCGGATCACACATCTGCAAAAGGAAATCCTGAGCCTCTCGGATGTTACGGGGCTGGCTAAAGACGCAGGTTTCACTGGTGACAATGAAGGTGATCTGGGCAAACTGGATGCCTACCTTTGCGAATTGAAAGAGGCACAAATTCGCGACGGCCTGCACATTTTCGGCCAATCCCCGAAGGATCAGCAAGAACGCGACCTCGCCATTGCATTGTCACGGGTGCCGCGTGGCGACGGAAAACATGCAAACGCGTCACTGCTGCGCGCGTTGGCAAAGGACTTTGGCCTCACTATCGACCCGCTTGACTGCGATCTTGGGACACCTGCATCGGAAAAGCCTGCCTCTCTGCACGACCAAACAACATGGCGCACTTTGGGTGACACTGTTGAACGGCTCGAACTCTATTCACAACGGCTGCTAGACAACGAAGAGCGCCCGCCAGGGCCGATGAGTGCGGCTGTTCTGGACGAAATAGAGACCAATATCCTGCCCACCATTCAAACATGCGGCCCCGACGAAGGCAGCGGCCTGTTAAAAGCATTGGCAGGTCATTTTGTCCCGCCCGGCCCGTCCGGTGCCCCCACACGCGGGCGGCTGGATGTGCTGCCTACGGGGCGCAATTTCTACTCTGTCGACAGCCGGGCCGTGCCCACACCAACCGCATGGGCACTGGGCTGGAAATCGGCAAACCTGCTCATCGAAAAACACCTGCAAGACCATGGCGACTGGCCACGCACTATGCTGATCACCGCCTGGGGCACAGCCAATATGCGCACAGGCGGCGACGACATCGCCCAGACGCTTGCCCTGATGGGCGTCAAACCAACATGGGACAGCGCCAACCGGCGGGTCACCGGGTTTGAGGTCCTCCCGCAATCTGTCCTCGGACGTCCTCGCGTGGACGTAACCTTGCGCATCTCAGGCTTCTTCCGCGATGCCTTCCCACAACTTATCGCATTGGTCGATAGCGCCGCCCGCGCCGTTCAGGACCTTGATGAACCCGCCGACCTCAACCCCGCCGCCGCCCGCACAAAGGCAGGCGAAGACCAAACCCGCGTCTTTGGCTCCAAGCCCGGCGCATACGGCGCTGGCCTGCAAGCGCTGATCGATGAACGCATCTGGTCTGACAAAGCCGACTTTGCCGAGGCCTATCTGGAATGGGGCAGTTATGCTTACGGGGCAGGCGCAGAGGGCCGCAAGGCCCGCCAAGCGATGGAGCAACGTCTGTCTCAAACCGAAGCCATCGTGCAAAATCAGGACAATCGCGAACACGACATCCTCGACAGCGACGATTACTACCAGTTCGAAGGCGGGGCCGCCGCGGCCATCAGCACCTTGCAAGGGCAAGACCGGCCCATCTATCACAATGACCATTCCCGCCCCGAACGGCCAATCATCCGCACATTGGATGACGAAATCGGGCGAGTCGTCAGATCCCGCGTCGTCAATCCCAAATGGATCGACGGGGTAAAGAGACACGGCTACAAAGGTGCATTCGAAATCGCGGCTACTGTCGACTACCTTTTTGCCTTCGCGGCCACCACCGGGGCGGTCCGCAACCACCATTTCGATTTGGTCGAAGAGGCCTTCATCAAAGACGATGACACCCGCAACTTCATCGCCGACGCCAACGCGCCCGCGCTGAAAGAAATCGCACAGCGCCTGCAAGAGGCGATCGACCGTAACCTATGGCAGCCGAAATCCAACTCTGCCCGCGCGCGCATCGCCGGGTTGCTGGCATGAAACACCTTCGCTTTGCCGATTGCGAATACGACGTCCAGGCAAAGGCGCTGGTGCAGATCATCCGGGCATGCCCACCGCTCATGCAAGCCTTCCGCGACGCCCGCGTACTGGGCCTCCCTGATTGGTGGATCGTATCCGGCGCAATCTACAATCAGGTCTGGAACGATCTGACAGGCAAGCCTCATCTTTACGGCGTCAAGGATATCGACCTTTTCTACTTTCACCCTGACACCAGCTATGCAGCCGAAGATGCCATCATCCAACGCGCTGATCAGCACTTCAACACACCAATTCCCGTCGAGATCCGGAATCAGGCCCGCGTTCATCTGTGGTACAAGGACCATTTTGGCGCGGATTATGATCCACTTTCCAAATCCACAGACGGAATCGACAACTTCGCGCTCAAAACACATGCGGTGGGCATGCGGCTCAATCCCGATGACAGTTTTGATATCTACGCGCCATTCGGCCTGAACGATATCTTTAGTTTCCGCCTGACACCCCACACGAAGCGCGACAACCGCAAGACGCATGAAACAAAGAGCAAACGCCAAATGGCATTATGGCCGGAGCTGACATTCGTGCCATGGCCCGATTGAACCCTGTCTTTCCACCCGATACGCTATCACCAGAGGAGCTTGCCAATGACCGAAGACGCTGACCGCCACGCGGCCAAAATGGCCAAGAAGAAAGCCGCCCGCGACAAGATCATGGCGACGAAGACTGACAAGAAGGGCCTGATCATCGTTCATACCGGTAAGGGCAAGGGCAAATCCTCGGCGGCCTTCGGGATGATCTTCCGCTGCATCGCACATGACATGAAATGCGCGGTCGTCCAGTTCATCAAGGGTGGCATGTCAACCGGTGAACGCGACCTGATCCTGGGCAAATTCAGTGACACCTGCGCGTTTCACACCATGGGCGAAGGGTTCACATGGGAAACTCAGGACAAATCACGTGATACGGAAATGGCGCAAGCCGCTTGGGCCAAGGCTAAGGAACTCATCTTGGACGAAACACACCATATGATTTTGCTGGATGAGATCAACATCGCACTCAGATATGACTATGTCAGTATCGCCGAGGTCGTGGATTTCCTCAAAAACCACAAACCGGAGATGACCCATGTCGTCCTGACGGGCCGCAATGCGCATGAAGACCTGATCGAAATCGCCGACCTTGTGACTGAAATGGAGCTGGTCAAGCATCCGTTTCGTTCCGGGATCAAGGCGCAGATCGGGGTTGAATACTAGGCCAAGATGGCACAGCCGCTTTCCTTGAAAGACCAGACACCGGTTGCGAAAGGCCTGCAAAGGGCCATCTATACGCACCCCAACGACCCCACCAAACTGATCAAGGTGCTGTTACCCGACCCTGAAACCCACAACAGATCGGGTTTCGGCAATTTGGCGGAACGTATCTTCCCTGCGCTGCGCGCGCGCCATATCCGCAAGGAATATCTGGAGTATTTGCGGGTCATGCTCGCCAATCCCGCGCCTGACTTTCAACCACCGATTAGCCATATGTATGGATTTGTGAGTACCGATCTGGGGCTCGGCTGTCTGACTGAAAAAATCTGCGATGCACAGGGTCATCTGGCTGTCACATTGCGGCGACTCTTGGATCAGGGATCATTATCTGACGATCATCTCTCGCTTCTGAATGACACGGTAACCCGGCTATATGATCTCAACATCCGTGCCAGCGACCTTAAACCCCGGAACTTTGTCTTTGGGCACAGGTTTGAGGGTAGCCAGCAAGGACCGGAGACATGTGTTCTGATCGACGGGTTTGGTGATATCCATGCCGTGCCGGTCCGGTCACTATCGCGCTGGACAAACCACATCGGGCTGGACGACAGTTGCAGCAGAATGGCGCGCGGTGCGCTTGTCTGGCGTGCGAAGGCACGACAATTTGCGCGCGCGTCGTCCAGTTCGGGAGGGGAAGAAAGTAATGCCGAAACATCGCGTTCTGACTGAATTTGGGATGGGCACCAGCCTGCGCAAGCAGGACTATACACAAGCCGCAAGGCGCGGCCTGCAAGACGCGCTTTGGCATAACTCTATCAACATGGCCGAACTTTTTGGGTTCGAAAAAGAGGCCATGCTGATCGACGTTGAAATCGGCGTGCAGCAGCCCGAACAGGTCGATATCACAAGCCTTTTGGACATCTTTCCTTATGGTCAGCCATCTATCACCGTGCATCACGGTGGACTGGACATTCCTCGCACTGGTGGCAAGCCCACCGTGATTGCGAATGTTGCCATCAACGTCTCATTCAAAATGGAGCGGACATGACAGACCAGCGCGTGATTATTGAAATGGGAATGGGCAATGACCTGCATGGGATGGATTATCAAAAGGCCGCAAAACGCGCCATTGAGGATGCAATTCGTCATTCAACCCTGCCCATCTTTGAAAGTATCGACCTGCCGCATACCGAAATGCGGGTGCAGGTGACGGTAGGCGTGCAAGAGCCCGATAAGATCGATGCTAACGCACTAACCGCTGGTCTGCCGCGTGGCCGTGCAACGGTACAGGCGGTCAAAGGTGGCCTGAACGTGCCCAACGATGAAACCGGAGACACAGCCGTGGTTGCCACGGCAGCAGTCGAGGCGTTTCTACCGTCGCAAAAGGGTAACTGGAAAGCCACCTGAATGGAGTTGACCCAAGCCCATCGCGCAGCGCTGCACGATGTTCTGCAATGGCGGCGGGACGTGCGACACTTTCTGCCTGATGAAATCCCCGAAGATGTGTTGCTGCGTCTGCGTGTTGCGATGGATATGGCCCCGTCGGTTGGAAACGCACGGCCGTGGCGGGTTTTGCAGGTCACGACACCGGCGCTACGCAAGGCTATCACAGCAAATTTCGAGGCCGCGAATGCCGCCGCCGGGGCCATCTATGACGACGAAAAACGCGCGGCCTATGACCAGCTCAAACTCGCGGGGCTAAAGGACGCGCCTGTGCATTTAGCGGTCTTCACCGAACGGGAACCAGCAGAAGGGCACGGGCTTGGTCGGCAAAGCATGCCCGAGATGCTGAGCTATTCAACCGTGTCGGCGATCCATACATTATGGCTTGCCGCACGGGCCGAAAACCTAGGACTGGGCTGGGTGTCTATCCTTGATCCGGCTGGCGTGGCCCACATCTTGGATGTGCCCGAGACATGGCAGCTGACCGGATATTTGTGCCTTGGCAAAGCGGCTTTTGACGATGACACGCCATTGCTGGAGCGCAAGAATTGGCAGACGCATACGCCGACACACTGGAAAGAGGTTTAAAGCTATATCACCGCGATGCAGCTTCGCGTACGGCTGAAAGGGTTGCACCTGTTGCCAAGGCTTCTTCATGCACCTGACATTCAATGACTGCGATTGTCCCAGCCGCCTGCGCCCGCGCGAAAGCGTCAGCGAAATCAGCGGTCCGGGTCACAAGCTCACCATGCCCACCATAGGCACGCGCAAGGGCCGCGAAGTCGGGATTAGACAGCGCCGTACCAGACACGCGTCCTGGATACGTCTTTTCCTGATGCATGCGGATCGTACCGTAGCGGCCATTGTTCATCACCACCACAATCGGTTTTGCCTCATGCTGCACCGCGGTCGATAGCTCGTTGCAAGTCATCTGAAAACAGCCATCACCTGCAAGGCAAACAACCGTACGATCAGGATGTTCGATAGAAGCAGAAATAGCCGCCGGAAAACCATAGCCCATCGACCCAGAGGTTGGGGCAAGTTGCGTACCATATCGCTTGTAGATGAAGTAGCGATGTAGCCAGGCGGCGTAATTCCCGGCTCCATTCGTAATAATCGCGTCATCCGGCAGATGATCAGACAACCATTTGATCACCGCCTCCTGCTTCAGCGCGCCGGGGCTTTCCTGAGGATGGGTCCAGTCTTCGTAGTCCGCGCGCGCAGCTGCGGTCCAATCCGGCCAGGCGCCCGCAGGTGCGGCATCGGCCAGCACGCGCAAGACGTCCGGAGCCTTGGCGACAATGCCGATGTCAGGCATGTAGACACGCCCGATTTCATCTGGATCGGCGTGCACGTGGACAATCGTCTTTTGTGGATCGGCGGGATCAACCAGAGTGTAGCCTTGCGTCTCAATGTCCCCAAACCGTGTGCCCAGCAGGATTAGTGTATCTGCTGCATGCACCCGCGCGGCGAGCTTGGGGTTGATCCCGACATTCAGGTCACCGGCGTAATTTGCATGATGGTTTTCCATGTAATCCTGCCTGCGGAAGCCCAGCGCGACGGGCACTTGTTGGCTTTCGGCAAAGGCGTGTAAATCAGCCTGGGCCTGTCCGCTCCAATGCGGGCCGCCCACCACGACCAACGGTTTGAGCGCCTGCGCCAACGCATGCATGATGGCCTGAACTGCATCCCTCGGCACTGGCTGCGTGACCACCTGTGGCAGTCGCAAATCGGGCACATCGGCAGAGGCACTCAGCATGTTTTCCGGCAGTGCCAGCACGACCGGACCAGGCCTGCCGGACCTCGCCACATGAAATGCACGAGCGATGTATTCAGGTAGGCGGTCGGTATCATTGACCTGTGCCACCCATTTGGCCAGTCCGCCAAGAAACGCTTTGTAGTCAACCTCTTGAAACGTCTCACGATCCGTATGATGATTATCGATCTGGCCGACGAACATGACCATGGGCGTGCTGTCCTGCTGTGCGATATGGATACCTGCACTGGCATTAGTGGCCCCCGGCCCGCGCGTAACAAAGCAAACACCGGGCTGGCCTGTCATCTTGCCATATACTTCGGCCATCATTGCGGCCCCGCCTTCCTGACGGCAAACAACATTCTGGATACCGCTGTCATAAAGGCCATCAAGGGCCGGCAGAAAGCTTTCCCCCGGGACAGAAAACACGCGCCGCACACCCAGCTTAACCAACTGATCGCTCAGTATTTTTCCGCCATGCCGGATCATCGCTGCCTCCCTCATCGTATTGATGGGGATCATGTGCCAAAGAACCGGCTTGCGCAATTGGCCAATCGCATTAGCTGTCTGACAACAACGCAAGGAAGCAAATTATGACCACACTTCTTGGGATTTCGGGATCGCTGCGCAAAGCATCCACCAATACGATGCTCATACGCCATGCGGCAAAGGTTTTTCAGCCCGATACATTCGTAGAAGCGGACATAAATCTGCCGCTTTACAACGGCGACCTTGAAGAGGCCGAAGGCATTCCCGCAGCGGTCCAACTGCTATCAGACCAGATCATCGGGGCCGATGCCGTGATCATCGCAACGCCCGAATATAACAAGGGAATTTCGGGAGCACTGAAAAACGCACTGGACTGGGTCAGCCGCACGAAAGGGGGCCCGTGGAAGAACAAACCTGTCGCGATTATGTCAGCTGCTGCGGGGCGCGCCGGAGGAGAACGCAGCCAGTTCGCCTTGCGCCTTGCGATGATGGCGTTTCGTCCACGCATCCTGCAGGGACCCGAGGTCCTTGTGGCCAGTTCCGGCAACGCATTCGACGAAAACGGCACACTCATTGAAGAGAGCTATACAAAACTCCTGACCGAATTGATGGATGAACTGCGCAGCCTGACCTGATCAGATGAACATCTGACAATCACAAGCACAGATTGCGTACCGCAATCGGTGAATGTCCTGCACCTACGGGCGTAAGGTATTGTCGCTTGCGGGGTGCGGCTGGCAATCTGGTCAGCCGGGGCATAAGTAAGCGCAAAGACCCAAACGAATGCGGAGACAGACATGGCGCGTGGTGCAGGTGGCAGCGATGGCGGAACAGGTAGCTTTCTGATTGGCCTGATCATGATGATTGGGGGCGGCTACCTGCTGCTCAACAGCATCGTTGTGCGGCCGAATTTCGGCTTTGGTGCAGTTGCGTTCCGCTTTGGTGGCTTTCCAATCACCAGCGGCATGATCCTCATCCCGTTTATGTTTGGGGTTGGTATGATCTTCTACAATTCCAAAAACTGGATTGGCTGGTTGTTGGCAGGGGGATCAATGATTGGTCTGATCTTTGGGGTCATTGCGAATATGGAACTGCAACTGGCCCGCATGAGCGCTTTTGATCTGATTGTCATTTTGGTTTTGCTTGTGGGCGGGATTGGGTTGTTTCTGCGATCATTGCGCGCCGGATAAATGGTCCAGGCATCCATCCTACATCTTTAGTTTCGCGCAATTACCTCAACGAGGCGGGCCCGTGCAGCGGGCACCGGGCGATCACCGAGGCTTTTGATCAGTCGATGCTCAATAAAATATCCAGTGGTGCCCAAAGCTGTCACGATCTGTTCATTCGATGCGTCACCCTGCCCCCCCAGAACGGGTGGTAACGGCAACAAACGATCAGCCCATTCACCCGCGCCAAACCGGCTGACAGCGCGCCCCGATTTCGGAGAGACAAAGGCAAGGTCTTCATTCGTGCCCTCAACAGCACAAGCGCTCAAATCCAGCCCGAAACCCATTTCTTCCAGCAGTGCTTGTTCCCACCGCAGATAGGCCAGCGGCCAGATCTCTGACTGGCCCAGAAGATCCAGCAGGTTAATCGTCCGCGCGTAGAAGGCTGGGTGGCTTTCACGCTCTGGCAAGACCGCCGCGAGCAGCGCGCAGACGGCGTTCAACCCCGCCAGCGCCAGTCGATCACCCATGGCTGCGGCTGCACGACTGCGAATAGGCTCAACGGAGAATGATCCCAGATGACTGTCAAGCCTGGCCTTCCACGTGACCGATAGCTGCGCGCCAGACTGTAAGATGGGCGCGACCTTGCGACTGGTCCCTCCGCGCACAACACCGGCATGACGGCCATGATTTTCGCTGAATACCTCGATGATCACAGACGTTTCGCCGAAAGGACGCGTAGCCAGCAAAGCGCCTTCGTCCGACCATTCAATCATTTCTTCTGCTCCGTCTCACACAAGCAATGTCAAGGTCTGTCAACCAAGATGCAAGCGGGCGCTTTGTGTTGTGAAGTCAGATGCCTCCGGCGGGAGTATTTTTGGCAAGATGATTAGGAAAGATTAACCATGATGGGTCACTATCGTACTGCGGAACAGGCTGGAGAGCTGATGACCGTGCGACGTGATAGGCCTTGGTTTATCGCTGGGGCGAGGTGTTTATCATCTCGCCTCAAATACTCCCGCCGGAGGCACAAAAGCTATTCAAGCCCCGGCTGATCTAAAAGATGCCGTCCTTGCCGGTCTTCAACCTCGATCACCCACAGGTCTGGATCAAAGCTGCGCTGTTTGGTGATGGAAGCATCGACTTCAGCTTCGTCACCTTCGGTCAGGACCATCCATTGCCGCGCACCGGTCATCAGATCGAAACTGCGTTGATAACAACAGGCCCGCCCGTCTAATGTATTCAGCTTGACCAGCACAGCACCCGCGGTCCTATCCCCGCGCTTGACGACAAAGGCCGGAATATCTTGCAGGCGGAGCCGTGTCAGATAGGCCGAAACCCAGATATCCGCAGTCAGTTTCATCAGCGGGACCGCACCAAATCTGATCCGAAACCGCTGACAGAGCGCTGTTCAGGGTCCCGGATCAAGTCAGGAACGGTGATGCACTGGCGATCACGCGTTGCCATCTTTGAAATCAAGGCCCATTTCGGAATATCGTTCGGACTCCTCTAACCAATTTGGCCGGACTTTCACCTTTACAAAAAGATGTACCCGGCGGCCCAGGAACTCTTCCAGCTCAAGCCGTGCGGCCTGGCTGATCGCCTTCACCGTCTCACCGCCTTTCCCAAGGACGATTCCTTTATGTCCATCGCGGGCGACATAGATCAACTGGTCGATCCGGGCAGAGCCATCTTTGCGTTCTTCCCAATTTTCGGTCTCGACCGTCAGTTCGTACGGGAGCTCTTGATGCAAGCGCAAGGTGAGCTTTTCACGAGTGATCTCGGCCGCAATCATCCGCATCGGCAGATCAGCGATCTGATCTTCAGGGTAGAGGAACGGACCTTCTGGTACCTTTTCGACCAGCCACGCACGCAAGTCATCACAACCATGGCCCCGTTCTGCAGAGATCATGAACGTTTCGGCGAAGGGGAAAGCGTCGTTCATCTGTTTTGTCAGCGCAAGCAGCACCTCTGACTTGACCTTGTCGATCTTGTTGATGGCGAGTGCAACGGGGCTGCCCCCTGCCCTGTCCGCCAGAGTCTCAAGGATCGTCTTGACCCCATCTGTCATACCGCGATGCGCCTCGATCATCAAAACAATCACATCGGCATCCGCAGCCCCACCCCAGGCGGCGGCAACCATCGCCCGGTCAAGCCTGCGGCGCGGCTTGAAAAGCCCCGGTGTATCAACGAAAATCAGCTGCGCGCTGTCCTGCATCGCAACACCGCGAATGCGCGCGCGTGTGGTTTGGACCTTGTGGGTCACGATTGAAACCTTCGCACCAACCATCCGGTTGAGAAGCGTGGATTTACCCGCATTCGGTTCCCCGATCAGAGCCACAAATCCTGCTTTGGTAGGCGCGTCGGTCATGAATTGACTTTCTTTAGCAAAGCAGCAGCGGCTGCCTGTTCTGCGTGCCGCTTGGATCCGGCGGTCGCCTGTTGGGACGGACCAGAGGCAAGACGTACCTCAATCGTAAACACAGGCTGATGGTCTGGTCCAGTGCGCGCAACCTCAACATATTGCGGCGGAACCTCGCCCCGGGCCTGTGCCCATTCCTGCAACGCAGTCTTTGCGTCGCGTGCGTCGTCAGCGACATTATGGATGCGCCTGCCCCACAGCCGCAAGACAGCTTTGCAGGCAGCATCGAACCCGGCATCAAGATAGATAGCGGCGATGACCGCTTCCATGGCGTCGGCCAGCAATGCCTCTTTGCGGCGCCCGCCTGATTTCATCTCAGATCGACCGAGTTTCAGGACGGCACCCAGATCAATCTGGCGCGCGACATCGGCGCAGGCCTCACGCCTGACAAGTGCATTGTAACGCGGAGCGAGCAAGCCTTCGGGGGCGTTCGGATCCGCTTTCAGCAAGGCCTCTGCCATCACCAGGCCCAGCACGCGGTCGCCCAGGAATTCCAGGCGTTGATTATCGTCGCGATGCGGGCTGGTGATTGATGCATGAGTAACAGCACGCACCAGCAATTCCGGCTTGGCAAAACGGTGGCCTAGCCGGTCAGAAAAGGCGGATAGGTCGGCCGACAGCTTCACTCGAGCGCCTTGAAAAAACGGTCGCTACGCCAAGTCCAAAATGCAAACATGGACCGCCCCGCAGACGAGAACATGACACGATCAGCGCGCCCGACTAGGTCCTTGCGCGCAACAAACCCGACCCCGTTACGGTTTTGCGGCACCCGGCTGTCGTTAGAGTTATCGCGGTTATCACCCATGAAGAAGAACCGTCCCTCAGGTACGGTAAACACACCTGTATCGTCGGTCGACAGACGGCTGGCGGGCTGGTCGACAATGTTCAGGATGTTGTGGGTGGCACCACCTGGCAGAGTTTCAATCTGGCGGCTTTTTTTGCACGCGGCCCCCATTCCGACGGGGCTGTTTTCGCAGCGCGGGCGCAGTTGCAAGGGGCCCTGCAATTCCATCGTTTCCGTGAAGACGCCGGCGTCCTGCACTGCGACCGGAGCGTCGTTGATGTAAAGCCGTCCGCCCTGCATTTGAACGCGATCACCCGGCATGCCAACCACGCGTTTGATAAAATCCATGCCGGTCACAGGATGCCGGAAGACGACGATATCGCCGCGTTCGGGATCGGACCCGAACAGACGGTCATCATTGTCTTCGAACCATCCGCAAAAATCATCGGCGCCGATATCGATGCCGATCTGCGGAATGCGGATCGACGGACATGAGGCGTAGGAGTACCCGTAGGCCATTTTGTTGACGAACAGAAAATCACCGATCAGCAACGTATCTTTCATCGATCCGGACGGAATCCAGAACGGTTGAAAGAAGATTGTCCGAAAGATACCCGCGATCACAAGCGCCCAAAAGATCGTCTTTATCGTCTCGACAATCCCGCCGATAAACCCTGATTTCTCGGCCATTGCCTGATCCTTTGTTTTGTCTGGGGTTACATGAGGTGGCGGGCCAGCCCTGTCAAGCGATGGGGCGGGCTTCGATCACCACAAAGGCCTGCGCCCAAGGGTGGTCGTCGGTCAAAGTCACGTGAATGATCGCTTCGTGACCGGGCGGGGTCATTTGGTCAAGCCGCTCCTTGGCCCAGCCGGTGACCGCCATCACCGGTTGGCCCGTGCGCAGGTTGGACACGGCCATGTCTTTCCAGGAAATCCCCATGCGCAAGCCGGTTCCCAATGCCTTGGAACATGCCTCTTTCGCAGCCCAGCGTTTGGCATAGGTCCCGGCGACGTCTTTGCGCCGCTCGGCTTTGCGCTGTTCCACTTCGGTAAAGACCCGGTTGCGGAAACGATCACCGAACCGATCCAGCGTGCCGGCAATCCGTTCAATATTAGCAAGGTCCGTGCCAACACCCAGGATCACCGTGGCACCTCCAGATCGATTACCATGATCCCGGCAGCACCACCTTTGCAAAGCGCGACCAACTGCGCGCCCAACGCCCTGTGTTCAGCGTTTTCTGCATAGGATTGCAAGGCAGTAGCATCGGTAAAGGTGCAGATAAAACCGTATGGGTACTGTGCCGATTTACCTTCGAAATCGTGGTTGAGACCATGTTCAAAAAACGTAAATCCCGGCAACACGCCTGCAAGATTTGCAAGCCCGATCATGATTTCCGACAGTGCATCTGCATCGTAATCATCCGATAAGGCGAGCATTACAACGTGACGGATCATGATGTACCTTCTGCCGCATAAATGTGTGCGACCCGGTCTTCATATAAACCACCTTTCCAGGTGAAGCCCCCGTCACAGGCAGCGTGGTAATCCGCAATCGTCAGTTTTGGAAAGCGAAAAAACTCTGGCCTGGTGTTGGCTTGTTGTGCGGCAAAGACCAACCGATCGATCCGCGCCCAGCGCATGGAGGCCAGACACATCTCGCAGGGTTGGCAGGACGCAACCAAGGTCGCGCCCGTCAGGTCACGCGTACCCAGCACCGTTGTGGCTTGGGCTATCGCCACAACCTCGGCATGGCGGCTGACATCGTTGGTATCCGCAGCCTCGTTCCTCGCGGTTGCGATGATCTGGTCATTCATCACAACGGCGGCAGTGAAAATGATCGACTTGCCCTCTGCCTTCAACTGGCAGGCATGATCTGTCACATCGCGCATGGCGACACATTCTATTTCGGTGATTTGTAAAGTCCCTGTATTCATCCAAACGAAGATAGCCGCTGCCCGAAGCGTTAGAAAGTGGAATACGCCGCCGCCATCTGAACGCGCCGTATCGCCCAGTTTGCCATCGGCAAATCCTTGATTTCTAGCGAAACATACCTGCAAAGTTGAAATATTGCGCAAAAAAGGGCAGTGTTATGCTTGCACCGTGTGATTGGGGAATTCGCGGGTTATGAGATTTGTTCGTTTTCGTTTTTGCGCCATAAGCGCATCTGTCTTTTGCATTCTCTGGTTTTGGCTTGCAGAGGTGGCCATTGCGACGCCCGACAATGCATGCGAGGGCACCGTATTCCGCGGTGCATGGTTCACAGCCGTCGCACCTTCAGGCATGGAGATCATTGCGTCGCGTGTTGCGCCAGCCGAGGGCGGCGCGCTTTCGGCCTGGCTGCGATCCGAAGACGCATCAACAGAATTTTATATTTTTGCACCGCAATGGGGCGGCACCCCATATGACATTTTCCTGGGCGCAGAGAGCAAGCGCGAAATGGTTGTGATCGACTCACAATCGCTGCGATTTGACCAGTTAGAACTCATTTATGATGATAAGGTCGGCCGGTATTCGATCACGCAGTCAAGCGATCCCGTTTCTCATTTAACTGTCGGATATCGAACCAGAACGGGAACGCTGACCGAGGATTTTCTTCGGAAGTACGACTGCTTTGTAAATTCAATCAATCAATATTCTGATTAATATGGAGGAAACCGATGGACCTGAGAAAATCAGAAGCAAAGGCGATCCAACACGGATTAAATCAAGCTGGTCTTTATAATCACGCGATTGATGGCGACTTAGGTGATCATTCCCTGACAGCGACAAACGCATTCTTGCTTGCAAATGAAGACAAGCTTCCCAGCGACTACAAAACCTGGTCAAACAAACGGAAATTCGTGGCTACCTTGCAAATCCTGGCGGATGAGGCTGGGTTTGACCCAGGTATTGTTGACGGTTGGCTTGGCACGAATACACGCAATGCTGCGACGTTATACATGCGGTCCCTGAATGGGGTGGATGTGTTTAACGTCTGGGATGCTGAACCCATCGACATCAACCCAAACGGCTGGCCGTCAGATAAAGCCGCCGATCTTGATAGTTTTTTTGGCAAGCCCCGCAAGGGCGATTGTTCGGCGATTGACTCTCAGATTGTCGAGGTCGAAAGCCCTTGGCGCATGCCACTTGATTGGAATCTAAGCCAGTCCCGCAGCTCTTTTAAGGTCCACAAATTGGTTGCACCGTCATTAGAGCGTATCCTTGCTGCGATTGAGGCCAGCTATTCCGAGGCGGAAGCCGCGGCATTAGGCCTTAACCGGTTTTCCGGCGATTATGTATGCCGCAAGATCACGGGCGGCACGCGTATGTCGACCCATGCTTATGGCATCGCTATTGATTTCTACGGGTCCAAAAATGAACTGCGGCGCACCACCCATGACACACCACCGCCAACTCTGTCACACTCCGATTGCCAAAAGTTCTGGGAAGCTTTTGAAAATGAGGGGTGGTATTCGCTTGGGCGCGCGCAGAATTACGATTGGATGCATGTACAGGCCGCCAAGGGGAAAGCATCAAAGTTCTACAGCCACTGACCGCATTGGCGAAACCAACTCATGGATGTCTTCGCGAGGGCCAGGTTTAGCCCTGGCCCTGCTGCAAAGATGCTTACGCGTTTTCTGTTACCGTTTGATTGCGTGCGGCATCCATGATCTGCCGCATCTCGGAAATGGCAGGCGCGAGGCCACGGAAAACCGCCTCGCCAATCAGGAAATGCCCGATATTGAGTTCAATCACCTGCGGCAGGGCTGCAATCGGACCAACGCAATCATAAGTCAAACCGTGCCCAGCATGTACCTCAAGCCCCAGATTATCGGCGAAAACGGCCATATCTGTCAGCTTGTTTAGCTCTTCATCGCGTTCAGCAAACCGCCCTTCGGCATGCGCATCGCAATAGGCACCGGTGTGCAATTCAATCACCTCGGCACCGATACGATTGGCGGCTTCAATCTGCCGCTGATCGGCAGCGATAAAGATTGACACCCGGCATCCTGCCTTGCGCAGGGGCGCAATATAGTGTGCCAATGCATTTTCTTCGCGCGCCACCTCAAGCCCGCCTTCTGTCGTCCGCTCTTCACGCTTTTCAGGTACGAGACACACTGCGTGGGGTTTGTGGCGGAGCGCGATTTCCTGCATCTCAGCTGTCGCCGCCATTTCAAAATTCAGCGGCCCTTTCAACGCGGCCATCAACCCTTCGATATCCTTATCCGTGATATGGCGCCGGTCTTCACGCAGGTGTGCCGTGATGCCATCAGCACCCGCAGCCTCTGCCATGATTGCCGCACGCACAGGATCAGGAACAGTGCCACCGCGTGCGTTCCGCACGGTTGCCACATGGTCGATATTCACGCCCAGACGCAGTTTCTTTGTATTCATCACACATTCCCCTTCCGCACTGACCCTAGGGCCCCGACGAACGATCGTCATCTGTCGAAGTACTTTTTTTTGTCAGTTGCTCAAGTTTTGCCTGCAAAAGCTTGCGCCGCCGTTTCTGATAAGCTGCAATCAACGGAACAGAGATATAGTAGCTGACCGCGCCGCAGATCACGCCGGGCAGGACGCCACCGACCATATAGGGGTAAAACACCTCGTAATAGAAATCCGCAAGGCCGTGCCAATCTGCAACCTCGGCGGTGAACATCGCCATGAAGTTGTGAGAGATGTCGTGAAACGCGTTGCCAAAGCGGCACCCAAGCGTGCAGTAGTCCGGGTCGGCATCACCGCCGAGACCAAAAAGCGCGGCGTTAAATGGCCTGTCAACTAACCAGTAACCTGTTCCCAGAGAAGCGACACCAATCGGGATGTATGTGAGCGGGTTACCAAAGAACGTCCCTAACAGTGCTGCCAGAATGTTCCCGCGCATCAGGCGCGCGATGATCGCTGCGATGATGAAATGCAAACCGTAAAACGGGGTAAATGATGTAAAAACTCCCGCAGCAATCCCGCGCGAGATCTTTTCGGGCGTATCAGGAAGCCGTCGCACCCTGTGTTTGACATATTGTGCGGCACGCGCCCAACCACCACGGGGATAGATGAAGTCGACGGCGACCCGCCAGATCGCCCTTCTATCCCTGCGTTTGAACACCACTGATCATTATCCTTACCTGGCGGTTACCCGCGCCCGACACTCGCCAGCCCCGGATCACGGTGCCGTACGATGGACGATACGTTACTTTCTGCCTCAAGCGCGGTTATGACCCGGTGCAGATGTTCCGCATCCCGCAAATCCACATCAATCAGCAACCTAAAATAATCGGGTTTCCGATCAATGAATTTGAGGTCAGAGATATTGGCGTTCTGCTCGCCAATCAATGTGCAAATACGTCCCAACACGCCAGAATCATTGGCAATTGTTGCGTCAAATGTCACAGTATTGACTGCACCATGGGTGCCTTCCTGCCAATGCAGGTCAATCCAGCGTTCGGGCTGCTCTTCGTAATCGGCCAGCGCGGCACAATCAATCGCATGCACCGTCACCCCCTGACCGCGAAATGCGATGCCCAAGATCCGTTCGCCAGGAACCGGCTGACAGCACGCGCCCCGTTGCTGCACCTGGTCGGGCGAAAGCCCAACGACCGCCCTGACCTGATCTATTTCATCGCCCTGCCTGTTGTCGAGCTCCGGGTAAATGGCCCGAACAACCTCTCGCCCGGTGACCTCGGCGCTACCAAGGCGGGCAAGCAGTTCTTCCATCCCGTCAATGGCCAACGCCTTTGCTGCAGTGCGTAATGCCTTGTCGGTGCTTTTCTTACCAACGTTCTCGAAAGCGACGCGTGCCAGTTCACGCCCAAGCCGTACGAACCTCTCGCGATCTTCCTCGCGTAATGACCGGCGGATCGCGGTCTTTGCTCGACCGGTCACGGCAATGTCGATCCATGTGGCCTGCGGTGTCTGTCCTTCTGCCGTGATGATATCCACCGATTGGCCATTCTTCAGCCGGGTCCAAAGTGGAACGCGCAACCCATCTACCTTTGCACCGACACAGGCCGACCCGATCCGCGTGTGGATCGCATAAGCAAAATCAATCGGCGTCGCTCCGCGCGGCAGCTTGATTACGTCCCCCTTGGGCGTGAAGCAGAACACCTGATCAGTGTACATCTCAAGCTTGACGGCTTCGAGGAAGTCCTGGTGATCCTGATCACCATCCAAACGTTCCGTCAGGGACGAGATCCAGTGCACGGGATCAACAGCGAAACGGTTTTCCACACGCTCACCATTTTTGTAGGACCAATGGGCAGCAACGCCTGTTTCAGCCACCTCGTGCATCTCGCGGGTGCGAACCTGAACCTCGACCTGTTTACCGTCGCGTCCCGATACTGTTGTGTGGATTGATCGGTAGCCATTTGTTTTTGGCTGGCTGATGTAATCCTTGAACCGTCCCGGTACAGCGCGCCAGCGCTGATGGATCGCGCCAAGAACACGGTAGCAATCCGCCTCGGTCGCGACGATCACACGGAAACCGTAGATATCAGACAGACGGCTGAAGCCCTGATCTTTTTCCTGCATCTTGCGCCAGATCGAATAGGGTTTCTTTGCCCGCCCAATGACATCGGCCTCGATACTTGCCTTCTCAAGTTCGATCCGCATATCGGCGGTGATCTTTTGCACCACATCCCCCGCTTCGCGCTGCAGGGTAATAAAGCGGCGAATGATCGAATTCCGCCCCTCGGGATTAAGAACGCGGAATGACAAATCTTCGAGTTCTTCGCGCATCCACTGCATGCCCATCCGGCCCGCAAGCGGTGCGAAGATATCCATGGTTTCGCGGGCCTTTTGCGCCTGCTTTTCGGGGCGCATGGATTTGATCGTGCGCATGTTGTGCAAACGGTCGGCCAGTTTGACGAGGGTTACGCGAAGATCCCGCGATGTGGCCATAAAGAGCTTGCGAAAATTCTCAGCCTGTTTGGTCTGGGTCGATGTCAGCTGCAGATTGGTCAGCTTGGTGACCCCATCAACAAGCTCTGCAATCTCGCTGCCAAAGCGTTTTTCCACCTGCGCATAAGATGCCTTGGTGTCTTCGATGGTATCATGCAGCAATGCCGTTACGATGGTGGCGTCGTCCATCTGCTGCCCGGCAAGAATAGAGGCCACCGCGACAGGATGCGTAAAGTAAGGCTCGCCGGAATGACGAAACTGGCCCTCATGCATCTGGGCCCCAAAGGCATAAGCATCCAGAAGCAACGCCTTATTGGCGTTGGGGTTATAACTTCGGACTGTTGATAGCAGATCATCAGCCGTGGTCATCTGCGCAACTACCTTTCTTCATGCGCGGCCTTACTGCAGCGCATTTTGTACAACGTGTCGAGCACTCATATAATGCCGACCACCAAAAGAGCACAAAACGCCTGACATCCGCCAGCTTCAAGCCCATTCATCACATATTGTGAAAAAGTGAGCATGCGTCTCATCGTCGTTTTGCGTCGACCCTTGGCCCGCAAAGAAATATCTGAACTCAATACACATGGCAGCCGAGCTCCGCATCCTTTCCCACCGCACCAGACAAAGGGAAGCATGTGCATTAGCAATGAAGGTGCGGGTAAGGTGATCAACGTGGATCAAGAACTGGTCCGAGGTCGGTGAGCAAAATAGCCAAACCAAAACAAAAAAGGCCTGCGCACTTCGGTTGTGGACGCAGGCCGTAGAACTTTGTGGTTAGAAACCGCAGACGCTACTAGCGCTGTCCCTGCGCGTCCATCAGTGCGCGCAACAGTTTTTCTTCCGACATGTCGTCTTCGACGGGTTTGTCCGTTTCCGCCCCCATCAACAGTGACATGCTGTCTTCTTCAGGTTCGTCGACTTCAATCTGCGTCTGGTTCGCCTCGATCATCCGCTCACGCAGGTCGTCGGCTTGCTGTGTCTCTTCAGCGATCTCGCGCAGAGAAACGACGGGGTTTTTATCGTTGTCGCGGTTTACCGTGATCGGCGCACCTGCAGAAATCTCGCGAGCACGATGCGCTGCCAGCATGACAAGCTCAAAACGGTTCGGGACTTTATCAACGCAGTCTTCGACGGTGACGCGGGCCATGGGCGTACTCCAACAGGCAATTGAGGATTAAAGACGGTTCTTTAGAGTGTTGTTTTGGCATTGACAAGCCCCAAGACACCTTCTGACACTTGCTCTTGGCGCTATTTTTTGACCGGTGCGCCATTTGGTAATGGAGGATCTACAGCGTTAAGACAAAGGGATGACAGATGCGCGATCTGCCGGATCGCATTCTGCAAGCATTTCCAAAACGGTTGTGCCCGAAACCGGATGAACCCAATCCGGCGCTACATCCGCCAGTGGCACAAGCACAAAGGCCCGGTCTTGGATGCGCGGATGCGGCAGAATCAGCCGACCGGGGGTCTCTTGCTGTTGCTTTGACAACGACAGGTTGCGCCAAACATGATAGGTTGGGACGTCAGGCAATATCTGCAATCCCAACGCCAACAAGTCCAAATCCAGTGTGCGCTGACCCCAACGGCCAACCCGTTCGCGACCTGCATCCGCTTCAATCTGATGCAACGCAGACATAAGGTCGTCGGGCGGCATTGGGGTACGAAGCGCAACAGCTGCATTGACAAATTCTGGTCCCGCGTCGGCAGGAAACGCCGGTGTGGCATAAAGACAGCTTTGCTGGACCGCCGTTTGCGATAACATTTGCAGACGTTGAATGGCCATTGTAACGGTTGCCGTCGGGTCACCCCAAACGGAATTTTTATTACTTCCCAACGCTATGAGCGCTAATTCGCCGAACCGCTCCATTTTCGCCACTTGTCAGTTTTGGTGAAAGAGCTAAGGTACGCAATGTCCTGCTTGATGCAAGCCACTCAGCAGACCTAATTGCGGGACAGACATTTGGAAGGACACATTAATGTTTTATCGGGACGAGCGCTTGGCGCTCTTCATCGATGGTTCGAACCTTTACGCGGCTGCTAAATCACTCGGGTTTGACATCGATTACAAGCTGCTGCGACAGGAATTTATGCGGCGTGGCAAGATGCTTCGCGCGTTCTATTACACAGCTTTGCTAGAAAATGATGAATACTCGCCAATTCGACCACTCGTCGATTGGTTGCATTACAACGGCTTCACAATGGTTACGAAGCCAGCAAAAGAGTATACCGATAGCATGGGTCGCCGAAAGGTGAAGGGTAACATGGATATCGAGCTTGCCGTCGATGCCATGGAACTTGCGCCACATGTTGACCACGTCGTTTTGTTTTCCGGCGACGGTGACTTCCGCCCCTTGATCGAGGCCTTGCAGCGCAAAGGTGTGCGTGTCTCTGTCGTCTCAACTATTCGCAGCCAGCCGCCGATGATTGCTGATGAACTGCGCCGACAAGCCGATAACTTTATCGAATTGGACGAGTTGCGCGACGTTGTCGGACGCCCTGCGCGCGAACCACGCGTTGATGCGACAGAAGAGGTCACCGAGGAAACCTGAGCCTTCGTTTCGGCTGCCAGCTCATCATGTCCTTATCGGCAGCGGCCGAACGCGCCAATTGACCATGCGACCAGCTACTGGACCTCTGGGGTTCAAGGCCTTAGGTCTTGAATAAGCTTCGGAGGTCAGGATGAGCAAACAACCCCTTACCCTATACCTTGCAGCCCCTCGCGGTTTTTGTGCCGGTGTGGATCGGGCGATCAAGATCGTTGAGATGGCGCTTGAGAAGTGGGGTGCGCCTGTCTACGTGCGCCACGAAATCGTGCATAACAAGTTCGTTGTCGACAGCCTGCGTGACCAGGGCGCGATCTTTGTTGAAGAACTTGATGAGTGCCCCGATGACCGGCCCGTGATTTTTTCTGCCCATGGCGTCCCAAAAGCCGTACCCGCAGCAGCAGCCAAACGCGAGATGGTCTATGTTGATGCAACATGCCCTCTGGTCAGCAAAGTGCATATCGAGGCCCAGCGCCATGCAGACAATGGCCTGCAAATGATCATGATCGGCCATGTCGGCCACCCGGAAACTGTCGGCACGATGGGCCAGCTGCCCGAAGGCGAGGTTTTGTTGGTTGAGACGGTTGAAGATGTTGCGACAATCAAGGTCCGCGATCCGGCCAGGCTTGCCTTTGTTACGCAAACAACCCTTTCGGTAGATGACACCGCCGATATCGTAGCGGCCCTACAAACCCGATTTCCAGCTATTGTCGGCCCGCATAAGGAAGACATTTGCTACGCTACCACAAACCGGCAAGAGGCGGTTAAGGCTATGGCGCCAAGATGTGATGCGATGCTTGTGGTTGGCGCCCCGAATTCGTCAAACTCCAAACGATTGGTCGAGGTCGGGGCCCGCGCAGGATGCAAGTATGCGCAGCTGGTGCAACGCGCTACAGACATCGATTGGCGTGCGCTGCAGGGGATTAAATCGATGGGCATTACAGCAGGTGCCTCTGCGCCAGAAGTGCTGATCAACGAAGTGATAGATGCGTTCAAAGCGCGTTATGACACGACAGTTGAAACCGTCGTCACCGCAGAAGAAAATGTCGAGTTCAAAGTGCCGCGCATCTTGCGTGAACCTGCATGAAGGCGTGAACTGAGGCCAACATGGCGTCAGGATGGACGCAACAGTACCTGCAAGCGCGCAAGCGCAAGCTCTGCGCGGTGCAACTGTTCTTCTGATGTTGGCTGCGCGACTTGGCCGATAACCCGCCGGATTTGTAGATCACCCACAAGCAGGTTCAGATAAAGCTCAAGCGTATTGCTGACCGAGGTGAAAGACAGCTGGCCCTTCTCTCGGGCATCTAGCAGCACTTGCCCAATCAGCGGACTGATTGTTTCGCGCCCCTGTGCCGAAATGACGGCGCCAAGCGCACCTGTTGCATCTGCCGCAGCAGCCCGGTTCAAAGCCACTGCACGCGGGCCAAGCAAAACATCCAAGAGCACTGGACCGATGTCGCGTAGCGTCTTTAATGGATCTGTTTTCGTGCCTGACAGATGTTGTTCCAACAAGGCGCGCACCTCAGCCGCATTATTTCTGACCAGCTCTTGAAACAGGCCGGTCTTGTCGCCGTACCAGTTATAAAGCGTCTCGTTTGATGCACGTGACCGGCGCGCGATGCCCAACATCGACGTGCCCGCATACCCCTTTTCTTCCAAAAGCGCATAAGCGGCTTGTGCAATCTGGGCACGACGCGTTGCCTTGTTTTCGTCTCGCATCATTTCTCCGTCATCCGTTGACATGAACCGTAATAGTAATTACGGATATGTACAACCGTACACTTCATTACGCTTATTGTGAGGACCAATGAAACCCAACCAACAACCTATCACTGCGGCCTTGGTCAGCCTGATCATCCTGCAAATCATTATGCTTTTGGCACTGTTCGCTGACGTTGCACCCCATCCACCTGCCCAGATCCCACTCTTCGGGATCGCCCCATTTTTGGCCGTTGCCATCACCTTGGCCGTCAGCGCCATCATCATGGGGCCGCTGTATAGCCGTGCAGGCCAGATCCTAGCTGTACTTGCCACGTTTGCCGCCTTGCTGTCATTCGGACCGCAAAAATATGTCGATGCACAGTTTCCACTGATCTGGCCTGCCGTTGTCAGCGGCCAGATCGCAGCGTTGGTCGTTCTGATTCAGATTGGGCAGATCCGTTTTGCCAAGTCGGACATGCAGCCCCGATAAGCCCCAAGAAGATAGACAATGCCAAAGAATGCAGGGATGATACGACCATGATCAGCTTACAGTTTCTTTTGACCGCTTTTGTCGTCTGTATCGCCCCCGGCACCGGAGTGATTTATACGCTCGCGCTGGGTTTGGGTCAGGGGCGGGGTGCGGCCATTGCGGCCGCCATAGGTTGCACATTCGGGATTGTTCCGCATCTGGCTGCGGCAACCCTCGGGCTGGCGGCGCTTTTGCACACCAGTGCGTTACTGTTCCAAATCGTAAAATTCGCGGGCGTGGCCTATCTACTTTATCTGGCGTGGCAGGCGCTGAAATCAGACGGAGCGTTGGCCGTGCGCCCGGACGCCAAAGGGCAGCATTGGTTCAAGATTGCCCGGCGCGGTGCGTTGATCAACATCCTGAACCCCAAGCTTTCGATCTTTTTTCTGGCCCTTTTGCCGCCGTTTTTGTCCGGCAATCCCGCGACCGTCACCGCCGAAATGGTGCTGCTAGGGTGCACCTTCATGGTCATGACATTCGTGGTCTTCTTCTTTTATGGTGTCTTTGCAGCCTTTGCGCGGGTCTGGCTGCTGCAAAGTGAAACTGTGATGCGCTGGCTCAACCGCTCTTTCGCGGCGATCTTTGCTGCACTTGGCATACGGCTGGCCTTTGAAAAAGCATGACAGACTATCTGCTGTTTGAAGGACAAATCGTATCGATGGAGTGGGGAAAATCGACCTATACAGTGCTGCCTCTGCCTGATGACATTGCCGGCGCCCTTCAGGCTGCAGGGGCCAAACGGGTTGAGGGCGAAATTAACGAACACCCAGTCAATCTGGCCCTTAGCAAGGCACCAGTGATTGACGGTGTTTTTTTATGGACAGGTAAATCGCTGCTTGAGCGCATTGATGTTGCGCCTGGCGAACCGCTAGAGGTGCGACTTCGCAAGGCAGATGATGGGGTCGAGACACCAGAAGACATCGTTTTGGCTTTGCGGCAGGCCGATGCAACCGCAAACTGGGAGGCCTTGACCCCAGGCAAGAAACGCGGCTTGTTGCACCAAATCAATACCGCAAAGCGGGCTGAAACCCGTGCAAAGCGTATCGCAAAACTGATTGCCGACATCACATGAACACCATTCCCCGCTCTGCCTTGTTCCTTGGACTGGCTGGTCTGCTGCCGTTCCTTTGGGGTGCGGCTACCGTGATCAGCCCAGGCATCGCGGCCTGGGGACAGACGAACTTGAGCGGGCGTTTTATCGGACCTTATGTGCAGCTCTTTTATGGCGCGATCATCTTATCCTTCATGTCCGGCGTGCTTTGGGGCTTTGCGACCAAGGCAACGGGACGTGCGGCCACCGCCGGTTACATCTTATCGGTCATCCCGGCGCTTTGGGCGTTTTTCATGACTGGCGGCGGGCCAACGACTGCGGCCATGAACCTGATTGTCGGATTCCTCGCCCTGCTGATGCTTGATTGGCATTTCTGGAGACTTGAACTTGCGCCTCCGTGGTGGATGCAATTGCGCACTCTGCTGACCGCAATTGTTGTCCTCTCGTATCTTCCCTTGGTGCTGTAATGCCTGACGCCAAGACCATTGCGACCTATGACGCCAAAGCGGGGGATTACATTAAGTTGACGGGCACAGATGCCCCGGATGCGGCTTTACTTGCCTTTATAGACTTGATCCCATCAGGTGGGCATGTGCTGGATCTGGGCTGCGGTCCTGCCACGGCGTCGGCACATATGCGCGATGCGGGGTTGGTGCCGGACCCGGTGGATGCGTCCCAAGGTATGGTGGATCTGGCAAATCAGACACATGATATCGGCGCCCGCATCGCAACCTTTGACGATATTGACGAAACCGCCGCCTATGAAGGGATCTGGGCCAATTTCAGCCTGCTGCACGCCTCCCGCGCGGCATTACCCAGACATTTGGCAGGCCTTTATCAAGCGCTGAAACCGGGCGGCTTCCTTCATATCGGTATGAAGACCGGCACCGGGACAGAACGGGATGCGATTGATCGGCTTTACACCTACGTGTCAGTAACCGAACTCGAATCGTTGCTCAGCAATGCAGGATTTCAGGTGACCAATATACGCGAAGGTGCTGAACGGGGCATGGCGGGTACACTTGATGCTTTCGTCCTGATGTGGGGGCAAAAAGATGCCTGACCTCTATGCCTACACTGACGGGGCCTGTTCGGGTAATCCAGGCCCTGGTGGCTGGGGGGCACTGCTGGTCGCGCGCGACGGCGACCTTGTGCTGAAGGAACGCGAGCTGAAAGGCGGCGCGCCGGAAACCACCAATAACCGGATGGAGCTTATGGCGGCGATTACCGCCCTTGAAACGCTGGACCGGCCAACCAAACTGACTGTCGTGACCGACAGCAAATATGTGATGGATGGCATCACGCGATGGATCCACAGTTGGAAGGCGAAGAACTGGACCAAGAAAGGTCTGAAAAACGTGGAACTCTGGCAACGTCTTGATGCCGCCGCCGCCCGCCATGATGTGACATGGGAATGGGTTAAAGGGCACGCGGGACATCCCGAAAACGAACGCGCGGACGAACTGGCACGCGCGGGTATGGCGCCGTTCAAATGAAAGAGCCCCTGCTACTTTTGCCCGGCATGATGTGCGACGCACGGCTTTACGGCCCTCAGATAGCGGCTTTCTCGCATGAACGCCCAATCATGGTGGCCCCACAGGTGGGGTGCGATACCATTGCGGGACTGGCCGGCGATATACTGGCCGCAGCGCCATCCAAATTCGCGCTAGCGGGGTTGTCGATGGGCGGCATTGTCGCGATGGAGGTGTTCCGGCAAGCCCCTGATCGCATCACCCGCCTTGCCTTGCTGGATACAAACCCCAAAGCCGAAATGCCCAAGGTCGCCCAAAACCGGGAACCGCAGATTGAAAAGGTAAAGCAGGGTCATCTGCGCGCCGTCATGCGTGATGAGATGAAGCCGAATTATCTGACTGACGGACCGCGCATGGGCCAGATCCTTGATCTGTGTATGGCGATGGCCGAGACATTGGGGCCGGATGTATTTATCGACCAGTCCCGCGCACTGCAAACGCGGCCAGATCAGCAAGACACTCTTAAAACCGTATCGATGCCGACGCTGGTTCTGTGCGGCGAGGATGACACGCTTTGCCCATTGGAACGCCACGAACTGATGCGAGATCTGATCACCGGTGCGACCCTGACTGTGATCAAAGGCGCAGGCCACCTGCCGACGCTGGAACAACCCGACGCAACGAATGAGGCATTGGCAAAATGGCTGAACCAGTAATCCCCGGCGACCTGCTGACGCTTCTGCAGCAGGTCGACACGCCCACCGTTTGCAACGCGATCGAAGTCGCCCAAGGCAAACGCGGCTTTGATGCCTATACCAAGGGGACAATGCAGTGTTCGGCACCGGGGCAATCAATGGTCGGCTTTGCCCGCACGGCAAAAATCGCCGGCCGCGAACCGCCAACAGAAGACCCGGATGTCATCCGTGCCCGTCGCCTGGACTACTTCCGCAACATGGCCGAAGGCCCCCGACCCGCCATCGCAGTGCTTGAGGATATGGACTATCCCGATTGTGTCAGCGCCTGGTGGGGCGAGGTGCATACGAATGTGCATAAAGGGCTCGGCCTAAACGGCGCACTGACCAACGGAGTCATGCGTGATCTGGGGGATCTGGCCGAGGGGTTTCCGGTTGTCGCAGGCTCCATCGGGCCCAGCCACGCCTTTGTCCATGTGCGCGAATTGGGAACACCGGTGAATGTCTTTGGCATGACCGTCAATCAGGGCGATCTGGTCCATGCCGACAGGCATGGTGGTCTGGTGATCCCACCCGAGGTCATTCCTAATCTGAAGGCCGCAATCGAAAAGATGTGGGCCGGTGAACAGATTATCCTGGGACCGGCGAAAGAACCGGATTTTGATCTGGAGAAACTGCTGGAAGCATGGCGCGCATTTGAAAAGGCGCGGACTTAATCGGTCACAGTAATTTTCAAATGCGGGCTCGGATCGCGGATGATGAACTCTTGGCGGATGTGTCGGAAGACACGGCGCTGACCGCCGAAAGGGACCATGTCTTCGGCCCATTCGAGGCTGACCCATTTGTATTCGCTGTGTTCTGCGTTCAAAACGACCGGCGCGTCATAATCGACATAAGCAACGAAAACCGGGGCAATAGTGATCGCATCCCGATCCGCCTCATAGAATTCTTCACAGACATCGCCAGAGTAAAGGTGCTTCGGCACAAGCCCCGTCTCTTCTTTCATCTCACGCAACGCAGCCTGCCAGGCCGTTTCACCGTCTTCAATGGCACCGGCGATCTGGCACCATTCGCCAACCAAGCTGTGATTGCGCCTTAAAAGCAATATCTCTGCTTCGCCTGCAACCTCGCGCAGCACGACTACCGCGATTGAGAATGACCTGATCGGTATCTCTGCCAAACCCTAACTCACTTTCAAAACAATCTTCCCAATATGAGCACTACTCTCCATGCGGGCATGTGCAGCGGCAGCATCGGCAAAGGCAAATTCCTGATCCATCACTGGGCGTATCTTGCCTGCCATGATCAGCGGCCAGACGTGGCGACGCAGATCATCTGCGATGCGCGCCTTGGCCAGATCGGATTGCGGGCGCAGTGTGGATCCAGTCATCGTCAAACGTCGTGTCATCAACTGGACGAGGTTCAGTTCAACTTTTGGCCCTTGCAGAAACGCAATCTGCACAAGTCTTCCATCATCCGCCAATGCTTTCAGATTGCGCTGAATATACGGCCCGCCAACCATGTCGAGGATCACATCCGCCCCGCCTTCGGCTTTCACTTTTTCAACAAAATCATCTGTTTTGTAGTTAATCGCGATTTCCGCTCCAAGGTCGGTGCAAGCCGCACATTTGTCATCCGATCCAGCGGTGGTAAAGACCCGCGCACCAAAGGCTTTGGCAAGCTGGATCGCGGTCGTACCGATACCCGAACTGCCGCCATGGACAAGGAACCGCTCACCGGCCTGCAACCTTCCTCGCATGAAGACATTGGACCAGACGGTAAAGAATGTCTCGGGCAGGCAGGCGGCCTGTTGCAATGTCAGACCACCGGGGATCGGCAGGCAATGCGCGGCAGGCGTAGCGACGTATTCGGCATACCCGCCCCCCGGCAGAAGTGCGCAAACCTGATCGCCGACCGAAAGTGTGGAAACGCCGACGCCCAGCGACACAACTTCACCCGATGCCTCAAGTCCCGGTAGATCGCTGGCCCCTTTTGGCGGATCATAAAGCCCGGCCCGCTGTAATGCGTCAGGGCGGTTGACCCCGGCATAGGCAATCTTGATCAACACCTGATCATGACCGGGTTCTGGCATGGACCTGTCGGTCAGCTGCAGCACTTCTGGCCCGCCAGGTTTCGTGATTTCAACAGCTTTCATATGCCAGCCCTTCGATCATATATCCTACCTATGGGGCATGGCTGGGTCGATGACAATTTGCTTTATGGCGCGATTGACCGCTACGGATTGCGCCAAACCCCAGGCAGATCATCACGCCGGGCTGTATTTGGTGCCTTGATACTCGCCATCAAGCGGCCAATCGGCCCAGTGAGCGGCTTTAAAATCGCGCTATCGTTGACACGGGCTTTCATCTTTTCAAACCTCATCACATCTTCAATGCGCCGGTCAATAAACGCGTCTGATGCCTGCGTATCCAGGCTGTCATCGCCCAACCAGTACAGTACAACCGATGCATAGACACCTGAAAGTGTGAGACGTTTAGTATACCAGTTTGCGTCTACAGACGTATCGCCCAAGGCTGTCCAGATGGCGTCGGCAGTACCCCAGACCAGTTTGCTGCCGATGGGAGCCATATGCGGCAATGCAAAAAGGGTCGCACCACGTCGCACTGCCTCTTTGTCGTCGATCACGGCAAGCCGCACGCGAATGGCGTGAGCAACCTTGTCGCGAAAGCGCAGGTCGCGCAGGTCGGCCTCTTTCAAAGCCGTGACCATCTGGGCATCGCCCCGTTGATGAAATGCCACAGCCAAATCCACGGCGCCACGTGGACATGCAATCTGCGCTGCAGTACGCGCGATATCTGTATCCGCAATTGCTGCCTCAAACGCGGCCGGAGACCAGCCATCGAAAGCCACATGTGGCAGAATGGCGTCAAGCAGCTCTGCCTTGATTGGATCGTGGGGCATGCGTGAAACTCCTAATTGCGCGACACTAGACAAACTAGGCCACCTTTGCTATCTGCCCACTTCCTGCAATTTTTGCAAATCCAACTTAGAAAGGTGGTGTATACCACATGCAGGTTAGTGTTCGTGATAACAACGTCGATCAGGCGTTGCGTGCTCTGAAGAAAAAGCTTCAGCGTGAGGGTGTTTTTCGTGAAATGAAGCTCAAGCAGCATTTCGAAAAACCATCCGTGCGCAAAGCGCGCGAAAAAGCCGAAGCAATCCGCCGTCAGCGCAAGCTGGCACGCAAAAAGCTTCAGCGCGAAGGTCTGCTGTAAAGCAGCGTCCATCGACGTGACGATCAAAGCCCCGTCTGAGATATCAGGCGGGGTTTTTTATGCTGCTTGCACCATGTCGGCATGGCCCTGCTGCAACTTGAAATCATTGATCAGCGCGGCAAGTTGCCCCGCATATTTTGCGATATCTTCGGATGCCGTGCTCGTATCATCCGCCATTGCCATGTTCTTGTCAGCAAGGTCATTGATGACGATCATTGCAGATGACAGATTGCGTAGACTGCCGATTTGTCCCTGCGATCTGTCAGAAACGCGGCTCAGGACATCATCAACCTGCATGATTTCTGCGACAATTTCCTGCAAGGCCACACCAGCCTGATCCACCAGATCACCACCTTCTTTTACATGTACCCTGCTTTCATCGACCAAGGTCTTGATTTCCATTGATGCATCGCTGGCGCGTTGGGCAAGCGCCCGCACCTCTGATGCAACAACGGCAAAGCCACGCCCCGCAGAGCCGGCGCGCGCGGCTTCCACACCGGCATTCAATGCCAGCAGATTTGTCTGGAACGAGATATCTTCAATCATTTCGATTATTGCGCCAATCTGGTCAGACGATGCGCGAATGCGGCCCATCGCATCAACCGCACTTTGCGTCAAATCGGCTGATTTCGTTGCCTGTGTCCGCGCATTACCGGCCAGGCTTGTAGCTGATTGGATCTCTTGCCCGAATACCTCGACCTCCGAGGAAAGCTCGCTCACTTTTGTTGCGGTGTCCCGAATTGTTTCCAGTTGTTCGGTCGACCGACGGGTGAGATCAAGCGCTGACGACTTCATTGTGGTTGATGATGTGTCAAGCTGCCTGATTGTGTTTGCGATTGATCCCAAGACGCTGCGCAAGCGGTCAGATGCTGAGTTAAAGTCCTTGCGGATTGAATCGTATTCTCCGTCCAACGGCGCATCAAAGCGGCAAGTCAGGTCAGCCTTGGCCAATGCCGCCAATCCCTCTGTGACAAGTTCAACAACCTTGCCATGTTTGGCATTCAGCATCGCCTCATCATTGGCTTTCATCTCTTCAGCTTCGCGTCGCAAGGCAAGCGTTTCTTGCTTGAAATGATAAATGGCCCGGGCCATGCGGCTGATTTCATCCCTGCGATTGATACTGGGAACCCATTTTGTGAAGTCGCCCTTTGCAAAACCGTCGACCACCTCTGTCAGTCTTTTGATACGCCAGATCATCCATTCGAAGCTACCAACCGAAAAGGCCCCGATTGCCAGAATTGAGAGCGCCCCAAGCCAGATGTTGAACTTCAACTGCTGCGCAGCCTCGGCCTCAAGACCTGCCGCCAGCCGATCAATTTGACCCGCTTTGGCAATTTCTGCCGCGCGCAGTGTATCAACCCAGTCCGTCGATATCTGAAACCAGCGTGGTGCTGTCAGATCGCCGAAATCCCCACTGTCGCGTCCGTTGGCGATAATATTGCGCGCCTGCTGCAGCGCGACAAAGGCCGGTGTAGCATAAAGCGCATCAAGTTCGCTCGTGCTACCACGACGCTTTGCGGTTTCCAGCAGCAAAGCCGTTTGGGCACCTCCATGTCGCTCGAACGCCTGATAGACAGGGGTGCTGAAACCTGCCCCGATGCCGGTTGCGCCCATTGCCCGCTCAAGACCCGCACGTTCTTTTGCCGCTGCCAGCAGAGATCGAGACGCTTGCAATGCTTCAAGCGATGCGTCGCTGGCATGATCCTGCAAAGGGTACGCCACCAAAAGCATTTGGTTGATGATGCTCGTATAGTAGCTTGCCATTTCAGGAACAGAAACCTGCACCTGCTGGACGCGCCTGCGCATATCGGACAGGTCATCCAACGCTGAACGCGCTTGCCCAAACTCAGAGGAGCGCGCGCCTATGATTGCCGTCGTACCATTCAATGCTGCTGGCAGCACCGCAGCGGTGGCCTGATGCTGTGCCCTAAGTGCGTCGGCAAAGTTCTGTCCGTCGGACGCAATGAAACCCGCAGAATAGCCGCGTTCTTTCTGCAACTCATGTATCAAGTCGTTTACGAACGACTGCTGAAGGGCCTGCTGCGTTGACTGTATCGCCAACTCGGACTGAGATCGATCAAGAGTAATGACGCCATACGCAAAATAGGTCGCCAATGCCAAGAGTGGCAGGATGATCAAAGTCATCACCAGACGTAGTTTCATGAGCCTATCCAAAAGTGTTTGCATAGATACATCGCAGGTATCGGCTAAGGCTTCGTAAACCCGTTCATATGGGCTCTCATGACAGCCCAATCCTTCGTCGAGCGATGCCTCGCTTGCGGGATTGCACACAGCTGTTCACGAAACCGAGATTACAACGCAATTTCAACATTTTATCACACGCTGGCGACCATGCGGCCAATCTATCTGGAGCAGCAAGGCAGACGAATCAGGCGTGACCGGGGGCTTTGTTTTCGCACCTTGCGGCACGGCTTGATGTTGTTTGCCTGCCATTAAATCCGGACGCGCAACGCGCCAAAAATATAAGGACCTTATACATGCATTTTTTAACGAAATCGGCCGCAATTGCCGCGCTTGGACTTCTTCCAACAACGAGCATGGCTGATTTTTCTGGCGCCTACGGTGGCCTCGCGATCAATGATTTCAACGGCGACTCTTCTTTTGGTGAAGATCTGCTGGGGGACGACGGTTTCATTGCTGGCTTGGCCATTAAAGAAGACACGGCGTTGGGCGCCTTTGGCGGATACCAGTTACAAAGCGGAAACCTCGTCTATGGCGGCGAAATCGCCATCACAAGCGCCACAGATGGCGGGATTGCGGGTATCCAGATCGATGGGCTGGATTCGTTGACAACCGATATCAAGGGCCGGGCCGGCTATGTTCTGAATGATCGTGTCATGGCGTATGGCACAGCCGGCTTTAGCCGTGTCGACGTCGATCTAGGTACTTTTGAAGCGGTTGGTGCAGCAAGTGATCTTGAGGCAGACGGTTTCATCGTCGGTGCCGGGATTGACTATTTGGCAACCGATAACATCGTTTTGGGCGCCGAATTCACCAATCGACAAGTTGAAGGATCGGTCGAGACTGACTTTGGAGAAGACCTAGACGTTGATTTGAACATCAACACGCTCGCCTTGCGCGCTGCATTCAAATTCTAACCCCCAAGGCCACTCACGCCGGAAAGCGCGCGGCTGTCCCTCGCAGCCGCGCGTTTTTTACTCAAAGCGAGATACGGAACTGGGCAAAGCCTGTGTCGCTTTGGCCTGCTTCCTCAATTGCTACACCGGGAACACCGTCGGCATATGCCGCGCCTGCAGGTCCGGTTTCGAAGATCACGGTCGTGCCCTCCATTGGTGCGAAGGACCAATTGCCATCGGCACGCGGGCTAACCGTGCCTTGTTCCACGATGTACCGGACGATGACATCGCGGTTCGTGTCCGGCCCTTCAAAGATGACCGTTGACCCATCAGCGCCCGGGAAAGACCCGCCGCCCGAGGCGCGGTAGTTGTTGGTCGCAAGGATAAACTCCTGATCCGCGTCGATAGGCGCACCATTATACTGCAGATCGATGATCCGGTTGGTACCGGGGTTCACAACCGCCCCTTCCCTGTCGAACTTTGCCGGTTGCGACAGGTCGATCTGGTAGGTCACGCCGTCAATCACATCGAAGTTGTAGCTGGGGAAGTCCGGGTTCAAGAGAACTGCGTCGCTGGCCCCTGCTTCGACCTGATTGAACATGCCCGCACTGCGTTCCAGCCAATCCTTGATCTGCGCGCCGGTCACTTTCACTGCCCGGACGGTGTTGGGGTAAAGATAGAGGTCTGCGACATTCTTGATTGCCACATCACCGACAGGGACATCCGTGAAGTATTCCGGCCCGCCGCGACCACCGGCCTTGAACGGTGCCGCCGCAGACAGGATGGGCAGCCCTTCATATTCGGTGCCGACCATCTGGTCCTTGATGTACCACATCTGCGCGTTGGAGACGATCTGGACCGATGGGTCATCGGCGACCAGCGCGAAGTAGCTGTGCAGTGCCGCATCCGTTTTGCCCACAGCTGTCCGCACATAAGCCAGTGTTGCGTCATGCACATCCTGAATCGAGGCAAGCACTGGTGCAAAATCCTCAACCAAGGGCGTGATGCTACGGTCTTCTTCCCGGCGCGAAATCGGACGCGCCTCAGCGGTGTGGGACAGGATGCGCCAGCCGCTGCCATCACGTTCGAGCAGCAGATCAACAAGGCCCATATGGCTACCCCAGAAACCGGCCATCACGCCGGGTTTGCCGCCAATGGTGCCTGTGGCGGGATCAACACCCGCCCAATCGTCATAATTCGAAGATGGGAAGACAAGGTGGCTGTGCCCGGTCATGATTGCATCAATACCGTCGACCGCGGCGAGTGGGATTGCAGCATTCTCCATCCCGTCTTCATGATCTGCCGCGCCAATGCCCGAATGGGCCAACGCAACGATGATATCGGCCCCTTCCTCTTTCATTTGCGGCACATAAGCACGCGCGCTTTCGATGATGTCGCGGGCCTGCACGTTGCCTTCCAGATGCTTGCGGTCCCAGTTCATGATCTGCGGCGGGACAAAGCCGATCAGGCCGATTTTGATCGGATGGGCCGTGCCATCACCATCCACGATCTCTCGGTCGATGATTGCGTAAGGCGGCACAAGGGTTGTGTCAGCGGTGGGTGAGGCACCCATTTCCTTGACCACATTGGCCGAGACAACCGGGAAGGCGGCCCCTGCGACGGATTTCATCAGAAATGAAATCCCGTAGTTGAATTCGTGGTTCCCAAGGGTCGAGGCATCAAAGCCCAGCGTGTTCATTGCCGTGATGACCGGGTGCATGTCGCCTTCGGCCATGCCACGCTCATAGGCAATATAGTCGCCCATCGGGTTCCCTTGCAGGAAATCCCCGTTATCAAGCAACAGGGAATTGGTGGATTCAGCACGCACCTCTTCGATGATGCTGGCGGTGCGCGACAGGCCGACCGTATCGACAGCGCGGTCCGCATAATAGTCATACGGAAAGACATGCACATGCAGGTCAGTGGTTTCCATCAGGCGCAGATGGGCCTGATTGGGCGCGGCATTGGCCGAAAACGGATGCATCGCAATCAGGCCCGCGGACCCGGCGATGAAATGACGACGGTTGAGTTGAATTGGCATGATGAGGCTCCCTCTCCAGTAAGGACAGGTTAGACCTTCGCAGTATCATGTCACAAGGTTATGATCATCGCGCAATCGGCAACGTTGTGCGTGTTGCTGCATAATGCGGCACTTCCAACTTTTGCCATTCGTCAAAAGCGGCGTCAGTTGGGCAGCATGAGCGACGGTTTGCGTTGCAGTAGAAGCACCCCCAATGCAGGCTTTGAGATGAAGAACACCTGCTCAGGAGAACACCATGCCGGTTTTCACAAACCAGACCGCCAAAACGGATGAAAGCGATGGTATCGGGCACCCGTGTGGCCCTTATCGCGCGCTCTTGTTCAGTGACGCCGGCGGACTGACCCAATTCGGTGCGTTCGAAGAGATATTGCCGCCCGGCTCATCCTCTTCAATCAAGCATTGGCATGCGAGCGAGGACGAGATGATCTATGTCCTGCAAGGCGAGGTTACGCTGCATGAAGGGGACGACCTTGTGTCTATGAATCCGGGTGATGCAGCCACGTTCAAGGCAGGCACGCCGCTTGGGCATTGTCTAGAAAACCGAAGTGATGCCGAAGTTCGTTATCTTGTGATTGGCACACGGTCGCCGGGCGATATCGTGACCTATCCCGATCATGATCGGATCCTGCATTTCGACAGAGAGACAAACAATCGTCGCTGGACGGACCATCATGACCGCCCAGCGAAGAGTCCTTATAAAACAGATTGATGATCTGCGTAGGCATGGATAGCGCCTGGCTGGTTCAGAGCAAAACTCAATGCTGCTCTGGCACCAGAATCTCGCGCTTGCCTACGTGGTTCGCCGAACTCACGACGCCTTCTTCTTCCATCTGCTCAACCAGACGTGCGGCCTTGTTATAGCCGATCGCAAGCTTGCGCTGGATGTATGAGGTCGAACATTTCCGGTCCTTGATCACAATCGCCACGGCAGTGTCATAAAGCGCATTTTCGCTGTCAGAGCCATCACCAAGGCCAAGCACCAGATCGATGCTGCTTTCCTGATCATCAGACGGTCCTTCGACAACGCCGGACATATATTCAGGCGGCCCGAAGCTCTTGAGGTGGTTGACGATTTCCTCAACTTCTTCATCGCTCACAAATGGCCCGTGGACGCGGGTGATTTTGGAGCCGCCGGCCATGTAAAGCATATCGCCCATGCCCAGCAGCTGTTCGGCCCCCATCTCTCCCAGGATGGTGCGGCTGTCGATCTTTGAGGTCACCTGGAAGGAAATCCGCGTGGGGAAGTTCGCCTTGACCGTACCTGTGATCACATCGACCGAGGGCCGCTGTGTTGCCATGATAATGTGGATGCCAGAGGCACGGGCCATCTGAGCCAACCGCTGGATGCAGGCCTCGATCTCTTTGCCCGCCACCATCATCAAATCAGCCATCTCGTCCACGATGACGACGATATAAGGCATCGCCTCGGGCGCGAATTCTTCGGTCTCAAAGATCGGATCACCGGTTTCGTCGTCAAAACCGGTCTGAACCGTCCGGCTGAACATCTCACCCTTGGCCAGTGCATCCTTTACCCGGCCATTGAAGCCGTCGATGTTCCGCACGCCCATTTTGGACATCTTGCGGTACCGTTCCTCCATCTCTCCCACGACCCATTTGAGTGCCACAACCGCCTTTTTCGGATCAGTCACAACGGGAGACAGAAGATGCGGGATGCCGTCATAGACGCTGAGTTCCAGCATCTTTGGATCAATCATGATCATCCGGCATTCTTCTGGTGTTAGCTTGTAAAGCAGCGACAGGATCATGGTATTGATGGCCACGGATTTACCGGACCCGGTCGTCCCCGCAATCAAAAGGTGCGGCATCTTGGCAAGGTTGGCGACAACGGGTTCGCCACCGATGTCCTTGCCCAGCGCAAGCGGCAGTTTCTGGTTGCCATCCCCAAAGTCGCGGTGCGACAGGATTTCGCGCAGCACCACCTTTTCACGGTTTTCGTTCGGCAGTTCGATCCCGATGACTGACCGCCCCGGCACGGTAGAGACACGTGCGGCGAGGGCCGACATGGACCGTGCGATATCGTCGGCAAGCCCGATGACACGGCTCGCCTTCAGACCCGGTGCGGGTTCCAGTTCGTACATCGTCACGACGGGCCCCGGACGGACAGATACGATCTCGCCTTTTACACCATAATCATCCAACACGCTTTCCAGCATACGGGCGTTTTCCTCTAACGCCTCATCGCTCAGATGATGGCGCTGGATCTCAATCGGGTTGGTCAGCAGGCTGAGTGGCGGATGCTCGTAGTCTGCATATTTGTCTTCGAATTTCAGCGCAGGCTGTGCCTCGGCCTTGGCCTGTTTTGATGGCTGTGGCGCGCGTTTGGGTGGGTGCTGCACGACGCTGCGCGGCTCTGGCGTGGGCGCAGGCGGCACGTTCACCTCTGGGATCGGCATGTGAGGCTGGGCCATGATCGGTGCGTCGTCCTCGATCATAGGCTCGTCATCGCTCTGCGCGTCGAACACCAATGGCTTCGGGCCACGACCAGCGGTGAGTGATGGTTCAATCCGCACGCCAGATGGCGCCGGTGGGGTTTTACGGTTCTTGATTGCATCCGCGATGCGCGCGCTGACACGGTCGGGATTTGCGGTGCCCGTCTCGGCTTCAAGCGGTTCCGGCGTAATCAGTTCTGGTTCGGGCATGGTGTCATTGCGCTTCAGCAACCCTGACAGGAACCCATTTGACTGCGGAAGGTTTGCCATTGGCGCAGGCTCCGTAAGCGGCGGCGCTGGTGGCATTTTTGGCGCTGTAAGTGGCGGTTCACTGGTCGGCATGATCGGGTTGGACCGGACAACCGCCGCTGCCCGTGTCTTTGCATCATTGCGCATGACCGCCTGCAGGTCGGGCACATCGACCGGGGCATCACCGACTTGGCGCACGCGGCTTTCAACAAACTGCTCTCGACGGGCCTGAACAGTTGCGGCCATGCCTTTGGTGGCCTGCGCGGACAGCACCGCACCTTTGCCAACAAGGCGTAGCAGCAGCGCATAAAGCATCACCGTACCCAGCATCAGGAACCGCACGCCAATCCGCAGTTCGGGCCGGGTAAACCCGAGCGCGAATGCCATGGTGATCAGCATTGCGACACCAGTCAGCGCCGACAGCAGCTTGACCCCAAAGCTAGTCCCGAAAGGCACAATTGTCAGGATAACGCCCAGTACCGTGTCGCCAAACAAACCACCCAGCCCGAAATTCGCTGGCCAATTCGCCCCGGGGGTCAGGGTCGCGGCATAAAGAGAGGCAAGAATGATCGCCAGCGGGATAAAGATCAGCCGGCCAAAGGCGCGCTCATGCCCATGATGGAACACGAAACGCGCTCCCCAGGCCATCAGGACAGCGGGCACGACCCAAATGCCCATCCCCAGGATCATCATAACGGGGGCTGCAATCGAAGCACCCAAATGACCCAGCCAGTTCTGGACCGGGGCATCTGTTGCGGAAATCCAGCTTGGGTCATCGGGGGAATAACTGCCCATCATCACGGCGACCAGAAGGCCCAGCATCGCGAGAGCCAACCCGAATAACTCGCGTCCGCGTTTCTCGATCGCGGCTTGGGTGGTGCTGTCCAAAAGCGGATCGCGCTGCCGTGTTTGAAATGATGCCATGATTACCGTTCCCTCAATCGTAGAGACAGTCGCGGATCAGGGTCAGACCGCGCTGCATTTCTTGTGTTGGGGCGACCATGGCCACCCGGATGTATTTCGCACCGGGGTTTTCCCCGTTTACTTCGCGGCTGAGATACGCGCCCGGAAGCGTGCGCACACCGGTTTCCTGCCACAGCTTCACTGCCGCCTGTTCGCCATCATCCACCGGCAACCAAAGGAAAAATCCCGCTTGTGGGGATTGATAGCCGGGAATGTGTCCCAAAATATCATCCGCAATCTCATACTTTCGGTGATAGAGCGCGCGGTTTTCGTCAACATGCGCTTCGTCATTCCAGACGGCAGTGGCGACGGCTTGTAGCGGCTCTGGCAGCGGCGTCCCCGCAAAGGCGCGCAATTGCCGGACGCGCGCGATGGATTGCGGCCCACCCGCACAGAAGCCAGATCGCAACCCGGGCAGGTTTGAGCGTTTGGAGAGCGAATGAAAGATCATCACTCGTTCAGGATCGGCACCCATTTGGTGCGCCACTTGCAAGGCACCGGGCGGCGGCACATCGCGATAGATCTCGGAATAGCATTCATCCGCAAATAACTTGAAATCGTACTTTTCTGCCAACGTGATCAGGCTACGCCAATAGGTTTCATCGGCCACAGCGCCCTGCGGATTGGCCGGCGAACAGATATAGGCGATGGCGGTACGGTTGAGGACATCGTCAGAAAGTGCCGCGAAATCAGGAAGGTGGCCGCTCTCCTCGACTGCAGGAACAAAGACAGGCGCGGCGTTCACCGATAAGGCCGCAACGGCATAGACCGGATAAAACGGGTTCGGTGTCAGGATGATTGGCTTGCCGGCCTTGTCTTCCGGACACAGCGCCATGGCGGCATTATAAAGCCCCTCGCGCGTGCCGTTCAGCGTGAGGATCTGGTCGTTCGGGACATTCACACCGTAGCGGCGGTTCAGGAAGCCTCCGATGGCGGTCAGCAGGTCGGAAACCCCATTATTATCAGGATACTTCCGAAAACCCTGCAGGTTCTCCGCAAGGATATCGCCCACAAAAGCGGGAAACGCATGGCGGGGTTCGCCGATCGTCATATTAATGGTTTCGGACGCCTTTGTCGGCACGTCGAGAAGCGCACGCAAGCGTGGCCACGTCGCTGCCGGAAGGTCCGAAAACCGCTCTGGAAACACCATAACTGCCTCAATATGCCGGATCGTTTCGCCCGGCTTTTTTCCAAAGTAGCGCGATGCGGGGTGCGCTGTCCAGAAATTAGGGATGGGTCAGCGGCGAATTGTGGCTTTTACGTCAGCGTGTTTTGCGGCGTAAAGAATGCGTACAGAACCTGTACAGATGCTGTACGTACACGTTGCGAGACTGACCGGCAGCACAGATGATTGCATGATTGCGCCCGAGGTGTCGGCTGATAGACTTTGATGCTGCCAATGCACATGACGAAAACCCGCTGCACTTCAATTGATTTCGAGCAGTTGTTTACTGTCTGACCACAGCCTTTGACGCGCCTCGTCATTTCGGGCGAGTTCTGATGGTGCCGTCACAATCGGATAGCCCCCACGCATGGCCACATAGTCACCATTCGCACCAACAAGTGACCGCCCGGCCATTAGATATGCTAAGGCCGTTGCCGACGCCGAAAGCGTGCTTGTCCGATCACGGGGCATGGTCCGCGACATGATGGGGATGAGCAGCTTCACCAGCCATTGCGGGAATTCACGAGTCAATGACGTGCCGGGAACAAGGCCGGGATCGAACGAAATGGACGTGCCTCTGGGACGCCGTCTTGCAAGTTCTAAAGACAACATGGTGCTGCACAGCTTTGAAGCCGTATACGACCGCGCAGCGGCACGCCCCCCGATTTTGTCAAGATCAGGATCAGAGGACGGGTGCGCGAGAAGATTTGCATTCGCATGGCGAGGTGGCGGTGGAGGGGTCTTTTCCTCTGGATCATGCGTACCACTGCTTGTGATGACGATGCCCGCTTCGGGCTCCAGCACTTCGGACAGACGATGCACAATTTCGAAGTTGGAAAGATAGTTGACCTGGAAGGCGCGGTCGAAGCCATCTTCTGTGGTCTTGAGCTTTCTTGGCGAAAGGCCCGCATTCAAAGTCAACTGCCCTACCGGGCCCACATCTGCAACGGCCTCGCAAAATGCGGCCACACTTCTGCGACTTCCCAGATCGAGTGGCTGTATGATGACGCGGTCCTTGATCGTGTCCGGTATTCTTGTTCTGTCCCGCGCCCCAACAATGATTGGCGCGTCCGTCGCTTGGGCAACCATTTCCAAGGCGATCAGGCCGAAACCGGCTGTCCCGCCGGTCATAACAATGGATTTTTCCGATTTTGATTCAGGCATGGACAGGTTTCCTTGGGATAATTACAGTATAATGATAAATGTAACTATGAGGGATGACAGTTTTGTCAATACTGTCACTATAGAAATGGCCGAGAGAAAGCTGCGTGAGCCCGACACCTCGAAAACCCGCCAGAGCATCGTTGATGCCGCGGATGCCATCATCGCGGAAAGGGGATTGAACGGGACCAGCGTCAGTGCTGTGGCTCGTGCGTTGGGGATGTCCCATGCGAATGTCTATCGGCACTTCTCATCCCGTGACGCGGTTCTAAAAGCAGTCGCCGATAGCTGGATGAGAGACATGCAAACGGCTTGCGAAGAAGCCGTACAGGCATGTGAAACGCAGCCCGAAAAGCTGGCAGCCTTGGTTTTCGCGATCCGTAGTCAATTAAAAGAAAGGTCGCTGAACCCCGTTGCATTGGATCTGTACAAGTTCGCCAGGGAAGAAATGCCAGAACAAGCACGCGCCCATCACGCACATCGTGGCGCATTGGTTACTGCAATTCTCGGTCGGGACGAACACACATCAGTTGTTCTGGACGCGTTGCGAGGATTCACGGATCCTTTCTTGCTGTCAGAAACGTCTGACACCAGTACAGAGCAACGCGTGCGGGATTTGACGGAGTTCTTATGCAGAGTTCGATAAGCCTCTGGTCCGGGCAGGCGAGTATCCTGACACGCTGCAAATCGCTTTGATGCGGAAGTTTGCGCGCAGCAAAGTCCGGCTTTAGCGATCCGAAATCAGCACCTTCTCCGCCGCGGCGCAAAGCCTTAGCAGCGCCGCTTCATTCCCGTTTTGCCCATTGAACATGATCCCACATGACGGTGTCTTGGTCGGCAGCGTAATCGCGCAGACATCCATCAGGTTCGCCACACGGGTATTGCGCAGCGCGAGCAGGTTTTCGGATTTATAGTATTCGTCGTCATCGAGCAGCCGTTGGGCATTGGGTGGCAAGATCGGAGCGGTTGGCATGATCACGGCGTCAAACTGCGCCGTCTCAGCCGCGTATTCCTTGCGGATGCCGCGCAGCATGTTCCAACCGGCGACATAATCCGGGCCGGTGACGGTTTTGCCACCCCGCACCCGTTCGAGAATTTGGGGAAACATCTTTTCAGGATGTGCCTCGACCAGATCGCGCCACCAGCCATAGCTATCAGCCGCATAAAGGTTCCCGGCCACGTTGAACGCGTCAAAAAGCTGGGAAAAGTAGCGGTGTTCGATCTGGGCACCGGCGGCTTTGAGCCGCGCGACCGCGCTGTCGAAACCTGATTTGGGTTCTTCACGTACGTCCTCTGGTACGATCGTGTCGAGCACCATCAGGCGGACGCCGTCAAGGCTATTGCCTGTCAAATCAGCAGGCCTGGTCCCTTCCAACGCGGCCAAAAGCAGATTGGCATCCTCAATCGATCGGCAAAGGGGACCTACCGTGTCAAAAGTCAGGCAAAGAGGCACGACGCCCTCCAGCGATAACCGCCCATGTGTTGTTTTAAGACCAACCAGATCATTCCAGGCGGATGGGATACGGACCGATCCGCCGGTATCCGACCCAATACCTGCAGCCGCCAGCCCAAAGGCGACCGAAGCTCCTGCACCCGATGATGAGCCGCCCGGCACTGCATCTGCATCATTCACGCAAGGCGGGGTAGCCGTAATTGGGTTCAAGCCCAGCCCGGAAAAGGCAATCTCGGACATATGGGTTTTGCCAAGACAAACGAGGCCAGCAGCGGTTGCATTTTGCAGCACCTCTGCATCGCGATCCGGCACACGACCGGCCATCAGCGCCGTTCCCGCCTCGGTTGCAATGCCTGCCGTGTCAAACAGGTCCTTCCAAGATACCGGCACCCCGTCCAATAGCCCGCGCCGCATGCCCGATTTGGCGCGCACGGACGCCGATGCAGCCTCGGCGCGCGCACGGTCATGGGTGACGCGGGCATAGATCCGATCGCGATATTCATGGGTATCGATGGCCTGCAGGTATGTCTCGGTCAGTGCGATCGGATCAATCTCACCCGCCCCGATCCCGCGCCCCAGATCCGCGGCCGTCATCCAGCGCCAGTTTTCCATTGCATTCTCCCGGTTTGGCGCGACCGTAGCGGCCATCAGGCGCATGGACAATCCCGATGGGACGCGCATATTGCGACGCATGAATACAGATTTGATCATCGTCGGTGGTGGGCTGAATGGCCCTGCCCTCGCCCTCGCTGCGGCGCAGGCAGGGTTTACCGTTACCATTATTGACAGTCTGGCAGTAGATCGGCGCAAGAAACCCGATTTTGACGGACGGTCCTATGCGCTGGCCCATGCTTCAATGCGGCTTTTGCGGGCGATTGGGATTTGGGATGTGGTCGCCCGGCATGCGCAGCCGATGCTGGAGATAAAGGTTACCGATGGTCGCGCAGGAGAAGGGCCCAGCCCATGGATGATGCATTTCGACCATGCCGAAATTGAAGAAGGTCCCATGGGCTTCATGGTCGAGGATCGGCACCTGCGCCGCGCTTTTCTTGATGCGATGGCAGCGGATGAGCGGATCACGCATCTGGCCAAGGAAACAGTTGTGGCGCAAGCGGCTGATCAGGTGGGTGCGACTGTTACGCTGGCATCGGGCAAGCGTGTCACGGGTACATTGCTGATCGGCTCTGACGGACGGAAGAGTGGGACGGCCGAACGCGCCGGGATCAAGCGGACAGGCTGGGGATATGGACAAACGGCTGTTGTTTGTGCCGTTGCCCATGAAAAGCCTCATGGCGGCATTGCACATCAGTTTTTTATGCCTGCGGGGCCGCTCGCAATCCTGCCATTGACCGAAGACCGCTCCTCTATTGTATGGAGCGAGACGGATGCGCGCGCAACCGAACTTTCTGCGATGGATGATGCTGATTTTCTTGATGCGCTACGTCCCGCTTTTGGTAGTTTTCTGGGACAGATCAGTCTGACCGGCGCGCGCTTCACCTATCCGCTAGGTCTTACACTGGCGAATAGTTTCATTGCGGACCGCATCGCACTGATCGGGGATGCGGCCCATGGGGTGCATCCGATTGCGGGACAGGGCCTGAATGCTGGGCTGCGCGATGTAGCCGCGCTGGCGGATGTTATCGCGCAAGCACGTGGACGGGGCGAGGATATCGGCGGGCCACAAGTGCTGGCCCGGTATCAGCAATGGCGACGGTTTGATACAGCAACGCTTGCGGTGGCAACGGATACATTCAACCGGCTGTTCTCCAACGATAATCCACTTTTGCGTGCGGCACGGGACATTGGTATGGGGGTGGTCAACGCCGCCCCGGGTCTGCGGCGGCGCTTCATACGCGAGGCGGCAGGGCTGACAGGCGATCTGCCGACGCTGATGCAGGGATAGCGCTAAATAACCCCCTGACGATCGCATGATGAAGGGCCCTGTATCGTGTCTAGAGACGATACGAAAAAGACCGAATTTCTCTTTATCCGACACGCGCAGAGTACGGCAAATGCCACCTCTGACCCTGATCTTGCATTACATCTTGATCCGGTCCTGACCATGCAAGGTCAACAACAGGCGCAGGCCCTCGCAGAGGAACTGAAGCATCGCAATGTTGGGGCAGTCTACTACAGTAACACAACACGAGCGCGTTTGACCGCGCACCCCATTGCGAAAATGGCTGGCGTCGCAGCATACGAGATACCACAAATTGATGGATGGGATATTGGTGCAGAAGCGCAGGTGGAGGCGCAGGAGGTGCATGCGAGGTTGGAAAGGTGGTGAGCCGGCAGACGG